>VOFF01000455.1_pt1 | contig 993273 bp, 865 predicted proteins | sample 5384061 | NCBI WGS metagenome assembly VOFF01 (sample SAMN12384725, study PRJNA508395) | human gut metagenome | isolation source: healthy gut E | host: Homo sapiens
ATTTCGGAGTGTGAACTTTTCCGGCTGTTCTCACTCTGCGGCGAAGCATTTTCATCCGATGAAATTTCCGCACGTCTGGAAGCCGCCATCGAACATTTCGTGGAACGTATTTCCCGACTGTTAAGAAAACGACCCGTGATCGACCAGCTGCGCTTGTTGGCGCATTTGTGCGGTTATCTGGAACGTATGAAGTATCGATACGCCGAAGAGCCGATCAAAAAGGGATATTTCGAAACGATCATCGCACACGCGAACTGGAAAATTACCTGTCGCCCTTTATGGATGCGTGGAAAGGCGGGGCGCAGGACCAGTTGCAGGGGCAGATCGCCTCGGCGAAGATCCGATCTCGCGCATCATCTCCCCGCAGCTCTACTGGGTGATGACGGGCGACGACTTCACGCTCGACGTCAACAATCCCCAGGCACCGAAGATTCTGTGCGTGGGCAACAATCCCGACCGGCAGAACATCTACTCGGCAGCGCTGGGCCTCTATAATTCGCGTATCGTGCGGCTCATCAACAAGAAAGGAAAACTCAAGTCGTCGATCATCATCGACGAGCTGCCCACGATCTATTTCCGGGGGTTAGACAACCTGATCGCCACGGCCCGTTCGAACAAGGTGGCCGTATGCCTGAGCTTTCAGGACTTCTCGCAGCTCGAACGCGACTACGGCCAGGAGGAAGCCAAGGTCATCGAGAATACCGTGGGCAACATCTTCGCAGGTCAGGTTTTGGGAGATACGGCCAAGACGTTGAGCGAGCGCTTCGGCAGGATCGTGCAGCTGCGGACCTCCAACTCGCTGAGCAACGACAACCTCACCACCTCGACCAATACGCAGCTCGACAGCCTGATTCCCGCCTCGAAGATCTCCAACCTCTCGCAAGGTATGTTCGTGGGTGCCGTGGCGGACAACTTCGACGAACGCATCGAGCAGAAGATCTTCCACGCCGAGATCGTCATCGACAGGGAGAAGCTCGCCGGAGAGACGGCGTCGTACGTTCCGATCCCGGAAATATCCTCGTTCCGCGATGCTGACGGCGTGGATCGTATGGAGGAGATCATCCGACGCAATTATACGCAGATCAAGGAGGACGTCACGCAAATCATAAAACGGGAACTCAGACGCATCGCCGAAGATCCTGCACTGCGACATCTGTTGGCAAAGAAATAGCTAAAAATTACATTACCTTTTTGCCGTGATGAATTTTCGTATTCCCGATACGAATTGCCGGAAACTTTCAGAACGGTTATGCTCAATGTCGATGTAAGGAGCAATCATTTGTGCCGTTGCAATTTGCTGATAGTCGCCTACAATATCCTTAAGCCTTGTTTTGGGATTTTGGCAGGTATCTGGCAAACGAAACAGAGATTTTTTGAGATGTCTCGCAGGGTTGAATCTGGGAAACACGGCCTGAATAGCCTTCATATCCCCTAAATACCAAGCCTCCAACTCATGACAGACGATACGAACGAGAAACTTAATATTCGGTGCCTGGTTTGCCTTGCATAGCGCTACGAGTTCTTGTTTCAGTTGTCGGCAGTCATTACTGTCTTGATCCTGGATGATAATAAAACCGGTGGTCTGTTCTTTATGTTGGGCGAATCCTTTCAGTTTCTTGGGAATGGAACGTTTCAAATCCGATTTTCCCTCATGTGGACGGATGAAATAATTCTCATCCAACACCCAAGATGCCGGTAATATCCGAGGCAAAAGCACTTTCAACACTTCTGCCATCGACCTTTCTTCGACAAGAAATTCCAAACGGTCCATGCTTTCCTCGATTAGTACGGTCCGCTTCCTTTCAAATAACCTTCTCTCCAGAGCCATCCCAATTTATCGCCATTGGCATATAAGGCCTTGATGGTCGCATCTTCGGATGCTTTCCGAATGGTTGTGGCGCCATTGCTTTTCTGAAGCCAGAACAGTTCATCGGGTTGCAGGGCATTGACGAAGTCGGGCGAATGAGTCGAGATGAAAACCTGCCCGCCCTTGTCGGCGTATTCTCTGAATTCTTCCGCTAATTCGGGCAACAGTTCGGGATGCAGATAGTTCTCAGGTTCTTCCACGCACAACAGAGGATGTTTTACAGGGTCATTCAGCAATACCAAATAAGCGAACATTTTAATCGTACCATCGGATACGAAACGCGCGACAAAAGGATCTTGGAAAGAATTATCCTTGAATTTAAGAACAATACGACCATCCTGCGTCTCTTCCGCAATGACATTCTCGACACCTGGAACACGTTTTCTGAATTTCTCCAAAATGGTATTGAATACGTTCCGGTGATTTTCCCAGATATAGCGGGTGACTTGTGCCAGATTATTTCCGCTCGTAGAAAGATGTTCGCTGAAGCCGACATCTTCTACATTACGGGCTTCCTGTATCTGAAAATTCGACACATACCAATCGTCCAACAATCTGCGAAAAGAGCTGATTGCTTTGAATTTCTGAAATTGGCCCAATCCCTTTATCGCCAAGATGTCGGGAGAGTCGAGGGTTTGCTGTTCCCGACGGTCCTGAAAAGTGGATGATGAGGAAGAAGAATACTCATCTTCATTAATAATGGCCGTTCCCTCGCCCCGATGAAAATCAAGGAAACGATACGGACGTCCATATCCGCCGCGCCGATAACTCAGGATTTCAGTAGTGATAATAGGCAATCCATTCTCAAATCCGATTTCCAAGCGATAAGTAATTAGAGGCTGTGTTTCTTTCTCCTTCGATCTTATCGTTACGGAATTTTATTTCAAAAAGTATAGGCCCCTCTCCGTCACGCGAATATACTTCCCTGTAGCCGCCTCTTTTGTTAAGTGCGGTTTTTACGTTCGCCTTCAATGCATCGCTTAAAAAACCGAATACGTCGAAGAGCGTTGATTTCCCAGCACCGTTCGCCCCCAGGAAAACAGAGAAATTGGATAAATTTCGAATCTCTGTATTTCGATATACCTTATAGTTCTCAATTTTTATTTTCTCTATTTTCATACCGGCTTTGATTAAATAGGTTGTCAAATATACGAATTTAACTCGATGAACACAAAAATGACTTGATATATTTAGGTTGAATGCCCATATGCCCATTCGCGAATTTTATTCTAAAGTTTGAAATGACAATATAGTTAGCACAGCAAGGCACAAAAGTTACAGTTTTCACAAGAAGCATCGAAAAGCAGGTTTCAGATTTTCGTATCTTGTTTAGATTGGATCGTTTGAACGATTCTATTTGGAATCTCAGTTAAATTGTTGCGTTTTTTATTTTACGGGCTATTTTCGTCTTTCTTCACGCCCAGAACGGCCCTGACGTGCCATCCGTCGGGATCGTCTTCCGGGCCTCTATATTTGCCGCTGTCGAAGTACAAATCACACATTATTAACTAAAAGACAGTATTATGGCAACAGAAGAAAATGTAAATCCGACCGAGGGTCAGGAACAGGAAAACGACTACCGGGAAACGCTTCTCGTGCGCAATCCTGACAGCGGCCAGGTAGAGGCCGTTTCCAAGCTGGTGACTAAAGGGGATCGCCGAGAGGTGCATACCGTGCAGCCTCTTGCGAAGAACCGTCCGGCGTTCTATCCGTTCCGGAGCAGCAATGCCGTGGCGGCTTTCATCCGAGGTTTCAAATCCCAGAAGGACAATCCGATCCAGTTCCAGTTTTTGAAAGTGCCCGTCCTTTCCGTCGGCAAGATCGTCACATCGCTGGGCAAGCTCGTCAGCAATCCGAAGAGCGAGGAGGGCTGGGAAACGTATAACAAGTACGTCGTGAACACGGCCGAACTGGAACAGGTGAAATACGACAAGGTTGAGATTCCACGTGCAGAGTTGCAAGAATTGGGCATCGACTTCGATGCGCTGCCGCAGCGCACGCAGCGGAGCCTGATGCTGGGGCTCCCGACCAGAGAGCTGTTTCCTGCGACGGTCCAGCTTTCGGACCACGGCACGACGACGGGTCTTTTCAACCTGAGTTTCTACCGGGATCATAACGATGAGTTGAAGTTCCGCCTCGATACGCCGCTTGTGCAGCCCGAATACGAACGTGAGGAGTATGCCTCGGAGATCACGCCCGACGACAAGGCACTGTTGGCTCGCGGCAAGACGCTGCAACACCTTGTCACGGTCCATAACAGCATCACGGGGGAAGCTGAGCGCTGCCACGTGGCCTTCAACCCTTCGACGAACCGCCTTGTGGCGGTTCCGCACCGCGATGTCAAGATCCCGGAGTTCGCCGAGGGACGTCGCATCGACGATGCAGGACAAAAAATCCTTCGCAGCGGCGGCTCGATCCCGCTGGAAGGATGCACGGCCTACGGCGATACGGAGAACACCTACAAGGGCATCCTGAACTACGATGTCTATCGGGGCCGCTATACGATCAGCGATCCGGTTTACGACAAGCCGTACGTCCCTAAGTACCTTCGTGACCAGCTCTCGGATGCCGATGTGAAGACGCTGCTTGCCGGCGGCCAGGTCTCGGCGGATCAGGTCAAGGATTCGTTCGGGGAGCCGATGAAGAACAAGGTTCTGTATGTGAACCCGCGCGACAACCGTACTTACAGCCGCTTTCTGTCGCGTCAGGAGCGCAGCGAGGCGGCCGAAGCATCCCATCAGGCCTCGCAGGGGGCCGATGAGTCGCAGCAGGGGCGGGGTCGGAAACGATAGCATACCGCTATGGAGATATATTCCGAGCCGTGGTTCCGGACAAGACTGGATTATTACCTTCGCGAACGCCATCCCCAGCTCCAGTACCGCGCACAACTTCTGGATCGTCGCAGCGCCGTGGCCGCCGATCTCTACCGTCGTACTTGTGACGCGGGCGGCAGTGCCGAGTGTGCGCTTCGCCTTGCTGACCGGAGTCTTTTCCGAGGTCTGCTGTTCTCGAAGTTCGATACGATCGACCTGATCCTTGCGAACGATTTCCCCGACATTCCGGAAGATCAGCGCCGCACCGTCGCCCGGGCCTTGCTGACGCCCTGCGAGCCGATCTTCGCCGGCTATGCTTTGGGCGACGACTTCGCCTCGCGTCCCGAGTTCCGGCAGCTGAAAGCCGAGCTGCGCCTCGGCATCCGGCAGTGGATCGACGACAACGGCCCTCCGGGCTATGAAGCCAAGCTCCGCCACCGTGTACGCACGCGGAAGATGCGGGACGGCGAGCCGAGAAAAACGAACCGAAATAAATAACGACCCTTTAATCCTTTATTCCATATATGAAAAAAACATTTGTCGCGGCTTTGGCCGCCCTTGCGCTGGTCTCCTGCTCGAAGGAGGAGACCGTGACTTACGGTACGAACGGTGAGCCGCTGGACGGCGCTGCCGTGTGCCTCACATTTACCGATGCCCCGGCCTCGCGCGCATCCCTGAACTCGACTGCCGCCGCCGAAACGTGGGAGAAGAGCCTCACGTCGCTGACGGTTTACGTTTTCAACTCCCAAGGCAACCTCGTTGCGCAGCGTTCGTTCACCTCCGAGGAACTCGTCGACAAGTCGGCGACCTTCGCGCTGCCGCATTCGGCAGCGGGTACGACGTGCGACTTCTACGCCGTTGCGAACCTTTCGCTCACGGGTGTTACGACCAAATCGGCCTTGCTCTCGAAGGTCGAAGCCTCCGCTGCGGACTATAACGGCACCTTCGCGGAGGTCTCGACCAAGGCCAAGCGTGCGGGCGGCTTCGTGATGTCGGCCTCTGCGAGCAAATCCATCGCCGAGGGTTCGACGACCGACGTTGCGATGGCGCTCCGCCGTACGGTGGCCAAGCTCTCCGTGCAGACCACGATCGATGCGGCCTTCGCGGAGAAATATTCGGGAACGATCACCGTCACGGGCGTCAAGCTCTCGAAAGCGGCGAGCCAGTCGCCTGTCATCGCGCCCGCAACTCCTTCGCCCGGCGCGATGAGCTATACCCATACGCAGACCGCCACCGCCGCAGCGGGCAGATACGACAACCTGTTCTACGTCTTCGAAAACGGCGCTCTTGCCGAGGGCAACCGTGTACAGTTGGAGATCACGGCGAGCTACGACGCCGACGGCAGCACCTCGACGACCTCCGACCGTACGGAAATCGTCTATACGGTACCTGTCACGGGCAAGGCAGGCGGAGCGATCGTGCGTAACGGCTACTACCGCATCGAAGCTGCGATCACGGGTCTGGTAGGCTCGGAGGTGGGCCTTACGATCACGGTCGCCGACTGGGAGTCTCCGGTAACGCAGCAGATCGATCTGGGAGCCTGAGAAACCTTTTCCCGACAGTCTGTCGCCCGCAAGGGCGGCAGACTGTTCTAAAAAACCGATTCCTATGTTCAGAACAATCTCTCTTCCGCTTTTTTATCTGCTGCTGTGCTCGTGCAGCCGGGAAGTGACTATGCCGGTCGATAGCGCAGCCTCGGAACGTCCGGTCACGGCCGAACTGCGTATTACGACCGAAGATATGCTTCGCCTTGCGACCCGCGCGACGGACGAGGAGGCGATCCGCGACATCAACCTCTACCTGTTCGGCCGCAGCAACGGCCAAAGCCTGCATTTTTACTCCCGTTCGGCGCTGGTGCGGTTCGAGTGCCTGCCCGGGGAGTACGATCTCTACGTCGCCGCCAACCTGGGTGCGGACCTGGGCGAGCGGAGTGCGCAGCAGCTCCTCGACTGTACGATCGGGCGGCAGGAGGAGTATGCGACGCTTCCCATGTCGGCCGTCATGACCGTTGCGATCGCGCCCGACAAAGAGACCGTTACGCTTCCTACATTGAGCGTGCGGCGCACCGTGGCCAAGATCGCCTACAACATCCGCGTAGCGGATAAGGTCCCCGACCTCGAATTATATTCCGTACGCCTGTGTTCCGTCCCCGGACGTACGACGCTCTTCACGCCTGCGAGTACTCCTTCGACCTCGGAGAAGGATTTCACCGAAGCTCCGCTCGTGGAGCTTCCCGACGCTGCGCGGCGCAGCTGTTCAGGCGTGCAATACCTCTTCGAGAACCCGCAGGGCACGGTATCCTCGATTACGGACCAGCGGGATAAAAACGCCGACAACGCCCCTGCGTGCGCTTCGTACCTGATGATCCGCGCCACGCGGCAACAGCATCCTCGACTACCGCATTTACCTGGGGAGAACAATACGACGGACTTCAACGTAGGACGTAATACGTCCCATACGCTCGACATCACGATCTCGGGCGACAATGAGGTGGACACCCGTGTACTCGGCTATACGTTGAGCGTGACCGACGATTTCGAGAGCAACCGCATCGGCAGTTATTGCGTGCTTCCGTTCAACGCTTCGCTTTACGTGAATATCGAACGTACGAAGAGCGAGCCGACACTCACGGGCGCGTTGGAGCTGCTGACCCCGACCGACGGGACCCTCCTCGTCGATTACGAGGAGTGCGCTTCCGCCTCGACCTTCCGATCAATCGCCAGCAGGGATCGAATTACTACGAAGTCATCTACTATCCAGAGCCCCTTGTTACGGCGGCTCATGCACAGCTCGCCTATGAGGTGCGCGTGCGCGACAGCTACGGATACGAGAGCCGCCGCCGCTTCGAACACCGCTTCGCCAATGCGCTCTACGTCGCGCCACCCACCGGCGGGACGGTAACGGCGGCCAGGGCACTGCATGTGGAAAAGCCTACCGGCGGGACACTGCGTGCCGCCTGCTACGAGCAGGGGTGCACCCTCACGGCGAAAGCCGCTGCGGGCTACCGCTTCGCGGGATGGTATGCCGACGAAGGGCATAGCGAACTGCTCTGCGGAACCGAAACGTATTCCTTCGTTCCCGCAACATACCGAACGTGGATTTACCCGTATTTCGAGGCCTCCAAGGTCCATATTATCACGGACATCTACAAGGTAAGTCTGGAATGCGACGCTCCATACGAAGTGGATCAGGACGAGGAGTCGTTCATCGTACCTGCGGGCAGCCGCTGTACGCTGCGCGTCAACTACGAGCTGCCGCTCTTCCGAGGCTGGTACGATCAGACCGGGGGCCAGAACGTGCTGCTCGGCACGGCCCGAAGCATTACGTTCACAGCCACCGAAAAACGAGCCGTGATGCCGGGCTACCTCTCTGCAACGAACCTCAGCGCTGCGGGTACGGCCAACAGCTACATCGCTGCGGCTCACAATGCGGGTTATCGTTTCAATTCCCGGGTGCAGGGGAACGGCCGCGCGACGACGGGCCTGACGCCCGCGACGCTTTCGGGCACGACGGCCCGCGTACTGTGGGAGAGCGGTGGGACGCGGGGCGGAGTCGTCGCCGAGGTGGAGCATACGGGCAGTACGATCTGCTTCCGTACGGGTCCGAACTACGGCAATGCCCTTATCGGGCTGTTCGACGCTGCGGGACGCTGTATCTGGTCGTGGCATATCTGGCATACGAACTACGATCCTTGGGCCACGGCCCAGACCTGCGCTTCGGGATATACGTTCATGGATCGCAATCTCGGAGCGCTCACAACGAGCGTCAGCGATCCTTCGCTGCGGGGACTTTACTACCAGTGGGGACGCCCCGCCCCCTTTCTTCATCCCTCCTCCGTGACGAGCACGGTACCAGCTGCGTTTATCTCCGCTGCGGGATACGAGTACTATGTCCATGATCCGCTGCTCGACGGCGGCTCTGTGTCGATGACCCCAGCGCGGGCTTTGGCGGAACCCTGGGCCTACTGGTCGGGGCTGTATGCGGGCGACAGCAATGACATCGACGACTGGGTGACGCCTCAGAACCTCAATCTGTGGGGCAATGCCAGCCGTTCGGGGAGTTATTCGACGTCGAGTTCCAAGTCGATTTACGACCCCTGTCCTCCGGGGTGGCGGGTCCCGGCTCCTGCGGCTTTCGAGCAGGCTTCTTTCAGCCGTACCGGCACCTCGCGGAACAATGTTTACTACCTCCGCAGCCGCACCGGCACCTCCGTAACCTATCCTATGGGCGGTTACTTTACGGGTCACGCTTTCCGCGATAACGGCACACGGGTCGACGTCTGGACGAACGCTCCGGCTCAGCTGAACGGACGCTGCCTCTCCACGAGTACGGCGTTCACCGTTTCCGCTTCGACGATCAATACCGCAGCATACCAACAACGCGACTACGCCTTGCCGGTGCGATGCGTCGCCGAATAACCACGACACCTAATTTTCAAATTACCATGACACGACTACTCATTTTTCTCTCACTGCTGGCCTCCGGCATCGGCTGGGGTTGTGCCACCGACCTCGCGGCGACGGCTACGCCTCCGACCCGCTCCGTGAAGGTCGAGCTACAGTTGTCGCCTGATCCTGCGGAGCGGATCACCCGCGCGGCGGACGAGGAGGCGATCCGCGACATCAACCTCTACCTGTTCGGCCGCAGCAACGGCCAAAGCCTGCATTTTTACTCCCGTTCGGCGCTGGTGCGGTTCGAGTGCCTGCCCGGGGAGTACGATCTCTACGTCGCCGCCAACCTGGGTGCGGACCTGGGCGAGCGGAGTGCGCAGCAGCTCCTCGACTGTACGATCGGGCGGCAGGAGGAGTATGCGACGCTTCCCATGTCGGCCGTCATGACCGTTGCGATCGCGCCCGACAAAGAGAACAACACCGTTACGTTACCTCCATTGAGCGTGCGGCGTACCGTGGCCAAGATCGCCTACAACATCCGCGTGGCGGATAAGGTCCCCGACCTCGAACTGCGCTCCGTACGCCTGTGTTCCGTCCCCGGACGTACGACGCTCTTCACGCCTGCGAGTACTCCTTCGACCTCGGAGAAGGATTTCACCGACGCTCCGCTCGTGGAGCTTCCCGACGCCGCGCGGCGCAGCTGTTCGGGCGTGCAATACCTCTTCGAGAACCCGCAGGGCACGGTACCTTCGATTACGGACCAGCGGGACAAAAACGCCGATAACGCCCCTTCGTGCGCTTCGTACCTGATGATCCGCGCCACGCGGGGCAGCCGCATCCTCGACTACCGCATTTACCTGGGTGAGAACAATACGACGGACTTCAACGTAGGGCGTAATACGTCCCATACGCTCGACATCACGATCTCGGGCGACAATGAGGTGGACACCCGCGTACACGGCTATACGTTGAGCGTGACCGACGATTTCGAGAGCAACCGCATCGGCGACTATTGCGTACTTCCGTTCAACGCTTCGCTTTACGTGAATATCGAACGTGCGGAGCGCGAACCGACACTTACGGGTGAGCTGGAGCTGCTGACCCCGACCGACGGGACGTTCCTCGTCGATTACGAGGAGTGCGATCCCCGCTACGATCTCTCGCTCTATTACCAGCAGGGATCGAACTATTACGAACTGGTCTATTACCCGAAGGTCATCACCGAAGCTCGCGCACGGCTCGCTTATGAAGTGCGCGTGCGTGACAGCTACGGCTATGAAAGCCGCTGCCGTTTCGAGCATACGCTTGCCAATACGCTTTCGATCCTACTCTCCGACGGCGGTACAGTCTCGGTTACAGGGGCATTGTCCTCGCAAAATACGGATGACGGGACGCTGCGTGCCGCCTGCTACGAACAGGGTTGCACCCTCACGGCGACAGCCGACGCGGGTTATCGTTTCGCGGGATGGTACGCTGACGAAGGGCATAGCGAACTGCTCTGCGCGACCGAGACGTATTCTTACGTGCCTAAGACGCATACCGTATCGTTATATCCTCTTTTCGTAACCGAGAAAGTCCATATCCTGACGGACATCTACACCGTACGCTTCGAGTGCGACGCGCCCGTCGAGGTGGATCAGGACGAGGAGTCGTTCATCGTGCCTGCGGGCAGCCGTTGCACGCTGCGCACTATGGAGCCGGCATTGCTCACGGGCTGGTACGATGCCTTCGACAAAAGCCGCCGGCAGCTCATCACCGCCGATAAGACCTATTCCTTCGTCGCCACCGAGAAGCGGATCATCGCGCCCGACTACGCCGAAGGTACCGACCTGAGTGCCGCAGGTACGGCCAACAGCTACATCGCGCCCCGCATGCAGGAGATATATCTGTTCGATGCAACGGTGCAGGGCAACGGACGAGCGACCACGGGCATCACGCCGCAGAAACTCAAAGGGACATCCGTCCGCCTTATCTGGCAGACGGGAACGGCGGAGCGGGCTGTCGTATGCGATGTGGGCTACAACGGCAGCCGCATCAGCTTCCGCACGGGTACGGCCATCGGAGGCAACGCCCTTATCGGGCTGTTCGACAAGGACGGCGACTGCATCTGGTCGTGGCATATCTGGGCGACGAACGGCGCTCTGACCACCCACGTCTATCCTTCGGGATATGTGTTTATGGACCGTAATCTGGGGGCTGAAAACCTCGATCCGGGGGATCCGGCCAGCCGAGGCCTTTACTACCAATGGGGCCGCAAGGATCCTTTCCCGTACGATCTCGCAGCGTTCGACTATGGCGAAGGGTTCGCCTTCGGGACATACTACGGCGAAGATTCTTCGACGGCGACCGTGGCGTGGGCTGCGGCACATCCCGCGACTCTTCTGGGGCGTGCTGCAGACCCTTCGGATCCGGCGCAGCGTCTCAGCTCGTGGCTGGGGCAACCTTCGCCGAACCTCTGGGGCAATGCCTCGACGGGCGGCCGTCCCACGACTGCGGGCGCGAAGTCCATCTACGACCCCTGCCCTCCGGGCTGGCGCGTGCCGCCGCCCGAGGCGTGGACGCTCGAACAGACGACTGTTTCCAGCACTATCGAAGGCGGGTGCTACCTCTATACCGGCAGCGTATGGCCGTACTATCCCTATGCGGGGCTGCTGCATGTCATGCCTACGGGCAAGGAAATGTATGTCGGCGTCGGGATACGGACACAACTCTGGACGAATGCCCCGGGGAGTCCTGCCTCCGATCCGTCACGTGTGGATGCGACGACGGCCGTGAGCTTCGGCGTCCTGCCGCCCGAGGTCTTGCAGCTCTACCGTCAGAATCATCAGGCCGCAGCCTATCCTGTGAGGTGCGTAAAAGAATAACCGATTATGCAAACGAAAACGATCATCCGCTGTGCGGCACTTCTGGTGTGCCTCGCAGCCATACACCACCGTGCCGCCGCACAGTTCTTCGGCGTCAGGGTGAACGCCCTGGCAGCGCTGACGGGCACGGTCGCCGTGGGTGCCGAGGCGGCGCTGACGGACAACTGGACCGTCGAAACCTCCGCCTACTGGAATCCGATCCGCACGGAGCGCCTCACGACGCAGGTCGGGGCCGTACAGCTCGGCGTCCGACACTGGTTCTACGAAGATTTCGTCGGGCACTTTCTGGGGCTGCACGCCTCCTGGGTCGACTACCGCATCGGCAACCGTCGCCGCACCTACGACGGGCGGGCCTACGGCATCGGCATAAGCTACGGCTATGCGTGGATCCTCTCGAAGCGCTGGAACCTCGTCGTGGAGGCCGGTGCGGGACTTTATCGCACGCGCGACACGCGCCGCGATCCGGTCACGAGCGACTGGGGCGACCGTTATATCCGCCACGCGCGGCGCTGGACGCTCGCACCGTCGAAACTGGAAGTCTCCTTCAACTACCTGTTCTGATATGCTATTCCGTAACATTTTATCCCTGATCGCCGTACTGACGGCCGCAGGCGTGCCTGCGGGCTGCTCGACGACCGCACGGCTGACGCGCCGACAGGCCACGGCACACCTGGCGCAACTCTCACGTACAGAACGCCAGTCCAAAGTCCGTGACGACCGCCCGCAGGTCGTGCGCGTGGAACGCGACAGCAGCGACTACTACCTTGTCCCCGTCGAACGGGACGGGCAGGGCGAAGCCCTCGGCACGGTTCCGATCGAGGAGGTCGTCGTCGTGGCCCGTGTCCGTTCGATCCCCGAACGCCGGGGGCGTGTGACGCTCGACTTCAACGTCGAACTGCCCAAAGAGCTGCTGGGGCGCAGCCGCAGTGTGGTCATCACGCCCTTCCTGCACCGGCAGGACGAACAGATCCCGCTCGACGACATCATCATACGCGGTGCGCTGTTCGACCGCGTGCAGCAGCGCGACTACTGGCAGTATACTACCTACCTGGGACGCTTCCGCCCCGACAGCGTGCGGGCCGAGCGGGCTTTCCAGCGGTTCGTGAAATATCCCTATGCTCAGGATGCGCGGCTCGATTCGCTTATCGAGAACCGAACTTCGATCAGCTACTATTATTCGCAGGAAGTACCTACGGAGGAGACCTCCCGCAAGATGCTCATCACGCTGCGGGGCCGCGTCGAGGGGCTCGACGACAGCGCCTATACGCTGCCGCCGTCCGATACGCTGACCTATACCGTATCGTCGCTGCTGTCGTTTCTGGACACCCTGCCCCGGTACCGTATCCGCGTCATCGACAAATACGTGACCGTCAACGACCGTTACAGCCTGAGCTTCCTTACGGGCGACGCACGGCTCGTGGATACGCTGGGTAACAACGCACGGGAGCTGGCACGCATCGCCGCACTCATGGAACGTATCGTCACGCAGCGGGAGTTCCATGTCGACAGCATCGTCCTTACGGCTTCGGCCTCGCCCGAAGGCCGTCGTGGGCTCAACGAGCGGCTTTCGCGGGCGCGTGCCGAGGCGCTGCGCAGTTACCTCGCGGGATGCTTCGGCCGGCGTGCGGACCGCCTGCTTACGATACGCAGCGCGGGCGAGCTGTGGCCGGAGCTGACGGCCCGCATCGCCCGTGACGACCGCCTCGCGCACCGCGACGAGATTCTCGGCATCATCCGCCGCATCGGAGATCCCGACCGGCGCGAGGAGGAGATTCGCCGCCGCTACCCGGCCGAATATGCCTGTATCCGTGCGGAGCACTATCCCGCGCTGCGGGCCGTAAAACTCCGCTGCCATCTGCGCCGCGTGGGTATGGTCAAAGATACGATCCACACGACCGAACTGGATACGGCCTACCTGCGGGGCCGGCAGCTGCTCGAAAAACGCAAATACGCACAGGCGCTCTACGTCCTTCATGACTACCGGGATCGCAATACGGCCATCGCACTGCTCTCGCTGGGACAAGACAGGGAGGCGCTGCGCATCCTCGAAGCACTTCCCGCGACAGCCATAAGCGAGTATCTTCGAGCGATCGCCTGCTCGCGGCTGGGCCGCAAGGCCGAGGGACGGCGACACTTCCTCGAAGCCTGCCGCCGCGATGAGCGCATGGAGTATCGTGCGGCGCTCGACCCCGAAATCGATGAACTCTTAAAAGATTGATACTATGACGACAAATCATCTGCGCCGCATCTTCGCGGCGATGCTTCTTCTGCTTGCACTTTGCGGCCTCGGCGCCTGCACGCTCCACGAGGTCGAAGAGATCGAGGTGATCCGCGCACCCGAAGGCGACGGCACGATCGTCGTACCCGACTGGGACGACACAAAACGATAACGGATGGGAAGTTCCGATATTACGAACGTCTATGCCGCCCTCGATCGTACCCATACGGTCGTCGCGCTGGAGAGATCCCGACGGGGCGACGAGGGTTTCAGAACCTTCTTCGACGAGTTCGCGGATTATGCGGCCAACAAGGGATATATCCCGTATCTTCTGCTGTTGAACTTTCACGTCGACGACGGCTCGCGGTTGCCGCCGATCGAAGCCAAAGAACGCGGCTACCGGCTGGCGCATCTGGCACCGCTGGAAGTGAAGGACATTCGTCAAGCCCTGACGTTGTACGACCTGCTCTATTGCCGCAAGCACGGCCTCGATCCGCTGGCTGCGCAGAACACCGCCCGGAACCTCTGCTACAAGGACGATTACGCGGGCTTCCGCAACGAATCGATTCCCGCGCTGTCGCAACCCGGAGCACCTTACAGAGCCGTGGAAACGGAGGGCGGCGTAGCTCTTTTCCGCCGTGGAGAACGTGGCGACGAGGCGGCCCGCAGCTTCTTCGCCTTCCTCACCGCACATCCCGACGGCAGAGGACTCACCTGCGGGGTCGAAACTTTGCGCATATACGATGTGGAACTCTCCGAGGAGCAATACTCCTCGGAGGCGTGCCTGCCGTATTTCGACCACGAGCAGATGCGCTTCGTGCCGCGCCACAGCGGACGGTGCGACAGCGTGCTGCAACGGGGCTGCTGCCTCAAAGAATACGACATGCGGGCCGGGGCCGCGAAGCTCGCGGCCGCTCCGGACTCCGGAACCGAGGCATCGTCCGAGGCGTTGCGGCGCCTGCTGACGATCGTAACGCTCCGGCATATCGCACGCAACGGCTACGAACCTTTCTGCTGGGGAGGCTCCGACTTTCCGGGATACGACTTCCCGTTCGCGGATCGGTTCAAGAACGCCGATCGGAAACCTGCAGCGGCCATGACGGACGACGGCCATACGACGGCGGCCGACATCCTGCGCACCTGCTTCGGCATCGATCCGGCAAGGGAGGAGCCTCCGTGTCCGCTGCCGAGCGGCGACATTCGCTTTTACAGGGATTTTCTCTCTATCGACCTGCTGTTCCGACCCGAGAGGCTGTTGGAGCGCTACGAACGCGACAGAGACAGGAGGGAGATGCCTTGTCACATTCTCAAACACTAATGCAATGAAGATGGAGATATTGGAGAAAATCAATTTTCGGCAGACGAGGTACATGCTTCCGGCCATACTCTATATTCCGCTGCCGGGAGGACCGTATTTCATTTTCGACCTGTTTCATACCGAAACGGCGGAGATACCGGACAAGATGCTCCAGACGACGGAATTCCTGAATCCGGAACTGCCGGAAGCGCAGATCGGGGACGACGGCATAGGCAGCAAATACGAGAATATGGTCAAGTCGTGGGGCGAAATACGGGATTACTCCTCTGTGGACAACATCGAGAGGGACAAGCCGGACGGCAACGAGGAGGAGTATGAATCGCAATACATGCAAGACGACATCGTCCGGTTCTACGGCACGGACGGGATGGAGGGACTGTACGTGCCCAACAGCCAGTTTCGGGAGACGAGCAAGGATGTAGCGAGCGGCGCCATGTCAGGCAATATGAACCTGAGCACCTGCGGCTACGGCAGCGACAGCCTCGCCCAATGGGAAATACAGGCGATGCCGAATGCCTGCCAGAAGACGAGCGACGCCATCAGCAAGGCTATCAAGAAAAACAAGGTGAAGCTGAAATACGGGACATTCGTATATCTGGTAAACAGCAATCAGAAACGACAGCAAAGGCTATGATCGAGACGGACAGAATATATCACATGGACTGCCTGGAGGGAATGAGCCTGATGGCAGACGGCAGCGTCGATGCGATAATTACCGACCTGCCCTATGGGGTGCTGAACCGCAAAAACAAGGCAGCCGAATGGGACAGACGGATTCCGTTCGCCCCCTTGTGGGAGCAATACAGGAGAATCACGAAGCCGGACAGCCCCATCATCCTGTTCGCACAAGGGATGTTCACCGCAGAACTGATCCGCTCGCAACCCGACTTGTGGAAATACAACCTCGTGTGGATGAAAGACCGTGTAAGCGGGCACTTGAACGCCAACCGTATGCCGCTGCGTCAGCATGAGGACATCGTAGTGTTCTATAAGAAGTTGCCGGTCTATCACCCGCAGATGAGTTATAAACCGGGACAGAAAAATCATCCCCGAGGCATGTTCAAAAGGACGACCAACCACTGTTATGGCGCAATGAAGCCTACACGGTCTCATATCTCCGACTGGAAATATCCGACTTCCATAGTCTGCATTCCAAGGGAGTTCAAAACGGGATGTTTCTATCATCCCACACAAAAGCCGGTCAAGCTGATCGAATATCTGATAAAGACTTATACCGATGAAGGAGACACCGTATTGGATAACTGTATCGGTTCGGGAACGACCGCCGTGGCGGCTATTCGCACGGGACGACATTACATCGGTTTCGAGATCGACCGGACCTATTGCGAGATTGCCGAGAGGCGGATTCGGGAAGAGATAAAAAATGGGAACCAAACGAAATGAAGGAAAAAGAAATAAACGAACCCAATAGCACAGACATGAACAGGAAAGGAATAGTAACGGCATTTCTTCTGGCGGCGGGACTGCTGGCCGGGCGCGAGGCGCAGGCGCAGCGCACCTACGAAGAGATGGAACAACTGACGGTAAACGAACGGGTGACGATGGTCGTCACGGTCTCGGAGCCCGTGCGTCCGGCGGACATTTCCACGGACAAGGAGAGCCTGCCGAGGGAACGGAAGGCATACAACAACTCTGCGGTCTCGATGTCCACCGCCGAAATGACGCGCTACGCCCGACGTATCGGGAACTCGCCCGCGAAGATCCGCAACGTGGTCGTCGTGAAGAAAGCGACTTTTCCCAACGACAAGATACCGACTATCGAGATGACGGAACGACGGAGCTGCAGCCGCAACATCAGCCTGAACATCGACTACGAAGACGTGCTGTCGGCCGATTCGTTCAACGCTAATTCACCGGAGGAGGAATGACGATGGAACAAGAACAAGATCAGGAACAGATGCAGGGTGCGTTGTACGTCGCCGTGGACGACGGCAACAAGATTATCGCCATGGAGCGATCCCGTCGCGGCGACGAAGGATTCCGCGCTCTGCTCGACGAATTTACGGACTACGCCGCCAATTGCGGGGCGATTCCCTCGGTGTTGTTTTTCGACATACGCACGACCGATGCCGCGTTGTTGCCCCGCATCGAAGCGGCGGAGCACAGCTACCTGCTGGATCCGTCCACAGCCACCGAGAAGCTGGACATCCGGCACGCCGTAACGCTGAAAGACCTTCTCTACTGTTACAAGTACGACCTCGACCCCCTTGCGGAGGGTAACTGCGGCAACATGCTCTCGACAAAGGCCGACTACCGACAGTTCCGCAACGAGGGGCTGCCACCGGTCGCCCGTGAGGACCTGCGGCGCTGCCGTGCCGTGGAGACCGAGCGGGGTGCGGTGCTCTTCACGCAGGAGCCGGACGGTCGGGAGGCCTGCGAACGCTACATGCAGCATCACGCCGATTGTTTCTTCGACCCCGATCTGGGGGTTGAAACCCTGCGCGTGTACGAGGTGGAGGTCGATCCCGACGGCTTCTGGGACAAGGTGAATCCGCAGGTGCTGCCCACGGCAGGCGGTATGATGTGGGTCCCGGAGCATCCCTTCGTCGATGCCGAGGTTCTGCGTCGCGGATATTGCCTCAAAGAGTACGACATGCGGGCTACGGCCGACAACTTCTGGGCCTTCGTGGATCCGCAGCACGGGGAGAACCTGTATGTCTCCAACGGCATACGCGATCTTACGGGGTTGCAGATCATCATGCAGCGCGGCTACGGGTATCTTATGCAGAATGCCGAAAGGTATTGGAACCGGGAGTTCGTCTTCCGCAGCGGATTCGACAACATCGAACGCAAGTACGCCTCCGACCTCTCGGACGAGGGGCGGGCGGCCAAGCGCGAGGAGCAGTACAATCTGGCCGCCTACATCCTCGACCGGAAGTTCCCGATACGGCGTCGGCCTTCGTCCGAGATACCTCCCATGCAGGCCGAAGGAATCCGCACCTTCCGGAATTTCGACGCCATAAATCTGCTCTTCAGGCCCGACAAGCTGCTCGAAGCATATCAGAGGCGGCGCGACGAGCCGGTACGAGGCGCGGAATTTCATCTGAAACGACATTGAAGACCTATGACACGACCACAGAAAGACGGATTCGAGTTCTATTTTACGCTCGACACCCACTGCAAAGTACGGGACTACGCCATTCGAAACGATACGGACGAAGGGTTCGAGCAGTTTATCCAACGCAATGTCGAAGGACAGCGCTCGGGAGGAAACTATCCCGACTACTGGCTCTTTCAGTACACGATACCGGACGACGTGCTCCTCCGGATTCGCCAGCAGGAGCGGCTCATCGGCCCCGATTTCCTGCAAAACAGCCTGCCGATTCTGCTCGAAGAGGGTGTGGCGCCGCAGCGCATCGTGCGCCTGCGCGATGCCGCCTTTTGCTGGCAGATGAATATTCCCTACCTCTCGCCCGAGGCGGAGTTGGAACGGCTCCGGTACCACGACGGCTACGAGCGTGCGATGTTCGGCTTCGATAAAGGGATGAAACCGCTGTCAAGATTCGACACCCTGACAGCCGTAGAGACTCGGCAGGGATTGCTGCTATTTACCGAAACGCCCCTCGGAGCACAACGTTTCATAGAGATGTGGGACTACTATCTGCTGCACTTCTTCCACCCTCAATTACAGGATACGCAGTTGCGGATGTATCGGCTTCCGCAGTTCGATGCCGGCTGGCAGAAGTACGCCGATCTGTTCCGGCTCGACCGTGACGATAAAGACAGGGGACGGTATGCCTTCGGCGAGATCCCGCCCGAAACATTTGCCCCGAAAGCATTGCTAGCGTACGCCATACGGACCGACACGTTCGATCTTGCGCCGACGGTACAGAATTATAAGAAATTGATCGACGACGTTCCGCACACCCCGCATTACGGCAACTACAGTTTCGACATCGCCGTTTTACAGACGATGCAGCAGAACGGAATGGGCGGAGGAATGGTGTACGGGATTATGAACGGTCTTTTCCCGAGTGCCGAAGCATTTGAGACGCTGGCACGCGAATACGGAACATCAGCGGAAAGTTCGGCGGCGCAGCGGCAGTTGCAGGAACGAACCCGACAGCTGGCCGCTGAGATACTGAAAAAGAACTATCCCCTAAGACGGGGCATGCAACCGCATCGGAACAAGTACGACGACATTTCGGACCTGCATGTTCCCTCCGTGCCGCCGAATCGGATACACGGTGTAAAACGGCGGTAAGAGATGAGCGGTTTCGCTTCGTCCGATAAATTCGAAAATACCCGAAAAGCCGAGTAGAGGTTTTTCGGGTGTTTTTATTGATTCAGAAAATCGATATTACGAGAAATAATATAGCGCACCACACATAATCGTGTCCATATCCTTATTCTGTTTTTACAGACGATTTCGATAAAGAGATAATTTTTCCGCTTCGGGATACGCCTTCGATAGAGATGTCATAATCGGCGGGAGTATCGGAGGTATAAAACTCGACAGTAGCCTGCCCCAGGTCGTCGAGTTTGACGACAGGATTCCAGTAAAGCGTCGTGCGATAGTCGGGCGTGTTGGTTCTACGTTTCTCTTCGGTGTCGTATGTCGGAGAGTAAAACTCCGCAGGGGTTTGATAACCCAAAGGCGTCACTACGCTTACGTCCGGCGACGGTGCAGCGGCATACGCTTCGGCCAGCGCTTTTCCTTTCTTCATGGTAATGGCGATGATGCCGCCTTTGAGACTCGTTCCCCAATAGCTCGTCTGGTTGCGGTCGATCAGGTCGATACGTGCTACCTGTTCGATTGGATAATACAAACAATCGGGGACATTATCCAAATTATCTTGATAATCGACTTGTCGTTTAGCTTTTGCAAGTTCTCTTTCCAAATTAGTACTTGAATAATCTCTTCCTGTCATATCTACCCAACTATTGACAGTTGGAATTGGCTGGTAGTGTATTGTTCGTTTATCGTTCTTATCCATTCTTCCGAACCCCCAATTCGCACTTTCTCCGACTACATCTTCTGTTTTACTTAACATGTTGATTGTTTCCTCCAGTCGACCGTCGACCATAAAGGCCGGTTTGTGCCCACGGTATAGTACCCTTCGTCCCATGACCTGCATTCCGGGCATCTTCTCGATGAAGTCGAGGATCGTCCCGGCGCTGACCTCCTTGATCTGCTCGGCGTTCCACGACCGTGCTGCCAGGCGGTGTTCCGGCGCGTTTTCGTCGATGTCGTCGTCCCAGGGTTTTGCCGTCACGACCACGGTGTCGATGACGATATTCCGCATGTCTGCCGTGCCGCGCTGTTCGATATACCTTCGCGCCTGCGCCACGTAGGTCGGATCGGGCTGCCGCAGGCGCGGCAGCGTGCGGTACTCGGGAAACGAATCGGGCGTGATGAGAATCCGCGCGTCGGTGATCGTCCGCCCTCGGACGGTGGGGCGCAGCACGAAGGTCGTGCTGTCGGGGAAGTCGAACCCGTTGAGTGCGAACGACCCGTCCTCGGCGATGGGAGCCGAGGTGGCGTAGCCGCTCCGGGGTACCAGCAGCCGCATCGTGTAGCGGTCGAGCTTCTTCTTTTTGGAGAACATGGCCGTGCGCTCGATGCGTCCTGCGATCTCCTGTCCCGCCTCCAACGGGTAATAGGGCTCCTTGTATTCGTCGCGCAGGAGCTTCGGCACGTCGTACCTGCGCCAGCCCTGCGTAAGCAGCAGTTCGTCGAGCCCCTCGTCGCCCTGCGCGTTGTCGGGTGCGAAGTACCAGTCGGGATCTTCGATCACTCCGCGCAGCTCGGAGGAGAGCATCAGCGTGGAGTAGATGCCTGCCGTCGCTACGGGAGCCGCCGCCTTGCGGTCGGTGACGGCGACGGCGAAGTCGCCCTGTGCGGGTCGGCGTTTGGTGTCGCGCACCTCGAAATGCAGCGTTACCTTCGAGCGCTGCTGCAACGTGCCCTCCTGCCGCATCGTCACCTCGGCCTCTTCGTCGCGGCGGTTGAAGACCAGCCGCTCGGAGTAGGCTTCGCCCGTAGGGCTGAGCAGCAGGATCTGGTAGAGGCCGCCCGGCAGTTCGTCGCGCAGGAAGGTGAGCGATGCGTGCTGCGGGTTCCACTCCTTGTAGTAGCACTGCGTGCCGCAGCGGTGGACGAGGAGCTTCAATCCCTGCGGCCGCCACTTTTTAGCCGAACGGACGGATACGACGAAGGAGGTGTCGTTGGGCTCGACGCGCAGGACGAAGGTGAGATCGTTGGCTTCGGGCAGGTCGAAGCGCCGCGCCTTGCCGCCCGATGTCTGGACGCATTCGGCCGTGTAGCGTCGGCCGGGCCGCGGCGTGAACTCGAACGACCCCATGCCGGCGTGGCGCGAGGCGAAACGCGCGACGGTGCGGCCACGGTCGTCGCGCACGGTTCCCGTCACCTGCCGCGAAAGTCCGTCCTTGCCCAGGGCCTTGAACCCCACGCGGCAGGGCTGTCCGTCGATGAGGTAGCCGCCTTCGGGGAAGAAGGCCACGTCGAAGGGGCCTGCCGCCGTGCGGCGCCGTCGTTTTTCGGGTTGTCGGTAGGGATTGACCGAAAGGGGTTTCGAGAAGAGATAGTCGCCGCCGAGGTTGCGCATGTAGAGCGTGTAGGCGCACAGCACGTATTCGTCCTGCGCGAGCGTCGCGGGCAGGGGCAGATAGCCGGCATAGACGCCGCCGCGTTGCAGAATCTTGATGCGGCGCACGAGCAGGTTGTCCGTCGTGCGAAGCTCCACGTAGACGTAGCGGCTCGCCGTGAGCGGTTCGAGCGTCGCGGCGTCGACGCAGTGCGCACGCAGCCACACCGTGTCGCCCGCGATATAGGCGTCGCGGTCGGTCGTCACGTGGATCTTCTCCTGCGGAAAATTACGGATTTGCTCCAAAAACGGGTTCTTCTGCGCGTGCAACAATACCAATGGCCATGTGACGACATAAAGGTATAATATAACAAAGGACAATTTACATCGATTCATCACACAAATTCTTTCTCACAAAGGTAAAGTTATAAAAAAAACAATAAAATATTTGCATCGTTTGTTGAAATTTTATATCTTCGAATACCAACTAATAAAACTGCTTTATTATGAAAACACTAAAACTTAAAAAAGACGTGGTGTCCCGTCTTGACAGAGAGCAGAGTGCAATGGTTAAAGGTGGTGCAGATACTACAGTTATCCAGCAAACAAAAGTTTGTGCCTTAACGAAACAATGTGAAACGGCTCGTTGTGTTTCGGCTACGGGGTGTGAATCGGATAATGTTACAGCCTGTGTAGAAGTAAGCAAAAATGGCTGTATGATTTCACAAGGAGGAAGTTGTATTCAATCCGAATGTGTGTGTTTGGAAACTGTGAACGCAACATGTGATTGCGAATAGGAATTAAGTAAATTTTAGAAAGCCCCTTTCGTTAATACGAAGGGGGCTTTCTATTATAAGTTATGCACCGATAAAAGATATTTTGCGTCAGCTTTATTTAGATGGTAATAAATTGATAAATTTAATGAATTTTTCTTATTTATCGTGTGTTTTTGAAAATAATAAACGCCGAATAAAATTATTCTTAGAATCAGTTGTCAATATATTATTCTGGCTGTATCTTGTAAAAAGATAAAAGAAAACAGAATTACTAACAGAACAATCGCCTAAATAATGAAACCGACGTTTACACCTTTCCCCGACTTTGTTTTCAGGACGCCGTTATTCCCGCTGGATGCTCCGGCAGAAGATACGACCTTGAGTCCTGAATTTCGGGAAGCACTCTATTTAGCCTCGCCGGAGCTGTATGAAGGTTGTGTATCGAAAGACCGAAAAAAGCAGACTAAATTCGAGCGTTCCGTTCTGAAATACCGGCACCGGGCGATGACACGATGTACTCCGTTCGGTTTATTCGCAGGATGCAGCACGGGAAAGATTGCGGACAGTACATCGATCGAATTACCGGCTACGACGGACAACAAACGCCGCACCCGGTTGGACATGCAATATCTGTGTGCTCTGATTCAGGAGATCGAGCGTGACCCCAACGTGCGGGAGCAACTCGTATATTACCCGAATGACAGCCTTTATGAAATCGGCGGAAAATATCGCTATGTCGAATATCGCTATAAGAAATCACAGCGCCAGCATACGGTTGCTTCGTTGGAAATCGACGAAGCGCTGGCCACGCTCCTGAACACGGCGGCAGACGGAGCAACAATCGAACAACTGGTGCAAGCACTCGTCGATGACGAGATAACCACGGAACAAGCGCATGAATATGTCATCGAGACTATCGCCTCGCAAGTGCTGAAAAGCGAACTCGATCCATGTGTCGTCGGTGAAGACGTACTCGATACGCTTATCGATAAACTCTCCCGCCTGCAAAATGTTCCGATCCTGCAACCGCTCCGACAAATCCAGGAGCTTCTGAACCGAATCGACGCACAACCGGTAGGTACGACACTGCCGTTATATGATGAAATTTTATCGATCGTAAAAAATATCGGCGTAGGCTACGAGCCGAAATATCTGTTTCAGACGGATATGTTCAAACCGGTGCATCGAGCACAGGTGGATGAGAAAACTGTCTCCCGAATCGTTCGTTTAATCGACTTTCTGGCGAAGATTACACCACCGAACGAACATCCCACGCTGCAAAATTTTATTCAGGCATTCCAAAGCCGGTACGAAGAGGCCGAAGTTCCGTTGGCTGTGGCATTGGACGGGGAGTTGGGATTGGGTTATCCGGTTTCATCGGGTAGCGGCGACGTCAATCCTCTGATTAACGATTTAGTATTTCCCGGTCGTTATTCAAATGCTGTAACTGTTACCCAAACTCCCGCCGACCGCATTCTGTTCGAAAAATATATCGAAAATGCCCGCAAAGGAGGCCACGTCGTATTGCTGGAGGACAAGGATTTCGAGAAACTGGACTACAAACATCAGTTTCCCGATACGATTGCCGTTATGTGCAGCCTGCTCGATAACGATCTAATCAACATAAAATCGATCGGCGGAGTATGTGCGGCCAACCTTTTGGGGCGCTTCTGCCATATCGACGAGAGTATTATGGCTTTGGTCAAAGAGATCGCCGATTTCGAGCAGCGGCAAACTCCGGACGTTATCTTCGCCGAAATATCGCATCTTCCCGAATCACGCATCGGAAATATCGCCTCGCGCCCGGTATTTAGGGAACATACGCTGCATTATCTGTCGAATTGCGAACACGATGGAACGGATATTCCCATATCGGACTTGATGCTTTCCATTCGGCAGGGGCGTCTGTTTCTCCGTTCCAAAAAATACGACAAAGAGGTCGTTCCCCGCTTAACGTGTGCCCATAACTATTCGATGAGTCCTATTCCGATTTACCGTTTCCTCTGCGATCTTCAACACCAACGGATAACCGGCGGATTGAGTTGCGGTTGGTCGGGACTTTTAGCCGCTTATGATTATCTTCCTCGGATTCAATACAAGGACATTATTCTTTCGAGAGAACTGTGGAGAATCAAACAAGAAGAGGTCGAAGGGATGGATAAATTATCCGATTCGGAACTTTCCGTCCGCTTCAGGGAATTTTTACAGAAACGACAAATGCCGACGGAAGTCGTCATTCCCGACAGCGACAACGAACTCTATTTGAATTTGGAAGATACACAATGCCAACGACTGCTTCTGGAAGAGATCGCCAAACGCAAACAGATCGTATTGGAGGAATTTCTGTTTCGTAACGACTCCGGTATTGTCCGTCGGGGAAAAGACCGATTTACGAACGAGGTGATTTTCGCCTTTCATAAAAACGAGCAACATGATACAGAGAAAGTTCATACCCGGTAGCCAATGGCTATACTTCAAAATATACACGGGCGTCAAAACGGCTGATGAGGTTTTGGCGCATACCATACGGCCATTCCTTCGGGAACTGTACGCAGAGCGATGGATCGACGGCAGCTTCTTTATTCGTTATAACGACCCGGATTTTCATATCCGTCTGCGGCTCCACATCGACCGATTCGAGAACTATGCCCCTATCTTCCGACGTTTCGAAGCGTTGTTTCAGCCTTTGGTGGAAAACGGGGCTGTTATAAGGGTTTTATGCGATACTTACGTCCGTGAAATCGAACGATACGGGGCAAATACTATGGAGCCGGTCGAACGATTGTTCGGAATAGACAGCGGTGCGATTCTGGAATTGCTCGAAAAGATTGAGGAATTACCTACGGACACGCGGGAAACGACCCGCTGGCAGTTGGCACTGGCATTACTGGATGATACGATGACCGCCTTCGGAAAAACACCGGACGAGAAAAAAACACTGTTTTCCCGGATGGCCGAGAATTTCAAGAAAGAGTTCGGATTCACCTCGCATTCGTTCACGAAACAGATCAATGATAAGTACCGCCGTTATCGAGCGGACATCGAAAAAGCGTTGTCCGACCGCGAGATGTTTACGGATTACGATGCCATATTACAACCTCGTAAGTCGGAAATCGGAAAAGTCGCAGCGGAAATTTCCCGAATCCAATCCTCCGGGCTGGCGGTACCTACGATCGACGAGTTGCTGGGCAGCATTTCGCACATGACAATGAACCGTTGGTTCCGTACCAATAACCGGCAGTTCGAATTGGTTATTTATGACTTTTTAACCAAGTATTTCGAGTCGGCGATCGCACGGACAAAGCGGCTTGTGGAAAAACAATGAAAGTATTCATTCCTATTCGGTAAAAATGAAAACGAGAATCGAACATAAAATCCATGCAATAGCCGATGTGCTGTTTCGGGATATGAAAGACGGTAAGCTCGACAACGAAGGCGTCGGGTTGCTGGCCGGACAGACCGGCATTATTATCTTCTGCAAACACTATCTGCAAGTGTTTCCCAATTCGGAGAAAGAGGAAATTTTAGAAGGCTTCCTCGAAACGTATTTCGACAAATTAACCTCCGAAATAGGATTATTTACATACTGCGGCGGACTTACCGGCGCTTTGGAGGGTTTGAAATACCTGAACCGCGAGCGGTTGTTGGAGATCGACTATTCCGATGTGGAGAAAAACTATCGGGAATTGCTGCAAACATTCGCGATAAACAGTATTCTAAACGGGAATTACGACTACCTGCATGGCGGACTGGGCATCGTCAAATATTATTGCGACGACGCAGAGTTTGTAAACCGGGCATTGGAGGCATTGGAGCAAACCGCTGAAAAAGGAGATAGAATCTACAAATGGAAATCTTCGCTGGGACTGGACAGAGGCGTCGGATACAATATCTGCCTGTCACACGGGATGTCGAGTATCGTATCCGTATTGAGCTTGTTGGAAAGCGAAGGGATCGATCGGGAAAGACGAGACCGAATCATCAGGAATACTTGTAATTATATTCTATCCCAGGAGATAGATCATGTTAAATATGGCGCTTTCTTTCCGAATCAATCTTTGGAGAATAATCCTGGTGACGATAATTATTATAGTCGCCTGGCTTGGTGCTATGGCGATCTGGGTGTAGCGACATCATTGTGGCAGGCGGGAAAAGCGTTGCATAACCGGGAATGGCAGGAAAAAGCGTTGGAGGTGCTGCGGTTTTCGACTTCGCGTAGGGATATCCGCAGTGCCGGTGTTATCGATGCCGGTTTATGTCACGGAGCAGCCAGTGTATGTATGATGTTCCATTATGCGTACCGACAAACCGGAGAAAATCTGTTCGAGGAAGTCCGCGATTATTGGTTCGATGTGACGTTAAATATGGGCAGTAGAAAAGAAGGATTGGCTGGATATAGCGCATGGGGAGGAAATGAAAAGGGATGGGTTAAAGAATACGATCTTTTGGAAGGAATAGCCGGAATCGGATTACTATTATTATCTTTATATATACCTGCTCCTCAAAATACCAAATGGATGAATTTCTTTTTGTTATAGGCCTTGAATTATGAAAATAAGAATTATTAGTTTACTATTTAGTTTACTCTGTGCGACAACATGGGGGCAACAGCAGGGGGATAGGGGTATTTTATGGGCCGACACTCTTTCGACTGCAGCAAATATCGCTCGGAATGCTGTGGCTATGCAAGACGACGAACAATGGGATTTTATCGAAGAGATTGTTAAAGAAAAGTCCATTATTGTTCTGGGGGAGCAAATGCATTTCGACATAACCTCTACCACCGCACGAATCGGTCTACTGCGTAAGTTGCATGAATGCGGTTTTACAACATTAGTATTTGAGATGGCGCCGATGCTTTCCGGCTATGCTTTCGGCCGGTTGCCGTCTGGAATTCGAATCACGACAGAGGAATTGCTATATTATAGTCCTTGGCTTATGGACCGAGAATCTATCGCTCCAATTCTGCAAATGCTCGATAGTGGATATTTCAAATTTTTCGGCATGGATTGCGATATTGTTTTTTCGGACTTTCTCGTTGCAAAGAAAATTTTAGATGGCTATCCTCAAACGGACGATTTAACAATCCCCTGGTTTCAACTACATCGACTTTGGGCGCAGTTGCAAAGTCATTCGCACGACCCTGAATCGATTACGTCCGGAGAACTATTCGAATATATTTCCATATTGAACCAAATTAGAAATCGAGTCGATTGCTTGATAGACCAATATGGAATGACAACCGATTTTAGTGCAATAAAACAATGGCTGAGAAATATGGATCGTAATTTTTTCGATTTTTCATCTCGGCTTAAATATCGAGTATTCGGCGGTCTTCTCGGTTCTATGCGAGTACAGATACGAGACAACGCGATGGCTGAAAATGTATTATGGTACAGAAAGCACTTCCCCGATGAAAAGTTGATTATCTGGTGTGCGAATCTGCATGCCGTAAAAGATGCATCTCAAATAATGGATTGCGAATTAAATGATTACTATCACAATCTATTGACCGAAAATCTTTATCACGAGCTGGGTAATGAGGTGTATTCTATTGCTATAACTTCATTGAATCGTTCTGATTTACAGCAACCCGGCGAGTTAGAGCGACAAATTGCACATTTTACAAGGGATGCACCTTATGCATTCATAAATTGTGAAAGATTGAGGTGGCTTGACGGATATAGAACAGCAGTTTTTGAATTTCCCGAGGTAGGTAAACGTAAAAACGGCCATTGGCTCAACATCTTCGACGGGATATATTATATCCGCGACATCGAATGTATGCAATTGAATAACAAGACAGAGGAACCTGAAAATCTGCAAACAGAGTAAGGAAAATTAAAAAAGTCATGAGTTATGAAAAAGTTGCAGTTGAAAAAAGAAATTGTCCAGGATTTGGATATGCTGAAGATTCGTGGCGGTGACGACACTACAACCCGAACTATTACTGGAGATTCCGGTGGAACGAATTGTGGTTCATGTAGACATCCTTGTCCTACACGAGACCGCCTTTGTCCTACACAGAAAGACTCGTGTGCAGGTAATAACTGTGATACATTGACCGATCCGATAACGGAAAATTCCATTTCGGGAAAATCTCAATGTAACAATATTTGCTATATATCTGATCGGTGCTGAATACAGGTCGTAACTATAAATCTTGAGAACACATAGTAATAGTTACGAAGTAATCTAAAATATGATTCATTATGGGCAGCGTGATAGTTTATCTATTGCGCTGTTCTAATTTTCGTAGTCATATCGAGATTATTAGACATTTTATTTGCAATAATTATTTGATATGCAAATATTTGCATGTACATAGTCGCAATTTCGATAGAGAATGATAAATTTTTCAATGCTGCTGATGGAATTTGTTGGCTAACGGGCTAATCAATTATCTTTAATGGGAGGTTACTCGCACGTTCATTAGTAACTATCGAGAAGAAATACTCCGATGGGAGACAGAAACATCAAAAACAATATATAGTATTACTATCAACATAACCCCGAGAATAGATAAATGATTTTCTTTTTTAGCAAACGGACTACAGCCAACAGCTCGTACTTTCGAAAAAAAATTATATATTTGTAAATAAATGAGTTGCTTATGGAAATGCAACACCCCGATCAATAAGTTCACATAGTAGTTAATTTACGTCACTACATTTCAATAGTCAGATAAAAGATTGTTCCTAAGATAAATCAAATCTTAAAAGAGACATTATGAGTTTTCCCCACTATACCCAGCTCGATTCGATGGACTGCGGCCCGACGTGCCTGCGAATCATCGCTGCATTTTACGGTCGGCACTACTCACTGCAAAATCTGCGTGATCGCTGCCATATCACGCGGGAGGGCGTTTCGCTGTTGGGTATCAGCGATGCGGCTGAAAGTATCGGTTTGAGGTCGGTCGGTGTAAAACTCACATGGCAACAGCTTCGCGACGAAGCCAATTTTCCCTGCATCGTACATTGGAACCAGCGGCATTTCGTGGTGGTCTATAAAATCGAGAAGAAACGCGGGCAGTGGTGGGTCTATGTTTCCGATCCGGCCGTAGGATTACTCAAATATAGCGAACGACAATTTCTCAAATCGTGGTTGCAGACTGGGGCCGAAGATTCTGTTTTGCAAGGCGACCTTTCCGGCGATTCCTCGGCCAAAGGCATTGCCCTACTGTTGGAGCCGAAACCGGAGTTCTATGCCGAGAAAGGTGATGAGGACAAACGGCTGAATTTCGCCTCGATGCTGCGCTATCTGCGGCCTTACAAATCCTACCTGTTCCAACTCGGCCTTGCGATGCTGATTGCTGCCGTACTCGGCCTGATTCTTCCGTTCCTGACCCAATCGGTCGTCGATACGGGTATCGGGAACAGCAACCTTTCGTTCGTGGTCATGATTCTCATCGCACAGGTGGTGCTGACGCTCGGACAGATGGCCAACAACCTCATCCGCTCGTGGCTGATGCTCCACATGACCACACGCATCAGCATCTCGCTCATTTCGGACTTTCTGGCCAAACTCATGCGCCTGCCCATCGCGTTTTTCGATTCGAAGATGGTCGGCGACATCATGCAGCGCATCGGGGATTACAACCGGATCCAGACATTCCTGACCGGCTCGCTGCTGAGTATCGTGATGGCTGCCGTGTCGCTCGTCATATACAGCGTCGTGATGGCCGGGTACGACCTCGGCATCCTCGGCGTATTCTTGCTGGGTAGTGCATTCTATATCGGCTGGATATTGATATTCCTCAAACGCCGCCGCAAACTGGACTACATGCGCTTTCAGGAGTCGGCCAACAACCAGAGCAATATCGTCCAGCTTATCAACGGCATGCAGGACATCAAGCTGAATAACTGCGAGAAGCAGAAACGCTGGGAATGGGAACGTATCCAGGCCAAGCTGTTCAAAGTTTCGATCAAGAGCCTGACGCTCGGACAAACACAGGAAGTAGGCGGTACGTTCATCGACCAGACCAAGAATGTTATCATCTCGTTCCTTGCCGCCAGCGCCGTCATCGACGGGGAAATGACACTTGGTATGATGATGGCCATGCAGTACATCATCGGCCAGCTCAACGCCCCCATATCGCAGTTCATCGGTTTCGTGCAGGCCACGCAGGATGCGAAAATTTCGCTCGAACGCCTGAACGAAATTCAGGAAAAACCGGATGAGGAACCCGAAGACGCGGGTCTGATCCGCGACATCCCCGAAAACGCGGCCATCGAGTTCCGGAACGTAGTTTTTCAATACGAAGGGCCGCACTCGGACAAAGTGCTGGACGGAATCGACCTGACGATTCCGCATGACAAGGTTACGGCCATCGTAGGCGAAAGCGGCAGCGGCAAGACGACACTGCTTAAAATGATGCTCGGCTTTTACGCTCCGGTCGAGGGGGACGTGTTGCTGGGCGGTCGCAGGCTCTCCGCTTTCAGCCCGAATTGCTGGCGTCAGGAGTGCGGAACGGTCATGCAGGAGAGTTTCGTATTTTCCGATACGATCGCCAATAATATCGCCGTATCGGATGAAATACCCGATATGAAACGGATCCGCCGGGCGGTGGAAATCGCCAATATCGGAGAGTTCATCGAATCGCTGCCATTGGGGTATAACACCCGTATCGGAGCCGACGGACACGGGTTGAGTACGGGGCAGAAACAACGCTTGTTGATTGCCCGTGCCGCTTACAAGGATTCCAAATACCTCTTCTTCGACGAAGCGACCAATTCGCTCGACGCCAACAACGAGCGCACGATTATGGAGCGTCTGGAGAAATTATTCAAAGGCAAAACCGTCGTCATCGTGGCACACCGTCTTTCGACAGTCCGCAATGCCGATAACATCATCGTTTTGGCGCACGGACGCATCGTCGAGCAGGGCACGCACGACGAACTGACGGCCAAACGGGGTTACTACTACGAACTGGTGAAAAATCAGTTGGAATTGGGAAGTTAAAGAAAAATCACTAACTTTAATAAACTATTGGAGACTTGCCTTCTTCAATAAAATGGAAAATTTAGACTTTCGTTTTTCCGGTTCGGCAAAGGCAGTGAAAATCACTGCCCTCACCTTGCCGAAGCCATTTTTACGAGAAAGCAAAACTGAATGTGACGGCTCATAAGTTTAACTTAAACGCAAGAAAGGCAGTTGCAAAAATACAATTTTCCGACCAATTTGCATTATTGTGACGAAACGGCAGTTTATTCCGGTGCTGTCGCACGCAAAACCGATTGAACGAACTGAATGTATTCTTTCAAAAAATGAAAGCTATGAAAAAGTTTAAAGTTATCGAAGGAAATCGATTATTGAATCCAGAACGGATTCTGGCTGGAGGTGGTATTGGAAATATTGGAACACTGTGTCCTACAGGAAATCATGCTGTTCTTTGCCAATATACTCACGGAACGTGCAATCAGGGACAGACCAATTATTCGTCAGAACCCTGTTATGGAGGTGGCACTTACCATACATGTGTGGTATGTGGGCCGCATATGATGTGAATTGTAATGGTTCTTCAACTTACTTTACCTGTCATCAAGGACAAGTATATCATTTTTGATATATAATTTGGAGTGAGATTTATATCTCACTCCATTTCTTCGTCAAAATTAAAGATAAAAGTATGCGCAATATTATATGTTTAGTATTCCTATTAGTCTGTGTAACAGGGAAATGTTTCGGACAATTACAACCGAAAGTCGATGAACGCATTGAATTGACAGGCGTTGTATTTCGTATTGCAGGAGTTCCTGAATACACATATGGAGTCATTGAGGAATACAATAAAGATATAGATGAGTATTTTCAGAGCTACTCTCACCATGATCTGATAGATTATATTATCAAGCTCAGAAATGAGGATCGTCTGGGATATGCAGCTGTTGCGGCGAGTATAGGTTTTATTTGCATAGGTAATGGTAAAGTTTCATTAAATCAGCATATACCTGTCTCAAAATTACCCGGTCTCGGAGAGCAGTGGAGGTCGGAAAAGGTATTTCGCAAATATGTCGAACTATTGAATGATTTCTATGTGAAGACAAACTTTCAGAAATTTTATAACGATCACAAACCTTTGTATGAAAAAGCAGAAACTTGTATAAATCAACTCCTTGCTGATTTTAATTTCTCATGGTTTTCCAATTTTTTTGGTGGTGATTTTATAAGCCCAGTCATGTATGTTGCTTTGGGTAATGGTCCGAGCAATTATTACATAATGGATTACGAATCCAAGGCCGGTTATTCAATCATCATCGGTGGTAAATTAAATTATACCTATGAGACTACTCTTCCGATGGTAATTCATGAAATTTGTCATAATTATACTAATCCTCTCTTTTATAAATATTGGTCTAAAATGGAGTTCTCAGCAAATGCCATCTATGATGAAATTGCGGATGACATGCGGGAAAATGCCTATGGCAATGTACAGGAAAGTCTTTTGGAATGGTTGAATAATTTATTTTCGATCATGTACTTAAGAGATAACGAACCTGGACTTGTAGATTATATCGTTGGAATTCTCAGAGACAGAGGATTCATTTGGATGCCCAGATCCGTCCAGTTTATGGAATACTTTTATCAAAACAGAGGACAATATCCGCATATCGATTCTTTTATGCCGCAAGTGGTTGATTTTTTCAATTATACATCCAGTGATTTCGATCGAATAAAATTCGAAACCCAAAATAACCATCCCTATGTCAGGAATATTTTTCCTGCTAATGGTAGCAATATTTATAATGGCAATTTCAGGGATATTCAAATCTCATTTTCACAGCCAATGTTGGGCAGTTATTGCATAGATACTGTTAAGGATGATCCGACAATCACAGACCTGCCACGTGCGCAAATAAGACAAGCCTATTGGATCGACGATTATACGCTTTCTATCCCGCTCGATTGCTCTCAAATAGAAAAAAATAAAAAATATGGATTAGTATTGAGAGGCAATGGGTATGCGACAAAGGACTATGTTTATATGAATAACGATTATACAATAATCTATAATACAACACAGCAATGAAAATCTCGAAATACACATTCTTTTTCAATATAGATGGGAAGGAATATTACACCTATAATACACTATCAAATTCTCTGCTGGAAATCGACGAAGAATCTTATAGTATATTTCAAAATCACAAAACCGGTATCCAAGAATTATCGTCCGAGAAGGTCGACAAAGAATTATGGGATGTCTTGTGCGAGAACAACATTCTAACAGACAGCGATGAAGATGACTATCTGAAATACAAGGCTATCATAATGCGACAAAGGAGTCAACGGGCGAGCATGCATTTAACACTTGCCCCGACTATGGATTGTTGTTTCCGTTGCCATTACTGTTTCGAGAAATACAAGGAGAAAAAGTACATGACACCGGAAGTAATGGATCGAATTACCAAATACGTTATGTCATGTCCTGATCTGAAAAATATCAAAATTACTTGGTTTGGAGGCGAACCTCTTATGGCTGTGCCTCAGATTGAAGAATTTTATGATAAGTTCAGTGCCGTATGGGAAAAACCAATTAACTCAAACATCATCACAACCGGGTATCATATCAACGAAGAGGCTGTTCGTGTCATGAAAAAAGTGGGAATAACCTCCGCACAGATTACTTTGGACGGCATGAAAGAAACACATAACACAGTAAAGCATCTGCCGTCTGGAGAGGATGTATTCGAAAGAGTCATATCCAATATTGAATTATTAAACGATCAAGCGCCTGAAATCAATATCGTTATCAGAGTCAATCTCACGCACGAAAACAAACATGAATATCCGCAGCTTTGTTCGTTGTATGTCGAACGTTTCAAAGGCCGTAAGAATATTGGAATAGCTCCGGCATTCGTATTGGATCGAGGAGCAAGTAATTGTGATAAATGTGAAATTAAAAGTACATTATTTAATCACAAAGAACGGTCCGAATTTATCCTCGACTTGGCATATAGAGGATTTAATTCCCCTTTTATCCGTTATCCGGAACCTTTTTTCAACGAATGTGCAATTCGCAACGATATGGCGATCGCATTCGATCCGGAAGGATATGCCTATAAATGTTGGGAGGTAATAGGAAACAAAGAATATGCAATCGGCAAATTGAACGATGACGGTATTTTGACCGACATCAATCAAACGGTCCTTAATCGTCAATTATACGGTGCAGATACTTTTGATGATCCGGCGTGTTCGAAATGCAAATATTTGCCCATATGCAATGGAGGATGCCCGATTCAACGCATTGAAAATAAATTCGAAGGCGGCCATAATGATTGTTGTACTTACTATAAAGGCTTTACTTCCGATTTCTTGAAAATACATATCGCCAGAAAAAAAGCTCAGGAAGCCGCTACTGAGAAATAACAATAAAAGGACAGGTTATGCCGCAGTTCAGAGATAACTTTCACAGCGAGGAGGCGCAGGAGATCATGGGGCGTGCGCCTTCGTGGGTCGTGCGGTGGGGAATTACGGTCATTTTCGTCATACTTGCCCTAATCGTTTTGGGCTGCTACATCATCAAGTATCCACAGACCGTTACGGCTCCCATATCCATTACGACAGTCAATGCCCCCTCCGACCTCACGGCCCGTTACGACGGACTGCTCGACAGCGTATGTGTCGGCAACGGGGAGAACGTCCGTACCGGTCAGCTTATCGCTTTGCTCGCGACACCGGCCGACTACGACGACATCCGGTCGTTGGAAGAAAATCTCTCCGCCACCGATTCGCCGCAAGCACTCGCCGAGGCCGACTGGGTGTCCGACCGATATGTTCTGGGCGACCTGCAAGCCACGTGGGCGGAGTTCGCCGCCCGCTGCCTCGATTTTAGGCATTATCTGGCCACCGATCTCATCGGAACGAAGAAGCGCCTGCTCGCAGCCCAAATTGCGAAAAACAAGCGCTATTATGCCCAATTGGAGGCACAGGGCAAACTGCTCGACAAGGACCTTGCTATGGGGCAGCGGACATTGGAGCGGGACTCGCTGTTGTTCTCTCAATCGGTTATTTCTGCGGCCGACTACGAAACTTCCGTACAGAACTATCTCGCCAAACAGAACAGCAAGGCCGGCTTCGATGCAACACTGACCTCCACGGAACTCTCCATCCTGCAAACCGAACAACAGTTAGTGGAACTCGCCGTGCAGCGTGAGAACGAGGTGGCCGAATACGAACGTACCATCGGTCAGTTACGCCAACAACTGCTCGCCGCCATAGCCCAGTGGAAAGAACAGTATGCGGTCATCGCTCCGATGGACGGTATCGTGTCGTTACAGGGATATTGGAGCAAGGGGCAGCATGTGACCGTCGGCTCCGCTCTTGCCAGCATCGTCCCGGAAAAGGAGACTGAAGTGATCGGCCGTATGGAGGTTCCTTCGGCCGGATTCGGCAAGGTGGAAACAGGACAGACGGTCAACGTCAAGCTGAACGGCTTTCCCTATATGGAGTACGGCGTCCTGAAAGGTACGATACGCTCCATTTCCTCGGTTCCGGCTTCGGTGCAAACCGCGACCGGTACGACGATCGCCTATACGGTCGAAGTCGTATTTCCCGAAGGAATGAGGACGACCTATGAGAAGGAGCTGCCGATGATTCAGCAGATGGACGGTACGGGCGAGATCATCACGGAGGATATGCGCCTTATCGAGCAATTCATACAACCTGTCGTATCGCTGTTCAAAAACCGCTGACCATGAAATGCCGCATAATACCGTTGTTCGCCGCCGTCGCTTCGGTGCCGATGTTGTTCGGTGCAACACCGCTCAACGCACAGGAAGCGCAACGCTGGACGCTGGAAGAGTGTATCGCCTATGCTTTCGAACATAATATTGAAGTCAAGCAGGCCGAACTCGACGTTCAAACCAAACGGCTCACCCGCTCGGATGCGGGTTGGGCCTATGCTCCCGACATCTCCGCATCGAGCAGTTACAGCTTCTCCAGCGGCCGCGTACTGGATCCCACCACGTATGAGTTCGTGGAGCATCAGAGCGTGAACGGTACTTCGACCTCTGTCGGCGCCTCGGTCACTTTATTCAACGGTATGCGGAATCTTCATAATCTGGAACGCTCCCGCCTCGATCTGCGTGCGGCGCTGTTGGGCGTGGAGAAAGCCCGCAACGACATCCGGCTCAATATCACGGCCTATTATCTGGAAATTCTTTGCGCCGAAGAGAACATCCGCAATGCCGAACAGACGGTCGAAACCCTGAAAATACAGGAGGAAAAGACCCGTAAATCGGTCGAGATGGGGAAAGTCACCTCTGCCGACCTCTTGCAGATACGTTCGCAACTGGCCAATGCGGAAAACACTCTTTTGTCGGCTCGAAATTCCTACGACATCGCCCGCCTGAATATTTGTCAGCTCCTGGAAATAGAAGATTACACGACATTCCATACCGTCGCTCCTTCGGATAATATTTTGGGAAATACGCCGATGCCGGTCAGTACCGATGCGCTTCTGGCCTCGGCGCAGCAACTCCCGGAGGTGGAGTCCGCAAGGCTGGGTATCGACATTGCCCGCCGCGATCTGCGAATCGCCCGTTCGTCCTACTATCCGACGCTTTCGCTTTCGGCCGGCTACGGGTCGAGCTATTCCGATGCCCGGCAGAAAATGTTTATGAATCCCGACGGCACGTACCGTTACGAAGCCTATCCGTTCGCCGAACAGTATAAGGACAATGCGAGCAGCTATATTTCCGTATCGCTGAACGTTCCGATTTTCGGTCGCCTGACGACGCGGCACAACGTCCAGCGGCAGAAGATCGCCGTTCGCCAGGCGGAGTATGCGTTACGCACCACGGAGAAGCAGGTGAACAAGGAGGCTACGCAAGCACTGATCGATTCCCGGACGGCGTGGGACAAGTATCTCTCTTCGCAGAAATACGTCGCCTCGGCCGAGGAAGCCGCCCGGCAAATGGAACAAAGGTACAATCTCGGAGCGGCTACCGTTGTCGATTACAACACGGCGCTCGATGCGCTGGTCGAGGCTCAGGTTCAGCTTCTGCAAGCCAAATACGAATATATCTTCAAGACCGAAATAATTAAATTTTATCTCGATTCGAACAAGAAGTAATTACATAAAATTTTATTTTATGTAATTACTGTGGTTCATTCCTATTTCCACCGAAGATGCAAAGCGTCTTCGGTTTTCTTGTTTTATTCAGAAAAGTATTCGCCCCTCGGTCGGCCCGGCAAAAGTAGTCGTGTCCGTGTCTGCCCGCAAGTCCTGCCGGTTTTCCTTGCGGAAAAACCTTGCGGGCAGCCCCGTCCCCGACTATGACCTTCTGCGTGCCGCCCGAATGGTTCGAGCGGCGAAACTTAAAATTCAAATTTATGAATACTTCCGTAACGAGTGCGTCCTTAGCACGTGTAGCACACCAACAAGGTCTGAACCGGGTCGTAGCCGACAGAGTACGGCACTTGGTAGAACACCGGGCACCCGCAGTGCAACAAACCATCCAGCGCATGATCGTCGAATCCGCGCAGCTGCAAGACTACCTCCTTCCGATCGGCGCCCAATACCGGGAAACGGGCAGTACACGCAAGGTACTCTTTCTCGACGACGGCAATCGTCTGACGATGCAGATGCCCGAAGGACGCTTCCGCCTTCACGACAACGCCGTAGGACAGGCGGCCGAGAAGATGAACGTTCCGTCGCGTTACCTGCGCGAGTTGGCAGGCGGAACATCGTGGAAACGCACATTGGCCGCACGCATACTCAACGAACACACCTTGTGGAGCGACCGCAGCCGTGTTCTCGTCCGCGCCGTAGGCGACGAAGTGCGCGGCATCCTCTCGGACAGCTACCGCCGCCTCGACAGCCAGCGCATCCTCTCGGCATTTCTGGGCAAGGCCCTCGAACAGGGAGCCGTGGCATACGATGCGCTGTGGACCGATACGAAGATTTATGTCGAGACGATCCTTCCTCAGCCGATCTGCATCCCCACCGAGTTCAATGGTGAAGTACAAATCTATATGGGAGCGCGTTTTTCCACCTCGGATTTCGGCGACGGGGCGGTGGACATCCGCGTCTTCCTGCTCAACGGCGTCTGCTTGAACGGTATGGTGCGTGAGAACGTAATGAAGCAGATCCATCTGGGCGGTAAGCTGCCCGATAATATCCAGCTCTCACAGCGGACGTACGAACTCGATACGCAGACCACCGTGTCTGCGGTGAACGACCTTACGTCCCAGCTCTTCGGCCGCGACAACATCCGTCGCAAAGCGCTCGAAATAAAGGCTGCGGCTGCCAAGGAGGTCAACTTCACACAAGAACTGGAACGGCTCATGCAGAAAGGCCGCCTGCTGAAAACCGAGAACGAAGGCGTGCGGAAACTGTTGATGAACAACAATCCCGACGACGGATTCGCCGGAGGGCCGACGCTCTGGAAACTGACGCAGGCGATAACGGCCTATGCCCGCGAGACACAGCCGGCACGACAACGCGAACTGCACGAGCTGTCGGGAGAACTGCTTAACCGTGTGAACAACTGACGACGCTATGAAACAGGTAAAGGATAAATATACCCACACAACGCTGGAACAGATGCCGGAGCATAAACTTTTCCGCGCATTGATGAGCAGGCTGAACGACTTCGGATTCGACTGCGAAGCCTTTGCCGCAGGACTGCAATACGAACATCCGACCGTGCAGCAGCGATTCTTCGCTCTGCTGCGCACGTGCGTCCTCTTCATGGCAGAAGAGGGCAACGTACGTATCGACGACCGTAACCGCGCCTCCTGTCGGATGTGCCGCGAGATTGCCGAACAGCTTAAAGACCACCATTTGCCATGCAGATAAAAACGAACTTGTTTCCGATGAATGAATTGACTTGTCGTGCGTGCGGGTGCAGGATCGTACCCGAACACGGATATTACAATACGCTCAATGGCGCCTGCTGCATAACCTGTCGGGAAAGAGGGCCGCTGCATCGTCTGAAATTGCAGGTCTGCGATTCGTTTGCAAGGTTATGTAGAACGTCGAGATGCTGCAAATTATGAAGAACGAGACAGAAGATTTATGGCGTTGGCCAAAGCCTATGCTCAAGCTGAACGTGCATTACGAATCGAACGATGGGTAATCGTCACCTTCGAGCTTCGAAAGACGGACGGACCGATCGAAATTCTCTACCGCTACGATCTGCCGCGTACGATGCTCAAACGTTACCGATGGGTGGTACGCTGGCGCACGGCTCGTTTTCAATGCCGTTTCCCGCGTGATACGATCACAGCGACATACTGTTACTACGACAAACGCACGGGATTGAAGTTCGGCGTCGATTCCTGCCTGTCGAAGCTGCGGGCGGCAAAAGCACAGATTACGCTTGCCAAACGTCGGGAGCGGGAGCATATCGAGCAGCAGCGATTGCGCTATCCGCTGTTTTACGACGAGCAGGCAGATCCCGAATTGCTCCGTTTCAGGCAGAAGCTACAAGAAAAACTGCATCGTTATCTGAATGCCTTGCTGCGATTACGCTGGGCTGTTCTGCAACATCGACAAAAAAACTTCGACTCGTCCGACAAAAAACAATTACAGAAATGATGCCTTTACCTATTACCGAAATCGACGACTTCTGTGAGGCGTCGTTCGGCGGATACTCCGCGCTCTTTACCGAAGAGCGTATCGACAGAGCTTCGCTTCCCGAAGGTATTTATGCCTATGACATACGGAGCGGAGAGGGTAACGATTTCGGAACGATCGAACCTTGTGTTACGGTCAACCATACGGGAACGATCCTGACCCGACAACCCATCGAAATGGGCCCTGAAGGTTATATCGAAATCGATATGGACGGTGACGACGGACTCATCGATGCGATGACCTACGATGAATGGATCGCACAACCCGAAACAACCTGCTAAGTCGCAGACGATACGAACCCTTGACGGCCGCTCCTGCCGAAGGAACGGCCGTTCTGTAAAACTCCGGCGCAGGAGGATAAACACTGCATAAAACAGTTATGGAATTGCTTACGAAACAGATTATTCGGAAATTCGAAGAACATCCGATCTATTCGCAGGACGGCAAAGGTCTGAAGGCCGAGGTGCTTGTAAAGTATTTCAACCCCATGGGAGCCGGAACGTGGCTCATTACGGAGGCGGAGAAACAGGAGGACGGAGATTGGAAACTCTTCGGGTTCTGCCACATTTGCGAGTGGGAATGGGGTTACCTGATGCTCTCCGACCTGCAACGTATCGTGCTGCCGGGCGGCCTCGGAATAGAGCGCGATTTATATACGCAGGGACGAATCGTCGAAGACTTTATGGAATAAGGATTCAGTGTTCAGTTGGATAATCTCTGAAATACGCAGAGCCTCGTCGTTCAGTTCGAAGACCAAAATTTCGAAACCTAAGGATATTCCGTCCGCATCAGCGACGAAGACCACGACGCTTGCGGCGTGTACGGATTTCTTGTAGATAACGAAACGCTTTATGCACGGCTGGAATATGACAACGGGCTGGAACGCCGGAAAGAAGAGCAGCAGCGCGAACAGTTACGGTTGGTAGGGAACAGATTCCTCGCTGGGGAATACATCTCCAGCGAGGATTTTATCGGACTGTGCAAACTCAAGTTGATTTCCATACCGCTTCGCACGCACGGGACCCTGCACCGAAGCGTAACCGAACTCTCCCGAAACAGTATCCGTCACAGTCGCACGAAAAGCGGAGCCAATCCGAAACGCGACGGATGCTTCGCTATGGTCGAAACCCTGTACGAGAAACTCTCCGAGACAATGGATGCAACGATGAAATAAAAACAGTACGGACGGCATTGTGTGTCGCCCGTACTATTTGACAATACGTTATCGCAATGATTTACGATAGTTTCGGTTCAGAATCTTTTCGATCTCAGAACGCGGGTAGAGGATTTTGCTTCCGATCGTCGTGTAGGGAAGTACCCGACGGTCACGGTAGTTTTGCAGGGTGCGGGGACATAACGAAAACAGCTCCATCACCTCTTCGCCGGTAAGATAGCTTTCCGTGACGATCGTCGGTCGATGGGCCGCGATCAATGTATCCAGCAAATGAATCGCACGAAGTATTTCCTGCCGGAACTCCTTGTATTCCGGTGAGGTTCGCAAGAGTACGTCGTCCATTACTTAGAAGGAGCGATGAGGTTGTTTTGCAGAATACGCGCGATGTCTGATTCTTTGTACAGAATCTTATTGCCCAATGATGTACTGGGTATGATCCCTTCCGAACGATAGTACTGCAAGGCACGTTTGGTGATGCGCAGTGCTTTACAGACTTCTTCGGCTGTCAGCCAGCGTCGCGGTTGCGGCGGTGAGAACAATTCTCGGAATCGCTCGGCACGCTCCCGTAAGGATGTTACGAGCGTTTTCATTTCGTCGAAAGCGCTCTGTTCGATCATTTGAAACTCCATAGTCATACAATGTTTTATTGTAGATTGCGCCGGAATATTCCGGCAATCTGCAAAGAAAAACAATGGAAATGACTTTCCCTTAAATGGCATACGGAGGCATTTACTGACCGATGAAAGATGCAAAAACAGAATTAATATCGGATAAAAGTATATTTGTCTTAATCATAGATTATTATTATCTTTGTAACAAGAGTTGTTTGATAAGAGAATATTGATGTAAGCACAGAGAAGGTTCTGTCTCTAAATCATTACCATTGATATTGTTAAATTCTGATTATCAGATATATATACTGGATTAAGCCTTTTGTCACCAAAAGAAAACCATGATTACGGAAATGATCATCGCTATTACCAATGCAGATATTGAAAGCCACACGGCGATAGAGTTCCTGCAGATTCTCTTCCACATTCGTGCAGTTCTGGATTATGAAATCGACTATATCCAGATAACCATGCCCTGTAGTTGCATTGTCACCGTCATTGAGTCCCAATAAAGTCATTGCAGAAGCAAAGTGAATCCGTTTCCCCTCTTGGGTTCTGTCGAAGCGTTGAGAAAGCAACGTGTGATATTTCTTTCCTGTTGCCAGCACTTTGGTCTTTGCGGCATTTATACCGGCTTTTGCAGCAAGAAGGTGACTGAAATGCTCCCAAAGTCCGGCATCATAATCATCCTTGCGAGAAGGGAACTTGGCTATATAAAGCGTTTTATCCGTGTCTATCACACTGGCTTTAGGTCTTGCACCTCCCAATGAAGAACCGGGCTGCACGAGTTGGGCAACCCATTTCCTGTCAGGCAGGACATTCCCCTCTTCACTTTTCTCAATTTCCGCACTGGCCGCAATCAACTCCCTTATATCCGCCAGAGGTGGGATTTTCAACAACTCACTTACATTTATAAATCCTCCGTCTTTTAACTCCTTGAAACGGAAAGCACCCATTCGGGAAAAGTCATCGATACCAGTCAAAAAATCGAAAGAAGATAGTCTCCGTACCGGTCGCCCCTCTTCCATCGCAGCAATCTGCTCACGTCGCAACAACAGCGTTCGTCCCCAACGATCCGGCAAAGCATCCGAGAAACATCCGAATATATCTTTCTCCGGTTGCGTATATTGCTGTCCCGGATAATTATTGAGGTCATCACTCAGAAATAAATCTCCGTGTTTCTTCAGCCATTCATCGCTGAAGGTAAAGCAATAGCTGTCCGAGCCACGAAGAGATTCATAGCCTAACTCGCCAACGAGTTCTGTCTCGTTGAGCCAGTCAAAATCGGCATAAACATATAACATCTTCATCGTTTACTCCTTTTTTGAGGCACGTTCCCTTGTCTTCAAACTCAAATCCTGCAAGGCTTTTCCCAATTTATCTTCTTTGGCTAGCCACAGAATATCATCGTCCAGTTGCAGAGCATAGAGCACTCGCAAATAAATTCCGATTGCCACAGTCGGCGCACCTTTCTCTATTCGGGACACAGTCAACGGAGAACAGGTGGCACGTTCTGCCACCTGAGCTACGCTCAAATTCCTGCGCAAGCGAGCCAGTTTAATCTGCTCTCCCACAACTGACATTTTCTGCTCCAACTTTCGGGGCAACTTGGTTCCCATTGTATTCTTTGTCATATTAACTCATCATATAATATGCAAAGATACTACTTTATATCTATTTAATGATGTATTGCGGACGCAAAAATCACAAATTCAAAAGATACGACTATTAAATACTGATTTTGCTACCAAAATAGAGATTTCAAAGAAGCAGACTTCTACCTTTATCTATGATTATTTCCAAGATAAAAGCCAGCTTCTTCAATTTAAGCATCACTCGATGGGCTTCACCAATTCTTCATCCTGCCATTCCGCAAGAGAAACAATCGCATTGTATTGCTCCAAAGTCAAATCCGATTCACTATCGTCTGAGCATTCGTATTCCCACGGCAGTTCGTAAACAGTACCTTCTTCCTGATAACCCATATAGTTATGGTACGTATTAGGAATTAACCGCACATAATCTTCTTCGCGCAGAATCCTCAAAAGTTTCTCGGCATCACGAATCAATAATGGCACTCCGACCTTATATAGAGCAGTGGCAACCTCAATGGCCAGCTCGACATTTGCCGAGTAGCTATTAGAAACAACTATCATCCAACCCTGCTGTGGCACCTTCGATGCAATGATGTTCAAGCGCGAAAACCCCAACTCGCCATAGTGGTCTGTTGCAAACCGTATAAAATCCTCCGGGCTGTCAATGTCATAGAGTTTATCTACATCTACGAATTTCACTCGTTTGTAATAGACTACATCTCGCAGTTCTTCCGGGATATTCGGTTGTTCTTCGTAGAGACGGTTTCCAATACTTCGCTTCCGGTAGTATGCCTCATAAGCCTCGTTAGCGATACGATAATATGTGCAATATTGCCGAATGGTCATAGTCTTCAGATGAAGTGCGGAATGTTCCTTCGCAGAATCCTCCAAAGCCTTTATCGCTGTTTCCCGATCTTCCACATTAATCTTAAAGCTCGGAGCTATCCTATTGAGTTCCTTTCGTGCAATCCGCCCAATCCGTTGCTGGCACGGCAGATTGTGCGCCACATAGTCGTTGAACCCATCAGGATTTGCAACAATAACATCAACCAGCCTCTGCAAATAGCAGAAAAGTCGGGCAAGGGAATCCTGATACCATCCGTCATCTGATTCTCCGTCGGCACAAGAGGAGCGATTTGTTATGACGAAATGCGCATGTTTTCGGTCTGTAATGCGAATCGACCGGAACTCTTCGTATTTATAAGAGGTAACATGAAACCACTGCGTTTCCGTTGGATTGAACGCAAGCCAGTCCGCAAGGAAGGCTTCTTTGCTTTGATACTCTCCCGAAGCAATCAGTTCCTCGACATCACCCCATTCCTCTGGAGTGGGTCGCGGTACCACAATGTAGAAGCCACGGTATTCATCATCCCCCATTACGGTAAGTTGCTCGAACTGATGCTGAATTTCAACTAGACGTTCCAGCATATTGCCGCTAACTGTGATTTCACAATGACGCATTTCACCCATTGCTTCTATATGCGAAGCGTTCAAGCCAACCTCATTTGCCAAATCAATAAAGAGTTTTCTATCTATTATTCTTTCATCCATTGCTTAATGCTCATTAAATTTCAACATGCTTTTTCGGATCAAACCCATTCACAATGTGCTCATTCGCAAAAATATATCCCATCTGATTACAGATTACTTTTGTACTACCAATCTCTGTGTCTATATTGGTATGTGAATGTCCATAAATCCAAATATCTATCCGACTGTTGGCAATCCAATCACCATATTCGCTAGCAAATGCACTATTCAGTACGGAGTTCTTGTGCTGTGGATCAATCACCTCCAAAGTAGGCAAATGATGAGTAACCACCACAATATGACCAGCCGTGCTCTCTTCGACACTTTTCCGGATAAAATCAATACAGGTCTCATGCATCCGATTGAATTCCTCTACCTGTAGCAATTTTCCGTCAAATTTGATTTGGCGAAAGTCATTCATACCTTTCCACACGAAATACTCGTCATTCGGGTTAATCCGTGACCATAGCGTACTCAGGACAAAATCGGTATCATCGATACGGATTACCTGATTCTGATAGAACCCTACATTCTCACGGAACATCCACTTCCATTGTAGCCCTCGTTCCATCACGTCCGAATAATTATAGTATTCGTGATTGCCGGGAACAATCAGAACCTGCCTGTAATTATCCGAAGCCCATTTCCAGAATTTCATCATAGGAGCTATTCTATCCCTAAGATAGAATATATCTCCAGCCAAAACCAGCACGTCACCGGTAACAGGTAATTCATTATGCTTTAAATATCTGCTGTTCTCCCTGAACTCCAGATGTAAATCGCTCATGTATTGTATCTTCATTGCTCTTTCATTTTTAATTGTTCAACTTGTTTTTCAATAATTATCTTCATCTGTGCAAATGAAACCGGCATAAAGTTGTTGTTTTCAACACCTACGTCATATTGTGTAGGATAGAGATACTGAAGCCGGGCTGCATCAATTCCAGTGTTATTCTTCCTCGTATGCACATGGCCGAACAGTTGCCATACATCTTTATAGCCGCCATCAAAGCACAGAAACGGATAGTGATTCAAATATATCTTCTGTTTATCCACTTCTATATGCATCTGCATGGTCACATGCTCAAACCTATCGACATACCCCTGCCTCAAGTTCTTTAAATCATGGTTGCCGAGAATCAGATATATCTTGCCATTCAATCTATCAAGAATTTTAGTCCATTCAGCTGAACCGCCCAGACAGAAATCACCCAAGTGAAAAACAGTATCATCCAAGCCAACTGTATTATTCCAATTGGAGATAATCGTTTCATTCATCATTTCCACATCCTCAAAAGGTCTGTTGCAGAAACGAATGATATTTCCGTGATAAAAGTGGGTATCAGATGTAAAAAATACCTTACTGCCATCAAATTTATAATTCATTTCTTCTCAATTTATGTGCATCGCTGCACGTTAATAATCTGTTTGTCAATCACCCATCAGACGGAAATGACAGAAAAGCATCGTAAGATAACTGTCACAAATGGGTATAAAAACAAAATAGTTGGAAAGTTCGGTAAAGACTCTCCAACTATTCAGTTTATATTTTCAATCAGGGGTAGAATAAACTACACCATGCTATGTTCTTCGTTGGAAAGTATTTATAATACAAGGTTCAATGCCAAAGACATGAACACACAGTACAGATTCAGGGCGTTTGTTACCCCAAATTGTGACCTTCGATAATATGTTCATGCTATTTCTTTGCATTGTTAGTTTTTATATCGTTTCAAACTCAGCGCAAAATTAGCAAATAAATTCCATATCACACATCGCTTTCTGAGAAAATCCACGTAACCTTTTGCCTATATGCCGCATAATAAAAACTGAACCTATGCAATTAATACACAGATTCAGTTCCTTATCATTTAGCTCACTCCATTGATTCCCGAATAATCCGCCGAGTCTCTTTCTTATACTCCTTGCGGTCATATTCGAATCCCCTGCACATCCAACAGCTACACGGAGTACCTGTTGTTTTGTAAACTTGTGCCCATTTCTCTTTTGCCAATTCAAACCAACGGGGATGCTCATAATAGCTTCCATCCTCACGAATGATGCAATGACCATAAGCGGCATAAAGAATCATGCGAGCCTTAAACACACGAGCCATTTGTTGGCGTCTCCAAAATTTGTTTCTTTTGTCCATCGTCTCTTTCTATTAAAGTTAGGATGAACGATGATGTTACTTTGGTGAGACTTAATATATCCATAGAATTATACTTTTAATAATCAAATTATTGCAGCTGTATATCATTCTTAATCTTCCATCTGATTAGAGAGAATCTTCATCATCCTCTTCCTCAAAACCTTCTGATGCATTTGCTATCAGTGCCTTCCCTATTTCCAATTGTAGGTATTTCGGAAGACGAAGCAGTTTTGCCATAAGATGGCTATAAGTGAACTCTACTTTAGTGTCGAGTATTGGTTCTTCTTCTATGCTCGTATCAATTTTCTTAACAGCATCAGCATCTTTAATAAAGTCGGAAAAGTCTGGCTTCTCCATCCAATTTTCTATCATACCGTCATGTTTGATTCTTAAACGGATATAATCCCCACAATCATCCGCCTCCGGAATTAAGCCATTAGGTACATAATCGGTAATTTTACATATTACCTTTTTATCTTTATCAAGCAAGAAATAGGTTCCGCTATCACATACCTTAGCTTGAAGATATAAAGTTCCATATTCTGGTTTCCAATCAAGAAGTTTATGAACTTTCAAGTCAATTATGCCAGACCACATCCCTTTAGAAACCAAAGGATACTTGTTTTCATATAGCTCACCAAGCCAATCATCTGTATAGCTACACATTTCCTCATTGTATGGGAAGTATATCACCAGATAGTGAGCCACCTCATTCAAATTCTGTTCTTCAATTCCAACTAATATCTGTTTTGCCATAATCAAAATTTTTAAATAGTAGTCAACAGACTCACATCAACATCAGGAATGATAACGTCCGCAAGCCTGTCTTCGACAAGGAATCCCATATACAACGGAATGGTGAGTATATCTCCCTCACGTCCTACATTATATTGCCCCAACTTGATTGCATTCTTGACATGATACACATCCTTATTTTTAAGAATGGTAGCCATACTTTTTGCCTTACCGGTCTTAGCCTTGACTTCAAGGATGACGCATTCGCCTTTGAACCTTACCAAGAAGTCCAGTTCAAGCCCACTGTCCTTATGGAAATAGTATAGCTTCTGTCCGGACTTACACAGGAAATCCGCCATGAGGTTCTCAAAGATAGCTCCCTTATATCCAAGAAGATTCCCCTTCAATATATCAGCCTGAGTGCCATAGTCGAGCATTGCTACAAGGACACCTATGTCAGTAGTGTACACTTTGAAACAATCTTTGATGGAATTGCCCTCCAACGGCAGTTCCGTAATCTGCGTGTTATAGCACCTACGGACTATTCCGGCATCCTCCAACCATTGAATGCTACCGATGTATTGAGAAGACCTTCCTCCCTTTTTGACTATGGAATATTGGAATTTCTTATTCTCCTTGGCTAATTGCTTCGGAATGGATTCAAAACATTCACGGATATTAGATTTGTCCGCATCATCTGCATATTTAACCATATCCTCTTCGTATCCGGCAATAAGATTACGCTGCTTCTTATATATGAGTTCGATATTCTTGGTTTCAAGGAAGCAATTCACCACTTCCGGCAGCCCTCCTACAATAACATATCTGTATAGCAGCTCCATCATTGCCTTGTGAATCCCATCGGGAACAGCCTTTTCGTTCTCAAAACATGATTTGACAGAATCGATAACAGCCTCACCGATTCCGTTTGCCCATAGAAATTCCTCAAAATCCAATGGGTACATATCAATTACGGTTTCATATCCGACAGGAACAGAATCTTGCCCGACATCCTCTTTCTTTTTCTTGCTTTGACCATAGCCTTTCACTCCTAAAAGAGAACCTGTGGCAATAACATCAAAACGTCCGTCTATATAAAATGACTTCAAGGCTGTCCTTGCTTCCTTACATTCCTGAATCTCGTCAAGGATAATGCAGGTTTTCCCTTCAATGAACCGACTGCCTTGAATCAAAGCAGAGAGGTTGAGAATGATGGTATCGACATCTATATTGCCAGTAAAGGCAGACTTCTTGTCAGGTTCAAGAATGAAGTTCATATAGACCACACTTTCATAATTCTCCCTTGCGAATTTCTGGACAATATATGCCTTCCCGCACTGGCGAATACCTTTTATCACAAGGGGCTTTCTGCCCTCGGCCTCTTTCCAATTAGCTAAATATGTTTCTATTTTCCTTTTAAGCATAACGCAATCTTATTCTTTCCGCTACAAAATTACACTTTTTCGAGCGAATAAACCAAGGTTAAATACATTTTTTCAAGCGAATAAATCGAATTTAGTTACACTTTTTCCAACGAATCATCCCTATTACACAACATTTTTTCAAGCGAATCACAGCATAAATTATCGAAACCAACTTTACTTTATCTCCGTATTCATATATACGTTCATTAAAGTAAAGCTAACAAAGGGGAGAAAAAGAGATAGCTTCGCCCAAACCAAGCCGAACCAGACCTATAGACTTTCTCTTTTGGCTGCAAAATATGAGCAATCTAAGTATGAAGATTGAGCAAAATACAACTCCAAGCAAAGCAATACTCACCTCCTACCAGGTCACAAGAAAACAACCCGGAAATCTGTGAATCTGTCTTCCATTTTGCAGCCTGAACCGGCGAAATAATCCCCGATATACCTTATCTTTGCGAAGCGGAGGTTTCGAGGCGAAAGAGAGCGATTTTCCCCATTTTCCCTCTGTTTTGAGACTGGCAACGAAGAAAAGTGTTAAATCTTCGATTTTTGACGAAAAAACAAGTAATTTTTTGAGCAGTCTATCTTTTAAGCCATAAACTACTGATAATCAATTAGCATAATATGCTGCATCGGAATCCACTACCGAGTCCGACAACAGCAGTCCGGGGAATCCTATTCAGACCAATCAGAATACCAACATCAAACCTTTACTTGACAGACATACTCTGGACCTCATTGTGCAGCTTGCCAATGAGGTCTGTTTGTTTAAGGAAGTTTTGGATGCAGACAATGTTGCCATTTGTTATGCGGCAGACACATTGCAGACTGTGACTTCAAGAAACAACAGCAAATTGGTTTTATTGTTGGACAAACTGGCTTCACACGATGTGATAACCTATAACTGGCAATCGGTAATTGCCCAAAAACATCTTGTCATCAGTTCTTCAAGGAAGAAATTACTGACCCAACACGATATGTCATCAACCCTCAATCGGATAAAAGACACCACTCCCAACGCCATAGATAAGCAGTTTTTGGCAATCATAGACAAGTATATCACTCTAATCAAAAACAGAGAAGTATAACAAAGGAATAACAAATTGTTGAGAGTTGTATTGAGAATTGTGTTGATACTCAACAATCTCAACATAATCAAGCGAATATACTCATCTACCTTTGCCCTCCGTAATCGATTACTCACGGAGGGCATACCTCCCATTGTCAAATTTAACAGCATCAATCAATGAGACATCGAAGAACGACAAATGAAAATAAGATGCTCTCCAAAATGGAGAACATGATTTCGATGATGGCAACGGAGAAACCTTTTGAACGGCTCCAATCGTTAGAACAAAAGATCAACGAAGTGGATAAAATCCAGACCATCGAGAATTACATTGCACAGCTGAAAGAGCGTATTTGGGCAGTCAAGGAAGTGCTGACTACCGCTGAAGCTTCTGCTTATCTCGGTTTGTCCGAGAGTTATATCTACAAACTCACTTCTCTCAAGCAAATACCACACTACAAGCCAAACGGCAAATTGGTGTATTTCAACAGAAAGGAACTTTGCGAATGGGCAATGAGAAATCAAGTACAAACAATAGGGCAACCTGCTGCTATAACAAGAGAAGAATTATGAATAGAAAAGAAATAGACTTACTACTCTCCCGTATCGAAGGATTGAAATCATTCCTCGAAAACAACTCCTTGGAAAATTTTCAGCAGGAAATCCTGAATGTTGAAAATTACCTGAAACGATTCGGTTCTTTGGCCGAACTGCTATCCCATCTTGAAAATGTAGAAAAGATAGCTTATGCCGCAAAAGAGTTTCTCAATATAGACGAGGTAGCCGCCTATCTACAAGTGTCCAAAGGCTATGTCTATAAGTTAACCATGCAGAAAGAACTTACCGTGTATAAGCCGAATGGAAAAAACATATTCATTCTCAGGGATGACCTGAACCGATGGATAAAGCGCAACCCCTGTTTCTCCAATACAGAAATAGAAAGGCAAGCCAATATCATCGCTTACACATTGGGACAAAAAAGTAAGAACAAACCAACAAAAGGAGGGAAAAAATAATGCAACCTGATATGATACAACCCAACAATTATCGGATAGACGAAGCCAAATATAAGTCTTTATTGAAATATATACGGCTGAGTGTTACCGAAAAATATGAGTTTCCACAGGAAATCGTACAAATAGACGGTGTTACCATTGCCACAATCGGAAATTTCAGTGCTTCCACCGGCAAACCCAAAAGCAAAAAGACATTCAATGTCAGTGCCATTGTCGCATCGGCTCTTTCCGGAAAGGAGATTCTAAAGTATAAGGCAGAACTGCCATCTTGCAAGAATCGAATCCTATACATCGACACAGAACAAAGCAAGTGCCATTGCCACAAAGTGCTTCATCGAATCCTCAAACTGGCAGGATTGCCTACTGACCAGGAAAATGACAACATCCAATTCTTGGTTCTGCGAGAATACACTCCCGACCAAAGGAGAGATATTATACGATGGGCACTCCACGAAGAGCAAAACATCGGGCTCGTAATCATTGACGGCATCCGTGATTTAATCCATGACATAAACAGTCCCAGTGAATCTCTTGACATAATCAATGAACTGATGAGATGGTCAAGCTATTACGAACTGCATATCCACACCGTCTTACATCTAAACAAAGGGGATGACAATACCAGAGGGCATATCGGAACAGAACTGAACAATAAGGCCGAAACTATCCTGCAAATATCAAAAAACAATGAAAATGGAAAAATCAGCGAAGTAAGAGCCATGCACATAAGGGACAGGGAATTTACGCCTTTCGCATTTGAAATCGGAGAAGACTCTCTCCCACACCTGGTAAAAGAACATCAATTCAAAAAGAACAAAATGGACAGACTGGCTTCTTATATAGATATGACCGAGCAGCAACACCGAACCGCCTTGGAAGTAACCTTTGAAGAATGCGCGGAATATGGCTATCAATCTTTGCTTGAAGCTCTTAAAAAGGGATATGAGAGCATTGGGTATTCAAGAGGAAGAAACACATTGGTAAACTTGTGTAAGTTCCTGTTGGAAAATCATGCCATTACAAAAAACGGTCGTACCTACTCCTATAACCCTTCATTCCACCTCTAACCGGTATGGTTTAGTTTGTGGGTATATATAAGTAAACCATACTAAAATGAATATCAACGAAGCAAAACAGATACGGCTTGTGGAATATCTGCGGATAATAGGACATTCTCCGGTCAATGCGCGTGGCTGCCAGTATTGGTACCTCTCCCCATTGCGAGAGGAACGTACCCCCTCGTTCAAGGTCAACGATAATTTGAACGAATGGTACGACTTTGGGCTTTCTGCCGGAGGTGACATCATAGAACTGGGAAAACACCTTTATCGTACTGGCAATGTAAGTGTGGTATTGCTCCGTATCAGCGAGAATGCCATTGGCGTACCTTTTCAACAGTTACAAAGCCGGAGTGTCCGCCCCTGTCCTATCGAGGAAGAAATGGAAAACGTGGAAGTAAGAGAACTGAGCCACCATGCCCTGTTGTCTTACCTCCGTTCCAGGTATATCAGCGAGAATATCGGCAGGCTATATTGCAAGGAAATTCATTATGAGCTACGCAAAAGACACTATTTCGCCATAGCCTTTGAAAACAAGACCGGCGGTTACGAGGTGCGCAATCCTTATTATAAAGGATGTATAAAGGGGAAAGACATATCCGTCATCAGGTATAACAAGGATATAATCCAAAACCATGTCTGCGTGTTCGAGGGCTTTATGGACTTCTTGTCTTACCAAGAACTTCATAGAAAAGGAGACTATCATGTCTGCATCGACAGTCCTACCGATTTTCTTGTGATGAACTCAGTCAGTAATCTGAAAAAGTGTCTTGTGGAACTGGAACGGTACACCGCCATCCATTGCTATCTGGATAACGACCTTGCCGGGCGAAAAACAGTCGAAACTATTGCCGGACTTTGTGGCAACCGTGTAACTGACCATTCGGAATGTTATTATAATTACAAAGACCTCAATGACTATCTGAGAGGCAAAAGGCGTTAGTCTTTGTATTCCCTTTGATAGAAATATAGTATCCACGAAAGGCTCTCCGCACAGGAGGGATTTTCGTGGATATGTGTGTAAGTAAACCTGGTTATGGATTTTTCCTATTATCTATTTGGCTATAATCTCCCAATAGCCGGTCTTAGTAGAACCTACCCTCTTAATAACATTCAATTCCTGAAGCTGCTTCATTGTTTGGGCGACCCACCTTCTTGAATAACCTGTCAGATTAGCAAGGTCTGTCATGGTTACTTTGGGATTGATTTGTATTTGTTCCAAAATTTGTAGTGCAGTTTTTGGTGCAGTTTGTAGTGCAGTTTGTAGTGCAGTTTGTAGTGCAGTTTTGAGTGCACCTCGCCTTGATGCCTTCACGGAAGCATCTTTGTTGGCTATGTCGGCTATTATATTTCCGGCAGCTTCGTGGCAAGGAATCGTGATGCGGAAGAATGTGCGGTCTTCATCCGTGACAACGGTTGCACGTGGAGAGCCATTATTCTCCAATACATTTTGTATGGTCGGAATACCTGTAGAACGCCCCTCGGTCATGTCCAGTTCTTTAAGATATTCACCCAAGCGACGGTTGCGGTAACGTTTTGATACAAGAATCTCACAACGGGAAATGTCAGCGGCAGATATACTTCGATCCGGGCCACCCACATTTTGAATGGTAATACTATCCGGCTCTACTGTTATTACGACAGGTTCCCATTCCCGATAGTCACGATGATAAAGCGAGTTCGTGACACTTTCTTCTAATGCCTGATAAGGATAAGTATAGAATTTCCTACTGCGATAGTCATTCTCCGGTTTGATGATACTCTGCATCACGAGCATACGCTTCAAGTATTCCAAGGTGCGGTCTATAATCTGCGGAACAGAACCTGTGATGACTGCTCCTTCGTAAAGGTTACTCGGATTATTCAGCCTTCCTTCAGGGAAATAGACAATCTCCACCTGTGTCCGCTTGAAAAATTTGCTTGGATTCTCACAGAACATCATGGCAGCCACATTTCTCAGCATACGTTTTTCCTTCGGACCGACAAACAAGTCCATCTGCTACAGAATCTCTTGCAGTGGTCTGATGTTAATCTCGCTTGCCAGTTTGCTTCCGACTTTCACCAGGTATTCACGCAAAAGCAAAGTGGATATGTCTTCCAAACGAATGTCAGGGTTGCCCCTTTCATCAAATGGCACACGACTGGCAAGTTCGCGAAGCTCATCCAGCACCTCACCTTTGGCGATAATGCTGCTTGTTCCACTGCGGATATAGAAGTATTCCTTGGAACCGTTCTTTGCCGTTACATTCTCCGGAACAGAATACGGACGGTTAATCCCGGCAGGGCACCATATTACGAGTACAGTCTTGCCGTCCACTTCCTCCGTGCTTGTCCGAGGCATATAGTACGGGGCTATCTTGTTATTATAGCCGACCATATCCTGAAGGATGTCATCAATCTCTTCAATGGGTATTCCTTCAACAGGCCGAATGGCAACTCCGGTCTTGTCGTCAGTGTCAACGCCTACCACGATATAACCGCCACCAAGGTCGTCAAAATCATTTGCGAAAGCGCATACGCTGTGGTATATGCTCACCGGATTCCAACCTTTCTTAAATTCAATCCGATTGGATTCTATCCTCTGTTTGTTCAGCAGGTCGTCTATGTTGATAGCAAGTGCCATAATTATTCATCCGCTTAATGGTAATTGTTCTCTGTTCGTCTTTCAAAATATACATGGCAGTTTTGCGTTTTCGTCTTTTATTACCACAAACACCTTGAAAATCTGTTGCAAAGTTAATGATTTTGCACGAGTTGAGCAAAGAAACGGGTGATTGGTTTAATAGTCATTGATGAATAAGAGACTTTCATCTGATCTTCTTTGGAAAATACAAGTAAAGACATTAAGCCGGGCAAACCGGACAACCTGTTCATCTTTCATCCTCGTCTCAATCCGGCTCGTTTTTCGGTTCAAAATTGCGCTTAAAGTATGATAATTGAGTATGATTTTAGATTTTCTCGGAATAATGTTTAATATTCAGCCGCTTTTCGCAAGGATATTTCGTAGTATGAAATTATTGTATTTCCTTTGCGTTCATATTTTAATCATATTCTAAAATCAGACTATAAGATATGAAAGCATATTTCATCTTCGCCATTGCGCTGACCGTGGCATACATCATCTACTACGCTGTGATGATAGCAAGAGACCTTTATGGTAAAAACGAAGAAAAGATAAAATCCGGAGAAGAAGAATTTGACGTGAGCGATTTTGACGAGGAAGAAAGCGTCAGCGTGGTGGAGAACGACAAGGGATTCAATATCGGAGATAACGAGTATGAGACACACTACATCGATGAGACACAGAATGTGTCGGAGGAAACAAATCCCACAGACGAAAAGCCGAGACAGGATGTCATCGAGGCTCTGAACAACAAGGTCAAGGCTAACATGGAAGAGACACAGGTTACCTTCTCCAATCCTTATAACTCCGCAGAGCTGTACAAGCTGATGATTCAAAATGGCATTGGAGAATTGCATCCGGACGGAGGTGTAACCACCAAGAACGTAATTGATGAACTATGACCCGACACAATGGCAAAAGAATACTAAGCGCACTGTGTATGCTGCTCCCTTGTTCCGTCTTCGCTAAAAGCGGCGGCGTGAACTACTCGTGGGGAGCGGACGCACTGGCTTCCATGCACGACTATGTGGTGACGATGATGCTCTATGTCCAGTATATCATTTACGCGGTTGCAGGAGGTTTTGCGGTCATAGCCGCATTCCAGATATACATCAAGATGAACACGGGCGAGGACGGAATAACCAAGCACATACTCACGCTGGTCGGGGCCTGCCTTTTCATCATAGGTGCAACAATAGTCTTCCCGGCATTTTTCGGCTATCGAATTTAGAAAATCACGAGTGTAAAACAATCAATAAAGTTCAATTAAAACAAGACAAGTATGTTTGAAAAAGTAAAACGATTCGCAAAGAAAATCGCGACTTCAAAGAAAACGCAGATGACCTGCCTGATGGTAATGTGCGGTGTGACCGCTTTGATGGCACAGACTACCGCAGGAGACTACTCGGCCGGAACAGCGGCACTGACCCAAGTGAGCGAGGAAATCGCCAAGTATGTTCCTATCGTGGTGAAACTCTGTTACGCCATTGCCGGAGTGGTAGCCGTAGTGGGTGCGATCTCGGTATACATCGCGATGAACAACGAGGAACAGGATGTCAAGAAGAAGATCATGATGGTGGTCGGAGCCTGCATCTTCCTTATCGCGGCAGCCCAGGCACTTCCTCTGTTCTTCGGACTCTCCTAAACCGCAGGTATCATGAACGGGAAAGAGGAACACTATCCGGATTATCCATTGTTCAAGGGGCTGCAACGTCCCCTTGAATTTATGGGTATTCAGGGTCGCTACATCTATTGGGCGGCAGCCACGATAGGCATCGCCATTGTCGGCTTCATCATAGCCTACTGTATGGCAGGATTCGTCCTTGCCCTGATTGTCCTGTCCGTCACCGTGACAAGCGGTGTGGGACTGATTCTGTTCAAGCAGCGCAAGGGATTGCACAGCAAACGGCTGGAACGTGGGGTGTTCATCTATGCCTACTCAAAGAAAATGTAACAGAAAACCATTTGACCATGAATGGATATATTGAATGTTGAACGTGGGTGGGCTTGACCTTTCAATAGGTCAGCCTGCCCTTAATTGTAAACAGCCGAATGATTATATATGTTTTCATAGTCTTCATTGCCCTTTGCGTGGGCATGGCCGTGTCGGTCTATGCCTTTGGAACTGGCGGCAAGCGGAAACGCATCTTTCAGGACATCTATTTCTCCGTGGAAGAAGCAGACGGGATTGGTGTGATATATACCAAGACCGGAGAATATTCCGCCGTGCTGAAACTGGAGAACCCGGTACAGAAATATTGCGCCAATATCGACTCTTACTATGAGTTCACGCAACTTTTCACCGCCATTGCCCAAACTTTGGGAGAAGGCTATGCCATACACAAGCAGGATATTTTTATCCGGAAGAATTTCACGGAAGAGAGTGACGAGAACCGTGAATTTCTCTCCACATCCTATTTCCGTTACTTCAACGGAAGACCTTATACCGACAGCGAATGTTACCTGACTATCACTCAGGAAGTCAAGAAAAGCCGTCTGTTTTCTTTTGACGGCAAGAAGTGGCGAGACTTCCTTGTAAAAATACGCAAGGTTCACGACCAGCTGCGTGATGCCGGCGTACAGGTGAGATTCCTGAACAGGCAGGAAGTCAATGAATATGTTGACCGCTATTTCGCCATGAACTTCCGTGACAAGGTAGTCTCGATGACTAACTTCAAGGTGAATGATGAATGTATCTCCATGGGAGACAAACGGTGCAAGGTGTATAGCCTTGTGGATGTGGATAACGTGAGCCTGCCGTCTGTCATCCGTCCCTATACCAACGTGGAAGTCAATAACAGCAGTATGCCGATGGATCTGGTGTCGGTTGTGTCCGGCATTCCCAATACCGAAGCGGTGGTGTATAACCAGATGATATTCATTCCCAACCAAAAGAGAGAACTGGCCTTGCTTGACAAAAAGAAGAACCGCCATGCGAGTATGCCCAATCCCGGTAATCAAATGGCGGTAGAAGACATCAAGCGTGTGCAGGAGGTGGTGGCAAGGGAAAGCAAGCAACTGGTCTATACGCACTACAATCTTGTAGTAGCCATGTCCGCGGACACCGACCTCCACAAATGCACCAACCATCTGGAAAACCAGTTTTCAAGGATGGGCATCCATATTTCCAAAAGAGCCTACAACCAGTTGGAGCTGTTCGTCAACTCCTTTCCGGGCAACTGTTACGGTATGAATCCCGACTATGACCGTTTCCTTACCTTGGGTGATGCGGCAGCCTGTCTGATGTACAAGGAACGCATCCTGCATAGCGAGAAAACTCCTTTGAAGATATATTACACGGACAGGCAAGGCGTGCCTGTGGCTATCGACATCACAGGAAAAGAGGGCGCGGAGAAATTGACCGACAACAGTAATTTTTTCTGTCTGGGTCCAAGTGGCAGCGGCAAATCCTTCCACATGAACAGCGTTGTGCGCCAGCTTCACGAGCAAGGGACGGACGTGGTAATGGTAGATACCGGTAACTCATACGAGGGATTGTGCGAGTATTTGGGTGGAAAATATATATCTTACACGGAGGAATGCCCGATTACGATGAACCCTTTCCGCATCAACAGGCAGGAATTGAACGTGGAAAAGACAGGCTTCCTGAAAAATCTCGTGCTGCTGATTTGGAAAGGCAGCCAAGGGACGGTCACCAAAACGGAAGACAGGCTGATCGAGCAGGTCATCACCGAATATTACGATACCTACTTCAACGGTTTCGATGGTTTCACCCCACCCCAACGGGAGGATTTGCGCAAAAGCCTTTTGATTGACGAACGAAACAAAAGCGGCAATCGCGCTGAAAGTGAAACGGAACTGAACGCACGGATAGAAACTGTCATAGACGAGATAGAACGCAGGAGAAAGGAACTGAAAGTGGAATCACTGTCATTCAACACATTCTATGAGTTCTCCGTACAACGCATTCCCGACATCTGCAATGAAAACAGTATAACCGGGATAGACATTTCCACCTACCGGTATATGATGAAAGATTTCTATCGAGGTGGCAACCACGACAAGACGCTGAACGAAAACATGGACAGTTCGCTGTTTGATGAGACCTTCATTGTCTTTGAAATCGATTCCATAAAAGATGACCCGCTCCTGTTCCCCTTGGTGACACTCATCATCATGGACGTGTTCCTGCAAAAGATGCGTATCAAGAAGAACCGCAAAGTCCTGGTCATTGAGGAGGCATGGAAAGCCATAGCCAGCCCTCTTATGGCAGAATACATCAAATTCATGTATAAGACCGCCCGAAAGTTCTGGGCTTCAGTGGGCGTGGTCACACAGGAGATTCAGGACATCATCGGGTCTGAGATTGTAAAGGAGGCTATCATCAACAACTCCGATGTGGTAATGCTGCTTGACCAAAGCAAGTTCCGTGAACGCTTTGATACCATCAAGGCGATTCTCGGTCTGACAGATGTGGACTGCAAGAAAATCTTTACCATCAACCGGCTGGAGAATAAAGAGGGGCGTTCGTTCTTTCGTGAGGTCTTTATCCGCCGTGGCACTACCAGCGGTGTGTATGGTGTGGAGGAACCGCATGAGTGTTACATGACCTATACCACGGAACGGGCCGAGAAAGAAGCCTTGAAACTCTACAAGGCTGAACTGCAATGCAGCCACAAGGAAGCCATCGAGCGTTATTGCGCTGACTGGGATGCTTCCGGAATAAGCAAGTCCCTGCCGTTTGCCCAAAAAGTGAATGCTGCCGGGAAGGTATTGAATCTTCATCAACCAAAGACAAAACAACAATGAAACGATTCGCTCTCATAATAATGACAATAGCCACGATTTTCGCCCAACAAGTTCATGCCCAGTATTACAGCGTGAACTTCGATGCGAAAACCGTTGCCGCTATGGTTGCCGCCTACGGTACTGGAACCGTTGCAGAAGCGTATTATGACGAGCAGGTGCAGAATATACTGAAACACTACAAGGCTTCGGAAGTGGCCACTGCCGGAATATTTGCCAGCAAGTTCCTGGAGAGGAAGGCACTCACTGATTTGGGCATCTGGAGCAGTGCCACCGAAAATTACTACTACCGCAGGATTTATCACTTGGTGGCGCACAAGATTATCCCGAAGACATGGATTGTCGCCAAGCTGATGCTCCGTTCTCCACAAACCGCACTCCATTGGTGCAGTTATCTGATGAAAGTGTGCGATGACACCAAATCCCTCTGTATGCAGTTCGAGAGCGTTGTCACCAACAGCACACTGTCTTTCTCCGATATCGCCTTTCTGGAAATCAATGAGGAAATCGCCTCCATCTTAAAACTTTCCGAGATTGGCAACGTGGACTGGCAACGGCTCTTTGATGACATATCCAAAATACCGGGCAACTTCACCAAGGAAAACCTGAAAGCCGATTTGGACAAACTTTACCGGATGGGAGCCGGTCTTGCCACTTCGGGAATCACCAATATCGGGAACGCCTTGTTGCAACAGAACTCGTTTCACGAGCTGATGAACGGGAAGGTCAGCAAGGTCATTGACATCTACGAGCATTACAACGGACTTTTCGAGCAACTGGAGAACAATGCCGGACAGACCATACTGGGTATCGTGGGTAGTGAAGAAAATGTGGCAGGATTGTTCAAGTTCAGCGACTACAACCTCACTTCGTGGATTACCGATTATTTGGACGAAACAGCCGGGAATTACTACACCCAGCGATGGTACATCGCGAGGCGTGACCGTGGCAGTGTCTCCCTCTGCGACTATTATCCCCCGACAGATGACAAGAGCATCCTTGAAGGTGGTGAATGGACCCGCTTCAAGACAAGCTATCCGAACTTCTATCCCAACGCATCGCAAAAGGAACAGGCCCTTTCCAATTCGGAACGCTACGCCGGATGGTCAAGGAACAGAGTGCAACAGCTTAACAACGCCAATGACGGCTTCAGTTACACCATCAATTATTACCAGTCCAGCTATATCATTAAAAAAGGAAAGAAGCAAACCAAGAAGGCATACGCCTACGAAATCCACGTCACGAAAAGCTGGAACAACGAGGAAATAGTCTATGAAGACGTGTTCGATTCCTATTCGATGGATTTGAACACATTCAAGGCACAACTTAATGCACATCTGTCTGAGTTTAACGACAACGAAGACGGCTATGTCTATTATATCGCTTCCGACAGCCGGAACTATTACCAGGCAACCAATGAAGAGAAACTGAAAGGATGCGAAACGGTAACAATCAGTGTCACCTGTTCGGACGGTGCGACACTTGGGCAGGGAACAACCCAGTACAAGTGCCGGAAATGCGGAAGTACGCTCAACGCCCATTCCAAAGAGTGCGCGATGAAGACTACAGCTGAAAGCGAGGAACTGGATTTGTCTGAACTCGATGCCATGCAGCGGGAAGCGGACAACAAGGTTTACGCGCTCCAGTCACAAATATCCGCATTGGAAACGGAAAACGAATCGCTTATCAAACAGATTGCCAATGCCAGTGTGGAGGATGCCGTTCCTCTCCGTCAGAAATACAATGAGAACAAAGCGGAGATAGACAGGTTGAAACCTGAACTTGCCGCCTGGCAGCAGAAGCAAGAGGAAATCGCACAGGCAAAAGAAGAAGCCAAAAGCGACAACGATGTGCAGACCGATGACTATTACCGGATACCGGCTATCATGCAAGACTGCAAGACGGCTTACAATATCACCTGGCAGGACAACGGTTCCTGGAACGGCTACACCTATGTCCGAAAAGGCACAATCCCGAATATCAACGGCATCATCACATTCAAGGCGACACTGAAAATCGCCCGAAAGCCCAAATACTTCCTTGGCATCAAGATACACAGGGCTATCCTGCAAATCTCCTGGGACTTGGCAACGGAGTATTCGGATACCCATGTGGTGGAAGTGATTACGCTTGACCCCGATATGAGCGACAAGGAAAAGACAAAACTGGTCAATGACCGCATAGCGGAAATCGCGAAAGAATATCCGAAGTGCAAGATAACGACTGAATACGCCCGTACTGCACCGCAGGAGGACACGAAAACAAACGATATGTATCACCTGCTTTGGTCAAGCGACCGGCTGGAGATAGCCCGTGAAGTGGATTCCCGGCTCACGAAGATTTACGCCGACTTGGTATCATTGGAAAAGATGATGCACTACAGGCGCAGTATCATTGACGTGCTGAAAGATGTTCTGCCACCCGTTGACGATGATCAGGGGCGCAGACTTTCCCTTGTGGAGGAATGTCACGACCGTTGGATGGAAAACGCACGAAACAGAAAGACTAAGGAGGGCAAGCGATGAAAAGAGGCAGGACATATATACTCGGACTGTTGATAATGCTGCTGGCACCCCTGTCCGCAAATGCGCAATGGAGTTTTGATGTGGGGACGGTTGAAGCCTATATCAATGACCACAAGCAACAGCGAAGCCTCTTGCTGGCTCGCTCCACCTTGGAACACAGCAATAAACTGTTGCATGAGTACAGCCGCAAGGAAATGGTGGGTTATAAGGAACTGAACGTGGATCTGGACAAGTACACCAGAGCTTTCGATGTAATTGACGTGATGTACCAGTCCCTGCGCACGGCATTGAATGTACATTCCACCTACAAAGGGGTCAGCGAAAGAATATCCGACTACAAGGCGATGCTTGAAGATTTCAGTGAGAAGGTCATCAAGCGAAAGCACATAGAGTTGGCGGACACGCTGATATTATCCATCAATGCCGGAGCCATACGGATGATAGCCCAGGAAGGAGAATACCTATATAAATCCGTGAGCGATTTGGTTCTGTACGCCACAGGTGCGGCGGCCTGTTCCACTTCGGACTTGCTGATGGTGCTGAACAGCATCAACTGTTCTCTTGACAATATCGAGAAGCATTTGAACCGTGCCTATTTCGAGACCTGGCGGTACATACAGGTTCGTATCGGCTATTGGAAAGAGAAAGTCTATCGTACCAAAACCAAACGGGAACTTATTGACGATGCTTTCGGACGGTGGAGACAATCAGGTAAACAGGATTATTGATAACTAAAAATAGAGAAATTATGAAATGGATTTTTACAACGATGCTGTTCGTGGCAACCATTGCGGCAAACGCCCAATATGTCACCTACAACCACGATTCGCCCAAGATGAACCAAATCACGGTGGAAGAAACCGGAGCCGGTGCGCTCAAACCGGAACTTTATTACACGTTGCTGCACAACAAATACAAGAAAACGGCAGCGGTCAAGAACAAACTCACATTCCGCACGGCGGCAGGCGTGGCTTCCTATCAGCAGGTAGATGAAGCGGAAGCCATAGATTCCGCACTCACAAGCAGAGCCAAGATTGAAGCCTTGAATGTGGCAGACCGACAAGTGGATCTGGCCTGGCTTGCGGAAAAGGACAAGATAGAATCCCAGATGCGGCAGTTTCAGAAGAACATTGACCGCATAATGATGACAGGCGGCTCGCCAAAAGAAAAAGAACGGTGGAACGACTATTACCGTGTCTATCAATGCGCAATCAAGGCAACAAGGGATGCCTATATGCCCAATGCGCAGCGTAAGAAAGAGTATCTGCAAATCTATGCCGATGTCTCCCGGCAAAACGATGTACTGGTGAAATATCTCGTCCAGTTGAGCAACCGCAATGCCACGAAGAATCTCCTTTCGGCAACGGAGAACCGCCAGATAGACAAAAGAAGCATTATCAGCAATGCCATGAGTCGCTGGAACGAATCCCGGTCAGCAGTGCGAGGGTCGCAGAATGATGACGGAAGCGAAGACGGAGACGGTAATGAGAGTGTGAACAGATAAAATTAAATGGAAAAATAGATGGCAAGCGGAGATATACTTTCAGATTTCGGCATCAATCTGCTTGAAGAAGAGATTGATGATGTGATTTTTCAGACCAACGAGTTCCTGACGGATGCCACCTTCACAGGTTCACAAGGCCCGTTTTGGTGGATTCTCCAGATGTGTATGGCACTCGCGGCCTTGTTTGCAATCGTCATGGCAGCAGGTATGGCGTACAAGATGATGGTCAAGAATGAACCGCTGGATATCATGAAGTTGTTCAAGCCATTGGCAATTTCAATTATCCTATGCTGGTGGTATCCTCCGGCAGACACGGGTATGGTAAACAGCGGGAGCAACTGGTGTGTGTTGGATTTCCTATCCTATATCCCAAACTGTATCGGCTCTTACACTCATGACTTGTACCAGGCAGAAGCTACACAGATAGAGGATAAATTTCAGGAGGTGCAGCAACTCATCTATGCAAGAGATACGATGTACACCAGCCTGCAAGCACAGGCGGATGTGGCACACAGCGGAACTTCCGACCCTAATCTGATAGAAGCCACTATGGAACAGACCGGGGTGGACGAAGTGACCAATATGGAAAAGGATGCAGCCAAACTTTGGTTCACTTCATTTACTTCCGGGATTGTTGTAGGAATAGATAAAATCGTGATGCTCATAGCTTTAATTGTATTTCGCATAGGCTGGTGGGCGACGATTTACTGCCAGCAAATCCTGCTCGGAATGCTCACGATTTTCGGACCGATACAATGGGCTTTCAGCCTCTTGCCCAAATGGGAAGGAGCTTGGGCCAAATGGCTGACAAGGTATCTGACGGTACATTTTTATGGTGCGATGCTCTACTTCGTCGGATTTTATGTCCTGCTTCTGTTCGACATTGTGCTTTGCATACAGGTGGAAAACCTGACGGCAATCACGGTAAGTGAGCAGACAATGGCTGCTTATCTGCAAAACTCCTTTTTCTCGGCAGGCTACCTTATGGCTGCAAGTATCGTGGCATTGAAATGCCTGAACCTTGTTCCGGACTTGGCGGCATGGATGATTCCAGAAGGCGACACGGCATTCTCAACCCGAAACTTCGGTGAAGGTGTGGCTCAACAGGCGAAAATGACAGCGACCGGTGCAATCGGCACCATGATGCGATAATCGTAAACTCATAATCAAGAATATACAATGGTAATCAGAAATTTAGAAAACAAAATCAAGTTAGTGGGAATCATCTGCTCGTTCTTCCTTGTCGGCTGCATCATCATCAGCGTAAGCAGCATTTGGACGGCACGGACAATGGTGACAGATGCACAGAAGAAAGTCTATGTGCTGGACGGCAACGTGCCAATATTGGTCAACCGTACCACGATGGACGAAACCCTTGATGTGGAAGCCAAAAGTCATGTGGAAATGTTCCACCACTTCTTTTTCACGCTTCCTCCCGATGACAAGTACATCAAATACACGATGGAAAAGGCGATGTACCTGGTGGACGAGACCGGACTTGCACAGTACAACACGCTCAAAGAGAAAGGCTTTTACTCCAACATCTTGGGAACGAGTGCCGTATTCTCCATTTACTGCGACAGTGTGCGGTTTGACAAAAGCAATATGGAGTTCACTTATTACGGACGGCAGCGTATCGAGCGCAGAAGCAATATCCTGATGCGTGAACTGGTGACGGCAGGGCAACTTAAACGAGTACCGAGAACCGAGAACAATCCGCACGGACTGCTTATCGTAAATTGGCGTACCCTCCTCAATAAAGACATCGAACAGAAAACGAAAGCAACCTATTAAAATTTACAGATATGAACACCAAAGGATTCCGCAGGATGCTGTTCGGCGAAAAGATGCCGGACAAGAACGATCCACAATACAAAGAGAGATACGAGCGTGATGTGAATGCCGGTCGCAAATTCGCCCAGGCGACACGTCTTGACAAACTGGCCGCCAAGATACAGGGCTTTGCCAACAGGAACAAGATACTGTTCCTTGTCATGGTATTCGGTTTCGTAATCGGCACATTCACCTTCAACATTTATCGGCTGACCAAAGCTTATCGGCATGGTCAGGAGATAAGAAGTGCTACAGAAATGCAGGACAGCCTGCTCAGAGAACGCCACAAGGAGCCGGTTGCTCCCATTGTTGAACCCACCCAAACCAGACAACAATGAAAAGGATATTCGAGAAAATCAATTTCAGGCAGCCCAAATATATGCTTCCTGCCATATTGTATATTCCGCTGTTGGGCGCGTCCTATTTCATCTTTGACCTCTTCAATGCAGAAAAGGCAGAGATAGCCGACAAGACACTCCAGACCACGGAGTTCCTGAATCCCGACCTGCCCGATGCCACCATCAAGGGCGGCGACGGCATAGGAAGCAAATATGAGAACATGGCAAAGTCGTGGGGCAAGATTGCCGACTACACGGCTGTGGATAACATAGAACGAGACGAACCCAATGATGACAAGGAAAAATACGAATCGCAGTACAGCCAGGACGAAGTTGCCTTCTTGGGTGAACTGGAACAGCAGAATTTACAGGCAGAGGAAGCTGCCGATGCCAAAGCGAGAGAGCAGGAAGCCCTCAAAGAACTGGAGCGTGCCCTCGCCGAAGCACGACTAAAGGCGCAGGCACAGGTGGAACCTGTTGAACCGCTTGCAGAAGACAGTCTCGAACAACATACGGAAACCGGAGTGTCCGCAAGCGGAACAATCAATGAAGACAGCCGGGCGGTAAACGCTCCTTCCGAAAACGAAGAACCGGGTGAAATGATCAAGAAAGTAAAAGTGACCTCCGACTATTTCAACACCATTGCCCAAAACGAGCATGAGCCTAATCTGATCAAGGCGATTATAGACGAGGATGTCAAGGCCGTGAACGGAAGCCGTGTCAGGCTTCGGCTTTTGGATGATGTGGAAATCAATGAGACGGTGGTCAAAAGCGGTTCTTATCTCTATGCCATCATGAGCGGTTTTTCCTCGCAGCGGGTTAAGGGAACCATTAACAGCGTACTGGTGAATGATGAAATCATCAAGGTCAGCCTTTCGCTCTATGATACCGACGGACTGGAGGGACTGTATGTGCCGTCAAGTTCATTCAGGGAAACCGCCAAAGATGTGGCAAGCGGAGCGTTCAACAGCAACATGAACATGAATACCGGCAGTAATGGCAACAGCCTTACCCAATGGGGAATGCAGGCTATTCAGGATGCCTACCAGAAGACGAGCAACGCCATCAGCAAGAACATCAAGAAGAACAAGGTCAACCTGAAATACGGTACGTTTGTCTATATCATCAACAGCAAGGAAAAAAGAAACGCAAAGTAAATAACCATTCAAAGAATCATAGATATGAAGATTATCAAGACTATCTGTATCGGAGTAACGGCGGCATTGTCGAGCCTGCCTACATTCGCCCAGCAGACTTACGAGGAACTGGAGCAACTGACCGTCAACGAGCAAGTGACCACGGTCATTACCGCTTCCGAACCTATACGCTTCGTGGATATTTCCACGGACAAAGTAGTCGGTGACCAACCGATAAACAACACGATCCGTCTGAAACCAAAGGAGACGGGATACGAGGACGGTGAGATACTGGCCATCGTCACCATTGTCACGGAACGCTATCGTACCCAGTATGCGTTGCTCTATACCACAAGGATGCAGGAAGCCGTGACGGACAAGGAAATCGAGTTCCGGGAACGTAACGCCTATAACAATCCTGCCGTGAGTATGTCACAGGCGGATATGACACAGTTTGCGAGGCGTATATGGAACTCTCCTGCCAAATACCGCAACGTGAGAAGCCGGGAACACCGCATGACGATGAGATTGAACAACATCTACGCGGTCGGTGATTATTTTTTCATTGACTTCTCCATTGAGAACAAGACAAACATCCGTTTTGACATTGACGAGATCCGGGTAAAACTCGCGGACAAGAAGTTGTCCAAGGCGACCAACGCCCAAATCATAGAGCTGGCTCCCGCATTGGTACTTGAACAGGCAAAGTCATTCCGTCATGGCTACCGCAATGTCATCGTGTTGAAGAAGATGACCTTCCCCAACGACAAGGTACTGACCATTGAAATGACCGAGAAACAGATAAGCGGCAGGAACATACATCTGAATATAGACTACGAGGATGTGCTTTCAGCCGATTCGTTTAACCGTGTATTATTGGAGGAGGAATGATGAAAAAGATATTATTGGTATTGGTCACGGTAATGACATTTGCCATGAACGGTAAAGCGCAAAGCAACAGCGACCGTCTTTCGTTGGGTGTCGGTTGCCTGTATCAAAACGGGCTGGACATCACCCTCTCATACGAACATGAGGGCAAGTACCACCACACATGGGAGTTTTTTGCCAATGGTTATCTCAAATGGGACGAATGCGCATCCTGCGGTCATATCTGTCCGGAATCATTCTGGAGGAATTACAGGAGTTACGGATTCGGAGTAGCCTACAAGCCTTGTGTGGCGCGTGGTCGCAACCATTACGGCAATGTCCGTATCGGGGCATCGGCCGGGAGTGACACAAAACGGTTCTTGGGCGGCATCCACCTCGGCTATGAACACAATTACGTACTTCGAGGTGGCTGGAGACTTTTCTGCCAGGTGAAAACCGATTTGATGATAAAAGGAGAAGACCTGTTCCGCACGGGCATTGTCTTAGGTGTAAAATTACCTCTAAACTAAGGGAAAATGAAAAAGAAATTATACATAAACGCTTGCAGGCTATTCAGTCTGTCGGCCATCGTCATGTTATTCGTGGCCTGTGACGCACACCGGGATTTCCCGGACACGGCAATGAAGCCCTGTCATATCCTGTGTACGGACGGCAAAGTGTTGTCGGTATCAGACTTCAAGCAATCCGAAAAACAGCCCATTGCCGTGGTGTTCCATGTCAATCACGATGAAGCCATTGAAGGCAACGGCTATGCGGTTTACCTGTGGGACTTGGCTCCGGAGGCTTTTGCAGATAGCGTAGGGGTAAACCAACGCACATCTACTGACATCACGGCACTGGACGGCAACGAAAACACCTTTGCAATCTACGACACCAGAGAAACCACCTCGCCTATGGCAGAAGCAGTCTTCGCCCTGTGGCGGTACGGACAGTCGTCCTATATCCCATCCGTGGCACAGATGCGGATGCTCTATAATGCCAAGAGCCAGATAAACCCCATCATCAGGATGTGCGGTGGCGACGAACTGCCCGATGCAGCCGATGACTGCTGGTACTGGACGAGTACGGAAGTGGCCGGGCAGGAAAAGGCGAAAGCGTGGCTCTATTCCATGGGAAGCGGCTCGATGCAGGAAACACCCAAGACACAGGCGCACAAGGTACGTGCAATCATTACTTTGAGAGATTAAAAATCAGAACACACAAGAATTAGCGAATAACTGGAAACGAAATGGAAGAAAGCAAAGAGTTACAAGGTTTTTACAAGATATTCCGTTCGATCATCTATGTCTCCATTCTGCTGGAGTTTTTCGAGTATGCCATTGACCCGGCCATGCTTGACCATTGGGGCGGCATACTCTGCGACATACACGGGCGTATCAAGCGGTGGGTAATCTACAATGACGGGAATCTCGCGTATAGCAAGTTAGCCACATTCCTGCTTATATGCATCACCTGTATAGGGACAAGGAACAAGAAGAAACTGGAGTTCAATGCACGGAAACAAGTTCTTTATCCTATTATAATAGGTATGGGGCTGGTTGTATTGTCTGTTTGGTTGTTCGGATATCCGATGGAAACAAGGCTTTACACTTTACGGTTGAACATCTGGCTTTATATGCTTGCCTCAATAATCGGTGTGGTACTGGTACACATTGCCCTTGACAATATCTCCAAATTCCTCAAAGAGGGCTTACTGAAAGACCGCTTCAATTTTGAGAATGAGAGTTTTGAGCAGTGCCGGGAGTTGCAGGAGAACAAGTATTCGGTCAATATCCCCATGCGCTACTATTACAAGGGGAAGTTCCGCAAAGGTTGGGTGAACATCAGCAATCCTTTCCGAGGCACATGGGTGGTCGGTACACCGGGTTCCGGCAAGACTTTCTCCATTATCGAACCATTTATCCGGCAACACTCTGCAAAAGGCTTTGCTTTAGTAGTCTACGATTATAAGTTTCCGACCTTGGCGACCAAATTATACTATCATTATAAGAAAAACCAGAAGCTCGGGAAACTGCCCAAGGGGTGCAAGTTCAACATCATCAATTTCGTGGATGTGGAGTATTCGAGGAGGGTGAACCCTATCCAGTTGAAATACATCAACAACCTTGCTGCCGCATCTGAAACCGCAGAAACCCTGCTTGAGTCCTTACAAAAAGGCAAGAAAGAAGGAGGCGGTGGCAGTGACCAGTTCTTTCAGACATCCGCTGTCAACTTCCTTGCAGCCTGCATCTATTTCTTCTGCAACTGGGGCAAAGAGCCATACGACAAGGACGGCAATATGCTCACGGCAGAGAAGGTACAGGACAAACAGACCAAACGGATGATACCCACCGGACGGGTGTTCAATTCCGCAGGCGAGGAAGTGGATCCGGCTTATTGGCTCGGAAAGTATTCCGATATGCCACATATCCTGTCATTCCTCAATGAGAGTTACCAGACCATTTTCGAGGTGTTGGAGACCGACAACGAGGTGGCGCCGTTGCTCGGTCCGTTTCAAACCGCTTTGAAGAACAAGGCAATGGAACAGTTGGAAGGTATGATTGGTACGCTACGTGTCTATACCTCACGCCTTGCCACCAAGGAAAGTTACTGGATATTCCACAAGGACGGTGACGACTTCGACTTGAAAGTTTCTGACCCGAAAAGTCCTTCTTATCTCTTGATTGCCAATGACCCGGAAATGGAGAGCATCATCGGTGCGCTGAACGCCCTTATCCTCAATCGTCTGGTTACACGAGTGAACACGGGACAAGGCAAAAATATCCCGGTAAGCATCATCGTTGATGAGCTGCCGACTTTGTATTTTCACAAGATAGACCGCCTTATCGGTACGGCTCGAAGCAACAAGGTGTCAGTGGCGTTGGGATTCCAGGAACTTCCGCAGCTCGAAGCGGATTATGGCAAGGTAGGTATGCAGAAGATTATCACCACTGTCGGCAATGTGGTCAGCGGTTCTGCCCGTTCCAAAGAGACCTTGGAATGGCTGTCTTCCGACATCTTCGGCAAGGTGGTACAACTCAAAAAGGGCGTGACCATCGACCGGGACAAAACCAGCATCAACCTCAATGAGAACATGGACAGTCTTGTTCCTGCATCCAAAATCTCCGATATGCCGACCGGATGGATATGCGGTCAGACAGCCCGTGATTTTGTGCAAACAAAAACAGGCAGCGGTGGAAGCATGAACATTCAGGAAAGCGAGGAGTTCAAGACCTCCAAGTTCTACTGCAAGACAGACTTCGACATGAAAGAAATAAAAGGAAGAAGCCGGCTATGTACCGCTTCCCAAGTTCTACACCTTCAAATCAAGGGATGAACGGGAACGCATCCTTTACAAGAACTTCGTACAGGTTGGAGAAGATGTCAAGGAAATGATACAAGAGATTCAGAAATATAAAGTGAAATAGCTTTTCTAATGGGGGCAAATCATCAGGCATTGCCCCCATATTCCAACCCCAATAATGCTTTATTTTTTTCTATTTTGAGTTTTCTTGATTTTAGGCCTCGTTCCATTTTTTGATACGCCAGTGTCAATACAACTACTACATTTACAATCTGTTAGCAATACTAAGGTATGTGGTAAATCAGTGTATTCATTTTTCAAATCATCAAAATTAGAACAATTACCACCTTTTTTATGAACATCAAATATCCAAAATACAGACAAGCAAGCACCTGTTGCATTAGTGTATTGTATGAACTTTTTCTTATACTCCTGACGTTCTTTTTTATTTTTAAGTTCTTTATTGTGAAGCAGTTTAAGCTCTACCATAATAGGATTACATAAACCATATCGAATAAGAAGATCTGTACGCTTATTATCTTGTAGAGTAACCTCCCGATCTACACGAACAGCCTCTAATCCCATTTGGCAGCATTTATTGATGACGGTATTTTTCAACTCCCTCTGAATAAAATCTTCACTTAAAGCCTCTTGTCGTACTAAAGAATATATACCTTGGTCTTGTATTTCTTTTTGAACCTCAGAATAAATATAATTAAAATATCGTCTTAAATCGTTATCGTTCCGGATTTCCAAATGTGATTCTTTGACGCATTTATTGTATTGCTTAATAGCTTTACCAATTGTAATTTTTTCTTTTTTCAAATACATTATTTCAGCATTATCCATAATGTTGTTTACGAGAAAACTCGCATTTGTATCATTAAAATACGCCACCTTTTTTCTTAATTCTAATATATAAAAAATATTATTGGTATTTATAAAGAAAAAGCATATCTGATTAAGAAGATAGCTTGAGTATTCCTGTGTCTCTGAAGTTATACATAATGATAAGCCAAAATCAAACAAATCAAACATTTGTTCAATCAGTCTCTCATTATTTTTTATGCTCATAAAGCATTTGAACATCTGTGGATGTGTCATTTCTGATTCTTCCTTAGAAACCGCATATACATACCCAGTTTTACGACAAAGAGACTTTACAACATGATTTTTTAAATATTCAATCCTCCATGTCATTGCCTCTGGATCTTGATATTTTTCAATCATTATGTCATTACACTGCATTTTTATGCTTCCAATACTATCATCAGCAAGAGAATCGAACAATGCTCTGTAATTATTTATATTCCAATTACAGTACCCTTCAGATACAAGAGCTAAAGCTTTAGATGCAGCAATACTGTGACTAAAGTCTTGATTGGCTTTATATTGTTCGATATACTCTTCCACTTTATAGGACAAAGCATCAATTCCATAATCGGTAATACAGGTTAAAACATCCTCCGTACTAATATTCATAAAATCATCTTCCCTTGACTTCCACCATTCGACAAGTTGCTTCTTCTCATCATCACTAATACTACAAATAATAGACTTGTATATTTCCTTTATCTCGTTGGCCCCAGCATTCAAAGTACAGCAGACAACAGGTAAAGTCTTTATCAAAACAGTTCTATTTTCTTCCAACACTTTACGGAATCCTAACCGATAAATTGCATTAACAAAATACGGTATTTTAATTAAAGATGTAGATAGATTAAAAGAATTTTCGGATGTCTTCTTTAATGTCATTTCATCCAAATTTAGTTCTGTGAAAAATTTTGCAATAACATCCACAAAAGGTTGAATAAATTCCTGTTGTTGTATAAATTCTACATTTTTAGATACTTCAAATGCAGCTTCATACTTGTAGAATTCGTGTACATTTAGTTTTGAAAGGATTTGATAAGAATCAATAAGTCGCTGATATTCATGTGAATTTGTTTGACTTTCTACTTTTTTCTTTGAGTTTTCATCCCATCGTTCAAATGTCTCTGCATAACGTTTTATGTATTCGGATATAGAAATGCTCTTAACTTCATCATTTCTGATTTTACTAATAAGAGCAGTTAGAATATTGTCTATATGCCATTCTCCTATCTTTATTTCATGTAAAAGTTTGTCTAAAGAAGATATAAGTTCAGCATCAACAATTTCTGCATCAAAATGTCGAAATAAATCTTCTAAATCCCATACTCTATCAAAACTATCAATAAACAAGGATCCTGTTGTTTTCTCAAGCAGTATTTGTTTAATAATAGGATTGATCTCTGTATAGCTCATATACAGATGATTATTAATGAAACTCACAATAACTTTTGTCATGAGTTTTTTACTTTCTAAATCTATATCCCACGCAATATGAAATTGTTTCGTTAAATGCCACTCATAATGGATATGTAAAGTCCTATTATGATTAAAAAAATCACCAAGTTTATTAGCTTCTGTAATCTTATTATACGCATAAATAATTGTAGGACCATCCATTATAAATAGTACTGCATTTATTGCATATGAATCACTTGCATAGCAACTATCCAACCAGCAATCTACAACATTATTATTTGTAAATTTTCCATAGCCGGTCACTTCACAGTATTTTTCTTTCACTCTTTCAGTAAAACGACTGTATGAACCAGATAATTTGACAAGTTCGTCTTCATTTTTTAGTGCATTATACAAACTTAAAGCCACCAGTTGTTTTTCCTCATCGCCTGTTTGCATGAGAATATTTGCTGCATTATTCCAATGGTCGAAAACTTCTTTGCTCAGTTTGTCATCTTCGGCAATTACTTCCAATATAGTACAGATATTCGTTATTTGAATCTTATTAAGCCGTTCTACAGCCAATATTATTTTATTATTACAACTTGAAGTATAGCATTCTTGTAATAATCCGCAAATTGCCCCTCTCCAGTTAATATATACAGGTACACGTTGATAGTGGTCAAAAATGATGAAGAATAACTCTTCTTTCTGTTGAAGAGAAAGAAGAGAAGAATCTATATATTTCAGCAAAGTTTCAAATGGCTCATTTTCAAGATTAGATTCATATGCCACAATAAGTTTTAGCACATTAACAAATGTATGTATTTTATCTTCCGCATATGAAATATGAGGAATAACATCGTACCAGTTTATGTAAATACGTTTCAATTCTTTATGCACAGCAACATCATAAAGTACACTTTCAATATTGTCCTGCCTACATAATTCTTTAGCAGCAAGATATTCCTGTAGTTCAGTATTTTCAAATTGCAATATCCCATTTGTTTCTTTTAATATACGACTCTCAAAGAATAACAAATCAAAATTAGCAATAAGCATCTGTGTCATATTGCCTTCTACTTCATCTAAGACCGTATATAATTCATCTTTTGAAATTTGATCCTTTCTGCTTATTTCCATAATGAAAGCCACTTTTTCCAATACTCGTTGTATAAGAACTTTAACACTTTCATTATTCGTAGTGTTCGGATAAACATCTATGGCTGTTTGTATTGAACGGACAATCATATACTCAAAAAGTTCTCCGACATTTAAACATCCTCCTTTTTTCTCATCATACTCCAATAAAAATGTCAAATATCTAGGAACTGTTAGAAGCTCTTTTAACTTTGCGCTTTTACTGATATTTTCGTTTGTTATATTCGAACATCTACAATTAACAACATCACTTACAATATGCTCACTCAACCTGCATAATTCAATAAAAATTAAATCACTGCAAACTGAGAAATGCTTTTTATAAGATGCCACATAATGCTTTCTACAAGTAAATAGCACCTTTGTTTCGGGATTATTTTCCCTATATTGTCTTATTGAAAGTAAAACAGTATGGAATATATTTCCCTCAACCTCGTCCAAGGCATCTATTATGCAGAAATCCTCATTGGTCGGAGCGGATTCTAAATTAAATTTAGATGCAGGACATAAATACAAATGACCAGAAATTTGCTTCTTTATTTCATCAACAAGCCGACTCTTTCCAATACCAGGTTCACCCACTATACAAACAAATTTTTCTTGAAGCAATTTGTCTATTGACAAATTTTCTTCGACACCAAACAACGAAGTGGTTCTGTTATTCTCTAACAGATCATACACATTTTGATACCTGACTATTTGAGGTGTAATATAATTTTCCATTCTTTATGTACCAGTCTTATCATAAAATAACTATAGAGCAAAGATAACCCTTTTTCCTGATCTAATAATCATAGATAAGCAGGAATATTGAACTAATTCGCAATTTCAATGGAAAATCATATAACTTGAATGATGTCTGAATAAAATAAATTCATTACTTTTGCATGGTAAGGTAAATAATAAACCAAAATGGAAGAGACGAAAGATATAAATCGAATCAAAGTCGTTCTTGTTGAAAAGAAGCGAACCAACAAATGGCTGGCAGAACAATTGGGCAAGGATCCGGCAACAGTGTCTAAATGGTGCACGAACACCTCACAGCCCGGATTGGAAACTCTGTTGCAGATTGCCAATGTGCTGAATGTTGATGTGAAAGAGTTGTTGAACTCCTCGTTGGAGGAAAGCATCCAGACTGTCAGACTCGTTAAATGATAATACGTGGATATGAACAAAACGGAATTATACAATAAGATAGTGCAGCTCGATGGACTGACAAACGAAGAAAAGTCGGAACTGTTGGGCCTGCTGCGCAAGCAAAAGAAGTATGGGCTTGTGTGGGAGGATAAGCCGGAGGATGTGGAGGAGCGTTTGCGGGATGAGTTGCCGGTATTGATAGAGGATGCCATGAAAGCCATAATCAGCGATGATGCCAATGCACCGAACCATATCCTTATCGAGGGTGATAACTTGGAAGCCCTGACCTCACTTGCCTACACGCATGAGGGAAAGATTGATGTTATCTATATCGATCCACCGTACAATACGGGAAACAAGGATTTTGTCTATAACGACTGTATTGTTGACAAGGAAGACAGCTACCGTCATTCCAAATGGCTGTCGTTTATGAACAAGCGGTTGCGTATTGCAAAACAACTGCTGTCTGACCGTGGCGTTATCTTTATCTCAATTGATGATAACGAACAAGCGCAATTGAAATTGCTGTGTGATGAAGTGTTCGGAAATAATAATTTTATAACCAATATTATATGGCAGTCAACAGCAGGCTCTAATACAGGGAATGAAATTGTAACAACAACAGAATATGTTTTAGTCTATACTGCAAATCGTTCAAAAGCTCATTTTGACGGACAGCCACCTTCAGATGATACATTTAAACTAACGGATGAACATATCAAAGAGAGAGGACATTATACTTTGGATAAACTTGATCGAAGACGAGTAGGGGGACATTATTCAGAAGCACTTAATTTTCCAATTAAATTAAAATGCCAGATGGAACTTTACGATACCCGGGTGGAGGACAACAACAGAATGAAGGATGGAACTATTTATGGAGTAAAACAAAAGTTCAATGGGGGTTAGATAATGATTTTATCGTTTTTAAGAAAAACAAAAATGAATGGGCAGTATATTGTAAGCGTTACCAAAAAGTAGATAACTCTAACAGACAGGTAGATAGGACAACACCTTATAGGAATCTAATCACATCAGATTTGTTCAACACAGCCCAAGGTACAGCAGAAATAGCTAATATTTTTGCTATTAGACCTTTTGCTTTTCCAAAGCCATCAACCTTTGTGAAATTCTTACTATCCTCAGCAGTTGTAACATCACCTAACGCTATGGTTCTTGACTTCTTTGCCGGCTCCGGTACCACCCTTCACGCCACTATGCAACTCAATGCTGAAGATGGCGGGCACCGCAAGTGCATCCTCGTCACCAACAATGAGAATAACATCTGCGAAGAAGTGACCTACGAACGAAACAAACGGGTAATCAATGGCTACACCACACCTAAAGGTGAAGAAGTCACCGGCTTAAAGAACAACACACTGCGCTACTATCGTACAAGTTTTGTCGGCAGAAGCCGGAGCATGAAGAATATGCGTCAACTGATGAACCTCTCCACCGATATGCTCTGCATTAAGGAAGACCTCTATACCGAACAGACAAAATTCGGTGAACAACCGACCTACAAGAATGTGTTCCGCTATTTCGACAATGGCAAGAAGCGTATGATGATTATATATAAGGAAGAGGCCGTGCCGCTGTTGGCAGACCTTATCCGAAAGACTGATTACGAGGGGAAGATGCGCGTGTATGTGTTCTCGCCAAGCGAAGACCCGTGGGAAGGTGAATTTGAAGAGGTACAGGACAAAGTGCAGCTTTGCGCTCTTCCGCAGGCCATATACAACGCCTACAAGCGCATCCTGCCAAAGAAAAAAGACATCACTCTTGAACAAGAAAACGATGCTGCCAGCAATGACGACAAAGCATTCAACGGTATGCTTAATTTTGATGAAAAGGAGGACGAGCAATGAACGAGCAGCAGGATAAAGGAAACATCATACTCTACCAAACCCCAGATGGGCAATCGAAGATAGAAGTAACCCTGTCGGGCGATACGGTGTGGCTCACTGCCGACCAAATGGCAGAACTGTTTCAGAGAAATAAGTCCACCATCTCACGGCACATAAAAAACGTGTTTGAAGAGGGTGAGTTGCAGGCAGATATGGTTGTTGCGTTTTTTGCAACAACCACTCAACACGGAGCTATCATAGGTAAGCAACAAACGCATCAAACAGCCTTTTACAACCTTGACATGATAATCAGCATAGGCTATCGTGTAAAGTCACATCGTGGCGTCCAGTTTCGTATATGGGCTACAAATGTACTGCGCGAATATATCGTGAAAGGATTTGCCCTGAACGATGAACTGCTGAAACGTGCCGGAGGTGGCAACTATTTTGACGAATTGCTTGCACGTATTCGCGACATCCGCTCATCCGAAAAAGTGTTCTACCGAAAGGTTTTGGCAATCTATGCGTTAAGCATAGACTATGACCCACGGGCAGAAGCCACACAACTCTTTTTCAAGACCGTACAGAACAAGATGCACTTTTCCGCTCACGGACACACTGCCGCTGAAGTAATATATGAACGTGCCGATGCAGAAAAGGATTTCATGGGATTGACCTCGTGGACAGGCGCAATGCCTAAACGTACTGATGCAGAGGTAGCGAAAAACTATCTTTCGGCTGATGAATTGGATACGCTCAATAGAATAGTCAGCCTATACCTTGATTTTGCTGAACTGCAAGCCAAGTCGCACCAGCCCATGTATATGAAAGACTGGATTCAGAAGTTGGACGACTTTCTCAAACTATCCGGGAAAGAACTACTTACCCATGCTGGCAGAATATCGGCAGAAATAGCCAAACAGAAAGCCGATATGGAATATGATAAGTTTAAGGAACGGACCATGTATGAACTATCGCCTGTGGAAATTCATTTCTTGGAGAATTTTGAAAAGGAACAGAAAAAATTAAAGGAATAGACGGAAAACAATGAAGAATTTAGCATATCAACAGAAAGCCGTAACCGAATTGGTAGATAAAACTATCCGCCTGTTAAACCTTGGAGGGCAGCGCAATAAATTAGTGTTCGAGGCGACTACCGGAGCCGGAAAGACCGTGATGGCTTGCCAGATGCTGGCAGGACTGATGGACGAATTGCACGACCGTGGTGACAGCCGTTACCAGGAAGTGGCATTTATATGGTTTGCCCCACGCAAACTGCACATACAGAGTTATGAAAAATTGAAAGGCGCATTCGAGGAGACACGCACGCTTCGCCCGGTAATGTTCGATGAACTGGACCAGAATGAAGGTATCCGTCCCGGTGAAATACTCTTTGTAAACTGGGAAAGCGTGAATAAGGAGAATAATGTAATGGTACGTGAGGGTGATTGTTCACTTTCGCTTTACGAAATAACCGACAGGACGAAAGAGGAATTCGGCCTACCTATTGTAGCCATCATTGATGAGGAACACATGTTCTGGTCGAAGACAGCGGACAAGTCGGCTGCCGTGCTCGATAGAATCAATCCGACTGTGGAGATTCGTATTTCTGCCACTCCCAAAACTGCCAATCCAAAGGAAAAGGTCACGGTCTATCGTCAGGATGTGATTGCTGCAGAAATGATAAAAAAGGAAGTGGTGCTCAATCCGGAAATAGAGCTGAATTTCAGTGATGAACTGGAACTCAATGCCAACCTTATCAAAGCGGCATTGGACAAGCGTAACCAGATAGCCGAAGCGTATAAAGCGGTAGGTTCCAACGTCAATCCCCTGCTGTTGATTCAGTTGCCTAACGACACCAAAGAGAGTATGACAGCCGAAGATACAGCCATCGCCGACCAAGTAAAGAAATATCTTGAAGTGATGTGTGGCATCACAACAGACAATCATCGGCTGGCAGTATGGCTTGCCGGCGAGAAAGAGAATCTGACAGACCTTGAAAAGCCGGATAACCTGACAGAGGTATTGCTTTTCAAAGAGGCGATTGCCTTGGGTTGGGACTGCCCTCGCGCAGCGGTATTGCTCATCTTCCGCAAATTGCAAAGCGACCAGTTTACCATACAGACAGTGGGGCGTATCATGCGTATGCCGGAGCAGAAACATTATCAAAAGGAGATACTGAACTCCGGCTATGTGTTTACCGACATCGCAAAGGACAAGATACAGATTGTTACGGCGGATGCCGGATATATCTTGAACAATACCATTACCGCGCATCGCCGTGAGAATCTGAAAAATGTAAACTTACCGTCAAGCTATACAGAACGCCCCAATGTAGAACGTAACTATTTAGGCCCGGACTTCCGTAAGGTGTTACACGAAGAAGCCCGCAGGTTTTGGGACTTTGTGGAAGGCAACTTGCTGTTCTCGTTGGAGGAGTTGGCCAAGTTGGATAATGATGAAGAAAGCAATACATTGCCGGATAGCGATGACCTTCAAATCAATGAAAACAGGAAAAAGGTGGCTAACTCCTTGCGCCTTGATGTAAAGAACATCAATATCGAGATACCGCAAGATGTACACTTCCAAAATGAAGAACAGGTGCTGGAAGTTGATACTGTAAAATACGCGAGAAAAGCCACGGAGATAGACCGTGTGTTTATGGCATACATTGCCACTAAAGGCCATCAGTTCGAGAGCAAAGGAAGAACTGACAAAATAGCAAGTTACCTGTTAGAGATACTTGCCGATTTCTTTGGAATCTATGAGACGGAAGCCAAAAAAGTGGTACTCTACCATTCGAACCGCCCCAAATTCGACCGTATCATCGACTCCGCTTTGGAAAGGTATGCCCGTATCCGTGACAAGGCCCGCAAAGAATCGGCAGCAAAAAGAGTATTCAGGAAATACGGCTGGGAAGTGCCGGAAGAACGGACATACGATAACGAAACAAGTCACATAGAAGAAACCGGTAATCATGCGCTACTGCCATTTGTGCAACTCAATCAGGCTTCGAATCCGGAAAAAGATTTTGTTGCCTATTTAGAACAGAACAGCCAATACATAGACTGGTGGTATAAGAACGGGGATAAAGGCAAACAGCATTACGCCATAGAATATACCACCGGAGACGAACAGGCAAAATCACTCTTCTACGTGGATTTTGTAATCCGGATGAAGAACGGACATATCTATCTGTTCGATACCAAAAGTATAGGCAGCGATGTGTTTGCGTCCGACAAGCATAACGCCTTGTTGCAATACATAAAAGAAAACACAACGGAAGAACAGCCGCTCTACGGTGGTGTCATTCTTCGGAAGGATGAAAACTGGTTGTTCTCGCCGCTTCCCATAAAGAACACTACCGACACATTGAACTGGAATTGTTTCTATCCTCAAAACGCATGATGATTATGGCAAAAGGAATAGACCCCAAATTTGTACACTATGGCATCCGAAAGGATGACTTGGCTATGATAGAGGCAATCTGTGAAAAAGAAGAGATTGACTTTGATTGGCTTAGTGAAGACATACTTAAAGCGTATCACGCTAAGAAAGTAGATGTGATAGAAATGAGTGACAACGATACGGAAGAGATTATCCGTAACGCCATTCAGAAAATTCGTCAATAAAATTTAGATGCCATGCTCATACAGAAAATAAAAATAAGCAACTATAAAACCTATCTGGCCCTCGACCTTGATTTGACGGTGGATGATGACAGGCCAATCATCCTTATCGGAGGATCGAATGGTGGTGGTAAAACGACTCTATTTGAAGCCATCAGTGGGGCTTTGTACGGGTTGAAAATAGAGAGCAAAGAACATTTCATTGAATTGCTCAATCAAGGTGCTATAAATACAGCGAAGCCGGAGATAAGTCTGCAAATAACATTTGTAGGCAAAGTATTAGGACAACAGCAAAAATACATCTTGAAAAGAACCTACGTGCTTAATCCACAAGGAAGACCTCTCGAAAGTGTCTCTCTCAACATGAATGGCAATATGTATGTGTATGGTACCATGACAGCCGCCAAAGACAGACTACGTGCCGAACAGGAGATAAACAAAATCATCAAGGCTAATCTTCCCCAGGAACTCAGCCAATATTTCTTGTTTGATGCCATGCAATCGAGCGAACTACTGAAAAAGAACGTCTTTCAGCAAACCATTCGAGATAACTTTGAAAACGTGCTCGGTTTCAAAAAATATCTACAACTAAAACACGCATCAGAAAAACTCCAGCAGGAATGGGCGCAACAACGTTTAGAAGCAGAAAAGGAAGCAAAGGAATACAATGCCTTATGCGGTCAAAAGGAACAGTTGATAAGTGAGTTGAATGAATGTCTTGCCGAACAAGACAGGCTGTACAAATATATGACTTCGGTAGAAGAAGAGTATCAACGTGCAAAAGAAGGTGCGCAACAAACAGCCAACCTGAACAAACGCATACAAGACATTGACGGCAAAATAAAAAACATCACTGACGAAGCTGCAAATTATGCAGAGGTCTTGAAGTCGTTTGTAGAGAACATTGAAATCAATGTGTTCCTGCCCAAACTGGCATCAAACCTGTCGCAGGAAATCAACAATCTTCTCCGTGTAAAAGAGCAGCTACAAAAACAGAATACCGGTGCCTATCCGATAGAAACGTTACGTGATGTAACCTCCAAAATTATAGAATATCTAAAAGAACTGTCCCTATGTAGTCATGCGGTGGATGAAGAAAATGTAGTAGCACATATGGTAGCTTTACAGAATGCTACCAATACAGAAGATCCATATGATTATTTAGACGATTCGGAAGTAACTGCTCTTCGTGAACTGCCCGGCAAAGGCGGTCATAACCAGTTCGTTTCTATCGACAGAAAAAGACAAGAATTAGAGGTTCAATTAGCGAACATAGATAATTTGAAATCAGAAAAGCGCACATTGGAACAGACTCGTTCCGGTGGAAATAGTATGCTGATAGCCAATTATGAGGAAGCCAAACATAATATAGAAAAGCAAAAATCGCTGGAAGGCAACTTGAAAGGCGAAATCCAACGTTTGGAGAAACGCATTCATCAATACGATGTACAGATACAGCAAGAGCCGGATTTGAAGTATGACACATTGATGAAACTTCGTCCATTCTTCGACAAAGTGGCAGATATGCTTTTGAAAAAGAAAAAAGCACAGATAGAAACGGAAATGCAAGAGCAACTAAACAAGTTGCTTGTTTCCTATAAAGGACATGTTGGGCGTGTTGAGTTATCCGATAGTATGGAAAAATTCAATATTAAGCTATACCATACAGCCGGAAATGAAATCTCATTGAATCAACTCAACGCTGCATCCAAGCAGATATTCATTCAAGTTCTTTTGAAAGTGCTTCGTAACTTAGGCGACTATAATCCACCGGTGATGATAGACACGGTGATGGGCGTACTTGATAATGAAAGCCGTGATGCACTTATGGAAGAGTATTTCCCGCAGTTGGCAGAACAGACAATTCTGTTGTGTACCACTTCGGAAATCAGAACGGACAGCGACTATATAAAGTTAGAGCCATTTATCTCAAAGACCTATACCCTACATAGGAATGTGGAAGAGCAACGGACAACCATAGATGAAGGCTATTTTGGTATCACGCTTAATCAGTAGTAACGACATGAGTATCATCAATTTTTCAAATACACGTCAAATGGAAGGTCTGCTGGATGAAATCAGTCCTGTCAAAGATCTGATGGAGAATAAAATCAATCTGTCTCGTATTGTGGACAGAGAAAAGCGTGTGAGTCTTACCCTCAATAAGGTAATGAGAATCTGTTTCATTGTGGGACTGAGTATTCCTGCCGAGCGAAAAGAGGAAGAATTTAAGGACATTCAGCTTTCAACAAGTTCTGCACGTATTGTCCCCAGTTTCTTTACCATGCACGACTTGTCAACCCTATATGCAGCTCTTTTGAAATTACGATATTCAAGTTTGAATATTGACTGGACCCAGAACGCCACCCTTTCACGTATCATAGCAGCGGAAATGCTTCGTGGTCGTGATTATCTGATAAAAGAAAACAATTTGGATACATATTTGTATTCTATGGGCAGCAAGGTGGCTATGACAAAAGACATTCCAGTGCTTAATCTACTTGTGGGTAACTATGGAGACGAGGAAATGGAAGCGAACCTTGACATCAACAGCCGCAACATTACCAACTCTCAAATTATCATAGCTGGAGCTACCGGATCTGGAAAAACAAACTTGTTAGCTGTATTGATGCAGCAATTTAGAGCGTTGTCTTCCGAATCGCAATATCCTGTAAATTTTCTGTTATTCGATTATAAAGGAGAATTTAGCGATATCCAAAACAATCATTGGCTCTCTCACTTTGATGTGGATCGCAGTTGCATACTTGACCCCATCGAGCATCCGCTTCCATTCACTCCGTTCAAAGACTTTACAGGGCGACCTATCAACGAAATCAATCTCTATTCGTCTGAAATGGCATCAGCTCTCTGTTCCATTGACAGAGTTTCGGCAAGTGCCAATATGAATAACCGGCTGAGTGAGGCTATTGTTGAAGCATATAAGAAAACCAGCGGATCGCCTATCACATTCACAATGATGTTGAAGGAATATCAAGCTAAAATGACCGACCCTGCAAAAGACGACAGTATTTCGTCTGTACTTAAACAGTTGGTACGAGCCAATATATTTGAGGAAGAGGACAAAGCTGATTTGATTGGTGATTGCTATATCATCAAGATGGATGGTTATCCGAAGGACGGGCCTATTGCCAAGGCAATCGTGTACTTCTTAATCTCTAAGCTGAATAACATCTATGAACAGTTAGAAAAGCAAGCAACAAACGACGATGTGGTTCAGATACGCCATTTCTCCATTATAGACGAAGCTCACTATATGCTTGACTTTGACAATCGTCCTCTGCGTAATCTGATTGCCGTAGGTCGAAATAAGGGATTAAGCATCATTCTTGCCACACAAAATATGAGTAGTTTCAAGAGCAAAGGATTTGACTTTTATGCCAATGCTCAATATCCGCTCATTATGAAGCAGCAAACTATTGATGACAAGGTTATCAAGGATTTATTTGGTGTAAGTGGCAATGAACTTCAAGAAATTCGCACTGCCATTGCTGGGCTTCAAAAGGGAGAGCTGATAATCAAAGACCAAATGGCTTTTGCACTGAGTATGGGCAAAAAGTACAAGAAAATCAATGTAACGCACTTGATATAAGCAAGATTAGATTATGATAAAATTACCTTTCGAAATAATCCAACTTTTGTGGAGTTGTGGAAACAATCGAGTTGAGCATCTTAACGGATTTGCTACTGAATTTAGTGAAGCTACATTTGATATTGTTTCCACCTCACCCTTTGTTATACGCGCAAATAATACAGAAATACTTCTTACGCGAGATGAAAATGATCATAGTATTGATGGTTATCAATATGTCGTATTAACAAACAAGATACCTCGCAAAAGTGAATTTCTTAGAGGAAATATTTTATCTATCAGATGGATTAAACACCCCAAAATAGACACCTTACGTCCTGAGGAAATAACAGCTTCTTGGAGAGGTAAATTCCTTTATAAGAAGGAAAATATTCAAGAATCCATTTTAGGGCTTCGTGCTCCGCAACTTGGAGCTATATATGCGTTTATGTCAAAGGCTCAAATTCATCATGGCAGAAATATAATAGTCATGCCAACTGGGACAGGAAAGACAGAAACCATGTTAAGTATCCTCATTGCGAATCAATGTGCCAAAGTACTTGTAACTGTTCCATCTGATGCGTTAAGAGACCAATTAGCAAATAAATTTTTTACTTTGGGCGTACTTCACAAATTTGGAATAGTTACAAGTGATTGCTCTTATCCGAATGTTGGTATTGTTAAGGAAGGTATGGATTATAATGGTTGGTACACTTTAATTGAAAAATCAAATGTTATAATCACGACTATGCCTCTTATTACAAATTGCGAATCGGAGATTATAAATTTATTAAAGGAAAACATAAGTCATCTATTTGTTGATGAAGCACATCACTCCGAAGCTAAAACATGGAGCGAGTTCATCGACTCTTTTGATGATGAAAAAGTCACACTATTTACCGCAACTCCATTCAGAAATGATAGCCGAAGATTAAAAGGAGATTTTATATATAACTTTTCCTTAAAAGATGCACAATCGCAGGGATATTACAAACCTATAAAATTTATTCCAATAAGGGAGTATGATTTAATTCAAGCTGATAAACATATAGCCGAGGTAGCTGTTAAGCAACTCCGTTCTGATATGGAGAATGGATACGACCATATTCTTATGGCTAGATGCAGTACAAAACAAAGAGCCAAGGAAGTAATGGAGATATATCAGCAATACTCTGATTTAAATCCGGTGATGGTATTTAGTTCAATGCCAAACCAAAAATCAATTTTAAACAACATAAAAGACAAAAAACATAAAATTATTGTCTGCGTAAATATGTTGGGAGAAGGATTTGATATGCCTGAATTAAAGATTGCAGCAATTCACGACGCAAAGCAGAGTTTACCAATCACCTTACAATTCATAGGTCGATTTACACGTACATCATATGATTCTAACCTTGGAAATGCAAGTTTTATTACGAACATTGCATATCCTCCAATATTGGAAGAGCTAGAAGAACTATATGCTAAGGATGCAGATTGGAACAGCTTGTTGCCACTCCTAAATGATGGAACGACTGAACAAGAAAAAGATTTTAATCAATTCATCCAGTCATTTAACAATTTGGAATTATCAAAAATTCCATTCCAAAGTATAAATATTCCATTAAGTGCAGTCATATATCGAACTTCAAACACGTGGAATCCCAAAGCTTGGGAAAATATACTATCTCCTGAGATTTATGATTATCGTTTCGGAAGTAGCACCACAGATGGAGATACATTAGTTGTAATCGGAGGCAGCATTGAAAATGTTGATTGGGGTAATGTCGAATGTGTACAGAATTTACTTTGGAATATTCTTGTCATTCATAGATATTGTACACCCAAATATAACCACGCCTACGTATATAGTACTTTAAGTGAAACGGATGAGATAGTAAAGGCGATTTTTGGCGAAGATGATACCTGTAAAATTTCAGGGCACTGTGTATTTCGTGTCTTCCACGATATAAGACGTTTTGCCATTGTTAATTTTGGAGGAAGAAAAGCTCGAATGGGTAATGTTTCGTTTAAGTCTTACTATGGGAAAGATGTTCAAGAAGGTATTTCCATGACTGAGCAAAAACAATTAACGGCGAATAATTTGTTTGGTAACGGCTATAGACGTGGAGAAAGGGTTAGTGTAGGTTGTTCTGTAAAGGGGAAAATATGGAGTCATACAAGAGGTAATCTACTTGAATACACAAAATGGGCTAGAATGATTGGGAAGTTAGTTGAAAATGAGAAAATAGATCCTAATTCTTTTATCAATAACACTTTAAGAGTTCAAGCAATTTCTGAATTACCCCAAATTGCACCTATTGCAATTGATTGGGACCCGGAATTATACAGAGATTACCCAGAGCATGGAATATTCTTATCTCATAACCTTGTTGACTATCAATTATGGTATGCTACTATTGAATTAGCGGATTACGAGATAAAGAGCACAATTACGTTTAATATACTTATTGAGGATTCTAAATTCACCTATATAATCGAGTATTCCGAACAGGATAGCCGCCCAATATATCGCGTTAAACAGATACGGGGAAATAAACTAAAAATGAGATATGGTACTCGTCTCTATGATGATATTTGTGATTATTTTAATAATGACGATGCAGCACCTGTTATATATTTTGCTGATGGTTCATGTCTTTATGCTAATAATTTAGTGCGTGTAAATTCCGATATTATCCCATTCCCTCAAGAAAAATTGATAGGTATAGATTGGGCGGATACTAAAATTGAAAATGAATCACAACATGTAGTACCTTATGAGACGGACTCTATTCAATACTATTTTTCAAGATACATCTCGGAAAAATTCGATCTGATTTACGATGATGACGGTAGCGGAGAAATTGCAGATTTAATAGGATTCAAAAATGAAAATAATGCAATACACATGCATTTATTTCATCTCAAATACGCACATGGAGGAAAAATAAGCAATATGATTTCAAATTTTTATGAGGTTTGCGGACAAGCTCAAAAATGCTTAAAATGGAACGATAGAGATAAAAGTCGCCAATTATTTAATCGTCTTTTTGCTCGGAAGATAAAAAAATATCAAGGAAGAGAATGTTCTAGAATACTCAAAGGGACTGAAGAAGAACTCGAACAATTAAGCTCACAGGTGAACTGGAAAAAAGATCTGATTATGCACATCAATATTGTGCAACCAGGATTAAGCTGTTCAAATCCAAGCCCAGACATACTTAATTTGTTGGGTTGTGTCTCTTCATATATTAAGGATGTATCAAATATTGATTTGAACGTATATTGCAATCTATAAAAACATTGTTTTAACAACTATAGGATATGAAGCCAATACGAGTATTTTTATTAAAAGGGAAAGAAAGCATGATTGACCACGTAAAGAGCATCCAAACTTTAGGATGTGCTTACTGGAAAAAGTCTCGCAATAAAAAATTGGAAGTTGGGGATATATGCTATTTATATCTTATCGGTAAGGGGCATTATCAAGTACGCTATCGTCTTGAAGTCGTTGATACAAGTTGTGTTCGTGAAGATAGTTCTTGTTGGATTACGCCATTTCAGGCTGATGAAAATTGTTATAAACTAATACCGACTTTTACAATGTACGAAGGCAAGGAATTGTCATTAGATACATTGGAAGAGATCGGTATCAATCGACACACGCAATTCAAAGAGCTCAATGAATTTCAGGAAGATTTTTTAAACAAGTATTTTGAATGATATGAGTATGCCCAATGATACAAGACCACAAATTATCAACGTGACACGCAAGCCATCAAAATGTCCGGTTTGTGGCAGTGAAGTCGTTGATATTGTGTATGGCACCGGGGATATGACGGAAATGGATTTCATGCTTGAATATCGCAAGACCGCCATTATGGGTGGCGACAATATACCTCTCCGTCCACCTATTTGGTGCTGTTCGTGTGGATGCAAACGATTCAGAAAAGTAAACGAAGACGGAACGGATGCTCCTGTAAAGGTGAAAATGTTGAAAAACATCCGCAAGGCACCGGTGTCTAAAATCATCTGGACATCCCAAATGACAGAAAGAGCATTAGAAAACGATTGCATTTCTGTGATACATCAATACCAGTTAGAGATTACCACCGAACTTGACGAGCATGAGACCTTGAAAGTCTCAGCAGTGAGCGGCAGTGATGCAGAAGACCTTGCAATGGAATTGGTTACTAAAGGAATGATAGGACTTAAAGGTCGTAAGTGCGTAAAAATAGACACCCACGTATGATTCATCCAAAAGATGGGACAGCGTCCCACTTATTGGATTGGGACTGAATATAATCAAGGACTATACAAGGATTGATATAATCTCCTTTATGACGAATGGTCAGATGCAGATGTTCCCCGGTGCTGCGGCCTGTACTGCCGGTTATGCCTACCACTTCCCCTGCCTTGACTATTTTCCCTTTCGACACAGAAACCTGCGACAGGTGACAATAGCTGACGGTGAAGTTGCCATGTTGTAACGTGACATACTTTCCGGAGACTTTATCCTGTCCTACCTTCAGCACTCTCCCCTGCATCATGGCAAACACCTTGGCACTCCGGGCATGGAGGTCAATACCGTTGTGAAACTTCCTTTTTCCGGTGAACGGATCCTTGCGATAGCCATATGGTGAATTGATCTTGACATACGAGAGCGGATAGCATACGCTGAGATAGCGTGCTACCTGCTCTTTCTTTTTTGAGTCCGCACTTGACAAAGCAACCTTGTCGGGTACGGACTTCTCGTTTTCAGAGGTGATGCTTTCGGGTGTCGCCTCTGTTCCGTTTGACGTCCGGGATGGGGTTTCCACAGCGACTTTATAGTGATTGCCCGGACAGGAAACCGTGTTGAACTGCGCTTTCACATGGTTCCCGGATAATAACAAAAGAAGGGCTATAACGATTCGTGTATTACTCATAGATGCAAATGTAGGAACAGTTCTCCGACCGTGCCAAAAGATGTCTTGATTTACCTCCAAAATATAACATTAAATAAGTTCAGAGTATGAATACTGCATTATAATCATACTTAAAGCATAAATAAACACAAATAATTAGGCTATTTAGAACTACACTAATTGAAGTATGAACAATAGTATATACCTTTGCCAAAGTATAATCAAAATATCATATTAAAGTATGAAACAAGTACGATTTGAATTTGAAGAACTGCCTTACGAAACTCTCTCGCAGTTCGGACTCACACAGGAAATGATTGAAGACCTTCCTATGCGCATTTTGGAAGAACTCAGCAACGGCAGGCACTCGCCTGTACTTCCTATCAAGGTAAACGATGATAACGGGAACACGGTCACCGACCATAGCCGATTCGCTTTCGTGCGCAAGGAGAACGGAGAAGCCGATGTCGTGTTCTACCCGGTGCTGAAGAAATCCTCCTTGGAGAAGTACAGCGAGGAACAACAGAAGCAGCTCCGTTCCGGCAAAGTCATTCTTGCCGACACGGTAACGGCTGACGGGCGAAAGACAAAAGCCTTCGTACAGATCGATACCGAGACCAATCAGGTCATGTCCGTCCCCACGCAGGTCATCGCCAGGAACCTCCAGGTGACGGCAGAAGAACTGAAACTCAGCAATGCCGAAATCAAGGTGATGCAGCAGGGCGAACCGCTGACCTTTGTGATGCAAGACGAGCCTGTAACAGTCGGCATCAGCCTGCACGAGAAGGACGGCATCCGCTTCTGTCAGGGAGACGCCAAGAAATGGAACGAGCAGACCAAAAGAGAATGGGACAAATACACCTTCGGCTGTTACGGTTGCTGGATGATGGACGATGACGGCAATCTCGACTATATTCCGGAAGAGCAATACACGGAAGAACTCTGGAACGAACAGAAAAAGAGTGCCCAACGCAATATGGGTGCTGGACTTCACAAGTAAAACCTTTCAAACACTGTAATTATGGCACAAAACACCTATTATCCCGAAGAAGTGCTCATCGAGAAGATGGAGCGCGGAGAATACGGCTGGCTGGATTACGTCAACCACTTTTCTGCCGAATGGCAGGAAGAACTGGTGGAATACTGCAAGGCGCACTCGCTCACGATTGACGATACGGCAGCCGAGCAATTCGTCCACTACAAGAGTGAACAATTAGAAGCCGCCATGGAAAGCGGTGAAGCATAAACACGGACTATGGCAATACGAACCAACACAAACCCGATGAGACCGGACTTGCAACCCGAAATGCGTGCTCTTTTGATGCGCAACGGTATGCAAGCCCATGTCGTACCTGTGGGTGACAGCTACCAGCTGGTAGTACAGGGGCACGATTCCCCACTGTTACGATACCCCATCAGCAGGCAGCAGATGCAGGCCCTGACCGACTGGGGAACGAACCATGCCAACAAGAAAGCCTACGAGACCTTCACGGACATCGTAAAGGAGGATTTTGATATGCCCCGCAACTTCGTCCACGCACGCAACGCCAACGGTCGTGTGGCAATGGGACTTCACGGCTACCGTATCGGCATCGGTGAGTATGGCAGGGTCGGCAGGTACGGTATGCCGCCCCCTTTCCTCGGATGGACTCCCAGACAGCAGGAAGGCTATCACTTGCGCAGAGTCGGCGGCCGGCTTTTCTATGCAGGTACACCTATGGTGGCAGAACGCCCGGACGGGCGCATGAAACCCGGCGAATTGCAATCGGGCGGTTACGGATTCTACTACAAAGGGCATCGGCAACCGCAAGAGCAGGTACAGCCATTCCAGCAGGATGTCTTGCAGGATTTGCAGGCAGTCATCACCCCGATGGTAAACAAGCCAAGAAGCGAAGAACCGGCAAAGCCTTACAAGGAGCTGATTACCTCACCCGTCTATTTCTCCAATGAGAAATGGCAAGAATGCCTTTCGTCACACGGCATCATCGTGGATACGGAAGCCGGAACACTGACCATCCAGTCGGAGAAAGTCAGTGCCGATATGGTCTATGACCTGACAGAAGAGGAATTATCCGCACTGGTATCTAATTCCATTGAAGAGCATCCGGTTGAGAAACGCCTGGAGATTCTGAACAATGTCATTCAAAATGACTATTCCGATAAAGTCACATTGGAATCACTGAACAACAAGGAGCGCATCAGCATTGCCCTGCATCCCGAAGTGGAGCAGGATCTGGCTATGCGTAACCGGCAGGAACAGGACTTGCTCCTGCCATTGGAATCCGATAACAGCCTTGCACCGCACTCTACCGAACAGACCGTACTGCAAGAAGACGAACATATCATCAGAGAACCACAAGAAGGAGCCTTGATTGACGGACGGGACTTGTCATACATCAACGAAAACAAAGGCTGGTACCGGGAAGGAGAACACGGACGTGAAGTGGAAGTGGAAGCCATCGCCGTACAACCAGCAGAAACAGAGGGCAAATACAAGATGACCGCCATTATCAACGGAGAACCCATCACCCATGAAATCAGCCAGAAACAGTACGACAAGTTCCTGGCAGTCGATGACTACCACCGCATGAAGCTCTTTTCCAAGATATTCAACGAAGTGGATATGAAGACCCGTCCCGAAATGAGCAGCGGATTGGGGACGAAGATATTCGCCGCACTTGCCGCAGGTGCGGTTGTGTTGTCGGATGTCGCCCACGGGCTGCACCATCCCTGTCCGGAATTTTACGGAGAGCGTTTCAGTTCCGCACCCCGTCCTTATTTCAAGCCGGGAGTGGACTCGCCGATGGATGTGGCTGCAAGGAACTTTGAAGCGCAGATGAACAAGGAGGTGGCAGAGATGCGCAGAGGATTTTAAGGAATAAAAGGAACACGGAAATGGCAAACGGAGAACTGACATACGATGACTTCCTGCAACGGCTGGACATTCAGGATATACTGATGGACGCAGGCTATCACCTGAACAAGCGTGACGGCTTGCGTTATCCGTCCTATATCCGCACGGACAGTAACGGTACACGCATCCGGGGTGACAAGTTCATCGTCACACCGAACGGCAAATGCTGTTTCCAGCCACCACAGCAAAAGCTCTATAATATCATATCCTTTATCAAGGCATTCCCTGAGAAGTTTGCGGAACACCGGAACGGCGTCTCTCCAGACAGGTTGGTCAACCTTGTCTGCAACAGGCTGTTGAACCAGCCCATCAATGACAGACCTTTGCGTATCATCCAACCCAGACAGGAGAACACTCCGTTCAGGCTGGATGATTACGACATCCACCGTTTTGACGTAAACGACAGGGAGACTCACAAGCGTTTTTATCCCTACTTCAAGAACCGTGGCATCGACATCTTCACACAACGGGCTTTTGCCGACCATTTCTTTCTGGCTACCAGACACCGTTCAGACGGTTTGGCGTATGCCAACCTTGCCTTTCCGCTGGTACTTCCCAAAGAGCCGGACAAGATTGCAGGACTGGAGGAACGCGGCCGTCCCAAGATGGACGGTAGCGGAAGTTACAAGGGCAAAGCCGAGGGCAGCAACAGCAGCGAGGGCTTGTGGATAGCCAATTTCAGCGATGAACCTTTACAAAAGGCAGGCGGCGTTGCGTGGTTTGAAAGTGCCTACGACGCAATGGCTTTCTACCAGATACACAGGAATGGTTTTCGGGACAACCCAGACCTTTCCAAGAAAAGCGTGTTCGTCTCCACGGGCGGCACTCCCACCGATATGCAGATTCGCGGTATGCTTTCCGTCACTCCGGATATAAACCACTACTTGTGTTTCGACAACGACAGTGCCGGGCGTGAGTTCGTGAAGAAGTTCCAAGCCATAGCGGAATCCATGCACATCAATTCCGACCGTATAAAAGTCTTTCCCTTGATGCCCTGTTACAAGGACTGGAACGATGCCCTGCTTGGCAAGACAAGCGAGGAATACCTTGACAGCATCAAGGACGCGATTATCCCATTGGGGGCAGCACTCGGTACAACGGGGTGTGCAACTGACAAGGAAGAAGAACACCGACAACCAAATATACACAGATAAGAGCCATGCAACAACCGATATACAGAGAGATTTCACTACGACCGCAAACGGCACAGTTCTTCATCGACGAACTGCCCTTGCTGTTGCTTTGTCCCGTGGGACTGGTCTATGGAGGAATGGAGAACGCCCCTCTTGCATCTATCGCCACCCTCCTTGCCGTTCTCCTTTCCCTCATTTTGATTTACCGGCTTATATACCTGAAACGCATACGCTATCACATCGGTAGCGAACAGCTGACTGCCGAGCATGGCGTGTTCCAACGCAGTATCGGTTACATCGAATTGTACCGTGTGGTGGACTTCCACGAACAGCAGAGCTTATTGCAGCAGATTTTCGGGCTAAAGACTGTCACGGTGTTGTCAATGGACAGGACCACGCCCAAGCTGGAATTGACAGGTCTGCCCAAACGAATCAATATCGTGGATATTATCAGAGAGCGTGTAGAGTTTAACAAACGACGAAAAGGAATCTATGAGATCACCAATCACTAAAATAACGATGCTCCTATTCGGCATCATCTTGTCTGTCACGGCGAAGGCGCAGATTGTCACGACCAATCCGTTGGAATATGTGGCATTGGCAGAAGGCAACGAATTGATTCTCGGCAAAGTAAAAGACCAGATGGACGGGCAGAAGAAAACCGCCCTTTTGCAGAACACCATTGCCGCAGAGTTCGAGCAGATGCGCCAGTGGGAGAAGAAATACAACAGCTACCTTAAAACGGCAAGCGGTTTCGCATCCTCGCTGAAAGCCTGTACCCACCTGTACAATGACGGTGTGAGGATTTTTATCTCGCTATGCAAGTTGAAGAAAGCCATCAGCGACAATCCACAGGGTATTGTCGCCGCGATGAGCATGAACAACCTGTATATCGAGACCGCAACCGAACTGGTGACGGTATTCTCCCTGCTCCGTGATGCCGTGGCAAAGGGAGGCAAGGAGAATATGCTTACGGGAGCGGAACGGAGCCAGACCCTATGGGCATTGAACGACCAACTGTCCGCATTCCAAAAGAAACTCAACCTGCTTTACCTGAGCATCAGGACTTACACGATGACTGACGTGTGGAACAACGTGACGGCAGGAATGCTGGACAGGAACAATGGTGAAGTGGCACGAATGGCAATGAACAGGTGGCGCAGGGCGGCAACGGTAAGATAAAAAGATGGAGGAAAGAGAAAATGAGACGGGCAATCTTTATCATAATCACACTGCTGTGCATAGGCGTGAAAGTCCACGCGCAGATAGACCCCACCCTTGCCGGAATGGTTCTCATCTATACCGAAAAGTCCAAGAAGACCTTGAAGAACCAAGAGAAAATCATGCTCCTGCAAACCACCGGACACATCTGGACGAAAGAGGAGGTGGAAGCCGTCACCGACCTGCAACGGGAGTTCAATGATTATCTGGATTCATTCCGTTCGGTCATCAGTTACGCCGCACAGATATACGGCTTCTATCACGAGATAACCCATCTCACGGAAAACATGGGAGAGTTCACCGGGCAACTCAGGAAAAGTCCTGCCAATGCCGTGGCAGTAGCACTCTCCACGAACCGGAACAAGATATACCGGGAACTGATATACAACTCCATGGAAATTGTCAATGACATACGCACGGTCTGCCTGTCAGACAACAAGATGACGGAGAAACAGCGGATGGAAATCGTGTTCGGAATCCGTCCCAAGCTGCAACTGATGAACAAAAAGCTGCGACGGCTGACCATGGCGGTGAAATACACCTCGATGGGTGACGTGTGGGCAGAAATCACGGAACGGGAACAACCCAAAGCCAACAAAGCAGAGATAGCCAGGTCTGCCATGAAACGGTGGAAACGAAGCGGAAAGGCCGGTGCTTTTTAACATAACGGGAATATAAAAACTAAAAGATATGGGATTCTGGAGTTCATTATTAAAGACAGGCGGCAAAGCCGCAGGAGCGACAGGCAAAGCCGTTGGCGGAGCCGTATTGCACCCATCACAGACCTTGCGAGGGGCAGGAAGCGCATTGAAGACGGCAACCGTAGGAGCCGCGGCCGGATATGTCGGCTGGGAGAAACTGACCACCGACAAGAGCGTGGTGCGTATCGTGAGCGATGCCGTCATAGGAGAAGACACCACCAACGCCATCAGCGGCACGGCGAAAGCGGCTACCGAAACGGTAAACAAACTTACCGGCAAAGCCGAACAGACTTTTGACAGCGTGAGCCAAGCGTCAAGTTCGCTCTCTTCCACGCTCGATGGAGCGTCCAATTTTTTAAGTGGTGTTTCCAACGGGAATGCCGGGAATATGTTAGGCAACTTTTTCAGCAACCTCGCGCATGGCAAAGTATCGGGATTAAGCATAGTCGGATTGATTGCTGGGGCATTCCTCGTGTTCGGACGTACAGGCTGGCTCGGCAAGATAGCCGGTATCTTCTTGACCATGATGATGATTGGCAACAACACCCAACGCCAGCAAGAAGCGTCCGTTACCGGCAATCAGCGTCAAGCCCGTCCACAGCAGGAACAGGAGGAACAGACCCATAGCGGAGGAATGAGAAGATAAGACAGTCATAACACAATAATATTCTACAAATGAAATACACGGAAGAAATGATTCTACAGTCCCCAAGCGGCTATTGTATGCCCTTTGAGGAAGAAAAGAATAAAGAAGTAACCTTGTCAAAAGGCTACGGGGAACAGAAAGATGCCGTCACCAGAGAGACATCCTTTCATCACGGCATAAACTTCCATGCCAGTCACCGCCCTTTGGCGGCAGTGGCAAGCGGTGTCGTGTCAAGTATCGGTACGGACAAAGAGCATGGTGTATATATTGTCATACGCTATGGCAAATACGAAGTGACCTATGCGCATCTTGCTAATATATTCATCCGTTTCGGACAAAAGGTAAAAGCAGGTCAGACGGTAGCCATCAGTGGAAATGATCTTCACATGGAAGTGGCGTTTGACGGCGAGGAACTGAATCCGATAGAGTTCCTGACCATGCTTTACGGTAATATCCAGGCACTCGGCAAATCGGGACACAGTGCGGCACACGAGTTCACTCCGTTTGACGGTGAGATTAAAACCAGGTACGACCGTGACAAGGAGGAAATCGAGGAACTGATGCTCCGCTTCCTTCCCGTCTATATGGAAGACCTGTTCCGTGGCGAGTACATCGTACCCGAATATACAGAACAGTCCCTGCGTAATGTGTTCACCGTGGGAGCGGCCAAGAACTACTTCTTTGAGTCGATGCCGAGCATGGCAAACCCTTTGGGCATAGGCAGCCGTGCCTTGCCTTTGGCCGGCAAGGTACAGAATCTCCTGATAGCGGACTTTCTCAATTATCTCGCTCTCAGGCACAATGTCTATCTCTCTCCACCATGAGCGAGGAAGTAAAAAAAAACTTCAATCCGAGGCAGTAGCCAGCAGTGGCATTATCGACCCGTTGTCGGAACTGGAGATAGACGTACAGAGCTTCGATATTCCGAGAATGGTGTCCGTCTATCCCGACCGTGCCGGAGTCCGATGGTGGACGAAAGCATGGTTCAATAACCGGGAGGAAGGCGAACATTCCGTAGAAATCGACCGGATGGCCGCCATCCGTTTCATTCAGGACCGGATAGAAAAGGATGAATGGCTGGAAGAGTTCTTCCCCAAGCAGATGGAGATATACCACAACGCCATAGAACAAACCAAGGAACAACTGTTGAACCAATTGAATTATTAGAACATGGGCGAAATCAAGCATACAGCACGCTTTGCGGAGATAGAAAGGATATTCGGTGACTACTTCAATAGTCACCTTGCCCCTGTCATGCGAGACACGCAGAACTATCTCAACCGCAAACAAACGGAAGAAATGGCTGCATATTCCACCAGTACAGCCGGTATCCTCGGTTCTATGGCGGCAGCCGGTAATCCGATGATTGATCCGTACCAGACACTGAGAGTGACCGGGGAATGGAACTCCAAGACCACGGAGGACTATCTGGAAATGTGCAGGGAGAAGATTGCAAACAATAAGGAGATACAGGCAGACCTCGCATTGTTGGCAAACGAGTGGCGCACAACCGTGGTGGATGAAATCGGCAGGGAAAGATATGATGAACTGTCCGGGCAATTAGGGAGCGACCTCGCTTACGCATATACGGAATACCGTATCGGAGAGTTGATGACGGGCAAGATGGTCAAAGACAATATGCCCAAGTCTTCCGCTGAATACATCATGCGCAAGGCGGCACAGAACACACTTTTCGGGCTGTCATACACATTGAACCAGTCACCGCTTGCCGCAGAAATCGAGCGATGTGGGGAAGCAGCCTACAAACCGTCCAAACTGGAAAAAGGGACAGGCAAAGTCATCGGTGCAAGCATCGATGCCATATCACTCGGCGGTGCGGGAAGCTGGGCGAGCTTCGCCAAATTTGTCGGGGCTGACCTGGCATTTTCAGCACTGACTTCCTCCAAGGACAAAACAGGAAACACAGCATCCGTTGAAGATTGCATCAGCAAGGGCGTATTCGGAAGTGAGAGGAATGTCTTTGACAGATTCCGTAAAGAAGCCAAGGAAATTCGAGCCAATGACAATCCTTATATCATCGCCACCAATGAACGGCTGACCAAGAAGATTCCCGTACAGAGTTTTGATTTCAGGGACTGGATGAGCCATAACGCCCAAGCGAAAATGCCGTTTGATTTTATTGCCGGCCAAAAGATAAAAGATGAGCGATACAAGGATATTCCGATGGTCATCGCTCCGGAATACATGGAAACTTATTTGCAGGATATGGAGAAGAAAGAAGAGGTTAAAGGTCAATCCGCGCTTGCAAGCAATCCGGGACAATCGGGAAACACCCATACCGCACAATCCGTCCAACAAGCCAATGAAACGGAAACGACGGAAGAATCAAGGGAAGAAACAGCCATTGAATCAGGACAGCAAACCGCCAATGCCAACGAAAACGGCTGGGGCGATTTTTTCTCAACCTTGGGATTGAGTGGCATGGGAGACATAAGCAAAAATTTGGGTTATGTGCTTGCCATGTTGCCGGATATTCTGGTGGGTATGTTTACGGGCAGGACAAAATCATTGGATTTGGGAGACAATGTACTGCCTATCGCCAGCATCGTCGCCGGCATATTCATTAAGAATCCTATTCTCAAAATGATGATGATCGGACTGGGCGGTGCCAATTTGTTGAACAAGGCAGGACACGAGGCATTAGGATGGGAACGGAATGAAGATAACGGTTTGAATACGGGAAAGCGTTCCGTCCGATACCGGGTCTATGCGGACGAACCGCTGAATCCACGGATTTCCGGTCCGATACTGCAAGGGAACAACCTTATCGCAACCATAGACCATGTACCCTGCACCATCCAGTTGCCTGAAAAAGTGGTGTCAGCTTACAATGCCGGGGCATTGCCGCTTAATACCCTTGCCAATGCCATCCTTGCCAAGAGCGACCGTACCCAGCAACTGATGTCGCAGAATTATGAAGAGAACGACAGGGAAACGATTGTGCGTACCAGAGGAATACAATAAAACAGCAACAGATATGAAAGAGAAATCACAGTTTGAGAAAAATGCCGCCGACAAACAAGTTGAACTGCTCTCCGGAGCGTTAAACGGAGCGGTCAGTGCGGGCGGCCACTGGCTCAATGCCACAGGAAAGGGCTATCCCAAGTTTTATCCGGCAGGCGTGGCGGTCAGTCCGTTCAACGCCCTGTTCATGGCTCTGCACTCGGACAAGAACGGATGTAAGAGCAACCTCTTCACCTTATATAGCGAAGCAAAGGCAAGAGGCGAATCCGTCAAGGAACACGAAAAAGGAGTACCGTTCCTGTTCTATAATTGGAACAAGTACGTGAACAGGAACAATCCCAACGAGGTCATATCAAGGGATGACTACCAAAAACTTTCTCCCGAAGAGAAGAACCGATACAAAGGCGTACACAACAGGGAGATACGCACATTGTTCAATATCGACCAGACTTTGCTGCCCCACGTTGACAGGAAAGCATACGATGACGCATTGGCAAAATACGGCAACAGTGTCGAGCAAGGATTCGGGGAAAAGGAATTGCGTGAGCTCAGGCCGAAATTCAATGCCTTCGTACAGTCTATTTCGAGAAATCTGGCACCGGTTCGCACGGATGGCAGCGGTGTGGCGCATTATGACAGCCAGAAAGACGCGATATATATTCCACGGCAAAAGGATTTCGCACATTACATCGATTACGCGCAGGAGACCCTTCGGCAAATCATAGCAGCCACCGGACACCAGCAACGCCTTGCCCGTGAGGGAATGGTGATGAAAAACGGGATTCCCCCAACAGAGGATGCCGTCAAGCAGGAACGGCTGATTGCCGAAATCGCTTCGGGTATCAAGATGCTGGAAATGGGACTTCCGGCCCGGTTGTCGGACGAGAGTGTCAAACTGGTGGATTATTGGAACCGTGAACTGAAAGAGAACCCTTGTCTGATAGATGCCATCGAGAGCGATGTGAACAATGCGCTGGAAGTGATACGCAAAGCGGAACGGGGCGAAAAAATCGAGTATGCCACCTATCGTAACTACCGCCAGACAGAACAGATGCGGGAGCAAATGCCCAAGCATTTCTTCGTGGCTGACGAAATCAAGAAGCATCCCGACAAGGAAAACAAGACCATTGTCCTGGTCATCGACAAACAAGGCAAGAGTGCCGATGTGATACTCCCTGCCGGTGCATCCTTGGAGGTGAACAACGAAATCAAGGGAATGAGCAAACAGCGCATACAAAGCGCATTGGAGAAAAGCGGCATTGAGAACGTGCGTTTTTATAATCCGGACGGTGCGTTGGGCTACCGTCCCGATGACCGTTACTTCGCCGAAAAGCAGATAGAGGTGGCGCGTCTGAAAAACTGGGCATTGGAAACACTCTCCACCATCGATGCGCACCCTGCGGTGAAGCATGCTGACAAACCCTGGTTTGAGAAGATACAGATGGTACAGGATGACAAAAACCGCTGGGCTTTATTCATCAAGCCGGAAGGAAAAGCCGGTTACAGCGTCTATCCCGAAAAGGATGACCTGAACCGTTTCTTCATCACGCTGAAACAGTCATTGGATAATATAGACAAGGTGCGTGGAGAATTGGCCAGAAAATACTATGCCCTTGCCGAGAGCAAGCCGGATCTAAAAGTGGACCTGTTCCACACGGCAGATGAAAGCATTGACTTGAACCGCATACAACGAGTGGCCGTGTTCAAGACAAAGAACGGGGCGATACTCTGCGCTCCCACCATTGACAACCAGAAACCGCAGCCCCGAAGCGTCACACCACAGCAATGGCAACGGATGTGGGTCGCCGAGGACAGGAACAGTTTCAAACAACATCTGGCGGCAACGCTTTTCGCGGACGTGCTGAACAAGAGCCTGGCACAGGAACAGACCTCTTCCGAAAAACAGGAGTCGGAAGTGGAAACGAAGATCAGCCGTGACGAGGACATCAAGCACGACCAGCCTAAAGAGGACGTTGAAGAAGAGGAAGAGATTTCAAAAGGAATGCACCGATAAACAGACAAAGCAATGAGCAAGAATAAAGAATACGTGGAGAAATACGCCGTTTTTGCGATGGAACAGATGCGCAAATACGGCATCCCGGCTTCAGTGACCTTGGCACAGGGCATACTGGAGAGCAGCAACGGGCAAAGCCATCTGGCCCTGAACGAAAACAACCATTTTGGTATCAAAGCCACTCCGGGGTGGATTGCGCAAGGTGGCAAATACGGCATTTACACCGATGACAAGCCCAACGAGAAGTTTTGCAGCTACGACAGCGTGGGCGATTCTTACGAGCATCACTCCAAATTCCTTGTGGAGAACAAACGGTACGCGGAATGTTTTGACCTGTCTCCTGACGATTACAAGGGTTGGACGAAAGGACTTGCCAAGGCCGGGTATGCAAGTGGCGGCAATTATGCCCAAAGTCTGCAAAAAATCATTGAAGCAAACGGGCTGCAGAAGTATGACAGGATGGTCATGGCAGAAATGAAGGCAAAAGGATTGGAAACAGGAACCGGACAAGCGGTTACGACAAACGCCTATTCATTCCCGGTCGAGCGCGAAGAGTTCCTGTTTGTCACTTCACCGTTCGGAATGCGTACCGACCCCATGAATGCTGACAAGCTGCAAATGCACAAGGGTATAGACATCCGCTGTAAGGGCGATGCGGTGTTGGCTACCGAGAATAACGGCAAAGTGGTGGCAGTAAACCAAAATGCCAAAACCGCCGGAGGCAAGTCCGTAACCATTGAATACGAGAGGGCTGACGGAAGCAAGATACAGAACACTTATATGCACCTGTCCTCTGTTGATGTCAAGGTGGGTGACAAGGTGCAAGCCGGACAGAGACTCGGTGTTTCAGGGAATACCGGGACACGGACTACCGGCGAACACCTGCATTTCGGAGTGGCACAGATTACCGCTGACGGACAAAAACGAGACATTGATCCCGCAATCTATCTGGCAGACATTGCCCAAAAGGGAAACATCAAGTTGCAAGCCTTGCATAATGGCAACGACCTGTTGGCTAAATACAAAACGGAGGTTACTGCCACTCCCCAGGAAACAAAATCACAAAGTCCTGAAGAGTGGATGAAGAAACTGTTATCCTCGGAAGACAGCGGTGTCGGACTTTCAGGAACGAATGACCCGATTATGGATATGGTGGTCAAAGCCTTTTCCTCGCTGATGATGCTGGCGGTAGTCATTGACAACAAGAACGAAGAGGAACAGAAAGAAGCCATTTCTGAAATGGCAGGTAGCCGGAAGGTGGAACTGACTTCATTGTTGCCCCACATGAAAAGTTGTGCCCTTGTCATCGGAGAGAACAACAAAGCCGTATTGCAGGCAGACAACGGTATCGTGCAAGTCTCACGGGAACTCAGTACCGTTGAATTGAGCCGGCTGTCCGCCACCTTGAACAATCCGGGACTTACGGAGGAAAGCAAGCGTATGCGAGTGGCAGGAATGGTCAATGCCATTGTGTTGTCACAACAGGCATCCCAGAACTTCGAGCAGGGAATGTCAGAGCAACAGGGCCAGAACGAGCAAATCAGAAGATAATGAAAAGCGTGATGATGGAAATAGGATTGTTGTTTGTCGGACTGTCCCTTGCAGGACTGCATACCCTTGTATGCTACCGGCTGTTCGGTCTGGTGGTGACACTCGTGATTGTGGGTGTGCAGGTTGTCATTGCGTCAGGGATAGTCTGGATTAAAATCCGTGCGCCCGATTAAAGACGGAACATATATGCAGGTAGTTCACATTTAATAGGATATTCCGGTCAAATGGTCTTGGTTAAAATAAAACTACAAGCAATATGATTAAGTGTAACGTAACAGTGTGCGGAACCATCAGCAAGGCGGCTGTAGTGCGCACCAACAATGAGAACAAGGCTTTCACGGCATTTGCCGTAAATTGCGTGATTCCAGCAAGAAACGGTATCGACAAAACAGTGGAAATCTCTGTCGCCAAGGATGGGGAGGAATACAATCGGGCTGACTATACCGTAGGCAAGAGAGTGGAAATTTCCGGTGTGTTGACTTTCAAGAAGCGTGGAGACAACCTCTATTTCAATCTGTCGGCTTCATCGGTTAACCTTACCGTGGCTTCAAACGAGGATTCCATCAAGGGCGAAATGCTCTTCCGTGGAAAGACAGGCAAGAACATCGAGGAGAAGACAGACAAGAAAGGCAAGAATTTCTTGCAGTTCTCCGCATTTTCTGCGGAAAAGGTCAATGACGGCTTCGAGTACCTGTGGGTACGCTTCTTAGGCTTTGACCGTAAACGTGAGGAGTGGCTGCAACCGCAGACCGGCATCGAGGCCAAAGGTGAACTGGAACTGTCCGTCTATAACGACAAGCTGAACATTACCTGCAAGGTATCGGAAATGTCGGAATATGTGAAACAGCCGTATAACCCTAACAACTGACAGCCATGGCCGGTTACAGGAAAAACAGCAGTGACGGTCCGTCCGCAGAGGACAAGGCTCTTGACCTCTTTGCGGAAATGATGATCGAACGTATCGAGACCATCAGCAAGGACTGGACGAAACCGTGGATTACCGAGGGTAGCCTGGGGTGGCCGAAGAATCTGTCCGGACGTGAGTATAATGGGATGAACGCGCTGATGTTGCTTCTTCATTGCGAGAACGAGGGCTACAAGATACCGCGTTTCTGCACCTTTGACTGCGTGCAACGGATGAACAAACCGTCCGAAAAGCAGGCAAAGGAGGGCGTGGAACTGCCGAGGGTGTCAGTGAACAAGGGCGAAAAATCCTTCCCCGTGATGCTCACTACCTTTACCTGCATCCACAAGGAGACCAAGGAGAAGATCAAGTATGACGATTTTAAGAAACTCTCCGATGAAGAGAAGAAGATGTACAATGTATATCCGAAGATGCAGGTCTTTCGGGTATTCAATGTAGCCCAAACCAATCTTCAGGAAGCCCGTCCGGAACTTTGGAGCAAGTTGGCGAATGGGGATGCCGTAAAGTTGGATGAAAGCGAGAAGATGTCTTTTGAACCGATGGATGTGATGATCCGTGATAACCGCTGGATTTGCCCGATAAAGCCGATGCACCAGGACAAGGCATACTTTTCCATTTCCAAGAACGAGATTGTGGTTCCCGAAAAATCCCAGTTCAAGGACGGCGAATCCTATTATGGTACTCTTTGGCATGAGATGACCCACAGTACGGGCATCGAGGGGCAACTCGACCGTATCAAACCGTCCGGTTTCGGTTCGGACGAATACGCACGTGAGGAACTGGTGGCAGAATTAGGCAGCGCATTGGTGGCACAGCGTTACGGCATGAGCAAGGCATTGAAAGAAGAGAGCTGCGCTTATCTGAAATCCTGGCTGGACCACTTGAAGGAATCGCCCCAGTTTATCAAGACCACACTTCTGGATGTAAAAAGGGCTACCTCGCTCGTTACGCAGAATGTGGATAAAATAGTGCAGGAACTGGAACAGAAAAGCAAGGTGCAGCATGATAACGGACAGCGGAATGAGATCAAACAGTCCGTACCCGAAGGAAAGGTGTTCTACTCTTCCGTAGCCTATCTGCAATCCACCGATGACACCTCACGACTGGATGCGCTTCGGGAGAAAGGCGATTATGAGGGATTACTCCGGCTTGCCAAGGAGTATTATGACGGCAATGGAATCAACGAGCAATATACCTTTGTCTCTCCTCGCCAGAACAAGGGTGATGATCTGCTGATAGAAGACAAGGATTTTGCCGTGATCTATAACAACAGCGTGGGAGGAACTTACGAGGTGATGCTGAAATACTCGGAGCAGGAAATCCGTGACCATATTACACGGTATGGTGTCCGGCTGGCAAGCAGTGACATAAAAGAGGTTGCCAAAGACATGGCGGCCGAGCAGTTCTCTGCGATGACAAGGCAGCGTACTCCTGTCCTTGAAATGCCAAACGGAGATATTCTCCATATCGGGTATAACAGGGATGCCGACACCCTTGATGTCGGCACGGCGACCAATGCCGGGATTGCCGTCAGTCACAGTTTTCCATACGACCACGACAATTCGCTCGATTCCAATCTCCAATCCGTCAATGAAAAGCTGAATGAAATGGAGCAATATCAAAAAGAGGAGGTGGAATACAGTGGCGGGATGCACCGCTGAGTATAAAGTCTGCTATCTGTTCTGTTCAGCCGTAGAGAGTCGCCCTCTCTGCGGCTGAATTGGTTTAGTCCCACTGATAAGTCCTACTTACACAAAAAAGAGAGATTTTTCACCTTAATTAGTCGCAAAATATCGGCACTATTCTGAATTAGTGCCGAAAATTTGTTACCTTTGCAGTCGAAGAAAGGAATAATAATCACATGAGCAACGAGACGACAACATTCATACTTGACTATGCTGAAGTTCATCATGACTTTAGTTTAGGAGATTTGTTTGCTTATCTACAAGAGAAGACAGGCATCAAAAAGTCTTCTTTGTCCTGGTATCTGTTCAAGCTCGTGAATGAAAATGTACTGGTCAGAACTGGGCGGGGAACGTATGCCAAAGTGATGAAACAGGTCTTTTCACCCCAACCGATAGAGGAAGTGAAGGAGGTTTACGGTTTGTTGCAATCGGATTTTCCGTTTGCGAAATTCTGTGTTTATCAAGGGGACATCATAGCCCCTTTGCAACATCACCTTTCATCCAACCGCATCATCTACGTGGAAACGGACAGGGACTCGGCAGAAACCGTTTTCAATTTTCTGAAAGACAAGAACCACAATGTTTACCTACGACCGGACAAAAATATGATATACCGATATGTGGATATGGACAGCCGTGTCATTTTCGTGAAAAACCTTGTTTCGGAAGCTCCCTTGCAAGAAGTATCCGGCGTGCCTATGCCCACGTTGGAAAAACTGTTAGTGGATATATTGAGAGATACGGACTTTTTCTACCTGCAAGGCAGTGAGAGTGACCGTATCATAGAAAACGCCTTTAACCTGTACACAATCAACAGGAACAGGCTTTTCAGGTATGCCGACAGGCGTAAAGTGAAGAAAGAATTATCGTCGATTTTAGAAAACTTAAACATACAATGATAAAGAAAGAGTGTTTTACGACAGAATGGATTGAACAGGTTGCATCCGAACTGCACTACAATGACAAGAACCTCATAGAGAAAGTAATCCGTGCCTTATCCCTGCTTGAAATGTTGGTTAAAGCCGGGTGTCCTCTCGTCTTCAAGGGTGGCACAGCACTTATGCTCATCCTTGGGAAATCTGCCCATCGTCTGTCAATCGACATTGATGTCATCTGTCCTCCCGGAACCAATATAGAGGACTATCTGAAATCGTTTGCCGATTTTGGCTTTATCAATCTGGAACTCGTAGAGCGCAAGCAAAGGGACGATGCGGACATACCTAAAAGCCATTCCAAGTTTTTCTATCAGATAGCTTACCGGAACGACACGGACGCCCAATCCTATATCCTGCTGGATGTACTGTACGAGGACATTCATTATTTCCAAACCCGGCAAATAGCCATTGATTGCCCGTTCATACGGCTGGAGGGAGAACCATTAATGGTGACTGTTCCGTCCGCAGAAGATATTTTAGGGGATAAACTGACAGCTTTCGCTCCCAACACTACCGGAATACCTTATTACAAGAACGGCAGATCTTGTTCGATGGAGATAGCCAAGCAACTTTATGACGTGGGGCGGTTGTTTGAAAATGTTTCAGGATTGCAGATTACCGCAGAGGCTTTCCGCAAGATTGCGGTAGTCGAACTCTCGTACCGGTCTTTGGGAACGGATATCGGACAGGTCTTCAATGACATCCGTCAAACGGCACTCTGTATCTCCACACGGGGTAAATTCGGAGAAGGTGATTTCAACTTGATACAAGACGGAATCATCCGTGTAAAGTCATTTATGTACAAACAACGGTATCTGATAGACAATGCTATTATTGATGCGGCACGGGCGGCTTATTTAGCCACGCTGATTGAAAAGGGAGTCACAGAAGTGGAACGCTATTCAAACAATCCGGTTGACATCAAGGATTTGGTTATTCGACCTTCGCTGACCAACAAACTGAACAAGTTGAAAAGCAATCTACCGGAAGCCTTCTATTATTGGGCAAAGACGAGTGAACTGTTGGAAGTATGATTTTTTGCAAACAGCACGAAGGCTATTCCGCGCATAATTCACGGTCAAGATGCACGAAAGGCTGGTATTTGTAATCCTGCTCGGTGTTATCAGTGTCCTATGGTATATCGTTGGATATTGGCGGCGGAAAGCCGGAGAAACGGCGTTTTTAGCTGCGCAAAAGACCGAGAAGGAGGATGAACGTGACCGTTTATGCCGTTTGGCGGTAAGAGCCGGTCATCGGGATGCTTGTCGTATGTTCTATTGTTTACATCCGGATTTATTCAAAGAACAGCCACCACTCAAACCATTCAAATTGCACGGTACAAGAGTAGTATTCTATGGGCAATATTATCCATCCCGGTACAAACCGTTTCTCAACGATGATCAGCAGGCGTTCTGCCATTCCATCTATGAGTTTAAGGAGGGAAAAATACACGGCATTGAGTTTTTCAAATCTTGCATGAACGCCTTACAAATGGATGACCACCATTTTCATATCATGTTCATGCCTTGTAGCGATGAGTTCAAATATATCCAGCGATTCAAGCGTTTGAACTGGTATGTCTGTACCCATTGTCCGAATCTGACATCAGGACTATATGATGTTGATGTGTTCGAGCCACGTGAAAGTTTGCATGAAGCCAAAGGTTATGAGAATCGAATACTTGAACGGAATTACCGAATCACAGGAGATATAAAAGGGAAAGATGTTATTATTGTTGACGATGTACTGACTACCGGGCAAAGTATGACCGACTACAAGGAGGAGATAGAACGGTGCGGTGGCAAGGTGGTAGCTGCCATTTTCTATGGCAAGACTATCACTATGCCGCATCCGCTGATTGTCAAATTGGAGGTGTGGGGTGACTATATTACCCGCTTTTCCAAATCAAATTAGTCTCTTTCTTTGCGGTTGGATTGTTGTAGCTATATAGTCAGTCAATATCATAGCCTATCACGTATTCATCGTTGATAAGCAGATAGTAATAGCCGTTGCCACAATTCCGGTATTCTTTGCTGAAGCCTGCCGACATATCGCCATTGTCCCGTGGCTCACACCAAAGCGTTCCGTCATAACCGCAAAAATCAAAGCGACAAGTGGAAAAACTCTCTTTGTTCTTCATTGCCTCTCTGAAACGCTGCATAGATGCCGTTCCACAATATTTTTCGATAGTGGCAAGCCCGATACATTTGCCGTCAATGCGTGTTCCTGTCGTGATATGGTTCTCGTAAAGGGATTTATCCAAATCCGCATTTGCGATGTCACGAAGCCAGGCGTTTGTATGTGTGGCAAGCCGGGCAAGTTTCTGATATTTCAGAATGAGTTTCCTGTCCGTATTCGCCTCCTGTTCTTGCGAGGGATAGTATATCTGCTCGATGCTTGACCAATCTGTGAATGCATAATCTTTTGTCCTTTTGCCGGGCGCGATAATGCCAATAACACCCCTGTCCCGATTAATGAACAAGCGTCTGCGTTTTCCTGCAATCCTCACATATAGAGACGAAGGATTGGTTTCGTTGCGAAGATAGCTCTCCGCAGGATGAATAGTTGTCGTTCCCATATCCGTATCTATTTTTCAATATTTATTTTACCAGTCCTTACCAGTGTACCATTGCGGTAAAGCATGATTTCTCCGGGCTTGAAACCCATTTCTCCGAAGGCTATGTATCTGATATAATCCCGGTACTTCTCGCCTGAAATTTTTTTGCCGCACAAGTTGTTGAAAAACATAGGTATTGAAAACCCATCCTCTCCTGACAACACTGTTTTGCCGTTTTGTCTGATTTCGTCTAACATACCAATTTCCAATTTTCATCATCAATCGTAAGTTTGTTCATTTCCCAATCATACTCCACTTCCGGTGCATTGGTATAGGGAAAATTGATGGTGTAGCCGATTTGTCCGTAGGAACAATGAAGCGGTGTTACACAAATTTCCCTGCCAAAATAAAGGCTCGGTGTGCAGTATTTTCGCCAGTTAAAGCGGTCTGCAAGGATGTTCCTGCAAAGTCTTCTGTAATATGATTTGTCCGATAAAGTCATAGTTGTAGCCATTAGATAAATTCAACTTCAAGTGCTTGTAGCAACTCGTATATCTTTTCTTCGACTTCTTCCATATCCGCTACAATATCCTTAATGTGATAAGGTGCGCCATTCTTGCCGTGCCCGTCATCGCCAATCCATAAATAGGCTTCATAATCCGGGTCAAAGTCCTCGTAATATCGCTTCATACCGGCAATAAGCGTGTCGATGTCTTCATCCTGCATATCGGCATTGAAATTGAAGTCCTGCCCGTATTTGGTATAGCGTTGAAACTCAAATTGTATGCTTGTCTTGTTTTCGTCTTCAACGCTTATGCTCCAGCCTTTTTCTTGGGCAATGTCCGTTACTTTCCGTATCTGTTCTTGGGTAGTCATACTCTTTGTTTTTGTGGGGAGACCTCTCCAATCTCCCCACTGGTTGATTTAATCCGTTATCTCAAAATAATATTCCTGTTCCTCGTCCGACCATTCAGCGGTCATTGCATCCGCTTCCCTCCACAGTTTGTCATAGAGAATGGCTCTTTGATTGTCTCGCTCGTGCCACTGCCATATCTTGTGATTGAGGACAAGGCAAAGTTCCGTCCAATACTTGTAGTTGTCTTTCCATTCGGACTTGGCTCGCCTGTATGTGTCGGCTATGGCATTGTTCCCGAACTTGTCGGCAATGGAGAAATCCTGCCAAAAGGTGGTTATCGGCTCATAACCGTTCAACTCTGTTATGTTCCATCTTGGGATGGCGATTTGAAGTGCTTGCATATTCATTATTGTTTATGGTTTTCGTAATACTCTTCGGGCAAATGATAGAGGTCGTTCTCTGCCAAATGGTCTATGGTTTCCGCTGCCAGACGGCACGCCCATTCGTTACGCTGGTCATATCTTCCCTTGTGCCAGTTCTCCGCCAACTGCTCCATAAAGTAGAACATTAGTTTGGCTTTTTCGTTTACCAGATAGCGGTGGTCGTCCGCCAATGCCTTGCCCACCTTTCGGGGTGAAGCCATTTTGCCGTTCACATAGTTTGAGAACTCGTCCGCAAATCGTTTGTCATTCTCCGATAATTGATTGTTGTACTCCATTTCTAATGAATTTTGATGTTGAACATTTTTTCTTTTCCCTTTGCTTGAAGCTGTTAAACTTCGCCACCGGGATATGTTTTATGTGCGTTAAAGACTATGGGGTAAGGGAGATAAGACAAGTAAATAAACAGGGAGTTAATGAAATACCACTAATGGCACATTCGTGGAAAGCTGTCGTTAAGTCCACTGAATTGTTAGCGCAGGCGGTACTTGGCATTCTACCTCCATAGTACCTTTGCACGATAAAACAATGCCGTGTGGCGTGATGGCCGGCTCTAAGGAGAATCCTCCGATGACTATAATGGGAGATTATCCTATAAAGGTTTTAGGATATAAATTCGGCAATAGTTTTTATTTGTTGCCGACATTATACAAAAGGATATATATGCAGTACATTATAACGGTCAAGTGTATGAGCAGTAGCGGATTTTATGCACTTACTGTTCGGTTAGGCACAAAGATAGCTAAAAGGAAGAAACTTTGAGTTTGGCACTTTCCCCGCTATTGCTTATACACCTTGTTGTGCATTCGGCTTTCTTTTTTTACTAATTTATCAGATAAAGTTAATATCTTTGCAGTCAAGCAATTTCAATTTTTGAATTATGTATTTCAGCAGACCTTGGACTTCTATCTAAGTGATAGGCAGTCCTGAATAAATTCCAATCAATCTTTTAGGTCAAGACAATCAGTCTATGCTTTGTGTGTGCTGTCTTTTTTTTGATAGCATTGCTTTGTCGTAGTTGCTCTGTCGGGTAATACTGCCTATTCACTTCTCCACGATTTGAATTCAAGTATTCACCTGTAAGAAGTAATTAACGTGAGTTCGATGAATTATAACTAAAAGAGTGACAGCTGAATAAGTCCGTTTTCTTCTGATTCAACCCTCTCTACTGCAATCATCGGCTTCTTTGGGAAGAATGAGTATGCCGCAAGCCCGGCCATAAGGTTGACAGTGAATCCGGTAACGGATCGGTGACGCGAATGTTCAATCTGGGCTATGTTCTTAAGTTCGTCATTGATGGTCTCGATGATGGCCCTTTTACGGAGAAGTATCTTGTCACTAAGCGTCATTATCTGTCCCTTCATATTATTTCTCAGTTTTGTAATAAGCTGAATACCATCGACAAACAACTTTGAGAAGATGTCCTTGGATATGTACCCTTTGTCGCCGGCCAACTTTCCAAACAACTGTTCAACGAAAGTCTTGTTCTTTAAAGCTTAACAGTTCCCCCATCTCATTGCATATCAGATGAAGTTTGAAGCCATAGAACCATCCCATCGAACACAGCCCCCGTTGAGCTATACCTTTAAAGACCTTGTGCATATGAATACGTTGGTTCCTGCATACGCGAAGCAATGTGCTGTCGACAAAGCTGATCCCGGTGCATTTCCCCATACAGCATCTCTTCACAAAGAGAATGAACGGGATTACAACTGTCCTTTCAAGTTCAGTAAATCGATTGTATGCCACTGTCTTTGGAAACATGTCAGTCATATGTTCTTTAACTTCATTGATATAGAAATGCTTGAAACATTTATATCCGCTCAGGTGGAACAAAATCATTATGGTTATGATCTCCGCAGAGGACATTCTCGAGTCGCGATGATACTTGCGTTTGGACTTGTCTCGCTTAGGTGCAAGACCGTTTGCCTTGATGAATCGGTCATAAAGTTTGCAGTCATCGGCCATACAGAAAATTTCAGTAATTTTGTCTCTTGAGATCATAGCAATGTATTTTGTGAAGTTGATTTGTAGTGATTTCAAATTTACAAAATATATTGCTATTTTACTAATAATCAACAACTTAATTTCACCGAACTGACGTTAATTAATGACAAAAAAGAAATTGCCCGTTCGTTTCACGGGTCAGCACTTTACTATTGACAAAGTGCTAATAAAAGATGCAATAAAACAAGCAAATATAACTCAACAAGATACAGTTTTGGATATTGGTGCGGGCAAAGGTTTTATTACTGTCCACCTGCTGAAAAATGTGAACAAAGTTGTTGCCATTGAAAACGACTTGGTCTTATACAAGCATTTGTGTAAGAGGTTTAATAATGCCCAAAACGTTCAGGTTGTTGGGTGTGATTTTAGAAAATTTACAGTTCCGCTGTTACCTTTTAAGGTAGTGTCAAATATTCCTTATGGCATTACTTCCGATATTTTCAGGATTTTGATGTTTGATAATGTCGAACTTTTTTTGGGAGGTTCCATTGTCCTTCAGTCAGAGCCTGCAAAAAAGTTGGTTTCAAGTAAGGTTTATAATCCATATACGGTGTTTTATCATACTTTTTATGATTTGGAGTTCCTGTACGAGATAAGTCCCGGAAGTTTTTTGCCACCGCCAACTGTCAAGTCAGCTCTGTTAAAAATTAAAAGAAAACAGTCGTCTATTGATTTTGAACTTAAAGTCAAATATTTAGCGTTTATTTCCTGTCTTTTACAGAAACCTGATTTATCTGTTAGAACAGCCCTAAAGTCAATTTTCAGAAAAAGTCAGGTCAGGTCAATTTCGGAAAAGTTCGGAATAAACCTTAATGCACAAATTGTATGTTTGTCGCCAAGTCAATGGAAAAACTGTTTTTTGGAAATGCTGGAAGTTGTCCTCGAAAAATTTCATCCGTCATAACCTAATCCTATCTTGTTAAAGTTAGATTTTCTAGTTCGGAGTTCGTTCTTCAAGCTGATGCACAACAGTTAGCATTTAAGTCTTGTATAACAGAAATCACTACGGTAAACAGCAAGTTACCGTAGCCACGCATAAAGCCACCTGCTACAATGTGTGTCGTAACAAGTGGCTGACGAAAAGAACAGAACAGATTATGCGGTCATTCGCTTACGGATTTGCCGGGCGTTCTTCTGAACAAGCCGAATAATTCGGTCGTGGTATTCCGTAGCCTTATTGCAAAGCCCTCTTGACTGCAATACCTTGAATGTTTCAAGGCTCAATTCAATGGTTTCAATACGCTGGTTTTCAATTCGGACTGAAAATACCAACGACTGCGGTTTGAGATAATATTCGCATTGTCCGACACAATGATGCAGGGCGTTCCCCTCCTTGTAATAATCATCCACGCTTTCCAACACGCTGACTACAATCAGTCCGTCCGTGAATGACAGTCCGAAGAATTTGCTTTTCAATTCTTTAAAACGCTCCTCGTTCTCCTTTGCCTTTTTCCTTTGTTTCTCACGCTCCTCCCGTTCTTGAATAATCCTTGCCCGTTCCTGATAGCGGTCGTGTTCGGCTTTCAAGTCTAATGGACAGACATAGTGGGCATTGTGAATATCCTTGCCACACCTTTCAAGTAAGCGGATGTAATCTGTCCAAAGAGAAATATCTGCTATATGATAGCCATTGCGTAAAACTATCTTGTAAGTGTTCCAATACAAATCAAAGTACATTGAATGTTGCAGGAAGTAGTTCAAATCGGTTTTCCTGCCTGCCTTGAACATCGTTTCGGCTCTGCTGTCTGTCAACAAGGCTTCGATAAGCCGTGTCGGTTCGATGTCAGCCAATGAGCCTTGCAATCCGTTGCGTCTTAACTTTGGAGTGGCAGAATAATATGGATAGACCTTGCAATCGGCAATCCGTCTATACACATAGTTGTCTCTCCGTAACTCCAGACAGCCGTCCAAAACAAAAGTGTCCGCATAATGTCCGAGTGTGCGTTTCAATGCCGTTATCTCCGTCTTGCCGTTATCGTCCACCCAATAGCGTGCAATCTCCATAGAATAATACTCCGCTTTCTTGCCTTTACGGAAGTTTGCGTTCATAAGAAATACACGCTGTACCTGTAAACCGTCCTGTGCGGCAAGTGTGGAATAATACGCTTTGTCCTTAAATGTCCTGCACTTGGTGTCCAGTATTTCCAGTCTTGCACCGCAATGTGGGCAACGGCACACATTTTTGTTACTCTCGTTCCATTGATAACCGCAATCCATACAGGTCGTTCCTCCGTTTTTTGTGCGGTATGCGTAATGGCTGATACATTGACGAAATGCCCATAACTCCTGCTTCTTTGTCTGTGGCAGTAACCGTCCGTTGGCGGTTACTACCTTATGCTGTAATCTCGTTTTCGCTCTCATAGTCCTAAATCAAATAATGTTGGTTGTTCGGGTTCTTGTCTGACCGCTTTCGGGGTCGGTTTCGGTTTGCTGTTTCGCTGTTGGATTTTACGCAGTTCCTCGTTTTGGTAGGCTTTGAGTGCATTCTCCCTCGCTTCGGCTTGTTCTTCGGGAGATAGTTCTACTCTATGGTTGACTATCACTCCGCAGTTGACCGCCTTACCCACTTCTATATCATCTTCATCATAGTAATGTACTCCAAGCGAATAAACCTCGTCATCGGTCATACCGCAACCGCCCTCTTTACAGATTGCCATTGCCTGGTTGAGTATGAATGTCACGCAATCGTCCAAATTCTTGTTCTCTTTGGCATACGACACTGCAAAGAGTTCATCGGTCTTGGCTCTTTCGTCCAGATATGCCTTAATTGCCTGCTTGAAATGTTCTGTTCCTTTCATAATGTCTGTTATTTTGCTTGATAATAGATACTTGGTTCACTTGAAACATTGTATATGTACGCTCCGCACCTTACCAAAAGTGCTTGGTTTCCGTAGTACATCCGTTTCATTCCTTTGATACTGCCTGTGTGGTGGAAATTGGGAAATCGGCTGATATTGCACCGCTGTCCTTGTTCCTTTGTCATTCGTCTTGTCCTCATAGTGTTTAGAAATGATAGTCAATAACTCCACCGATGTAAAGTAGTTTTCCCGGCTCAAACTGGCTGACCGTCTGTAAAAACGAGTACGATTGTTCGGCATAGCCATTAACGCCATACTCGTCCATATAGAACTGATAACCGAGGTCAAGTGGATTTTTGAGAAATTTTTCAAGCTGGTACACCGCTCCAATCCACATCATGCAGTTTTCAACGGTAACGGCTTGTGCCTTTTCTTGGATGGCTGTAACAAATTCCTTTTTCCACTTGTCCGCACCGCCATTGTATCGGATTGTGTTTTCTGCCACAAGAGTGAACATCCCTTTTGGCAATGCCTTTTCTATCAGATTGGCAATATGGAATTTGCGTTCTTCCTCGTCTATCTCCGAACAATAGTCGTAATAGTGTCCGTCCCCTTGTTCAAGGGTGTCCTCGTTCAAGTAGTTGTCCCTGTCAACCCTTGTTTCCGTGATTTGAAAAATCTTGCTGTGCATAATCTGTCTGTTTTAATCGTTGAACTTTTATCTTTTTTTCTTTTCCCTTATTTTGAAGCCTTTATCGGCTTTCTTGTCGGGATCTGAATTTTACGTGCAACCAAGAGACTGTGGAAACAGAGGGATAAGACAAGTAAATGGCTGAGGAGTTGATGAAATACCCAATTTACGCCTGCCGGAAATTGCGGAAAGCTGTCGTCAAATCCATAAGGCATTAGTGGAGCCGATCGGTGGAACGGTACTTGGCGTTCCCTCGCCGCAGTACCTTTGCAGAGGAAAATAGAGCTGACAAGATGAGCCGGGGAAAGTTCATAATTCTCAATAAATATAAAAGTCAAAGGCACACTATTAAAAAGGTAACGACAATTATCTTCCGGATAAAAAAGGATATTAGGTTCCATTTAGGTTATACTTAAACGGACTATAAAAGGCATTGCCATCAAAGAAGGAAACGATGATAACGGACTGAAGCCAAATACCAGCTCAGTCCGTTAATACATCAATTTTATTCTTCCTCTGCCATTGCTTTTCCGTATGCAATAATTTCATCCATTGTAAGCCATTGAGGTTTTTCGTCTTCCTTGAAACTATTATAAAGTTCAGCCATCAGTTTAATTTGCAGATTTACATTGCCTGCCCACAAGCGTTTGATATTCCGATTGCCGTAATTAAGGTAGTATTCGCAATCAGCTTGTAAACGACCTAATAATTGGTACCTGAATACCATATCACGATGTAAAACTCTGTCTATTATCTTTCTCTCATCTGAATTTGTTTCCATATTTACCATAATCTTTTTTATTTTGATTTTTTCTTCTCCCTTATTTTGAAGCTTTTATCGGCTTTCTTGTCGGAATCTGAATTTTACGTGCAACCAAGAGACTGTGGAAACAGAAGGATAAGACAAGTAAATGGCTGAGGAGTTGATGAAATACCCAATTAACACTTGGTGGAAATTGAGGAAAGTTGTCGTCAAGTCCACCAAGCCATTAGCGGAACGACCTGCATAGCGGTACTTGGCATTCCCTCACCGCAGTACCTTTGCAAAGGAAAATAGAGCCAGCAAGATGAGCCGGAGGTGTTCATTATATGTGACAAGTAAAACTGCTATAATTGGCAGATAGATAGTAGGAATTGTAAAACAGGAAAAGCATAACAACTCCGGCAAATTCTTTCGATATTTGACGAAGTTGTTATATAGTTCATGCTTTTTTCTTATTAAAAGCATAACAAAATCGGCAAGACGCATTGATATTTGCCAAATTTGTTATAACTTCGCAACATAATTGAAGAACAATAATGACTGCCGTAAATCAGATAATAGATATTGCCAGAAAACAGGACGGGCAATTCACACGAAAAGACCTGCTGAATGCGGTGCGCTCTGGTATGAAAAACATATCAGAAGGTTCTCTTGTTGTGCTTTTGAATAGGATGCTTGCAGAGAACAAAATCATCAGAGTTTCATACGGGAAATACAAATTAAATGAAGATTTGAAATATGATTTTTTGTATGAGCCAAGCGAATTTATGCTTTCACTCAACAGACATATAAAAGAAAAATTCCCTTTCATAGATTATTGTATATGGCAACCATCTATATTCGCTTCTATGATGTTACATATACCTGCGGTAAGAACTACATTGGTAGATGTTGAAAGGGTGGCAATGGAATCCGTTTTCATGTCATTACAAAACATGGAATCTGCAATCCCTGTTTTTTTGAATCCGAACCAAGAAGATGCGGATCGATATATTACAAATCGTGATATGATTATTGTTCGTCCTCTTGTCAAAGAGGCTCCAATAGATATTATTGATGGCTGTCCCGTTCCTACATTGGAGAAAATGCTTGTTGATGCCATATCCGACAAGGAACTACAACATCTTCAGGGTAATGAATTATATACTATATATTCAAACGCCTTCTCGGACTATGAAATCAAAATGCCACGGCTGTTGAGATATGCGGCACGCCGTAACAGAAAACAAAAAGTCGAACAAATTATCAATACAATCAATATATGATACATCCCGATAGCAGGACATTATCTTGGATAGAACAAGTAGCCAAAGACAACAAGATAAAAGATATAGCCCTCGTTGAAAAAACAATCCGTGCATTCTCGTTGTTGGAAGCATTAGCCCGGTCCGGTTGTCCCTTTTTATTCAAGGGAGGATCTTCCTTAATGCTTCATCTTGATACCGGCAAACGACTTTCAATCGACATTGATATAATTTGTCCTCCAGGAACAAGGATTGAAGATTATCTGGAAAAGTATTCCGAAGAATATGGTTTTGGAGAGGTTAAATTGGTGGAACGTATCTCTCGTACCGATATACCAAAACAACATGCCAAATTCTTTTACCAGGTGGCATATCCGGCAGGAGGACGTCAGGACAAGATTCTGTTGGATGTATTATTCGAGGAAATTCATTATGCAAATGTGGTGGAACTTCCCATTAAAAGTCGTTTGTTAAAGACAGAAGGAGATCCCGTAATGGTAAAATTGCCAAGTAAAGAAGATCTGCTCGGTGATAAATTAACCGCGTTTGCTCCTCACACGACCGGAATCCCATTTTTCAAAGGAGAAAAGAATTGTTCAATGGAAATCTGTAAACAGTTATTTGACGTTGCATCGCTTTTCGACATAGTTGGTGACTTATCTGTTACAGCGGAAACATTCAATAAGTTTGCGATGGTTGAACTTCAATACAGAGGTGAGAATCCTGATGCAATTCAAAAAGTTTTGGATGACATTTATGATACAGCCAAATGTATAGTAATGCGCGGGCAGGACAATCAGGAGGAATTTGACCTGATTCAAGATGGAATTAAAAAAGTGCGTGGCTTTATTCATAGTGAAGTCTATACTTTGGAAAGTGCTATTACAAATGCTTCAAAGGCAGCTTATCTTGCCAAACTTATCAGTAATGGCATAAATGAGATAAAGCACTATAATCCATCCGAAGCAAATCTATTGGTCAACGTAACGATACACTCTCCACTCTCAACCAAATTGAATAAATTAAAGAAGACGAATGCAGAAGCGTTCTTCTATTGGAGCGAAATACAAAAGTTATTATAACGAGATTTTTATAATGCAGAAGAGCCGATCCATCACGGACAGGCTCTCCTTTCAAAAGAATTGACATTTAACTAATCAATTTGAACAAAAAGAATCTTACACTTTCCTATTTCATATATAGCATGACTTTGGTATGTCTGTTAGCTTCAGTGGGTACATAATTGGAAATACCTCCTTGACAGACCTTTGTTATACTTTCAACAGTCACTCCGCGCCTGCGCAACTCCGTGGCAATATAATCGGCTCTCGATGCGCTCAACTTATTGTTTATATCGGCAGTTCCGGTGGCAGCGTCAGCCGCACCTGCAACAGTCACGGATAATCCGTATTTCTTTGTCACACGCGCCAGTTCATCCAGATTGACCAACTGGGATTTATCAGTCAGTTGAGCCGTGCCGAGTTCAAAGAAGAAATAGACAGGTGAACCGATGCACTCGTTGCCGGAACCTATAAAGGAGAGATAATCCGAATGACTATAAATGGAAATGCTGTCATTATTCATATCTGGAGACAGCAGGGAATCGGCACCTGTGACATAGAAGTCGTTTACAACGCTACCGTCATTATTGGGTATGGCATTGACAAATTCAGACTTACTGAACAAACTGTCATTGGACAATGGAGACTTACCATCCCAATGCCTGTTTTTCAATCTTGCTCGGAGCGAGTTCAGTCCGCTGTAATCGTTTCTCGGATAGACATTGCCCAAACTCTCCCGGTCATCAAACATCTTGCTATATTTATCAAGCAAGCCCTCAATTTCCAGAATCTTCTTCAATTCGTTGATCGTTCTCATCGCCCTGTCATGTTGCCCGGTGTATCTGCGATTACTCTCCGATAGCTGTGAAGCGTAACCAATCAGCCACTCGTTCTGCCGGATGTAAGGACTCGCATCAACGGCACGTTTCCAGCCGGTCTTTCCAATCGTAAACGACAAGCCGGCTGACACGGAGAGCATATTATCTCCGAAACGATTGGATTTGCCATAGCCATCAAAGTCCTGGAATGTGGAAACATTGCCAATTTCCAACAATGCAGACAGCCGTTTACAGATACGGTATTGTCCCTGTATTCCGAATGAAACGGCAAACGGATTATGTCCGTTCTGCGGATTGTGCATCAGTCCAAATCCTATGTATGGAATGATTCCCCAACGAGGATTCTCCACCTTGCCATACCGATATCCAAGCACATTCCACATCAAGTCAGCATGAAAGTGATGGTAGTCATTTGTGGCCAATCCGCAATCTTTGAACTGCCAACCTCCATAACCGATTCTTGCTCCGATCTGCGGAGTGAACCACTTGCCAAGCGATGCGAAAATAGTAGGCTTTATCCTGTCAAATAAGTCGGCACAACCAACAGGTTTGCCAATGAACGCACTTGCACCACCTTGAAGACTGACAAACCAGTTGCCGTTCCAAGGCGATGTCACGAATACACCCTTATGGTAAGTCGGCTCCAAAGGCCGGAGCATCTGTTCGACATCCGTGTACGACTCCAGCTGTACAGTGTCCTTTGTCACAGGTGGTACAGCCGCTTTCATGTGCAGTGAACAGCTCATACCTGCCACTGCCAGAATTAAAAATATTTTCTTTGTCATATTCAACGCATTATTTTGTTTTGTTATCCATTGCAGAAAAACATATTCTGCCGATTACCTCTTTTGCTTCTTGCCGGAAGCCGGTCGCATCATTCTGCTTGCCATCATCATGCAACGCCTTGCCCACGCACGGTTATCCTCGTCATCATCCTTTCCCCATTTAAGGTTGCTTTTACTTCCTCCACCGCCATGCGTTTCGGCAAATGTAGTGGCGTCGTTGACCATACCAAGGAAGAGGAGCGTGGCGCAGTGCATCACTTCCGCCCCTTGCTCGGTCAGGCTCTGCAACAAAGAACCGTCAAAGATGGATTGCTCCGCAGCTCCCATTTCAGCCACTCTTGCCGAATGTTCTCCAACCAATGTTTCCAGCATTACATCTTTGAGCAGTACATCCACGTTGGAATGGATTTCACGACTGTATTTATAGGCTTCGCCTTTCAGTTCCTCCGTGCGCTCGCCAATGGCATCCATGTCCCTTTTAAGGGCTTCAAGCTGTTGGTCAGCCGTCCGTAGCTTATCCTGCTTGTCTTCCAATTTCGTTTGGATAGAAGCCAGTTCTTTTCCAACCGTTCCCTCTCGGCTATAATGGTAGCCGTATCTCCCTGATGGGATTGAAGGGTGCGTTCCAATGCCGATAGTTGGGATTCCTTTTCCGCTTTCGCTTTTCGGAGGTTATCCACCATAGAGGTCAAGCCTTTCACCCTGCGCTCTGCCAGACTTATTTCCACTTTAAGGTCTGCCAATGCTTTTTTGTGTTGGACAACCTGTTCCTCTATATTGGTACATTCTTCCGAAAGGTATCGGCGGTATTCCTCCGTGCTTCGATGTCTTGCCCCGGTTTCGGAAACATTACGTCCCCGTTCCAGTTGCCATTTTTCGTTCACTTGCGAGAGTTCATCGTGTAACATTTTCATTCTTGCAGAAAACTCATATTTGTCCTTTCCTGCAAACATCTTTTTGAACGCAAACTTACCGTCTTGGATTGGCAATAAGGTAAGGTGCATATGCGGGGTCGTTTCATCAAGATGTACATAACACCCGACAATATTCTCCTCACCGAATCTTTCACTCATGAATCGGTACATATCCTTTGCCCATTCTTCTATTTCCGGCTTTCGTTGAAGCGAAGCATTGGCGGTATTGTCACCGGAACCATACACAACAGCCTGGTCTCCAAAAGCAAGCTGCCGCATTTGAAACTTCGATCCGCCCAGTATAAAATCCACGACCGTGCGAAATTTCGGTTCTGCCAAATCCGAATTGGGATCTTTTATCCCACGCCCGGCAAGGTTTTCAGCCATGCGTTCAGGAATAGACTTGTCCTTGTTTATAGGTCGCACCTTACCGCCCTTTACAATCTCGAAATTCAACCGTTCCCTCTGGCGGTCATAAGTTCCCTTGTCTATGGCGTGTTTCCAGCCGCTTTCTGTCCAGTTACGCTGGTGTTCGTTGCTTTGTGCGGTGGTTATGCCTTTCATCACGTTCATGTGCATCACCTGCCATGATTTTTCAGCCATATCATCCGTTTTTATCGGACAACCGATTTGCCCCAGCTTGCTGCTTGTCCGGCAACCACTCCCACCGACCGTAGTCGTGTGGGGTATTGAGTTACCCATACTTCCATCTGTTTGGTCAACGTGCAAGCACTGCTGCACGCTTAAAATGGCAAGCCTACAAATGTAGGGCATCACGGCTCGTCCGTGGTTATACAATAGTTTTTGACTTACAACATCGGTTGTGGAGTCTATAAAAGGGTGGAATCACGCTCCTGGTACTTTGCCCACAACGCCCTGAACGGCTGTCGGAGCGTGGCAAGCATATCCGTTTCGCTCGAACTATTGGGCGCGCCGTCGTTTCCAGCGTCCAGAATCATCTTGGCGATTATCTTGGATGCCTCCAAAAGTGAAGTCCAGTCACCTCCCAGTTCCCCGTGAAAGAACTCCAGGAAATCGGTCGGATCATCGAAGCGCGAATTTCGTATGGCGCGTTTCAGTCCGGCTACGGCTACACGTTCGACAATCTCTTGGGCTAACTCCGTTTCTGCACCTGCCTTTATTGCCGGCTTGTCGCCCGAATGATCTTTGCCGGATTCATCGGCAAGCCGTTTCAGTCCGGCTTCATGATACTGTCCACAAATCTCTCCCATATCTTCGTCAGACAGACTGCCATTTATCCATTCGGACAAAGCCTTGTCCAAATCATCGGCAAGTCCGGCCCCTGTCTGACCGGTATAAGAGGCAGGAGTTTCGCCACTGGAGAATGGTGCAAAAGTCACGGTAATGACCACACTCTTTGCGAACCTTGTCCGACGAATATATCCCATCTCCTCCAGTTTGTCAAGGAACGCCCTGACGGTAGCCCTGTGCCAGTGCCATTCCACCGCAAGGTCTGAAATGGTCACATGACACTGGTCAGCCTGCAACACATACTCGTGGTTCTTCAAAAAGGGAGCGATAAAACCTGCCGTTGCTTTCTCCAACAGGTCGTAGTAGGCACCGGTCTTTGTCTTCCGTTCACCGACTTTCTCTTTGAGGTAGTCGAAAAACATCATATCTGCCAATACCTGATTGGCGGCTCTATTCTTGTCTTTCATCATTTCATTTGATTTTTATTTGACTATATGTGGATTCTATTAACCTGCCACTATCCACTTATTCGTGGCAGGTTCGCGTGATGATGTCAGCAGTAATGTTCGGACATTGTTTTTGGATTTTCTTTCAAATGCTTGCGCGTGTCGTCATCCTTCCATTCGGCTAACACACGGCAAGAGGGATAGAACATGGCAGCCAAAAGAAGAAAGGCGAGTGTGAACGCCGTGGTGTGCAGATGTGGTACAGCGCAGATGACCAATGTGATGAAGGCTGCCATAACGAACCTTTTTTTATCCTCGTGGAGTCTGTGCATCCACCTGTCGGCACGTCTGAACGAGAACAGAACGGCACAAGGTATGGTGGATATCAGAACTCCCCACTCTCCGAAGTGTCTGCCGGCATAGACATAGTGATATAGCAGGAGGAAGATAAGCATACACTGCACATAGAGTTTCCTTGCACTCTCACTACCCGCCATCCTAAGGTAAAACTTTGCCATAAAAAGCCGGTTGCTCCTGTACAATGACATGGGCAGTATAATGAGCAATGCCGGAAATGACATTTCGATGATAATCCAAATCATAATCGTAATCCTTTGTGTAATCAGTATTGTTTGAATAATGGCAGTTCGGTCAGTTCCAGTTTGACCAGCCCATAGGTGGCAATCTCTATAATGGCTTCCACATCCTTGGCTTCAAGATATGACGCTCCTTTTTTAAGCCGTGCCTTTAACTCGTGATTCTTTTGACGATACCTTGCCAATGCCTTGTCCAGCTCGTATTCGGATATGCTCCATTTCGTGCCACGCTCATAGCCATTGTGCTTATAAGTGGAACGGAGCCGGAGCATACGGCACACGCAGGAAACCGGCCTGCCCCGTCTGAACACGACACTTTGCCTGTATCCATATCCGTCATCCACGACTATCCAACTCCTGTACATATTGATAATGTATAGCATTTGCAGGTATATCGTCCGTCTCATATAAATTCGGCAAGCAACTCCTCCTTGGTCTTGCGGTACTTGAAATGACCGGTCTTTTCGTGAAGTTTCAAGTCAAGGCAGATGTCAGAACACATGAACTCCAGGGATTCATAGATGGTCACGTCAATGCGGTCAACCTTGCCGGTATCAGAAACTCTCGCGTTCATCTTGAACATCTGTCCGAAAGCCGGATTGGAATAGGCACAGGTGCTGCTGCCGAATGTCGTTGCGCTTGAAGGAATATGATGATAAAGGGTTATCAGCTCCATGTCGTCCTCGAAGATGTCCATTACTTCTTCCAGATCGTATGGGTCGGCAAGCGGAAACGAAAGGAGGACGTAATCGTCATAGAACCGCGGCTGTTCCATTGTGGTTACATCCAGCAACTGCGGAAGCTGGAGCGGCACAAAGGAGAGAAAGTCATCGTAAAAAAGTTGTAGCATAACTGTTGTATTTATTTGTTTCTGGTTCGTCAAATGGATGTGAGCATTATCTTGATTAGTACTCCGGGCAATACCTGCCATTGGTCATTGCCCGTTCCGGCAGTCTTGTTGAGTTTGGCTATCATCTGAGGTGTCCGGTCAGCGACTGCATGAAGTGTTGTCCTTTCCATATCGGACAGGATAGCCACGCTGAAACCATCCAAGGCAACATACGGCTGCAACAACATCCAAACGTAAGCCCTTGCCTGCGCTTCGGTCTTTACATTGTCTTGGTTGATGTCATCACGGCAAGCCAAAGCGTTGAGTATGATTCTCCGGTTGGTTCGCCTGGCTGTATATACCAAGGCATCCCGGTAAGAGAGCCTGCCATTCTCCGCAGACTGGAATATCGACAGGCAGCATTTCTCCGTGTCGCACGTAATGACAGAAAGGTCGGCATCGGCAAGTTCAGTCAAATGGTCAAGGAACGAACGGAACAGCCTGTCCTCTTCCTTTATGAAAGCAAGCATTTCACTCTTGCCGCTTATTCCGGATTTCAAGGTCTTGGAAAGGAACATTCGGTATTTTTCAACGACAGCATTGGCACTGCCTTTATATGTCGGGACGGAATCCAATGGTTTGAAAAACGGCTCCGCTTCCGCTGCCGACTGCATCAGCTCCGTGTCTTGCCGGTATTGGGAAGTCTGCTCTCTGAGGAGCAACACATCCGCAAAAGTTCTCGGCTTCTCCAGAGCCAGACGGGTAAATTCAATGCGCAACGAATCGTGCAATCCACGAATTTCGCTTTCGTAATTGGCGTGAATACGGTTTGCCGTGTCTTTGGCGACACAGGCAGATACCGAATCTCGAAGCGACTGCCAGTCGTTGACTTTTTCAATCAGACGGTCTGTTGGCAGGTTTGCTTCCTTTCGCACCTCGGACAGGTATGACCTGTAAGCATCGGCAGCATTTTTAACGGTCTGAAACATACTGTTGCCGGTCTTTTCTCCGCATGATGCCAATGTGACAATGGCAAAACATACGGCAAAAGATTTGGCATACGAAGCACATTTCTTTGAGTATGATTTCAAGTTTCCTCTCTTCGGTTTTTGCATTGATTCTACTTTAAACAAGCCTTTATACATGATATTTTTATTGGTTTATGGCGGCAAAGTTAAGTATAAAAGTTTGTATGATAATACTCTAAAATAAAACTTTAATCTATTTTCTTTTCATACTTACGAGTATAATCCGCGAAATAAACAAGAGCGTAACAAGTGAAAATACAAAGTATAATAATTGAAAAATATTTTATTGAGTATGATTTTAACCGAATTAAACTTTGTATCTTTGCACTTGGTATCATTTAGCATTGAACAGCACTATGGCAAAAGTAGGTTACATATTCAAGGCAGCCGGTTATGACGGCTTCGACACTGACAAGAAGTGGATGGAGCAATACGGCTGTGTACAAGTGATAGAGGAAGAGAACGGACACGAGAAACTGCGCCCTCAATGGAAACAACTGATGGCAAGTCTGGAGCGTGGGGACGAGCTGGTTGTCTCAAAATTCAGCAATGCCCTGCGTGGCTCCCGTGAGCTGGCGACATTCATCGAGTTCTGCCGGGTAAAGGTGGTTCGGATTGTCTCCATTCACGACAAGATTGACAGCCGTGGGGATTTGTTTCCGGAAACCAAAGCCTCCGATGTACTGGAGATGTTCGGTTCTTTGCCGGAGGAATGTGCCATGCTGCGCAAGGCTTCAGCCCACATCATCCATCTGAAACAGAATATCAACCAGCCGACCAAAGAGAAAAACATCAGCAGGGCGGAACGTGAAAAAACTATCGTGGCGATGTACAATAACGGGCATTCCATTGATGACATCTGGAAAGTGAGTGGATTCAACAGCCGCAGTTCGGTGTTCCGCATTCTTAATAAATACGGTGTTTCACTCAATCGAGGCAAGTTCAGCGGGCCGCTTGGGAAAGAAAGAATAAAGAAAACTAATTATGGGACATAGTAAAATTTACAATAACGACTCAAAATATGTTATCGCCAACGTCATGGACGATGTAGAAAACGTTAATGTGAGAGAATATTTAATTGATTTTCATGCAAAATCAATCTATCCGGCAATAGAAGCAATGGTTCTAAAAGAACAGAATTTAGACACGATATGCAAAGATCCAATAGCAATAATGTTGGCATCAAAAAAAATAGCTGAAAAAGAAATTGCTAGAGCTACTTCTCTCGAAATTCCCGAAAATATTAAATTGCTATTTCAAGAAGAACTATCCAAAAAAGAACAAATTTCTCTATTAAGGGGTATTTCAATAAAACCAGAACAACTCGCTACAATCTTTTTATATGCCAATGATAAAGGGTACAAATTCAGCAATTACAGATTTGAAGATACACCAAAAAAATATATAGGTGCAGATTTACCATCATTTATTTATCTATGCGATGAAAATACCATTGAACACTATGGAGAGACATCATTAACAGATGGTCAAATGAAAGAAATAATAACTGTTTCACAATTTGTTTTAGCACGAATCCTTAACAATGGGAAACATTGGCATTGCTTTTATCAAACCAGAAGGGGGTTATTAGGCAATGAACCAGGAGAATATGGAAACAAATCGCACATTCACTATATATCTGACTCGTTTAGCATCTCATTAAAAGATGTGATTAAGGGATTTAAAGCTGGAATTTGCCCACATTCTAAAGTTCACATAACACTTGATGAATCAAAAGAATAAAGTTTATTGTGTAACTATTGTAACAATCAAATTCGTTTTTAAATAATGAATAGCAAACCACACATATGGTCTATTGACAAGTTATTAGGGAAGAATCTAATCATTCCAGATTATCAACGGCCATATAAATGGACGGACAAAAACATAACAGAACTCATTCTCGATACTCAAAAAAGTATTGAAGAAAGCCGTAAGTACGCTAATTTCAAATATCGTATAGGTACAGTAATTCTTCATAGAAATGAAAACAATGAGTATGAGATTGTTGACGGACAGCAGCGCATACTATCATTCCTTTTATTGAAATTACATTTAGATTCTGATTTTACGTGTAATCTGCTAAAGAACAAGTTTCTAAATAAAATTACACAGAAGAATCTACATGACAACTATACAACTATCCGAGAGTGGTTTTCTTCTGTTGATGATACAGTGAAGGCCATTTTTAACGATGCCCTAAAAAACATTCTAGAAGTTGTCGTGATTACAGTAAATAGAATAGATGAAGCATTCCAATTATTCGATTCTCAAAACACACGTGGTCGTGCGCTATATCCGCATGATTTACTTAAAGCTTATCATCTTAGAGAGATTCACGATAAGTATGAGATGCAGAATGCCGTAGTGAAATGGGAATCGAAAGATCCAAAGGCTATCAGAGAGTTATTCGACTTGTACCTTTTCCCGATATGGAATTGGGCAAAATGTCGAAAGTGTGGTAATTTCACTTCTGCTGATATAGACATCTATAAAGGTATTGAAGAGAAGTATGGTTACACTTACGCGCGCAGAGCCAACAAAGCCATGCCTTATTTCCTACTCACAGAGCCATTCATTTCAGGAAGTGACTTTTTTGAAATGGTTGATCACTATATGAAGATGTTGCATAATATAAAAGAAGAAATTGTAACGAATCCAGCATTTCATGATATCGAACTGATTATTACAAACGGAAAAGATGTGGATTCAGCAGAAGAATTAGATAAATCTTTCAAATCGTCATCAGTTGGACTTAACCATGCACGAAACCTCTTTTTCTGCGCCTTGCTTTGCTATTACGACCGTTTTCACAACTTTGATGTCATGGCCGTGAAAAAACTATTTACTTGGGCTATGATGATTAGAATTGATATGCAGCATTTAGGCTTTGATACTATTAATAGATATGCCATAGGTATAGAAGATGACAAATACAGCAATGTAAAACCCGTAATATCCATGATTGCTTATGCGCGTAGACATACTGAAATCTCAGGAATGAGACTTGACATGAGAAATGATGACAAAGCAGCCAGTGAAAATTGGAACAATTTATATGCACAACTTCGTCAACTTAATGGATACAATTAATATGGTAGAAGAATTAAAAATATTGGATGAAGTAACAATATTCGATACAAATACTCACTATGTAATTCCGCGCTATCAGCGAGCCTATGCGTGGGAAGACAAAGAGATAGCGCAATTAATTGATGATATTAACGATATTGATTCATCCGAGAACTATTACATCGGTTCACTTGTTGTTTCCAAGGTACAAGATAAACCTAAAACGTATGAAGTTGTTGATGGACAGCAACGTCTTACAACACTTTTTCTTTTATTGCAATACCTTGTATCAGAAGGAGCATTGGAAGGAGAATTAGGACAGACTCTCTCTTTTGATTGTCGCTCTAAATCTAAATATACCCTTTCTAATATCCAACAAATACTAGCAGACAAAAAGCCTTCTGCCGATTATGAGGAAAATATAGATCAGTCTATCCTTAATGGTATAAAAGCAATCCGTCAAAAGTTTACGAGTGACAAAGGATTAAACAAGGATGAATTTGTTTCCCGTTTGCAACATGTGATTCTCTATAAGATAGAAGTGCCTGAACATACAGACTTAAACCGTTACTTCGAGATAATGAACACCCGTGGAGAGCAATTAGAACAGCATGATATCCTTAAAGCCCGGCTCATGAGATTTCTCAACAATAGAAAGGAACAAGAACTATTTTCACGGATATGGAATGCTTGTAGCGATATGACAGGCTATGTTCAAATGCACTTCTCACGAACAGAAAGAGAAAACATTTTCGGTGGAGAGTGGAATGGCTGGCCTGCTAATGAATGGAGTGAATATAGTGACTGTTTAGAAATTACAGAGGATTCGGAGAATAATGCAACCATAAACGAAATCATTAAGCCAAGATTCAAAGTTGACAATGTAGATGGCATACTTGACGATGATACTCATATACGCTTTGAAAGCATCATTGAATTCCCGTACTTCTTGCTTCATGCACTCAGGGTTTTTGTGGATTTCTACGATGTGTCATTGGAAAAAGATTTGGGCGAATTACTTGATGACAAGAAATTGATTGCTGACTTTGAAAACGTGATTAAATATGGAACATTAGATAATGAACCTATCAAGAACAACAAAGAAAATTTTGCCAGAATGATAATTATTCATCTGTTGCAAACACGTTATCTTTTTGATAGTTTCATCATAAAGAGAGAATATACTGGCGAAGACAAAGAGGGCGAATGGAGTCTTAAGGAATTGCACACATCTGGACAGGCATCTAAAAAGAAAGCATATTATTCAAATACAAAGTTGAAGTATGAAAAAGAATGGGAAACGACATATGCTCCACGCAATAAAGAATGTTTAATGATTCAGTCTGCGCTTCGAGTATCGTATACATCCCCAAAAGTCATGCACTGGATAACCGAGCTTGTTCTATGGCTGTTTGAGAATGATGAAGTAGCCCTATTAACAAACGAGGCTGAAGACATAGCGGCACTGGCAACCAAGGAGAATTTCTTGGATGGAAAGGACTACAAACTTGGTGTAACGACTCCTCACATCGTGTTCAACTTTCTGGATTACTTGTTATGGAAGAATAATAAAAGCAAATACAGCGATTTTGAATTCGAATTCCGTAACTCTGTTGAACACTGGTATCCACAAAATCCATCTGACGGTTCTTTTGACTCATGGGATGACAAAGATACATTTGGAAATCTGTGTATCATTTCTCGAAGTGTCAATTCAAAGTTTTCAAACCTTTCACCAGAGTCAAAGATGAAGTCATATGGCAAAATGGTTCAAAAAGGAAGTTTGAAACTTCGCATTATGGGAGATATTATAGAAAAAAGTTCAAATGACAAATGGATTAAGGTTCAATGTCATGAACACGGGGCTGAGATGATTGACATATTAGAAACAGCATGCAGAACATTAGATTGATTTACTGAATATGAGCAAGTGTAATTACATACAAGCCGACATTATAGAAACTGAGCGATTGCTCGTCCGCAAACTTACCAATGATGATTTTGATACTTTGCTTACAATAATGGGTAAGCCGGAAGTGATGTACGCTTGGGAGCATGGCTTCAGCGAAGATGATGTACAAGACTGGATAGAAAGACAGCTCGTCCGATATGCCAAAGATGGTATCGGATATTTTGCCGTTCTACAGAAAGAAAGCGGACAACTGATAGGCCAGGCCGGACTTATGAAAACAACAATGAACGGGAATGAAGTCGTTGAGATCGGCTACATATTTGACAACACATATTGGCACAACGGTTACGCGACAGAAGCCGCCGAATCTCTCATAGCCTATGCTTTTGACAGCTTGGAATTACCGGCTGTATATTGTAGTATCCGCCCGGAAAACAAGGCTTCCATTCGAGTGGCAAAACGGCTTGGTATGGAATCTTGTAGTAGCCATATTGTTGTTTACCGAGGTAAAGAAATGCCCCATATCATATACAAATTAAAAAAGCCGAAATAAAATGAGCAAAAAAGAATACATACAAGCCAATAAGGAATGGCTGGAAGCGAAAGCCAAAGAAGAGGGAGTAAAGCCACTCCCGAAAGGTATCTATTACAAGGTCATCAGTAAGGGAAAGAACGATGGCAAGCACCCTGCACCACGCAGTATCGTCACAGCCCACTATACCGGGTGGACCATAAACGGAAAGAAATTTGACAGCAGTCGGGGTGGCACTCCGATTGCATTCCGCCTGAACGAACTGATTGAGGGTTGGATTATCGCAATGCAACAGATGTGTATCGGGGACAAATGGGAGATTTATATCCCTGCCGAAATGGGATATGGCAAGTTCTCGCAACCCGGCATACCCGGTGGCTCAACACTCATCTTCGAGATAGAACTTTTCGGAATTGCATAGGCCAAGAACAGATGACATCCTCTCAAAAAAAAATGCTTCATCATATTGATATTTAACACCATACATTCGTTTATGTCGCGTTTTTTTCGTATCTTTACAAGTAGTAATCAGAAATAAATCAGTGATATGGGAGACGTAATCATTACAGTATTGGGATTGTGGGTGTTCATCAAAATCGTGAAAGTGATATTCGGAGGCTGGAGCAAAAGCGACTACCAGCGGGACAGGTAAGATTCAACCAACAGAATGCAGCCTATGACAGTCGTTCATGTCTGGCATAGCGAGGGACTTAAAAATCAGTATTTAATTCTCCCTCTTGTCGAAAATATCAACCCAAGCAAAGGGCGGGCAGTAAACGAGTTTCTTCTGCAAGCCCGATAAATAACAAAATGTTTTGCCTACCGGGAGAAAACGAAGTCTTGGAGCGGTTGGCAAATCTTTTTGTATCGGGCGATTTCGGCAGAGTGTCTTGCGAAAGAGGAGCAACGTGCAACATTGCGCAGCCGAGCAAGTCTCTCGAGAAAAATAGAAGAAGCCGTTGACGGGATGGGTGAAAACTTATAATGGGCAACCCATAGATGTATGACAAGTAAACATACGAGCAAAAACAAAAGCGACCGAAGCCGCTTTGTTTGTCGGAACGAGGCAGGAGTTATTTCTTGCCTTTTTTCGTTTTCTTTTCCGGCTCCGCAGGAGTTTCTTCCTTGTCGGGTGTCTGGTAGAACTTGTTAGCGACCATGACGATGCGGTTGTGTTTCACGCCGTCCTTGTCAATCCATTCTTCGGGTTTGAAGTAGCCCTCCACTGTAAGCAGGGTACCCTTGGTGATTTGGGCAAGCGAATCGGTGTTGGCGTTGTTGCGCCAGGCTTCCACGTTGATGAAAGCGGACACACGTTTCGTTTCCTCGCCGCTCTTCTCCTGACGGCTTACTGCCAATGAGAAGCGTGCCACGCTTGCGTTTGCGAACTGACGGATTTCTGCATCCTTACCTACGAACCCTGATACTGCGAAATTGTTCTCAATCTGTTTCATGTTACAATGCTTTAAGTTGTTAATTAAATTATTTTTACGCTGCCAATATAAGTGAGTGCAGTTACAGGGTTGCGACAAGGTTAGCAATCAAATACTCTTTATTTTTGTCAGCGTAAGCCGTCAAAACCTCCGGCCAGATAAAGGAAGATTTGTGAAGCAACACCATTGACCAAGGCTTTCAGCCGTACCCGGCTGCATACTAACTTTGCAACGGAAAAATGAGGAATAACACGGCCAAAAGCTGTAACGATATGGATTGGTGAATAAACAAGTGAGCAAGGTTCGCAGACAAAGGACAGCATCCGTCCGCAGACACAAAGTTTCAGGTACGCTTCGGCTGTAAATCCCAAAGGAGCAGAGTGATGAGACGAGGAATCCAGTATGTCCTCTCAATGTGGATGCCGTAATACTGAATCCGTTATGACGCTGCACAGCCAAAGGTATTTTGCTATGGAAGGGATAGCCGAAGAACAGAATGGCACGAAGATCGCGGAAGCCAGAGAATAGTCGCGTTCTACCTTACCGACAGAACCGGAGAAATCAAGGCAAAGAAAACAATGGCAAGAAGTCCGGTGCTCGTTGAACAAAGCAGCACGGTCGCCATTGCGAAATATGAAATGCCATATATACAAAAGGAGACTTGACTGTCAAAGATGAATATATAAGAGGAAAAACGGCTTGCCTTGCAAGCTCCAATTATAAAAGTTGATGCCATTGGAAATGTATTTCCAAATGGCGTGGACACAACAATGTGGAGCATTGCCCCACATTGCCATTCTGCCAGATGTCGGTCAGTTCAGGTATGACCATTCTGTTATCTCCAGTTCCTCGCCACAAGGGAAATCAATGATAGGGTCACAAATGAATGTACCACAGAAATTGACTACTACACAGCCGTTTTTCAGAGAGGCTGGTTCACTCCAATCATCGTCCGTATGTCGGATATGATACCACAGTTTACCCTTGGGCAAGGTTTCGGTGGCAATCCGCAAATCAATAAATTCGCCCTCAATGGTCTTGCCATTCGCCAAAGTCAGAAGCATAGGCGATTTGCTTTCTTTTCTGTAATCGTACAGCATAATCTTTCTTTTAATCTGTTATCTCAATTATTTCATCAATCCGACCGCAAAGGAATGTCCGTAAAGCGGTCTTGTCCACAGCATAGTATTCGGCTATATGTCCGTATTGCTTGACAAAGTAGCGTTTCAGTATGTCCGAGAAGTCAAAGCGGTAGCCCATTAGCGGAATAGCCCTTTTGAAATAGGTGTTGCTGTTCACGCTGTTCGTAAGCCAATTTTTCTGTTGTCGGCTCATTGGCGTACCCTCATTGAGTTGCACTCTCAATTGATAGACCTTGCTGTCTTGCAGGGTTGAAAGTTCGGGAATATCCCAATCCACAAACCTTGTCGCTATTGGTGTCATCATAAAGCAATCCTCCATTAGTCATAGATTAGCACTTCATCCCGGTATTCCACCACCTCCTTGCCATTGGTGAGCCTTACCACTATCTCGTTGCCGTAGTCTCCAACGACTTCTCCCTCTGTATGCCCCTTGTAAGGAGTCAGTAATGTGCATAAGCACCCGATAATGTCCGTATCTTGTTCGTCCTCGTAATACATAGTCAGTGAGTTTTTTAAGGTTATCGGTATGACCATTCTCCATTAGAGAACACTTGGAAGTTCACATACTCGTTACATAGTTCGTGTGTCAGCACTCGAATGTAGATTTTGTCTTTGTCCTCCAAAAGAGAAATCATCTTGTTTATCTCTTTTTCGGGATAGTCCCATTTTGACGAAAACTCGCCCTCGATACTGTCTTCCGACCTGTCAAGGTAACAGTCGCAAAATGTGTCTTCCAAAAAGTTCTCCACCTTATCAAGGTCTTTCTCGTTCTCCGTACTTGCGTAGAAGATGTTGGTCGCATAATTTGCCATAATCGCTTTTGATTTGATTTTTTACTTTTCCCTCTGTTAGCATCAACTACTTTCGGGTTTGATTAAAATTATGTCGCTTTGCAAGGTGTCCCGGCTCTTCCTGCAAGGCTTCACAGACAAAATACGACCTCAGTTGAAAACCGAGTGTGGAGATTTTGGTTTGAACCGATAGGCTTGACCTTGCAAGGAAGAAAGACGGGATATATACCTTTGCGACACAATTCTTATCTGCCAACCCGAAAGTGATGTGAAGACGAGAAAGGATAGTAGGTGTGCAACAGGAGCACTATAAACGGCAAAACGCATTTCAAGCAATAGCGAATAAAAAGGAGGATTTGCTGACGAAAAGAAAAAGCAATCAAGAGTTTAGAAATTGAGAAAATCAAGCAGTTTAGTTTAGAACTTGATTAGATATACAAAAACCAAACTAAACCTATTCAATCATTACTTTACTCACGTTATTGGTAACTGCATCAAACCTAACTTTCGTCCGAGGGACAAGCGAGGGACAAACAACAATACAACGAGGGACAAATTATGTCCCTTGCATTTCAGCATGCTTTTTCGAGAATGGTCTTATTGCTTTTTTCTTTTGGTATGCAAGACTATGGCTTTTGGCGTTTCTGAAATAATACAGAATCTAACTCTACATCCGAGGGACGAGGAGAGGCAAAGCAAAATAATTGCGAGGGACAAACCGTGCCTCTTGCAATTCAACACGTTTTTTTGGGAAGTGGTTTTATTGTTTTTCTTTCTTTTGGTATGCGAAATTTTGTCCCCCGTTTGTCCCCCAAAAATATTCTTCAAAAATTTACATATTGATATACAATGCTTTATACAACACAAATATCGTTTGCGTGGGCAAATAAACATTCTGCATCGGCAAATAATTTGCCTAAGTATCACATATCAAACAAGTAAATCTAACATATCACAAATATCAAACTTTCAACTACATTTTTTAATTAAACTATTCTTAATTTAAGAATTTCAAATACGGAACGGGCCACAAATAGATCTAATTTTCAACATTTTATACAAACAGGGATTCTCGAGAAAAAATCTTATATTTACAAATATTGCATTTTCAGACTGAATAATGGCATTGTAAAATATTTTTCTCTCGACAGCACCATTTCACGAAAAATAACTATATTTACGACATCAATACGATAACAAACCCGTATTTTACCCGCATGAAAAACGGCATTACATCCAATAATTCTTACTCGCTGATCGTCGGACTTTCGGTTTCGATGATGGGTATGATGATGTCGATGCGCAGGTGTAAATGCCGGGTGTAAGATTCGTCGTACGTGTATCTCTTAAATCCGGCTGGTTCAGCCGGATTTTTTTGTTTGTAACAATCCCGAAAACATAAATCAACTTTCAAAACCATGAAAAAACAGAATCTCCGTTTCGAAACCCTGCAAGTACATGCAGGCCAACAGGCCGATCCCGCGACCGGATCGTGCGCCGTCCCCATCCACCAGACGGTGGCCTACACCTTCGAAAGTGCGGAAAAGAGCGCCGCCGTTTTCGCCCTCACGGAACCGGGGTACATCTACACCCGCCTGAACAACCCCACGACCGCCGTTTTCGAAGAGCGCATCGCCGCCCTCGAAGGAGGTACCGGAGCCGTTGCGACGGCATCGGGCATGGCCGCCCAAATGCTCGCCATCACGAACATCGCCCAGGCAGGCGATAATATCGTAAGCACCTCCTACCTCTACGGCGGAACGACCAACCAGTTCAAATACACGCTCCGCCGACTCGGCATCGAGGTCCGTTTCGCACAAGGGGACGACCCGAAGAGCATCTCGACACTCATCGACGACCGTACGCGGGCCATCTACATCGAAACGATCGGCAACCCGGCCTTCAATATCCCCGATTTCGAGGCGATCGCCGAAATCGGCCGCAAACACGGCATCGCGGTAATCGCCGACAATACGTTCGGAGCCGGCGGCTACCTTTGCCAGCCGATCAAATGGGGCGCCAATGTCGTGCTGCACGCAGCGACCAAATGGATCGGAGGTCACGGCAACAGCATGGGCGGCGTGGCTATCGACGGCGGCAACTTCGATTGGGGCAACGGCCGCTACCCCTTGATCAGCGAACCCTCGGAAGGGTATCACGGATTCAACTTCTGGGAAAACTGCGGCGACCAGGCTTTCGCCGTACGGGCACGGTGCGAAGTGCTGCGCGACACGGGCGCCTGCCAGAGTCCGTTCAACTCCTTCCTGCTGCTGCAAGGACTCGAAACCCTCTCGCTGCGCGTACAGCGATCGGTGGACAATGCGCTCGAAATGGCCCAATGGCTCGAGAAGCACCCCAAGATCGAGAGCGTAAACTATCCCGGTTTGAAGAGCAGTCCTTTCCACGATTTGGCCAAGAAGTACCTGACCAACGGTTTCGGCGGCGTACTGACCTTCCGCGTCAAAGGGTCGGCCGAGCAAGCTTCCTCGCTGCTCAACCACCTGGAGATCATCAGCCACCTGGCCAACGTGGGCGACACCCGGAGTCTCTTGGTACACCCCGCTTCGACGACGCACTCCCAGCTCAACGAACGCGAACTGGTCGCTTCGGGCGTTTATCCCAACATGCTGCGCTTCTCGCTGGGCATCGAACACATCGACGACCTGAAAGAAGAGATCGGCAACGCATTAAAACGACTGTAAACACAATGAATATATACCGTCATAACCAACCTTTCGAATTGGAGCGGGGAGGCATTCTGCCCGAACTGACGATCGCATTCAGCACCTACGGGAAACTGAATGCGGCCCACGACAATGTCATCTGGGTCTGCCACGCCCTGACCGCCGATTCGGACGTGGCCTCGTGGTGGCCGCACACGGTCGAGGCGGGCAAATTCCTCGACCCCGCCGAGCATTTCATCATCTGCGCCAACATCCTCGGCTCGCACTACGGCACGACCGGGCCGCTGCACGTCAATCCGGCGACCGGACGCCCCTATTACAAGGATTTCCCCGAACTGACGATCCGCGACATGGTACGGGCCCACCGGCTGTTGGCCGACATTCTGGGCATTCACCGCATCCACACCTTGGTCGGCAGCTCCGTCGGCGGCTTTCAGGCGGTCGAATGGGCCGTCCAGGAGCCCGAGCGGATCGGCAAGCTGGTCCTGATCGCCACGGCTGCCAAAGCGTCGCCCTGGAGCATCGCCATCGACGAAACGCAGCGCATGGCCATCGAAGCCGACTCGACCTTCGGGGAACCTTACGCCACCGCCGGCATGAAGGGACTCGCGGCGGCGAGGGCTATCGGGCTGCTCTCTTACCGGGGGCCGGAAGGCTACGACCTCTCGCAGCAGGACGAGAGCGACGACTTCTCCTCTCACCGGGCCTGCACCTACCAGCAGTACCAAGGAGAAAAGCTCTGCCGGCGTTATAATGCCTACTCCTATTACAAGATCCTCAACGCTTTCGACACGCACGACGTCGGCTACCAGCGCGGAGGCGTGGCAGCGGCGCTGCAACGAATCACGGCCGAATGTCTGGTCGTCGGCATTTCGACCGATATCATCTTCACCGTGCCCGAAATGCAGGCGCTGCACCGGATGCTGCCGCGCAGCACCTACCATCAGATCGACTCCCCGTTCGGACACGACGGGTTTCTGGTCGAGCACGAACAACTGAACCGAATCCTCAACCCTTTCATCCATCCAACCCATGAATAAGATCAAAATCGGCCTTTTCGGCTTCGGCGTAGTCGGACAAGGCATCTTCCAGGTACTCAGCAAATCCCGCAACGCCCATGCGGAAATCGTCAAGATCTGCGTGCGGTCGAACAAACCCCGCAGCATCGACGCGTCCTATTTCACGACCGATCCGGAAGTGATCCTCTCCAATCCGGAGATCGACCTGATCGTGGAGGTGATCGACGATGCGGCGGCCTCCTACAAAATCGTCAAGGCGGCCCTCCAGAAAGGCATCCCCGTCGTTTCGGGCAACAAGGCCATGCTCGCCCGCCACCTGCCGGAGCTGATCGACCTGCAAAAGAAACACAATGTGGCACTGCTGTACGACGCCTCGTCGTGCGGCTCGATCCCCGTGATCCGCAACCTCGAGGAGTACTACGACAACGACCTGCTGCTCGAAGTCAAAGGCATCCTGAACGGTTCGTCCAACTACATCCTTTCGCGGGTGTTCGACCACCAGGAGTCCTACGACGCGGCGCTGGCCCAGGCCCAGGCATTGGGATTCGCCGAGAGCGATCCTTCGTTCGACATCGAAGGCTACGACTCGCTCTTCAAATTAGTCATCATTACCGTTCACGCGCTCGGAGTGTATGTCCATCCCGACCGGATCTTCACCTACGGCATCTCGACTATCCACGACTCGGACATCCGGTACGCCCGCGAAAAAGGGGTCAAGATCAAACTGGTCGCCCAAGTGGTCAAGGTCAGCGACCGGAAGTTCACGATGTTCGTCATGCCCGAATTCGTCACCCCCGGCAAATACATCTACAGCGTCGATGACGAATACAACGGCGTGGTGATCCGGGGCGAATGCTACGACCGCCAGTTCATGTTCGGCAAGGGCGCCGGCAGCCTGCCTACCGCCTCGTCGATCCTGAGCGACATCATGGCCCGTCAGCACGACTACCGGTACGAATACAAGAAACAGCACTACCTCGACCGTCCGGAGTACACGACCGACGTGGAGCTGAAAGTTTATGTGCGATACACGGAAACCGACGTACTGAAAATCCTCCACTTCGACCGCATCACCGAGCAATATCGGGGCGAGGACGGCAATTACGTGATCGGCTACATCCGCCTTTCGGAGCTGCTCGCCAAGCGGGAAGTACTGCGGGCAAGGACGTTTTCATGGCCGATTTCCAGAGCTTCTTCCAAGAGCTGGATCGTTAGAGCCAAAAGACAGGCCGCCATCGAACGAACGCCTCCCGAATTTCAGATTCGGGAGGCGTTCGTTTTTCAGAGCCACAAACTATTTACTCGAACGGGACCATCGCCTCCGCCGCATCGTAATCGGCATTGGTGAAGACATAAGTCCAACGCTCTTTAGGTTGACGACCGTTACCCCTCAAATCCTCGAATACATAATTATCATCGATCGAAGGGTCGTAATGTGCGTCGTAATTCGGAGGGTACGACCGACCGTCGTCCTGGTAATAACGGACACCATAAGTGAATCCAAGCCTCCCATCGTCGAAAATAATCGTCATTTTCCAAATGTAACTTGAAGGAACGGGGCAAACACCCATACCATTATCCATCGCAGTAAAACTTTCTCCAGGCAGTATCACTTCATTTTTGAACTCACACCCTAAATCGGATTCTACGAAAAGAGTGATCTTATGATCGCTGTCGTTGACCCACACAAAATAACTGATTGCATTGTAATCGGTATTGCAACCTGCCGGAGTCCCTGCGGTAAATATCGCCGACAACGCAAAAAATAAGAATTTCCTCATAAACCCATTTTTATATATAACCGTTACGTTGAAGCCAGCTACGCTCGTAAAAAAGAAATTCATTTATTTGATTTTCTGTAAAATATGACCCTGTATACTTACGAAGTGCACTTTCAAAATCATTCCAGGTTCTATAGGCTCCAAACAAATTCACCACGAATTGAGGCATCTTAATTTGATCGTAGCAGCGAGAAGGATAGCCAACACCCTGGTTGTAATCATCCACCAAATCGACAAACAAAGGAGTATAATAATTATTGGTTGTATTTTGATAATCCCATTCTTGCCTTGCTTGACCTGTTATATCCGAGTTTAGAGATGTTTTTTTCCAACCCTGATTTAAATAATATGCTTCTCCCATATGCCATCCGGCATAAGAAGCATAACTTTCGAGCAATATATTCCAAGTACCATCGTACGCACTGAATGTGCCGCCACGCAAATGAAATTGACAATAATGTCCCAATTCATGCAAAGTGGTTCCTATTAGTCTCGGATGATTATTCCTGTTACAATTGCCAACTTGTATAAAAGGCATTCTCCCCACAGAAGTCGGCCAATAATTAAATCGGCCTTGCCACCCACCAGGATCAACGGCTAATGCAACTATTGATATTCTGTTATTAACAAAAGTAGAAATTATAAAATCGTGTTCGCCATAATGATAAAAATTGACTGCACGATGAATTTCGTAGCGGGGATCCGGAGCCGAAGAAGAGTTAATATTAAAGTTCAAATCTTTACCACTTCTTAATTCTCCATAAATTCCCTTTATTTCCTCTATCCGTCCTCCTTCCTCAGAACCCTTGACAATCGTCCATTTTTCGTGCTGAAAAACAAAACTTACCGTTGCCTGGTTGTCGATCAATTTATTGTTGATAGCATAATATCCAGTTTTGTCTGTATAAACCTCCTCAATATTCGAACCCAGTGTAAAACGGATTTTTAGATTCTCTAGCGGTACATAACGCTTTAAATGAGTATCGTAACATAGTACTTTTCCGCGCGGGAATCCACCTGGTAAATGTCTCTCTTCATCTAAAGCCAAAGCAATGGCTTCTTGCTCCAAAATTTGTATTGCCTCCGCACTCAATCCATTCTCACCAAGAGTAATATATTTAGGGAGGAAAACTTCATAAAGGATTTCAAAATCCATTTCAACAGGGAACGTTTTTTCGACAGGCCAAACGGCATATAATACAGGCAATATAATTGTCACAGGCTCCACTGGTCCATCCTTAATCATACCGCCCTCGTAAGTCACAGAATAACGCCTCTCCTCATCTTCCTCGCAAAACTGTGTCCGGGATTTCGAAAACACAAGACTCTGGGTCGCCTCATCAGGTAATGACGTATAATTGAAAGGCGTATACGCGATCTTGATCTGCTCGTCCAGTTCAAGGCTTCGTTGTTCCTCTTCCGTTTTTGGAAAAATTTTCAAGGCATAGTGGGTAGCTTTCAGTTTCAACTGCGTTTTGGCAGTTGCTGAGAATTCTTTTCGCACACTCCGCGCGCTTGCTGCAAACTCATCAGATGCCCTGACAATTTTCGATTCACCCGATACTATATTGTCGTACGCCTGCTGAAAGTTCTCAAGCCTGTACGGATCATTCTGCGGCCGGATCCAAGACTGTGTCTCTATGATACACCGCATCCGCCAACTCAATTTCGGTCGTAACAGTAGCTAACATTTGTTTCGGCGAAATTTCGTCCAACAAATCTTCTTCATAATTAGCACAACCATAAGTGCCGATTAACAAGATACCACCAATTAAAATATATAGTAATAATTTTTTCATAAGCATAATATTTAGGATTAGATGGTCAAAACATAAATGCCGTTCATGTGTATTGCAATATATTATATAAAATTTGAAAATCAAAATTATCCGAAAATAATATTTACTCTCTTTTTTATACTTATTTGTTTGTGAACATACGGGTAATAACCTATCTTTGCGACGGAAATTTCGTTTAACATTCTATTATTCCGACATGCCTCTTACCAATAACGTAATGATTGTCAGACACAAGTTGCTGACCAATCTCATCAAATTGTGGAAAGACAACCAGCTCGTCGAGCGAATCGACCGCTTGCCGATCGAATTGAGTCCCCGTACCTCACGGGTTTTGGGTCGCTGCTGCGTACACAAGGAGCGCGCCGTGTGGAAATACAAATCTTTCCCGCTGATGGGTTTCGACATGTCCGACGAAACCGACGAACTCACCCCGCTGTCCGAATATGCCCGCAAAGCCCTGGAGCGCAAAGGGCAGCAGCAGAAAGACAATATTCTCTGCGTAATCGACGAAGCCTGCTCGTCGTGCGTGCAGACCAACTACGAGATCACCAACCTCTGCAAAGGTTGCGTGGCCCGGGCCTGTGCCACCAACTGCCCGAAAAACGCCATCGAATTCAATCGTGCCGGCAAAGCGGTCATCAACCACGATCTCTGCATCAGTTGCGGCATCTGCCACAGCAACTGCCCCTACCATGCCATCGTCTATATGCCCGTACCGTGCGAAGAGGCCTGCCCCGTAAAGGCGATTACCAAGGACGAACGCGGCGTGGAGCATATCGATGAGAGCAAATGCATCTACTGCGGCAAGTGCATCAACAGTTGTCCGTTCGGAGCGATCTTCGAAATTTCGCAGGTGTTCGACGTGCTGCAGCGTCTGCGCGAAGGAGAAAAGATGGTCGCCGTCGTCGCTCCGGCCATTCTCGGACAATACAACGCCCCCACGGAAAAAGTATATGGCGCGATTAAGGCCATCGGTTTCGAGGACGTGATCGAAGTAGCGCAGGGCGCCATGGAAACCATCCGCAATGAAGGTGCGGAACTCGAAGAGAAAATTGAGGAGGGACAGGCGTTCATGACCACCTCCTGCTGTCCTTCGTGGGTCGAACTGGCCAACAAGCATATCCCCGAGATGAAGCCCTTCATTTCGAGCACCGGATCGCCGATGTATTACGCCGCGCGGATCGCCAAGGAGAAACACCCCGACGCGCAAGTGGTCTTCATCGGCCCGTGCGTAGCCAAACGCAAGGAGGCACGCCGCGACGAATGCGTCGATTTCGTGATGACCTTCGAGGAGATCAACTCCATTTTCGACGGCCTGGGTATCGAAGTCGCAACCACCGATCCGTTCCCCATTCCGTTCGTTTCGACCCGGGCCGCCCACGGCTTCGCACAGGCCGGAGGCGTGATGGGCGCCGTACAGCTCTTCCTGACGGACAACAACCGGCCGCAGGTCGAAGGCATCCAGGTCTCCAACCTGAACAAGAAAAACGTATCCCTGCTCCGCGCCTATGCCAAATCGGGCAAAGCCCCGGCCAAGTTCATCGAGGTCATGGCCTGCGAAGGCGGATGTATCACGGGTCCCAGCACCCACAACCTGCACGATGCCGGTAAACGGCAATTCGCGAAGGAACTGGCTAAACGCTAAATCCGACGGGGCTATGAAAGAGCTCGTCGATCAGTTGAAACGCAACCGCACCCTTTCCCCGGAAGAGTTGCGCCTTCTGCTGACCGATGCGTCCCCCGAAGAGAGAGAATACCTGCACAGGGCGGCCCGCGAGGTCGCCCGTGTGCATTTCGGAAACGGAGTTTTCGTTCGGGGGCTGATCGAAATCAGCAATTACTGCCGCAACGACTGCCGCTACTGCGGCATTCGACGCAGCAATCGTCTGGCAGAACGCTACCGTCTGACCCCGGAAACCGTACTGGCCTGCTGCGAAGAGGGCTACCGGCTGGGATTCCGGACATTCGTACTTCAGAGCGGAGAAGACCCGGCTCTGAACGACGAACTGCTGACCGGATTGATCCGGGAGATGCGTCGCCGCTGGCCCGACTGCGCCATCACCCTCTCGCTGGGGGAACGGACAGAAGCCTCCTACCGGGCGTTGTTCGAAGCGGGCGCGAACCGTTACCTGCTGCGGCATGAAACGATCACTCCCGATCACTATCGTTGGCTCCATCCCGTCCGGATGTCCCTCGATCACCGCATCGAATGCCTGCACACCCTCAAAAAGATCGGCTACCAGACCGGTACGGGCATCATGGTCGGCAGCCCGGGACAAACGGTGGACGATCTGGTCCGGGATCTGCTTTTCATCCGGGAGTTCGAACCCCAGATGATCGGTATCGGACCTTTCATCCCGCACCGCGACACCCCCTTCGGCCACGAACCGGCCGGAAGCGTCGAACGAACGCTCACCCTGCTGTCGATTCTGCGGCTGATGCGTCCCGCAGCACTGATCCCTTCGACCACCGCGCTCGCCACCCTCTCGGGCGACGGCCGGATGCGGGGTATTTTGGCCGGTGCCAACGTGGTGATGCCCAACCTTTCGCCGCCGGACGAACGGTCGAAATACAACCTCTACGACGGCAAGGCCGCCTTCGGTGCCGAAGCTGCCGAAGGATTGGCCGCTCTGGAGCGGGAGCTCAACGAAATCGGCCGCCACATCTCGTGGAGCCGGGGAGATTATCAAGAATAGCTTATAAAAACACAAAGATATGTACCAAGTCGCATCCTCCAAGGCGGAGGAGTTCATCCATGACGGAGAAATCGTCGAAACGCTGGCTTACGCCCGCGAAAATCGTGCGAACCGCCCCCTGATCGAGGCGATCCTGCAAAAAGCGGCCGAAGGCAAAGGGGTCACGCACCGCGAAGCGGCCGTGCTGCTCGAGTGCGAACTCGAAGACCTGAACCAACGCATGTTCACGCTGGCCAAACAGATCAAGGAGAAAATCTACGGCAACCGTATCGTAATGTTCGCGCCGCTCTATCTGTCGAACTACTGCATCAACGGCTGCGTATATTGCCCGTACCACCAGAAAAACAAAACCATTCCGCGCCGCAAGCTCACCCAGGAGGAAATCCGCCGCGAGGTAATCGCCCTGCAGGATATGGGTCACAAGCGTTTAGCGCTGGAGGCGGGCGAAGATCCGCGCAACAATCCGATCGAGTACATTCTCGAATCAATCAAGACCATCTACTCCGTACATCACAAGAACGGAGCGATTCGCCGCGTGAACGTGAATATCGCGGCTACGACGGTCGAGAACTACCGCAAGCTGCGCGATGCAGGCATCGGCACCTACATTCTCTTTCAGGAGACCTACAACAAAACCGCTTACGAAGCGCTCCACCCCACCGGTCCGAAGAGCGACTACGCCTACCACACCGAAGCGATGGACCGCGCGATGGAAGGCGGCATCGACGACGTAGGCATCGGTGTACTGTTCGGTCTGAACACCTACCGGTACGATTTCACGGGACTGCTCATGCACGCCGAGCACCTCGAAGCCCGCTTCGGCGTCGGCCCCCACACCATCAGCGTACCCCGCATCTGCCCGGCGGACGACATCGACACCAAGGACTTCCCGGATGCCATTTCGGACGAGATCTTCCGCAAGATCGTAGCCGTGATCCGCATCGCCGTCCCCTATACTGGCATGATTATCTCGACCCGCGAATCGCAGCGCTCGCGCGAACAGGTGCTGGAAATCGGCATTTCACAGATCAGCGGCGGCTCGCGCACCAGCGTCGGCGGCTACGCCGAAACGACGCATGCCGAGCAAGATTCCGCACAATTCGACGTGAGCGACCACCGTACGCTGGACGAAGTGGTGCGCTGGCTGCTGGAACTGGGCTACGTGCCGAGCTTCTGCACGGCCTGCTACCGCGAAGGCCGCACGGGCGACCGCTTCATGTCGCTGGTGAAAACCCGGAAAGATCGCCGACTGCTGCACGCCCAACGCCCTGATGACCCTCAAGGAGTACCTCGAAGACTACGCATCGCCCGAAACCCGGGCCTTGGGTGAAAAGATGATTTCGAAAGAGGTTCCGATGCTCCTCAACGAACGTGTGCGCCGCATCACGGAGAAGAATCTCGCAGCGATCGCCGAGGGTAAACGGGACTTCCGTTTCTAAAAATTTTCGCACGATGAACGAGCAAACTCCCCGCGCCGAACGGCTGCATATCGCTTTCTACGGGCGGCGCAACAGCGGCAAGTCGTCGCTGATCAACGCCCTCACGGGCCAACAGAGCGCCGTCGTTTCCGCGACGCCGGGCACGACGACCGACCCCGTACTCAAGACGATGGAGATACACGGGCTGGGACCTTGCGTACTGATCGACACGCCGGGGTTCGACGACGAAGGCGACCTCGGAGCGCTGCGTGTGCAGCAAAGCCGCAAGATGCTGGACAAGACCGACCTGGCCGTCTTGCTCCTCTCCGGAGCCGTGCCGCAGAACGACGAAATCGAATGGTTCCGGCTCCTCGAAGCCCGTCATATTCCGATCGTAGTCGTCCGCAGCAAGGCCGACTTGTTTACAGGTATGTCCGATGCGGAAGCCGAAGCGCTTTTCGGACAACGGCCGCTCCGGGTCAGCGCCTCGGACAGAACGGGACTCGACGCCCTGCGCGAAGCCCTGATCCGCAACCTGCCCGAAGACTACAACCAGCCCGAAATCACAGGCAGCCTCGCCTCGACAGGCGACGTGGTGATGCTCGTTATGCCGCAGGATATCCAGGCCCCCAAGGGACGCCTCATCCTGCCGCAAGTCCAGACGATCCGCGAGCTGCTCGATAAGAAGTGCCGCGTGGTCTGCTGTACCACCGACCAGATCGAAGGCACGCTCTCGTCGCTGGCCGCACCGCCGAAACTGATTATCACCGACTCGCAGGTTTTCTCGACTGTCTATGCGCAGAAGCCCGCCGCAAGCCTGCTAACTTCGTTCTCGGTGCTCTTCGCCCGTTACAAGGGCGACATCGACTACTTCGTGGAGAGCGCGGCAGCCATCGGGCAGCTCCGCGAAGACTCCCGCGTGCTGATCGCCGAAGCCTGCACGCACGCTCCGGTGGGCGAAGACATCGGCCGGGTCAAAATTCCGGCGATGCTCCGCAAACGGATCGGACCCGCACTGCGGGTCGATGTGGTTGCCGGCACGGACTTTCCCGCCGACCTCACGCCCTACGACCTGGTAATCCACTGCGGCGCCTGTATGTTCAACCGGCGCCACGTATTGAGCCGCGTCGCCCAGGCCCGCGCCCAGCACGTCCCGATGACCAACTACGGCGTGGCGATCGCTTACCTGCAAGGGATTCTCGACAAGATCGAATATTAACCCCAAACACATATCCAAAAGAGTGGGCCGTCCGACAACTGGACGGCCCACTCTTTATCAAAAACCGAAACTATTCCGGCAAATACTATTTCGCCTCCGACGGGAAATACTTCATATACTGTACGCGCTGGAACATGGCCGAAGTGTCGTTCTTGAAATTCAGACGCCCCCGGAACTCATCGAGCGAACCGAAACCCTGCCGCTCGGACCAACGGTCGATGTACTCGTTCATTTCGGCAATGACTTCGAATCCCTTCTGGTGGATCGCCGTGCAGACCTGCACTGCCTCGGCTCCGCACAAAAGCGCTTTGACCGCAGCCTCGCCATCGTGCACGCCCGTCGAAACAGAAAGGTCCAACTGCGGCAACACGGCCGAACAGATCGCCACCATACGCAGGACGTTGCGCAATTCCGTCGGCTCGCTGTAAGGCGAACTCTCTACGAAAGTCATCCGCTCGACATCCACGTCCGGCTCGAAGAAACGGTTGAAAAAGACTACGCCCCGGGCCCCGTGACCGAGCAAAGCGCTCGACAAGGCGAAGACATTGGTCAGGCGCATGGGCAGTTTCACCGAAACGGGAATCTTCACCGCACCGGCCACCCGACCGACGATCTCCGCATAGTTCAACTCCAGTTCGCGAGCCTGGGCATGAATGTCCGTAGATTGGATGAAAATATTAAGCTCCAACGCGGAAGCACCGGCATCGGCCATCGCCGTAGCGTATTCGATCCAATCGCCTTTATCGACCACGCAATTGATGCTGGCGATTACCGGAAGCTCCGTCTTCGACCGCGCCTCCTGCACCAACCGGAGAAATCCGGCCTTGTAATCCTCGCCCAGATAACGCTGCAAATAAACCTCCGCATCGCCGTAAGCCGAATCGGATACGGTGTCCAGCGCAGCCGCATGGTGCAGGATCTGCTCCTCGAATATGGATTTGAGCACTACGGCACCGGCACCGCTCGCAGCGCACTGCTCGACGCTCTTGACATTGGAGGTATAGGGAGAACTGCTGACAATGATCGGACTCGGAAGATCCAGCCCCAGGTATTTTGCTCGCATCGTTTCTATGGATTTTTATGGTTTATTTTTCGAAAAATACGTAAAATTATGATTTTGTGCAAAAAGTTACCCAATCAATTTGAAATAGCGACTCTATCGGGGTAATCCATACAGGCGGTAGATTCTTCTCAAAATACTAACAGACAGGGCTTCCCGGAATCCCAACGTTCGAACACCTGCTTTTAGCCCTACGCAGCGCGTAACATCAATGCGAATTTACCGTTTGAATACTTCAAGCCTGTAAAACAACGACTTCAACTGTTGCACTCATGGCTCGCACGGCCAGCCTACACTTGCATAAAACCGCAAAGAAAAAACAAAAAGGAGTCGCACAAACTGTGCAACTCCCTGACTTTCAAGTGGACCCAGAGGGGCATGATCCCACGACCTTCGGATTATGAGTCCGCTGCTCTAACCGACTGAGCTATGGGTCCTTTTGCATCCGGGAAAATCCGAATACGGACACAAAAATAGGAATTTCGACCGGATTCACAAAATAAAAACCCATTTTTTCATTTCGAGACGCCAGCACAAACCCGTTTCGCTCAAATCGATTCCCTGTTTTACGCCCCTGCATCGCAAGAAAAACAGCCGCACCGGAATTTTCCGCAACAACTAACCGACCCGATCGCAAGATTTTCTTCGGAAAATTAGCTAACTGGAAAAAATTTACTACCTTTGCTCCGCTTAAGCATCTAATTACAAACAAAACAAACGAAATGAAAAAAGGTATTCATCCCGAAAATTATCGTTTAGTGGCATTCAAAGACATGTCGAATGACCACGTGTTTTTGTGCAGGTCCGCCGTTTCGACAAAAGAAACCATCGAAGTGAACGGCGAAACCTATCCCGTGTATAAGATGGAAATTTCCAACACCTCTCACCCGTTCTACACCGGTAAGATGAAGTTGGTGGATACCGCTGGTCGCGTCGATAAGTTTATGAGCCGTTACGCAAAACGCTACGATAAGAAAGCCGCCAAATAGTTCGAAGGACCGTTTGACGCTTCAAAATAAAAAAGGATTCGCCTGGGGCGAATCCTTTTTTATTCTCCTTCGGCGCCCGATTCTCACCGGTCCGCATTCGCCGGATGCCGCACACTCCGACCGTCGTCAAAAAGCGCAGGGGACATCCGCTTTATCCGTCCCGAAGCTGCCGACCGGAATCGGCAGCATACGCAAGATGGTACACGACCAATCATCCGGTCCGGCCCGAAACAGGACAAAAGAACTTTTACGGAAAAAATTTGGGGGTTTGCGGCACAAACATTACTTTTGTAATCTACTAAAATTACTGTTTTTATGGAATTCGAAGGTGTCGTATATAAAATCCTGCCCCTGACACAAGGTACGTCCGCCCGGGGAGAATGGCAGCGTCAGGACGTGGTTTTCGAGCTGCCCTCGGAATTTTCACGCAAAATCTGCGTCACGTTCTTCAACAAGCCGAGCGACGTGGCCAAACTCCGCGAAGGGGCTACCTATACGGTTTCGGTAAACGTCGAATCCCGCGAATATAACGGCCGCTGGTATACCGATGTGCGGGCATGGCGCCTGCAACCCAAAGAAACCGCTCAAAACGCCGGGATCCCGCCGATGCCCGACGCGGCCCCGCTCGAAGAGCCATCGTACAGTACTCCCGCAGCAGAAGTAGACGACCTGCCCTTTTAATTTTTCACGCACGAAGGCAGAAGCCATCCGCTCTCTAAAACAACAAAATAGCCGACCCTACAAAGGTCGGCTATTTTTCGGTCCCCGGGAGGCGACTACTTCTTCACCGGAAGAGCAGAATTCGCTGCCTGAGTCGTCGCAGCCGCAGCTTCATCCGTTGTTGCCGGGGTCGTTTCCTCAACGAAAGGAATCACATCCTCCAACTCTACCTCGAATTTAAGAGCCGAATTAGGCAAGATATACTTACCGCGCGCCTGCCGACCATAAGCCAGTTCCGCAGGAATCCAAAGCGTTATCTTACCGCCTTTGCCGATCAGTTTCAAACCTTCGGTCCAGCCGGGAATCACCTGTCCCAATTCGAACTCGACAGCTTCGTCCTTGTCATAACCTTCCGGATCTATCTGCTTGAGGTACTCCTTCATCTCTTCGGGCTTGTTCTCGAAATAGGAGCTGTCGAAAACCTGCCCCTTATAATTGGTTCCCGTATAATAAACTTTTACCCGGTCGCGGGAGTCCGTCGGCATCAGGGTCTCATCGCCCTTCTTTTCGATCTTATAAAGTAATCCCGATTCGGTTTTCTGAACGCCGGATTTCTTCTCGATCGAAGCGATCCACTCTTCATTGGCTTTCTTGTTCTCGGCAGGACGAACCACCGAATACCAGTTCCGCAAGAATTTGACTGCTTCCTGCTCGGTCATGCGGGCTTCTTCACCGTTGCCGGTAATGTCTTTCAAACCCTGACCGAACCAAACCAACTGAATCGGAAGGTCTGCTCCCAGCATATTGTTACCCAGATCGATACCGAAAGCATACGAAATGAACCGACGCTCCTCCTCGCTCTCGAACATCGCGGGATCGGCCAACGACTCTTCGGGTGTCTTCAGCGAATCGGGAGTCATCGCGTTCTTCTTGGCAATAGCCTGAGCGCGTTCCGGACGCGTAACCATAAAGAACGTGCGCAATGTATCGAGTGCCTCTGGATGCGTCATTTTTGCCGTTCCGAGGGCACCTTCGGTCACACCTTCGGTCATCGCGTCGAAATCGAAGGGAATATCCGACATCATCCGGTTGAGTCCCGCTCCGACGTTATTACCCAAAGCGTACGACAAAGAGTCGAACTGCGACTTGCTGCCCATCGTGATCGAACCGTTGCTGCGGCTGCACGAGGCGAAAATTACGGCACCAGCTAACAGTGCCATGAAACACAATGTTCTTTTCATCTTGTTGATATAATTATGTATTAAATTGTTATTTCCGTTTCGATAACTGCACAAATATATAAAATATTTTACGGGCAGCCGATTTTATTTTTCAGCCCCCTCTTGAAAAAGAAGTCAGCGGACATCGACGAGTTCGATCTCGTAGAACAACGTCGCGTTCGGGACCACGCCCAATTTCTTGTCGCCTTCGGCCCCGTAAGCCAGGCGGGAGGGTATCCATACATTCATTCGACCGCCTTCCCCGACGAGCCGCACGCTCTGCCGCAACCCGGGCATCAGATCGCCCACGGCCGTGCGCGTGGTGTCTCCTCGTTCGTACGAAGACTCGACGACCTTTCCATCGACCGTCTTGGCCACAAAACGGATCGCCACCGTATCCCGGTCGCTTCGGGGCGTCTTGGACTCATCACCGATCTCCAGCACCTCGTACGTCAGCCCCGTATCGGTCTTGGCATAGGAGCGATTGCTCTTGCGGAAATCCTCCAGAAACTGTTCTTCATAGGCCCGAATCTGTTCGGGCTGCGAAACATTCACGTAACGCAGATAAACCGCACGGGCCTCGTCGGGCGTCATCCGGGCCGTCCGGGCATATACGTCCCGCACGGCCTGGCACACGGCTTCGACGTTGAGGGTCGAATCCATCCGCTGCAAATTATATCCCACATTCAGACCGATCACATAAGCGACCGAATCCGTTTCGTTACGCAACTCCATGCTCCCCGTTCCCCGGGAACAGGCACCCAGCAGGAACAGTCCCGCTGCGGCGATCAACCGATATTTCTTCATATACGTGTCTTTTTTTTGGAAAAGAGGAAAATCAGCACCGTACCCAATACGGCCGACGCGAACGATCCCATCAGAATGGCGATCTTGCCCCGGCTGACGATCTCGGCATCGGCAAAGGCCAGCGTATCGACGAAAATCGACATGGTGAACCCGATACCGCCCAGGCAAGCCACCGCGAAAAGCATCTTCCAGCCGGCTCCCTCGGGCATTTCGGCCAGCTTCGTCTTCACGGCGAGCCAACTGGCCAGGAAAATACCGAGCGGCTTGCCCACGAGCAATCCGAAGAAGATGCCCGTGCCGACCGCACCGGCCTGCGGCGTAACGTGGAAGATTCGGAAGTACTCCAGCGAATCGATCGAGACACCCGCATTGGCGAATGCGAAAATAGGCATAATCAAAAATGTTACGTACGGAGCCAGCAGATGTTCGAGACGGAAGCTCATCCCTACCGAATCGGTCGCCAGCGAGGACATCATCCGCAGGTAGTACCTGTGCTCCTCGTTCGGAAAATCGTCGGCCCGGCACTCGGCTTTCAGCAGCGCATCGGACAAACCGCTCATCTTCCGCGCGAAATACTCCTTGCTATAACGGGGTTTCATCGGGATGAACATGGCGATCACCACGCCCGACAGCGTGGAATGGATTCCCGAATAATAAAACAGGGCCCAGACGACGAAAGCCGGTACCAGATAGAACATAATGCGGGTTTCGCCCACTTTATTCAGGAAATAGATGCCTACGAGGATCAGGATCGCAATCGCAAGCAGCAACAGATTGACCTCCTCGCCGTAAAACAGCGCGATCACCAGAATCGCCCCCAAGTCGTCCGCCACGGCCAGGGCCGTCAGGAAAATTTTGAGCGAAATAGGCACCCGATCGCTGAATATCGAAAGGATGCCGATGGCGAAAGCAATGTCCGTCGCCGTAGGGATTCCCCAGCCGGGTGCCGCGACGGTTCCCGCGTTGAACGAATAGATCAATGCAGGCACCACCATACCGCCCAAAGCCGCCAACACGGGCAGAATCGCCTTCCTGACGGAAGAGAGCTGTCCGATGACGATTTCGCGTTTGATCTCGAGACCGATCAAAAAGAAGAACACCACCATCAACCCGTCATTGACGAAGGTCTGGAGGGTCAGGCCCCGGGGAAACATCCAGTCGATCAGACTGCCGGGACCACGCACCACCAAAGCGATGTCGATGTTGAGCACCCGCTGGTAATACTCCGCCGTCCAGGGAAGATTGGCCAGCAGCATCGCAACGGCGACACTGAAGAGCAACACCAGTCCGCCCGACCAGGGAGCCTCCAGAAAACGACGCCCCCGCAACTGAAACTGATAATGTTGCCGGACCCAGCGGTACATGGAAAAAAGCCTCATTGTCTATTCATATTTATATTCGTAATCCAAAATAAACCGTCTTCCCCGGCAGAATTCACGCCCTGTCGGAATCAACCTCTTCCTGCCGACGAAGTCCGCAAGGCCAGGCCGCACAATTTGTAGAGCACGCGGGCTCCTACGACCGCGTCGATCTTATCTTCCGGGCAGGGAACGACCTCCACCAGGTCGAACCCGGCGATGCGGCGGCCCGAATCGGCCACGCACTCCATCAGGTAAACCACCTGTTCAAAAGTGATGCCGCCCGGAACGGGAGTGCCCGTATGAGGACAATGTTCGATGGTGAGTCCGTCGATGTCGAAACTGATATAAACCACCTCGGGCAGCTCGTCCACGATGCGGCGGCAGCTTTCGGCCCAGGTCGTTCCCGCGAATCCGGCGCGAGCGAGCGAGCGCGAATCGAACATAGCGATCCGCCCGTCCGAAGCGGCCCTTTCGGCCTCGGCATCGCAATAATCCCGCACGCCGACCTGCACGAGCTTGCTCACCTGCGGCAGGTCGCGCAGTACGTTGAACATGATCGAAGCGTGCGAAAATTCGAATCCCTCGTACGCCTCACGCAGGTCGCAATGGGCATCAATATGGAGAATTCCCAGCGAACCTTCCTTCTCGGCAACGGCACGGATCAAACCGTACGGCGTCGAATGGTCGCCTCCGACCAGCCCTACGACCTTACCTTGCGAGAGCCACTGGCGGGCCTGACGGTAAATATTGTCGTTCATGGCTGCACAGCCTTCGTTGATACGGCGCAGACGGCGCTCGATACGTTCGTCGTCCGGCGCTCCGCCCTCTTCGAGATGTTCGATCACCCGTTCGGCATCGGCCCGCAGCTTGCGGGACTCCTCCTGCAGCGAATAGTCGATGTCGGCCGTAGCGATGCCTCCGAGCCAGGCTCCCGGCGCCGAAGCATCGTAAAGATCGAGCTGTGTGGAGGCTTCGATCAGGGCATCCGGCGCCAAAGCCGTTCCGGCACCGTAGGATACGGTCACGTCCCAGGGTGCGGAAACAAGCACCAGCGCAGCCTCCTCGGGCGTGAACGGCAAACCGTAATAAGCGCCGTTGTCCACCCCCACCCCGTTGGGATTGAATGTTTTCAGATCCATAGTCTTTCCTTGTAAGAATTACAAAGATAGTAAATTTTTGATTTTCCGCCATCGTTATCACCGATAAACCCCGTTTTTAACGGGGTGCCGACCGGCCGACCCGGACGACGCCCGAAGCGGGAGCCGTATGCACCGGCGCACGGTTCCCGTAAAAAGGAGCTCAAATAAATTTGGCGCCGCCCTCGCCCTGCACTATCTTTGCTCCGCAATTAACCAATTCGAATACCGTCGTGAAAATCGTCGCCGACAATGCCATACCTTTTTTGAAAGGAGTACTCGAACCTTATGCCCGGGTGGAATACCTCCCCGGGAAAACCATCGCAACGGCCGATGTCCGGGATGCCGACGCCCTGATCGTCCGTACCCGCACCCGGTGCGACGCCGCCCTACTCGAAGGATCGTCCGTCAAACTGATCGCAACGGCGACCATCGGCTTCGACCACATCGACACGGAGTATTGTCGGCGACACGGCATCGAAGTAGCGACCGCCGCAGGATGCAATGCACGGGGCGTACTGCAATACGTCGCTGCAGCACTGGTCCGCCTCTCACGAGTACAGGCCTGGGAACCTGCAGACAAAACCCTCGGAATCGTCGGTGTAGGACACGTCGGGTCGCTCGTCGAGGCCTACGCCCGGACGTGGGGATTCCGCGTCGTGGCATGCGATCCCCCCCGCGAAGAGCGCGAGCACGGCGGATTCCTGCCGCTCGAAGAGGTGGCGTGCCAGGCCGACATCCTCACCTTCCACACTCCGCTGGACGATACGACCCGGCACATGGCCGGGGCGAAGCTCTTCGAGCGAATGAAGCCCGGCAGCATCCTCATCAACACTTCGCGCGGCGAGGTAGTCGATGGGCAGGCGCTCCGCGAAAGCGGTTTGCAATACGTCCTCGACGTCTGGGAACACGAGCCCGATCTCGACCCGCTACTGCTGCGGGACGCATTGCTCGCCACCCCTCATATCGCCGGTTATTCCGCCCAGGGCAAGGCCAATGCAACGGCCCTGTCCGTCCGGACGATCGGCCGGTACTTCGGACTGTCGCTCGGGGAGTGGTATCCGTCAAACATCGCCCCGTCCCGTCCCCGGGCGATCTCCTGGCAGGAGCTTTGCGACACGATAGACGACCGCTTCGACATCGCCGCCGAAAGCAGACGGCTGAAAGAGAACCCCGAAAAATTCGAAACGATACGCAACGAATACCGCTACCGGGAAGAATATTTTTAACAATTTAGATGCTTTTTTCTTAACTTTGCGGCCGAAATCGACCGCACCGCCCATTATGTATCGTAAACTGATCAAACCCATCCTGTTCGCCATGAACATCGAGCGTGCCCACAGCACGGTCCTGTTCCTGTTGCGCATGATCGGGAAAATCCCGGGCGGACGAGCGCTGCTGCGTGCCATGTACCGCACCGAGCACCCTTCGCTCGAACGGGAGGTATTCGGACTTCGGTTTCCCAACCCGATCGGTCTGGCGGCGGGTTTCGACCGCAACGGAGAAGCGTTCCGCGAACTTTCGGCCCTGGGCTTCGGATTCGTCGAGATCGGTACGGTCACGCCCCAACCCCAGGCCGGCAATCCCCGACCCCGCATCTTCCGGCTGCCCGCAGACCGGGCGATCATCAACCGTTCGGGCCTCAACAACAAGGGGTTGTACAAGGCCATCGCCCAGCTCCGCCACCGGCACGACCGGCTCATCATCGGAGGCAACATCGGCAAAAACACGCTGACACAACCTTCGCAGGTCGCGGCCGACTACCTCAAAATGTTCCGCAACCTCTACCAATACGTCGATTATTTTTCGATCAACGTCTGCTGCGACAACTGTGCGGACGGCAGCGTATCGCACAACAAAGCCCACCTGATGAATATTCTGCAGCCGCTCTTCGATTTTCGCCGCGGCCAGAACCAGTACCGGCCGATCCTGCTGAAAATATCGCCCGACCTGCCGGACCCGCTTATCGACGAAGTGACCGACCTGATGCTTTCTACGCCGCTGGACGGCATCGTGGCCGTGAACGGTACTTTCTCGCGCAAAGGTCTCGAAACCGATGAGGAGACGCTCGACGAAATCGGCAGCGGCCGATTGAGCGGAGCTCCCCTTACGCAGCGGGCCATCGAGGTAGTGCGCCGCATCCACCGACGTTCGCACGGAGCCTATCCGATCATCGGCGTCGGAGGCCTGATGAATGCCCGGGATGTGAAAGCCATGCTCGCCGCCGGCGCGAGCCTCGTCCAGCTATACACGGGATATATCTACGAAGGGCCCTCCCTGGTCAAGGAGATCTGCCGGGCCCTGATCGACGACGCAGCGTCCGAAGCCTCCGCTTCGCCCGCGCCGGGGAAATAATTCAATCTTACCACCATGAAAGCATCTATTCTTACGATCGGCGACGAAATCCTGATCGGGCAGATCGTGGATACCAATTCGGCGTCGATCGCCCGTCACCTGAACAATGCGGGCATCGTCGTCTGGGAGCGCACATCGGTCGGCGACCAGCGCGAGCAGATCACCGAGGCCGTAAAACGGGCCATGAACCAGAGCGACGTAGTCATCCTGACCGGCGGCCTCGGCCCCACCAAGGACGACATCACGAAAAAGACCCTCGCCGAGCTCTTCGGCTCCCGGCTCGTATGCGATCAAACCGTCGCCGACCACGTACGGCGCATGCTCGAAGCGCGCGGAATCGAATACAACCGCCTGAACCGCGATCAGGCGCTCGTCCCGGCGTGCTGCACCGTGCTTTTCAACGCCCACGGCACAGCCCCCGGCATGTGGTTCGAACAGAACGGCAAAGTCGTGGTTTCGCTGCCGGGCGTTCCCTTCGAAATGGAGCACCTGATGACCGACGAGGTAATGCCTCGTCTGAAAGCCCGTTTCTCCCTGCGGCAGATCGTACACCGCACGCTGATCACGGCAGGTCTGGCCGAATCGATGCTGGCCGAAAAGATCGCCGACTGGGAAAATGCCCTGCCCCCGTACCTCCACCTGGCATATCTGCCCGCACCCGGCGTGGTGCGGCTGCGCCTGTCGGCTTACGAAGTCGAAGGCGAGAGCGTATCGCACGAAATCGACCGGCAATTCGCCGCCCTGCAACGCATCATTCCCCGCTACGTCCTCGGATTCGAGCGGGCGACCATGCAGGAGATCGTCCACAACCTGCTGACGCGGCGTCGGCAGACTCTCGCCACGGCCGAGAGCTGCACGGGCGGCAGCATCGCGGCCCGCTTCACGGCAATACCCGGAGCATCGGCCTATTTCCTGTGCGGAGTGGTGGCTTACAGCAACGAATCCAAAAGCAACCTGTTGGGTGTCGATCCCGAAACGATCGCCTGCCGGGGCGCCGTCAGCGAGGAGGTCGCACGGCAGATGGCCGAAGGAGCACGCCGCACCGCCGGAGCCGACTATGCCGTCGCAACCACCGGCATCGCAGGTCCTGCGGGCGGCACGGAACAGAAACCCGTCGGCACGGTCTGGATGGCCGTAGCCGGCCCGCACCGTACCGTGACCCTGCTCAAACAATGCGGCACCGACCGGGGACAAATCATCGACCGGGCGAGCGCCTTCGCACTCGCGCTCCTGCGCGACGAAATCGAACGGGATGCCGCCGGAGAATAACCCGGTTTCGACACTTCCCAAAGCCCCCTGACTTCCGGAGCCTCGAAAGGTTCCGGAAGTCTTCATATCCCCGTCTCTGGAACAAGCCCCGTTCCTCCCGGAACGCATCCAACCCTTTCCGATACGCTGTCCGGCCGGACGCCCCCGAAAATCGCGAAACAAAAGCCCGATACGATCACTAGCACCGTCCGATGAAATTCAAAGGCGGATCATTGAACACACCCCGTCGAAAAGAGTTAATTCTCCGACCGTAATTACGGGCACCTCATACCGCTATATATCAAACATTCGCCTTCCAAAACCGAAATTCGAAGCTATTCCCGAACAGATTCTTCCTCCCGGTCAGCGACAAAATCACCCAGTTATTCCCACCGCCCCTCTATCCGCACGATTTTCGGAAACACGGGAACGGCCTTGAAAACGGGATCTTTCGACAAATATACTTTTTGAGAAATGATATAAACGAAATGAGAGAGCAATATACGCCTGCTCCCTTCATCTTTGCTGCAACAAAATAGCATCCGTATTCCCGACCGTCAAAAGCCCCGAACGAAAGTCCTCCCGGCAAACAGATTTCGAGGCCGATCGAACGACACCGGAAAGCCGATCGATACGGACCGGCGCACACCGCCCCGAAATGATCCGAGCACATGATATACATCGGTTATTCCCGAAAAGAAAAACCGACAAGTCTAACCATCAAAAAACAAAACCCATGAAAAGATTCTTACATTTGCTCACAGGGATTTGCACCCTCGCCCTGGCTCTTCAGGCCTGTACCAAGTCTCCGGCCGAAAACCCGGGAAGAACGGACGATCCCGGAAACGACGAACAAAACAGCAAGGTAACCCTTACTCTCTCGACGCCCCGCACCCGCACGACGCTCGTCAGCGAAACCTACGTCCACTGGAGCGAAGAGGATATTGTACAAATCAACGGCACGAATTTGCCCGTAATCCCCGATCCGAATGATCCGACACGCGCAACGATCTCCAATGTGGACACCGCCGAAGAGTACGTGGCTCTCTACTCTCCGGACAACGGCGGATATATCCCGGAGCGAGAGGTCGTCGAAGCCTACTTCCGCCCCGAAGTGCCCCATACTCCCGACTCGTTTTACACGACAGGAGGCAATCCGATGGTGGCATACAGCACATCCACCTCGCTGGAATTCAAAAATATCGGCGGATTACTCCGCATAGGAGTGACCGGCGATGCGTCGATCGCGTCGGTTATGCTGTCGGGCAATGCGGGAGAACCCATTGCCGGACACTTCGAAATCTCGAAAAGCGATCTGGCTTCCGGCAGCCTCGATTTCGCTCCCGGCGAAGGTTCCGCACAATTCGTCAGCACCTCCGTCACGATGACCTGCACGGAGAATGTACGACTCGATGCGAACTCTCCGACCTATTTCTACTTCGCGCTGCCGGCAGCCGAATACACGGAAGGATTCACCGTAACGCTTACCGACAGCGAAGGCAACACCTGCCTCCGGCAAACGCATAACTCCGTCTCGATCGAGCGTGCGACCCTCAAGTCGATGGAACCGATTGCGTTCGAAAAGGACAAAGCGCTTACGGTCACTTTAGGAGAAATCGCGGCGAACTCCGTTACCTGGAATATCGAAGGTAATCCCTCGACCGACCTGCGGACCCTGCTCGTCACCAAAGCGATGTGGGATCATTTCATCGCACAGGAATATTACCTCGACAATCCGCAAAAACTCACGTCCGAAATCCTCGCGGCCTATTCCGCCACCATTCCGACCGACGACAACGGCCGTTACGAAGAGACTGCAACCCAGGCAAGAGCCGTAAACTCGATGCAGCCCGTACAGGAAGACAACGACTACCTCGTCTTGGCCGCCTATTTCTCCGGCACCCAATCCGTCGGCGTAATCCCCGCCCCGGTTCCCGTTCACACTCCGGCCGCCACAGGCCCGGCTCCCGAAGTGAATGTCACCGTCTCTTCGGCCGGCAGCACTACGATCGATGTACTTACCACCACCAGCAACGCATCCGGCATCCTTACCGCACTCTTCTTCAAAAGCGATTACGACAATGTATTCAGCCGGGAGGGAATAGACGAAGAGTTGATCGCAAAGTACGGCAATGCATGGACGGCAGAGCAGGTAGAGCAGGCCAACAACGGAGGATATACACTCCAATACATTTCGCTTCCGCCGGAAACGGAATTCGTTATGCTAATTTCGGTCTCCAGCGCAGCAGGCAAAGCTACGCTCAAGAAAGAAATAATTGCGACCGAACCGTACGTCGATCCTTCTGCCGAATGGATCACCGTTTCCTCCGAAGCCACGTTCGTTTGCGGCTTCTTCTTCAACCAAAGCATCCCCTCCTTGTCGAACGTGATCAATATTACGAACCTTAAAGTCGAAAAACTCGCCGATCGCGACCTCTTCCGTCTGACCGACGCCTTCTCCGTCTCCCGGATCCCCGAACTTGCGGCCAGCGGCATATACAGCGATCTGTCCGGCAGTCCGTATTATTTCTATATGGATGCGACCGACCCGAACAATGTAAAAGTCGTCAATGAAGTGTGCCAACTCGGCATCGTTCACAACGAATACGGAGCAATGAGCGTCGGCAACGACTTCAACATCCAAGGCGGCGAAGAGTACCAGCACGGTACGTACAACCGAGCGGAAGGCACGATCCGAATCGGCGTGCTCATTTGCTATGCCGACAGCCAACAACTCTTCGTCACGCCATTCAACAGTACGCTATATCTGAATCCCGAAACGCCCGGAAACAGTGTTTCGACCGAAAATTTCAAGAAAGACCCTGTCGCAATTCCCTGGTAAGTCAGGACCCCCGAAAACAGAGACACCGGCCCTTTTTCAGGCCGGTGTTTTGTTATTTGGCCAAAAGATTGTATATTTGCACTCCCCGAAATGGGATTACAATTAAATTTTAACCAAAATGAAAGTTTGCGAAATTACAGGCAAGGTAGCGGTGATCGGCAACAATGTTTCCCACTCGCACCACAAGACCAAACGCAAGTTCAGCCCCAATCTGAAGAACAAGCGCTTCTGGTCTGAAGAGGAAGGCCGCTGGATCACCCTCAAGGTATCTGCCGCCGGAATCAAAACAATCAACAAGAAGGGCCTCGCAGTAGCGCTCCGCGAAGCTGCCGCACCCAAAAAGGTTTACTAAAACTCAAGTGACAAATGGCAAAGAAAGGCAACAGAGTGCAGGTGATTCTCGAATGCACGGAACAGAAAGCTAGCGGTGTTCCGGGAATGTCCCGCTACATCACGACCAAGAACAAGAAAAACACCCCCGACCGTCTGGAGCGCAAGAAATACAACCCGTTCCTGAAGAAGGTGACCATTCATCGTGAAATCAAATAATTTTAGTGCTATATGGCAAAGAAAGTAGTCGCAACGCTGAAAACCGGTACGGGCAAACAGTTCACCAAATGTATCAAAATGGTGAAATCCGACAAAACCGGTGCATACATCTTCAAAGAGGGCATCATCGCCAACGACCAGGTGAAAGACTTTTTCGCCGAGAAGAAATAAATGCAATGCATTAGGCGAAACGAATGTTTTCGGATCGCAAGGCCGGAAAGAATCATCCGCCGGACCGGATTCGGAAAACAACCTAAAAATTCGATTCCGCTTAATACAAAGGGCATCCTCAACGGATGCCCTTTGTATTTTCACCGACCCGCAACCCGGCAGAACAGCACCGATCATCGAGGAATCATTCGTACCTTCGTTCCTCTTGCGGTTCTTCGCCTCGACAAAACGGGAATAAATTCGCTTTGCACCACCCGATTTATCCGTATCTCTAACTTTGCCTAAATACTCCAACGCGGCAACGCTCAAAAAAATTTGGCTCCGCCGGCTGGTTGTACTATCTTTGCAGAAGACAGGAAGCGATTCGGCAATCTTTGCGTGCAAGCCCACACGATTGCTTTTATCTTTCACTATCTTTGACGTAGTCTTAAAATGTTCTCGGAAAACTGGCAACAAGTTCCCGTTTTCTCTGGGCTTTTCGTATTTTTGCAACATTACTAATATAACAATATTTTATGGGATTCTTCGATCTTTTCAAGAAAAAACAGAATACACAGCCGACGACTCCGGCGGAACGATCTCAACCGACTTCTCCGGAAAACCACCGGCCGGCTGCGGTCGAAAATACGACGAAGCAGGAAAATACCTCTCCCCAGCCGGCTGCCCGAACCGCTGACCGGGAGCAGGCGGAACTCAACTCCGGTCTGGAGAAGACCAAAACGGGCCTCTTCTCGAAACTGGCGCGGGCCGTTGCCGGTCGATCGACCATCGATACACAGGTGCTCGACGATCTGGAGGAGGTGCTCATCACCTCCGACGTAGGCGTGGAAACCACCGTGAAGATCATCGAACGCATCGAAGCCCGCGTCGCACGGGACAAGTATATGAACACCTCGGAGTTGCAATCGATCCTGCGCGACGAGATCGCCCAACTGATGGAGGAGTCGCACCGCTCGACCGAAAACTTCGGACTCGACGTCGAGGAAGGCGTCCCCTACGTCATCATGGTCGTCGGCGTGAACGGCGCCGGCAAGACCACGACGATCGGCAAACTCGCGGCCCAGCTCACCCGGGCCGGCCTCAACGTCTATATCGGCGCTGCGGATACGTTCCGTGCGGCCGCCATCGACCAGTTGGCCGTATGGGCCGAACGGGCCGGCGCCACGATGATCCGTCAGGAGATGGGCTCCGATCCGGCGTCGGTGGCCTTCGACACCTTGAAATCGGCCGTGGCGAACAAGGCCGACGTCGTACTGATCGACACGGCGGGCCGCCTGCACAACAAGGTCGGCCTGATGAACGAGCTGACCAAGATCCGCAACGTGATGGGCAAGGTTATCCCCAACGCCCCGCAGGAGGTGATGCTGGTGCTGGACGGTTCGACCGGACAGAACGCCTTCGAACAGGCCCGGCAATTCACCCAGGCCACGCAGGTCACGTCGCTCACCATCACCAAGCTCGACGGCACGGCCAAGGGCGGCGTGGTGATCGGCATCAGCGACCAGTTCCGCATTCCCGTCCGCTACATCGGCATCGGCGAAGGTATCGACCAGCTCAAGATGTTCGACCGCAAGGAGTTCGTGAACGCCCTTTTCGGCAGCGAAGCAAAATAAAATCTCCCGTGAATGAAGAAAATTAACGTCATCACCCTCGGGTGCTCGAAAAACACGGTCGATTCGGAACACCTGATGGCCCAGCTCGCAGCCGCAGGCTATACGGTCACGCACGACAGCGACCGCACCGATGCCAAAGTCGTGGTCATCAACACCTGCGGCTTCATCGGCGACGCCAAGCAGGAGTCGATCGACATGATCCTCCGGGCCGCCGCCGCCAAACAGACGGGTAAAATCGAACGGCTGTTCGTCGTGGGCTGCCTGAGCGAGCGTTATGCGGAGGAGCTGCGTGCCGAGCTGCCCGAGGTCGATGAGTTCTTCGGCGTGAAGGATTGGGACGACATCGTTCGGGCGCTGGAGGCGACTCCCCGGCCAGCGCTTGCGACCGAACGCCGGCTCACCACCCCGAAACATTACGCTTACCTGAAAATTTCCGAAGGCTGCAACTGGAAGTGCGGTTATTGCGCCATTCCCCTGATTCGGGGGCCCCACGCTTCGGTGCCGATGGAAACCCTGCTGGAAGAGGCCCGGAAGCTGGCCGCAGGCGGTGTGCGCGAACTGATCGTAATCGCACAGGACACGACCTACTACGGCCTGGACCTTTACGGCAAACGACGCCTGGCCGAACTGCTCGAAGCCTTGTGCCGCATCGACGGCATCCGCTGGATCCGGCTCCACTACGCCTACCCCACGGCTTTCCCCGACGAGGTGATCGAAGTGATGGCCCGCGAACCCAAAATCTGCAAATACCTCGACATTCCCTTCCAGCATATCTCCGACGACCAGCTCGCGGCCATGCACCGACGCCATACCAAGGCCCAGGCTTACGAACTGATCGACAAACTGAGGCAGGCCATTCCCGACCTCGCGCTGCGCACGACCCTGCTGGTCGGATATCCGGGCGAAACCGAAGCCGACTTCGAAGAGCTTCTGGAATTCGTGCGCACGGTACGGTTCGAACGACTGGGCGTATTCCCCTATTCCGAAGAGGAGGGAACCTATTCGGCCCGGAATCTGCCGGACGATGTTCCGGAAGAGGTCAAACAAAGTCGTGTAGAACGAGTAATGGCGCTTCAGAATGAGATCTCGCTCGAAAACAACCGGGCACGTATCGGTCAGTTGGAGCGGGTCATCATCGACTCCCGGCAGGGGGATTTCTACGTAGGACGGTCGCAATACGACTCGCCCGAAGTGGATCAGGAGATCCTGATTCCGGCCGCAGGCCGCAGGCTGATCCGCGGTTGCTTCTATCAGGTGCGGATCACCGCAGCCGAAGACTACGACCTCTACGGCGAACTCGAAACGAAATAAAAGACAATCATCACATCTTTCAATGTAGCGTTATCCGACAGTCGCAGGATCGAATCCGACGGTCGCTAACTCACGGCCTCCGGTCGTGTCCGCAATTCACCCCTAATTCCCTTCCCGGGAGGGGAATTGGGCCGCTACGCTTCCCATAACGGGGGACACGAAAGGATATGATCATGAAATAAAATTTTGTCGTTTGACGTTTTTTATATACCTTTGGGAAGGCGGAAAATATTTCCGGCGACAGATAAATGGCAGAGAAAAAGGTCATAAGCGATTTCGAGGCGCAGATTCGGCAGCTCATTGCCGACCATCGTCGGCTTACGGCCCTTTGCAAGGAAACAGCGGCGGAGCGCGACGTCTTGCGTAAAGAAAACCGCGATTTGCAAATGCAGGTAAAAGAGCTCGGCAAGGAGCTCGCCCGCGTACAGCTCAGCCAGGGACTCGCAGGAAATGCACCCGACCAAAGCAAAGCGATCGCACGCGTCAACCGTTTAATGCGGGAGGTGGACAAGTGCATCACCCTACTCAACAAACCCGACCGAATCGGCGAAGAGCTGTCGGGCAAGTAGGCAAGACATACGATAACGACCGAAGATATTTCATTTAACGGGAAGCAAGCGACATGGCCCAGCAACAGGCAATAAAGCTCAAAATAGCCGGTAAAAGTTACTCGTTTACGCTCAAGCACGAAGCGAACGAGGAACAGTCGCTGGCGGAGAAAGAGGAGCTCTACCGCCTGGCCGAACGCGAGGTGAATGCCTATGTCACCCGGTTCGAAAAAGCCAAATACGAAGGATTCTCGACACAGGACTGCCTGGCGATGGCCGCATTGCAGTTGGCGATTTCGAGCGTTTCGCTGGCCCGCAGCCGAGAAGTGGGCAGCGAAGATCTCCGCAGGCTGGAAGCGCTGCGCGACGAGATCGACGAATACCTGAACCGAATCGAAACCGAAAAGAAATAACAGGGAAGGATACGAGGGGGGACCGTATAGAAAAGTCCGCAAGTATCATCGTTCTTTACCATACGTTTAAGAAAAATCTACCCGCATAGATTCCTTAAAGCTTTGCGAAACTGAACAATTTTTACATTGGGGCAACTCACCACTTTCAAAATCAGGCTTCAACCCCTCGGGGTGCAGGCTGCGGCCTGCCGGTAGAAGGTTGCGATTTTCGGGAGCCCCCACACTTGACTGATCTTGCAGATTCGTCAAACAAGTTAAGGAATACTATGCGGTTTTTTTATGCACAAACCCTAATAACTAACAAATAATAACTCTCTAAAACAATGATGACAATCGTACTATCGAGCGTCCTGTCCGCCGTAGTCTGCCTGGGTATTTACATCCTGGTAACCAAATACGTTACCAAGAAGACCATCAAGGCACTGCGTGAAGCCGCCCGGAAAGAGGCGGAAGCGGAAGGCGAAATGATAAAGAAAGAGAAGATTCTCCAGGCCAAGGAGAAGTTCATCCAGCTCAAGAGCGAGCACGACCGCCAGGTCAATGAACGCAACCAGAAGATCGCCCAAAGCGAACAGCGGGCCAAGCAGATCGAAAACAACCTGCAAAACCAACAGCGCGAACTGGAAGGCAAGGTCAAGGAGAACGCCCGCCTCAAAGAGCAGATGGAAGCGCAGCTTCAGGTGCTCGAACACAAGAAGGAGGAGATCGACCGTCTGATGCACGAGCAGAACACGCGCCTCGAGCAGATTTCGGGCCTGAGCTCCGAAGATGCCAAGAGCATCCTGATCGAAAATATGAAAGCGGAAGCCAAAGCCGACGCTGCAGCCTACATCAACGAAACGATCGAGGAGGCCAAAATGACCGCCACGAAGGAGGCCAAGCGAATCATCGTGGCTTCGATCCAGCGTGTGGCGACCGAAACGGCCATCGAAAACGCCGTTACGGTGTTCAACATCGAAAGCGACGAAGTCAAAGGCCGCATCATCGGCCGCGAAGGTCGCAACATCCGGGCGCTGGAAGCTGCCACAGGCATCGAAATCATCGTGGACGACACGCCCGAAGCGATCATCCTGAGCGGGTTCGATCCCGTGCGCCGCGAAATCGCCCGCCTGGCCCTGCACCAGCTCGTAACCGACGGACGTATCCACCCGGCCCGAATCGAGGAGGTGGTCGCCAAGGTACAGAAGCAGATCGAAGAGGAGATCGTCGAAGTCGGCAAACGTACCGCGATCGACCTGGGTATTCACGGCCTGCATCCGGAGCTGATCCGTATGATCGGCAAGATGAAATACCGCTCCTCCTACGGACAGAACCTGTTGCAGCACGCCCGCGAAACGGCCAACCTGGCCGGCATCATGGCTGCCGAGCTGGGGCTCAACCCCAAAACGGCCCGCCGCGCCGGTCTGTTGCACGACATCGGCAAGGTGCCCGACGACGAACCCGAATTGCCGCACGCAATTATCGGTATGAAACTCGCCGAGAAATACAAGGAGAAGCCCGAGGTTTGCAACGCGATCGGCGCCCACCACGACGAAATCGAGATGTCGTCGCTTATCGCCCCGATCATCCAGGTCTGCGATGCCATTTCGGGAGCCCGTCCGGGAGCCCGTCGTGAGGTGGTCGAGAGCTATATCAAGCGTCTGAAGGAGATGGAGGACATCGCGCTCTCCTACCCCGGCGTAGTGAAGACCTATACGATCCAGGCAGGCCGCGAGCTGCGTGTAATCGTCGGTGCGGAGAAGCTCTCCGACATGGAGTCCGAAAGCCTGTCGCACGACATCGCCAAGAAGATCCAGGACGAAATGACCTACCCGGGGCAGGTAAAAATCACCGTCATCCGCGAAACCCGATCCGTGGCATACGCAAAATAGGATATTTATCCAGATACCACCATCCGGTTTCTACAACCAAAGTCCCTTTCCCCTACCATGGAAGGGACTTTTTTTACGAAACACATGAATAAAGAGTTGCAAGCCTACGTCGAACAGGCGATCCTCCCCCGTTACGAACATTTCGACCGTGCCCACGGACCCGAACACGCCCGGACAGTCATCGAACAGAGTCTGGCACTGGCCCGGCATTACCAGGTCGATCGGCAGATGGTTTACGCAATTGCGGCCTACCACGACGTGGGACTGGAGAAAGGACGGGAGATGCACCATATCCATTCGGGGGAAATCCTCGCTGCGGATACAAAACTGCGGCAGTGGTTCTCGCCGCAGCAGATCGCCGTCATGCGTGAGGCGGTGGAAGACCACCGCGCCTCGTCGGACCACGAACCCCGCACGATTTACGGACGCATCGTTGCCGAAGCCGACCGTTGTATCGACCCGCCGACCATCGTCCGCCGCACGATACAATACGGGCTGGCGAACTATCCGGAGCTGGACCGCGAGGATCAATATCGCCGCTGTGTCGATCACCTGACACATAAATACGCGGAAGGAGGCTATCTCCGACTCTGGATCCCGGAATCGGACAATGCCCTGCGCCTCGCACGACTGCGCGAGCTGATCCGCAACCGCCAAGAGCTCCGGCGGCTTTTCGACGAAATATTCGACCGGGAGATGGCTGCGAACGGCTGAAAAACCGGACCCTATTTACCGATGCCTTTCACGGCCTTATAAAATCGGAATTGCTTCTCAGTATAACCCGTTACCGGCTCCGACCGGACGCGCAGATCTGATGTCGGATGCAAAAATCACGGATACGACAAAAAAGGGGCGGCTCTTTTGCAGAGCCGCCCCGAATCATCCGATCGGACGGAAACTATTTTTGCTGAATGAACGGAAGTTTCACGACCTCGGCCTTCATCAGCTTCTCGCGGATCACGATGGCGATCTGCGTGCCGACCTTGGCGAACTCCTTCTTCACGTAACCCATACCAATCCCCTGTTTCAGACAGGGCGACATCGTACCCGAAGTCACCTGGCCGATGATATCGCCCTCAGGAGAGGCAATCTGGTAGCCATGACGCGGAATACCGCGATCGATCATCTTGAAACCGACCAGCTTGCGGGTCAAACCGCCGGCCTTCTGCTCTTCCATCAGTTTACGGTCGATGAACTCCTTGCCATCGACGAACTTGGTCAGCCAGTTCAGGCCCGCCTCGATGGGCGAAGTCGTATCGTCGATATCATTACCGTAGAGGCAGAAACCCATTTCCAGACGCAACGTGTCGCGGGCACCGAGGCCGATGTTCTTCAGCCCCTCCTTCGAACCCTCCTGCCAGAGAGCCTTCCAGAGTTTCTCGCCGTCTTCGTTGGCCACATAGATCTCGCAGCCGCCCGCACCGGTGTATCCCGTAATCGAAAGAATCGCATCCACACCGGCAACCTTCAGCTTCTTGAACGTATAGTATTCCATATCCTCCACCGGCTCGGTGCACAACTTCTGCACGATCTTCATCGCATTGGGACCCTGGATCGCCAGTTGGCAGATCTCGTCCGAAGCGTTGTAGAGCTGCTTGCCATGACCGGCCTCCAAGCCGAATTTCTTGCCCTCTTCGACGATATGGTTCCAATCCTTGTCGATATTGGCCGCATTGATTACGAGCAGATAAGTTTCGGCATCGATCCGGTAAACCAGCAAGTCGTCCACGATACCTCCCTTGCCGTTGGGCATGGTGGTATATTGCACCTTCCCGTCGTAAAGCGCCGCAACATCGTTGGTCGTGATATGCTGCAGGAACGCTTCGGCCTTGGGACCTTTTACCCAGACCTCGCCCATGTGACTCACGTCGAATACGCCCGCGTTGTTGCGCACGGCCAGGTGCTCTTCGTTGATGCCCGTAAATTCGATCGGCATGTTGTAACCTGCGAACTCGGCCATCTTAGCGCCGTTCGCAATGTGATGTTTGGTAAAAACCGTTGTTTTCATTGTCTGTTATCGATTTAATTATCAGTTATTTGATTATCAGTCTTATTCGCGGCGCTTCACGCCCATCCGGGGACAGCGGTGAAACTCCTTCGTGCGGTCGAACAGGTAGCGGTAGGTCGTATGCATCTTGTGCTTGGTGGCGCATACGTAACTCTCCACCATGCGCATCATCACCGGATTGAAATCGCCGATCCACGCAAGTTCCAACGATTTGTAGGGTAACTTCGGCACCGCCTTCTCGAACTCACGAATGATTCCCGCCTCGATGCCCTTGCCGTGGAACTCGGGGGTGACTCCGAAAATCAAGCCAAGAACCCTGTCAGCCTTATGCGCCACCTTGAGCGCCCACATCAGACGCAACTTGTTCCACCAGCCGAACTTGCCGTTGAAGGAACCGATCACCCGATTCAAATCGGGCACCATGATGAAAAAGCCGATGGGTTCGTCGTTATAGTAAGCGAAATAGACCAACCGTTCGTCGATAATCGGGCGCAACGTATTCATAATGCGGAACGCCTGTTCGCGGTCCATCGCCTTCACACCCGAAAACAGCGCCCACGCCTTGTTATAAACCAACCGGAAATCCTCGGCCACCTGCTCGAGATTCTTTTTCGAGATATGCTTGAAACAGTAACCCGGACTCTCCTCCAGGCGCTTCACGCGCTCATAAACCGAATCGCTCAACTGCCCCACCTCCAACCGACGCAGATAGGTATGCTGGTTGAAATAGTTCTGAAATCCGTAATTCTCGAACAACTCTTTATAATAAGGCGGATTGTACGCATTCTCATAGAGGGGCTGGAATTCGTACCCGCTGACCAGCAGCCCCCACCAGGAGTCCCGGGGACCGAAATTGATCGGACCGTCCATCGCCTCCATACCCCGGCTGGAAAGCCACATGCGGGCCGCATCGAAAAGCTGATCGGCCAGCTCCTGATCGTTGATAGCCTCGAAAAAGCCGCATCCTCCCGTCGGCTGTTCCTCCAGGAAAGCATGTTCCCGATCGTAAAAAGCGGCGATACGTCCCACCACTTCTCCTTTTTTATCGCGTGCGATCCAGCGAATGGCCTCGCCGTCGGAGAGCAATTCATTTTTCTTCGGGTCGAAAATAGCCCGGATAGAAGGATCGAGGGGACATACCCAATTACGATTCCCCTTATAGATTTTCCGAGGCAGATCGAGGAACTCCCGTTCCGTACGGGCATCGACGACCTCCTGCAAAATGTACTTGTCTGAACTCATTGCCTTATGAAAAAGGTTTAATCCCAACAAAGATAACGATATTTTTCCAAAATACCCGTTCATGCCCCCCAATCCGTGCGAAAACTTTTTCCTTATAATATATACGGAAGAGTCCTGGCTCGGAAAAACCGTTCAATTTCAGTTTTTCAGACAAACAAAATCACTTTGTACGAAAAAGTAATCTTTTCATGCAAAATAAATTACAATCTATAAGAATAAATACTATCTTTGCATCAACATTAAACCACAACTTAATTTCAATATATTATGAATGTTAACAATTTAATGGCAGAATTGGAGCGTAAGCACCCGGGTGAAAACGAATACCTGCAGGCCGTACGCGAAGTACTCGAGTCCATCGAGGAAGTTTACAACCAACATCCTGAGTTCGAGAAAGCCAAGATCGTTGAGCGCCTCGTAGAGCCGGATCGTATCTTCACCTTCCGCGTAACGTGGGTGGACGACAAAGGCGAAGTTCAGACCAACCTGGGCTACCGCGTTCAGTTCAACAGCGCGATCGGTCCCTACAAAGGCGGTTTGCGTTTCCACAAGGCCGTGAACCCTTCGATGCTGAAGTTCCTCGGTTTCGAGCAGACTTTCAAGAACGCCCTGACGACCCTTCCGATGGGTGGTGCAAAGGGTGGTTCGGACTTCGATCCGACCGGCAAGTCGAACGCTGAAATCATGCGTTTCTGCCAGGCTTTCATGCTTGAATTGTGGCACAATATCGGTGTCGATACCGACGTTCCCGCCGGCGACGTAGGCGTAGGCGGTCGTGAGATCGGCTTCCTGAACGGTATGTATCAGAAACTGGCTCGCAAGTACCACACCGGCGTTCTTACCGGCAAGGGCGAAACTTGGGGCGGTTCGATCCTCCGTCCGGAGGCTACCGGTTTCGGCGCACTCTATTTCGTACAGCACATGCTGCATCTGGCCGGCAAGAAACTGGAAGGCGCAAAGATCGCCATCTCGGGCTTCGGTAACGTGGCTTGGGGTGCATCGAAGAAGGCTACCGAACTGGGCGCCAAAGTGATCGCAATCTCCGGTCCCGACGGTGTAGTAACGATCCCCAACGGTATGAACGAGGAGATGATCGACTATATGCTCGAGCTCCGCGCTTCGAACCGCAATATCGTGGCTCCGTTCGCAGAGAAATTCGCAGGTACGACCTTCACTCCGGGCAAGAAGGCTTGGAGCGTGAAGTGCGACATCGCACTCCCCTGCGCATTCCAGAACGAGCTGAACGGCGACGATGCTGCCGAACTGCTGAAGAACGGCACTTGGTGCTGCGCCGAGGTTTCGAACATGGGTTGCACGCCGGAAGCTATCCACGCATTCCAGAAGGCAGGTATCCTGTTCGCACCGGGCAAGGCTGTCAATGCGGGCGGTGTAGCTACTTCGGGTCTCGAAATGACGCAGAACTGCATGCACATCTCCTGGTCGGGCAAAGAGGTGGACGAGAAACTCCACTTCATCATGGCAAGCATCCACGACGCTTGCGTGAAGTTCGGCAAGCAGAAGGACGGTCACATCGACTACGTGAAGGGCGCCAACATCGCAGGCTTCATGAAAGTCGCACAGGCTATGCTCGAGCAGGGTGTATTGTAATCCTGTTCCTTTATACGAAAAGAGGTGCGGCCGAAGGTCGCACCTCTTTCATTTTATCCGTTTCGAAGAATCGCGGTTCGGACCCGCACAAGTACTAAAAAGCGATATTCGCCGACAGACCCAAAGTCAGCGTATTAAGGTGCTGACGACTCTCGCGGACCATCGGAGGTTGCAGGTAATAAGTCGTCTGAAATCGAAGGTCGAAATTGTAGTTGGCGCGAAATGTCATGGACGTGCCGACTCCGAAAACAGGTCCTCCGCAACTCCCCAGCGTATATCCGTTCAGGGAAAAGGATTCATAATACTGATACCCGGCCAAGACCTTGCCACCGGTCCGCCAGCGTGCCGTAATCGGATATGAAAAATAGGCCCCGGCACTTGCGGCCCAACTGTCCAAACGATCCGTAGATTCGGCAACATTCAACTTGATCGGCACACTCGACACGGCCGTACGTCCTCCGAAACCGACATAAGGATTCATAAACCAAGCCCCCTCGATGCCCAGGTTCACACCTGCATTGAACTCGCCTTCGACTCCCGCAACAGGACGATACCGTCCTATCACCACATCCGTACTTACTTCCATACCGAGAAACGACGGCCGGCAATACCGATCGAAAGCAAAATCCTGCTCGAATTCCGTCAATCCCCTCTCCTTGAAAATCAAATCGGCGAACAGGTATCCCAGCTCTACGGAAAGAATACCGATCCCCGCACCTACTAATACATCGCTGAACCAATGTTTATTGTTGAGCATGCGCGAAACACCCGTTACCGTAGCCATCGAATAGCCGGCGATACTGTACCAGGGACTGCGAGGCCCGTACTCCTTATGAAGCATCGTAGCTGCCATAAAAGCCGTAGCCGTATGCCCCGACGGAAACGACTTGTTGTTCGATCCGTCGGGGCGGGGCATACGGCAGGTATATTTCAGAGAGTTGACCGCTCCGGCCATCAGCGCGACGGAAAAGGCATCCGACACCAACATCCGGCCCCACGAACTGCGCCCCCGGACTCCTCCGATTTTCAGCCCCAGCATCAACGCTGCGGGAGCATATTGCAGATAATCGTCATAATGGAGACGGAAAGACGGTACATAATCGTTCCTCAAATGACGAAATCCCCGATCCCGCTCCTGCACGACCAAACCTGCGACAATAAGGGGAACTCCGATATAGGTTATTCGATAGGCACGCGAAGAGGTTATCCGCTCCATATCCCGGACAAACGGGCTGCGGCGGAGGGGGGGGGGTAATCGGACTCAATGTATCGACCTGGGCGAAAGCGCCGATCGACACCCCCAGCAGAAGGCACAGCAACAGCAATTTCTTCATTTACCAAATACAAGATTCCGACCGCATCGGAAAAACCTGTTCTCACCGCTTACCGACAGCCGGGACGGGGACGGATGCGGCGGCGGATACTCCGCACGACATCGCCCAGAATAGCGATCAGAGAGGTATAGCCGATCACTTCGAGCCATTGTACCCACGTGAGCGGCGTAGTACGGAACACCGGACCTCCGAATTCCACGATCAATACCTGTCCGACGGCGATCAACAGCAGCACCAAGAAGAACGTACGGCTTCCCCGCAGATCGTGCAGCACCGAATGGCACGCTTCGAAGCCTTTGGCGTTGAACATATTCCAGAACTGCAGAAAGACGAATACAGAGAAGAAAACGGTCAGTTGTTCGAGACTGAGCTCGCCGGTCGTAGCACGCCAGTAGAACAGCATACCGAGCAATACGCCGACGAAAATCGTTCCGCAGGTAAAGATCGTCCGGGCCATGGCCGGTGTGATGATAAACTCGTCTTTGGGACGCGGCGGTTCGTTCATCACCGCCGGATTGGGCGGCAGGGAAGCCATCGCCAGCGCAGCGAAAGTGTCCATGATGATATTGACCCACAGAATCTGCACTACCGTAAGCGGCATCTCGGTCCCGAAAATCGAACCTACGAAAACCACGATGATCGCCGCGAAATTGATCGTCAGTTGAAACAGTACGAAACGTTGGATATTGCGGTAGAGCGAACGCCCCCACATCACGGCCGATGCGATCGACGTAAACGAATCGTCGAGCAGCGTGATGTCGCTGGCATCCTTCGCCACCGACGTACCCGATCCCATCGAGAGTCCCACGTTAGCGAAATTCAGCGCCGGTGCATCGTTCGTACCGTCACCCGTTACAGCCACGATTTCGCCCTTGCGCTGCAAAAGACGCACGAGCCGCTGCTTGTCGAGCGGTCGCGCCCGGGACATAATCTTCAGAGCCTGCACCCGCTCGAGCAGCTCCTCGTCGCTCATCGCCGCGAACTCCACGCCCGTCATTTCGTTCCGTGAGGAGTCGGTTTCATCGTGCCATAAACCGATGCGGCGTGCGATCTCACGGGCCGTGGCCGGAGTATCGCCCGTGACGATCTTAATGTCGATTCCGGCCTTCATACAACGGGCTACGGCAGCCGGCACATCTTCCCGCACCGGATCGGCGATCGCCGCCACGGCCACGAACAGCATCTGCGGATCCCGCAGCGCGTCTTCGCATCGTTCGGCCGTCGTTTCGGCATACGCCACCGCCAGCGTACGCATCGCACGTCCCTGAAACAGCAGCAACTGTTCGTTCACCTGGGCGTCCTTGCCATCCGGCATACACATCGCCCGTACGATTTCGGGAGCACCCTTCACGCAAATCAAACGCTTTCCAGTGGTTTTGCTCTGTATAATCGTCGCCATATATTTGCGTTCGGTGGTGAACGTCATACGATCGACGATCGGAGCCTCCTCGCGCAAAGCCGCATAGTCGAATCCCTCTTCCCGCAGGCGGATCAGCAGGGCCCCTTCGGTCGGATTGCCGATGACATTTGCGTCGGCATCGAGAAAAGCGGTCGAATTGACGGCGATGATCTCGGCCAGCAACCGTTCGTCGATGGACGCATAATGGATGATCTCCTCGACCCGCATCCGGTTCTGGGTAAGCGTACCGGTCTTATCGGTACAAATCACCGTAACGGCCCCCATCGTTTCGCAGGCGTGCATCTTGCGCACCAGGTTATTCGTCTTCAACATCCGACGCATCGACAACGCCAGCGAGAGCGTGATACTCATCGGCAGCCCCTCAGGAACAGCCATCACGATCAAAGCCACCGAAACCATAAAAATACGCAGCAGCTCCTTGGAAGTCTGGACCCAATCGCCCGTCGAAAGCTCGCCGCCCAGGTATGCCTTGGCGAGCATCGCTACGAAGATCGCAATCGACACTGCAATACCGATCTTACCGATCATCCTCGAAAGACGCGTCAGCTGCTTATACAACGGCGTAGGCTCTTCGCTGGCTATGGACGACTGCTCGGTTACCCGCCCCGCTTCGGTGCGGTCGCCCACAGCCTCGACGATCATCTCGCCGTAACCGTCCACGACGGTCGTACCGCGCAACAGCGCATCGGAAGGATAGGTCGCCTCGGCATCGAAAAAGCATTCGTCGGTAGTCTTGTCCACCTCAGGCTCGCCCGTCAGCGTCGATTCATTGATCTTGAGCGATACGGCCTTCACCAGCTTACCGTCCGCCGGGACCGTTTCGCCATTCTCGACATACACCAGGTCGCCCACGACCACATCGCGTCGGGGCACCTCGGTCATCTCCCCGTCGCGGACGACCTTGACCGGAATGTCGTCATTCACCAGATTGAGCCGCTTGAACCGCCGCATGGCGTCCAATTCGAAGAAAAAGCCGACACAAGTGGCCAAAACGATGGCGCAGATAATTCCGATGGTTTCCAGGAACTCCCCATCGATAAAAGCCATCGCCAGCGACAGCAGCGCCGCTACCAGCAATACCTGAATAATCGGATCGCGGAACTTCTCGGCAAACAGTTTCCAGGCCGAATCCCCCTTGCGGGGCGTGATGAGATTATCCCCATGCAGACGGCGGCTCTCCTCCACCTGGGCGGAAGTCAAACCTCTGTGTTGATGTTCTTTCATAAAGTCAGTCGGATATATAAATAAGGTTGTGAATGTTATCGAAAAGAATATTGCCGGGTCGAGGCATCCAGCCGGACCGCAATGAACAACATGATGGTAAAAGCCATGAGCGACGAACCACCGTAGCTGACCAACGGCAGGGGAATTCCCATCACCGGCATCAGTCCGATGGTCATCCCCACATTAACGAGCAGATGAAAAAGCAGGAATGCCGCAACGCAGTAACAGTAGATCCGTCCGAAAGGCTCCTCCTGCCGTTCGCCCATACGCATCAACCGGAATATCAACAGGCAAAAGAGCGTCAGCAGAAGCATAGCGCCCAGAAATCCCCACTCCTCGCCGATGGTACAGAAAATGAAATCGGTATGTTTCTCCGGCACGAAACCGTATTTGATCTGGGTCCCTTGCAGGAACCCTTTGCCGATCCAGCCGCCCGAACCGATAGCGATCTTGGCCTGATTGACGTTATAATCCGTACCGAGGGGATCACTGACCAGCCCCAGGAAACTTAAAATACGGTTCTGCTGATGCTCTTTGAGGATGGAATTGAAAATATAATCGGTAGTCGGAACGAAAAGCATTGCCGTCAGAAACAGTCCGATCGTAATGAAAATATTGCGCAGATTGGCGCGGAAGGCATAAATCGCCACAAAGATGAGCGACAGCAGCGTCACCACGAGCAGGCAGCGGTAGAGATCCATCGCTCCGGGAGCCGCCAACAGCATCCCGAAATAGAGAAGCAGCGTGCCCAATGCCAGCGCAGCCAGATAAACCATGCGGGACCGCCACTGTCCGTTCATCATCGCCTCGGAAAGCGTACAGACCAGAATCAGCATCACCAACAGGGTCAGCGGCGTAAAGAGGAACGAAAAAATAAAGAGTACGGCGATCAGGATCACCGGAATACAGAGCCACTTGTTCAAACCTTCGCGGTACAACACGAACAGCAGCGATACGAGCACGATACCCGATCCTGTATCGTTCTGCATGACGATAATCAACAGCGGCAGACAGATCACCAATCCCACCTTGAAAAGATCCCCCGCCCGGTTGATCGAAAACGAGCTGGAGCTCATCACGCGGGCCAGCGCCAACGCCGTAGCGATTTTGGCGAACTCCACCGGCTGAATACGGACCGACCCGATCTCGAACCAGGCCTTCGCACCGTTCACTTCACGACCGAACAGCAGAGCGGCTACCAGGGTCAGCAATCCCAGGACATAGAACAGATAAGCCCACTTGTGATAGATGCTCGCATCGACCAGCAACACGACGACCGCTACGGCGAACGATATTCCCATCCAGACGAGCTGTTTCATATAGAAATGCGAGAAGGAAAAAATGCTCTCCGCCCCCTCTTCGTACGAAGCGGAGAGGATAGCCACGAAGCCGACCAGCACGATCAGCACATAGATCAGCACTGTCCAGCGATCGACGCCCTCGAACAATTTACCGATGCCGTTATTTTCCATAGGCCGGGTAATAAATCGTTTTCTGCTTGACCATCTCCACCAGCCAGGGCCGTGTGACGGTGTCGGTCAAATAGTACTCTTCGAGCAGACTGGCGATGGGCAAAGCGGCCGAAGCCCCGAACCCGCCGTTCTCGACATACACCGAAATAGCGATGCGGGGATTGTCCTTCGGAGCGAACGACAGGAAGGTCGAATGATCCTTGCCTCGAGGATTCTGCGCCGTACCGGTCTTGCCGCACACGTCCAGACCCGGCAGATAAGCCGTCCGGGAGGTTCCGCCCTCCTTGTGCACGCTCTGCCACATACCCTCCACGATCGGTTCGAAATATTTCGGATCGACTTTCGTATAATGTTTCTCGTAAAACCGCCGGTCCATCGAATCCCGCCCCTCTACCGAACGGACGATGTGCGGGATATAATAGTACCCGCGATTAGCGACGATAGCCGCCAGGTTAGCCATTTGCAGCGGCGTACACTCCAGCTCCCCCTGACCGATCGAGAGCGACAGCACCGTCAGCGCGTTCCACGATTTCCGATAACGCCTGTCGTAAAACTTCCGGTCGGGAACATAGCCGTTTCCCTCGCCCAGAAAATCCGAATCCAGCTTGCGGCCGAAGCCGAAACTCTCGACATACTCCCTCCATACGTCGAACCCCTCCTTGACGCTTCCGTACCGGGGATTTTCGAGAATATCGCGGAATACGTAACAGAAATAGGCGTTGCACGAAGTCGCTATGGCAAAACGCAGGTCCGCAGGCGACGTATGGGCGTGACACCTCATCTTGAGCCGTCCGACCTGATAACCCTCGTGACAGGGATAACGCATGGAAGGAGTCAGCACACCCTCCTGCATCCCGATCAGGCCCTGAACCAGTTTGAAGGTCGAACCGGGCGGATAACGGCCGCTTACGGCACGGTTGAACAGCGGCTGCCGTTTGTTATAGAGCAGCTCCATATAGTGATTGCCCCGCTGCCGTCCCACCAGTTCATCGGGATCGTATGTGGGCGAAGAAACCATCATCAGAATCTCGCCCGTCGAAGGTTCGATCGCCACGGCAGCCCCGACTTTGCCGGCCATCAGCTCCTCGGCGAAGAGCTGCAACCGCGCGTCGATCGTGCAGACGATCGACTTGCCGGGTACGGGCAGCGAATCGAAACGACCGTCCATATACGAACCCTTGATCGCTCCGTGCGTATCCACCTCGGAGATCTTCACCCCCTTCTTACCGCGCAGCTCCGGCTCGTAGGCCGACTCCACGCCGCTGATTCCGACGTATTCGCCCGCCTGATACGAAGGATAACGCCGCAACATTTCGGAATTGACCTCCCCCACATATCCCAGCAGGTTTCCCCCTACTTTACGAGGGTATTGCCGGGCAGTCCGGTAAACGGTATAGAAGCCGGCGAAGTTACACTCGTCGAAACGAAGTTTGTCCTCCTTGGACATATAGTTCATCACCATACGGGGCGCACGCGGACGCACACGGGCATTGGCCAGCTCCCTCACAAGCCCTTCGCGCGAAAGCCCCGTAACCTGACAGAAAAGCGTCGTATCGAACCCCTCCCGATCCATCTCGCGATAGATCACCATCAAGTCATAACACTCGCGACTCTGTACCAGATATTCGCCGTTGCGGTCGAACACCTCGCCACGGGACGGATACTGAACTTCGTAGCGCAACGCATTGCCCCGGGCCAGCTCCTCATATTTGCTGTCGATGAGCTGAATATAAGCAAGCCGCGCGGCGATTACGCCGAAAACGATCAGCACGACCACCTGCAGCACCCGCATCCGGGCAACCCCTTCCCCACCGTAACTCATAGCCGAACCGTCAGTTTAGTGGTGAACAGCCGCGCAAGCAGCCAGATGAAGCCCACCGTAACAGCACTGCTCACGACCAGTCGGACGAGCGTATGGAACAACTGCGCCCAAGACAGGGACTCCAACATGAAAAACAGGAAGTGGTGTACCACGACCATCGCTGCCAGGTAGCGCAGAAATCCGCCCTGCCCCAACCGGATCGAAGAAGGAATACCACCCTCCCGAATCCCCTCCTTACCGCAGACAGACTGCAGAAGCGGCCGGCGCAGCATAGCGACCGGAAGCGTAGCGATCGTATTGATCCCCGCTGCCCCCATCGCCCAATCCATCGCAACGGACATCGACAAAGCCAGAAAAAGCACTGCAACCGGCGGAGCGTCGATCGGCAGCAGGACAATGAAGCCGATATAGACCAAAGGGCAGAGGTAGATACTGATCGACAGGTTGTCGAACAGAAAAATCTGCAACAGGGCCAAAATAAGGAATAAGACGATATAGGGAACAGTCCGGTACATATTTATCTTCTGTTTTGCCGCTCGGCTTCGGCTTCGAGCTCCTGCACATCTTCGATATCCCGGTTGCGCACCAGGATAACATCCGTCAGTTGCGACACATCCACCGCCAGCCGGATCACCACGTCGTAAGCCATCTGGGTATCGGCCAGCGAAAAACTCTCCACATAGCCGATCAGCACGTCAGCCGGAAAATACTGCGAAAAACCGGAGGAAACCACCTCTTCCCCCTCCGTAACGCGGGCATATTTGGACAATTCCTTCATGCGGACGTGGTAGCGATCGTCACCCGCCCAGTAGATCGAGCCGAAATAGTCGTCGCCGGCGAGCTTGCCGCTGGCATTGAACGACGTATTGAGAATCGACACCGCCACCGCATGACGGTCGGAACTGGCGGCCACGTAGCCGACCATGGCCCCTTCCGGAGAGAGCACGCCCATCCCCTTCTCGACGCCGTCGCGTTCGCCCCGGTCCAGCACGATGAAGTTACGGTTCTTGTTGATCGAATTGGAAATCACCCGGGCGACGGTCAGCTCGTAGGGCTTCTCTCCCATATCGTGCAGCAGGTCCGTACGCACCGAATCGGCCGCCGACCTCCGGTAAAAAGCCAACTCCTCCTCGAGTACGGCGACACGCTCCAGCAGGCGTTCGTTTTCGCGCCCCAGGGTAAAATAGGAGCGAATGTCTGCGAAGATGCCGTTCACCCCGCCAACCACCTGGTTCGAGCGGGTGAGCAGCTTGGCCTGCGTATAATTCGAAGAGTGCGCATAATACCCGATGGCGATCGCTTCGAATACGACGAACAAGACCGCCACGTAGATTCTGCGCAGGAATTCGATCAGTTTATACACGGCTCACGGGAAAGCTTCCGCAGCTTCGTTATTTCATCAGGAACGAGAAACGGTTGATATTCTTCAGCGCGATACCCGTACCGCGCGCAATAGCACGCAAGGGATCCTCGGCCACGTGGAACGGAATACCCGTCTTGGCATTCAGACGCTTGTCCAGCCCCTTGATAAGCGCACCGCCGCCGGCCAGGTAGATGCCGTTCTTCACGATGTCGGCATACAGCTCCGGCGGCATGGTTTCGAGCACCTTCATCAGCGCCGCATCCAGCTTGACGAGCGACTTCTCCAGTGCATAGGCGATTTCACCGTAGCTGAGCGACACGGTCTGCGGCAGGGCGGTAAGCATATTAGGACCCGTCACCACGTAATCCTCGGGCTCTTCGTCCAGCTCGGTGAGCGCCGCACCGATCGAACACTTGATCGCCTCGGCCGTGCGTTCGCCGATACGGATGTTGTGCTGCTGGCGCACGTAACTCTGAATATCGTTGGTAAAGACATCGCCCGCGACATTGATCGACTCGGAGCAAACGATGCCGCCGAGCGAAATGCAGGCGATCTCGGTAGTACCGCCGCCTATGTCGATCACCATGTTGCCCTCCGGTGCTTCGACATCCAGACCGGCACCCAGCGCCGCAGCCATCGGTTCGTAAATCATATAGACCTCACGCCCCCCGGCATGTTCGGCGGAATCCCGCACGGCACGGATCTCGACATTGGTCGAGCCGGAAGGAATGCAGATCACCATGCGGATCGAGGGAGCGAAGAGATTGCCCGAAGTCTTGACTTTCTTGATCATGCCGCGCAGCATCAACTCCGTAGCGTTGAAATCGGCGATCACGCCGTCCTTCAGCGGACGGATCGTCTTGATGTTCGGATTGGTCTTCTCGTGCATCTGGCGGGCCTGCGTACCGATAGCCACCAGTTTACCGGTGTGTACGTCCAACGCCACGATGGAAGGCTCGTCCACCACGACCTTCCCGTTGTGAATAATCAAAGTATTGGCCGTACCCAAGTCGATAGCCAGCTCCTGTGTCAGTGAAAAAAGTCCCATAGTACTCTGCTTTCCTCTCTCTATATTATAATCTATTAATTTCTGATAATCAAAATATTGACTTTCTTTCCCAGAAGCCTTCGCCTGCCCGTGAAATCCGTGTCAATACATCAGGAACAAAGGTAATGAAAATGAAAGCAGAATAAAACAAATTCGTTTGTTTTTTCTGCCGAGTGCGTCTTACCCTCTACAAAGGTAGGGAAAAGAAGGATAATTATGTGTCCTTTCCCGTTTTTTATTTACTTTTGTAGAAAAGAAAATTTTATTCCGAAAACTTATGGACCACAAGATAGGCAGCGGCGCCAGATGCGCCATGATCGGATACGGAAGCTGGGCCACGGCGCTCGCCAAGGTATTGACCGAAAACGAACCCTCGATAGGTTGGTACGTCCGCAATCCGGAGGTGCTCGAAAGCCTGCGCGACAAGGGTCGCAATCCCCGCTATTTGAGCAACGTACGGTTCGACCGCACGCGCATAAACCCCTCGGACGATCTCGACCGGGTGGTTTCCGAGGCCGACATCGTCATCCTGGCCAGCCCCTCGGCCTACCTGAAAAAGACGCTCGAAACGCTGACCGTTCCGCTCAAGGAGAAATTCGTCATCTCGGCCATCAAAGGCATCGTCCCGGACGACTACACCACCGTCGTGGAGTATATGCACGACCATTACGACCTCTCTTTCAAGCAACTGGGCATCATCACCGGTCCCTCCCATGCCGAAGAGGTTTCGCTCGAACGGCTCTCCTACCTTACGGTGGTTTGCACCGATCCGGAAAATTCGCATACGATCGGACACAAATTCGCCACCGAATATATCAAACTCTCCTATTCGACCGACCTGTACGGCATCGAATATGCTACTATCTTAAAAAACATCTACGCCGTAGCCGTCGGCATGGCTGTCGGATTGGGTTACGGGGACAATTTCCTCGCGGTGCTGATCTCCAACAGTGCGATGGAAATGGCCCGGTTCCTGCGGGAAAGCTACCCCGACCAGCGCGAAACCCGCGCCTCGGCCTACCTGGGCGACCTGCTGGTGACCTGCTATTCCGTTTACAGCCGCAACCGCAAACTGGGCCTGCTGATCGGGCACGGCTGCACGGTCCGCGATGCTTTGGACGAAATGACCCAGGTGGCCGAAGGCTATTTCGCCGCCGACTGCATCCGTCACATCAACGCCCGCCACAAGGTGCAGATGCCCATTGCCGATATGGTCTATGAAGTCCTTTACAAAGGGGTTCCTGTTCGGGAAGCCATGCAGGAGCTTACGACAAAACTGATTTAACACCAATACAGTCATGAAAACCCTGTCGTTCGATCCCATTCGCGCCGATGTCGCAATCACCGAGAAGGAAAAATCCGCAGCCCTGCACGCCAACGCGCTGCTGCACAACGGCCAAGGTGCCGGCAACGATTTCCTGGGCTGGGTGGGGCTTCCCTCCGCCCTCGGCGAAGAGGAGTTGCAGGCGATCGAAACCGAAGCCGCCCGTCTGCGCGACCTGGCGGAGGTGATCCTCTGCATCGGCATCGGCGGATCCTACCTGGGTGCACGCGCCGTCTATGAGGCGTTGAGCGACCCGTTCAACCTGCTGCACGAACATCCGGCGAAACCCATTCTGCTTTTCGCCGGACAGAACCTATCGGAAGACTATCTGGCCCGTCTGCTCGCAGCCGTCGAAAACCGGTCGATCGCGGCCATCGTGATCTCCAAGTCGGGCACCACGACCGAGCCGGCCATTGCCTTCCGGCTGATCCGCGACGAAATCGAACACCGCTACGGACGCAAGGAGGCGGCCCGGCGCATCGTCGCCGTTACGGACCGCAGCCGGGGGGCGTTGAAAACCCTCGCGGACCGCGAAGGCTACCGCACTTTCGTCATTCCGGACGATGTGGGCGGACGTTACTCGGTTCTGACCCCGGTGGGTCTGCTGCCGCTCGCGGCGGCGGGAATCGACATTCGCTCCCTACTGGCCGGTGCATGCGAAATGGAACGGGCGACGGCCGACGGAGTCCCGTTCGACGAAAATCCCGCAGCCCGTTATGCCGCCGTACGGAATATCCTCTACCAGCAGGGATTCATGATCGAAATACTCGCCTCCTACGAACCGCAATTACAATATCTGGCCGAATGGTGGAAACAGCTCTTCGGCGAGAGCGAAGGCAAGCAAGGAAGGGGAATCTTCCCGGCCAGCGTCACCTTCACGGCCGACCTGCACTCGATGGGACAATACATTCAGGAGGGAGAGCGGACGCTGTTCGAAACGGTCGTCTCCGTCGCCGCCCCGGAGCACCGGGTGAAGATCGGCAGCGACCCGGACAACCTCGACGGACTCAACTTCCTGACAGGCAAGCGCCTTTCGGAAATCAACCATACGGCCGAACTGGGCGTGAGCCTGGCCCATGCAGACGGGGGCGTCCCCAACCTGCGGATCGAAATTCCCCGCATCGACGCCCGCAGCCTCGGCACCCTGATCTATTTCTTCGAAAAAGCATGCGGCATCAGCGGTTACCTGCTGGGAGTGAACCCCTTCGACCAACCGGGAGTCGAGGCTTATAAAAAGAATATGTTCGCCCTGCTGGGCAAGCCCGGCTACGAAGAGGAGGCCGAAAAACTACGCCGGAAACTGTAATCCCCTCGGCTGCTGCGACCGGCGAACACAAGAGGATCCGACATTCAGACCGAATAAAACAGGAGTAAAAATCTTTGTGATTTTTACTCCTGTTTTTTGTAAAACGACAACTATCCAATCAAAAGTCCATTGCCGGAAACCACCTCCTACTCAAGACATTTTTTTAGAATAATTCCAAATGCCGCAATCCAAAGACAAACACCGAAAAATATATACCAGTACGGATGCGGGGCACACAACTCTTGGGCCCAATCTCCCTGTTTTTTATAATATCCATATTGAGAATAGAACATCAAAAAAAACATGATTCCAAAAAGGTACAAGAAAAAATCATCGTGCTGATTTTCCGATTCAAATCGCTTGTTATAATAAAATAAAATAAAATAAGGACTGCATTGCACAGTCCTTATTTTGTCGAATATGAATCCCGTATGACTTACAGAATCCGTACGCCTTCGGCGCTGCGTACCATCACAGAGTTGATGACCTCATCCGGAATGATGCCGTAAACGAATGTCAGCTTGTAAGTGCTGTCGTCCGCAGCCGTCATTACCATCGTTTCGCCGACACCGCTCATCTCCCCGGTTTCTTGATTGAGCTGGCCGAAAAGCCAGTCCACACCGGATACGGTATAGTCGTATGCCCAATTCTCGCCGTCGGAATATTTACCGGTAAGTTTCTTGGAAGTTTCGTCGAAAGTATAGGTACCCGTCATCTTCACGAACCCGTTCGAGCTGACGTCCTGATACATTTCGAAATTCTTCTCCTCGTCGAAAACGATATAAACCTCCTTCGGGAAATTCGTATCGTCGCCGCCTACCTCCCATTTGGTCATATGCCAGCCGTAAACATCGACAGGCTTGGGATCAGGAGGGGTAGGAGGAGTAGTTTCCTCGTTGTCACTGCAACCGACCAGCGCCACTCCGAAAAGCGCCACTGCCAATAAACTAATCAATCTTTTCATATTTCAATTATCAGGTTATACCCGTCTGAAACCGGACAGAATCAATTTCACAACACGCAAATATAATCAATCGAACGCTATTTCCAAAATTTTCACGTCGGAAATCCGAAAAAAGCCGGAAAGGAGGCCCGTTTTCATCGAAATTATCGCAGCGCTCCGCCCGACATCGGACTTACAGCACATCCACCAGGCCGTGTCTGACGGCATAAACCACCAGGCTCGCCGTATTTTTACATCCGGTCTTCTCCAGAATATTGGCCCGGTGCTTGTCCACCGTGCGCTTCGAAATGAACAGTTCGTCGGCGATCTCCTGGTTCGACAGCCCGCGGCACACGCAGACCAGAATCTCGATCTCCCGGGTCGAAAGGCGCTCGTCGGATCCTTCGTACCCGGACACTGCGGTCTGCATCCGGCTGGCGAGCGACCGCAGCACCTCCTCGCAGAAATAGGTGCCTCCGGCCGCCACCGTTTCGATCGCCCGCAACACTTCGTCCATCGGGGAATCCTTCATCAGAAACCCCTTGGCCCCGGCCTGAACCATCCGCGAGTAGTAATTCTCATCCCCGAACATCGAAAGGGTAATGACCTTGAGTCCGGGCTCCAGAGCCAACGCTTTCTCCGTCGTTTCCGCCCCGTTCATACCGGGCATGGCGAAGTCCATGAAGACCACGTCGGCCTCCGTCGCGGGCAGCATCGCCAGAAATTCCTCTCCGGTCGAAGCCTCTCCCACGACCCGAATTCCGTCGTACCGGTCGAGCAGTCCCCGCATCCCGCTGCGGAACAGCGAGTGATCGTCCACCAATATAATTCTGCAAAGTTCCATCGTTACAGTTTTTCCGCCGACTCAGCCTGGGTGCTGACCCGGATTTTCGCCTGCATACCGACGCCTTTGGCACTCGTGATGTCGAACCGCCCGTTCAGGGAGTTGATACGCGAAGCGATGTTCGACAACCCCATGCCGCAATCGGTCACGGCGGCAGGGTTGAACCCGCGTCCGTTGTCCGTATAGTCGAGCGCGAGCGTATCGCCGCTCTTGGAGAGCGAAAGGTTGATCTCCGTACACCCCGAATGTTTGAGCGAATTATTCACCAGTTCGCAAACGACACGATAGAGAATCACCTCGACGTCGGTATCATAGCGCTCCGAGCGAAGGTTGGTCGTGAAACGGATCTTCACGTCGTGCATCGCCGAACTCTTTCCCACGAAGTTCTGGATGCCCCGCGCCAGGCCGAAATCGTTGAGCACATGCGGCGAAAGGTTGTTCGAAATTTCCCGCAGCGAGCGGATCGCCTCGTCGATCACATAAGTCGTATTACCGATGATCTCCTGCTGATCGGCCGGCAGCGACTCCCGTTGCAGGGCCGACAGCGACATACGGGCCGACGAGAGCAACGGCCCCAGCCCGTCGTGCAAATCCTTCGCGAAACGCGACCGCGATTTCTCCTCGGTGCGCAGCACGGCCGTCAGGATGCGCTTGTTGAGCAACTGCCGCTGGCGGTTGAGCCGGGCGATGTACTTGAAAAGCTTATGGGCATACATCACGCCGATCGACATACTGATCGAAATGACCAGTCCCAACCAGACGAACACCTCATAAGGCAGCGTCTGACCGTTGGCACGCAGGAATTGCACGACCCGTTCGACGGAAAGGAGCGTAAATCCGATGGTGAACAGAATCCAGATCGAATTGTACTTGGTCGTACGGATCAAACGGATGGCGAACAGAGTCGCGATCGTCTGGATGACGATGGCCACGATGAGTAAAATTTTGATCAGCATATTGAATATTCCGCTAAAATTCGAATTCTTCCGCTCCGACGCACCGGCCCGAACCGCTTCCCGTCTTCACGAATACAAATATAGGAAAAGACGGGAGTAATTGAAAATTTATTTTCGGACAGCCGGTTCAAACACCCTCTATTCACCTCGAAACGAACGAAAATCGCCTCGGCACATTCCTGCGACTCCGGCAATTCCGACTTCGGACCGAAATCCGGAATTACGCCCCGGGCAGCTTCCGCCGCAAAACAGGATCGCCCAATCTCCGGCACCAGCCTCCGGTCCGATAAATCCTATCCGAGTATCCGCTCCAGCGGAGCCATCTGCGCATAGTCGGTCATATCCGTCTGCACGGGAACCACCGAAACATAGCCGTTCGCCAATGCCCACTCGTCCGTATCGGTCGATTCGGGTTCGCTATTGACGAACGCACCCGTCAGCCAGAAATACTCCCGGCCCCGAGGATCGTGGCGACGGAAAAACTCCTCGCGCCAATACCCTTTGTTCTGGCGGCACACCCGAATACCCTTCACCGCTTCGGGCCGTCCCTTGGGTATATTGACATTCAAACAGAACGGCGTGGGGGGATTGGCCTCGACCACCGCACGCACGATGCGCTCGCTGTAAATCTTCGCGGCTTCGAAATCCGCCTCCAGACTGTGATCGTCCAGCGAAAGCCCGATGGCAGGACAACCGTAGAAACTGCTCTCGATCGCACCGCCCATCGTACCCGAATAGAGGATATTGGCCGCCGAATTCGAGCCGTGATTGATCCCCGAAAGCGCCAGATCGACCTTGCGGCCCTTGAGAAAGTAGTCGAAAGCGATCTTCACGCAATCGACCGGGGTTCCCGAAAAAGCATAAACCTCCACACCGTCGCCTTTCGACACTTCGCGCAGGAAAAGCGGATTATTGATCGTTATCGCCTGACTCATACCGCTCTGCGGCGTTTCGGGGGCAATGGCGACCACCCGGCCGAACTTGCGTGCGACCTCAAGGAGCGCCTGAATACCTCTTGAATTGTAACCGTCGTCGTTGGTGACGAATACCAACTTCTCTTTCATCATATTTTTCTCCGATTTTAGTGACAAATATACGAAAAGGCGGGCGACATTCGTCGAACTCGTTCGAAAAGAATGTCCGAACCGCCTCCCATATTCCATACAACATACATACTTCCTTCCCTGCACCCGGGAAATTCCCCGCATGCCGATCCCGTCGGAAAATTCCATTGTAAACAAAAAGGATCGGGGCAGGGAGTTGCAGACTAACCGCAAACCATGTGCCTCAAAGTTCGAGAGCCATCCATACGCACCGCCCGTCGAAGCAATCCGCACCTCCCGACACGATTCAAGATGAAACCCGTTCACCTCCCACACCCGCCGCAGCCGGCATCGCCGCACAATCGGTCCGGCTGCGGAGTCATCTATTTTTTAGACAGCCGATTGCCCGTTTGGGAAAAAGTTTCTATATTTGCGGACCGTATCAACCTCTTATATTGGGTGCGAAGCCACGACCGGGAACATCAATCCGTTGATTTTCGGAGGATTGCAGAGTAAGATCCCTGCATGGTAGGCAAACACAGCGATAATGTTGAACGCAGAAATCATCAAAAAAATTGTTGCAACAATGAACAAGGATGCAGTAATCCGGCTCGTCAACGAGCAGATGTGGACCAAGACGGATGTTCCGTCGTTCCAGGCCGGTGATACGATCACCGTTACGTACAAGATCGTCGAGGGTAACAAGGAGCGCCTGCAGAGCTTCCGCGGCGTAGTTATCCAGATCAAGGGTACGGGCAAGACCAAGATGTTCACGATCCGCAAGATTTCCAACGGTGTGGGCGTCGAGCGTATCTTCCCCCCTCTATTCGCCCCACATCGAGAGCATCGAGGTAAACAAGCAGGGCGTGGTTCGTCGCGCACGCATCTACTACCTGCGCAACCTGACGGGTAAGAAAGCCCGTATCAAGGAGAAGAGAGCCGCTTCTACGAAGTAGATCCTTCCGCCTGCAAGAAAAAAGCCTCCGTTCGAACGGAGGCTTTTTTCTTTAACACGAATCTTCACAACGCCGATACCCGCACCAGCTAAAAAAAACGCTATTCCGGCCGGGCAAACATCTCGTCCGTCACCGGGTAGTCGATTTCGAAACCCCGGATAATAACTTTTCCCAACTTCCGACAGACAAGACAAAGATCGAGTTGCGGCCCGCCTTCCCGCGACCGACCGAAGAGCCACATATCCCTGCCAATACCCGGCCGTCGGCCGTCCGCACTACGGACGATCCCGAAACGCTCCGAATAAATTCGTTGCCTCCGAAAAACAAAAAGGTTGCAAACGAATATCGTTTGCAACCCAGCCGACCTCCCGGTCGTTTGCGGAGAGAGAGGGATTCGAACCCCCGGAGCCTCGCAGCTCAACGGTTTTCAAGACCGCCGCAATCGACCACTCTGCCATCTCTCCGAGTGCAAAAGTATAACGGATTTTCGATTCTGCCAAATCTTTCCTCCGGGTAATTCCAAGTCCCCCGATCAAAAAAACGTCCTGAAACAATGAAATCTGATCTCGAACAACGGTATTTTACTTTCCTGTTATTTTCGAATCGAATCCAATTCTGACCAATTATATCCATTTTAGTCCACTTTTTAAGAAATTACGAACAAAATATTTTCCTACTCGACTTTGTTTTCGTACTTTTGCTCCGTTTTAAGACAAGCATTTTTGAAAGCATGGATGAGAATCGCTCCGAAACTCGTCCGAGCGCATAAACTTACCACAGAAATCAATATATTTTTCAAATTATCAACTAAAACTTTGATTATGAAGCAACTGCTACTAACGATCTCGGCCCTGCTGTTCGCAACGGCGGTCTGCGCCGAAGGCTACCAAGTCAATACCTTGAGTGCAAAACAGTTGGGAATGGGACACGTGGGAACAGGTATGAAACTCAATTCCGAGTCGATCTACTTCAACCCGGCGGGAACCGCCTTCCAAACCTCCCGATTCTCCTTCTCGGTCGGCATCACGGGCATCAAATCCAATGCAACGTACCTGTCGAACAACGACTACCGGGGCAATCCGCAGATCCAAGCCCACTCGGACAACAAGATTTCGACGCCGCTCTACGCCTATTTCAACTACAAAGCCACCAAAAATCTGGCCGTCGGCCTGGGATTTTATACCCCTTACGGCTCGTCTATGAACTGGGGCGACAACTGGGTCGGAGCACATCTGATCCAAAGCATCGACCTGCAAGCCTATACATTGCAGCCGACGATCTCCTACAAATTCTGGGATAAACTCTCGGTAGGTGTCGGCATGACGATCACCTGGGGTACGTTCGACCTGTCGCGCTCCATGTTCCCCGTCGGCGAAGCGACGAACAATACGATCGCCGGATTGCTGACCGCCGCAGGGCAGGGACAATACGCCGAACTGTTCACCCAGGCAGGAGATCGCTCCCTGGTATCCGCCCGGATCAAAGGCGACGCCAAAACTGCGATCGGCGTAAACGTAGGTATCCTGTGGGACATCACCCCGGAATGGACCCTTGGTTTCTCCTATCGTTCGAAAGTGAAGATGAAAGTGGCAAGCGGCACGGCCAACCTCCTGTATGCCTCTCCCGAAATCGGGCAGGTCCTCCAGGCAACGGGAATGATTCCCGACTTGAGCAGCGCTTGCGTCGAAACGGAACTCCCGCTGCCGGCCAACCTCGCTTGGGGCGTGGGCTTCCGACCGACCCCGAAGTGGGAAATGGCTTTCGACATCCAATACGTCCTGTGGAGCGCCTATAAATCGCTCCACGTAGATATTACCGACCCGACGACCGGGGCATCGGTTTACGATCTGCCGACGAGCATCAAGAACTATAAGAACACGGTGGCCACCCGTATCGGCGTCCAATACCACGCCTGCAAATTCGTCACGGCACGCCTGGGTATGTACGTAGATGAAAGCCCCGTACGGAGCGATTTCCTCAACCCCGAAACCCCTTCGATGACCAAAGTATCCTACACGGCCGGCGTGACGATCAACCCCTGCAAAAACGTATCGATCGATCTGGCATACGGATATATCACCTCGGCAGACCCGGAGCGGACGGGATCGTGCGACTACTACAATTCACTCACTTACAAAGCGGTCTATGCACAGACATACGGGCAGCTCATCGCAGGCGGAATGGCCCCGGAGCAAGCGAAAATCCAGGCTCATACCACGGCAAACGACAAGGCGATCCAGCCTTTTTCGGGCAACTATTCCCTGTCGGCGCACACTTTCGCTATCGGAGTGAACCTGAAATTCTAAAACCGCCCCGATTTCCCGTAAAAATCACTATATTTGCAGTGCGTACTTTCCCGGTACGCACTGTTTCTGTTTATCGGGATCTCCGGCACGACACACGCTTCCCGATCGAAAGCCAACGATTCCTCCCGGCCGAAACGACTTCGGGAAGAAGCCGGACAGCTTTACAAGGCTCCATAGTTCAAGGGATAGAACGGAAGTTTCCTAAACTTCAAATTCGCGTTCGAGTCGCGGTGGAGCTACTATCTTCTCTTCAGGACGACCTACCCGGTCGTCCTGTTTGCATATTGCTCCCCATATAATCCGATCGAAAGCCAGCTTTCAACGGCATACCACCGATCATATCGACATCCGAAATAGTTTCGTTCGATCCGGTTTCTTCCATTGCAGCCACAAAAACGAGCCAGAACAATTCGGTGTCCCGGTTATTCGCCCGACATGGCTTGAACTGCGAAGCGACCAAAAAACTCCGCAACGAAGTCCGCCATCTTCCGGAAGCAGGTGACAAAACCCCATAAAAAACGGGAGCAGACTTTCCGTCCGCTCCCGTTCGATTATGATAAAAATTATCTATTACTTGGCAGCCTGAATCGCCTCCAGATCCTCCTTCAATCCTACGACCAGATTGTCGTACTCCCGCATACCGGTACCACCGGGAATCAGGTGGCCGCAAATCACGTTCTCCTTCAGGTTCTCCAACGGATCGACCTTGCCCTGGATCGCAGCTTCGTTCAGCACCTTGGTCGTCTCCTGGAAGGAAGCGGCCGAAATGAAGCTCGAAGTCTGCAATGCGGCACGGGTAATACCCTGCAGAATCTGCGTGGAAGTCGCAGGAACGATATCACGCTCCTTGACGAGATTCAGGTCACGACGCTTGAGGCTCGAATTCTCATCACGCAACTTGCGCATCGAGATAATCTGCCCCGGCTGTACGGCCGTAGAGTCGCCGGCATCCGTTACGACCACCTTGTCATAAAGCTCGTCGTTCACGTCCATAAACTCCCATTTATCGACGATCTGATCCTCGAAGAAGCGGGTGTCGCCCGGATCCTCGATCTGCACCTTCGACATCATCTGACGGACGATCACCTCGAAATGCTTGTCGTTGATCTTCACGCCCTGCATACGGTAGACCTCCTGCACCTCGTTGACGATGTACTCCTGCACCTTCGTCAGACCCAGGATATTGAGAATATCGCTCGGGGTAATGGCACCGTCCGAAAGCGCACCGCCGGCCTTCACGTAGTCGTTCTCCTGCACGATGATCTGACGCGACAGCGGCACCAGGTAACGGCGTACGTCACCTTCTTTTGACGTGATGATGATCTCGCGGTTACCGCGCTTGATCTTGCCGAACGTCACCTCGCCGTCGATCTCCGAGACGATGGCCGGATTCGACGGGTTGCGCGCCTCGAAGAGCTCCGTGACACGCGGCAGACCGCCGGTGATGTCGCCGCCCGACTTGCCGACGGCACGCGGAATCTTGATCAGGATGTCGCCGGCCTTGATCTTCGCATTGTCCTTGACAACCACGTGGGCCGACACCGGCAAGTTGTAGGATTTGACCTCTTCGCCCTCCTTGTTGATCACCTTGATGACGGGGTTCTTGGTCTTGTCCTTCGACTCGATGACCACCTTCTCCGAAAGACCGGTCTGCTCATCGCGCTCGTCACGGTAAGTAACACCCTCGATAACACTGTCATAAACAGCTTTACCCTCATGCTCGGAGATGATTACCGCGTTGTACGGATCCCACTCGCAGATCATGTCGCCCTTCTTGACTTCGGCACCGTCGCTCATATAGAGCATCGAACCGTAAGGCAGGTTGTGCGTATAAAGCACGATTTCGGTCTTGGGATCCACGATGCGGAACTCCGACTGACGCGAAATGACGATGTCCACGGCTTCGCCCTGCGGGTTCTTGCCCTTCACGGTGCGAAGCTCGTCGATCTCCAGACGACCTTCGTATTTCGAAACCACATTGGTCTCGACAGCCGTACCGGCCGCCACACCGCCGACGTGGAACGTACGGAGCGTCAGCTGCGTACCCGGCTCGCCGATCGACTGTGCGGCGATGACGCCGACCACTTCGCCCTTCTGCACCATGCGCGCCGTAGCCAGGTTGCGTCCGTAGCACTTCGCACAAACGCCGCGACGCGATTCGCAGGTAAGCACCGAACGGATTTCGACGGACTCCAGCGGCGACTTCTCGATCGCCTCGGCGATGTCCTCGGTGATCTCCTGACCCGCCTTGCAGATCACCTCGCCCGTGAGCGGGTGGATCACGTCGTTGAGCGCCGTGCGGCCCAGAATGCGGTCGTAGAGCGTCTGCACCACGTCGTCGTTGCGTTTGATGGCCGTAGCCGTCAGACCGCGCAGCGTGCCGCAATCCTCCTCGTTGATGATGACGTCCTGCGCCACGTCGACCAGACGGCGCGTCAGATAACCGGCGTCGGCCGTTTTCAACGCCGTATCGGCCAGACCCTTACGGGCACCGTGCGTCGAGACGAAGTATTCGAGCACCGACAGACCCTCCTTGAAGTTCGAGAGGATCGGGTTCTCGATGACCTGCTGACCGCCTTCGACACCCGATTTCTGCGGCTTGGCCATCAGACCGCGCATACCCGACAGCTGGCGGATCTGCTCCTTCGAACCTCGGGCGCCGGAGTCCGAGCATCATGTAGACAGGGTTGAAACCGTCCTCATCCTTGATCAGGGTGTCGATCACCGCCTTCGTGAGTTTCGTATTGATATTGGTCCAGACGTCGATGATCTGGTTGTAACGCTCGTTGTTGGTGATAAGACCCATGTTGTAGGATTCGATCACCTCGTCGGCACGCTCGTAACCCTCCTGCACGAGCTTCTCCTTCTCCTCGGGGATAATCACCGCGTCGAGGTTGAACGACAGACCGCCCTGGAAAGCCATGCGGTAACCCATGTTCTTGATGTCGTCGAGGAACGCGGCCACCTTGTCGGCGCCGGCCTTCTTCATCACCACGGCGATGATGTCGCGCAGCGAACGCTTCGTAAGCACCTCATTGATATAACCCACCTCTTCGGGCACCACCTGGTTGAACAGGATGCGGCCGATAGTCGTTTCCTTCAGTACCCGCACCTTGTTGCCGTTCTCGTCCACGTCGCTGACCATACATTTCACCTGCGCATGCAGATCGGCCCGCTTCTCGTTGTAAGCGATGATCGCCTCCTCGGGACCATAGAAAGTAAGGCCTTCGCCCTTGACGCCCTTGCGGGGCTTGGTGATATAGTACAGTCCGAGAACCATGTCCTGCGAAGGCACGGTGATAGGAGCGCCGTTCGCGGGGTTCAGGACGTTGTGCGAACCGAGCATGAGCAGCTGGGCCTCCAGAATGGCGGCATTGCCCAGCGGCAGATGCACGGCCATCTGGTCACCGTCGAAGTCGGCGTTGAACGCCGTACAAGCCAACGGGTGCAGCTGCATGGCCTTGCCCTCGATCAGTTTGGGCTGGAAGGCCTGGATACCCAGACGGTGCAGCGTCGGGGCACGGTTCATCAGCACCGGATGCCCCTTGATGACGTTTTCCAGAATACCCCAGATGACGGGATCCTTGCGGTCGATGATCTTCTTGGCCGATTTGACCGTCTTCACGATACCGCGCTCGATGAGCTTGCGGATGATGAACGGCTTGTACAACTCGGCCGCCATATCCTTCGGGATACCCATTTCGTGCATTTTCAGTTCGGGGCCGACGACGATGACCGAACGCGCCGAGTAGTCGACACGCTTACCCAGCAGGTTCTGGCGGAAACGGCCCTGCTTGCCTTTGAGCGAATCCGACAGCGATTTGAGCGGACGGTTCGACTCGTTCTTCACGGCGTTGCTCTTGCGCGAGTTGTCGAACAGCGAGTCGACGGCCTCCTGCAACATGCGCTTCTCGTTGCGCAGAATCACCTCCGGAGCCTTGATCTCGATCAGGCGTTTGAGGCGGTTGTTGCGGATGATGACGCGGCGGTAGAGGTCGTTCAGATCCGACGTGGCGAAACGGCCGCCGTCGAGCGGCACGAGCGGGCGCAGCTCGGGCGGGATGACGGGGATCACCTTCAACACCATCCACTCGGGTTTGTTCCGGCCTTCCGAAGCACGGAACATCTCGATCACATTCAGGCATTTGAGCGCCTCGCTCTTGCGCTGCTGCGAGGTCTCGGTCGAAGCCTTGTGACGCAGGGCGTAGGACATCGAATCGAGGTCGACCTGCTGCAGCAGCGTGTAGATCGCCTCGGCACCCATCTGGGCGACGAACTTGTTGGGATCGCTGTCATCGAGCGACTGGTTGCCCTTCGGCAGCGCGCCCACGATGTCCAGATACTCTTTCTCCGAAAGGGTCTGCAACCGTTCCACACCCTGCTCGGCGGCAGCACCGGCGTTGATGACCACGTAACGTTCGTAGTAGATGATCGCTTCGAGTTTCTTCGAAGGGATACCCAGCAGGTAGCCGATCTTCGAAGGAAGCGAACGGAAATACCAGATATGCACCACCGGAACGACCAGCGAGATATGGCCCATGCGCTCGCGGCGCACCTTCTTCTCGGTCACCTCCACGCCGCAGCGGTCGCAGACGATACCCTTGTAGCGGATACGCTTGTACTTGCCGCAGTGGCACTCGTAGTCCTTCACCGGACCGAAGATACGCTCGCAGAACAGACCGTCGCGTTCGGGCTTGTAGGTTCGGTAGTTAATGGTTTCCGGCTTCAGCACCTCGCCGCTCGACTGGGCCAGAATCTCTTCCGGCGAAGCCAGTCCGATCGAAATGGAGCTGTAACCGTTATTCACTTTATTGTCTTTATTGAATGACATAATGCAATGCTTTTTTCTTATCCTCTATATACTACTACCTACCTTCCCTTACTCCAGCTTGACCGAAAGGGCCAGACCGCGCAGCTCGTGCAGCAGCACGTTCATCGCCTCCGGAATGCCCGGCTTGGGCAGGTTGTCGCCCTTGACGATCGCCTCGTAGGCCTTGGCGCGGCCCGTCACGTCGTCCGACTTGATCGTCAGAATCTCTTGCAGGATGTTGGCGGCGCCGAAGCCTTCGAGCGCCCAGACCTCCATCTCACCGAAACGCTGACCGCCGAACTGCGCCTTACCGCCGAGCGGCTGCTGCGTGATGAGCGAGTAGGGACCGATCGAACGGGCGTGCATCTTGTCGTCGATCATGTGGCCCAGTTTGAGCATGTAGGTCACGCCCACCGTGGCCGGCTGGTCGAACTTCTCGCCCGTCCCGCCGTCGTAGAGGTAGGTGCGGCCGCTGCGCGGAATACCCGCCTCGGCCGTATACTCGTTGATCTGGTCGAGCGAAGCGCCGTCGAAGATCGGCGTGGCGAACTTCAGTCCCAGCTCCTTGCCGGCCCAACCGAGCACGGCCTCGTAGATCTGGCCGAGGTTCATTCGCGAAGGCACGCCCAGCGGGTTCAGACAGATGTCGACGATCGTACCGTCTTCCAGGAAGGGCATGTCCTCGTCGCGCACGATACGGGCCACGATACCCTTGTTGCCGTGACGGCCGGCCATCTTGTCGCCCACCTTCAGCTTGCGCTTCTTGGCGATGTAGACCTTGGCCATCTGGATGACGCCCGTCTGCGGCAGCTCGTCGCCGTTGGTGAGGTTGTATTTCTCGCGCTTGATCGCGGCATCGGCCTTCTTCCATTCGATCGTATAGTTGTTGATCGTCTTCTCTACCAGCGCATCGAGGTGGCTGTCGCCCGTCCACTTGCAGGTCCCCAGGTTCAGGTACCCCATTGCAACGCCCGACTTCTCGTCGGTGACTTTGCGGGAGAGCTCATCGAGCAGCTTCTGGGTGAATTTCGTTCCGGCAGGATAGAGTTCCACACCGAAGTAATCGGTGATACCCGTAGTCGTCTTGCCCTGAAGCAGCGTATAAAGTTTGTTTACGAGCTGCTTGGTCAGGTCGGCGACCTGGGCTGCGAACTTCTCGTCGAGCTTCTCAATCTGCAGCTTCTCCGAGCTCTTTCCCGCACGCTTGTTCTCCTTGCCGGCACGGCTGTAAAGCTTCGTGTCGATCACCACGCCGTGCAGCGAGGGCTGCGCTGAGCGAAGCGTCCTTCACGTCGCCGGCCTTGTCGCCGAAGATCGCACGGAGCAGCTTCTCCTCGGGCGAAGGATCGCTCTCGCCTTTCGGAGTGATCTTACCGATCAGGATGTCCCCCCGGATGCACGTTAGCACCTATACGGATAATACCGTTGGCATCCAGATCCTTGGTAGCGTCCTCGCTCACGTTCGGAATGTCCGAGGTCAGCTCCTCGACACCGCGCTTGGTGTCGCGCACCTCCATGATGTACTCGTCGACGTGCACCGAGGTGAAGATGTCCTCGCGCTGGATACGCTCCGAGATCACGATCGCGTCCTCGAAATTGTATCCCTTCCACGGCATGTAGGCCACTTTCAGGTTACGCCCCAACGCCAACTCGCCCTTCTGCGTCGAATAACCTTCGGTCAGGATCTGGCCTTTGGTCACCTTGTCACCCGTCAGAACGGCCGGTTTCAACGTGATCGACGTATTCTGGTTCGTACGACGGTAGCGAGGCAGTTCATAAGTCGTAATTTCCGGCTCGAACGAGCAGATCACCTCCTCTTCCGTCCGCTGGTATTTGATCTGAATCTTGGTTGCATCCGCAAATACCACCTCACCGTCGCCCTCGGCGATGATCTGGATGCGACTGTCGGAGATCATATCCTTTTCGATACCCGTGCCGACGATCGGCGCTTCGCACGTCACGAGCGGAACGGCCTGGCGCATCATGTTCGATCCCATCAGCGCACGGTTGGCGTCGTCGTGCTCCAAGAAGGGGATCAGGCTGGCGGCGATCGACGCGATCTGGTTCGGAGCCACGTCCATGAGGTCGACCTCCTGGGCCGTCACCACGGGGAAATCGGCGCCTTTACGCGCCTTGATACGGTTCGGTTGGAGGAAATGGCCCTCGTCGTCGATCGGAACATTCGACTGGGCGACCACCTGCCCCTCCTCCTCTTCGGCCGAATAATATTTGATATCGGCATTGTTGAGATCCACCTGTCCGTTGGTCACGGTACGGTAAGGAGTCTCGATGAATCCCATGTCGGAGATCTTGGCATAGACGCAGAGCGACGAAATCAGACCGATGTTCGGGCCTTCGGGAGACTCGATCGGGCAAAGACGGCCGTAGTGCGTGTAGTGCACGTCGCGCACCTCGAAACCGGCGCGGTCGCGCGACAGACCGCCGGGACCGAGGGCCGACAGACGACGCTTGTGCGTGATTTCGGCCAGCGGGTTGATCTGGTCCATGAACTGCGAAAGCTGCGAAGTGCCGAAGAACGAATTGATCACCGAAGAGAGCGTCTTGGCGTTGATCAGATCCACCGGCGTGAAGACTTCGTTGTCACGCACGTTCATACGCTCGCGGATGGTACGCGCCATGCGCACGAAACCTACCGAGAACTGGTTGGAAAGCTGCTCGCCCACCGTGCGGACACGACGGTTCGAGAGGTGGTCGATATCGTCCACCTCGGCTTTCGAGTTGATGAGCTGGATCAGGTACTTGATGATGGCGATGATGTCCTCGCGCGTCAGCGTGCGGATCGCCGGATCGATGTCCAAATCGAGCTTCTTGTTGATCCGATAACGGCCGACATCGCCCAGGTCGTAACGCTTGTCCGAGAAGAAGAGCTTCTCGATCACGTCGCGGGCCGTAGCCTCGTCGGGCGGCTCCGAAGCACGCAACTGGCGATAGATATACACCACGGCTTCTTTTTCGGAGTTACACGGATCTTTCTGTAAAGTATTGTATATAATAGAGAAATCGATACCCGACAGATTCTCCTTATGCAGCAGAATCGTCTTGGCACCGCTCTCGATAATCTGGTCGATATGCTCTTCCTGGAGCACCGTTTCTCGGTCAACGATCACGTTGTTACGTTCGATCGAAACCACCTCGCCCGTATCCTCGTCCACGAAATCCTCGACCCAGGTCGAAAGAACCCTGGCGGCCAACTTGCGGCCGACGGCCTTCTTCAGAGCGGCTTTGGTCACTTTCACTTCGTCCGCGAGATCGAAAATCTCGAGGATCTGCTGATCGGCTTCGAAACCGATGGCACGCAGCAGGGTCGTAACGGGCAACTTTTTCTTACGGTCGATGTACGCGTACATCACGTTGTTGATGTCGGTAGCGAACTCGATCCACGATCCCTTGAACGGGATGATACGAGCTGAATAGAGCTTCGTACCGTTGGTGTGCATGCTCTGTCCGAAGAACACGCCCGGCGAGCGGTGGAGCTGCGAAACGATGACGCGCTCGGCACCGTTGATGACGAACGTACCACGTTCGGTCATATAGGGAATCGTACCGAAATAGACATCCTGCACGACCACGCCGAAATCTTCGTGCTCGTCATCGGTACAATATAGTTTCAATTTGGCTTTTAAGGGAACACTATAAGTCAGGCCGCGTTCCAGACACTCTTCGATCGAATAGCGGGGCGGGTCGATATAGTAGTCGATGAACTCCAGAACGAAATTGTTTCTGGTATCGGTAATGGGAAAATTCTCCTGAAACACCTTATACAGCCCCTCGTTCTTACGATTCTCGGCCGTGGTGTCCATCTGGAAAAAATCCCGGAACGATTTAAGCTGTACCTCCAGCAAGTCGGGATAAGGCACCCGGTTCTTGACTGTCGAAAAGCTAACTCTTTGTTGTGTTTTTGTCGTGGACATCGGTAAAATCCAAATTAAAGTTGAAGGTTTAAGTATTCCGGGGGAAGCCCCCGCAGCGGACCTCTTCTAATCCCGCTAATGCCCCCAGTGTAAACAGATTACACCCTGAGAGCATCCAAACTTCCAAAGACCAGACACAGCTCCTGTCGGCACTTCTAATCTTTAGACCAGAAAAGGCATAGAGCTTACAGCAGCGTAAGCCCTATACCCTGAGTTTGTCCTGAAACTTTTAAGTAGAAACTACTTAACCTCAACTTCAGCACCTGCCTCTTCGAGCTGAGCCTTGATCGACTCGGCCTCCTCCTTGGAAACACCCTCCTTGATTGCTTTCGGAGCAGCATCAACCAAAGCCTTGGCATCGCCCAGCGACAGGCCTGCGATATCCTTCACAACTTTGATAACCTGGAGCTTCGACTGGCCAGCGTTCTTCAGAATCACGTCGAATGCGCTCTTCTCAGCGGCAGCAGCCTCTCCGGCGGCGGCAGCAGGCGCTGCAACAGCAACGGCTGCAGCTGCGGGTTCAATGCCGTACTCCTCTTTGAGGATCGTAGCCAACTCGTTTACCTCCTTAACTGTCAAATTTACCAATTCTTCAGCTAATTTTTTTACATCTGCCATAAGTTCAATCTTATTAAATTTTGTTTGAATTCTTGTTTGTTAATTTCTTTCTTCGAGCGTCTTTACGATACCCGCAATCTTTTGGCCTGCATTAGACTGCAATGCAGAGATAACATTCTTCGCAGGAGATTGCAGCAGGGCGATGATATCGCCGATAAGCTCCTCCCGGCTCTTAATGTTGCACAGAGTGTCCAACTGGTTGTCGCCTACATACACGCAGCCTTCCACGTACGCCGCTTTCAGTACCGGCTTGTCGGAAGTCTTGCGGAACTCCTTGATCAGCACCGCAGGCGTCTTGCCCGTGTGGGCGAACATTACCGAGGTCGAACCCTCCAATACTTTCACCAAATCAGCATCCGCTTTCTCCACCCGCTCCAGCGCTTTGGCAAGAAGCGTGTTCTTTACGACCACCAGCTTGATGTCGCTTTCGAAGCACTTGCGACGCAACGACGCAGTCTGCTCAGCATTCAAAGCCTCGATGTTCGTAATGTAAAAGTGAGGATACTCGTTGAGCTGCTCGGCGAGGCTGTCAATGACAACCAATTTTTCTTCCTTCGTCATCTCTTAAATCCTCCCTCTTATTTAGTTTCTACTGATTTAGCATCGATCTGCAAGCCAGGGCTCATAGTCGTCGAGAGGAAAATACTCTTAACATAAGAACCTTTCGCTGCAGCCGGTTTCAATTTCATAATCATGCTGAGCACCGTATTCACGTTATCGGCAATCTGCTCCGCAGAGAACGAAATCTTACCAACTGAAGTGTGGATAATACCGAACTTGTCCACTTTGAAGTCGATCTTACCCGATTTTACCTCACTTACAGCCTTTCCAACTTCCATCGTAACCGTGCCGGTCTTGGGGTTCGGCATCAGGCCGCGGGGACCCAGAATACGACCCAGCGCCCCCACCTTACCCATCACGTTCGGCGTACAGATGATCACATCGATATCCGTCCAACCGGACTTGATCTTCTCGACGTATTCATCCAAACCTACGTAGTCGGCACCGGCAGCCTGCGCTTCGGCCTCTTTTTCCGGAGTACAGAGCACGAGAACCCGTACCTGCTTACCCGTACCATGAGGAAGAGTCACAACGCCTCTCACCATCTGGTTGGCCTTACGCGGATCCACGCCCAGACGCACATCAACATCCACCGAAGCATCAAATTTCGTAAAAGTAATCTCCTTCAGAAGAGCTGCGGCCTCCGTAAGCTTGTAAGCCTTTTCGGGCTCGACCTTCGCGTAGGCAATTTTTTGATTTTTTGTCAACTTACTCATTCTTGTAATTGCAATTACTTGTTAGGAAATTCTCCAACGACGTTGATACCCATACTGCGCGCAGTACCAGCGATCATACGCATAGCAGCCTCGATCGTGAAACAGTTCATATCGGACATCTTGTCCTGAGCGATCTCACGCACCTGATCCCACGTCACCTGACCGACCTTGTCGCGGTTGGGCTGTGCGGAACCCGATTTAGCTTTGGCTGCCTCCTTGAGTTGAATGGCTACAGGCGGCTGTTTTACGATGAAGTCAAACGACTTGTCGCTGTAAACCGTGATGATGACCGGAAGAACTTTTCCCGCCTTGTCTTGTGTTCTGGCATTGAACTGCTTGCAGAAGTCCATAATATTGACTCCTTTTGAACCCAATGCTGGTCCCACCGGGGGAGAAGGATTGGCAGCACCACCTTTGATCTGCAATTTGATAAATGCAGCAACCTCTTTTGCCATAGTTTTCCTTGGTTAATTATTCTTTTTCAACTTGTGTGAAACTCAACTCCATAGGAGTTTTGCGCCCGAATATCTTCACCGATACCGTGAGTTTCTTGCGCTCGTTGTCGACGGCCTCAATGGTACCTTGGAAGCTTGAAAAAGGACCATCTGTAACTTTGATGGTTTCGCCGACAAAGAATGGTATTTCGTTTTCTTCCTCCATCGAACTCAATTCATCGACACGCCCCAGGATGCGGCTGACCTCCTGCGGACGCAGGGGCGTAGCGATCATCTTGCGGCTGTCCTCCTTGGTGTCACCCAAAAAACCGAGCACGTTGGGAATATTACGAATGATAATAGGGATCTGACCGACAAAGGCGGCTTCAATCAATACATATCCCGGATAAGAAACCTTCTCTTTGGAAACCTTCTTACCGTTACGGATCGTATAGACTTTTTCGGTCGGAATCAGCACCTGCGAAATATACTCTTCCAGGTGGCTGTGGCGGATTTCGGATTCGATGTACTCTTTTACCTTATTCTCCTTGCCTCCGATCGTACGAACTACATACCACTGTTTCGCTGTTTTTCGCTCATGGTCACAAAAACAATTAACGACCGAGCTTAGCCAGGGTCCTGTAGATAGCCTCCATAATGTTCTCAAACGAAATGTCCATCGCCAAAATCACGATGGCGAAGATCAACGAAGCGACCATCACCACTACCGTCGAGTTCTGCAACTGTGCGAACGTCGGCCAGGTCACTTTATGAACCAATTCGTTATAAGATTCTTTTACGTAATTGAACATATTCTTCTTACTTTATTTTAGCAGGAGCAGAGAGATTCGAACTCCCATCAACGGTTTTGGAGACCGCTATTCTACCCTTGAACTATGCTCCTAAAAAGTAGTGCAAGTCAATCCCTGCACTACTGAAATATCCCTGGGATTAGGCGAGAATCTTCAGAATCTGACCTGCACCTACCGTACGGCCACCCTCGCGGATTGCGAAACGCAGACCTTCGTTGAGTGCAACCGGGTAGATCAACTCAACGGTGATCGTTACGTGGTCGCCCGGCATCACCATATCTACGCCTTCGGGAAGAGTAACCTCACCGGTTACGTCCATCGTACGCAGATAGAACTGGGGACGGTATTTGTTGTGGAACGGCGTGTGACGGCCCCCCTCTTCCTTCTTCAGGATATAAACCTCAGCCTGGAACTTGGTGTGCGGAGTGATAGAACCCGGTTTAGCGACAACCATACCGCGCTTAACCTCTTTCTTGTCGATACCGCGGAGCAGCAGACCTACGTTGTCACCGGCCTCGCCCTCATCGAGCAACTTGCGGAACATCTCCACACCCGTACAAGTCGAAGTCAGCGTCTTCTCCTCCAGACCGATGATCTCAACGGGATCACCTACGTGGATAACACCGGTTTCGATACGGCCCGTAACCACGGTACCACGGCCGGTGATCGAGAATACGTCCTCGACAGGCATCAGGAACGGCTTCTCGTTCTCGCGCTGCGGAATCGGAATATAGTTATCAACCGCATCCATCAGCTCCATGATCTTGTCTTCCCACTTAGCCTCGCCGTTCAGACCACCCAGTGCGGAACCACGGATGATAGGAGCGTTGTCGCCATCGTAGTCGTATTTGCTCAGCAGATCACGAACCTCCATCTCGACCAGGTCGAGCATCTCGGGATCGTCCACCATATCGCATTTGTTCAGGAACACAACGATCTTCGGTACGTTCACCTGGCGAGCCAGCAGCACGTGCTCGTTGGTCTGAGGCATCGGACCGTCGGTTGCGGCAACAACCAGAATCGCACCGTCCATCTGTGCGGCACCGGTAACCATGTTCTTCACATAGTCGGCGTGACCCGGGCAGTCAACGTGTGCATAGTGACGATTTGCAGTCTGGTACTCAACGTGCGAAGTGTTGATCGTAATACCACGCTCTTTCTCCTCGGGAGCGTTGTCGATAGAATCGAACGAACGAAGCTCAGAAAGGCCTTTTTTAGCCAGAACGGTGGTGATCGCTGCAGTAAGAGTCGTCTTACCGTGATCAACGTGACCGATAGTACCGATGTTCACATGCGGTTTGGAACGGTCGAATTTTTCTTTTGCCATAGTATAAAAGTATTAAGATTTTATAAAAATTCTGCTCTTCAAAACGTCTGTCGTTTCGCAAGAGTGACGAGCGACGCAATACCTCTCCTCAAAGAGGTTTGCATCACGCGTCAACTGCATTTCTGGAGCGGAAGACGAGGCTCAAACTCGCGACCCTTAGCTTGGAAGGCTAATGCTCTATCAACTGAGCTACTTCCGCAAAAACGCACCGCAAGGAGTTTCCCCTTCCCGATCGACTCGGAAATACAGGCAACCCGTTCGGCGCTCTTTTTGAGTGGGAAGTGATGGATTCGAACCACCGAAGGCGTAAGCCAGCAGATTTACAGTCTGCCCCATTTGGCCACTCTGGTAACTTCCCTTATGTTTCTAAACCGCTTTCGCTCAACTCCACCGTGTCGGCTCCGCAAGGTTTTTTGGAGCCGATGGAGGGATTCGAACCCCCGACCAGCTGATTACAAATCAGCTGCTCTGGCCAACTGAGCTACATCGGCATATAGACCAATTTGGATTGCAAAAGTAGGGAAAATAAAATTAACAACCAAAAATTTGATCATTTTATTTTATCACTCCTCTCAAAGAACGTTCTCGGCGATCGAAATCGAACGCGAAATCGGGTGCAAATATAGCACTCTTTCGGGAATTAAAAAATAGTTGCACGGACTTTTTTATCCGGAACGCAGAAAAAGTCGCAAATAAGTCCATACCACAACCAAACCGAAAGCGCAAATCGACGTCCCTCTGCAGAAAATTTATATGAAAACGGTACAAAGCAGTATTTCACGGCACGTCCTATTCAAATATCGTCTTGGGAGAATCTCCAAAAGACGGTGAAATTCATCATTTTATCATGACAATCATTATCACACACTCCGATTTATCCCTAAAAGATACACGAAATCTCCTCCGATCGACTAATTTTGCCGTATGGAACGTACGAAGGCTGTTTTTAACTGGAGCGGCGGCAAGGATTCCGCCCATGCACTGTGGCATGCCATCGAATCGCAGCACTACGAAATCGTCGCCCTGCTGACGACCGTCAATCACGACACCCGACGCTCGACCATGCACGGGATCCCTTTTCCCCTTTTACAGGCACAGGCCGCAAGCATCGGCATTCCCCTCCATGCGGTTGATCTCACGCCCAAAGGCGATATGGAGGATTATCAGACAGCTATGTCGCAAGCCGTCGCGCATTTCAAAGCACAAGGTGTAACGCACTTCATCTTCGGCGACATCTTCCTGCACGACGTTCGCAAATACCGGGAACAGCAACTCGCTCCGCACGGCATCGAAGTCGTCGAACCCCTTTGGGGCCGCAGCTCCGAAACCGTGATGCACGATTTCCTGGCCTCGGGCCTGCAAACCGTCGTAGTAACGACCATGGCCGACGGACTGGGAGCCGCAGCCATCGGGCGGACCATCGACTCCGATTTCATCGCCTCCCTGCCTGCGGGGACGGATCCCAACGGCGAAAACGGAGAATACCACACCTTCTGTTACGACGGCCCGATTTTCCGCACGCCCGTCCGGTTCCGGCTGGGGAGTCCTTTCTCCCGAAGTTACGACATACGTCTCGACGACGGCACGGAGAAAACCTACACCTACTGGTTCGCCGATCTGCAAGAGCCATAAGCCATCTATATCGCCGACACTTCCGATGGTATGCCTTATGGTTACTCCCGGAATCGGCACCGCACAGAACCCGGCTGACCGAAATCCGCACGAACCGCCGCTTCAGACAACCAAGAAAGACCTACACCTATGATAACCAGAATCATCCCGCACCGAAAAATAAGCCTCTGCTCCCTATTACTCGCACTGCTGGCCCCGGTACTCCTGACAGCCGGATGCAACGACACCCAGGAAAATGAAGGGGCACGGGATCCCACGACCCCGTTGCCCGAACCGAAACCGAAGCCGAAAACTTATCCGCTGGTAATTACCGACATCCGAAATCTTCCCCCGAAGACGACTTTCGACCGGATCGCGGTCCAAATCACGGGTGTAGATTGGAGTATCATCGCCACGGTCGAGGCTCCGTATATGGAAAGGGCAAAATATCAAACAGTAAAAAACAAATAAATACACCATAATACAAATAATTATGAAATCCAACAGCAAAATACACATGTACTACACGGAGGGGTCCCAAAGAGCGCGAGACTATGTCGGTTTCAATAAACAGCTCGTGGCTCTTCCCGGATGTGACAAAGGTGTGGAGAGGGGCAGCGCTTCTGTTGAATAAGAGACAAATGCCTGTAATATGCCAAAAACACTATCGAAATACGATTTTACGGGCCAAAATCATCCAGAAAATGGCGTAAAAGCGATATTGATTACAGATACTTTTATACCTTTGTTTTCAACAGTGATTTATATTCTGTTCGAGACAAAGAGATTATCAAGTATGAAACTATCGGCAACAATGAGTTGAAAGAAAGGGAAATTTGTACAATACCGAATGATAATACTTATTGGGAATTTCTACATCATTATGCACGCAATACAATGGTGACAAATGGAAATTTAGAATTTGACGGAGAAAAGTGCATCGTATTGGAAAGACAAATATCTATTGACAATCTACGTACAAGCAAAGCATGGTATTCTTACAAAACACAACTTTCTCTAAAATAGCAATGAAAGATTATCAAGAGTCTCAATTTCAAGTTTTAGAATATAAGATACAAGACATTTCGGCAAATTCAGAAAGCCCTAATATCATATTCGCCGGTTTCAGATATTCGGACAGCGCCAATGTTGTTGGGACTATCACAGAAAAGATGAAGTTGTTATCGATAATGTTGCAAAAAACGAAAATAAAAACATCAATCTTATTTCGTTGAACTAAATAATTATGTAATCCCCTTGCTGTAAATAAGTCACAACAAGGGGATTTTTCTATCTCTAAATTCTTGGTATAAAGTTATATGTAGATGCCTAAATTAAAAAATCTATCTCCCTCGACCTTCCTGTTATTCATAGGTCACTTCGATTCGGGCAATCGTAGATGCTGCTGATGTCTCAAACTCAACATATCTGGCAGGCCCCTCCCCTTGTTTCCAAGTATAACTGCTTTCATCGTAAATGCCCTCGTACAGATCTGTGCTCCAAGAGCCTATCTTGATATCCTTGCCTGTACCGGGCGTCATAACAATTTGGGTGATCTGCTTTCCATTCTGCCCTTCGATGCTTATTGTTTTGCCAGAGCCGAGGAATACTCCCAAACCTTCCGATTGCCAAGATCCTCTGGTCAGTATCATAAGACAGCCGTCTTCCGTCATGACTCCATCCGGAGAGTCCGGTTTCTCCGGGCTTGCTGCCATCGTTGCGAAGTCAAACAGGGCCGTATTTGCCACTTGTCCCGCATTGGGATCAGCCTCGGTGCTTACGGTCGTCGTCGCGGCCAAAGAACTCGTATTCGTTTCGGGATCGGCAGGATTGGCAATTACCGAAACATTGTATTGCACTGCGTATTCCGCCATTTCAAATTCAACAGTCGCCTCCAATACACCTTGTTTCACCTCCGTCCCGCAAGTTACGTCGTACGAAGCCGCTCCGTCGACCGGATTCCAAGCGACCGTCACGGTTTTACCAGATGCCGTTGCCGAAAGCCCGGTCGGCGTGGGTAGTGCGGTCAAGGGAGCTGAAGAGCCTCCCATCGAACAATAATAGATATAGACATTACCAGGCGAGGTGGTCAAGTTGAAATAACTCGTACTGCTACTACCACTGAGTGCACGCGTAGTCTTGTCTGCCGAATAAATACGCGCAATCCCTCCATCACATGAGATTGTCCAAGAAGCAGCCTTAGTTACATCGGACTGCACATCCATCATCAATTCATCTTCAGTATTCACCCCAGCATTCAGATACCCCTCCGCCGTTTCCATAGAAAATGTCGTCCGGTCATACCCTTCTTTAAGTGTAATAATTTGTGTATCGGAAGATAAATCCATGATTTGCAAACTCTCATCTACAACGACCAGTTCATCCGTAGACGCATACCAGCGAGGCTCCAAAGATGTTGAAAATTTATTCTTACTCATCAATCTGGTTTCTCCAGAGAAATTATTCCTACCAATAACGATCTTATCGCCAAATTTCAACTCTGAAGTCCGTGTCATCAACTTGTAAACGTCGCGTTTAACAGGTGTCAAACCGGAAATGATGAATTCAGACACACGAGCTGCCTCGAATTTCAAGGTTTTATTGGTAAAATCTATTTCTTTCCGATAGATATTGGTCTCGGTTACAACCTCTACCGTCAACTTTTTACCACTAAGATCGGCCGGCATAACAGAAAACCACACCAAATCTTCACCTGAAGCCTCACGACCGTTCATAGCCAAAGTAAGCGTCTCCGCAGCGGAATCATCCGCCGGAGCGTAGTTCACCGAACCGTTGAGCAGATTAGCCGTGCAGCTGCCGGCCAATTTCGTGCCCGGAGCGACAAGAGTGATCGAGGAGATCTTTTCGCCGGGAGCGACCCCTTGCAGCCTCATTTTTGCGAAGGCAACGACACGATGGAACGAAAAATTGACCGTATTATCAACGGCTGTTACGACATATTTGCTAATCAACAGATCAGCCTGCGGGTCGAAACTCGTTTCGGTCGGCGTCTGCTGTGCCGGAATGACAAGTGGGACCTCCGTGAGCGTTATTCCCGCCGAAGTTTCCATTCCCGGATAGAACGCCCAGAAATAACCCGCATACTCGCTGTCAGCCATCAGAGAGAATACAGCTGCCCCGTTATCTTTCACCGTATAGTCGTCGGCAGTGGTTGCATAACGGAGAACACCCGCATCAGACTCTTTAGCATAGAAGACGCCTATCCGTTCGCCCGTTTCGCTCCAATGAATTTTGTTATTCTCATCAACATAAGTCCGGGTAGTCTCTTTTTCCGCTGTTACGGTGAGTGTCACGGTTTTCCCTGAGAAGGGGGGGGGGGTTCCGTCGAAGAATCTTTCGTACAAGAACTTGACAGAGAGCACAACCCCCAAACTACAAGGCCACATATAATAAAACGATATTTTTTCATATTAGTGCATTTAATTAAAATTCTCCGTAGTCATCGGTTTCCAAATTTTCACCTGGCCAGGTTTCTGTGGCGGAATAACTGCTTTCGGCAAATCCGCGTTCGATTCGCAATTCAATGAACTGCACCTCGGGCGGGCAGTAGAAATTCTTGCATTTCGACAGGTCAGTAATCTTCATCATACATTGTTGCTTTTAGAATTAAACGATTAATTGTTATTCCGGTTCGGATTGCGATTTGCGCCGAATCGTTTTTATTTCCTGCAATTTTAAGATTTTTTTTGAAAAAATTAATATTTTTTTCAAAAAAGTCTATATTTGTAATGAAATCTCTAACACTTATTACTTTTTCTAACTTAAAAATGTTAAGTATGAAATTTAATTTCACTTATTTATGGAGTTTGGCGGCACTCCTGATGTGCTGCACTTCCTGCTCCGATTCGGATCCTGCTCCAACTCCCGAGGAGGACGAAACGGTATCTCTGATCGCAACATTGGAAAACGAGAGGCTTTGGGAATCCGGAGATGAGGTTCTGATCAACGGAATGAAATATACCGTTGAAGAAGGAGTCGGCAGTGCAGCAGCCACCATCAAGGTACCCAGGGCCGAACACTACTACGCCGCTTACGACACAGGTACCGGCACAGTGACGGAAAACATACTCTCGTCGGAATTTACCTCGACACAGAATGTTTCGGCGGATATGGCCCGCCCCATGGTTGCATCAAGCGTCACCCCCGCCCTTTCATTCAAAAATCTGCTGGGATCTCTCCGCCTAAATATTTCGGGTGACAACGGTACAAAAATCACAAAAATAGTACTGACCGCAACTTCAGGCAGCAATCTCACTGGAAAGTTTTCCGTTGATCTGGCTTATGAGGATACCCCTATGATCGAATGGACCAGTGAAGCATCTTCAACGCTGACCGTCGATTTGGGTAGTCAGGGTATTGAATTGAAAGAAGCTGGAACCCCTGTAGATGTATTATTGCCCGCAGCTTCCTACGGAGGATTCGCGGTAACAATATACGATACGAAAAATGGCGTGATGCTCAATGAGAAACTCCCTGCAATCGACATACCTTCGGGAGAAACCGTTTCGACAGATGTTACCTATGAACCGGGAACGGAGCAGGTAGTTTATCTGAAAGCCAAAGTCGAGAAAGCGGCTGACGGTTCCGACTTCATCTGGAACTCCGGCTCCTCCATATACGTTAATGGAGAACCCATTATATTGTACCGTGGCGAAGGAACGGCCGACGGAGAATTCGGCCCCTGCCTCCAAGCCGATTCATACTATGCATCGACATCCAATGCTTCGATCGACGGCATAAGCGGAACGCAGATGCGCGTGAACATTCCGGCAAAACAGGAATACGGCGCATCCCTGACAACCCTCAACCCGGCCGCAGCAACTTCCACGTCCACAGACCTAAACTTCCGCTATGTCGCAGGTGTTGTCAAGCTGACCGTTTCGGGTCCACATGCAGTGCGCACGATTGAATTGCAAGGCAAGAACAACCGACGTCTGGCCGGCGACGGCATGATCAACATGACGGCATCGGATTTCGCACTCTCTCTCAATGCCGACGCCTCGAAATCGATCACCGTCAATTGCGGAAAATCGGGCGTTTCCATCGAGTCGGGACACGACTTCAGTTTCGTACTGCCTGCAGGCGACTACAGCGAAGGCTGACCTTATACTAACAGACAATATCGGCCTTGTATCCACCTTTGAACTGCCAGGAACGACGGTCAATCGCAACGAAATCGCCTCTTTGGGTGAAATCGAATGGCCCGGAGGACAGGGTGGAGAGAACGATTTGAGCGCTTACGGCGTAGCAAACTGCTACATGGTGCACACAGCGGGAACCTACTCTTTTCGGACACGCAGAATAGACAACACTCCGATTCAGAATATCGCGAAAGCCGATTGGCTTTGGGTGTCGCGCGTGGGTGCTTCCGAAAACAACGAACTCATTTCAGACATCTCCTACGCCGACGGTATGATCTCATTCACAGCAACTGCAAACAGAGGCAACGCCCTGATCGCAGCATTCGACGATAAGGGAGAAATCGTATGGTCCTGGCACATCTGGATGACGGATCTGCCGGAGACGTTCGACTACGAGAACAACCCCATCTACCAGAGCGGCGGAAAAACCGACGGATTCTACGTTATGGACCGCAACTTAGGTGCAACGGACACCAAAGGTCAGGAATCCTATGGTCTTCTCTACCAGTGGGGCCGTAAAGACCCATTTATCGGCGGCAAAGCAAACGAGACGGTCGCTTTCGAAAACAGCAGTGAACTGACCGTATGCAACCCTACCTACAGTCAGGCAAAATGGGTAGCAGCGGAATGCACAACAGAGATCGGCTCCGTTAAGCATGCGATTTGCCAGCCGATGCTTTTCATATACGGCGATCAGGTTAACAGCCAGGCGAACTGGCTGGATCCGGCAAACACCGAAGAAGACTGGAAATACGTAACGGACAAGTCATTATGGCGTCCTTTCTCGAAAAGCAATTACGATCCCTGTCCTCCCGGCTACCAGACTCCTCGCAAGGGTGTGTTCAGCAAGGTTCAGAATCGTGCGGATCGATTCCCCAATGAGGGAGTGAGATATACAACCGATGCAGGAGAAGAAACCTGGTTTCCGTTCCAAGGGCACCGAAGTGCACATCCTTCGGATAAAGGCGCATTGCGCTATGTGGCCGAAGAGGATGGTCTGGTCAATATCTGGAGCAGTGAATTATCTGTCAATCAACGTGCTTGGGTTTTCTTTGTTTCGTGGCCTCTGTTGGATAACGAGTCGACGGACGACTCTTGGGGCTACGGCAATCCCGTTCGTTGCGTAAAAACCTACAATTAACAATTATAAATTCTGAATTTATCTTATTTGTCTTCGGAATTCCTGCAAGTTTGCAGGAATTCCGAAGACAAAAAACAAATAAAAATATTATTATACACGAACATGAAGAAACTTTTTTTCATTTACTTACATTTGTTTGCGCCGGATTTACTCTGCTGTTGGCTCCGGGTTGTAACGACGACGAAGGAGAGAAGACGGGACCAACCGGAGACGAAGGAAAAGAGATTTACTCTTTGAGCGTAACACCTGACAAACTGGAATTCCAGAGTACAAAACAAACAGTGGAGGTAACCGTCACAACGAACGGTCCCTATTGGGAGTATACGGATAATATCTCGTGGCTGGAAATCGAACGCACGGAGACGGGATTTTCCGCAACAGCAAAAGCTTATTCCGGCAATGAGACGCGTACGGGTACGCTGACGGTCTATGTCATCTCCGAATCGGGCGATATCGCCGCAAGACAGGATATCCCCGTTTCACAGGCTTCGCCCAGCGAGACTCCCGAGGGCATGGTAGTCTTCGACGACAGCACTTTCAAGAATTTTATGCTCTCTTACTATGACCAAGACTATGATGGTGCAATTTCTCCTGAAGAAGCATTGCGTGTGACGGAACTCTATCTCGGATTTGACGAGGAGGACGAAGAAGCAGTGCCGATCACGTCGTTGAAAGGAATCGAATACTGCAAAAACCTAATCAATCTGGAATGCGACTTCAATGCCATCACCTCCCTCGATTTAAGTGGGTTGGACAAACTCGAATACGTAGATTGTTCTTATAACCTCATCAAGACAGCAAACCTTTCGGGATGCATCTCGCTCAAACAGCTTTACGCTAATGTGAACGAAATCGGAGCACTCAACCTGAAGGAATGTGCCAACTTGCAGCTGGTACAGGCCTACAAGAACAAACTGACGGCTTGCGATGTGAGCGGAATGTCGAAGCTCGTTTATCTTGACGTAAGTCAAAATCAACTTACGACTTTAAATATATCCAACTGTTCTGAAATGCTAATTGTGAACTGCGGTTCAAACAAATTGGCGGCATTGGACCTCTCCGGATTAGAAAAATTGACTTCACTGGGATGTTACAACAACAATCTTACAACACTTGATACATCGAAGTTGCCGGAAATGAGTTTCTTAGAATGTTATGCCAATAGTCTTACGACACTCGATCTGACAACCAATTCGAAAATTGCGACACTGCACTGCCAGAACAATCTGCTTAAAACCCTAAAAATAGAGACCTGCCAGAATCTTACATCGATCAATTGCAGCCAAAATAGCTTGGAAGGAGAACTCGACCTCTCGAGCCGGACAGAACTCCGAAAGATTGATTGTGGCAATACTTTTCTGACGAAATTGAACCTGACCGATTGTACAAAAATTGAGACATTAAACTGCAACAATGCGAATTTTTCCGAGCTGGACGTCACAGGACAGCCCGCAATGACCGAGTTAAATTGCAGAGACAACACGTTGACAACTCTGGATGTCAGCAACAATTTGAATCTGGAGACCCTTTACTGTCAAGGCAATCCACTGACCAAACTGTGGCTGGCTGAAGGACAATCGATTTCCACACTGGTAATCGACAATCCGGATGCAATCGACTATAAATAAAACGCATCTGTCTTTATAATACGTCCATTTCCTTTAGAGGAAACGTACGTATTATTCATGCAACTAAAGAAATCTAGAACTTGGATAATATTTAAAGAGAAAAAGCTGGTACTTACAAAGGGTACTAGCTTTTTTCCTCTTTTTGTGTTATAGCTTCCAATATTTTTCGTACATTTGTATTCAAACGAGTTACTTGAAAGCAATTCAAGGTAGAACGCAGTATATAGCACTGTTGCCAAGTCATTACCTAAAAAATGGGTAATTCTCCCAAAGCCCTTTGTATAAGGCTCTAACAAGAACTTTCCAGAATTATAAAAAAACTATTCAATCCACAAAACGTAGTCTGGTCTGTGTTTTTTATACGATACCTGCCAAGGAATAATGCAGAACCGAGACATAGACAACAGACAAAAAATATCTATGAAAGTCGTTGATCCAGCAACGGCATACCCCATTTCTCAATTGGCAATACTTCCATATCCGTTAATTCTATCCTCTGCCTCATAAATTCCAACTAGCAGGTCTCCCGCCGAATCCTTGCTCCCATCGGGAAAAAGTATTACTACGCGAACGCACTTCTCCGACCATAATTCGAACAGACATGACCGGAAACTATTTGCACCATTTAAAAGTAGATACTATTTGAATTGACGGACTTCCATAAAGGACCAATTATAAACAGAGAGTGGAACACCCTCAATTTGAAAACAATCGGGAGATTCCAACGTCCCGCTAAAATACACAACAGCAACATTTTCAGGAAAATTATTATCTCCAAACTCTCTTTTCGTAAAACAGAAAGAAAATAGCAACCCAACATTGGAGACAGCTATTTTATCATTATTGCATCACGACGCTACCGCTGTGTCCAAAGTCCGTTCACCTTATGACGGATCACCAGCATATCGATCAACACTACCGCCCCGACCACGAGGATCCCGGCCAGAAGCATTCCCCAGATACCGGGCGCCGCATAATCCTCACCGAGCATTCGTACCATCGGGAGGTATTTCGACCGCACCCAAACGACCACCGGCACGGCGCACGCCAGCACCGACAGGTTCAGCCCCAGCGCCAGCAACTGATAGGGCCGTGCCACCTGCGCAGGCGTATAGCCGAGCATCAACAGGTCTTCGAGCTTCTTCAGGTTCTTTTGCAGCATCAGGAAAATACTCAACAACAGAATGAAGAAGGAGAGTACGGTAATCAACAGCCCCACGCCGACCACCACTCCCGTCGCCATGCGCAGAAAGTAGCTCGCCCGGCCTTCGTCGCCGGCACCTCCTTCGATCTGGTAGCGGTGGAGCGCAAGGTATTCATGGATCCGGTCGTCCGCAGCGTTCCGCACCTCCAGAATGATCCGCGAAGGATCGGCCGCAGGTTTATCGGCGAACCGACGGTTCGACCAGCGGATGAACTCCTCCGGAACGAGGATCGTATTCAGGCGGTTGGAAAAAGCCACGACACGCCCCTTGAGATTTCGGAACTGCCCCCGTCCCGAAAGATCCAGATCGAGGGTAATACCCCGCACGAGATCTTCGCTCACCTGCGGCAATCCGCGCGTCGAAGCGAATCCGAAATTATAAAGATTCAGATAATTGCGAGGCAGAATGATCGGCACGAACTCGCTCCCCTCCTCGAAACCCCACTCGTCGCTCCGGACATCGAGGAAACGGTCGGGTACGCTCTCGAAAAACAGGTAGGTCCGCATGCCGATCCCCGCCAACGAAATCCCGCCCATCACGCTGTAACGTGCCGGCGTAAACTCGCCCAGCGCCTCCGTGAAGGGCTGCTCCGCAAGTTCGGCCAGCTCCGTCTGCGTGAAGGAGGTCTTTCCGATGCCGGCCCCTTCGACCTCTTTGGTAAGAATGATGAAATCGTTGTCCAGGAACGAATCGGGCGCCTGGAGGGCAGGCGTCACATCCCGGTAAAGCTGTACGGCCGTAAGCACGATCGCCACGCCGACCAGATTGGTCACCAGAAAGCCCGCCAACTGCAACACGCTGACGTGCTGACGGAGTAATTGCCAGATCAGTTTCATAGCGAAAAGACTTTATCGTACTCGATCTCGAAACGCTTGCCTACCGAGGTGACGATGACCCCCGTGCCGTTCGTCCGCACCTCTTCCAGAAGAATTCCGGCCATGACCGCAGCATTCCGCTCGTCGAGGTGGCTCATCGGCTCGTCCAGCAACATGAAATCCGCCGGCTGACAAAGCATCCGAATGAAAGCCACGCGCTGCTGCTGCCCGAAGGAGAGTTTCGACACCGAAGTTTCCCGCTTCTCGGCAATACCCAGCGCCTCGAACAACCAGGCAATCTCCGCCTCGGAGCGGCGGCCCGTCAGGTTGTTCTTCAGACGCACATTATCCACGGCGCTCAACTCCGGAAAAAGACGCAGTCCCTGGAACATCATCGCAAGCGAACGGCAGCGCAGGCCGCTCCACTCCCCGACGCTCAACTCGCGAATATCCCGGTCATCGAAAAGAATCGTTCCCGAATAATCGCGCCGGTAGCCGTACAAATAGCCACAAAACGACGACTTTCCCGATCCCGAAGCCGCTTCGACCAGATATACACGTCCCTTGTCGAACGTTACATCCCTCCGCCAAATCTCCGACCCCACGGGCGGATTATCCGCAAAAACATCCGGCAGCACCTGCCGCAATCCGATTTTATCCATCGTCCAATCTCCTTCTTCATTCACCCCGCCGGGCAGGAAGGCGAACCCGCCCACGAGCCGGGAACATTACGACGACTGCGCGGCAGGCGAAATGCCAGCCGCGCAGAGTCGAATGATCGATCCTTTTTCTCCAACATGGGCAGCACGAAACTCGACCGCACTCGCCGTCCACGTCGAACGAAATATCAAAATATCGCCTCGCACAGCCGCCGCTATTCCGGGAAAAACCCGTTAATCCGCAAAACGACTGTCCGGACTCTTCCGACTTAAAACATAGTCGCCGCGAACATCTGGGCAAAGCCCTCGATGGTCTTGTAAAGAACCTCGGCGGCATTCTTATCCTTATCCGTCATATTCAGGACAAGCTCGCCCTGACGCTCCGTACGGCCGGTGATCTCCAGCGTATCGAACAACGAAAGCGCCATGAGCGATGCGGCTGCCGACTGATCGAGCCGGTTCTGTGCGATCAGGCTCTCGATCAGGCTGCGCACGGCCGGGAAATCGACAAACATCGTACCGTAAGAGCCTCGGAACAGTTTGCCGACCTCGGCCTCGTATGCAGAGGTCTGTGCTCCGGTCAGGAATACCAGGGCGTCGGAATCGGTCGTCGCATAGAACGTATTGTCGTTCAAACCGAAATAGATCGTCGTATTGGCATCCGGGCTCAACGCATACTGGCCGGGAGCCATCTCCTGCATCGGCACGGGAATCATCCCTTTGATCGTTTCCATGATCGCCGGATCCTTCAGCTCCGCGATCAGCGAAAGCTCCGGCATCCGGCCGTTGTCCGTCATCCCGTGGAACGACAAAGCGATGTCGCCGTCGATCGCCTCCATGATCGGCTTCACCTGCGGAGCCATGGCGAAGACCATCGAATACATCGGAATTTTCTGAAGCATTTCGTAAGTTCTGGTGCCGTCCATACTGCCCGCGAGCGTCGCTACATTCTCCGCAGGCAGCATCTTCAGAAAATCGCCGTCCATCTTACGCTGAGCCGCCACCATCTCCATATACTGTTTTTCGGCCTCCTTGTCGCTGAAGAGAATCCGCGCCTCGGCCACGATCTTACCCTTCTCGAAATCGACCGGCATCGCCATCGACATCTTGTTCAGGAACTCGAAACCCGACAATCCGGCCGTGCCGATCTGCTCTCCGGCTACCGCCATAACCGAACCGTAATCCATCACGAACTTCATATCGCTGGGACGCTCGATGGCCTGTGCCAGCTGCGAATTGCCCATCAGACTCTCTGTTTTCTTCTGGGCGAAGAGCTTCTTGGCGGCAGCTTTCGCCTGATCATTGTCAACGGGAGCGGTATAGACCAAAAGGGCCGTTTCGTCATAAGCGACGACAGGCATATCCGCGCCCTGCGTATTGGCAAGGAAGGTGATTCCATCCTCTTCGAACGAGGTGAAACCGCTCTTCTGCGAAAGCCAGCCCAGGAAACTATCGAGCTTCTTGCGATCACCCACCTTGAACAAACCGCCGACCGTAGGATTGCCTGTCTGCGACGCATTCTCCATCGTCACGAACATAAACACGTCGCTGCCCACATCCAGCCCCGTTTCCGAAGGATGCGCCAACAAAGAGAGGATGCGTCCGCGCTCCTCTTCGGGCGCATCGGCCAAAGCTTGCTCGGCCATCTTATAATAAACGCTTTGGGTAAAATCGCCGACCTGCGCTTTCCGGGACAGGGATTCGGGATTGATCGAAACGATCACGAAAGAGTCGGCCGGCAGCATCTCGCGGTAATCCTTACCGCCACACGATGCGAGCATCAGCGCCACGAGCGCTATGCAGAAGAAGTAGAGTTTTTTCATATCGGTATTTTTATAATTGTGTTATCAATCCATTAACAATCCGGGATAAACCTATTCTATTACCTTCACGCCGAGACGCAACCGGACCGAATCGAAATCCGCCTGCGGCAAATAGGCTGCAAAGCAATATCCGGGTTTATTTACGCCTTACCGGGGCATACCCCGTGTTTTGATATTACAAATATAAATAAAAAATCAATTCGACAACCGGGTATTCACACAATTATCGACCCCGAACAGATATTTTTCCATTTAACGGGCGCAAGCTGCCCGAACAGCGTCGAACAAACTCGAAACCCCGGACGAACAACGGGTACGAATACAGCGAAAGGCGCCCTGCATCGGCACCTTTCGCCTTCCCGCATCGAATCAAATGGATATTGGCACTTATCGGCAATATGCAGCATCCAACGTGCATTTGCAACAACGGCAGCCTGGCCGCCCGAGATCTTATTGATTAACTAATGATAAAAATTCGGCATCATTGCACCGATTCGGCCGCTATTTCCCGCCGCCGATTTTTTTAGCGATCAAACGGTCCACCGAATAATTTCCGGGACCCGCAATATACATCAAGACGAAAATCGCCAGATAAACCAGTGCCAGCTCTTTCACCGCAAACGGATCTGCGCCGTGAATAACGAAAAATGCAATGCACATGGTAAAGATCATCGGGATCAATGCCAGCCGGTAAAACGCACCGACGATAAATCCCAGAGAACAGATCACTTCGCCGAAGATTGCCAGCGACAGCGAAGCACTGCTGCCGATCCCGAGCGGATCGGGGAACATCGTGGACATCGTATCGAAATTACTCCACTTGGCAATGCCATGCGAAAACAACAGTCCGCCGAAAATCATGCGGGATGCCAACAAAATGCCCGATGCCTTCGCAGAACAACTTTTCGCAGGAAATAAAAATCTCAATACAGTTCTCACAATCAGTCTTTTTTATAATTGAATAGATTATTACAAAGACAATGCAAAAAATAATTCGGAATCCGCATTGTATCCGAAGATTCCCTTCGAAAAGAAAATTCAGAGAAGGTCATGACTATAATCGCCACGGCAAGCGACAGACAATCGCCTCTCCCGACAACGTTTCGACACACGAAACAGATCCGGGATAAAACCGCACCTCATACAAAGTTGCCAAGATAAAAAAGGAATCCCCGAAAACGAGGACTCCTTGTTATGGTGAATTGATTTCCTTTCCAGCTGAACGGCTATTCGAATACTCCCGTATAGCTGCGGAGTGATTGCCCGCAACTCCTGCTTCACACTCTCGGCCACGTCGAGCGATTCGATGAACTCGGCGATCGATTCCCGCGTAATGTGTGCGTTGGTGCGTGTAAGCGCCTTGAGCGCTTCGTAAGGCGAAGGATAACCCGCCCGGCGCAGCACGGTCTGGATACCTTCGGCCACGACCGCCCAGTTGTTTTCCAAATCGCAGTCGAGCGCCTCGCGGTTCAGGAGCAGCTTATTGAGCCCCTTGAGCAGCGACCGCAGGCCGATGAGCGAATGGGCCATCGGCACGCCGACGTTGCGCAACACGGTCGAATCGGTCAGATCGCGCTGCAAACGCGACAAGGGCAGCTTCGAGGCAAGATGTTCGTAAATCGCATTGGCGATACCGAAGTTCCCCTCGGCATTCTCGAAGTCGATCGGATTCACTTTATGAGGCATCGCGCTCGAACCCACCTCGCCGGCCTTGATCCGCTGCTTGAAATACTCCATCGAAATGTAGATCCACATGTCGCGGCAGAGGTCGATCAGCATGGTGTCGATGCGTTTGAGGTTATCGAAAATCGCCGCCAGGTTGTCGTAATGCTCGATCTGGGTCGTATATTGCGAACGCTCCAGCCCCAGGCGGTCGTTCACAAATCCATTGGCAAAAGCCACCCAATCCACCGCAGGATAAGCTACGTGATGCGCGTTGAAATTGCCCGTCGCACCGCCGAACTTGGCAGGCACGGGCAGCGTGCGCAGTTGCGCCAACTGCTTCTCAAGCCGCTCGACGAAGACCAGCATCTCCTTACCCAAACGGGTGGGCGACGCAGGCTGGCCGTGCGTACGGGCCAACATCGGTACGTCGTGCCATTCGCGGGCCATCTCCCGAAGCCGGTCAAGCACCTCGGCCGCTGCGGGGAAGTAAACCTCCGCGAGCGCATCCTTGATAGTCAGCGGAATGGAGGTGTTGTTGATGTCCTGCGAAGTGAGGCCGAAATGCACGAACTCCTTGTAGGCCGAAAGGCCGAGCGCCTCCATCTTCTCCTTCAGAATATATTCGATCGCCTTGACGTCGTGGTTGGTCGTGGCTTCGATCTCCTTGACACGCAGTGCATCCGCCTCCGAGAAATCGAGGTAGAGCGCCCGCAGCGCTTCGAATTTCGACTTTTCGACCCCGGACAGTTCCGGTAGCGGCAACTCGCACAGGGCGATGAAATATTCGACCTCGACCCGAATGCGGTAGCGAATCAGGGCATACTCCGAAAAATAATCGGCCAGTTTCTCCGTTTGATTTCGGTAGCGACCGTCCACGGGAGAAATGGCAGTAAGTTTGTTCAACAACATAATATTCCGATGCAGATTTGATTTTAGGCTTCAAAATTAGCACTTTTAATCGAGAAATCACACCGATTCTCCGGGAATGACCGATTTTTTCTACCTTTATAGAAGGCGGATATCGGTGTTTTCACTACCTTTCGGGAAGACCGGAAGACACTCGACATAAAAAATAAACCCGTTTATTTTATTCTGTCCTCGTTTTCACTACCTTTGCAACACCTTATATCAATGACACTGAATCAATGAATCTACTGATAGCAATCATCGACGGAATCGTCGGCTTCATCCGGCGCAATCCGCTTTTCTGTCTGCTGATCTTCCTGCTGGCGCTCTTTGCCCCTTCGGTATTGGGCGGTATCGCCATGTTCGTTCTCTATGCACTCCTGGGCCTGGTCGTGCTGGCCATTATCCTCCTTCTCTCCTTCCGCTGGAGAATTTACCGCATGCGGAAAGACTTAGAAGATCAATTCGGCGGTCAGGGCTTCGGTCCCGGAGGATCCGGCGGTCCTGCCGGCAATGCCCGCGAAGGCGAAATCCATATCCGCAAAACGAAAGGTGCCGGTGAAAAACGCGTCCGCAAGGACGTGGGCGACTACATCGAATTCGAAGAAGTCCCCGCAACAGAAACCGACAAAAACGACCCGGACAAGCAGTAAAAAACGTTATGCTGAAAATCTTCGAACTGATCGGCCGTTACTTTATCCTGATGGGCAAGGTCTTCTCCCGGCCGGAGAAGCGGGCGATCTACCGTCGTCGCATCATCTATGAAATGGAGTCGCTGGGATTGAACTCGATCGGCCTGACGGCGATCATCTCGGTCTTCATCGGCGCAGTCATCACGTTGCAGATGTCGATCAACCTCGAATCGCCGTTCATTCCGAAGTACATCATCGGCTACGCCACGCGCGAGACGATGATCCTGGAATTCTCCTCGACGGTCGTGGCGCTCATACTGGCCGGCAAGGTGGGGTCGAACATCGCCTCCGAGATCGGCACGATGCGCATTACCGAGCAGATCGACGCCCTGGAAATCATGGGTGTCAATTCGGCGTCGTACCTGATCCTGCCGAAGATCGTCGCAACCGTGCTTTTCTTCCCCTTCCTGGCGATCCTGAGTATCCTGATCGGTATTGCAGGCGGCTACCTGATTTCAGCGCTGACGGGCATCATGATTCCCGACGACTACGTGCAGGGCCTGCTATACGACTTCCGACCCTACTCGATCACCTACACACTTATCAAGATGGCCGTTTTCGCCTTCATCATCACCTCGATTTCGGCCTTCTACGGCTACTACGCCAAGGGCAACTCGCTCGAAGTGGGGGCCGCCTCGACCAAGGCGGTCGTGGCCAGCTCGATCGTCATCATGATCTTCAACTTGATTCTCACCCAAATCCTGCTTATATGATCAAGGCAGACCATATCTCGAAATCCTTCGACGGACGCGTCGTTCTCGACGACGTCAGCGTCGAATTCGACACCGGCACGACCAACCTGGTGATCGGCAAGAGCGGCTCGGGCAAGACGGTGCTGCTCAAATGTCTGGTGGGCCTGCACGAAGTCGATTCCGGCAGTATCTGGTACGACGACATCGACTTCACGGCCCTCGGATTCAAGGAGCGAAAGGCGATCCGCCGCGATATCGGCATGCTCTTCCAGGGCGGTGCGCTGCTCGACTCCTCGACCGTCGAGGAGAACGTCAAGCTTCCGCTCGACCTCTTCACCGAGCAAAGCGAAAAGGAGAAGATGGAACGGGTCAATTTCTGCCTCCAGCGCGTGCGGCTCAACGGAGCCAATCACCTCTACCCCGCAGAACTGTCGGGCGGTATGATCAAGCGTGCGGCTATCGCCCGGGCCATCGTACTGAATCCCAAATACCTCTTCTGCGACGAGCCCAACTCGGGCCTCGATCCGCAGACCTCGATCGTCATCGACAACCTGATCCACGAGATCACCGAGGAGTACAACATCACCACGATCATCAATACCCACGACATGAACTCCGTCATGGAGATCGGCGAGAAGATCGTCTATATCCACGAGGGCCGCAAGTGGTGGGAAGGAACCAAAGAGGAAATTCTGCACGCCCGCAACAGAGAGCTGAACGATTTCGTCTTCGCTTCGGCCATGGCCAAACGAGCCAAACAGATGACTCCCGACGGAGAATAACGAACTGATACGCCTGACGATCGGAAGGCCGGAAAGTTTTCCGGCCTTCCGCCGTATTCTGGCGAAATATTTGCGAGTATATTTGTTTATAAAGGATAAAGTGTATAATTTTGTTCTTCCGAAAGGGAAAATCGACAACGAATATTTACCTAAAATAAAATACGTCATGTCAAAGATCAAAGTTGGTATCAACGGTTTCGGTCGCATCGGCCGGTTGGTATTCCGGGCTGCCTGCACCCACGCAGACACTATCGAAGTAGTAGGCATCAACGACCTCATTCCGGTCGATTATATGGCCTACATGCTCAAATACGACTCGGTACACGGTCGTTTCGACGGTACGGTCGAGGTAAAGGGCGACAAGCTGGTGGTTAACGGACACGAGATCCGCGTAACCGCAGAGAAAGATCCCGCGAACCTCAAGTGGAACGAAGTAGGCGCAGAATACATCGTTGAATCGACCGGTCTGTTCCTGACCCGCGAAAAGTCGGAGGCCCACCTGAAGGCCGGCGCCAAATACGTCGTTATGTCGGCCCCCTCGAAAGACGATACCCCGATGTTCGTATGCGGCGTGAACGCCGATACCTACGCAGGCCAGGATATCGTATCGAACGCATCGTGCACGACCAACTGCCTGGCTCCGCTGGCCAAGGTCATCAACGACAAGTTCGGCATCATCGAAGGTCTGATGACTACCGTACATGCGACTACCGCTACGCAGAAGACCGTAGATGGTCCTTCGATGAAGGACTGGCGCGGCGGCCGTGCGTCGATCGGCAACATCATCCCCTCTTCGACGGGTGCAGCCAAGGCCGTAGGCAAGGTAATCCCCGCGCTGGCAGGCAAACTGACCGGTATGTCGTTCCGCGTTCCGACGCTCGACGTTTCGGTAGTCGATCTGACCGTGCGTTTGGAAAAGGCAGCGACTTACGACGAGGTGAAAGCCGCCGTTAAACACGCTTCGGAAAACGAACTCAAGGGTATCCTGGGTTACACCGAGGACGACGTGGTTTCGACCGATTTCACGAGCGACCCCCGTACGTCGATCTTCGATGCCAAGGCCGGTATCGCCCTGAACGATCGCTTTATGAAACTCGTTTCGTGGTACGACAACGAATGGGGCTATTCGAACAAGATCATTATGCTGATCGGTAAGATGGCCGCATACAACAACAAATAATCCCTCGTTACACGGATAAAAAGAGGTTCTCCAAAATTTTGGAGAACCTCTTTTATTACGATCGCAACAGGTTCAGAACGGAGGTCGGAAAATTGGGGCCATAGACGCATCGACCTACGGCCGCAGGCCCGCATCACGGCCGCGACACCTTGAGCTCGATCGACGCCCCTCCCCACTGGTTGATGGAATACTCCTTATCGAGCACGGTCCGGTCGCCATAGCGAATCCGCACCTGCAACGGGAACGGAGGATGTCCCCCGATTTCGTTGTCGCGGGGCAGCGTATGAGGGATCACATAAATATAGAGCACGATACGCTCGCACGGAACGGTTTCGAGCGTAAGACTGCGATGCAGGTCCAACCCCTCCGGCGGTGCCTCCAGATTGCTCCCCATCTCAGCCACCCGGCTCTCGGCCGAGGCAAAGCCGATCCGGTTACCCGAGGCATCGAACGCCCCGCACATCAGCGCGGCATTGTAACGCCACCACTGGTCGAAGCCACTCCGGATTTCGACCGTAAATTTTTCAACGGATTTCATCACAGGACAAATATAACTTTTTTATCGCTATGTCCCACACATCCGGGCAACAATCTCTCCTGGATACACCGCCGGCAGACGGCACTCGGAATCATTCCGGCACACGTCCCTGCGGGGAGAGTCGCTAAAACCGGCGAAACCTTTGGTACTTTTCCGTTTTTTTCATAACTTTGCAGACTGGAAGTATCGAAATGAACGCCGCACGAAAATATTCCATCGCCTGGAAAGGCCTCTCGGAGGGAGAACATACGTTCGACTTCGAAGCGGGCGACGACCTGTTCCGGCTTTTCGAAAACACCGAAATCAAAGGCGGGCACTGCGACGTGAAGGTGAATCTTTTACGGGCGGCACGTCAGCTTCGCCTCGAGATTTCGATCCGGGGCAGCGTAGTGGTGGAGTGCGATCGCTGTCTGGGCGATTGTTCCGTTCCGATCGATTACGAAGGAGAATTGCTGGTGAAATTCTCCGACGAAGTCCGCGAATACGACGGAGATACCTTGTGGCTCTCACCCTCGGAAGATTTCGTGGATCTGACGCAATATATTTACGAAAGCATCGTCCTTTCTCTGCCCTATCAGCGGGTGCACCCCGACGGGGAGTGCGATCCGGATATGTTGGGACGCTTCCGCATCGTTTCCGAGCAGGAGTTCGAAACGATCGAGAACGAAACGCAACAGCGGGAAAGAGAGGCCTCGGGCTCCGGACAATGGACCGAACAACTGTCCGCCATCAAACAACAGATGGAGCAGGAAGAAAAAGACAAGAAACATTAAACTAATAATTGATAATACAAAATGGCACATCCTAAACACAAAATCTCGTCAACCCGCCGCGACAAGCGTAGAACTCACTACAAAGCAGTCGTTCCCACGGTCGTAACCTGCTCGAACTGCGGCGCATCGGTACTCTACCACCGGGTATGCCCCGAATGCGGCTTCTATCGCGGCAAGCTGGCTATCGAGAAGAAAGCGGCGGAATAATCTCCGCCGCCGGGTCCCTTTCGGATTTTCAGCCGAAAGAGCGTAATCTATTTTACTAACCAAATCTCAGATTATGTTAAAGATTGGTGTAGATGCCATGGGAGGCGATTTCGCCCCGGAGGCAGCAGTCAAAGGCGCCGTAATGGCCGTCGATGCAATCGGCGACGAATGCCGGATCGTACTCTTCGGCGACGAGGATCGGATTCGGGCAGTCCTGAAAGCGGAAAACTGTGCGGCGGACCGGTTCGATATCGTACATACGACCGAAGTGATCGAAATGGGCGACCATCCGGCCAAAGCCTTCCAGCAAAAGACCAATTCAAGCATCGTCGTCGGGTTCGGTTATCTGGCCAAAGGACTCATCAACGGCTTCGCCAGCGCCGGCAGCACCGGAGCGATGATGGTGGGTTCGATGCAGGCCGTCAAGCCGATCGAAGGCGTGATACGTCCCACGATCTCCACGGTCGCTCCGACCGTCACGGGCGGGAAAGTCCTGCTGCTCGACGTAGGTCTGAACGTCGATTGCAAGCCCGAAGTATTGGCTCAATACGGCATTATCGGTTCGATTTACGCCCAGGCTATGCTCGGGATCCGGAATCCCCGGGTCGCGGTACTGAATATCGGAGAGGAAGAAACCAAAGGCAACGCCCAAAGCAAGGCGGCCTATGAACTGATGAAAGAATCCGAAGAGTTCAACTTCGTCGGCAACGTCGAAGGTTCTCACCTCTTCTCGGGGCAGGTAGCCGACGTGATCGTCTGCGACGGTTTTGTCGGCAATACGCTGCTGAAAACCGTAGAGGGGCTTTTCCGGATCAACAAAGCGCTTAAAATCCCCGAAACTCCGTTCTGGAGGGATATGAACTACGAATACGTGGGCGGCACGCCGGTACTCGGTGTCAACGCCCCGGTAGTCATCGGACACGGATGTTCTTCGGCGCTGGCAATCAAAAATATGATTCTTACGACCGAACGTTGCGCCCAAACCGGCGTGACCGCGAAGTTGCAGAATGCTTTCAAAAACTAAACCGCTCCCCGAATGAAGAAAATTACAGCGGCAATTACAGGTGTAGGGGCCTACCTGCCTGATTATCTGCTTACCAACGACGAATTAAGCCGAATGGTGGACACTTCCGACGAGTGGATCATGACACGCATCGGCATCAAAACCCGCCATATCCTCAAGGGAGAGGGGTTGGGTACATCTTATATGGGCGCACGCGCCATCAAAGACCTGCTGGAAAAAACCGGGGTTAATCCGCTGGAGATCGACATCGTGATCTGCGCCACGGTTACCCCGGATATGTTTTTCCCCTCGACGGGCAATCTGATCGCCGACCAGGCCGGTTGTAAAAACGCTTTCGCCTACGACATTTCCGCTGCATGCAGCGGCTTCCTGTTCGCCCTGACGACAGGGTCCCAGTTCATCGAAACGGGCTATGCCAAAAAAGTAATCGTCGTCGGCGCCGACAAGATGTCCTCGATCGTCGATTACAAGGACCGCAACACTTGTCCGATTTTCGGCGACGGCGCAGCGGCCGTATTGCTGGAACCCAACAAAGAAGGTTACGGCGTCATCGATGCGATCCTCCATTCGGACGGTTCGGGCGAACAACACCTCTATATGAAAGCAGGCGGCTCGCGCTATCCCGCTTCCGAAGAAACCGTGCGCAACAACTGGCACACGATCACCCAGGACGGGCCAGCCGTTTTCAAGGCAGCCGTATCGAACATGGCCAACGTATCGGAGGAGATGATGCAACGCCACCATCTGACCGCCCAGGACATCCGCTATCTGGTACCCCATCAGGCCAACTTGCGTATCATCGACGCGACGGCCAAACGTATGGGATTGGGACGCGAGAAATGTATGATCAATATCGACCGCAACGGTAACACGACCGCAGCGACGATTCCGCTTTGCCTGTATGAATACGAAGCGGCTCTCTGCAAAGGGGACAACCTGATTCTGGCGTCGTTCGGCGGCGGATATACGTGGGGTTCCATCTATGTAAAATGGGCTTACGACGGCGAAAACTGCTAATTTTTCAAACAAAATACTTTCAAACGATGCCCGACTTTAGTCGGGCATCGTTTATTGTTTTCCCCTATGTCGAGATCAAATAATCGTATAAAAAAATCTGCACGAAATAGACGTTATTTGCTTATATTTGCATAAAGTAAAAGCCTCCGGGCGATGGCCGGTTCCGCCTCGTTTTAGACTTGCACTATTTTTGCAGGGTAAAGCGATTGACGAAGCAACGACAAAACCGGAGTCCGGGACTCTCCGACCGAAAAAGAGAAATGTTTCGCTCGACATTTTCGACGAACGACAGCTGCGGAAGAGTTCGCGGAAAATAACGGAAAAACAGGAAATTTAACAATTTAACAAAATAGTTATGATCAGCAAGAAACTACAAGACGCACTCAATGCGCAAATCAATGCCGAAATGTGGTCGGCATATCTCTATCTGTCTATGTCGGTCGAGGCGGAATCGAAAGGCCTCAAAGGTTTCGGCAACTGGTTCTTTATCCAATTCCGCGAGGAACAGGATCACGCCCGCATTCTGATGAACTATCTGCTCGCACGCGGCGGACAGGTTCTGCTGGCTCCGATCGCCGAAGTGAGAACATCGTGGGGAAGCCAGCTCGAGGCTTTCGAAGATACGCTGGCTCATGAAAAGAAGGTTACGGCAATGATCAACAACCTGTACGACATGGCTGTTACAGAGAAAGACCATGCAACGGCAAGTATGCTCAAATGGTTCATCGACGAACAGGTCGAGGAAGAAGAGAGCGCCACGACAATCATCGACTCGCTCAAGCTCGTTTCAGGAGATAAGATGGGTGTATTCATGCTCGACAAGGAGCTGGCGACTCGCACTTATACGCAGGCAGCGCCCCTGGCCGGCAAGGAGTAATCGCATTCATCCCCAAGAAAAGAGGATTGCTGAAAATTCAGCGATCCTCTTTTTTATGAAACCGCCGGTCTGCATCAAAAACGAAATTTATAATTAGGCCTCAATTTTGCAAGGATAAACAATACAACTTTAATTGTAAAAAATATGAAAAAAATCGTAGTATTGTTCGTCAGTATGTTGGTACTGGCCACAACAGCCTCGGCCGGCAACGATAAACCGATCCAAGTTTCGCAACTGCCCCAGACAGCACAGCAGTTCATCAAGAAATATTTCGGGGATCGAAAAGTGGCTTTTGCCAAAGAAGAATCCGATTTTCGGAAAAGCTATGAAATCGCGTTCAAAAACGGCGACAAGATCGAGTTCGACCGCAAGGGCGAGTGGACCGACATCGATTGCAAGTACAGCGCCGTTCCGACCGGAATCATCCCTGCACCGATCGCCAAGTACGTCGCCGACAACTATCCCGACAACAAGATCGTACAGATCGAAAGAGATACACGCAGCACCGAGGTAAAACTCGACAACAGAATGGAGATCAAGTTCGACAAACAGCATCGCGTGATCGAAATGGATTTTTAACCTCCCACAGGGAAAATGCCATTTCCCTAAATTTAATCCGGCACTGCTGACAGTGTCGGATTTTTTATGCAAGTGCACATAACATCACCCTCCTACCTTAAAATCGATCCCGGCTTTCCGAGCCTGCGTATGCTGAAACTGCCGCCGAATCCGGTACAGACGTCCGTCCTTGAGCAGACGCGCCCCGGTCTGGTGAAAGCAAAAGGAAACATCGTGTTCCGCACACTGATCCCGCAGGGAGAGCACCCAGGCATAATCGCAAACACGCGCTTCGGGACCCGACTCGCCGCCGACAGATACCTGTTCGATTTCCGGTCCGAGATACGGGGCCAAATCTATGGGACCTATCAGCGGGGCGCAAACGATAATCTTGTGACGAATCGGCAACTTCTGGAAAATCGGCAGCCGATAATCGGCCATCCGCTGATTCTCCACCGTGCAACCGATCGTCACATGCTCGTACCCTGCACCCCAGTCCCCGGGCAGACACTCGGACAACCGGTCGATACGCTTGGTAAAAAACATAAAATGCAGGTCCCGCCGCAAACGGATCATCTCCCATGCCTCACGGCGCCAGACATCGGCCTCGGCAAGCAGAAAGTCCGATGTAAAACAGGTAAACACCATCTCCCCGGCCGGAATTTTCCACCGGCCGTCCCGACTTCGGCGCACGGGGAGGCTGAAGGCCGTCGTTTTCACAACGTGCCCGCCGTCCTTTTGCCAGGCAGCATCCTGGCGATAAACATAACACTCCCGGCAACCTTCGCTCACACGCTGACACCCGTGCCAAGGATTCCACGATACGGACATATGAATCACACCTCGGTTTCAAGTAAAACACGCATACCCGGCCAAATCCTCATACGGACAACCTCCGTTTGCAACTCCCCCGCTCCAAATCGGCCGGCCGCAGCCAACGACCGCTCCCGCAACAACAATAATCCGAAAAACAGAGGCTTCGTCACACGATTATTCCCTCCCCGTCCTTTAACAAGAATCGCAGCAAACCGAGTATCCTGTCATTCCCCGAAAAAGATCGGGCCGACAACCTCGGTCCCGCCTTCGCCGTAACGGGCAAACAATACGCAGGCATTTCCCCCGTCCGTAGTTCCAACCGGCAATTCGGATTCGCAAACGACTGCAACCCGCGAAACAGCCTGCGCCGGGAGCGATGCCGCTGCGATTTCTGCACATACAGCGATAGAACTGCCGGAAATTCATTCCCTGCCGGATTCCGACGAACGTTCCGCAGGCGAGGCAAGTACTTCGTTCATCGGAGCTTCATCGAGATAGCGCCGTTTGAAAAGATCCGCACAGAAAATAAAGATGGAGAGAAGCACCGGACCGAAGATTACCCCCATGAAACCGAAAAGCGACAAGCCGATAATCACGCCGAAAATCGTCACCAGAGGATGCGTGTCGGCCATCCGTTTCTGCAGGACGAAGCGGGCCAGGTTATCGACCTGCGTAATGACCACCACCCCATACGCCAAAAGCCCGACGGCTGCGCCCCAATGCCCGATCAGCCCCAGGTAAGCCGCCAAAGGCAGCCATACGAGCGCCGTTCCGAGCAGCGGAACGATCGTAGCGACACAAGTTACTACGCCCCAAAACAGCGCCCACGGCACACCGCACAACCAATAGCCGACCAGAGCGACCGCCCCCTGTATGACCGCGAGCAAGGGAATGCCGATTGCATTCGAACGGACGATCATCACCACTTCGCGCGTAAACTCCTGAGTAACCGTCCGGTTAAAAGGGATGAACTTGCGTAGATAGCTCTCCATCTCCCGACCGCCGATCAACATAAAATAGAGAACGAACAGCAGCACCACCACATTGACCGCAAAGCTGCCGATGCTCTGCAATACCCACTGCCCGGCCCGAGGCAGCAGCTCCACCAGTTTGGCGATATTATCCCCGTCCAGCAAGTTATAGCCGATCCGCTCTCGAATCAGCTCCGCCAGGTTCCGAATGGGCTGAATAACAGTCGAGGGATCGAGGGTCACATCCTGCAATTTAGCGACAAGCAACCACACGAGCAGAGACAGCGGAATCAGAAAACAGACGATGGCTTCACCGATCAGCAGCGAAGCGGCCAGGCTACGCCGCAATTTATGGCGGATCGTCAGCGCCCGCATCTGCCCGCGCAGCAGTACATAAATCGTAAGGGCTCCCAACAGGCCGCCCAGAAAGGGAATCAGTTCTACAAAAATAACCGTACCCAGCCCCAGAAGAATGACATAGAGCGAATAGCGCCAATATTTCTCCCGGATATTTTGTTTTTGGATTCTTTGATTCATAACCAAGTCTATCTATTCTCGACGCAACAAGATATATGCCGTTCGCCGTGCCGCACGCAAGTTCCGGCAGCCGACAGCCTCAAAACCACGAAAGCACTCCCTGCAAAGCAGCCACAATCGCCACGTAACGGAGCAATTTGCCGACGAACATCGCAACGGCCGTAATCCAGACATTGCTGCGCATCAGGCCGAGTACGATGGCGACGGCTTCGCCGACATAGGGCAGAAAGGTGAAAAAAGCGAACAAGGCCCCTTTCCCTTCGAGAAAACGGGAAACCCGGTCGATTTTCGCCGGCTCGACCCGCAGGTAACGGGTAATCCAGTCCCGCTTGCCCAAATGCCCGATCCAATAGCAGGTCATACCGCCGAGCGTATTCCCCGAAGCGGCAGCGAACAGACAGAGCAAAGGGTCGAGCCCCATCCGCACCAGAATCACCAGCACGACCTCGGAACTGAACGGCAGGATACTCCCGGCGACGAAAGCCGAGAGAAAAAGACCGACATAACCCCAGTCGGTAAAAAATTGCGTCAGCGAAGCGATAAATTCTTCCATGCCTTCGGATTCCACCCGTTACCGAACCGATTTCGGATCGAAAAATAAAAATGTTTCGCCCGCCCCTATCGTTTTTCTTTCCGCACACGATTCCAAAATTTTTCGCTTGGTATGTTTTATGCACATACGAAAGATGGTTAATAACGAGTTAAAAAATAAAAAGTGGTATTATTTCCCGTCGCGCAGGCTCGCAGTCGCTTTGTCGTTACAAGGCTGGCGAAAAGCAGGTGCGACGGTTTTTTTCACCGCAGGCTTCACGCTTCTCGCCCATGTTCCCGATCCAGGCGAATCAGCATTTTCTTATGCGGAATGCCCGCTTCCAGGTATTCGTCCGATACGACCTCGAATCCGAATGATTCGTAAAAGGGTATCAAATAGCTTTGGGCCGAAATGCGGATCGCTTCCGCCCGCCACTCCCGAACCATGTAGCCGATAGCTCGGCTCACCATCTCCCGGCATATTCCCCGACGGCGGTACGTTCGGGCAACGCAAACGCGTCCGATCGACGGTTCGGCATAAGCAATCCCACGCGGAATCATCCGCAGAAATCCGACCGTCTGCCCCTCACACTCGGCCCACAGGAAGAGAGAAAAGGGATCCTTCTCATCGGCATCGAGCGTCGTGACATGCTGCTCGAGGTAGAAGACCCGTTCGCGCAGCGAAGCTGCCGCATGCAGCTCCCCCACCGAAAGTTCCGCAAAAGGTTTTATGTGATAAACAATCTCCATATCGTGTAAAAACAGCCGCTATCGAAGACAAAAATACAAATAAGCCGAATGCAAAAGCAAATTTATTTGCATTTTGCCGAGGCGAAGTATCTAAGACGAAGTCAAAATACGAAAAAGCCGGGGCAAACACAACCGGAATCCGATTTTATCCAGGCGAAGTCAAAGATAGTGAAAGGCGAGAGAAAACGGGAACTTGTTCCCTGTTTTCCGAGGCGCATCCTATCTAAGACTATGTCAAAGATAGGAAAAGAAGAGAGGAATCGTGCGGGCTTGCACGCACAGATTGCCGAACCGCATCCTATCTTCTGCAAAGATACGGATAAGCGAGGGCAAAGCGCCCCCATTCGTATCTTACCGAACGAAAGTATCTTAGGCTTCGTCCAAGATGCGAACGAACCGAACGCAAAAGCAAATAAATTTGTGTTTTGCCGGAACAAAATATCCACAACAAAATTAAAGATACGAAAAGCGGCAAGCCCCTATGGAAATAAACGACGACGTCCCGCCACATAGTGACGGGACGCTGTTCCAAGAAGTCGGACCAAAGCACCTGTTCAAGTCTTGCGTGAATCCGGAGGTGCGATCTGTCCACGACAGAAAGACTTCCGCGACAAAGCGCGACGCAGAAAAATCCGCTACAGCCGGCTTCCTTCGATTTTCAGCCTCGCGGCTATCTCTTCACCGCAGCGAGCGCCTTGTCATAATCGGGCTCCTGCGTGATCTCGGGCACCAATTCGGTATAGACGACTTTGCCGTCCCCGTCGATGACCACCACCGAACGAGCCAGCAACCCTTTCAACGGGCCGTCGGTCATCAGCACGCCGTAGCTCTCATCGAACGAGGTTTTCCGGAAATCCGACACGGGAACGACATTCTCGATTCCCTCGACCGTGCAAAAACGCGCATGAGCGAAAGGCAGGTCTTTCGAAACGGCCAGCACGACCGTTCCCGGCAGCTCCGCCGCGAGTTTGTTGAACTTACGCACCGACGCGGCGCAAACGCCCGTATCGAGGCTCGGAAAAATATTCAGGATCACCTGCTTTCCACGCAAATCCTTCAGAGAAAGGGTGGAAAGATCGGTCTTGACCAATTCGAAATCGGGAGCCGCAGCTCCTGCCTTGACAAATTCACCGGCAATCTGCACCGGCTGTCCTTTGAACTTCGTTATCGACATATCGTTGTTTCTTTTTAATTATTAAACCAAACCCGGCGAAATCTTCATCCGCCCGGGGATTTAGGAGAGATGCAAAAACCGGTCCGCATTTCCCTACAATCGAAACGAAGATACAAATTTTTCCCGAAAAAGGCAAAATTCTTTGCGAAAAACCACGAAACGAAGCGGAATAACGACCTGCCCGGATAATTTCAGCCGTTTCACGACCGATTCCCGAAACACCCCGAGCAGCGACCGGGACACCGTCTGCACGCAAAAATCACCCCGACGTCGCTCCTCCCCCGACAACCTGGACAGCCGGGAGGAAGCCCGCCAACAGTCAAAAGGAAAGAGGAAGGGAAGGCAAAACGACCCAATCCCCAATCGCCGAAACGACCTGCCCGGAAACTTCTGCCCGGATCAGCTACAAAATGCGATAGGCTCCAAACGTCCCCGAACAAAGGTATCCCGGCAAGAGTTCGTCGAACCTTCCGGAGCGCCCCACAGCCCCTGCCATGAACAGATAGCCCAATATCCGGCAGACCTTGTCTTCTAAAATAACACTAACAGAAATCGTCCTGCCTGCCTTCTTCAGCAGGCACAAAAAAACGGAAAGGAGTCTTCTCGACTGCTTTCCGCCTTCGGAGGTTACCCTCCTAAACTACTAACCCAAACTTAAATAAATGAAGAAACCTCGCCGGAATCAGGCTATTGCTCCGACCCGGCTCCTTCAGAAAAACAAAACACGTGCCAAAAAACCGTACCGGTACGAACGGATTCCCGCACGCGTTCAAATGTTTTAAACGAAATTTCCTCGCATTAAACGACTTAATACTTTTGATGTATAAATAAAATACTAAAATCCTCGTTTAGAACAAACCGAAGCATCGAAAAAATCCTACTTTTTCACATCCTACGTAAAACCAATGCCATCACATTCATTCCTCCGCAGATCCTCTTCTCAAAGAACACCTTCTCGTAAAACCAGCAATAAAAAAGCCACTCAAAAAATTGAGTGGCTTTCATCCGATTTTCGATTTTGTGGGAGCTGAGGGATTCGAACCCCCGACCCTCTGCTTGTAAGGCAGACGCTCTGAACCAGCTGAGCTAAGCTCCCGTTAAAAATGGCTCGGGACTGCAAAGGTAACCATTATTTTCTTTCCTCCAAATTTTTCAAAAAATTCACAAGAAGAAAATTTCCGCACCACTCTCTCAAACTACCTTTCGCAACCTTCGCGCATCGCGTCCGTTTCCCATTCGGGATTCAACGCGATGCAAATATAAGGATTTTCTCCGAAACAACGCACAACAACCGTTATTTTTTAACGAACCTACTAAAATACAACCAGATCATCTCCTATTTCAACTCTTTCTACGATTACTATTACTCCTTTCAATCGTTCTTTTCTTTTAAGATCTCGTTCATCCAACCCGACAAAATCGATCGGACATGCGCACAATGCTTGTTCCGACAAATAATTTTTACTTCAACGGTCCAAATAGATAAGCCTCGGGAATCAGAAGGTTTCCGGGCATGCTCATAGTTACGAGCTAAGTTAAAGACTGATAAACCCGGTTCTTGCCCATAATGCAAGAAATAGAACAATAATAGTAATAAAACAGAACATCAAAATATAATTATTGAACGGGGAAATCCAATCCGACTCTTTCGACTTTCTTATTCCTTATATTTTATGAAATTCTCCTTTTTCGTATAAGTATTCTCCCGGAGCTAAATTAGCAACTTGATTTATAAAATCCGTGAAATTGCAAAAGAAAGACCTGATGCTATGACTATTACTTCCTCCCGACTTTATGTAATAGATAGCATGAAATCAAAACATATTTTTCGAACGTGATTATGTACTTTAGGAACCTCTTTGAGAACCGAGCTTCCTAAGTCCCCTCCCAAGGAGGGAATTCAGGGGAACGTCGGTATTACAGACACGGCCCGGGCCGCGAATAAGCATCCTGCGGATTCGATGCTGCGACCATCGGATAAAGGGGCATTGAAAAATATAATTGACTTCGGCAGAATAAAACAAACAAGTTTGTTTATTCTGCCCTCATTTTTACTACCTTTGTAAAACGACATGAGAAAAATCACCGATAAACTGCGGCGGATCAATCCGTTTGCCAGGAAAAACGACGGTCCGCTGCCCCGGCCGCTACCGGGCGACCCGTCGCTGCGAGTCGTGAAGGTCTTCGTCGAAGGTTATGAGGACGTGGCTTTCTGGCGGGGCGTCTTCGACTGTTTCTCCAATCCTTACCTCTATTTCGAAATATCGGTGCCGACCCGCAAAGACCTGCCCAAAGGTAAGAAGGTGCTGATGTCGATGATTCCCGAATCGTCGGAGAGAATGTTGCTTTGCGTGGATTCGGATTTCGATTTCCTGTTCAACGGAGCGACAGAGCAATCGCGCCTGATCCGCGACTCACGGTATATGTTCCATACTTACACCTATGCCACGGAGAATTACCTCTGCTATGCTCCCTCGCTGCACAACGTCTGCGTCAAGGCGACCAAGAACGATACCCGAATCTTCGATTTCGAACGCTTCATGGCCGACTATTCCCGCACGATTTACCGTCTTTTTCTCTGGTATGCCTATTCGGCGAAGCTGTCGGACGAGCATGTGTTCACTCTTGTCGATTTCAAGTCTTCGGTAAGGCTCAACTACCTCGATTTGGAGGATAACGGGGCCCGGACGATCGCCTGGTTACAGCGCAATGTCGCCCGCCGCGAGCAAACGCTCGCCAGCAAGCATCCCAAACAGGCGGCGGAGTTGGACGATTTCGCCGCACAACTCGGTCGGCTCGGGGTAACGCCCGAAACGACCTATCTCTATATGCACGGGCACACGTTGATGGACAACGTGGTGATGGTGCTACTGGAAACCGTATGCGAAAAACTGCGTCAGATGACTGCGGCGCGAATCACTGCCTCGAAAAAGGAGGGCGTGGCGCTGAAAAACGAAATGAGCAATTACACCAATACCCAGCGATCGATCCGGGACGTGCTGCTCGACAACGAGAATTATCAGGACTGCCCTCTTTTCAAACGGCTCTACCGGGACATCGAGCGGTATATGGTACGTACGATCTGGCGGATGAAACAGCAGGGCGAGGTTCCTGCCTCCGAAACGATTTTTTCGATCGTCCGCGGCTTTCGGCGACGGTAAACGTGCGTTCGGGCACTACCAAAATGCCAAAAATTAAAACGGGCTGCCTAACAAGTCCGATTCTAACATTTTCACCTCTGTCAGAATGCACTCTGACAGGGGGGGGCTTTCAATTTCACGGATTTGTTAGACAATCTTTAATTAATCTTTCACATTGTAATAAAATGGATAATCTTGTAGTTCTATTTTTGCTTGTTTTTTTGAAATTTTTACAAGAGGAAGTTCATTAATCCCATCTTTCATGATGGGATATAGTTTATTCCCCCGAACAAGGTAGCGATCTCTATTATCATCTGTACATATAGCAATCAATTTTGTCGCAGATTAACAAAAAAAACGTTAAATTTGCGCTAAAGATTGATTGACAGCGTTATGGAAAAATCGAAAAGAGTAGTCGGTTACGCCCGTGTTTCGACGGAGGCACAAGACATTACCCGTCAAATTGAACTTATTACGGCCTATTGTAGCGACCGAAATTATCATCTAATCAAAATCATTCAAGAGAAAATTTCGGGAGCCAGAAAGGACAGGAAAAGTCTAAATGAACTTTTAGATGTGGACGATGCGGTCGCCGATATGATTATCGTGTCGGAACTCTCCCGTTTATCGCGTGAAGATGATATTTTATCCGTTCTTTCAACGATAAACGAACTTTTGAAACAAGGTGTCGATATTCTGTTTTTGGATAAGCAAGACCGCATTTATAAGGCTGGAACTATTTTATCCCTTTACGACATCATTACGCTGTCAGTAGAAGCCAAAGCAAGTGCCGACGAACGCTACAAGATTGCAGGTCGGATGCAGACGGGTTTACGCTCCAAACTGGCCGAGTTTAGCAATATGTTTGCAGGCGGTACGGTTCCTTTCGGCTACAAAGTCATTCACAATCCCGATTACAAACTGAACCAAACGCCTAAAACCTGCTTGTCGTCGATGCCAAAGAAGCCGAAGCGGTAAAATACCTTTTTCAGCAGCTAATCGACGGCAATACGATACGGCAGACTGTAAGGGTTTACAATAAATTATACCCTTACAAACTCTCTTATTCGGGCATCTGCCGCATTATCCGCAATCCCAAATACAAAGGGGAGATATACCGACGGGGAAAATTGTACGGCCAAATTCCCGAACTGCAAATCATCACGCCCGAAGATTTCGACAAGGCCAACAAACAGATGCGTGAAAACAGCCTGTTTCAAAGCAATGCTCCGAAATACTATAATCCGCTGAAAGGTTTGCTGTTTTGCCCGTGTGGATGCGGTCTTTACATGAAACCCAACCACAACAGCTATCTAATCTATCGTTGTTCAAGTGCTTATAACGACAAACAGAAATGCGAAAATTACGGCGTCAAATGCGCTTATATCCTATCGTCCGTTTGGACTTGTGTAAAGGAAACCTTGCACACCGAGGAATACAAGCGTTTCAATACCCAGCGGGCAAATGAATTGCAGGGGATAAACAAGCAGATTCGGGAAACAATCACCCGAAAAGTCAATAGCGTCGATGAACTGAAAACGCAATCGGCATCGTTGATTGCCAAAATCAAGAAACTGAATAATGATGACCTTATTAATGAATTGGAAACCGATTATAATGTGCTTTGCAAACAAATCAAGCAAACCGAGCAGGAAATTTCCGAACTGAACGGACAGATAGCCGAAAACGATGCCGAAATAAAACGGAACGTGGAGCAGAAAGATTTTAGCAAGATGGAGCAGTCGGCCTTATACAAGGAAAAATTGCAAAAGGCCGTCTATCATTCCCTCTCTGCCATGCGTGGCATTTTGGAAATAGTCTTTAAGAACGGCATGACACGTTACGTGCTGATTAAAAAGCACCGAAACGGCGGAACCTACCTTTTGCCCGATACGTTCAAAGGCGACATGGAGCGTAAACAAATTATCGTTCCGTCCTTACGAACCGACAAGGATAATCCCTATTCAGCCCAGCCGATGAATTTGCGCTACACGTTCGACGAATTTTTCAAAGCTATGCCCGTCGAAGAATACGAGATCCCGATAACGGAATGAAAAAAGAGGGCGATTGCTATAATGGCAATCGTCCCCTTTTCGGTTCGGCTAAACGACCGAACAATTAAAGATGTTCCCGTAACAGATCAAGGATTACTTGTTCTTGTGTCTGCGTAGAGGTTTTGCGGGCATTTTGGATTTTATCCGCCTGCCATTGGGCAAGTTTTTTTAATTTCTCCTCTATTTCAAGCGTGTAGGCCGCAGCATCTTCGGCTACATTGTAACCGTCTTGGATGAATGAAATCAAATACTTTTTAGCGAGGAATTTAGCCGTGAATTTTTCACTTGCCGCTTCAAACCATTTGCGGCTCTTGGCACACCACCCGTCAGCCTCTTGCAGACATTGGGGCATTTCACGGGTTTTAAGACTTGCCACCAAATCTTTGGCTTTGAGTTTGTTGTTGCCACACGCCCAAAGCGAGATTGTCGAAAGCGGGAAATTGCGTCGTTGCAATTCCATAGCAAAATCAAAGGCCGCATTTGTTTCCTTAATGGCCATTGCGGGGGCTGCCATGTAGTCGGAACCTTTCCACGTTTTCGTGCAAATGTTCATTTCGGCAATGAGTAATGCAATGGCAATCTTTTTATTCAGCGGTTCAATGACTACTAAATCTTCAAGCGGCAAGCCTAATTCAAGGTAGGCTTTCAGACGGTGCTGACCGTCCAAAACAGCGTAATAATCCTTTGCATGTTCATCGGCAATATCGTTGCCGTCCAAATCGGTCAGATGACCGTTTGATTTTATGACCTCTTCACCGTTCACCGCCGTAATGGGACACAATATCCCATGCTCGGAAATAGAATCCTTTTTTACTTTAATTGCTTTTTCGTCGGTAGGACGATTACCTTTAATAAACGCGAATTTATTCGCATCCGAAACGTTCAGAACATTCAACTTATTCATCGTGTTTTGTACTCCTTTTACAGAGGGGCTTAAATTAGGGACAGTCGCGAAATAGGCTTAAAATTATAACAAATTGATTGTCAATGTGATAAAAATTTCATATCTTAGCTACAGGAATTAAAAATTCCTCCGAACACCCTGGAAAAGTGACTTTCGGAGGAAATGAGCAAAAATAACTCATGGCAAAAGTACGAAATTTATCTGACATTCAGCAAGAGATTGCATTTACAGAGTTTGATTTTTATCAGCGATACGAAGAGAGCTTCAAAACATCGGAACTTGGACGGATCAAGTCACTTCTTCCTCTTCGAGAGATGGCGATATCGTTCGGTTTAGTAGAAGAGAAGCCGAAGAGTTTGAGAGTGAAGCGAGGACGAAAGTCCTTCTTCACACCTGAGGGCAAGGTGGCGTTGGCGTTCTTGAAGATGTATACAGGATTGTCAGCTCCGAAGCTGATGGATGCGTTGAATGGAAACATCCATTATCAGATCTTCTGCGGGATCAGGATCAGTCCTGAGAACCAGTTGACAAACTACAAGCTGATCGACAGCATTCTGGTAGAATTGTCCAAGAAACTGAAGATTCAGGAGCAGCAGAAGGTACTTGCAGATGCATGGAAGCCGTACATGAAGAACCTTGATACTGTCTATACAGATGCCAGCTGCTATGAAAGCCTGATGCGCTTTCCAACTGACGTGAAGTTGCTTTGGGAATGTGTAGATAGAGCATACAAGATGATGTGCGGTATCAGTTCTCAGCTTGGTGAGCATCGAATGAGAACAAAAGTACAATGATATCGACAAGGCGAACCTGGCATATAGGAAGCAGCGCAAACATACTCATAAGCAGACCAGAAAGATGATAATGAGACTGCTTGCATTGCTGGGCAAGATACTGGGAGAAATCCGCAGACAGATGCGCGTCCATCCGGATGAAGAACTATTGAATTACAAGCAGTTGGATATGCTTGAGACTGTCACAAGGGTATATCGTCAGCAGAAGAACCACTTCAAGAGTGGTGACTCTCGTGAGAGTATCCCTAACCGTATTGTAAGTCTCAGCAAGCCTTACATCAGACCGATAGTCAGAGGCAAGGAGACCAAGATAGTCGAATTTGGAGCGAAGTGCAACAACATATTGATTGACGGAATATCGTTTATTGAGAAGCTATCATTCAATGCATTCAATGAAGGAACGAGACTTAAGCACTGTGTGTCATTGTCGAAGAAACTTACAGGCGTTGATGTAAAAAAAGATAGGTGGCGACCAGGGTTACTCGGGTAATGACAACAGAACTTTCTGCAAGGAGAATGGTATTGAAACCTCATTCACTCAGAAAGGACGAACTGGAAAGAATGAAGTTAAGAACGCTACTAAACGAGAACTTGCACGCGTTCGAGCTACAGCAATGGAAGGCTCTTTTGGAACTCAGAAGGAGCATTATGGTCTGCGAAAGATTGCTGCAAGGATAAAATCGACAGAGATCATGCTGATCTTCTTCGGTATCCACACAGGAAATGTGGTAAACCTTGCAAGACGAGACGGTCCAAGTAGCTCTTGCAGCCTGATGTTCCACGCATGGAACACGACTTTACGGGAGTGGTAGCTCCAGACGTGACTGAAAATGAAAAAATCGGCCCTAAAAACAGAGCCGATGATATAAAAAACGATGAGTATGATCGGAAAAATAAGGGAAAGTCTGCTGGTTAATTCAAATTGAAGGAATTAAATGACTATCCCTAAATTATGCTGCATCCCTTGCCCAAGCGTTTGCAGGTCGTCGGGTTTATCCCATTCGACACTGCAAAAATACTATTGTCAGCGACCCTTTGCAGGGAGTAAAAAACAGCCCATTTCCTACTCCCTAAAATCCATAGATAGCGGATTCAGTATGCGGCAGCTTGTTTGCATAGGTTTTCAGCACTCCTTTCAGCGATTCATCGCTATCCTTAAAGTTTACATTTCGTGTCAGCCGCATAAAATAGAACAGACGGGAAATAAGCAACATTTTATTATAAGATACCTCTTTATCGCATCTGTGTTCATTCGCCGCACCTCGATTCGGCAATTTCAAAGCATCGAACAGATGTTTGAACTTATCCGCCGCAAAGCACATATAATAGGATGAATTTGTGAATGTCGTTGTGTAGGTAGAATGATCTATTATGCGGTAACTCCTTGTCTTTCCACTCTTTGAGTTTTTGCCTTAATCCATACATAACTGCTGCTTTTACATTTGGGTCTGCTTCGCGGCTCTTTTTACCCTTTACGCGGAATGTAATCTCAAAATCTTTTGAATCTCCGATATAGTCCAATATTTTGGTTAATGATTTTGGCGGGAGTTTAACCCAAAAACATTTGGTAAACTTTTCAATCGACCAATCGTAAACAAACAGCACAGCCCACCAAAATTTATTTACGTCCAATCCGAAGCCTTTAATTGTCGCTATAATATCCGTTTCCTGCAAAAACATTTCTTTTGTAAACGGGGCTTTTATCTTCTCCTGACAGACCCTATCCCAAAATCTGCGTGGGAAAGTGTCTATGACTTCATCACCCATATAATTCCAAGAATCGGTAATCGCATATACATATTCCAACTCTTTTTCTTCTTGTTCGTCGGCTTCATAAAAGACAAATCCTAAATCGTCGGTTCTAATACTCATAATCCAAATTATTTTATTTCCAAATTTAGCGAATTTCGCTGAAAAGCCCTCATTTCGGCTCCCGATAAAGAATTCCCCGATTCATTTGTTTGCTGAAAATAACCTCTGTACCTTTACAGAAGCCAGCAAGAGGGATAAGGGCGATGCCTAAATCTGTCCCCTGCTTCGTGCTCAAAAGTGGCACTTATACCACTACCTACCCAACCAACACCTAATTTAGGCTCTCGGCTCTGAAGAGCCTCAAACCCGATTTTCAGACTATGCTGTACTATGTAACGCAAAACAAATGATTCGACAACCGAAAAGCCGCCAAAGCCGCATTAGGCTCCGCCTGCTTTCGGAAATTATTAAAAACAAAAGAAATACTATTTACTAATTACGTCGCTAACGATGAATTATACAACGATTCCAAAATCAATTTGCCAGCTTCAGACGGGCAACGGCAAACCGACCGACATTTACGTTTGAGCAACGATTAAATGCAAATCGGACTACAAGACACAGACAAGCCATATAACGGAAGAAAGGCTGTCCCAAATAACGGGAGTAAATATCCGTACCGTCAAACGGTCTGTCCAACGATTAAAGGAGTGCGGAGCAATGCAGGTTACAACCCGCATAATCGACGGATGCAAACGCCGTAATTCCTATTATATAGCCAATCCCCAAACGGATTTCTATTTCGTGGATAACCGATTCTTTACAAAGAGCCACCCGCCGAAAATTGCGGGCTTTCTGCTCTTATTAAAGGCTATATGTCTTAATAATACGAATTCTATCCTCCTTTGAAATATCGGACAGATTGCCGATGCTGTCGGAATGAATCGTAATACGGTTTCCGCTCTTATTAAAGAGAGTAACGGATTAGGTCTGATTAAGGCCCTGCCGAACGGCTACGAAATAACGGATGATTGCTTTATAAACCCGCCGCAGAAAGACACGGCACACGCCGTCTATAATGAAATATGCCGATTCTGCATGACAAAGGGAACGAATCCGCCACAATGAAATGAACGGGCAATGAATCGGATTCTTACTAAATACAACATTACGAATCTGTCGGCCGATAATCCGCTGTCGGTTACTTATGCCCTTAATGAACGGTGCAAGATGATTCCCGAATCCGTGTCGCTGGCTTATTTCGTTAAAGTGTTATGCACCCAAGACCCGATAAAGGCAAACAAGCTACATTCACAATCTTTTCTACTCACATAATATACTTTCGTTCAGACGCTCCGATTTTATAGTCGGGGCGTTTTGCTTTGATACCCCGACCGAGCGGACAATCCCTATTTTTCACCCCTCCCCATTTTCGGATGGAAAACCGAATTTTTATCTATTCCATTAATAGGATTCCACATAAAACAGACCACCCCCTATTTATGCCCGAAACCATCTAACAGCATAAGATTATTGATATTACATGAAGTTGGATTACTACTGATAAGCGATAAACAAAAACTTAACCGCTATGTACGAAACACAAGAGAGAGCTAAACGGATTACGGACATCCATGTTTTATGGGGACAAAGCACGGTTATCGAAGAGCTGATCCAAGCGGGGAAAATCGACGAGGAATACCTCTATCCCTTTAATGGGGACGAGGTGTTGGAATGGTGGCTTGTTACTCCGTGGCTGGCCGAACGACTGAAAGAGCAGGGCGAAATCATCATCGACGAATTAGGGTGTCGTTGGTGGGGACGGCTGACAAGCGGGCAGGCTATTTACATGGACGGCGTAATACAAGAAATCTGCGGGAACGATTAACCCAACTTACAACTAACAAAGTTTCGATTCCATACTCCCGACTATTGGATAGAAACTTTGTTTTCAAGAACTTTGCACAATTAATCACAGCAACAGCACCCGAAAGGGCAGGATGTTTTGCAATTTCCGCTGAATATGCTACTTTTGCAGTAACATATTGAATACACGGAAAGTGTAGCTTATTCTCGTAGAGAAATCTGGTAAATTTAGTTATATCTCAAAATTTCACATCATAATATCTTGTAAATTAATAGTTTATATTGTGATGTGTTTTTATCAAGAAACAAATTAGGAACAGAAACACGAATTATCTTATTTTCTTGTTTTTTTGTTTGCACTACCTTTCTTTCTCTTCACTTGTTCGTACTTTGAGTATTTTTCCAAGTCTTTTCACACGATTTTCATCCTCTCGCCAAGAGTGATTGTTGCAGTCATCTATGGATGAATAACTACAGCCAAAAGAAAAAAGGACAAATCTCTGTTTCTTTCAAGGAACATTGTTTTTTGCAAAGGTAACCATTTCCCTCAAAACACCTATACAGGCAGTCCAATATATCTGCCTATATTTAGTTTACTTTAGTTTAGCATATATATAAGCTAATAGACTAAACTAAACCTTTACCGAAGTTCTCCCCCTTACTTTTATATTCACAGTCAAAAGAGAAGATAATCGCACCGATATTTTCTTTTTTCGCTGCATCCCAATTTTACGGAAGTTCCTTTTATCGTAACTTCTGCCATAGGCATTCTATCCTCGCATCCCAACTTTCGGTCTGCCTGATGAGAATTGTGTCGCAAAGGTACTTGTCATGTCTTTCTTGTATTCAAGGTCACAGCCTGACGGTTCCCGACAAAATCTCCACGCTCCGCTTTGCAGAGGTCGTATTTGGTCGTGAAACCCTGCATAAAGAGCCATAACACCTTTTGAGGCGACATAATTTTCAATCAAGCCCGAAAGTAGCTGAAATGCTAAAAGAGGGAAAATAAAAAACTTAAAACTTAGGATTATGGCAAACTATGCAACAAACATTTTCTACGCAAGGACGGAAAACAAAGCAGACCTCGACAAGATAGAGGCATTCTTGGATGACACTTTCGACGGCTTTGTCAATAGACACAGCGATAGCGTGGATGCGGAGTTTACCTCTCGTTGGGTTTATCCGGAAGAAGAAATCGACAGACTGATAGCTTCGTTGGAAGCCAAAGACAAAACTTATATCAAAATTCTGTCCTACGAATTTGCAGACGAATACGTGAGCTTCAGAATCTTCTCACAGGGGAAATGGGATATCAAGTTGTAACCCTAAAATGACATGACTATGTACGAATACGAAGAAAATAGCGAAATTATAGGTGCGCACTGCACCTTGCTTACCCCCTATAAAGGCTACTCTGAGGGAACAGTTGTCGGCGACTTCGGCAATAAAATAGTGGTGCGTCTTAGTAGTGGCAAAGAGGTGGTCGAGTATCGTGATGAAGTGATTATTTACGATTAAATACAAGAGCGATGCAGCAGATAGCAATGAAATTCGTCCAATGGGACGTACCCGAATTAGAGAAGCTGAAAGACAGCAGGGTTTACCAGTTACGGGAACAACTTGATAACGGAGACAAGTTGAGCCGTGAAGACAAGAACTGGATTACCCGAAACGTGAAAGAGTGCATCCATTTCAAAAGAGGTATCGCATTGATGGGCTACTTCTTTGATTTCTCCGATGTTCTCAAACGATATTTCGTAAAACAGCACGGACATATCGCCGAGTATTACGCCATTGACAAAACAGCGTTGCGCTCTGTCTTGTATGGTCGAATAGAAGACATAGTAGAAGTAGAATTAAAATCAAAGAAACATGAAAGCAACGATTGAGCATAGCTTTTGTCCTTATTGTGACGAGGTAACAGAACTCTACTTCCGTATCATCAACACGATTCTTTTCTCAACCGATGAAGCGGAACTGCGTACCGGCATGGAACGCCTACAAGAAAAAACACGCCTTGATGATTATTTCGTCTTCGGCTATGGCAAGCATCACCTATGGGTTTGCCAAAGACGTCCCAGTAATCAAAAAAAGATTTTCGAGCATCGGGTAATCATGGCAGAATTTTGATGATACAGGCAGGCAGGAACGGGATAATCTTCCATTCCTGCCACGCCGCATTCCCTTTTTTACATCTATCTCTCTCTTTTGGCTGCGCCATATCCTTTTGTAAAAAACAGCCATTCGTGAAAAGCTCCGTCCGCTTTTCCGAAAAGCAGGGTTCTTTCCTTTTTCCCTTTTGTCCCCTTTTCTTTCTGCCGGACGGGAACATGGCAGTACCCCGATACCCCGTTCCGCCTTTTGTCGCCACTTCGTTGATATTCCCTTCTGCGGTACCGCAACCTGTTGTCAGTTCAGTGTTCTGTTTGTAGCCACCTCAATTCAGTCCGACCGAATTACACGAAAATACCTGCCGATTCTGCGGACTTACAGCCGAAACGCGCACCATTGTGCCGGTGGACGGATTGCACTTTCACTTCCCCTGCAACTACGGTTTTCCGCTCATTTTCAGAATAGTTTTCCGCCGAAGTCATCATCATTTTCCGATGCAAAGATAGTATGCAGACGGGAACGACTTTGGAAGTCTTGACCAATGGCGCAGCCGTACAATCTTCCTTTATCGAGCCTTCCGGTTTTGCCTACGGACAAAAATAAAGAGTATTGATGCGTCCGGCCTTGGTGCATCCCCTTAACTGCACCTACTTTTTGAGGCAGCGTAAAATTGATTTAATAACTTCTAAAAACAATTCATTATGAAAAAGATTGAAAACAATTTCGTAGTAACCGGTTTCGTAGGAAAGGATGCAGAAATCCGTCAGTTCACCAACGCAAGTGTAGCACGTTTCCCTCTGGCAGTAAGCCGATTGGAGAATAATGGCGAGGAATCCAAACGCGTTTCCGCCTTTATGAATTTTGAGGCGTGGCGTAAAAACGAGAACACCGGGTCGTTCGACCAACTGACCAAGGGTACGATGCTGACCGTCGAGGGGTATTTCAAGCCCGAAGAATGGAGCGACCAAAGCGGTGTGAAACACAACCGTATCGTGATGGTCGCCGTCAAGTTCTATCCGCCCGTCGAGAAGGAGGAAACTCCTGAAAAGCCGGCCAAACCAGCGAAAAAAGGCAAGAAATAATCCTTGCCTTATCACGACAAAAGCGGCCTTCGGGTCGCTTTTGTTTTACTCATTACGGTGTTGTTGCACCATCTGTACTTTTATACTCTACTTGTTCTCTTTTACCGCATTCAGAAATGCTTTGGCAGGTTTGAATGCAGGGATATTGTGAGCGGGAATTTTAATTGTCGTATTCTTCGAAATGTTCCGGGCCGTCTTTTCAGCTCTCCGTTTGATGATAAAGCTACCGAACCCGCGCAAGAACACCTCGTTTCCCGCAACCATCGACTCTTTTACATTTTCCATGAATGATTCTATCACAGTCATCACCACCGTTTTCTCTATTCCGCTCTGCCGTGAGATCTGAGCGACAATTTCCGCTTTTGTCATATTGTTCTTGATTTTTATGAATACGGTGCAAAATTAACAAATATCTGCCAGTTACAACAATCCGGAGTTATTTGTCATCCCGAAAACTGCTTTTGCTGAATCCTCCGAACACGCCCCTCAAAAGCCTGCCCACTACCAAGAACACCAGCAATAAAATTATAATATCTCCCATAGGTCTTGTTTTTATATAGTTATATCCAACTTAAAGATACGAAAAAACGATGAATTACGCAAGCAATCTATTGATTTTCAATATCCATATTGATTTATAAGTTCTATTTCCGGATGCCCGGCACTCGTCCCGGTGTTCGGTTAAGCTGAACCTTGTATTTATTGAGAATGCTGTACACGGTGCTTTTACTTTGGACACCGCTTTCTTTCCAAATATCACGGATTGAATACCCATTGTTATACATATCCACGATTTTTTTGTCCCGTTCAGTTTTACTCATACTTTTTTTGGAAATCGGAATACTGATACTCTGCTGCAGGCGTATAATTTTATCCGACGACTTCCGCAAAACAGCCACTTCCTCCGGTAATGCCCCGAACATGGCCAATACTTCCGCCGGTGTCGTGTCCGGAAACAATTTGTTGTCGGTGTCAATTTTATCGTGAATGGAGATAATACGCACGACCTTGATGCGGCATAGCTCAATCAATGCCGATAGTTCCCGTAAACCACGAACGGCATTGCTGAATTTTGACATCACCAATTCGTCTCCTCTTTCAAGATTCGACATCAGTTGTTTCCATCTCGGCCTAAGCGTCTCGTGTCCGACCGATTCTTCAACCACCTGTACACACCCATATTGGCGCATCCATTCCTTATCCGCATCAAACGCATCGTAGGAATTAGCCTCGAATATATAACCGACTTTTGCCATATCAATATACAATATTCATGATAACAAGTGCAAATATACAAGTTTTATTCGAGTATATGAATCATACTATATTAAAAAACGAAAATCGTACATTTCCACGTGTTTTATCTTCACTTGTTTTCATTGGTAATCATACTATTAAGTACGATATTAAAAAATGCACAAAATACGGTTTTTCGGATGCGAAGTATCAAAAATAATATATAGTTTTGCACTAAATAGTACGAAATGATATAGTATGAAAACATTAAAATCGAACTTAAAACAGCCGATAATCTTTGCCAAAATAATTGCCGTTTCGATTGCCATATTCCTATGCGCGTCATGCGACAACGGCAATGGCAAACGATTGGCGAAAGCCAAGAATGACCCTGCCGGAACATACAGGGAATACCTGTCCGACATACGCAGGCAGAAAAAACTCTCCATTAAAGAATTGGCCGGACACCTCAAGCAATGGCAAACATTGAGGGATTCCGTATTCCTGCATCTCGAATGTGATACGCTTGGCCGGCTTCATTCCACTGTAAGAGAAGAGTGTGAACAGATACATGATTCCATCCGCATGGAATTTTCACGGATGGTGCTGTCTCAAACACGCACTTATAAGGATATACTGTGGGTAAAAGAACAAATCTCGACCGCATCTTGAAGACAAAGAGTTGCATCGTGTGGCTGAAACAATCCGGCCGTTCTTTGCCTCATTGGATAACCGGCCCGTCAGTCAGAGAAACCGACAACACATTCTTGCCACTTATCGAACTACCCTTGCTGAAACGATTGATTACGGTATTCATTGTATGGCAGACCTGACGACCTTTATCGAAAAGGAGGATGCCGTGTACCGGGCATTCCTTTCACGTCTGCCTGATTTCGACGGCGAGAATCTTTCCGACATCACTCATGACACGGAACGATGCTGTGCACAGGTATTTCTTGCCGCCGAACGGAACGACATCACCTATCGCAATGCCATGATTTATCTGGCCATGCGCACCAACCGCAGGCTGATTCAGAATATCCGAACCTGTATCGACGACATCTGCAATAAAAAAGTCAAGACACCGGCACAGGCACAAGCCTACATCTGGATGCTTCTCCAGCCTTATTCGTCGTTGGACGGTTTCTGCCTGGCGTTGCTTTCAGCCGAAGAAAGAGAGCAACTCGATATGCTTGCCTCGCAGACACCCGACGCTTTCAGGGAGTTGGGCAGGATGCTGCACCCCGGAGACAACCGCTTGGACGAGCTGCCCGGAATGCTGATGGAGGCATTCATACACACGCTGTAAAATATGACAACAGAAAAATATATGAATATGTTACGACATTTTTATAATGACTTCATGGCATTCGTCCCCCTGCAACTTCCGCAGTTGCTCGATGTGACGACGATGGAAGAACCGCAGTTCTACGGCGACTATGTGCTGCTTACGTTTCCGTTGCGCACCCCTTACGAACTGGACGAAGTAATGGATATGTTCGAGGACGACATGGAGTTGATCACGCTCTACCACCATATTCCGATGCGGACGGAAAAATTCGGTCATAGCACTTGTGCATACTCGAATCCCGCTTTCGGACAGATGTTCAAGATGAACGCCAAGACGGATACGGAGGGCAATGTAAACAGCATCCTTGTCACCATCTATGATTCTTTGGAGCAGATGTACGGGGACTTATGCCTCGACTTGGAACTACACTCCAAAAGCGGGTTCCTGAAATACAAGAAAGACAAGTCCGACGTGCTGATGAATTTTATATGAGAAACACCTTATACCGACAGATGGTCTATTGCATCAATGCCTACCGGACGTGGATAGAGGTTGCCGATGACAATCTCTACAAGGAGCATATCATCTCAAGAACCGACCGCACCGACTACCTCGTTTCCCGTACATTGGTACTGCGTGCCTTCAAGACGAACGGCATACACGCCGAGGGTACGACATGGACTATTCCCGAACACGAACTGGACAAGGCTTTGGCCATCTACCGAAAGCAAGACATTACATTCAAGCAGCGCATCAAGAAAGCGGCCATGTACTTTTCGCCCAAGGATGCCGAAACCCTTATCCGGCTGGCGACATACGGTATTGTCCAGTTGGAACTCATTGTGCGTCCCACTCCCATACCCGAAAAGCCCTATTACTTATGTTACTGAATATCCTGCTACTCATTTTCTGCGCGATACCTTTCGGGGTATCAATGTCATTGTACAAGAACAACAAGCGGTTCATGACACCCTTTTACATGGCAATGGCACGAAGCGGCAACGCCCGTAAACTGTATGTGCAAGTATGGCTGATATGCCTGCTTCTTTTCCATTATGTATATGCCTGTGGACATATGGGTGAGTTTGGAATCCTACTCTCTACCGGTGTCTGTGCCGCAATGTTTTCGTTCCGACGGACGGACAACTGGTTACGCAGGTTGCTTGACCGCCCCCGTGCATTTGTCACACTCGCATCGGGCGCACTGGTCATCGGCTTTGTGCCGCATCTGTACACCTTGGCGATAACCATTGCCTATCTTCTTCTGGCAGCCCTGTTCTATCCCTCCGTTCGGGTCATGTCCGAATGCAAGGATACGGACACACTTTCCGGATGGGCAAAGCATCCCGGAATGTTGTCAGAATCCTATCACGAGAATCATCACGCAAATCTGCCGCATGAAGCGGACAGCGGCAACACTGATATATCCGCACAATATGAATCATTAAAACCGAATGAAAATGAAAAATAACCAAAAGATACCTGTTTCCATATTGGCAGACAGGGAGGTATTCGAATATCTCAAGGAGAAAGGGGATGAACGCAAAACACGCACCGAAGCGTACTGTGACCTGTTGGACAAATCACTGGCAGGTTTCGTTTCTCCGTTTTTAAGAAAGAAGGCCTACGTGCTGCAACCCAACCAGTGCCACCTGACCGTTTCCGACCTCGCATCGGAGTGGCATTGGCACAGGGCTACCGTCCGTTCTTTTTTGAGTGCAATGGAGGCATTCGGTTTGCTGACCCGCATCCAGCTTCCCAAAAGCGTGGTCATTACCATGACCGTACAATCCGGTCAGGCAGCACAGCCCCGCGATGCACAGGAGCAGCCGGACTTTGCCGGACAGCTCCGTGAGGTATTGTCCGATTGGGTAATCGGCAAAACGACCGCTGCCGAAACTGGCGTAATGTGTGGACAACTCGTAAGTCTGGCAAAGGCTGAAATTGCCGACCGTGACGCCGGACACTGTTCGGACACCCATTCCATCACGACCTCCGCACATTCCGGCACTTTGGTCACGGAACATCGTGAAACAGCCTTGTGCTGCATCGCCCACGCCGCCCTGCAAAAAATCCTGCACAAGTCGAGATTCGATGACAGTTCGCCGCTTGTGGATTTCTTCCGGTTTGACCTCGGCGAAGAATGGGCAGCTTTCATCGAGTCCGCCAAAGACCTCGCCGGGCTGATTCTCGACACCGAGGCATCAGTGACGGACTTCGACATGGACGAAGACCAAGAACGCCTCAAATCGCTTCGCAAACCTTTTTTATCGCTTCTGGCAAAGGCACAGGCGATGGTGGATTGAACCGGGAGTCGAAAACAGATTGTATAACGCGAACAATCCACCTCCATCCCTTAACGGTTATCCTGCCGGTTATAGGAGGCACACGGGCTTGCCCGTCTGCCACGAAACAAAGGGAAGGGGGAGCCTAATACCCCGATAGGTCTCCGACCGTCGGTAGGCTGTCCGGGCAAGCAGCAAGCTGGGACAGGACGGATTGTCCAAACAACACGAAAAGAGTATGGCAGATCAAAAACAGGTACTTGATATGCAGGTGTCGAAAGGCATCACCGCAGCCCAAAGCAACGAACATTTGCGTGACCGCAGTGAAAGGGCGGAAAAGTACGCTATGAATAAGGGGAATTACGACCCCACACGCAAACACCTGAACTTCGAGATTGCACCCGGAGGCAAGGTACGTCCCATCGACACGAGCCGCAACATTCCCGAACGGATGGCGGACATATTGGAGAGGCGTGGAATCAAAGACCCCAACGAAGGACTGGCAGAACCGAAGTACCGCACGGTGGTGAACTTCATTTTCGGCGGTTCCCGTAAGCGGATGCACGAACTCGCGTTCGGCACGCAGAACGTGGATTTTGATGAAGGTGCGAACAATACCCGTATCAAAAGAATGAGCGATATTGAACGCTGGGCGAAAGACGTCTATTCATTCGTGAGTGGCAAATATGGCGAGCAGAACATCGCCGCATTCATCGTACACCTTGACGAATTGAACCCTCATGTGCATTGTACTTTGTTGCCAATCAAAGACGGCCGCTTTGCGTACAAGGAAATATTCGCCGGAAAGGACAAGTTTGAATACAGCGCAAGGATGAAACAGCTTCATACCGACTTTTTCGCCGAAGTCAATACAAGGTGGGGAATGTCGAGAGGAACAAGCATATCCGAAACAGGCGCACGGCACAGGACTACCGAAGAATACCGCCGTATGCTATCGGAAGAATGTACGACCATCGAGGAAAATATAGACCGCCACCAAAAGGTGCTGGCAACCCTTCAATCGGACATCCGTCTGGCAGAGCGCAGGGTCAAGGGGCTTACGACAATGGTCGATAACCTTGAGAAGTCGAAAGCCGAAAAAGAGGCTCTGCTATCGGCAGCCGAACAGGATTTGAAAGCGAACAAGGGCGATGCGGAACAATTAGCCGCACAAGTTAAAAGTCTGGAGAAAGAGCTGGCAGGCATCAACAGGCAACTGGCAGACAAGCAGGAGAAGTTACAGACGGCTGACCGGCAGCTTGCCGAGCTGAAAGAGAACATGGATGCCATTGAGGAACGTACCGGGGAACTCAAGGAGGAAGCCTACAAATACTCCCATGATATACATTCCAAAGTGGACACGTTGCTCAAGGATGTCCTGCTGGAAAATGTGGTCGGCGAGTATAGGAACGTATCGGCACAGATGGACGTGGCGGAACGGCAACTGTTCGACGGCTCGCTCGTCCAGTCCATAGCGGAACAAGGTACAGACGTGATGCACTGCGCGACGATGCTGTTTCTCGGTATGGTCGATGATGCCACCACTTTTGCCGAAACTCGTGGCGGCGGAGGTGGCGGCAGCGACCTGAAATGGGGGCGCGATGAGGACGAGGACAACCGTGCATGGGCACTCCGCAGCATGAGGATGGCGAGCCGCATGATGCGTCCGGCCATTGGCAAGAAACCCAAACGGTAAGTGGCATACGTCTCATGACAAATCAAAAAGTATAACGAATAATATCATTGGAATATGACGAAACAAATCTTTTTTATATTGGCCGTGCTTTGCACGTTGCAGGCACAGGCAAGTATACAACCCGTACAGGTGGATACTGTACAACATACACCGTACTATAATGTCTCGGAGGAACGGCAACCGATACAGCCCGTCTATCTTGACGGAGTGGTACTTCCGGCATCCCTGACTGGCAACTGGTTTGTCAGTATTGCCGGGGGTACGTCCGCCTTTCTCGGCACACCTCTCGGCTGCGAAGACCTCTTCGGACGCTTGAAACCCTCGTACAGTTTCGCAGTCGGAAAATGGTTCACTCCGTCCGTCGGCGCACGTATCAATTACAGCGGTGTGCAGTTCAAAGATGGAACATTGTCCAATCAGGACTACCACCATATCCATGCGGATCTGCTGTGGAATGTCCTTGGCTGCAGATATGCCCGGCAAGAACAGGTACGCTGGAATCTTGCTCCCTTTGCCGGTGTCGGCCTGTTGCACAATGCTTCTAACGGGAATAATCCCTTTGCTGTTTCGTATGGCGTACAGGGAGAATATCGGATTTCCAAACGAGTAAGTGCCATGTTGGAACTCTCCGGCACGACCACCTTTCAGGACTTCGATGGTTACGGACGCCCGAACCGCCTCGGCGACCACATGGTATCGCTGACCGCCGGTTTCACGTTTCATCTCGGAAAGGTCGGTTGGAAACGCGCGGTTGATGCGACATCTTACATTCGTCAGAATGAGTGGCTCGTGGATCATGCCAATATCTTGTCCGGAGAAAACAAGCGTTATAAAGACTGGTACGACCGCAACCGACGGACGGTCGCAGAATTGAAGAAAATTCTGGAAATAGAAGGATTGCTTGACAAGTACGGTCATCTGGTTAATGACGATGAGACCGACCGCCGTCAAGGTTATCCCAGAAATAATTACAGCGGATTGAACTCACTACGGGCAAGATTGAAAAACCGGCATTGGGATGGAATCTCGCCGCTTGATTCTGCAAGTATTGGATATGGCAACAACGGAGATGATGCCGAGAAACCGGGCATAATCGTCTCTGAAAGGACGGAACTCATACAAGCCGGGAATTGCATCGGGTCGCCTGTCTATTTCTTTTTTAACCTCAATACGGCGCACCTGACGGATGCTTCCCAAATGCTTAACCTTGATGAACTGGCTCGCGTGGCCAAGAAATACGGATTATCCTTGAGAGTAACCGGTGCGGCCGACAGTTCGACTGGAACTCCTGTGCTTAATGGTTCATTAAGTACATCGAGAGCGGATTATATCGTTGCAGAATTGAAAAAGCGTGGCATACCGATCGAACGCATCGTCAAGGTAAGCAGAGGCGGCATAGCCGACCATGTACCGGTCGAAGTCAACAGGCATACGAAAGTAGAGTTGTTCTTTTAGTTTTTACATTCACTTTCATCGAGTCCCTCAATCTATAATTCGGATTGCAGGGACTTTTGTTATCAATGAGGGTAATAAGATTATAGGTTTCCTGAATCCTGATTACGCTTCGTATGACTGATAATATTTTCTGCCGAATTATGAAATAATCCGCTTACAATCACAAGATATTCCGGTAGAATACCATCCTTTCCCCAAAGCAGCTCTATCCCGAAAAGTTCCGAGAGTGTTCGTGTCATATCGAACCCGAATGCTTCAAGCGAGGGACGTACTTTGTCCGGATGCAGGCAAGGACGGTTGCATTTGCGGGCGCATTCGGAATCGGGACAGTATAGGCATTTTCCTACATAGGCGAATGCCCGACCTCCGTATCTGTGCTCCATTTCCAGCAATTCCCTTTCTATCCTGAGCCGTTCCGGTTTAATCAATTCCTGCGTTCTGTCTATCGGAATATTTTTCTCGACCGGAATTATTTTCGTGGCCATCAGGTGGGCATATTCATATTGGCGCAGAAATTCTCCGGTATCGAAATCGAACGGCGGACATCCCCAACTGTTACCGTAATTAGGGCATTGCCTGCAAAACTCGACAAAACGTTTTTCGTCCCGGAAGCGTGAAATATATTCGTCCACGCTGATATTTGCTGTGAAATTCTCTATGATATATTCCTTAGTCATTGTCCCACTTTTATGAATCCTGTCGTGGCATCGAACGTCACACAATTATTTCGGAACAGCCGCTCGATGCAGCCGCTCCGGCGCATCTCTTCGGTCGGCATATACGACAACTGGGGTGGGTCGATAAGGGCTATCGCATCGGCAAGCGAGAGGGCGATATCCAGCTCGTGCGTGGAAAAAAGGATGCACTTGTTTTCTTCATGCGCCAGCCGTGCCAGCAGTGTACACAATTCGTAGCGGTTGGGCATATCGAGAAACGAGGTGGGTTCGTCGAGCAGGATAATCGGCGTATCCTGCGCCAACGCCCGTGCGATCATGATGCGCTGGCACTCGCCGTCCGACATCTTGTCCATCGTGCGCTCCGCATAAGCCTCCATGCCCACCGAGGCGAGCGACCGCATGACGATCTCCTTGTCGACCTCCTGCATCTTTCCAATCCAGTTGGTATAGGGTGCGCGGCCGATAGCCACGACATCCTTGCATTTGAGATTGGCGATGCGTGTGCGCTCGGTCGTGACGAATGCCAGCGTTCTGGCCATTTCTGCTGCTCGCATATCGGCGGCGTTATGCCCGTCGAGCAGGATTCGGCCGGTATAACGGCGGTTCAGTCCGGCGATGGCCCGGAGCAGCGTCGATTTGCCCGTGCCGTTACGCCCGATAAGGGCTGTCAGTTTGCCCTTTTCTATTGTGGCTTCAACCTTGCCGAGCAAAGTTCGCTCCCCGTAGCCTATGGAAAAATCGTGTAACTCTATCATGCGGTGATGGATTTGTTGCGCAAGACCACCCACACCACGATGGGGATTCCCAGCAGTGCGGTGATGGCGTTGATCGGCAGGGTGAACATTTTAGAAACGAGGTCGCAAAGAAGCAGCACCGCCGCACCCGAAAGAACGGTTCCCGGTACGAGTACCCGATGGTCGCTGTTGCGGAACAGCATTCGCGTGACGTGGGGCATGGCCAGTCCGATGAAGCCTATCGGACCGCAAAAGGCGGTCACCGTACCGGCCAGCAGCGTCGTGGATAGAAACAGCAGCCCGCGCGAGCGTCGGATGTTCAGCCCCATCGTCACGGCATACTCCTCGCCGAACAGCAGTAGGTTGAGCGGCTTGATCGTCACCACCGCCAACAACAGTCCGGCGATAATCGACGGGACGAGTACCGCAAGCTGGTCGAAGGTCACGTCGCCGAGCGACCCCATCGTCCAAATGACAAAGGCTTTCAGGGATTCTTCCTTGCTGAGATATTGCAATATCTGTACAATCGCGCCGACTCCCGACGAGAACATCATGCCGAGAATCAGAATCACCATGATGTCCTTGATGCGGTGGCCGACGGCGGCGATGACGACCAGCACGAGCGCCGCTCCGAGCCAAGCCGCCCCGGCAATGCCTATCGACGAACCGAAGCCTGCAAGCACGACGAGTGCCACGCCGAGGCTCGCGCCCGAACTGATGCCGAGCACGTAGGGGCCGGCAAGAGGATTGCGGAAGAGGGTTTGCATCTGAAGACCGCTGACCGACAGAGCTGCTCCGGCCAGCAACGCGACCACCGCCTTAATCAGTCGGATATTCAGTATAATTTTCGCCGTCGCCCGCGGGCAGTCGCCGCCCGTCAAAGCCGCCCATACATCGCCGAGCGGTACGGCGACTGCCCCCACCGCCAAATCCAGCAGAAACAGGAAAAGGGTGAGGGCGGCCAGCATGGCAAACAATATGGCGGAACGGGAGCGCATCTATTTCAGTTGCTTGTAATAGACGAAATCTTCCTCGACCAGTTCGGGGTGGAATATCTTCACGAGGTCTCGCAGCACGAGGTCGGGATTTACGACCGCCGACTCATAGTAGTCGTTGCCGCCAGCAGCATTGGTGCGGGCGTTGTTGTTATAGACCTGTCCACCACGGAAACAGCGGGTGTCGATGAACTTCGGGCATGCGGCTTTCAGTTCATCAAGCGTGTTCGCCATCCCCACATGCAGCCACATATCGGCTTGCGAGGCCAGCAGATACGCCTCTTCGAGGTCGATGGGCGCGGAAGCGTTTCCTGTGTTCTTCTTGTAGATGTAATCGCCTCCGGCATCTTTGATTAACCGGGCGACATAGCTTTCGGTCGAGGGCATGAACCAGCTGTCGCCGTAAGGCGTGTTGAGCATGACTGACGGAGCGTCGAGGATATTGTCCGCTACTTTCTTTTTCAGGACATTGTATCTGACGGGGATTTCCGCGAATACTTTTTCGCCCTCCGCCCGTTTTCCGATAACCTCCGAAAGTGCCACCAGCCATTCGGCTTTGCCCAGCGGAGACTCTTCGAGGTAATCGCCGACATACATGAACGGGATATCCAACTCTTTGAGCTTACCCTCCATCGAGCTTGCCCCGTTCACGCCGTAAAGCAACACGAGGTCGGGGTCAAGCGAGAGCAGCAGTTCGTAATTGATGTTCCCTTCGTAGCCCACATCTCCAACGCTGTCCCGCCGTGCCTGAATGTCGGGATTGGAGATGTAGTCGATGCCTGACACGCCGACTACGCGTCCCGTTTCGCCGATTGCGTCGAGCATGGCGATATGGGTCGAGGACATGCAGACGATGCGCTCGGCATCCCCCTTGAGCATCTGACCGGTGAAATCCGCCGGAACCTCTTCGTCATCACGGGCAATGAACAGGTTCGTAGTGATGCTGTCGGCGCCCTGCCAAGGGTTCGTGACGGTAACCAATACGCTCTTTTTGCCGTCTGCACCTTTTATGTCAAACCCCGAAGCGTATTCAGGTGTATAGACCGTTCGGTTGAAATCGGCGAGTTTTGAACTTTTATTGTGGCAGCCTGTGAATGCTAATACAAGTAGCAACAGCAGGCTTAAATTCTTTAATGCTTTCATATCGTTACATATTTGTATTTTCGGACTTTTTCTTGTTTTTCCCGAACTTCGGGGTGATGCCGATGAACAGCTCGAAGTTGATGCCGGGCATGGGGCGCGAGAGCACCGAAAGGTAGTCCTCGTTGAAGAGGTTGTTGACGGCGAATTTTAACTGGATGTCCACCGGTTTGAAAAACAGGTTTTTCTCCAACGAGACATTGCTCATGAAATATTCGGGCAGGTGTCCTGTCAGCGTATAGTCGTTGCTCGACATGGTGTAACGTTCCGAGTAGAACGCCCATTTGTAAAGGAACGCCCAAGTCCGCCACGACAACCGTCCGGTCAGCGATGCGGAGTGCTTCGGCACGTAGGGTAACTGCTTGCCCACTGACTGGTCAGCAGGCGACATCTTCTCACCTTCATTGATGGAGGGTGTCCACGAATAGGACCCGTTCAAGTCGATGAGCCAATCTTTCGCCGGCTGCACGGCGAAGTTCGCTTTGACCTCGACGCCGTAGGCGTGGACCTTCTTTACGTTGCGGGGCGAGAAGAAGCCCTTGGTGGTGGGCAGCCAGATAATCCAGTCGTCGATGTAGGAGTCGAACCAGTTCGCACCGCCGCTCAACTTGTAAATGCCTTTCTTGCCGACATCGAAACTCACCCCGGCATCATAACTGAAACCTTGTTCGTTTTTCAGGTTGGGATTACCTCCCGGCAAAAAGTATAGGTCGTTCAGAGTTGGGAAACGGTAGTTACGCGATATGGATGCTTTCAGCATCACATTTCCTTTCGGGGAAATGATACCGTCAATGAAGAAAGCCGGAATGAGTGGAATCCAATCGGAACCATACATCTCTTCCCGCAGTACCACCGACATACCCAAGCGGTCTATCGGCTGCCACTTGGCGGATACGGAGCCGGAGAGTTCCACGCGCCCCTTGTCATAGCCCACGATGGCCTTGCCACCGTCCTGCAAGATGATGTTCTTGTCCTCGCTGCGTACCAAATGCTGGTGTGCCGATACATTGGCGGTGAAAAACCATTTTTTATCCAAAGAATACTCTCCCTCCGCCTGACCGTAAAACGTGTTTACCTTGCTGCGGGAGCGGGTCATCGACGCCCAGTTGTCAGGTGCGACCTCACGCTTGTAGTCGTAGGCCATCCATGTGTGTATGTAACCGCCTTTCACGCCGAGTTTCCAGTTGCTTTTGATATGATCCCAGGACAAGACGCTGCGGAACGTCTGTTCTCGCTGGCGGTTCTCGAAGTCGGTTGCATCTCCATAGTCGGTCGTCAACATCGGAAGTTCCCGGTTGGAGTTGATATACCAGGCGTTCAGCCCGAAACGGTCGCCTTTCCCGGTATTGTAATACACTTCCTGAAGCAAATGCAGGTCCTTGAACGCCCCGGAGCGGTTGCGCTCTTTCGGGTGATACTGTCCGACGATGTTCTTATCCTCGTCGTAGATGTTTATCTTTTTGTCGTGGTTGGTGTACTTGTAATCGTTAGGCGAGGAAGAATAGACCGCACGGGTGGAGACGTGCCACCGCTCACTTCCGTAGGTGAAGCGGGCGAACTCATCGAAGGTCTTGAACGAGCCGATGCCCTGCACGTACTGGGCGTTGAACCCTTCAGCGACTTCAGGAGCCGTGCCGAGTTTGACCAGACCGCCCAGTCCACCGCCCGTTTCGTTCACCGATGAAGTACCGTGCAGCAGCGATGCCTGGTCGATGAAGTAGGACGGAATGGTGGAGAAGTCGGTCATGCCGAGCATGGGGTTGTTGATGCGCATCCCGTTCCACGTCACCTGCGTATGGCTGGGCGACGTGCCTCGGAAGGCGACGGTCGAGAGCGTGGCGCGGCCGTAGCTCTTGACAAACACGGACGAGTTGAACGTCAGGATGTCCGCCATCGAGAGGGCGATATTTTCTTTCAGTGCGAGTGAATCGAACTTCGTCTTCTGCACGCCGATTTCCTTCATCGGCCGTTTGCCCCATACGGTCACCTCGTCTATCTGGTGAATACGCCGGGTGATTCCCTGCGCAGACAGCACGGATGGACAGACAACCAATATTGAGAAAAGTAAATATTTTGTATATGTCATTTCCTTTTGTTTTTAATATGGTTATTTACCGCAGCATATGCAGAGAATGATGCCCGCATAAAATCTTGATAGGCATTGAATCCGTTTTCTTCAAGCAGTTGGTCGTATTCGTCCTCGAATGAAAGTTCCTGATGAACCGTCTCTTGTTTCTCAATGTGGTGTTTTACCCGATTCAGATCATTGAATGACACGCTAAACGAATCAAATCCGGCTGCCCATCCTGAAAAATCCGCATATTCCGGATATTTTCGATAGACAACGCCTGTAGAACTTTTTACTTTATTGATAATCTTTGCGAAGTCCGTGGGAGATGGTATCTCTACAAGTATATGAACATGATTGAGAAAAGCATTGCAGGCATAGACATGACAGCCTTTCCTTGTGAAAATTTGTACCATCTGATCGAGAATCATTCCTTTGGTTGTCATTGGAATCGTCATCTCCTGTCTTTTCGTGATGAAAATAATATGGTATATATGCCGCAATTTATTCTTCATTTCCAACAAAATGCACCGGGGATAATCCCGACATAAAATTCATCTATCAATTTCCCTTCGGGCGAGTAGCGGTATATCATGCCCTGCTGCTGGTAATCGATGGCATCGGCGATGTACACTTCTCCGTTGGCGGGGTTTACCGTCAGTCCGTAATAAATCGTGCCGCTGTATTCGAGGAACGGACGTACCGGCACATGGCTGGCTGTCACGTCCATGCTCCAGATGGCCTTGTTAATCCAGTAGAGTTTGTCCCTGTCGCCATTGAGCTGCACCTCCGAGGGCCAGTCGCCCAACTTGAACTTGAACTGCTTCTCCACGGTGAAGGTCTCGGCATCGATGCGGTAGAGCGACGGGGCTTCGTAACCGTAGGGGCTGCCCTCATAACCGCCGTCGGTCACCGTCCACATTTTGTTGTACTTGTCCATGACCAGCGATGTCGGTTGTATGCCGACCTTCAGTTCATCGACTACTTGATCGGTTTCGGTGTCGATTTTGATGATGCGGTTCTGGTAACTCCAGCAGTTGCAATAGACGTATTTGCCGTACTGCACCATTTGCTCCGTCGAGCCGCTTTCCATCGTCATGTCCGGCACTTGAATATAGCCGGTAATTTCGTATTTCTTCGGGTTGATGATGAAGATGCGGTTGTCCCACAATTGGGTGACGTATGCTTTTTCGTCGCTTAGGAAATGAATGTAGCGCGGTGAGGTCAGGTTCTCGATGCGTCCTACCTCCTTGAAGGTGTTCAGGTCGATGGCGAAAATCACGTGGGAGTTGTTCACCACGACCCAGCCCTTGTTGTCGTAGATGGTCATCGACTGTGCCACGTCGCCGAGTTTCATGCCGTTGGCACGGAAGAAGATTTCGTTCTGCACCTGTTTGGTTGCCGGGTCGTAATAGGACAAGGTAGCATTGCCGTACTGGAAGTTGCCCTCGTTGGTGATGAACAGTCCGGCTCCCGTGGCGTTGAAATCTTCCACGGCATCGCCGTAGTCCCACTTCATGCAGGATGTCAAGGATAGTGTCACTCCGACAACTACGCTCCATAGCAGATATTTCAATTGGTGATAGGTCATACCGTTATTTTTATAGTTAATCCCCGGCAGCTTACCTTACGGTAAGCATACCGAGGATTGGCAGAAAATTTATTGTTTCGTTATCTATTCGGCAAGCTTGTACTTCCCGTCTTTCATCTCTTGGAAAGTGGGGTTGTAACCACATTCTTTGACAGACCATTGAGATTCTCCTGTTAGAACATTGTTTTCAAACAGGTATTTGAAAGAACTGAAATCAGTAACATCTCCTTGCCCGCTTATACTAATCCCTTTTGCTGATTTGAGACCTGAAAAATCAATGGACAAAATACCATTAGAACCAAAATCAGAATACGGGCATGTTATTGAAAGATTTTCGGATATTGATTCTACGTTAGGATAAGATACTTTATCTACTTCCATATCAAACATAAAAGAAGATGTTGCAATATCAAACTTCCCATTTATCGTTTTTAATTTGGGACATAGAATATTAGTAGCCTCAATCTCAAACTTAATTTGTGCATCAGCTCCATCCGTTCCAATGCTTTCCAGATTGGTAAACTCAATATCATTCTTAAGTTCGTAAGTCGTAACTGAACATGAACCGAGAATTTTTTTCAATAACGGGAAGGTAATATTATTTGCATTCCTATTTGTCCCTAATGTTAAGGTCCCTCCAATTTCCTGCAATTTAGGAAATTCGATTTCCGCCGCCGTATTAACACTTCCCGAATTCAATGCAATAGTCATATCTCCTGCCACACGAATAAATGGCATAACAAATTCTTTTACATAAAAATAATCTATGCATTGGAAGTCACCCTGTATATTTGAGATTCCTTCCAACGTAAATTCTGTCAATCGACAATCTTTAGGAAGTAGAAAAAGGCTACCGTTAAATGTTTCCGATCCTACGATTTTATTTAGTTGCTTACATTGTAGGGTAAGTGTATTTCCGTTAAAATTTATCTGGGACAAATCCAGTTCTTCTATGAGCAGATTAGTTAAAGTCATATCACCGAGTACATCTTTCAAAGAAGCTATATTGAGTTTATTGACTTTATTCGCATCCACACTGGTCTCTCCGCAGGAAATAAGACCGGGAAGTTCAACAATGGAAATTTCTTTGCAATTTTTTATAGTTAGTCCTCCAACCGAATGTAATTCGGTCATTGCAAGACTTCCGATGGAGGACATATCGGAGAATGAGGCAGTACCGGCCACACTTTCCAATGCCGGTAGATAAATTCCTTGCAGTTTGGGAAAATATTGGATTGTAAGTTCATTCCCGACCTGTTTGAGCGCTGAGAAAACAATGGCTTCGGTTGTCGCTGATTCTTTTTGTGCTACCGAACCTTTGACAATTAAGGAAGCTCCGACAGATTCAACGGCATTTGCATCCAAATCAAGTAAAGCATCGGAAGTTATATACATATCCTCACCAATGAACTCGACTTTGGGTATAGATATTTTTTCAATGACAGAACTGTTAACGACAAAATCACCGGTCACTCCAAGCAAAGAGGGCAGATTAACCGTTTTGAGCATTATGTTTTTACTGGCAGAAGTTGTCGAACCTAATTTGAAACTTCCGAGTTGTTCCAGATTATCCAACCCGGTCAAATCCGTTCCTTTGTAAGACGGATTGATGACAAGGGAGTTACTGATTTGTTTCAGGTTGGCAAGTCCGTCCAGATTGGTGATTTCTTCTCCGTCTGCCGTTCCGATGGTCAGGCTGCCTTCGATTTTGTTTATTCCTGTCTTTGCAAAATTATCAACCTCGGCTTGCGTGGCAAGTACTACGCTGCCGCTCTGTTCGATGTCTGTATATTGATAAGTATAGGAATATACTTTGCTATCCTGCATTTTGGAGGTAACTACGAATTTCCATTCATTCTCCCAATCCTCTATGGTCGATGGATTCGGGTTAATAGAGGCTCCCTCGCAAAGGGCATACTCTACGGTAGCCCCTTTCAGACTGGTATTATAAGGTATCTCAACTGTAATCTTGTCCCCGACTATCATGGCTTGATAGGTAATGCCATCTACAGTTAGAGCAAACTCGGAGATGAAGTGATCCTTGCCGTCTATTCCGCTTACTTCAGGGTCGTCATCACTACATGCAGCAAGGCAGAGCGTAGCGAAACAGAATAGGATGAAATGATATATTTTGTTCATAATGAATTTTATTTGTCGTTATTGTTGTTTTCATCACAGAACTTGAAAACTTCCGTGGAATTTTCCCCTAACCATCCGGCTTTTACATTGACTCCGGTCTGCACCTTGATAAAGTCGATATGGGAAAGGTTTGCAGACGTGCCGTCGATATTGAGCGCATCGGAAATCTTAAAATAGTTTCCAAGTGCTCCCGCGTTAGGATTGTCTTTATTGGGCATATCATCACCAATATTATCGGCATATCCCCACCCGAACGGATTATTGGACCACATGCCTGTCGACGGGCTTTGTTCGGTACGTGCTTTCAGGCATGTGCCGTATAACGTATAGGAATCCTCTTCAATCCACAAAGGATAATAAAACTCTTGCGGGTGATAGTTGCCGAGACGGTCAATCGCCCCTTTATTTCCCTTGTTGTCTTGCCATTGGGTGTCCATGTTGGGACCGGGACGGAAATAAGTTACGGCATAGTCCTGAATGGTTTCGGGTTTTCCATATTCAGAACCCTTCAGTTCATACCATTCATCGTTGGGCAAGCCGTCTCCATTGACATCTTGCATTACCCATACAATGCCCGGTTCATTTGACGAATCAAAGGCATTTCCTTTGATGGAAAAATCATAACCGCCTTTGTTTTCGATACTGTGGTCGAATCCTACTACAATATATCCTCCCCAACCTCCGAGAGAAACATATTGTTCATTATCAAGACGTTTTTGTGCGTAAGCACAGGCTGCTTCGTGCGTGCTTTCCCCATTGAAACCTGCTGTATTCGTTTCGTTTACAAATTGTCCCGGAGCCGGAACAAATTCATATACTTTATTGCTGTAAATGGAATTTCCGGCAGCAAAAGGTCTTTTTCCGGCCGCTTCACAACATTTCACCGGAATATTGACACTGACTTCATCGACACCGGAGACCGAAATATTACGGGTGAGCACTGCTTTTGTATCTTGATTGTCGTATTTCACAGTAAAGGTAAGCGTGTGTTCTCCGGTTTTAGCGGGTTTGAAACCGTAAACCAAAGAATTGGCTCCCTCAATCGGTTGCCCGTCCAAACTCCATTGATAAGAAGGCTCGGCACTTATTGATACAAAGGGGCGGACAAACAAAGTACGTCCTAATTCTACGTATTTGGTATTATTCTCGGTAAAATATAAAGATGACGGAACTACGATTTCAATCGGAAGTTTATCGACAACCTCAATAGAAACTGTCTTCTTTGATTGTCCGTCTTCATTTGTTACGGTTAAGGTCAGTTCATAAGTTCCCAACTCATCTTGCTTGAATGTATAAGTATTTTCCGTTCCGACTTCGTTTCCGTTAAGAGTCCACAAATAAGTAGCTCCTTCTGCATTTTGAATGTCGGGTGTAAGGATATACTCACGTCCTGCGACAACTTTAAGCCCTATAGAGGGGGTTACCAATGAAATAACGGGCGGAGCCAATTCATTGACATCCACACGAATTTCTTCCTCTGTGCTGGCATCCCTCGTATCCACACGCAGGGTAACGTAATACGAACCGCATTCGTTGAAAATGTATTTCAATTGAGGCTCGTCGGAAATGATACGACCGTTGCATTTCCATGAATAAACGGCGTAATCGACATTCTGATAGGTCGGCTCAATAACGACCTCTTTTCCTATCTTTACAACGTAGATTCCGTCCTCGCTATCCAACTCAATGACAGGAGGCAATATCACGTCCTGCGATATTTCTTCGTCTTTGTTGCATGCAAATAGAAATATCGTCAAGGAGAATAAAAGCAAATACTTCTTCATTATATTTATAATTTTAATGCTGAAATTCCCTTGAAGAAAGTATTTGATTCCAATCTCCATTGGGATATAATAAAAAGGGGCAAATACTTTGCACTTGCCGTTAAAAAGCATTTGCCCCAAATTCATGTTATTCGTTTACGGTTACATCAATATCGTCTATAGCAACGTAAGCAGGAGTGTTCAATCCGTATGCGCTTGAATCGCTTCCTTCGAAATTGATAGCTACAGTACATACGCTGTCACCTAAACCGCTTAAATCCACTTGATTCCATCCGGTACGGATTTTATTGGTCAAACCTGATTCTGCATCTTTACTGGAATCGAAGTTTGCCAAATAGTATTCTACTTCCTTACCTGTAGGTTTACCCGTCGCATCCAACGCAACAAATACCACCTTAAACCATCCTTTTTGTGCCGACAAAGAGCCTTGTGTAAACGAGTTGCCATCCTTCATGACTAAGTAGGTATAAGTCGTATTACAAACCCATACGCTGTTGAATTTACCATATTTCGGTGTACCCTTGACAGGAGTGTTTGTGGTAACGACTCTGTAGCCGGTTGCATCGGTCAGGTAAATCTTCGCACATTTGTCATAGGTTGCTTGTGAATCATTGTATGAATCGCTATAACCGAAAGCTACAGCAAAATTTTTACCGCTATGACCGCCGTTGGGCCAGTACACGCTACATTGGTTTTGATAATCCCCCTGTGTCAGATTATGGAAATTAGAGATGGCAAAACCACCATTCCAAAATTCATATTCCCAAGGCTGTCCGCTTACCCATTCTTGTTCCAAATAGTTAATCGGGAACTGAATGTACGTACCGGTTTGCCCGATTTGAGTGATGTAGCCGGTCGTTACCTGCTTGCCGTTGGCCGTGGCAGAATAGAGATTGTTTCCATACTGGTCAGAAGCCATTACGCTGGAAGGTACGTTATCAAAATCGATAAGCGCATTGGTAGAACTTATCGCGCGGGTTTGAATCGCACTCTCCTCATACGGAGCAAGGAAGTCATCGTCGGATGAACATCCCGTGAACACTGCGGCGGCCATTGCTACAACAGCCATTGCCAAGAATCTAAAATTCTTTTTCATAACTTAATTATTAAAAGTTAAACAAAAAGTTTAAACACACATTCGTTTTTATTGCGACAGATTTGCAACGAATGAGAAATCGGTTATCAAAAAGAATATAGGTGCCTGTGGACGAGCCTCTGTTCATTTTAATCTAATGCCAATTATCCCGTGGTCACTAAATCATATCTTATCAAGCAGGTCTTCTGGCTCATCCCGCTTATCGCGCCTTCCCAGCTTTCACCAGTGGCAAAGAGTGCGATAAACTTTAATAGGACTTACAGCTGCGAGTACAGCTCCGGATTTTCACCGGGATTCCCTTTTAATTCCGTTCGACGCTTCGATTGGAAACTTGACTGGTGCAAAGTTAATGGTTATTTTTTAATCTTGTTTCTTTTTCTGTGATTTTTATTTCAAGAAAGGATTATTTTATGGAGCGAATTGTATTTTCATGTTAATCAAGCATTTATAACAACCACGAATAGTCTTTTCCCCTTATGAATAATAGCGTTTCTCAATTATGGTCTCTTTTCATCTCACGTCGGCAATTCTCTTCGGAGAGATTTTATATGCAAAGGTACAGCGTGCGTCTGGTCGTCAAGTATCGCTTTCACTAACGGTTCCCGGATATTCTTCACGGCAGCCTTCCACAAATCGAAGATTGACTTTCACTCCCCACCTCGTTGCAGGGCATAGTCGGACGAGCCTGACTGTGCTCTTACATTGGGCGGTTGGGTATTCCGTTTCATCCCGTACACTGTTTACTTGCCTTATCCGTCCTTTTCCCGCTGTCAGTCCTGCATAAAAATCATTCCCCGACGAGAAGCCAAAAGAGTTTCAAGAAAAGGAAAAAAGAAAATATTTGACAATCTAAAATTTACAATTATGCACAGCAGGATTTTTCAAATTTCAACGGAGCCGATAGACAAAGAAAACTATCTGAATGAGGACACACTCCAGCAAGGAGACGGGAGCTTCTATGACTATTGTTCAGAAATAGACGAGGAAGACCGTAAAGAGGATATTGCCAATTTGGTCAATCATGCCTTGCCCAAAGGAATGTTCGAGCTTATATCCGATGACACCATGCGCTATAATGGTGGAATAGAGCAATGGAAAGAGGAGTATGTCGCCAATATCAAAAAAAGAGCGAATGCTCTTACGGCAGATAATATGTTGGAATGGGGTTCGACCTATTATCTCAAACAGGCAGTGGAAAATCCGTTGGATGTCGCCTATCATTTCTATTTGGATGGCGATGGCTGCAGTCTTTTGCCGAACAGTCCTTTACGTTTATGGAGTTTGTTTGTAGGCTTGAACCGGGAACGATACTCTACATCGGAGGAGTTGTTGATTACCACTTCTGATGTTTGTCCGAAACATTGGCAACCACCCGCCTCAAAAGTGGGTGGTTGCTCTCTTTTTTGCACAGGCTCCCCGGTTACTTTTATAAATATGCTCTGCAGAGCTTCCGCCACCGGTTTCACAGCCGGTATATTCCTGTTTTAAGGGTATAATCCCTTCACAGCCCCGACATACGCCGCAGGTCTGTTTTCGTGTGCAAAGGTACGGTGGACGAACATTGCCCAAGTACCGCTATCGCTACCTGAAATAAAATTTGACGACAACTTTCCGTAATCGGAGATGACGGTATTTCATAAAATTTCATTGCAGGTTCCTTGCTCATCGTTCTTGCATCCCCCCGTTTGTGACGCACATGAAAACAACCCCTTTGGGCGAAGTCAAAAGGCTTCAAGAAAAGGGAAATAAAAAAAACAATAAATCAAAAGACAATGAGCAAGTACGATTTCATCAAGCAAGGCAACCTCCTTTTTTGGCACACTGCCGATAATGATATAGAATGTCGAATTATCTCAACTCCCGAAAAAGTGGATAGTGACAGCATCATCTTAATCTCAACAAGCTCTTCCGAGACAGAGGTTTTGGCATCGGAGTTATTACCTATTGGCTCATCAAGAAGCCACAAAGAGGAGTTTATGCGCTGGAAGAAAGAGCGTGAAGCCGAGGGCATGGAGTTTTTCAGCCGGTTGTCCGAAGTCATGGAAACAGACAGTGATTTGGCTGTAGGCGATATGGTGGCGTTTACAAACGACTACGGGGTGGTATTTGGCCCCAAAGAAGTATTAGCTTTCAGAAAACCTTGGAATGGCTATAGATGCGTATATATCGACAGTGATGCTTATTGGTTTCCAGACCGTCCCGAACAACTCACCATACTCAGCAAAGGAGGTACAGAATGACAACAAACGACATACTCAAACGACTTTGCGGCAATATTGCCGCAGGTCGTTTCAACTGGCGAAAATACTGCACGCCGCAATCTTACTTCGGTTGGGAGATTTGCGTTACCCCTCTGCATTGCTCTTACGGACAGATAGGCTACACCGTTCATTTCCCTTATACCAATATACCGGAAGTGGAATACGATTGGGAAATGGGCAAACTGACCATTGACGGCGAGAAGTGGAAAAGTTATTTGCGGAACGAATAATAAATATCAATATGGCACAGAATTTTTATACCAAATGGCAGAACGCTATCCTTGCAGATGCAGGAGGCTATGTTTCAAAAGAGTACCGCAGTTTCCAGACAGCATTGGTACGTGAGATTTCCAAATATGCCGCAGCCGTTGGTGCAAAGGTGGCTTCCAATTCAAAAGGGCATTATGACACCTCCTGCTTCATTGAGCGCAACGGCAAGTTCGTTTACATCAGCCACTCTTCCGGTCTGTCACGAATGGGCAGCGGCGTAAGAATTGAACTCGATTCGTTTCTGATACGGACAGCTCAAAATGGAAAGGACTACCGAGGGGGATGTAACCAGTATTGCGACATAGCAAATTTACAGTCTATGATAGACGGTTTGTTGGGGAAATAAACTGCAAAAAGATGCGGAGCCAACCAGTTCCGCATCTTTTTCTTTCCATCCTTACCGGCGCATACCGCTGCCGTATTCTGCCTCTTGTAGTTCTGCCCGATACTCTTCCAGCTCGTTCAGCTTCTCGTTCACGGCTTGCAGATTGGCATCCAGCCCGACATTGTGGTCGTAAGGGAAACGATGCTGCGCGACCAGCCCGGCATTGGTGGGCTGCCCGACATCAAGCGTATCGGATTCCTTGTTATATTCGACATACAGCACTTCGCCGTTCGGCATCTCGAAGGCCGGAATCTTTTGATACGCCAAAGCGGAGAACTGTTCCGCCGCCATCTCCCTGGCAACCCCTATTGTATCTCCGGCGATATCGACACCGTAACGCCGGATATGGTCTCGGATTTCCTGCTCCGTGAATTTCAACATCACCTCGTAGGTTCCCCCCGACACTCCCGTTGTACACGACAGCGAAATTCTCATCCTCGGCAATAAGGCTGTCACCCTTGTTGTTCGTGGCCGATAAATAAGTATGCTGTTCGTTGATGCCATTGCCGTCGTAATACTCCTTGGCAAGCGTCAGCAATCCCTCGTAATCGCCTTTCTCCCGAAGTTCGTCAAGCTGCCTCGTGTCATCCGAAAATTGGAGATACGCAACAGAAGAATAAAATGTATTCTCCTTTGCTGCCGCTCCGTTTTCCTGCTTCTCGCCGACATTTTGTTCCAGTTCTTGCGCTATCTTATCCACCTTCTGGGTAATCATCGAGGTTGCCCTTTTCACGTCCAGAAGCGTTGTCTTGATGAACTGTGGCGATTCCTTCAGCTCATCAAGCCAACCTTTAAGATACGCGCAACTGTCCTCCTTGATATGCTTGGTCATGCCGTAACGCTGTGCGACCAGTGCGCTGCCTAACTCTGCCACCAGTTCCTCACGGGCATATTCAGGAGAACCGAAAGTAGTCGGCTTGAACCTGTCAAGTACGTTTTCCGCTCCGGTGGAGTGCGTCATCTCGTGGAACAGTGTCCCGTAGAACGATTCTCCCGATTTGAACTGCTCCTTTTCGGGTACGATGATTTCGTTCTTCGTGATGGAATAGTAGGCGTCATTCTGATATTTCGGCGTAATCGGACAAATCCACAGGTTATCCCTTATCATCGTATCGACTGGGGCAAAACTGAAATGCTCGCCCTCCTCGATTGCCGGACGCGAATTTTCTCGCTCCAGTTTTTGCCACAGCTCCGGTCTCGCTTCCTGCAAGTTAGTTTGCGCGACATTGAAGACCCGGAACACCTGCATCTTCGGATAGACATTGTATTGTTCCTTTTCGTCATCGGAGAGTTTCTTGTAATCGTCATACTTGATTTTCTCCTTGGTCTCCTTATGGATACAAGTGAACGTGGTGAGCATGACCGGAAAGGACTTCTCGCCACGAAGCACGGAGACACGCGGCAGTTCCTCTCCATCCTTGCCGGACTTATTGAGCTTCTGAACACAATCGAAGGTGCAGAAACGGGGAATCTTGTACCCTTCTTTCTCGCAGTGCAAAAGCAGCATAAAAGCATTCATCCCGTTGTACTCGCGCCCGTGAAGGTTGCGAGGCCACTGCAACGCACCCTCGGTAAACCAAGGCTTTTTCCAGTCCTTTTGAATGCCCTCGATTTTCTCGATCATCATTTCGGCGAACAGGTCGAGAGCCTTGTCCTCGCTGTTCGGTCCGTCGGCATTCTTCTTTCTGTAACCGGCCATATTACTTACTGATTATAGTTAGACGAATCCGCCACATATTGCGTCAGTTCCTCCATCTTGCAGGAAAGGTTGATTTTCCCGTTGTGTGCCGACAGGTTCATTTCACCTTTGGCATCCACCTTTACACCCGGCTGCAACCACGCTTCGCGCTCCTTACCGAAACAGAAGAAGCGCACCCACTGGTACTCGAAGCCGTCATCGACCTTCTCTGCGCTAAACGCCGAGAACACCGTATAAGGCTGGTCTTTCTTATCCCTTTTTTCCTCGATGTTCTGGCCGACCTTACCACGAAACACCAGCTCGCCCTTGACGCAATCCGCATCATCCGTAGCGGCATTGCAGATTTCATCGGCGAACAGGTTGAAATATAGCTTGTCGCCCCGGCGTTTGAGATACATCGTACCCCTCACTTCTACACGGGAGCCGTTCCGATAACCGGCGGCTTCCTCCTGACAGCCCTCCTTGCGGACATCCACCTCGATAGTGTGCCCGCCACCCGTCGCCGGAATCTGTACCCGGAGCGGAAACACCAGAAATTCTTTCTCTTCTTTATTCTTGCGAACCGACGCATCGCGGCCGATAACGCCGCATACCGTAACATTACATTTAATCATCTGTTTTTTGTCTTTAATGATACATGGATCATCCGGACAAGTGATACATGGGTTGATTGATGTTGAACTGTTGTAGAGTGCGGTCAGTCGGGTGCGCGTATCATCGCCCAGACCATCCATCCGGCGATGGCTAATTGCACGCCCACGACAACGAGCGTCCCGATCCATCCCAACAGCAGGTAGCAGAACCGGAGGTGCAACGCAAGGATGGAAACTCCCGCCAGACATTTGCATAGCTGTATCATCACGCATTTTACCATATCGCCATGCCTTTATCTTCGCAGGTTTTCCGTTTGTCCCTGTTGCCGGGTCATCCCCTGCTCAAAATTCTGTGAGGCCGCTTCCGACAGGATAACCGTATTCAGCATACCGGTTACACGCATCTGTTTGGCCTCTTCCGTGAGTGTACCGTTGTTCAACGTGGCAGACAACCGGTTCAGCTCGGAAGCGGTCAGCTCCCGCGAGACATGCAGTTCCCCGTTGTCCGCTTTCAGAATGGCCTTGCCGTTCTCGCCGATAGTCAGGTCGCAGTTCTTCATATTCGGCAACAACGGCTTCAGGTCGATGGTACGAAGATCCATCGCGGCGGATATCGCCGTCTTCTGTTCCTCTTCCTCCCGGTTATCAATCTGTGTGGCTAAAAGCATCAGGGAGGCGAAAGCGGTCATCGCCATCTCCACAATCGGGTCGTTGCATCCCGACATTCCCACACCGCTATCCTCCGACGAAAGGAGTTTTTTCATCCATCCGTCGGGCGAAAGGTTCTTTTCAGGCACGGTATCTTCCGCCGCCTTGTATTTGGCGAGCAGGTCATTTCCGTTGTGCAGCATTTGCAATTTGATATGTCCTTTCTGTGCGATTTCAGCCAGATACGCCGCAGGGTCTATATCCCGTTTCGTCCCGTCGGCATAGATATTCTTCACACCGAAATGCAGATGTTCCCCGGTCGTCCGTGTCCCCGTATTGCCCGATGTGCCAAGCCGTCCGCCTGCCTGTACCGTATCGCCGACCTTGACGGAAATCTCCTTGAGGTGCATATAGGTACATTGTACCTTGCTGCCGTCCGTCCGAGCATATTCCACCGTCAGCGACTTGCCGCCGGGTGTATTCTTGTTCTGGTTTACCGCCACGACCTTGCCGCCGTTCTCCGTAGCCAGTACCGCGTCGGCTTTGCAACGGATATCCACGCCCTTGTGCATCTGTTGCTTTGTGCTGTCCAACGGGTCTTGCCGTGTTCCGAACGGAGAGGTAATGAACAGAAATTCCTCCCGTTCCACCGGGAACGAATACCCCGTTCCATGTTCCGCACCTTCGGAGGTCTGGAGCGGATTGTGTTCTACCCCGAACTGCCTGCCTTGTGCCGCCATCTCCTGCATCACCTGTCTGTCATACTTCTGCAAGCCGTTCTGCTCAATGATTTTTTGCAGGTTCTCGGCATACTTGCCGCCTGTGGCGTAACCGGCTTTCTCAATGCTTTGTGCCCAGCCCTTGTAATCGTCCGGGGAGAGTTTGAAGCAACCGGCATAGCGGCTGTTCTCCTTCAAAAAGCGGGAATGATGCTCGTATGAATCACCCACGCTGTCATAGCTGCAGAACTTTTCATTCGGCTTATCATCGGTGTAGATTCCGTATTTGCCGCCTCCGGCAATCCACGAGGGTGTCGCCTTGATGCCGAAATGGTTGTTCTCGTTCCTTGCCAGACGGCTCTGTCCGTTGCTGCTTTCCAGTATGCCTTGCGCCAATGTGACGGAAGCCGGGATGCCATACCTTCGCATCTGTGCCATCGCATAATCTGCGTATTGCAGTGCATATTCCTGATTCTTGGTCATAATCGTCACTCCTTATCTATGAATACCCCTATGTGTTTCCTGCTCGTCCTGCCGTTTATCCTGTAGCTCTATCTCACTGATGGCGACACGCTCACCGGCACGGACAAGTTTGGGCAGATAGCTGTCCAGTTGCGTCCTTGGGAACTCTGCGAAAGCCGAAAATCCACGTTCCGGATATTTCTTCATCGTAATCCCCAATATATCTGCTCCCTTTGCCGCATCCTCATTATAAAGCCGGTAGACTTCTCCTGCACGAATCAGATACAGGGCGTCGGGATGCTTTTCCTTGAGGTTGTCCCAAAACTGCCGTTTCGGAGACATATTTTCATCATTCGTCTCTTCCGACCGATTTTCCGCCACCGCCTCATTCTGTTGCCGTACCTGCTCTTCCGCTTTCTGTTCCCCGACGGATTGTCCCTTTTGCAGCACATCGGCAAACAGCGTAGCCGCCAAATGCCGCTTGTAGCCGTCACGGTCTTCCGCCACCCACATCCGTTGCCACTGCTGTGGAGTGACGCTGCGGGGCTGCAGCTTTTGTCCGTCGATGGTTGCCACACACTGGATTCCATCCTGCCTGGTCTTGAAGATGGCAACACGCTGAATACGGTTCAGGTCAATCTCCGGCGTATCGCTGCCGAACAAATCCACTTTCAGGTCGGGTTTGACCTCCGCCAGTGCATAATACTTGTGCGCCAGCTCCATCCGTACCTTGTCGATGTTGTCCATCGCCTGCTTGAGCGTGGAGAAAAAACGGTTCACATCCTCCTTGTCGGGATAGACGCTGTACCCCTCCTTGTTTTCCGGCTTGATATAGAGTGCCCAACGGTTCTTGTCATCCTGAATCATCTGCACGGCATCGAACCCGACCTCATTCGCCCGTCTGACCGCCTCCGACACGTCCAGCGTGGAGAGCTTTTCCAACGTGTAGTTCCTTAACCGGGCCAGTGTCACCATTTTTTCATTGAAATAGCTGTCATCGGGTCTGTAACCCAATGCACCGTCAGTATTATAGAAACGCACCTGCTCGATACCCTCTTTCTGCAATGCCCGTTCGATACGCCCCTTGTTCATGCCGGGAATCTCGTTGTTCGCCTCGGTCGAAGCTCCTGCCGGCAAAATGACATCCGCCGATTTCGCCTCCCGGTCGATGACGAGGACGATGCTTTTCGCCGCCTTGTCCGGGTGCTGGCGGATTTCATTCGCCACAAAGTAATGCTTGGGCATCTGTTCCTGCATGGTCGTGGTCTGCCGTCTGTTTCGCAGGGTGGCGTACTCAATTTTCTCGCCCCGTTCCGCTTTTCGGATAACATCAAGCGCATTGTTCACGTCGCTTTCGAGAGCGTCCATTATACACGGGTTTTCCTTGAACTCCCGACACCAGTAATCCACCGTCTTCAGGCTTGCATCGGACAAACGCGCGGGCAGTCCCAGTTCCAACATCTTGATACCCGAAGCCAGTTCCACAACCAACCTTTCATATTTTACCGCATCCTCTGACGGAGCCACACCATTCTTCATGACCATGCCTTCACGGGCAAGCCGCTGTTGATGCCCTGTGGCACTCACGATCTGCCGCAAGGCTTCCTGCACATAATCGTGGTAATGTTCAAAATCCTTTTGACGCGGCATATAGACCGCATCTTTGTCCGTCTCGTAATGAGGAACTCCGCTACCGTCCGAGCGCACGGGAACGAGGTTGTCCCGCATCTTCAATAGAAAGTCGTTGAACCGAGTGCGCAACCTGCGGTTGTCCGCCTCGGCATATCCTCTTTCCTGAACACTGCCGTCCTGCTTTACCGCATCCTCGTAAGCCGGCTTGTCCACGTAGGGCAACGTCGTCTGGTCGATATTGAAAAGCGTGCGGATTTCTCGGTTGTGGACACCCTTGAACTGTGCCTTATGCTCTTCGTCCAATTGGAGATAGGCGGTACGGTCGATGGTCTCATCCGGATTGTTCCGGTTGACATACTTGTTCCAGTTATAGAACAGGAACGGTACGCCCTGCTCATGCTCCCGTACCGCAGCCCCCCGTGCCTTGGTTTCACTGTAAAGCGTGAACAGGTTGGTCTTGCATCCGTTATTGTCCGAATGCAAGGCCATAAAGAGGGCATTGAACGGGCTGGCCGAGACCCCTTGCGGATAGAGCCGGGGAAATCCCTTGCCCGATACGTTGAGCCAATGGCCGCCGGCGTTCGATGCCCCGCCCAGTGCGGCAGACAGCAGTTCCGCCTGCCTTGCCTCGGCTTTCTTCTCGATTTGCGACTTTTCTTTCATATCATCATGCTTTTATTGTTCATGGATTTATTGGATGCCCCGTGTGCGCACAACCGTCTCCCGCTGTCCGTCGTCGTAATTCTGCGAGGCAATATGGCGCAACTGGTCGCTCTTGGCAAGCACGGCGTTCGCCAGCGTGTTCAGCGGCAATGCCCCTGCACGGTAAGCCTCCGCGACGGTCGGCGTGAGCTGGATGGTACAAGGCACACGGTCTATCGTGGCGATGAGCGTGCTGCCTTGCAGTACAGGGTTTACGATACGGGAATTGAGCGGTTCGTCGGGATAACGGCGGTACTGGTTTTCCGTATGCACGTCGGCGGACGGCATGGGACGCCCCAACGCCTCGTGTCCAGCCTTGTTCAGCAAGTTCGCGCCGCCCAGACCGACAAGGAGCATCTTCAGCAGCGGGTTACGCACGAACAGACCGGCCACAATACTCGCTATCGGCAGCAGGTTGTCCCCAAAGCGCAACGATTGCGTCTTGCCGGTAAAAGCTCCCAGCAGGATGTCGGGCAGCATGGCCATGACATATCCGAGGTTGCCCGTGATATCGCCCAATCCCTCTAATCCCAATGTACCGAGCAATCCGCTCCATCCGTTCGTGTTGGTCTGCACAGCCTCTCTCTCTTGCTTTTCTTCCTCATGTGGAATAACCACCTGCCGTTCCTCTTTCTCCACTTTTTCCCTCTGTTCCATTTCCGGCTGTGTTGATTCCTTTGTGGATTTTACAGCCGTTGCATTCTTATATTTCTCCAAATGCTTCAAATAGGCTTCTTCCTGTCCGGGAGCGACGATGAGCGGCACATCCTTGTACCGTTCGGCACGTTCATTTTCTTTTCAGGGTGTCCGGGCTTTTCGGACATTTGGAAAGGGGTAAACTTTGGTGTCTGCATCCACTCCAAAAAATTAAAGTTCATCACAGGTATTTTTTTCTTCAACTGCTCGTTGGCCGCCACAATAAGCGCACTATCACCCGTCTGTACTGTTGCAGCCTCCTTACGGAAGTCCGTAAACACGTTCCGTTCGCTACCGAACACACCTTTGCTGATACATTGCTCCACAGAGAGCTTGGGCGACTTTTCAGGCTCGAAGCGTGAGGCGACTGCCGAGATAGCCACGTCCGCCCCGACAAACTTTGCCAATGTCGCCCACGAACCTGCGCCACCCATCATGACGGCATCCGCCGTTGCGCCCAATACCCGACCCGCACCTTTTTCCCATCCTTTCGGACGGTAGGCCGCTTCGCCCCGTGCCTCGATTTCCTCAGCAAGCGGCGAGCGGTTCAAGGTCTGCGAAAGTCCGAGCAAGCTTGATTCTGCGGCTTTGCGGATGATGTAGTCGGCTGACGATTTCGGCATTCGCTCCTTGACCAGCCGGTCGATCATCAGTTCCTCTACCCGGTAGTCCATATAGGCGTAGGCAAGGTCACCGCCCAATTGTTCCGACAGTTCGTTGTACCGTTCACGCCCGATTTCCCGCACGACGGTATCGCGCCATTGCCCGGCCATGTATGCGAGGTCTTGCTGTATCTCCTTGGAGCCGGTAATCTCCGCCTTGCACATTCCGATGTAGTCCTCCGTCGTCTTCGAGTTCCATTCGCCCGTAACCTTGAGTACCTGGTACGGGTCGCCCATCGGCTGTGCCGCAGACGCCATTGCGCTGAGTATGCCGCCCAATGAGGTGGAATACTCCCTCATTTCCTCGCACTGCTTCTTCGTGAGGAAAGCCTGCGTTTTCGACATGACGGGAGCGAGATGGCAATGGAAATAATCGCTCACAAGACGTTCTATTTCCGCGAATTGCCGGCTATGTCTGATTCCATCCATGTTGTGTATTATATATTTATCTGTTTCAATAGCTGTTCTTTCGTCTGCTCGATGGCGTTGTGGTAAACCTCCATCTGCCGGGGAAAGAACTCTTCCAGCCATGCGTCCTTTTCGATGTTGTCCTGCATGAACCGTATCGCCTGCTCCCGTTCGATTTCGACGGATGTCTCGCCCTCTTCCCTGTTGTTGAACCATGCCTTGGTCCACCAGCGCACACCCGCCCGGTCGGGATAGACCGTGACAAGCCTCGGTATGTCGAAGCTCTGTATGTCGATGTCCAGTTCCGCCAACGGGTCTATGATGCCGCCATAGGTCAGGGCTTCGTCATGGAGTTTTTTTTTATGTCGCTGCTCGCAGTGGAGAGGTACACATCATGCCGCAGGGCGAGGTAATGCAGGAAATCCGCAATAAGGAGGTTCTGCACCTTGCAGGCCAGCGGCATGGCCTTGTGTCCCAGTCCGAGCGGATTGGCCATGCTCGGCATATTCTCGTAGAAATACTCCTTCATCGCGCCCACCGTGAAGATGTGGCGTAGCGACTGCTCCGTATTTCGGGGCAAGGTGTATGCTCCATGCCGCAAATCCTCCATATAGTGCGGCAGGAAGTGCAGCATCAGTTCCTCTATCTCCCTTTTGTCCCGTTCATAATCGGTTTTCAGTTCCATCTCCAAGCCGGATAAATAGTCTGTCTCGTGTCCGCCGGCCTGACGCATTGCCTGTATGTTCCCGTACAGCATCGTCAGGAACTCCAGCGGGTTCAGTTCCTCGCCCTTGAAGCGGACGGTCATGTGCAGTTTGTCACCGCTCAAAGCTACCGTCTGTCCGGCCTTTACACGCTGTCCGAATTGAGCGAAGACATTGGACAGATTTCCGTATGTCACCTCATACTCCCCGTAGCGGATGGTCTGGCAGATGCCGTGTCCGGAATCGTTGCCCACGCCCGACACAATGCCGCTGGCGAGGGCAGAAAGCATATAGCACCGCACGTTGAAGTCAATGCCGTGATGAAAGAATTTCTCGCCCGTCGCCGGGTCGGTCTGTTCGCCGTAGCCGAGCGACAGCTCCACGTCTTTGCCCTGCTGTTCCTCGAAAGGCATACAATAACCGCTATCGGATTGCAGGATCATTTCTTCTGTATATTTCATGCTGTTTACCTATTGATTCATATCCTATCTTCTCATCCCTCCGCCATGCGTCTGTTCCTCTGCCGGAAGTTCGGGCGTCCGGGTGCGCTGCACGTTTTCTGTCTCCGGCGTTCGGAAGACACCCGCATTGTTGCCGATGAGCATCATGCCGAGGAATGCGCCGGCAATCTTGCCCAGCCAGCCGAAGCGTCCGAATATGAGGAACGCCGCCGCAACCAGCCCGGCAATACTCAGCCCCGACACGTTGCCGCTGCCGAGGTTGCGGAAAAAGTTGCCGAACATATCAAGGCCTCCGCCACCGGAGGCTTGGCGCAAAAAGTTCGACACGCCGTTCAGTTTGTTGTCGATGCCGGTTACCGCACCGCTGACCGAACTGACGGCTTCCCCGGCCTTGCCCGTCAGTTCACGCACTCCGTCCGCCGTCTCCGCGAGGGTATTCGTTGCCGGTTCGCCGATGACCGCATCGCTCACGATACGCACCACGCTTTTGTCGGTGGTCAGCTTCTCCCAGCCCACATAACCGACCGCACCGCCGATGGTCGCTGTCTTGACTGCCTGTCCTGCACCACGCAAGGTCTGCGAAGGGTGCAGCACTGCCTTACCCATACTTTTGCCGGTAGTCGCCGTTGCCGTACCGACACCTTTCATGGCCTTGCCGCCATATTTCAATAGTGTACTCCAAACGCCCATACGTTGTCTGTTTTTAAGGTCTTACATTTCTTCCTATCTGCCGCCAGCGTCTTTTGGCGGCTTCCACGATATCCCGTTTGTCGGCTGCCGGGCGTGCCCCCTCGTCGATTTCACGCCAGATGTCGCCCATCGTCGTGTATTTCACCGCCTTGGTCAGCCGTTGCAGTTTCTTGTTCATCATCTTGAGCTTCGGACGGATGCCAAATACGATTTCCATGCGCTCCTTCTCCGTCATTTTGTTGTCTGACAGGCACGCCATGCGGATGTCATTCACAATCTCCACGCTGTTCATAATCAGTTCCCGGTAAATGCGGTTCCGTTGCGTGGAGAGAGCAACGGCCAGCGCGTTGGGACTATTGCGGCTTACCTGTCTGGTAAAGTCTCCCATATTGTCCGTCAGCCTTGATATTTCGTGGTAAAAACCGTATATCTGCGCTGCGTAGCAGATTATCGACCGGAAAGAGTCCAAATAGTTGTTGAACTCCCGTTGCAGGTCGGTCGTGGCTTTCACTTCCTCTTTCGTCCACAGGTGTCCGGTGGTCTGTATCAGCATGACCTTCTCCTGGTTCTTCAGCTCCTTTTCCGCCTTGTCGGTATAGAGCAGGATCATCCCGGCAAGCACGGGGTCGTTCTGTGCCCGAACCTTGCCGATACCGATGCACAGCAATAAGATGCCTATCCAAATCGTCCGTTTCATCATTCACCTGATTTTATCGTGCAAGGACGGCAGCCCTGCGCCAACGGGACATGGCCATCCGTGCCGCCTCTCCGTTGTTGCGGTCGAGCATCCCGGCCGTCACGTTGTTCCACACGTCATTGAGGGTATAGTACCGTATGCTCAGGTAGAGCAGGTGCAGCTTCCGGCTGAAAACCGAAAGTTTGTCGTTCAACGCCCACAAGGTCTTGCTGCGTTCCGCACCCGTGAGCATATTCTCTTTGCCGCCCTTGGCCACTGCGTCATTCAGGAGCGTGAAGACCGATACCAGTTCCGTTGCCGTCTCGATATACAGATTGTTCATGCTCATGGAGGCGATGATGCCCTGCGGGTTGTTTCGGATGGCGTTGCCCAATTTCCCTAACGTGAGAAAGATTCTCACGCCGTCGTTGTAGAGATGGGTGCAGGCTTTCAGCGACGAAGCGTAGCCGCTTGCCGTCTTGAGATAGCTGTTATATTGCTTCTCCCATTTGTGAATGCGGTTAAACTCGGCGGCGATGCTGTTCTGCAGCATCGCTGTCTTCGTCTGACCGTTTATCTGTTTCTCTATCTGGTCATTGATGACCTCGTTGCCCTCGGCCAACGCCATCCATTCCAACGGATTGGATGCCGTGATTTGTGCTTTTGCCCAGTGTGGCATCATGCAGAGGGCAAAAATGACCAGACTAATGATTCGTGATTTCATATATTCCCTTTTTTCGTTTGTTATACTCGACCCGTTCCCGGATAAGCGTTACCACATCGAAGTTGTGTCTGATGCCTACCAAATCAAGCCGGGGTGTATTCCTGTCCATCGAGAAGATGCGTACCGTCTTTAGGCCGCAAAGCTGCTGCATGAGGCTTTGGTGTTCCACAAAGTCCACGATACGATATTGTTCCATGTAGTCCGTCTTCCGGGACAGCACCCCATGCCTGCTGATAAGCTGCTCGCTACCGATGTGGTAGCGTGTCCGGCGCAGATAGATGAAACGGTACAGCAATGCCAAAGAAAGCAATGCGGCAACCGATACGGCAAGAGCTGTCAGAGGCAGTCCCTCCATGCCACCGTACACCCATGCTGCACAGCACAATACGATTGCGGGCAGCTCGTCGATGACGAACTGTCCGGCGTGCGGTTGCAGCACGATGCTTTGGAAATGTCCTGTGGGTGCATCGGTCATCATCGGCGAAAGTGTGTTTGTTGTTCCTCTTCCGGTGACTGTTCTCTCGCCTGTGTCTCATCGACCGTCTCTTCCTGTTTCTGCCCGGCCAAAAGCTGTTCGTTCCAGTCCTTGTTGGGATAGGTAGGCTGTTCACGGACAAAAGAGGCGTCATTCGCCTTGTCCAGACCGAGGAACTCCCGCAATCCTTCACGGAACTCCTTGTAATTTCCGTTCATGATATCCGTCTGTTCCCGTATGTCGTCCGGATGGCACAGGCCGCTCGAACGCATCGACATGGCTTCTTCCCATGCGGATTCATATTTCCCGTAGCTCGACCGCAAAGCGTCGGGCAGCAGGTCTATGTCTCCTTCATCGAGGTTCTTGCCGTCAGTAACGGAATCCAGATAAGGCTTCCGCTCCGGTGTCTCCTCGATGGTGGAACGGACAACCCGGTACATCTCCTGTTGCAGGTTCTTGGCAAACTCGATTCCCGCAAGGTCGGTATCGAAACAGATGTGTTGCTTGGCAGGAAGCGAGAGCGTGAGGACACCCCGCATCTGTTCCACCGTCGGGTTACCGCCGGTAGATATGAAGACCGCTTTCCGCAAATCCTTGTCGTTGGCCTGATGAAGCTGGTAATAGGCCATCGCGTCGTATGCACTCTCGAACCAGTAGATATGCTTGGCTTCGGTAAGCGTAGTTTTGGCTGGGCTGGCAATCCATAACCCTTGGCTCGAATTGCTCCCTTCCGCCTTCCCTTTATAACTGCCGCTGCCATCCATGCGAGGGCGGCCTCGCTCTTCCAGACCGACAACCTGTCCCGTATCTTTCGGAACGGTCAGCGGAAAGGCGAGGTTGGTGTATTTCATGCCGTCCTCACGGTGTTTCGTCGCCAGACAAAAGTTCCGGTGGAAGGCGTATTGCGTGTAAAGGTCGATGCCCCGATGCTTGAAGAACGGATAGAACTTCTTTTGTGTCGCCCGATCCTGCGGATTGAACTGGTGAATGTCGTAATCCGCCATGTCAAACGGCTTCACATCCCGTTTAGGCTGGATAATCCGGGTATCCCGGTCAGCGACGGGATGGTTCAGCAACCGGTTGCAGACAAGGTTTACCAGTCGGTCGGGAGACACACCGGCATGGTATTCCGCGAAAAAATGCGGATGCTCCTTGATAAAGGAAATGATGTTATACGACTTCTGCTGTTGCGGTTTGAAACAACATTTCCCTTGCTGCGTGACAATGAATTTGTCGTTGCGGATGCGCCGCCCCTCGCTGTCCAACCGGACATACGAGGGATAGCGCAGGCCGTCGCGCCGGTTCAGGTGATAGCCCGCGTCGATAAGCACGTCCTGAATGTTCAGCCTGCGCAGAAAATCGTCATAAGTCAGTTCGCCCTCTCTCATGGTTTACCTCCCCATTCTCATATCATTGATTTCACGGTTCATCTCTGCCTCGAAACAACGGATGGCCACATCCCTCGGCGTATCGACACCCGGCTTGAAGTACGGGCGTGGCGGACCGCCGAAACACTCGCCGTAGAACTCCGGGGCATGGCAGTGATGGTGGATGCCGTGTGCGACACCCGCCGCGACTACCGTACCTGCGGTGAGGGCGGCAAAGATTTTCGTGCCGAGACCCCGCTGTGCTTCCGGGCGTGTTTTCATGTCCACTTCGCTGAAAATCTTGGAAAAGAGCTTCATCCGGTGATAGTCATCCACAGCAAGGAACTTGTCGTAGTCCCGTTGGGTTATCTCATGGCTGATAGCCTGACCGTCGATAACGGCGGTCATCCTGTATTTCCCCTCGGTCTGTGCCGGTTGAACGGCTATCTGGCTCACTTCGACTTCCCGCCCGTGCTTCTCTTCCCGATACCATCCCTTGTTTTCATTCAAAAACTGGAGGTCACGCCCGTCCACTACCGCACCGACATATCCCTGTACGGATTCCTCTTGCTGTTGCAGCGAGGTTTTCACTGGCATAAAAGCCTCTTGCTCCTGCCGTTGGCGTTGTTCCAAATCCTGCTGTACTTCGGGATGCAGGCCGATAGCGATGCGTTGATCGCTGTTGAGAGCCTCCATCGTCACTTTGTCGGAAAAGTCAGCCCCGATAATGCCGTTCAGCAGTTCCAGACGTTTTTCTACGGGTTGCTCCTCGATGGGTGCGGCAACCAGTGTCCTCACTTCCTCTTCCGTCAGGTCATAGACCATATCGGCTTGGACGCTTTCCGACTGCACGGTCAGCGTCTGCTTTTCCGCATCCACGACAAGACCGTGCGAGGCAAGGCACTCCGCCCATTTCTCGTTGGAGAAATAGACCGGAGAGGCTATAAGCTCCTTGTACGGCCGTGCCGGTTCCTTGCTGCGTGGACGGCTGACCATCGGCGTGATAGCCGCCTGCAAGTCCTGCAGCACATCCCGTTGCTGTACGGGCTGCTCCTGTTGATGCCCCTTGTAATAGAATCCGTAACCGCCCGATTGCAGTTCGCCGGGCTTCATGCGCCCGTCGGGACGTTCGGGTACGATGGACGGCCCCGGAAAGAACAGTTGGCCGCCGACCCTGCGCAGGTGGAAGCCCCACTGGTTGCGTGGCGTCCAGCCGAGGAACGGCGGGGGCATTCCCATACGCCCCATGCGACCGTACTCGCCGATGCCGATGCGGTAGCCGTGCAGCCCCATAGCCACACGCCCGTTGGCATTGCGGGCATGGACGAAGTTCTTGGGCATATAGAAGTCCTTGCCCACGATGCTCGTCAGCACGTTGTAGGCCTTCTTGTTGGCAGTGTTCGTTCCCCAGTCCGTGAGTGCCAACATCTGACGTTCGGTGATCGGATAGACCAGCAGGGGCGAGTCATGTCCCTGCACGATCAGCCGATACCCTGCATCGTCAAGTGCAACATGGGCTTGAAGCCCGTTGCGCATCAGCATATCGCGCATTTCGGGCTGCAAGTCCATCTGCCGGGGATTGGTATTCGTTCGTATCGCCATAGTCTGATTGTTTTCGTTATGCGTCTCCGCTTTCCATTGCTGCCTCCAACTGTTCGTCCTTGAAGCGGACGAACTCGGCGGCGGATTCGTTGCCGACTGCAAGCCCTTTTTCCTCGCAGTAACGGGCGTATTCCTCCTGCCAGTCGGCGGAGAAATGATTGACGTAATCGAGCCAGCCGTATTCGCCGCTCTGCATCTTCCCGACAAGTACGTCTTCGGGATAATATTCGTTTTGTGCCATAATGTACGGATTGATGTTTTACTTATGGAGAGCTGTCGCACGATTGCGCTCGCCGCTCTTCTTCTGTTCGTTCCACAGCTCTTCGGTGTAGTCTTCCTCCGAAACGTAGTCAAGGTTACCGTCATCGTCCATGACCCAGCAGCCGTAGCACCCGAAGGTGTATTTGTCCCACTCTCGCTTGGGTTGGTTGCGCCATTGCTGCGCGTCGCCCGAACAGATGCGGATGCCGGTCTTGGCATGAAGGTCGATGCCCACTGTGGCAGGCTCGCCGCCCACGACTACCGTCAGCGGCTCGCCGTGCTGCATCCCGTTTACCTCCACCGTACCGAGGCGCATGACCTCGGCCAGCACTTTCAGGTTGCGTGCGATGATGGGCGTGGGGACATACATCACCTGTTTCGTCTCGGCGTCAATCTGTACGAAAGCCTTGCTGCTCCGTCCGTCCGACATTTCCACATCGGCGACAATCGCCTTGCCGTCGAGCAACTGTTTCTGCTGTGCTTCGTCATACCGCTCCAGTGGAGAGGATTTCAGTGCCGGATAGAACACCACATCCACCTGACCGTCGTCCATGCGGATAAAGGCAAAGCGGCTGCGGCTCTCGATTTGCCCGCCATGCTCGTCAGTGACACGCACGGGAAGCACGGGAGAATGCCGGCCGTTGCAGATGTCTTCCAACACACGCATCGGCAAATCCTCGATCATCTCCCTTGTAAGACCGAATCGTTCCAGTGTCGAAAAGGGTAATTCATCAAATTCAATCTGAACTTTTTTCATACTATATTCATATTATAAAATTGTACTATACAAAGATAGAGACATCTTATTATGACGGACAAAAATACAGCTATATAAATGGTTGTAATATGCTGTTTTTATCTTCATTAGTACAATTATCTAATCAAAATCGTACTAATAGACGCAAAATATCAAACCAATACAAGAAATGACGGTAGTTTGTTTCCGACATGAAAATTCCCGTTATAACTTTGCCGAATGAGAAAAATTCTACTGATAGCAATATCGGGTATTTCATTCTGCACGATGCCCGTTCAGGCGCAGTTCAACACGATTGCCAAGACACCAGAAAGATACAAGGTAGAAGCCTTGCAGGAGGGTATGAAAAAGCCGGAGCCGACACCCGAAAGCATGGCTCCTGTACAGGAGACTTCGACAAAACCTGCCGATGAAAGTAAGAAGTTGTGGATTGACCGTTATCTCAGTGTGTCTTATCCATTGCAGCGCATCAGAATTACATCGCCATACGGCTACCGGAAAGACCCGTTTACCGGAAAGAGGAAGTTTCACGGGGGTATCGACCTGCACGCACGGGGCGAGCAGGTATTGGCCATGATGGAGGGGGTGGTCGTCAAAGTGGGACAAGACAAGACGTCCGGCAAGTATGTGACACTGCGGCACGGAAATTACACCGTCAGCTATTGCCACCTTTCACGGGTGCTGGCCGCCAAGGGTACGGTAGTCCGTCCCCGCGATGCCGTCGGTATTACCGGCTCGACCGGACGAAGTACAGGCGAGCACTTGCACGTCACCTGCAAGCTAAATGGCAAGAATATCAATCCCTCGGTTCTCTTCGATTACATCAAATCCATGCAGCAGGAGTGTGTGTCGGCATTAGCTGGACTGTTATAGGGCTGTTAAGCCAACACCTCATCCAGGTGACTGTAATTCAGAAGTTTGATTTCTCCAGCAGTATTTTCGAGTGTACCCGCATAGGCCACCGCCTTACCCAGTATGGTTTCTTTGACCCAGCCGTCCATTTGTTTCAACGCCTTCTCGAAGTCCGCATGGTAGGTCATCGCCGACTTGATTTCAATACCGTATAGCCCCGAATGTTTTTTCAACAGCAAATCGACCTCGTTCTGGTTCGAATCCCTGTAAAAATAGAGGTTGCTTTCCTTGCCTTGGTTATACCGCCGCTTCAAGGCTTCCGTTACGATGAAGTTCTCGAACAACGCCCCACGCATCTTGTCCCGTGCAAGCTGTTCCGGCGATTCGATGCCGAGCAGGTGACAGGCAAGCCCTGTATCCGTAAAATAGAGCTTGGGAGTTTTAGTCAGCCGTTTGCGTGTGTTCTCGAAATAGGGAGGTAGCAGGAAAACAATATAAGATGCCTGTAAGACGGACAGCCATGCCGTAACGGTATGTGAACTGACACCGATTTCGTTGGCCAGTTCAGAGGCTTTGAACAGCGATCCGATACGTCCGGCGCAAAGCCTGATGAATGTGTGGAACTGCATCATGTCCTTGATTTGTAGCAGGTCGCGCACGTCCTTGTCCAGATAGGTTTTCATGTACGCCGGATAAAGAAATTTGGGTATGTTACGGCCCGAATAAATGGCAGGGTAAAACCCGTTAAACAGCAGGTTGTCAAGAGGCGTATCGGTGATCTGCTCCCGTATTTCGGAGTATGACAGGGGGAGCAACTCGAAAACGGCGGTACGTCCTGCCAAAGACTGTGTAACCTTTTTCAGCATGGCAAACTGCGAACTGCCCGAAAGGATAAACCGCCGGTCGGCATCATTGTCCACCATACCCTGAATATACGACAGCAGGTTCGGAGCGTTGTGTACCTCGTCAAGAATCATGCCCTCCGTGTGCTGGTTCAGAAAAGCGACCGGGTCGTTTTCGGCGAAACTCCGGACATCAAGATTTTCCAACGAGTAATACGGTAGGTATGAGAACAAGTTGCGGAGCAGCGTCGTCTTTCCGGACTGGCGCGGTCCTGTTACCGTAATGACTGAAAAATAGCGGTAAGCCTCTTCTATCACGGCGGATAGCTCCCTGTGGATATATTTTGCCTCCATACTGTTTATGCAATTTTGAAATACAACTGCAAAATTACATAAAATACGATACACCGCAAATTTTTCAGGGTATTTTCTCACATCCCAAGCCGTTTTTTCTATCATATACGACTCTTCTTTTTTACAAAATCCTTGCTTTTACCGGCAGGTCATTCTTTACTCTTTTCGTCGGCGAATGTAGGACGAAGCGCATAATCGCCAAGCCGCATTGCATTCGGATGACGAAAACAGACTGTTACACGGTCGGTTTTCTATCCGGGTTTGGCTTATGATGCCACAGCTTCATCCTCTGGCTGCCTCAAAAAGCTGAAAACAAACCTGCACGGCAAACGAAAGCAGGGAAAAAGAAAAATCAGCATGATAGTTCAACCAATTAAAAGTAAACAAGTATGGTAGAAGAAATTAGACAAGACGACAAAGTGATATTATCGAGCGAAGACGGTTTTTCCGTCCCTATGATTTTCAACAACCTTTGTGGAAAGAATTTCATTGGCAAAGAATACAAGGACTATATCAGGCATATAGCCTTTGAGGAAATGGGACTTAAGCCGGGCATCGTGTCCCATTATCGGGACGGTGTTCTATATAAGAACGGCACAATCCCGGAACTTTGAACAGGTAAACCAAAATAGGAACAGCAAAAATCAAAATTTATACAAATATGGAAACAACAACTATTCATCCGGCAGAAGCCTATCTCCGAAACGAGCAGAATTCCACCTCTTTATATGTAAGGATTGCAGGACAACGTAGGCGATTATTCATCAACCGCAATGAAAACGTCATCGGCATTATTGCGCCAAGAAAACGAAAAAGCGGGTACATCTTCACGGATTGGGCAAGCATTGAGAAGATATACTATCCGTCATCCTCTCCCGAAGATGCAGCGGACATAGGAAAGAAACTGGTCTTGAAATACCAGAAACTTGCCCGACTTGCCACGCATACGAATGATTGGCTTCGCAAAATCGCTAATGCCGATTTGGATAAATCCCTCTACGAGAACCGCATCACGACCGGCACACGCATCGACGGCAAGTGTATCGGACTTGCCACCATCGAGAAGTATTGCAGCAGTTGGGATATGGCTCGTTTCAGAACGGCACTGAAGCAAGGCGAAAAGTTTTCCACCGGACGCTTCGACTTTTGTGGCTATGACGGTACGCTGTGGTGCGAGCCACGCGAAAATGGAGATATGGCGGCTGGATTCAGCAAAGAATACAGGAATTGTGGCAACGGCTACTATTATCTGCTTATCAACGATGAATACATGATAGGCTATGACATAGACTGAGTTATATGCAAGACCGTATCGGGCAAAGTCTCGGTACGGTTTGTTGTTCCGATCGACCAACGGCCTTTTATAAAATTCCTTTCTCCCTCATATAGCCTTACATCCTGCGGCCAGTTTGCTTCAAGCAGCCTCACGCATTTTGTGTAACACGTTACATAAAGTGCGTGAAGCCCCTTTTTGCAAAAGGACGGACACGGACAGACTTGGCATTACAGGGGGCGGGATAAATCCTGCCCTCTGTAGTCCCAAGACAGTCCGTCGGAAAGTCCGTCCCGGCTGGCCGCCTCACTCTTTTATTCATAAATCTTTCCTTTTCTAACGGATTCCCATTAAACCCAAGTCCGCTGCCGTGCGACCTACGGAACAGAATTTTCCGCAAAGGTAACCGGCGGCTCCAATCCTGCCAATGCCGGCATACTGCCGCAAATGACACGTAAAAATCTTCCTCTCCGCTGTCGAGCGTATTTTTCCGGATCAGCCTTGTCCGATTGTTCCCCGCCACCTTCCGAAAGCAGAAAAATCTTCCCGGCGGTCGCAAACAGACCGAACAAAGGGAAATAGTAATCTTGATTCATGAGTATTACAAAAACAATAATAAGTATGGAAATATTAAAAATAGTAATTCCCAAGTGGAATATAGCGGAAATTACTGGCTATGACCCGATGACAACCTTTTGGCAGGACTTCTCTATGGCAGACAAGTTCGGGAATGAAGCCATAGCTGACACATACAGAAAGGTTAAGGCAGAATGGAAAGATAACTACAAGCATTGGACAGAGCTGTGCCTTGTACTTAATCACAAAATTTGGCAATGGCACGAGCGGGACAACCAGAAAGCCACGCTCTATGACCGCCGAATGGCCAGACGAGCTGCAGGAGTATTACTTTCAAATAACGGATTAAAGCAATCGGTAGGACGGTGTGAAGTCTCCCCACTATAAACTCAAAACTATGACCGCTCAAGAAAAGATACAAAAAGTAACGGAAATATCCCAAAGCAAAGGCTGGAGTATAAGTGTGGATGACAAAAATAAATCAAATATTCAGTTCGACTTCCAACGCTATACCAACTATGGGCAGGATTTTAATTTCAGTGCCGAAATGAAATGTGAGGACATTGATACCCTCATTGCTGACATGGAACAATATTTCGAGGGTTTTGACCCGGATTACGAAGCCTATCTATGGATTGGAAATGATGGGCACGGTAAAAATGGCGCACCTTACCACATCAAGGACATTGTATCGGATATGGAGGAAGCGGAAAAACAAATACACGACTTGTTGGAAGCACTTGAGACAGAATTTATCTAATGCGCATGATGATGATTTATAAGACTAATTCCAAAATGAGCTTATTTTGCTGTTATACAACAAATACTAAATGTAGTATATACTAAGGTTAGTAAAGTAGGATATTAGGAAATATCCCATCAGAAATGATAGAATGCACTACATTTAGTCAATCAGTATTTTAGTATAGTAGTAGATGCTATAATACTAAAATATACAAAAGTAGTAAAATAGTATACACTAATAATAGTAAATACTAAAAATAGTATTATCTTTGTATCAGATATAAAGACACGAAATTATGACAAAAATAATCGCAGTTTTGAACCACAAGGGCGGTGTCGGAAAGACAACTACCACCATCAATCTTGCTGCCGCATTGCAGCAGAAGAAAAAGCGTGTACTGCTCATCGACATGGACGGTCAGGCAAACCTCACGGAATCCTGCGGTCTCTCCATCGAAGAGGAACGGACGGTGTACGGAGCGATGAAAGGCGAATATACCTTACCGGTATTCGAGTTGGAAAACGGTCTTTCCGTTGTACCGTCCTGCCTCGATTTGTCGGCGACAGAATCCGAGCTTATCAACGAGCCGGGGCGGGAATTAATACTAAAAGGGCTGATTGCAAAATTGCTTGAAACCCGTAAATTCGACTATATCCTGATTGACTGTCCGCCCTCGCTGGGTTTGCTGACACTGAACGCCCTCACATCGGCGGATTTCCTGATTATCCCGGTACAGGCGCAGTTCCTCGCCATGCGCGGAATGGCAAAGATTACAAATGTGGTCGGGATTGTCAAGGAACGTTTGAACCCAAACCTAAATATCGGCGGCATTGTCATCACCCAGTTTGACAAGCGCAAGACGCTCAACAAGAGTGTTGCGGAACTCATCAACGAATCGTTCTGCGACAAGGTATTCAAGACCGTCATCCGGGACAATGTATCATTGGCCGAAGCTCCGATAAAAGGCATGAATATCTTTGAGTATAACAAGAACAGCAACGGGGCAAAGGACTACATGGAGTTAGCAAAAGAAGTGTTGAAATTAAAATAAAAACGATATGGGCAAAAGTGATTCATTGAAAAACGGCATGAGAAGCGGACTGGACGGCTTGCTGTCATCCACCGGGAAGTCCACGCAAAAGAAAGAACCTGCACCGGTCAAAACGGAAAAGAGCCTGCTGTACATTGCAACTTTGTCATAAACAAAAGTATTCATACCCGGATGAAGTACCTCGCCATCGAAAAGAATATGTCTCTACGGGACATCGTGAACGAGGCGATGAAAGAGTATTTGGAAAAGCACGAGAAATAACCGGTACGGCGGTTGTAGTCCCCATCCGATATACCTTTTATAGCATACCGCTATCTTATGGGCACGTCCACAAGGTAGCGTTTTTCCTGTTTATACCCTCCTGGGTGTTCTCCTGTTCTATTACCTCTTATAACCGCATGGTTGTATTACTTTTTTATTTATTCCACTTGCCGCTTGTCCGGCCTCGTTCCTGCCATCGCCGGTTGGTTTTCCAGACGCAAATTTGGACTGCCGCGCTTGATTTCACCGCTTTGAAGTGCATTTCTCGTAAAATTCTTCCTTCCTGCGAAAGAGTAATTTTCCGGAAAAAGCGTTGAAAATAGCTTGTTCGTCAGTCCCTTGAAGCATCTGTAAATCCCAAGCGGTTCAGGCAGAGAAAAGAACCGAAAAAAGGGAAAATAAAAAAATCAAATATCAACCAATTAAATTTTATGATTATGGCAACAACAGCAGTTCAAGCAGTAGAGAAGAACATCACATCGGTAGCATTGGCAGACATTCAGCCGAGTAACTACAACCCACGTAAGAACTTTGACGAGACAAGCCTTGCGGAACTTGCCGAGAGCATCCGTCAGCAGGGAGTGCTTCAGCCTATCGGTGTGCGCCCTATTGCGGACAACCGTTTCGAGATTGTATTCGGAGAACGCAGATACCGTGCTTCCCTCATGGCTGAATTGGCGGAAATTCCGGCTATCGTCATGGAAATTTCAGACGAGACAGCCGAGGAAATGGCGATTACCGAGAACCTGCAGCGTAAGGATGTGACCCCGATTGAGGAAGCCAACGCCTACCAAAAGCTCATAGACAGCGGTCGCCACGATGTACAGTCCTTGACCGTGCAGTTCGGCAAGACGGAGGCATATATCCGTACACGACTTAAATTCGTTTCCTTGATACCCGAAATCGCTTTGCTGTTGGAGCAGGACGAAATCACAATCAGCGTGGCAAGTGAAATCTGCCGTTATGGGGAAGAGATACAGCGTGAGGTGTACGACCAACATCTGAAAGAGGGGGTGCAGTACAATAGTTGGCGAGGCATGAAAGCTTCCGAGGTGGCACAAAGCATCGAACGGCAATACACCGCAGACCTCAATCGCTATTCATTCGACAAAACCCTTTGTCTTTCATGCCCTCACAATACCAATAATATGATGTTGTTCTGTGAGGGTGGTTGCGGAAATTGCGCCAACCGCGCTTGCTTGGTGGAAATGAACACATCGCACCTTACCGAAAAGGCTATGCGGCTCATGGAACAGCACCCTGCCGTTCCCCTCTGCCACGAAAGCTACAATTACAATGAAGCTGTCATCGACCGACTTACCGCTATGGGCTACGAAGTGGAAAGCCTTAAAACCTATGCAACGAAATACCCCGAAAGCCCCCAAGCACCTCAAAAAGAGGATTATGATACCACCGAGGAATACGAGGATGCAGAAAAGGATTACGGGCAGGAATTGAACGGTTACACCGAAAAATGCGAAGCAATCCGCACCCGAAGCGAAGCAGGAGAAATCTCCCTCTATCTCCGTATTGAGAGCAACGACATTACACTGTGCTATGTTGCAAATACCGCTACCACCGTAAACGGTACAGCAACCGAAATGCCGCTTTCACCTATCGAGAAGTTGGAAAAGCAGGACAAACGCAACAAGGAGATTGCCCTCGAAAAGACCGTTGAAGACACCAAAAAGCGGATTTTAGAGGTCGATATGTCAGAGCGCAAATTTGGACAGGACGAGGAGAAAATGGTGTATTTCTTCCTGCTCTCCTCACTCCGCAAAGAGCATTTCAATGAGGTGGGAATTGAAGATAAAGGTTCTTATTACTACCTTACGAGCGAGGACAAAATGCGCATCATCGAGAACCTTACCGCCAAGCAGAAAGCCGTTATCCGCAGGGATTATCTGATTGCCAATTTCAAGGACGCATTCGGTAACAACGCCACAGCCTCCCTGTTGCTTGGCTTCGCCCAAAAGCATATGCCCGAAGAACTTGCCAATATCCAAGACGGATATAATGAAGTGTACGAAAAGCGGCACCAACGCATTAAGGAAAAAAAAGCCGCTTTGCAGGAACAAGCCACGCAGGAAGCGGAACAACCCGATGAACCGCAACCCGAAGCGGAAGCACAGACCGAACCGCAAACGGAAGAAATAGCTGCCTGACAAATGTTGTTGTCATAACGAATAGGGGGGGGGAAATCCGCCCTCTATTCATTTTTGTATGCTCCGGACAAAGGACCCAAGTACCTCTTTTAACTTTCTGACGAACCCGTCACCACCCACCCTTCCTCCATTCATAGCTTTCGTTTCCTCTCTTTTTTACCATTTTCAACTTCCCTTTTATAGCGTTTCCCCAGCTTCATTCCCTGTCAGCCCCGGTTTGGTTTTATCAGATGCAAAGGTCGGCCGTCGCGCTTGATCCGGCGGCTTGAAATGTATTTCCTGCAAATTCTTCCTTTCCTCAGAAAGAGTAATTGGCAGGAAAAGCCTTCCGTATGAAGCTGTACCGACAACCGTTTACCGCATCTATAAAATCCCAAAGCGGTTCCGACAGAAAGGAATCGAACGGAGGGAATAAAAAACAAATCATTAAAATTCAAGATTATGGACAACATCAAGGAAAGCAAGGAGTACCAGCTCGCCAAAGACTGGGAAAGAGCAGTGAACGATTACGGCTTCAATCCCAAACGGTTTGCAGCCGCTATCCCCGAAATGCACCCCACGCTGCAGCAAAGCCTTTACAGGTTGGTAAAGGAGTGTATCGTGGTCATGGCAGACGAGACACGCAATTACGATGACCGCAACCGTGCATCGCACGAAGAAGCGAAGTGTATCATGGAATACCTCAAGGCAAACGGGAGACATATCCCATTAAGATAACAGGCGTATGAAAACGAAAGAACTACAATTTGACGGCAATATCTACATCTGCCGTATCGTGAAATCCAACGAAGGTGAAGAACTACTTATCGGCTCTACCGCTCTGCTCGATGCACTTCATCCGGGCAGTTTCGAGGACGAGAGCGAAGGTTTTGCAAGTAAGGAAGCCGAACAAATATATGACGAGGTTTTCTTTTTCGCCGATGCGAAGACCCTCAAATTACCGGACGATGAACTCATCACGGAATTAAAAGAGGATAACCCCGAATGGTTCAACTAACATAAATCAATAATCATATTAAAAATCAAAGTTATGGATAAAGAGTATGTAATGCACATCGCACAGACCATCAAAGAACAATTACTGTCATTTACCCCCATACCCGTCTTTATGTCGTGGGGAGTCAGCGAATTTGTCGCTACGGTATTCCAAGAATTACCGGCACTGCGGCTGAAAGTAAACGGACGGTTACACGCCGGATATGTCGTTATCGCTCTCAACGGCTCTGATTACTACGAGGTCTATCTACTGAAAGAAGATGATAGCAATGCAAAGTGTGTCAATGAAGAAGTCTGCTTCGACGAACTGGGCGATGTTATCGACCGGGCTATCGAAAGCGGTACAGACAAGGAGGAATACGATAAATTCTGCGACCGGCAACTTGCCGAACTTTTAAGCGGTACACGAGCTTAAATAAGCGAACTACCATATAAATAACACTGCCCCCATTTTCACGCGGGCAGTGTTATTTGTATGAGGTTGGATGCGTCCAAGCCGCAATATCCTATTATAAACTTACTTTTGAAATTCTTGTTCCACTTTTACCGTTACATACATCTGGTTACGGCTTGTGGGATTGTCCGGCTCCGTCATTTCCAATACCCCTGCACCAATCATCGGATTGATATAGACCTCCATAAGATTTTCCCTATCTTTCAATCCTAAATGTTGCAAAATATCAGATAGGGATTGCGGCTCAACACAGAACTCCAAGATTTGCTCTTTTCTCAAATCCTGCTTGCGAGGTTTTCTTGTCGGGTTTTCATCCCTAACTGCAAGGTCAGCACAACATAGTCCGGACGTGTTTCCTCGGCTACAGTAGGAAGCGGCCAACCCAAAGACTGCCAACCGCTCACAATCTTATCCACACCGCTACCGGCTTTCTCGGCACGCCCCAGACACATGAACATCTAAGTGAGTAGATTGGCAGCAAAGCGAGTGCAGGAAACCGGAACGCTAAAAATACCGAATAAGACCCACACGGCACTATAATATGTTGGCATTCTGCCCTGTATATCCCGTATTTTTCGTACCTTTGCGGCACAAAAACGTATGTATATGGAACAACAAGTTATCCCATCGGATTATACACAATATGCAGAGGCAGTAGAGATAATCAAACATGCCATCGAACGCTGCCGGTATAGAAGTGCGGCTGCGGTCAACAAAGAAACTCTCTCGTTGTATTTTGGAGTGGGGAAATTCGTGTCTGAAAATTCCCGCATCGGCTGTTGGGGTACTAAAGCATTGCCTACCATATCAAAGCTCCTTCAACGGGAGTTGCCCGGTCTGCACGGCTTTTCTGAATCGGGGTTGAAACGGATGCGCTCATTCTATGAGGAATGGAGGACGTTTTTAATTCGTCCAACAGTGTTGGGCGAATTGGAAAACCATTCGTCGGAAAAGGGTACGGCTTTAATTCATCCAACAGCGTTGGGCGAATTGGATATTGACGAGCATCTACTGCTGCAACTTATCGGGCAACCGGTCAATACCGAATTTACCTGGGACGATTTTGTCAAGATTAGCTTTTCACATCATATTGAAATCCTGACTCGTTCAAAAGACATCGCAGAACGATTGTTCTATATCCATTGTGCCGCTCAAAATGCGTGGTCGCTATCCTCTCTCAAAAATTACTTGAAAGAAGACATCTATTCAAATCGCGGATCTTTGCCGAGCAACTTCCTTCAAGTGCTGCCCGAAGCCATTTATGCCGTAAAAGCGACATTGGCGTTCAAGGATGAGTATATGCTCGAAATGGTTAATCTGGAGAATGTGGGAGAACGCGAACAGGACTGGAACGAAAAGGTCATCGAAAACCAAATCGTAACCAATATCAAGCAGTTCATTCTCCGTTTTGGAAACGACTTCACTTTTATCGACAGTCAGCATCGCCTGATAGTTGCCGGAGAGGAAATGTTTGCTGACCTTGTATTCTTCAACAGAGAACTGAATGCCAGCGTAATCGTGGAATTGAAACGGGGCAAGTTCCGCCCGAATTATCTCGGACAGCTTAGCGGTTATCTGACTGTATATGATATGACCGACAAGAAACCGCACGAGAACCCTTCAATCGGTATTGTCCTATGTCAGGATGCCAACCGCCAATTTGTCGAAATCATGGTGCGCGACTATGATAAGCCTATGGGCGTGGCGACATACCGCACAGCCCAAGAAATGCCGGAAAATTTGCGCAAGACTCTACCGGACATCGACAAATTACAAAATCTGCTGTCGGAAAACGATTCCAAATCGGAAACTGTCAGATGATTCATTTATGTCCGCAAGATTTCGGGTAGCTGAATGGAATACAAAAATCCCTGCAATAACCACGTAAATTATTGCAGGGATTTTGATTTATTTCGCCCCACGCTTGTTCAGTACATCCGCTATCATGTCTTTTACATCCTGTCCGACTTGTATGAAATTTTTATACAAGATGCGTTCCCGTTCCTCCCTCGACTTGAAAGTGTAGAACTTCGGTAGCGGTACATAGGCCGCTTCCTCCGCTTTTATCTCCCTCATATCGAAATCCGTCTTGCAGAAGAACTTTGTAGTCTTGAACTCTTCCGACTCCTGAATGTTCATCGAGCCTCCCGTACCGGTTTTCGTCTTCACGAAATCACGTGCCGTCTGTCCGCAAATCCATCCCGTCGCCATATCCGAAATTTTCGAGGCGGGTACAAGACTGTCCATGTTCTCATTGAGATTGATACTCGTTTTGTCCCGGTCGATGGTCACGCCCTTTTTGACCTGTACCACCTTGCCGAAAATGTCATTCGACAACCATTCCAGTGTCTCTTTTGCGCGAGCTGAACCGCTTACCACGTTGCCCACTGTCGTGATGATTTTTTGCATTCCCACTTTTCCGTAGTCAGCCTCCAACTGCGGCAACTCCTGAAAACCCAGCGTTACGCTTACCTTGTTGCTTCTCGCCGTACCTATCAGTCGGTCTATCTTGTGGAAATACAGTGTCGGTAGCTCATCCACGATGATGCTGACCGGAATATTTTTCCCCTGCCCGGTGTTCACACGGGTAACGAGACGGTTCAATATCAGAGCGTTCAACGCTCCGATGATACTTTCCATTTCCGGATCGTTGGCTATCAGCAGATAACTGGGTGACTTGGGGTCACTAACTTTCAGGTCGAAATCGTCCCCATCCTTGTGGAATATCCAGTAAGATTCCTTTGTAGCCAAACGGCTGGTATAGACACGCAGCGTACCTATCATACCTTCCAACTGTTCCATCGCCTTGTTTTTGAAGGCCGTTTGGAACGGGCCGAGCAACGGCGCGACCTCGTTGTCCGTCTCAAGTACCTCAAAAATAGTCTGGTAGCTCTCATTGAGAAATGAAAGGATATGCGGCATATCCGAGTATTTTCCAAGCCAATAGGCAGGTTCCACGATGCTGCCACCCTCACGGTCACGAACGACACCCGTCGGCTTCCAGAACTTCGTCTGCGGATCTTGCCGTTTCTCCGCATACAGTTTCTTTCCGTTTGCATCGTAGGGTTCCCGCTCGTAGTTCACGAAAAAGTAGATACAGGCGGCAAGAAAGTTCACGGCAGAAGTCTGAAAGAACTGGTCACTGCCTCCGCCTCCCTCTTTCTTGCCTTTCTGCAGGGATTCCAACAGGGTTTCCGCCGTTTCGCTCGCCGCCGCAAGATTATTGATGTACTTTGCCTGAATGGGGTTCACCCGTTTGCTGTACTCCACATCCACGAAGTTGATGATGTTGAACTTGCATCCTTTTGGCACTTTGCCGAGCTTCTGGTTTTTCTTGTAATGATAGTAAAGTTTAGTGGCAAGTGTCGGAAATTTGTAGTCATAGACCACCATCGCGAAGCCCTTGGCACTATGTTGGCGGATGAACGGTTCTATGATACTGAACGTCTTACCGCTACCTGGAGTTCCAACCACCCATGTTCCTCTGAAACAGTTGCTTATCGACACCCATCCCTTGCGAAATTTACCTTTGTAATAGTACCGCATCGGTATATTCACGCTATACTGGTTCTCAACCTTCTCTTCGCTCTGCTCGAAACTTTCATTCTCAAAGTTGAACCGGTCTTTACCCAGTCCCTCCTTGATGAACTTCGAGATGTTATCCAATGCGATATGCACCAATATCACACCGACCAGCGTAGCCGCCATATAGAAGATGATGTTCAGCGGCAGGGTGTAGAGCCTCGTTTCCATCGTATGATGGTACAGCCACACGGAGAACACAATCAAGAACAATCCGCAGATAAGTGGATATAACACTTGCCTGCGTGCGTCAAACTCCAAGTGTTTTTTGTTGCGTGTGCCGATACAAGTGATGCAGATGAGTAGGAAGGTCGCTATCTTACTATACACGAGGTTGCCGTCGTTATAGATCATCCATCGCTTGATGCGCCCGTGTATATCAATCAATATGCCGCCCCAGTGGTCGAGCATGGCAAGGTCTATGGCATACTCGAAGAACTCCATCAGCACGGAGATATAGATGACCGCACGGAATATTTTGTAAAATCCTTGTAGTTCCTTGCTTTCTTCCATTGTCTTTGTCCTTTCCCTCTTTTCGTTCCTACCTGTTCAGTGTGATAATCGGCCGCACCTTGTGCGCCTGTGTCTTCGGGGTCTCCTGCATCGCACCGCTTCCTGTCGAGTAAAGCCACGCTTTCGCCGTTTCCTGTCCGGTTACCTCCGTCGATGTCCAGTACCAGCAGTCGTTTTCATCCAACGGCAGCGGATGGCCGCCACACCGTTCGATGACAGGATTGACGGTTTCCCGGACGGCATACAGCAGCCGCATCTGTGCCACCGACGGGATATAGGCACTCTGTCCGTACCGCCACAGGTCAAAGACCGCTTCCGCCATAGGCGAAGCCGTCTCCCGTGTGTCGTACAGCGCAAAGGTGTTCATGTTCCCGTCCAAAGCCTCGATGTCGGCCGACGTCCCTTGTGCGACACCGAGGCTGTCGGCAAAAGCTGCCGGAGCAATGTCCCACAGGTAAACCGCATAGCCGTTCCCTTCCGTACCTTCACGGTGTTCGGTATCGAAGACAACCGCTATTGCCCGTTTTCCCGACTGTTCATACTGTACGTAGGATAAAGCCGTACCGTCCTCGCAGAGAATATGTCCCGGACGTACCGCCGTATCAGGTACGTCGATATGGGCGTCACAGGCAGCGCACAATACCGCCGTCACTGCCATTGCAAACCATTGAATCTTTCGTATCATGTTATTTTCGTTTTTTGTTTTTCCTTTATTTTATCGGCAGTTTCACCCCCAGCACGATACCTGTCCGCAGCAAATCCGCCCCTTTTATCATCATGTCACTCTTGACCTGCCAGTACAGCGTCCATCCCGACCGCAGCACATAATTGTGCTCGTAACCCACATGGATTCCGGCAAGAAACTTGTTCGTGTCGCTCCCTGCCGAAGCTCCGATACGCAAGTTGCCGTAATGGTTGCGTCCACGCACCACACAAGGTTTGTACGCCACACCGAAACCGTAAGTGCGGTAGTTGCGCCAGAAGGATTCCGGACAAATATGACCGCAAGATTTACATTCCGTCCATTTCAGATAGCCGTTGGCGAAGAACTCCCACGCATGACGGTAGTTCATTTCATGCTCGTAAGCAAGCGTTACGTCCATGCCGTTCTCATACAGCAATCCCACTCCAAGCGAGAGGCGGCCGCTGTTACGCTGCGCACTTGCATTCATGAAGACGCACATGCAGGCAAGCATCAGTATTATCGTCTTTTTCATCGTCATTCCTCCTCCAATAAAGCGGTGTTAAATGAATCGGCCGACAGCACATCCTCGTAGTCGATGTTCAGGCTGATATTGCGCCCGCTGATTTGTTGTTCCGTCATTTCGATAGTCAGCAGCTTGTCGTTCGGAAAGGTCATCTTTTTCACGACAATCACGTTCCGGTAGCCGTGCTTGAACGTCTTGCCGTGTTCCAATTCCAGGGCAGGCGTCAGCTCGATGGTCTGCGCGTTGGTTGCCTTCGAAAGTTTCTTGTCCGACAGTTTCACCCGTATCTCGTCGATGTCGAAACGGATGTTCGTTTTGTTCTCGATGGAAAAGTCGATGAAGAAATAGTCGCCCACCGAGTAAATATTGTTCAGGCGCATTACCATTCGGTGCGCCTTGGTCGCCACGTTGCGGATTTTCGCGGGCGAGTTCCACACCCGTCTTGCAAAACGCACCATGTCGGCTGTGGACATCGAGACCGTAGGATTGTTGTAGGCATCCCGTTCCTGTAGCTGAATTTCCTTGTCTGCCACCGCCTCGCTTATCCGCGTGGTGTAGATGAGTGCATACTGCGTGCGATAGCGTTCCGTTACGATGGTGACGATGGCCAGCACTTCACCGTCCTCGTGTCCCGTCTCTTTGGGCTTCAACCGGATGATGTTCTCAATGGGTTGGTCGCCCGCCACCTTGTCTGTGGAAATATCCACGAAGCGGACCGGTTCCGTGGCTGTGATGACGGTCGTTACCTGTTCATTGACAGTCAGCCGTTCCATCTCTTCGTATGTACGCTGAGCCTGTGCGTTCCGTGTGGCAAAAAGTCCTGCCGCCAGAAGAAATGCAGTTACAATTATTTTCTTGTTCATATCGTTTCTGTTGATATTGTTTATTTCTTTATTTCCCTTATTTCGCTTTCTTTAATCCATGACCACGTTCCAGTTCCTCCCGAATCCGTCGTCCGACAATTTCGCAATACGTCGGTTCAATCTCGAATCCGATGTAATGCCGCCCCGTGCGGATGGCGGCAATGGCGGTCGTACCCGAACCGATGCAGTTGTCCAGCACCACATCGCCCTCGTTGGTATAGGTACGTATCAGGTACTCTATCAAGGCTACCGGCTTCTGTGTCGGATGATAGAATGCTCCTGTCTTGTGTTCCTTGGGTATGGAAATGACAGAGGTCGGGTACTTGTCTTCGGCAACACGCACCGGAGCCAGTTTCATTTCACCGTAACAGCGGTTCGTGAAACCGTCCGTCTTGCGGCGTCCATGATTCCTCCGTTCCGGTGGACACGGCGTCATTTGAGGATGATATACCGGCTGACGGTCGTAGAACACGATGATGTCCTCATGCTGGCGTAGCGGCATCCGGTTGGCATTCAGGTGACCCGTTACCCGGTCTTTCCGCCACACGAGGTTATACCGCCACATCCGGGGTTGCGAGAGCATGAGTTGCGCCGAGAAGATGCCCTGCGCAAAGAGGATAACGGGGCTTCCCGGCTTGGTGATCCTGCGGTACTGTTTCCACAACGCTTCGAGCGGTATCTGCCTGTCCCAGTGTGCCGCCTTGTTGCTACGGTTCAACACGCCGTAAGGCAAATCCGCTATCACGGCATCGACACTGCCGTTCGCCATGAGCTTCATACCCTCGATACAGTCCATATTATATATGTTGTCAATCTCTATCATGGCTTCCGTTTTTACTGTTTCTCACGTCCGTTCACCAGATAGACGAAAGTGCCGTATTTCAGCTTTACCTTATTTTTTTTGATAGCTTTGCCGATGGCATTGCTCGTTTTCTGGTAGGCATTCGTAGCGGCTTGCATTCCCCATTGCGAGAGACTGTTGCCGTAACTGCCGGTATTCATGTTCAGATTCCCCGACACCGCACCGCTTGCCACATCCTTGCTCGTTTCCCGGAACTGGCTGTTCGGTACATAAAGCCCTTCCATGCCGTCCGTGTCGTAAAGGGACAGGCTGACCTTCACCAGTTCGTCCTCGATGAGAATGCTGGTGATGTTCCCCTTCACACGCCCCGACGAGAAGCCGCTCATGGTGGCATACAGATACGACCCTCGTTTGACCACGCACTCGTTGATCTCCACGTCGTCGAGCAGACGCAACCGCACACGCGAGCCGTCCACCGCCTTGATGTCCTCGTCGATAATGGCCTTTATCAGTTTCGGTTCACGGGCATTGACCGCAAGCGTATTGAAGTAATCCGAAGCCGTCTTTACCTTGCGTACCACTTCGCTGGGCGGTTCGTTCTCTGACGGGGCTTTTACCGAACGGCTCTCTTCCTCTATTTTTCCCTTGACCTCTATGGTTGCCGTCGGGGGTTGCGCCGATGCGGTACTGTCCGTATCGGTCGCCGGTAATACCTCATTGCGTCCTCTCAACCTTGCTTCGGCAAGGGCTTTCTCCAGTTCCGCGAGAGCTTCTTGCTCGCGTGTCTTGGCATCGGCAATTTGCGCTGCCGCAGCCTTTTCCTGCTGTTGCTCATCGAGCAAGGCGATGTCGTCCACCGTGTATTGCGATTCATATTCTTCCTTGTTGTCATCGGGTTCATCTCGTTCTATGTTATCCACTGCGGAGTAATCCTGTATCTTACCCCATGATTTGGCCATGTTCTCGTACTTGCTGCCTATGCCGTCACCGCCTTTAAGCCGGGCATCCGGCAAATCGGGGTTCAAAAACTCCGTTGTCTGCAGCGTCTTGTCCGGAATCTCCGCCGTTTCGGTATGAAACAGGTCGAAGATGAAGTACGATGCAACCAGAAGCGGGATATACAGGACAGCCGGAAGCATATACTTCGGCTCCCTGAAATTGATTTTATCAAATATCTTCATCATACATCTTTTAATTGAGTTGTACATACTTGCCTTCAATGCTGCAGTTTTTCAGCACTTCTGCGTTTTCCACTCCGAATGCGATCAGGATGCTGCCGCAACCGGGAGAATCGCCGCGTGTTCCGTCCGGGCGGTAAAACCGGATGCGGTGGCGCAGGAATTTCATGCCCGTCGCTTTCTCGAAAATGACGTCCTGAAACATTTTGGAATCGCAACGGTTGAACAACAGCGCGATGCCGTTGCCGTGTTCCGCCAGCTTTCGGACAAACTGTTCGATAAGGGGACGCGAGTACGGAGGATTGAGCCATACACGCCCTTCCCATTTCAGGGACAATCCGTCCATGTTCCGGTCATACATGACTTCGGCGGTCGGCCACAACGGACGGACAGGGGCGCAAGGGTCAAGGTCGAACCTGCCTAACGCTTTCAGCACCTCCTTCGGGGTGTACCATTCGTCCGACGAGCGGACTGATTTTTCAAATCGTGTATTCATAAGCACTCCTTTATTGCGGTTCATATTTCTTGTTCTCGTTCCGATTTTCCCTTATTTCACCCCCTTGCAGCCTCTTGTGTCTTTCCCGTAGCACCGAATCCTGCATTTCCGTCGCCGTGCGTGTCGGCCGGCTGTTGCGGTATGCCATTGTAATGCGATAGATGTTCCAAGTGAACCCTCCGATAGCGAAACCAAAGACGATGACCAGAAAAAGTATCCGGTGTGCGTTGGCGAATCCCTGCACCTTGGCGGCAGCCTTGTCAATGCGTGTCGCTTGGGCGAACTTTCGTCCGGCGGACACCTCCCGCTCGTAACGGTCTTTGTATTTCGGATCGTTCTTGTCCGGCATCTTTTCACCGAAGAGCATCCGCCTGAATCCCTTGATATTCATAAACTCCGTTGTTTAGTAGTTGATCTTCGTTTTCTGTTCGATGTCCTTGTTCAGCAGGGTTCGCCAGTTCACGATAAGCAATCCGTGCGGGTTGTTTTCTGTTCGGGGCACACGCTTAAGTTGCCCCGCCGTGACCAGTTCCCGCATGAGGATGTTGCTCCGCCGCTCAATGCGTTGCCGTCCGTAGTAAGTGAACTCCATCTTCTCCTTGTTGAAAGCCACGCTGTCACAATAGATGGAGAACACCGAACTCGTACCCAAAATGTTGGAGTAGAAACCCTTTTCCTTGAGCGTGTTGTATTGTGCCAACCCCGTCTCATCCACCAGATACATCGCTTTTTCCATCGTATAGCGGATGTATTTGTCATCTGGCGGTAACGTGAAAAAATAATGGTGGAACATTTCCACATGGCTTTTAGCTTCCATGTCAAGCGTTTCGTCCATTGTCGTGCGGTTCACGAGGATAGGCACGTTGCCGTCCAGCACATACACCTTCTTCTGCGCATCCGAGACCATCGTCCGGGCTGTCCAGATACTTGACAAGCTGATGATGACACATCCCACGAGAAAAGCGGTACAGATGATGCCCACCAGTCTTATTTTGTTTTCCAAATTCTTGATGACCATCGGTTATTCCCTTTTACCGTTCAACATCTGTACATATTCCGTGTGCAGCATGGGTATGACCGCATCCCGAAGTTCCGTCAAAAGATTCTCGAACTCCGCCGAGAATATCTCCACGTAATAGCCCTGCATCTCCACGTGGACAAGCACCCACCAGATTCCTCTTTTGCGCTTACCAGCGTTCCGCTGCAGCAGGGCAAGACGCAGCTTGTACGTCAGGTACGTCACCAAGGGGGCGATGTACCGGTCGTCGTACTCGAAGGCTTCGTCCAGTTCTTCATACTGCGGGTCGATGCGGTGGTTTTCCGTCACCTCGCAAACCTCTTTTCTCGCTCGTTCCTGTGCAAAGGACATGAATTTCTCATCCTTGCACCAACTTTTGATTTTCTCTTGCAATTTCATGTTGTTATGATTTTTATTGGGTTTATATTATCTTTTGCGGATTATCTCATGATGCCGCCCAACCCTCCGGTTGCCGTCATCTTCGCCTGCTGTGCCACGCCCTCGCCGAAGTTTCGGGTAGAGAATGCCGTGTCGCCCTCCGGTATCATCCATGCCGCCAAGTCCGGAACAAGGTTCAGGCACTTGAGGGCTACAATCGAAGCCGCCATCAGGTAGCCTGCCGAGAAGAACGAGTTTTGCAGGTAGGCAGCCATCGTCTGCTCGCTGGCGGTTATCGCCGTCAGGTTCTCGATTTGGATGCACAATACAATGTCAAAGAGCAGCAGCACATAGAAGCCCACGAAGTAGAGCATCGCCCCGTAGAAATGCACCGTCAGATAGCGTGTCAGCCACTTCGCCCAAGCACCTTCCCATTTCGGCAGGATGCTGAACGCCCACTGTATCGGTCCGAAAATCGTCAGCATTCCCAACAGGATTTGTTGGCAGTAAATCGTAGTCCACCAACCGATTCGGAACACCACGAGAGCAATCAACATGATGATTTTGTCTATCCCCACGATGACTCCTGCCGTCAAAGACGTGAACCACAACTTCGCCGCATCCTTTTCCATGCTCGTCACTTCGTCCACGCCGGTCTGCTCCATTGTCGCCTCTATCAGGTTGGGATCGGATGTGCCCGTGTGGGCGACATCCGCCTGCGCCTGCAGGTTCGTGTACATCGTGTCACGCACATGGATGAGCTGTTGAACTTCCTCGAACCTGTCCGATATCTGTGAAGCTTCAGCTTCGTACAGGTCATGGGTGTACGACCCGATGCAATTCGGGATGTAGGACAGAAAGTCCAGAAAACACCAGTTGTTCCGGCTCCCCGCCATACCCGTGTCCGCAGGCGGATACCACCAGCAGATGATAATCGACACGGCAAGCGGCCTAAACAGCTTCATAACGTCCAACGGCTCGTGCTTTACCATCATCTTGTAGGCGATACCTGCCGCCATGACGATGGAGAACAGTGCCGCGAGTGCCATGCACATCTGCAATATCCACCAAAAAGGACCCTGCGCACCGGTAAAAGTCGCGTCCGTCAGAAACTCGTTGGTCTGAAAGATGACATCATCTATTTCCTCCTCCAACAGGTTGATGCCGAAATCCGAAAGTATATCTCCGTTTGCCATAGCCCTGTCTTTTTATTTCCCTCTGTTTACACTCTCGTTGTCATCTTCGCCGTTTCCGTTGCCGCCCGATTGCGAGCCACGCACCGCAAGGCGTGATTCCTGCCACCGGCTCATGGCATTGCGGACAATGCCGCCCTTATGCAGGGTACGGTTGTCCGTTGCGTTCAGCAGTGTGCTTGTTGCCGTTGCGTTCTGACGCTTGGCGAGGTAGCTCACTAAAATCTCGTTCTGCCGTGCCACATCCTCGTAGATGCGCAGATACTCCTTCTTTCGCTGGGCATTGGGCATATAGGCGTCTTTCGTGGCTTTGATGGCACACTGATAGACGTGGTAGTATTCCGTCCACCGTTCCTTGTCGGCCGGAGTACCGCCGGACAGGAGAATACGGTCGATGTTGCGCCGGAACCGGTCCATCTGTCTGCTGACCTTATCGCCCTCGGCAAGCCACGCGATGTCCGCCTGCCGGTCGGCAACGTTCAACGCCTCGACCTTCGCCCGCTTGACCAAAGCCGAATCAATGGCTTCCGCTTCGTCCACCTGGTTGTAGAGATTGATACCGGCAAGTGTGCGGAACGAGAGCTTGTTTTTGGCCGCCGCCGACTTCTTGTATTTGTTGTGCAGCACGGAATAATAGAGGTCGGGCGAGAGTGCGCCCGTACCGGTTTCCATGACCGTTACCTGATTCTGCTTCGGCGAATCATGGTTGTACGTTACATACTGTGCGTGTACGGCTGTCGTTACGGTGACCGCCACTGCCATGAGTAATAGTTTTCTGTTCATATTCTTCTCTTTTTGTCGTTAATAATCCAGTCTTCCGGCTCCGCGCCAACGCCCGAAGGCGTCATCGAGAATCTCCCGCATGGTGCGGGAGCGATATACCTTTGCTTTCCAATAGCCGATGCGCACTTGAATGTACCGCCATGTCTCGAAATAGGCCCGGTTCAGATGCCGCTCGATGTTGTCCAATGAGCGGTTGATGGCCTCCAACACCATCAGCAGGTCGGAGGTCGAGCAGGCTGCCGCTCCGGTGGCATACAGCACGAGGTCGCTCACGGACTTGTAGAGCTGTTCCCCCTCACGGGCAATCGCCCTCAGCCCCCTCGCATTGATGGAGATAATCAGGGTATCTGCGGATTCGATGCGTCCACGTTTCAAGATCTTCGCATTGAAATCCTCCAACAACGATTTATAGTCGCCGATACGGTCGCTGACCGATGTATAGGTATTCTTGACGTTCAACACCGTGCGCAACGACTGGTACATGACGTCGATGGCATCGAACGCACGGGTGTATTTGTCAAGGTCAATATTCAACTCTTTATAGTCCCCAATTTCTTTACAGCTGTACTCGTGCAACAGTTTGTTGCTGTACTCCAAGGTGCTACGAGCCAACAACAGGCTGCGCTGCTTCTTGTGGTCGTTGATGTAGGCTTCGACGGAGACTATATCGAAAGTCCACTGCGCCTTGGCGATACCGGGCAGCAGGGCGAACAGCACGACGGCAATCTGTATGGTACGTTTCATGGCCGTACCTCCTTTCTGCTATTCCTGCTGTTGCCGCTCCGAAGCGTCCGTGCATTCTCCACCCAGCGGTCATGGCATTCCTCCACGAGTGTCAGCCTACGGCCTTCGTCCGTGTCCAGTCCGGGCTGCACATCCTTCATCACGTCAAGGATGCTCCGCTTGTAGTGCATCATCTTTTCCAGCGATACCAAGTCGGCATATATCTTGGTGATTCTGCTGTCCACCTCTCGCGCTATCTCAAGGCGGTCGCTTGACCACAGCAGATGGTACACGTCGCCTGATGGCGTTTCTTCCGTCGGTGCGCTGCGGGCGTATTCCGTCGTGATTTTACAGGACGGATGTTCACGGGCGATTTCGGCTATCCGGTCGTTTACCAGTTTAGCCTTTTCCGCATCCGAAAGTCCCGGATCAAGGGTCAGCACGTCAGCGACGTGTGTGTCCGTATATTCCGAAGTGAGTTCCCACTTGATTTGGATAATGGTACGGTGTATTTTTATGCCGAGAAAATATTTCGGCTTGCGGGCAATGGAGACCGTAGCCCTGAATGTGATGATACCGTTGATATTCGGCATGGTCGCCTTGCGTACATACGAGTAGCCGTTCCATGCTCCGCCGTCCTGCCAAGTAAGACCGTATGCCGCCTTGCAGTCCTGCATGATGGCAGGGATGCGGTAATAGTCATCCGTCGCCACGCTGTTGTCGTCTGCGGCATCCGACTTTGCTTGGGCATAGTCGGACTGTTTCTTCTTCCATTCCGCGAGTTCGCCTTTCAGACGGTCTATCCGTGTCTTGTTCGCGTTGTACTGCTGCCGGTAATTCGCCGCATCCTCAATGCTCGCCGTACTGATTTTCTTCAGCAGGACAGCGTTCTCGTTTTCCAATGCCCCGATTTGCGCTTCAATATTGGCCGCTTGGCTGTTCGCCTCGTTCAATAGCGCGTCCAGTTCCGAAAGGTCGAGGTCGTTTTCCGTCACCGAGGTCTGCATGGCGCACTCCTTGGTGTGGGCATTCAACGAGCTGCCGCACTTGCGGCACTTGTACTGTGTCGAGCCCTGTCCGAGCGTAACCCCGTCGGAACAGGTCACGCTGATGGTCACGCTCTCGCATCCCTTCAATTTGGCTGCGTCCGTTGCTTGGTAATAGTTCCGCGCACCGGAAGATATATAATAGGTGTAGCCGTCCTCGTTCTCGTTGAACTCCGCAAGCCGGACATTCAGTTGCGCCCGAAACGTGTTCAAGTCCATCGAGTAGGAATCGAAGACTTCCTCATAGACGACCTCTTCTTTGTTCCAGTTTTTGCTCACATGGATTTCGTATGCGTATGCCTTTTTGGTCTGCTTGTTTTTCTTGCTGATGATATAGGCACTCATCCAATAGTTGATGCTGTAGCTGAACCCGTCGTTCTGGTTGTTCAACTGCTGCACGCGGTTTCTTGACCAACCGGCATATCCTTCCGAGTTGGCAAGTACCTGTTCCCGTTGCGAGGCATCAGGATAGAAATTCGGGTCGCTCGTGTTGAACCGCACCCATGCGCCCCCGTTCAGGATGCTGTTGTCGTCCGTCGGAGGATAGTAGTCGCACAGCGATACGCTCCCTTGGTCACGCCGGGCAATGTACCACCGCTGCGTGTAATAGTTCCCCATCGCTTCGTCCAGGTAGTCGGTCATCCATGCCGTGAGGTTGTAGTTGCTGAAGTTGAACAGACCGGCCACGTTGTCCGGACCACCCACCATGTCAATCAGCAAGCCGCTGATGTCATGTTCCGCCTGCTCGAATAGACTCCCGTAGTGTTCATACAGGTTGCCGATTTCTTCAACCTTTCCACCCAGCAGGTCATGGAACGAGCTGCTTTGCAACAGGGCGTCACCAAGATTGGCAATGCCTGCCGTTGCAAGGCCGACCCCCGTGTTATAAAGGTTGTCGAGGTCGCTTTTCAGGTTCTCGTGGGTGAAGTTGCCCGGTATGCGGGCGAAGTTGTCCATCATCCGCTGCCAGTCGATGTTTCCCGTTTCGGAGAGTTTCAGCAAGGGGGCAATTTCCGGATTGATTTCGAGAAAGGCGATGTCCGAAAAGGTCAGCGTGCTGTTGGTCACCACGCTCTCGAACTGCATACACAGACTTTTGGTATCATCGCAGACTTTCATCAGGTAACTGCCCCAATAGATAGCCGTTTGCGGCGAATGGAGCATCTGCTTCGCCACCACCCATATCTTGGGCATGATTTTCTCCGCCACCATCCGGTAGATGCGCCGGTAGTAGTAGTTTTCCGTACGGCTGTTCCAGATGCCGAGGTCGCTCAGGGCTTTATGCTCCAAGAACTTGGCCGCGAATATCCCGGCGGTAGCGACCTCCGCTGCCGTGTAGTGCTTGAGGATGTCATCGACCTGCTCCCGGTAGTACCCTTCGGCGACCGCTTCCGTACCGAAGGCGGCCACCATCGCCGCAACGGTACGGGTGTCGTAGTTCACGCTGTAATACTGGGCGTGAACCGTCTGGCAGAGTGTGACCGAGGCGATGGTCAGGATAAGGAGTAGTCGTTTCATGGCTGCAATGTTTATTTGGATTCATGCACGGGACGGAGGTTGAGCACACGCCCCGTCTCGTTTACTTTTTGTGCAAAAGGCAGGGCCTTCCCGATACCGCTGGCATCCCAGTCCCGGCAATATGCCTCGATAGCTTCCTGATGGCTGCACCGAAGTTCCTTCTTGTAAAGCTTCAGTGCCTCCTTTTCCGCCCGTTCGGTCGTGTAGGTCATGTAGCACTCGTGCGGCTCTTCCACGCCATACACGCCGCTGGTCGTCCCCCGGCGGATGAACACTTCGCGGAAGAAGCTGCGCCCATCCTTGTTCTCCAAGCGGTTGATGGTAAATATCTTCTTGCAATCCACCTCGGTCAGACCAAGAATCTTTCGGATTTCGTCAAAGCGTTCCTTGAACTTGCTCTGGTCAAGCAGCATCTCCACGTCCGAGTTGTTGATGATGGCCTCCTTCACGATTTCGCTGCCGATGATGTCCTGTATCTCCTGCGTCACCACGCCGACAGAAGCCCAAAACTTACGGGCGGTCTTGTACATGAACTTGATGTATTCCGCCATGAGCGGGCTGGCAATGGCCTTCCACGCCTCTTCGATGACAAGGACTTTACGGGTCTTCTTGATGCGCATTTTCTGCAGGAACACGTCCATGATAATCAGTGTGACAATGGGAAACAGTTTCTTGTTTTCCTTGATTGCATCCACTTCAAAGACGATGAATGTCTCGTCAAACAGTGCCGAATCCACATTCTCATTGAGAATCTTCTCATATGCGCCTCCCTTGTAGAACGGCTGCAGCATGGTCGAATAGGTCGAGTAGCTGATTGTCGTGATGTCATTTTCGGTGCAGATCTGCTCCAGACGGTCGAATGAGTAGTCAAAGAATGAGTTGAAGTTCAGTTCCGACACTTTGAGGGCCGCCCGCCGTGCCTCAAGCACCTCTATCTGTTTGCGCACCATCTCATCCACCTCTCTGGGTGGTTTGTTTGGGTTCTTTCGGCTGGCCGCCGCAAACAGGTTTTTCAGCAGTACCTCCCGTTGCTCGTCGGTGTATCTTGTAAATCCGTTGAAATAGGCATCATAGTAGTCTATGATTATCTGCTCGACAATGCGGAACTCGATTTCGGGAATCTGGCTGTCCGACCCTTTCCAAATCATCAGGATAAGGTTCTTGAGGAAGTCTATCTTCTCGATATTGTATTCCTCCCGGTTGATGCGAAACGGATTCATCGTGATAGGCCGTTCTTCGGTATAGGAGATATACTTGCCGCCCAGATACTCGCACAGTCCCTCGTATGAGTTCCCCGTATCGACCATCACCACATCCGTTCCCTGCTCATGGAGCTGGCGCACGACCGAGTTCATATGAAAACTCTTGCCGCTGCCCGAAGGCCCCAAACAGAAAAAATTGGAATTATCAGTCAGTTTATTCTTTCCCTCTTTTCCCGTGATGTCGATAGCCACCGGCACGCCCTGACGGTCGGTGTAGTAAATCTTCAGCGGCGTTTCCTCGCTGTGCAGCACACGCTCCTTGTACATCAGGCACATCGCCGCATCGGAAAGGGTCAGGAAACGGTCGTATTCCTCATTGAGCGTGTAGCAGTTGCCCGGAAACGAACCGACGAACAGTTCCAGTTGGTTGTATGCCCGCTTGCTGATATGGATACCCATACGCCCGAAAGCGTTTTCCAAGTGGTTCGTACACTTTTGCAGGTCTGCACCGGCAGACACGGCCACCACCATGTTGAAGTGTGTATATACCAGTTGCTTGCTCTCACGGGCGATGACTTCCTGCACACGCTTGATGTCCTCGACCGCCATCTGGTTGTTCGGGTTCGGAATGCTCGCGTGGCGGTTCTTCTTTTTGTCGAGCATCGCCAGTTCCCGTTTTTGGTTGGGTAGGAAGATGACTTGGTTATAGACCACCGTCTCGGCGTTCGGGATGCTGTCCACCACCGACACCAAATCGACGGGCATTTCCGTGTTGTTGACCTCGATATTCGTGTACGGACGTATCTGTGAGGGCAGTGCGGCACAGTCCACGTCCACAAGGCTGTACACCTTGCAGCGTTTGTCGCCCATCGACACGGTTTCATCGTCCGCCTTGAAGTTCGTCATCGACACGGTGCGGTCTTTGAAGTTCATGGCGAAGTAACGATCGACGTACTCGCTCGCTTCGGCTTTGTTCAGGAATCTGGCCTGTACGCCGCCGTCACGTAACTGGTCGTGTACTTTACGGATTTTCACAAGGAAGTCGCGCCACTTTTTGCTATCGAACGAGAACAGACGGCTTTTCTTCGCCTCTTGCGTGATGGTCAGGTAGCAAAGGCTGTCCGTGTAAGGACGTCCCTTGAAATAACGAAAATAGGATGAAGACAGGAACTCCTGACCGTCAGTCGGTTCGCTCGCAAACTGTTTCCTGACGAAGATGTCCTGCTTGTGGATGGCGTACCCTTCGCCCAACGTCTGCGCAAGGGCGGTGAACAAGTGTGTGAAGTCGTAGTAACTGTCAATGTCCGCCGAATATTTCTGTACCGGATTCTCTATCTTAAGTACGGCGGAATATTCGCCGGTCTTGGTGTACAGCACACCCACACCGTCCGTTTCCTCCGCCGAGAAATAGATGTCCTGAAAGATTCGCTTGCGCTTGCCGCCCGTACCGAACGCATAGACCGACAAGGCCATACCCGCGCACAAAGCGACAAAACATAAAATGATGTATAGGGTCATTTCGATATACGTGTAATTAAATAGGGGCAGGTTCGCCTTGCTTCAAGACAAACCCGCCCGCGTTCAACAATCAATAAAGCCATGCACATTGCCGTGATGGTTTTTCTTTCGTCAGATCTTGCGCGAGTGGGCATACACATACACACCCGGAGCGACCTTCTTGCTATGCAGTCCTTTCCGCTGTTTGAGAAGGATGAGCACGATACCGACCGATACGACGGTAGCCAGCACGACAAGCCCGGCAATGAAACCGAGCAGGCAGTAGGCGGCGACAAAGCCGACAATGGCTCCGCACGTCGTCACCGCCGCCCAATATATATACCGGCCTTGGATGCCCAAAAACTCAAGAGGCCGTTGCAGTCCCTTGAACAGCGGATAGTCCGGATAGCGTTCGTCCTTGCTTTTCATACTTATCCTTGATGTTTAAGCGGCAATACCGAAGAACAGAGGCAACGCCTTGGCCGCCGCAATGAGGAAGATACAGGCTCCCACGACCATCATAATCTTCTTCTTGACGTCCTGCTCCTCGTTGTTCATGGCGATATATACCGAGATTGCACCCACGATGGCCACAACGCCGGCAATGGCGTAGCACAATTTCACCATAATAGGCACATACTTGGCAATCTCCTCCGCGACAGTGGATAATGCGCTCGTACCGGCGGAATAGTCGCCTGCGGAGTTCTGCGCTTTCGCCACCATGCCGGACAGCAGCATGAAGGAGAACATCATTACTTTGGTAGGGATTCCGTTGACGAATCCGAATGCCTTGCGGCACAGTTGTTTGGTTTTCTGAAACATACGTTTACTTTTTTAGTGAATACTTTATTTGTCTGCGACCTGATACAAGTAAGGTTATATGCGGTAGCCGAAGAAAACCGGGAAAACATAGAATGCCCCGATCAGGAACAGGCACGCACCTACAAGCGTCATTATCGACTTGGTGATGCCGTCCTCGCCCGTGTTCATCTTGATGTATATCTGACAGACGGACACGATGACGTAAACTCCGGCGATAGCGCAACAGATATACTGGACATAGAGCATCATCGTCACCACGAAGTCGTGCATCGTGGCCAACGCATCCGCTCCCCAGCTATAGTTCACGCTGCCGCTTTTGGCAAAAGTCGTGTAGGGGAACGGGAGGCACAGCGCACATAGAATCTTTTTAGCTTTCGACATCTCACAACCGGTCTTGAATTGGGTTCCACTTTATTTCCGGTCGGTTGTCTAACCGTCCCTTGGAAATCATAGCCTTGTACATCTCCTCCGACGTGCGTGCGTCCGACAGGTAAGGCGTGGTCTCTTCCATCTGTTCCTCCGCCTCGGCCTTCAGCCGTTCCAGTTTCTCCTGCGCCGTTCCCGGTTTGTCCTTGACATCCTCAAGGGATGTTTCGGAAGAGGTAGCCGTACTTTCCGTCTCGTAGTTCTCGCTACCGATACTGAAGCCGGTCTCGCTTTCCGTGACAGCCACACTCTCTTCCTCTTCCGGTGCGCCGAGGTCGAAAACTTCCTCGTTCGGTTTGTCCGTCCCCTTTTTCCCGTAGATGTCATGCGCTATGATGACGGCGTAGTAAATGATGTAGGCAACCGTCAGGACGATGGCAAAAATGAAATATGAGTTCATGTATTTAGTATGAATATTAAAATTTGTATTAGTATGATTTTGCAAAGAAACGCACGAAATATAAAACCATAAAATAATTGAGCATTAAACATCTATTTCGTTAATGAGATTTATGTAATTTCCAAAAATCGAACTATTAAATCGTACTATATTGCAGTCTCTATGGAGGGAAATGGAGAAATCGGGGCATAAAAAAAGCTCTCGTGGTGGAGAGCTTTAGGTGGCAAAGGAGAACACTGAATATCAGCGTTTCTTTCCGCGCAGGTAATCGTTCAGGTCTTTGTATTCCGCATAGTGGCAGGATTCATCGCTGACACGTCCGCCATACATCCCGGCAATGGTCTCTGTGGTTCTCTGCCCGGCAAGGTCATTGTCGAGATAACAGTGAATGTCCGAATACTCCTGTAAACGTGCCAGCGTCTTTTTCAAGTTGTTTACCGAGTTCATCACGAGGTAGTCGCATGGCATGGCAAGACAGACCGTTCGGTCGCCTGCCAGTTTCAGTGTCATATAGGAAAGGAAATCCATGAAGCCCTCGAAAACACAGACATTTTCCTGTGTCTCTTCTGTCAGATGTCTTATCAATGAGATGTCCTTGTTGTTCAGGCATCCCTTGTAATAGGCGTTGCGCACCTCGTAACCACCGGAGGTATTGCCGAATGCGAGAGCGAAATAATGACGGCCTCGCAGTTCATAATGCACCTCCTTGCAATACATACGGCCGATGTCCGCGTCGATAAGCCGGGATTGGAGGTAAGAGAACAGGGCGTGATGGCGGAGTGGAATCACGATCACGTCTTTCATTTCAGCCTCCACCGGTCGGGGTGGAGCGGTCGGCATACGGGTTCTCGGTAGTGATGCGCCATTCACAAGCCTCTCGATATACGCCAGTGCCTCGCTCACGCAGTCCGTCCGGCAAATGTATTTTGCCAGTTCCACCAGGTCGCCGCCGGTCGCCTCGCCGAAATCGTACCATTCATTGATTCGGTCATTCACCTTGAACGACGGGGTACGCTCGTTCCGTAACGGTGAGAAGTACCAGTATTGTTCCGATTTTATATGCTGTGCATGGTGGCCGAGCTGTGCCAGAAAATCCACGATGCGTACTTGTTTTGCTTCTGCTATGGTCATGTCTTTTTTCTTTCACTTGGTTTCCGAAAATGGTTTAGTTTAGTTTTTTCCTATATATATAAATACTAAAGTAAACTAAATGATATAAGCCCGCGCACGACTTCATTCTTCATCAAAAAGCATGGCCTCGGTAGGCGTCATGTCATAATAGAACAGCTTGTCCCGTTTGATGATGAGCTTGAGGTTGTCTATCAGGTATTGCATCAGTTTTATCATGACGCTCCGACCACGTTTGAACCCGATTGCCTCATAGGAGACCATCAGGCTTTGCAACAGGTTGTCGAATCCCCGGATGGGCTTTTCCCCGAAAGCGGCGGAGAGGGCTTCCCGGTGCTGTTCGATGCTCAGCTCCGTGAACCCCGTCCGAGCCTTGGGCTTCGGGGGCTCGCCGAACGAGTGTACTTCCGCAATGACGGGCAGTCCTGTTTCATTGATGGTAAATGCAAACGGCTTGAACTCTTTTTCCCGGATATGGAGCGCATGGACTTCGCTGATGCCGGGATTCTCGTTACTCTTGCTGATGACCAGCACGGTCTCCGCCTTGTTGCTCATCTCCGTTCCGATATGTCCGCGCACGTTGTTGTCCCCTTTGTTCAAATGAAGCACACAGTGGATGTGCAGGTCGTATCTCGAAGACCATTCCATCATCCGGTTGATGACTTCCACCGATTCACCGGTGCTGTTGATGTCAAGCATCAGGTCGCGGATGCCGTCAATGATGACCAGCCCATAGCCTTTCTTCTGACGCAGCGCATAGTCGATGACCTCGATACGCACCGACGGCGAATATTCACGCAGGCAGAAAAAATCGAGATTCTCCGGATCGGTCGTCGTGGGCAACCCGGCCAGCCGCAATATACGCTCCAATACCGAGCGGCAATGGAAACGGCTCTGTTCCGTATCGACGTACAGAATACGCTGTTTGCCTTCGGGCAGATGTGCACGGTAGTTCAATACTTGTTTCCCCGCCAATGATGCGGCGACAAGCGCAGAGACGTTGAACGTCTTTTTCGATTTCGCCTTGCCAGTCGATGCACTGAAATTGCCGAGCGTGGCAATCGTTGAGTTATCTATCCAGATGATTTGCGGAGGGGTCTCATAAATGTCCGTCGCCTTGATTTGCGAGGCATGGAGGATGTCCGACAGGCGGTGTTCATCCATTCCCATATCGGCTGAGCGGTCAGTCTTTCTTTCGTTTTCCATTGCGTCTCTTATTAAGGAACGGTTCTGTGGCGGCGGCTTCCGTCGCCCTGCGCACTGCCTCGTTCATGGTAGGTTCATAATTCTGCAACAGCCATTCGTCCAATTCCTCCTTGGCGAAATAAACCATTTTACCGCGCGGTTTGTAGTGCGGTATCTCCTTGCTCGATGTGAGCTTGTACAGCATACTTTCAGAAACCCCGATATACATACAGGCTTCCTGAAACGTGAACACTCTCTTGGTCGTGAAGATGGTATTTTCCAGCAACGTGATACGCTCCAAGAGACTTTCGACCGGTTCCAATTTCTTTAGTACCGATTCGATGGCGGCGAGCCGTCCGCTCATCCGCTCCATGAATGTCATTCTATTCGGCATAATAACATGGTTTGATTTTTGACAATGGAGATGAAACCTCCGTTATGCAGCGCGCTAACGGAGGTCAAAGGTATGTCCTGTAAACGAAGATGCCGTGATTTGGGGAATGATACTATGCACGTGTCATTGTAACTCTCATGCTTTTACCTTTCACATACTTCGCTTCTTGTCACTTTCTGTCATTCTTTCAGCCGATCAATGATCTTTCGGATGCTGTATGCGACCGATGTCATGTTGTTCTTGATGGATGACAGCGCGGAAGACAGGGTTGACACCGAAACGGAGCGTGTCCCGTCCTTGGACTGCAGGAATGCGCCCTTGCCGAGAACATTCTGCCACCGAGATTGGATGAACGAGTTTTCAAGAAGCGCATCGAACAGGATTACCACACGGCGGATATTGTTCACGCGGATGGAAAAGCCCTTCTTGCAGGCGAAGAGAGCCTCCATGTCTTCAATGCGTACAGAAACACAGAACAGATGATAAGTATTGGCGCAAGCCACTATACTTTTCATCTGTTCCGGGGTAAAATTACAACCAAAGAAAGAGAGAGAGCCGCAGGTCGGTTGATACGGGGCGGACCAAGCGGAGACAACGATTCCGAGGTGTCATACATCCGTTTCAACTTCATGCACTCATTAAACGTGAAATCCGGTGCGGCAAAGCAGGGCTGGACGGAACTGGCGCACTCGGTCAGCAGCCCCTTGACAATGTGGATGTTCATTTCGTGGCAGTTCCGGCAGGCCGCATGGTCACAGTCTATGTACCGGTGTCCGTTTACGAAATCGTCCACATAGCGGTGGTACTGTTTACCACCCAACACAACATCGTGGAGATAAACTGTTTTTGCTTCGGTAAGCAGGGCGAAAAGTTCATTCGCCACATCCTTGTCCGCAGCGAAGTGCTGCAGGTGTTGGCTCCCTCCAAAAAGAGAGAAGGCCGTCTTCAGGTCTTTTCATGTCGATTTACCTTTTTGAGTTTATAATATGTGATGGAAGCATTAACTTCGGTTGCATTTACAACCGGAGAAATGCCGTAAATATATGTTTGTAAATTAGACATGGACCACAGAATGCCTTCAATTAGTGAAACAAACCGTTTACAAGATTCACAGCCTCGTCCTTTTTCTTATTGATAATCTTGGCATACACCTGTGTCATTTTCACATCGGCATGGCCGAGCAGCTTCGAGACAGTATATAAGTCCGCTCCGAGCGTCAGCATCATGGTGGCGAATGTATGCCGGCTGGTGTGGTAGGAGAACCGCTTGGAGATTCCGGCTGCTTTCGCCCAAGGTTTGAGCTGCATTCTGATTGTATTGGCGGACGGCAGGTCGAACACATTATCTTCTGATGATTTGCCCCCACGTTCCGGCATCCACTTCAACGCTTCAGGAGAGAGGGGCAGGTAAATAGGCTCTTTGGTCTTTTTCATGGACACGGCCAAACGGTACTGTCCCCTGTCAACGAACACGTCATTCCATTTCAGCTTGATTATATCGCTGATGCGTAATCCGCAAAAGCAGGAGAACAGATATGCGCATTTTACAATCTCGTATTCCTCGTGGGGCATAGGAGTGTCAATCAACGCCTGTACCTCTTCGATGGTCATGTACGACCGCATACTCTCCGGCTTGCGGATTTTCTCCGACTTCTCAAGTTCGTTGAAAGGGTTGGCCTTCATCTTTTTCTTCCTGACGGCAGAGTTCAACGCACCGTTCAACGCACGGTAATAATTGTGAAGCGTGTAGTTCGATATGTCCTTGCCTTTCGGATGATATTCCGTCAGCAGATAAGTGATGTAGCCACGACAAAAGTCCCCGTCAATCTGATCCAGTGTGACCATTTCTCCGGCATAGTCTTTCAGTATGCGCATGGCAATCTTGATTTGACTGCCATCTTTCTTACCGGCACTCTCTTGAGCCTCCATATAAACCTGCATCCAATCCAGCAGGAAAGTCTTGTCCTTACGGAATACAATCCCGGCCTCATTACTGGTCAGTTCGATAATACGCTTCGACTTGATGGCATTGGCGGCGTCCATTGTCGTCTGATTCTGCCTGCGGGAGTTGCTATCCGTTTCCGGGATAATATACATCTTGAGGTATTCATATGTCCGCTTTCCGTCGCGGTATATATCCAGATACAGGCTCTTGCTGCCATTGCTCAGCGACTTCATCCGAAGACGAATTGGCTCTTTGACTTTTGTATGATTCTTAACTCGTGCCATAGGGATTCCTTTCTCATTTTTTCTACTGCAAATATACGAATAAGTATCGAATTTGAGAAACAAATGAGAAACAAAATTGCACCAAACAAGAGCCAATCTACTGAAAGTACTGAAAACAACCGAAAATAAAAATAAGATTATAAAACTTTGATTTACAGGATATTTGTTATCAATTTATTGGATGTTGTTTTCATTCTATACATATAATGCGTAAATCTGGTAAATTTCAAGCGATGAGAATAGGCGAACATCTTACCGCGTCATATCCTTTACGGATACGGCGTGGTGTTGTTGCTTATTTTATCGCAGGGCATACCAGAGCCTCTCTACAAAAGTAAGTTTTCAGCACCACGCTTTCTGTTTAATTAAATCTAAAAATTAACCGTCGCGTTGGTGCTGGGCGACAACCTAAACTTATTGCAACTATGAAAAAGTTGTTTCTTATTGTAGCCGCTATGTTTGCGGTAGTTTCTTTCTCGGCTTGTTCCGATGATGATGACAACAAGGATGCGTCAATTGTTGGAACGTGGCAGATTACTTATTATGAAGGGTGGGCGACGTTCAGCGATGGTACACGAGATGATTGGTCGGATGCATATCCCCTTACGTCAGAAGGCAACTATTATTGGACATACACTTTCAATGAAAATGGAACTTGTGTGCAAACCGACTATTCAGATAATAAAAACGATGATAGCTCGCCCATGCATTTCACATATTCTGTTAATGGCAACACACTCACAATGACAGAATCAACAGGTGAATTTCAAAATGTTTTTCAAATTAAGAAACTATCTCAATCACAACTTGTTTTATTCCGTAGTGGAGAGGATGCACACGAAAAATTTGAAGAAACTGAAACGTACAAAAGGATAAAATAAAAAAAGACAAAATATTAGGACAGACTTTGGAAAACGGTCTATAAATTAAACTGTTTGTGTAAGTTTGTCCTTTCTATTCCGAGTGACAGACTTTGTGAAAAGGTTAATCTATAAGACCCTTTTGCAGAGTTTGTCACTTTCTTATTTTGTTTATTTCGCTAATAATCTTATCTTTATACTGCAAAAGACCTTGCACCGTTTCTCGATCTTAAAAGATAAATAACAATTAAATTTTAGCTAAAATGAACAGATACAAACAACCTAAAACTGAATGAAAGACCGACGCATGAGAGGATAAACAGATAATCCAAAAGGCGGTTAAATGGAGCCAAACAGAGGGAATAGTCCTGCTTGTAGGAAAACCCAAAGACGAAATATTTCCCGAAACATTTATCTACTTGTTTGCCCCTAATATGGCAGACATTACAAAACCCGTCGAAATTGTCCTTACAAAGAACCGACAATACATATTTGGATGAAAATGCGAACTCGAAGATATGGACGGGATAATCGGCACAATGACGGCTAACGAGGCACAAATCGAGGGAACGGGCGAAAAGGTGAATTTGTTCGACTACCACGTGAAAGCCGATACAATCCTATTCCAATACACCACACCCGACGGACGGAACGAGATGGTGAAATTCCCGTTAGCTGGATTTTGCGAAAACTATCTGATGCAGTTTGTAAAATAATTCGGTGGAATTGAATTGCATCGTATCTATAAAGGTTAAGGAGAAAGGGCCGAAAAATGCGGCGTTTTCCCTTATACATAAAATTTCAGATTAAAAACAAGGCAAATTTTTTCGTTCATTAGTTAGTTTGCGACAATTTTGATTATTTTCTGTAGCATCTGTATATTTATTCAAATTAGGCCAACAGCGTGGGCCGTACGGCAGCAAAACACTATCCAACACGATACTGAAATCCGGAGACCATAAAATAACAGTATCGCCTTCGATTCGCCAAGCACCTGTAGCTCCGTCAGCATAGGCCATTTGGTACAAAAAGCCGCCATCAGGATAAAAGTAAACATATAATCCAGGAGTTCTTGCATCATCTACACAAGTTGTACTTCGAAACCATTTACCGGTCAGTTTGCCGGGCCTGACACTACAACAGGAAACAATAAAGAAAAGTCCGATTAACAAAATTATTAGTCGTTTCATAATTACATTTTTTCTTTGTAGAAAGATAGATAAAATTCACCAATCTACAAAAGAAAACTGCCGGACATTAAGTCCGGCAGTAACAATCAAAGATTACTTATCTTTTTTCGGCCCAAAATAAATTCCTCTATTATATAGACCTAATTCAGGGCCCGGTTTCGGTATTGCGTACAAATATTCTATTAGAGACTTCCCGTTTTTCAGTACAGGATATAAAGTATCTCCTTTAATAATATATGCATCTCTATTACCCTCCATATCCGTAAATTTATAATACTCATCAGGAAAACGCCAATCTGTAATCTCTTCTTCTGCAAAAATATAAAGATCAATAGGACGAGTTTCGACATTGAAATTTGGCGAAGATAAAATCACTGTATCACCGCTTATGTACCAATGGCCGATTATATCATAACAGCCAGCTGACCTATATAAAAACGTACTATCGGCATAAAACTCAGCATACAAATGAATACCATAATCTGGCGATAAGGATAACCCAAGTAACATTTTCCAACTATTCTGCTGGATTTTACAACGGCACAGGAGGCAATGAAGAAAAGACTGATCAATAAAATTATTAATTTTTTCATAATTTTCCAGGATAATAAGTTTCACCATTTACACGAAATGCATGCTTCGAATATCCCAAATCTCCCATGTTCCTCCGTTTTATAAGCTAATATCCGAAGAGATCCTTATCAAAGGAGAAAAATCAGCTTTCCAAATATCCACTTCACAAATCTCATGATCTTGATCGAGATATAATGAGGCTAACACATCTATTCCATCAGAATCCTTAAAAGAGCACTCACTGACAAAAATCGTTGATATTATTTCTTTCGGCGGTAAAGACATATATAATTTCATACTGCCCATTCCTCCATCATTCAAACAAGAAACAGTCAAAGATCTTTCCCAGCCCTCGGACATATTCAAAGATGCCTTTTGTACCAAAAACTTAATGAGTCGTAGCTCCTCCGGATTCGGTTTTCTAATGTTTTTCTTGTATTCGTCCAACATCGACCCCACTTCTCTTCTTTTATTTTAGCGTCTTTTTTCGAAGTTGGACTACCGGTTTTTCCGGACAATACGGGCCGTCGATTGAGTTCTCTGCAACAGAAAAACCTCCGGCCCCGAAGCATATCGCTCCATCAAATCGCCGTTATAGCCCCGGATGGTGAGCAACTCCATGTTCTCGACCTTCATTACGTCGAACTCCTCGTTTCGGAGGGCTTGGATCGCCTCGTCGATATGCCAGGAGTTATCCACGCAGAGGCTGAGGTTCACCGCCGAGTTATGCACCAGATTGACCTTGATACGGTATCGCTCCAGCAGGGAGAAGATCGCCGCGAATTTCTCTTCGAGCACGAAGGAAAAGTCCCGCGAACGGATCGTCAGCAATACCTGATCCTTCTTCAGAATCAGAATCGGAACCTCGATCGGCGCCGACATACGGCGAATCACCGTGCCCGGTTTTCGCTTGTCCCCGAAAGGCCGCACGTAGAGCGGGATGTTCTTGTTTTGCAGCGGTTTGATCGTTTTGGGGTGGATGATCTGTGCCCCGCTGTAAGCCAGCTCGATGGTGTCCAGGTAGTTCAGTTCCGCGATCTGCACCGCATCGGGGAAAACCTTCGGGTCGGCATTCAGGATGCCGTCCACATCTTTCCATACCGACATGGATTCCGCGTCGAGGATATTGGCCGCCACCGCTGCCGAGTAATCCGAACCTTCGCGTCCCAGGGTAGTGGTCGTGCCGTCCGGAGCACCTCCGATAAAGCCCTGCCCGATGAAAATACAGGCCTTAGACTGTTTCATGGCGTTGCGCAGCAGAGTCCGCGATGCGGCGATATCGACCGAGGCGTCCTTGTGTCGCTGTTCGGTGCGGAAGCAACGTCGCATATCGAGCCAGCAATTGTCGATACCCCGTTCGGAGAGGTACTCCGAAATGATCGTCGTCGAGATCAGCTCGCCGAAAGCGACGACGGTGTCGTACCACAGCTCGGCGTCTTCCGGACGATAGACCGTTTCGGTCGCCACCTGTTCGAGCTCCCCGAAAAGCCGTTCGATCTTCTCGAGCCGGGTCGGAGCGCCGTACAGTTCGTTTACGATTTCGGCGTGGTATTGCCTCAGCGCGGTGATGTGCTCCATCGAGAAGGCTTTGTCGCCCTTCTGCAACCCTTCGAAAACCTTCTCCAAGGCATTCGTGGTCTTACCCATTGCCGATACGATGATGAACAGATCCCGTTCGTCACCGATGATCTTCAGCAGGTTTTGCACACCGTCCGCGTTGCGGACCGATGCGCCGCCGAACTTGTAAACTTTCATCGCTCAATAAAACAGTATGGTTATCGGCCGGTACTTCGTCGTGCCGGGTTCCGGACCCGCATCGGGATCGGCCCGGCTGCTTCCGAAACTCCGTTTTCAACGAAGTTTCGGACATGCGACCGGAATAGCATTATTTCGTTTCGACCGTCTTGTAAGGCGTGTCCGTATTCTCGAACAGGAACGAGAACACGTCGGTAGCCTCTTCGATGCGCTTCGAGACGGGTTTGCCGGCGCCGTGGCCCGCCTTGGTGTCGATGCGGATCAGGATCGGAGCGTCGCCGCCCTGGGCGTACTGCATCTCGGCGGCGAACTTGAACGAATGAGCCGGCACGACACGGTCATCGTGGTCGGCAGTCGTTATCAGCGTCGCAGGATACTTCGTGCCCTTCTTGATGTTATGCAGCGGGGAGTATTTGTAGAGGTAGCCGAACTGCTCCTCGTCGTCGCTCGAGCCGTACTCTACGACCCAGCCCCAGCCGATGGTGAACTTGTGGTAGCGGAGCATGTCCATCACGCCGACCGCCGGCAGGCAGACGCCGAACAGGTCGGGACGCTGCACTTCGCAGGCACCCACCAGCAGGCCGCCGTTCGAACCGCCCGCGATGGCGAGTTTCTTCGACGAGGTATATTTGTTGGCAATGAGGTATTCGGCCGCTGCGATGAAATCATCGAAAACATTCTGTTTTTTGTCCAGCATGCCGCCCCTGTGCCACTCTTCTCCGTATTCCAGGCCGCCGCGCAGGTTGGCTACGCAATAAACGCCGCCCTGTTCCATGAACATAATGGCAGCCGGGTTGAACCAGGGCGCGAGGCTGACTTGGAACCCACCGTAAGCGTAGAGGTAACAGGGGTTGTTGCCGTCGAGCTTCAGTCCGTTGCGATAGACGATGAACATCGGGACTTTCGTGCCGTCCTTGCTGGTGTAGAACACCTGTTCCGTAGTGTAGTCTTCGGGGCTGAATTTCACTTCGGGACGCTTATACAGGGTCGATTCGCCCGTTGCGAGGTCGTAACGGTAAACGGTCGAAGGTGTCGTGAAGTTGGTCAGCGAATAGAAGGCCTCCGTTTCGCCTTTTTTACCGGAGAATCCGCCTGCCGATCCGATGGCGGGCAGCTCGACTTTCCGAATGAGCTTGCCGTTCCAATCGTACTGGTAAACCTGGCTTTGGGCATCCTCCAGGTAGGAAGCCATCATATAGTCGCCCGGTTTGCTGACGATCTCAAGCATATTCTTCGGATTTTCGGGGATAATCTCCTCGATCACCGAAGGATTATTCAGGTCGATGCGGATCACGCGGTAGTTGGGAGCATCGAGGTTGGTACGCACGTAAAGTTTATCGTTCTCGGCGCGAATAATCTCGTGGTCGTTGGCAAAGCCGGGAAGCAGCACCTTGAACTTCTTATCGCTGCTTTTTCGGTAGAGGATCTCACTGCCCGACGTACCCTCCGATGCCGTGATGAAAAGCCACTTGCCGTCCTTGCTGACACTGGAAGCGAAATAGCGCAACGGATGTTGTGTGTCCATATGAATCAGACGATCGGAAGACTGAGGCTTACCGAGCGTGTGATAATATACCTTCTGATATTGGTTCTGGGAAGAATAGACGCCCGCTTCCGGAACGTCGAACGTACTGTAATAGAATCCCTTTTCGTCGGGTGTCCACACTGCGTTGGAGAGCTTCACCCATTTTACGATATCGCCCGTGGGCTGCTTGTCCGCCGTACGGATGACATGAATGTCGCTCCAGTCCGAACCTGAAGCCGAAGCCGCATAAGCCAGGTAGCGGCCATCTTCCGAGAAAGAGATGCCCGACAGCGCAACCGTTCCGTCCTCGGAGAGCGTGTTGGGATCGAGGAATACCTCCGGCTCGGCGTCGAGCGAAGCCTGGCGGTACAGCACGGCCTGGTTCTGTCGTCCGTCGTTGCGGTAAAAATAGTAATAATCCCCGAATTTAGCCGGAGCTCCCTCCCAGGGATAAGCCCACAGCTCGGTCAGGCGGGCACGCATCGCCTCGCGGAACGGAATTTGATCCAGGTAATTCTGCGTCACGGCATTTTCGGCAGCGACCCAGGCGGCCGTCTGTTCCGAACGGTCGTCTTCGAGCCAGCGGTAGGGGTCGGCGACTTCGGTGCCGAAGTAGTTATCCACGACTTCCGTACGCTCGGCATCGGGATAAGGCAGGTGTTTGATTTTCATAGATGACTTACAGGCGGTAAGTGCAGCAGCGGCACAGAAAACCGCCAAAGTAATTTTAACGTGTTTTAACATATTTTAGTATTTGAAGGGTTTCGAAAGACAAATATACGAAAAGTCCGGCGCAATCGTGCAGGTTTGTTCGCAAAGATTGTCCGAACATTCCATATATTCGCAGAATATACGAAAAAGTTGCCGGCATCCGGCGATCCGCAGGAGAATTTTGTAACTTTGAAACCGGAATAACGAAAGCGAAAAACAGGAATGGACAATCAGTTGCGACAAATTATCGAAGAGGCCTGGAACGACCGGGCATTGCTTGCGGAGTCCCGTGTGCGGGAGGCGGTCCGCGCCGTTATCGAAGAACTGGACAAGGGCCGCCTGCGAACGGCCGAACCCATCGATCCGTCCCGGAGCCAATGGCAGGTCAATGAGTGGGTCAAGAAGGCGATTCTGCTCTATTTTCCGATGCAGGAGATGCGCACCATGCGGGCCGGAGAACTCGAATGGCACGACAAAATGGACCTCAAGCACGGCTACGAGGAGCTGGGCGTACGGGTTGTACCGCACGCCGTGGCGCGCTACGGAGCTTACATTTCGCCGGGGGCGATCCTGATGCCCTCCTACGTCAATATCGGAGCCTGGGTCGGTGCCGGCACGATGGTCGATACGTGGGCGACGGTCGGCTCCTGCGCCCAGGTCGGCGAGCGCGTCCACCTGAGCGGCGGTGTGGGCGTGGGCGGTGTGCTGGAACCCGTGCAGGCGGCCCCCGTCATCATCGAGGACGACTGTTTCATCGGCTCCCGGGCCATCGTGGTCGAAGGGGCGCACATCTGCCGCGAATCGGTGCTGGGCGCCGGCGTGGTGATTACCGGATCGACGCATATTATCGACGTAACGGAGGCGGAACCCAAACAGTACAAGGGATACGTCCCCGCCGGATCGGTGGTCATTCCGGGCAGCTACCCCAAGCGTTTCCCGGCCGGGGAGTACGGCGTTCCCTGTGCGCTGATTATCGGACGCCGCAAGGAGTCCACCGACAAGAAAACTTCGCTCACCGCGGCGCTCCGGGATTTCGGAGTTTCGGTATAGTACCTTTCGGATGCACAGGACCCGTTATCACTTTCTCGAAGAGACGACCTCGACCAACGACGAGGCCCGGAATCCTCGCTACGGACACGGCGATGCGATCTGCGCCGAGCGGCAGACTGCCGGACGCGGCCAGCGGGGGCATACCTGGAGCAGCGAGGAGGGACGCAACCTGATGTTCTCGCTGGTATGGGAACCCCGTTTCCTGCCCGTTTCGGAACAGTTTCTGCTTTCGGAAGCGGTAGCTTTGGCTTTGACGGACCTTTTCGGCGGTTACGGCATCGACGCCCGGATCAAATGGACGAACGACATCTATGCGGGCGACCGCAAGCTGGTCGGCATCCTGATCGAACACAACCTGACGGGCGACCGTCTGTCGCGTACGATCGTCGGAATCGGGGTGAACGTCAATCAGACCCGGTTCGATCCGTCGTTGCCGAACCCGTCGTCGATGTGCCTCGAAACTGGCTGCGAATACGATCGGCAGGAGGTGCTGCACCGCTTGGGCGACTGTCTGGCTGCCCGGTACGAACAACTCGAGAAAGGGGATCGGGAGGCGCTACAGGCCGACTACCGGCGGCGGATGTACCGGCTCGGAGAGCGGCATCGGTACCGTTATCCCGACGGCCGGACAGTGGAGGCCGTGCTGCGGGGCGTGCGCCCTTCGGGAGAGCTACTGCTGGAGCTGCCCGACGGCCGTACCGAAGGGTACCTGTTCCGGGAGATAGAGTTCGTTATCGAGGGGAAGCGGACGGCTCGAACGGACGGGACGGGCTGCGTGTTAAAAAAATAACAGGATAACGTTGGCCGAACGAAAAATAACCTTATATTTGCAATGATATTTTAGACCGCGAATAAATTTCATTTTAACCAATTCAAATACCGAAAATTATGAACGTACCTGCAAATCTGAAGTATTCCAATGACCACGAATGGTGCCGCGTAGAGGGCGGTGAGGCTTTTATCGGCATTACCGATTTCGCACAGAGCCAGTTGGGCGACATCGTATTCGTCGATGTTCCGACCGTCGGCGAAACCTTGTCCGCCGGTGACGTCTTCGGCTCGATCGAGGCCGTGAAGACCGTGAGCGACGCTTTCATTCCCGTCGGCGCCGAAGTGTTGGAGTTCAACCCTGCAGTGGATGCCGATCCCTCCATCGTGAACCGCGATCCCTACGGAGAGGGTTGGCTCGTCAAAGTGAAACTGACCGATCCCAAGGAGTGCGAGTCGCTGCTTACCGACGCGCAGTACAAAGAGTTGATCGGCTAATATTCGTTCGATGTAAATCGAACCCCGCAGCCTCCCGTTTTCGACGGGTGTCGGCAGGGAGTGTCAGGATAGAATCCGGCATCAAAAGATACCGTAACGTGAGTCCGACGTGTTCTGTTGTGACAGTATTTTTGTTTTACATCCGAAATCAATACGTCGGACTCGCCTTAAAACTATAACATTATGTCAAAGGTAACAGTTGTGGGCGCGGGCGCCGTAGGCGCTACTTGCGCCAATGTGATGGCTTGCCGCGAAGTGGCGAGCGAAGTGGTCCTCATCGACATCAAAGAGGGCCTGTCGGAGGGTAAGATGCTGGATATGTACCAGTGTTCTACGCTGATGGATTTCGATACGAAGCTCGTCGGCGTGACCAACGATTACAAGCAGACTGCCAACTCGGACGTGGTGGTGATCACCTCGGGTATTCCCCGCAAGCCGGGTATGACCCGCGAGGAGTTGATCGGCACCAACGCCAACATTATGAAAGGTGTGATCGAGAACGTGGTGAAATATTCGCCCCGCGCGATCATCATCGTGGTCGCCAACCCGATGGATACGCTGACTTATCTGGCGCTCAAGGCTTCGGGACTTCCCAAAAACCGGATTATCGGCATGGGTGGCGCCTTGGATTCGGCCCGTTTCAAATGTTACCTGGCGAAAGCCACCGGCGCCAACATCAACAACGTGGACGGCATGGTGATCGGCGGTCATGGCGATACGACGATGATTCCGCTGCTTTCGAAGGCTTCGGTCAATGGCGTGCCCGTGACGCAATTCGCCTCGAAGAAGAAACTCGAAGAGGCTGTCGCCAGCACGATGGTCGGCGGTGCCACGCTGACCAAACTCATCGGCACTTCGGCCTGGTATGCTCCGGGCGCCGCTGCTTCGATGATGGTCGAATCGATCCTGCATGATCAGAAGAAGATCGTCCCCTGCTGCTGCTACCTCGAAGGCGAATACGGCCAGAACGACATCTGTATCGGTGTTCCCGCCGTGATCGGCCGCAAGGGTATCGAGAAGATCGTCAAACTCGACCTCACCAAGGAGGAGGCTGCCAAATTCGAGGCATCGGCTGCTGCGGTCCGCAAGACCAACCAGGTGCTTCACGAGATCAAGGCGTTGTAAGCGTTTGCCGACAACGATAGCAGATCCCCGGTCTTTCGACCGGGGATTTTTCGTGAAAGAGCCTTCCGCCGCACATTTCGTCGGAAGTAAGTCGTATTCTATAAGAAACTTACCCGCATCCGGAAGCGGAAAGTTTCCCGTCTGACCCGTATGAACGGAACATAACAACCGATTTCGCTCCTTGCCGGGCAACAGCGGCCATATTCTTTCGGAACATTGCGACAACGGTCGCTCCCGGAAAAACTTTTCACTTCCCCGGAGTGTCTTTTTTACATACGTCGGAGGACAGTCTTCACCGTCTGCGAAGCACCTGCGTCATGCAGTGTGCGGCACCGTAGCCTTTGCAAAGGTTGTCAAGCCCGACCCAGGTGACCTTCACCCCTCGGTGTTTCAGTTCGGTCCGCAGGGCTTCGGACTGGCCCGCTACCCCGATGATACGGCGCGACCCGACCGTCAGGAAATTACCCGCCAGCCGGTCGGCATCCTCTTCGGAAATGGGGATGATGGCGGCACCGATACGGCTCCTCAACAATTCGACGAATCCGACATCTTCTTCGGTTTTGGTATAGACGCCGTTTGCACCTCGGAGATAAATATCGGCCAGCAACAGATCCGGAGAATCCGGATCGGTGGTCATACGCCGAGCTGTGAGCGTCACCAGATTGCGGTCTATAATGTTGAAATAGGTGTCCAAGTGCATTTCCGCCTGGCTGAACAATCGGTCCTTGACTACGACCAGACGGTTGCAGCCCAGCAGGTCGTGCTCCATAAGCTGATCGATGGCCGGTTGCGTGGTGCGCATCCCGCAGCCGATGAAAGCCGTATCGCCGAACGGATAGAAATCCCCGCCTTCGAGATGAGCTCCCTCCCCTTCGATGCGGTGTAACGGTTTCATGCCGATTTTTTCGAGGCAGAATTGCAGAATGTCGCATCCTTTCTCCCGCTGCGGGGAGTTCATGCGTCCGATTACGATGCCTTTGGCTGTGGTTATCAACTGGTCCCGCGTATAGAAGAGATTCATCACGGGGTTTTCCGAATATTCGGCCTTGAGCCCCGTGTTGATCTGCGTTTCCGACAGTCGGATGATCGGTTGTCGCAGAATAATCCGCACCAGATCCCGGGGCGATGTCTTGGCGAGGATGGATTGTCGGTACTCCTTTTGCTGCTCGGCTGTTTCCGGAGAGAGGTTTTGGGTGTCGAAGGTAAGAAAACCGGCCGCGAAGCGGCGCAGGTTCTCCAGCTTCGTCCGGTCGGCGGGTTTCCCGTCCGCGCCGGTTCCGTCGAGCAGGATCTGACGTACCGTGAGTACCCTCGCTCCGGCCTCCTCGAGCACTTTGCGATAAGTAGCATGTTCGGCGATGAGTTCGGGGATATCGATATGTTCCCGGAAAAGAGCCGCAGCCGGATGAAGGGCCCCCAGAAACAGCTCTTCGCCCGGGTCGTGGGTCAGGATGAGTCTGGCCTTGCGGTACTCGCACGTTTGGCCGCAGCGGACGGAGCGTCGCCCGCGCATGATAGATCCAATCAGTGAAGAAAGAAACGTCGAGATGGAGATGGAAGATCGGGAGTTAAACATAACGATTCGGGGTTAAATCTGGTTATAGGGATCGTATGTCGGTTATTCAAGCCACCCCTGTTTCGAGAACAGAACAAAAATCGCAGCAAATACGAATTTTGACGGATGGATCGATATATTAAAAACGAGAAAAACCGTAAAATTGTTTTGCGGCTCGTGCAAATCGGTGCAATAATGGTTGCTAAAGCGTTCGGCCGCCATGAGCGAACGGAGCCGCCAAGCAGCTCCGTTCGGTTTATACCCGGAAAATATCATGACTTTCCGAAAGCGATATTTTCAAAAAAGTTCCGTATGCCGTCAATCCGGATGAGCGACAACGATATTCCCTGTCCGGCGAAGCAAGGAGCCGCCGGAGCTTCCGGCAGACCGTCAGAAGCTGATCTTCGCACCGACGAACCAGCTGCGGGGTAGCGACGGGCCATAGATGTAACCCGAATCGCGGTTGGCCCCCCGGTCGAAGTCTTTCTGGTAGGCGTTGAAGATATTTTGGATGCCGGCATGGAGTTGCAGGGCGATCTCCTTATAGAGAATGACGTCGTACGACACTTTGAGGTTCAGGTCGAAGAAACGAGGTGTCGTGACGGCCCGATCGACGGGCGTGCCCGAACCCGCCATGTGCTGCACGAGCATTTTGCCCGTGTAAGTTCCGGTAATGGCTGCCTGCAAATTGCGTACGGGGGTCAATTCAGCCGTAAGGTAGCCGTAGGTGTTCGGCGTGCGGAACATCTTGCGGGTCGGTGCGACCTCCGGATCTTCGCTCCACTGTTCCGGTTCCTTGTAGCGGCTCTGCTGAAGGGTGATTCCGGCCTGCAGGTCGAACCAGCGGGTGAAGGCGGCCTTGCCTTCGATATTGATGCCCATGACGCGGGCGCCCGAGCCGTTGTAACGCTCCTTGATCGTACTCCCGTCCGTATCCGGATCGGGCAGCGGACGCAAGGCGAAAACGTGGTCGAGCGTCGTGTAAAAACCTTCGACGAGCAAGTTGGTCTGGACTTTTCCGAAACGGTGATAAAGATCTGCCGAGAGGCTGAGGCTGTGCGATCGCTCCTCGCGCAGATCGTCCGCCAGGCGAATGCGTACCCGCTCGCCGCCCACGATGGCGATGTGCATATCCTCGTCGAAGGCCTGCGGAGCACGGAAGCCGCTCGAATAGCTTAGGCGCAGGCTCGCCCCCTCTCCGGGATTGTAGCGCAGGTTGGCACGCGGACTGAAGATTACGTGATCGACGAGGCTGTGCTTATCCAGACGGCCGCCGATAAGCAGCGACCAATGCTCGTTTTTCCACTCGTTTTGCAGGTAGGCGCCGATGATGTGCACCTTTTGCTTCGTTCGATAATCATAGCCGATCGATTCGTCGTCCAGATCGTTGTAGTTATATTCCACGCCCAGGGTCAGGTCGGCGGGAAGGAACCACAACCGGTCGAACGAATGGATGTACTGGGCGCCGGTCGCCACGGTGAGGTCGTGCGTGCGACCGTAGGCGTCGGGATCCTGCTTGGAGCCGTAGTAGCTCTTGCGGGCGATGTGCTGGAACGAAGCATAGACATTCACACGGTTGGAGAAGTCGGCGGACGAGAGGTCGAACGAGAGGCTGCCGCCGTTGATGTTGTGGTCGGTCTGCTCGGCGATCATCGCTTCGTGCGGCGGCAGGTCGAGCCGGTCGCCGCCCCGGCGGTACTCCATGACGGTATTGTACTGGAGCGTAATACGCGAATAAGCGCTGGTCTTGAAGAATGAGCGCAGTCCGAGGGATTGGGATTGCAGTTGCGGAATTTCGGTGAAGCCGTCCCCGTCGTGGTCGTACCCCGAGCGGTGGCGGTTCTGTCCATAGACATAAAGTCCCGCCTTACGGCTGTCGGTGACGAGCGAGGCATTGGCCGAGGTGACGTTGTCGTAACTGCTGCTGTTGCCGATCGCCGTGATCGTGTGACCGACTTCGGCGCTGTTGCGGTCGGGGTCCTTGGTGATGATGTTGATCGTACCGCCGATGGCCGAGGAGCCGAAGAGTGCCGAGCCGCCTCCGCGCATCACCTCGACGCGGTCGATCATGCTGGCCGGAATCTGCTCCAGTCCATAAACGCCCGAAAGGGCCGAAAAGACGGGATGCGAATCGACGAGAATCTGCGAATAGTGTCCGTCGAGTCCGTTGATACGCACCTGCATAAAACCGCAGTTCTGACAGTCGTCCTCAACGCGTACGCCGGGCTGGAAACTAAGCCCCTGAGCCAGACAAGCCGAGTTGGTGTTGTCGAAAATCTTGCGGTCGAGGACGTTCACCAGGGCCGGGGCCTTGCGACGCGTGGTTTCGCTGCGGCTGGCCGAAACGACTACGTCGTCCATGGTGATTCCGTTTTCCGTGATCTCGAAGTTGAGTTCGAGGGATTGTCCTTTCCTGAGCGATACCTCATGGCGCACAGGATCGTAACCCATCATTCGGGCTTCGACGGTAATCGTGCCCGTCGGCAAGTTCTTCAGGAAATAGTGCCCGCTCGCATCGGTGGCAGTACCGATGGTCGTGCCGGGGATCGTAACAGTAACATACGGCAGATGTTCGCCTGTTTCGCTGTCGATGACATGACCGTAAAGATGAGCGTCGCTTTGAGGTTTCGGGGTCGTTTCGTCTGCAAAAAGTGTATGATAAACCAGGCACATTACGGCCAAGAGGATCAATTTTTTCATATTATAATAATTAAGCGATTATATCTTCAATGTCCCATTATCCGACGGTCGCGGAATCGAGTTCGAGGGCGTTTATTCGCGGCCGGAGGCTGCGTCTGTAATGAAGTCCTCCTAAATCTCCTCCTCGGAATGGACTCGGGGCGCTATGCTCCCAAATGGATACACAATATAATCCTATGTTTTAAGATGTAAAATGGGTCTGTTTTCGCCAGGCAGGGGCAACGGCCCGTAATACGGCCGATGAGAGAGAATACCCTGTGAAAACGATGTTTTGCCGCGCCGCTCGGCACGTGCGGTCGAATAGTCCCGGAAACGAATGGTTCCGGAACGAATTTATCTACCCGATTGCAGGCGGCGCACGGAGCTGCGAGCCCGATATCGCAACGATTGCCGGATCGTAACACTCCGGCCGGAAAAAGGTTTCCAGCAAACGGAACTCACTGTCGAGGACCCAGTCGGTAGAATGGATATACGAGAAGAAATGGAAATGGCAAATCGCACAGTCGTCCACAAGAGCCGGCGACGTGGTATTTGCATCGTTCTCCGTGAGGTAACGATAGTACTCATCGGGATGGGTATGCAGGCTTTTGCCCGCATAGGCCGCGAGCAGGATCAGCAGCAGCGCCCCCGCATTGAATACCCGTATGAGTTTTTGTCCGCTCATTTCAGGTGCAAAAATAATGAAAAAAGGTTACCCGGCAAGGTGCACTCTCCCAAATACCTATATATTGGGATGCTTCTGCAGGGAATCAAATATCAATATCTCGAATCCCAAACATACCCTTTTCCTCGGGTATAAACGGACACAGGCTCCGAATTTATTCGAATGGTCAATATAATATCACAACAGCATCATACCCCAAGTTACTATGACCGGTTTCTTTACTTCCGGCAGTTCCGAGAATACGAATACAAAGTTACCTCTTCATAAGACATCAATCCAATTTTAAAAAACTTAAATTTAACATCCTAAAAAATCATCCGTTTTTTGTTTTCTCACTACTTTTATTTATTTTAGTAGTGAATTAATCACTAAAAAATAATAAGATTATGAAAAAAATTTTAATTCCTTTTCTTATTTTGGCGGTGTTCGCCGGAGCATGCAGTGACGACAAAACCGACGTACCCCCCCCCCCCAAACTGATCCTAATCAACTGACATTCAAGGTATCAGTAAGTAACATTACTCCGACGACAGCTGAAATCACGGTTTCTCCGAGCAACGAAACAAAAAGTTATTTCAGTGATATCGTCACCGACGCCGATTGGCTGGAATCCCAAAAACACGGTTTTGACGATTACCTACAATATTTCATCGAGGTAGTGATGATGGAGCAGCAGGAGATGACCCGCGAGGAGGCGGTCAAAGCCATTACTTCTTACGGCAACGATGCATATACGGCCAGAGGACTCGAACCGGGAGCCAAGTATTGGGCCGTCGCAGTAGGTATCGATGCCGACGGACACACGACGACGAAGCCTACCGCAGAAGCTTTTACAGCGCAGACTGCACCCGAATCCACCAATACATTCGAAATCGCAACGACAGCAATCACACAGACAGGAGCATCGATTACCGTTACACCGTCGAACAGCGATGTTTACTTCCTGGATGTTCTGTCGGCTGACATCCAGTCCCAGGTGCCGACGGGTACGGATTATCAAAAATATCTGATCGATCGTTATTTCGGCTGGGGTATGCTCGACATGTATCTCCACGAGGGACCTTTCACGTATGAAGCAAAAGAACTCAACCCGGGCTGGGAATATCAAATTGCGGTTTTCGGATGCGAACAGGGATTCCCGACCACACCGATCAAAACCGAAACATTCAAGACTCTTGAAGGAGGGGATCCCCAAACGTTCGACGTTCAATTCGAATGCACTTTAAGTTCGGTTGTCGCCTCCAAGTTCTCCACCGTTCCGTCAGCAGACGATGTCGTTTACATATTCGATCTTATCTCGGAAGAGGATTATCAGGCCTTCGGCGAAAATATCGAGGAGGGTATGAAAAAAGTGCTTGAATCCAAAATCAAAGACTATATGGGCACCACCGGCCTGCATGCCGAGGCGGTTTCCATGCTCGCGGCCACAGGTCCTGTAGAATTTGAACGGAATCTTCAGACAGGCGATCAATTGCGAATGTGGGCCGTTGCCATCGATCAAAAAGGAGTCCCTGTCGCTCCCTTCATCATCAGTGAAACATATACGGTAGAAGAGAATACCGCTGCGCTTGCCGAAGTAAGCATCGACAGCTACGCATGGTATGATGGCGCAGAACTCGCCCAATTGGATCCCATCAACTTCGCAGGCTTCGAAGAATATGCCGTTCTGTTGTTGAAAGTATCCCACAACGACAAGGCAGCTCATTGGTGGACAGGATGTTTCATGGGCGATTTGAGTAATCCGGACGAATATTCGGACCGCAGCATAATCAACAATCTGGTTACTTACGGAATACCTGAATTTAAGGATGCGGTAGATCAGTTGCTGGCAGTCTATTGGGATGAAAACACCATCTGTGGCGTAGCAGCGGATGCAGAAGGCAACTATGGACCCGTTATCCGCCAAATGGTAAATCTGACCAAAGAGGGTGCAAGCCCCGCCGGAGAACTCATCGGTGGTGGCCTGTCAAATATCAATCTTATGGATATGCGACAGGCAAAATTCGCACATCGTTAAAATAGCTCCTCCAAAACGAGAAAACAGAGAACGTCCGACCTTAAGGTCGGACGTTCCGTTTATTGCGCGATCATGGCACCGAACTCCCCTTGCATGCAATCCGCCGTACATAGCAGCAATCGCCGGTATCGACTGACAAAGCACCGGAATCATACAAATACGAACAAAAAAGGAACGCCCGAAAGCATTCCTTACCAAAAAATAATCAACAACAGTTTCTACATCCTAAAAAGATTGCCTCACCCCGATCTCCCTATTTCAGATGTTGATATCCAGAATTTCGAAATGGATCGTCCCGGCAGGCACGGTCACGTCCACCCGGTCCCCTTTCTTATGTCCCAGCAGGGCTTTGGCAATGGGAGTGCCGATGGCCAGCTTGCCTTCGCGCAGGTTGGCTTCGTGCTCGGCGACGATAGTATAGATCACCTCCTTGCCGGTATTGTGGTTCAGAAGAGTTACCCGACTCAAGATCTGCACCTTGCTCTTATCGACTTTCGATTCGTCGATGATACGCGCATTGGCAATGGTATCTTCCATTTTGGCGATACGCATTTCGAGCAGTCCCTGTGCTTCCCGGGCCGCGTCGTATTCGGCGTTTTCCGACAGGTCTCCCTTGTCGCGTGCTTCGGCAATGGCCGCCGATATAGCCGGACGCTCCACCGAGCGCATATGGTCGAGTTCGTCCTTGAGCTTCTTGTAACCCTCTGCCGTCAGATAAATAATCTCTTTTGCCATGGTTTTATCAAAAAAATAAGAATCCCGACCCGTGAAGGTCAGAACCCTGATACGTTTGTTTTACAAAGATAGAAAGTTAAATCGGATTCTCCAAATATTTTTTACAGGCTCCGGGCTTTCCGTGGTGTGGCTATGTTTTTTGCGAATCGGACAACAACGGAAACCCCGATCGCCGTCATCGCCTCCTCCGGCCTTACAACAGCGGGGAAAAGAGCCGCATGAACGACTCGCTCAATCGCTGCGGAAGAGGTCGCCGCAACCATTCCGAAGGAATAAGCCGCCGGCACGAGCGCAGGTCTTCGTCGAAAACACGACGCATTGCCGTATTGAAATCCTGTCCGTAAACGAACGCGTTGATTTCGAAGTTGTGCTCGAAACTGCGGAAATCCATGTTCGCAGAACCCACAACCGTCAGCAGATCATCGACGATAAGCATTTTGGCATGCAGGAAGCCTTTGGTATAAAAGTAAACCTTCACCCCGGCCCGGAGCATATCGTCGATGAACGAATGCACGGCTTTATCGATAATCCGGGAATCGGAACGCTCGGGCAGCATCAATTGTACGTCAATACCGCCCAATGCCGCCGTTTGCAACAGGGAGTTCAGGCCCTCGGTCGGCAGGAAATAGGGCGTCTGGATGCAGATACTCCGTCGCGCACCGGCGATAGCCGTCATAATACCCTGCAACAACGTTCGCCAGGGCCCCAACGGACCGCTGGTAGCGAATTGCATGGTCGATGAGGTATAGTTGTCGGCTTCGGGAAAAAACTTCGAGGTATCCAGGTGTACGCGTTCGACGGTCGACCAATCCACCAGAAATGCGGATTGCAGGCCATACACCCCCTTTCCTTCTACCTTGAAGTGGCTGTCCCGCCATACCCCCCAACCCGGTCCTTTCACATAGCGGTCGGCGATATTCATACCGCCGAAAAAACCTACCCGGCCGTCGATGACCACGATCTTGCGGTGGTTGCGGTAATTGACCCGGTCGGTCAGCATCGGAAAGCGTACATGCAGCAGGGCATGAACCTCCGCACCCGCATCGCGCATCTGCTGGAAAAATTCTTTCTTGACCCCGTTGCAGCCTACGTCGTCATAGAGTACGCGGACTTTGACACCCTCCTTTGCCTTGCGGATCAGCGCCTGCTGAAGACGGGCACCCGTTTCATCGTCACAAAAAATATAATAGAGAATGTGAATATGGTCGCGGGCCTTTTCGATCTCTTCGAGCAGGGCGGTCATCTTGGAAGCCCCGTCGCCGTAATGGGTCAGGCGGCTGCCGTAAAAGGAAACCGCCTGCGAAGTATTGGTAAGCAGAGTGGACAGGGATTGACATGCGGCCGGAACGGGGGCATCGCTTCGACGCACATGGGCCGGAAGAGCATAGACCATGAGCCGCTTGTAGGTACGGCGCGAAATAATCCGCTTGCGCCGCAGATCCTGCCCGAAGAAGAAATAGAAAACCAATCCCACGACCGGAGCGAAAATCAGCACGACGACCCACGGGATCGTCTTGAGCGGGTTGCGGTTGCCCAAAATGACAACCAGGATGATGCCGATAACCGTCGCCGTATAGATGGCGATGAACAGATATGTCAGGAATTGCAACACCGGGGCGGCGGATTATCAGGATTCCGACGAGATTGCTTCGGGTTTCGGATTTGCGTCCCGGGATGCCGGAGCATCTGATTTTGCCGCCTCCCGCCTGCCAGCGGTGACAGTCGCAGATGCGGAACCGGTCGCTGCGGGGAATTTCACCAGATGAAGCAAGTGTTCCACTTCGCGCATATAATTGCGTTTGGGAAGTTTCGGAGAATAAACATAACAATCCAGCGTGAAAACCCGGTCGGTCGCCGTATCGACGGTCGTATAGCTTACGAACGGACCTCCCATGAAATCCCCTTCGACATCCCAGAATCCGCGCATTTCGACCCAGGCTCTGCCTTCGAGCCGGAAAAACCGATACCGGGGCGTAAAGACTTTCGATGTGGTCATATAGGAGCCGTCGCTCGGCCCCGGAATGCGAGCGGCGAAACGGTTGCGGGCAGCCAGCAACGCCTCCTCCGAAAGGGACTGCTTCCCTTCGTAAGGATAGGAATAGAGCATGAAGCCCTGGCTCGCAGCCGGGAATTCGTACCGGAACCAGAGGAAATCATCGCTTTGTTGGGCCAGGATGTAGCCTTTGGGAATCTTCATCTCCACGCCGAACTTTTCTCGAACGAGCTTGCCGGATTCCGTCTGATTGAACTTGTTGGCGAAAGCGATCGAGCGGTCGCGCTCGGCCCCTTCGAAGGTTTGCACCAACTCCGCACGATGCTCCGCGACATATTGCGTAAGTGCCTCCCGGGTCGGTCCCTGAAGCGTCACCACGACCTGCGGAGAAGCCGTAACATCGTATTGCACACCGGCCGAAGCCGCCGCAAGGGAGGGATCGACGAGCACTTTGAGGATATTGCGGTAATCGACGACCGTACCTTTGAATCCCGATTCCGGAAACTGCATCACGTTGAACAGAGGTTCCCGTTCGTTCAGATAGGGAATCGGAGCCAACAGCACCGAACGCAGCGTATCACCCAACTCGCTCTCCCACAACTGTTGGTTGCACACGACAATCAATTCGTACGGTGCCCCCTGAGCGGCTTTGAGTTTCGAATCCATCAGAGTATGGAACGCTTTGCAGCCCGTCATGAGGGTAACGAGTAGCAGCAATGTCAGCAGATACGATAATTTTTTCATAGTCCGGTCCGGTTAATCTGTTTACTACAAATGTAGGGATATTTTTCGAGAATGCAAACGGCTTCGGCAGAGTTTCCTGCAAAAACCCGGCCGGGAAATATTCCCCGGCCGGGTTTCGTGCCTGCAAACAAGTCGCTCCCGTATGGTTACTGCTCCTTCATCGGCCCGCGAGCCACGGCCGCATCGTAGTCGGCGTTGGTGAAGGTATAGGTCCACCTGCAAAATCCAATATAACCATCGATATTCGACCGTTCCACCGTATAATTACATTCAAGACAGGGATTAAACGCCGTAACCTTATCTGTCCTGAAAAATACACCCCCGTACGGGCCATCGTCGAACACAATCGAAACACCGTCTATCATATATCCTTCAAGGCTCGGAGGGGTAACGAAACCGACCTCCTCCTGCAACAGGCTTTCTCCGGGAAGGATCTCTTTCTTCTCGAATCGATCGGTTACCGTCATCGTTATCCGGTGATCACTCTCATTCGACCAAATAAAAAGGCTATATCCGGGAGGATCGCCATGCAGCCCCATATCCTGACCCTCTTCGTTGTCACCACAGCCTGCAAGCATAATCGCCGCCAATATCCATATCAAATTTTTCATAATCCAATGTTTTTTCAATAATTATTCATACTATTTATACCGATCATAATCTTCATCCTCGATTAAAGAGTAAACCGCCCAGTACCGATCGATTTCCTCCGAAGTAAAACCGTATCGGGCGGCGTACTGCCGAATCCATCCGATAGCCTCCGATTTGTTTTTCGATCCAAAAGCAATCTCTTGGATTTCCCGAATAGTCAGCATGCAAATATCATCATCCGGGGTCCTGTCCAAATCATCTTTTGTTCTGCCGGGAGACCAATATCCATACCATTTATTTTGATTGAATGTATCGTATAAATCTACAAACATGGGAGTGTACAATCGCACAGTCTCATCTCTTTCAGCCCCTAATCCCAAGTACCACATTTGCTGATTATAATAATCCGGAACCTGAAATGCCACCAAATGCTGATTCGGATTAAATAATCGACTTTTATGCAATTTACCATATAGGCCCAAATCCTTGTATTCCGTTTCCGTTAAAATGTAGCGGGTAAATTGTGCCCAACTCTCCTTAATCAAGGCATTCGTCTTTCCATTAAATTTCGGATTGAAAGCATAATGGGCCGCATGCCCAATCTCATGAGCTACAGTTCCGAAAACATAGCTGGCATTTCTCTTACAGGCCACTTCTATATCAGGATCAGCATCACTATTTACGACAGGATGAAATAGGCCGGAAGCACTTAACTCTTTTCCATTCCAATAATATGTGAAACCTACCGAATTATGGCATGTAATTCTCACTTTCCTACCCAAATTGGGTGCGGTCAATCCCAATGCCGGCATCTTGTGCCAGTATCGGTAAGCGGCCCGAAAAACCGTCGCAGGACCACTAATAACATCATCTCCGGAAATCTTCACATTCCAGGCGCCCTGCACGCTGGGACCCCGCAAGTTCGCCGAACTCACGGCGCTGCTCTTGATCGTCCAATACACCGTATTCCACGAAAGCGCATAATTAACTGGCTCCTGAACCGACCCCGACATTCTGAATTTACCATCCTTATCTGTCCTCGTTGTCAAGACCCTCAACAAGTTATCAGGAGGCATGATAGTAACCATAACACCCTCGATCGGAATGTAATCTCCGGCAATATTGTCCCAAACCTTAATCTCTCCGGAAGGAATGTAAGGAATTATTTTCCCCGGATGGCGCCCGTCGTCGATCAAAGCACGAGCCTCGGCCCAGACCCGATCCGCCCACACTGGATCCGCAACGCCCCGCTCCGTAACCGACGGGTCGTACAACTCTTTCAAAACCTCGCTCGCAATCGTATCGGGCAAGACGACCGTCGTACGAAGTACCGCGTAGAGCTGTTCCGGAGTATCCGAAGGTCCGGACATCCGGAAGCCCTCATCCGCACTTACCGGAGAAACCTCATCCAACGGAAAGTTATAACAGGTAAATTCATCCTGATCGAACAAAGCGTCGAACTGCGCTTTCGTGGCCGGAGAGAAACGTACGTAACGGTGGGTAGGTTCGATCTGAGCACCCGATACCGAGGCAGAACGGCTGCGCTGCCCGCTATGGGCAGCAACGCTGTCCACCGCACGCTGCATGATCTCCAACGAACCCGGATCGGGACCAGGCTCTTCCACCGCCGAAACCGACAACTGACGCGGAGAATCCCCCGGGGCCGGAAGAACCTCCTCTTCGAACGTCGAGCAACCCCACAACAGGACTGCAAGCAACAAAAAGTACGATTTCTTCATAGGCATAACGTTTTTGCAGACAAACTACAGTAGCGTATTTTTCTCAAAGATAGATAACTCGATCAAATCCTGCAAATATTTTCGCACGAAAGTTCCCGCCGAAACAGCCGTTTCGACGGGAAGCGAATCGCAACCGTTCGACTATTCTTCCCAAAACCGTTTTAATTCCGCGATCTCCTCCGCCCAACGCAATTCGTCGGGGGTTTCGAGAATCAGCGGCATATTCCGCAAAGGAGGAATTCATATTTTTCATTTTGCCTATAAAGCGAACGCACCGGAAGATCGTCTGTTGAAAATCGGCGATTTTGTACTATCTTTGTCGATGCCGTACTCCGCCGGAGTATTTTTTCTCGTCATGAAACTCAAGCCGCCCAAAATAATCCGTCACCTGTTCCCGTCGCTGATCTGGGAGATCGACGACCCGGAGGGGGTTTTCCTGACCTTCGACGACGGCCCCACACCGGGCATCACGGAGTGGATTCTGGCGATGCTGGAGAAGTACGACGCCAAGGCGACGTTTTTCGTTCTGGGCAAAAACGTGGAGGCTTATCCCGATCTTTTCCGCCGCATCGTGGACGCGGGCCACAAGGTCGGTAACCATACCTACTCCCACCAGAAAGGCTGGGGGATGAGCCTGGAACGCTACATCGAGGATGTCGATTTCGCCAACGATTTGATTCACAGCGAACTGTTCCGACCACCCTACGCCCGGATCACGCCGGCGCAGGCCCGGGCGTTGTCGCAGCGCTACAAGCTGGTGATGTGGGACGTGCTTTCGCGCGATTACAGCCGGTCGCTCTCGCCCCGCAAATGCCTGAAGAACGTAACCAAACACCTCGAACCGGGAGCTATCGTGGTTTTCCACGACAGCGAAAAATCGTTCCGGAACATGCGTTATGCCTTGCCCCGCACGTTGGACAAGATCCGGAAGTTGGGGCTCAAATGCAAAACCATCGAATTGTAACTCTATGAAAATCGTCGTCGCCGTCACAGCCGCCAGCGGCGCTCTGTATGCCCGCCTTTGCCTCGAGCAACTGCTCCGGGCCGAAGAGGTTTCCGAAATCGCGCTCGTTTACAGCACTCATGCCAGTGAAGTGGCTGATTTCGAAGGAGTTACTATGCCAGAAGATCCTCGCATCCGCATTTTCGACAACGACGATTTGTTCGCTCCTCCGGCCAGCGGTTCGGCCGATTACGACGCGATGGCGGTCGTTCCTTGTTCGGTCGGAACCCTGGGACGCATCGCCTGCGGCGTTTCGCAAAGCTTGATCGAACGGGCTGCGGACGTGATGCTCAAGGAGCGCCGCCGCCTGGTGCTGGTCGTGCGAGAAACGCCCCTCTCGCTGATTCACCTGCGCAACATGACCGCTCTTACCGAAGCCGGCGCCGTCGTGTTGCCCGCTTCCCCCGGATTTTACGCCCGCCCCTCGTCCGTAGAGGAGTTGTGCCGGTCGGTGGCCGAGCGGGTCACGGCTCTTTTAGGTATTTCCGGACCGCGCTACCGATGGACCGGCGAGGGACGATCGGCGGGACGAAACGATTCGGATTCGGAAAAATAAGCCGACGTTGCCCGATTTACGCAGATTTTTCGTAACTTTGCCTCCGCGAAAAATCGTAAATAAAAATATTCCTATGGCAACTACAGCAGACATCAAGATCGGCATGTGCATCGAATTGGACGGCAAGACCTTCCAGATCGTAGATTTCCAGCACGTGAAACCGGGCAAGGGCCCCGCTTTCGTGCGCACGAAACTCAAAAACCTGGAAAACGGCCGCGTGCTGGAGAATACCTTCTCCGCCGGTGCGAAGATCGAGCCGGTGCGTGTGGAGCGCCGTCCCTATCAGTTCACCTACGAAGACGATCTGGGTGCGCACTTCATGCATACGGAGACTTTCGAGGAGATCAACATCGACAAGAACCTGATCGACAACTACGACCTGATGGCCGACGGCCAGATCGTCGAGGTGATGTTCCACACCGAGAAGGAGACCGTGCTTTCGGCCGAGCTGCCCCCGATCGTGGACATGGAGGTGACCTACACCGAGCCGGGCGTCAAGGGCGACACCGCTTCGACCAACTCGCTCAAACCCGCAACGGTGAATACGGGTGCGACGATCAAGGTTCCCCTGTTCATCAATACCGGCGACAAGATCCGCGTCGATACGCGTACCCGCGAATATTACGAGCGCATCAAATAAAGACTTCCGTTCGAACCGGGCTTCTTCTGCCCGGGTGGAAAGAACGAATATTACGCCGTCGCACATAGATTGCGGCGGCGTTTTTTGTCGTCTTCCTTTCGGAGCTGTCTTGCCTCCTGCGGAGGATTGTTCGGCCCGACAGCTGCGGCGTAGTACCCGGCTTCGATGCCTACGGAGCGATTTTATCCGGTATATACAGAATTATCGTAAATTTTCGGGGAAAAACACGAGGAATCCCGGAAGAGGTATTATATTTGTAAAAATACAGTTTCACTTAATCTAAATATTTTCGGACTATGAAAAAGTATCGTTGCACAGTTTGTGACTACATCTATGACCCTGCGGTCGGTGATCCGGACAGCGGCATCGCTCCCGGCACCGCTTTCGAAGATCTGCCCGACGATTGGAGCTGCCCGCTTTGCGGCGTAGGCAAAGATATGTTCAAGCCTGCGTGATGCGGAGCAGAGCCTGCGAAAAAGGCCGGAGTTTTCACTCCGGCCTTCGTTTTTTATTTCGGCAGCCTGTTCCTTTCGAGGGCGAGCAGGAACTCTTTGCGCGGCAGACCGCCGGCGTAACCGGTCAGCTTGCCGCCCGCACCGATGACCCGATGGCAGGGAATGACGATCGGAATCGGATTGTGATGGTTGGCACCGCCTACGGCCCGCGAAGCCTGCGGATTACCTGTCCGACGGGCGATTTCGCCGTAAGTCATGGTTTGTCCATAAGGAATTTCCGTGAGGACCTGCCAAACTTTCTTCCGATAAGGGGTTCCCTCCGGTTCGAGCGGCAGATCGAAGGAGGTGCGCTTTCCGGTGAAATATTCGTCCAACTGTTTCGCTGCCTGTTCGAGCAAGGGGGTCGTATGTTGGACGGCATCCCCGGGGAGTTGTTCTTCGAAGAGAATGTCGGTGATGGCCCGGCCGTTCTCGACGATTCCGACCGTTCCGATCGGTGTGGGATGCAGCAGCAGATTTTTCACGGTATTTTGCCGGTTACAAATTTTCCAACGTATAACGGAGCATTTTCTCGCGGACGTGTATCATATCGTCGGGCATCATCGAATGGTTCTGGTCGGGATAGACCATCATGTCGTACTGCTTCCCGAGCTTGTTCAATGCACGGACCATCTCCATCGTGTTCTGGAAATGGACGTTGTCGTCCGCCGTACCATGAACGATCAGCAGACGCGTGCTGTCGTCGCGGAACAGGTGCGCGAGATTGACGGGCGAATTGTCGTCGTATCCCTTCGGATGGTCTTCGGGAAGACCGTTGAAATTTTCCGTATAGATCGAATCGTAGTAGCGCCACGAAGTGACGGGAGCTACGGCGATCGCCATTTTGAAAAGGCCTTCGCCCCTGAAAGCGCATCCTAGGGCCATGAAACCTCCGTACGACCAGCCGTAGATGCCGATTCGCGCTGGATCGACCCAGCTCTGACGGGCCATGTAGCGGGCGGTCGAAATCTGGTCTTCGACCTCCAGCCGGCCGAGGTCGCCGTAAGTGAGTTTCTTGAACTCTTCGCCCCGGTATCCGGTGCCTCGGGGATCGACGCACACGACGATATAGCCATGCGTGACGAGCGCGTCCTCCCAGTCGGGACCCCACACTTCGGCAACCTGCTGCGATCCCGGACCGGAATACTGGGTCAGCAGCACGGGGTAGCATTTTGCCGGGTCGAAGTCGAGCGGCTTGAGCATGTAACCGTTCAGCTCGTCGCCCCGCTCGGTGGTGAAGGTGAAGAACTCCCGGACGGGAAGCCCCGCCTCCGCGAGCGCTTCCTTCAGCGGTGCGTTGTCATAGAGCGTGCGCACCCGTTTGCCGGCGGCGTTGAAAACGTCGGTACGGCCGGGGGCGGAGCTGCCGCCGCCTTCGCAGATGTAGTAGGACAGGTCGGCGCTGGGATAGATCGAATAGTAACCGTCGCCGGGAGTGAGGCGCTCCTTGTGCTTGCCGTCGAGTCCGATTCGGTAGAGGTCGCGTTTCAGGGGCGAACTTTCGGTCGAGATGTAGTAAACCTTGTCGCTGCGCAGTCCGACGAAATCGGTAACTTCCCACTCACCCTGCGTAATGGGGTGAAGCACACCTTGGCCGATGCCGTACAGGTAGAGGTGCATATAACCCGTCGAGGTCTCCTCCCGAACGATGAAACGGCGTCCGTCTTCCAGGAAATAAAAAGTCTTGTTGAGGTGATCGACGTATTTGGGCGAGCGTTCGTCATAGATCACCTGCTGCGTGCCATCCGGATTGCACAGTACCGCTTCGAAATGGTTCTGACGACGGTTCATCCGCTGGAAACAGAGCCGTCCGTCGGGCGTCCATTCCGGTTGAAGGATGTACTGTCCCCGGTCGGGACCGACATCGACACGCTCCGTTTCGCCCGTTTTAAGGTCGTAAACGTAGAGATCGACCACCGAATTGGCGTCGCCCGCTTTGGGGTATTTGAACGAATAGGCTTCGTTATAGAGCTTGCCGTCGTAACGCATCATCTCGAAAACGGGTACGCGGGATTCGTCGAAACGCAGGTAGGCGATCTTCTGTCCGTCGGGCGAAAAAGCGTAAGCCTTCGTGAAGGCGCACTCCTCTTCATATACCCAGTCGGTCGTACCGTTGATAATCCGGTTCCATGCACCGTCTGTCGTGATCGGACGCACGGAATCCCCGACGATGTCGTAGAGGTAGAGGTTGTTGCCGCTCGAGAAGGCGATCGTCCGTCCGTCGGGCGAGAACGAAGCGTCGCGCGTGTCGGACAGATCGGTCAGAATGGGGCGCAGGCCGTCGGCGTCTTTCAGGTAGTAATCGGTGGTATAGGAGTGCCGGTAGATCGGTTCGGAGCCGATCGAGAGCAGCAGCAGTTTTCCGTCGGGTGAAAACTGATAGTCGGCGATATCGCGGTTTTCTTTGTCGTTCTTCCATTCGAACAGCAGCTCGCCGGGAGCGTCCTTCGTGTAGCTGTGACGCTCGATGGCGTTGCCGCGAAGAGTCGTATAGGATTTTCCGTCGGCTGCGGGACGGATGCCCTGCGCCCGCTGGTTCATCGCACGGAGCCGGGCGATGTCGCGGTAAGTGGAGGGAGCGGCGGCTTCCGCTTGTGCGGTGAAAGCAGTGCCGAGAAGGATCAGCAGGAGTAATTTTTTCAGCATGGTTCTCTATATCTGTTTCTGATTCTAAATGTCGTCCACATCGAAATCGTATCCCAGGCGCTTGCCGGTTACGAATTTCGAATTATCGAGTTTGGTATTGAACTGATCGACCGTCACGCGCTTGTTGTCGTCGTAGGAGGGCAGCAGCAGGTCGAAATTGAGGGCATAATAGATCGCCGATTCGAGAATGCGGACCAGCGCCTCGGAATCGATCTCCGCTTTGCCAAACTGCATGGGGCGCATCGAGGTCTGCTGTTTCCCTTCGACGAAGTAGCACTTTTCACGGTTGATGAAAATGCGGCCGATGAGATAGCCTTCGTCGGCATTGCGGTTGAACTTGAACGAGTCCGAAAGGAAGTTGTAGATGTTGATCACGCCGCAGTAGGAGTTGTCCCGGTCCGTCTGCACGTAGGGATTCTGCCAGATGACGTGGTTCGGCTCGAACTCGAAGACGTCGGTGTGCATCTGGAAGATCAGCAGGTCGTTGGCCACCTGTATCTGGGCTTCGAACTTGCCCCGGTCACGGTATTCGAGCCGCACGCGCCGGTCGAGGAGTCCGTCCAACTGGTCGTCCATTTCGGAAGCCATCTCCAGCAGGGTTTCTTTCAGGTCGTTGAATGTGGCGAACGTGTTGTCGAAAACCTTCTGTTTGAGCGTCGATTTGCTTACGATGGTTTCGAGGATTTTCTTTCGCAGGGGTATGCTTTCCATGCTATATCGAAGGATTGATTATCGTATCTTGATCGTTGTACCGGGAGTCAGCGCATCGCCTTCCTTGAGTTTGTTCAGACGTGCCAGCGATTTGGTGCGGATGCCGTAGGACTGTCCGAGCGACCAGAGGGTTTCGCCCTCGCGCACGGTGTGCAGCAGAACGTTGCCGTCCCAGCGCTTCTTCTTGCGGCCGATGTAGATCACTTCGTTGGCAACGGGCTGGGCATTTTTGCTTACATCGTTGAATTTACGCAGGTTGCGGGCCGAAATGCGGAAGTCGCGGGAAATTTTCTCGAAGGTATCTCCGTCGTGAGCCAGGATGTAGTTCACGCCGTTGGTACGATAGACGTTGTAACCCTTATGGGCATTGACCGTCACGCGGTAGTCGTCGGGATCGACTGCCCCCGAAGCGATCGCTGCGGCTTGATCGACGTTGCTTTGGCCCGAGAACCAGTCGTCGGTGAGGTGTCCGGTTTGCGCTCCGTAAATGGTAAGTCCGTCCTCGCGGTCGAGCAGGTAGAGTTTACTCTCTTCGATGATGCGGATGAGTCGCTGCGCATAGTCCGGAGCCGTAGCGTAACCGGCGGCCTTCAGCCCCCGGGCCCAGCTTTTATAATCGTTGGGAGCATAGGAAAAGAGCGAGTCGTAGCGCGGCTGGCTGTCGAGAAATTCGGCATGATCCTGATAGGACGCCTCGACCGAAGGATAGCTGCGGAAACATTCGCCCTTTTCATCGTCGTCGTAATAGACCACGTCGCCCGTCCAGTTACGCTTGCACTTGATTCCGAAATGGTTGTTCGAAGCCTGTGACAGCCAACTGTTGCCGCAATCGGATTCCAGGATGCCCTGGGCCATGGTAATGCTGGCGGGAATCCCGTAGCGTTCCATGTGGGCGACGGCTATTTTTTTGTACTTGTTTATGTATTCTTCCCGCGTTTGCCGCACTTGAGCCTGCGCAGGGAGGACGGTCAGTAATACAAAACCCGCCAGGGATATTGCTTTGTGATAAAAATTCATTACCTTTGTTTGATCTTTGTATGCAAAGACAGTGAAAGCCGATCGGCAAGCCGAACTTGTTCGAACCGGCTTTGGATATATCCTATCTTCTGCAAAGATAATCGTTTCCTCGGATAATTACAAAATAAAAAGGATAGACTATGTTTACTCAAAATGCGAATAAAATATTCGCCCAGGCGATCGACGATTACCATCGTTACGACGACGTGGATCATCAGCTTTCGAATCCCTATGCGGAGGGAACGATCGACCACCTGCTCTATATGAAGAACTGGGTGGATACGGTGCAGTGGCACCTGGAAGACATTATCCGTGATCCCCGGATCGATCCGGTCGAGGCGCTGAAGATCAAACGCCGCATCGACAAGTCGAACCAGGTTCGCACCGACATGGTGGAGTACATCGACTCCTACCTGCTCGATAAGTATAAGAATATAGACGTGCAGCCGGGGGCGCGTATCAATACCGAAACCCCGGCCTGGGCCATCGACCGCCTCTCGATCCTGGCCCTGAAGATTTACCACATGCGTCAGGAGGTGCTCCGCAAGGATGTGGACGAGGCGCATCGCGCTGCCTGCCAGCAAAAACTCGATGTGCTGCTGTCGCAGCAGGTTGATCTTTCGACTGCGATCGAGGAGTTGATCGAGGATATTGAAGCCGGACGTAAATACATGAAGACCTACAAACAGATGAAGATGTATAACGATCCGGCGCTCAATCCCCGTGCTTTATGCCGCGAAAAAATAAAAAGCTGCCCCGGCACCTGCTCGTGATCCGTACTTCGGCGATGGGCGATGTGGCGATGTTGCCCCATGCGCTCCGCGCCCTGAAGGAGGCGTATCCCGAGGTGAAGGTGACCGTTGCGACCAAATCGCTGTTCCATCCCTTTTTCGAAGGGGTGGATGTCGATTTTTTGGATATCGAAACCCGCCGCACGCACCGGGGTATCCGGGGCGCCATTCGGTTCGCCCGCGAAGCGGCCGAGTTGAAGATCGACGCGGTGGCCGACATGCACAATGTACTGCGTTCGAAGATGGTGCGTGCGGCACTCCACCTGCGGGGGATTCCCGTTTCGGTAATTCACAAGGGGCGGATCGAAAAATACATGCGGCTGGGACGCGGTTCGGAAGGTGTGAAACCTTTGAAACACACCGTCATCCGTTATTGCGACGTCTTCCGTCGCTTGGGATTCGACTTTCCCGATCCCCGGCCGGCCGAGAAACGCCCCCGACCCAATCCCATGGGAGAAAAACAGGGTATATGGATCGGTTTCGCGCCGTTCTCCGCCCAGCCGGGCAAGACTTATCCCGAAAAGTTGAGCGCCGAAGCCGTCCGTCTGTTGAGCGGGCGTTTCGACCGGGTTTTCGTCCACAGCGGCGGCGGAGAGGAAGCCGAATTCGCCCGCCGCATGGAGGCGCTCTATCCGAACGTCACGGCATTGTATGGCAAGATAAAGCTGGGGGATGAGATGAACCTCATTTCCAACCTGGATTGCGTGGTGTCGATGGATTCGCTGGTGATGCATCTGGCTTCGCTCATGGCTACGCCCACCGTGTCGGTGTGGGGAGCGACCCATCCCGGGCTCGGCTTTCTGGGTTACGGGTTCGGACAGGAAGGTGTCTTGCAGACCGATTTCGCTTGCCGACCTTGCTCCGTATATGGAAAGAAACCCTGTAAATATGGCGATTACCGCTGTATCTGGAGCATAGAACCGCAGATGATCCTCGACCGGGTCGAGCGGTTGGTCGGTAAAACGGAGTAATTTCGGCTTATCGTTTCGTCGATTCCCTTTGCTCCCATTTTTTACCTGTTTCCGCACTCCTTCCCGACGAAGTTCCGTTGTTTGGTTCCGAATCCCGATTTCCGGCACCCGATAAAAAAACTCACGCTTTTCAAGCGTGAGTTTTTTTATCGAACCAAGCCGTATATGAAACGGCATCCAATTTAGATCAGATCTTTTTTGGTCAGAACGACCGCATCGATCTTGAGGGCCGGCTTGCCGTCCATCTCGATAATTTCAGCCGTTTGCTCGAAAGGATACGGCCCGCCGCTTCCTTCCGATACGCCGCTCAAGATAATTCGATCTCCTTCGGGCGCCAATTCCCAAGCTTCGTAGCGCAGAGTCAGCATATTGATCGAAGCGGCGACGCCGTTTACTCGAATTTCAATGCCTTGTTCCTGCTCGGGGTCGATCGGATTGGGCTCCACCCAGCGGCCGATGGTAACATAGGCGGGATCGGTCACCACCTTCAAAGCCGGAGTCGTCTCGCCGAGCTTCCCCCCGGTAGGTAACGGTCGCCGTATTGCCCAGCAGCAGGCCGTAAGCCTCCTGCATATCGGCATCCTCCGTGGTGAAAGTCACCCTTCTTCCGTCGGCCGGGGACTCTACCGTGACGGTATTCATCGTTCCATCGACGATCTTACCCGTGAATTGCTCCGGAGCTTTGGGTGTACAAGCCGTCGTCCCGATGAGCACAGCAGCGAATGCGGCGAAACAAAATTTCCTCATATCTTGCAAGCGTTTAATGCTTTTTTTGACGGATGTATTCGTCGATGGACTTGGCGGCTTTACGGCCGGCGCCCATGGCCAGGATGACCGTCGCGGCTCCGGTTACGGCATCGCCGCCGGCGAAGATCCCTTCACGGGTAGTCGCACCCTTTTCATCGGCCACCAGACACCCCTTGCGGTTGGTTTCCAACCCTTCGGTGGTCATCTTGAGCAGCGGGTTCGGCGAAGTGCCGAGCGCCATAATCACCACGTCGCACGGAATTTCGAAATCCGAACCGGCCTTTTCGATCGGAGAGCGGCGTCCGCTTTCGTCGGGCTCGCCCAACTCCATCTCGACGCAACTGATACCTACGACCCAGCCCTTCTCGTCGCCGATGATCGAAGTCGGATTGGTCAGCATGCGGAATTCGATCCCCTCCTCCTTGGCGTGGTGGACCTCCTCCACGCGGGCGGGCAGCTCCTTCTCGCTGCGGCGATATACGATGGTCGCTTCGGCCCCCAGGCGCTTAGCCGTACGTACGGCATCCATCGCCACGTTACCGCCGCCGACCACCACTACGCGCTGACCGACATAGATCGGTGTATCGTAATGCGTATCGTAAGCCTTCATCAGGTTGGTACGCGTGAGGAACTCGTTGGCCGAAACCACGCCGTTCAGGTTTTCGCCCGGGATGCCCATGAAACGGGGCAGGCCGGCACCCGAACCGATGAAGACGGCCTCGTAACCCTCTTCGTTCATCAGTTCGTCGATGGTCACGGTGCGGCCGACGATCACGTCGGTTTCGATCTCTACACCCAGCTTCTTCACGGCCTCGACCTCCCTGGCTACGATCTTCTCCTTGGGAAGACGGAATTCGGGAATACCGTACACCAATACGCCGCCGACCTTGTGCAGCGCTTCGAAAATCTTCACTTCATACCCCATGCGGGCCAGGTCGCTCGCGCAGGCCAGTCCCGAAGGACCGCTGCCGATGACCGCTACCTTGTGTCCGTTGCGCTTGATGTCGGGAGCGGGCATCTTGTCGGCATTCTCGATTTTCCAGTCGCCGACGAAGCGCTCCAGCTTGCCGATAGCCACCGGCTCGCCCTTGACTCCCAAAACGCAGGAGCCTTCGCACTGGCTCTCCTGCGGGCAGACGCGGCCGCAAACGCTCGGCAGCGAGCTGTCCTCGGAGATAACGGCGGCAGCCGCAGCGAAATTACCCTCCACGACCTGATGGATGAAATCCGGAATACGGATATTCACCGGACACGCCGCCACGCAGCGGGGATTCTTGCAATTCAGGCAGCGGGACGCTTCGAGCGTGGCTTCCTCGACATTATAACCGTAGCACACCTCCTCGAAGTTGGTGGCCCGGACTTTCGGATCTTGTTCGCGCACGGGAACGCGCGGAATTTTATTTGCCATAGTTGTTTGCTTTCATTGTTCTGTGGACGCCTTCGGCATTCGGACGCAGAGCATCGCTCCATACTCGTCTGCCGGAAACGTCCGGTTGTGTGTGGATCGGTAGTTATTTGTCGAGCCCGACACGGCATTTGTGACCGTTCTCGCGCTCCTGCTCGATGGCGCGGGCACGCTCTTCCTGCGTGCGGTACATACCCTGACGGCGCATCGCTTCGTCGAAATCGACCTGGAACCCGTCGAATTCGGGGCCATCGACACAGGTGAAGACGGTCTTGCCGCCCACCGTGACGCGGCAGGCGCCGCACATGCCCGTACCATCGACCATCAGCGTATTGAGCGATACGACCGTCGGCAGGGAGTACTCCTTGGTCGTGAGCGTCACGAACTTCATCATAATCATCGGACCGATGGCCACGCAGACGTCGTACTGCTTGCCCCGGTTGTCGATCAGGTCTTTGATCAGGGCCGTTACCATACCTTTGAAGCCTTCGCTGCCGTCGTCGGTAGCGATGTAGAGATTGTCCGCTACACGGGCCATCTCCTCGGTATAGATCAGCATCGACTTGGTCTTGGCACCGATGATGACATCCGCTTTCACCCCGTGTTCGTGAAGCCATTTTACCTGCGGATAGACCGGAGCCGTACCCACGCCGCCCGCTACAAACAGGAAGCGTTTCTTGCGCAGGGTGTCGAGATCTTCGTGAATGAACTCCGAGGGGTGCCCCAGCGGACCGACGAAATCGGCCAGCGCATCGCCCTGCTCCAGGGCGCAGAGCTTGCGGGTCGAGGCTCCGATAGCCTGCGTGACGATCGTTACCGAGCCTTGCTCGGCGTCGTAATCGGAGATGGTCAGGGGTACTCGTTCGCCGAATTCGTCGATGCGAACGATGATGAACTGTCCGGGTTTTGCCGCTCGTGCTACGCGGGGCGCATGAATGCGCATCAAATAAATGTTCTCCGCGAGCACTCTTTTTTCAAGGATTGTGTACATTACTTTTTTATAAAAGGTTCTATTTGTTTCCGTTCTCTCCGCTCGGCTCCGTCCGTACAGGTCGGTACCGCGCCTGTCTGCCGGAAAATGTCGGAGTTCCCGTCTTTTTCCGTCCGGCCTCCTGTTTCGGCCGGGTCTCTTCGTACCTTACTCTTCGACAGCGGCCATCAGGCGGATGCTCTGCATCGGACGCGCGGGGTCGTTGGCGATAAGTATCAATCGCTCCGACCAAAGACCGTAATCCCGCCGCGACGCATCGAATGTCACCACGATTTCGCACGCCTGGCCGGGTTCGATCCGCTCTCCGCCGCGAAGCGAACATCCGACACCTTTCGGAGTTTCTACGGCCCGGATTATCAGGGTCGATTTGCCGTAATTACCAAGTGTCAGAGATCGCTCTGCCGGAGCTCCTGTCCGTTTCACGGGGCCAAAATTAATAATATTTTTGTTCACTTGCCACTTTGGGGCGTTTTCTTGTTCCACCCGGCGGGGATCGTCCACGGCAAAGCCGTGCAGAAAGATGTCGGTCCGTGTAGGACGACCGTCGATACAAACCGTGAGCAACTCTTTCAACGTGCCGTAACGGGGATTGTCCGCCGGCAGGTCGTAGCTGAAGGTAAGGACTCCTCGTTCGTTCGGAGCGATCCGGCGGGGATAGTCCGCCTGAAGAAGTCCGCTCGCCTCTTCGGGACGCAGCTCCAAAGTCAGGGGTTTGTCCGAAAGGTTGGCATATCCGATGGTAGCGACCGAAGTTCGGCCGTTATAAATATAGGTGAAAGCGTGAAAATTGTCTTCGAGTCGCAGTCCGTCGCCGCAGTCGATGGGATAGAGCTCTTCGGGGGTCTTCGGACGACCGATGACGGAACCCGTAATGCGCAGTTTGGCGGCGATGCGGCGGTCGGCCGTAAAGACGGCCAATTTCCGCGAAAAGTTGCCGGGGCGGTTGGCAGGATCGTAAGTTACCGTGATTTCAGCCTCCTCGCCCGGGAGAATCGGTTTACGCGTATATCGGGGTGTGGTGCAACCGCAGGTCGTAGTGACCTGGAGGATCACTTCGGGGTGTTCCCCTTCGTTGCGGCAGACGAAACGATGCGTAACCGGGCCGTCGGTTTCGCGGATGGTGCCGAAATCCCACGCGGGCCGGTCGAATACCAGCCCGGATTGGGCCAGGCACGACAAAGCGTTCAAAATCAGCACAAAAGTCAGTTGGTAGGTTTTTCGAAACATCTCGTAATACGATTAATTCTTCGTAAAGATACGAGGTTTTTGCAAAAAAAACGGGACAAATTTTGCAGGAATAAAAAAATGCTATATATTTGCACTCCGAAAACAGGGGTAAACCCGGGTTTTCGAAAAAGCCTGAATAGCTCAGTTGGTTAGAGCACATGACTGTTAATCATGGGGTCCTAGGTTCAAGTCCTTGTTCAGGCGCTTAAGAAGGCTTCTTGCCTTTCGGGAGCTTAGCTCAGCTGGTTCAGAGCGTCTGCCTTACAAGCAGAGGGTCGGGGGTTCGAATCCCTCAGCTCCCACCAAGTTCTGCAAACGGAGCTACCTGAAAAATTGAAAACCGTGTATCAACAAGATAGACGGTTTTTTCATTTTATCCGTGCACCGGCGGCAATAAGCGCAAACTCCTTAACAGTCGCCGAAATATGATTGAAAGAGTTTTTTCTGCGCCCACCCAATCACCCCGACATTCCGGACGATCGATACGGCGACACCTAAAACAAACGGCGCCCGTCCTGACTCAAATAAATTTGGCGCAGCCCCCGGCTTACACTATATTTGCAAAAATATTTCGTTGCAAAAGTGCCAGCTTTTCCGGCAAAAAGAACAACGACCGCATATTTCACACATGACGAACGACTGGAAAGCGAGATTGGGAATGGTCTATTCGACCAACCCGAATTTCAAATACGACACCGAGGAGGCTCCGCAGATCGAAACCCTCGCCCCCGAACGACAGGACCTGCGCGTCTGGCTCGACCGCAAGCAGCGGGGCGGCAAGACCGTCACGCTCGTCAAAGGTTTCGTCGGCTCGGATGCCGACCTGGGGGAACTGGCCCGCCTGCTCAAAACCCGCTGCGGCGTGGGCGGGGCAGCCAAGGACGGCGAAATCATCATCCAGGGCGACCACCGCGACCGGGTGGTCGAAATCCTCGCCAAAGCGGGTTACAAATGCAAAAAGGCCGGCGGATGACCCGGCCTGCTCCCATGCGCCGTTTCGCAGCGATTCTGTTCCTGCTGGGATTCCTCTTCATCGGAGGAAAATCCGTTCGCGCCCAATACTATTCGTGGGGTGCGGATGCGGCTGCGCTGCGCTGGAAACACCTGCGCACCGAGGACGTACGGGTCGTCTTTCCCGACACGGCATCGGCGCTGGCGCACCGAACCCTGTATTATATCCAGGCGGTACGCCCCACGATTACACACGGTTTCAGCCACCCGCCGCTGAAAATCCCTTTCGTGCTGCATACCGAAAATTTCCAGTCCAACGGTCTGGTGATGTGGATGCCCAAACGCATCGAATTTCTCACCACGCCCTCCGTCGATAGCTACTCGATGCCCTGGGTCAAGCAGCTCGTAGCCCACGAATACCGCCACGCCGTTCAGTACAACAACCTCAACCGGGGGTTGATCCGCATCCTGAGTTACCTGATCGGGCAGCAAGGATCGACCGTCGGACTGCTTTTCATGCCCCTCTGGGCGCTCGAAGGCGATGCGGTGATGAACGAAACCGAGATGTCCTCCTACGGCCGGGGCCGCCAGCCGCGCTTCACCATCGAATATCGTGCCCTGGGTTACGAGGTGCTCCGCAGGCGCAACTGCGACAAGTGGTTCTGCGGCTCCTTCCGCGATTTCGTTCCCGACCACTACCAAATGGGCTATCAGATGGTCGCCTACGGCTACGACCGCTATGGGGACGGAATCTGGGACAAGACCCTGCGCTACGGCGTCCGCAACGCCTACATGCTGACCTTCAGCACCAGCGTCGCCTTGCGCAAATTCTACGGCACGGGCGAGGGCATCCTCTTCCGGGACGCCTTCGCCGACCTGAACCGTTTCTGGGATTCGCTGCCGAAGGTCACGGATTCGGGCCGTACCCTCACGCCGCTGCCGGAGAAAAACTACACCACCTATACTCATCCCGTGTCCCTGAACGACACGACGCTCGTAGCGCTGAAAACGGACTTCGACCGCCCTTCGCGGCTCGTTGCGGTCGATTCCCGAACGGGACGCGAGAGGCGGCGCACCTGGACAGGACTCGTCTCGAGCCGCCCCACAACCGACGGACAACGGGTCTGGTGGACCGAATACCGGCGTTCGCTGCTCTTCCCCGAGCGGGTCAATTCCCGGCTCGTCGTCCTCGCCCCCGGAAAAAAACGCCCCCGCAACGCACCGAAACTGCGCAATGTCCTCTACCCGACCCCGATCGGGCGAAGCGGCGCCCTGGCCTGGGTGGAATATACGCCCGACGGACACTACACGATCGTCGCCGAAGATTCACTGCGGCAGCGCACCGCCTGGCCCATGCCGGGCTTCTCCGAAGTGCACGGACTGGCCTGGGACAATGCGACCGAACGGCTCTACACGCTCGTCACCGACAATTCGGGCATGTGGATCGGCCGGATCGAACCCGGCGAGGGCTTGCAGGCTGTCACCCGAGGCGCCTACATCACGCTGAGCGACCTGCGGGCCGCCGACGGCAAGCTCTACTACGGCTCGATCGCCTCGGGCCGCGATGAAGCCCACTGCTTCGACCTCGGCGAAGGGCGCGAATACCGTCTTTCGACTTCGACCTACGGCAGCTTCGCCCCGGCTCCCGCCGACAGCGGAGCCGTCTGGACGACCACCTACGACCGAAAGGGCTACCGCATCACCCGTCAGGAAAACATCGAACCGATTCCGGTCGCCCCGTCGCAACTGCCCGTCGATCTGGTCAATCCGCCCCGCCGCCGCTGGAACGTGGTCAATCTCGACACGGTACGCTATACCCCCGCCGACTCGGCCTCCCTGCACCGCAAATATCCGGCACGCCGCTACCGCAAGGGATTGCACCTGCTCCGGGCGCACAGCTGGGCCCCCGTATCGTTCGACCCGTTCAAGACCATCGAAGAGTTCAACCCCCGGCTCATGTGGGGCGCCACCGTTCTCTCCCAAAATCTGCTGTCGAGCACCGAAGCCTTCGCATCGTGGGGCTGGAGCCGGTCCGACGGCCATGTGCTGAAAGGTACGATCCGGTATAGCGGCCTCGGCGTACGACTGGAAGCCCGGGCCACCTACGGCGGCGACCGCATGACCTACGGCATCGCCCAGCGGGGTGCCGACGGCAAGGCCGAGCGCCAACCGGCCCCGGCTCATGCCAAATATTGGTCGGCGGCGGCCGGCGCCACACTGCCCCTCTATTTCGACCGGGGGCGTCATATCCGACAGCTCTCGCTCTCGGCGGGCTGGGAGTATTCGAACGGAATGGTGGCCGACGTGGATGCGATCCGTTACGACGCAGAGGGACGCATCGCCAACCTGCAAACGCTCGGCTACCGCGAAGGACTCCACAAACTCTCGCTGGGCATCGGCTTCTCGGACGTGGTGCGCGCCGCCTACCGCGACGTCGGGACCCCTTGGGGTTATACGCTCTGGGCCGGGTACGACCTCAACCCCGAAAACCGCAACTTCAGCGACCTCGTATCGGCCTACGCCCGGATCTACACCCCCGGGTTCTTCCGCCACAACTCCCTCTCCGTAGCGGCGGCCTACCAAACCTCCGTCGGCGGCTACCGCTTCCCGTCGGGTCTGCGATTCCTCGGCTACAAATCGACCCGGCTGCTGCCCCGGGGCTTCTCCTCGTCCGACATTTCGAGCAATAATTACCTGGCCGGCTCCGTTGATTATCAGTTCCCGCTCTGTTATCCCGAAGGTGGAATTTCGGGCGTGATCTACTTCAAACGCATCCGGCTGAACGTCGGGGCCGACTACGCTCGGTTCCAGGAGTTCGGCAGCCGGGGCAAAACATGGCGCGACATTTACTCGTACGGCGGCGACCTGCTTCTGGACCTCAACATCCTGCGTATGTCGGCAGCCGCCACAGCGACCGTAAAGCTCTCGCTCTACAAGCCCAGCGAGGGGAGCTGCTGGTTCGGCTTCGGCCTGGAGCTGCCGTTCTGATCCGTCCGGGCGGCAGAACCGATAAAATCAGCAAGCGACCCGCAGAAAACCGGAACGTATAATCCGAGATTTTTCATACCTTTGCGAAAGCGAATGCTTTCATTTAGACAGGCTTCGCCGAGGCATAACCGAATAAATTTGTCCTTGCCCTCGGCTTGCGCCATCTTTCCAGAAGATGGGAAGCGCCTCGGAAAACTGGGAACAAGCTCCCGTTTTCTCTCGGCTTTCACTATCTTTGCAGAAGATAGGAGGCGGTTCGGCAATTTTCGAGAACAAGTTCTCACAATTGCCCTCACCTTTCACTATCTTTGCGGCATATTGAATTGAACCGATGAAAAAACAGACCCCGCATAAACCGCTGCCCAAATCCGTCAAATGGCTCTGGGGCATCGTATTCGCCCCTTTCGCACTCTTGCTGCTCCTGCTGTTGCTCACGGCCGCCGGCCTGTTCGGGCGGCTGCCGTCGTTCGAGGAGCTGGAGAACCCCAAGAGCAACCTGGCCACCGAGATTCTCTCTTCGGACGGCAAGGTACTGGGCACGTTCTTCGTGCAGAACCGCTCCTACGTACAGTACGACGAACTCTTCCCGCTCGACTCCGCCCAGCTGCTCCGGCTCGACGGATACGACGTGCCGCCGATCATCGCGGCCCTGGTCTCGACCGAGGACGTTCGTTACCGGGGACACTCGGGCATCGACCTGATGTCGCTGGTACGCGTAGGCGTCAAGACCGTCCTGATGCAGAACACCTCGCAGGGCGGCGGCAGTACGATCACCCAGCAATTAGCCAAAAACCTCTTTCCCCGCGACATCAACGAGAACCGGGGCAAGATCGCCCGCACGACCAAGCTGGTCGTATCCAAACTCAAGGAGTGGATCACGGCCCTGAAACTCGAATACAACTACACCAAGGAGGAGATCGCCGCCATGTACCTGAATACCGTGGAGTTCGGCTCGAACGCCTACGGCATCAAATCGGCGGCCCACACCTTCTTCAACAAGGAACCCCACGAACTCAACATCCAGGAAGCCGCCCTGCTGGCGGGACTGGTCAAGGGTCCCACGATGTATTCCCCCCGCCGTAACCCGGAAAATGCCCTCGCACGCCGTAACCTGGTGCTCGACCGCATGGCATCGGCAGGCGCCATCACACGCCACCAGCGGGATTCGATCGCGGCCCTGCCGATCCTGCTCAACTACAAGCCGGTCTCGCACAACGAAGGCCCGGCGACCTATTTCCGGGAGATGCTCCGCCTGACGATGAACGCCGAACGGCCCAAGCGCCGCCAGTTCCAGAACGACTGGGACTACGAACAGGCGGTCAAGGAGTACGACGAAAATCCGATCTACGGCTGGTGCCTGAAGAATACCAAAGCCGACGGCACGCCCTACGACATCTACCGCGACGGTCTGAAGATCTACACCACGATCGACTCCCGGATGCAGGAATACGCCGAGCAGGCCATTCAAAAGCAGATGGAGTCGGTGATCCAGCCCCAGATGGACGCACAGTTCAAACGCACCAAAACGCTCTTCATCGACGCAGACAGACAGGAGCGTGAGCGCATCATGCGCAACGCGATCCGTTACTCGGACCGCTACTACCAGATGCAAAAGGCAGGCGTGGACGAAAAGACCATCCTGGCGAGCTTCGACAAGCCCTGTCCGATGAAGATCTTCACCTACAAGGGAGAACGCGACACGGTACTCACGCCCCGGGACTCGATCCTCCACCACAAGCGGATCATGCGCGCCTCGTTCGTGGCGATGGATCCCCGCTCAGGATACGTGAAGGCCTACGTGGGCGGTCCCAACTTCCGCTACTTCAAATACGACATGGCCAAGCAGGGCAAGCGGCAGATCGGATCGACGATCAAACCCTTCGTCTATACCTTCGCCATCGACCACCTGGGACTGAGTCCCTGCACGCCCGTACCGAACCTGCCGGTGACGATCGAAACCGCCAACGGGGTACCCTGGTCGCCCAAGGAGGCCGGCAAGGTCGAACAGAACGGCGAGCTGCACCCCCTGAGCTGGGGCCTGGCCCGCAGCCGCAACAACTATTCGGCGTGGATCATGAAACAGGCCAAGCAGCCGCAGGCCGTGGCCAACTTCATTCACAACATGGGCATCCACAGCTACATCGATCCTGTGCCTGCGCTCTGCCTGGGAACCTCGGAATCCAACGTCTATGAAATGGTGAGCGCCTTCTCGACCTTCGCCAACGAAGGCGTCTATACCACTCCGATCTTCGTCACCCGCATCGAAGACCGTCAGGGCAACCTGATCGCCAGCTTCGCCCCCCGGACGCAGGATGCGATCAGCGAACACACGGCCTACACGATGCTCACGATGCTCGAAGGAGTGATCCGTTCGGGTACGGGCGGACGCCTGGGATGGGCCTACAACATGCAGAATGTCGAAGTCGGCGGCAAGACGGGGACCTCGCAGAAGAACCGCGACGCATGGTTCATGTGCGTCCTTCCCAAACTGGTAGCCGGCTGCTGGGTCGGCGGCGAGGATCAGGCAGTGCGCCTGGTATCGCGCGGCGAAGGCAGCGTAATCGCCCTACCGATCGTGGGCGAATTCCTCAACCGGATTTACGCCGACCCTTCGACGGGTATCAGCAAGCAGGATCTCTTCACGCGTCCGGCCGTCATGCCGGTTTACGATTGCGACGAAACCGAGAAAACGGACGACAGTGCAACCCGGTACGAAGAAGACGAATTTTTTGAGTAATACAACCTATAACACCTTTGAGAAAGCCATGAAATTAGCCATTGTCGGGGCCAGCGGAGCCGTTGGCCAGGAATTTATGAACATTCTGGAAGAGAGCCGTCTGCCCATCGACGAATTGCTGCTTTTCGGTTCGGAGCGGAGCGCCGGACGCAAATACCCCTTCCGGGGCAAGGAACTCACCGTACGGCTGCTCGCCCACAACGACGACTTCTGCGGCGTGGACATCGCGCTGGTATCGGCGGGCGGCTCCACCTCGAAGGAGTTCGCCGAAACGATCACCAAGCACGGCACGCTGATGATCGACAATTCGAGCGCTTTCCGCATGGACGAAGACGTTCCCCTGGTGGTTCCCGAAGTAAACCCCGAAGACGCCCTGAACGCCCCCCGGCGTATTATCGCCAACCCCAACTGCACGACGATTCAAATGGTCGTGGCACTCAACGCGCTCGAAAAACTCTCGCACATCCGCCGCGTGCACGTAGCCACCTACCAGTCGGCCAGCGGCGCCGGCGCACAGGGGATGGCCGAACTGGAAGAGCAGCACGCGGCTCTGGCAAAAGGCGGCGAACCCCGTGTGGAAAAATTTGCGTATCAACTGGCTTACAACCTGATACCTCATATCGACGTCTTCACCGACAACGACTACACCAAGGAGGAGATGAAAATGTACCACGAAACCCGCAAGATCATGCACTCGGACATCGTGGTTTCCGCGACCTGCGTGCGCGTACCCGTGATGCGGGCCCACTCGGAAAGCATCTGGGTGGAAACGGAGCGCCCGATTTCGCCCGAAGAGGCACGCGACGCCTTCGCGTCGGCCCCGGGTGTCGTGCTGCAGGACGCTCCGGGCGACAAGGTCTATCCGATGCCGCTGTTCGCTGCCGGTCGGAACCCGGTGTACGTGGGTCGCATCCGACGCGACCTCACCTCGCCCAACGGCCTCACGTTCTGGTGCGTCGGCGATCAGATCCGCAAGGGTGCCGCACTGAACGCGGTGCAGATCGCCGAATGGCTCATCGCACACCGCGCCTGACGGAACAACCGGAAAATCACGGCGGGACCCCGATTCGTCCCGCCGTTGTTTTTCCGCAAAAAACCGTCGGCATAGCATCGATTCCGCAGCGCCCACACTAAAAAATTTGGGATTTCGTTAAATAAAGAGTAACTTTGTGCGATTATCGCCGGATAATTACGGAAAAACCTGATCCCGATGAGAAAAGAAAGGCTATATGTCTTGTGCACAGTGTGCTTTGCGATCCTCGCTGCGGGCTGCAATAGCGTACAGCAGGTTCTGAAAAGCGGTCGGCCCGACCACATGTACCAAACCGCTCTGAAACATTACCAGAACCAGAAGTGGTCGAAAGCCGCGATGCTGTTCGAAGCGGCCGCACCGTACTACTCCGGAACGATGCAGGAGGACAGTATCGCCTTCATGACCGCTTTCTGCAAGTTCAAGACCCGCGACTACGAGGTAGCCACGTCGATGCTCGACGATTTCCGCCGCAAATTCGGACGCAGCGTTTTCCTCGAAGATGCCGAAGGAATTCTCGCCTTGAGTTACTTCTACCTGGCACCGGGCCCCACCCGCGACCAAACGATGACCACACAGGCTATCGTGGCGGTCAATGAATACCTGGCCCACTACCCCAACAGCTCCCGCAGCGACGAATTCCGCGAGATGGACAAGATCCTGACCCAGCGGCTGCACGACAAAACTTACCTGAACGCTTACACATACTATAAAATCGGACGTTACAAATCGGCGATCGTAGCTCTCAAGAACGCGCTGAAGCTCTATCCCACCAGCTCCCACCGCGAAGAGATCATGTACCTGATCGTCAAATCCGGCAGCAAGCTGGCCGACAACTCCGTGCAGGACAAGCAGGCAGACCGCTACCTCTCGACGCTCGACTCCTATTACTCGTTCGTGGCCGAATTTCCCGAATCGCACTACCTCAAGGAGCTCGACCGGCTGGCCCAGAACGCCAAAGACTTTTTAGACCGAAACAACAAAGAAAAACAATAATTCCATGGAGATCAAGAAAAGCACTCCCACCAACACCGTAACCCGTAAACTGGTCGATCTGGATAAGGAAACCGGCAATATTTACGAAACGGTCAATATCATCGCACGCCGCGCCAACCAGATTTCGACCGAACTGAAAGCCGAACTCACGCGCAAGCTGGCGGATTTTTCGTCGCCGACGGACACGATGGAGGAAACTTTCGAAAACCGCGAGCAGATCGAGATCTCGCGTTACTACGAACGTCTGCCCAAACCGGTGCTGATCGCCACCGAGGAGTTCCTCGACGGCGAACTCTTCTACAAGGAGAACAAACCGCAAGCCTAAACATCGCGGTATGAGCCTCGAAGGACGACATATCCTGCTCGGCATCACAGGCAGCATCGCCGCCTACAAAGCGGCCATACTCTGCCGCCTGCTCAAAGGCGCAGGCGCCGAGGTGAAAGTCGTAATGACTCCGCTGGCCAAGCAGTTCATCACTCCGCTGACCATGGCGACGCTCTCGAAGCATCCCATCCTGGTCGAATTCTTCAATCCGGAAAACGGGGAGTGGAACTCCCACGTCTCGCTCGGCGAGTGGGCGGACTGCCTGCTCATCGCCCCCGCGACGGCCAATACGCTGGGCAAGATGGCACACGGCATCGCCGACAACCTGCTGCTGACGACCTACCTTTCGGCCCGCTGCCCGGTAGCGGTCGCCCCGGCGATGGACCTGGACATGTTCGCGCATTCGGCCACACAGGAGAATCTGCGGATTCTGCGCAGCCGAGGCGTACGGATCGTCGAACCGGCCGAAGGGGAGCTGGCGAGCGGACTTTCGGGCAAGGGACGCATGGCCGAACCGACCGACATCGTCGCATTCGTCGAAGCCCTTCTTTCCGAAAAAAAAAAGAGCCTGCGAGGTAAACGGCTGATCGTTACCGCAGGCGCAACCATCGAAGCCATCGATCCGGTGCGGTTCATCTCGAACCACTCGACGGGCAAGATGGGGTATGCCATCGCCGAAGCGCTCGCCCGGCGGGGCGCCGAAGTCGTACTCATCAGCGGCCGCACGTCGCTGCCCACCCCGACCGGAGTTCGACGTATCGATGTCCTCTCGGCACAGGAGATGTACGAGGCTTCGGTGAGGGAGTTCGCCACAGCCGACGGAGCCGTCATGTGCGCCGCCGTCGCGGACTATACTCCCGAAGAGGTCGCCCCGACCAAACTCAAGAAAGGGGACGGCGAGCTGACGATCCGCCTCAAACGCACGCACGACATCGCAGCCGAGCTGGGAGCGCACAAAGCGGGTCGGATCCTGGTCGGCTTCGCCCTCGAAACCGATCACGAAGAGGCCAATGCCGAAGGGAAACTCCAACGCAAAAACTTCGATTTCATCGTTCTGAACTCACTGCGCGACGCCGGGGCCGGATTCGGCGTCGATACCAACAAGGTGACGCTCATCGACCGCGCAGGACGCGAGGAGCTTCCTCTGCTCTCGAAAGCCGAAACGGCCGAGAAGATCGCCGACAAAATCGAATCCATTCTGAAATAGCCATGCTACGTCGTCTGAAAGTCGAAAACTACGCCCTGATCGACCGGCTCGAACTGGAGCTGGACGACCGGCTGAACATCATCACGGGCGAAACCGGCGCCGGAAAGTCGATCCTGCTCGGCGCGCTGGGCCTCCTGCTGGGGAACAAGAACGACAACGCCACCCTGAAAGACGACAAACGTAATTGCCTGATCGAAGGCGTTTTCGATCTCGGAACAAGGGACCTGCAGGCATTCTTCGACCGAAACGACCTGGATTACAGCCGCGAAACGACACTCACGCGCCAGATCACCCCGGCCGGCAAGAGCCGCTCGTTCATCAACGACACTCCCGTTCCCCTTGCGTTGCTGCGCGAACTGGGATCGCAACTGATCGACATCCACTCCCAACACCAGAATCTGATCCTGGGATCAGAGGCTTTCCGCACGCAGGCCGTCGATACGGTCGCCGAAAACCACGACCTGCGGATGCAATATACGACCCTCTACGAACGGCTCTGCCACCTGCGCCGTGAACTCGCACGGCTGCGCGAAGAGGCCGAAGCCGGACGCAAGGACGAAGAGTGGCTCCGCTACCAGGTCGAAGAACTCGCAGCGGCCCACCTGAAGGAAGGAGAACAAACCGAACTGGAACAGGAGCTGGAGGTTCTTTCGAACGCCGACCGCATCAGCGAAACCCTCACGGCGCTGCGCAATGCCCTGGACGACGAACAAATCGGGGTGTTGGTACAACTCAAGGCCAGCGAAACGGCCTGCCGCCACCTCGAAGCCGGCTATCCTTTCGCAGCGGAAGCCGCCGGACGGCTCCGCTCCGTGCTCGAAGAGCTGAAGGATCTCGGCGCCTCGGCCGCCGCACAGAGCGAACGGCTCGACGCCGATCCCGAACGGCTGCAAAAAATCGGCGACCGACTCAACACCATCTACTCGCTCTGCCAGAAACACCGTGCTGCGGATCTCGGCGAACTCCTCGCCAAACAGACCGATTACGAAGCACGCCTGCAAGCGATCACGCACGGCGACGAAGCCATCGCCGCCGTTGCGACCGAACTGACCGCCACCGAAGAGAAGGCCGAAGAGCTGGCCCGGAACATCCACGCCACCCGCGAAAAGGCCGCACCGACGTTCAACGATGCGATTCAGACGACCCTCGCACGGCTCGGCATGCCCGAAGCCCGTTTCGTCGTACAGCTCACCCCCGCACCGGCCTTGACCCCCACGGGTGACGACGAAATAGATTTTCTGTTCACAGCCAACGGAAATTTCGCTCCTCAAAAAGTGGAACGCATCGCCTCAGGCGGTGAAATTTCACGCGTAATGCTGGCTCTCAAAGCGTTGCTCGCTCACCGCATGGAGCTGCCGACGATCATCTTCGACGAGATAGACACGGGCGTTTCAGGCCGCATCGCCGACGCCATGGGCGAGATCATCGCCGACCTCTCGCAGACCATGCAGGTCGTGGACATCACCCACCTGCCGCAGGTCGCTTCGAAAGGCGACACTCACTTCGTGGTTTACAAAGACGCCGAAGGATCCCATATCCGCCGCCTCGACCCGGAGGAGCGGATTACCGAAATCGCCAAAATGCTATCGGGCAGCCAAATCACGGAAGCCGCACTCGCACAGGCTCGTATCCTGCTCAAACCATAAGCACCCGTCACACAAAAGAATCCATGAAACTTAAAGACCTCGCATTCATCGGAGCCGTCGTACTGCTGCTCGCTCCCTTCTTCCTTTCGAACGATCTCTACGCAGCCTACCTGGCCTGCAATGCATCTCACCCCTACCTGATGGCCCTGCTCAAATTCGGCATCCTATCGACTGCCGGCGAGGTGATCGGGTTGCGCATCAAGACCGGTCGCTACAACGAGCCGGGATTCGGTATCCTGCCCCGCGCCGTGGTGTGGGGCTTCCTGGGCGTCTGGATCGCCGCTATGATGAAGACGCTATCGATCGGCGTGCCGGCCGTGGCGGAGAGTTTCGGCATCGAGGGGGTAGCCGCAGCCATGAAGGGAGAGCTGACCCCGCTGAAATTCATCGGCGCACTGCTCATCAGCCTCACCATGAACACCACCTTCGCCCCCGTATTCATGACCCTGCACAAGATCACCGACACGCACATCCTGAACAACGGCGGTTCGCTGCGGGCTCTCGTCCGCCCGATTCCCATGCGGCGGATCATCTCGTCGCTCAACTGGGAGGTGCAGTGGGGATTCGTATTCAAGAAGACAATCCCGTTCTTCTGGATTCCCGCCCACACGATCACCTTCCTGCTCGCCCCCCAATACCAGGTGCTGTTCGCGGCGTTGCTCGGGGTGATGCTCGGCATCCTGCTCTCGGTGGCAGCCGTCGCCGGCCGCAAATAGGCTTACCCGCCCTGTGCGAACCACAAAGGGGCAAAAACTTACTTGCGAAAAAACGGCCTGCCCCCTTTTGCGGGGGATAAAACGAAATGTATGGAAGGAGAGTAGCGAGATAAATAGCCGATATATATCAAAGGGTTATAAGTACAACACCCCCGAACACGCTGCGAAGCCGAATGTTGCTTCGACGTTGCATTCAGGCCGCATCGCCGACACCATGGGCGAAATCATCGCCGACCTCTCGCAGACCATGCAGGTCGTGGACATCACCCATCTGCCGCAGGTCGCTTCGAAGGGCGACACTCACTTCGTGGTTTACAAAGACGCCGAAGGATCCCATATCCGCCGCCTCGACCCGGAGGAGCGGATTACCGAAATCGCCAAAATGCTATCGGGCAGCCAAATCACGGAAGCCGCACTCGCACAGGCTCGTATCCTGCTGGACAAATAACAGATACGTCGGCACACGATCATTTTCACGAATCGAACGATCCGACCGCCGCTATTCCCGGTCTGTCAATACCTTTACAAGGCTGATTTTCTCTCACGCAAGAGAGTACGAACTTTACCGACCTGCAGAGCCGGGCAATGGATTTCCCGTCGAAACCTACAGTGCAGGCATTTCGCCATCGGAAATCCTTCCGTAACGGGTTGCCATATCCTTTATGGAAATTCCCGTTCCGCAAAATCCGCAGCAAACCCTTCCATCCGACGCCGGCAAACAAAAATATATCGGCATACGCCGTTTTTTTACGCTTCGGTTAAATCTTTTTCGCAGCGGGTACGTCTTATGAATAGACGCGTCGTTAAAACAGACAGAATATGCAAGAAACGAAACTGAAACTCCTCGAGCGGATCGTCGATCGGCGACAGGATTCCCTTTACCGCTTCGCCTATTTCCGCACGGGATCGCAGGCCGATGCGGAAGACATCGTGCAGGACGTCCTGCTGCGGCTCTTCCACTCGGATTGCAACCTCGACCGCATCGACGACGTGGAGCGCTACCTCTGGCGGGCGATCGCCAACCGCTGCTGCGACTACCACCGCCACCGGCGCAATGCGACGCTGCCGACCGAACGGGCCGCCGCACTTGCGGACGACTCCGGCGATCAGGAACTCCGCGAAGAATACGAACGAATCGCCGGGCTGCTCGCAACCCTCCCGGAAGAACAGGCCGAAGTGATCCGCCTGAAAACCTCCGACTCCCTGACTTTCGCCCGGATCGCCGAGCTCACCGGCAGCACCGAGGCGACCGTCAAATCCCGTTTCCGTTACGGGATCGGCAAGCTCCGCAAACTCATAAACCACTAAAAATCATCCGCCATGAAATGCACCGATTTTGAAAACCGAATCGAACTGCTGTTCGATGACAATACCCCCGCAGAGGTTCGCCGCGAAATGTTGGAACATCTCGAAACATGTCCCGCCTGCGCCGAATTCTACCGCCAAACGAAAGCAGCCTTCAACACCGTCGCTCCCCGCGTCGAAGTGCAGGCTCCGGCCGGTCTGAAAGCCCGCATTCTGAAAACCGCCGCACAAGCCGAAAATACGCCGGCAACCGCACGAACGACCGCTCCGGCACGGCCTCGGCAATTGTGGCTCCGGCCGCTGTCCGCGACGTTGAGCGCCGCAGCCCTCATCGCCCTCGTACTGCTCGTCTTCGATCCCGTCGGCCGCTACCGGGCCCACGCCGCAGGACGTATCTTCCGCGATGCTGCCGCTCAACTCGACAAAAGCCGTTCGTTCCGCCTCGAAATGAATGTCCGCACTCTTCCCCAGGAAAATTTCAGCTACATCGATGCCGAAGTCCCCTTTGTTCCCCACCGTATGTGGGTGGAACCGGGTTCAGGCCGCTGGCGGCTGGAAAAAGCAGGACGGATCGCCCTGAGCGACGGGGAACGGATCCTGATGTGGAGTCCTGAGATAAACTCGGGCTTCATCATGCGTCCCGGTAGCGGCGCAATCGAAGATTTCGCCACCCTGCTCGACCCCTACACCCTGCTGCTGCGGGAAGAGCTCAACTTCGCCGAGCGCCGGAACGCAAGTTACAGCAAGCAAGTCGGACCGGAAACGATCACGCTGACCGTCGAAGCACCGGCCGAAGGGGATTTCAGCAACGACTACCTGTCGGGGACCTCGATCGACGAATCCGACACCCGGCGCGAATACCGCTTCGATCGGACGACCGGACGGCTTATCGGGCTGAAAATCGAGCAGACCGACGGGAAAACGCCCGTAACCATCGCCGAATTGCAACGCATCGTTTACGACATACCGTTGTCCGATACCCTCTTTCGGGCTTACGACGGCATCGAATGGATCGACCTCACCAAACCGGTCGGCGGCGTACACTTCGCAGCCATCGCACCGGAAGAGGCGGCCCGCACACTCTTCGCCGCCATGCAGACGTGGGATACGGAAATACTCGCCGAAGGACTCGTTTTCTATCCGCTCGACCTTATGAAGGAACGATATGCAGGCTGCCGCCTCCTCGAAACCCAGCCGGCCTTCCGTTCGGGACAGTACGCGGGAGTATTCGTTCCCTGCCGAGTGAAAATGTCCGACGGCCGCATCGAAAAAATAGTGCTCGCTCTGCGCAATGACAACCCCACCGGTTCGTGGGTGGCCGACGGCGGCCTCTGACGCTCCCGGAAATAAAAAGTTCCACATTCCCTCCGTTTTCCGGCAGACAAGCTACGGATCACGACCGCATCAGTCGTGTATGAAAAGCCATCGGAATTTCCCCGAGCCCTTTCCGTATGTCTTTCCAACAGCAGGCAGCGTCGTATTCGTATGAACCGCAGAACGCCCGCCGCCCTGAAAACGGCTCTCCGGACTTCATACACGACAGCCCGGAATAAAAAAGTTCCCGGAATCGCAAATGCGATTCCGGGAACTTTTCATAAGAGAAGCGATGGACTACATCATACCGCCCATGCCGCCGCCCGGCATCGCAGGCATTGCGGGAGCGTCCGACTTCTTCTCGGCCAATACACACTCCGTGGTAAGGAACATCGAAGCGATCGAAGCCGCATTCTCCAACGCCACACGCGAAACCTTGGTCGGGTCGATGATACCCGCTTTGAGCAGGTCCTCATAACGGTCGTCGCGGGCGTTGTAACCGAAGGCGCCTTTGCCCTCCTTCACCTTATTGACAACCACCGAACCCTCGCCGCCGGCATTCGTCACGATCTGACGCAGCGGCTCTTCGATAGCGCGTTTTACGATCTGGATACCGGTCGTCTGGTCTTCGTTGTCGCCCTTGAGCGTCTCCAAAGCCTCCACCGCACGGATGTAAGCGACACCGCCGCCCGGCACGATACCTTCCTCGACGGCAGCACGGGTCGCAGCCAACGCATCGTCCACACGGTCTTTCTTCTCTTTCATCTCGACCTCGGTCGCAGCGCCGACGTACAGCACAGCCACACCGCCGGCCAGTTTAGCCAAACGTTCCTGAAGTTTCTCCTTGTCGTAATCCGACGTAGCGGCTTCGATACCGGCGCGGATCTGCGCCACACGGGCAGCGATAGCGTCCTTCGAACCGGCGCCATCGACAATCGTCGTATTCTCCTTGTTGAGCGTAACCTTCTCCGCCGTACCCAGCACCGAGAGGTTCGCGTCCTCGATCTTCATACCCTTGTCGGTCGAAATGACCGTGGCACCCGTCAGCACGGCGATATCTTCGAGCATCTCCTTGCGGCGGTCGCCGAAGCCCGGAGCCTTGCAAGCGGCGATCTTCAACGTACCGCGCAGCTTATTGACAACCAGTGCGGAAAGTGCCTCGCCATCCACATCTTCGGCGATAATCAGCAGCGAGCGTCCGCTCTGAGCCACCGGCTCGAGCACACCCATCAGCTCCTTCATCGTCGAGATCTTCTTATCGGTAATCAGGATATAGGGTTTGTCCAACTGCGCCTCCATCTTCTCGGTATCGGTGATGAAGTAGGCCGAGATATAGCCACGGTCGAACTGCATACCCTCGACCACATCCACATGGGTTTCGGTACCCTTGGCCTCCTCGACGGTGATGACACCCTCCTTATTGACCTTGCCCATCGCCTCGGCGATCAGCTTGCCGATGGTACCGTCGTTATTGGCGGAAATCGTAGCGACCTGCTCGATCTTCGCGAAATCGGTGCCTACGGTCTGGCTCTGCTTCTTGAGTGAATCCACGACCACACCGACAGCCTTGTCGATACCGCGTTTGAGGTCCATCGGATTGGCTCCGGCGGTCACGTTCTTCAGTCCCACGCCGATCATCGCCTGCGCCAGCACGGTTGCGGTCGTCGTGCCGTCGCCGGCATCGTCGTTGGTCTTCGAAGCGACCTCCTTGACCATCTGGGCGCCCATGTTGGGAATCGCGTCCTCCAGCTCCACCTCCTTGGCGACGGTCACACCGTCCTTGGTCACCTGGGGAGCACCGAACTTCTTGTCGATGATTACGTTGCGTCCTTTGGGACCGAGCGTTACCTTCACAGCGTTCGACAAAGCGTCCACGCCCTCCTTGAGAAGCTCACGGGCTTCCACGTTGTATTTTATCTCTTTTGCCATAATCGTAATTTTTTTAATCCAACCGAACTAATTAAATGATAGCCAGAATATCCTGCTGCTTCATAATCAGGTAATCCGTGCCATCGACGTTGATCTCCTGACCGGCATACTTGCCGTAAAGCACCTGATCGCCGACTTTGACTTCCATCTTGATTTCCGAAGTACCGGGACCAACGGCGATTACTTTGCCTGCCAGCGGTTTCTCCTTCGCCGTATCGGGAATGATCAAACCTCCGGCCGTTTTCTCTTCCGCCGGGTTGGGCAGGATCAACACGCGGTCTGATAATGGTTTTACGTTCATAGTGGTATGATTTTAATTGTTATAAGTTATATTTAACAGTTTTTCAACTTCGCATTTGCGACGATAACTCCAACAAGAGATATGCCAAACGATTTTTGACAGAAAAGTCTGACAAATCGGGCAACAAGACTGTCATTTTGACAAAACGGCAGATACATCATCCTGACACCGTACGTTTCCGCCTCGTCGATACCGCCAGAGAGGGCCGTACGCACAGAATCCGAAAAGAATTTCGCCGTTTTTTTGCACGGACGAAAAAAACCTATTATCTTTGCACTCCGGTTGATCTTCGGTATCGACCGATATGGTGGATGTAGCTCAGTCGGTTAGAGCGTCGGATTGTGGTTCCGAAAGTCGTGGGTTCGAGCCCCATCTTCCACCCGAAAAGGCCTTCTTCGGAAGGCTTTTTTTATAATACACAAATTACCACGCACTTATCATTCAGAGTACATCCCGAAAAGGGAAATATACCGGAGTTCTGCCAAGACATCAAGCCCCGAAACAGGGATCTACAATCCCCGAATAAACCCCATACCTTCGCGATAACCGTCTTTGAAAATAAAGAATACGACAAATATCGCCCGCTTTGAAAACTGGCCCCGATAAAAAGCCGGAATCGTCATTTTATTGAATTTTGGCAGACTTCTCGATTGGCTTTTCGCGTCCCCAGCGCCCCCTACTTCCGCTCGGAGCACATAAACGAAAAAGGCTCGGCAATCATCAGATTACCAAGCCTTTTCATCAGTCGGGGTGACAAGATTCGAACTTGCGACCACACGCCCCCCAGACGCGTACTCTAAACCGGGCTGAGCTACACCCCGAACTCTTTCGGAGTGCAAATATACGAACTTTTGCCTTACAAAAAAATGAAAAGCAAATATTTTTTCACTCTTCGGCAAAAAACCGGCTTAAAATCTCCCGTTATTCCATTCTTACAATGTCAAAGTACGCTCCTTTCGGCCTAAAAAAGTTCTCAACATCAATCTTACCTTGCGTGATTATCCCTCTTTGGAAGCGCAGGCCCCCAACCTTCCGAGGGAAAGGGATTATAAACGTGGAAACAGGTCGCAAGTAAACACCTTCGGATTAGATCCCGCGATCGTCGGATAATGGTGTCATATAGTCGTATATTATCTTACCTTATTATATAATAATTCATAGACGGCCGGCATATTCCTGTTTTTTTCATATCGCATATCGAAACAGATATTCCCACATTTTTTTTGCATAGAAAACTTTTTTGTTTACCTTTGCACCGCTAAAGGTTTCCCAATCGAGGGAAAACGGATAGCACAGGAGGCCCATTCGTCTATCGGTTAGGACGCAAGATTTTCATTCTTGAAAGAGCAGTTCGACTCTGCTATGGGCTACACGACAGCGTTTTAAGCGCATAACGACGGCCGGTAAGGCCGTATGTTGTGTTTTCAGGGCGCTGACGGGGAAACTACAACGAAGGAAGCGGGTTTCGGCCTATTCCGCAGGCGGCCAAGGCCGTCACGAACAAGGCGTCATTTCAACATATGTCGCCGTAAAACTAAAGAACGAAAAAAATTAAAAATAAAAATTAACGATTATGGCAAACCATAAGTCATCCGAGAAGAGAATTCGTCAGACTGTAGCCAAGCGCGCACACAACCGTCTTTTCCACAAGACGGCACGAAACGCCGTGAAAGCACTCCGCAACACGACGGACAAGAGTGCGGCCGAGGCACTTCTCCCGAAGGTTACTTCGATGCTGGACAAGCTGGCCAAGCACAATATCGTGCACAAGAACAAAGCCGGCAACCTGAAAAGTTCGTTGCAGATGCATGTAAACGCCTTGTAAGGGACTGTTATCCAATGCTTAAATTTAAGAGCCGTCAAAATTTGACGGCTCTTCGTTATTTGTATCGCTTTACGGAAATCCTACTTTTTGAATAGCTTTACTGCATTTTGGGCCTTGCTCCGGCGATGCTTTACCCCGAACTTTGACGTATGTTTCAAAATCCGAAAATCGTCCTGTCGCCGACATACGCATACTTGCAGCAAGAGATCCGAAAAATCCCTGCGGGCGACTATCGCATCCTGGAAACTTACTGCGACCGGCGTAATATGGTCCGCAAAATCGAGCTGGCAGGAGGTCGGATTTTCGTCCTGAAACAGTATAAACGCCCGACCCGCCTCAACCAATTCGCCTACACTCTTTTCCGCAAAAGCAAAGCCTGTCGGGCCTACGAATACGCCTTGCGGTTACAACAGTTGGGATTCGAAACCGCCGCCCCGGTCGCTTACCTGGAAATCTCACGTCACGGTCTGTTCCACACGGGGTATTTTCTTTCGGAATTCATCGCCCACCCGTTGCTGAATACCCTGCAGGAAGGAGATGAAGAATCCCGCAAAATTCTGGAGGATTTCGCGGCTTTCATCGTCGAAATGCACGAAAAGGGAGTGTTCAACCTCGACATGAACCCAGGCAACGTATTCTTTTACAAATCCGGCGAAAAATACCGATTCGCACTGATCGACATCAACCGCATCCGGTTTTGCCGCCACCTGACACGCAACGACTGTGTAGAGGTTTTCAAACATCTGGACAACCTTCCGCCTCCGGCCCTCTCGGTCGTACTGGTCCGCTATGCCGAACTGCGCCAATGGAATCCCCAAATTCTGTGCGGAGCCGTCATGCTGCGGCAGGGCGTCAATCTGCCTCGCCGCATCAAAACGGGCTTCCGGTCCCTGTTGTCGCATCTGGGCCTGCGGAAATAGCCCTACTCCTTATCCCGAAATCCCTGGGCTTTGAGCCGGATCTCGCCGCCGTCGGGCGTTACGAGATAGGCTCCCGTATTTTCCGCCGTAATATGTCCGATCACATCGACCCCGCCCATGCGCATCACCCGCTCTTGCAGGGCCAGCGGCACGGTGAACAGCAACTCGTAATCTTCGCCGCCGTTGAGCGCCGCCACGACGGGATCGGTATGAATCTCCTCAGCGAAAGCCGTCGTCTGACGGGCGATAGGGATCCGGTCGAGGTAAATGCGGGCTCCGCATTTCGAGGCTTTACAAATCTGAAGCAGGTCGCTCGCCAAACCGTCCGAAAGGTCGATCATCGACGTAGGGACGATCTTCTCCTCGGCCAACAGCTCGACGATATCCTTGCGGGCGGCAGGCTTGAGGTAGCGTTGCAACAGATATTCGTTTCCTTTGAACTCGGGTTCGGGATCTTTCACCCCCCGCAACACCCGCTTCTCGCGTTCGAGCAGTTGCAGTCCCATGTAGGCTGCCCCCAGGTTGCCCGTAATACAGATCAGGTCGTGAAGCTTGGCGCCGCCGCGATAAACCACCTCCTCCTTGCGGGCCCGTCCGAGCGCCGTCACGTGAATAGCCAGCCCGGTCACCGAAGCCTTCGTATCGCCGCCGACCAGATCGACCTCCATCTCCTCGCAAGCGAATCGAATCCCCGCATACAGGTCGTCCAACGCCTCCACCGAAATCTTGGACGATACCCCGAGCGACACAAGCAACTGCTCGGGACGCCCGTTCATCGCCAGCAAGTCACTGACAGCCACAACAACAGCCTTGTACCCCAAGTGCTTAAGAGGGAAATAGGTCAGATCGAAATCGACCCCTTCGAGCAGCAGATCGGTGGTACAGAGTGTCACTTCGTCGGCCCCCGCCGCAATCACGGCGGCATCGTCGCCCACCCCCCGAAGCGTCGAGGCATTGCGCACGGAAAAAGAATCCGTCAGGTGGTCGATCAGCCCGAATTCGCCGAGCGAGGCGATCTCGGTAGGTTTTTTATCAGCCATAGGAATATTGTTTACAGTCGTATGTACCTCCCGCATACGGATTCTCTTCCCGTGCGGGTTATCGTCGCAGCGAAATTCGAAAAATCTGCGCTATATCTTACAAAGATACCGAAACTTTGTCGTTTTGACAAAAAAAGATTATATTTGTTAGCGTTAAAAAATTCTTAACCGATGCTGAACATTGTTTTATTCGGGGCCCCGGGATGCGGCAAGGGAACGCAGGCGGCGCGGCTCAAAGAGAAATACGGAATCGATCACGTATCGACCGGTAACGTAATTCGGGAAGAAATCGCCCGGGGGACGAAACTCGGCAAAGAGATGGAGTCCTATATCACCACGGGCAGACTCGCTCCCGACCAGGTGGTGATCGACATGATCGCCGACTATATCGCGGCGCACAAACACGCGAAAGGCAACATTTTCGACGGCTTTCCCCGTACGACGCACCAGGCCGAGGAGTTCGACCGGATGCTGTCCGAACAGGGGTTGAAGGTCGATGTCATGATCTACATGGACGTTCCCGAAGAGGAGCTGGTAAAACGCATCCTGCTCCGGGGCAAAGAGTCCGGGCGAGCGGACGACGCTTCGGAGGAGGTGATCCGCGACCGTATCAAAGTATATCACGAACAGACGGCCATCGTCGCGGACTTTTACGCCAAACAGGGAAAATTCGCCGACATCAACGGTCTGGGCACCATGGATGAAGTCTTCGACCGCATCTGTCAGGTCATCGATTCCATTCGGAAGTAACTCCGACCTCATACACATCTATTTCACGGGATTCCTTCGACAGGAATCCCGTTGTTTCATCCTCCTTCCGGAACAAAATTCGCCCCGGAGTCCGCGCAAAACTCGGCTCGCACCGGACACACCGGGCAAACGGCACGCTCCGCCCTCCTTCCGACCGAACGCCCCGGCCCCCGACAACCCCAGTCGGCAAACAGCCAGGCGGCACCGGCACCGAAAATATACCGATATAAATAGATCCTGTCGGCGATAAATAAAAAAGAGGCCTCGCAAGGCGATTTTTACATTATTTTTTGTACCTTTGCATCCGCTAAATGCATATTAATCTAATTAACAAACGATTATGAACAATTACGAAACCGTTTTCATTGTCACGCCGGTCCTCTCCGATGCACAGGTCAAGGAGGTCGCTGACAAATTCCAGGGTGTAATTACCGAAAACGGCGGTCAGATTGTGAACAGCGAGGCCTGGGGCTTGAAGAAGCTCGCCTACCCGATTCAGAAGAAGACCACCGGATTCTACTTCCTGATTGAGTTCACCGGTGAAGGCTCGATCGTCAACACCCTCGAAACGCAGTATCGCCGCGACGAGCGGATCATCCGTTTCTTAACTTTCAAGCAGGACAAGTATGCCGTAGAGTACTCGGAGAAACGTCGTGCGAAACTTTCTAACAAGCAGGAGGAGTAAACCATGGCACAGGAAAACAACAACCAGTCTGAAATCAGATACCTCAACCCCGTTTCGGTTGACGTCAAGAAGAAGAAGTACTGCCGTTTCAAGAAACTCGGCATCAAGTACGTGGATTACAAGGACGGCGAGTTCCTGAAGAAGTTCCTCAACGAGCAGGGCAAGATTCTGCCCCGCCGCCTGACGGGTACTTCGCAGAAGTTCCAGAAGAAGGTAGCGCAGGCCGTGAAACGTGCCCGCCACCTCGCGATCCTGCCCTTCGTAACCGATTGTATGAAATAATAAAGAGGAGGAGAGAACATGGAAGTAATTCTTATCAAAGATATGGAGAAGCTGGGCTACGCCAACGACATCGTGAACGTGAAGCCCGGTTACGCAAATAACTACCTGATCCCCCAGGGTTACGCGAAGGCAGCTACCGCAGCCGCGAAGAAGATCCTCGCGGAGAACCTCAAGCAGCGTGCCCACAAGGATGCCAAGATTCTGGCCGACGCACAGGCACTGGCCGAGAAGATCGCCAACCTGCCGCTGGTAATCGCTGCCAAGGCAGAGGAGGGACGCATCTTCGGTGCGATCACCGCTGCCGACCTCGCCGAGGCTTTGGCTGCCAAAGGAATCGAAATCGACCGTAAGACCATCGCCGTGGAGAACATCAAGACCCTCGGCGAATACGAGGCCGTCGCCAAGATCCACCGCGATGTCAAAGCGACGATCAAATTTACGGTAACCGCAGAGGAGTAATCCCCAGCCTCCGTTTCAATCGAAAAGGCCGATCGTACAGATCGGCCTTTTTCGTCGGATCGCCCGAAAGAAAGACCGCCCCCGCATGCCCCCCTCCTTCGCGGAATCCGGAAATATCGATCGGCAAAAACAAAAAAATCGCTACCTTTGCAAATGGCTGCGGCCCCGGACGACGAAGGTGGCCGCGTCAAACTGACGCAAGGAGAATCCGATCACGGAGAAATTCACGCTTCGGAGCAATGCACGGTCGGGAACATAGCGTACCAACTCCGCAGAAAGACCCTGCACGACTCGCCTCGCATATGAGGTATTGTCCGGACCGAAACCCAAATGTACGAACACCGCACGCATAAACACGAAATCGTCCCCGCTCATACCGGCATCGACGAAAAAACGCACTCATGTACCTGAAAAAACTGTCGCTCATCAATTTCAAGAACATCCGGGAAGAGAATCTCGAATTCCGGCCCGGCATCAACTGCTTCGTGGGCGACAACGGAGCGGGCAAAACCAACGTGATCGACGCGGTCTATTTCCTTTCGATGTGCAAGTCGTCGCTGGCGATGACCGACGGGCAGAACATGCGCCACGGCAGCGACTTCTTCCTGCTCGACGGCCAGTACCTCACCGACGAAGGCCGCAGCGAGAGCGTCGTGTGCGCCTTCGCCCGCAAAGGAGGCAAAACCCTCAAGCGCAACGGCAAGGAGTACGAACGACTCTCGGACCACGTGGGATTGATCCCGGTGGTGATCGTCTCCCCGGCCGACACGATGCTCATCAGCGATGCCGCCGACGAACGCCGCCGCTACCTGAACGGTTTTATCTCCCAGTTGGACCGTGCTTATCTGCAGGCTCTGGTACGCTACAACGCCGTATTGGGCGAACGCAACCGCCTGCTCAAAATCTCGCGGGACGAACAGATGCTCTGCATATACGACCGTCAGCTGGTCGAACAGGGAGGCATCATCCACCGCAAACGCAGCGAAATCGCAGCTCTGCTCGAACCCGAAGTCGCCCGATACTACCGCCACCTCTCCAGCGACCGCGAACAGGTGACGCTCGAATACCGCTCGGAGCTGAACGACACCCCCTTCGAAGAGTTGCTGCTCAAGTCCCGGGAAAAGGATTTCGTCAACGGATTCACCACTGCGGGCATCCACCGCGACGACCTGGTACTCCACATCGGCGGCTATCCCCTGCGCAAATACGGTTCGCAGGGACAGCAAAAATCGTTTCTGATCGCTCTCAAACTCGCCCAATATGCCCTGGTCGCCCAAGCCAAAGGGGAAAAACCGATCCTGCTGCTGGACGACCTCTTCGACAAACTCGACGCCGGGCGGGTCGAACAGCTCATCCGGCTGGTCGGGGACGACGGTTTCGGACAGATCTTCATCACCGACTGCAACCCGACGCGTCTGCGCACCATTCTGGACAAAACAGGTGACGACTACTCGCTCTTCACGGTCGAAAACGGAGGAATCGTGCGATGAAACGAAGCAAGACGGTCACCGTCGGCGAACTGCTCGACGAATTTTTCCAGCGTCCTTACGTCGCCGCCAAAGTCGCCGAAGGACGGCTGCGCGACACCTGGCGCGAGATCGTCGGTCCGGCAGCCGACGCCGAAACCACCGAGCTGCGGCTCGAAAATCACATTCTGCACGTCCGCATCCGTTCGAGCATTCTGCGCAACGAACTTTTCTACCAGCGCGAAGCCTTGGGCGCCGAAATCAACCGCCGCTCGAAAATCCGACTGGTCAATGCGGTCATCATCCGGTGAAATTCATCTTTTCTTCGTGGCGGCTCTACAATTCTCGGCAGATATTGGCATTATTCAAAGAAAAAATGTATTTTTGCACGTTAGAAGCGAAAATTCAAACTAAAACTGCATATTTCTATGACAAAGCAAAACGAGCAGGAAGCACTCGGCACAGCGATGAATAAAACCGAGATGTTTTTCGAGAAAAACAGCAAATCGATGATCATCGCGCTGCTGGCCCTCTTCGTACTCGCCGCAGCCATCTTCGGCTATCGACAGTTGATCTCACAGCCCCGCGAGCGTAAGGCGGCCGAGATGATCGCTCAGGCCCAGTACCGGTTCGAATCGACCACGCCCGAATACCAGCTGGCTCTCGAAGGCGATGCCAACGGCCCCGGCTTCCTCGATGTCATCGACCAGTACGGTTCCACGCGTGCGGGCAACCTGGCCAAGCACTATGCCGGCATCTGCTACCTGCGTTTAGGCGACTTGGACAACGCGGCCACCTACCTGGCAAAATACAAACCGGCCAAAGGCATTCCCGCAGAGATCGTCAATGCCCAGAACATAGGTCTGCAGGGCGATATCGCCGTCGAGAAGGGCGATTATGCCGCAGCGATCAAACTGTTCGAGAAGGCAGCCAAGGTTTCGGACAACAACCTGACGGCCCCGATGTACCTGCGTAAAGCGGCTCTGGCAGCCAATGCCATGGGCAACAAAGAGCAGGCGCTCGGATTCGCCCAGCGGATTCAAAACGAATTCCCTGCATCGGCCGAAGCACAGAATGCAGAAAAACTGATGGGCACGATCCAGCAATAACGCGAAACACCCGAATCCAAGCATGTCAACCAAGCATCACAACCTTTCGCAGTTGGACGCCCCGCTGCCGTCGGCAGCCGATATGAAGTTCGGCATCGTCGTAGCGGAGTGGAACCGGGAAATCACGGAAGCCCTGCTCGAGGGAGCGGTCCAAACCCTCCGCAGCGCCGGATGCAGCGACCTGAATATTCAGATCAAATATGTCCCCGGCACTTTCGAGCTGACTCTCGGTACCCAGTTTTTCGCCGAATATACGGACGTGGATGCGGTGATCGCTCTGGGCTGCGTCGTTCAGGGTGAAACCCGCCATTTCGATTTCATCTGCCAGGGCGTGACACAGGGTATCACCCAGTTGCAGATACAGTGGAATATGCCTGTAGCATTCGGTATCCTGACGGTGAACGACCAGCAACAGGCATTCGACCGGGCGGGCGGAAAATACGGAAACAAGGGCAATGAAGCGGCAGCGGCGGCCATTCAGATGGTCAAGCTGCAAACCGACATGGAAGCTGCATCGCCCAATACGGTTCCCGACCGTAAAAACATCAATTAAGCGAATTTTTCTTGTATAAAAGTATTTTTCCGATTCAGCCGGACTTGTAAAGAAGTCCGGCTGAATTTTTTATGAAATCGGACGTTTGAATAAGCGAAGACCGCGATTACCACCTATTCTATGCTGAATGAAATATTGGAATCCCTCTCAGATTTATTGTGAATATGCCTTAAACAAGCTATTAAAATCGTCGAAGGAATAGTAACCCGATAGGCCGGCGAAGCAAAATCCAAAGCCATCCAAGCAGCAGTAATCGCCCATGCAATAGGACCTAACGGGACCATAACAACTCGCCCACTCGCATATCGTATCACCAACCTTACTCCCATATGACTAAGCCAACTACTGAAAGACATCAAAATGAGCTCCGTCATTTGATCCGGGTAATGAGTAAATTCTTCCACATATTTTTTCATCTCTTCTACCGACTGTTCTCCGGAAGCATTTTGTTTTGCAATCTGCTCCAACATTTTATCTGCGACAGTCTTAAGAAGCGCGGCTTCCATTATTTCGACTGTATCAGTATCACTTTTAGCAATACCGACTGTTTTGCACACATCTTTCAGTATCTCTCGGTACGGGACTCCATGCCCCCGTATTATATTGGCAATCGTATTTCCTCCGAAACGTTGGTATTCGTCCACGATTTCAGGCAACAGTTTCTTCATGTCGTGCGGATAATACACGGCATACGATGCTCTTGCAGACAACCTCTCCGTATAACGCTTCTTATGATCCTTAGGATCAAAGACTAAAACATCCGCTAACAATCTCAATTGTTCATTACTGCAGTCTGTCAGAAAAGATAAATCACTATTATTCATAATTTAGCAATACGTCTCACCGACTCCTATAAGAAAACTCTATACAAAAAAGAAAGTGTGGAGTCGTTCGTTTATCTGGCAGGAGGCTCTGGTAAGCCCAAGTACAAATAAACAATACCCCACACCGAATAGTCTATATCTGGATAATGATATATAACTACGCACGGTGATGAGTGTCGTATTGCCTATCCTTGTACTTTGAAATTTACCAGATTTCCTGCCAAGGATTAGCGAAACACTTTCACTAAACTAATATGTCGCCGCCCATACGGGCAGGCAGGGCAAAGTTAGAAAATGTTTTTCAAATACGAACACCACGCGGGGTATTGTACGGACAAATTTCGCACGAAAGTTCCGGAAAATCAAGATTGACCCGACGAAAAGTTTATCGTTATTTGGGAACATATACACCTGAATTCAGAAACGGGAGAAGCGATAAAAAAACACGGGACGATGCCCGTAAAGAAGAACTCAAAAAGACGACCGAAGAACAGCGTAGGAAATCTATACTAAAGAAATACAGGGAACCACGAAAACAACGACCGGAAAAACGGGATGCAGGGGGGGGGAAATCCAATGCCGCTTATCCGGTGACAAACAGTAAGTATTTATACTACTTTTCACGAAAAGAATCCGGGAGGTTTGAACATCCCGACAATTATTTTTACTTTTGTGGACTACTGAAACGCATAATCTTAAAATCAAATAACGAACTCGTATGGTAGATATTTTTGAACGCCTCGAAAAGAATGCCGGAGGCCCTATCGGTATGTACATGGGTTATGCCCACGGGTATTTCGCATTCCCCAAACTCGAAGGAGAAATCGGTCCCCACATGACCTTTCGGGGACAGAAGATGCTGAACTGGAGCCTGAACAACTACCTGGGCCTGGCTAATCACCCCGAAGTGCGCGAAGCCGACGCCAAAGGTGCCGCCGAATTCGGCATGGCTGCCCCGATGGGCGCCCGCATGATGAGCGGTCAGACCAAATACCATGAACAGTTGGAGCGCGAACTGGCAGAGTTCGTCGGCAAACCCGACGCCTTCCTGCTGAACTTCGGCTATCAGGGCATGATCTCGATCATCGACTGCCTCCTCACCCCGCGCGACGTGGTGGTCTATGATGCCGAGGCACACGCCTGCATCATCGACGGCCTGCGCATGCACAAGGGCAAGCGTTTCGTATATGGCCATAACGACATGGCGTCGCTGCGCCTGCAACTCAAGCACGCTACGGAACTGGCGGAGCAGCAGAACGGCGGCGTACTCGTCATCACCGAAGGCGTATTCGGCATGAAGGGCGACCTGGGCAAACTGGACGAGATCGTGGCGATGAAGAAAGATTTCAATTTCCGCCTGCTGGTCGATGACGCCCACGGCTTCGGCACGATGGGTCCCCACGGACGGGGCACGGCCGCTCACTTCGGCGTCGTGGACGGTGTGGATGTGCTGTTCAACACCTTCGCCAAGTCGATGGCCGGCATCGGAGCCTTCGTCTGCGGTCCCCGCTGGCTTATCAACCTGCTGCGCTACAACATGCGTTCGCAGCTCTACGCCAAGTCACTCCCGATGCCGATGGTGATCGGCGCGTTGAAGCGTCTGGATCTGATCCGCAAGCACCCCGAATACCAGGAGAAGCTCTGGGAAATCACCCGTGCCCTGCAAGGCGGACTGAAGGAGAACGGATTCGAGATCGGTGTAACCCAGTCGCCCGTAACTCCCGTCTATATGAAAGGCGGCATCCCCGAAGCGACCAACCTGATCGTCGATCTGCGCGAGAAACACAACCTCTTCTGCTCGGTAGTGGTCTATCCGGTGATCCCGAAGGGCGAAATCATCCTGCGCCTGATCCCGACGGCAGCCCACACGCTCGACGACGTGAAGTTCACGATCGAGGCGTTCAAAGCCATCCGCAACAAGCTCGAAAGCGGCTTCTACCGCGACAAACCGATGCCGATGAAAGCCGACGAAGGATTTTCGGTGCGTTAAACCGCCCTGTCCCATAAAAAAATCCCCGCTGTAAAAACAGCGGGGATTTTTCACGAATACGAGTATCTCTACCCGACAAAAGCGCTTCGCCTTTAGTTTTTGAAGGTCAGGCCATCGGCGTCGGCATCGATGACGATCGGATGCTCGCGATTGACATCACCCGCCAAAATCCGCTTCGACAGATCGTTCACCACGTAACGCTGAATCGTACGCTTGACAGGACGTGCGCCGTACAACGGATCGTAACCTATGCGGGCGATCCACTCTTTCGCCTTCTTCGTATAGTCGAGCTCGATGTTGTTTTCCTTCAGCAGCTTGCGGACTATATTCATCTGAATATCGACGATCCGCCCGATGTCTTCGTGCGTCAGCGGCTCGAACATCACGATCTCGTCGATACGGTTCAGGAACTCGGGCTTGAGCTGCATCTTCAACTGCTCGATCACCTCCAGACGCGTCTTTTCGACCACTTCCGGCGAAATTTTATTGCCGTCGAAAGCCGGAGCGAAATTCTCCTGAATGACCTGTGCCCCCATGTTGGAGGTCATGATGATAATCGTATTGCGGAAATCGACCGTACGCCCCTTGTTATCGGTCAGCCGTCCGTCGTCGAGCACCTGCAGCAAGATGTTGAACACGTCGGGATGCGCCTTCTCGATCTCATCGAGCAGCACGACCGAATAAGGCTTGCGCCGCACAGCCTCGGTCAGTTGTCCGCCCTCGTCGTAACCGACATATCCCGGAGGCGCACCGACCAGACGCGATACGCTGTGACGCTCCTGGTACTCGCTCATGTCGATACGGGTCAGCATGTTGTCGTCGTTGAAGAGGAACTCGGCCAGCGCCTTCGCCAGCTCGGTCTTACCTACACCCGTCGTACCCAGGAAGATGAACGAGCCGATCGGCTTGCGGGGATCGTTCAGTCCGGCCCGCGAACGGCGCACGGCATCCGACACAGCGGCAATGGCCAAATCCTGACCGACTACGCGGCGATGCAACTCCTCCTCCATGTGGAGCAGCTTCTCACGCTCGGAAGCCAGCATACGCGAAACGGGAATCCCCGTCCAGCGGGATACCACCTCGGCCACATCCTCGGCATCGACCTCCTCCTTGATCATCGCCCCGCTGGCCGAAGCCGCACGGAATTCGTCCTGAAGAGCCGCGATCTGCTTCTCGGCCTCCTGAATCTTGCCGTAACGAATCTCGGCCACACGGCCGTAATCGCCCTGCCGTTCGGCCTGCTGAGCCTCGATCTTCAGGTGTTCGATCCGGTCCTTGTTCTCCTGGATCTTCTTCAGCACGTCCCGTTCGCCTTCCCACTTGGCACGAAGCTCGGCGCGTTTGGCCCCCAGCTCCTCGATCTCATGGGTCAGTTGCTCGACACGCTCCTTGTCGTTCTCGCGGCGGATCGCCTCGCGCTCGATCTCGAGCTGACGTACCCGACGATCCAGCACATCGATCTCCTCCGGCACGGAGTTCATCTCCAGGCGGAGTTTCGAAGCCGCCTCGTCGATCAGGTCGATCGCCTTATCGGGCAGGAAACGGGAGGTGATGTAGCGCTGCGAAAGTTCGACGGCCGCAACGATCGCCTCGTCCTTGATCCGCACCTGATGGTGGTTCTCGTAACGATCCTTCAGTCCGCGCAGGATCGAAATCGCATCCTCGGCCGTCGGTTCATCGACCATGACTTTCTGAAAACGACGCTCGAGCGCCTTGTCCTGCTCGAAATATTTCTGGAACTCGTCGAGCGTCGTAGCACCGATCGTACGCAGCTCACCGCGCGCCAGGGCCGGTTTGAGAATATTGGCGGCATCCATCGCACCCGACGACTTGCCGGCTCCGACCAACGTATGAATTTCGTCGATGAAGAGCAATATCTCGCCCTCGCTGGCGGTCACCTCCTGCACGACGGCCTTCAGACGCTCCTCGAACTCACCCTGGTACTTGGCCCCGGCGATCAGCGCGCCCATGTCGAGCGAATAGATCACCTTCGAGCGCAGGTTCTCCGGCACGTCCCCGTTCACGATCCGGTGGGCGATACCCTCCGCAATGGCCGTCTTACCCACGCCGGGTTCTCCGACCAGCATCGGATTGTTTTTGGTACGGCGCGAAAGAATCTGCAATACACGGCGAATCTCCTCGTCGCGGCCGATGACCGGATCGAGCTTGCCGCTGCGGGCCATCTCGTTCAGATTGATCGCATACTTGCCCAGGGCATCGAACTCCTGCGACGCCGTCTGCGAATCGACGGTCGCCCCCTTGCGGAACACCCGAATCGCCTCGAGCAACTCCTTTTCAGTCGCCCCGGCGCCTTTCAGCAGATCGGCGGCAGTACCCCGCTCGGCGATCAGTCCCAGCAGCAGATGCTCTACCGAAGCGTACTTGTCCCCGAAATTCTTGGTAAAATCGACGGCACGCTGGATTACTTTGGTCGTATCCTGCGAAAAGAACTGTTCGCCGCCTCCCGAAACATGGGGCAGCCCCCGCACGGCCCGCTCCACTTCGCCGCGCAGTCCCCGCACGTTTACGCCGACACGCCCCAGCAGAAATACCGACAGCGAATCGTCCTCGCGCACGAGCACATTGAGCAGATGCAGCGGTTCGACGGCCTGATTGCCCTGCTCCCTGGCAAGAGACACCGCAGCCTGCAGCGCCTCTTGCGCCTTAATAGTTAAAGAATTAATGTTCATAGTGCATTATATTATTTTCAATTCATTTCTTTGACTTACCTATCGCAAAATATCTGCCAAGTCTGCAACTTCTGCCGTCCTGTCCGATTTTGTCATATCCCGGACAACATCGTAATGACAAAATGGCTACCTTTGCAGGACAAAACCAAATTATCTAATCAGACAGAATGAAAAAACTTATCCTCGCCATTACGGCATCGCTCTGCATCGCGACTCTGATCTCTTCATGCAACAACCTGGGCATCAACGCTCCGAAAATGGATTCCGACGAAGCGACGCAACTCATCGTCGAAACTCTCGAAAAGAATATCAACTTCGACGAGTGGAAAATATATGAAATCCGCTGGATGGAGGCGGACGAGCTGGAGAATAACCTGACAGTTTTATTCGTCGAAATGGTAAACAAGGCCGGCGACTGTTTCTCGCAGACCTTCACGCTCTCCGGTCCCGGCAAAGGCAACATCTCCGACCTGAACGAAGCAGGCGGGCTGCGAGGGAAACTCGATTTCGAAAAAGTCAAAGGCCTGACTCCGGCCTCGATCAACGTCGAAGCCATCCGCAAACAGTACGAAGAGGCCAAAGCCATGATCCCCGAAAACTATACGTTCAAGAGCATCGGCGACTACCTGATTCAGGAAACGGTTCCTTCGGGCAACGAATTCCTCGACCGAAATAAAACGTTCGGCGAAGTGAAAGCAGAGTTCAGTATGAACATAACCGAAAACGGCAAGGAGATCGTCGAAAGCGCCGGCAAGAAATCGGTCCAGTATTACGAAGTCACCTTCAATGTGCTGCCCGACGGATCGGTTCAGATGGAAGAGTAAGGCAACCTGCGGCGACACACTGCGAAAGACGGGAGTTTCGGCTTCCGTCTTTCTTTATTCTTGAGGCATACTCGCACCGAAGCGAGTCACCTGCGAAAATTACCGAACAGATCGCCGGTGCGGGAAACGGATTTTCGAAAACGATACACCGCGCTTCATTCCGCCTATTCCACCCGACAAAGTGCAAATAAATTTGGCGCAGCACCCGGCTTTCACTATCTTTGCAGAAGATAGGAAGCGCCTCGGAAATCTTCGAAAATAAATTTTCCCGATTTCGCCCGGCTTTCACTATCTTTGTTCCGCCATGAGTGATTTTATCGTCAGCGCACGCAAATACCGCCCCGCCACTTTCTCTTCGGTCGTGGGGCAGAAGCACATTACCTCGACCCTGAAGAACGCGATCGAACGCGGCCAACTGGCCCACGCCTACCTCTTCTGCGGGCCGCGCGGCGTGGGCAAGACGACCTGCGCCCGCATCTTCGCCAAGGCGATCAACTGCCTGCATCCCGAAGGGGCAGAAGCCTGCAACGCGTGCGAATCGTGCCGCAGCTTCAACGACGGGCGCTCGCTCAACATCCACGAGCTAGACGCCGCGTCGAACAACTCGGTCGAGGACATCCGCTCGCTCATCGAACAGGTGCGCATCATCCCGCAGGTGGGACGCTACTCGGTCTTCATCATCGACGAGGTCCACATGCTCTCGGCGGCCGCCTTCAACGCCTTCCTCAAGACGCTCGAGGAGCCGCCCGCACACGCCATCTTCATCCTGGCGACCACCGAAAAACACAAGATCATCCCTACGATCCTCTCCCGCTGCCAGATCTACGACTTCAACCGCATCCGCGTCGAGGACTCCGTGGAATACCTCAAATACATCGCCTCGCAGGAGGGAATCACCGCCGACGACGAGTCGCTCAACCTGATCGCACAGAAAGCCGACGGCGGCATGCGCGACGCCCTGTCGATGTTCGACAAGGCCGTTTCGTTCTGCGGGCAGGAACTCCGCTATCAGGAGGTGGCCCAGACGCTCAACGTATTGGACTACGACACCTACTTCAGCATGACCGAAACGCTCCTGTCGGGCAACTATGTCGAGGCGCTGCTCTCTTTCGACAACGTGCTCGCGCGGGGATTCTCCGGCCAGACTTTCATGGCAGGACTCAACCGCCACCTGCGCGACCTGCTGGTGGCCCGCAACGAGCCTTCGCTCCGGCTGCTGGAATTTACCGGTACGCTGATGGAACGATACCGGACGCAGGCGGCCGCCTGCCCTCCCGAATTTCTTTTCGGCGCCATATCGCTGCTCACGGACCTCGACGGCAAAATCAGGCAATCGTCCAACCAACGGCTGCTCGTCGAACTGGGACTGATGAAGATCGCCGGTCTCGGTCAAAAAAAAAATAACCCCGTCGATCCCGTAAATCTTCCGTTGCCGGAACTGGTTCGGACCGCCCCCGCGCAATCCGCACCGGCCCGTCCGCAATCGACACAACAGACGGCTCCCGCGCCCGCTCCTCAACCGGCTACGGTCCAACGGCCGACGGCTGCGACGGCAGAATCTTCGCCCGGAATCGCGGCATCCGCTCCGGCTGCAACGCCTGCGGCAAAAGCCGCAGCCGATCCCGCACCTCCGGCGACATCGGCCGCTGCCCGTACATCCGCAATGCCGACGCCGTCCATTCAGCCGGTCCCGGAACGAACGCAGGCCGCAGCAACGCCGGTTTCGACACAACCGCAAACGGCGCGTCCCCGTCCCGTACAGTCCAGACTCGCATCGGGAATCTCCATTTCGGCGCTGATAAACGATGCAGCCCCGGAACCGGATACAGAAACCGCCGTGCATGCCGCAGCACCCCAGCCGGTCATCGACCCGCTCAGCGCCGAAAAACTCGAAACGACCCGTGAAAAAATCCTCACGCTCGTCCGCGAGATGCGTCCGCGCTTCGTCGCGGCGTTCGAACGGATGCAATTTCAGGGACACGTGATCCGTATCGCAGTTCCGTCGGAAGCCCTGCGCGAAGAGATCCTGCGCAACAAAACCGAACTGCTGCTCCGCATCGCCGAAACGTCCGGCGTGCAGGGTATGCTGGAGCTCGACGTCACGATCAACGAAGAGATCCGGGCCGCCCGCCCGATCAAACTCGAAGACCGGGTCAAGTATATGACCGAAAAAAATCCTCTGCTGGCCGAGTTGCGCCGGGCGCTCGACCTGGAGGTAGAATAAAGCATAAAGTAAAACCAAATACACAAATGGCAATTAAGAACTTTGTCGAAGAATTGGAATGGCGCGGTATGATTCACTCGATCATGCCGGGCACACAGGAACAACTTCAGAAAGAGATGTCTACAGCTTACGTGGGCATCGACCCGACGGCGGATTCGCTGCACATCGGACACTTGGTGAGTGTAATGATCCTCAAGCACTTCCAGATGTGCGGACACCGTCCGATCGCTCTGGTGGGCGGCGCGACGGGCATGATCGGCGACCCCAGCGGCAAATCGCAGGAGCGCAACCTGCTCGATGAAAAGACCCTCCGCCACAACCAGGAGGCGATCAAGAAACAGCTCGCCAAGCTGCTCGATTTCGAATCGGACGCTCCCAACGCGGCGATGCTGGTGAACAACTACGACTGGATGAAGGGAATCACCTTCCTGGATTTCATCCGCGACATCGGCAAGCTGATTACCGTGAACTACATGATGGCCAAAGATTCGGTAAAGAAACGCTTCAACGGCGAAGGCGAAGGGATGTCGTTCACCGAATTCACCTACCAGCTCGTGCAGGCCTACGACTTCCTGCACCTGTACGAAACCGTAGGTTGTAAACTGCAGCTCGGCGGCGCCGACCAGTGGGGCAACATCACCACCGGCACGGAGCTGATCCGCCGCAAGGCCGGCGGCGAGGCTTTCGCCCTCACCTGCCCGCTGATTACCAAAGCCGACGGCACCAAGTTCGGCAAGACCGAGAGCGGCAACGTATGGCTCGACCCGCGTTATACGTCGCCTTACAAGTTCTACCAGTTCTGGCTCAACACCAGCGACGAGGACGCCAAGCGCTACATCAAGATCTTCACGCTGCTCGATAAACAGACCATCGACGACCTGATCGCCGAACACGACGCAGCCCCTCACCTGCGAATCCTGCAAAAACGGCTGGCGCAGGAGGTTACCGTGATGATCCACTCTCAGGAGGAGTACGAAAAAGCGGTCGAGGCATCGAACATTCTCTTCGGCGGGGCTACCTCCGAAGCGCTTCGCAAACTCGACGAACAGACCCTGCTGCAGGTTTTCGAAGGAGTCCCGCAATACAAAATCGCCCGTGCGGAACTGATCGGGCTGCCCTTCATCGAGCTGTGCGCCGAGCGGAGCGATATCTTCCCCTCGAAGGGCGAATGCCGCAAGATGGTACAGGCCGGCGGCGTGAGCCTCAACAAGGAGAAGGTGGCCGACCCCATGCGTGCAATCGCCGAAAGCGACCTGATCGACGGGAAATACCTGCTCGTACAGAAAGGCAAGAAAAACTACTACCTGGTAATCGCCGAATAAGATGGAATACCGTATCGTTTTGAACCGGATGGAGTTCCGGGCTTTCCACGGCTGTTACGACCTGGAACAGCAAGTGGGCAACCGCTTCACGGTCGATCTGGAGATCACGGCCGAGCTGGGGGAAGTGGCGAGCGAGGACTGCGTGGAAAAAGCGGTCAATTACCTGTTGGTTTACGAAACCGTACGCGAACAGATGCGCGTCACCCAGCGCACGATCGAACGCGTGTCGATGAACATCATGGATGCCCTCTATGCCCGGTTTCCGCAAATCCGCCATATCCGCTGTACGGTTTCGAAGCTGGCGCCCCCGCTGGGCGGGAAGCTCGAAAAAGTGAGCGTCGTGCTGGAGAAATAAACCACACTGCGACAACGAATAAAGCGAGAGGAATCGATTCCTCTCGCTTTATTTTTCTTCCCGACGGAATAATCACAACCGCTCGAAAACGATCCGTCCGTAATACTTTACCGAGCCTGCTTCTGTTGCGAGAACCTTCCACACCATTCGCCGCTCGCAAATTTCCGACACCGTAAGCCGTGCCGGAATAAATCCGTAATCCACAGTTATCCGTCTTCCTGTCAGACTCCAGGCAAAATGCTCCCCGTTATCGGCCACACCCCGTCCATCGTGTTCGAAAGTCATAATCCCCAAAGCATGGGCACATCACAGGCTCCATCGTCGTCCGAATCATCCCAATCGTAATCCGGCTCCTCGACCGCACGCCACCTACCCAAGATATTTTCGGCATCGATCGCTTCCTCCCGGATGCCCTTGTCACATGCGAAAAGTGCCAACGAGAGCAAAGCAAACAATGTAACAAGACACAGATAAAATCTTCGCCCCCTCTATAATACAGACAATAAATAACGTCCGATCGACAAATTCTTCGAAGGGGTCTGAAATTCCCCCGTCGTTCTTCTTTGCGTTACGCCACCGAGCAGGGGATTCCCAGCGCCTCGACCCGGGCAGCGATCGCCTGCAAATCTTCGCGGGGGACTTTCTGCAAGGTTTTGCACGGAGTGTCGCGGTCGAGCGAATAGACCATCACCTGACGGGGCCGGATCTCTTCGACCAGCTTCAACCAGGCCGCGACCTCCCGCTCGGTCGTGTTATCCACCGTGCGGCCCTCGCACTCGCCCCGCAGGAACATCGTCTGCAGGATCATCTGCCCGTCGAACAGTTTCATGTTCTTCACCACCTCAGCCACCGAATAGGTCCCGCACGGGTTATTGATGAGCCGAACCGTATCGTCGAAAGCGGAATCGAGTTTCAGGATGTTGTTATCGACCCGACGCAAGGCCCGGCGCACGCTCTCGCGGCCGATCTGCGTCGCATTGCTCAACACCGAAATCCGCGCCGAAGGGCAAATTTCGTCCCGCAAGACGATCGTATCGTCGATGATCGCCTCGAAATCGGGGTGCATCGTCGGCTCGCCGTTACCGGCGAAAGTAATCACGTCGGGCGGCGTACCTTCGGAAACCATCTGACGCAGGGTCGCTCCGAGCATGGTACGCACGTCCTCGCGCGAATTGAACCGGCGGGCGCCCGGATGTTCGGCATTCCAGCCGCATTCACAATAAATGCAATCGAAGCTACACAACTTCGATTGAGTGGGTAACAGATTGACACCCAAAGACAGACCCAATCTGCGGGAATGGATCGGGCCGAAAATAATATCGCTATACAGTGCAGTCATATTGACAAAATTAGAAAATATTCTCTTCTTTGCACAAATATTGCTCCCTTTTTATACGTTAATAGAAAAACGGCATGCAACGGGACCTCCGAAAAACGAATTCGGTCCGAATCGGGAACACGATCGGCCCAAGGCCCCGACGCATGAATCGTCCAACCGAAAACCAATGAAACGACACCTTATGAAGCATAAATTCGGCTTACTTCCCAAAGTGCTCCTGGCTATCGCGCTGGGCATCGTATTCGGCCTCTTCGTTCCCGAGTGGTTCACCCGAATCGCATTGACCTTCAACAACATTTTCGGCAATTTTCTGAACTTCGTCATCCCGCTGCTGATCCTGGGCCTCGTGGCTCCGGGCATCGCCGACCTGGGTAGCAAGGCAGGACGGCTGCTGGTAATCACCGCAGCCCTGGCCTATGCCTTTACCCTGTTTTCGGGATTCGGAACTTTCTTCACAAGTTTCGGGATATTACCCCGGCTATTGGGCGGTACGGAGATGAGCGCCCCGGGAGAAACCGCCGCAACACCCATGCAACCGTTCTTCACGGTCGAAATGCCCCCGTTGATGGGCGTGATGACCGCCCTCATTCTCGCCTTCGTGCTGGGACTGGGCATGGCTTACATCCACAGCGACAAGCTCAAGGGCATGATGGATGATTTCAAACTCATCATCGAGCGTGTCATCTCGAAGGTCATCATCCCGCTGCTGCCCTTCTACATCTTCGGCATCTTCCTCTCGATGACTCAGTCGGGGCAGGTATCGGGTATTCTGGGCATTTTCCTCAAGTTGATCGTGATTATCTTCGTGATGACGGTCGTCCTGCTGCTGATCCAGTTCTCGATCGCGGGCCTCGTGGCAAGGCAGAATCCGTTGAAGATGCTCCGCACGATGATGACCGCCTACATGACGGCCCTCGGTACGCAATCGTCGGCAGCCACGATCCCCGTGACGCTGGCACAGACGGTCAAAATCGGCGTCCGCCCCGAAGTGGCGGGATTCGTCGTCCCGCTCTGCGCCACGATCCACCTCTCGGGCTCGATGATGAAGATCGTCGCCTGCTCGCTCGCGGTGATGATGCTCTCCGGGCTGGACGTTTCGATGGGCACCTACTCGGGTTTCATCCTGCTGCTGGGTATCACGATGATCGCCGCACCGGGCGTACCGGGCGGAGCCATCATGGCTGCGATCGGATTGCTGGAGTCGATGCTCGGGTTCGACGAAAATATGATCGGACTGATGATCGCCACCTACATTGCCATGGACAGTTTCGGTACGGCGACCAACGTAACGGGCGACGGTGCGATCGCGGTGATCGTAAACGCCATCGACAGCCGAATGGTTCGCGGGGAAAAACGATAAACCTACTGTTAATATTTTCACATTCGAAAAAAAATCTTTAACTTTGCGAGCATCGTTCATAAACGAACAACCGCTGTCAAGTGAAATAAGAGGATTAATTAAATCAATAATTATGGCTAAAATCAATTTGAAACAGTACGGCATCACGGGTACTACGGAAGTAATCTACAACCCGTCGTACGACGAACTCTACCGCGAGGAGACCCGCAAGGGCCTGCGCGGTTATGAAAAGGGTCAGGTAACCGAAATGGGTGCCGTGAACGTGATGACCGGCGTTTACACGGGTCGTTCCCCGAAAGACAAGTTCTTCGTCATGGACGAAACCACCAAAGATACTATTTGGTGGACCTCGCCCGAATACAAGAACGACAACAAACCGGTGACGAAGAAGACCTGGAAGGAGCTGAAAAAGATCGCTGTCGAAGAGTTGTCGAACAAGAAGCTCTTCGTCGTGGACACGTTCTGCGGAGCCAACGAGAACACCCGTCTGAAGATCCGCTTCATCATGGAGGTCGCTTGGCAGGCGCATTTCGTGAAAAACATGTTCATCCGCCCGACGGACGAGGAGCTGGAGAAATACGGCGAACCCGATTTCGTGGTGCTGAACGCCTCGAAAGCCAAAGTCAAGAACTACAAGGAACTCGGACTCAACTCGGAAACGGCGGTCGTGTTCAACCTCACCGAAAAAATGCAGGTAATCATCAACACCTGGTACGGCGGCGAAATGAAGAAGGGTATGTTCTCCTACATGAACTACCTGCTGCCGCTGAAGGGCATCGCGTCGATGCACTGCTCGGCCAACACCGACAAGGAGGGCAAGAACACCGCCATCTTCTTCGGTCTGTCGGGAACGGGCAAAACCACCCTTTCGACCGACCCGAAGCGCGAGCTGATCGGCGACGACGAGCACGGTTGGGACGACGACGGTGTCTTCAACTTCGAGGGCGGATGCTATGCCAAAGTCATCAACCTCTCGAAAGAGAACGAGCCCGATATCTGGAACGCGATCCGCCCCAACGCCCTGCTGGAGAACGTTACGGTGGACAAGAAAGGTAAGATCGACTTCGCGGACAAGTCCGTGACGGAGAACACTCGCGTATCGTACCCGATCTTCCACATCGATAACATCGTGAAGCCCGTATCGAAAGCTCCGGCAGCCAAGAAGGTGATCTTCCTTTCGGCCGACGCCTTCGGCGTACTGCCCCCGGTTTCGATCCTGACTCCGGAACAGACCAAATACTACTTCCTCTCGGGCTTCACCGCCAAGTTGGCCGGTACCGAACGCGGTATCACCGAGCCGACGCCGACCTTCTCGGCCTGCTTCGGTGCAGCGTTCCTCTCGCTGCATCCGACCAAATACGGTGAGGAGCTGGTAAAACGCATGAAGCAATCGGGCGCTACGGCCTACCTCGTCAATACGGGCTGGAACGGTACGGGCAAACGTATCTCGATCAAGGATACGCGCGGCATCATCGACGCCATCCTGGACGGTTCGATCGACAAGGCTCCGACCAAGACGCTGCCGGTATTCGATTTCAAGATCCCGACCGCACTTCCGGGCGTGGATCCCAAGATTCTCGATCCGCGCGACACGTACAAGAACGCCAAGGAATGGGACGAGAAGGCGGCAGATCTGGCCGGTCGTTTCGTCAAGAACTTCGAGAAGTTCACCGGCAACGCCGAAGGCAAGAAACTCGTAGCTGCAGGTCCGCATCTCAAATAAGACGACGAGCAGCAAGCTATTTTCACAAAGAGAACGGTCCGGGGCTAACGCCCGGACCGTTCTCTTTGTCGCTCGACCGCACGATCACTCCCCTTCGGCAACCTATATTCGGACAGCCCTGCCCTACAAGCGGTATCGTGGAACACTATTTGCAACACCTTCTTATAATCAATCCATTATATTATGAAAAAAGTAATCCACAGAGCCGGCACACGAGGTCATTCCGACCACGGTTGGCTCGACAGCTACCATACGTTCAGTTTTGCAGACTACCACGATCCCGAGCGCATCCATTTCGGCGCATTGCGCGTACTCAACGACGATACCGTAGCCGGAGGAGAGGGTTTCGGCGCACATCCCCACGACAACATGGAGATCGTTTCCATCCCGCTCGAGGGCGAACTACGACATCAGGACAGCATGGGACATACTTCGGTGCTGCGCACCGGGGAAATCCAGGTAATGACGGCCGGAACGGGAATCATCCACAGCGAATTCAACAACAGCCCCGACCGTCCCGTCAAATTCCTCCAGATATGGGTATTCCCGGATCGACGCGGACTTCCGACCCGTTACGAGGAGATCACGCTCGCTCCGGCACGCACCAATGAGCTGCGCACGATCGTGGCTCCCGAAGGCAATGGTTCCGAGCATACGGCTTGGATTCATCAGTCGGCCTGGTTCCACACCCTGAACCTGGAGAAAGATACCTATGAATACGCCATGCGCCGGGAAGGAAACGGTCTTTACGTCTTCGTCCTCGAAGGCGACGTAACGGTCGAGAACGAAAAGCTGGCCTCCCGGGACGGCATGGGCATTTGGGAGCAGAACGACATCACCCTCCATACGGACGGGAAAGCCAGCCTGCTTCTGATCGAGGTACCGATGCGGTAATTACCCCAACCTTTCCCAAGAAAAATAGCGGCACCTTGAAGTGCCGCTATTTTTTAATTCATCCGCCCATTCGGATCAGAAAAACTTGACTTCCCGGCCTTCGATAGCCGTAAGCAGATTATTGGCCGCCGACGAAGCTCCGATACGGAACAATTCGGGCGTAAGCCACTCCTTGCCCAAAATCTCCTCGACGATCGTATAATACAAAGCGGCATCTTCGGCACTCCGGACACCGCCGGCCGGCTTGAAGCCCACCTTACGTCCCGTTTTCCGATAGTAATCCCGGATCGCCTGGCACATCACCACCGCCGCTTCGGGCGTGGCGGACACATCGATCTTGCCGGTCGAAGTCTTGACGAAATCGGCCCCGGCGAACATCGAAAGCAACGATGCCTTGCGGATCAGATCGGGAGTTTTCAAAGCTCCGGACTCGATAATGACCTTTAACACGACCTCGGGACTCATCTCGGTACGAATCACCTCGACCTCGTTAGCGACCTCGTCGTAATGCCCCTCCAACATCTTACCCACGTTCAAGACGATGTCGATCTCGTCGGCTCCGTTCTCGACGGCCATAGCCACTTCGAGAACCTTCACCTCGAGAAACGTCTGCGAAGAAGGAAATCCGCCCGCAACGCTCGTGATACGCATATCCGTACCATCGACCACCACACCGACCGTTTCGACGAACGGCGGATAGATGCAAATCGACGCCACATTGGGAAGATGAGGGAACTGTTGGTAAAACTTGACGGCTTTGCCGGCAAATTCCGTAACCGACTCCACGGAGTCCGTACACGACAGCGTAGTTAAATCCACCGCCGAATAACAGAGTTTGTAAACTTCCGGAGTATGGTTTCGTACCGCAGCTTTGCGGATACGATCCACTTCCTCGGCCACCTGCGCCTCGCTCATAGCCGACGCATATTCTTTCAAATGATTCGCGTATTCCATAATTTTCTATTATTTACACAAGCGGTTCGCCTTCAAAGCGCAATAAAAATAAATATCGAAGTTCCCGTTCCGCAATTCCCTTTACAAGATTACACAGACCGCGTGCAAAAAATTCATTCCGCCGAAAGCAAATCCCTCGTTCGGGATAGCCCTTCAACAAATCGGCTTGCACCGAAACCGATCAAAACCTGGCAAAAACAAGTAAATACGGCCGAACTCAACGCTCTTTCGACAAAAATAATAAAATTTTAGATCTTTTCCGTATTTCTTTCGATATCCTGTATGATATTGCAAATATCGTGCAGATCCTGTCCAGCCGACGTCCATAAAAATAAAAAGTGATGTCTCGGAATCCTTGTTGGGATCCAAATTCGGAACTGATCCTCCCGGTCGCCAACCGTATTTATGAACCGACATGGGCCTAAAAATGCCTGTCTTGAAGAAAGGCGGACGAAAATACGACCAATAATCGAACAAGCTCAATAAATCGAGACAAAAAATATCCGCACCGTTTCCGGTGCGGATATTTTTCATCGAATCCGAACGGATTAGAACTTCAGACCCTCTTCGAAGAGTTTCTTGAAGTGGATATCCTTCATGGCTTTCTTCGCCATCTTCTCATCCTTCTTCACGGCGCTCTTCAACTGTGCCTCTGCCGTTCTCATATCGCCCTCTTCCGAAGCGATCACGGCACGCAGGTAATCGGCCTCTGCGCTCATATCCTTAGCGATAGCACGCTTTGCAGCCGCATAGTCCTTGTTCATCGTGTTAGCGATAGCGGCATTCATACCGTCGAGCTGCTTGGCAGCGTCGTTGTAGTTACCCTGTGCTGCATTGACCAGGCTCTTCGCCTTTGCATCAGCGCCCTTGGCATACTTCTGAGCCTCTGCCATATTGCCGTTCGCCAAGTTGGCAAGAGCCAGGTTGGTGTTCAGCGCCTCGGAAGCCTCGCCCAACTGAGCGGCCTTCTGGAAGCATTTCAAAGCATCAGCCGTGCGGCCTTCCTCCGTAAGAACGATACCCAGGTTGTTGTAAGCGCGGGCGTCGTTATACTTCTCGGCAGCATAAGCCAATACGATGTTCTTGGTAGCGTTGTCCTGTGCGATCGACTCCGCAACGAAGAGCAGCTCATTCAGGTTGAGCTGATCCAGCTTGCCAGCCTCGACAAGCGCCATCATCTCGGCGTCGGTCTTGCCCTCCAGATCGATGGTGTTCACGATCACCGAACGACGGAGCTGCGGCAGAATGTCTTTCTTCAGCTCGTTGAATACGGAAGACATGTTCTTGATCTCATCCTCGCGCTGCGTCGAAGAGGAGTACATGCTCAAAACTTGGAGAATCAGATCCTTGTCTTTGATGTTCGACTTCGAAACCAGCTCCTTGAAACCTTCCCAGTCCTCACCGTAAGCGGCAACGTCGATATCCAGACCCGAATTTTTCAGCAGTTTCGCAAGAACTTTGTCGCCCGATTCGCTACGCTCCTTCGACAGCGTGTCGTTGAACTTCACGGGACCGTCGGGAGAAGCATAACCCTTCACGGCAACATGCTGGGTAGCACGGTCGTTTTTCAGGTTCTCATCCACATTCGCCTGGAATGCCTCCAGATCGGCGTCTTTCAGCGCTTTCTTGGTTACGTTAGCCTTGTTGATCGCATAGAGGATCTCGGTCTTGTCCACGCTGGTAGTCACGCGTTTGTAGTCGCTCGGCAGAGCTGCCATCGCATCGGCGTAAGCCAGATCCTGCTGCAGGGTATTCACACCCTCGGCAACGACCAGACCGCACTCGCGTACGATTGCGGGGTTAGCCTCGAGCTCCTTGGCCTTCACGACCTTGCCCGTATTGGCATTAACCAGCGTAAACTCGTCGCTACCCGGACATTTAGCCTCGACACGCAACTGGAGTTCGGAAATCTGCATACGCTCATCGTAAGGGAACTCGACATGCATGGTGAACACACCGCCCGTCTTCTTATCAACGACCGTATAGTTCTCTTTCACTTTCGAACCCTGGAAGAATTTCGGAGTACCGGCAACTTCTCCGCCCTCGAATACCATCACCGGAGTAACCTTCACGATAGCTTTGGGGTTGAAGTACTTCACGGGGAACTGTGCCGTAATGTCGGCGGCAACCACACCGTTATTCAGTACCAGCACTTCAGGTGCACACGTCAGCGATACATCATCGCTGTTCTTTGCCATCTTCTTGAAGCAATTACAGCTCGAAAACGTCAAAGCAACGACCACGAGCAGCAAGCTCAATTTCATCAGCTTTTTCATAAACTAATCTTTTAAAAATTAAATGTTAAATCCTTTCTTTTTCTATTTATGCCTGTTTTATCTGCCCCACAAAAGCTACGGAGTAATGCAAATATAAAAATTATCTACAAACATTGTACAATATTCCGGCCAAAATTTCCGAACAAAACCGAAATTATCTCCGTAGCAGCGATCCGGACCCGCAGAGTTCTACTCCTTGTGCTCAGGACGGCGGCGCGGGCGATCGCCGCGCTCGCGGGGACGGCGCTCCGGCTCCGTCCAGCCTTCGGGCTGCGGAATCAGCACGCGGTGCGACAGCTTGAGCTTGTTGGTCTTGGGATCGATGCCGATGACTTTCACCTCGATCATATCCCCCTCTTTCAGGCCGGTCTCCTCCATCGTTTCGAAACGCTTGTAGTCGATCTCCGAGATGTGCAGCAGGGCGTCCTTGCCCGGCATGATCTCGACGAACGCACCGAACGGCATGATCGAACGAACCTTGCCGTTATATACATCGCCGACCTCGGGCTGCGCCACGATGCTCTTGATGCGGGACAGGGCTGCATCCATCGCCTCCTTGTCCAGACCGAAGATATCCACGACGCCCTTGTTGTCGGTTTCGGTGATGGTAATGGTCGTACCCGTCGTCTTCTGAATATCCTGGATCACCTTGCCGCCGGGACCGATCACGGCACCGATCATATCCTGCGGGATGGTGATCTGTACGATACGCGGCACGAACGGACGGTAATCCGCACGCGGCTCGGCGATACACTCCGTCAGCTTACCCAGAATGTGCATACGGCCCACGCGAGCCTGTTCCAGCGCCTTGGCCAGCACCTCGTACGAAAGGCCATCGACCTTGATATCCATCTGGGTAGCCGTGATACCGTCCTTGGTACCCGTCACCTTGAAGTCCATGTCGCCCAGGTGGTCCTCATCGCCCAGGATGTCGGAAAGCACCGCCCAACGACCGGTAGCGGAATCCGAAATCAGACCCATGGCGATACCCGAAACGGGTTTCTTGAGTTTCACGCCGGCATCCATCAGCGCCAGCGTACCGGCACAAACCGTCGCCATCGACGACGAGCCGTTCGACTCGAGAATATCCGACACCACACGCACGGCATAAGGATTTTCCTCTCCGACGGGAACCATCGGCTTCAGTGCGCGCCATGCCAGATGGCCATGACCGATCTCGCGGCGGCTCAGGCCGCGGGCGGCTTTGGCCTCGCCCGTCGAGAAAGGCGGGAAATTATAGTGCAGCACGAATTGCTCGGTACCCTGTACCAGCACTTCGTCCTTGACCTTCTCATCCATCTTCGTACCGAGGGTCACCGTAGTCAGCGACTGCGTTTCACCGCGCGTGAAGATCGCCGAACCGTGAGCGGCGGGCAGGTAGCCCACCTCGCACCAGATGGGGCGGATTTCGTCCGTGCGGCGGCCGTCCAAGCGCTTGCCCTCGTCGAGGATCATGTTGCGCATGGCCTTCTTCTGTACGTCGTCGTGGAAATATTTGTGAATCAGCGGTGCCTTCTCGACCAGCTCCTCTTCCGAAAAACGGGTGGCGAACTCGGCCTCCAGCGCATTGAAGGCATCTTCGCGCTCATGCTTCATCGTACCGCTGGTGGCGATGGCGTAAGCCTTGTCGTAAAGCTCCCGAATGATGGTCTGACGCAGCTCTTCATCATTCACCTCGTGGCAATAGGTCCGTTTCACGTCCTTGCCCAGCTCCTTCGAAAGTTCGATCTGTACGGCACAGTGTTTCTTAATCTCTTCGTGAGCGAACTTGATAGCTCCGAGCATCACCTCCTCGGACACCTCCTTCATCTCGCCCTCGACCATCAGAATATTGTCGATGGTACCGCCGACCATGATGTCCAGATCGGCGTCCTGCATCTGCGAGAAGGCCGGGTTGATGACGTACTGACCGCCGATACGGGCCACACGCACCTCCGAAATCGGACCGCCGAACGGGATGTCCGAAACAGCCAGTGCAGCCGATGCGGCCAGTCCGGCCAGAGCATCGGGCTGAATATCTTTGTCCGCCGAAATCAGGTTTACGGTCACATATACCTCGGCGTGATAGTCCGACGGAAACAGGGGACGCAGCGCACGGTCGATCAGACGGGCTACGAGGATCTCGCTGTCGTTAGCCTTGCCCTCACGCTTCATGAAACCGCCGGGATAGCGACCGCAAGCGGCATATTTCTCCTTATACTCCACCTGGAGCGGCATAAAATCAGTGTCGGGTTTCGCGTCCTTGGCGGCTACCACCGTTCCCAGGAGCATCGTATCTCCCATCTTCACCACGACGGAGCCGTCGGCCTGCTTGGCCAGTTTGCCCGTTTCGATCATGATTTCGCGGCCGTCTGCCAGCGTGATCGTCTTCCGGACTGCATTGTACAACTTCTTTTCTTCCATAGATATTTTTACGTCAAAATGTATGTTCCAAATTACAAATGGGGCTGCCAAAAGAAACTTTGGCCAACCCCATTTTTCTGCCTCCGGGACTATTTACGGAGATTGAGCGTCTTGATGATTGCTCGGTAGCGCTCGATATCGACCTCTTTCAAATACTCCAGCAACTGGCGGCGCTTGCCGACCAGACGCAGCAACGCACGCTGTGTACCGAAGTCGTGTTTGTTGCTACGAAGGTGTTCCGTAAGGTGGTTGATACGGAACGAGAACAGCGCGATCTGGCTCTCGGGAGAACCCGTGTCGGTGTTGGACTTTCCGTACTTACCGAAAAGCTCCTGCTTTTCAGCTGATAAATAACCCATTTTCAAAAGTTTATTTAGTTCCACTCTACGACGCATTCCCCTTACCGTGAATAACGCCAGAGCGTGGCGCAAAGGTACGAACTTAATTCACAATAACCAACTTAAACGAATACAATTTTTTAGCTGAAGAGCCCTCTTTTTTTGCAAACCGGAGCGAAAAACACTATTTTTGCCAAAAAAGAAGACACATAGAACATGAAAAAGATCGCCCTGCTGCTCTACACCGTTATCGTTCTGGTCCTTGCAGCGAGCTGCGACCGCCGCGCAGAGTACCTTACGGCAAGCGGCGCGATGCTGGGTACGACTTTCCAGGCAACGGGCGACATCACGGACTGCACCGCACAGGAACTCTACCGGGCCATTATGCAAATCGACGCCGAAGCCAAGGCTTCGATGTCGATTTTCGACTCCACCTCCCTGCTGAGCCGCATCAACCGGGGAGAGACCGACTCGCTCGACGAACATATCATCTACAACCTCCGTCTGGCCGAACGGTTCAGCCGCTTGAGCGAAGGTCACTACGACGTGACGGTCAAGCCGCTGGTCGATGCCTGGGGATTCGCCGGGCACGAGGCGGAACGCACCCCGAACCTCGATTCGCTCCTGCAATTCGTAGGTTACCGGCGCGTCCATATCCGGGACGGCAGGCTCGTGAAGGACGATCCCCGCGTACAGCTCGATTTCAACTCGATCGCCAAGGGCTATACGGTCGATCTGGTCGCGGCCCTCATGGAGCGCTGCGGCGCGAAGAACTATCTGGTGGAGATCGGCGGCGAATGCCGCTGCCAGGGTGTCAGCAGCAAAGGCATTCCCTGGCGGATCGGCATAGAAACTCCCTTCGACGGCAATATGTCCGACGGCGCCTATCTCACCGGACGTATCCGCATGAGCGAAGGAGGCCTGGCCACTTCGGGCAACTACCGCCGCTTCTACCGCGACGCCGCAGGCAATAAGATATCCCACACGATCGACCCGACAACGGGCCGCAGCGTCACGTCACGATTGCTTTCCGCCACCGTGGTCGCGGACAACTGCGCCGAAGCCGACGCCATGGCGACCATGTATTTGAGCCTGGGCGCGAACAAGGCCATCGCCCTCTCCCGGAAAATTCCCGACGCGAAGGTCTATTTTATCCTCGACGACGGGAAAGACGGCTACGAAATTTACTGCTCGCCGGCGATGCAAGAAATGATGATTCCAGAATAATCCCATTGCGTACGAATGAAACAAGTTCTATTTCTCTATAACCCCCAGTCGGGAAAAGGAAAAATCGAAAAAGATTCCCAAGCCATCGGCGAAATGTTCCGGCAGGCCGGCTACTCGATCGTAGACGGCCCGATCGATTTCAGCCGCAACCCTTTCAATGGACACGAAACGGTCGATCTGGTGGTCGTGGCGGGCGGCGACGGCACGGTCAATTACGTGGTCAATCGGATGAAGGAGAAGCACCTCGACCTGCTGCTGGGCATCATCCCGGCAGGTACGGCCAACGACTTCGCCGGAGCGCTCGGCATGGAGAAAAACCCGGTCAAGGCGGCGGCGCAACTCCTCGGCGGCACGGAAGAGCGGGTCGATTGCGGACGCGTGAACGACCACTATTTCGTTAATATCTTCAGTTTCGGCATCTTCACCACCACGTCCCAGCGCACGCCGGACAAACGCAAGCACCAGATCGGCAAGCTGGCCTACCTGATCGAGGGCGTGAAGGAGTTCCGCTCGGTACACGGCATTCCGCTGCAAATTCTCGCCGACGGCAAAGCCTTCGACCTCGAATCGCTCATGGCCTTGATATTCAACGGAGAAACGGCCGGAGGATTCCACCTTGCCCCCCGCTCGAGCATTAAGGACGGTATGTTCGACTGTCTGTTGCTGCAAAGGCGCAACATGCTCTTCTCGGTCGTATCGATGCTCCGTCACCTGCTGGGCGGTCGGCCCTCGCAGGTAAAACATTTCCGAGCCCGCACGCTCGACATCACCTCGCCGATCAACGAACCTACCGACGTGGACGGACAGAAGGGGGCCGATTTCCCGCTGCACATCGAATGTCTGCACAACGAGCTCCGCGTCGTCTGCCCGCTGTCGGAGGCACCCCGCCGGGGCCGGTTCGCCTATTTCAAGAATCTGATCAGCAAACTGGCATGGTGGCGGACGAGATAACCCTGCAAAAAGTTTCGATCTCCCGCATCAAGCAGGAGATGCGGGACGTTTATTACCTGTCGGACGACCTGGTGATCGCTTCGTTCGACATCCACCGCGATACGCTGGGCAACTACCCCGCCCTGATCGACGGCTTCTCGGCGATCATCATGGCCAGCGGTTCGGCCGTCGTAGCGATCGATACGGAAGAGTACGAAGTCGTGCCCGACACGATCGTCTTCTTCAGCCCCGACCGCGTGATCCGCACGGTGGCCAGCACCAGCGATGCGGCGGCCTATTTCGTCGCCTGTTCCAAATCGTTCATCAACGAGATCCAGATAGACCTTTCGGCCTCGCTGCCCGTCTATATGCGTTTCGGCAAACAGCCCTGCCTGCGGGTGACACCCCAGGACACGCACGAGATCCGACAGGTGTTCCAACTCATCAAGACGATTCTTGCCAGCGACAAGGAACATTACAGACAGGAGATCATCCGCTGCCTGTTCACCGCAGTCTTCTACATCATCACCGAGCTGAACATGCGCGAGCAGAAAAACACGGTCAAGTTGGGGCGCGGCGAGGTGATCTTCGAAGAGTTCATGGAATTAGTCCGGCAATACAGCAAACAGGAGAGGAACGTCCGGTTCTATGCCCGCCGCCTCAACATCACCCCCAAATACCTTTCGACCGTTTCCAAGGACGTGAGCGGCAAAACCGCCGCCCGGTGGATCGACGAAGCGGTGATCCTCGAGGCAAAAAGCCTGCTGCGCTATTCGGGCATGAGCATCCAGGAGATCGCCTATCACCTCAACTTCTCGACCCAGTCGTTCTTCGGCAAATATTTCAAACAACACACGGGCTACAGCCCGTCGCGGTTCAAGCGCAAGGGCAGCTGACGGACCGAGGCATCCCGGAATAAAAAAGGGACGTGTCAAATCGAGAAATTCGGCGCATCCCTTTTCAGGTATGTAAAAACAGGTAAAATACAAGGCATCGAGGTTCACGGCGAAGAGTGTGTACCGACGCACATGATCGAGCCGTGACACCGATAATAACGAAGCAGTTTGCCTGTTATGACGCACCGCCTTTTTCGACCGAAAGATTATCGCACCCCGGCTTTCTCCCGATCGGAACCCTTTTTCCTCGGCGACGGTTTGGTCTTGCGGACCGGCGGCTTCCGGTCGAACGCCTTCTCCACTTCGATCTCGAAATCCGAAAGCACGTTCATATAGTTGATAAAGGCATCGTAGGACGATTCGTAAGGATTGAAATAGGCATGTACGTCCCCGTCCGACAACCACTTGGTCGCCATATAATAGAAATGATCCGAAGCCTGCATGAAGTTCCACACGTGGTCGAAATCGGGATCCTTCAGCCGGGCGATCTTATCCCGCAGGGCATACAGTTTTCCGAAAGCTTCGTTCTGCAATTCGTTGCCCAGCCACGCCGTGATGTCACGTTCCTCGTCCGCCCAAGACATCACGTGCGGACAATGGAGTACGGCGACGGGCTGGTATTTCGCAGCGGCTTCGCTCACCGTAGCGAACTCCAACCCCTCCCGCTTCAGAACAGCCGGAACGAGCGCCTTCATAAAGTCGAAAATACCCGTATCGGCACGCTGGTGCTCGCCGAAGGTTTCGTAATCCATGAAGAGATTGACCACATCCCCCTCCAGCTCGTCCGAAGCGAGCCACCCCGTGTATTTTTCCGCCGTGAGAGGCCATTGGTCCCACCCTCGGTTGGAGAAACGGAACGCGATGTCGTCCGAGAGCTTGTAATTGCGCAGCAACAGCCTCAAGCGCTGGTCGCGCATTGGCATAAACATAGCCGGGCGACTTCCATCCCAGTACGTGTCGGGCTCCCTCGGCCAACATGGTCTTGAAACCCATCTCGGCCACATCGGAGCCGATCCGGTCGGAATAGATCAGTTCGGTATTGCGAAAGGCGGTCGGCGCAACGCCGAACTCCTTTTTCATCAGTTCGGTATGGAGCGCAACCTGCTGCATGAAATCCTCCTTCGACGAAAGCGAAGCCAGCGAATGGGAGTAAGTTTCGGCCAGGAACTCCACGCAGCCCGTCCGGGCCAGGCGGCGGAACGAATCGAGCACCTCGGGCGCATACGCCCGCATCTGTTCGACGGCCAGCCCCGTCAGCGAAAAGGTACAGCGGAAACGCCCCTCGCTCTGCCGGATCAGATTGAACAGCAAGGCATTCATCGGCAGATAGCACTCACGCGCGACCTTCTGCATGATCGAGCGATTGGTCAGGTCGTCCAGGTAGTTGTGGTCACGGCCCATATCGAAGAAACGGTAACGCTTCAGCCGCCAGGGCTGGTGTACCTGAAAATAGAAACAAATCGTTTTCATACTCCGCAAATATTTTAATTGTTCGCCTCCGCGACGACAGTTTCGTAAACCGTCTTGATCTTCGCTGCGGCATTGGTCCATTTGAGTCCGGTCACCTCTTCCAGCCCTTTCGAAGCGAACATCCTACCCAGAGCCGGATAAGTAAGAAGCCCGTAAATGGCATCGGCCAGAGCATCCACGTCCCAGTAATTCACTTTAATGGCGTAATCCAGCACCTCCGCCACACCGCTTTGCCGCGAGATAATCACGGGAACGCCCGAACGCATGGCCTCGAGCGGCGAAATACCGAACGGCTCCGACACCGAAGGCATGACATAGACATCCGACAGACGGAACATCCGCTGCACCTCCCCGCCCTTGAGGAACCCCGTGAAATGGAAGCGGTCGGCGATCCCCAACTGGGCCACGCGCCGCACCACATGGTTCATCAGATCGCCCGAGCCGGCCATGACGAAACGCACATCCGAAACCCGTTGCAGCACCTTGGCCGCAGCCTCGACGAAATAATCGGGACCTTTCTGGTAGGTGATGCGTCCCAGGAAGGTGACGACCTTATCCTTGACCGCCCGCTCCGGCGCAGCCTCCTCCGACTCGCCGAAACGCACGGCGTTATGCACCGTCACGACCTTATCGGCCAGAATGCCGTACTTGCCGATGACGATGCGACGCGTCAGCTCCGACACCGCGATCACCCGGTCGGCAGCCTGCATACCCGCCTTTTCGATGGCATAGACCCGACGGTTGATATTCTCGCCGCTGCGGTCGAACTCCGTGGCGTGCATGTGCACCACCAGCGGCTTACCCGAAACCCGCTTGGCCGCAATTCCGGCGAAATAGGTCAGCCAGTCGTGGGCATGGATCACGTCGAACTGCCCTTCGAGGTCTTTGGCCACCTGCGCCGCCACCATTGCATACCGGGCGACCTCCTCCATCAGGTTGGCGCCGTATTTTCCGGAGAAGGTGTAGCGCTGTTTCCATACGTCGGTCCACTCGTGTGTCCGGCCGCTGCGAACGAACTCGTCGTGGTAGGCGGCATACTCCTCCGGAGAGATGTAGGGCAACATGTTCGAATCGATGTGGATGAACGAAACCTTCTCGAGCAGCTCTTCGGAAAACTCATGATCGCGCGTACCGATCGTTTCCACGTCGCTCGCATTCACCACGCGGACGAAGCGCTGGTCCTCGTCGCCATAGGCACGCGGCATGACGAAAACGACCTCCACACCGTTGCGTGCAAGACCGCGCGTCATACCGTAGCAGGCCGTACCCAGCCCGCCGGCGATATGGGGAGGAAACTCCCAACCGAACATCAACACTCTCATTTGTATTCTATTTTTTTATTCTAACAATTATATCTTTCCATGTACCCTTATCCGACGGTCGCAGCATCGAATCCGAGGAGTGCTTATTCGCGGCCCGAAACCGTGTCCGCCATGCACCCTTCCCCTAAATCCGCTTCTCGGAGGGAATTTGGGACACTGCGCCCCCGAAAAGGTACACTCAAAGTATATAATCACGTTTCATTTCGTAACTTATTCGACTTCGCGAAACACCGGTCGCCCCTCCCGGCAACCTCCATCCCGGCCTGCCCGGGCCGACAGAAAAAATTTCGGACACCTTACGCGGCGGCAAGTTCTTTTCCTTCGCATCCTTTAGCGCTTTTTCCGAAGACCCGGCAACAACCCGTGTCCCCGGCGACGACGCCAGCGTTCGGTCGTTTCACGGATCATCAACACCGCCCCGACACTCCACGCCTGCGACACGGCGCCCCAAGGCGCATGCGGAGGATCGCCGTCGAATAGCTCGTTGATCGATCCGATACCGTAACTCTGAATCTCCTCGCCGAAACGGGCGAGCAGCTCCTCCGCCCGAGGCAGAAACTCACGGCCACCGAGGTCGAACGAAGCCTTGACATAAAACCAAAGCGGCCAAACCCATACGGAGCCGTTCATCGAAGCCTCCGCACGAACGGCTTCATCGCCCTCGCAGCGGTTCTTATAGCGAGGATTGCGGGGCGAAAGCGAACGCAGCCCTTTGGGTGTCAGCAAATGCTGCCCCACGATCCGAAGCACCGAAGCCTGCTGCTCCTCATCGAGCATCTTGTAATCCAAACCGCACGCCACCACCATATTCGGACGAATCCACCGATTCGGCCCTTCAGGACCTACGAAATCGGCCAGATACCCGTCGTCGCCGCTCCAGAACATCTCCCGAAAAGCGTTCCGAATCCGCTCGGGCCACGCTTTCCACTCGCCGACGAACTCCTCCTCGCCGAAACGGGAAGCCAGCTCAAGGGCATAACACACGGCGTTGTACCAAAGTGCGTTGATTTCGACCGGATACCCGTCCCGCGACACGACGGGGACACCACCCGCCAGCGCATTCATCCAGGTGAGGGCTTTGTCGGGCGCCGAGGCCCACACCAAACCGTTATCGTGCACGGCCACGCCGCCGACGCCCCGGCGATAAGCCGCCAGCAGCTCTTTCATCACGATACCGTAGCGCTTCCATATCTCCTCCTCACCCAGCGTCCGCTGCAACTGCTGAAGCACCCAGAAAAACCAAAGCGGAGCATCCGCAGCCTCGGCAGCCGAGAAAGAACCCGTAAACATACCGTCCCGGCGTCCGCGCACGACCGTATCGAGCACATCCAGGCAATCCTCCGTGCGTCCCTGCTCCAGCGCGATGCCGGGCAGCGCTACGAGCGTCTGACGTCCGATCTGCCCATACCAGGGATACCCGGCCAGCACCTCGGCCCGCCCGTCCCGGCGGCGGACGACGAACTGCCGGGCAGAGTGGCGCAGGCAGCTCAGAAAATCGACCTTGCGGCTGCGGGCGCTCAGAGCCTCCGCAAACATTCCGCCGATGGCCGCAGGATCGGGAATGGCTTCGACGGACGCAGAGAAAATCACGCTTTGCCGCCGACCGAGACTGAGTTCGAAATAACCCGTCGTAAGCAGATCCTCATCTCCCTCGTATCCTCGCTCGATCTCTCTGGCGTATTCGAAATTATAGTACCAGTCGGGAGCCGGCACGAACTCCGCATCCCGACAATCGGTTTGCAGGTACAGCCAGGGAAAATCGGAATACAACCGACACTTCACCCCGCCCGGAATCGGCCGGGAACGTCCGTCGGCCTCCATATTGGCATGCGTGAGCGCATGTTTGTCCCGGAAGGCGAAGAAAGGCCGGAGCCTAAGCCGGACATCGGACGGCGCCTCCAGCAGCGTATAGCGGATCATCAACTGCGTGCGGTTGTGTATCCAGAGCAGCTCTTTCCGCAACACGATGCTTCCCACGCGGTAGGTGATCGTCGGTGTCGGCGTATATTCGAAATCGGTGATGTACTTATGCCCCCGAGGTTCATAGGTTCCCGGGAAACGGTGCAGCGCCAGGTTGAAGGATTGCCCGTCGTGCACGACGGTTTCATCCACCGACGAGAGCAGCACGTAAGCGCGGTCGCTGTCGTCGATGGGTGCCACCATCAGGCCATGATACTTGCGCGTGTTGCAGCAAACGATGGTCGTGCTCATATAGCCGCCTCTGCGATCCGTAGCCAGCATTTCGCGCTGCAACGAATACTCCAGATTTCCCAGTTCCTTCTTATCAAATGTAAGTACCGACATAACTGTTTGTTCTTTATGTTCATTTCCGACAGAGCGGAACGGCAAAATCAGCCCGTACTCCTGCCGGACCCGTCGAATCGTTTATTTCGTTTTCTCCGCCGACCGGATCAGAAAAAGTTCCGGTCCGCTTGAACGATCTTTTCTGAAAGATACTCTTTTTTTCGCAGACCATCAAGTCCAAACCGTGCGAAAAATCAAAAATTATCAGAAAACGACCTTTTTTTCAACAATCATTTCATGCCCACTTCACCAATGCGAAATCCATACGATGCGGCAACATCGGATTCTGCGGGAAAATGCGCAGCGCCATATCGAACATCCCGGCCTGTTCGGGAACATAGTCCAAGGCGAAAGTCACCTGGCTACCCGAAACCTGCACCTGGCTGAGCGGCACGGTGCGGATGACCTCCACGACCCGGTCCGGCTCCACGGGACGGGCCACGACCAGTTCGGCCCCCACGTCCTCCGGAGCGAGTCCGGCCAGGTCGAGCGTAAGCTCGAAATGGTAACTGCGTCCTATGAAGATCGGCTTGTCGCCGACCCGGGCACGCTGCACGTCCACGATCTTCACGGCAGGCCACGCAGCCAGCACCTTGTGCTTCCAGGCGACGATCTCGCGCGCAACGGCGAAATCGTTCTCCGACAGTTCCCGTTTGCGAGCCGCCAGCCGGTTGTAGAAACGCACCTCGTAGTCGCGCAGCATCCGGTTGGTCGTGAAATTCGAAGCAATCTCGGCGATACATTTCTTCACCGAAGCCATCCACGCACGGGGAATACCGTCGGCATCCCGGTCGTAGTATTTCGGCACGATCTCCTCTTCGATCGTATTGTAAATCATCTCGGCGTCGAGTTCGTTCTGATACTGCGGATCGGAAAAGACCGTCTCCATCGGCAGTGCCCAACCGGCACCCTCCTTATACCCCTCGACCCACCAGCCGTCGAGCACCGAAAACTGCAGCACGCCGTTCATCACGCACTTTTCACCCGACGTACCCGACGCCTCGAGCGGACGAGTAGGGGTATTGAGCCACACGTCCACCCCCTGCACCAGACGACGCGCCAGCTCCATATCGTAATTCTGCAGGAAGATGATCTTGCCGGAGAACTGCGGCATGGCTGCGACTTCGATGATTCGCTTGATCAGATCCTGCCCCGGCTTGTCGTTGGGATGCGCCTTGCCCGCGAAGATAAACTGCACGGGACGCTCCTTGTTATTGACAATGGCCGCCAGGCGATCCAAATCGGTGAAGAGCAGCAACGCTCGTTTGTAAGTGGCGAACCGGCGTGCGAAACCGATCTTCAGCACGTCGGGCTTGATCCCTTCGAGTACCTGCATGACCTGATGGGGCGAATCCATGCGCACATGGCCGGGATCGCAATAGCGACGGCGGATCATGCGGACGAGTTTCTCCTTGAGCACCAGACGTTCCCGCCACAGGTCTTCGTCCGGGATGTCGTACACCTTCTTCCACTCGGAAATACGATATTCGTGCCCCTCGAACCCTTCGGGAAAATAGCGGGCATACAGACGACGCAGGCGCGTCGCCGTCCAGGTCGGGAAGTGCACACCGTTGGTCACGTAACCGATATGCAGCTCGTTTTTGAAGTAACCCGGCCATAAATTCCCCAAAATCTCTTTGGAAACCTCGCCGTGCAGCCACGACACCCCATTGACCTCCTGCGAAAGGTTGCAGGCGAGCACCGACATCGAGAATTTCTCGTTCGGATCCTCCGGATCGACACGTCCCAGACCGATGAACTGCGCCCAGTCGATCCCCAGTTCCCCGGGATAGTGCGACAGGTACTGCCGAACCATCGCCTCGGGAAACGCATCGTGTCCCGCCGGAACGGGCGTATGAGTCGTAAACAGCGAGGAGGAGCGGACCACTTCCAGCGCTTCGGCGAAAGTCAGGCGGCGGCGCAGCACCAGGTTGCGGATGCGCTCCAGCCCGAGAAATGCCGCATGCCCCTCGTTGCAATGGGAAACGTCTTGCGCGATATGCAGCGACTGGAGCGCCCGCACACCGCCGATACCCAGCAGAATCTCCTGTTTGAGCCGGTTCTCCCAATCGCCGCCGTACAGGTAATGCGTCACCCGGCGATCCTCCTCGAGATTGGCCTCGTAATCGGCGTCGAGCAGGTACAAGTCGGTACGTCCCACCCGGCAAAGCCAGATGCGGGCCGTGAGCGTACGCCCCGGCAGGGGAATCGACACGGTCGCCCAGTTGCCCACCGCATCGCGCACGGGCTGGATCGGCAGCTTCGAGAAGTTCTGTGCTTCGTAAGTCGCCTGCTGAGCCCCCTGAGCGGAGAGTTTTTGAGTAAAATAACCGTACCGGTACAGCAATCCGACCGCGACCATCGGCACGTTCTTGTCGGACGCCTCCTTCAGATAGTCGCCGGCCAGGATGCCCAACCCGCCCGAATAGATCTTCAGCGAAGCATGCAGGCCGTATTCCATTGAGAAATAGGCGATCTTCGGTGTCGCCGGATCGGGTTTTTCGGACATGTAGCTCTTGAACTGCGCATATACCGCATCGAGCGAAGCCAGGAACGACTCGTCCCGCTCCAACTCTTTCAGCCGGTTTATGGTCAGCAGATCGAGAAAAGCGATCGGATTACGTTCGCTTCGGTTCCAAAGGTCGGGATCGATCTCCTCGAACAGATCCCGGGCGCCGGGATTCCAGCACCACCAAAGGTTGTGGGCCAGCTCCTCGAGCGGACGGAGCCGTTCGGGAAGGTTCTTCTCCACCATCATCCGGTTCCACTCCGGACGCTCCGGACGAAGCGCCTGATGCACGAGCTTGACCTGCTGCTCGGGCAGCGGCGTCGCATTCGAAGCCACATGGTTCATCCGCACGTCGGCATTGTCGAGCGCCAGCGCGTAAGCCTCTTCGTACGCCTCGAAAAGCCGGCTCCAGAGCGCTTCTTTCGACAGCACGCCCGCAGCACGACGCATCTCCTCCACACGAGCGGCATCCAACTGCGAAAACCGCAGCACGGCATCGGCCAGCGCAGAGGCCACTTCGTCGTCGTTGCCATCCTCACGGCAAAGTACCGCTACGCCGGGATGCTCCTCCCGCCGGTCGATCCAAAGACCGAACCCGGCGAGGGTCGTGGTGACGGTCGGCACGGAAAAGGCGATCGACTCGAGCGGAGTGTAGCCCCACGGCTCGTAATAGGAGGGAAACAGCGTCAAATCCATGCCCACGAGCAACTCGTAATAACTCTTGTCGAAAATACCGTCCCGGTCATCCAAATACGAAGGCACGAAAATCACATGCACTTTGGATGCAGGATCGGCCAGCGGACTGCCGTCGATCGCCCGCACGATCGGATCCCACTGCATATTCTCCAGATAATGGGTCGCCCAAGGCCATTGCGAGCCGTCGATCGGCTGCGAGGGATCCTGCAGGTGCTTCTGCAAGTCGGCACGGGCTCCCCGGTTGGCGGCCGGCACCATGACGTACAACACGACTTCACGCTCCAGACGCTCCAAACCGGCCAGCCGCTTCATACCCTCCAGCAGCACATCCAGCCCCTTGTTGCGGAATTCGTATCGGCCGCTCGTGCCGACGATCAGCGGATTGTCCTGCAACTTGCGGCCCAGGCAAGCCTCCGCCACGGCGATCAGAGCCGCACGAGCCTCTTCACGTTTGATCCGATAGTCGTCGTCCTGCCAAACGAAATCGTCCTCGAAACCGTTGGGCGTCACGACATCTACCTCGTGCCCCAGCAAATAGCGACATTCGGTAGCCGTAATTCCGCTCACGGTCAGGAAAGCGTCGCTGTTGGCCGCCGCCTTCTTCTCGATCGAATGCTTGGCCGTCACGCCGAAACGACGGGCCAGGTCGTCCGCATTGTACGTAGTCAGATCCCTATAAAGCGGCATTCCGTTTCCGGCGATGCTGCGTCCCAGCACGGTAGCGTGCGTAGTGAACAACGTGGCCACGTAAGGCGACTCCCGATGCAGATAAAGTCCTCCGGCGGCGGTCATCCACTCGTGGAAATGAGCCGCGACCCGGTTTGCAGACTTACAGAAAGTTTCGACGTAGGAAGCTACGACCAGTCCGGCGGCATAGCCGAACAACACCGGCTCGATGTAATCCCACTGGCCCGAAATCGAATCCACACGGTAGCTCTCCCAAAGGAACTTCAAGATGTCGTCCTTGCGGGGAATCAGCGAGGAAAAATCGACCAAAATCACCTGCGGCCGCCCGACGATGCGCCAATGTCCTACACGGACACGGATCCCCTTCTCATACAGGGTCTGCCGCCACCCCTTGAGCAGCGCCGGATCCTCCTCGAACTCCCGGTCAGCCCCCTGCCCCAGATCGGGACCGATCGTAAAATAGCGGTCGCCGTACTTTCCGCACACGGTCCGGGCCTTGGTCGCTATCACGGTATTGATACCGCCCACCTTATTGCACACTTCCCAACTGATCTCGAAGAGAAAGTCGGGTTTCAGTTTCATATCGTTCATATTTCAATGATTTGATTATTCAACAATCAGTCGTCCGCTTCGAACAACGCGCCGATCACGGCATCCGACACCAGGAACTTCTCCGCCGGAATCGCCAGTCGGCCGGCCGCGAAACACAGCTCTCCGATCCCCATGAAAGGCTCCGCCTGCCGCAGCAGCCGCTCCGCCCGCTCTTTTCCGAAACGAGTTTCGACCACAGCCAGCTCGAGTCCCTCGGCCGTGCGCAGGCGGGTCATCAGATACTCGTTGTAGCGATCCCGCTCCGTAAGCCGCTCCTGTTCGTAAATCGCCTCCGTTCCGGCACCGGCCAGGTAGCCGTCGATCGACGCAGCGGCCCAGCGGCGCGACTTCCCATTGAAGGAGTGGGCTGCAGGCCCGATGCCCAAATACTCGTCGCCCGACCAATAGGCGGCATTGTGACGGGCCCGGCAACCGGGCAGCGCATAATTCGACACTTCGTAATGTTCGAACCCGGCCTCGGTCAGCGTTCGGTGCACCTCCAGGTATTCGCGTTCGCTCACCTGCTCGTCCACCTCGGAGAACTGCCCGCGCTCCAGGCGACGCCCGAAGGCCGTATTTTTCTCTATCGTCAAATGGTATGCCGAAATATGCTGTACACCGAGCGCCAAAGCCCGGTCGAGGTTACGGCGCAGTACTTCGCCGCCGAAACCCGGCACGCCAAAGATCAGGTCGATCGTCAGATTCGCAAAACCCGCAGCCTGCGCCCGGCGGACAGCTTCGACGGCCTGCATCCCCGTATGACGCCGGTTCATCAGCCGCAACTCGTCATCGTCGAAAGACTGCACGCCCACGCTCAACCGGTTCGCACCCGTACAGGCCAGCGCCTCCAGCCACTCTCCGGTCATATCGTCGGGATTGGCCTCGACGGTAAACTCCTCCACACCGCTGCAATCCAGCAACGCCGCCGCCCGGTCCGCCAATCCCTGCAACCGGGCGGGATCGCAGAGCGACGGGGTTCCGCCGCCGAAATAGACAGTACGGATCCGACGGTCGGAGAGCCAATCGACGGCTCCATCCAATTCGCGCTCCATCGCCTCCAGTACGGAATCGACACGTCCCACCTCGGCGCTTTTGAAAAAGTCGCAATAGGCGCAAATCCTGCGGCAAAAAGGGATATGGAAATAAAGTCCGGCCATGTGGCAACGAGTGAAAAGCGAACGCCGGGCCGAATCTACCTCAACGCCGCCCGAACGCATCCTATATTGTTACAAATATACTAAAATATAACGCGCATTATCTGCTTGTAACAGAAAATTCACAACACGGAAAAATCCGAAACGAACCGATCCGGTCTGCAGAGCTGCGAACAAAAAAGGAAATGCAACTTCCATAAATGCAGACGGAGGAGCCCCGAAAGGTTCCTCCGTCGCAAAATCCGCATAATCCGGCTATCTGGCCTGCAAAACAGCCCGCAGTTCGCCGTCGGTAAGAAGCATCAGCATATCGCCGTCCACTTCGTAGTGGGTCGCTCCGGACAAAACGTCGCTGAAAGCCTGCTCCTGGTCCAAACCGGGACAAAACATCCGGGTCGAAGCCATCTGGCCGACGGTCAGTCCGCCCGTTTCCGTGGTTTCATACGAACCCATAAGCCGGTTGCAGGCTCCAAGCCCCGAAAGGCGTCCGTCCTCACCGAAAACGACGGTAAAAAGGTCGCCTTCAACCGGTACGGCACGGCCGTTGAGCTGCACCAGCTGCCATTCGGTGCCGACAAAAGGTTTGCTGTCGCCTTTCCGGTGTTTACGGCAGGGACAGCAGGAGGCTACGAGCATCACGAGGGCGGCGAATGCCGCCAGTTTCATAAAACGTGTCATAAGCTATCGGTTTTGAATCTTTATCCAGCAAAATATGTGCAAACATAACCAAAATAATCGTAACTTTGTACTCCGTCACGGTTCCCGAAGACAAAAACGGCCCGGTCGCAGGAAAATAGAACTCAAAATCGAACATTCATGCGAAACGGAGCGAAAACGGGGCTACCGACATACCCGGCAACCGAAAAAGCACGCACCCTATTTTACGATCAAACGGGAACCGAATGCAACGAAAAAGAAAATTCAACCATAAATTTTAACGAATCAAAATAATCCCTATGTTTACAATCAGGGTAAGCCGCGATGATAGCGGATAAATGAAAAAGCTATCGAGATTTTGGTTAGATTAAAGCTGCAAAACCTTTACTAACTAAAACGACGATAGCCATGAGAGAGCAAAGAAACAAAATTAGTTTCAGAGGACAAAAGATTTATGTAGGAATCGACGTCCATTTGAAGAGTTGGTCGGTTACGGTCTTGTCCGAAACCTCCGTATTGAAGAAGTTTAGCCAGCATCCGAGCCCAGAAGCGTTGTACGGATTTTTAACTCGGAGTTATCCGGGCGCCGAGTATCACTCGGTGTACGAAGCGGGCTTCTGCGGATTTTGGATACACGAGCGTCTGACGGCCTTAGGGATCGACAACATCGTGGTCAATCCGGCCGACGTGCCGACCAAGAGCAGCGAAAAGCTGCGTAAGACCGACACCGTGGACAGCGGTAAGCTGGCGCGGAGTTTAAGAGCCAACGAGCTGAAAGGCATTTATACGCCGGACAGCGTATCGTTGGAGATGCGTTCCTTGATAAGATTGAAGAACTCGATAACCAAAGACACGACCCGTCAGAAGAATCGGCTCAAGTCTCAACTTCGGTATTTAGGCATCGAGATTCCGCAGGAGTGTCTCACTCCGTTTTCCAACTGGTCGAAGCGCTTTTTTTCGCCTGGTTGAAGGAGATAGAGACGCTCACCCCGAGCGGCCGTCAGGCCCTCGACATTCATATCCGGCATCTGGAAGAGTTACGCCGTCAGAAACTGGAGATGACACGGGCTTTACGGACATTGGCCAAGACGGATCGATTCCGCGAACCGCTGCGGTTGATTATGAGCGTTCCGGGGTTCGGGCAGGCTACGGGAATGGCGTTCCTCTCCGAGATATGCGACATAACCCGCTTCCGCAATGCCGAACAACTGGCTGCCTATATCGGAATGATCCCGATGTGCCACTCCAGCGGAGAGAAAGATGGGACGGGGGATATTACCATACGAAAACACGCCGTTATGCGCTGTAACCTGATAGAAGCGGCATGGGTGGCGGTACGTCAAGACCCTGCGATGAACCTGTTCTATACGGAACAATGCAAACGGATGCCCAAGAGCAAAGCTATCGTAAAGGTCGCCCGCAAACTGGTAAACCGTCTATTCTTTGTGCTGAAACATCAGACCGAATATGTCAATAGTATCGTGTCATAGAGAAACCCTTCCGGTAAACGGATTTTCCCAGAGAGAATACTACATAGTTGTTGCGGCGTTAACGTCCGCTTAAAATAATCTGCTCCTCTGGCCTTTGTAAACTAATAAGGGATATGCGGCAGAGAGCTGACCGCTAAGGAAAATCTGTTTATCGAAGGATTTTTTCGGGTTCTGAAATCTCGGCTTTCGAGAGAGCCAAAGGTGTTAAGCACGATGTGCCTCCGCACCGGCTCGATCAAAGGCCGGCGGAGGCTCTCGTGCCTTGACCTTTGGCCGAGAAGTTCACCAAGAAATGCAATACGCTGTAAATAAGATAAAAACAAATTTAACCGAAAACTTTGATCCAATTTTATTTGGATTGTAACAGGAAAATACGACACTATGAAAACCATTATCGCATCTCCCAAAGCCCCCAAAGCGGTGGGCCCCTATTCGCAGGCAGTAAAGTGCGGCGACACGCTCTACATTTCGGGACAGCTCCCGATCGACGGCGCCACCGGCGCGATGCCCGAAAGCATCGAAGACCAGACGCGCCAGTCGCTCACCAATCTGGGGCACATCCTCGAAGAGGCGGGTTATTCCCACGCCGATATCGTGAAAACGACGGTCCTGCTCACCGACATCGCCGATTTCGCCGCGATGAACGCCGTTTACGCCACGTTCTTTACGAAGGATATGCCCGCACGCATCTGCTATCAGGTATCCAAGCTGCCGATGGGTGCGAAGGTCGAGATCGATGCGGTCGCCGTCAAGTAAAACGCGTCCGGTCAGCGGAAACACGGACGGAAGGACCGCGCTTCGCCGCCCATAAAAACGATTATATATACTCGAACGACGCGAGATTCCGCGTTGTTTTCCGGGCTTGTCCGCAACCGCCTGCGATCGGCGTGCATATGCGCGAATCCGACGCGCCGTTTTCTATCCGGTCGGAGGGAAACCGGACCGCAGAGCGGGAAAGAACTCCCGACAGGGAGCATCAAACACAGGGGCAACAAAGTTATATAATCATGTTACAGAGGTAGTAAGCTCAACACTTCGCCGTATAGATGCACGACGGGCAAACCGGCTTGCCGGGCGAAAAACGAGGACTGACGACTCCGCCATTTTCCAAAATGTGCGTCCCGGATCACTGGGACGCACGTTTTATCCATTGTTGATAACTTTGGAATAATTTGTCGCGGGAAGATTCGAAAATCCCGAAGAAAAGCAGGAAATTTGTATAGTTGGGACCGAACGGAACAAGCCTGCATCGGTCCCGATTCCTGTAAAGACATAAAGAAATAAAACTCAAGATATCATGTCAAGCAACAAACAACCGGGCCTCCCGACCGAAGTGTCCTACAACGAAGCGGTCGAAGCGTCGAAAAAATATTTCGACGGAGACGACCTGGCCGCTACGGTTTGGGTAAGCAAATATGCCCTGAAAGATTCGTACGGCCATATTTACGAAAAAACTCCGCGCGATATGCACGAGCGCATCGCCGCCGAGATCGAACGGATCGAAAAGAAGTACCCCAATCCTATGAACCGGCAGGAGGTGTTCGAACTGCTCGACCACTTCCGCTACATCATCCCGCAAGGCGGTCCCATGACCGGTATCGGCAACAACTTCCAAGCGGCTTCGCTTTCGAACTGCTTCGTCATCGGCCACAAGAATCCGGCAGACTCCTACGGCGGCATCTTCCGCATGGACGAGGAGCAGGTGCAACTGATGAAGCGGCGCGGCGGCGTGGGGCACGACCTTTCGCACATCCGCCCCACAGGTAGTCCGGTGCTCAACTCGGCGCTCACCTCGACCGGTATCGTCCCCTTCATGGAGCGTTACTCGAACTCGACGCGCGAAGTGGCCCAGGACGGTCGCCGGGGAGCTCTGATGCTCACCCTTTCGATCAAACATCCCGACGCAGAGCGTTTCATCGATGCCAAAGTCGATACGAGCAAGGTGACCGGCGCCAATGTTTCGGTCAAAATCGACGACGAATTCATGCGTGCGGCACTCGCCGGGAAGAAATACCACCAACAGTTCCCGATTCACTCGGACAAACCGCTCTACCAGCAGGATATCGACGCCAAGAAACTTTGGGACAAGATCATCCACAACGCCTGGAAATCGGCCGAACCGGGCGTAATGTTCTGGGACACGATCATCCGCGAGAGTATTCCCGACTGCTATGCCGACGAAGGATTTACGACCGTGGCGACCAACCCCTGCGGCGAAATTCCGCTCTGCCCCTACGACTCGTGCCGCCTGCTGGCGATCAACCTGTTGAGTTACGTGGACAAACCTTTCACCAAAGAAGCGTCGTTCAACTTCGAGAAATTCAAGCAACACGTCGAGAAGGCGATGCGTATGATGGACGACATCATCGACTTGGAATTGGAAAAAATCGAGTTGATCATCAATAAGATCGCCGCCGATCCCGAAGACGAAGACATTCGCCGCGTGGAACTCGAACTCTGGAAAAAGATCCGCACGATGGCCCGCAAAGGACGTCGTACGGGACTGGGCATCACGGCCGAAGGCGACATGCTCGCAGCATTGGGACTCCGTTACGGTACGCCCGAAGCGACGGCTTTCGCCGTGAAGGTACAGAAGACCCTCGCACTGGAAGCCTACCGCGCCTCGGTAAAGATGGCCGCAGAGCGCGGAGCGTTCGAAATTTTCGATGCACGCAAGGAGGAGAAGAACCCGATGATCGGCCGCATCCGGGAGGCCGATCCGGAGCTCTACGCCGAAATGGTAAAACACGGACGACGCAATATCGCCATGCTGACCATCGCCCCTACGGGAACCACCTCGCTCATGTCGCAAACCACGTCGGGCATCGAACCGGTTTTCCGTCCCGTCTATAAGCGTCGCCGCAAGATCAACCCTTCGGACCAGGATGCCAAAGTGGCTTTCGTGGACGATATGGGCGAAAAGTTCGAAGAGTACAACGTCTATCACCACAACTTCGTCAAATGGCTCGAAGCCAACGGATACGATACCTCGAAACTGCAAGACATATCGGACGATGAGCTCAACCGGTGGGTAGCCGCATCGCCCTATCACGGCGCGACGGCCAACGACATCGACTGGGTGGCCAAAGTCAAGATGCAGGGCGAAATTCAGAAGTGGGTCGATCACTCGATTTCGGTGACGGTCAATCTGCCGAACGACGTTTCCGAAGCACTCGTAGCGGACGTATATCGCACGGCCTGGGAGTGCGGCTGCAAAGGGGTAACGGTTTACCGCGACGGCTGCCGCGAAGGCGTACTGATCGATAAGAAGAAAAAAGCGGCAAAAGAGGAGAACGGGCAGACCATTCTCAAACGCCCCAAATCGATCCCGGCGGACATCGTGCGTTTCAAAAACGGCAACGAAAACTGGATCGCCTTCGTCGGCCTGCAGGATGGACGCCCTTACGAAATCTTCACGGGTAAAATCGAAGAGGACGCCATGTATATTCCGCCCAAAATCAACAAGGGCTTTATTATAAAGGTACGCGAGGAGAACGGTTCGAAACGGTACGACTTCCAGTATATCGACCGATACGGCTACACCAACACCATCGGCGGCATTTCGCGCCTGTTCAACGAAGAGTTCTGGAACTACGCCAAGCTGATTTCGGGCGTCCTGCGCCACGGCATGCCGATCACCAACGTCGTATCGCTCATCGAATCGCTCCACCTGAACAGCGAAACCATCAATACCTGGAAGCTGGGTGTGGAACGAGCACTGAAGCAATATATCTCGGACGGCACCAAAACCAAGGACAAGTGCCCGAGCTGCGGCCAGGAGACGATGGCCTATCAGAACGGGTGTCTTACGTGCATGTCCTGCGGGTACTCGAAATGCGGTTGATTCTCTGCCGACAGACAATAAAATATACAAAACGTCAAACGAGGTCCGGGCTTTTGGCCCGGACTTTGCTTTTAGCTTCTACAAAAGGATATATAGAGATGAATCAAGCTCCCGTGTAAGGGTTTACATACACGAAAACAAAAAATTATTACACATTAAATTCGAACTACATGAAAAAATTATTCATTACGATGGCACTCGTTCTTTGTGCCGCAGCCGCTTCAGCCCAGGTTGTCGCTGTCGCAGAAGAAATCGTCGTAGAAGAGCAACAGCCCAAGAGACGAGGCTGGGCCGGTTACGAAACCAACCGTTTCTTCGACAACTGGGAAATCACCGTCGCCGGAGGCGCCCAAATTATGGTCTTCAACGGCACGCTGGGAAAAGACGATTTCGGATCGTCGCGCTTCAACCACATCAACTGGCAGGCCGACTTCTCGCTGACCAAATGGTTCCACCCCGTAATGGGTGCCCGCCTGCAAATTCAGGGCGGCCAGTACCAGAACGACACGGCATTCGGCAACCAATACATGAAAGACCCGTACATCTTCACGCACATGGACTTCATGGTGAATCTGTCGAACTGGATCGGCGGCGAGCGTGACGACCGCGTCTATTACGCAGTGCCTTTCGCCGGCTTCGGTTACCACGTATCGGGTTTCACCGACAAATTCCAGCGCGACTGGGGCTACGGGACGGACCACTCGTTCGCTTTCACGGCCGGTTTGCTGAACAAGTTCCGCGTATGCCCGGCCCTGGACATCGAACTGGAACTCAAGGCTTGGATGCTGCCCAGCAGCAACATGCCCTCAATCCTGAATTCGGGAACACAGAAAGTAGCCGCAGCCTACAGTGCCACGATCGGTCTTACGTACCGTTTCAACCGCCGCGGCTTCAAACAGGCTTCGCCCTACACCGTCGAAGATGTAATGGCTTACCAGGCTGTCATAGCCGACCGCGACCTGGCTCTGGCTGCTGTACAGGCCGACAACGCCGAACTGGCCAATGACCTGGCTGCAGCAAACAAAGCTGCGAAAAAAGCCGCTGCCGAAGCTGCCGCCGCGAAGAAAGCTGCCGAAATGGCGAAGTGGGGTCCCAATCCTATCCCGGCCGACCAGCTCGACGGCAATGCCTACACCGATGACATCTATCTGACCGGCAAAGGCATCACCTTCTTCAACATCGGCCAGACCGAGCTGAGTCCGAAAGAGAAACTCCGCCTGGACATCATCGCTACCCAAATCAAGAATGCGCCGAAAAACAAGATTTACGTGATCGAAGGCCATGCCGATCCCCAAACCGGTTCGAAGGCCGTGAATACCCGCCTGGCCGAGCAGCGTGCGAAGAAGGTTTACGACTACCTGATCTCGAAAGGCGTAAAAGCCGAGAACCTGCAGTACAAGGGTTACAGCGACACCAAGTCTCCGTTCAAGACCGAGCAGGAGAACCGCGTAACGGTAATCCGCTAAATGCCAAATACAAAAAAAATCCCGCTGTAAAATACAGCGGGATTTTTTTGTGCAAGGATCAGAAAGAGGCGAATAATCGTACGGATTCGTACGTAAAGATCGCCGAACCGCCTCCTGTCCGGTACAAAAATAATCGAGCCGACGCAGCGCCGAATCTGCTCGGACATCCGCGTCAGCGGAATTTATTTTATACGACAATCGCTGAAAGAGACGCACCGGATTTCGCGGGTGATGAAGATACGATACGCCGCCCACGCAGGATCGCCGCCTAATCAAAAAGAAGGGAGAGAATCTTTTTCAGCCCCTCTTCATCCTCCCGGTCGAACGCATCCAACCGGTCGCTGTCCACATCCAGACAGGCGAACACACGCCCTTCCCGGTCCCGAATCGGCAGGACGATCTCGCTGCGGGATTTCGAATTACAGGCGATATGTCCCGGAAACCGCTCCACATCGGGCACGATCACGGTTTCTCCCGTGCTGACCGCCGCCCAGCAAACTCCCGTATGATGCCGCAGCTTCTGACAGGCAACGGGCCCCTGGTACGAGCGGACAATCAGTTCGTCGTCGATAAGGGCATACACCCCTGTCCAGAAAAAAGTCTGCATCTTATGATGCAACACGGCCTCCATCGTGGCCAGCCGTGCCCAAATGTCGTCGGTCGTCTGTACATAGCCCTTGATCTGCTCGTACAACCGGTCGTACTTCGCCAGTTTCGCACTCATCGTCGCAATCGTTAAAAGAGAATGCTAAGTAATCAATTTTTTTTCAAAAATCCGCCGGATTCATCCGCTTTTAGCGATTCACACCACGAAAAAGCGGATCTATGGAAAACCATAGACCCGCCCGAATCATCGACCGGCTCCGTCAGGCCAACAGCAACACGAGCACCACGCCCCAGATGATGAGCAGCGTATTACCGATGGCATAAGTGATGGTATATCCCAGCGAGGGGACATTGCTGCCGATCGTATCCTCGACAGCACCGAGAGCCGCCGTAGTCGTTCGCGCTCCGGCGACGCATCCGAGCGTCAGGGCATCGTTGAAACGGAACAGGTAACGGCCGATCAACACGCCCAGCACCAGAGGAAGAGTCGTGGCACCGGCCCCCACCAGGAAAAGGCTCCAGCCCACCTGCTGAAAACCGGCGACGAACGACGGTCCGGTCGAAATGCCGACGATCGCAATGAAAGTATTCAGTCCCATATTGTTCATGAACCACACGGTCTGTTCGGGAATGCCTCCCAAAGTCGGGCGCCGCGAACGGGCCCAGCCGCAGAAAAGACCTGCGAGCAGCACGCCGCCGCTCACGGTCAGACTCAGGGGAATCGCCCCTATCTTGGCCACCAGCATCCATCCGAAGATCAGACCGCCCAGACAGATACCCAGCCCCAGCAACGGAACGCTGCTCTCGGTCTTCACCGGATCGCTGAAACCCAACTGTGCGGCGGCACGTCGCACGTCCTGCGGCAGCCCGACCAATTCGATCCGGTCGCCGGCATCGAGTTTGGCTCCGCTCCGCACGGGGATCTTCACACCCGCCCGCACGATGGACCGGATATTGACCCCGTGCATGAATTTAGCCGACAAGACCTTTCCGATCCTCTCCCCGGCAGCCCCCTTGCGATTGACCACGACAGGAAGGACCTGAACGGCAAAATTCGTCAGTGTCGTATCGGACACTTCGGCACCGATCCACTTCTCTTCGCTGATGACGTATTCGCGGCGACCGCTGACGACCAGTTGATCGCCCGGACGGATCACTGTCCGGGGTGTCACCTCATCGACGACCTTCCCCTGCTGGCAGAGCCGTTCGACGAAAATACGCTTTCCGTCGCGCTGCATGACGGTTTCGAATTCGTGGACGGTACGCCCGCCCTCGAACCATTCGTTATCGGCGCTGAAAACCCGGAAAACGATCTCCCGGGCCGCCGGGTCGAAGCCGGCTTTCAGGCTGACGTCTTCGCCCATCTTCTGCTCCAGATCGCGCGCAGACTGCTTCACCTTCGCCACGCCGCCCAGCAGCCGGGGTCCGATCGAACTCAACACCCATGCGGAACCCGCCGTACCGAAGATGTAAGTTACCGCATAACAAACGGGCATTGAACTGAGATCGGTTTCCGCTCCGCCCGGCAGTTCGCGGATCGTATCGGTCGCCACGCCCAGCACGGCCGACATCGTCTGCGACCCGGCCAGCAGCCCCGCAGCCTGCGAAAGCGTATAGCCCATCAGCCAGGAGAAGAGCCATACCGACCCCAAACACAGCAAACAGACCACCACGGCGAAGGCCACCTGCGGCAATCCGTCCTTCTTCAACCCCCGGAAGAACTGCGGGCCGACCGCATATCCCACGGCGAAGAGGAACATCAGGAAGAAAAGGGTTTTGGCCGGTTCGGGAATCTCGATACGAAGCTGCCCGACGATCACGCCCACCAGCAGCACGCTGGTCACCGTTCCGAGCGAAAAGCTGCGGATGCGCAGCTTACCCAACAAAAATCCCAGCGCAATGGTCAAAAAAACGGCCAGCGCGGGATTTGCTTGGATGAAATGCGTGAATTGTACACCTGTAAACATAATTTATCTCGTTTTCTTCGTTAGGTTTCACGTCAATCAAACGGCAAACCGTGTGCCGCAAACGCACAGACGAAGAATCAGCGGGATAAATAACGCTCCGTAAGACGGGAAACGGCGTAATCGCCGAGGGTTTCGCGCGAAATGACGAGCATTTCGCGCAAGGAGGGCGTCCAGCGCTCCACGACGATCCGGTAGAAAACAGCGTGGATCGCCCGGTGCGAAAGCTGATGCACGGGCATCTTGACGGTCCCGGCAAGGCATACCGTCCCGGCATCTTTGAAGAGAGCGCAAAACTCCGGCATCGCGGCCAGCACCGTATATTCCACCGGTTCGGGAGTTTCGATGAGCGGAAATTCGTACAACCCCTGCCAAATGTCGCCGGCACCCCGTCGGCGCAACACCAATTCATCGCCGCATTCGACGTGCAGGTAGTTGAAATAGCGGGGTTCGACAGCCGTACGCCCCTGTTTGACGGGACGGACATCGACCGTACGGGCGGCAAAAGCCAGACAGCGGTCACGCAAAGGGCACTCCGTACAGCGGGGCTGTGCCGGAAGACAGCAAAGAGCCCCGAAATCCATAATGGCCTGGTTGTAAAGTCCCGGCCGCTGCCGGTCGATCAGCGAATCGGCCAGCGCAGCGAACGTCCTCCTTCCGGAAGTCGTATCGATGGGCGTATCGAGATCGTAAAGGCGGGAAAGCACCCGAAAGACATTGCCGTCGAGTGCGGCACAGGGTTCCTCGTATGCGATCGAACAGATCGCCGCAGCCGTATAGTCGCCCACGCCGGGCAATGCCCGCACGTCGGCATAGGCCGTCGGGAAAACGCCGCCGTGCGTCTCCACGATCCGCCGGGCTGCGGCCAGCAGGTTCCGGGCCCGGGAGTAGTAGCCGAGCCCCTGCCAGCACTTGAGAACCAGATCTTCGGGAGCCGAAGCGAGGGCCGCGACGTCGGGGAACAGTTCGAGAAAACGATGATAATAGGACATACCCTGCGCCACGCGGGTCTGTTGCAGGATCACTTCCGAAATCCAGATCCGGTAAGGGTCCCGTGTGCGACGCCAGGGGAGGTCGCGCCCCTCGCGTCCGTACCACTCCAGGAGCCGCGAAGCGACCTCGGGATCGGGAACGTATGTCTGCTGATCGTTTTTCAAAATCCTCCGGGAAAAGACGATTCCCCGGGACAAAAATAGGGATTCAAGGCGATAAAAGCAAACCCGTCAGGTGCCCGTTCCTTCGCTCTTAAACGAAGCCGCCTTGCGGCGCGGGCGCAGCAGCCACAGGAAGGGCAGTGCCGAGGCCAACGAAACGAATGTGACGAAAAGGAAATCGTCGGAGATACCGGCCACGTAGCTTTCCGCCGAAGAGAGCCCGCCCTGCGCCGAATGGAACGCCGTACGGCCGGTCAGAATAACGGTAAGCAGGGCGATGCTGACGCTGCCCGAGAGTTGCTTGATGCTGTTGGAGATACCGGCTGCCGAAGCCATATCGCACTGGCTCAAATTCATGAGCGAGAAATCGTTCAGCGGGGCAAAGGTCAGTCCCATGCCGAAGCCGCGCAGATAGAGTACCAACATGATCTGTGCATGCGTAGTATGAAGAGTAAACCGGCTGGCGAAATAGAAACTCAACGTCATGACCAGGATGCCGGTCACGGCGATGAAAAGCGGCTTGACGTAGCGGGTCAGGAATCCCGAGCAGGTCGAAAGCACGCCCTGGATCAGGCCGACGGGCAGAAAAACGCTTCCGGCCATGATCGCCGTATAGCCCAGCCCCTTCTGCATGTAAAGCGGCAGCAAATAGGTACCGCCCAGCATGCCGATACCGAAGATCGCCAGCACAGCCATCGAAACGCCGAAATTACGTTCGCCGAGCAGTTTCAGATTCAACAGCGGATTTTCGCACCGCAGCTCCCGGACGATAAAGACAATGAGTGCCGCAGCCGCAACCGCAAAACATCCGATCACCTCCGGAGAACTCCACCCCTCGGGATTCGAAGGCGAATTGCCTCGGGCCAGTGCGAAGATCAAAAGGGGCATGAAACAGACCACGCACAGAAAACCCGGCCAGTCGAAACTGCCCGCACGGGCACCGCGCCACTCCTTCTGGATAAAAATTGCAAACAGAATGGCCGCCAGTCCCACAGGAACATTGACATCGAAGATCAGGTGCCAACTGTAATCGTCCACCAGATAACCGCCGATCAGAGGACCGAACGAGATCGAAGCGGCGGCCGCCACCGACCACAACCCCAGGGCCAGCCCCCGCTGTTGCGGAGGAAACTCCCGGGTAACGATCGCCAGGCCGAGCGATTGGATGATGCCGCTGCCGAAGCCTTGCAGGGCACGGGCCGAAATCAGGAACATATCGCTCCCGGCGCGGCCGCAGAGCCACGATCCGAAGGTGAAGAGCACCAACCCCAGAATATACATCCGTTTGTTGCCGATGCGGTCGGCGATCCAACCCGCCGAAGGCAGCATGAGCGTCATGGTAATCATATAGGCCGTAATGACCCATTCGGCGGTCGAAATGGGGATGTGAAATACCGACATAATGGTCGGCAGGCCGACGTTCACGACCGTCACGTCCATCACGGCCATGAAAGTCCCGAGCATCACGAGGCTCAAAATCCACCATTTATACCCCCTACTGTTGCGTATGCGTTCTCTCGGATTCCTCATTGCATGTTTATTCAGGAAACAAACGGGACAAAAAAAGTGCCATGAGACAGAGTGCTTCGAAATCCGAACCGAACGAAGGACATATTGCTTTCGATACGGTTTGTGCGGCAAATCTCCCGCTCTTGGCACAATCCGTGAACGGAACGGATAATACCGCCTCGACAAAAACGTTATAATTAAATGAAATATACGCCATGAAAACCATTTTTTTCGGGACACAGCCCTACGACCGCGAATCGTTCGACCGGATCAACGCCGACTACGGGATACGGATCAAATACCACCGCAGCCACCTGAACATCGACAACGTACCCCTGGCACAAGGCGCCGATGCGGTCTGCATCTTCGTCAATGACTCGGCGGATGCCCCAACCGTCGGGGAGCTGGCCCGCATGGGTGTACGGTTGATCGCCCTGCGCTGCGCGGGTTTCAACAACGTCGATCTGAAAGCCGCCGCCGAGCACGGCATCACGGTAGTCCGGGTACCGGCCTATTCGCCCTATGCCGTGGCCGAACACGCCGTGGCACTGATGCTCTCGCTCAACCGGAAGGTACACCGCGCTTACTGGCGTACCCGGGACGGAAATTTCGCCCTGCACGGCCTCCTCGGCTTCGATATGCACGGCAAAACGGCCGGCATCGTCGGCACGGGAAAAATCGCCCGTGCCCTCATCCGCATCCTGCGGGGTTTCGGGATGGAGGTCCTCGGCTACGACCCCTGCCCCGACGAGGCGTTCGCCCGGGAATCAGGTATGACCTACGTTCCGCTGACCGAACTCTACCGCCGCTCGGACATCATCTCGCTGCACTGTCCCCTCACGGACCGAACCCTCCACATGATCGACGCCGAAGCCATCGGTCAAATGAAAGACGGGGTCATCATCATCAACACGGGACGCGGGCAGCTGATCCGCACGAGCGACCTGATCGAAGGACTCAAGGAGAAAAAGATCGGAGCGGCGGGGCTGGATGTCTATGAGGAAGAGGCGGATTACTTCTATCAGGACACCTCCGACCGGATCATGGACGACGACATGCTGGCACGCCTGCTCTCCTTCAACAACGTGATCCTCACCTCCCACCAGGGATTCTTCACCCGCGAGGCGCTGGACAACATCGCCCGCACGACCCTCGAAAACATTCAGGCATTCTCCCACGGAGAGTGCCTCAACGAAGTGAAATACAAATAAAAACAGATCATACCATGAAAAAAATCGTACTGTTGCGGCACGGCGAAAGCGCGTGGAACCGCGAAAACCGCTTCACGGGATGGACGGACGTCGATCTCACGGACAAAGGCGTCGAAGAGGCCCTCAAAGCCGGAGAATTGCTCAAAGCCGAAGGATTCCGTTTCGGCAAAGCCTACACCTCCTACCTGAAAAGGGCCGTCCGGACCCTGAACTGTGTTCTCGACCGGCTCGATCAGGAATGGATCCCCGTCGAGAAAAACTGGCGCCTCAACGAGAAACATTACGGCGTACTGCAAGGGCTCAACAAGAGCGAAACGGCGGCCCGCTTCGGCGAAGAGCAGGTGCACATCTGGCGGCGCAGCTACGACGTCGCACCCGATCCGCTGGCCGAAGACGATCCCCGCAATCCGCGCTTCGATCCCCGCTACGCCGGGATCCCGGACGAGGAGCTGCCCCGCACCGAATCGCTCAAGCAAACCATCGAACGGGCGCTGCCCTACTGGCAATGCGTGATTTTCCCCGAACTGTCCGTTCACGACGAAATCTTGGTGGTAGCGCACGGCAACAGCCTGCGGGGTATCATCAAACACCTGAAAGGCATCTCCGACGCGGCGATCTCGGAACTCAACCTCCCGACGGCCGTGCCATACGTCTTCGAATTCGACGACAAGTTACGTCTGGTGAAAGATTACTTTCTGGGCGATCCCGAACAGATCCGCAAGCTGATGGAAGCCGTAGCCAATCAGGGCAAAAAATAGCGCCGGGAATACCGGAGAAAGATAAAAAAAGAGAGCGAAGGCTGATCTTCGCTCTCTTTCAATTTTCGGGAGCTGTCCACCACCTGCCCGGCAGCGTGTCGGACCGGTCCAAACGTACCGGCTCGCCGATTCGCGGCAGCACGATCCCCGCCTCGGGATTCTCCGCCGCGAGTGCAGCCGCATTGTTCAGCGGCTCGTCCCAGGGATGCCGCGCCAGAGCGTATTTGGAATTGTGCACCGGAAAAACCCGCCGGGCGCCGAGGTCCTCTACGGCCCGCTTCAGATCGGCCGGAAGCATGTGGATATAGCGCCAATCCTCGCTGTACTGGCCGTCTTCGAGCACGGCGACATCCAGATTCGGAAACTCGCGTGCGACGTCGGCGAAATGGGTATCGTACCCGCCGTCGCCGCCGAGGAAAATCCGCTGCGACGGAGTTTCGACGACGAACGAAGCCCACAGCGTCCGGTTCGCCCGAAACGTACGTCCGGAAAAGTGCCTCGCGGGACGGCAATATACCGTAAAGCCGCCGCCGAGCGCAGCTTGTTCGCCCCAATCGAGCTCCGTGATCCGCTGCGGATCGAAACCCCAATATTCGAAATACTCGCCCACACCCAGCGGGCAGACGACACGGCCCGTGCGGTCGCGCAGCTTCGTTACCGTGCCGTAGTCGAGATGGTCCCAATGGTCGTGTGTGATGACCAGCAGGTCGATCCCAGGCATATCCTCGGGTTTATAGAGATCGGTCCCCTCGAAAGGTCTGTTGAAAAACGGCAAGGGCGAAGCCGTTTCGAAAACGGGATCGACCAGAATACGCAGCCCGTCTGCCTGAATCAGGTAGGAGGAGTGGCCGAACCAGACCAGCAGGTTCTCTTTCGGATCGAGCGCTTTCAGGTCGGTCTTCACTGCAGGCAGCGCATGATCGGGACGATTGCGCTCCTTACGCTCGAAAAGGAAGTCGTACATCGTAGCCCACCAGCCCTTTCCCGATGTGAGCTGCGGCGTCGCATGCCGGTTGCGGAAAGCGCCGTCGCGGTAATTGGGCGAACGCCAGATCCGTTCCAGCCGCTCCCCGCGCGGAGCACGTCCGAATTCGGGTCGATTCATAAAAAGAGCGATCGCCGCGACCAACAGAGCCGCGACTGCAAGGAAAACGATCATAGTGCGAATTATTTTACGTTTCATATCGAACAACAAACGTGCATTTCGGAAATTTCATATCCCGAGCCGTCGAACCGTTTCAAAGATAATCCGAAAAACCGGAAATCCGCCGCATCGCAACGGAATAAACCGACATCATGCCGCCGAAAAGCCGCAGGATGTCCCTCCGATTTGTATTCCGGGGCGTCTCCCGTTATCTTTGCAAACACCCATCGGCCTCTCCCCGCTTTTCCGAAAAAAGCGGAAACCGTCACCCCGCCCCGAAGTCCTGCGCTTCGCCGACCCAATCCGAAACGGGCTACCTTCTCCCGTCTCCTCGGGCGGAACCTTATCCACTCCCGTCCGAATCCGGTCATCGCCCCGATTCCAACCCCTTTCACACTTTTTTATTATGGCAAAACTCGAAAGACTCGTCATCCACTGCACGGCCACGCCGCCCGGCCGCGAAGTGAGTGCCGCCGATATCCGCAGGTGGCACACAGCCCCCGTTTCCCAGGGCGGCCGAGGCTGGCGTCAGGTGGGTTATACCGACCTCATCCACCTGGACGGCAGCGTCGAACGGCTCGTTCCCAACAACGAAGACCGCACGGTCGATCCCTGGGAGATCACCAACGGCGCCTGCGGCTACAACGCCACCAGCCGCCACATCGCATACGCCGGAGGAGTCGCCGCCGACGGCACGACCCCCTGCGATACCCGCACTCCGCAGCAAAAGAGCGCCCTCGAACACTACGTCCGGGATTTCGTCGCCCGATTTCCCGGCGCAGCCGTCGTAGGGCATAACGAACTGGCAGCCAAAGCCTGCCCATCGTTCGACGTGCAGGCATGGCTTCGGGAAACCGGCATTCTCTAACCTCCTTCGACACGAACTACCGAAATGAACCCGACACTTATCACCGACCTGCTGACCTATGCCCTGCCGAGCGGCTTTCTGGCCGGAACCGTCACCTGGCTGGTCAGCCGCCGCAAGCGCCGCAACGACATGCTGGCCGACATGCAGCGCTCGATCGACCTGTTGTGCGAAAAGTACAACGACGTACTGCAGGAGAACGTCACCCTGCGCCGGGAAAAAGCCGACTGGCTGGTCGCCCAACAGGAACTGCTCCGCAAAATCGACAAACTGACCCGCGAAGTCGAAGGGCTCCGCAAAAACTTCAACCGCAAAACCCAGAAAAACCGATGAAACCTCCCCGACGAAAAAAACGGCCCGTGCTGCTGCCGCTGCTGCTCCTGACGGCAGCCGGATGTGCGACGACCCGCACCACGACGCAGACCTCGGACATACAGACCCGAATACATTCGGAACGAAGCGTCGAAAAATCGCAACGCGACAGCCTCGTACGACAACTACGGCAACAGCAACAGGAGTCCGACTCGACATCACGAACCCTGCTGATTGCGACCGAATCCCTGCCGACGGACCGGACCCGGCTGGCGATCCCGCTTAAAGACCTCGACCATCTTCCCCCGGGTGCGGCCTACACCGCCCGCAGCGGACGGGCCGCGATCCGAGCCGAAAAACAGGACGATTCGCTCATCGTCACCGGTATAAGCGACCGAGCGGAACGGCGTACATGGCTGCTGACAAACCAGACTTTCCGGCGGCAGCGGCAATCGGACAGCCTCGCAAGCCATACCGGTCTGCGAAACCTTTCCTCCTTCGCCCGCGATACGACCCTCCTGCGTGAAACACACGCCTCGACGACCCGAAAAAAATCTTCCGGCAATCTGTTTCGCACGCTCTTTACCGGCATCGCACTCGGAATACTCCTGACCGTAGTGTTCCGCAAAACAGGAGTATGGGCGGCCATCCGTCGCTTTCTGAAAAACCTCCTCCCGTAACATCTCCTTCCGACGACCGGACGCAGTTTCTCTACGAAAGTTGCGTCCGGTCATCCTTTCTCCCCACCCGACAACGAGTAGGGAAAACGAAAAACCATCGGTACAAACATCCGACGAAACAGTTCCGATTTCCAATCATGAAATCCCGGCAACGGTATTGCCTTCGCAAGGGAAATCCGGCAGGTTAATTCTGTTTATTCATTATCCTATTTGTACGATTATCAAACGGAATATTGTATATTATTTGTGCTTTATATCCTTTTTTCCTATTTTGCGACCAAATTACAAAAAACCGTATTCTATGACGACTCCAGTAGAATTTTCTACTGTTCCACCTCTCACATCCACCATGCAGGAAGAAGGTTATACCTTCTCCCGAACGGATAAATGCAGCCTTTTCCTCTGCCAAGGCGGGGAACTCGACATCATTCAGGAAGACAAGACATATCACATCCGCCAGGGAGACATATACATCTCTCCTCTTCTTATGTCCATTCAGATAAAACATAGGAGCAAGGATCTGAAGGGCGTCGTACTCACAGTCGATATAGATTACGTCCTGACCAATGCGAAAAAGACATTCCATCCGACCTGGAATTTTTTCATCTACGAAAACCCCTGCCTGTCTCTGACGAAAGAACAATACGTACACATTGACCAATTGATCGACGCATTGCGGAAGCGGATTGCGGCAATAAACACCTCGGTGACAAATACGCAACAAAAGATCATCAATCACGAGTTGGTAACGGCAATGGGCGAAGTACTCTATTATGAAATTCTGAGCATCTATTTCGCACGCCAACCCCAACAGCCCCAGCACAAGGACCGGAAAGACCATGTGTTCCAGAACTTCATAATCTCTCTTTACCAGAATCACCGCATGGAACGGGAGGTAACCTACTACGCCCAGGAACAATATCTGACACCCCGCTATTTTTCGGCAATCATCAAAGAGAAATCGGGCATTTCGGCCCTGCAGTGGATCATTCGCATGGTCATTGCCGACGCCAAACAGATGCTCCGTTCCTCGGACTTAAGTATCAAGGAAATAGCTTCCGAACTGAATTTTTCGACCCAATCCTTCTTCGGCAAATATTTCAAACAGTACGTCGGGATTTCTCCGACTGAATATCGAAACGGGAAACTGGTCGGCCAGAGCCAACAGTCGGTTTTAGAGCGATAATTCCCGAAAGAGAGTGAAACAGACGCCGTTATCTGCCGGAAAATAAAAGGCTTTTGGCTTCGGTCCCTCAAAATATTTCCCCGGATCCAATTATATCCTGCCTGTCGGTGACAAGCAGGAGTTTTTCTTTTATTGCCAAAAATCTTTCCATTGCCTTGTCAAACAGGAACAACGGACTCTCCATTTCCTCAAAAATTCTCTGAACTTATCCGTATCCCGTCTGATAATATATTTGGAATCACGCAGGAGCATCAACTCTTCTCCCGAATAATAAACCATCTTTTCATGAAGAAGGAAACAGAATTCGAACCAGCGCTTCGACAGGTAATTTCGCAAACTTTTATTGATACTCCCGCCCCTCGAAAGACGAGATACAGGATCATTCATCCGGACCTCAATACACTGAAAAACGCAGAGGACAACCTTTCGATTGTCCTCTGCGTTTCAGAGCGGAAAACGAGACTCGAACTCGCGACCCCAACCTTGGCAAGGTTGCGCTCTCAAGCCCCCAAAACGCTACGCGTTTAGGGGTAACCAACTGATCTATTTCCTTTTACGACGATTTTCTCGAATGTGTTTTACCATGTTTTTCGCATTGGTTAAACGGATGGTTAAACATTTGCGTCTGTCTACTGGTTTGTAAATGATTGTTAATTAAAGAATTGTTTAATGGGCTAAATAAGTTCTGTAACACGTTCTTTCTTGTTATTCATTGGCATAGTGAATTTATAGTTTTCAAATAAAAATTCCCGACCGTTAAGCCGAGAATTTGTGTCTGTCTACTGAAAGCAAAGAAAACGCCGCATTTTTTCGGCCCTCTTTCCCTATTCTTTAAGATATGACGCAATTTAACTCCAAACTAATTGCTATTTATTTTTAATTTTATCTCATTCATCGTTTGATAAAATCGGACCAACTTGTGCAGGGGGTCTTAAAATAGACCATCCTGCAAAGTCGGTCCTAATTTTGAAGTCAAAGGAAAACCGCATTTTTTTCGGCCTGCCCTTAACCTTTTAAGATATATAGTATATATAACTCCATTTTTTGTGGAGTAATATTCTTTACCTCTAATACGTGCGTCTGTTCCGTTACTACCGTACGGTTTCTGCCGCTACTTTGCAAACTGCATCAGATAGTTTTCGCAAAATCCAGCTAACGGGAATTTCACCATCTCGTCCCGTCCGTCGGGTGTAGTGTAATGAAATATTATAGCGTTCGCTTTGACAAGGCAGTCGAATAAATTTACCGTTTCGCTCATGCCCTCCATCTTCATCTCGTTGGCGATTATTATTCCTATTATATCGTTTATCTCTTCAAGGTCGCTTTTTCACCCGATAATTCATTGTTTATTCTTTACAAGTGCGATTTCGACGGGTTTATTTATGTCCGCTGTTTCGGGAGAGAAAACGAAGTAAAATAATTCGGGATAAATCTCATTTTGAGGCTTTATGACAATTAAGCCTATTCCCTCTGTCTTGCTCCATTCAACCAGCTTACATATAGCTTGTTTATCCTCTCATGCTTTGGTCATTCATTCTGTTTTCGGTTGTTTGTATCTGTTCATTTTAGCTAAAATTTAATTGTTATTTTATCTTTATAAAGATAAGATTATTAGTGGAATAAACAAAATAAGAAAGTGACAAACTCTGCAAAAGGGTCTTATGGATTAACCTTTTCACAAAGTCTGTCACTCGGAATTTTGCCAATCAGTTTTGGCTTTTGAATAGTGATTGTTGAGTTAAGGCAAATTGAGCGAATGCCCAAACAAACGTTTTAAATTTCGTCACCTCTATTACCGCCTTAAATGTTTCTGTTTTGTGTCTTTCGTCTTTCCAATCTGTGATTTTAATATGTGTAATGTCTTTTCCGTTATCGCTCCCGAATCGGATTCCATCATGTGCAATGGCATTTCGGATATGCCGAGCCACGTTCTTCACGCTCTTATTGGGTTCTTTTATGCAGCTAATGTCTGTATCGGCAATTCCCCATTTGTCCGCTGAAACAACCTCTGTCGGAAGATGATTGAATAGGCTTTGTTGTGGAATTATCAATAATCCAACACATGCATTGATGAACAATGTATTTTCAAACGGTATTTGGTATCCGTTAACAATTTCTTGTGTCCGTTGGATAAACTCTATTTCAAAAATATTTTTGTACTCCATTGGGCTTACTCTGTAAAATCGTATCCAACAATATTATCGCCTAAATCTTTCCAATATGGAGCTTTTTTATAATCATCAACAGCTGACATCGGAACATAGTATTTACATTTCCATGAAGTTCCCCAATCATTTCCAAAAACGTTGGCACCTCCTAAAAAAGGCGGTGTAAGAGATTTGCAATAGACAAATTCTACATTGCGATTGTGAAATGCATAGTCTCCAATAGATTTGACACTTGCGGGTAGCGTAACACGTAAAGTTGAGATATTGATACTAGATGCTCCATAAAATGCATATGCTCCAATAGTTTCTACATAATCCCCTAATATTATAAATCGGAGTGAGGTACATCCATAGAATGCTCTATCTTGAATATCTGTAATATTATTTCCCCAAGTAACAAACTGTAAATCTGAGCATCCCGAGAATGCATTTTGCTCAATAGTTTTTACATTATCTGGAATAACGATAGTATATAATTTAGAGCAGTCTTTAAATGCCTCTTTTCCAATATAGGTTACCCCGATAAAATATCGTAATTCATTGAATGACGAAATCGCACTACCATGAAAGTAATGGTAATACCCAATATATTTTACATTTGCTGCCTCCTGATACGATAGTTCACCATCAAGATTTTTATCCCACGAATTGAGATTATCTATATTACTACTGTTAAGCCATTGACTAGAACACAAATATTTCGTAATGGGATCAGCAAATTGAATGTTTTGTGTTGTCGTATCATTATTCTGAGGCATAGTTATTACCGTTCCATCTGCCAATTCAAAGTAAACATTATTCTCATCCTGCGTGATTTTGATGCTGTCTGCATCCTTGCCATCCTCTCCCGTGGCTTTGCCCAGCTGTGTCCAGTTTGTTCCGTTATCATAGGAAATCCACCAATAGCCCTCTTGAATTTCGAGTTTCGGCGTAACACCGTCTGAACCATCCGCACCATTATTGCCGTCCGTCCCCTGTGCTTTTATCTTTTGTCCGTCTACAACGATAAACTCACCGTCCAGCGTCCAATAATAGATGCCGTCCGTGTCTTTCTTCACACCGATAACGGGCGTGTTTCCATCAACGCCATCCGCACCGTCTTTACCGTTGTAAATTACAATCGGGTTGCTCTTGGCAAACTTAATCGTATAGCCTACTACCTTGCCGTTCTCGGTCAGCGGGTCTACACTCGTAATATAATCGTTGTTTTGGAGTGCTGTTACAATCGTCTGCAATGCTGAAAGATTGGTATTCGTTTCGTTGCAAAGACGCTGTAAGGCTTCAAAAGCTGACCATGTGGGTAGTTTGATTTGCGTACCGTTCGATAAAGTGAAAATTACATAGTCGGTGCTGGTTTCATAATCCACACCCGAAAACATGGAATCGCCACCAATGCCGTCTTCACCTGTGGCCTTACCTAACTGCGTCCAATTTGCTCCGTTATTATAGGAAACAAACCAATAATCGTTTTCGATTTTGAATTGCGGGGTCGTGCCGTTGGTTCCGTCTTTGCCCTCGGCTTGGATTTTTCCACCATCGACCACGATAAATTCACCGTTCAACGTCCAATAATAGACACCATCAGTATCTTTCTTTACGCTGATAGTGGGTGTTATCCCATCTTCACCGTCTTGTCCGTCTTTACCGTGGTAGATGGTAATAGGGTTACCTTTGCTGAAAGTAATTGTATAGCCGATTTCTTTGCCGTCTTTCATAAGAGGTGTAGTCCCCGTAACATAGACGTTGTTTTGTAATGCTGTTACGATAGTCTGCAACGATGAAATATTTGTGTTCATCTGCTTGCAGAGTTCCTCTAATTTTGCGACACGGTTTTCCAATCCGTGAACGCTGTTCCAAAGGTCATCATCATCGTATTTACACGATGTGAGCGCAACCACCGCAAATAATGCGGCAAAAGCCAATAGTTTTTTCATAGTAAGATTATTTAAGTTGAACAAGTATTTTAAATCTTACTATCCGCCCCTCAATAGTGGATTCAATAATAAGAAAGCGCAGGGCTGAAAGCTCATTTGAGGATAGTAGGCCGTAGGATTGCCCGAACATTCAAATAAGCAACAACCCCGCGCCGTATCCGTAAAGGATATGACGGGAGATAAGGTCTGCCTATTCTCATGTTCAATGAATTTCCTACGTTCACTATCCGAGAATAAACTTACGCTTCCGTAAATTTCAATATGTCATCCACAAAGGTAAAAAACATATTCTGAAATCGCAATGACCTTATCCCGCTTTTCGGGATTGTTGCCGTATCAAATTTCTGAAAAACAAAGTTTCTATCCAATAGTGGGGAGTATGGAATCGAAACTTTGTTAGTTGTAAGTTGGGTTAATCGTTCCCGCAGATTTCTTGTATTACGCCGTCCATGTAAATCGCCTGTCCGCTGGATTGCCTGCCCCACCAGTAGCAACCGTATTCCTCGATGATAACCTCGCCTTGCTCTTTCAGTCGTTCGGCCAGCCAAGAATCAATCAGCCACCATTCCATGACATCATCCACGAACGGATAAAGATATTCTTCGGAAATAAGGTTTGCCCGTATCATTTCCTCGATAACCGTGCTTTGATTCTTCAAAACACAATTCTGTACTATTCGTTGCGCATTCATATAATCGGTTGTTGCGAGTTCATGCGTATTAGCCATCGGTTTGCAAAATTTGTGTGGTCAGCCTGTCGTTCCTCGGCGCAATTCTCCATTCCGTTTTCTGTCGGGTACGCACTATGCGATTCAATGCGGAGAGTTTTGTTGCAGTAATAGTACGGGATAAACTGCTTTGTACTTGTGTCAAATGCAAAATTCATTTCTGTACTCTGCGCAAGTTTACCTTTAGCTTCGTAGTATTCTACCAGCGAAATAAGGTTGTACTTTCCATTGCGCCCAATCATTGCGGCACGTAAGCGTGTGTAAACTCCGTTCCCGTGGTCGATTCTGTAAGCCCGCACGGCTAACAAGGCTTGCAGAATTTCTGTCGCCCTTTCATTTAATGTTTTCATGGTCTGTAAAGTTTAGAGTTATTCCCCATTACTTGTAAAAAGATAACTCCATTCATAGCCAACTAAACAGGGCGGCATATCTCCATGTAAGAATAGCTTTCCGATTCTATATAATGCAGATAATTCTATGCTGTTATATGGTTTCGGGCATAAATAGGGGGTGGTCTGTTTTATGTGGAATCCTATTAAATAGTAAGTAAAAAATTCGGTTTTCCATCCGAAAATGGGGAGGGGTGAAAAATAGGGATTGTCCGCGCGGGATGTTCGTCGGCAGGTGGTCGGGCGAAGCCCGGCCACCGCTTCGCGGGGCCGTGGCTCGCCCTCTATCTTCTCACGAATTTGTCCCTGATAATTGTCACACACGCGGTCGGTTTACCCTCTATTCGTGTCGGCGCATCCTTTATCTCGTATCATTGCGCAAGGTCTGTCGCTTTGGCTTTTCGTTGCAGACCCAGCGTGTCGTAAATCTCCTGCAAGCGTTCTTTGGCCTTGTTCTTGGCAATCGGCGTCTGTTTCTGAAATGCGTCGTTTATCATCTTCACGATTTTATAGTCGTCGCCGATTGAAAGCCCCTTTACCAACTCGCGGCGGATGTTGCCTACATGGTATTTCAACGCCTGCACTTTGGCCGTTCCCAACTCGTCGTAAGCCTGCTTCACCAGCGGATGCCGCTGTTCTATTACAGCGCATAGTTCGGCGGGGCTTTCTACCACGAAAAATTGCTCGGTCATTGTTTTCAGTCGGCAGTATTCGTCGAACAACTCCCGAAAAGTAGTCCGCGCTGTCGGGTTGGCCGCAAGGTGTTCCACGACTTTGCTGTATGTCTGCACCGTTACCTTGTAGCCGTTTCGTTGCAGTTCGTCGGTAAGGTTTACATAGGTTGCGTAAATATGTCGGCTGATTTTGAAATTCACGATGTCCATGTTGGCGAGGTTCTTTTCCACGACAAGGCGGTTATCGACTATCCGCACATATTGTTCGTTGATATAAGGAATCTTCGATAAGGTTTTAACCCGTGTGGCTTCACTCAGCGAGTTTATCTCGGCGGCATAGCTTTCGGCGTCTGCAAGCGTCCGCTGGGTAGCCGCGACGAATTCGTCGAGCGTTACGGCTTTGCTGTATTTGGTCGTGGAATAGACGTGCACGATTTGCGCCTTGTAACGGGAATCTCGGATGCGTCCGCATATCTGCGTAAAGAGCGTTGAAATATCCAACAGCGTGTGCGCCTTTCGTCCGTCGCTGACGATGAATGTAACACCGTCGGGGTCGAAGATGTCGCACCCCTCGAAGCAGGTCGAGGTGTAGAAGTTTACTTTCTTCGCAGGGTCGGAGGGCTGGCCGATGGGATAGGCATTGCCTAATTTGCGCTGGTTCTCCTGCCTACTCTCCCCGCTCGTGGAGCACACCACTTTGACGGCTTCGGGAGCGAGTTTGAGCGTGTCGATGACCTTTGCGATAAATTCCACGCTGTTGACGAAGATATGCAGGTTGTAGGGCAATTCGTCGCGCAGGACTTTGACGCACTCCGACACGATGTATTTGTCGGGTTTGTTGGTCTGCCGCGAACGTACCTTAACCTCCGTAAGGTCGGGTCAGTCGATTTCGCAGGTTGGCAGGTGGCGCAGTTCCTCCAACATGTATTCCCGTTCTATGGGTGTTGCCGTCATATAGGTTGCCTTGTCGAATTTAGCGGCTTCTGCAAGTAAATTCTTAATGGCATTATGTCGGAACGAATAGGAGTTGAACAGCACGTGCCACTCGTCCACCAGCAGGAACAGCTCTTTGTAGGGGTCTATGCCGATGCTCTGTAAAGCGGAAACGACGCGCGGCAGGGAGTCGTAAGTCGTGGCTATCTTTAAGGGGGAATGAGTACGGGCGAATTGCGTGATGTCCCCCTCGGTAATGTCTTCGTACACGCCCAACACCTCTATATCGTCGGTGCGGCAGACGGTCTTGTTCTTCACCAATGCCACGTAAGGCATAGCGATAAGGGTGGGAATGGAGTTGCGGATTGCCAATTCGGTAGCCCCGCACCCCGTCTTTTTCTTGTTAAAAAGACAATTCACGGGAATTTCGGTCATAAAGTCCCGAAGAAAGTTTGCACCTTTGGGTGCGTCGATGGTTCAGTTTTGCATAAGTAATTCGTTTTTAGTGAAATAAAATCTGTAATTATTTTTAATCCTGTATTGTTATTATTAAAGAGATAGTCCATTTCGGAATCAAAAAATATTACACTCGGAAACAAGAAAAAGAGGTGCTGAAAAACACCTCCCGATTATGGACGGACTCGACATTAGGACTACTCCTTTTTCGTATTATAAAGATAGCACCTTTTTTATTGGGAACAAAGGGCGGACAGCAATTAATCCGAACATTTTTATCTATGTCTTAGATGGCCTTATAGGGCTGTTTACGGGGTGGCGGAGTGTGTTCGACGGGGAAATTAATGTGCAAAATGTAGTATTAGCGGGTATTTTACATAGTCTGTTGTTCTAAAACACCTTTCGTGTCATGCAATTCAGTACTATTAGCGGTTCGGTACATAGTTCGGCTGTTCTGAAATTCCTTTCGAACACGTGTTTTAGGTGCTAATAGCGGTTTTTGCATGGTAAATAAGTGCGATGTACACGTAAAAAGCCGTAAATTTGGGTGTAAAACGCTATTTTATGAATGAGAAAGAAGCCGATGCCATCCGTAAGAGTATGTATGAATCCTTACTGATGGATGAAAACGATAAGATTGTGCATTGGGATTTCGACCCGATGCGCCGTGAGTTGCGCGAGTATGTCGATATTGCCTGCGGATGTGATGAACAGACGTATGGAATCCGCACACCGCAGTTTGAATATCGCTACTGTACGGGGAAGATTAAGATGCCCTTTGCCAAGTCGGATTATCTGGCTAACGACGATATAATCGCTACGGTTATGGGATTGGGGCTGGATGTCGAGAAATTTTGGTTTGCGCTGGTCTTTATTTACGATTATGTCGAAACCTCGTTTAAGAACTGCGGCCTTGTGAAACCCGCGTCTTTGAATAAGGCGGTGCAAAATCTGTTCAAAGAGTTAGGCGAGGATTTCACGGACGATGATATTGAAATAACCCTTAAAAAGAACAGAAAGAAAGTCGAGGTTCTGCCCGTTATAAAGCGTGGGATTTTGGACTGGTTGCGGGAAACCTATGAACGGGAATGCAAAGGCAGGAAGATTCAGTATTACGGGATTGACACGGGTAATTTCGACGAAACCTATCCGAGTACGTCGTATCGGATTTATCGGACTGTGGAGATGTATCGGGATATGCTGAACGCTTTATTGGGCGACAACCGCCCGAAGCAACCCGATAAAAGTGTTTCATTGAATCGGCTGTTGCTGATTTCGCGTATCTGTTACCTCTATGAATTTACCCGTAATGACAGTTATTTATATGGCGACGAAGCAATAAAAGGAATAATTAAGTCCTACAAAAGGCGTACGCCTGCAACTTATTCCGCTGTTTATCTGTAATTTGCAGAGGGAGAGTAAAAACGCCCTTTATTTCACTCCCCGTGTTTGGGGTGCGAAAAGTCAAATCTTTGTAGTGTCGAAAGGGATAAACCCGACGACCTGCAAACGCTTGGGCAAGGGATGCAGCATAATTTAAGCCCCTCTGTAAAAGGAGTATTTAAGATTATGAACACTATTATTGGAAAAAACAACGTAAACGAGCAGACCACGGCAAACGCCGCAACCGCTACGCCTGCTCCCGTTGCCGAACAGAAAGAACAGCAGACTGCGCAGACCTCGCGCCGCCGCCGTTCGACTACGCCCCCGATGTGGCGGGTAATGACGCAGGCGCGGCCCGTTTTCGATGTCCAACTGAAAAAGGATAACGAAATTAAATTGGCCTGCATCAACAAATTTATGAATGCGGCTTACTCGGATGCGAACAAGTTTTGGGCTGATTTCATGGAGCAGGTAAATATCCTGCTTGACAGCCGCAGGTATTGCCGCGAGTGCGAAATCTTGGGCTTGAAGCCTGAATATGTAGCGGAACATATTGTGTTCCTCGGTAGTGCCACGATGAAAAAGGTGCTGAAAGACGGTGTATCCCGCACATTAGGGGCTGATGTGCAACTTTACGGGAAACGCTTCTCGCCCGAAGATGCGGACAGATTTCTGTCGGAAGATATAAAGCGTCTTCCCGAACACGCGACTGTTGCCTAATTTCAGCCTGCTGTCGTTGAAAAAAAGGACACTCCGTATATTCGTCGGAGTGCCCTTTTTCGTTCACAACAAGTTCTGCATTGCCGCGTCGATTTGGCTATTCTCGAAAGAATCCAAATAGATTTGGGTAGTCGATAAATCGGAATGGCCGAGCGATTCGGAAATGATGGCAATATTCACTCCCGACCGCTTCAAGACCGTTGCGAACGTGTGCCGAGCGACATAGGTAGTCAGTTCGATTTTCAGCCCCAATAATCGGCTCCACTCGTGCAGGGCCTTGTTCACGTGTTTCAGCACCTTGCGCACTCGGTCGTAAATCTGTTGCTCGGTCTTGTGTATGCGGCGGTCGAGTATCGGGAAAATATAATCATCGTCCGCATGGTCGGATTTGGCGTATTTGCCGATAATCGCTTTCGACTGTTCCGAGAGGTGGCAGGTCATCTCCTTGCTGGTTTTGTGGCGGGCATAGTAGATTCTTTCCTCGTCCATATCGCAGTAACGCAGGGTGGCGATGTCCTTAAAATTGATGCCTGCCGAGAGGTAGGAAAACAGGAAAATGTCCCGTGCGAAATCCAAATAGGCTGAACCGTCGGCGGGTATCTCCGCCTGCATCAGCCGTTGCACATCCTCCTTGCGGATAGCACGTTTGCGGGTGGCTGTCCACAACCGTCCGATTTTGAATTGCAGAAACGGACTGTGCGGCGTGGTGAAAATCCCCTCGGCAAGAGCCTTATTATAGACGGCTTTCAGAACGCTGAATTTCGTGGCTATCGAATTGCTTTTGTTCCCCTTTTTCATTAGGAACAGTTCGAAATCACGCAGGTAGCCGACCGTAATTTCGTCGAAACGGATGTTGGTCGAGCGGAATTGTTGCAGGAGTGAAAACGTGACCTTGTGTTTTGATGTCGAGCCGATTTTACCGACTGATTCCAACTGTGCAATCGTGCGACGGAAATATTCGGCTATCGTGCAATAGACCCTCCGTCCGTCGGTTTCCAGCACGTTGTCCAGCGTTACGGGGACCTCCAACGCTTCAAGCCGTTTGATGCGCTTGTCGTATTTCTCGATTTGCTCGTAAATCCGTAGCTGAACGGCAGGATTCTGCGTTTTAAGCGTTTGGGTGTCGAAATCCCAATCGTCGGCAGGGATGCTGATTCCCGTACTTACATAGCGGCTGCGGCGATTGACGGTAAAACGCAGGTAGATGTTCGTGGTGCGGTTTTGATTGATGCGGTCTCTGCAAATGGCATTGATGCTGACACTCATAATGTTGCGGCATTATGCAGACAGACGCGGGTGGTGTTTTACCGCCGTAAAACATGGTTAAACAAATGGTAAAACATTCTTCGGAAAACGGCGCGAAAAAGGCATTATGGAGAGTTTTATTTCGCACCCGCAAAAAGAAAAACGAGCGATAATTCATTGATTATCACTCGTTTATTAAGAGCGGAAAACGAGACTCGAACTCGCGACCCCAACCTTGGCAAGGTTGTGCTCTACCAACTGAGCTATTTCCGCATTAGTGGTATTTCGGAGTGCAAATATAAACGGTTTTTTTTATTCCTCAAAATTTTTGCCCGGAAATTTACGAGACAAAAATCAAAAAAACTGTCATACAACCCTTCAGAACCGGTTTTTAATGCTAAATCCGACTATCTGACAACAGAAAGCTATTCCGCCACCACTCCCCAGCCGCCGCCTAACGCCTTATAGAGCTGCACCAAAGCGAGGTGTTCGTCCCGTACGGCGTTGCTCAAACCGATCTGGGCATCGAAATACCGGCGCTGGGCATCCAGCACGTCGATATAATTGATACTGCCGCCCCGGTACTGCAAATTGGCCAGTTCGACGTATTTGCGGGCAGCATCGCGCAGAGCGACCTTCAACGCGGCCGTTTTGCGGACGTTACGGTAAGTGACTACCGCATCGTTGGCTTCCTTGAAAACCTCCAGCACCTTCTTCTCGTACCCCAGCCGGGCTACGTCGTATGCCGCCAATGCCGCACGATATTTGGCCTGCTTGCGTCCGAAGCCGAAGACCGGAGCGGCGATCGCAGCGGCCACATACGAGAACGGGGAGCGAAAGAAACCCTGCAACGCATCGTTCTCCCAACCGCCTACCAGATTGAAGGTCAGCCGGGGAAAACGATCTGCATAGGCCATCCCCGCCGAAGCCATCGCCGAACGCAACTGTTGTTCGGAAGCCCGTACGTCGGGACGCCGCTGCAACAGTCCCGAAGGCAGACCGACAGGCAGACTGTCCGGAAACTCGGCTTCGATATTCATTTGACCGCGCAACACCTCCCAGTCAGGAGATTTTCCCATAAGCAATGCAATACTGTTTTCCATAATTTCGATCCTGCTCTCCAGATCCGGAATCAGGGTCGCCGTCGAAGCGTATTCCACTTTGGCCTGCTGGTAAACGGTTTCGGAGGTAAGACCGCCCTCGAACCGCAACTGCGCCTGCTGCACACCCTCGCTGCGCGTTCGGAGCGTACGACGCACGATGGAAAGCTCGTTATCCAAAGCCATCAACTGAAAATAGGCCGTCGCAACTTCCGCGACGAGAGTCATACGCATCGCACGCCAATCCTCGACCGAAGAGAGATACTCCGCCCCGCCCTTGCGCTTGGCCCAGCGCAGGTTTCCCCAAAGGTCCAGCTCCCAACTGACGGAGAGCTTGGCACTGAACTCCGGATCACGGCTCGACTCCTCGTCGGCATAATCGTTCGTTTCGTAATCAGCCAGCCCTTTGGCCGAAAAATTCGGCAAACGCTCGGCCTTGCTTATCCGATACAACTGCCGCATCTGCTCCACACGAGCCGCCGCCGCAAGCATATCCTTGTTATTTTCCAAGGTCAGCTCGATGACCCGGCGCAACGTCGAATCCCCGTAAAACTGCCACCAGCTCAGATCGGCGATGGTCAGCGAATCGGTATAGCCCGAAGCGATCTGCCCGGGCATCTCCACCTCGGGGGCCTGACAGTGCCGCACAGCCGAACAGGAAGAGAATCCGACGGTCAGTGCAGCCAAAATGACAAATATCGCAACTCGTTTCATCGTTTCTTCAGTTTTGCTTTAATCCGGTAAATCCACACGAAGAAGAAGGGCACGAAGACGATGCCGACAGAGATAGCTACCAGCATACCGAAAAAGACGCCCGTACCGATACCCTGACGGCTCGCCGACCCCGGACCCGATGCGAACACCAGCGGCAGCAGGCCGAGGATGAACGCCAGCGAGGTCATCACGATCGGGCGGAAACGCAGGTGTGCGGCCTTGAGTGCCGCCGACACCACGTCGCGGCCTTTTTCCACCTCCTCCTTGGCAAACTCTACGATCAAAATGGCATTCTTGGCCACCAGACCTACGAGCATCACCAGGCCGATCTGAAAATAGATGTTGTTTTCCAAACCGCAAACCCAGATACCCAGATAGGCACCGATTCCGGCTACGGGCAGCGAGAGAATGACCGCGACGGGCACCGACCAGCTCTCGTACTGGGCGGCGAGGAAGAGGAAGACGAACAGGAAAGCCAGCGCCAGCACAAGACCCGTCTGTCCACTCACATGCTTCTCCTGGTAAGAAAGGCCGCTCCACTCGACGCCCACCGACGCAGGCAATTTCTCACGCACGATATTTTCCAGCTCGTCCATCGCCTGTCCCGAACTGTATCCGTGAGCCGCTTCGCCCGTGATGGTCGCAGCGTTGAACATATTGAAACGCTTGATCGTACCGGCACCCGTCGTATAGTGCGTTGTACCGAGCGACGTGACGGGAATCATCGCCCCGTCGGCACCCCGTACGAAGAAGAGGTTCAGGTTGTCGCGGTAAGCCCGATAAGGCGCGTCGGCCTGAATATATACACGGTATATACGGTTGAACATATTGAAGTCATTGACGTAGATCGAACCCGTGAACGCTTTCATCGTAGAGAAGATGTCGGACATCGAAACCCCGACCAACTGCGCTTTGTCGCGGTCCACGTCGAAATAAAGCTGCGGAATATCGGCTTGCATCGAAGAGGCCAGCCCCGTAAACTCGGGCCGCTGCTCGGCATAGTGCATCAACGTATCCACCGCCCGCTGCAGATCGGCATAGCCGGCATCCCCGCGAGCTTCGAGCACCATTTCGAAACCGCCCGAGGTTCCCAGACCGGGAATGACGGCAGGCGTCGAAAGATAGACCTTGCTTTCGGGATAACGCGACAACTCGTCGCGCACACGTTTCATCACTTCGCTGATATCCTCCGATTCCCGCTCCTTCCAGGACTTGAGGATCACTGTCAGTTGGCTGCGGGCCTGGTTGCTGCCCACACGAGGACTCGAACCCGTCACGTTGAGTACATACTCCACATCGGGATCCTGCATCAGAAAGGCCATCGCCCGGTCGGTCACCGTACGCGTACGCTCGATGGTCGCCCCTTCCGGAAGTTCCAGTTCGACGGTGAAATACCCCTGATCCTCCTGCGGCATGAAACTCTCGGGCACGAGTTTATTCATCAACCAGATACCGATGAGTACCACGCCGAAGGCGGCGAACATACGGCGCGAATGGGCGAGCGCCCGGCCGATCATACGGCCGTAGAGCTTATTGCCTTTCGCAAGACCGAAATTGATATACCGGAAAAACCGTTTCTTCCGGCCGCCTCTGTCGGGCTTCAACAGGTAGGCGCACATCACGGGGCTGAGCGTCAGCGCCACGACCGTAGAGATGATTACCGATACGGCGATCGTAATGGTAAACTGGCGATAGAGCTGCCCCGTAATGCCCGAAAGGAAGCTCACCGGGACGAACACGGCGCACAGCACCAGCGACATGGCGATCAACGCTCCGCTCAGGCTCCGCATTGCCTTCTTGGTCGCTTCGTAGGGCGAAAGCCCCTCCTCGTTCATGATGCGATCGACGTTTTCGACCACGACGATCGCGTCATCGACCACGATACCGATGGCAAGAATCAGACCCAGCAGGGTCAGCATATTGAGCGAGAAGCCGAACACGAGCATCACGCCGAAGGTACCGATGAGCGAGATCGGCACGGCCACGATCGGAATGAGCGTCGCCCGCCAGCTCTGCAACGAAAGGAATACCACCAGAATCACCAGCAGCAACGCTTCGAAAAGCGTCTGATAGACGTGATGGATCGATTCGGAAATGTAGGTAGTCATATCGAAAGGAATCTCGTAAGAGATACCCTCCGGAAAATTGCGGCTGATCTCCTCCATCTGGGCCTTCACCGCCTCGGCCACCTCCATTGCATTGGCTCCCGGAAGCATCTTGATCTCCAGCACGGCGGCATTACCGCCGTTGATACCGCTTTCGGTATTGTAGGACGACGCTTCGAGCGAAATGCGCGCCACGTCTTTCAGGCGGATGATCGAACCGTCGGGATTGGCCCGGATGACGATATCTTCGAACTGGCTGACCGACGACAAACGTCCCTGCGCCGTAATGGGGATCGTCACGTCGAGGCCCGTCATCGGAGCCTGCCCCAGCACGCCGGCCGCCGACTCGCGGTTCTGATCCTTCAACGCGGATTGCAGATCCTTGACCGTCAGCCCCAGGTCGGCCAGCTTGTCGGGCTGCACCCAGATCTGCATGGCGTAGTAGCGGCTGCCGACGTTCGAAATACTGCCCACGCCGGGAATACGGCGCAGCAGGTCCAGCACGTTGAGCGTGGCGTAATTACTCAAATATATTTCGTCGAACTTGGGGTCGGACGAGAGCAGCGTGATGGTCATCAGTTTGCTGGCGGCCTGTTTCTCGACCGAAATACCGTTCTGCACCACCTCGGCCGGCAGGCGTGCCTCGGCCTTCTTCAGGCGGTTCTGGACATCCACGGCCGCCAGATCGGGATCGACCGAAATATCGAAGGTGACGGTCGCGGAGAAACCGCCCGAGTTGGAGCTCGACGACTCCATATAGATCATGCCGGGCGTACCGTTCAGCTCCTGCTCGATGGGGGTAGCAACGGCCTGTGTCACGGTCTGCGCGTCGGCACCGGGATAGGACGCCGAAACACGCACCACAGGCGGTACGATCTGCGGATACTGATCGACGGGCAGCAGCGCGAGGCCGATGGCGCCGACGATGACGATGATGATGGAAAGTACCGTGGAAAAGACCGGCCGGTCGATGAAAAAGTCGGCTTTCATGGGCTACTCCTCCTCTGGATTCGCCTCCTCTTCACGAGGAGCCACGGGTTCGACCTTCATGCCGTGCGTCAGCTTGTGATAGCCTTCGACGACGATATTTTCATACGAGGCAAGTCCTCGTTCGACGATGAAGTTATTGCCCGTTTCCGGACCCGTTTCCACGAAACGCTTCTCCACGATGCTGTCCCGGCGCACGACGAAGACATAGGCGCCGCCCTTCTCGATAATCAGGGCCTTCTTGGGAACCACGACCGCCCGTTCGAGCACGTCGAGCAGCAGTTTGACCTTAGTGAACTGTCCGGGGAGCAGGATATGGTCGGGATTGGGCATCTCGGCCCGCACGGAGAAGGTACCCGTCTGGGGATCGACCTGCGGATCGGCGAAATCGACCAGTCCCCGATAGGGATACTGCGCCCCGTCGGCCAACGTGACCGTAATATAGGGGTCCCACTTGCGGGTCGAATCCTTATGGCCCAGATTGACGTTACGGGCCTTGCTACGCAGGTAATCCAGCGCGGTCATACTGAAATCGACCCGCACCGTATCGCTCTTTACCACGGTGGCCAGCAGCGACTTGCCGCCAGGACCGACGAGCGTACCGATATCGGCGTTCCGCTCGGAAATGTAACCCGAAATGGGCGACTGCACGGTCGTGTAGCCGAGTATCATTTCAGCCTGCGTAAGGTCGGCTTCGCTCACCACCACGTCCGCCACAGCGCTCTCGTAGGAGGCGATGGCGTTATCCAGGTCGAGCTGACTGGCGGCATTCTGCTCATACAGCGGACGAATACGGTTCAGGTCGCGCTCGGCCTTCAGAGCCTGGGCCCGGGCTTTGTTCAACTGCGCCTTGGCCTTGTTCGCACGGGCGCGATAGACCGTCGGGTCGATGATGAAAAGCGTCTGGCCCTTCTTGATATAGGTTCCCTCGGCAAAGAGCATCTTCTCCAGATAACCTTCGACGCGGGCCCGGATCTCGACGAATTGCTGGGCCCGGATACGGCCCACGTACTCGCCATAGATGCTGACATCTTCGACCTGCACCGGTTCGACGGCCACCACCGGCAGTGCGGCGGCCTGCGGCCGGGGACGCAGCAACACGACGAGCAGAACGACCAGCACCACGACGGCACAGCCGATGAAGATCCAGTGCTTACGAGTCAGTTTCACCCGAATACGAGGTGTTTTGGCCGCTATTTTTTTCAGTTTCTCCAAATTCAACTCTTTCAGATTCGGTTTCATTTCATAAGTAGTTTTTATCCATAAAAGGGTTAAAGGACTTTACCCAAACCCCGCGCCAATCCTGTTCTATCCGGATAAGCGAATCATACACAATATAATACGCCTGCAACAGACGAGGCCGATCCTGTGGCGTGAATCTACAAAATGTAGAATTATTCCACACCGGAGCCTACCGGCTGTGGCGTAAAAACCCCCGGTGCCCGATAATCGCCGCCAGGCGCCCCGGATGCAGGGATTTGCCCGCAACGATAAGGGTGACGGCCAACAGGATCAAGCCGATACCCGCAGCAAGCCGCGCAGTGAACAATTCACCGAAGATAGTCACGCCGATCACCACTGCCGTCAGCGGCTCCAAAGCCCCCATAACAGCGGTCGGAGTAGAACCGATGGCATGCACGGCAACGGTCATCAACACCAGCGAAACGACCGTAGGAATCAGAGCCAGCATCGCCGCCCACCCCCCCCACATCGAGGGTGTCGAGAGAAGCTGCAAAGGCTGGTCGGGACAACACAGCGAATACAACACGATCGCAGCCACGCCGAACAACAGCACGTAAAACGTAAGCTTCACCGACGACATATTCAACGAAGCACGGTTGACCACCACGATATAGAGCGCATACGAGAGCGACGAAGCCATGACCAGCACAACGCCCGCAGTATTGAGTACCGCACCGCCCTCACCCCGGTACAGCAACGCGATTCCGCACAGAGCCAGGGAAATGGAGAGGACCGTGACCAGCGAAATTCGCTCCCTGAAGAAAATCGCCATGATGACGGCCACCATGACCGGATAGACGAAAAGAAGGGTGGAGGCGATCCCCGCATCCATATAGTGAAAACTCATGAACAACGTGAGCGACGATACGGCGAACATCACTCCCAGCAATCCCAGCACGGAGAACTCCCGGCGCGTAATGCGCAGCGAAGTTTTCTGCACCAACAACAGGGCTGCCAGCAGTACGGCGGCAAGCGCATAGCGGTAAAACAGCACGGAATTGGTGTTTATTCCCGCCCGGTAGAGTGACAAAGCACCGAGGGGATTCATCCCGTAACTCACGGCGGCAACGATGCCGCAAAGGGTTCCTTTCGATTTCTCGCTCATGGATCGACAATTTCAACCGGCCGCAAAAATACGAAATAATTCGGCCGTTCGGTAAAGATAGCGCTTATAAATCGACCTCGGAAAAGGGAACGAGATGCGGTAATTCGTCCGGAAAGGTTAAAATATCGGCCGGGTTTCGTATCTTTGTGCCACTGTTTCCGATAACCCTCCGGAACCGCCCGGTTCCTTCGGAGCGATCCGGAACAATACGGTTTTACGGAAAATGCCTTTCGGGGCCAAATACATATCGAAATGAAAAAGTTACTTCTGATCTTTCTGCTGATCGCCGCCTGGAGTGTGCAGGCCCGCGAAGTATATCCGCTCTGCGACGACTGGCTCTTCTCGTTCCGCTACGAAAACAGCAGCGACAACGCCCGCTGTGTCACGCTGCCGCACACCTGGAACCTCGATGCACTGGCCGGGACGATCCCATACCTGCGCACGACCGCCGACTATCAGCGCAAACTCTACGTACCGCAGACCTGGACCGGAAAGCGGCTCTTCCTGAAATTCTACGGCGTGGAGAGCGTCGCCCACCTCTTCGTAAACGGAACTTACGTCGGCGAGCACCGGGGCGGAACGACCGCTTTCGTCTTCGAAATCACCGACCGGGTGAAATACGGCAGCGAAAACCTGCTTCGCGTAGCCGTGAGCAACGCCATTACGGGCGACGTGCTGCCGCTCTCGTCCATCCACAACATCTACGGCGGCATCAGCCGGGAGGTAGAACTCATCGTCACCGACCCCACCGCCGTATCGCCTCTGTATCTGGGCTCGTCGGGAGTCCTGATCCACCCTCGGGCCGTATCGACCGAACGGGCCGAAGCCGAGGCCGAAATCCACCTCATCTCGAAAGGCGACAACTTCTGCCGCGTGACCCTCGAAGCGTTCGATCCGGACGGAATTCAGGCCGCAGCCAAAACGATAAAGGCCAAACTCGACGGCAAACCCGTCGTCATCCCCTTCACGGTCGAAAATCCCCGACTGTGGGACCTCGATCACCCCAACCTCTATCGAATGCGGGTATCCGTCGAGAGCGACACCTCGCGCGATGAGATCGAAATCGCCACGGGCTTCCGCAACATCCGCGTCACACCCGAAGAGGGTTTCCGCCTCAACGACTCGCTCGTTCGGGTTCACGGCGTAACGCTCTACTACGACCGTCCGGGCACGGGTAGCGCTATGGAGGCGGAGGACTATGCCGAAGATTTCGCTTTCATACGCGAGTTGGGAGCCAATGCCCTGCGCTCGCCCGCAGGACCGCACGCCCCCTGTCTGTACGACCTCTGCGACCGCACAGGCGTACTGGTCTGGATCGACTTGCCGCTGATCCGGGCACCTTTCCTCAGCGACGTTTCCTATTATCCGAACCCGCAACTCGAGGCGAACGGTCGCCAGCAACTGCGCGAAATCATCGCCCAGCATATCAACCGGCCGTCAGTGGTCATCTGGGGACTCTTCGACTGCCTCTGGCAACGGGGCGAAAACCCCGTGCCCTATGTGCGGACACTGAACGAACTGGCAAAAAAAATGGACCGCAGCCGCCCGACGGCGGCCACCAGCAACCAGGACGGAGAACTGAACCAGATCACCGACCTGATCGTATGGGCGCAGAACATCGGCTGGGACAAAGGCCGCACGGAAGACCTCGAAATCTGGCTCGGCCAGCTTCGGTCGGGGTGGAACCAGCTCCGTTCGGGCATCTGCTACGGTGAAGCGGGGCAGATCGAACAACAAGGCGATCCGGCTCGCCGACGCCGCTCGAACAGCCTGCTCTGGCAGCCGGAAGGACGGCAGACCCGTTTTCATGAAGATTACACGAAATACCTGGCACAAGACACGCTGCTGTGGGGAACCTGGATCAACACCCTGTTCGACTACGGCTCGGCCCGCCGTCCGCAGGGCGTGGAGGCTACGGGGCTCGTCACGCTGGACCGACGACGCCGCAAGGACGCTTTCCATCTTTACAAGGCTTTGTGGAACAACACCGAACCTACGCTCCACATCGCCGGACGCCGGGAGGATGAGCGTAACGGCGACTTGCAGACCGTAACCGTCTATTCTTCGGCCGGAGAGCCGGTCGTAACCCTCTCGGGCGACACGCTCGCGGTCGAGCAATACGCACCGTGCATCTACCGCTGCGACTCGGTACGGCTCAACGGCCGGATGAAGATAGAAGCGAAAGCCGGGGATTTATACGACGAAACGTTCCTTACCGGAAACTGCGCCTTAGTAGCTCCGCCGCGTCGGGACCCTCAGCAAACAGCAGGTCTGCGACTGACAAATTAGGCGCGAAAGGCAGCCGGTCGGAAAAGACCTGGAAATAGGACTCGGCATGAAACGCCGGGTCCTCTTTTTGTTTGGGCCTCAGATCGAGGTCGCCGGGAGCGGCTTCGACGTATTGCTCCGAAATACGGGGGCGGTTCTGCACATTCAGTTTTTGAAGCAGCACCTCCGTCAGTTCGAGGTCGTAATCGACCAGAAAATCGTATTCCCGCCGATAGAAAGGCTCGAACGAGGAGCGGTAGTGATCGAAATAGGGCGATCCCCGGTAAGCCGACACCAACGAAATCCAATGCTGGTGCTGCCACCGCTTCGAATAGTCGAGCCGCACATCCCGCATCGGCGTACGGGGACGGTTGGCATGCCGCACGTGCACCGTGAGGTCCATCACGCCGCCCGAAGCGAGAATTTGCGCCCGATTGCGCTCCGAACGCTTGACAAAATGTTCCCCGAGGTCGATGACGCAATCGTCGCACAGCAGGTGTGCGAAATATTCGACCGACCCCAAATAGGCTGCAGGCAGAATCGTCATGGTCGTTCCGGTTGATTTTCAGGATCGGCCCAATCGCCGTTGGCCTTGATGAGCGCCACGAGCCGATCGAGCGCCTCCTCCTGAGGGATATTCTTCTCCACCACCGTGCGCCCCTTGTAAAGGGTGATACGCCCCGGAGCGGCGCCCACGTAGCCGTAATCGGCGTCGGCCATCTCGCCGGGTCCGTTTACGATACAACCCATCACGCCGATTTTCAAATTTTTAAGGTGCGAGGTTCGGGCACGGATCGCGGCGAGCGTACCCTCTATATCGTAAAGCGTACGACCGCAGCTCGGGCAGGCGATGTATTCGGTGCGGGACATCCGCACGCGGGCTGCCTGCAGGATCATCAGCTCGATCTCCGCGATCTCCTTTTCCGAAAGGTGCGGCGCGTCGATCCGAATGCCGTCCGCCAGCCCGTCCAGAAAGAGCGACCCCAGATCGGCGGCGGCTTTGACGGCGACGGCTTCGACCGTCGTATCCTCGTAACGGCGGCACACCGCGACGGGTTCGTCCGCCCGGTCGAGGCTCAGGATCGCAGCCCGCAGTTCGGCCGTAGGATTCTCGGTCAGGGCTTCGATCACCCGCCAGTCGGCAGGCAACTCGGAGTGAATCAAGGGAGTTTGCACCCGAGTGCGGCGGCTGTATCGCGTCGGCGTATAGCGCTCCGGGTATTTGACGGAGAACACCCCGCTGCGGCGGGCAAAATGATCGACCAAAAGCTGCGCCACGGGGATCTCGTTCTCGGGCGCTTCGGTCAGCGAAACGCGGATCGTGTCGCCGATACCGTCCGCCAAAAGCGCTCCGATACCGACAGCGCTCTTGATGCGTCCTTCGATCCCGTTTCCCGCTTCGGTGACGCCCAGGTGGAGCGGATAATCCATCCCCTCCCGCTCCATCGCTTCCGCCAGAAGCCGGTAGGCGGCCACCATGACCCGCGTATTGCTCGACTTCATCGACACCACGACCTGATCGAACGCCTTTTCGCGGCAGACGCGCAGGAACTCCATCGCCGAGGCCACCATCCCTTCGGGGGTATCGCCCCACTCGTCGAAAACGCGCTTCGAGAGCGAACCGTGATTCACGCCGATGCGGATCGCCACGCCGCGCTCCCGGCATCGGTCGATGAGGGCTTCGAACTCCCCGTGCGATGAGTTATAATTTCCGGGGTTGATGCGCACCTTGTCCACGTATTTCGCAGCGATCGCAGCCACTTCGGGCACGAAATGGATGTCCGCCACGACGGCGGCATCGCATCCCTCCTCCCGCAAACGGCGGACGATCCGCTCCAAATTCTCTCCCTCCCGACGCCCCTGGGCCGTCAGCCGGACGATAGGACCTCCGGCCCGGAAGATGCGTTCGATCTGCCGAATACAGGCTTCGGTATCCTTGGTGTCGGTATTGGTCATCGACTGCACGGCGATCGGGCGGTCACCTCCGATCACAACCCGTCCGATGCGAACTTCACGGCTCGGGCGGCGCTCATACTTGGTCAAATTCATGTCCTGCCAGAATTTATTACCACAAAGGTAGTGAAAATGAAGGCAGGATAAAACAGACATTCGCGTTTTATCCTGCACAAACCGGAATGGCGACCGTTCGGCGGCGCCGCGCTATCGGGCAGTCATATTCTCCAACTCCTTGAGGATGTAGTAGCGGTTCAGGGATACGGGAGCCTTCTTTTCGTCCAGATAACGGTAAATGGCCGTAATGCCGCAGGCGAGCCGGACCGTCGCGTCCCGATCGGGCGAAGCGGCCGCGAAATCGAACAGCAGCTCGGCGAATTTTTCCAGGTTCTCGTCGCTGAAGCCATACTCACGGGTCAGCACGCCGATAAAGTCCTCCCGGGCCAGCAGAGTGTCGATATCCAGATCGAGCGCCTCCGCCAACTCCGTCCGGGCGGTTTCGCAAACGGCCTCTCCCGCCCCGCTTCTCCGCAGGATGCCCGCCTTCTGCAAAAGGGCTTCGATGAGTTTGCCGATCTTGTCGATCTCCCGCAGGATGTAATCTTCCATAACTCCTCCTTATTTGCCGAAAGGTACTGAAAAATCTTCGGAAATATCCGTCCCTGCGGACAAAATCGGGCAAAATATCCGATCGACAAAAGTTCGATACTCTGCTACGAATCCTTTTCCGCCCTGTTCGGGTCGCCGAACACTTACTTTTCATTATCTTTGTAGAAGATAGGATGCACCTCGGAAAAACGGGAACAAGTTCCCGTTTTCTCTCAGCTTTCGCTATCTTTGCAAAAAGCAGCACCGGCAAAGACAGGCGGTTCTCGAATAAATCCGATACGGCCTCGGGTTTACCGTCCCTGCTGAAGACGACGCTTCGGCGACGTTCGATTAAATTTGGCGCTGCTCTCGGCTTGCACTATCTTTGTCAGGCAAACAACGTATGGCGAACTATCTCGACAACGACATCAAATTCGTCGCGGGCGTAGGCGAGGCGCGGGCCCGGCTGCTGGAAAAGGAGCTGGGCATCCGCACGCTGGGCGATATGCTCTGCCACTATCCGTTCCGCTACATCGACCGTACGAGGATCTACCGCATCGACCAGATCGCGGAAGGGGATTCCGCACTCATCCAGTTCCGGGGGCGCATCACAGGCGTCAGCTATGCCGGAGCAGGGCGCAAACGACGTTTCACGGCCGTCGTGAACGACGGCAGCGGCGTGGCCGAACTGGTCTGGTTCCAGGGAATCAAATGGATCGAAAAACGGATCGAAGTGGGGCGCGAATACCTGATTTTCGGCCGCCCATCCTTCTTCAAGGGCGAACTGTCGGTGGTACATCCCGAAATCGAAACCATCGAGAAAGCCTTTTCCCGCAAGGCCGAAAGCGGTCTGCAAGGCATTTACTCCTCGACCGAGCGGCTTTCGAGCGTCCTCGGCACCAAAGGCATCTACACGATCGTCTGCAACCTCTGGCCGATGGTGCGGGATCATATCCGCGAAACGCTGCCCGACCGAATGCGGACCCGGTACGGCCTGCTGTCGCTGCGCGATGCGCTCTACAACATCCATTTCCCGCAATCGCCCGAACTGCTGCGGCAGGCGCAATACCGGCTGAAGTTCGAAGAGCTACTCGGCATTCAACTGGGTATCCAGTCACGCCGCACGGCCCGCCTGTCGAAAAACAACGGATTCCTCTTCCCCAAAGTGGGAGGCGTATTCAATACCTTCTTCAACACCAGGCTGCCGTTCCCGCTGACCGGGGCACAGAAGCGCGTGGTCAAGGAGATCCGGCAGGACACGATCTCCGGCTACCAGATGAACCGCCTGCTGCAAGGCGACGTGGGCAGCGGCAAGACCCTCGTAGCGCTGATGTCCATGCTGCTGGCCGTCGATAACGGCTTCCAGGCCTGCATGATGGCTCCGACCGAAATCCTCGCGCGCCAGCACTACGCCACCTTCCAGAGGATGCTCGAAGGAATGGACGTGCGGGTGGCGATCCTTACCGGAGCATCCAAAGCACGCGAACGGCGGGAAGCCCTCGCCGGAATTGCCGACGGCTCGATCGACCTGCTGATCGGCACGCACGCCCTGATCGAAGACCGGGTACAGTTTTCGAACCTGGGATTCGTGGTGATCGACGAACAGCATCGCTTCGGCGTCGAACAGCGGGCACGGCTCTGGACGAAGAACGAGCAACCGCCCCATATCCTGGTGATGACCGCCACGCCCATTCCCCGCACGTTGGCGATGACCCTCTACGGCGACCTGGACGTTTCTGTGATCGACGAGCTGCCGCCGGGACGTCAGCCGATCCGCACGGTGCACTACACCGACGCGGCCCGCCTGCGGCTCTTCGGTTTCATGCGGCAGGAGATCAAGAAGGGAAGACAGATTTATGTCGTCTATCCGCTTATCAAGGAGTCCGAAACGATGGACTACAAAGATTTGCAGGACGGCTACGAAGCCATCTCGCGCGACTTCCCGCTGCCGGAATACGTCACAACGATCTGCCACGGCAAGATGAAACCCGAAGACAAGGAGGAGTCGATGCGTCAGTTCAAGAGCGGCGAGGCGAATATCATGGTCGCCACTTCGGTCATCGAGGTCGGCGTCGATGTTCCCAATGCTACGGTCATGGTGATCGAGTCGGCCGAACGATTCGGCCTCTCGCAGCTTCACCAGTTGCGCGGCCGCGTTGGACGGGGCAGCCAGCAGTCCTATTGTATCCTCATGTCGGGCGAGAAGCTCTCGAAGGAGGCCCGCCTGCGGCTCGAAGCGATGTGCGAAACCAACGACGGATTCCGCCTGGCGGAGCTGGACCTCAAGCTGCGGGGTGCGGGCGACGTGAACGGTACGCTCCAGAGCGGCATGGCCTTCGACCTGAAGATCGCCAACCCGACGCTCGACAGCCAGATCCTGACCGTCACCCGGGAAGCGGCCGCCGAAGTGCTGACGGCCGACCCGACACTGACCCAAAACGGCCACGAGGGGCTTCGGGAACTCCGCAAGCGCTACTCCGGCCGTGAAGAGATCGATTTTTCCCAAATATCCTGATTCATTCACCTCGGCACGATGAAACACACCGCTTTCCTGCATTTTAACGATTCCGCAGCTTTTCGCACGGCAGGGTATTTGAACCACTCCGGAAGAAGTTCCGCACAAGGCAAACCTTATCCGCCCCGGAACGACGACCCGAACCGGCGGATTGTAAAGCCCGAATCGAAAACTTTCCGCAATTCATCCGCAAACACGTCGGCAGAAACAGATAAAACAGCCGTAAAAAACAGAGTAAATTACTTTTTGCAACTTTTCAATGAAAAAACAGATTTTTTTCACCGTCCTGTTTTTCCTGGCAGCCCTGCCTGCTGGCGCCCAGCTCTACCAGCCGGGCGAAGTACTCGATTACCGGGCCAGCTACAAGGCCAAATTCTTTCCCAATACCGAAGTGGGAAGCGTACGCGTGACCACCGTCGAAGAAGAATATGAAGGAGAGCCGATGTACCGCATCGTGGCACACGGCAAAACGCTCCCCGCCTTCCGCTGGGTAATGAACGTGGACGACAAATATACGATTCTGGTCGATCGCGAGGAGTTGAAGACACGCCGTTTCGAAAGCGATATCCGCGAAGGCAACTACCGGTTCTGGAGCAACTACGTGTACGACTGGCCCGAAATGACGGTACACACCCGGTGGCAGGGACGCCGCATGGTGCGCGATACAACCAAAACGATGTCGCTCACCCCGCGCAGCATGGACCCCGTGTCGCTCTATTTCCACCTGCGGAGCATCGACCCGGCAACGCTCCAGGAAGGAAAAACGGAGGTGCTCGAAATGCTCCTCGAAGATACGATCCGCCATCTGCGGTACCGCTTTCTGGGGCGTGAAACCAAGAAAATCCGCAGTATGGGTACGTTCCGCACCCTGAAGTTCGCCTGTCAGATCGGCACCTCCGAAGGGTACTCGTTTACGGACGGAACGGAGTTCACGGTCTGGATTTCGGACGACAAAAACCTCATTCCTCTCTACATCGAATCGCCGGTCCGCATCGGCAGCGTTCAGGCCTATATTTCGGGATATCACGGACTGAAATATCCGTTGAGCAGTAAAATCAAATAAAAATCCATTATATTTGCAGAACATGGGGTGAGGTTCTGCGATTTTCGGACACAAACCGGCAGCGATTGCCCCGTCTTTTATTATATTTGTATAAAATATTCGCACCATGGAAGAGAACTATCAAGGTTACAACCAACCCGAATACGAAAACGACGATCCCCGCAAGGGCGCGAACAAGTCGATCCTCGGCTACCGCATCGTCATCATTATCCTGGCGGTGATCCTGGCTGCCATCACGGTCCTCTATTACAACATCCATCGCCAGCAGCAGGCCGATTACGACCTGTTGGTCATCGACCGCGATTCGATCCAGAACAACCTGAGCGACCTGATGCAGGATTTCGACGACCTGCAACTATCCAACGACACCCTTTCGCTCCAGATGGGCATCGAACGCCAGCGGGCCGACTCGCTGATGCAGCGGCTCAAACAGGAGCGTTCGTGGAGTCTGGCCAAAATCAAGCAATATGAAAAAGAGGTCGGCACGCTGCGTACCATCATGCGGGGTTATCTTCACCAGATCGACTCGCTCAACACGCTCAACAAAAAGCTGATCGACGAAAACGTATCCTACCGCAAGGAGATCACCACGGCCCAGATGCGTGCCGAGATGGCCGAAGAGAAGGCCCAGGAGCTCAACAACAAAGTACGCCAGGGATCGGTTATCAACGCCCGGGGTATCCGCATGGTAGCGCTCAACGCCCGCAGCAAGGAGGTGTCGCGCATCAAGAACGCCGAGCGTCTGCGCGTGGATTTCACCCTCACGGCCAACGCCCTGGCGACTCCGGGCGAAAAGACGATCTACGTCCGCATCCTGTCGCCCGACGGATACGTGCTGTCGAGCGAAAGCGTTCCGACGTTCGAATTCGAGGGCGAACGCCTCTCTTACTCCGCATCGCGTGACGTGGATTACCAGAACGAAGACCTCAACATCGGTATCTTCTACACCGGCAGCGGCTTCACCGCCGGTACCTACCAGGTACAGATCTATTGCGACGGGTTCCTGATCGGCTCGATCGAGCTGCCGATGCGATAAATAAGGCTTCGTCCGACCCAGACAACAGAAAGCGTCCGGCCTTGCAAGGCCGGACGCTTTCTGTCACAGAGTGGTTTGCGACGATATTTACACCTGGAATCCGCAACGATCCCTGCAAGAATCATTCGTTCCAGATCAGAGCGGAAGCGCCGAGGATCGCGGCATTTTGGGCCGGAATGCCGCTGGGCAGCACCTTCACGTTGCCCCGGTAAACGGGCAGCAAATTCTCCTCCAGGTAACGGCGCGTCGGTTCCAACAGGAGCTCCCCGGCTTGGGCCAGGCCGCCGAAGAAGAACACGGCTTCGGGCGAGGTGATCGCTACGGCATTCGCAAGGGCCCTTCCCAGCCTCTCCGCCGTACAGCGAAAAACCTCGAGCGCCAGCGAATCACCCTTTTGCGCCGCTTCGGTAATTATCCGGGCGTCGAACTTGTCGTAAGGTACATCGCGTAAAACGCTCGGCACCGTTTCCCGGGCCATCAACTCGAAAACCGTCCGCTTGATACCCGTCGCGGAAACATAGGTTTCCAGACAGCCACGGCGTCCGCAGCCGCATTGCCGTCCTCCGGGTTCGACGACGACATGCCCCAGCTCTCCGGCCATGCCATCGTGCCCGTAGATCATCCGACCGCCGGCAACGAATCCCGATCCCAACCCGGTTCCAAGCGTTACCATGATGAAATCCCGCATTCCCCCGGCATTGCCGTAAGCGATCTCCCCGAGAGCGGCGGCATTGGCGTCGTTGGTAATACGGACGGGAATCCCGGGAAAAGAGTTGCCGACCTCCTTGCAAAGCGAGAAAAACCGCCGCCCTTCCTCCGGATTCGGCTCTCCGGATCGAAACTTCCAGAGATTGACCGGACGCTCGATCCGGCCCGTATGATAGTTGGCATTCGGAGCACCGATCCCGATACCCGACAGTACAGCCCCGGCAGGCATCGCCGCACAAAGCTCCCGCAGCGTCCGTACGAGCATTTCGACATAAGCCGAATAGTCGTCGAAAAAAGGGTACTCCGCTGTACGAAAAGAAGATCGCGCATAGACTTCACCCGTGCGATCGACCAAACCGAGGACCGTATTGATCCCTCCGATATCGACGCCGATGACCAATTTTTTCATAAAAAGGATAAATTTTACAGGTTAATCCGGTCAAAGTTAGAAAATAATTGCACGCTATCGACTTTTTTTCCTACTTTTGGGGGAGTATTTCCACCAGGCACAGGCAAAACGAACTTGCCCGAATTATGCCGGACAGAGAAAATGACGACGAAGTTCAACGATTCTTACCCATCGGATTTCAGCATGCAAAACAACGACCAAATTCTGGAAGCCATCGAACATTATCTGGGACAAATCGGATATCCCGAAGAACCCGGCAGGTTGTACGCACCGATCAGCTATTCCCTCACGATGAGCGGGAAACGGTTGCGTCCCATGTTGCTGATGCTTACCTGCGGAATCTTCTCCGACCAGCCCCAGGCGGCCATGCCGGCAGCGGCAGCCGTCGAGGTTTTCCATAATTTCACGTTGCTGCACGACGACATCATGGACAACGCGGCGATGCGCCGGGGTAACCCTTCCGTCTTCGCCAAATGGGGACAGAACGTCGCCATCCTGTCGGGCGATGCGATGCTCATCAGCGCCTACCGCCTGTTGAGCGAATACCCGCCCCAAGTGCTGCCGCAGATTCTCGCCCGCTTCAATACGATGGCCATCGAAGTCTGCGAAGGCCAACAGTACGATATGGATTTCGAAACCCGGGAGTCGGTTTCGGTCGAAGAGTATCTCCACATGATCGAACTCAAAACTTCGGCCCTACTGTCGGGTGCGACCGTCATCGGAGCGATCATCGGCGGGGCGGGCGAAGAAGACTGTCAACGCCTCTATCGTTTCGCCACCGAACTGGGACTGGCGTTCCAGTTGCAGGATGACCTGCTGGACAGTTACGGCGACGAACGGCTGGGCAAGGCGATCGGAGGCGACATCCTCGAAGGCAAAAAGACCTACCTGATGGTCATGGCCCTCAGCAAGGCGTCGGCCGCCGAGCATCGAATCCTCGCTTCGACCTATTCCGATCCGACTCTTTCCGATCAGCAGAAGATCGCGCGCGTGCGGGAGGTTTTCGACAAACTGGGCGTCGCCCGTCTGACCGAACAGCAGATCAACCACCGCTTCGAACGGGCGTTGAACATTCTCGATACGTTATCCGTACAATCGGAAGGCACGGCCCGCCTGCGGGAGTACGCCGGCAGCCTGATCGGACGCAACAAATAAATCCTCGGCCCAATGAAACGCAGCGACATAGAGATCATGGCTCCTGCAGGAAGTTACGAATCCCTGCATGCAGCGATCGACGCCGGAGCCAACTCCGTTTATTTCGGAGTGGGAAGGCTCAATATGCGGGCCCAATCCGCCGCCAACTTCACCCTGGAAGATATGGGGCAGATCGTTTCGATCGCCCGTGAACACGGCGTGAAAAGCTATCTGACGGTCAATACGGTGATTTACGACGAAGAGATCGAAACCCTGCACGCGACCATCGACCGTGCCTGCGAGGTGGGCGTGGACGCCATCATCGCCACCGATATGGCCGCCATCCAATATGCCCGCAGCGTCGGCATGGCCGTACATATCTCCACGCAAAGCAACATCTCCAACATCGAAGCCGTCCGGTTCTTCGCCCAATGGGCGGACGTAGTGGTCCTGGCCCGGGAACTCGACCTGGTGCAGGTCGCCCGTATCAGCCGGGAAATCGAACGGCAGCGGATCACGGGCCCCGGCGGAGAGCTGGTACGGATCGAAATGTTCGCCCACGGCGCCCTCTGCATGGCCATATCGGGCAAATGCTACCTGTCGCTCCACACCAGCGACGGATTCTCGGCCAACCGGGGAGCCTGCCGGCAGATCTGCCGTCGCAAATATCTGGTTACGGACCCCGAAACGGGCGAAACACTCGACGTCGAGGGCAACTATATCCTCTCGCCCAAAGACCTCTGCACGATCGACTTTCTCGACTACTTCATCGAATCGGGCGTGCGGGTCCTCAAGATCGAAGGGCGTGCGCGGGGTGCGGAATACGTCAAACGCGTGGTCGAATGTTACGACCGGGCGCTCCGGGCCATGGAAGACGGCGACTACACGCCGGAACTGGCCGCCGCACTGAAAGAGCGGCTGGCAACGGTATTCAATCGCGGATTCTGGGAGGGATACTACGCAGGACGCCCGATCGTGGAGCACAGCCGCCACCACGGATCGGCCGCCACCAAACGCAAAGTCTATGTGGGCAAGGTGACCAACTTCTTCAAAAAATATCGGTGGCCGAGGTGCTCGTCGAAGCGGCTCCCCTATACGAAGGGGACGAACTGCTCTGGGTGGGCGAAACGACCGGAGTGGTCGAACAGCACGGGGACGAAATCTTCGTGGACGAGCACCCCGTGCAAACAGTACTCCAGGGAACGACCTGCTCGGTCAAAACCGTCCAACTCATCCGCCGGGGCGACAAGCTCTACAAACTGGTCGATACGATCGGATAAGAAACAAGGCACCGGACTATGAAGTCCGGTGTTTCTTTTTTACAAATACACATTTTAATTACCCCGATATTCATCGGCTTCCGATCGGGCGAAAACTTCGATTCGATCTCTTGCAAAAAGATCCGGAAGGCTCGCACACACCGGACAAAGGAGTGACGAACTACGCCGGTCGGATTCGTAAAATCGGGGAAATCCCCTCGCAAATCGCCCTCCTCTCATAACAACTCGCACGATAGACGGCATATATGCCCTTGCCGGCAACTTCGCCCCGGAGAAAATCGGGAGGGGCTACCTTCGAAGCGCCGCAATAAAATCGGGAAAAAGCGTCCAGAGATTTTCAGTGCGGAGCCACAGCTCACGAGCCTGGGCCTGCACCGAAGGGCGCTCGCTCTCGATATCCTCCAGGTACTGCCCGTCGGCAGGATGTTCGTCGGCGGTAAATTCGGCAAAATAGGGTGCGAATCGGGTCCTGAAACGGATCGCATCGCCCTCGGGAATACGGCCGCTGCGCCGAAAAGCCGCCCACATGGTCAGCACCTCCTTGCAGGCGTATTTATCGGAAATATCGTTGCTCACCTCGTCGAAAAGTTCGTACTCCTCCATTGCCAGGTAATTGAACGCCAACAGGATAATTGCCTCCAGATGGTCTTCGGGATCCAGTTCGAGAAGCAATTCGAGCATGGCGGTAGACATTTCGAAATCGTTGATCAGGAAATGGTCGATCGCCGAAGCGTGAATCACCTCGAGCGCCGCACGCGTATTGGGATCCTCCCATTCGAGAATCACCTCCTCGTCTTCGGGCAATAATTCGGAAATGCGCTGAAAGGCGTGAAAGCGTTCGTTGCAGGCCTCTTCGACCCGCCCCTGGCGCTGCAACTGTTTGGAATGGGTCAGAACCCGTACAAAATCATACGCCCCCTGACCAACGATCTCGAATGTCTGATCCGGAGTAGGATTGAGCGTAGCCTTATCTTGCATGACGGTTTTGTTTATTAGCGGATTAACTCCTCGTAATTTTTTATCTTCCCGAGGATTCGGATTCCGGTCCGTACGACCTCCGAAACCATGGCGATACGAAATTTTCGGGGCGAAGATAGCAAGAATGAGAGAAAAAATCGCACTTTTTCCAAGAAATAGTCCTTACCATTTGATTTTATTCAAAAAATTTTCCGATATTTGCATCCCGAAAGGGTTTCACAAAACTCCCTATTGCCGAAATAGCTCAGCGGTAGAGCACTTCACTCGTAATGAAGGGGTCCCGAGTTCAAATCTCGGTTTCGGCTCTAACAATCAAGAGATTACAGTTTTTGTAATCTCTTTTTTTGTGCCGTTCGGCGAGGGAAAAGAGGGTTGAAAGAGCGATTCAGACAGGCAATGTTACACATAATGTTACACATAAAATTTAGACGCCCAGCGCTGTTTGCTTAATACGCAAACAGATGAAAATCAAAGCAATCTGCCGTCATGAAATCGTTTACAAAAACGGCAAATCCCCGTTGGCAATCCGCTTTACGCACCAACGCACCCACAAGACCGTTTCGCTCGGCATTTCGGTAGAGCCGCATTATTGGGACAAAACCGCCGAAATGATAACGGCAAACTGCCCCGAACGCGCTGCCCTGCAAAGTCAGATAGACAGCACGTTGGCAGGCTATCGTAAGAAGATTCAAAGGCTGGAAGCATTGGATATTCCCGTAACATTCGACACGCTTTTCGAAACCGACAAGAGCCGCCACGCAGGAATTACAATCGAGGACGGTTTCAACGCTGAAATCGAACGGCTGGAATCGCTCGGTAAAATCAACTCAGCCACCAAGCACAAATACGCCCTGCAAGTGCTGAACGGCTACAAATCGGTCAAAACCGCATTGGAGGCTATCGACCTCGACTATCTGAAAGGGCTGGAATTGTACCTGCGTCAGCGTGGGAACAAGGACAACAGCATCGCTACACGGTTCGCCATCTTCAAGGCCATCTATAACAAGGCGGTCAAGGAGGGTAAAGTAGCGGTAAAGCAAAACCCGTTCAGCATCTACCAAGTGGGCAGTTTGTGGGCCAAAACACGCAAACGGGCTATCGACAAGGACGACATCCAACGGTTAATCGACCTCGAAATTGCGGATGGCCATACGACGGAATATCGACGCCTTGCCAAAGATTTATTCCTCTTTTCCTATTTCACGGCAGGGATGAACTTCGGCGATATTGCACGATTGCGTTATAAAGACATCGTAAAAGGTCGTGTGAACTACTCCCGCCATAAGACGCAGAAACTACTGTCTTTTCAACTCGTTCCTATGGCGTTGCAGATTCTCGAAAAGTACGGTGCGGCAGGACACGGAGAAGATTATATCTTCCCTATCCTCAATCGCCATGAACACACCACCCCACAGCAGATTTTCAATCGCCTGCATAAGGTTTTGCGAAAAGTCAATCGAGAATTAAAGACGCTGGGAGAGCAAATAGGATTGGAAATGCCATTGACTACCTATGTCGCTCGGCACACGTTTGCTACGGTCTTAAAACGGTCGGGAGTGAATATTGCTATCATTTCCGAATCGTTGGGACATTCCGATTTATCCACCACTCAAATCTATTTGGATTCGTTCGAAAATAGCCAAATCGACGCGGCCATGCAGAATCTATTGTGAACAAAAAAGGGCACTCCGACGAATATACGGAGTGTCCTTTTTTTTCAACGACGGCTGGCTGAAATTAGGCGACCGTCGTTTGTTCGGGAAGACGTTTTATATCTTCCGACAGAAACTTGTCCGCATCTTCGGGCGAGAAGCGTTTCCCGTAAAGTTGCACATCAGCCCCTAATGTACGGGATACACCGTCTTTCAGCACCTTTTTCATCGTGGCACTACCGAGGAACACAATATGTTCCGCTACATATTCAGGCTTCAAGCCCAAGATTTTGCACTCGCGGCAATACCTGCGGCTGTCAAGCAGAATATTTACCTGCTCCATGAAATCAGCCCAGAATTTGTTCGCATCCGAGTAAGCCGCATTCATAAATTTGTTGATGCAGGCCAATTTTATTTCGTTATCCTTTTTCAGTTGGACATCGAAAACGGGCCGCGCCTGCGTCATTACCCGCCACATCGGGGGCGTAGTCGAACGGCGGCGGCGCGAGGTCTGCGCAGTCTGCTGTTCTTTCTGTTCGGCAACGGGAGCAGGCGTAGCGGTTGCGGCGTTTGCCGTGGTCTGCTCGTTTACGTTGTTTTTTCCAATAATAGTGTTCATAATCTTAAATACTCCTTTTACAGAGGGGCTTAAATTATGCTGCATCCCTTGCCCAAGCGTTTGCAGGTCGTCGGGTTTATCCCTTTCGACACTACAAAGATTTGCTAATTTTCACCCTATTCACGGGGAGCAAAATAAAGGGCGTTTTTACTCTCCCTTTGCAAATTACAGATAAACAGCGGAATAAGTCGCAGGCATACGCCCCTTGCAGGACTTAATTATTCCTTTTAACGAATCGTCGCTATACAAAAAACTGTCATTACGGGTAAATTCATAGAGGTAACAGATACGCGAAATCAGCAACAGCCGATTCAACGAAACACTCTTATCGGGTTGCTTCGGGCGGTTGTCCCCCAATAAAGTGTTCAGCATATCCCGATACATCTCCACAGTCCGATAAATCCGAAACGACGTACTCGGATAGGTTTCGTCGAAATTACCCGTGTCAATCCCGTAATACTGAATCTTCCTGCCTTTGCATTCCCGTTCATAGGTTTCCCGCAACCAGTCCAAAATCCCACGCTTTATAACGGGCAGAACCTCGACTTTCTTTCTGTTCTTTTTAAGGGTTATTTCAATATCATCGTCCGTGAAATCCTCGCCTAACTCTTTGAACAGATTTTGCACCGCCTTATTCAAAGACGCGGGTTTCACAAGGCCGCAGTTCTTAAACGAGGTTTCGACATAATCGTAAATAAAGACCAGCGCAAACCAAAATTTCTCGACATCCAGCCCCAATCCCATAACCGTAGCGATTATATCGTCGTTAGCCAGATAATCCGACTTGGCAAAGGGCATCTTAATCTTCCCCGTACAGTAGCGATATTCAAACTGCGGTGTGCGGATTCCATACGTCTGTTCATCACATCCGCAGGCAATATCGACATACTCGCGCAACTCACGGCGCATCGGGTCGAAATCCCAATGCACAATCTTATCGTTTTCATCCATCAGTAAGGATTCATACATACTCTTACGGATGGCATCGGCTTCTTTCTCATTCATAAAATAGCGTTTTACACCCAAATTTACGGCTTTTTACGTGTACATCGCACTTATTTACCATGCAAAAACCGCTATTAGCACCTAAAACACGTGTTCGAAAGGAATTTCAGAACAGCCGAACTATGTACCGAACCGCTAATAGTACTGAATTGCATGACACGAAAGGTGTTTTAGAACAACAGACTATGTAAAATACCCGCTAATACTACATTTTGCACATTAATTTCCCCGTCGAACACACTCCGCCACCCCGTAAACAGCCCTATAAGGCCATCTAAGACATAGATAAAAATGTTCGGATTAATTGCTGTTCGACCTTTGTTGTCAATAAAAAAGGCGCTATCTTTATAATACGAGAGAGGAAAATCCGACAAGTAAGGGTAAGGTCATGTAAGGGACATTTTCGGTGTCCCTTGCTTTTGTGCCCTGCTCGCATATTTTTTGTGTCGGAAATCAATTCTCCTTATAAAGATACTTTCCACACCGAAAAAATGCGGCCGCATAAAAAGTGTGTCGGAAATTAAATTTACTAATAAAGATGTTACCCGCACAAAAAATATGCGGTGTAATTTTTTCCTTACTCTTTACTTATGAATTCAATCATTACAGCACCCTTGAACGCACTCCACGTCCAGCAAATCCCCGAACTCGACAACGAATTACCTGCAAACTGCATCTTTAATAAGGGCAAGACGGGATGCGGGGCAACGACACTTGCCATCGAGAACCGAGTGCCGACCTTAATTGCTGTTCCGACGGTGAACCTTATCAAGAACAAACTGCCCGAACACGCCGACCTGCTGGGGGTTTACGGCGGTGTCACCAACCAAGAGATAGCCGACTATCTAAAAGCGCACGACCGCTGAAAAATCATGGCCACCTATGATGCGATTCCGCGTGTCGCAGAGATTGCAGGAGCGGAGATATACGCCAAAGCCCTGCTGTTGGTAGACGAATATCACCGCCTGCTGTTCGACTATTCATTTCGACACCGAGCCATTACGGGATTGCTTGCCGAAATGCTCAAATTCAGCCGTGCGACTTATATGTCCGCGACACCCATCGAGCGGGAATTTCTGCTGGATGAATTGCAGACCTTGCCGACAACGCGGATTGTCTGACCCAGCGAACCGCCGATGCAGGTGCGGTTGTGGCATGAAAACAGCCCGTTGGCATCGGTCGTAAATCTTTGCCACAATGCCGTAACGCACAATATTCCCTGCAATCTGCATTTCTTTGTAAACAGCGTCGATTTTATCGGGCGGGTGTTACATCATGCCCGACTTTCGCCCGACGAGGTGAAAATCGTCTGTTCGACAAGCGGGACATCCGAGCAGATAAACCGCGAGAAATTAGGCGGAGATTATTCGATAGGGATTCCCGACAAAGCGGTGCGCAAAATCAATTTCTACACCTCGACAGCTTTCGAGGGGTGTGACATTTACGACAAGCAGGGCAAAATATACGTCGTGAGCGACGGCACGGCACGACATCACCTGCTGGACGTTTCCACGACGATACGGCAGATTGCAGGACGCATACGAGATACGCGTTACAAAGAGATAACGCACATCTTCTCGACGGTACGATACGCCGAGGGCATCACCTATCCGCAATTCAAAGCCGCAACGGAAAAAGAATTGGATAAGGCCGAACGCTTCGTGAAATGATATGCGACGGCGGATGAAGATTTACGCAATCTGATTTACACCAATAACAAATACATCAATACCGATACAATGACCATAGACCGCAACCGAATCAAATTGGAACTGCTGAATTTCCGCAACTATGCCGAGATTTATGCCGACAGCCGTAACCTTATTACGGAATACGAGCGTAACGACAACAAGATAACAGCCGCCGAACGGCATGACATCCGACTGACCAAGTTGGAAAAGAACGCCAAAGCCAAGATACCGTTTAAGGAGTTGTTCGACCGATACGCCGAACTCAAAGCGTCCGACACGAATCCTTTTTCGACGGACGTGTTCGCATTATCGCTTATCGAGCGGCGGAACCCGTTGGTAAAACAAGCCTTTGAGATATTGGGGACAGAGCGGGTGCGGGAACTCAAATACAATCAGACGCAGATACGGCGCGAACTGATTAAATGCTCGGCGGACGAACTCGCATATAAAATCGTCAAACGGATAAATGCCGATTTGCCCCACGGAAAGGCGATACCCTCTAAAATCATTAAAGAGAGATTGCAGACCATATACGACGATTTGGGGGTTGAGCGCAGAGCAAAAGCGACGGATATTGTCCAATGATTCGATACCGCGAAAGGTTATAAGAACATCGACGGCAAGAACACCGAGTGCTACACCATCATAAGGGATAAACTCGTTGCAAGGAAAAAGATTGCTGCGGAATAATATCGCAACTCCGATTGGCTGAAAAGTCGGTCGGAGTTTTTCGGTACATATACCCCGACCGAGCGGACAATCCCTATTTTTCACCCCTCCCCCTTTTCAGATGGAAAACCGAATTTTTATCCATTACATATAATAGGATTCCACATAAAACAGACCGCTCCCTATTTATGCCCGAAACCATATAACAGCATAGAATTATTTGCATTATATAGAATCGGAAAGCTATTCTTACATGGAGATATGCCGCCTTTTTAGTTGGTTATGAATGGAGTTATCTTTTTACAAGTAATGGGGAATAACTCTAAACTTTACAGACCATGAAAACATTAAATGAAAGGGCGACAGAAATTCTGAAAGCCTTGTTAGCCGTGCGGGCTAAAAAACTGAAAATCAAAAATGCAAGCCAGACAATCCATGTGAAACTGACTGACTGCATCGGAAAGTACAACCTTATTTCGCTGACACAGCACATCGAAATAAATGGCGTTCTTTTCCGTGACCCCGAAGTGATTTTTGCTTTCAACACCATTAAACGGCAGTTTATCCCTTACCACTACATCAACGATTTTTTTGAAATCGAGAAATGTTGCGCCACACCGACGGTAGAGGGATTAATACCTCGCAACGAAATAGACCAACACAATTTAGCATGTTTCGTAAACCGTTGGCTGTTGCAACTAACCTCAAAACTGGAAATCCAATGGATGCGCAACGAATAGTACAGAATTGTGTTTTGAAGAATCAAAGCACGGTTATCGAGGAAATGATACGGGCAAACCTTATTTCCGAAGAATATCTTTATCCGTTCGTGGATGATGTCATGGAATGGTGGCTAATTGATTCTTGGCTGGCTGAACGGCTGAAAGAGCAAGGCGAGGTTATCATCGAGGAATACGGTTGCTTCTGGTGGGGCAGACAATCCAGCGGGCAGGCGATTTACATGGACGGCGTAATACAAGAAATTTGCGGGAACGATTAACCCAACTTACAACTAACAAAGTTTCGATTCCATACTCCCGACTATTGGATAGAAACTTTGTTTTCAAGAACTTTGCACAATAAAAGCACAGCAAATTTCCATAGAGTGTTCTGTCTTTTAGAAACATTTTCTATCTTTGTGTCGTTACCGAACAGGTAGCAGACATATTAGTAACGTGAAAGTGTTTCGCGTTTACTCTCAAATAGAAATCTGACAGTTTCAAAATTAGCACGAGAGTAAGCAAGACAGACACTCTTCATTTGTGTAGCTATATATCATCCCGATATATACTGCCAAGTGTGGAGATTTGCTTATTTGTGTGCTAAGGTTTTGTCAGAACCTCTATTTGGATAAGCGAACAACTCCACACTTTCTTTTTGCCTATAACCCACCGCAGTAGGAGTTGATACGGATGTAATACTCATTTTATGGGTAAAACAATAAATATCAACAATCTATCCAAAGAGGAAATAAATTCCTTTTATGATTTTGTTTGCGATTATGAATTGAATATCAAAAATAAATACGGGAATTATAACCTCAATGATACTAAATTAATCGCCTTTTGTGCAACGAATCATATTGCACTTAAAAATAAGAGGTCAAAACTACCTTATCTCTTTTGGTTCTCAACACATCAAGATAAAAGAACAAAAATTAATGATAAGGCCCATCATTTAATGCGACATATTAGAAATGCTTTTGCGCATGGGCTTATTAAGAAAGAGGGCAAGAATTTCACGTTCCAAGACTATTCCACAATAGGAACTCAAACAATGGGAGGGCATATTCGTTGCGACTTATTTTGGGCAATGTTGGATTTATTGAAACACACTAAATTATAAATATCATCTACTTATGAAAAAACTATTATCCTTACTCATGTGTGGCTTATTGCTATTTGGTTGTGGCGATAAGTACGACGACAGCGCATTGCGCAATGATTTGAATGACCTCGAAAATCGTGTGGCCAAACTGGAGGAACTCTGCAAACAGATGAACACCAATATTTCATCGTTGCAGAAGATTGTAGAAGCATTGCAGGATAATTTGTCGATTTCCAAAGTTGAACAAATATCCGATGGTTACATTATCCACTTTTCAGATGGTTCTACTGCTACAATTAAAAACGGGAAAAATAGCGAGGACGCTCCTATTATTGGTGTGAAGAAAGACACGGACGGCATCTATTATTGGACACTTGATGGTGAATGGCTGACCGATGAAAAGGGAAATAAGGTAAAGGCACAAGGAACAGACGGCAAGGACGGAGTTGATGGCGAGGATGGAACCAATGGCAAAGATGGCATTACACCACAACTGAAAATAGAAAATGGTCGCTGGATGCTTTCAATGGATAATGGTAAAACTTGGACGGATATAGGGCAAGCAACGGGAGCAGACGGGACGGATGGAGAAGATGGTGTCGATGGCAAGGACGGAACGAATGGCATCTTCAAAAGTGTAACGGAAGATAATGATAATGTCTATTTCACATTGGAGGACGATTCTGTTATCACGATTCCTAAAAGCGATAATTCAAAGTTTGCAATTGCATTCGATACGACGGATATAGCCATTCTCAATGGAGGCGAGAGCAAAACGATTTCCTACACAATTACGGATGCAACCAAAAATACGGTTGTCAAAGCCATTGCACAGGATGGATGGAAAGTCAAGGTAGATGCGACCTCTACGGATAAGGGAACGATTACGATTACAGCCCCTAATCCAATTGTAGAAAGTGAAATCCTTGTGTTTGCTAATGACGGTTCCTATCGTACCGTTATGGTGTCGCTGAATTGCATGCAGGGGCAAATCAATATAGCAGATAACTCTATTAATGCTACTTCTGCTGGGGGTACACAGGAAATCAAATTGACAACGAATTTGGATTACACCATAGAGATTCCTGAAGATGCCCAGTCGTGGCTATCGCTGGCTCCCGAAACACGAGCCTTACGGGAAGATACGATTGTTTTTGAGGTAACTGCTAACGAGGGGATGCAACGCTATACGACGGTAGCATTGAAAGATGAACAAGGCAAGATATTGCAAACAATAATCTTTCGACAATTGGGAACGTGTACCGAGGTTCATGTCGAAACGAAAGGTGAACTGGAAAATGAATTGGCGGGTTATGATTATGCCAATATCAAATCGTTGAAAATTACAGGCGTGCTGAACGATGTTGATTTTCTGTTTATCTATCGCATGATGCCCAATCTGAAAAACCTCGATATTGCAGAGGTAAATATTACAGCATTACCAATACAAGCATTTTATAAGTCTACAAATGTTGAGAATCTGATTCTCCCAAATACATTAATAACGATTGGGGAAGAAATGTTTTATCAAAGTAAGTTGAAAACCGTTGTAATCCCTGCAAATGCAACAACTATCGGTAATTCTGCATTTGAACAGTGTGCATCTTTGATTTCGATAGATATTCCTGCCAACGTAGAAACAATTGGAACTGCTGTGTTTTGGGGCTGTTCCTCTCTGACAACTGTAACCTTTGAAAAAGGTTCTCAACTGAAAACTATCGGTGGTGGTTCTTCTTATTATGGCGCTTTCTCGTATTGTACTGCATTGACTTCTATTGAGATTCCTGCCAGTGTAGAAACGATTGGAGCATCGGCATTCAAGGGTTGTTCCAAACTGGCAACTGTAACCTTTGAAAAAGAGTCTCAACTGAAAACTATCGGTGGTGGCTATTCTGAACCTAATTATTATGGCGTTTTCTCGGATTGTACTGCATTAACCTCCATTGAGATTCCTGCCAGCGTAGAAACGATCGAAGCGGCAGCATTCAAGGGTTGTTCCTCTTTAGCAACAGTAACTTTTGAGAACGGTTCTCAGTTGAAAACTATCGGTGGTGGTTCTTATTCTTCTGGCGCTTTCTCGGATTGTACTGCATTAACCTCCATTGAGATTCCTGCCAGCGTAGAAACGATCGAAGCGGCAGCATTCAAAGACTGTTCTTCATTGACCTCCATTGAGATTCCTGCAAGTGTAGAGACGATCAAAGCGTCAGCATTCAAAGGCTGTTCTTCATTGGCTACAGTAACTTTTGAAAACGGTTCTCAGTTGAAAACTATCGAGGGAGGTTATCCTTCTTCTGGTACTTTCGCGGACTGCACGGCATTAACCTCCATTGAGATTCCTGCCAGCGTAGAAACGATCGAAGCGGCAGCGTTCAAGGGTTGTTCCTCTTTAGCAACAGTAACTTTTGAGAAAGGTTCTCAGTTGAAAACTATCGGGGGTGGTGGTTCTTCTTATTATGGCGCCTTTGGCCAATTAAAGAATCTAATGACCGTCGATATGTCTGCCTGTACGCAGGTTAAGACAATCGGAGAGAGTGCTTTTGATGGGGATTCTGAACTGCGATTATTCAAGATCGGCACAGAGACGCCGCCGACTTGCGGAAGAGATGCTTTTAGCGGCATAAATCCTTATTCGGTACTGAAAGTACCTTCGGGTTGTGCCGATGCCTATAAAGCAAAAAGTGGCTGGAACAACTTTGCAAGCATTACAGGATTAGATGAATAAAAGCGTTTCGGCATTATGGAAAATAAAAGTAAAAATACGTCTGAAATATCACAATGGATTGACAATTATTTGCACATTTCTCTCGATACAGAAGAATATGTGGAGGTGCGGAACTTTTTAATATTATGGAATTTATTTGAAGCGAAATGGTTTAAATGTAATTTTGGAAGAAATAAGCGCAATATTCAGAACATACATTTAACTTCCGATATTTTCAATCAAACACTACAATACTTACAAAGGAGATATATAACGAACGGTTCTACAAACGAGCGATTCATGAGATTGCGATTGAGAAATAATGATGATACGACCTCTATTCAGCGTGTTTTATTAGGGCTAACCAATAATTCATGTGATATTATTAAAGCCATCATCATGATTATTTACAGATACCGTAACAATCTATTTCATGGAGAAAAAGCCATCGCATCATTGCCGATGCAAAAGGATAACTTCATAAATGCGAATAAATTTCTGATTGCTTGCCTTGAAGCAACAAAATAACAAAGGTTTCTAAAAGTGACAGACTTTGTGAAAAGGTTAATTTATAAGACCCTTTTGCAGAGTTTGTCACTTTTTCGTTTTGTTTATTTCACTAATAATCTTATCTTTATAAAGATAAACAACAATTAAATTTTAGCTAAAATGAACAGATACAAACAACCGAAAACAGAATGAATGACCAAAACATGAGAGGATAAACAAGCTATTTGCAAGTTGGTCGAATGGAGCAAGACAGAGGGAATAGGCTTAATTGTCATAAAGCCCCAAAATGAGATTTATCCCGAAATGTTTTACTTTGTTTTCTCTCCCGAAACAGCGGACATAAATAAACCCGTCGAAATCGCACTTGTAAAGAACAAACAATGAATAATCGGGTGGAAAAGCGACCTTGAAGAGATAAACGATATAATAGGAATAATAATCGCCAACGAGATGAAGATGGAGGGCATGAGCGAAACGGTAAATTTATTCGACTGCCTTGTCAGAGCGAACACTATATTATTTCATTACACCACGCCCGACGGACGGGACGAGATGGTGAAATTCCCGTTAGCGGGATTCTGCGAAAACTATTTGATGCAATTTGCAAAATAATTCGGTGGAGTTGAATTGCATCGTATCTATAAAGGTTAAGGAGAGGGGTCGAAAAAATGCGGCGTTTTTCCTTTGACAATGACAAGTGACAGACTAAAAACGAGGGGCTATATAATTACCCTTTCGACATAGTTTGTCACTTTTTCTATTTATCAAATAATCAACTAATTCAATATTGTTTAACTGCAAACAACGCAGGCCGTCATGTTACACATAATGTTACACATTGCGCCCAAATCCACATTTTCAAACTTTATAACCGACTGACTTTCAGCGAAAGGCCGAAATAGCTCAGCGGTAGAGCACTTCACTCGTAATGAAGGGGTCCCGAGTTCAAATCTCGGTTTCGGCTCAGAAAGCCAGCGACTTACAGAAATGTAACTGCTGGCTTTTTGTTTCTGCACAGCGAAAAAAGGGGTTGAAAAGCTGTTTGTGCTGTATTGTTGTACCCCGAATCTGCTACCCTCGATTGCTTGCACAACACGCAAGTAAATGAAAATCAAAGCCATTCAAAAAAGCTGACAGGACCTACAAAAATGGCCTGGATTCACAGATGAACCATACCTCAATCTTTTCGAAGCCCATATTAAAAGCGATACAGTTATATTCGGCGATACATCGTTAGAGGACAAGCAGAAAGAGTTTCGTTTCCCACACCGGATGGCTCCAACGAGCAATATCCGAAACAATTCATAGAACGACCAACGAACAAACTTTGACAGAAGGCCTAAATTGACCTTTGGGGCTGATTCGTCTTATTTTATCACAGTAAAACAGCCTGTAATCGTAAAATTAGCTATCTTTGTCCATACGATATGCCAAAACTATATATCATAGCGGGCTGCAACGGTGCAGGAAAAACGACTGCGTCCTATACCGTACTACCCGAAATGCTCGGCTGCAAGGAGTTCGTCAATGCGGATGAAATAGCGAAAGGCCTGTCGCCGTTCAACCCGGAAAGCGTGGCGATCGAAGCAGGACGATTGATGCTTCAACGGATGGACGACCTGCTGTCCGAAGGGTCGGATTTTGCTTTTGAAACGACATTGTCCACGCGTTCTTATGTAAAGTTCATAGAACGGGCACAAGCAAAAGGTTACTTCGTGACGCTGCTCTATTTTTGGTTGCCGACCCCCGAACAGGCTATCGAACGCGTCGCGACCCGTGTGCGAGAGGGAGGCCACAATATTCCTTCGGATGTGATTCGTCGCCGCTATGCCAATGGGATAAAGAATTTGACCGCTCTTTATATTCCCCTTTGCAACTATTGGGCGATCTACGACAACAGTTCGGCTGACGAGCAGATCAGAATCATCGCATTGGGAGGAAAAGACATAACAACCCATATCGAAGATACGTTATCCTATAAAACGATTGCAGATTATGAGCGAAATTGAGATCAAGCAGATGCAGGAGAAAATCAACGCCGGAATTTTGCTTGCCCGTAAGCGTTTGATTGAAAAAGTCAAAAAAGAAGATGGCGAATTGGTCGTTGTCCGGGATGGAAAAATCGTCCGCCTCAAAGCCAAGGACCTCAAATAACACCGCTTACACTAAAGCAGCGATTATATCCTCGGCCATACGGTCGAGGATTTTTTACATGTATCCGGAATGCGAAAGAGCATCGCAACAGAAAAGCCGAGAATATCCCGGCTTTTCTGTTTTCTCTATATACAACCGCAACTATTCGACGGACTCATATTTATAATCGACTTTCCCGCCGACGGGACATACGGCCCCGTTATTGACAATAAAGGCAGCGTCCTCCTCTTCCTTGAACACGTAAATAACAAATTCGCAATTCTGAGAATCCCAGCCGTTATTCAGGGAGACCTCGAAATCGAAACTGCGCTCACCGGCTTCCGCAACGGCAGGAGCGATCGGATCACCTTCCATATTCGTAAGTGCCGCCCGCAGAACATGGTTGAAAACGGGTAGCGTTTCATTGTTAGTTTTCTGAATATCATTTTCGGTAAGCACACAGGCGATCTTATAATTACCGGCCTGTTGGAACCTTACCGTCGCCCGAATCTTTGCTGTCTGCCCGTCAAGTTCCGACTCGGCCTTCACACCGCAAACGGCCGGATACTCCTCCATAGCACTCTTGATCTGGTTACGGATCGACGTCGCCGTAATACCTCCCGTACCTACACTTTCAAAGACTGTTCTAAAATCATAATTCCAAGTCGGCACATACTGATACCCCAACTTCGCACCGAGTGCGCTCCCTACCGGGACAGTCAATCGGTCCCCTTGGTGTGCGGCGACAACCAGGAAACGTTCGGATTCTTCCGGTTTCAATTGCTCGAAATACCGTTGCGCCTGCGCACAAGGCCCGCACCATGTCGCCGTGAACTTCGTCAACAACACATGTCGGTAAAAAGCATCGGATTCCGAGTCAGATTCTACCTTCACCGAAACGACGTTCGACAACATGCCATCGTATGCGGCCTGGAACTCATAGGTACCTGCCACATTCGTCGTCCAAGTGGCATTCTGAACTTCAGAGCCAGAGGTTACATTCTTAATCACGGCCTCGGCGGTTACATCCCTGTCCTCAAAAGCCACCGTAAATGTCACGCTGCCTCCCCCCGCTAACGAAGAGGTACTCGCTGACAAGACAAGTTCCGGGCCGGATTCGGAATCGTCGTCGCTACAAGCCATAAAACCGGCAAGGGCAACAAAAGCCGCACACATGACAGCAAATCTAAAGAAATTAAAATGCCATTTCATAGTTATTATTGATTAAAGGTTAAAATTGGATGAAAAAATCAAAAGTAAAAATGTATAAGTTACTCATTATCTATTGAAAGATAATATTCTCTTACAATTCAACATTTTCAAAAAAAACTTCTAACAATAATTAAAGTTTTAACACATTGCAAGATATAAAAAAAATCCTTTACTGTTGCTATCAAAGGATTTTTTTATACAAATTATATCCTACAACTCATATCTGTAATCCACAGAACCATCAACAGTACATTCAGCACCGTTATTGACAATATACTTGCCATTGGCCTCCTCTTTGAATACATAAACCACGAAGGCGCAGTTCTCGGCATTCCAGTCCTCCCCGATCGTCGCCTCGAAATTGAACGTACGCTCCTCCGGAGCAGTTACGGCCGGCGTAACGGCATCGCCCTCCATATCGGTCTGGGCCGCACGCAAAACATGGTTGAAAGTATTGTACGTCTCCTTGTTTTCAATATTATTCTCAACCAGCACGCAAGCGATCTTGTAATTACCGGCCTGCTGGAACTGAACGGTCGCCTCGATCTTAGCCGTCGAACCTTCGAGCGTGGAGGTCGCTTTCACACCGCAAACGGCCGGATAGGTTTTCTCCGCATGACTGATCTGCTGCCGGATCGAAGTTTTGGAAATGGCACCCGCTCCGATACCGACAACCAAATCCTCGAAATTATAAGACCAAGTAGAATACACACCTACTTTCATCTTACTCTTCAAACTAATCCCCTCCGAACACCAATAAGGATCCATTGGCATTCCTTCAGGCTGGTGGGCGGCAACGACCAGAAAATGGTCACGGTCCGCTTCATCCAGCGCATCGAAATATCCTTGTGCCGTAACACAATTCCCGCACGTCATATACGTAAACTTGAGCAGCAGTACGTAGCGATAGAACTCTTTGTCTTTGTTTTTGTCTATGGCGCTTACCGTAACGGGATCCGAAGTATAGCTGTCGTAAACAGCCTGGAACTTGTACTCGCCGATCTCTGTCGTGGTCCACGCAGCGTTTTCCACCGGTTCACCGGTCGTCACATTGGTAATCGCTGCTTGCGAGGTCACATCCTCCCCGTCATACGTCACCATGAAAGTCACGTTGCCTTCACCGGCGACAAAAGAAGAAGCGCTCGCCGTCAGCACCAATTTGCCGGACGGAGTCTCCGGATCATCGTCGCTGCACGCTGCGAAAGTCGCCAGAGAGAGCGTCGCAATGCAGGCGATGAAATAGTTGAAAATTTAGTTCGTCCTTTCATAATTTCAGTAATTTTGGTTGATTTTTCTCTTTCTTAGATTTTCAAACATACGGGAATTTTCGACGATCAGAATCTTCACGATCAGAAAGTCAGCGTCATCGCCAGATTACCGCCCGTATAAGCCGGCATCTCGCGGCAAACACCGCCCGAGCAGATATACCCTGCGCGGTTACGTCCGTAACTCAATGCGATGCGAATGAACGAGTGGGTGAAGCTGGCGCCCGCCGAGTAGTAGTTGATCTCCGAACCGCCGTGGTTGTACATATCCTGTACGAAGATACTCCACTTGGGGGCGAAGCTGGCTTCCAGCAATCCGGCCACCCAGTCACCATCCACCTCTTTGGAACCCTCCGCATGAGGCGCATAGAGATATTGAAGCTCGGCCCGCAACGAGAATTTCGGCGTAAACTTATAGGTCACGTCCGCAACGAAAACATTCTGGCGGATGACGTCTTCCCCACCGTGCATCGCATTCTTCTGCAACGACACGAAAAGAACCGTGCGCAGTTTGCTGTTCCAACTCTTATCGATGTCGAACGAGAAATCCCGGTAGTAGAAATTGGTTCCGGGTTTACTCATCGTCCCGTTGATGGAATAATAGCGGGCATAATTCGCATGGATCTTCAATCCGCGCTTGCCACCGATGGCCGTACCGCGCCTGAACGTGTAAAACGCGTCGATCTGACCGCCGATCTCTCCGTTTTGCTGGGGACTGTTAGGATCCAATCCGGCCAGCATATAGGTATGTTGCGGACTCAGGGCCGGAATGTAATTGATCGTATTGCCCGGCAGGAGGCCCAAACTGCCGCTTCCGCCGTCGGGCCGGTAAAGCTGGCTCTGCATGTAGTTCAGGCGGCGGAACTGCGCCATCACAGCATAATTGCTGCCGGTGTAACCGATTTCGAACAACTGTGCGTCACCGCGCTTGAACACCTCTTCACCGGTCATATTGTCCAGATAGACATCCTTGCTTTTGCCTACATACTCGAATTTGGCCGACAGTCCCCTGTACTCGTAATTGACACGCCCCGAATAACTGATTACGTTCTTCGAAAGGTCGAAATCATAATCGTCCCGATACTCGGTGTACCACGAAGGCAGGTTCTTGAAATGCCGGTTGACGATGCTGCCCTCGAGCGAAAGCCGGTGATCCAGCAAGCCGATGGCATTCGAAAGCGAGAATGAAAGGTCGCCACCGGCAATCTGGGTCGACAGGTATCCCAGGTTGAAACGCGGGAAGGCATACAGCACCTTACCTTCCACGATGTCCTTGATATTGAACGTGACCCGTGCACCGCCCAGCGAATTGTTGAAGCCCAAAGCCCGGTCTTCCCAAGCACGGAGGATCAACCCGCTGCCGAACTGTTCGTAAAAGTCGCCGACGGTCACCGAGTAGTTGCGGTCCGTCCACGAGATATACTTCTCAGTCAGGTTATTGATCGAGAAACCTTCCATCACATATTCATAACCCTGCATCGGAGTCCCGACCAGCGGATGGGGATAATACTCGAGCTGCACGCCGGCCGAAAAACGCCCCAACTGGTAGTCGAGCTTCAGGAAGTTGTTCGAACCGTAACTGTTGTGAGGAACGACCGCACCGGTCTTGCTGTCCTCCACATAGTAGATCGTATTGGTTTCGAAACTGCCGCTCAAATGACCCAAATTCCGCTTGCGTTTGGGCTCGTCGGATTTTTTATCCGATTTCGGGTCCTTCTTATCCGCCTCCGCTTCAACAGTTGCGGAAACCGTTTCTTTCTCTGCTGCGTCCATCGCCGGAGTTGCAGCATACCCCTTTTCGCCCCACCACAACAAGGTTACGGAGAACAGGACCGTGATTCGTAAAAGTCGCTTCATTCGTCGCTCAATTTGGAATTACAGGACTACTGCAGGGTCTTGATCTTCTGAATCAGCTCCATCTCACCGCCGGGCAGATAGCTCGTGTGCGAATACACCATCTTTCCGTCCTTGTCGAAGATGAACACGTGGGGAGTTACATTCACGTTCAATGCACGCTTGAAGTCCTGGTTCTTATCGTAGGCCACCATCAAATCGGTAGTCCAACCGCGGCTGGCCGCCAGAGCCTTGGCTCGGGAAATAGACCGGGAATCATCGACAGAAACAGCCACAACCCGGAAGTCTGCTTCGTCCAGCCAGTCGATCATCTGCTCGCTGATGGCGTCTAACTCCTTGATGCAGGGCTTGCAGGTGGTGGACCAGAAAGAGATGATGACCGGGGTCTTGCCGTCGATCAGGGTTTTGGTGTCGATCGTCTTGCCATCCTGGGTTTCGATCTGCACACTGGGAAACTGCTGTGCCGATGCAACGCCGAAAGTGCACAGGACAGCCAAAATCGTCAGACAAAAGATTTTTTCATAGTTCAATAATTTTGAAATTTACATTAAAATGCCACGAACGGGTATTTTCTTCGTGACAACAGACCAATGGGACAAATATAGTATTTTTTTTAATAGGTCATCTAAAATCCGCTCCATTTTTACTGACGATCCGGCCGCAGAACCCGTTCCCTGCGTCCCGTCGCCCATTCGGTCCGGCGGAATCGGAAGCGATTTGCGAAAACCGGCATAGACTCCCGAAGCCGTTTCGACACACTATTTTTAATAAAACGTCACAAGGAGTCGTTTTATGACACGAATTACCGATTTTTTTCACTACCTTTACCAAAATTAGGTTCGGACGGCGTGCGCTCCGGCATCGCGGATGGACAGAAGCCGGGCCCGTCCTCTCGAAGAACGAACCGTTTCGCCGGAAAATTATAAAAATAATCCCTATGTTTACAATCAGGGTAAGCCGCGATGATAGCGGATAAATGAAAAAGCTATCGAGATTTTGGTTAGATTAAAGCTGCAAAACCTTTACTAACTAAAACGACGATAGCCATGAGAGAGCAAAGAAACAAAATTAGTTTCAGAGGACAAAAGATTTATGTAGGAATCGACGTCCATTTGAAGAGTTGGTCGGTTACGGTCTTGTCCGAAACCTCCGTATTGAAGAAGTTTAGCCAGCATCCGAGCCCAGAAGCGTTGTACGGATTTTTAACTCGGAGTTATCCGGGCGCCGAGTATCACTCGGTGTACGAAGCGGGCTTCTGCGGATTTTGGATACACGAGCGTCTGACGGCCTTAGGGATCGACAACATCGTGGTCAATCCGGCCGACGTGCCGACCAAGAGCAGCGAAAAGCTGCGTAAGACCGACACCGTGGACAGCGGTAAGCTGGCGCGGAGTTTAAGAGCCAACGAGCTGAAAGGCATTTATACGCCGGACAGCGTATCGTTGGAGATGCGTTCCTTGATAAGATTGAAGAACTCGATAACCAAAGACACGACCCGTCAGAAGAATCGGCTCAAGTCTCAACTTCGGTATTTAGGCATCGAGATTCCGCAGGAGTTTCTCACTCCGTTTTCCAACTGGTCGAAGCGCTTTTTCGCCTGGTTGAAGGAGATAGAGACGCTCACCCCGAGCGGCCGTCAGGCCCTCGACATTCATATCCGGCATCTGGAAGAGTTACGCCGTCAGAAACTGGAGATGACACGGGCTTTACGGACATTGGCCAAGACGGATCGATTCCGCGAACCGCTGCGGTTGATTATGAGCGTTCCGGGGTTCGGGCAGGCTACGGGAATGGCGTTCCTCTCCGAGATATGCGACATAACCCGCTTCCGCAATGCCGAACAACTGGCTGCCTATATCGGAATGATCCCGATGTGCCACTCCAGCGGAGAGAAAGATGGGACGGGGGATATTACCATACGAAAACACGCCGTTATGCGCTGTAACCTGATAGAAGCGGCATGGGTGGCGGTACGTCAAGACCCTGCGATGAACCTGTTCTATACGGAACAATGCAAACGGATGCCCAAGAGCAAAGCTATCGTAAAGGTCGCCCGCAAACTGGTAAACCGTCTATTCTTTGTGCTGAAACATCAGACCGAATATGTCAATAGTATCGTGTCATAGAGAAACCCTTCCGGTAAACGGATTTTCCCAGAGAGAATACTACATAGTTGTTGCGGCGTTAACGTCCGCTTAAAATAATCTGCTCCTCTGGCCTTTGTAAACTAATAAGGGATATGCGGCAGAGAGCTGACCGCTAAGGAAAATCTGTTTATCGAAGGATTTTTTCGGGTTCTGAAATCTCGGCTTTCGAGAGAGCCAAAGGTGTTAAGCACGATGTGCCTCCGCACCGGCTCGATCAAAGGCCGGCGGAGGCTCTCGTGCCTTGACCTTTGGCCGAGAAGTTCACCAAGAAATGCAATACGCTGTAAATAAGATAAAAACAAATTTAACCGAAAACTTTGATCCAATTTTATTTGGATTGTAACAGGAAATACGACTATGTTTGCAAAAGAAATCTACATCCGACGCCGCAGCGCCTTGTGCGGCAAGATGGGCAGCGGCCTGATCCTCATTCCGGGCAATATGCTCACACCCAACAACTACCTCAACAACGCCTATTATTTCCGCCAGGACTCCTCGTTCCTCTATTATTTCGGACTCAACACCCCGGCACTGGTCGGCCTGATCGATGCCGACTCCGGAGAGGTTGCGCTGTACGGCGACGACTTCACGGTCGAAGACATCATCTGGACGGGGCCGCAGCCTTCGCTGCGCGAACAAGGGGCCGAAGCAGGCGTTTCGAACACCTTCCCGCTGGCCGACCTGAAAACGCACCTGACCAAAGCCATCGTCCAGGGACGCCGCATCCACTACCTGCCCCCTTACCGAGGCGAAACCAAGCTGCTGCTCGCCGACCTGCTGGGACTCAAACCGGCCGCACTGCACGATCACAAGTCGGTCGAGTTGATGATGGCCGTAGCCGAGATGCGGGAAAAGAAAGGTCCCGAGGAGATCGAGGAGCTCGAAAAATCGTTCCACATCGGCTACGCCATGCACACTACGGCAATGAAGATGTGCCGTCCCGGCATCGTCGAGCGCGAAATCGCCGGCACGATCGAAGGCATTTCCAAAGCATTCGGACGGGGCGTGTCGTTCCCGCCGATCGTGTCGCAGCACGGCGAAACGCTGCATAACCTGCACAGCGACGGCGTACTGCAAAACGGCCGCCTGCTGCTGTGCGACGCCGGAGCCGAGGGATTGAGCTACTACTGTTCCGACCACACCCGTACTTACCCCGTAAGCGGCAAGTTCACCCAGAAACAAAAAGACATTTACAACATCGTGCTGGCGGCGCACGACCGGGTGGCCGCCATGATCGCCCCTCACATGCCGTACATGGATATCCACAACGCCTCGTACCGCATCCTGGCCGAAGGCCTCATCTCGCTGGGCCTGATGCGCGGCACGGCGGAAGATGCCGTCGCTGCCGGCGCCATGACCCTCTTCATGCCTCACGGACTGGGACACGGCATGGGCCTGGACGTGCACGACTGCGAAGCCATCGGGGAACGTAGCTTCGATTTCTCCGAAATCGCGGAGCAGGCCGCCAAGTCGGGCACCTGCATCCAGCGTTCGACCTGGCGCATCGAGCCGGGCACGGTGATGACCGACGAGCCGGGCATCTACTTCATCCCGGCGCTGATCGACAAATGCAAAGCCGAGGGCAAATACAAGGGAATCGTCGATTACGACGCCCTCGACGCCTACCGCGACTTCGGCGGCATCCGCATCGAGGACGACATCATCGTCACCGAAACGGGCAGTCGCATGATCGGAGGCGACAAGCGCATCCCCATCACGGTCGATGAGCTGGAAGCCGTCGTCGGTCGCTAATCCTCCTAATAAAATGCGAACGCTGATCCTCATCCCGACCGAAACGGAGGCGGCCCCGCTGCGGGCCGCATGTCCCGATGCGCCGGTCCGCATCGCGGGAGTCGGCATGGCGGCCGCAGCCGCAGCGACGGCCCGGATCATCGCGGAGGAACACCCCGACCGACTGATCCTGGCCGGCATCGCCGGAGCTTCCGACCGTTCGGTAGCCGTATGCGAAGTCGTCGCGGTCGCAGGGGAGCGAATCGCCGAACTGCCCGGGAAATACGCCGTCCGCTATGCGGCCGACTTCATTCCGGCAGGATTGCGGACCGTCGAAAGCAATACGACCAACCGCACGGGAGTCGCAGCGTCCGGCACGCAAATTGAAAATATGGAAGGAGCCGCTTTCCTGGCCGTCTGCCGGGCATTCGGAGTGCCCGGCGCCGAGGTGCGGGCCGTGTCGAACTATACCGACGACCCGCGTTCGGCCTGGCGCATCGAGGAAAGTGCAGAAAAATTAGCAAAAACAATCATTCGAATACTTTCGGATTATGAATAAAAAGTGGATTATTTACATCGTTCTGATCGTCGTGGCCTTCGTGCTGATCGTCGTCTTCTCGAAAAACATCTATTTCTGGCTCTCGAACCAGCTGTGGAAGATTCTGCTCCTCGCGGCCGTTTTCGGCGGCGGCTGGCTGCTGGGACGCTTCGGAGGCAAGAAAAACGGGACACAGCAAGGCAACGGCAATTAATCGATTCGATGTTTTGAAACGCACGATCCGCCTACATATTTCTCCGTGCCCGAACGATACCTTCATGTTCGACGCACTCGTGAACGGACGCATCGACTGCGGGGAGCTAACCTTCGAAGTCGCCTACTACGACATCGAAGAACTGAACCGCCGTGCCGAAGCAGGCGAAACCGACGTAAGCAAAATCAGCTACGCCCTGCTGCCGGAAATCCAGTCCCGCTACACCCTGCTGGACAGCGGTTCGGCTTTGGGACGCGGCAACGGACCGGTTTTCGTCGCACGGCAGGGAACACCTCCCGATTCGATCCGCCGGGTCGCGGTACCCGGGATGCACACCACGGCCAACGCCCTGATGAGCCGCCTCTACCCGTCGATCACGCAAAAAAAGCCGGTGCTCTTCTCGGAAATCGCACCCGCCGTGGCACGCGGGGAGTACGACGCCGGGGTGTTGATCCACGAAGGCCGTTTCGTCTATCGGAAACTGGGCCTGGAGCTGGTCGCCGACTTGGGAGAGTTGTGGGAATCCCGCACCGGATTGCCGCTTCCGCTGGGAGCCATCGTCGCCCGACGGACACTGCCGGAAGAGCTTCGCTGCGAAATAGAACGGTTGCTCCGCACGAGCATCGAATATGCTTTCGCACACCGGGAGGAATCCCGCACCTATATTAAGGAGCACGCCCGGGAGCTCGACGACCGGGTGATCGACCACCACATCGACTTCTTCGTCAATTCGTATTCGCTCTCCCTGGGCGACGAGGGGCGCCGGGCCGTCCGCGAACTGACCGGCGTCGAAGTATGATCCGCCGCCGACCGGAACACCCGGACAAACGCCCGCCGGGGGATTCAGGTTCGACATTTTTGAAAAATTAAAAAAATCGCCCCTCTTCGGGCGATTTTTTATGCCCGGAAATTTGGCCGATCGATTTTTTTCGTATATTTATAAGGCGAAGTTTGAAAATCACCGGCGGATTTTCCGCCAGGACGAATCGGTATCGCAAAAACCTTATAAAAAGATAACGAATATGAAAAACTATTCAGCGAAAGAAATCAAGAACATCGTTCTTATCGGCGCTCCCGGCACGGGAAAAACTACCCTTGCCGAAGCGATGGCTTTTGAGGGTAAGGTCATCGACCGCAGGGGTAGCATAGAGGCGAACAACACGCTCTCGGACAACACGGATATCGAGCACGAGTACAAGCGCTCGATCTATTCGACCATCCTCTTCACCGAATTCATGGAGCGCAAGCTCAACATCATAGACTGTCCGGGATCGGACGATTTCTGCGGAAGCCTCTTCTCGGCCTTCAAGGTGGCGGACGTGGGCGTCATGGTCTTCAACGCCCAGAACGGCTGGGAAGTAGGCAGCGAGATCCAGGCCCGTTACGCCCGTGTGCTGAACAAGCCGCTCATCGCTTTCGTCAATCAGCTCGATTCGGACAAGGCGTCGTTCGACGCTACGCTCGAATCCATCCGTGCGGCCTCGCGCGTGAAGCCCGTCGTAGTCCAGTATCCGGTCAATCCGGGCCCGGGATTCGATGCTTTCATCGACGTGCTGCTGATGAAAATGTACCGCTTCAAGGATGAGAACGGCACCCGCGAAGAGCTCGACATCCCGGCCGAAGAAGCGGAGAAGGCCCAGGCTCTGAACAAGGAGCTGGTCGAGGCAGCCGCCGAATACGACGACGCCCTGATGGAACTCTATTTCGAGAAGGGCACACTGACGCAGGACGACATCCGTTCGGGCCTGAAAATCGGCGTATCCCGTCGGGCGGTCATGCCCGTATTCTGCGGCAGTGCCAAGCGCGACATCGGCACCAAGCGCCTGATGGAGTTCATCATCAACGTAGCGCCCGGCCCGCTGAAGGCCCCCGCCTTCCTCTCGACCGAAGGAGAGGAGATCCGGGCCGACGAAGCGGCTCCGGCCGTAGCGTTCATCTTCAAAAGCCAGATCGAACAGCACATCGGCGAAATATCCTACCTGCGCGTCATCCGGGGCAAAATCACCGAAGGCATGGAACTCCTGAATACCCGCACGGGCAACAAGGAGAAGCTCTCGCAGCTCTTCGCCGTCGCGGGCAAGAATCGCATCAAGGTCACCGAACTGGCCGCCGGCGACATCGGCTGCACGGTGAAGCTCAAGGGCACGCGCACCAACGACACGCTCTCGGCGCCCGGAACGCCCGTCACGATCGACCCGATCGTCTTCCCCGAACCCCGCTACCGTGCGGCGATCAAGACCAAGGACCAGGCCGACGACGAAAAACTGGGCAAGCTCCTGAACGACGCCAAATACGAAGATCCGACTATCCTGGTGGACTACTCCAAGGAGCTCAAACAGACCATCATCCAGGGCCAGGGCGAACATCACCTGAACATCCTGCGCTCGCGCATCGCCTCGGAGAACAAGCTCCAGTACGATTACATCGCACCGAAGATCCCCTACCGCGAAACCATCACCAAGGTAGCCCAGGCGGACTACCGCCACAAGAAACAGTCGGGAGGCGCGGGTCAGTTCGGCGAGGTGCACCTGTTGATCGAGCCTTACACCGAAGGCATGCCCGAACCCAAGAGCTACAAGATCCCCGGCAAGGGAGAACTGGCGGTAAACATCAAGGGCAAGGAAGAGTACGACCTGCCCTGGGGCGGCAAGCTGCAGTTCTATACGGCGATCGTCGGAGGCGCGATCGACGCCCGCTTCATGCCGGCCATCCTGAAAGGCATCATGGAGAAGATGGACGAAGGTCCGCTGACGGGTTCCTACGCCCGCGACATCCGCGTCATCGTCTATGACGGCAAGATGCACCCGGTCGATTCGAACGAGATCTCGTTCAAGCTGGCGGCCCGCAACGCTTTCAAAGAGGCGTTCCGCAACGCGGGACCGAAGATCATGGAGCCGATCTACGACGTCGAAGTCCTCACGCCGAGCGACTACATGGGCGCCGTCATGAGCGACCTGCAAAACCGCCGGGCGATGATTATGGGCATGGAGTCCGACAAGGGCTTCGACCGCCTGAACGCCCGCGTACCGCTGGCCGAACTGTACCGTTACTCGACGACGCTCTCTTCGCTCAGTTCGGGTGCCGCGACCTACACGATGAAATTCGCCTCCTACGAACAGGTTCCGGCGGACGTGCAGGACAAGCTGCTGAAGGCCTATACCGACACCGACGAGGAGTAAATCGGCGGATTTTTACAAAAAAGGGTTGTCTATGTGCATTAGACAACCCTTTTTTATGTCGCTGTGTACGCCGAAATTGCCAAGAATCATAGTTTCGAAAGGTAATCATATGTCCCAAGATACCATTATCCGACGGTCGCCTATTCGCGGCTCATGGGCGCATTTGTAAATTCTACCCTTTCCCTGGCTCCCCTCCACGAAGGGAGCTTCGGGCCGCTACGCACCCAAAGAGGGCTACTAAAACCGCATTTCGGAAATGCAAAAGACGGATCGAACGGCACTTTTGGGATACCTTACCGCTCCGATTTCCGGTTCGGCCGCCGACGGCCCCTCTTTTTCATCTTCATCGCATGCGAATCACTTTTCGGCTGCCGGGTCGTATTCGCCCGTACGGACCATCTCCAGTGCTTTTTCCAGAATTTCATCGCATCCGGTATGCAGACCTTCGACCGTGGCATGTACCGGTATGTCGATCCGCACACCCGCATGCCGGGTGTGCGGATCGTCCGGATAATAAACTCCGAAACCGAAAGCACGTAAAAAAGACTCCATGTTAATTTAATGTTAACAATGACCGCCGCAACCGGTCCATCCGGATTTTTAATGTAAATTTGTCTGAAATTTTGTGTAAAAAATCCCGAACATGAGCGAAATCTACACCGTTATCGTCGTTATTCTGGGAATCCTGGCCGTTTCGGGCCTTTTCGTGGGCGTTTCCAACGACGCCGTCAATTTCCTCAACTCGGCCATCGGTTCGAAAGCCGCCCCCATGAAGACCATTCTGCTGGTCGCCTCGATCGGCATCCTGTTGGGTACGGTCACCTCAAGCGGCATGATGGAAGTGGCCCGCAACGGTATGTTCAACCCGGGGCTTTTCTCCTTCCACGAAGTAATGATGCTCTATATGGGCGTGATGTTCGCCAACGTCATCCTGCTGGACCTCTACAACTCGATGGGACTCCCGACTTCGACGACCGTATCGCTGATCTTCTGCCTGTTGGGTGCCGCCGTCGCCGTTTCGATCTACAAGATCTCCAACGACGAGGCCCTCGGCATGGGCGACCTGAACCATTTCATCAACACGGGCCGCGCGATGGGTATCGTTTCGGCGATTCTGCTCTCCGTAGTGATCGCTTTCACGTTCGGCACCCTAATCATGTATATCTCCCGTCTGATCTTCTCGTTCCGCTATACGGCGATGTTCCGCCGTTTCGGTGCCTTCTGGTGCGGAGCCTCCTTCACGGCGATCCTCTACTTCGCCGTCTTCAAAGGACTCAAAACCCCGCTCGCCGGAAGCGCCGCGATCGAATGGATCGACCAGCATATCCTGCTCTCCCTCTTTTTGTGCTGGGCCGTCGGCAGCCTGCTGCTCTTCTTCCTGCAACGGCTGAAAATCAACATTCTGCGACTTACGATCCTCTCGGGCACCTTCGCCCTGGCTCTGGCATTCGCAGGCAACGACCTGGTGAACTTCATCGGCGTCCCGGTAGCCGGATTCGACGCATACAGCATCGCCCGTCATGCCGGCGACAGCACGATTCTGATGGAAGGGCTGAACGCCAGCGTTCCGGCCAATTTCCTGGTGCTGATGACGGCAGGCGTCATCATGATCGTCACGCTCTGGACCTCGAAAAAGGCGATGCACGTCACCGAAACCGAAATTTCGCTTTCGACGCAGGGCGAGAGCGAGACGCAGTACGGCTCGTCGCTCTTCTCGCGCACCATCGTACGGGCCGCCCTGAATGCAAGCAACGCGATCGACCGCACGATCCCCAAAAGAATCCGGGACAAGATCAGCAGCCGCTTCCAGTACGAAGACATCGAGCACAGCGGCGCCCCCTACGACATGATCCGCGCCACGGTGAACCTCACGACCTCCGCCATGCTTATTTCGGTGGCCACGTCGCTCAAACTGCCGCTTTCGACCACCTACGTCTGCTTCATGGTAGCGATGGGATCGTCGCTCGCAGACAAGGCCTGGGGACGCGAAAGCGCCGTGTATCGCATCTCGGGCGTCATGACCGTCGTGGCCGGGTGGTTCATCACGGCCGTCGGCGGCTTCCTGATCGCCCTGGCGATGGGGCTCATACTGATCTACGGCGGCATCGCCGCTTTCGTCGTCACCACGCTGCTGTGCGGCTACATGCTCGTCAAGAGCAACTTCTTCAAGAAGAACAAAGCTGCCGAAACCGCCGCCGTGAAAGCTGCCGAAACCGGCTCCGACATCATCTATAACATCACGCAGGAGGTGTGCGCCACGATGGAGCGCACGACCCGCATCTACGACCGCACGCTGATCGCCGTCTTCAAAGAGAACCGCAAGGTGCTGCGCGAAATGGTGCGCGAATCCAACGAACTCTTCTACCAGTCGCGCGAACGCAAGTACTCCCTGCTGCCCACCCTGCGCAAACTGCAGAAAGGCGACATCGATACGGCCCATTACTACGTACAGGTGGTGGACTATCTGAACGAAATGACCAAGGCGCTGGCGCACATCACCCGTCCGGCGTTCGAACACATCGACAACAACCACGAGGGACTCTCGAAAGAGCAGACCGAGGACCTGATGCACATCAACGACGAAGTGGAGTCGATCTACCGCCACATCAACAACATGCTGCGTACGGGCGACTTCTCCGACCTGGACATGGTGCTCGAAATGCGCGACCGGCTTTTCGAGGCGATCGCCGACGCCATCAAGTCGGAGGTGACGCGTATCAACGAGAACCGCTCCAACACCAAGGCCAGCATCCTCTACCTGACGATCCTGAACGAAACCAAGAGCATGGTGCTTCAGTCGCGCAACCTGCTCAAATCGCAGCGCTACTTCCTCGAACACAAGGACGGGCCGCTGCAGTGGCTCAACAAAATCAAGTAACTCCGCCTCCCGCCGGGAAGCAAAACGAAATTCACCATGGACATCGCACTGGCCAAACGGCGGGAAAACATCGCCGAATACATTCTCTACCTCTGGCAGATCGAGGACCTGCTCCGGGCGCTCCAGTTCAGCCCCGAGGCCATCTACTCGCAGCTCATCGCTCCGCGCGGAATCGAAGAGGGACAACGCCACAACTACCTGCTCTGGTACATGGACATCGCCAACCTGCTGCGCGAAGAGGGCAAAGAGGAAAAGGGACACCTGGAGCATACGCTGCATCTGATAGGGGACCTGAACGACCTGCACCTGCAACTGATGAAGCTGCCGATCGGGGAGCACTACCGTCAGACTTTCGCCAAGCTCGAACCCGAACTGCCGCGTCTGCGGGCCGTGCTGGGGCGCAACGAAATGAGCGACATCGAACTCTGCTTCCGGGCGCTTTACGCCGCGATGCTCTACCGCATCAAGGGCGAAGGAGGCAAGAGCGCCGTGAGCGACACCATCGAATACGTTTCTCCCGTCATCGCCGAACTGGCCGACATGTACGGCAAGGTCGAACGGGGCGAGGCGGACCTCTTCAAAGACACGGCACCGGAACGGTAACCGATCGTAAGACACGGGACGAAAGCGGATTGTGCGGAGTCGCACCCGGAACGAAGAAGAAGAAAAATTTACGATATTTTTGGCAGATCAAGAAAAAGATTATACATTTGCACTCCGCATTGTACGCTAAAACAATAAAAACACGATAGATCTATGGCAATGAAAAGAACATTCCAGCCTTCGCGCCGGAAGAGAATCAACAAGCACGGATTCCGTCAGAGAATGGCTACGGCCAACGGACGCAAGGTTTTGGCTGCGCGCCGTGCGAAGGGTCGTAAGAAGCTGACCGTATCGGACGAATCGACGTTCAAGTACGCTTAATTCCTTCGGGATTCAAGCCATAGCAAGGGCGGTGCATTGATGCACCGCCCTTGCTGTTCAGTCGGTAGAAACGCTTCTTTCCGACCCAATCTTTTAAGCGGTGCGTCCCTACTTTTTTCCGGCGACAAAGTGAAAGTGCCCACAGCCTTTTTTCAAGAAGGCCGTAAAAGCTGCAAGGCAAAAATTACCGGTTCCCAGCATAGTTCACACGCCTTTTCTTTCGCAGAAAAGGGCAAAAGAGCCGCATCCGATCCTGGTTTACCGCCTCGCCGGGCGAACGCAACGCACTCGAAGACTTTGCGTCCTTCCGCTCCGAGTACCCCGGAGGTAAGTACGCCACCGATTTTCCGCAAACACACAATCCGCACTGCCTGTGACAACGAATCACCCGCCTCGAATCCCGTTACGGGACACATCTCCTGTACCTGTGGCAGCGGTTAATCCGGCAGCGAAAGAGGGCATATGACAGACTAAAAACACGGGCAATGAATCCGGCCGATGATATTTATCAATCCGATTCTAATTTTCAGTTTTCCCCTTTTCGATTTCCGACCTATTCCGTATATTTGTAGGAAAAGACAGAATGCGATTCGGGCAAGTTCGCATAAATGCGACTGCCGCTTCCTTTTACGCCCCTCGTTATGGAATAGAAAATACACCCCGACGGCCCGGACAAATTTGGCCCGCCGCACGGTTTTCACTATATTTGTAAAATAATGGGAGATATTCCGGGAAATCCGGAGCGGCGTTTGCCGCAAGGTTCGCCTCCCCCATTCGCTCAAAACAGATCGAACATGGCAATATTCAAAGTCGAAGGCGGCCGCCGGCTGCGCGGTGAAATCACGCCCCAGGGCGCCAAAAACGAGGCGCTTCAGATCCTCTGCGCCACGCTGCTCACGCAGGAAAAGGTAATCGTACACAACGTCCCGCAGATCCTGGACGTGATACAACTCATCGAATTACTGCAGGCGATGGGCGTCGAAGTGGAGCGCCTGTCCGAAGAGAGCTATTCGTTCCGAGCTGCCGACATCGACCCGGACTACCTACGCTCGGACGACTACTGCCGCCGGGCCAGCCGCCTCAGGGGTTCGGTGATGCTGCTGGGTCCGATGCTGGCGCGTTTCGGCGTGGGCTACATGCCCAAGCCGGGCGGCGACAAGATCGGCCGCCGCAGGCTCGACACCCACTTCATCGGCTTTCAGAAGCTGGGCGCCACGCTCGATTTCGACACTGCGGCCGCCTGCTCCGAAGTCCGCTGCAAGGAACTCAAGGGGTGCTACATGCTGCTCGACGAGGCTTCGGTGACCGGCACGGCCAATATCATCATGGCGGCTGTGATGGCCAAGGGTTTCACGACCATCTACAACGCCGCGTGCGAACCTTACATCCAGCAACTGTGCCTGATGCTCAACCGCATGGGCGCACGCATCTCGGGCATCGCCTCGAACCTGCTTACCATCGAGGGGGTCGAGGCGCTCGACGGCACGGAACACACGCTGCTGCCCGACATGATCGAGGTCGGCAGCTTCATCGGCCTGGCAGCCATGACCCGTTCGGAGCTGACGATCCGCAACGTTTCGTTCGAGAACCTGGGCATCATCCCCGCCCAGTTCGCCCGCATGGGCATCCGCTTCGAACAGCACGGCGACGACATCTACATTCCCCAGCAGGACCACTACAGCATCGAGACGTTCATCGACGGTTCGATCATGACCATCGCCGACGCGCCGTGGCCGGGGCTCACGCCCGACCTGCTGTCGATCTTCCTGGTGGTGGCCACGCAGGCCAAAGGCTCGGTGCTGATCCACCAGAAGATGTTCGAAAGCCGCCTGTTTTTCGTCGATAAGCTGATCGACATGGGGGCCCAAATCATCCTCTGCGACCCCCATCGCGCGACGGTGATCGGACATGACCACCAGATGCGGCTGCGGGCTACGCGCATGACTTCGCCCGACATCCGTGCGGGTGTGGCGCTGCTGATCGCGGCGATGAGCGCCGAAGGTACGAGCACGATCCAGAACATCGAACAGATCGACCGCGGTTACAAGGACATCGACGGACGCCTCAACGCCCTCGGAGCCCGGATCACCCGGGTCGAAGAGTAACGACCGGCCGGTGTCCGGAATAAGGAAACGAAGCAAAGTTGTAATAATATGTTTTTGGAAAATGCCAGCCAGAAGGGCTGGATCGAAGTGATCTGCGGCTCGATGTTCTCGGGCAAGACCGAGGAGCTGATCCGCCGCCTGAAGCGGGCCGAATTCGCCCGCCTGCGGGTCGAAATCTTCAAACCCCGCATCGACGTGCGATACTCCGAAGAGGAGGTCGTTTCGCACGATGCCAGCGCGATCCGCTCCACGCCGGTAGATTCGGCACAGAATATCCTGCTGATGACCTCGGACGTCGATGTCGTGGGCATCGACGAGGCGCAGTTCTTCGACCAGGGACAGCATGGTGGAGGTCTGCCGGCAACTGGCCGACAGCGGGGTGCGGGTAATCGTGGCGGGCCTCGACATGGACTTCACGGGCAAGCCCTTCGGACCGATGCCGGCGCTGATGGCTACGGCGGAGTACGTAACCAAAGTACACGCCATCTGCGTACGGTGCGGCAACCTGGCGCACCATTCGCACCGCCTGACCAACGACGAAAAACAGGTGATGCTGGGCGCGCAGGATTCCTACGAACCGATCTGCCGCCACTGTTTCGCCGAACTGCGGAAAAAAGAGCGGGAATAAAAGGCATCTGCCCGTTAAAAATCCGGACCTTTTCCGGACCGTACGCTTCCGAAGCATACAACTCGATACGTCAATCCCCTCCGCAAGAGGGGATTGTTCTTCGGATAAACGCAACCGAAAAATCAATATCCGGAATTTCCAAGCGACAGAAAAAACAGAGAATACTTCGCACGAGGCGCAGAATATACTCAACATCAGCCGACAGTGCATAACCCGATCGGCAGGTTATACGCCCGAATATACCGGAAAATTCACGATTTTCGCATCCGACCGCCGCATACCCACAGCCTTCGCCGCAGTGTCGCCTACACTCGTATTGCCGTCATATCCTCCGCAAAAACATATCAAAAAGGGACCGGCTCTGAATAGAGCCGGTCCCGCCATTCAATAAAGATTCGGAGCCTTTTCACCCGGCGATTTTCCGGTTATCTTCTTCCGCTCCTTCCCCCGCAGGAAGAAAACCTGAAACAATCGCCGTCCACGATGCGGTTATTTCGTCACATTCACAACGATCTGCGCCGTACGTTCGCCGAACGTATAGACATATTTCACCGGAATCGTTACGGTAATCTCCTTCATCAGTTCCAAATCACCGCCTTCGACTACCGTAAGAACATGACTCTCCGCATCGAACTTCACACGGCCGTCGGGGATGGAAACCACCGCCTCGCCATATTCGATGGTTGCGGCTACCGCCGTATTGGTATTCTGCGCATTTGTCGAACCATCGAATACATTCACGTCATTGACCGCCTTCAATGTAAGCAACGTAGCGACATCCAGCGTTACATCTTCATCGACTTTGGCGACGAGTTTTCCGGTTTCGACCGCAATCGTCGCGTCAGCGATCGGATCAGCGATCGATACGGTAAAGGTCTTCGGCTCGCCCAACGCCTTGCCACCATACATCACCTGGGCGGTAACCACGATCGACAATTCGTCGCAGGTACCCCAATCGAGTGTCGCATCCGTGATGACAGCCCCTTCTGCCTGGGTCGCATAAACGACCTTTGCTTCTGCCGGAGCATCTTTTGCGATGTACCAGGTTTTCGACAGGTCGAATGCATCGATCTGCAGCGTGCTGCCTTCGATCTTCATTACGGCCTGGGCACGATCGTCGTCCGAAAGCGACGATCCGCGCAGCAACTCGATTTCGGGAGCCGTAACAGTCACGTGCAGGACAGCTTCGAACGTAAGTACGGGATCGGCAGTCGTAAAGAGGTTCTTCACGGTGTAGGAAACATTCAGAGCCGCAGCTTTGCCGAAGACAAAGTTGATGTTCTTACCGCTCGCTCCGACCGTCGCATAGTTGCCGGCTTCATCCTTCACCATGTCGCTCGTCCAGGAGAGCTGCATGAACGTTTCCTCTCCGAATTGCGCCCGGGCCGTCTGATCCAGACTCTCCCAAAGGAGCGCACGGAATTCTTCGACGGCGATGTGATGGCCCGTCGAGGATGCCGCATTATACGGCAATTCGAGCGTTTGCTCCAGCATTGGAATTTCAGGAATACCCGTTACGGATACGGGGATCGTAATCGTTACGACGGTCTTATCGTCGTTGGTATAAACGGCTTTTACGACATATTCAGCACTCTGTGCCAGATCGCCGACCAATTTCAAATCGACCGTTTGCACATCCGTATCATAGGTCGGAGTAGCCGGCAATTCGATCGACGGGACGATCTCCGATACAAGCTCCGTACCCCGGTAAAGTTCGACAACCAGATTCTCATTATCCTTGAGCGCATTATACTGAACGGCAGAAAGCATACCCTTATCCGGAGTCAGCACAAGTCCTTTCGCCTCATACGTATCGTCGGAGGTAGCGGCAGCATACGTCCACATCACTTCGGATTTCGGCGTGGAAAGTTCGACACCGTCGGGTGCGATGGAGAATTTATTCACGGCACCGGCTTTCACTTCGAGCGAAAATCCCTCTTCGTCGAGCAATGCATAAGTCGCAGCAGCGGTTACTGTCTGTCCGATCAACGCAGTTTCCGACTCGGCAACAGCGAATGTAAGCGCCTTTCCATCGACGGCATACAACTCCTCGCTACCCGGATCACTGAAGGTAAATTCCGCCGACGCCGATACCAGCGCCGCCAGATCCACGGTCCAATTATTAGCTTCGGCAGCCTCTGCGAGCGGCAGGATCGTTTCACCGTCCTTATACATGACCGTATATCCGGCCAACACGCCATGAACCTCTTTGTCCGTATATTTTACTTCGGTAGTCACCTCGTCGGTATATTCGACGTATTCGCCCTCATTCTCGGCATCGGCCCGGGCCAACACGAAATTCGTCACAGGGATCTGAATACCCGCTTTGGCATAGGCGGTTCCGATAAAAGCCGACGTAAAGTCCGTTTCGAAATCGTTCGATTCGCCTTCGCTCAACGCCGAACCATCGACATGGAGAGCGACCATTTGCGTCTTGCCGGCCTTTTCTGCGGAAACATAATCGTAATCCGTCGTAGCGACAATGGTAAATTCGCCGGTCGTTTCATCGATGTCCTTGATCTCTTCGATCGTAAAACCGGCCGCCGCACGCGTTCCGACCTCTTCGGTTATGAGCGACATGGCCTCCGTATTGGCATATTTTTTCACAGCACGGGCCGGCGTCATACGGAATCGCAGAGTCGCGATCTGCTCGCCTTCCTCACTGGGACGCAAATAAAGATTCCGGTACTCGGTTTCGTGCGTAACTTCGTTCTCACGGGACAACACGATATACTGCTCCCCGTTGCCGAAATAGATCAGACCGTCCACATAATCCGGCAGGTAAACGATCGACTGGATACGACTACCGAGCAAACCGACATTGGCCTCCAACGTCGCCAGGTAATTCTGAAATTCCTGGTCGAGCTGGTCTTTGGAAATCACGAGCGAACCGTTGTTTTCCCGGATCAGTCCCTGGATCTTTTCAGTCAGCGCACTGGCCTCCTTGTCCAGTTCCTCCATAACCGATGCGATCGCCTGCGTGGAAACCTGCCCCAACAGGTTGTCGCCCAATGTCATCTGGTCCATATAAACTGCCAGTTCATCGCCCAGCCATTTATTGATCGAGCTGCCGGCCGTCTCGAGTTCGGCCTTGATAGCATCGGCGATCCACTGCGAGGCGGCGGTTTCGATCTGGCTCACCTGACTGTCGGTCAGCTCTCCACCGGCAGCCTCGAAACCATTGTCCGACAGGTAAGATTCGATGAGCTGCGTCACTTCGAGCGAAAAACCTGCGGCATCCTTTTTGAGTTCAATCATATTTTCCAGCGTTTCCTGAACGCTCTCCAGTGTTTCCTGGGTAGCGTAAATACCCGCTATTTCTTCCAGAATACCCGATTTCAGACTGTTCAGGTTCTCCTGCAAGGCCCCGTCGGCGAGTGAAGATTCGATCGCTGCGACGATCTTCGCAGCCAGATCGCTGTCTTTGACACATCCTTCGATCTGGGTTTGCAACGAAGAAATATCGCTCTTTTTCGCAAACCCGGAAAAATCGATCGCTTCGAAAGCGGCCTGGGTCCGTTCCAACGCCGCAATACGATTCTCGAAACCGTTGAGCTCGACAACCGCCCCCTTCAGATCTTCGACATCATTACGCAAGGCGTCGATGTCGTCATCGTAATCCTTACAACCTGCGGTAGTCAGCACGCTCCCGCACAGAAGTAAGAACAGAAACTTCACAAATAGTGTTTTTTTCATAATTGATAAGTGTTTTGAAATGAGTTCATATACTATATATATTTTATTATGAGCGTATTAACTCTCCGAAAGCGTATCATATATGATACGCACGGTGCAAATATATATATAAATATTTGTACGACAAAAATTTTCATTGAAAAAGTTAAAATGACAATCAGCTACCAGGAAGAGATAAAATTTATCTCGAATAAAATCAGAGAGTTAAGGAAAGAAAAACAAATGACTGTACAAGAACTCGCATACCGCTGCGACATGGAAAGATCCAATATGAGCCGCATCGAATCCGGACGCACCAACCTCACGGTAAAGACCATGTGTATCATATGCAATGCACTGAACGTCAATCTTCGTGACATTATCCGTTAAAGCGAATAAATACCTATATTTATTATATTTAGAACCGATCCAACACAGCCAACCACCAGAGGAGAACCGAGCGGCGCTGTTTCTTAAAATCTTTCACCAAATACATATCTTTACAAGTCCGACGCTCTATCAAAAAAATCGGTATTTTCGATTATACGCATTTTGTCCGTATCTTTACGGAAAATACCGTTCGAACAAGGACCGAAAACCGACGGTTGGAGCGGATAACGGGAACACTTGCAATCCCGGTCCCGCAGAAACAGAAAAACCGGAAATTAAGTTTTGGCGCTGCTCTCACCTTTCGCTATCTTTGCAGAAAATAGGATGCGCCTCGGAAAACCGGGAACAAGTTCCCGTTTTCTCCCGGCTTTCACTATCTTTGTAGAAGAAAAACGCGGCTCGGACCGACTTGCGAAAGTTGTCTGAAAACGGATCAAAGTACTTCCGAAAAGAATACCGGACCCTTCACCGGACAAAGGTAATATCGGCGAAGGCATGCGACCGGCATAAACGAAACGACACAAGCCAAATGAGCGTAATAGACCTGATCGTCGGACTCCTGATGCTGTGGGCCGTATTCAACGGCTGGCGGCAGGGGCTCATTCTGCAACTCTGCTCGCTCGCAGGCATCGTCCTGGGGGCATGGCTCGGCATCCGCTTCGGTACCGAAGCGGGCGCATTGCTGCATCTGGACGAAGAGTTCGCGACGGCAGGCGGTTTCCTGGCGGTCTTCGTGGTCGTACTGATCGCGGTGGCGATCGTGGGACGGCTGTTGCGCAAGGTGTTTCATTTCGCAGGCTTCGGCATCCCGGACCATCTGCTGGGTGTCGCGGTATCCGCAGCCAAGACGCTGCTGATCCTGGGGCTGCTCTTCTCGGCGTTCGAATCTCTGAACAAGGACCATACGCTGGCCGAGGAAAAGACGCTCGACCGGTCGGTATGCTACCGTCCGATGATCCGTCTGGCGGATTCGCTCTTCCCGCTGCTCGAATGGGCCAAAGAGCAGGTATCAATCGATGAACAAGAATTATGGAGCGACAATTCACCGGAACGGTAATCCGCACGACGGGCAGCTGGTACGACGTCCGCACGAACGCCGGGGAAACGGTTAAGTGCCGTATCCGGGGACGCCTGCGTCTGAAAGGCGTACGTTCGACCAACCCCGTAGTCGTGGGCGACCGGGTCGTCTGCGAACGGGACGAAGAGGACGCCGGAGTCATCTGCGAAGTAGTGCCGCGCCGCAACTACATCATTCGCAGGGCCTCGAACCTCTCCAAAGAGTCGCACATCATCGCCGCCAACCTCGACCGAGCGCTGCTGGTCGTGACGCTGTTCTCTCCCGTGACGGCTCCGGAGTTCATCGACCGCTTCCTGGTAACCTGCGAGGCCTACCGCGTACCCGTCACGATTCTGCTGGCCAAAGCCGACCTGGCGGCACAGGATCCCGAAGCCGTAGCCGCATTCAAAGCCACCTATGAAAGCGCCGGGTACTCCGTACTCGAAGTCTCGGCGCTCGACGGCACGGGTATCGAAGCCGTGCGGGAATTACTGAAGGGACACACCACGCTGCTGGCCGGCAACTCCGGAGTGGGAAAATCGACCCTGGCCGGAACCGTCGAGCCGGGGCTGGACATCCGCACGGGCGACATCTCCGAAAGCCATCACAAAGGGCGCCACACCACGACCTTCTCGACGATGTACCCCCTTTCGTCGGGCGGCTACCTGATCGACACGCCCGGCATCAAGGGCTTCGGACTGATCGACATCGCCGATGCCGAGCTGTGGCACTACTTCCCCGAGATGATGCGCCTGGCCCCCCAATGCCGCTTCTACAATTGCACCCATGTCCACGAACCGGGCTGCGCCGTGCGCGAAGCCGTAGAACGGGGCGAAATATCTTGGCAGCGCTACGAAAGTTACCTGAAAATGCTCGACGACGATGACAAATACCGCAAATAAACCCCTCGACTGGTACGCGGAACGTACGGCTTACCTCTCGGAATTCATGTCCGAAGAGCGGCGGCAGGTGTTGCAACGCACCCTCGACAGCCGCACGCGCTACATGACGATCCTCACCGAGAACACCTACCATGCCCAGAACGCCAGTGCGCTGGTGCGCCACTGCGAAGCCTTCGGCGTGCAGGATATACATACGATCGAAACCCGCTGCAAGTTCAACCCCAACGTCAATATCGTGCGGGGCACGGACAAATGGATCGACCTGCACCGCCACCGCACTACGGCCGAGGCGATCGCCGACCTGAAAGGGCGGGGTTATCGCATCGTGGCGACCACGCCTCACCGCGAAGACAAGACTCCCGAAACGTTCGATGTCGCGGCTTCCCCCTTCGTGCTGGTCTTCGGCACCGAGCACGCCGGCATCTCGGACGAGATCGTCGCTGCGGCCGACGAATTTCTCCGTATCCCGATGTGCGGCATGGTCGAGAGCCTCAATGTATCGGCTTCGGCGGCCATTCTGATCTACATGCTCTCGTCCCGGATGCGGGAAACGGTTCCCGACTGGCGTCTGACTGCCGGAAAACGGGCCGAAATCCTCTATCGCTGGACCTTCGCCTCGGTGCGGGACGCCGAAGCGATTCTCCGACGCAAATATCCCGAAGAATAAGGAAAACGATGAATACGATACTACGCAAACAGTTCCTGGCCCACGTCGGCCAAACCTCGCCCGAACCCATGATGATCGAGGTGGCGCGGGCAGAAGGCGTTTTTTTCTATACACCCGAAGGCAAACGCTACTACGATCTGGTGGCGGGGGTTTCGGTCAGCAACGTCGGCCATGCCAATCCCCGCGTGGTGGAAGCCGTGCAGCGGCAGGCGGCCGACTACATGCACATCATGGTCTATGGCGAGATGATCGAGCGGCCGCAGGTGCGGTACGCCGCACGCATCGCCGAGCTGCTGCCGGGAGAACTTTCGAGCGTCTATTTCGTCAATTCGGGCGCCGAAGCGATCGAAGGGGCCCTGAAGCTCGCCAAGCGATACACCCACCGCACGGAGCTGGTCTCGATGCGCCGGGCCTATCACGGTTCGACGCAGGGAGCCATGAGCCTGATGGGTGAGCCCGAAGGCGAGGAGTGGAAGGGCGCGTTCCGGCCTCTGCTGCCCGATGTGCGGGCGATCGACTTCAACGATTTCGACCAATTGCGACTCATCACCCGCCGCACGGCCTGCGTCGTGGTCGAACCCGTGCAGGGCGAAGCGGGCGTACGGCCCCCGGTTCCCGGATGGCTCGAAGCCCTGCGGCGACGTTGCGACGAGGTGGGTGCGCTGCTCGTCTTCGACGAAATTCAAACCGGGATGGGACGCACGGGCGAAATGTTCGCCATGTGCAAGTACGGCGTCACACCCGACATCGTCTGCCTGGCCAAAGCCTTCGGCGGCGGGATGCCTCTCGGAGCCTTCGTATCGCGCAAAGAGATCATGGACACGCTGCAAACCGCCCCTACCCTGGGGCACATCACCACCTTCGGCGGACATCCGGTCTGCTGCGCAACGGGACTGGCGGCCCTCGAATATCTGTTGGAAACCGGCACGGTGGAACACGTCGAAGGCAGAGGCGTCCTCTACGAATCGCTGCTGGCGGATCATCCGCAGGTCGTGGAAATCCGGCGCAGCGGCCTGCTGCTGGCCGTCGAACTGGGCTCGTCGGCCAAGATGTTCCGTATGATGGAGCTCTTCAAGGAGGCGGGCATCCTGAGCGACTGGTTCCTCTACTGCGATACGGCGTTCCGCATCTCGCCGCCGCTCACGATCACCGAGGAGGAAGTGCGCGACAGCGCCCGCCTGATCCGCGAATGCCTCGACCGAATCTGACGGCGAATTATCGGCAGCGCTCCAACGAAACAAGCAATATTCAACAGAAATCCCCGGCGCAGCGAATCTGCGCCGGGGATTTCGACTCGAAGGATTTCGCTGTTTCAGCAAAACGCTACTGCTCCGTCATCGGCCCGCGAGCTACGGCCGCATCGTAGTCGGCATTGGTGAAAGTGTAGGTCCAAACCCAATGGGACAAATCGTTTTCCACCGGCATATCCTCCCATACATACTCCTTCTCATTACACGGATTGTAAGGAGCCGCCGGATACTCCTTCGGTCTTGTGAAAACACCGCCGTAAGGCCCGTCGTCAAATACAATTTCAATCCCATGCATTACATACAAATCAGGTGATGGTGGAAGAGCAATAAATCCGATCATCGTTTTCGAAATACGCTCTCCGGGCAACATGATCTCATCTTCGAACTGACCGTTCACAGTCATCGTAATCCGATGATCGCTGGCATTCACCCAGACAAAGTGGCCGATTCCGGGCGGATCCACATCCTCTCCGTTGTCCTTATCACAACCACACAACCCGAAAAACAGGATCGCAAATAATAACAGTCGCTTTTTCATAATATGGCCTCGTTTTTAATAAGTATCTTCGTTATCGATCATAGTGTATATATTCCAAAAACGATTGATCGTTTCTGCGTTGTAACCGTGACGCCCCGCATATTGAATGATCCAGCCACCCGCTTCCCGGCTGTTTTTCGACCCGAAAGCTATTTCCTGAATCTCCCGCACAGACGGAATACAACTCCGGAACGCCTCCCCCTCTTCGAATGCCGGGAAATACCGTAAAAAGACCGCTAAAATATTTATGGCAGGCGGATTTATAAGTTCGAAGGAACGGGAAACACTCACACTCCTATCCAAAGATACTGAATACGCTTCTGATTTACAAACTTACGGATGGAAATTCGCACAAAAATTTCCGCCGAAACAGCCGTTTCGGCGGAAAGCGAATCGCAACCGTTCGACTATTCTTCCGAAAACCGTTTTAATTCCGCGATCTCCTCCGCCCAACGCGATTCGTCGGGGGTTTCGAGAATCAGCGGCATGTCGTCGAAGCGGGAGTCGCGGGCGATGTACCGGAAACACTCGATCCCCAACACACCCTCGCCCAGCGGAGCATGACGATCGACATGGCTGCCGAGCGTCTTCAACGTATCGTTCAGGTGCATCCCCCGCAGGTATTTCAGTCCGACGATCCGATCCAGCTCGGAGAATGTCGCATCGCAAGCCGCAGCGGTACGCAGGTCGTATCCGGCCGTAAACGCATGACAGGTATCAATGCAGATACCCACGCGCGACTTGTCCTCGACCTTGTCGATGATATACGCCAGGTGTTCGAACCTGAATCCCAGGTTGGAACCTTGTCCGGCCGTGTTCTCGATGACGGCCGTGACGCCCTGCGTGCGGTCGAGGGCGATATTGATCGACTCGGCGATGCGGTCCAGGCACTCCTCCGTCGAAATTCGGTTCAGGTGGCTGCCCGGATGGAAATTAAGACGATCGAGGCCGAGGGCCTGGCAGCGGCTCATTTCGTCGATGAAGGCCGTCCGGGACTTCTCGAGCCCTTCGCGCTCGGGATGTCCCAGGTTGATCAGGTAACTGTCGTGCGGCAGGATGCTCCGGGGCGCGTAACCCCCGGCCCGGCAATTCTCTCCGAAAGCCGCGATCTGGGCCGGCGTCAGGGGCGGTGCGCTCCACTGACGCTGGTTTTTGGTAAAAAGGGCGAAGCCCGTAGCTCCTATTTTATGTGCATTCAAAGGGGCGTTTTCAGGACCGCCCGCAGCACTTACGTGTGCTCCGAAATATTTCATACTGTTCGCTTTATCTTATTATTTATCGTTTTGCTAACAAATGTAGCGATTTTTGTAGAGAAATCCCTAAATTTGTTGTATCAATTAGTTGCTTATGAAACAATTTTACCTGCTTTCAACCCTCCTCTGCGCCCTGGCGATAAGCAATCCCGTGTCTGCACAGATCACGATCGACGAAGTCAAGACCGACCCCTCGGAAAGAATCCTCAAAAACGAAGTCCGCCCCACGACGGTCGATGCACAGAGTTATTTCAGCCGCGCCCGCTACCGTGCCGAGCGTGCCGCGATCCGCAAGGAGCGCAATACCCTCGAATTCGGCGGCGGCATACTCGGATCGGTAGCCTCGTACAGCGATTCGTGGATCGAAACTTCGGGCGGCGATAACTCGATCGGTCTGGCCGCCACGCTTTTCCTGCATCACACCTTTACCAAACAGCGCTTTACCATCGAAACCAAGTTCGATGCCAAGTTCGGCTACAACCGGATGAATATCGAAGTCGCCGGCGACGGAGGCTCTACGACCAGCGAGGCCACCTGGTACAAGAACCAGGACGAATTTCAGATTTCGACCAATCCCGCCTACATCATCAACAAGAGTTGGCAGGTCGGCTCGATCATCAAATTCCGCAGCCAGTTCGCCAACGGTTACGTGTCGCGCTCGCAGCAGACGGCCGACGATCGGAAAAGTACCTTTATGTCGCCGGGTTACCTCGACATATCGGGCGGTTTCACCTACACCTGTCCCCTCGAGCGTTTTCCGATCAAGATCAACCTCTCGCCGATCGCCCTGAGCGCCGTATTCGTCGAAAGCGCCAAGGTCCGCAGCAACAGATGGGACGACAAACCGGGCTGGCAGGCTTACGGCCTTTCGAATGCGAACAAAACCTCGAAATACGAGGGCGGTTCCTCAATCCAGATCGACTTCGACCGGACGTTCGGCAAAAAGGGCATTTTCCGCTACCGCACCACGCTCTTCTCCTTCATGGGCTGGATGTCGAATTTGAACATGAAAAACAGATATACCAGCGTCAGCGCCTACGAAAAAGCTCTCCAGGCCTGGGATGATGCACAGGGAATCGGCGATAAACCGATGCTGCAAATCCATCCGACGGTACGCTGGGAAAATACCATCGACATCAAGGCAACAAAATACCTTTCCACGACGTTCAATTTCCAGCTCTACTACAACCGGGCGCAAAACTACGACATCCAGACCCAGTTGCTGTTGAGCGTAGGACTGACCTATACGTTCAAGAACAAATAAGCGGCGGCGATCGTCACGAACGCCCCATAAAACCGACGAAAACACGATGTACCGAAACTCCCGTCTTGCGATCCTGCTCCCGATCCTGCTCGCCGCAGCCGTTGTGCTGGGGCTGCTGTTAGGACGCTATCTGGGTCGCAACACTCCCGAAGCCCAACTGCGGAACCTGGTCGAACAACTGACCCATCCGACCAACAAACTGGCCTATACGCTCTCGCTGATCGAAACGGAATACGTCGATTCGGTGTCGATGGATTCGCTCTCCGAGCAAGTGATTCCCCTGCTGATGGAGGAACTCGACCCCCACTCGGTCTATATCCCCAAATCGGAAATGGAGGCGGTGAACGAGCCGTTGCAGGGTGAGTTCGACGGCATCGGCGTGGTCTTCAACATGGCGCCCGACACGGTCATCGTACTCAATGTCATCCCTTCGGGGCCGAGCGACAAGGCCGGAGTGAAGGCCGGCGACCGCATTATCCGGATCAACGATTCGCTGGTGGCAGGACAGAAGATACCCAACAACGAAATTGTCAAACGGCTACGGGGCAAACGCGGCACACAGGTCAAGTTATCGCTCGAACGGCAGGGAATCGCAGAACCAGTCGAGGTCGAAGTGACGCGCGGCGCCATTCCGATCAAAAGCCTCGAAGCGGCCTTCATGCTGCCCGACAGCATCGGCTACATCAAACTCTCCCAGTTCGCCATCACCTCGCACAACGAGCTCATCACCGCCTTGAACAACCTCAAGGCACAAGGTATGAAGCGATTGATCTTCGACCTGCGGGGCAATCCCGGCGGTTTCCTCGACCAGGCAATCCGCATCGCCAACGAATTCCTGCCGGCCGACAAGCTGATCGTCTATACCGAAGACCGAAACCACAACCGCACGGATGAAATGAGCGACGGAAACGGCACGATCCAAGAGCTGCCCCTGGCGGTGCTGATCGACGAATTCAGCGCCTCCTCCAGCGAAATTCTGGCCGGAGCGCTGCAAGACAACGACCGGGGTACGATCATCGGACGCCGCTCGTTCGGCAAAGGACTCGTACAACGGCAGATACCCTATCCCGACGGTTCGGCCCTGCGGCTCACCGTCGCACGCTACTATACTCCCACAGGTCGCTCGATCCAAAAACCCTACACCAACGGCGATGCGCTGGGGTATGAAGAAGATCTTTGGAACCGTTACCGGCACAACGAGTTTTTCTCGGCAGACAGCATTCACTTCAACGATTCTCTGCGCAAGGTAACGCCCGGCGGCAAAGTGGTTTACGGCGGAGGAGGCATCATGCCCGACCTGTTCGTGCCGGTCGATACGACCGACGTAACCCGCTATTTCCTCGAGGTGTCGGGACGCAACATCCTCTTCCGCTATACGCTCGAATACGCCGACCGTCACCGCGACGCCCTGAACGCCGTGAAGACCATTCCGGAACTCCAGGCCCTGCTCGATGCCGACAAGGAGCTGATGAACGACTTCATCCGATACGCAGCCCGCAACGGCGTACAGCCCGACTACAAGGACATCGCCCGCTCGCGCAAGCTGATCGAAGCCCAGTTACGGGCCTACATCGGACGGAACACCCCCCTGAACGAAGCGGGATTTTACGTGAATATCTACCCGATCGACCCCGTCATGCTGCGGGCGGTCGAAGTGCTTAAAACCCAAAACGACCATGACTAAACGAATCATCGGACTGATCCTGGCCATCGCCGCTATCGCGGTAATCGTCATCGCCGCCATCCGCCACAACACCTATACTTCGATGATCGGACCGGCTGCAACCGAAATGCCCGCACCCGAAAAAACGGGGCAAAAAAAACCGGCGCCGGAAACTCTGCGGCCCGATTCGCTCACTGCGGCCAAACCCGACACGGTACGGCAAACGGGCGGCCATGCAGGGCCGGAACAGTAATCGAAAACAATCTTACGATCGGAATATTCCCGTTCGGCGGCAACGGCCGAACGCACGGGTTCGGACATGCAATCCGACTTCTGCACATTCCACGCGAAAAAGCTTCGGTCAAATTCCCGGATAGAAATCCCCGGCACAGCGAATCTGTGCCGGGGATTTCGACTCGAAGGATTTCGCTGTTTCAGCAAAACGCTACTGCTCCGTCATCGGCCCGCGAGCTACGGCCGCATCGTAGTCGGCGTTAGTAAACGTATAAGTCCATTGTCGCTGAAGCATTCCGCTCTCCTTATATTCCTCTCCCATCTCATAATTATACTCGTCACACGGATTGTACGGCGCAGTCGGATACTCCGTCGGGATGGAGAAAACACCGCCATAAGACCCGTCATCGAAAGAAATTTTCATCCCCTCTATTGTATAAGAACGTGGTGATGGCGGAAAAATAAATCCGATCATCGTTTTCGAAATACGCTCTTTCGGGAGCAAAACTTCATTTTCAAATCTGCCTATTACGGTCAATGTTATGCGGTGATCGCTTTCGTTTTGCCAAACATAATGTCCGACACTCGCCATATCAACATTTTCATCATCCTTGTCACTGCAACCAGCCATCAAAAAAGCTATCGCTATCAGAAAAAACAATCGTTTCATTATCGGAACTTTTTTAATTATTAGTTTAGTAAGAATCCTCGTTAGCAACCATACTGTACACCCTCCAAAAACGATCGATCGTTTCTGCGTCGTAACCGTGACGCCCCGCATATTGAATGATCCAGCCACCCGCTTCCCGGCTGTTTTTCGACCCGAAAGCTATTTCCTGAATCTCCCGCGCAGACGGAATACTGTTCCGGAACGCCTCCCCCTCTTCGAATGCCGGAAAATACCGTAAAAAGACCGCTAAAATATTTATGGCAGGCGGATTTATAAGTTCGAAGGAACGGGAAACACTCACACTCCTATCCAAAGATACTGAATACGCTTCCGATTTACAAACTTGCGAATGGAAATCCGCACAAAAATTCCCGCCGAAACGGTTGTTTCGGCGGGAAGCGAATCGCAACCGTTCGACTATTCTTCCGAAAACCGTTTTAATTCCGCGATCTCCTCCGCCCAACGCGATTCGTCGGGGGTTTCGAGAATCAGCGGCATATTCCGCAAAGAAGGAATTCATATTCTATATTTTTTGAAATATGCAGGGCTTTCGTTACTTTTGTCGCCAGAAATTAATGACTTCTATGGGGCGCAAATTCGCTGCGGTACTTTGCTCGACCCTCCTGCTCTCGCCGGGATGGCTCGGAGGAACGGGATTCACCCTCCTGTTCGGATTGGTGCCGCTGCTCTGGATCAGCGATTCGTACGACGCTTCCCGCCGCTCGTGGTGGAAAGTTTTCGGCTGGGCGCTCCTCACCTTCGTACTCTGGAATGTTTCTACGATCTGGTGGATCTGGCTGGCCACTCCCGTAGGCCCTTTCGCCGCGACGATCGCCTCGTCTTTCCTGAACATGGTCGCCTTCATGCTCTTCCATACGGTTTCGAAAAAGGGACCGAAGGCATTGGCCTACACGCTGCTCGTTTCAGGCTGGATCGCCACGGAGTACTGGTACACGACCGGCGACTTCTCCTGGCCCTGGCTGCTGCTGGGCAACGGATTCTCGCACGAAGTGTGGGCCGTGCAATGGTACGAATACACGGGCATCTTCGGCGGTACGCTCTGGGTGCTTCTCTCGAATATCCTGCTTTACGAGGCCTGGCGCCGTCGGCGCGACGCAAAAGCCTGGACCTGGGCCGGAGCGGTCGTACTCCTTCCGATTCTCGTTTCGCTGGGCATTTTCTGGAGTTACGAAGCACCTGACGAAGGCTCGGTCACGGTATCCGTAGTGCAGCCCAACATCGACTGTTACGACAAATTCGCTGCGGGAACGGAGCAGATGCAGGAAAGGCTGCTGCTCTCGATGATCGAAGAGGCTCCCGCAGGCTCCGACTTCATCGTACTGCCCGAAACGGTCTGGCCCTACGCCTACGACGAGCGCTATCTGCCGCAGGCTCCGGTCGTTACGAAAATAAGAGAGATCCTGCGCGAAAAATCTTCCGGTGCGATGATCGTCACAGGAGCCGAAACCATCGTCTATTATCCGCCGGAGGAACAGACGGAAACCGCCCGTCAAAACGAACGGGGAGCTTTTTACGACAAATTCAACTCGACGCTCGGCATCGACACGACCGCCTGCCTCCCGATCCACCACAAGGGCCGGCTGGTAATCGGCGTCGAAAGCACTCCGACCTGGATCTTCAAGGCCCTCAAATTCCTGGTGATCGACCTGGGCGGCACGGTGGGGCAACTCGGCGTGGGGGAACCGGGTCCGGCATTCGTTCATAACGGCGTGAGCGTGGGAACCCCGATCTGCTACGAAGGGCTCTACGGCAACTTCTACGGCGGATTCGTACGCGAGGGAGCCAGAGCCCTGCTGATCTCGTCGAACGACGGCTGGTGGGGCGACACACCCGGTCACAAACACCTCTTCTCGATCGCCCGCCTGCGGGCCGTCGAACACCGCCGGGCCATCGCCCGCAGCGCCAACACCGGCACTTCGGGATTCATCGACACGCGCGGGGACGTGCAGCAAAAGCTGGGCTGGGACCGTCGCGGCATCCTCACCGGAGAGGTCGAACTCAACAGCGAACTGACTTTTTACACCCGATACGGCGACTACCTGGGACGAATTTCGGAGCTCCTCATGGGACTCTGCATCCTCTATTACATCGCCTATCGAATCAAGAAGAAAAACCATCTGGTGAAGTAACCGGAACAGACATACGACCGCTAACAAGACCCGCATAAATCCGAAGGGGGCCGGAACTTTTGCATTATGAATTACAACCAAACGCTCGAATTCCTATTTTCATCGCTCGTTTCGTACCAGGAGAAGGGGCCCGAAGCCTATAAACCCGGACTGGAACGCATCACCGCATTCTGCAAGCACCTGGGCAATCCCCAGCGCAACTATTTCACGATCCACGTGGCCGGCACCAACGGCAAAGGCTCCGTGTCGCACATGCTCGCCTCGGTACTCCAGCAGGCGGGCTACCGCACGGGGCTCTACACCTCGCCTCACCTGCGCGATTTCCGCGAACGGATCCTCGTGGACGGAGAGATGATCCCCAAGCAGAAAGTCGTGAACTTCGTGGACAAACACTACGACTGCATGAAGGAGCTCGGACTCTCGTTCTTCGAGATGTCCACGGCCCTCGCCTTCGACTACTTCGACCAGAGCGACGTCGAGGTCGCCGTCATCGAAACGGGACTGGGCGGACGGTTGGACGCCACCAACCTCATCATCCCGATCGTGAGCGTCATCACCAACATCGGACTCGACCACATGGCCCTGCTGGGCGACACGCTTCCCAAAATCGCAGCCGAGAAAGCGGGAATCATCAAAAAAAGCATCCCGGTCGTGATCGGCGAGAAGAGCGACGAATACAACCACGTCTTCGACCAGGCGGCAACGGCCATGATGTCCAAAATCGTCTATGCCGAAAACGATTTCGCGTGCATCAACCATTCGACGGAAGGGGATTTCCAGAAATTCAGCATCCAGCGCCACCGCGACAACAAAGTTTTCAACCTGGAACTGGACCTTACGGGCAATTACCAGGTACACAACATACTGACGGCAATCGCCGTCATCGACCTGCTGCACCAGGAAACCCCGCTGACGATCAGCCTGCGCGCGCTCACGGAAGGCATGCGCACCGTCGCTTCGGGCACGGCCCTGCAAGGCCGGTGGCAGAAGCTCGGCGACAAACCTCTCACGATCTGCGATACGGGACACAACGCCCACGGCATCCGCTACGTTGCGGAACAGTTGGCCGCAACCCCCCACCGCGACCTCTACTGCGTACTGGGATTCGTCAATGACAAAGACCTATCGAGCGTACTGCCTCTGTTTCCCAAAGAGGCCCGTTATATCTTCACGCAGCCCGGCAACGAACGGGCGCTTCCGGCCGGCAAGCTGGCTGAAAAAGCGGCTGCATACGGTCTTCGGGGCGAAGTGGCCGACACGGTGAGCGGGGCATTGGCCCGGGCGCGGGAGATGGCCTCGGAGGAGGACATGATCTTCATCGGAGGCAGCAATTTCGTCGTCGCCGAAGTGCTCGAATAAACCCTAAGTCACCTTTGGCGAAAGCCATTACCTAAAAGCCGGAAGGAAACATTTCCTTCCGGCTTTTCAATCGTGGCCGGCACTGCCGACCCGGCTGCAAAAACTCTTGCGGCATAGCTGTCGCGCCTTCGTCCGCCTCTTCCCGGCCGGCCTTCTCTTGTTTCACGGCTTCGGCAAAACAACCGCCCGTCCCGCACCAGCCGACCGGAAATACCGGACTTTAAGCCTCACCGATCTTGGGACCTCCGCCCAGCGGAAAATCGCCGGGAGAATGGCGCTGCGGAGCCGGTATTTCGATTTTTCCCACATTGCTTTCATAGCGGGTAATGTTCTCCTGCAGGGAGAGCAGCAGGCGCTTGGCATGTTCCGGGGTCAGGATCACACGACTCTTGACTTTGGCCTTCGGCACACCGGGAAGGACCGTCGCAAAGTCGATGATAAATTCCGAAACCGAATGCGCGATGATCGCCAGATTGATGTAATTACCCTGAGCTACGTCCTCGCCCAGATCTATCTCCATTTTTTGATTCTCTGCCATAGTATTGAATTTTTAACGTGTATGGACAAAATTATCCATTTTTCGATCCCTCTCCCGACCCGAGAAGGCAAAGTTATGGAGAACTTATCAACATTATAGAACAACGATTCTCCTTTCGACCCTCTTTTCCGCCCTTTTTCCGAAACCGGGCCGAATTTTAAGTTAGTTTTCGTATCTTTGCGAAGAAAACCTGCAAGAAAGAGCATGTATCTGGAAATCATCGAGATTTTGCTGCGCGGATTCTGCGTCGGCGTCGCCGCGTCGATCACGGTAGGACCGGTGGCCGTTCTGTGCATCCAGCGGACCCTCAGCAAAAGCCGCCGCTCGGGGATCGTGTCGGGGCTCGGTGTAGCCGCTGCCGATACGCTGATGGCGATGATCGCTTACTTCTGCTACTCGATGCTCCAGGCTCAAATCGACCAGTACAACCAGTTGCTGCGTGTGGTCGCCGGCATCTTCGTAGTCATCGTAGGCGTCTATATCTTCTTTCAGAACCCGGTACCGCAGATCCGCCGCAACCGGGCCGGCAAGACCAGCCTTACACAGGACTTCGCTTCGATTTTTGGCCTTACGATCGCCAATTTCGTGCTGGTCATTCCCTATATCCTGACTTTCTTCGCGGTTTTCAAAATTTCGACGATCGAAACCTTCGACGTCGCCGGCCTGGGACGGGGATTTCTCGTCATCGTAGGATTCTTCGGAGGCGCTATCCTCTGGTGGACCTCCCTGGCTTTCCTGATCAACCTTTTCCGGCGCCGCTTCCGTCCCCGCCACATGCTCACGATCAACCATGTGGTGGCCGGCATTATTATCGGAGTACTCGGCGTCTATACGATTTTATCCACCTTCTTCAACCTCATCCCCCATGGAATGCTCCAAGCCTAAAAAGATCATCATAGCCATCGACGGATTCTCCTCGTGCGGCAAAAGCACCTTCGCCAAAACCATCGCAGCCAAGCTGGGATATATCTTCATCGACACGGGGGCCATGTACCGCGCCGTAACGCTCTATGCGCTCGAACACGGCGCCATCGTTTCGGGCATCGTGGACGAAGAGAAGGTGATCGCCCTGCTCGACGACATCTCGATCGACTTCCGCTTCAACCCCGAACGGGGCGCGAGCGACATCTACGTCAATGGCGACCGGGCGGAGGGACGCATCCGCACGATCGAAGTGAGCAACTGCGTGAGCCGCGTCAGCTCGATCCGCCAGGTACGCGAAAAACTCGTGGCTATGCAGCAGGCGATGGGTCGCCAGCGGGGCGTGGTCATGGACGGACGCGACATCGGCACGGTGGTATTCCCCAATGCCGAAATGAAAATCTTCATGACGGCCGATCCCGAAGTCAGGGCCCGGCGCCGCTACGACGAACTGCTGGCCAAAGGCGACTCCGTATCGCTCGAGGAGATCCGGGCCAACATCGTCGCACGCGACAAGGCCGACATGACACGCGCGATCTCGCCGCTGCGCCAGGCCGACGACGCCGTAGTGCTGGACAACAGCCACATGACCGTCGAAGAGCAAATGACCTGGTTCATGGAGCGTTTCGATAGGATAGCTTGCGGCCGATAACCGCATCGCATAAAATACAATAACGAACAACCTCGGCTATGAGAGTCGAAATCGACAGCCATTCCGGTTTTTGCTTCGGAGTCGTGAGAGCGATCTCCCGCGCGGAAGAGGCTCTGCAGGAGCAGGGCGAGGTCTTCTCGCTGGGGGACATCGTACACAACCGCGTCGAAGTGCAGCGGCTCGAACGGCTCGGCATGCACACGGTGACCCACGATCAGATGCCGGAACTGGGAGGACGGAGCCTCTTCATCCGGGCGCACGGCGAACCTCCTTCGACCTACCGGCTGGCGGAAGAGCTGGGCATCGAGCTGATCGACGCGACCTGCCCGGTCGTGGCCAAACTCCAACGGCGCGTCGTCGAAGCACACGAAAAGATGCGGCAGGTCGGAGGGCAGGTCGTGATACTCGGCAAGCGGGGACATGCCGAAGTGATCGGACTCACCGGGCAGGTCGAAGCTCCCACGCTGGTCGTCGAAACAGAGGAAGACCTCGACCAGATCGACTTCACACGTCCGATCTATTTCCTTTCGCAGACCACGCAAAGCATCTCCCTGTTCCAGCACCTGTGCGACCGGATGCGCAGCCGGGCCACCGACCCTGCGCAGGTCTTCGCCCACGACACGATCTGCCGCCAGGTATCCAATCGCGAAAGTCACCTCGAGGAGTTCGCAGGGCGATTCGACGTAATTATCTTCGTCTGCGGCCGCAAGTCGAGCAACGGCAGGGTCCTTTTCGAAGTGTGTCGCCGGGCCAATCCCCGCAGCTATAACGTCGAAGAGGCTTCGGAGCTGCGTCCCGAATGGTTCGAAGGAGCCGAATCCGTCGGTATCTGCGGTGCTACGTCCACCCCCAAGTGGCTGATGCAGGAGGTGGCCGATGCGGTCGCCGGGCAGAAGCCGTGAAACAAAAAATCCGAAATACGGACGCAAAGCGCCGGCACGTGCCTCCGTATCGGAAACAGACAAGAAATTCAACCTTATAAAAACGATAACGACCATGAAGTACCTGATCCGTTCCGTAAAATATTTTATCGCGCTCTGCGTTCTATATCTGATTATCATGGCGCTGATGCTGCTCACGAATACCTCGGTGCTGACCCCTTCGGAAACCTTCTCGGCTCTCGTCCGCTCCACACGCGGGCAGGTGCTGATCGTCGCGGTGGTGCTCCTCTCGGCCCTGTACCCCAAGTTCGGCTTCATCCGCCGGCAGGAGATCGGCAGCCTGCGCAAGAACCGCGAACAGATCCTCAATGCCTTCGTTTCGGAGGGCTTCAAGCCGGTCCGGGAATCCGAACACGAAATGGTGTTCCGGGCAGACTCCCTCTTCAAGCGGCTCACGCTCCTTTTCGAAGATGAAATCCGAGTCACCCAGACCGGGGAATGGATCACGATCGAAGGTATTCGCCGGGGTGTAGCCCGGGTTTATTACCGCCTGCAGTCCTATCTCGAAAGAACACGCAATGAAAATGAATAAGAAACGTCCCATACTTCGCCGCGCGGCGATTCCTGCGGTCCTCGCCCTGCTTTGCACGCTCTTCTGGTTCGGCAAGCCCAACGATTTCGGGCTGGGCCGAAACATGGAGCTACTGGTCAATATGATGCGGGAGCTTTCGCTCTTCTACGTCGATGAAGTCGATCCCGACCAACTAATGCAGGATGCCGCCGAAGGCATGACCCGCAACCTCGACCCCTACACCGAATTTCTGCCCGAAGAGCAGATGTCGAACTTCGACCTGCTCACCACGGGCAAGTACGGAGGCATCGGTTCGATGATCCGCAAGAAAGGCGATTACGTAATTTTCGCACAGCCCTACGAAGGCTCCCCGGCCGACCGGGCCGGCATCCGCATCGGCGACAAGATCCTCTCGATCGAAGGCGAGGACACCAAGGGTTGGGACCCCGCACAGATAAGTTCCGCCCTGAAAGGCACGCCCAACACCACCGTCCGAATCGTCATCGAACGGCTGATCGGCGGCGAGCACGACACTCTCACTCTGACGCGCGAACGGGTAGCCATTCCCAGCGTCCCCTACGCCGGGTTCGTCGCAAAAGGGATCGGATATATCCAGCACAGCGACTTCACCGAAGGATCGTACGAAGAGATGCGCACCGCGATCGAGAAACTCCGCACACAGGATACCCTGCGGGGATTGATCCTCGACTACCGGGGCAACGGAGGCGGCATTCTGCAGGAAGCCGTCAAGATCGTTTCTATGTTCGTTCCCAAAGGTACGGAGGTGGTCCGCACCAAGGGACGGGCCGCTACGCAGGAGAATGTCTTCCGCACCGCGAACGATCCGATCCTGCCCGATCTGCCGTTGGCCGTGCTGATCAACGGCAATTCGGCTTCGGCGGCCGAGATCGTCGCCGGCTCGCTCCAGGATCTCGACCGGGCCGTACTGATCGGACAGAAGAGCTTCGGAAAGGGCCTCGTGCAGACGACCCGTCCGCTGGGATACAATACCCTGCTGAAACTCACGACCGCCAAATACTACATTCCCTCGGGGCGCTGCATCCAGGCTATCGATTACTCCTCGCGCAAGCAGGACGGCACGGTCGGCAAGGTAGCCGATTCGCTCGTACGGGAATTTACGACCCGCGGCGGCCGCAAAGTCTATGACGGCGGCGGCATTTCGCCCGACATAGCCACCGAGCCTCAGTACATCAGCCGTTTCGCCGTTACTCTGCTGGCTATGGGATTCATCGAGGATTTCGTGGACGAATACATGCAGGAACACCACACCGACACGATCGACAACCGCACGTTCTCGATCACCGATGCGGACTACGACGCCTTCGTCAAATTTATGGAAGGCAAGGAAGTCCCCTACGAATCGGAAACCCGCCGGGTGCTCAAGGTCCTGAAGGAAGCGGCCGAAAACGACCTTTACAGCGACCTGGCCCAGGAAATCACAGCGATCGAGGGCGACCTGAAAGACGACACGCAGACCAATCTGCATACCTATCGGAAAGAGATCGCCGAAACGATCAACAACGACATCGTTCTGCGTCACAGCTATCAGGCCGGCGTGATCGAACATAACCTGGGTGACGACACCGAGGTTCTCCGGGCTACCGAAGTGTTGGAAAATCCGACGGAATACCAAGAAATCACGACCATGCAGACGTCCGAAAAGAAATAACCGGCTATGCTCAAACTGGGGCGCAAAATACTCTCGTTCCGCAAGCGGATCGTAGCCATCGTCGTCGGAGTGACGATGGTGACGCTGTCCCTGCTGTTCACCAACGACATGGCCCGCCGCCTGCGGGAGAAGGAACAGCACGAAGTGGCCCTCTGGGTACACGCCATGGAGCGCGTGATGAGCGACTCGAGTAACGACCCCTTCGTCCAAGACATCCTGAGTCAGCGCAACAACATCCCCTTCATCATCACCAATCAGAACCTGAAGGTATTGCACTCGCATCTCATTCCCGAAGAGATCATCAACCATCCCGACCGCCTGCGCAAGAAGATCAACCAGCTCACCGAAGAGAACACCCCGATCACGATCCAATACTACTGGGGCAAAGACCACAAACACATCATATTCTTCGGCCAGTCCCGGCTGCTCAAGACCCTCTACTGGTTCCCCTACATCCAGCTCTCCGTCATTGCGATCTTCATCCTGCTGGGTTTCATCGCTTTCCGCTCGACCAAGCAGGACGAGCAGAACCGCGTATGGATCGGACTGGCCAAAGAAACGGCGCACCAACTGGGCACCCCCACCTCCTCGCTGCTGGGATGGATCGAATACCTGCGCACGCAGCCCGTCGATCAGGGTGCCGTCGAAGAGATGAACAAGGACTTGAGCCACCTGATGAAGATCGTGGACCGCTTCTCGAAAATCGGTTCCGAAACTCCGCTCACCCCCGAGAATATCAACGAAATAGTAAGCGGATCGGTGATGTATTTCCGCACGCGGGCACCCCGCAACGTAGTGATCGACTATAACGGGCTGGCTATCGCGCCGGTCAAAGCCCAGATCAACACCGCGTTGTTCGAATGGGTCGTGGAGAACCTCATCAAAAACTCGCTCGACGCCTTGCAGGGTCACGGCCGGATCGACGTAGAGATCTCCTCCGACGACAAACACGTGATGATCGACATCAAAGATACGGGCAAAGGAATCCCCAAAAGCAACTGGAAACGGATCTTCGAACCGGGCTTCACGACCAAAACCCGGGGATGGGGCCTCGGACTCTCCCTTTCCCGCCGCGTGATCGAAGAGTATCACCAGGGCCGGATCGGCGTCGTTTACTCCGAACTGGGCAAAGGCACCGATATCCGCATTACCCTTAAACGCTACTTCGACTGATGGCCCTGCAACCCGAAATACGCACGGATTCGCTGGCAGGGCAACTGTCCGACAGCCTGCCGACAACCGAAACGGCCCTTCGGGAATCCATCTTCCGGCTGCGGGATTCGCTGGCGACGATTCCCCCCGACACCCTGCAGGCGACACCCCCCGTCACGGCCGAAGAGCTGTTCGGAGCCGGTTCGACACTCGCGATCGAACCGTTTCCGACGCAATCCGTCCGTCCCATATACGAATCGGCCCCTTTCCAAGGGATCGTACTGGCCCTGGTTTTCGCTTATCTGGTCATCATCTACCATAACCTGCGGGAAGTTTATATCCTCTGTCGGAAATTGAGTCTCGACCGGTCGAAGCCGGGACGCATGACCGACACGCAGGGCAGCACCTACACCCGGTTCCTGTGGGCGGCCATCGGAATAGGACTTCCCATGCTGGCTCTACTGACCTTGAGACTGACGGACCGTTGGTTCCCCATCCCCGAGGTCGTCCCCGAAGCCTGGATCCCGGTACTGGGACTGCTCGCTACGGTCGGCCTGGCCGTTCTCCTGCTTTTCCAGGTAGGACTGCTCCGGATCACGGGTTACGTCACCCTCTCCCGACCGATCACAGATCAGCTTGTAGCGCTAAAATTCAACTATTTAGCACTTTCTGTCGTCTTTCTGTGCCCGTTGATCCTACTCTTCCTGCTGGCTTCGCCCGACACCGGGCATATCCTCTCTTTCGGCATCCTCATCCTCGGCGGAGCACTGCTGTTGCTCTACCTGAAAGAGTCGCTCATGCTCTTTCTCTCGAAAAAAATTTCGATTTTGCATTGGTTTTTGTACCTTTGTGCCGTCGAAATTTTTCCCGTGAGCTTCGTGTGGCTCTCGCTGACAAGAATTTGATAACCCGATAAAACCGTTCTGAATTTGAAAGCCCATAGAGTATTGGTTTCACAGCCCCGTCCGGCCGTGGTCGAAAAATCTCCTTTCTACGAATTATCCCAGAAACACAAGGCTGAAATCGAATATATGCCGTTCATCCGCGTAGTAGGGGTATCGCTCAAGGAATTCCGAAGCCAGCGTGTTGAAATACTGGCTCATACGGCCGTCATCTTCACTTCGCGCACGACAGTCGATAGTTTTTTCCACATTTGCGAAGAGGCCCGGATTACGGTTCCCGAAACCATGAAATACATCTGCCAGACGGAAGCCGTAGCGCTCTACCTGCAAAAATACATCGTATATCGCAAACGCAAAATTTCTTTCGCCGACGGCAGTTTCACCAACTTCATCGAGCTGATAATAAAGCACAAGGAAGAAAAATTCATGCTGGCATTGAGCGAACCCCATAAACCCGAACTGCCGGAAACGCTCGCCAAGTTGAAATTACAGTTCTCTCCGGTGATTCTGGCCCGCACAGTCGCCGCCGACCTGAACGATTTGGACATCAAGAAATTCGATCTGCTGGCCCTCTATTCGCCATCGGACGTCAAGGCCATTCTCGAACGCTTCCCCGCCGAGGAGCTGCCCGCAGTCGCCACTTTCGGCGAAGGCACGCTGCGTGCTGCGGTCGATGTCGGCATCAAGGTCAAAGCCATGGCTCCGACCCCTACGGTCCCTTCGATGGCCAAAGCCGTCGATATTTACCTCACGAAACTGGCGAAAGGCGAACAGATCGAAGATGTCGCCGTCACGCACGACGCCGACAAAGAGGAGTTCATCCGAACCCAACAGCATAAGTTAGCCAAGAAAAGCCGTACCCGGCGCACGACTCCGGCGGAGAAGAAATAACGGAACGGCTCCGTGCGACCATCACCGGTTCAAAGTGCGATTCCGAAGGATTCCATCCGGCAAACAAGAAGCGGACGACGCTATTTCCGTCGCGATTTCGCCGACACCGACCGAAAACGGCATTAAAACCGCATACAGTTACCTGTTTCAGCTATGACAGACCGTTCGCTTCCCCGTCAGGAAAGGCTTCGTTCGTTCGGGGCCATCCGCCGCCTGTTCGAAAGCGGGGAGAGCGGATTCGTCTATCCGCTGCGCTACGTCTGGATCGCCGAAGCGGACGAAATTCCTTCGGTCGAAGTACTCTTTTCGGTTCCCAAGAAGTTTCAGAAACGGGCCAACAAGCGCAATCTGCAGCGTCGTCGTATGAAGGAGGCTTACCGGCTCAACAAAGAGATCTTCGACCGGGAGGGAAATCCCGTCGCACTGGATCTCGCCCTGATCTATTCATCCAAAGAGCTCACCCCCTACCGGGTCATAGAACATGCCGTACAGAAAATCATGGAACAAATTATGGCGAGGCTTTAGGCGGGTCTGCACGCTGCCGCTGATCGTGCTGGTAAAGTTCTATCAACGCTGCATATCGCCCTTCACTCCCGCTTCGTGCCGCTACACGCCGACCTGTTCCCAATACGCGCTCGAAGCGCTGCGCAAGTACGGTCCCCTGAAAGGAACGTGGCTTACGCTCAAAAGACTCTCGCGCTGTCATCCCTGGGGCGGCAGCGGATACGACCCCGTACCCTAATAAAGGTCGGCGGACTTTTTCGTATCCGACCCTGCATCCCGAAATCCGAGCGGATCGCAGGGTTCGTTATTCCGGTTATTTCCCGAAACCGGCCGTTCGTCGATAAAATTCCCCTCTTCGTCTATTTCAATTGCACGCACGGAAAGCCGTCGTTAGTTTTGCGTCAAAACCAAAACCATGAAACGACTCCTGCCGATACTGCTTTGCTCCCTTCTTCTGTCGGGGCTACGGAATGCAACCGCACAGGAAGCGTCCAAAACATGGACCTTGCAGGAGTGTCTGGACTACGCTTACCAGAACAACATCCAGGTACGGCAAAGCCGCAACAACCAACTTTCGGGCATCGAGGATACCAAACAGGCGAAAGCCGCCCTCTTTCCGTCGCTGGTGGCATCGACCACGCAAAGTTACACGAACTACCCTTCGTCCGAAGTCACGGACAACAACAGTTATACGGGGACCTACGGCATAACGGCGGGAATGACGATCTTCGAAGGTGGCAAGCTCCGTACGGAAGTCAAGAGGCAGAAAGTCCAGAATCAAATGGATGCTCTCTCGGTCGAGGAATCCGTGAACGACATCCGCATCGCCATCGTACAGGCTTACATGCAGTGCCTTTACGCCGCCGACGCCGTGCGAATCAACCGCAGCACGGCCGAAGCCTCGAAGGCCCAGCGCGACCGGGCCGAAGAGATGCTGCGCACGGGCTCGATCAGCCGCGTGGATTTCGCCCAGCTCCAAAGCCAATATTCGAGCGACGAATACCAGATAGTCGTAGCCGGCTCGACACTGGACAACTATAAACTGCAACTCAAGCAACTGCTTGAATTAGATATTATGGAAGAGATGAATCCGGCCGTGCCGGGGGTTAAAGAAGAGAACGTGCTGAAGGCTTTGCCGCCCAAAAACGAAGTGTATGAAACGGCTCTGAAAGTCATGCCTCAGATCCGTAGGGGAGAGTTGGGCATCGAGGCGGCGAAGCTGGAAGAAAAAAGCGCACGTGCCGGATTCTTCCCTTCCATATCCCTATCCGCCAGCGTGGGAACGGGACATATGTCGAACAACGACTTCGAAAGCGGCAGCCAGATATGGAACCGCTTCAACGAAAACGTAGGGCTCACGCTCAACATCCCGATTTTCTCGAACCGTAAGAACCGCACGGCCGTCAATAAGGCGAAAATCGCCCTCAACGACAGCTATCTGGAGTGGACATCGCTGCAAAAAGAGCTGTTACGGAACGTGGAATCGGCCTACCTGGACGCCGTATCGGCCCAGGCCCAGTATCTCTCGGCCCGCGAAAAGGAGAAATACGCCCGGGAGAGTTACGAGCTGACCAGCGAACAGTTCCGCGTCGGAGTGAAAAACACCGTCGAGCTGATCACGGCCCAAAACGAATATTCGGCAGCACAGCAACAGGTCCTGCAAGCCAAATATCTCACCCTGCTGAGTATCGAACTGCTCAACATCTATCAGGGGCTTCCTGCGAGCGACATTTACTAATCCGCACAAGCGGGTTCCGCCAAGCGGGGCCGCACCGGATAAATCGATAATCGAAGATATGAAAAAACGGAATCTGCTCATAGCGGCGGGCGTAGTAGCCGCAGGCGTCTGCATCTGGCTGATCGCACGCCCCTCGAAAGGGCCGAAAGTCCTGCTCGAAACCGCCCCCATAAGCCATATCACCATCCGCAACTCGGTGACGGCGACCGGAACGGTCGAGCCGGTTACGCAGGTCGAGGTCGGCACGCAGGTATCGGGCATCATCGACAAGCTCTATGCCGACTACAACGACCAGGTGAAAGCCGGACAACTGATCGCCGAAATGGACAAGGTGACCCTACAGGCCGAACTCGAATCGGCTCAGGCACAACTCGCCAGCAGCAAAACCGAATACGAATACCAGACCAAGAACTACGCCCGCACCAAGACCCTGCATGAAAAACAACTGGTGAGCGATGCAGAGTACGACCAGGCTTTTTACCTCTACGAAACGGCCCGCAACGCCTACGAGCAGAGCCAGGCGGCAATGGTCAAGGTCAAACGCAATCTGGGCTACGCGACGATCACCTCCCCGATCGACGGCGTGGTCATCAGCCGCGCCGTGGAGGAGGGCCAGACGGTGGCTGCCGGATTCGAAACCCCGACGCTCTTCACCATCGCCAACGACCTGACGCAGATGCAGGTCGTGGCCGATGTCGACGAAGCCGACATCGGCCAGGTCGCCGACGGCCAGCGGGTACAGTTCTCCGTAGATGCCTATCCGGACGACACGTTCGAGGGGACGGTCCTCCAGGTACGGCTCGAAGCCACGACCGAATCGAACGTGGTCACCTACGAAGTGGTCATCGACGCTCCGAATCCCGACCTGAAACTCAAACCGGGACTTACGGCCAACGTGACGATCTTCACGCTCGAAAAGGACGACGCAACAGCCGTCCCGACCAAAGCCCTGCGCTTCGTTCCCAATGCGGAACTGTTGGGAGAGATCGGATTGACCGCAGTCGAAACGGACAGTCAGGCGGCTCCGGGAAGCAGGGAACTGTGGGTGAAGGAGGGAACGACGCTCCGCCCCCGCCGGGTATATGCAGGCGCTGCCAGCGGCGACATGACCGAAATCACCGAAGGGCTCACGGGCAGCGAGGAGATCGTTACCGGACTGGTAACGGCCAAGCCCCGCGAGGAGACTGCCGCCATCGAGCGCAGCCCCTTCATGCCGGGACCTCCGGGAAGCAACGACAAGAAAAAATAGCGAACGACGATGAAAGAGGTCATCCGATTGGACAACATACGACGGGATTTCGTCGTCGGCGACGAGGTGGTGCACGCACTGCGCGGAATTTCGCTGACGATCACCGAAGGAGAGTTCGTGACGATCATGGGCACCTCGGGATCGGGAAAATCGACGCTGCTGAACACGCTCGGCTGCCTCGACACGCCTACCTCGGGCGAATACTACCTGGACGGAATCGCCGTGCGTTCGATGGACAAGAACCAGCGCGCCACGCTGCGCAACCGCAAGATCGGTTTCGTCTTCCAGAACTACAATCTGCTGGCCAAAACTACGGCGCTGGAGAACGTCGAACTGCCGCTCATGTACAACTCGACCTACTCGGCCGCGCAGCGACGGGAACGAGCCGAACAGGCGCTTCGCAACGTCGGTCTGGGCGACCGCATGCTGCATAAGAGCAACCAGATGTCGGGCGGCCAGATGCAACGCGTGGCGATCGCGCGGGCACTGGTCAACGACCCCGCCGTCATCCTCGCGGACGAGGCGACGGGGAACCTCGACACGCGGACGAGTTTCGAGGTGCTGGTGCTCTTCCAGCAGCTGCACGCCGAGGGCCGCACCATCATCTTCGTAACGCACAACCCCGAAATCGCCCGTTACAGCAGCCGCAACGTAACCCTGCGCGACGGACACATCATAAGCGACGTCCGCAACGAAGAGATCCTGAGCGCTGCCGAAGCTCTGGCGAAACTGCCCGCAACCGACGACTAAAACAAACCATCCATCCGAACCCGAGCACGGAAACACGAGCAGACCATGAACCTCACGAATCTCTTCAAAATAGCCTTCAAAGCACTCAGCAACAACAAACTGCGCGGATTTCTGACGATGCTCGGCATCATCATCGGCGTGGCGTCGGTCATCACGATGCTCGCCATCGGGCAGGGATCGAAGCGGAGCATTCAGGCCGAGATCAGCGAAATGGGGTCCAACATGATCATGATCCATCCGGGCGGCGACATGCGGGGCGGCGTCCGGCTCGACGCCGACGACATGGAGTCGCTCAAGCTCAAGGACTTGGAAGACATTCAGGCGCAGGCGCGCTATATCAGCTACATTTCGCCTTCGGTCAACAGTTCCGGGCAGGCCATCTTCGGTGCCAACAACACGCCGACGACCGTTTACGGTATCAGCCCCGAATACCTGGACATTCGGCGCTACAAAGTCGAGGACGGGGACATCTTCTCGGAACAGGACGTCAAGACCGCCGCCAAGGTATGTCTGGTGGGCAAATCGGTCGTGGACGAGCTTTTTCCGGACGGAGAAAGTCCTGTGGGCAAAGTGATCCGTTTCGGAAAGATTCCGCTACGCATCGTCGGCGTACTCGAGAGCAAGGGCTACAACAGCATGGGTATGGACCAGGACGACCTGATTCTGGCCCCCTACACCACAGTTCAGAAGCGAATCCTCGCCATCACCCACCTGCAATCGATCACCTGCTCGGCATTGAGCGAAGAATATACCGACCAGGCCATCGAGGAGATCACGCAAATCCTGCGGACCAACCACAAGCTCAAGGCGACCGACGAAGACGACTTCACGATCCGCTCCCAGCAGGAGCTTTCGTCGATGCTCACCTCGACGACCGACATGATGACCGTCCTGCTGGCGGCCGTGGCAGGCATCTCGCTGCTGGTGGGCGGCATCGGCATCATGAACATCATGTACGTCTCCGTGACGGAACGCACCCGGGAAATCGGCCTGCGCATGAGTATCGGAGCCAAAGGGCGCGATATTCTGGCGCAGTTCCTGATCGAATCGATCCTGATCAGCGTCACGGGCGGCGTGATCGGCATCCTCGTCGGCGTGCGCCGCCGTACTCGTCAATATCTTCGCGGCATTCCCGATCTATATCCAGCCCTGGAGCGTTTTCCTTTCGTTCGCCGTCTGCACCCTTACAGGCATCTTCTTCGGATGGTACCCGGCCCAGAAAGCCGCGATGCTCAACCCCATCGACGCACTGCGCTACGAATAACCGCTTTTCAGGATAAGATACCGACCCTATTTTTTCGGAAAACCGGCCGAATCCGAAACAGCCGTCGCCATACAGAAAAAGAAGCATGAAATACCCGGATAATTCCTATATTTGCAACAGGATGACATCCCTGCAATCCAGACATACGGGCTTCTGGCTCCACCTGGCGGCCTGGAGCGTGGTTTTCGGCCTTCCCCTCTTCGTACCGGGCGGCCGCGAACCCGTTATGAACATGCAGGAATACGTGCGGTTTCTGGTGGTTCCCCTCTCCTTCATGGCAGTATTTTACGTGAACTACCTCCTGCTGATCGACCGCTACCTTTTCACGCGGCATGTGGGGCGATTCCTGCTCGCTAATGCGCTGCTCGTGGCCGGAGTCATGCTACTCGTACACCTTTTCTTCCGCTTCGGAATACCGCCGCGCCCCCACCATCCGCCGATGGAGCGTCCGTGGCAGGATACGATGTTCTTCTTCCTGCGCAATGCCATGCTCTACCTGCTGGTAGTCGGAGTGAGCGTCGCCATCCGGATGACGGGACAGTGGTACCGGGCCGAAAACATCCGCAAGGACTTGGAGCGCAGCCGCTCCGAAGCGGAGCTGCAAAACCTCAAGAGCCAGCTCAACCCCCATTTCCTATTCAACACGCTCAACAACATCTATTCGCTCATCCAGCTCGATCCCGACCGGGCCCAGCAAACGGTGCACGACCTGAGCCGCCTGCTGCGGTACGTACTCTACGACAGCAGCCGGCCGACGGTACCTCTCAAGGCCGAAATGGACTTCCTGGGCAATTACATCGAGCTGATGCGCATCCGCCTGCCGCGCCATGTGCGGCTCGATGTTTCGCTGCCCGAAAATCCGTCGCATACCCTCGTGGCGCCGCTGCTCTTCATCTCGCTGGTCGAAAACGCTTTCAAGCACGGCGTAAGCAACGACCGCCCTTCGTTCATCGACATCGACATCCGGGAAGAGGAAGGAGTACTCGCCTGCCGGATCGAGAACAGCTTCTTCCCCAAATCGGAGGCCGACCGCAGCGGCTCGGGCATCGGGCTTGCGAACCTTTGCCGGCGGCTCGAAATGATCTATCCCGGGCGTTACGAAATGAAATACGGACAACACGGCGACACGTACGAAACCCTGCTCCGCATTAACCTGACCGACCGATGAAACTGACCTGCGCCATTATCGACGACGAGCCGCTGGCGGTCGAACTGCTCGAAAGCTACGTGCGGAAAACCCCCTTTCTGGAATTGAAGGGAGCTTACAACGGAGGCATCACGGCACTCGAGGCCCTGAAAACCGAACCGGTGGACCTGCTTTTCTGCGATATCCAGATGCCGGAACTCAGCGGCATGGAGCTCTCGCGGATGCTCCCGACCCGGACCCGGGTCGTCTTCACGACGGCTTTCGACCGATACGCCGTCGAAGGATTCCGCGTGGGTGCGGTGGACTACCTGCTCAAGCCGATCAGCTATGCCGACTTCCTGACGGCCGCCAACAAAGCCTTCGAATGGTTCGAACTCAAGCGCCGCAGCGTCGGCAAACCATCGCCTGCAGAAGCTGGGCCCGGAAGCATCTTCGTCAAGACCGAATACCGGCTTCGGCAGATCGAATTAGATAAAATCCTCTACATCGAAGGACTCAAGGACTACGTAAAGATTTACGTCGAAGACGAACCCCGCCCCGTGCTGTCGCTCATAAGCCTCAAGACGTTGGAAGAACAACTACCCGCCGAACGTTTCGTCCGGGTACACCGCTCCTACATCGTCCAACCCTCCAAAATCCGAATCATCGAGCGGGGCCGGATCGTCTTCGGCAAAACGTACATCCCCGTTTCAGACGGCTACAAGGAGGCTTTTTACGCATTTCTGGAAGCCCGCTCCCTAATGCCCAAAAGCGATAAATAAGCCTACCTCCACCCACGAAAAAAGGTCATCGTTTCCGCGATGACCTTTTCCGTACCGATCCCTTCGGATCAGCGCCGCCCGATATCTTCGTAAGTGGTCTGCAACATCGCCTTGCCCCACTCCAACCTTTCGGACTGCGGGCCGGTTTGAGAAAGCACCGTTTCGCCCGTATTGTCATAGACCGTTTCGCCGTCGGCGTCGATCACGCCGAACCCGTCGCTGAAACAGTAGTAACCAAACTTATGGGGCGGAGTCGCTCCGAAAATATTCTTGCTGTAATCGAATTCGTCGTGCGGAAGGCCCATCTGCGCCAGAAGCGTAGCGCAAATGTCGATTTGCGAGGCATACGTATCTACTGTTCGGGAGGCGGTCGCAAGTGCGCCTCCGAGCCAAATCATCGGAATCCGGTGTCGCAGCGGAGCGTTGTAGGCCAGATCGTACGGATAGGGGTAGCCGTGATCGGCGACCAGCACCACTAATAAATTGTCCCACACGGGCGACTCCCGCAGCCGGTCGATCAGACGTCCGATCTGTGCATCGGAGAAGGCCATGGCATTCAACAGCTTGTCATCGAATTTTGCGAACGGCACCTCGAACGGCTCATGGCTCGAAAGGGTCAGCAGACCCGCCAGAAACGGTTGTTCCTCTCTGCCCAGCGCTTCCACCTCGTCCCCGAAAAGATCGACCACCACGTCGTCGGCATAGCCCCATTTCGAAGTCGGGGCGTCGAGCTGCATATCCTTCTGCCAGATCAGCTCCTCCCAGCCGGTCGAATACATGAACGAAGCCTGGTTGGTGAAGTTCAGGTCGCCGCCGTACATGAATACCGAACGATAACCTTCCCGGCCGAGAGAACGGGCCAGCGAAGGCAGCGTGGCGCTTTTTCGCGGCAGCTTCATGATCGACATGGTCGTTTGGGCCGGAAATCCGCACAGGACGGCCACCTGTCCCCGGTCGGTACGGAACGAATTGGCGAAGAAGTTTTCGAACCAGACACCCTCCCGCTTGAAACGCTGCATGTTGGGCATCACAGGCTCGCCGTTCACCGTTTCGTCCATGATCGTTCGGCCGAAGCTCTCCAGCAGGATCAGTACGACGTTCGGCCGGTCGCTGCGCAGCAGTCGGGGCGTACCGGCATCGGCCCCGGGACGGTTGCCCCGCAACTCTTCGAAAAGAGTCTTCCGCCGCTCCTCTTCGAAGAACGGATAAGCCTCGGCATAGTTCTCATTGTCCCCGACCGAGGAGAGAAACGAAAAAACGGGGTTCGTCGCAGCGTGGTTCAGGAACATGTTCGAGCTGAAATAGACCTTGCTGACATTCGCCGTGGCGACCGTCACGCCACCCCGGATCGCCAGAAAAGTCAAGCCGCCGATCAGCAGCGCCGCAACCGTCGGGACGACCCGGCCCCGCAGGGGAACGGGTTCGACCCGGAAAAGCCGTAAAATCCACCGGTAACTCCAGATCATCGCCCCGGCATAGACCAGCATGATTAAAATCTGCCGCAGAACTTCGCCCCAACTGGCACTCGCAAGCGCCTCCCCAGGATCGGAAAGGTAGATCAGCACCGAACCGTCGAGCCGAAAGCCCCAATAGCCGTACAGGTTGAGATCGACGGCGAAGATCGCGGCCGTCACCAGTGCGATCAGCGAAAAATAGACCGTCAGAACGATCCGCCACACCCGCTGCGAAAGGGGAATCCAGAACGATGCCAGCACGACAAGTACCGGAAAAGCGGTGACGTAACCCGCCACCGTGCAATCGAGCGAGAGTCCGTGCCAAAGAACTCCGAGCCACTCCCCGAAAGAGGCCTCTGCTGCCCGGGCATGGTAGAAAAGCAGGAAAGCCGGCTTCTGCAACAGCATCCAACCTACTGTCGTACAGAAAACGGCCCCCAGAAACAACAGGCGTCGCACGTCAGATCTTCTCACCATAAGCCAGATCGCCCGCATCGCCGATACCCGGCACGATATAAGCCCGCGAAGTCAATTCCTCGTCCACCGCAGCACACCAGATCGTGGTCGTGCGCTTGGGCATATTCTTCTCCACATATTCGACCCCCTGTTCGCTGGCGATAACCGCCGCGACATGGGTATGCGCGGGCTGCCCGCCCCGTTCGCACAGCGCATTGTAGGCCAGCACGAGGGAAGAACCGGTAGCCAGCATGGGATCGACCAGCAGCAAAGTCTTGCCCTCCAGCTCGCCACACGAGATGTATTCGACCTTGACGGTAAACTTGCCGTCCTTGGTACTCTTGCGATAAGCCGAAACGAAAGCGTTCTGCGCGTCGTCGAAGTAGTTCAGGAATCCCTGATGGAAAGGAAGTCCCGCACGAAGGATCGTAGCGATCACGACCTGGTCGGAGATCATCGCTACCGAAGCCTCGCCCAGCGGAGTTTCGACCACTTTCACCGCATACTCGAACGTTTTCGATATTTCATAGGCCATGACCTCTCCGATACGCTCCAGATTACGGCGGAAACGCATCGAATCCTTCTGAATCGACTTGTCGCGGATTTCGGCGACAAACTTGTTGAGAATGGTGTTCTGACTGTTGAGAATGTGCAACATAAGGTTGTATTTATTTAACTTTTGTTTCAGGTCAATAGAGGAAGTTGTTGAATGGATAGCGGCCCGAATGGATTTCACGGACCATGCCGTACAGATCCGAACGCAGCTTCTCGATATTGATCTTCTCGACTGCCGAAATAAAGATGCAGGGCGTATTGGCCCGGGCGATCCAGCTCTGTTTCAGGTCTTCGAGCGAACGATTTTCACGTGTGGAAGGCGTCAGGTCGTCAGGCTCCTTCTCCACATAAGTATAAGCGTCCACCTTGTTGAAAACCAGATAAACCGGTTTATCCCCGGCACCGATATCCTGTAACGTCTGCTTCACCACGGCGATCTGGTCCTCGAACTGCGGATGCGAAATATCGACCACGTGCAGCAACAGGTCGGCTTCACGCACCTCGTCGAGGGTCGATTTGAACGACTCGATCAGTTCGGTCGGCAATTTGCGGATGAAACCCACGGTATCCGACAGCAGGAAAGGCAGGTTGTCGAAAACCACCTTTCGCACCGTCGTATCGAGCGTGGCGAAGAGTTTGTTTTCGGCGAACACCTCGCTTTTCGAAATCAGGTTCATCAGGGTCGATTTGCCGACGTTGGTATAACCCACCAACGCCACACGCACCATCGAACCCCGGTTCGATCGCTGGACAGCCATCTGACGGTCGATCTTTTTGCAGATCCTCCTTGAGTTTGCTGATCCGGTTGCGGATGATTCGACGGTCCGTTTCGATCTCGCGCTCGCCGGCACCGCCGCGCGTTCCCGTGCCGCCCCGCTGCCGCTCCAGGTGCGTCCACATACCCGACAGACGCGGGAGCATATACTGGTAATTGGCCAACTGCACCTGGGTCTTGGCATAGGCCGTCTGCGCCCGCGACATGAAAATATCGAGAATCAGACGCGTGCGGTCGAGAATCCGGCAGGGCATGGCCGCCTCGATGTTGCGCGTCTGCGACGGAGAGAGTTCGTCGTCGAAAATCGCCACGTCGATCTCCTCCTCCTTGCAATAGGCAGCGATCTCCTCCAGTTTCCCCGGACCGACATAAATACGGGCCGACGGCTGCGGAAGGCGCTGCGTAAAACGACGGACACCTACGATACCGGCCGTTTCAGCCAAAAATTCCAATTCGGCGAGGTACTCTTCCGCCTGACGCGGATCCTGTTGATCCCGGATGACCGCGACCAGTACGGCCCGTTCGAACCCGGCCCCGGAAGCGGGTCGATCGTTCTTCGTTACAATCTCTTTATTCTTATTCTGTTCCAATCTGCCATACGATTTCTGCACGACTATGCGCCTTCGGAAAGACACATCTTCCTGCACGGTGAAAATAAGGGTATCCCGGCTTCACGCAGGATACCCTTATCAAATGTTTCAAACAAACCTTAATCCGAAATACGGAAATCGATCGGAATGACGAACTTCTGACGAACCGACTTGTTACGCTGCTTGGCGGCGGTCCATTTCGGAGAAGATTTGATAATACGTACCGCCTCGTCCGACAAGGTCCTGTCGGGGGTTCTCAACACCTCGATATTGGATACGGAACCGTCCGTATTCACCACGAACGAGATGGTTACCTTACCCTGGATGCCGTTTTCCTGAGCGATCGCGGGGTATTTCACACGCTGCTGCACCCAGTTGCGGAAAGTACCTTCGTCGCCGCCCATGAAAGACGCTTTCTCCTCCACGACGATGAAAATCTCCTCTTCGATGACCTCCTCGGTCTGAACGGGAGCCACCTCGATCGCCTGGTTCACATCAAACTCCGCAAAATCGATCTCCGTTTCGATCTTGGTATCGTTGGTTACGACTTCCAGCATGTCGCTCACGACGGCCATATCGACTTTCTTGGGAGCTTCGGGCGGCTTCTGGTCCTCGCGGGTAACCTCGACAATTTCCACTTCGACGGGAGCATAGCCAAGATCGACTTTCTCGATACGATGTTCCTTCGGAGTCACGGCGAATGCACCAATAACAAGTACCAACGCCACGACCAAACCGATTTCAAGGAAAAGACCCCGTTTGTTCTCCAGGTCGGCTTTCGGTGATTTCTTAATTTCCATTATTGTTCCTGTTTATTGTTATCCTTTCAAGTGACCCGAAGGCACACTAACTACCGACAAATATAGGGATAAAAAATCAAAAACAGCGCTTTCGGTCTGAAAAATCTTTATTTTTGACTAATTTTGTTCCCGAAAACTCCCTCACGACCGCTTTCCATGCCCCGACACGAATATCTTTACGGACAAACCCTGCCCCAATTGGAAGCTCTCTGCAACCGGTTGGAGATGCCCCGTTTCGCGGCGAAACAGATCGCACGCTGGCTTTACGACAAGCACGCGACAACGATCGAGGCGATGAGCGATCTATCCGCCCGGCACCGGGCCCTGCTCGCCGAAACGTACGAAGTCGGACTCACCGCTCCCGAAAAAGTCAGCATTTCGACCGACGGCACGAAAAAATACCTCTATCGTACCTCGCAGAACCATTTCATCGAATCGGCCTACATCCCCGACGGTGACCGGGCGACGCTCTGCATCTCGTCGCAGGCGGGCTGCCGTATGGGCTGCCGTTTCTGCGCAACTGGACGACAGGGGCTCCAGCACTCCCTTTCGACGAACGAAATCCTCAACCAGATCGAGTCGCTGCCCGAACGGGAACGGCTCACCAACGTCGTTTTCATGGGCATGGGCGAACCGCTCGACAACCTGGACAGTCTGCTGCCGGCGCTCGAAGTCCTCACTTCGGCGTGGGGATTCGGCTGGTCGCCCACACGAATCACGGTTTCGACCGCCGGTGTAGCCTCCCGGCTCGAACGATTTCTGGAGGCGACCCAGGTGCATCTGGCCGTGAGCCTGCACAACCCCTTTCCGCACGAACGGGCCGAAATCATGCCCATAGAGAAGGCATGGCCGATCCGCGAAGTCGTGGAAATCCTGCGCCGATACGATTTCACGCACCAGCGGCGGGTATCGTTCGAATACATCGTCATGAGCGGCCTGAACGACTCTCCGCGTCACATCCGCGAGCTATGCCGCCTGCTGGACGGCATCAAGTGCCGGATCAACCTGATCCGTTTCCATAAAATTCCCGGATCGCCTTATTTCTCCCCCGACGACCGGGCCATGATCGCGTTCCGTGATGCTCTGACCGCCAAAGGCATACACACGACCATCCGCACCTCTCGCGGCGAAGATATCCAAGCGGCCTGCGGCCTGTTGAGTACGGCGCAGAACGAGGCGGCACAATTTTAGCAGCACCCGTTTCGTTATTCTTAATAAAATACGAAAATGAAAAAAATTCTTTTTACCCTTTTACTCGTGCTGGGCATCAGCGCCGCAGCCGACGCGCAGGTACGGTTCCTGGACTCTTCGACCGATGCGGTCCGCAAAGAGGCCATCGCTCAAGACAAATTGGTTTTCATCGATTTATACGCCACCTGGTGCGGCCCCTGCAAGGCGATGGAGCGCGACGTCTTCTCGAAAAAGGAGGTGGGCGACTTTATGGACGAATATTTCGTCGCGGCCAAGTACGACATCGACAAACCGACCGGGAAAGCCCTGGCAGGCAAACACGGCATACGGTCGATCCCGACCTACCTCGTATTCAATACCGAGGGCGACCTGCTGGGCAAGATAACAGGATCCATGCCGGCCGAAGAGTTTACCGCCGCCCTTCGGAAGATCATCGCCGAAACCGGGAAGAAATAGCGACCGGCGGATGTAATAAAGAACGGAAACGATTCCTGTATGAGGATCGTTTCCGTTCTCCTTTTCCTTCGTGCTCTGAATACGACTTGACATCAGATTATTCTGTTTCATGTCCCGAAATTTTGCTTGCAACGGACGTTGCGCCGCTGTTCCCGGCGACAGGTACAGTCAAGTTTCCTCGGAGATAATTTCCCCATACAGACAACCCCCGGCAGCAATTAATATTACCTGAAGTTACCTGTTCCCGCCGGTCCGATTGATCGGGCTACAGTATAAGGTCGGCTATAGTCCCGTTTTCGGCGGATAGTCGATCGAAGTCGATTTTGTACGTCCGTCGGTGGTGGTCATCGTGAGCGTCAATCGGTGATGTTGCTCCGACGCAGGCTCGGCAAGCGGTTCGATTTCGATCGGCCGCAAATTCTTCCGGCCGTCCCACGGATTCTTCGGATTGAAAGGGATCATCTGCAAATGTTCCGGCCCGATCCGATCCATCCTCTCGCGGCAAAGAAGCGGGGCCCCGTATTCATCCCTCTGTTTCCAACTCCGCACCGATACCCGGAACAGGTCGTCGAGCGGTTTGCCGGCCGGATGCTCCTCATCCCAGTCGGCATCGCTCGTGATATGCATCGAAGTGAAATTATCGGCAAGGGCAATCTGATCGCCGAAATACAGACCGGGAGGCGTGCCGCCCTCGTACGCACCGATTTCATCCCCGTTTCTTTTTGCGATTTCGAGATATTTCGCCTTGTTTTCGGGAGTCCAGAACTCTTGCCGGCCAAGATTGTATTTCTCCATATCCGGATTATAATACTCTTCGGTGTCGGCCCAGTCTATGTAAAGCGTATTCGATTTGCCGTCCGTCGCAGCGGTCCGGGGAATATAGTCCAGCTTCATATCTCCTTCCACGTAACGGGCTATCAAATAAGTAGGTCCGATGACAGGTCCTCCGATCGGCTCTTCCTTTTCCGAACATCCGCATAAAAACGGCAGCAACAATAGCAATAAACTCTTTTTCATGGCTCTTCTATCTTGTTAAATCGTACGTGACTGCACGCAGGTTATTCTTTCGCATTGACCTGCGGCCGGCAAGTGAGCGAGGCGGTCTTGACCTCCCCCTCGACGGTGGTCCATTCGACAGTGAGCGTGTGAATGGGATCAATGGTCGGGGTCTTTGTGAAATAGATAATCACATAGTCACGTATCATCTGCATATCGTCGGCTTTCAAATCCTCGACGAGCATCTGTACATTGTTGCCGCCCCCTGTTTCGTATCCGCTACGGATATAATCGGCGTAGGACCAAAATTCGGCCCACAGGATATCGTCCAGCAATGTCCCCGCCGGATGCTCTTCATCCCAGTCGGCATTGCTGGTAATATGCATTGTCTGAAAATTATCGGCAAAAGCAGAGGGGTACTCCCAAAACTCGAGCCAGCGGTTATAACCGACGTCCCCGTTGCGAATCGCCAGGCGTTCGAACTCCTGAGGGTCGCTTTCGGGGGAAATCCACTCGCAATCGGTCAATTCTATCCAAAAATTGCGTATGGGGGTTTGCGGGTCTGCCGGGATTTGCGGGGGGGGGCGGTCCGGACTTCGGGACAGCAATACCAAATCCCCCTGACAATAGTTTTGGATGTAGTTCTCGCAAAACCTCAACTCCGGACCTTCATGTTTGTTGCAGGAGTTCAGTGTCAGGAGTGAGAACAACAATAATATCAAGTTTTTTCGTGTCATAATCATACGTTTTTTAAGGACAATTGGTGTAAGTGACTATCAATTCCATATCGTAATACTTGTCGCTGGACGAACTCGTGTCCTCACCGTCATAACCGGCCTCCGGTCCGTTGCGCAGATCGAAAGCTCCGTAGTAATAATACCCGTTGGCTGTCCCTCCCCATCCGAAATTGCAATGGATCAAACGTTTGTCTAGAGCGTCTTTCTTGCGAAACAGGACTGGAGCGGCAAGAATTTTAGCCCGTATTGAAGTTCGACCTTATATTATGCTGTTCCTGTCGGCTATTTATTGCAACGCAGGATCGACCTCCGGCGTGCAGGTGACCGAGGCAGTCTTGACATCGCCCTCGACGGTCGTCCAGCGAAGTGTCAATGTATGCTCTTTTTCGAGCGTCGGGGCGCTGGTGAAAACAATCACGGGATATAATGTATCAGTGGAAAAATCGTTGACTTCACAACAGTAAATCATTTCCATATCCGCAGGCGTCAGCTCCGACATTAACTTTTTAATTACAGACAAATACTTCCTTTTGGATAGAAACGTATTGTCGTTTTTCCCGGGATATCCTTCGTGAATAAAATTGGCATAGGAATAAAGTCGCACAAGTAGAATATCATCCAGCAGACTACCGGCAGGATGCTCTTCGTCCCAATCGGCATTACTCACAACATGCAGCTCTCGGAAGTTATTAGCAAAAGCAGGGGTGCGAAGACAGAGATGGTCCGGAACCCATTGATTGAATGACGTATCATCGTTGCGTGTTGCTAATCGCAGAAACTCTTCCGGATCGGAGAACGAATCACACATGTTATTGTGTGAGTAATTCGGAGTTATGACAAATCCTGTTTGTAAATTTTGTGGCGGAACGGTAGGTTGTGTTCCAAAATACCCGGTTTGGAGCATTGGTAATTCTAAACCTCCGCTGTAATAAACTTCGATAAAGCATTGTCGAAATGAAGGGGCAGAAGATGTTTCGTGTTCGTTACATCCGCAGCACAACGGGATTATCAATAACAGGCAGATTATTTTTCCAATATTCATAATACTAACGTATAAGTAAATATACTTAAATCTTTGTAATATCTAGAAGCTGGAGTACCGGCATCCGAATCTTCCGGCATAACCGGACCTTTGCTCAAATCGAATATTCCATCGTAATAATATCCGTCTGCAACTCCTTCCCACCCGAAATTGCAATGGACAAGAGTTTGTCCGAAAGGTCCTCTTTGAGAAACAGTACCATTACGGTAATATGTTTTTATGTATCTTGTACGATAGAGCCATCCATCCAAATTCCAAAAATGTGCCTTTTTTTCGCCATTCTCTATATGAACTCCCCTCATAATGGTTGCTTTTTGTTGGTCATGTAACATATTTCGCACACAACTGTTCTTATATGTTTCGTAAGTGACATTTTTGGAGGGCATACGGATTAAAAAACCTTGTAAATCATAAGCATATGCCATGCTCTCTTCCAAGCCATATTCAGTGTCAATATCTATTCCCACAGCAGCGATTAGCATAGCCACTGCGTAACCTTCAGGACTTGGCATTCCATTTATTCCTGAAGATACAAGTTTTGGACTCAATATGGTTCGTCTTATCAAAGTCCAATCGATCGCAGTTTTTCCTATTGATTTCGGAGCGTATCCATAATTCCAATAATTCGATACCATTACTTGTGCGGCAGCAATGGCTCCGCAACCAGCAACAGGAGATTGTCCATGGACCAAAGGACAACAAACATTATACGGTGCCCCCTGCCCCCATTTTACCGGAATCAGCGGTCCTATCCTTTCTTGAACAACGAACGGAGTGTATTCCTCTCTTAAAACATTGCCTCCTAAATCCCCCGTGTGACGCCCGTCGTCGCTCATAGGTGCGACTCCTCCATCAGCATCTATATCGGCATTTTCGATTCCAATGATCGCGGCCTGTGCAACCATTTGCAGGGGGAATACCAATTCACCGTCCGCTTCGGCCTGCTCGGGAGTAACCGTTACGGCATACCGGAAATCTTCGGTCGTGAGGCTTCCTTCATCGACAACCGCATAGACCGGCTCCAACCGGTCGTCGGCCCCCAGAATGGCATAGCCCGCCTCGTTCTCGAAATTGACGATGTAGAGCAGATCCTCCACGTCGGCCGTGGCTTCGCTGCGGGTGACAGCGCCATCTTCCGCGGGAGTATCGATCTCTTCGAGGACGGATTGCAACTCTTCGAGAGCCTGTTCGACAGGGACTGCATGCGGATTTTCAGCAGTCGGAGGGTTTTCACCGAAAGGCCCCGGCTCCGCGCCCGGATCGGCCGTACAGCCAGCCACAGTCAGAACCCGAAAAATAGCGAAAAAAGTCCGAAATGTTTCATAACGGATTAATTTCAGGGTTTTCGGTCGAACCCTGTTCCGAGAGTTCTGAAAATTCCCGGAACAGGGCCGGAAGAAGTTTTCCTCCTGATCCGAAATTAAACATTTCTTTGTTGATTACCAAATAAAATACAATTTTATTTGCAATCAAATAAAACAAACCGCATTCGGGCTTCGTCGCGCACGTCGCGGTGGAAGATGCCCTTGACAGTCGCCGCCGTATCTTCCCGGCCCCGTTATTTCGCACTGCCGTAATGCCAGGTGACCGCCTGCCGGATGTCGGGATGGAGCGATTTGCCGACGGGACAGGTTTCGGCCGCGCCTTGCAGGATTTTCTTGTCTTTGTCGCTGTAATCGCCCGGCAGGTAGAAATCGAGCCGGATCTCGGCGATGCGGCGCGGTTCGGCGGCCATGACTTTCTGGATCTCCACACGCGTTCCCTTCAGGTCGATTTCGAGCCGACGAGCGGCTATCCCCATCAGGGTCAGCATACAACTTCCCAGAGCTGCAGCAACCATGTCCGTCGGAGAGATGTATTCGCCTTTGCCGTTGTTGTCGGTCGGAGCGTCAGTGATAACCCGGTTACCGGACTGGACGTGCGTGATTTCGGTCCGCAGATCGCCCAGATACAAAGTTTGAATCGTAGCCATTTCCTAAAATTTTTAAGTGAATGTTTCCTGATAAAGATAGTGAAATGTGAGGGCAATCGTGCGGACTTGCACCCAAAAGATTGCCAAACCGAATCCTATCTTCTGCAAAGATAGGGAAAGCCGAGAGAAAAATGGAAACTTGGGCCCAGTTTTCCGAGGCGCATCCTATCTAAGACTATGTCAAAGATGGGGAAAAGTGAGTGACAAGCCAAACTTGATCAGCATTTCTCCTCCTTGCGCGGCGAAATCCACGAGAGCCTTCTGCATCCGCTCCGATCGTCGGTCGGTCGAGCCAGCCCGAGCCGCATCTTGTAAAACCATCGTTTTTCGGAAAGTCCGGAAGACAGGTCCGCCATACCTGAAATTCCGTTCCGCCCGTTCCGCGTCCTCTCCGATCCGGGCAGCGACGGACAGCGGCACGCCCGGACCGGATATTTGCCCGGACCGGGAGACCGAAAGCGAAATAAATTTCGTACATTTGTCCTCCATAAGGACTTATGCTCGAAAAACTCGCAAAACAGACCGCCATATACGGCATCAGTACGATCGTCGTACGATTCCTGAACTACCTGCTGACACCCTATTTCACCCGGGTGTTCGACCCGGGCATTTACGGGATCACCGTGGACGTATATGCCCTGATTCCATTCGCTCTCGTGATCCTGACGATGGGAATGGAGTCGGGATACTTCCGTTTTGCAGCCAAAGCCGACGAAGCGGGCGGCGACGTGACGGCCGCCAAACGGCGATTGTTCGCTACCACATGGGGCATCACTTCCCTGGCAGCCCTGCTTTTTTTCGGGCTGGTAACCCTCTTCCGCACGACGGTTTCCGAGTGGATGGGAGCGGATTACGCCGCAAACCCCGACTTCGTAGTATGGGTCGCGGCGATCATTTTCCTCGACGTTTGCACGGCGATTCCCTTTGCACGCCTGCGGGAACAGGGACGGGCCCTGACCTATGTCGGGTTCAAGGCCTTCAGCGTCGTAATTACGGTAGTTTTGGCAGTGGCCTTCGGTCTTGCCGGCTTTTACGAAACATCGTTCGGCGTAGGCTGGGTCTTCGTGGGCAACCTGATCGCCAGCCTGCTCACCCTATTGGCAATTCTCACCACGACGAACCGCACTCTGCCCCGTATCGACGGCAAGTTGCTGCGGCGGGTGCTCGTCTATTCACTGCCGCTGATGGTCAGCGGCATCGCAGGCACGGCCAACGAATTCATATACCCCCAGATGATCAAGTACCTCGTACCGGAAGGTGCGATGGGCGAAGTGGGTATTTACGGAGCGATCGTCAAAATCGGTATGGTGCTCATGCTTTTCGTGCAGATGTACCGGTTGGCCGCCGAACCCTTCTTCCTGGCCGATTATAAAAAATCGGACTTTTTGCAGATGAATGCCGCAGCACTTAAATACTACGTACTGGTGTCGATGTTCATATTCCTGGGAATCGCTTTTTTCCGGGATCTTTTCGGACTCATCGTCGGCAAGGATTTCCGCGAAGGAATCGGCATTTTACCGGTGGTGTTGGGTGCGAACGTCCTCAACGGCGTATGGCTCAATCTGTCGTTCTGGTACAAACGGGAGGAGCGAACCTCGCTGGCTATCGTGGTTACCTTTGTGGGCCTGATATTTACGATCGGATGCAGCCTTTCATTTATTCCCCGCTGGGGATACTACGGAGCAGCCTGGGCCCGTTTAGTCAGCGAAGCGGCGATGGTTGCGGTAAGTTTTTGGCTCAACCGCCGTTTTTATCCCATGCCTTACCAGACCGGACGGATTTTGGGATATGTGGCGTTGGCGCTGGTTCTATACGGCGTGAGTGTCGTCGTGGATGACCAAGTCGCTCCGGCTGTACCCAGATATGCTTGCTACGCGGCCTTGTTGCTGCTCTACTTTTACTATGCCGTGCGGCGGGAGAAGATCGACCTTCGGGCACTGGTCCGTTCCGCAATGCACCGGGGGCACAAATAGCAACGAAAGATGAGTGAAAAATTGATTATATTGCTGCTCAGCGGCACGCTGCTCATGACCGGAGTCATGGCCCTTTCGTGGGAACCCGGCCGCGATCGCACGCTGACGCTGGGACTGGTTCTGGTGGCGATGCTATGCATCGCGGTCCGGCAGCGGCTCCGGCGGATGCAGCGGAACAGGGAGTAAAATGCGGTTTTCGGAGGTCATCGGTCAGCGGGAGCTGAAACGTCATCTGGTGCGCGGGGTCGATGCCGGACGGGTGAGCCATGCCCAGCTCTTCACGGGACGTCCCGGAGCCGGGGCTCTTCCGCTGGCATTGGCTTATGTACAGTACCTCAACTGTACGAACCGCCGCGACGGTGATTCGTGCGGCGAATGTCCCAACTGCCGGCAGATCGCCGGTCTGGCGCACCCCGACCTGCACTTCGTCTTCCCGGTCAATAAACAGGGCAAAAAATCGGGAGAAGCGGTTTTGAGCGATGACTTCATGCCGCTCTGGCGGCAGGTCGTCAGCGAGCGAAACGGTTATTTCTCGCCGCAGGAGTGGTACGACCGCCTCGACCTGGGCCGGACTCTCAAAGGGGCGATTTCGGCCCGCGAAGCCGACGGTATCATCCGCAAGCTCTCGTTCAAGAGCTTTGCCGCCAAGTACAAGTGCGTGATCGTATGGCTTCCGGAAACGATGAACGAGGAGGCGGCCAACAAGATTCTGAAAATTCTCGAAGAGCCGTGGGAAAAGACGCTCTTCGTGCTGGTGAGCGAGCGTCCCGACTTGTTGCTGCCCACGATTCTGTCACGAACGCAGGAGGTGGTCGTACCCCGGCTGACCGATGAAGAGGTTCGTGCGGAGCTCGAACGCCGTGGGGAGCGCGATCCGGAGAAAATTCGTACCTTTACCCGGCTGGCTGCGGGCGACCTGATCGAACTGGAGCATCTGCTGCGCGGCGAAGGGGACGAACTCCGCAAAGACGATTTCGAATTTTTCTGTTCGCTCATGCGGTTGAGCTACAACGACAAGCACCTCGAATTGATGGCCTGGGCCGAAGAGGTCGCCCAACTTTCGCGGGAGCAGCAGCGGGCTTTCCTGACCAATGCGGTGCGTCTTTTGCGGGAGAGCTACCTGCTGCATGCGGGACTGGGCGAAATCTCCTGCCTGTGGGGTGAGGAGGCGAAGTTCTGCCGCAATTTCGCGCCGTTCATCGGAAACCAGAACATCGAATCGCTGGTCGCGGAGGCCGAATCGGCGATGGCCCAGATCCGGCAAAACGGGAACCCGACCATCGTGTTCACCCATTTCGCATTGAGCGTGAGTAAGATGATTAAAAAATTGTAGTTATGGCAAGAGCGATCATACTGACCGGAGGAAACGTGGGCGACGTAAAGACCCGCCTGCAAAACGCACAGCGGCTGATCAACCAGCACGCCGGACCCGTCATGCGCTGTTCGCACCGTTACAAGAGCCGAGCATGGGGTTTCGATGCCGAAGAGGAGTTTTCCAACCAGGTCCTCGAGGTGGATACCGACCTGATGCCCGAACAGTTGCTCGACGCTTTACAGGCGATCGAGCGGGAACTGGGGCGCGACCGCGAGGCAGAACAGTCGCTCAAACAAAGGACCGGAGCCCGATATACGTCGCGCCCGATCGACATCGACATACTCTTCTACGACGACCGCGTGATTCGCACCGAGCGGCTGACCGTTCCCCATCCGTTGATCCAGGAGCGCGAATTCGTGCTCGTCCCCCTGTGCGAATGGATGCGCGACTACCGCCATCCGGTGTTGGGGAAAACGGTCGGAGAGCTGCTCGAAGAGCTGAAAAATCGGAATGAAACCCATGAAAAAGCATAAGTTCAAGATACTGACTTTCGTCGCGGTGGCCGCAGCCCTGGCGGGGACGGGATGTTTCAAGTCGATCGGTTACGAAACATTCTACGTGCTCCGGCCCTGGGCGCAGGAAGGTACCGTCAAGACCCCCATCCCCCGGGAAGATATGCTGGCCTATGCCTTCGACGCGGACACAACCGAATGGAGCGTGCTCTCTTACGAGGACGCCGTGGCCGGAATAATCACCTCCCGGAGAACCGGCGAGAAGTTGCGGCCGATCGCCCAGGGCGAGCCATACGAGATCGACGGCAACGAAAACTGGCTGGCGATGCAGCTCAACGGCCCCCGGTTTCTCATCCTGGCCGTGGACCAGTCGAATCGGCTTTACGGATTCACCGAGCAGGCCATCGGGGAGAATCTTCCGCAGATGCACGTGAGCGTAACCTTTTACCCGAAAGAAAAAGGCAGACGTTTCCTGAAGGGCAAGTGGATCATGTGCAACGACTTTTATACGGAACCCGAGCCGGAACCGGATCCTGATCCTGAAAATCCCGACACGCCCGATAACCCGGACAATCCGGGAACGGAAGACCCGAATCCCGACGATCCCGGTACGCCTGACGACCCGGATACCCCTGAAAATCCGGATACCCCGGACACACCAGCTCCGGACGATCCCGATACGCCCGAAAATCCCGACACCCCGGAAAACCCGGATGTGCCCGATAATCCGAATCCGGACACTCCCGACGAACCGGCAGTTTCCGGCGCCCGCTCGTCCTTGTTTCGATAACAGAAAAACGATATGAAACGACAAAACCATAAAGTGATCGTCTGGCTTCGGGTCTGCGTCCTTGCGATGTTCTGCCCGGCGTTCCTGTGGCGCTGCGCGACCGTCATGAACCTCGAAGGCGGTCCGATCGACACCCTTCCCCCGGTGATCGTGTCGATGTTGCCGGACAACTTCACGACCAACTTCACCGCCAGCAAGATTTACGTTACTTTCGACGAATTCGTACAGCTCAAGGACCAGCAAAAAGAGTTTTTCACGTCGCCCCAAATGAAGAAAAAACCCCAGCTTTCGATCCGGGGCCGGGGCATCCTGATCCAGATCAAGGATACGCTCAAGGAGAACACGACCTACGCGCTGAATTTCGGCAGTGCCGTGCGCGACAACAACGAGGGTAATCCGCTCTACTCGATGCGTTACGTCTTCTCGACCGGCCCGGAGGTGGATTCAATGGTCGTTTCGGGATATACGGCCGACAGCTACACGGCCGACAGCGTAGCCAAGAGCTTCATTTATTTCTTTCCGGCCGATTCGGTGGAGGATATTCCCGAATACGACTCGACGATGTTCAAATACCAGCCTGCGGTGATCGCCCGTGCGGAAACCAACGGTATTTTCATCGCCCAGAACCTCAAGCCGATTCCCTACCGGGTCTATGCCTTCGAAGATAAGAACAACAACCAGATTTACGAACCTTCGGTCGATCAGGTAGGCTTTCTCACGGGAACGTATAACCCCGCCGAGCTGCCCGACTTCGGCATCTGGTACGACTCGATCCGCCGCTACGTGACGGCCGACCCGCAGCTTTACTTCCGAATGTTTACCGACGAGGCTTTCGGTCGGCAATACCTGCGTGAATCGGAACGTCCGGTGCAGCACAAGGCGCTCCTCTATTTCAATGCGGGCCATCCCCGGATCGACAGCATCGTGTTCGACAGCATCCCTGCCGACCGCGTAATCATTGAGCCTCAATCACGCAACCGCGATACGATCGCGTTGTGGTTCGACGTTCCTTCGGCCAGTCTGCCCGATACCATCCGGGGAGAAATTACCTACATGAAGCACGACTCCCTCGACCGGCTGCTTCCCTCGACCGAGAAGTTGAAACTGGCCTGGCGGTATATCGAATCGAAAGAGGAGGCTAAAGAGCGCGAGCAGCTCGAAAAGGAGAAAGAGAAGACACTGGCTGCCGGCGAAGAGTGGGTCGAACCGGAGAAGCCGAGTACGTTTACCTACAAGTTTTCCACGACCGGTTCCGTTACCCCCGAAACCAAGCTGTACGTCGAATTCGACTACCCGCTGGTCCGGTTCGACTCGGCTGCCGTCGTGCTGACAGAACAGATGGAGAAGGAGGAACCGCGTCCGATCCGGATCCGATGGCAGCAGGATACGGCCAACATGCGGCGCTGGTGGCTGGATGTTCCCTGGCAATTGAAAAACAATTATGCCCTGACCATCCCCAAAGGAGCGTTGGCAGATGTGGCGGAGCAGCAAAACGATTCGATCGCAGTCAATTACACGGGTGTCGATCCCGAGAAATTCGCTACGTTCATCGTCAATGTGGTCGGTAAAAGCGACGAGGCGAGCTACATCGTGCAGTTGCTGAACGAATCGGGAAAACTCCTTCAGGAAAAAACCGGCGTGCACAGCGGAGTATGCCGTTTCAATTACGTACCGGCCGGCAACGTGAAGTTCCGCATCATCGAGGACATGAACGATAACGGTCGCTGGGACACGGGCAATCTGGTGGAACGGCGGCAGCCCGAGCGGGCCGAATACTATATGGACGATAAAAACATCGATACCTTCGCGGCGAAGGAGAACTGGGAAGTGGAGCTTACTATCGATATGAACAAGGTATTCGCGCCGGTAACGATGCAATCCCTCGCCGAGCTGCTCGAAAAACGCGAAGCCCTGCGCTTGCAAAAGGTGCTGGAAGAGCGGGCCAAGAATCCCAGGCGGAACACCAACAGCAATACCTCGAACACGACGAGCACCATGGGCGGAGGATTCAACAGCGGTATGAACACGATGATGAACGGATTGAGATGATGAGGCGTTTAGGAATGATATGCCTGTTCCTCGGAGCGGTGCTGTGCGGCGGCACAGCGGCGGCACAGCATACGCTGGGCGTAACGGGCGGTTACGGCTACGGCAATGCCCGGTTTTATCCCGACCAGGAAACCCGGGCGGTCTGGGGATGCTACACGGCGGGCGTAACGTGGCGCTATTACGGACCCCAGCGTTTCGTAGGCGGTTTCGGCATCGATTTCGAATATCTGCAACGGGGATTCTCGTTTCTTCAGAATCCGACCGAAGAGGACCCGGCCAAATACCAATGGTACACGCGCCGCGTCAAGTCGCTGATGCTGCCGATCGTCTGGCAGCCGCACATCTACCTGTTCAAAAACCGGATGCGCGTCTATCTCGATGCGGCGGTCTTTTTCTCCTACAACATCTCCTCGACATTCATCAACGAACAAGGTTCGACGGTATCTCCGGAGCAGTCCAAAGGTCCTTGGCGGGGAGAATATGATTTCAAAGTGGTCCGCGACAACCGGTGGGTACGGTCTGGCGGGCGGCGGCGGTGTCGCCGTACTGGTGAAGCAACTGGAGTTCAGCGTTCGGGTGCGTTACTACTTCGGCTATTCGGACCTGCTGCGCAATCACAACAAGTATGCGGGAAATACGACGGACGGCTACGAAAATCCATTCTATACTACCCCCCAGCGATCCCCGCTCGATAACCTGACCTTCAGCATCGGCGTCAGCTACCGTTTCAACAAGTCCGGTTTCACGGAGTGGAACAACCGTCCGCCCAAGCGGGACAAGAACAAGGAGGTTTTCAATTACAAAGGAGTCACAAAATAACCGAAATATGGAAACTACACGCCAGCAAAAGATCGCCAAACAGATTCAGCGCGACATGGCCGAAATCTTCCAGAAGGAGGGGGCCGAAATCGTACGGGGAGTGCTCGTGACGGTAACCGCCGTGCGGGTTTCGCCCGATTTTTCATACGCCAAGATCTACGTCAGCGTCTTTCCCTTCGAACAGAATGCCGCTGTCATGGCCACGCTGGAGCAGCACAATTGGTTCCTGCGCCGGGCATTGGGTCAGCGGATTCGGAACCAGCTCAAGACGGTCCCCGAAATCCAGTTCTTCCTGGACGATTCGCTGGAGTACATCGAGCAGATCGACCGGGCGATGCACCGCGAGGAGTAACCTGCGATCCGCCGAAGGCCGATGCTCACCCGATTCTTTGCCCGCCGCTATCTATTTTCACCGAAATCCCGTTCGGTGATCAACGTTATTGCGGGTGTGAGCGTTCTTTCGTTCGCCATGCCCGTTGCGGCGATGATCGTGCTGCTGTCCGTGCTGAACGGTTTCGGAGATTTCGCCAAGTCCATGTCTTCGGCCTTCGATGCCGATCTGACCGTTGCCCCCCGTGAAGGGCAGACCTTCGCATCTGCGGAAATCGACAGTCTGGCGCTGACCCGCGTGAAAGGGGTCGGGGTCGTTTCGTACCTGCTCGAACAGCAGGTTTTGCTCGAACGGGACGGTTTGCAGACGATGGCCACGTTGCGAGGCGTGGACGACCGTTATACAGAAGTGTTCCCGATCGAGGAAACGATCCCGCTGGGCAGTTGGAGCGTTCGCACGGGCGATCTCGACCGACTGGTGCTGGGACGCGACATGGCCCGCACGCTCGGAATCCGGTCTTTGGTCCGTGCCGAAGTCGCCGTCTATGCCCTGCGGCGCGGCAGTTTCTCGTCGTTGCTTCCCGTCGATGGATATTCGGTGCGGCGGCTCGACGTCGGAGGACTCTTCTTTCTCGATTTGGAAAGCGAGAATGAATACGCACTTACCTCCCTGCGTGCAGCCCAGGAACTTTTCGATCGTCCGGGACGCATATCGGCGATCTCGGTGCGCGTAGCCGACGGTGCGGACGCGGAAAAGGTCCGGCGTGAAATCGCCGGAATCGTCGGCGACGATTTCACGGTGCGCACCCGCGACGAGATGAACGCCCTCTTCTTCCGACTGGTTGCCTACGAGAAATGGGGCGTTTTCTTCATTTCGCTGCTGGTCCTGGTGCTCGCCTCGTTCTCGGTAGTCGGGACCCTCGTGATGCTGATGATCGAGAAACGGGACGATGTGGCCACGCTGCGTGCCCTGGGCGCCGATACGAAGCTCATTCGTTCGATCTTCGTCGGCGAAGGACTCCTGATCGGCGGTCTGGGGGCGTCGATAGGAGCCGTGCTGGGCGTAGGCTTCTGCCTGGCACAGCAACATTTCGGAATGATTCGCATCCCGGTCGATACGTTGTTGTTATACAGCTATCCCGTAGAGATGCGCTGGAGCGATTTGCTGATCGTTGCGGCGGCTTTCGGGGCGGTAATTCTGGCGATTTCGGAGCTGACCGTGCGGAGTGTGATGAAAAACAACAAACTATGATATGAAACGATTGATCCGTCTGTTTTGTCTGATCGCGGCGGCAACCGCCCTCGGTTCCTGCGCCCGGGACAAGGTGATCCCCGACGAGGAGCTGGCCCGGATTTTCCGGGATGCCTACCTCATCAACGCCTACGTTTCGGACCGGGGAGTGAAGCTCGACTCGCTCGAACTTTACGAACCGGTTTTCAGCCGTTACGGTTACACGGCCGAAGATGTCCGCTATACTATCGGCAACTTCTCACGGCGCAAAAGCGCCAAGCTGAGCGACGTGGTCGAACAATCCATCCGGCTGCTCGAAGAGGAGAGCGCCTACTACAAGTACGAAGTCGGCGTACTCGATACGATCGACAACGTGGCCCGTCGCCGTTTCACCCGCACGGTCTATTCCGACTCGCTGATCCGGGTCACCCGGATCAAGGACACCGCACGGCTTCGGGTTCGGATTCCCGACACACGTCCCGGCGAATACCGTGTGTCGTTCGACTACCTGATCGACTCGCTCGATGAGAACCTCGCGCCCCGTATGCGGGTATGGCTGGTGGAGGCCGACAGTTCCCGCAAGGGCGAATCCTCCTCGATCCTGCGGAAGTCGAGCCGGGAGCGTGTTTCCCGGATACTCCAGGCGGACAGTTCGGCCCGTTCGCTCGTACTCTCCCTGTACGGGACCCGCGAAAAGTTCAGGCGTCCCGACGTGACGATATACGACCTGAAAGTATCCTATACGCCCGAAACCGCAGAGGCCGTGGACAGCCTCTACATCGACCAGTTGGGTCTTAAAATCTTCGCCGATGAATTCTTCTCCGTCTTTTCGCCGGATAGCCTCCAACTACCTCTTCACGGGGAGGCATCTCGTTAAACACCCGCTGGTGACGGTTCGGGCCGACGGACGCATCGAATCCGTCGAAACGTGCGCCGCGCCGGACGGCAGACCCGGTGTCGAATTTTACGCGGGAGTCTTGGTTCCGGGACTTATCAATGTCCATTGCCACCTGGAACTCTCCTACCTGCGGGGCGCTATTGCCCAGGACGGCGGCTTCGCCGCTTTCGCCCGGTCGATGGGCCGGGTGCGGGGACAGTTCAGCGAACAGGAGCGGGCTGCGGCCATCGCTGCGGCCGACGCCCGGATGTGGGCGGAGGGGATGCAGGCCGTAGGCGATGTAGCCAACGGAGATTCGGCCTTTGCCGTAAAAGCCCGCAGCCGCCTGTCGTACCGTACTTTCGCCGAAGTCTTCGGGCTGCATACCGACTCGACGGACGAACAGCGGCGTCTGCTCCGCTATCCCGAAACTTCGCTGACCCCTCACTCGATCTACTCCGTGCAGGATGCCCTTTTCCGGGAGATCTGCGCGGAGGGCGACGAACCGCTTTCGATCCATTTCATGGAAACGCCGGCTGAAGCCGAACTCTTCGAACAGCGCGGCGAGTTGTGGGAGTGGTACCGAAAGGCGGGTTTTACGTGCGATTTCCTGCATTACGGCTCTCCGGCAAGGCGGATCGTGGAGAGCGTTCCGGCCGACCGGAGCGTTATTCTGATTCACAACTGCTGCGTGAATCAGCAAGATATCGATTTGATAATGAATCATTTCACGGCTCCGGTCTGGTGGTGCCTGTGTCCCGGCTCGAATCGTTACATTTCGCGGCTGGTTCCCCCGGTGGAATTGTTGCGCCGCAACGGGCTGAATATCTGCCTCGGAACCGATTCGCTGGCGTCCAATACGGCGCTTTCGCTGCTCGGCGAGATGCAGCATCTCGGGAAGATACCTCTTGCGGAACTCCTGACCTGGGCCGCACCGAACGGAGCGCGTGCACTGGGTTTTTCCGAGCTGGGCGAGGTCGCTGCGGGCAAACGGCCAGGGCTGGCGGTGCTGTCCGGACTGGATTACGACTCGATGACGCTCACGCCCGCATCGTGCATCGCACGGATTCTCTGATCGGGCGAATGCAGGCCTCTATTTCCGTCGGCAAACGCTCCGAATCAGACCGGGAAAAGGAGCGACTCCCGAAAAAAGACAATAACGATAAGGGACGGAATTCCTCCGTCCCTTATCGTTACTGTTCCCGTCGATTACAGCGGCAGGTACTTTTCGACCGTATCGCGCAGGTGATCGCCCTCGAGATGGGTGTAGATTTCGGTGGTCAGGATGCTCTCGTGCCCCAGCATCTCCTGCACCTGACGGATCGAAGCGCCCCCTTCGAGCAGATGCGTAGCGAACGAATGACGGAAGGTGTGGGGACTGATGTGCTTGTCGATTCCGGCCCGGTGAACGGCTTCGCGCAGGATCGTGAAGACCATCACACGGGTAAGCTGCGTCCCCCGGTTGTTGAGGAACACGACGTCCGATGCGGACGTTTTAGTCGCCCGATCGTCGAGGTAACGCTGAATCTTTTCACGAGCCGCCCCGCTGACCGGTACGAGGCGCTGTTTGTCGCCCTTGCCCGTCACGCGGATATACCCTTCTCCGAAGAAAAGGTCGCCCAACCGCAGCGAGGTGAGCTCCGAAACGCGCAGCCCGCACGAATAGAGGACTTCGAGCATCGCGCTGTCCCGCCGTCCCTTGACCGTAGAGGTATCTACGGCGGCAACGATGCGATCGATCTCTTCGACCGTAAGAATATCCGGAAGGTGACGGCCGAATTTGGGCGTATCGATGAACTGGGTCGGGGTAGAATCGATCACGTCGGTCAGCATCAGGTAATTGTAAAAGCTGCGGATACCGCTCAACGCCCGTGCCTGCGAGGTTTTCTCCCGTCCTTGATCGTACAAGAGGGCCAGGTAGCGCTCGATCATCGGAGCTTCGACCTTGCGGGGCGGCACGTCGTAGAACCGGAGGATGAAGTGGGCGAACTGACGCAGATCGCGCATGTAGGATTCGACGGTATTCTCCGAGAGCCGTTTTTCCAGTTTGATATAAACGCGGTAACTACGGCTGATTTCTTCCCATTTTTTGAGAGTTTCTGCCATTTTTATTTATCTTTGTAGAAGATAGGATACGCCTCGGAAAACTGCGAGCAAGCTCCCGTTTTCTTCTCGGCTTTCAAAGATAAGACGCAGCTCGGACAAGCTCGAACGACCGACGCCCGAAGCATACGCAGAGGACACTTGTGAACTCTGCCTGCAAGGAGGAGGGAAACAGAAAGTTAAGTTTGGCTTGCCGCTTGCCTATCATTATCTTTGCAGAAGATAAACTTCGCCCCGGCAAAGTCCGCATAAATTCGGCACTGCGCCCGGCCCAATTGTCTTCTCAGAGGCGAAGATACAAAAAAATTTTACATAATATTATTTCGAAAGACTTTTTGCCGGTTCTTTCGACCGAAAAACGATATACCGATATGGATTATGTGGAGTTGAACGTCCGGGTCACGGATCCCGAGTTGGCCGAAATTCTGACGGCCGAATTAGCCGAGCTGCCCTATGAGAGCTTCCAGACGGAGGGCGAGGTGCTGAAAGCCTACATCCCCCGCGAGCGGCTGGCGGACTGCATGCAGCAAACCGACGACCTGCTGGCCCGCTACGGCATCGCCGACCGGCGTTATATCGCCATCGAGTCCCAGAACTGGAACGCCTTGTGGGAACAGAATTTCACGCCGGTCGATGTCGATGGACGCATCCTGATCCGGGCGCCGTTCCACGCATCGCAACCCGGATACGAACTGGAAGTGGTCGTCATGCCCCGCATGGCTTTCGGCTCGGGACACCACGCAACGACCTGCCTGGTCGCGTCGGCGCTCTGCGATCTTTCGCTGACAGGAAAACGCGGACTCGACATGGGCTGCGGTACGGGCGTACTGGCCATCGTGGCCGCCAAACGGGGTGCCGCGACGGTCGATGCCGTCGATATCGACGAGTGGGCCGAGGCCAACTGCCGCGAAAACGCGGCGGCGAACGGACTGGCGGAGCGGATCGCTCCGATGCTGGGCGATGTAAGCCGCATCGCGGGCCGGAAGTACGATTTCATCGCGGCCAACATCAACCGCAATATCCTCACGATGGACATGCCGGCCTATGCCGAGGCGCTCGATACGGGCGGCGATCTGCTGATGAGCGGATTCCTGGAGGAGGATGTACCGGTCATCGAGGCTCGGGCTCGGGCCTGCGGGCTGGAGCCGGTCGAAGTGCGTAGGCGCGACGGCTGGGCGATGGTGCACGTAAAGAAAGCGTGAGGTGCCGGGAACGCTCAAGACATACAAGGCGCGGGGAATCGTGCTCAATTCGCTCAAGTACGGCGACAGCGCGATGGTCGTGCACCTGCTGACCGACGCGTTGGGGCGTCAGAGTTACATGGTGCAGGGTGTCCGCAGCAGTCGGGGACGGGGTTCGAAACTGGCGTTGTTCCAGCCGATGTTCGCCCTCGAATTCGAAGGGCTGACCTCTTCGCGGCAGCAGATGCACCGTTTTCGGGAGGTGCAGAGCGGAATCGTCCTGCAACGAATGCCTTTCGACGTGAGGCGCTCGACGATCGCCCTGTTCATGGCAGAGGTTTTGTACCGTCTTGTCAAGGAGAGCGAGCCTGACAGCCAGTTGTTCGATTTCGTGTGGGAGAGTATCGGGGCGCTGGACAGTATGGAAGAGGGCGTGGCCAATTTCCACCTCTGGTTTCTGGTGAATCTGAGCCGTTTCCTGGGATTTTATCCGGGAAACGAATATATGCCCGGCGCCTGGTTCGATGCCTGCGAAGGATCGTACACCGTGCAAAAGCCGCCGCATGCGACGGTAATGACCCCGGAGAACGCTCGTCTAATGAACGACTTCGTGGAGTGCGACGTACGTTGCCTGGCCGAAATAGGACTCAACCGTACACAGCGGAGCGCTTTTCTGGAGGCTTTGCTGGCCTACTACGGTTACCACCTGGACGCGATCCACGCCGTGCAGTCGGTCCGTATTCTGCAAGAGGTGTTCTGACCGGGAAACCGACATCAGAGGACAACGGACTTTTCCGGCAGGCGACGACGCAGAGCGCTTCTCCGGTGTACCGGGTGCGGAAGCAAAGGCGAACCGGAAGTTTTGCCGGGTACTGAAAAACGAAAGAAAACAGTTCAATGTTATGAAACGAATTTTCTACAGCCTGCTTTTCGCAGGCACCGTATGGACGGCTGCAAGTCAGAATCCGCCCGAAATCAAAACTCCGGACCGGAAAGCGGCCGAACGGATCGAGGAGTATTATCTGTCAAAGATGCTTCCGGATTCGATGTAGCTCAAAGCACCCTCCCTCTATCCGGCGGACTATTTCAGCCCTTCGACCACCATGACGCCGGTGATTTCGATGAGTTCGCTCATGGAGATCCGGACCAAATACGCGTTGCGCCGCATAGATATCGTTCCCTATAAAGTGCGCAGCGGCTGGTTCTCGATTTCCAACGGCCAGGCCCAGAACTGGAGTCCCTATCTGGACGGGCATCTCGACGCCCGGACCCTCTCGTTTCCCGTACCACGGTAACGACCCCGATCTTGCGTTGTGCGGCTGGTCATCGAGGACGACCGTACCGATTTTCAAACCGACATTCCGTTTCCCGGAGCGAATCTGCTCCGGGAAATTTTCGTTTCCAACTCCCGCATCCGCAAATTTGGGTATTTATGCGTAACGGATTCCGGCAAAAAAATCGCTTCTTTGCACACTTGTTAATGTGTAGTTTATGAAGAAAAGTTTGATTCGACAACTTAAAAGCGAAGACTGGGTGATCGTCGGGGCCGGCGCAGCGATTCTCCTGCTCGCCCTGCTGTTTCCCCGCTGGATGCCTGCGATGCCCAAAGACCTCTCCTCCGCCGGAAATTGGATGAGCGCCGGAGCGATGTTCCTCTTCCTGCTGGTTTTGACGGGTGTCTGTCAGCGGATATTGGGCCGTCCGCTGCGTCGTTTCGCCGTTTCGCTGCTCGCCATTTTCGGCGTGGCTCTGCTGTCGCAAGCCGTGGCTTCGATCCCCGCAATTAAACGACTGGGCTTCGAGGCGGTTTTCTTTTCGGTGATCTTCGGCCTGGTCATCAGTAACTTTTTCCGGGTGCCCGAGTGGTTGAAACCGGCGATCCAGAGCGAGTTTTACATCAAGATCGGTATCGTCTGCCTGGGTGCGACGATCCTCTTCGGCGAAGTGCTCCAATCGGGCGTTTACGCGCTGATCCAGGCTTTCATCGTCGTCTTTACGGTGTGGTACTTCGCCTTCTGGCTGGCCCGGCGGATGCGTGTGGACGAGGAAACCTCGACGATGCTCGCCAGCTCGGTCAGCATCTGCGGCGTTTCGGCGGCCATCGCCACCTGCGGCGTAATCCGGGGCGACAGCAAGAAACTCTCCTACATCATCTCGCTGGTGCTGGTCTGCGCCGTGCCGATGATGTACGTGATGCCCTGGCTGGCCGGTCTGCTGCTGCCGACTGTGGTGGCGAACCCCGAAACCGTGCAGGAAGTCGCAGGCGCCTGGATGGGCGGAACGATCGATACGACGGGTGCGGTCGTAGCGTCGGGTGCTCTGCTGGGTGAAACGGCCGAACAGACGGCCATCATCGTCAAGTCGTCGCAGAACGTCCTGCTGGGTATCGCGGCGTTCGTCATTTCGCTGTATTGGTCTTACAAGGGACAGAAGAAACGTCAGCGCCCCAGCGTGCGGGTGATCTGGGAGCGCTTCCCGAAATTCGTGGTGGGTTTCGTCGCGGTATCGCTCCTCTTCAGCCTCTTCTTCGCCGGCAACGAAGCCGCGCCGGCCCGCACTTCGGCCAAGATGTTCAGCAATACGCTCTTCAACATCGCGTTCGTCTGCATCGGCCTCGAAACCCGTTTCCGGGATATTTTCTCGAAGGAAAACCGCCGCACGTTCTGGGCTTTCATGACGGCCCAGATGTTCAACATCGTAGTCACGCTGATCGTGGCCTACCTGTTGTTCGGCGTACTGAAACCCTATCTGAATTAGGATCGGGGAATCCGAAAGGTACAGCAATCGGCACTCTTTTGGGAGTGCCGATTTCGTTGCCGGGCTATCGTTTGCGGCGGAAGAAGTAGCTTTTCTGCCTGCGTTTCTCCTCCTGCGAGCGGGCGACATAGACCTTTTCGCCCGTATAGGGGTTTTCGCCCGTGTAGAACATCACCGACGAAAAGGTCATCGGTGTAGGGGTCAGATCCTGCACCTGCTCCAGGTCGAAGTGGAGTTTGCCCAACACCTTGTCCGCCAGCGAGCGCATGTCGCGCTCCGTGCATCCCGGGTGCGAGGAGATGAAATAGGGAATCAGCTGGTACGGCAGCCCTTCGCGGCGGCAGATCCGGTTGAAATCGGCGTTGAGCCGTTCGAACATCACGAACGGCGGCTTGCGCATCAGTTTCAGCACGGCATCCTCGGTATGTTCCGGCGCCACTTTGAGGCGGCCCGACGTATGATGACGGATGACCGTATCGAGGTAATCGCTGCCGTCGAACAGGTCGTAGCGGATACCGCTGCCGATAAAAGCCTTCTTGACCCCCTTGACCGCCCGCACTTTGGCATAGAGATCGAGCAACGGACGATGGTCGTTATCGAGGTTGGGGCACATCTTCGGATGCAGGCACGACGGACGGCGGCATTTGCTGCACAGCTCCCGGTCGCGGCCGCCCATGCGGTACATGTTGGCCGAAGGCGCTCCGATGTCCGAAAGGTAACCCCGGAAATCGGGCATGCGGGTCACCCGCTCTACTTCGCGAAGGATGGATTTTTCGCTGCGCGAAGTGATGAACTTGCCCTGGTGGGCCGATATGGTGCAGAAGGAGCAGCCGCCGAAACAACCCCGATGGATATTGACCGAGTGCTTGATCATCTCCCAGGCCGGAATGTCGCCACGACCCCGGTAGCGGGGGTGCGGCGCCCGCTCGTACGGCAGATCGAACGAATGATCCAGCTCCTCGGTCGTAAGCGTCGCGTTGGGCGGCGTGATGACCGCATAGCGGTCGCCGACACCTTCGACGAGCGTTTCGTCCGGTTCCATCAGGTTGCTCAAGGTTTCGATGCGGGTGAAGTTCTTCCCAAAGGCCCGCTTGTCGGCCACGCACTCCTCGTAGGAGTGCAGGCGGATCGTTCGGGTGGGATCGAGCCGCTCCACATAGCTGCGGTCGGCCATGAATCCCACCTGTCGGATATTTCGCAACAACTTGGCGTTGAATCCGTTGTTCATCGCCCGCGCCACCTGTTGAATCACCCGCTCGCCCATGCCGTAGATCAAAAGGTCGGCCCCGCTGTCGGCGAGGATCGAGGGATGGAGCGAATCGCTCCAGTAGTCGTAGTGGGTCAGGCGGCGCAATGAAGCCTCGATACCGCCGATGACCACCGGCGTACGCGGAAAGAGCCGCTTGAGAATCTGCGTATAGGTTTTGACCGCATAGTCGGGGCGGAATCCTGCTTTCCCGCCGGGCGTGTAGGCATCGTTGCTGCGCAACCGGATGTTGGCGGTATAGTGGTTCACCATCGAATCCATCGCCCCGGCCGTCACGCCGAAGAAGAGGCGCGGAGTGCCGAGCTTGGTGAAATCCCGCAGGTCGTCCCGCCAGTTGGGCTGGGGCACAATCGCCACACGATACCCTTCGGCTTCGAGCAGACGGCCCACGACGGCCGCGCCGAACGACGGGTGGTCGATGTAGGCATCGCCCGTGAAGAGGATCACGTCGAGTTGATCCCAGCCGCGTGCGCGGACTTCCTTGAGGGTAGTGGGCAGAAACATTTCAATCTCGATTTTTATTCTTCCGCAAGCCCCGCAGCGGCATAGGCGTCCCACTTAGCCAACACGGTACGGAAATCTTCCGGCAGTTCGCTTTCGAAATAGACCTGTTCGCCCGTAGTAGGATGCTGGAAGCCGAGGCTTTTGGCATGGAGTGCCTGCCGGGGCATCGCGGCGAAACAATTTTCGATAAACTGTTTGTATTTGTTGAAGGTCGTACCTTTGAGGATACGGTCGCCGCCGTACCGTTCGTCGCCGAACAGGGGGTGTCCCTTCCACTGCATGTGGACGCGGATCTGGTGTGTGCGGCCCGTTTCGAGGCGACATTCAATGAGGGTTACGTAACCGTAGCGCTTCAGCACCCGGTAGTGGGTCACGGCGTGCTTGCCGTCCGAGCCGTCTTCGAAGACCCACATCTTCTGCCGGTCTTTGGGGCTGCGGCCGATGTTGCCGGTAATGGTGCCTTCGTCCTCCTCGAAATTTCCCCACACCAGCGCCACATACCGCCGCGTGATCGTATGGTCGAAGAACTGTTTGGCGAGCCGAGCGTGCGCCCGCTCGTTTTTGGCGATCACCAGCAGCCCCGAGGTGTTCTTGTCGATGCGGTGCACCAGTCCGGCCCGCATATCGCCCTCCTGGAACAGGGGCAGATTCTGCAAATAGTATGTAAGGGCGTTCACGAGCGTTGCGGAGTAGTTGCCGTGACCGGGATGGACGACCATGCCCGCAGGCTTGTTGACCAGCAGCAGGTCGTCGTCCTCGTAGGGAATTTCGAGCGGGATGTTTTCGGGAATGATCTCGATTTCGCGCTTGGGATAGGGCATCACCAGCGAGATACGGTCGCCGGGTTTGACCTTGTAGCTCGACTTCGCGGGTTTGCCATTGACCAGGATATTGCCTGCGTCGGCAGCCGTCTGGATGCGGTTGCGCGAACAACGCTCCATGTGGATCGTCAGGAACTTGTCCAACCGCAGCGGGCTTTGCCCCCGGTCGGCCGTGATGCTGTAATGTTCGTACAGCTCGTCCTGCTCGCCGGCAGCGTCGTCCTCGAGTTCGTCCGGATCGGGTATGTATTGCGATTCGCTCATCGGACGTGTGCGTTATTGGAAAAATTCGTCTTCCGCTGTCTCTTCGTCCGGGAAAAGCCCGTCGTCGATGACCGGCTCCGCTTCGACGGGACGGTTGGCCAGACTGTCCAGACGAACACGGGCCAGCGAATCGGCCGTTTCAGCGTCGAGGCGGCGCAGCTCTTCGGCGGCTTTTATCATCTCCTTATCGGCCGCAGCGCTCTGGGCGGTGACTTTGGCAGCATCGAGGGTCAGCTTCAGATCGACCTTCGCACCCAGCCGGGCACGGCTGCCGGCCGAAGGCGTCTGCAGATAAACCCGGGCTTCCCGCTGGTTCAGCAGGTTGATTCCCTCGTCGAAGGAGATCTTGCCGATGTTGAGCCCCAGCTCCCACAAACGGCTTTTGGCCTGTTGGAGGTGAAGCCCCACGGTCTTCGGCACGAGTGTCGAAACGGAACCGCTCTCCCCGACGTAAAGGGTGACGCCGCTGCCCGCTTCGAGCTGTACGCGGCTTTTCTCCGAGACTCGCTTGCCGTCGGCGTACTCTTCGAGCACGTAATTGGTCGCCAGATCGGGACGATAGACGATCTGTTCGATCCCCAGGCCGGCCACTTCGAGCATATTCTTGGCCTGGCGCAGCGAACGGCCGGCGACATAGGGCACCGTCACCATCTTCTGCCGATAGGAGTTGATCGTGACATAGACCTTCCGGCCGGGTTTCACCCCGACGCCCTTTTCCGGGAGTTGGTCCAGCACCACGCCCCCGTCGTAGGCAGGCACATACAGCGAGTCGTTGACGATGATTTCCAACCCCTGACGGCGGGCCTCCCCGAGAGCCTCCTCGAGCGGAATGCCTGTCAGGTCGGGCACCGTACGGTGCGCACTGTGGCGCGTGCCCAGCAACAGCAGCAAGTGAGTTGCGACGCCCAGCACGAGCAGCACGCAGACGATGATGAAAAGGTGTTTCAGAAAAGGATGCTCACCGACTTTCGCCCAATATTTTTTCAGTTGTTCCAGCATGGTATTGTTCTGTCGTTTTTGTTCGGGGATCGGAACTGCCTGGCAACGGTACGTACCGATCCGTTTCGTCTGTTTCAGGGTATCTCGTTATCCGATCTCGCGGTAAAAGGTGTCGCGTTCGACGGCCCGGTAGCCGGCTGCCGCGACGATGCGGCGCATCTCCTCCGTGGTCATCGCCGGACGCTGATCGTCGGCTCCGGCCATCGAGTAGATTTTGGTCGTATCGTCGATCGTGCCGTCGATGTCGTCCGCACCGAAAGCCAGAGCCAGCTCCGTAGTCGCTTTGCCGTACATCACCCAGTAAGCCTTGATGTGGGGAATGTTGTCCAGGTAGATGCGGCTCATGGCCAGCATCCGCAGGTCCTCGGTCACGGAAACCTCGCCGATTTCCGACATGCGGTTGCCGAAATTGCGGTATTTGAGCGGGATGAAGGCGTTGAAGCCGCCCGTCTGGTCCTGCTGGCGGCGCAGCCGGTCGAGGTGGTCGATGCGGTGTTCGACACACTCGATATGGCCGTAGAGGATCGTGGCGTTGGTCGGGATCCCCAGCCGGTGTGCAGCAGCATGCACCTCGAACCACTCTACGGTCGAACCTTTATCGGGACAGATTCGGGCACGCAGCTCCTCGTCGAAAATTTCGGCACCCCCGCCCGGTATCGCCTCCATCCCGGCGCTGCGGAGCAGACGCAACCCTTCGTCGATAGTCAGCCCCGCTTTGCGGATCATGTAGGAGAGCTCGATGGCAGTGAAGGCCTTGACGGTCGCTTCGGGCAGGATCGCCTTCACGCGGCGGATCATCTCGACGTAATAGTACAAATCGTGCTCGGGATGCACGCCTCCGACGATATGCACTTCGGTTACGCCCTGTCCGGCGTGGTCGCGGGCGATCCGTTCGACCTCTTCCAGGGAGTAATCCCACGCCTCGGGACTTCCCTTCGGACGGCGGTAGGAACAAAAATTACAGTTGAACACGCACAGGTTCGTGGGTTCGATGTGGAAATTGCGGTTGAAATAGACCTTGTCGCCGCTCACGCGCTCCTTGCTCCGGGCGGCCAGCTCGCCCAACAGCCAAAGCGGAGCTTCGTGCCAGAGCACGAGGGCTTCGGCAGGGGCGATCCGCTCGTCGGAGCGGACCTTGCGGACGATATCTTCGAGTTGCGGGGACATTATTTCGGTGCTTTGCGATAAAGATAAACAGCGATACAGAGGTAAAGTATGTTCGGTATCCAGACAGCGATCCAGGGCGGCAGCGTACCGCTCTTGGCAAACTCCTCGAAGAAGCGGATGAAGAGGATATACGAGAAGCAAAGGGCAATGCCGATGCCGATGTGGAGTCCCGTGCCGCCCCGCACCTTGCGCGAGGAGAGCGAAACACCGATGAGTGTCAGAATGAACGTACCGACAGGATAGGCGTAACGGGCGTGTTGTTCGACCTGAATGATGTTGATCGAGTCGGAACCCTTGCTTCGCTGCTGTTCGAGGAACTGGTTCAGTTCCACTATATTCATTGTTTTTATCAACTGGTCAGTGCGTCCCAATTCATTGACATCCAGATTAATGAGTGTGTCCAGATTGCGGTGTTGCGTGAAAGTTTCCACACCGAGCGAATCGAACGTGCGGGTGGTATATCGTCGGGCCGACCACCGCTTGGTTTCGGGATTGAACCTCACCTCTGCGGCTTCGAGCGATGCGGTCATCGCTCCCGATTCGTACTCTTCCAGGCTGAAGAACGAAGCCTGGTTCGATTCCTTGGAGTAGTTGCGGATATAGGCGAACGTACCGGGTTCGATCTGACGGTAGATATTTTTATCGTATTGGAAACGCGCCTTGCGCGGGATGTATTGGTTCTCGAAAGCCACGCAGCTGCGCTGCGACACCGGAATCAACCAGAGGTTCAACCCCAGAGAGAGCGAAGCGATGATGAGCGCCCCCAGGAAATAGGGCCACATCAGCCGCCGGAAACTCATGCCGCCCGAAAGCATAGCCACGATCTCGGTCTGATAGGCCATTTTCGAGGTGAAGAAAATGACGGCGATGAAGGTGAACAGTCCGCTGAACTGGTTGATGAAGAACGGGATGAAATTCAGGTAATAGTCGAAAATGATCGCCTTGAGCGGCGCTTTCGTTTCCGTAAAGTTGTCGATCTTCTCCACGTAGTCGAAGATCACCACGACCACGATGATCATCGCGATAGCGAAGAAGTAGGTGCTCAAGAACTTGCCGAGGATATACCGGTCGAGGATCTTGAATCCGGGGAAGCGGAAATGCGGGAGCTTTCGTTTCATCGTGGTTCGAGTGTTACAGCCTGCGGCCGAGTTTGGCGACCATCTGCTCCTTCCAGGGTGTGAAATCCCCGGCCCCGATGTGTCGGCGGGCCTCGGTGACCAGCCGCAGGTAGAATGCGATGTTGTGCAGCGAAGCGATCTGCGCACCGAGCATCTCCTGGCAGATCGTCAGATGATGCAGGTAGGCTTTCGTATAGACGTGATCGACGAAGGCGGTGCCTTCGGGATCGATCGGGGAGAAGTCGTCCTCCCATTTCTTGTTGCGGATATTGATCGTGCCTTCCGAAGTGAAAATCTGTCCGTTGCGTCCGTTGCGCGTGGGCATCACGCAGTCGAACATATCGACACCCCGGGCGATGCCTTCGAGGATGTTGATCGGCGTGCCGACCCCCATCAGGTAGCGGGGGCGGTCTTCGGGCAGGATGGCATTCACCACCTCGATCATCTCGTACATCACGTCGGTCGGCTCGCCTACGGCAAGACCGCCGATGGCATAGCCGTCCGCGTCGTACTGTTTGACATTTTCGGCCGCCCGCGCCCGCAAGTCGGGATAGGTACAGCCCTGTACGATGGGGAACAGCGCCTGGTAATGGCCGTATTTGGGCGAGGTCTGGCGGTAACGGTTGAAACAGCGGTCGAGCCAGCGCTCGGTCAGGGCGAGCGACTTGGCGGCATAATCACGCGGCGAGTCGCCCGGCGGACACTCGTCGAAGGCCATCATGATATCGGCGCCGATCGTACGCTCCGTGTCGATCACGCTTTCGGGCGTGAACAGATGGCGCGAACCGTCGATGTGGGACTGGAAATGGCATCCTTCCTCCTTGAGCTTGCGGCAGCCCGCTAGCGAGAAGACCTGAAAGCCGCCGCTGTCGGTGAGCATCGGCCCGTCCCAGGTCGAGAAGCGGTGCACGCCGCCCGCCCGCTCGAGAATATCCATACCGGGACGCAGATAAAGGTGATAGGTGTTGGCCAGGATGATCTGGGCCCGGGCTTCGTCGCGCACGTCGCGGTGAAAAATGCCCTTGACGGTCGCCGCCGTACCTACGGGCATAAAGATCGGGGTCTTCACCACGCCGTGATCGGTCTGCAATTCGCCCGCCCGCGCCTGCGAAGAGGGGTCTTTATGTTGGAGCGTAAATTTCATAGATGTCTATATAACGTACAAAAGTACGTAAAACTATTTATAATTCATAAAAAATGGTCGCAACAGTGTGCATCGCGGTCATGTCGCGGCCGGTCGGTGCGGCGGGAGGGAAGGATGGTGAAAAGTCGGCGCGAAATAACGGGGCCGGGAATATACGGCGGCGACTGTCAAGGGCATCTTTCACCGCGACGTGCGCGACGAAGCCCGAATGCGGTTTGTTTTATTTGATTGCAAATAAAATGTATTTTATTTGGTAATCAACAAAGAAATGTTTAATTTCGGATCAGGAGGAAAACTTCTTCCGGTCCTGTTCCGGGAATTTTCAGCAACTCCCGGAACAGGGTTCGACCGAAAACCCTGAAATTAATCCGTTATGAAACATTTCAGACTTTTTTCACTGTTCTTCGGTTGCTGGCTATTAGCTAGTTGTACGGCCGATCCGGGCACGGAGCCGGGGCCTTTCGGTGAAAACCCTCCGACTGCTGAAAAGCCGCATGCGGTCCCTGTCGAACAGGCTCTCGAAGAGTTGCAATCCGTCCTCGAAGAGATCGATATTCCCGCGGAAGATGGCGCTGTCACCCGCAGCGGCGGCATACGGCGTGTGAAAAACGTGACGACGGTTTCTCCCGAAGTGTTGAATCCCGACGGCACCCGCAGCGAAGCTACGGCCGACGTGGAGGATCTGCTCTACATCGTCAATTTCGAGAACGAGGCCGGCTATGCCATTCTGGGGGCCGACGACCGGTTGGAGCCGGTCTATGCGGTCGTCGATGAAGGAAGCCTCACGACCGAAGAGTTCCGGTATGCCGTAACCATAACCGATGAACAGGCACAAGCCGACGGAAAATTCGTTTTCCCGCTGCAATTGGTTGCACAGGCTGCGATCATCGGAATCGAAAACGCCGATACAGATGCTGATGGAGGAGTCGCACCTATGAGCGACGACGGACGTCACACGGGGGATTTAGGCGGCGATGTTTTAAGACGAGAATATGTTTATGTCACTCAAGAAAAAGTCGGACCACTGATCCCGGTGAAATGGGGACAAGGGTATCCTTTTAATGCAAGTGTCACACAAATCAATGGAAAATGTTGTTGGGCAGGATGTTCGGCTATTGCTGTGGCACAGGTTTTAGTATCAAATTATTGGCATTATGGTTCTGTAGTCGGGTCGATCAAAGGAACTCCGATCGATTGGACATTGATCAGACGTGCGATTCAGAATCCTAATCTTCTTATAGCCACAGAAGGAAAACCGTCCACTCTTACTCCTGAAGCCAAAGCTGTGTCTATGTTAATATACGCAATCGGCGTTGTCCTGAATATGGATTATGGTTTGGATGGAAGTTCTGCGAGTCTAAAAGATTCTCGAGATGGTTTGACTTATGTCCTTTATAAGGGAGTAAATGATCACACTTACCGTGATAGTTATGTACGTACGATGATGTTGGATCGAAAAAAAACAACTATAGTAAGAGGACATTCTAGTACTGGCAGAAAACTTAATCATCAGTGGAATATAGATGGTTGGTTATATCGAATGCGTTATATAAAAACTTATTATCGTAACGGTACTACATCAATCTCTTCAAAGGAGCAGGTTCCACAAACGCTTATTCATTGTAATTTCGGATGGAATGGACTATGTAACGGTTATTATTTTAGCGGTAGTTTTAACACGACGACAAAGCCTGTTGATCAGGAAAGTGGGATAGATAATGTAGAAGGTACCCAAGATGGAAATTACACTGACGATTTGCGAATGATTACTTATACGGAAATACCTTAAAATCTCCTATTATGAAACGAATCAAATATTTGGGCGTGCTGTTGTCGATCGTTACATTATGTGTCGCCTGCGAAAAATCGGAAAAGGATGGACTAGGTGGGTTCCATAAAAATTTTGTCGAATTGTATGTCGATGGGCAGATCATGTTGACTGAATTTCAAAACGAATGTTCGGGGGATGCACATAGGTTATCGAAAAAACAGATTGCGGGATTTGTCATATGCATACCATCTCCCAAAATGTATTTTTTTTACGGACCAGACATCGAAAAATTCAACCGATGGGCTGCAAGAAACAACGATATTGATTTTAATCAGGTATTAGCTAACGGTGCTTTACCTATGGTCGCCACTTTTGCCGATAATTTCAGTAAAATGGTCGTTACAAGCAATGCCGACTGGGATGAAGCACATCCCGCCGGGACATCGCTCGACGATGTTTTGCAGGTGCGCATCAACTCTTCCTCCGATTTCGTACACGACGGTTACGATATGGGAGAATATAAGTATGAATTTCTGCAAAATTACGATTATCTCAAAACCATCGAAAAGCGTCCGTCGGAGTTGACTGCTGCCGACATGAAAATGGTTTACTATTCATTGACAGATTTCAGTTCACAGACAAAATCCCCTGTAATCGTCTTCACCAGTGCCCCGACGCTCGAAAAAGAGCATACGCTGACGCTTCGCTGGACGACCGTCGAGGGCGATGTCAAGACTGCCTCGGTCACCTGCACGCCGGAGGTCGATCCTGCGTTGCAATAAATAGCCGACAGGAACAGCATAATATAAGGTCGAACTTCAATACGGGCTAAAATTCTTGCCGCTCCAGTCCTGTTTCGCAAGAAAGACGCTCTAGACAAACGTTTGATCCATTGCAATTTCGGATGGGGAGGGACAGCCAACGGGTATTATTACTACGGAGCTTTCGATCTGCGCAACGGACCGGAGGCCGGTCGGTGCGGCGGGAGGGAAGGATGGTGAAAAGTCGGCGCGAAAATGCGACGGAAGGCGGGACGCCCTTGCCCGGTCGGTTTTGTCGTATATATCCAAACCGACAAAAGATTTTTCGCTCGATTTCACATTGCAAAAGTTTGAATATTCAAAAATAATTGCACGATTTTTGTTTTTTTAATAAAAACATCTCTGAATTTGTCATTTTATTCGCTTTAACCCTAATTTGATATGAAAAACATGAAGTATTTGTCGCTACTGGCAATTTTAGGGTTGCTTGTCGGCTGTACCAGTGACTTGACCACAGAGGAAGTCCCCCAACCTCCGTCCGTCCCCGAGCAGAAAATCTCGCACGTCGTCCCCGTCGAACAAGCCCTTGAGGATTTGCAAGGCCTTCTCGAGGCGATCGACGCTCCGGCGGAAGACGGCGCTGTCACCCGCAGCGGCGGCATACGGCGTGTGAAAAACGTGACGACGGTTTCTCCCGAAGCGTTAAGTCCCGGCGGTACCCGCAGCGAAGCCACGGCCGACGTGGAGGATCTGCTCTACATCGTCAATTTCGAGAACGAGGCGGGCTATGCCATTCTGGGGGCCGACGACCGGTTGGAGCCGGTCTATGCGGTCGTCGATGAAGGAAGCCTCACGACCGAAGAGTTCCGGTATGCCGTAACGGTTACTCCCGAACAGGCCGAAGCGGACGGTGAGTTGGTATTCCCCCTGCAAATGGTTGCACAGGCCGCGATCGGAGGTGTCGATACCGGCGGTGGCGGAAACGGCATCGTCGGAGGCCCTATTACCGATATAGAACATTGGTGGCCGGAAGGACAACAACCTGTCGGTATTGACTATGAACCTTGGGAAACCAAAGAACAATCAGGCATTCTCCTCAAAACCCGATGGAACCAAACCAAACCATATAATTATTTATGCCCAATTGAAAATGGCAAAAACTGTTTTGCCGGATGTGTCCCGGTAGCAGTTGCACAAATTTTAGTTTTCAACGCTTTAAATTATAATAAAAAATTTTATCAAATAGGAGATCAGCTTTTGAATGAAGCCATGTGGCTTAATATCGAAGAAGCGGTAACACATCCCCAGTTAGTGAAACCTGTTGTAAGTGGGGAATCCATGAATGCCCAAACATGGGCTGTAGCCTATTTCATCAATAAAATGGGAGAGGCAGTTGGTGTGAAATACCACAGTGACGACGGAGGTTCTCCCGCCCCAACGAAAAACGTAGTGAAGTTACTCCAATATTTGGGTGACATAGGATTAGGCTATTCAAATATAGCTTTATCGCCTATAACTACCGACAAAGTTCGGGATATGATTTTCGTGAAAAAACTTCCATTTTATTATTCCGGGAAGAGCAGTACTAATAGTCACGCATGGGTATTGGACGGTTGGTTGCTCCGTGAAAGACGCGTGATAACCAGATATGCTTTTTTGCCTACTCAATACCACACAGAGTCGAAAGAATTTGTGCATGCCAATTTCGGCTGGGGAGGACAAAAAGACGGATACTATACATTCAATGCGTTCTATACAGACAGGGGACCTGTCAGCCCGCAGTCAATAGAAGACAGAGATTACGATCATGATTTTTCGGCCGTCACTTATAATTTGAGCAAATGAAAAAGTTATTGATTTATATTTTTTTGAGTAGTCTGGTTGGTTGCAACGAACCGGAGGAGTGGATTGGAAATGGATCCGGCTATTCGAAATATCTCGTTCAAAATTATGTGGACGGGAGCTATGTTTTATACGGCATGCTGGCTGAAAAACCATCGACGCTCTATTCCATGTCCGGATTTCAGGTACTTCTGGAGGATCCGGTGTACTATCAGACACCGGAACAGGAGGGGGCGCAGCATACCGACGATTTTCTTCGAATCGCAGAGCGCAATCACGATACGGAATACAACAATCTGAAGTCGCTTCCATGGTCGGATTTGACCGCATTCGCAGACAATTTCACCGGCATAAAAGTTACCAGCGACAAAGATTGGAGCGCCAAATACCCGGCAGGATCGCCGTTGAACGATAAAATGGGAGTTCGGTATGTAAGCTATGCCGAATACATAGAGAACGATTATCATTCTTATTCCGATCTTGGGAAAGAAATTCTATTTCTATACAACAAACCGTTGTCGGCTTTGCAACCCGACGATCTGCGGGTGGTCGAATACACTCTTTCCTCCTTGTCGATTTACTCGTTTATACTTTATTTTACGTCGGTTCCCGACAATCCGGGCGAAGTGCATACTTTTACGGTGGAGTTCACCACTTCGGATGGCACGGTCAAGACCGCCTCGATAACCTGCACGCCGGAGGTCGATCCTGCGTTGCAATAGCCGGCAGCACAAATTCGGGTAATTGTAAAATAGCCGATCCGCAGTGGATCGGCTATTTGTCTTGTCATATCCGTACTTTATTTCTCCCCGGTTTCGGGAACGACTTTCTGAAAAGGTAAAAAACACCCCGACCGACGAAAATGAAGCCGAAGTCGAAGCGGACTGTCTTTATAACCACTTCTTGAATCGGAAGAACCAGATCGTAAGCCCCGAACAGAGCAACATCAAGCCGATGGCAAACAGGTAGCCGTATTTCCAGTGCAGCTCGGGCATGATCGAAAAGTTCATGCCATAAATACTTGCGATCAACGTCGCGGGCATGAAAACCACAGCAGCCACCGAGAAGATCTTTACGATCTCGTTCTGCTCGATATTGATAAGACCCAGTGCCGCATCCTGGATATAGTCCAGACGCTGAAAACTGAAATCGGCATGGTTGATGAGCGAATTCACGTCCTTGATCATCAACTGCAAACGCGGGTAGATATCGTTCGGGAACCGTTCGCTGCGCAGAATGCCCGACAGCACGCGCTGGCGGTCGAAGATGTTCTCCCGCAGCAACATCGTACTCTCCTGCAAGGTATTGATGCGACGCAGCACCTCCTTGTCGATTGAATCCTCGCCATTGATATTGCGGCTCAACGACGACACCTGACGGGCGATCAGCTCGACCATGTCGGCATCGTAGTCGATCCGCACTTCGAGCAACGTGATAAAAATATGATAGCCCGTTGGATAGTTGCGGTAGTTGATCTGGAGCCGCTTCTCCGTCTCCTGAAACGTCCGCGACTCGGCCTGGCGCACCGAAACCAGCACACCTTCGTTCGAAATGATGAACGACACGGGTTCGATGACGAAACTCTCGCCCGTCGGCACGAAAAAGTTGGCGTTCGAAATGATCGCATTCTCGGTTTCGGAATATTTCGAGGTCGATTCGATCTCTTCGACCTGCTGCTTGGTCTGGAGGTTGATCTCCATGAAATTCTCGACCGCTTTCTGCTCCTTGATCGTGGGTTGCAGCATATCGATCCACAAGATATCGTCGTAACCCAACTCCTCGAAGAGCCCGGTATCGGCGTTTCGGATGATCTTGTTGTATTGCTTGAGGTAAATCGTAATCATAAAGCACCCTGTATTAATCCGGTTCCCCGGGTTGCTTTCTGCGTGAACTGGTCAAGACAGGGGGCCGCCCGGCGGCATGAGCCCTGCCTACTCCCTTCAGCCGGGATTTACACGGGGCGACACCTTGAGTCCCGAATCCCAGAACTTCTGAAGGGCCCGGCGCTTTTGATTATCGAAGATATAGTCGATATTACGCGTCAAATATTCATAGGCATCGTACGGCTTTTTGTCGAATCCCGCTTCGAGGATCGCTTCGTAGGTATGTTCCAAACCGAACGTGAGGGCATGCTGCAACGATTCGATGACTTCGTAGGGCGTTCCCTTGCGAGCCACCCAGACAGCAAAGGCGAAGGGCAGTTTGGTCGCGGCCTGCCATTCGGCAGCCAAATCGTATTTATAGCGGAACTTCTCCTCGTGATCGAACACCTTGTCCCCGATCAACAGGAAAGCGTCCCCCTCCTGCGCATGACGAAGCTGTTCGTAGTCATCCAGAGAGTACCATTCGGGAGCGATTTTCCAACGATGGGCGGCCAGATAACCGACCAGTTGCACGGAGGTCTGGGAGTGGGGATCGAGAAAGACGCGCCGAACCTCGGAAACCGGGCCGTCGCTCAACAGCACGACGGTTCGCACGGGGCCGACGGCTCCGATGCAATATTCGGTAATCACATCCGTCGATTTGAGCGAGGGAACGGCGGCAGCCGGAAGCAGCGCCAGATCGGCACGCCCTTCGACGTAGTTTTTCGTACACTCGGAAGGAGGGGACAACAACAGATCGGCACGAAAGTTACCTTCGTGGCGGATACCGTAGATGAATGGTATCGTATTGAGATACGACACTGCCGCTATGCTTGGAACCGACACCATCATCCATATCGTTGAATTTTTCGTTGAACTTCGCTCTTCGCCGCCGTGGAAGATACGGATATTTTCCACTTTTCGGCCGGAAGACTCCGGCTTCACGAAGATATTACGGAGCAAAAGTAGCTATTATATTTCAAATATCCAATTTTCAAGGCCAAATTAGACCGCTGCGACCGTCACCGCAACAGATTGAACCCCAGTCCGAACAAATTATCCACCGACTTTATTTGCCGCAGATCGAAATTATTCCGGGTCGAATCTCTTGACAAGGGGTATTCGGATTGTTTATATTTGTCCCGACAAATCCGCTTTTCAACAGACGGCCTCAGGATATTTCCGACCTTTTCAACAATCGCAACAATTCTGTTGTCAGGAAATTATCCAGACTTTTCAATATCTGTAAACATTTTATCAAAACTTTTTCAACATGAACCGCACCTATCTCACCCGTGCGATCCGGGAGCTCGCAGGCGTGTATGGCTACACGATCCACACCGATACCGACGACCGCACCCCGCGCGAGATCGTCCTGCTGCCCGCAGCCTGGCTTCCACCCATCCGGCTCAAGGAGGTCGAAGGCCGTCTGCACGGACGTGCGACCTACAGCGTCGAACTGCGGCTGCTGCACCCCGGGGCAAAGCTCTCGTCCGAACGGCGCAACGAGGTATGGAGCCAAACGGAACTGCAACTCTTCGATCTCTTCACCCAGTTAAGCACCGACCCGAAGGTCATAGCCGTCGAAAACCTCACCGTCCAACCCGGATCGGGAGCCTACACCCCGCACGGAGAAATCTCCCAAACGGCCAAAGCCGACGTCATCATCTGTTTTTAGGCACCCGGACACCCCGCACAGCAGCCATCGGCCTTTCCGATGCCGCCTCCGCATCTTTCGAAAAAAACGAAGGGCACGACTCCGCCCACAGCCCCGACACCGGCGACCGCACGGTATCTCGGACCGCACACAATCATCCACTTCCAAACCCGTTTTCACATGACATTCACCTCTCTGCCGGAGATGTTTTCCTCCGTATTCGGCCCGCTCGCCTACACGTTCTCCAACGCGGCGGAAACGGAACTGTTTCTGGAAATACTCAGCACCAGGGACGGCTCCAGGATCGGCTCCAAACGGTTTTACAACACCCCGACCGGCACCCTGAACATCGCCCCGATGGTCCGGAAAAACATTCGCTTCGTCCCCTCGTCCGGCATGACCGGATTCTGCAATTCGGAAAGCCGGAGCGCTTCGGTGCAACTGGCCGTCGGAACGACCTACTCCGAAGTCCGGACCTTCGTCGCGGCACACGACTCCGTGAAACCGTCCCGGATTCTGACGACGATGCCTTCGCACCGCATCATCGCCTACGGCGAAAGCGACGAAATCACCTGCTGCATCCCGGGCCAGCACACCGTAACGGTCACGAGCGACATTACGGCAGAAGCTCTTACGTACAATGCGATCGGAGGGGAGGAGCTGACCCTCTTCCGGCTCAACACCCGAAGTTTTCTGCCCTCGGTCGGCACGATCACCGTCCGGATCGCCACCGCCGGGCAGACCGTAGCGGAAATCGGCTACACGGTCGTTCCGAAATGCGACGAAGGATGCCGTATCGCCTGGCGAAGCCGTGCAGGTTCGATCGAACACTACACTTTTCCGGTGGTGAAAAGCGTCGTCCAGAAAATCCGCAAGGAACAGGTACTCACCGACGACGCGGGCTACGAAGATATCAGTATCCGCGACGAACGGACGACGACCCTCGCCTCGGCCTTCGAACCCGCCGCCGTTATCGAAGCGCTGGCCGAAATCGCCGCATCGCCCCAAGTCTGGAAGATCGACGGCGACAAATACGAAGAGGTGGACATCCTGACCCGGGAGCAGACGATCGGCCGGCACGGCTCCCTGGGCTGTATCGAAATCAGCCTGCGTCCCCGACAAGAAACCCGCTGCCTATGAAACTCACTATCGACCAAATTCCCTGCGACCTCGACCCGTCGCAGCGCATCGCCCTCGACTACGATGCCCAGGATCTCGCCGACGTGCGAAGCGGAAACAAAGGGCACGCCCTCCGACTGCGGCTGCCGGCAACCCGGACCAACGACCGCATTTTCGGATTCGCCGCCGAGCCTTACACGGGCCAGCGCTTCAATGCCGCGCAGCACACGGCCGTTTTGAGCGACGGAGAGGCCAAACTGCTGCAAGGCTCCGTCCGGCTGCTCTCGGCAGCGTACGACTCCGACCCGGAGGGGTATCTGATAGAGATCCGCAGCGGCACCTCCGAATGGGCCCGGCAAGCCGCTGCGGAGATGTTCAACACCCTCGGCATCTCCTTCTCGGGACGGCTCACGCCCACGATGATCCGCCAGACCTGGACCAACAACACCCCGGTCAAATTCTTCCCGGTATGCCGCGACGAATACACCCCCGAACTGTCGTCGGTCGAACTGATTCCCGTAGAACGATTCCTCTCCGTGGACGACTACCACCCGTTCATTTCGGCTGCAACCGTCGTGCAGACACTCTTTTCCGAAGCGGGCTACACCCTTGAAAGCGATTTTCTGAACGGCGAATTTTTCCGCTCGCTCTACCTGAGCGGCGCCTATTCCTCGCGCGACACGAACGCCCTGCGGAACCACATGGATTTCCTGGCCCGGCGTACGACGACGGCGGCGACGACGGCGAACAGCGACGGCCGTGTGTACGCCAACCCCTACAAGTCGATCAACTCGGTAGGCAATTTCGTCGAAACGGTCAATCCGAACGACCAAAACGATCTGGGAGAAACCCTCACCGATGTCTTTTCGAACAACCACTGCTTCACCGTCGAAGACGGGGAGATCGTCTTCAGGCCCATGACCTCGGTGACGGTAGCCTTCGAATACCACATCCGCTACATCACCGACCACCGCATCCTCGACCGCAACCGCCTCAAAGGAATCGACTCCTTCTACCTGGGCGACGGCACCGAGGTACAGGGCGCCCTCGCAAACCGCTACGCCGACCGCAGAAACTCGACCAAACCCGCCTTCCAGTACCGTGCCATCGTGTTCAACCACACCGAAGGAAACTCCTACCGCCTCACCTGCACCGTCAACGGCACGGCCGGGCACGCAATCGGAGAGTTCGATTCGCGGTCGGCTCTGGTCACGACCCCTTCCGGCTCGACCGTCACGGCCCCGGTACTGCTCTGCAAAGCCGCCGGAAGCACGACCTACACGACCTACACCGGAGATTGGGCACTCTACGACGGCTACATCGGAGAAACCGGACAGACCGAAGTGGAAATGACCGTCCGTACCAACCCGGTAACTGTCACGCCGACCTCGCCCAAAACCTTCTCGACCATCTATTTCTACGGTGCGGAACCGGGGATGAAATTCTCCCTGAGCCGCCAATGCACCCTGCGCCCCGACTTCACCGGCGCACCCGGTCTGAACACCCCGATCTCTTTCGAGGACGTCGCCCGGCACCGCGTCCGCAAATGGGTCGTACTCGACGCCCTGCGGCACCTGTTCAATCTGCGCTTTTACACCGACGAGGAAACCCGCACGGTTTACGTCGAACCGGCCGACGACTTCTACCGCCTCGGCCAGACCTTCGACTGGAGCTCCCGGATCGACCGCTCGCAGCCGATCCTGCTGGGCGATGCGGCACAGGATGCGGAACGTGTCCGCATCTACAAGTACCGGGAGGCGGACGGTGCGGTGACCCGGCTGAACGCGACCCTGGAAGAGCCCTTCGGCCAGTGGCGTCTGGTCAATGACTCGGCGGCGGCGATCGACCGGGAAAGAAACCTCGCCAACCCCTTCTTCTCGCCGACGGTCAGCGAAACGGAATGTTATGCGGATGCACCTTCGGCCCTCGTCCTGCGGGTCGGCGACCGCGACGCCCCGGACACCACCGACCGGAACAGTTTCACGCCCCGCATCGTCCGCTACTGCGGCATGCAGCCCCTGCCCGCCGGCGAGCGCTGGGGCTATCCTTCCACCGGAGACAGCTACCCCCTGGCCGCATTCCACCGTAACGATCCCGACAACGGGTTCACGCTCTGCTTCGAAGACCGGGACGGACAACAGGGACTGCACCGCTTCTACGACACCCAGGCCGAACAGGAGAAACTCTGCCAGCACCTCACGCTCCACCTGCGGCTCGAACCGTGCGACATCGAACGGCTCTTTCAGATACAGCGCCTCGCCCCCTGCATCGCCTCGACGTTCCTGTTCCGCATCGGCGGCGAAGAGATCCGCTGCACGCTCCGCCGCATCGAGGGTTACGACCCCTCGGCCGCCTCGACCCGCTGCACCTTCACCCGTCTGCCCAACGGATAGCCCTTCGACCGTCCTTCATCCGCGCGGACCGCAGCCGTACGACTCCCCGCACTCTCACGGGATGCACTCCTCGAAAATCCGCCCAACCCTCCTGCCGGAGCGGGGACGCCGCGAAACCGCAACGATCCCGCCCACAGCCAACCCCATTCCGAACGCCGGCGAGCGAGCCGGCAAAAAACAACTTTCCATGCAATCCGACATTCAAATCACCAACCGCAACGACACCTGCTTCGTGGACATCGAAGGGGTGATCGGCGTCCCCGAGGAGTGGCAGTTCGACCAACCCTCGTCGCGCGTAGCCACCTACGAAAAATTCCGGGACAGCCTCGACCGGCTGCGCGAAATCGACGCCCCGGAAATCGTCGTCAATATCCGCTCGACGGGCGGCGACGTAAACGACGCCCTGCTGATCTACGAGGCCCTCTCGTCGCTCGACGGACACATCGTCACCCGCTGCTACGGCTATACGGCTTCGGCGGCCACAGTCATCGCACAGGCCGCATCGGAGGGATGCCGCGAAATATCGGCCCACGCCCTCTACCTGATCCACAATTCGATCTGCACCGCCGAAGGCAATGCCGAAGAGCTTGCGACCCGCATCGACCTGCTCCGCAAAACCGACGCACGCCTGGCGGAGGTCTATGCCGCCCGTTCTGGCCGCACTCCGGAGGAGTTCACCCTCCTGATGGCCGAAAACAACGGCTCCGGCCGCTGGCTCTCTCCGCAGGAGGCACTCGCCGCCGGACTCGTCGATCGGATCATCGAACCCGCCGCTACGGAAAAAACGCCTGCGGCACAGGCGACGCCGGCCGGACAATGGCGCAAGCTGCTCGGCAAGCTGGGACTCGTCCGTCCGGCAGACGCCCTTCCCCCCGACCGCAACATCCTCCATTTCGGCGACCCGGAAAAAGGGTCCGGCCCCCGCACTTCGGAACTCGCCCTGCACGAAGGCCAGCAATTCGCGGCTCCGACCCGCACGCTCCCCCGCGAAGATCCGTCGATCGGAGAAACGACTCCCTCGGCCAACCAGCGAGCCTATGCCGAAGATGCAAAGCAACTGATCCGGTAAAACCCGCCCGCTGAGGATCCGGCGCCCCGCCTTCGGACACCCTCCGCAAAACTGCTACACCCGAACCGATTCCATTCGTTCGAACAACCCATTCAATCACCAAAAATCAAATTATCTTATGAGCGCACTCGAAAATGCCAAAACCTACACCGGCAAAAACCTCGAAACGATCTTTTTCCGCCCGATGCTGAGCGGTCCTTCGGCCATCGACCTGGGCGTCCGCGTCCTTTACAACATGCCCGTACCGACGACGGTGCAGATGTGGGAGCCCAAAACCGACATCCTGCAAAAATTCACCGCAGCAGGCTGGAGCGGCGGCGCCGGCTCGAAAAAACTCCAGAAAACCATCCCTCTCAACCGCGTGAAAGCCGAACTGGGCTACTCGGCCGCAGACTACTTCTCGCTGGTCTATGAGCTGATTACCAACCGTCCCGAGGTCAATATGGAGGATCTCACGGGCACCGAACTCGAAGAGGCCGAAACCACGCTCTTCAAACAGGCCATCGCCGAAAGCATCCGCTCGACGATGTGGGTGGGCGACACGTCGGCCGAAAGCGGCGCGAACACCTTCGACGGCTTTCTCAAAACCATCGCCACCTACTCGAACAACAACAAGGTCTATACCTACAATTACGAAACGGACGCCATGAACACACCGGCCAACTCGGTCGCCATGTTCGACGATCTCTGGAAAAATGCGGACGAACGCCTGAAAGACCTTAAAGCCGAGGGGCAACTGGCCTTCTTCGTTTCGTCGGACGTTTACAGCGCCTACGAGAAGCACCTCGACAGCATGAGCACGGACGGTGCCTACACCGACTATATCAACGGCCGTCAAAACCTGCTGTATCACGGCATTCCCGTCGTGGATCTGCGCATCTCGTCCTACCTGGCCAAACTGAGTTCTTCGTCGCCCGTACCCAAGTCGTTCTGCATCCTGACCGACCGCCGCAACCTGGTGCTGGCCGTCAATACGGCCGACTTCCCCGGCAACGAAATCCGCATGTGGTACAACCCCGACGAAATGGAGAACCGCCAGCGCGCCGTCTTCATGGCCGGCTGCGACGTGCTCGACGAAGGACTGGTCGCATTCGCATCGCGCATCTGACCATGTCCGGAACCACTCCCTACGCCCGGCCCCTAAAGCCTGCGGGAGGCATCGAAGCCGTCTGGCTGATCCCGGCCTCCGACATCGTATCGGCCACCTACGGCGACGGCTGCTGCACAGGGCTGACGCTGCGAGCGGGGGCATCGGCCGATCAATGGCTGATCCTGGAACAGTCCTCGTCGTTCCGGGAAGAGAACCTGAATCCGGACGGACCTCCGCGCTTCCGCCATACGCTCACGCTGGTCGCCGATCCCGAAGAAATCCGGGACCGCCTCGGCGAACGACAGCTCGCACGGCTCGCGACCGAAGGCACGGTCGCCCGCATCGAAACCGCATCGGGCGTCTTCCTGCTGGCGGGAAGGTCGGAAAAATTCGGAGCCGAGCAACCCCTGCGGCTCACGGAGATCCGGTACGAATCCCAAACGAAATTCGCCGCACGTCCCGTCCTCGTCCTGACGCTGGCCGGCGAGGATACGGCCCCGGCACCGCCCATCCGGGAACAATAACCGACAGAGGCTGTCCGGCAACCCGTCCGGCAGCCTCTGTTTTTCAAACCAATACCCATGAACACGAAACAGAAACTCAAGAAAACGGCGCTGATGAAGGCCGTCCGCCGCGACGACCCCTACCTCACGCTCGGCGCCGCACGGGTCGAAAGCGACAAATTCTGGCGCTGGGGCGACGACAACCTCTTCCCCACAGCCCTGGCCCTTATGTCGCGCCGCTCGACCACGCACCGCCGCATCATCAACGACAAGGCCGACTACATCTCCGGCAAAGGCTTCACGTTCGATCCGGAAGTCCCCCTGCTGGGCGCCTTCGTCGCGCAAGTCAATGGATCGGGCGAATCCCTGCGGCAGGTATGCAGCAAGCTGTCCTTCGACAAGTCGCTCTTCGGCAACGCCTTCCTGGAAGTCGTCACCGACGAAAAGCACTCGTTCCTGGCCCTCTACCATCAGGACGCCTCGCGCTGCCGCGTAGCCAAAGACTCACGGCACATCCTGCTCCACCACGACTGGTCCCGTTTCTCGGCTGCGGACGCCCGCACGCTGCCCCTCTACCCGCTTTTCGAACGGCAGGACGACGGCACGCTCCGCGCGATCGTCCACTACAAGGACTACGAACCGATGTTCGAGCACTACGGCGTACCGCCCTACATCGCCGGGTTCGGCGTGTCGGCCATCGCCTACAAGACCGACCGCTGGAATATCTCGCGGCTCGACAACTCGTTCCAACTCTCGGGCGTGATGATGCTCGACAGCACGATGGACGACGAGGCGCAGGCCGAACGGATCATGCGCACGGCCGAGGAGAAATTCGCCGGCAACCCCGGGCAGGTGATGTTCGTACTGCGCGAAGGGGCTGCAGAGGACCACTCGCGCTTCATCCCCATCGCCTCGCAGAACGAAGGCGACTGGCGGTCGCTGCACGAACAGGCCACTTCGGACATCGTGGTCGCCCATTCGTGGTTCCGGACCCTGAGCGGACTGGACTACGCCTCGGGCTTCAGCGCCGAACGCATCCTGCACGAATACGAAATCGCCCTCAACACGGTCATCCTGGGCGAACAGGCCGAGCTGCTGGAGCCGATCCGCGAAATCATCGGACGCATCCTCGGCGCCGACCCCTCGTCGCTCGAAATCGTCAATCGTCCGCCGACCCGCTCCAAACCCCTTTATATGAAAGTCTGGGAGGCCCGCAAAGCCGACGGCCTGGACTACGACCCCGAAGACGAACGCCAGCAACATTTCCTGGCCGAAATCACCAAGTATAACCTCCGAAGCATCGACTGACCATGACCACCCTCGTAACCCCGCGCGAGGTCATCGACCTCGCTTTCGCCGACGGCGGCTACCTGCCGCCCGAAGCGATCGGCACCGTCGATATCGCGGCGGCGGAAGCCCGCTATCTCCTCCCCGTGACCGGCCCGGCACTCTGGCAGAAACTCGCCGAAGGAGAGTACCCGACCCTGCGCGAAGAGTTCGCAGCGCCGGCTGCCGCCTGCGCCGTGCGCGTCGCCATGCAACCCGCGCTCGATCTGCACGGCGGAGCGGGCGGCACGACCGTCACCAAATCCTCCGCCTGCCAGCCGGCCGGACAACAGCAGCTCGCCGCATCGCACCGGGCCTTGCGGAACCGGCTCTCGGCGCTGTTGCACGCCCTCTCGGATCACCTCGACGCACACCCGTCCGATTACCCGGAATACGCTCCCGAAAAGAACGTCCTGCACCGGGTGCTGATCGCGGGCGGCCTCGTCCTGAAGCCATAGCGAACCCGACTCCGGCAGCGGCCCGCCGTTCTCCGCCGCCACGGACGGCGACGCCCGCAGAATCCGGAATCCCCGCAAAGCAGGGTGCCGTTTTTTGTTTTCCGGGAATAAATGCTTATCTTTGGCCCCGCAAGCGTTTAGGGGGTCCGCCCGTCGAGAGGCGGACTGAGTAGCGCCCAAGGTAACACATACAAAAAACAAATTACAATGAAAACAATCCAAGTAAAGGCCGTCAAGCGTGAAAACTACGGCAAGAAAGCAGCAAAGGCGGTACGCCGCGAAGGTCAGATTCCGGCCGTTCTCTACGGCGGCGGCGAAACGGTTTCGTTCTCGGTGGATCCCCGGGAGATCAAACCCCTGATCTACACGCCCAACTCCTACATCGTAGATCTGGAGATCGACGGCAAAACCGAAAAAGCCGTACTCCGCGACGTGCAGTTCCACCCCATCCGCGAGGAGATTCTCCACATGGACTTTTATCGCGTACAGCCGGGCAAACCCGTAGCCATTTCGATCCCCGTACGTCTGACCGGTAATGCGGAAGGCGTGAAGATCGGCGGTAAGCTCGTTCTCTCGGCCCGCAAGCTGACCGTGAGCGCACAGCTCGACAAGCTGCCCGACGAACTGGTTATCGACGTAACTCCGCTGGGCGTAGGCAAGACGATCTTCGTGGGCGACCTGAACTTCGACGGAGTGAAATTCCTCACCCCGGCAACGACGGCCGTATGCGCCGTGCGCGTAACCCGTGCTTCGCGCGGTGCCGACGCTGCGGCTGCGAAGTAATCTCAACGGATTACCCTTATGAAATACCTGATCGTTGGTCTGGGAAACATCGGCGCCGAATATGCCGATACCCGGCACAACATTGGATTCGACGTGTTGGATGCTTTAGCCGAAGCATCCAACACCTCTTTTACCACCGACCGCTACGGCGCCGTGGCCACGCTTCGCAGCAAAGGGCATACGCTGGTGCTGCTCAAGCCCTCGACCTACATGAACCTTTCGGGCAAGGCCGTCCGCTACTGGCTCGACGCGGAGAAGATTCCTCGTGAGAATCTGCTGGTCGTCGTCGATGACATCGCCCTGCCGTTCGGAACCTTCCGGATGCGCACGAAGGGGAGCGCCGGCGGGCATAACGGACTGAAGAACATCACCGAACTGCTCGGCACGGAGGAGTACAGCCGCATCCGCTTCGGCATCGGCGGCGACTTCCCGCGCGGACACCAGGTGGACTACGTACTGGGGCACTGGAACGACGAAGAGCGCAAGGCGATGCCCGAACGACTCAAATACTTCGGCGACGCGATTCTCTCGTTCGCCGCGATCGGCCCCGAACGGACGATGAATCTCTTCAACAAGAAATGACAAGGCGTACCGAAACAGAAAAACCGCAACGGAGAGGTTGCGGTTTTTTTATTCGACGAACCGGATTTTCGCCGCGAAAAAGATAAATTCAACCCAAGAAAGTCGAATCGCCGGGTTCCCGATACAAGCACCGGCAAACGACATAAAACGACCGAACGAGGTCCTTCCCGACACTCGCCCGCCCCGGACTCGATTCGACCCCGCTACTTTTCCGGCCAGTGGATATGCGTTCCCGCATCGAACGGGGGCAGGGCCGCAGGCTCGAAGTCGGAGTAACCCAGGGCGACGGCGCACAGGATGCCGTGCTCCGCCGGGACGGGAAGGAACTCCCGCAGATAATCTTCCGCCTGCGCTCCGTCGGGCTGATCCTTCAGGCAGGGACGTCCGTTCACATGCACCCAACAGGAGGCCAGCCCCGCATCGGTGGCCGCGAACAACAGGGCCGTCGCCGTGATCGCCGCGTTCTCACGCCAAAGGTCGGTCGCCGTACGATCGCCCTCGACCAGTACGACCGCAGGGGCATGCTCCAGAAATGCCGAACCGTAATCCCGCATCCGGGCGATGCGGGCGATCGTTTCGGGATCGGTGAGCACGCGCAGGTGCGTCGAATGCGAATTGCGCGACGACGGGGCCGCGAGAGCCTCCCGAAGAACGGTATCGAGCACCTCCCGCTCCACCGGGCGGGAAAGATATTTGCGGACGCTGCGCCGGCGCCGGAGTATTTCCTTAAATTCCATATTCTTATGGTTTTTGCAAGTTTTTTAAGAGTAAATAGGAGTATAAAATTCATTTCTTTTGATGACGGCGAACATGCGGGCCACGATTTTAGCACGTAACGCATTGATTACCGACATTTTGTTCTTTCCTTCTTCTACTTTCCGCATATAGTAGGCCTTTAGTTCACCCTCTTTACGATGAGTTACCGATACGGCTGCCATATGTAGCAGTTTCTTTATGTTCTTGTTGGCCCTATGCGAGACCTTGTTTTTGGAGTGCTGGCTGCTCCCGGATGTGTATGAGAACGGAGCGACACCTGCGTGACAGCAGAACTTTCTGGGATTGTCGAAGCGGGAGAACGCTTCTGTTTCGATAATCACATTCAGAGCTACCACTTTACCTACACCGTCTATCGACATTAAAAGTTCCATCTGGCGCGCAAGCACTTCCGTTGAGCCTATGATCTTCTCCATTTCAGCAGTGATCGCATCGATAGCCGCTTGTAGTTCCTGTATTAAGCCTTTCATCCGCTTTGTTTTCTTGCGATAAAGCGCCGCCGGCATAAAATCTTTCTGATCGTACATCTGGCCTTTGTATTTAGCCAGGTCGGTAACGTAAAGCGCACGCTCCCTCTCCAACTGTTTAAGCCTCTCTATCTCCTCGGAGGGACGGTCGTAATACTTAACCTTATCTCCGAACCGTGAAGCGTAAATGGCTATGCGCTTTGCATCCACCTTGTCGTTCTTGCCCCGCTGCATACCGGATGAATATTTGATCTGGGACGGGTTCTCCAACCAAAGTTTGCACTCGACCGACTTGCAAGCACATACCAGAGGGAAAGTATATTGCCCCGTATGTTCGGCACAGATTAAAAACTGTTCGTTATCCATTTCCAAATCGTTCTTCAACTCGCCGATCAGTCTGGCGACAGCCTGCTGGTGGTTGCTTACCTGTTCTTCGCGCAGAACCTTACCCTCGAATAGTACGCAGAAGTCCAGTTTCTTTTTGCTGACGTCAACCCCGATGAAATAAAAATTGTCCATTACTTTTGTTTTTGACCATCAAATTGAGAGAAAGGAACTTGAACCTATCCTAACTACCTTAACAATGAAAGGTTAAATTCTTATTCAGGTCTCGGTTCAAGAAAGACAAAGAGTCCTAATATGGAAATGAATCTTGAATTCTTATCGATACCTGGTTCACTCCCTGCCTCCCTTTCTTTTAGCTAACCTCTTCTCTACAAAATTACCAACTCTATCTCATCTCCTGTTTACTGCGCAAATCTAAGGTATTCGGTACGATTTAATTCCTTACGAAAACAAAAATAGGGATTTTTTCTTAACTTTGGATTTTCAACCGACATTTTCACCGGCAGGCGGGTTCCCGGATTTCGAAGCCACGCCGAACACGGAAAACGACCGGAAAATCCCGTGTTTCCGACAAACGGAAGCGAAACGGCTGCCCGGAGCGTCGGAAAAAACGAAAAAACAGCCCGACGGTGCCCGGCGACGAAGACGGGGCGGATTCACCCTCTCCGCCGAACCGGAACCGACAACGACACATTCAACCGCAATCGCAATTATGAAAGAACCGCTGACCATCGCCCTGATCTACGATTTCGACGGCACGCTCGCCCCCGGAAACATGCAGGAATACGACTTCATCCCCGCCGTCGGCAAGAGCAACAAGGAGTTCTGGCACGACGCCAACCAACTGGCCGAGGAGCAGGACGCCGACATGGTGCTGACCTACATGGCCCGCATGATCCAGGAGGCGCGGTCGAAAGGCCTGTCCCTGCGACGCGAAGCGTTCCAGGAGTCGGGCCGCCGCGTGACCCTCTACAAAGGAGTCCGGGAGTGGTTCGCACGCATCAACGCCTACGGCGCGGCGCGGGGCATCCGCATCCTGCACTACATCAACTCCTCGGGCCTGAAGGAGATCATCGAAGGGACGGAGATCGCCCATGAATTCCGGCGGATCTACGCCTGCTCGTTCCTGTACGACATCGACGGAGTCGCCTATTGGCCCGCCGTAGCGGTCAATTACACCAACAAGACCCAGTTCATCTTCAAGATCAACAAGGGCGTCGAATCGGTCTTCGACAGCAAGCTCGTGAACCAGTACATCGAGGAGGACAAGCGCCCGGTACCCTTCCGGCGCATGATCTACGTGGGCGACGGTACGACCGACATCCCCTGCATGCGGCTGGTGAAGAACTCCGGCGGACATTCGATCGCCGTCTATAACCCCGAGATCCGAAACGCCCGGCGCGAACTGAACGGCCTGATCCGCGACAATCGCGTAAGCCACGTCTGCCCGGCCGACTACTCCGAAGGTTCCGAAATGGATACGCTCGTCAAGACGATCATCGACAAGATCGAGGCGGATCACCGGCTGGAGCTGCTCGAAACTCCCCGCACGTAGCACAAAGGAATCCGTTGCGATTCGACGGAAAGCCATCACCCGGGTTCCGCAAAAACACACAGCACACGCAAGCAATCCGAAATGATCCGGAAATTCGACGAAACCGAACAATACGATACGTCTATGAAAATCATCTTTGCAACCAATAACGCCCACAAATTGAGTGAAGTGCAAGCCGTTCTCGGCCCGGATTTCGAACTCGTCACACCCCGTTCGGTCGGCATCACCGAGGAGATTCCCGAACAACAGGACACCATCGCGGGAAACGCTTCGCAGAAAGCCCGCTACGTTCATGACCGCACGGGCTGCGACTGCTTCGCCGACGACACGGGACTCGAAGTCGAAGCATTAGGCGGTGCACCGGGTGTGCACTCGGCCCGCTACGCCACCGACGGGCACGACTTCGCCGCCAACAACGAACTCCTGCTCCGCAACCTGGAGGGCGTCGGCAACCGCCGGGCCCGCTTCCGCACGGTCATCTCGCTGATCCTCGACGGCGAGGAGCACCTCTTCGAAGGGATCGTCGAGGGGCACATCGCCCAGTGCGCTTCGGGCTCCGAAGGCTTCGGCTACGACCCGCTCTTCATTCCCGAAGGGAGTGCCAAGACCTACGCAGAAATGGACCCGGCAGAGAAAAACGCTCTCTCGCACCGGGGCCGCGCCGTGCGTAAATTAGCGGAATTTTTGCATAACCGGGGGAAATAAGCTACCTTTGCCCCGCTTATGGAAATGAAACGATACCAAAAGGAGGAGAACTTCTCGCCCGAGAAGATCGCAAAACTCCGCGAACACTATAAGGCGATTCTCGAACTGCTGGGCGAAGACCCGGCACGCGAGGGTCTGCTCAAAACCCCCGAACGGGTGGCCAAGGCCATGTCGTTCCTCACGCAGGGTTACGAGGACGATCCGTTGGCGATCATCCGCTCGGCGACCTTCAAGGAGGAGTACCGGCAGATGGTACTGGTGAAGGACATCGAATTATACTCGCTCTGCGAGCACCACATGCTGCCCTTCTACGGCAAAGCGCACGTGGCGTACATCCCCAACGGATACATCACGGGCCTCTCGAAAATCGCCCGCGTGGTGGAGAGTTTCGCCCGCCGCCTGCAAGTGCAGGAGCGCCTGACGGTACAGATCCGCGACTGCATCCAGGAAGCCCTCAACCCGATGGGCGTCGCCGTCGTGATCGAAGCCAGCCATATGTGTATGCAGATGCGGGGCGTCGAAAAGCAGGGTTCGGCCACGACTACCTCGGCATTCACCGGAGTATTCCTCTCGCACCCGCCTACGCGCCAGGAGTTCATGACGCTGATCAGCAACAAATACCGGTAAAATAACGACGGCCGTCCGCTGGCGACGGCCTGCAATCCGATAGAAAAACGCCCGACGATCGGGCGTTTTTTATTTTTGCGTTTACTGCTTCATCAGACCTCTTTAGGAGCGCAGCGCCCCGAGTTCCTTCCTAAAGGAGAAGCCGAATTACAGATGCGGCGCAGGTCCGCGAACAAGCGCCCCCGGATTCGGCGCTGCAATCGTCGGATAAGAGTGTACATCGAAAGATATGATTGCCTTTATTTCAGCCCCGGAGGAGAGGGCATGGCAGAATTTCGCACAAGCGGCGTCAGAACAGCTCCAACTGGTCGATCCCGGCATTGAACGTCAGCCGGTGGTGAGGCGTAAGCCCGTAACGACGGATCGCCAGGCGATGTTCGCGGGTCGGATAACCTTTGTTGCGCTCCCAACCGTATTCGGGAAAATCCCCGGCGAGGCGCTCCATATATTCGTCGCGGTGGGTCTTGGCCAGCACCGACGCGGCGGCAATATCCGCATATTTGCCGTCCCCCTTGACGATGCAGCGATACGGAATGTCGAGCGTCGTGCGGAACCGGTTGCCATCGATCGCCAGAAATCCCGGACGGATCGGCAATTCCGCGACCGCCAGCGACATTCCTTCGAACGAAGCGTTCAGGATGTTGATCTGATCGATCCGCTCGGCAGAAACGGCCTTCACGACCCAGGCAAGGGCCTCGCGCTCGACGATCGCACGCAACAAATCGCGCTGACGCGCGGTCATCTGCTTCGAATCGTTCAGCAACGGGTGGCTGAAGTCCGGAGGCAGCATCACCGCAGCGGCAAAAACAGGCCCCGCGAGGCACCCGCGCCCCGCCTCGTCGCACCCGGCTTCGGGCAGCTCTTTCTGGTAGCAATTCTCCAACATCCGAAACAAAGTTATTATCGCACGATTTCGATGCCCCCTTCGAAAACCGACAAGCCAGCGCCGATCTCCGCAAAAACAAGGAAACCCGGGGTGTGCGCCGAAACGCTTCGGACCTCCCCGAAATACCGCACGCGTTTTCGCAAAATTAAAAATATCGGCGATCATATCCAATTTTACACCGCCGTTTCGATCGCCCCGGATCGTCGAAATCCATCCTGCACCCCTTCTCGGTTCAACACAGGACCGGAATCATAAATGCCGTCAGGGGCAGCAGACAACAGCCGTTCGAAGCAAAGTTCCGGCCCCCCGGAACGGATCCGGAATAAAATCGTATATGGTTCCAAAATAATTACGGTTTCGTCCGCTTTTTTCCTACTTTTGTAGCGGCCGTTTCCGACAAGCGGACGCAACGACGAATTTTCGGCACCTTGACGGAGACAGAAACCGCAGTCCGCATTCGGACAAAACCATCGTCGAACCATGAAACCGGACATCATCCGCCAACCTCTACTGCTGGCCATCGCCTCCCTGCTGGTCGTCATCGCAGCAGCCATGACGACCGGGACCGTTATTTCTCCGGCTCCGGAAACGGTGATTTCCACCCCGCTGGGCGACCTGATCGGCCTATTCCAGGAGCGATTTCCCCGCTGTTCCCGCATCTTTTGCGGCAGCCTGCTCCTGCTGACCGGCATTCTCTGCGGAAGGCTGGCGGTCCGTTATGGACTCTACCCCGTCAGCAGTACGCTGACCATACCCCTTTACGGACTGGTCGCCTGCGGAATCCTTCTGGGTCGGGAGTATCTGACGGAATCCGTCACAGCGTTCATCCTGCTGTTATCGACCCAAAGTTTCTTCGCCTGTTTCCGCAACGGTTACGCGATCGGGGCCGTATTCCGGGCTTCGTTTTTCCTGGGACTGCTGCCGCTGCTCTACGCCCCGCTTCTCCCCCTGCCGCTGTTGATCCTGGCCGCAGCATTCTGTTTCCGCCGGACCCTGCGCGAAGTCTTCGTATCGCTTTGCGGTGTCATACTGCCTTTCCTCGCTGTCTGCTACGTCGCCTGGGGCCAGGGAGCCAATCCCGTGGACATCCCCGTCGGCTTATGGCACTCCTTCGTCAGCGACAGCGGATACCGGATTTTCGCCAATACTCCTCCGCTTGTCCCCGCAATTCTCGGGATCGTCCTTTTTATCGTACTCTGCGCCGTATTTTTCGGACTCATCAGTTTCCGTGCGATAAGTATCAAAGCACGGGGCATGCTGACCTATACCATCCTGCTCTTCACGGTGACGGGAAGCCTGATGGCGGTACCGAGCGTCACCCCGGGGCTGCTGGCCGTCGCAGCCGTACCTGCAGCACTGCTCATGCCCCTGACCTTCATTCGCATCCAACGCACCGTCGGAACGCTCCTGTACCTTGTTTTGTATTTCGTTTGCATTGCAAATATATTGCAATAAAATCCGCGTCAAATGTTGAAATAGTACATATTTTAACATTTTCGATCTAACTTTTTCCTATTTTAATTTGGAAAATACAACTTCAGATTGTACATTTGATTCATAATCTTCCATAAATGGAGCGGAAACGACTCCTTTTATCGAGCCTTAAAACCTTCCGATTATGAATGAACCCTACGACTCCCAAACCGCCAATCCGTCGATCGAAAAGTATGTGGTGGCCTCCAACAACGGCATCGAAACCCATAAGTTCACCCGCTGCGTGATCGGATATATCCTCCATGGAGAAAAGTACGTCTATTACGACGACAAATGCTACAAATTCTCCCAGGGCGACCTCTTCTTCCTCGGAATGGGCTGCCACTACACCAAGAACATTCCCGAAGAGGGGCACCCTTACGAACAAATTCTCGTCCGCTTCACCCCGGAAGAGCTGCAACGGATCCTGCTGCATCTCAACATCACATACAAACTGAATATCACCAACAACCACTTGTGCGAAAAGCGCCGGATCGAACTCCACGCCGCAATGCCGGCGTGGAGTTCGATCCGGCGCTTTTTCAACCACACCAACGATTATCTTACGGAAGACTCCTTCCTGCACGATCCTCCTGCCGAAAATATCAAAATCACCGAGTTGATCTACCTGATCGTTTCGCACGGCGACTGCTGCATCAAGAGCAAACTTTTAGGCAACGTCGATGCGGCCCGGGACAACCTCCAGCAAACCGTCTATGCCAGTATCTTTTCCGATATTTCGGTCGAAGAGATCGCAAAACGCTGCAACCGCTCCCTGACTTCCTTCAAAAAGGAATTTTTCCGCATCTACGGAACCTCGCCCCACCAATGGCTCATCCGGCAACGTCTGATCCATGCCCGGCTGCTCCTGATCTCGACCGACAAGGCGATCGCCGAAATCGGCACCGCATGCGCCTTTCCCAACACCTCGCACTTCATCAAACTCTTCCGCAAACAATACGGCATGACACCCGCGACCTACCGCAACCGGCATCGCGGACCCGAAGAGTTGCAGCCGACACCGCAAGCCGAAGCCGCCGTACGGGAAACAGCCGTTTCGGTAACGGCGTAACCTCATCCGACCCGACCCGCAAAGGCATGCTTCCGCCTCTGCAAACCGTCCTCTCCCGCACCTCGGGGACGGCGTGGTTCGCTTCGGGCCACCGCCGCGAATTTTCCGGCGGCAGGACACCGATTCGGATAAAATCCTTATCTTTGCGTGGAATCCGTTTTCCGTATCGACCGGCCGCATTTCGGCACGATTCGAACGAATTCGGCTCCGCGTCCGACCTTCACCGTCCCGGACGCGCCATAACGCATACGCCATGGAATTTTTCAATCGCATCATCACTCATTACGGCTGGGAAGGCACGGCCCTCGCGGGCGTCCTTCTGGTCATGTTCGGGATCCAGTTATATTACTACCTGTTCGTTTACGGGCGCATACCCAAATACAAGGACACCCGGCGTCCGGAGATCCTCTCCGAAACCCCTCCGGTATCGGTGGTGATTCCCCTCTTCTCGGAAGATTACGCCTTCGTGGAGGAGATCCTGCCGCTCATCGTCGCCCAGGAGTACCCCGACTTCGAAGTGGTGATCGTCTATGTAGGCCGGGACACCGACTTCTACGACGACCTGGTCCGCATCAAACAGTCGTTCCCACAGATTACGGCCACCAAGATCGAACTGAATCCCCGCTTCCCGATCTCGCCCAAAATGGCGCTCAACGTCGGGATCAAATCGGCCCATTACGAGCACCTTCTCTTCACCACACCGGACGTGTACCCCTCCTCGGACCGCTGGCTCTCGCTCATGGCGAACGGCTTCCGGCGCGGCGAAATCGTGCTCGGCTACTGCGGCATGGAGCGCGGGAAAGGGTTTGCGAGCTACCTGATCCGCACCTGGCGGATGATGCACTCGGTGGACTGGATCTCAAGCGCCGTATGCGGCAGACCCTACCGGGGCATGCGCCAGAACTACGGATTCACCAAGCGGCTCTATTTCGGCGCCAACGGCTTCAGCCACCTCAATATGAATATCGGCGAAGACGATTTGTTCATGTCGCGGATCATCGCCCCCGGCAATGTCAGCGTGGTCCTCTCTCCCCGCGCCACCCTGCGTGAAAAGAGCTGGGGAGGGCTCAAGTGGTGGATCGGCACCCAGCGTTTCTTCGGGGGAGCCATTCCTTTTTATCCCTTGTGGGTCAAGAACTTCATCCAGTGGGAACTGGGCAGCCGCATTCTCTTCTGGCTGGCGGCGATCGTCGCCCTGGCGGTGATGCCCTGGGAATTCAAGATCGCCGCAGGGGTACTGCTGCTCGCGCGTTTTGCGATCGTACTCGTCGAGGCGCGGCGCATCAGCCGCCGCCTGGGTGAAGAGAAAATCTGCGGACGTTACTTCCTGTACGACCTGCTGAGTCCGTTTTTCGCCCTGCTGCTGGGGCTGTTGCTGCTGCGCAAAGACGAGCGGGTATGGAGATAGCCGACTATATCATAGCCGACGACCGGGTGCTCGTGGAGCTGGTATTGCAGGGCGACAACATCGCCTTCGAATACCTTTTCGAGCGTTACAAGGAGGCTATACACCGGCTTTTCATACAGCGCACCAACAACCCCCTGGACGCCGACGACCTGCTGCAGGAAACCTTCATCAAAGTCTATATCAACATCCACCGCTACAACCCGGCCTACACCTTCGGACAGTGGGTTTACACCATCGCCCGGAACACCTTCGTCGATTTCATCCGGCGGCGCCAGGAGGACCTGCCCATCGACGACAAATTCACGGCACCGCCCTCCAACAACCCCACGCCCGAAGAGAACATCATCCGCAAACAGCAGCGCACGCAGATCGAACGCTACCTCCAGGCCATGCCGCCGCGCTACCGACAACTGATCGTCATGCGTTTCTTCGAAGAGTACTCCTACGAAGAGATCGCCATGAAGCTCGAACTCCCGCTGGGCACCGTCAAGACCCAGATCCACCGCGCCCGGGAGCAGATGTGCCGCCTGATCGCCGCAGATGAAAAATCCTGACGTTTCCGACCGGCGAACGCCGCAGAACGAACCACTCCGACCTGCCTAAAAAAAACTTCAACGCCCACAAACCTTATGATTGCCCTGATCGACAAATACTTCCCCGACCTGACCCGCCCGCAGCGCGGGCAATTCGAAGCGCTGTACGCACTGTACGCCGACTGGAACACCAAGATCAACGTGATCTCGCGCAAGGATTTCGACCAACTTTACCTGCGGCACGTGCTGCACTCGCTCTCCATCGCCAAGGTCTGCCCCTTCGCCCCGGGAGCGCGGGTGCTCGACGTGGGGTGCGGCGGCGGCTTCCCGTCCGTTCCGCTGGCGATCCTCTTCCCCGAGGCGCATTTCACGGCCGTCGACTCGATCGGCAAGAAAATCAAGGTCGTACAGGGCGTTGCGGAGGGACTCGGCCTCGCCAACCTCACCCCCCTCTGCGCCCGGGCCGAAACGCTTCCCGAACGGTACGACTATGTGGTTTCCCGCGCCGTGACGGAGATGCCGACCTTCGTCGGCTGGGTCTGGGATAAGATCGACCGGGGGCAAAAGGGCGCCCTGCCCAACGGCATCCTCTACCTCAAGGGCGGCGACCTCGCGGACGAGTTGAGCCGTACCGGTATGAAGTGGACGGAGTACCCGATCCCCGCATTCTTCGACGAAGCGTTCTTCGAAACCAAAAAGGTGGTGTACGCCGCCAAATAAACGGGGATTCACCCGACGACCGTTCCGACTGCCTGGCCATGCAGGAACTGTAAAAGGCCCCGCAGACGAAAGACAGGCCCGATTATGAAATCGTACCGTCCCGATTTTTCGGAATCGCAACTCAAGGCCTCTACCACCGGGAAGGGGCGAGAAGCCGGAACAAACGACCCGAATGCCGCGAAACGGCAGTAGCCGACAGCGGAAAACCATCCGGCAACAGGGAAGGCAGGAAGAACAATGCTAAAAATTCAGAAATTCAAACGACATAGCCTTATGAAAGAAACAGTACTGGTAACGGGCGGCGCCGGATACATCGGATCGCACACGGCCGTCGAGCTGATCCAGGCCGGATTCGATGTGGTGATCGCCGACAACCTCTCGAACTCCGACCTTCAGGCCGTGGAGGGCGTCCGCCGCATCACGAGCGCCGAAGTGCCCTTCGAGCAGATCGACTGCTGCGACCTGCAGGCGATGCGACGGCTGTTCGAACGCCACGAATTCCGTTCGGTCATCCACTTCGCCGCGTCGAAAGCGGTCGGGGAGTCGGTCGCCGAACCGCTCAAATACTACCGCAACAACCTGCTTTCGTTCCTGAACGTCGTGGAGCTGATGTGCGATTTCGGACGGCCCAACATCCTCTTTTCCTCCTCCTGCACCGTATATGGCGAACCCGACGCCCAGCCCGTCACCGAACAGACGCCCCGCAAGCCCGCCACGTCGCCTTACGGCAACACCAAACAGATCTCCGAAGACATCCTGCGCGACGCCGTCGCCGCCCATCCCGGTCTGCGGGGCATCGCCCTGCGCTACTTCAACCCGATCGGCTCGCATCCCTCGGCCCTGATCGGCGAGCTTCCGAGAGGCGTCCCCCAGAACCTGGTCCCCTATGTGACGCAGACCGCCGCCGGGATCCGCGAATGCCTGAGCATCTTCGGCAACGACTATCCGACGCCCGACGGCACCTGCATCCGCGACTACATCGACATCGTCGATCTGGCCCGCGCCCACGTAGCTGCCCTGCACCGCCTGATCGAAGAGCGCGGCGCCACCCCTTACGAGGTCTTCAACGTCGGCACCGGACGGGGCGTTTCGGTGCTGGAGCTGGTCCGCGGATTCGAACGGGCCAACGGACTGAAACTCAACTACCGCTTTGCGCCGCGCCGCGCCGGAGACATCACGGCGATCTGGGCCGATCCCACGCTGGCGAACACCCTCCTGGGCTGGCGTGCCGAGCGGCCGCTCGAAGAAACGCTCCGCACGGCCTGGCAATGGCAGCTGCACCTCGGACAGAGATAACCTTCCCGCCGACAGAACATATTGCGGAGAGCGCATCCGGAGCCGTTCCGGATGCGCTCTCCGCATACTCCTCCCTCCCGTTCCGACATCCGGCCCCGACTGGTCCTTCGCACCGGACCGACCGCCTCCCCTGCACCTGCAAAGGCTTTTTTCATCTTTTTCGCAACAGAAAGGAGAAGCGATTGATATTTTTTGTATTTTTGCATCAATTGGGAAAATAATGAACTTAAAATGCCGAAATTGCATGAAGAGAAGGTAAACGTCCTGAAAAAACCGGAATGGCTGAAAATCCGGCTTCACCGCACCGCAGAATACGCGGACGTGCAACGCATCGTCAGGGACCACTCCCTGCACACGATCTGCAGCAGCGGTCTATGCCCGAACAAAGCCGAATGCTGGAGCCGCAGGACAGCGACCTTCATGATATTGGGTGAAATCTGTACGCGCAACTGTCGATTCTGCGCCACCCTTTCGGGCCGGCCTCTGCCGCCCGATCCTTCAGAACCCGCCAAACTCGCCGAAAGCGTCCGTTTGATGGGATTGCGGCATGTGGTGGTAACCTCCGTTACACGCGATGACCTGCCCGACGGCGGCGCGGCCCACTGGGCCGAATGCGTCCGCGCGATCCGGGCGGAAAATCCCGACGTCACAATTGAGCTCCTTATTCCCGATCTGGATGCGAAACCCGACCTGCTGGACACGGTGATCGCCTCCGGGCCCGATATCATCGGGCACAACATCGAAACCACCGAACGACTGACCCCCCCTGGTACGTTCGCGGGCCCGTTACCGTACGAGCCTCGACGTGCTGCGCTATTTAAGCGAAAAGGGCGCCGTCGCCAAGAGCGGCCTGATGGTCGGACTCGGTGAGAGCGATGAAGAAGTTTTACAGACCTTGCGCGACCTGCACGCCGCCGGCGTGGAGATCGTTACCCTCGGCCAGTACCTTCGTCCCACTCTGGAGCATCACCCCGTTGCGGCGTACATTACTCCCGAAAAATTCGACTGGTACCGGCAGCAGGCGCTCGACATGGGCTTCAGCTACTGCGCGAGCGGTCCGATGGTGCGTTCGTCGTACCTGGCGGACGAAGCGCTCGGCTCGGTGCGTCTGAAGCGACAGGTTTCCGCGAAAGCCTGAGTCTTCCCGCCGCGCGGGAAAAGGTCTGCGACAAAGAAAGTGTTGAACCGACGCTTTCCGGATTTACGGTATCCGTACGGAGCCGGACGGAGAGGTGTCGTAACGTAATTTACGATGTTTGTCGAATACCGGGACCTCGGACAAATGGACTACAAAGCCTGCTGGGAGTACCAGCAGAGGCTTTTCGACACCCTCCTGCGGGCCAAGGGAACCCCGGCGGAGGGCGCGGGCTATTTGCTCCTGGTGGAGCATCCGGCGGTCTATACCCTCGGCAAGAGCGGCCATGCGGAGAACCTGCTGGTCGGCGAAGAGTATCTGCGCAGCATCGGCGCCGAATTTTACCACATCGACCGGGGCGGCGACATCACCTTCCACGGGCCGGGACAGATCGTGGGCTACCCGATCCTCGACCTGGAGCGCATCGGACTTTCGCTGCGCGACTACATCGACGCGCTCGAGGGCGCAGTCATCCGGACGGTAGCCCGTTACGGCATCCGGGCCGGACGCATCGCCGGCGCCTCGGGCGTCTGGATCGAAGGAGCGCAGCCGGCGCGTAAGATCTGCGCGATCGGTGTGCGGGCGTCGCGTTACGTGACCATGCACGGCTTCGCACTCAATGTGGCAACCGATTTGCGTTATTTCACCCATATCAACCCCTGCGGGTTTACGGACCGGGGTGCCACGTCGATCGAAAAGGAGATCGGTCGCCCGGTTCCGATGGAGGAGGTCAAACGACGCCTCGTCGAAGATTTATGCGAGAATTTGAATGTTAAAATATATAAATAATAACAAATATGCCCATAGAAAAACGATGGGTAGTGAAGCCTCAGGGGAATCCGGAGGCGGTTGCCGCGATGGCTGCCGCGACGGGCATCTCCCCGGTCCTGGCCAATCTACTCGTACAGAGAGGCATAGACACGTTAGAGAAGGCTAAGAAATTTTTCAACCCCCAGCTTTCGGACCTGCACGACCCGTTCCTGATGAAGGATATGGACAAGGCGGTCGAACGGGTGGAGCGGGCCGTCCGCAACCGTGAGAAGATCATGGTGTACGGCGACTACGACGTCGATGGCACGACCGCCGTCGCGCTGGTTTATAAATTTCTGCGCCAGATAGGTCATAAGGACCTGTTGTTCTACATCCCGGATCGTTATACCGAAGGTTACGGTATCTCGACCAAGGGCATCGACCACGCCGCACGCAAGGGTGCGACGCTGATCATCGCCCTGGACTGTGGCATCAAAGCCATAGAGAAAGTGGACTATGCCAAACGCAAGGGCGTGGATTTCATCATCTGCGACCATCACCTCCCGGCCGAGGAAATTCCCCGCGCCGTAGCCGTTCTCGACCCCAAACGCGCCGACTGTTCCTATCCGTTCGACGAACTGTCGGGGTGCGGCGTGGGATTCAAGCTAGTGCAGGCCTACTGCCAGAAAAACGGAATTCCGTTCCAGCAAATCGAGCCGTTGCTCGACCTGCTGGCCGTCAGCATCGCCTCGGACATCGTTCCTCTGGTGGATGAAAACCGGATTTTAGCCCACTACGGGCTTCTGCGGCTCAACGCCTCCCCCTCGAAGGGGCTGCTCTCGATCATCAAGATCTGCGGCCTGGATCGACACAACATCACCATCGACGACATCGTCTTCAAAATCGGACCCCGCATCAACGCCGCAGGCCGTATGCGGATGGACGAAAACGACGAAAACGCCGCTCCTTCGGGCGGCTATGCGGCGGTCAATCTGCTGATCGAAGGCAACGAAAGCCTGGCCGAAGAGTTCGGCTCGGTGATCGACGGCTTCAACCAGGACCGCAAGTGCATCGACCGCAGCGTCACGCAGGAAGCCCACGACTTCATCGAGGCCCACGCGGAGCTGAAGGCCGCCAAGAGTACGGTGATCTACAACCCCCGCTGGATGAAGGGCATCGTGGGCATCGTGGCCTCCCGCCTGATCGAAACCTACTACCGCCCGACGGTGGTGCTCACGATGAGCAACGGGTTCGTCACGGGTTCGGCCCGCTCGGTGCCCGGCTTCGACCTCTATCAGGCAATCGAATCCTGTTCGGACCTGCTGGAGAACTTCGGCGGGCACATGTACGCAGCAGGACTCACGATGCGTCCCGAACGGGTCGAGGAGTTCACCCGCCGCTTCAATGCCTACGTCGAAGAGAACATCGACCCGATAACGCTGCAACCCCAGGTGGAGATCGACAGCGAACTCTTCTTCTCGAACATCACCCCGGCGTTCCGCCGCGACCTGAACCGTTTCCAGCCGTTCGGCCCCGGCAACCCCGCACCGGTATTCGTCACGCGGGGCGTGGTCAGCCACGGCGAAACGAAGCTCGTCGGCGCCGACTGCGAGCACCTGCGCATGGACCTGATGCAGCGCCAGAAACCCAACACGACGATTCAGACGATCGCCTTCCAGCAGCCGACCCACTACGAGTGGATCCGCGCGGGACATCCGATCGACGTCTGCTATCAGATCGTAGAGAACCACTACCGGGGCTCGGTTTCGGTACAGCTCCGCATCAAGGACATCAAACCCCTGCGGAGCAAGCAATAATACGGCCGGCAACATCCGTAAAAACCGGAGCTTTCAGGCTCCGGTTTTTTACGGATCCCGCCCGACGACACCGGCGGCGGCATTCCGTCCGAACCACTCCTTCCCGCTCCCGAAACGAAAAAATCCGATACAACAAAGTCGGGTTTTAGTTTCTAATTATTAGAAAAATCACTACATTTGACACAAAATAGTAATTGTTAGACCTTTTCTACCCAATATGAGTAAACCCTTCAAGCGTTATCTCGTCACCTCGGCACTGCCCTACGCCAACGGCCCGGTACACATCGGCCACCTGGCGGGCGTCTATATCCCGTCGGACATCTACACGCGCTACCTGCGCCTGAAAGGATACGACGTGATCTCGGTCTGCGGCAGCGACGAGCACGGCGTGCCCATCACCATCAAGGCCCGCAAAGAGGGCGTCACGCCCCAGCAGATCGTCGATCGCTATCACCAGTTGATTAAATCGTCGTTCGAAGGGCTCGGCATGTCGTTCGACATCTACTCGCGCACCTCGTCGAAGACCCACGCCGCGACAGCGTCGGAGTTCTTCCGCAAGCTCTACGACGAAGGCAAATTCATCGAGCGGACCTCGGAGCAATACTACGACGAGGAAACCCAGACGTTCCTCGCCGACCGCTATATCGTGGGCACCTGCCCCCGCTGCGGCAACGACCGCGCCTACGGCGACCAATGCGAAAAATGCGGATCGACCCTTTCGCCGGACGAACTGATCAACCCGCACAGCGCCGTATCGGGTTCCGTACCCGTGAAACGCGCCACCAAGCACTGGTATCTGCCGTTGGACCAATACGAGGGTTTCCTGCGCGAATGGATCCTCGAAGGGCACAAAGAGTGGAAAACCAACGTCTATGGGCAATGCAAGAGCTGGCTCGACGGCGGTCTGCAACCGCGTGCGGTGAGCCGTGACCTGGACTGGGGCATTCCCGTACCGGTCGAAGGGGCCGAAGGCAAGGTGCTCTACGTCTGGTTCGACGCGCCGATCGGCTACATCTCGGCGACCAAGGACCTGACGCCCGACTGGGAGAAATACTGGAAGGACGAAGAGACCAAAATGGTGCACTTCATCGGCAAGGACAACATCGTCTTCCACTGCATCGTCTTCCCGGCCATGCTCAAGGCGCACGGCGGCTACATCCTGCCTGAAAACGTCCCTGCCAACGAATTTCTGAACCTCGAGGGCGAAAAGATCTCGACCTCGCGCAACTGGGCCGTCTGGCTGCACGAATACCTGGCCGACTTCCCCGGCAAGGAGGACGTGCTGCGCTACGTGCTCTGCGCGAACGCCCCCGAAACCAAGGACAACGACTTCACCTGGAAGGACTTCCAAGCCCGTAACAACAACGAGCTGGTAGCCGTGCTGGGCAACTTCGTAAACCGGGCTTTAGTCCTGACACACAAATACTTCGACGGTGCAGTGCCCGCCTGCGGCGCACTGACGGACTACGACCGCGAAACGCTTCGGGAACTCTCCGGCGCGAAGGAAGCCCTCGAAAACAACATCGAAAACTACCGGTTCCGCGAAGCCTTGAAGGAGGCGATGAACATCGCACGTCTGGGCAATAAATACCTGGCCGACACCGAACCGTGGAAACTCATCAAAACCGATCCCGAACGGGTCAAGACGATCCTGAACATCGCTTTGCAGATCACCGCAAACCTCTCGATCGCCATCGAACCGTTCATGCCCTTCTCGGCGAAGAAGATCGTCGGGATGTTGCAGGCAGGACCCTTCGGCTGGGAGAAACTGGGCAGCACCGACCTGCTCGCTGCCGGACATCGGATCGGCGAAGCCGTGCTTCTCTTCGAAAAGATCGAGGACGACGTAATCCAACGCCAGCTCGACAAGTTGGCGGCGACCAAAGCGGCGAATGCTTCGGCCGAAGCAGCACAACACGTTGAAGATCAAAAGGAAACGACGACTTTCGACGATTTTCAAAAGATGGATATCCGTGTTTCGACGATCCTCGCCGCTGAAAAAGTCGCCAAGACGAAAAAGCTGTTGAAACTGACCGTCGATACGGGCATCGACAAGCGCGAAATCGTTTCGGGCATTGCCGAATACTACACACCCGAAGAACTCGTCGGGAAACAGGTACTCGTACTGGTGAATCTGGAACCGCGCGAACTGAAGGGCATCCTCTCCCGTGGCATGATTCTGATGGCCCAGGACGCTTCGGGCAAATTAAGGCTGTTACAACCTGACGATCAGACAAATCCGGGTGCGACAGTCGGATAATAAAGATATTTCTTGAACAAAAGATACAACCTTTAATATTAAAAAACAATGGAGAACATCGATTGGGGCTCTCTCGGCTTCAACTACATGAAGACCGATTTCAATGCCCGCTATACTTGCACGGACGGCAAGTGGAGCGAAATGGAAATTACAAGCGACGAGTACATCAACATGCACATGTCGGCATCCTGCCTTCACTACGGCACGGCTCTTTTCGAGGGCTTGAAAGCCTTCCGGGGCGCTGACGGCAAAGTACGTCTGTTCCGCGTCGAAGAGAATGCAAAACGCTTGCAGTCGTCGGCAAAACGCCTCTGCCTGCCCGTACCGACGATCGATATGATCGTCAAAGCCTGCGTAGAAGTGGTTAAGCGCAACGAGCGTTTCATCCCGCCCTACGGCACCGGCGCATCGTTCTACCTGCGTCCCGTTATGTTCGGAACGACGGCAGGACTGGGTGTAAAACCCTCCAAGGATGCTTTGCTGGTGGTTTACGGCTCGCCCGTAGGCGCTTACTTCAAAGGCGGCATCAAGCCGATGAAGGTCGCAATCGACCGCGAACAGGACCGTGCTGCTCCACGTGGAACAGGCGACGTGAAGGTGGGCGGTAACTATGCAGCCAGCCTTATGTCGGGCGAGCACGGACACGAGCTCGGCTATGCGAGCATCATGTACCTCGACGCAACCGAACACAAATACATCGAAGAGTGCGGTGCAGCCAACTTCTTCGGCATCAAGAACAACACGTATATCACGCCGAAGTCGAACTCCGTACTTCCGTCGATCACTAACAAGAGCCTCCGTCAATTGGCTCAAGACCTGGGTCTGAAGGTCGAGGAGCGTCATATTCCGGTGGACGAACTCCCGACTTTCGAGGAGTGCGGCGCTTGCGGTACGGCAGCTGTCATCTCGCCGATCGGCAGCATTTACGACATGGACACGAAGCAAACCTACACCTACGACGAAGTAGGCAAGGTTTCTCTGCAACTCTATACGCTTTTGCAGGACATCCAGTACGGCCGCACCGAAGACAAACACAACTGGTGCACGATCGTCATGTAATCGACGCCTGCAAAACTCAAGAAAAAAGGATGTTCCACGTGGAACATCCTTTTTTCTTACTGCATATTTTCTTTGCCACCACTTACAAACAGCCGTAAAAAAATCGGGAATAGCCGCAGCTACTCCCGATATAAAAGATAGAAAAATACAATCGCACAATTTATCGACCGATCTTAATCCGCATTGATAAACGACAAATACATCCAAAAACGATTGTCAAATTTGGGAACATAGCGGTTAAACTGCATTACCCGATACTTTACCGACCGAATTTCACCAGCAACACATTCACATCCGCCGGAGAAACTCCGGGAATACGGGAAGCCTGCCCTATCGTCGCAGGTCGGATTCGGGTGAGTTTCTGCCGGGCTTCGATCGTCAGGGCATTCATCGAATGGAAATCGAAATCGGCCGGGATACGGATATTCTCCAGGCGATGCAATTTGTCGGCAATGAATTTCTCCCGTTCGATATACCCCTTGTACTTGATTTGGATCTCGGCTTCCTCGACGACCTCGGCATCCATCTCCTGCTCGCGCAGAAAATCGCCGAGCTTCGGTAAAACACCCGAGAGCAGATCGAAGGTCACATTGTTACGCATCAACAAGTCGTGCAGTTTCCGACCTTGCGAAATCGCGTCGCAACCGAGCGATTTCAAACAGTCGTTAATTTCGTCCGGTTTGACACTCAGTCCGCGAGCGAATGCTACGAGCGATTCTACGAGTCGATTTTTTTTGCAGAAACTATCGTACCTTTTTTGCGAAATCAGCCCGATTTTATATCCGATCGGAGTCAATCGAATGTCGGCATTATCCTGCCGCAAGAGAATCCGATACTCGGCACGCGAAGTGAACATACGATAAGGCTCATCCACCCCTTTGGTCACCAGGTCGTCGATCAATACCCCGATGTAGGCTTCGTCGCGTGCCAATACCAGCGGTTCCTCCCCCATCCTGCGGCGATGCGCATTGATACCGGCCATCACCCCCTGCGCCCCGGCCTCTTCATAGCCGGTCGTCCCGTTGATCTGGCCGGCGAAATAGAGTCCGTCCACCAGCTTGGTTTCGAGCGAATGGTGCAGTTGCGTCGGCAGGAAATAGTCGTACTCGATCGCATAACCCGGACGGAAAATATGCAGATCTTCGAACCCCTCGATGGCGTGCAATGCCTCCCACTGAATGTCCCAGGGCAACGACGAGGAGAACCCGTTCAGATAATATTCGTTGGTCGAACGACCCTCCGGCTCGAGAAAAAGCTGGTGCTGGTCCTTATCGGCGAATGTGTTGAGCTTGTCCTCGATACTCGGGCAATAACGGGGACCGATCCCCCGGATCGTACCGTTGAAAAGCGGCGAATCGCCGAAACCCTTCCGCAGAATGTCATGCACCTTCTTCGAAGTATAGACCAAAAAGCACGGAAGCTGATTCTGCACCGGATGCGTATCGGCGGAAAAGGAAAATTTCGAGGGATTTTCATCCCCGTATTGCGGTTCCAGAATTTCGAAATTGATCGTCCGCGCATCGAGTCGTGCAGGGGTCCCGGTCTTCATCCGGCCGGCTTCGAAACCCATCGCCACGAGCGATTCGGTCACTCCGTGCGAAGCCGAATCCCCCGCACGGCCGCCCTCGGCGTGTGAACGACCGCAATACATCACCCCCGCCAGAAACGTCCCGGCAGTCAGGATCACACAGTCGGCCGAGAACTCCACCCCCATCTGTGTCCGAATCCCGCGCACTTGCGGCCGACCCTCCTCCGCAGGCCGCTGCCCGAAGAGCAGTTCGACCGCAGTGTCCTGCCAAAGATAGAGGTTGGGGGTATTCTCCAGCGTACGCCGCCATTCGGCCGAGAAACGCGACTTATCGCACTGGGCCCGGGGACTCCACATCGCCGCCCCTTTCGAGCGGTTGAGCATGCGGAACTGGACAGCCGTAAGGTCGGTAATCCGCCCCATCTGCCCCCCTAAAGCATCTATCTCTCTGACTATCTGCCCTTTAGCAACACCGCCTACGGCCGGATTACAAGACATATCGGCCAACTTGGTCATGTCCATCGTCACGAGCAGCGTGCGGGAGCCGAGCCGCGCTGCCGCCGAAGCCGCCTCGCAGCCGGCATGACCGCCGCCGACCACGATGATATCGTAATGTAAAACCATATCTCCTTTTCCATGAATTGCGGAAAACACCGCCGCCCGTCAATCCGACGACCGACCGCCGCACGGCAAAGATACGAACAAAGTCGCTTATCCGAAAAAACCGAAACCGCACGCAACGGCAACTTTCGCCCAGCTATCCGCCGTCCGACGGCGAAAGTCGGATCGAAAAACGGCAACCTCGCGGCAAAACGTCGCCGCAGCGCCGAAAAGATCGGCAAGCACGGGCTGTCCCGCCAAAAACGGATTCTCCCCGCTTCCGGCACACTCCGGCGACCCGCACCGAACCTTGCCGGCATTTTCCCGCAAAAATAAACTTCTCTCCGGCAAAGAGCCGACAATCCATGCCGCCCATTCCGGAAAAATACAAACGATTAAAGGGTTGCGGACACAACCAACGGCCGGATCCGTCCCCGCACGGCGGAAACGCCTCCTCCGAAAGCCGAATCTTCGCAGTCCACCTTTCCCGGCTACCGATTCGCCGCGCAGCGGACCCGATCGACAGCCCCCACAACTGCTGCCGCAGCCACCGCAGCCGGCACTTCCCGCAAGCGAATTCGTCCGCTTCAGTCCCAACGAAGGAAAACGCGATCATAACGTCCTTTTTGGAGGCGCAGCGACCCGAATCTCCCTCCGAAGAAAGGATTTAAGAGAGAGTCGGCATTACAGACACGGACTCCGGCCGCGAACGAACGACCGTCGAATGACGGACATTGAAATATACGATTGCCGGGGAAAATCCATCTTTTTTCGGGAACCGGTTCCAAACAAAAGACGAATCCGCCCATAAACCGCCGTTTCAGCGTCTTTAACGGTCCATTCCGCCGTCGGGAACAGAACCGACCGTTATGGTATATTCGAACGATTTTAAGGAGCATTTCAGGCGTTAAAAATACATCCTTTCGTGAAAGAGTTCGCAACCCTGCGGCCGGATCCCTCTGCAAACCGTCTTTTCAGCACCTTGAACCGCCCATTCCGCCGTCGGGAAGAATCGACCCTTATGGTATATTCGAACGATTTTACGGGATATTTCAGGCATTAAAAATAACCCTACCGGGAAAGGGACCCGCAACTCCGCGACCGGATTCCCTCGCAAAGCCCTATTTCAGCCCTTTGGACAGCTCATCCCACTGTCGGAGGTAGTGATCCTCCTTACGGTGCATTTGAGCGTTCGCACGGGGTGTCTTATCCTTCTGTCCGCACAGATGGAGCAAACCGTGCACCACCACGCGGCGCATTTCGGTCAGCTTCGCGGCGCCGTATTCGCGTGCATTGTCCGCAACGGTTTCCACATCGATGAAAATATCGCCCGACACGATCCGGGCGCCCTTGCGGTCGCTGTAATCGAACGTGATGACGTCGGTATAGTAGTCGTGCCCGAGGAACTGCCGGTTCATATCCAGCAGGCGGGCCGCCGAGCAAAAAATATAGGTCACATCCCCCAGTTCATACCCCTCTTCCCGGGCTACGCGGTCCAGCCACGCGGCCGTGAGCCGTTTCTGCGGCAGGCGATAGGTACAGTCATCGGTATAATAGCGTACGGCCATAGACGGTTATTTTTTGAAGCAATCCGAAGCACGCATCTGTACTTTGGGCGACGGTCCGTAAATACCGAACACCATCTTGTACTCGGGCTGCATGGTCATCACATCGACCCCCGACCCGATCGTTCCGATCTGCTGGTTGCGGGCCACCTTGTCGTCCTTGCCCACCGTCACGGAATTGAGGTTGGCATACGAAGAGATGTATTCGCCGTGGGCTATATAGACGTCGTATTTATTGGTGATCCGGTTGCGCTTCACCTCGACGACCTTGCCTTCGTAGATCGAAATCACCTGCGCCCCCTTCGGCCCCGCGATCTCGGCCATATTGCCCTTGTAGCGCTTCACCGCCGCCGACCACCGGCAGCCGCAGATTCGAAGTCTTCGCCGTAAAGGTGTTGCCCTCCTTGTTGCCCCGGGTCAGCTTGCGCAACTCGTCGATCGCCACGTCGAGCCGCTGCTCGCGGGCGATTTTCTGTTGCAGGGCCGCTTTTTCCTTCTTGGAGAGCTGCTTGATGTTGGCACGCGCCGCCTGCGAATCTTTCTGCAGGCGGGTCCGCTGCGTGGTCAGGCTGCGCTTCACCGAATCCAGCGCCCGCTGCTGCCCGGTCAGCCGGGTCCGCTCGACGGACACCTGCTCCGAAAGCGTCACGATCTGCTCCATCTGCCGTTCCCGCATGGCCGCCACCTCCCGCAGGTTGGTGATGCGGCGGGCCACCTGATTGAAGTCGCTCGAAGAGAAGAGGTAGGTCAGATAATTGTTGTGTTTGTAGTTGCGGTATGCCTCGCGCACCATCTCGGCATAGCGCCGTTTATGGGCGTCGAGCGATGCCGACAGCCCCCGGGCCACGCTGTCCGTACGAGCTACCTCGACCTCGAGCTTGCGGGCATCCCGCTCCGTCACGTCGAGCAGCTGGTTGCGCGAATCGATCTGACGGGCCAAACGGCGCACCGTCTCCTCGGCCGAAGCACGTCCCTTCTTGAGCTTCGAAATCTCCTGCTCCTCCCGGGCGATCTGCTTTTCGAGGTCGGCGATCAACCGTTTCTGCGCCGCGATCTGCTGGTCGGTATTCTGGGCCGCAAGCGACCCCACACCGAGCAGAAGGAACAGAAACAAAACGACCTTCGGCAAACGGATGCACAGCGTGCGGACCGACTTCGCCCGCCGCAGGAAACGATACGAATGGTTCAAGGCTTGTCGCATAGTCAGGGCTTGGATTTGAGTTGCCGGATACGCTCTTCGATCGCCTGGGGATCATCATATCCCTTCTCCAGCGCCTTGCGCCAGTAGGTTTCGGCCATGAACTTCTCCCCGAGAGCCGCCAGGATGTCCCCGTAATGCAGGTAGAGTTCCGGATTCTCGCTGCGGTCGAAAGAGATCGCCTGCTGCATCGTTCGACGAGCCTCCTGCAGCCGTCCCAGACGGAACAGCACCCAGGCATAGGTATCCAGCAGCGTGGCGTTGTTGCCGTCCAGCTCCACCGCACGGGCTGCCATGGCAAAGGCCCGGTCGAGCCGGCGGGGATCCCGGGACGATTCACTGATAAAATAGGCGTAGTTATTGAGCACCATCGGGTTATCGTAGTAATAATGCAGCGAACGGTCGTAAGCCTCGAAACACCGGCGGCGGTATTTGTCCCGTTCCGAATCCTTCCGTCCGGCCTCTTCCAGCTGATGATAGGCGTCGCCGATATATCCCCACACGACTCCGCGCAGGGAGTCCGTATCGGCGTATTTGAGGGCTTTCTTATAGCTGCCGATCGATTGCGACAACTTTCCGGCATACCCCTGGGCGTGTCCCTTGCGGGCATACAGCTCGGTATTTCCGGGGAAAACCTCGAGCGCCCGGTCGATATACAGATAAACCGAATCGAGCCGCTTGCGGTAAGTTTCGATGTCGATCACCGCACGGTAATAGTCCAACTGGGGAGGCTGGTCAGCCAGATGCAGCTTGTAGAGGGTCAGCGCCTGCTCCAGCTCTCCGGCATTGATCAGATGCTGCGCATACAGTTCGACGACATCCTTATCGTCGGGATAGCGGATCGCAAGCGTCGAGATCAGGTCGTTGAGCTGAAAGAAGTTGTCCCGGTAAAAACGGACGTCGAGCGTCAGCTGCCGGAAAATGCGGACCTTTTCCGACAAGGGGAGTTCGTCAATTTCGAAAAGCCTTTTCGACACGGCCAGATAAGCATGCGAATCGTTGCGCTTGTTGTAGAATTCGGCGAGCGAAGCCAGCGCCGGGACATTCATGGAGTCGATCTCCAACGCCCGGTTATACTCGGCTATGGCCAACGAATCCTGTTTGGCAGCACCGTACAGGTCGGCCAGAATCACGTGGTTCTCCGCTTCGTAAGGAATCGCCTCGGCCATCTCCCTGGCTTCGGCCAGCGCACGGTCCAACTGCCCCGTGCGAATCAGCAACTGGCGTTTCATCGCCCCCAACAAAGGCATTTTACCGAAACGCATCTCGGCCGAATCGAGCATATCGATCGCCGAATAGGGCATCCCGGCCTGCTGGTACAGGATCGCCAGAATACGAATGTTGTCGGGATTGGTCGGGTCGAGCGCCGAAAGCCGCACGAACAGCGGACGCGCCTTGTCGAGTTCTCCCTCGGCAAGCAGCTTTTGCCCGTAAAGCTGCCCGTACCACTTGTTGAGCGAGTCCAGCCGGTAAGCACGCCGTGCCCACGCCGTACCCTGCGGATCGCCGTCGGGAGTCACCGAAGAGAGGCGGAACCAGGCCGGAGCATACGCGGAATCGAGCTCCAGGGCCTGCAGGAACAGTGCCCGAGCCGCCAGGGTGTCCTCTCCGATCAGGAGTTTTTTCACACCTTCGGTATAGTATTCGGTCGGTCGCAGCGAGTCGGGCCACGAGGCCTCCGCCGCAGGTGCGGGCAACGCCTCTCCCTGCGGGACGAACCCCGTGGAGAAAGCCGTGCAGAGCACCAGAATCGCAAGCATCCGCTTCATTGAAATCGTTGAGTTTGTATCTTCGTTCTTCGCCGGAAGAGTGCAATGGACAGACGCAACCCCTCCCTTCGTCTGTCGGGAAAACGTCGGACAACCGCTTTTCGTATTCCCGCGAACGATACGGCACTTCATCCCCGGAACATCCCGGCATCCGGCGGGCGATTGCCGCTCCCCGACCCGGGGAGCGTACCGCAGCGCCTAAAGCACCGTATCGAACTGATGCAGGAACCGCACGTCGTTCTCGAAATAGAGCCGCAGGTCCTTCACGCCGTATTTGAGCATGGCGATACGCTCGACCCCCATGCCGAACGCGAACCCGGAATATTTCTTCGAATCGATTCCATTGGCCTCAAGCACATTGGGATCGACCATGCCGCAGCCCATGATCTCCAGCCAACCCGTGCCCTTGCAGACGTTGCAGCCCTTGCCGCCGCAGAGGTTGCACGACACATCGACCTCGGCCGACGGTTCGGTGAAGGGAAAGTACGAAGGGCGCATGCGGATCGTGGCGTTCTCGCCGAAAACCTCCTTGGCGAAGTAGAGGATCGACTGTTTCAGATCGGCGAACGACACGCCCTCGTCGATATAGAGTCCCTCGATCTGGTGGAAGATGCAGTGTGCGCGGTAAGAAATCGCTTCGTTGCGGAAAACGCGGCCCGGGCAGATCACCCGGATCGGCGGCTTCTGCCGCTCCATCGTCCGCACCTGAATCGACGAGGTGTGGGTCCGCAGTAGCACGTCGGGGTTCTTGGCGATAAAGAACGTATCCTGCATGTCGCGGGCCGGATGCTCGGGCGGAAAGTTGAGCGCCGAGAAGACATGCCAGTCGTCCTCGATCTCGGGACCCTCGGCCACCGTATAGCCCAGCCGCGAGAATACCTCGACGATCTGGTTGGTCACCAGCGAAATGGGATGACGCGAACCCAGCTCCTCCGCAGAACCGGGACGGCTCATGTCGGGAATCCGCTGCGAGGAGTCCCCGGCGGCGTCCGCAAGTTGCCCCCGCAGGGCGTTGATCCGCTCCTGCGTCCGGTTCTTAAGGTTGTTGAGCTTCTGGCCGAACTCCCGTTTCAGCTCAGGCGCCACGCTCTTGAACTCCTCCATAAGGGCCGTCAGCTCGCCTTTTTTCCCCAGCATCCGGATTCGGAAATCCTCGATCTCGGCCGCAGCTTTGGGTTTGAATGCCTCCACCCGTTCGAGCAGCTCGTTGATTTTATCGTTCATAACCTAAAGTTTACGCTTTATTTTGTACTTTTACGCACGGTTTAATAGGCAAAGTTAATAAAAATATCAGGATATGAAGCGGAAAATCCTCTCTTTTCTCGCGGCGGGAATGCTTTTCACCCTTCCGGCAGCGGCCCAGAGCGTCGGGGTGGTCATGAGCGGCGGCGGAGCCAAAGGACTTTACCATATCGGCGTATTGCAGGCACTCGAAGAGAGCGGCATTCCGATCGACTACGTGTCGGGAACCTCGATGGGTTCGATCATCGCGGGCATGTACGCCGCAGGATATTCCCCCGAAGAGATGCGCCGGATCGTCGCTTCGGGTGTGGTCAAACAGTGGGTTTCGGGGCGCATCGACCCCAGCTACCTGCCCTACTACCGCCGCAATACCGGCACCCCGATCTTCCTCTCGATCCGCCTCAACATGAAGGACCACCCGGACGACCCCAACGCGAGCCGTTTCCGCCTGCCTTCGTACCTGATCTCCTCGAATCAGATCGACCTGGCCCTCGCCGACCTGTTCGGCCCGGCCACGACAGCTTCCCGGCGGGACTTCGACAGCCTGATGGTGCCGTTCCTCTGCGTGGCGAGCGATATGAACACCCGCCGTCCGGTGGTGCTGCGCAAGGGCGACATGGGCGAAGCGATCCGTTCGTCGATGTCCATTCCGCTGGCGTTCAAACCCATGAAAATCGACACGATGCTACTCTACGACGGCGGCATCTACGACAACTTCCCCTGGGAACCCCTCGACAAGGAGTTCCATCCCGATTTCCTGATCGGCAGCAAATGCACGTCGGGAAACAACGACATCACGGAGAACAGTTCGCTCGTCGATCAAGCCTTCTCGCTGGCCATGAACAAGACCAACTACGACATGCCCGAAGGACGCAGCCTGATGATCAACCGGGCCGTCAATGTCAGCATGCTCGATTTCAACAGCGCCGACTCGATCATCGAAGCGGGCTACCGCGACGCACTGGCCCGGATTCCGGCCCTGCGGGAGAAAATCCACCGCACCGTCACGCCCGAAGAGATCCGCACCAAGCGGGCGGCTTTCCGCGAAAAGTGTCCCCCGATCATCTTCGACGACTACGAGTTCGAAGGACTCACCCATGCACAAACGGCCTATGTACGCGACGTCATGCGGCTGGACGACACCTACGACGGACGGCAGCGGCAGATGAGTTTCCCCGAATTCCGCGACGACTTCTTCTCCGTCATAGGCAACGACGAATTTTCGGTCGAATACCCCGAATTCCGGTACGACCCGCTGCGGGAACGGTATTCGGTCAAGCTGAAGATGTCCGCACGCGAAAACCTCCGGTTCCTGATCGGCGGCAACATCTCCTCGACGGCTTTCAACCAGGCATTCATCGGTTTCGACTACCACACGATCCGCCGCGTGTCGCAATGGGCTTTCGCCGGTATTTACATCGGCCCTACCTATGCGACCGGTTCGCTGGGCGGGCGCACGGACTTCTACCTTTGGAAACCCTTCTCGCTCGACTATTCCTACAATTTCGAAGTCCTGAACCTGCGGCACGGCAACTTCGGCAACCTCACGCCGATCGATAACACCGAATCGGTCAAGAACAACCAGGGATTCCTCTCCATCGGACTCACCATGCCTCTGACACACAACAGCCTGGCATCGCTGCGGTTCAACGGAGGACAACAAGCCTACCGCTACGACGCCCCCTTTCCCGACACGGATCCCGACACCGACCTGACGCGCTTCTCCTTCTTCAGCACCAAACTGGATATCGCCCGCAACACGCTCGACAAGATTCTCTACCCGCGCCGGGGGTCCGAAATATCCCTCTCGGGCATCTACATCACGGGGCGCGAACGGTACAAACCCGCCGAATTCGGACGTAAGCGAAGTTTCAATGCCCACCGCGAATGGTTCGGCGCCAAATTCCAGTGGAACCGCTATTTCGACCTGCCCGGCTGCAAATGGTTCTCGTTCGGATTCAACATCGACGCCGTCTGGACCACGCACCCCCGGTTCCAGACCGAAACGGCTACATTGATGTCGCTGCCGGCCTATCAGCCCGTCGTACACTCCCAGATGGCTTTCATGCCCGACTACCGGGCGAAAAACTTCCTGGCCGGCGGTCTGATGCCCACTTTCGATCTGCTGCCCAATTTCTTCCTGCGCACGGGATTTTATGCCATGTACCGCGACAACCGGGGGCTGCCCGGCGAAAAGATGCAATACATCACCGAAGCCTCGTTCGTCTATCACACGCCCATCGGACCGGTCAGCCTGTCGCTCACCAAATACGACCTGAAGAGCTGGCACAATATGTACCTCACTTTCAACTTCGGCTACGCGATCTTCGCTCCCAGCGGGCATTTCTATTGATTATTTCCCAGTCGCCCTATTCCCGAAAGGCCGTACGCAAAGCATCCGGTAAAAACTCAAACGGGTCAAACCGGAAACAGAAAATCCGCCTTGCCGCATGATGCAAGTCGAATCATAAAATAAAGAGGGCTGCGCAATGCAGTCCTCTTTTTTATAATGCAGGCTAAATCAGTCGTAACCGATCGCCGCGAATTTTCAGTCCTATTTTCCCGACATCATTTTGGCACGTTCATAATCTTCGTTGGTCAGAATATACGTCCAACGCGCCCGGCGGGGCGTAAACTCTTCGTAAATCCACTGCCCCGGATCACAAATCTGCCGGGTCTTGAAACGCTGCGTAAAATCCGAATACTTCTCCTCTATTCCCGATGGAAATCTAACAGGCCCATATTTGTCATCGACATCGTAATAGACCTCCATCTCCGTAATAAGAGGAGAAAAGGTGGTGATAAGACCCGGTACATCCATAGACCAATTAGATGTTACGAATCTGTTTGTATATTTTTTTCCGGGATCTACAAGCCCATTCATATGGTCTATAAATTCATCGTTTTTTGTCGGGCAAAACGTAAGAGTGAAGTAAATTTTGTGGTCACTGGCATTGCACAAACAAAAATAGGTGTAAAAAGTATCTGGATCGGAATTTTCCTGAGAAATCTGCGTATCGAAATCGACATTCGCTTCAATATATTCAGCCGTCGGATCTCCCTCGAATTCCGGAGCGGGATAATAATTATCGTCCTTATCGCATCCGGTCGTTGCAACCAATGCGACAAACAACAAAAAATAATGAATTATTATTTTCATAGCAAAAATAATTTATAGTTTATAATCAGGCCATTGGTGACTATCTTCGACATTGTAAATATAACCAAAACATCCACGACATCCAAATAAATCGAACGCGAACCATCCGATACCGGGACAAACTTTTACACAACAACTTCCGGAGAAGATCCATATCCGGCGAAATAATCGTCGGATTTCCCCAACTGATACCGAAACCTGCCGCATCGTTCCCATCCCGACAATTCGAATTCCGTCCCGGTACAAAATGGCGGGGGCGCACCGCTGTCGGTACGCCCCCTGGCAAGCAACAATTGTTTAACTAATAATAACCCTCCAAATTACTACTTATTATTTGCCTGCTCCGGTTGTGTTTTCTGACTCTCTGCAGCGGCAGGAATCTCGGATTCCGGCGTTACGGCTTCGATCTCGACAGCCTCGACCTGCTCGGTCGCTACCGGTTCCGTCGCGGCCGTATCCTGGGCGGCCTTCTGGGTTTTCTGACCGCAGGAAGCCATGCTTCCGGCCATTACGATTACAGCTGCTGCAATGAATAACTTTTTCATTTTGCGATTGTTTTTTAACTAAAAAATAATTTTTTTCCTTCGGTTCCCCAACCTCTGTATTCATTACATCGTCAAGGTGTATGCCAATCCGCCGGCATAAATCATTATGCTGTTAATCAAAGATATAAGAAATTGATAATTTTATATGCGGCTGTGGAACGGTGTGGAAATTCCCAAAATGATGTGGAATATTTCCACACCCGACGACTATTCGATGCCGTACAGATGCAGTTTGTTGTAGAGCGTCTTGCGATCGATCCCCAGCAGCCGGGCCGCCTGGGATTTGTTGCCGCCGGCCGCCGCCAGCGCCCGCCGGATCCGCTCTTCCTCTCCCGCCGGATCGCGCAAAGCGATCGGCGCCGGAACAGCCTCCGACAATTCGGCGGGCAGCTCGGCCGGAGTGACGTACTCGCCCGTCGTCAGCAGAACCGCCCGGGTCACGGCGTTCTTCAGTTGCCGCAGATTTCCGGGCCAGTCGCAGGCCACGAGCAGTTTTTCAGCCTCCGGATCGAAACCCACCACGTGTTTGTCGAGCTCGCGGTTGGCCTGGTCCAGAAAAAAGTCGGCATAGAGCATAATATCCTCCCTGCGCTCCGCGAGATCGGGCATATGGAGCACGAATTCGTCGATGCGGTGGTAGAGGTCGGCACGAAACGATCCGCGCGCGATAGCCGCCTCCAGATCCTCGTTCGTGGCACAGATCAGACGCACGTCCACCGGAATTTCGCGCAACCCTCCGACGGGTTTTATTCTGCGCTCCTGAAGGGCTCGCAGCAACTGGATCTGAACTTCGTAGCTCAAGTTGCCCACCTCGTCCAGGAAAAGCGTACCGCCCTGCGCCGATTCGAAAGCGCCCTTCTTATCGGACAGCGCTCCCGTGAAGGAGCCTTTGATATGGCCGAAAAACTCCGAAGCGGCCAGTTCACGCGACAGAGCGCCGCAATCGACCGCCACGAAGGGTTTGCCCGCCCGTTTGCTGCGCAGATGGATCAACCGGGCCACGTGCTCCTTGCCCGTGCCGCTCGCCCCTTCGAGCAGCACCGACATATTGGTAGGAGCCACCAGACGGACGTATTCGTACAGTTTACGCGAAGCGTCGCTGTGCCCTTCGATGTAATTCAATTCGCCTTCGTCCAAGGCCCTGTCCCCCTTCCGGCGCGGTTTCGCGGGCGCCGGAGCCATCGCTGCGGATGCGGGCATAGCCGTTTCGGGGTGCGGGGCATCCAGCGCCTCGCGGATCTTGCGGAGCAGCTCGTCCGGCTGAACGGGTTTGGAAACATAGTCCCTCGCGCCGAGCTTCATACTCACCACGGCATTGCGGATTTCGGCATAACCGGTCATCACGATCACGGGTATCGTCACGCCCCGTTCGGCGATCCACTGCAACAGATCGGTCCCGTTCCCGTCGGGCAGACGCATGTCCGAAAGCACCAGATCGTAGCTCCCCTCTGCGAGAAGCCGGCGCCCGGCGGCGATGTCGGCAGCCGTATCGACTCCAAAGCCCTTCTTGCCGAGCCACGTGCGCAGCATCAGCGAAAAGGTTACGTCGTCATCTATGATCAATATCTTTTCCATACCGAAATTTCATTCAAAAAAACCGAAGCCGCCCGCAGAGGCTTCCCGCAACGCTCCTCTTCGGCGAGGCTCCTTCTCCGGCATCGTCCGACACCGAAGCGTCCGATCCTCTGCAACTTCCCGTCCGGGCATGATGCGAACGGACGGCCTTCTGTCGGAATACGCCCCCGGCGGAGATCAACGGTCGCAAAGATACTCTTTTTTTGCCGCCCGGACAATTTCGCCGACCCTTTCCGCTACACCGAGCGCTGCGCTGCGCAAAGCCCCGTCCGCAGAACCTTCCGAACGCTCCAGACGGCGCAATGCCGCAGCGAGCTCCTCCTCGCCCAGCAACGTGTAGATCGGCACCATTTTGTGAGCGATCGCACGCAAAGCGACCGCATCTCCGGCGAGCGCGGCCCGGCGCAAGGTTTCGGCATGGGCCTCGTTCTCGGCGACAAAGGTCCGGATGATCTCCCGCGCGGCTTCGGCGTCGTCGCGGGCGAAAGCCGTCAGAGCTTCGAACCCGCGAACCGCATCCTCTTCCGGAAGACACTCCTCCGGGGCAACCCCCGCCTCCGGCACGACACGGCGTAACACGGCCACCAGTTCCGCCCGCGCGAAAGGTTTCCGCAGCACGGCTGCAAATCCCCGTTCGACATAGGCCGACTCATCGTCCGAACGGGCTGAAACGGCTACCACCGGCAGCTCCGCACGAACGGCCCGAATCCGTCGCAACACCTCGAACCCATCCACTCCGGGCATCTGTATATCGGTAAAAACCAGATCGAAAGCAGACTCCTGCACCAATTTTTCAGCGTATTCGGGAAAAGGACAGCTCTCCGTTTCGATTCCCAACTCCCGGCAGAGAACTGCGGTCATCTCAAGTTGCAGGGGGTCGTCATCCACCAGCAGGCAGCGGAGGGGTCGTCCGCCCTCCATACACACTCTGCCCGAACACATCCCCGCTGCGGCTTCCTTTTCGGAAGCGTCGTCCTCCGCCTCCCCGACCGGAACGGCGACCAGGAATCGGCTTCCGGCGCCCGGTTCGCTCTCCAGCTCGATCGTACCGCCGAGCAGCTTCACGAGACGATCGACGATCGAGAGGCCCAGCCCTACGCCGCTCACGCCGCCCGCCGACGGCAGGCGCACAAACTCCTGAAAGATGCGCTCCCGCTCCTCGGGGCCGATTCCCCGACCCGTATCGCTGACACGGAACAGCAGCCGCCCCTCTTCCAACCAGGCGTCAAACGCGACGAACCCCCGGTCGGTGAACTTGATCGCATTGGAAAGCAGGTTCTCGGCGATCTGCCGCACACGCGAGGGATCGCCCGCGACCTGTCCCGAAAGTTCGGCGGCGAGCGTACACCGCAATTCGATTCCTTTGGCCGCAGCCACCGGCTCGAACCCGGTGCAGACAGCCGTAAACAGATCGGCCGGAGAGAAGGCGATGCGATTGACGGCGACTTTGTTGGAGTCGAGTTTGTAGAAATCCAGCAGGTCGGTCACCAACTCCAACAGGTGATCGGCCGAGCTCTTCATATGATCCAGATAAAGCGCACCCCGCTTGCCCAGGTCCAGACGCGTAAGCAGATCGATATAGCCCATGATCGAACCCAGCGGGGCCTTGATGTCGTGCGTAATGGTGAGCATCAGCTTCTCACGGGCCTCCAGCAAGGCTTCGTTGTGGCGATTGGCCGCTTCGAGCTGGCGTTTGTAACGGTTGCTGCGGTTCACGTCCCGCCAGAGGATTCCGACGAAGAGCAGCATCACCAGCAGCGATCCGGCAGCCACCGAGCCCAGAATGACGAGCGAGCTGCGCCGCACCTGTTCACGAGCCTGCATCCGCTCCCAGAGATAGGCCGTCTCCTCCTCCTCGAAGTCGATAATCAGGCGGTAAATCCGCTGATTGATCTGCTGGTTGTTGCGTTGCAGCCGCAACCCCTCCCGCCACGCCTTGTCGTAAAGGGCCAGCCGCTCGCTGGTCACCCGCTGCTCCAGATCCTGCAGCACTACGGCGATGGTATCCCCCAGACTCATCTGCCGAGGCGGAGCGTCGATCCGCACCCGGGTCTTCACCACCACCTGCGAATCGTTCTTGGGCGGGCTGAACAGGTCGCCGAACCGGCGGAAGAAATTGCGCTTCTTTTTCGGAGCCACGCGCACCGTATCGCGGACCAGGATCGTATCGGGTTCGATAGTCGGTTGCGACAGGGAGTCCAGCATGGGAATCATCCGCTGGATATTTTCGCTCAACAACGTCGCCGTGCCCGCCGAACGCAGGTTGCGGTCCAGAGCCTTGATCCCCTGCTCCTTGCCGGCGATCAGCCGCACGATCGTGTCCAGACGCATCTGCTGCGACTCGTCGTCCGCACGCATACGGAGCGAATCGATGCACTCCCGTACCAGCCGGAGTTCGCGTTTGTAACGATTCTCGTAGCTGGCATAACCGGCCACCAGCATCTGACCGTATGTTTCGGCCTCATAGAGATGGTAGAGAGTCTGATTGACCAGTCTGCGCCGCCGCCGAAGCTCCTGCTGGCTGTGGTCCGGTTCGAGGAGCGCTCCGGTCTGACGCCAGACGTAGATCATGGCCGTCAGGCCGATCAGGGCGATCAGCACGTAACCCACGACGATTTTGGTGCGTACGAATTTAGACTCTTTCATCATAGCGGATCGACTTATCCTTCGCCCAAAGATAGCATCTGTTTCGGTGATTTTCGCTGCGGAAAGCCTTTTTCTTTCCAAAGCCTTTCCGCAAGGGGGTCTGCACCCTATTTGATCCGGGCGATGATCCTCTCCAGCGTCAGCTCACGCACCGCATCGCGTCCGATCCGGCGGGCTGCCGCCCCCTCCTTCGCCGCCAGTCTACGGGCCAGCGCCAGCGCATCGGGGTAAAGCCCCCGGCTACGTTTGCCGATCTGCCGCAGGGCCCAATTCACGGCTTTTCCGATCCGGACGCGGGAATCCTCCGCACCCCGTTCGATCAGCGGCAGAAAGGCCCTGAAATCGTCGTCCGAAGCCCGTTTATCCCCGACGGCGAGCGTAGCCAGCAGAGCGAACCCCGCCCGTCGGGTAAACTCCTCGTCCGAAGCGGCGTATTCGCGCACCTTGCCGTAAGCGTACGACGTATAGCGGAACAGGTTGATACAACACTGGTCGCACAGGTCCCACGACCGAAATTCGGCGACCCAGGCATCCATCTCCTCCGGACGGAACAGCGCCGGATCGGCGATCATCGACGCCAGGATCCGCCCTTCGTGCACCGGCCTGCGGTAGAGTTCCAGCGCCAGCGCATGATCCCGGCCGATCTCCCGCGCCAGACGCCGCAGATCGACCACCCGCACCCCGACCGCCAGCCGGGCGTCGATTCCGAACCGCACCATTCCCTCCCGGAACTCCGGATTGGCATGGGCCGCAAGCCACTCCAAGACCTCTTCGCAGGTCATATCCTTTCCTTTTTTCGTCTTCATCTCTATCTCACTTATCCGCACGAATGAAATTCTAAAAATAGTCATTTATTTTATTTCTGCAAACCGATCCGAAAAGAAGGACGGTTTTCATACCCCGCAATGCGTAAATTTCATCCGACCGTTTTTCAACATCGAAAAGGGGAGAACGCTGCGAGCGTTCTCCCCTTTTCGATTCGCGGACATGCGCCTGCAAAGCAAACGCACATTCGCCGTATTTCCAGTTACTTACGCTTCTTGTCCGCTTTCTTGGCGTTTTTCTTCGAAGCCTTCGTCTCCTTTTTCTTCACATCCTTCTGATCGCATGCCTTGGTGCAGTCGCTCTTCACGAGGGTCATCTCGTCGAGCAGCCAGTCCGCACCCGCGAACTTGTCGATCACGAAGAGCACATAGCGAACGTCCACGCCGATAGTACGCTGTACATCCGGCTCGAAGGCGATATCGCCCGACATAGCCTCCCAGTTACCGTCGAAAGCCAGACCGATCAGCTCGCCGCGGCTGTTCATCATCGGCGAACCCGAGTTACCGCCCGTGATGTCGCAGTTGGCCAGGAACGCTACGGGAAGTTCGCCCTTGCAGTTGGCATAGGGACCGAAATCCTTCGCCTCGTAAAGCTCCTTGAGCTTGGCGGGAACGACGAATTCGGGATTCGAAGAATCCTCCTTCTCCATCACGCCCTTGAGCGTCGTGTAGTAATCATATACCACGCCGTCGGCAGGTTCATAAGGCAACACCTGACCGTAAGTCAGACGAATGGTGAAGTTCGCATCCGAATACCAGGCCTTGTCGGGCTGCATGCGCATCAGACCGGCTACGTAAAGACGATGTCCGTCCGCATATTTCTGCAGGTTGGGTACGGCCTTCTCGCGCAGCTCCTTCATCTTGTTCAGAACCGACGTAGCCAACACTACCGCCGGATCGTTCTTGATCTGCTCGGACGTAGCGGCCGATGCCTTGGCCTCGTCCGTGAAGACCGAATTGTCGTACAGGTAATCCACATAAGCGTCGATGTCGCCGCCGAACTGCGCGTCGATCACCTCCGCGAAAACGGTCGGCAGATCCTTCACGTTCTCCTTGACCATCGAAAGCATCTTCCGGGCTACCTTGCGGTCCGTCGGCAGGTTGTAATCCTTGTAGAAGTTGGCGTAATACTCCTTCGCCTGCGCTTTCGCTTCGTCGCTTACCTCCTCGGCCGTCAGCATCCGGTTAGCCACCAGAGCCGGGGTCATGATTTCGACCGAACGGACCATCGCCTCGCTCAAATACTGGAGCGGACCGGTGTAGGCCATGTTGTCGTTCACCGCCTCGCGGATCATGCCGAGCGCATCGACGAATCCCTCTTCAGGCAGCGTATTCTGCTCGGCCCAAGCCTGGAATTCGGCTTCCTGCGCCTCCTTCAAGGCTTTCACGTCCAGTTTTTTCAGACCGCGCAGCATGCCGATCGTATTCTTCCAATAGTTCGACGAATTGGCATATTTCGAAGCGTACTGGATACGCACCTTGTCGCTGGCGGCCATGTCCTCCTTCAGGATGTCCTGACGGGCGCCGCGAATGTCGATGCGCTGCGGACCCGAAACCTGGAACATCTCGTCGATCTCGTACGAAGTCATGTAACGCTCGGTCGAACCGGGGAAGCCCATGATCATCGTGAAATCGTCGGCCTTGTAACCGTCGAGCGACACCTTGAGGAACTCTTCGGCCTTGTAGGGTACGTTCTCTTCCGAATATTCCGCCGGACGGTTGTCCTTGCCGGCATAGATGCGGAAGATCGAGAAGTCGCCCGTATGACGCGGCCACATCCAGTTGTCGGTTTCGCCGCCGAACTTGCCGATCGACGTCGGGGGAGTACCGACCAGACGGATGTCCCGATAAACCTCCATCACGAACGCGAAGTACTGGTTGCCACCGAAGAACGGCTGGATGTTGATCGTCATGCCGGGATTCTCGGCCCGCAATTTCTCGTACAGCGCCTCGATGTTCTTATCCTCCATTTCCGAACGCTCCTCGCCCTTGGCGATCGAGGGGATGTTGCCCAGCACCTCGGGCGTTACGTCGATGATTCGACGGATGAAAGTGACCGTCAGCCCCGGAGCCGGCAGCTCCTCCTCGTTGGACATGGCCCAGAAACCGTCCTTCAGGTAGTCGTGCTCCACCGAAGAGAGGGCCTGAATCGAACCGTAACCGCAATGGTGGTTGGTGAAAACGAGTCCTTCGGGCGATACGACCTCGCCCGTACAACCGTTACCGAAAATGACGATCGCATCCTTGAGCGATCCGTGATTCACCGAATAGATATCTTCGGCCGTGAGCTGGCAGCCCTTGGCTTTCATATCCCCGATGTTCATCTTCTGAAGATAGGGCAGAAGCCACATACCCTCGTCTGCAGCGGCAGTCAGCGATACGACTGCCGCAGCCAGGCATAAAATCAGTTTTTTCATCTCTCCTTAAAATGTTTGTTTACTTGGTTTATAAAAAATATATAGTTGAATTTCTCTGTTCGCACTTCATACGACCGGCTCCGCATCCGCCCAACCGGATCGGAATGCCGCACTCTCTCCGTTCCTTCCCCTGTTCTCTTTTTTCGTCCTTCGCCGCAACCGGCCGGGCAGGTTCTCCCTCGTTTCTCCTCTTTGGCCGCCGACCGGAAATCCGCCGTTCCGCCTCCGTAACCGCACAGGCCGTGCGACCGGAGGATCGCCCTCCGGCGAGCGAAAAACCTACTTGATGGCGATCATGTTGAGGATCGAACGCTCGGCACGGCGGCGTACCTCCTCGTCGAGCGATATTTCGGGCCGCTCGTCGCGCAGCGTGGTGAAGATATTCTCCAGCGTAATCATCTTCATATACCTACAATTGTTGCATCCGCACGCCTCGTCGTCGGGAGGGGCCGGGATAAACGTCTTCTCCGGATAGCGGCGCTTCATCTCGGTCAGAATCCCCGCTTCGGTCACCACGATGAACTCCCTGGCGGAACTTTTGCCGCAATAGTCCAGAATAGCCGCCGTCGAACCGACGAAATCGGCCACCTGCACGATATAGGCCCTGCATTCGGGATGCACCACCACCTGCGCTGCGGGATGCTGCCGCTTCAGTTCCAGGATTTTTTCCAACGAAAACTCCTCGTGCACATGGCAGGCGCCGTCCCAGATCACCATATTCTCGCGTCCAGTCAGCTTTTGGATATAGGAACCCAGGTTCCGGTCGGGAGCGAAGATGATCGGCTGGTCGGCCGGAATCGACTCTACGACCTTCAGGGCATTGGACGAGGTGCAGCACACATCCGTCAAGGCTTTCACCCCGACCGAAGTATTGACGTACGAAACCACCTTGTAGCCGGGATATTTCGCCTTGAAAGCCGCGAAAGCGGCCGCATCGCACGATTCTGCCAGCGAACATCCCGCTTCGAGATTCGGAAGCAGCACCTTCTTTTCAGGCGAGAGCACCTTGGCCGTCTCTGCCATGAAATGCACGCCGGCGAAGAGGATGATCCGGGCGTCGGTCTTCTGCGCCTCGATGGAGAGCGCCAGCGAATCGCCCAGGAAATCGGCTACTTCCTGCACTTCGGGCAGCGTATAGTAGTGCGCCAGGATAACGGCGTTCTTCTCGCGTTTGAGCCGCTCGATTTCCGTTTTGAGTTTCGATGAGTTATCGACCATCGTTTTTTATTTTTTATACTTTTATTTTATTAAAAAAATAATTAAAAGTAAATATAATGCCTGTTGATAGTGTTGATAATTATACCGTATTTCGGGTTATCCACAGCATAGCTTTTCGAAGTTCCGTATTCTGTTCTGCCGATAAGGTCCGGGAGGTTGTCGAAACCCGTTTTTTGGAAAGTTACCGACAAATGTTCAAAACAGGTTTCGACATTTCGACATGTTCGGATTATCAACATTCGCTTCTCTTTTTCCGTGCATATCCCGAATCATACTTTGCGAAAACTTTTTTTTGCCGTTTTCTTGTTTTGTCTATACCGGGCGAAAGATGGATTTTGCAAACGGTTCCGGGTTTTTCTTTTCAAAAGTTATTGCGGGTTTATCAACATCGTTCGTGGGGTTATTTGACCACCTTATCAACAATCCGGTCGGCTATCTCCCGGTAGTAGGGTTCGACGCGGGCGTCGATCGACACCGACGGCGTTCCCGTATCGGCGCCTTCCATAATGGACTGTATGATAGGTATTTCTCCCAACAGGTCTATGCCGTTTTCCTCGGCGAAGCGGCGGGCGCCTCCCTTTCCGAAGAGGTAGTAACGGTTTTCGGGCAGCTCTTCCGGCGTGAACCAGGCCATGTTTTCGACGATGCCGGCCAGGGGGATGTTCACCTGCGGATTGCGGAACATCTCCACGCCGCGCCGTACATCGGCCACGGCGATCTGCTGGGGGGTGGAAACGATCACGGCCGTGTCGATTTTCAACTCCGAAATGATCGAGAGGTGAATATCTCCCGTGCCGGGAGGAAGATCCACGAGCAGGAAATCGAGCGCTCCCCAGCGTGTCTGGTGGATCATCTGCCGCAAGGCGTTCACCGCCATTGCACCGCGCCACAGCAGGGCGTCCGAAGGTTTCACGAAGAAGCCGATCGACATGATTTTCATATCCATCGTTTCGGCCGGCAGGATGATATCCTGCCCGTCCACCTGTTCGGCTTCGGGCAGGTAACCTTCCAGACCGAACATCTTGGGCTGCGAAGGGCCGTAGATGTCGGCGTCGAGGATGCCGACCCGGAAACCCCGGTTGCGCAGGGCGACGGCAAGGTTGGCCGTGACGGTCGATTTTCCGACACCGCCCTTGCCCGAAGCGATCGCTACGATGTGGGCTATGTCGCCCGTCATGGTCGGTTTGTCCGCAGCTTGCGGTTTCTTGGGAGCGGCCTCCTTAATAATAACGGTGATGGATCCTTTCAGGGCGGGAAAATTCTCTTCCAGCAGTGCTTGAACCTGCCGTTTGATCTTCAGGGCGAAGGGATCGCGCACTTTGGCGAAATTCAGGGTGACGGTTATCTTGTCGCCGGGAGTCGAAACCTGTTCGACGAATCCGCTCTCGACAAGACCGTGCTGGGTCTCCGGATGGAGGATACGGTTGAGTAATTCCTTGACTCTCTCTTCCATATTTTCAGTTAAGTTGGTAGCAACGATCGTGCAAACCGGGCGGCAAAGAGCCTGCTCCTGCTCGTCCGGATGCGGCTTATCTGGACAAAGATAACTATTATTTCCGATATAATAAGTCTTTATGGAAAATTATGTTATCGATAAACGATAAATATTATTTGTTTTTCATAAAATTAACGGTTATATTTGCCGCATATTAACTCCGATTCGGAGGGGGGCCGGGATTCGGCGATGCGGAAAAGTTTCGCCCCGTTCGCGCCTCATGCGCCGTTTCGCAGCGAATGAATATTAAATAAATCGGTATGAAATTTTTGAAAATGTTTTTCGCCGGTCTGCTCGCTTTTGTCGTGGGCAGTGCGGTGATGCTCTTTCTTTCCGTGGTGATTTTGTTCGGAATCGTAGGTTCCATGACCTCTTCGGAACCGGTGACGGTCGGAGAGCACGCGATTTTGAAACTGGATTTTTCGGAAGACCTGATCGAGTCGCCGAGCAGCGATCCTTTCGCCGGCATCGATTTCGCCACGATGACGGCCAGACACCAGGTTACTCTTTACAATGCGTTGCGGGCCATCGAAACGGCCAAGAACGATCCCCGCATCCAGGGTATTTATCTGCGTCCGAACGGAGGCGGAGTCGCCACTTACGCCATTCTGGAGGAGCTGCGCGAGGCGCTTCAGGATTTCCGGCAGGGCGGCAAGTTCATCATCGCCTATAACGAAACCTACGGCCAGGGGGGATACTATCTGGCATCGGTCGCCGACAAGATCTACCTGGAGCCTCACGGAGGGATGCAGTGGACAGGTGTTTCTTCGACGCTGATGTTTTACAAGGGTCTTTTCGACAAGCTCGATATTCAGGCCGAAATTTTCCGTCCGACGGCCTGCAGGTACAAGAGTGCCGTGGAGCCTTATTTCCTTTCGAAGATGTCGAATGCCAACCGCGAGCAGATGCAGTTGTTGGTGGATTCCTATTGGAATGTGATGGCGGAGGCCGTCGCCGAGTCGCGCGGTATCGAGCTTTCGACCTTGAACCGACTGGCCGACGGGCTCGAAGTGTCGCTGGCACAGGAGGCGCTCGATCATGGGATGGTGGACGGATTGCTGTTCGAGGATCAGATGGACGATGTGTTCCGGGAGTACGGCGCCGTCGCCAAGAACGACGGACAGTTCGAGTTCGTGACGTTGGGACAGTACGTGTCGCAACTGAATGCGGACCTTAAGAATATCTCTTCGTCGCAGATAGCGATCGTCTATGCCGACGGTGCGATCGTCGATGGCGAAGGCTACGGTGCCGATATTTACGGCAATACGCTGGCTGCGAAGTTGGCGAAGGTACGTCGCAACGACGATGTCAAGGCCGTGGTGCTGCGTGTCAATTCGCCGGGCGGCAGCGCGCTGGCTTCGGATGTGATCTGGCGCGAGGTGGAGCTGCTTCGGGAGAAGAAGCCGGTGATCGTATCGATGGGCAGCTATGCGGCCAGCGGCGGTTACTATATTTCGTGCGGTGCCGATGCCATCGTGGCGGACAAGACGACCCTTACGGGGTCGATCGGGGTGTTCGGAATGTTCCTGCGCCTGGAGGATGCCCTGAAGAATAAGCTGGGCATTACGTTCGATGCCGTGAGAACCAATACGTCGGCCGATATGGGCGTGATGCGTCCCCTGACGGGAACCGAACGGGCGGCGATCATGCGCTCGGTGGACGAGGTGTACGAAACTTTCACCTCCTACGTGGCCGAAGGCCGTAATCTGCCGCTGGAAAAGGTGCTCGACATTGCCGGCGGACGGGTTTGGAGCGGCACGGATGCCCTCGCTCTCGGGTTGGTGGATACCAACGGCGGTCTGAAGACGGCCATCGCTATTGCGGCTGACAAGGCCGAATTGGGCGATAAGTTCCGCATCGTCGAGATGACCGAGGCTCCGACCGGCTTCGGGGCGTTCTTCTCCGGATTCATGGCCAAAGTCAAGGCCGACATCGTGGCCGGAGAACTGGGACCCTGGGCCGGCGAGTGGCGCAAGATCCGTGAGGCGGTGGGACAGCAGGGCGTAGTGATGTATTGTCCTTATGCGGTACAGCCGGAGATGTAGGAAATCGCGGACGGAATGCCCGGACTCACTTTAAGTTTTCGATCGATTATGGAGATATTGAAAGTAGAACACGTTACCAAGCGCTTCGCCAGACATACGGCTCTGGACGATGTGTCGCTCACGATTCCCAAGGGGTCGGTTTACGGCCTGCTCGGACCCAACGGTGCGGGCAAGACCACGCTGATCCGCATCATCAACCGCATTACGGCGCCCGACGAGGGGAAAGTCATCTTCGACGGCTGCGAAATCCAGCCGCAGGATGTCTATCGCATCGGCTATCTGCCCGAGGAGCGCGGTCTGTATAAAAAGATGAAAGTGGGCGAACAGGCCGTCTTCTTCGCCCGCCTGAAGGGGCTTTCGCGCCACGAAGCGGTGGTGCGGCTCAAGAAGTGGTTCGTCAAATTCGGCATCGAATCGTGGTGGGACCGCAAGGTGGACGAACTTTCGAAGGGTATGGCCCAGAAAGTCCAGTTCATCGTCACGGTGCTGCACGAACCTGAGCTGCTGATCTTCGACGAGCCTTTTTCGGGTTTCGATCCGATCAACGCCAACCTTTTGAAGGAGGAGATTCTCGGCTTGCGCGACAAGGGTTCGACGGTCATCTTTTCGACCCACAACATGTCGTCCGTCGAGGAGATCTGCGACCATATCACGCTTATCAACAAGTCGCGCAACATTCTTACGGGCCGTGTGGACGAGATCCGGCGCAGGCACGGCAACAACATTTTTCAGGTAGCCTACCGGGGCGACGCGGAGGCGCTGCGCGGTGTGCTCGAAGGTCGCTGCGAGGTGCTCGAACAGCCCGAGCCGGAGTTCGGGGCGGCCTATTCGTCGCTCAAGCTGCATGTGGAGCGGGATGCCGACGTGCGGGAGGTGATCGCCCGGATCAACGATGCGGTGGAGCTGCGCTCCTTCACGGAGATCATCCCGTCGATGAACGACATCTTCATACGGGCCGTCGGGGGAACCCTCAACGCGGAGTAATCGGAAGAAAACGAACAAGCAAAAGTAGAAAGCCATGGCAAATTCGAAGATAGGAATTATCATTACCCGGGAATTCAACGAACGGGTGCGCAAGAAGTCGTTCATCGTGACCACGATTCTTATGCCGGTGCTGATGATCGGCCTGATGGTGGCCCCGGCGCTCATCATGCGCTATTCCCAGGGGGAAACCCGGCATATTTCCGTGATCGACGAGAGCGGTGTGATCGCTCCCCGGCTCGAGAGCAGCGAGGAGGTGGTCTATGAGCCGACCGACCTGACGCTCGACGAGGCTCGCAGAGAGCATACCGACCGTTTCGGCATACTCTGGATCGGCGGGGACATAATGACCAATCCCGGCAACGTGAAACTCTATACCAACGGCTCCTCGGCGATGTTGGTCGAGGAGAGCGTGTCGGGGCAGATCGCCGACATCATCGAGAAGGAGAAACTCAAGGACTATAACATCGAAAATCTGTCGCAGATTCTCTACGAGGTGAAGACTACGGTCTATATGCAGGTCTTCCGCAACGACCAGATGCAGGACGACGGCAGCGACAAGCAGGCCAATTCGTCGGCCGTATCGACCGTCGTGGGGCTGGTGCTCGGTATGATCCTCTACATGTTCCTGATGATTTACGGTGCGATGGTCATGCAGTCGGTCATCGAGGAGAAGAACAACCGGGTGCTCGAAGTGGTCGTCTCTTCGATCAGCCCCTTCCGGCTGATGCTGGGCAAGATCCTGGGTATCGCTTCCGTCGCGGTGGTGCAGGTGCTCATCTGGGGCGTGCTGGTGTGCGGCGTGGGTGCGCTCGTCATGCCGCACCTGATCTCTGCCGAGATGATGGGAAGTGTCGAGGCGATGCGTGCCGGGACGCTCGATCCGACGGCGGCGGGCGTCGATATGGAGATGGTGCAGACGCTCGCCACGGCGACCGATTTCGGATATGTCTTCCAGATTTTCGCTTACCTGCTGCTCTACGTGATCGGTGGTTACCTGCTCTATTCGGCGATGTTCGCTGCCGTCGGTTCGGCTGTCGATAATGTGCAGGACGCACAGCAGTTGCAGACCCCGATCATGCTGCCGATCATCCTGAGTATCTTCGTGATGATGGTGGTGATGAAGGACCCCAATTCGCCGCTGGTCTTCTGGTGTTCGATGATTCCTTTTACCTCGCCCGTGGTGATGATGGCCCGCATCCCGTGCGGTATTCCGACCTGGGAGATCGTCGTGTCGCTCGCGGTGCTCTACGCTACGTTTATGGCTATGGTATGGCTCGCGGCGAAGATTTACCGCGTGGGTATCTTCATGTACGGCAAGAAACCTACCTTCAAGGAGCTTTACAAGTGGATCCGCTACAAATATTAGCGGGCACGCTGCGGGGCCGGCCGGGTTTTACTTTTCCGGGCACCCTTTTTGCAGGCGGTGAATACATAAAAGTTTTTCATAAATAGATTTTTTGATCGCGGGTCCCGGTTGTCGTAAGACGTCCGGGACCTTTTCGTGATCTCTGTCCGGAAATATCGTCGGATCGCGGGTATGTTTCCGATGGTACGAGTAATCCGGCATTACTCCGGTTGGACACGAATGAGAGGTTTTGCGTCCTGATACGTCGTTTCGGCAGAAGAGAGGATGTGTCCCGACTTTTGTTCGGAAAGGGCTTCGATGGCGCGAAAATGCTCGTTATTCGCTTTCCTGCGTTTTTGCGACGAAGGTCCGGTGTTTGGATGAACCGGCGTTGCAGCCGAAAAAATCGTGATTTCGGCTGTGCGATCTTATCGCGTTGTTTCTCCGATAAGAAGGCGGTGTGTCATAATTGCCCATTGCTGCGTTATCTTCGGGATTCGGACTCGATCGTTTACACCGAGTAAACTCCTGTCTTCCTCACCTTCGAAGCTTTGCATAGGGCTAATTCTTATGCATATAAAAAGGAGTGTGCCGAAATTCCTATTTCGGCACACTCCTTTATGGAAACGATGCGGAATTACCAGATAATCACGCGCTCCTCGACCGGCATATACATCTTGCCGTCGGTGATGTTGAAGGCGTCGAAGAAATCCTGGAGGTTGCGCAGCGTAGCGTCCACGCGCCATTGACCGAGCGAGTGTACGTCGAGTTTGGTCAGACGGGCGATCTCCTCGTCGCGGATGTTCTGTGCCCAGACGGTCGCGTAGCTCAAGTAGAAACGCTGGGCCGGCGTAAGTCCGTCGATCGGCTCGGGTTCGGTGCCGTTCAGTGTGTTCATGAGTGCCGTGTAAGCCACGCGCAGACCGCCCTGATCGGCGATATTCTCGCCCAGGCAGAGCGAACCGTTGGCGAAGACGGCCGGCTGGTCGCCGCGTGCGGGCAGCACCTCGATCGCGTCGAACTGCTTGACCAGAATGTCGGTCTTCTGTTTGAAGGCTTCGGCATCGGCATCGGTCCACCAGTTGTTCATGTTGCCGTCTTTGTCGAACTGACGGCCTTGATCGTCGAATCCGTGCGTCATTTCGTGGCCGATCACTACGCCGATAGCGCCGTAGTTCACCGCGTCGTCGGCTGCCGGGTTGAAGAACGGCGGCTGGAGGATTGCTGCCGGGAAGCAAATTTCATTGGTGGTCGGGTTGTAATAGGCATTGACCGTCTGGGGAGTCATGAGCCACTCCTCGGGATCTACCGCCTTGCCGACTTTGGCGAGTTGATCGCGGGTCGCCCACTCGCTGGCACGCTGGATATTCTCCCAGTAGGAGAGGGTCGGGTCGATTTCGAGCGTGGAGTAGTCCTTCCATTTATCGGGGTAGCCGATCTTCACGTGGAAAGCGGCGAGTTTCTCGCGGGCACGCATCTTGGTCGAGTCGCTCATCCAGTCGAGCTGATCGATGTGCTGGCCGAGGGCCGTGCGGAGGTTCTCCACCAGGGTCATCATGCGGGCCTTGTCTTCGGCGGGGAAGAACTTCTCGACGTACATTTCGCCTACGGCCTCGCCCAGGGCGCTGTTGGGAATGGCCATGGCACGCTTCCAGCGGGGGCGGGGCTCCTGTTTGCCTGACATCGTGCGGCCGTAGAAGTCGAACGATGCGGCGTAGAAGTTATCGTCCAGGTAGGGCGCTGCGGCGTTGAGGTATTGCGATGCCAGGTAGTAGCGCAGGTCCTCGATCGGAGTAGTTTCGATTAGCTTGTCCAACGCCTCCATGTATTCGGGCTGGCAGACGATCACACGCTCCGGATTGATCTTGGCAAAGTCGAAGAGATACTTCCAGTCGATAGCGTCGTAGTTCTTTTTCAGATCGGCGGTCGCCATCGGGTTGTACATGCGCTGCAAGTCGCGCAGTTCGACGTTCGAACGCATGTTCTTGGCCAGTTCGGTTTCGATGCGCATCACGGCGTCGGTCGCTTTGCTTACCTGGGACTCTTCGAGTCCGGCCAGCGTGAAGAGCCGGTTCAGATAAGTTTTGTAGGCTTCGCGGATCGACTCGTTCTCGGCGTCGAGGTAGTAGTCGCGGTCGCCCATGCCGATGCCCGACTGTCCGATGTAGAGGGCATTGACTTTGCTGTCCTTCAGATCGGCCTCGGGACCGAAGCTGAACAGGGGCGAGCTCGAAGTCATCTGCATCACGGACAGGATCGGAGTGAGTTGTTTCTTGTCGTCCAGAGACAGGATCGTTTCCAATTCGGCCCGGATGGGAGCGGCGCCCTCCTGGTTCAGGCGTACCGAGTCGAGGCCCAGCTTGTAGAGGTCGGCGATCTTCTGATTGACCGTGCCCTTCGCAGGGTTCTCCTTGGTCATCTGGGTGAAGAGCTCGTTGATGCGGATTTCGTTGTTGTCGTTCAACACGTTGAACATGTTGTAGCTCGAATGTTCGGGCTTGAGCGGATTTTTAGCCTGCCAGCCGCCCGTAGCGTACTGGTAGAAACTCTCGTTGGGGGCGACCGAAGTGTCCATGTTGGACGGATCGAGCGCCGGCGTCGAGTTGGTCGGTTTGTTTTGGCAGCCCATCATACAAAGAACGGTTGCAGCGAAAAGAATTTTTTTCATTGGTTGTTTACTCTAAAATATTTTAAGGTTTCTGTCTGTTTTCGATTCAGTACGAAGAACGGTTCGACGGGACCGCGCTCCGTTCGTGCCCGGCTTATTTGCGGATGGCCGCCACTCCCGGCAGCTCCTTGCCTTCGATGTATTCGAGCAGTGCACCGCCGCCCGTCGAAACGTAGCTCACCTTGTCGGCCAGGCTGAACTTGTTGATGCAGGCCACCGAATCGCCGCCGCCGATGAGCGAGAAGGCTCCTTTCGAAGTGGCTTCGGCGATCGCTTCGGCCACGGCTTTCGAGCCGGTAGCGAACTTGTCCATCTCGAAAACACCTACGGGGCCGTTCCACAGGATCGTTTTGCAGCCCAGGATGTGTTCGCGGAAAGTCTTTTTGCCCTCCTCGCCGATGTCGAGACCCATCCAGCCGTCGGGGATGTCGTTCACCGGAGCCTGGCGCGTATCGGCGTCCTCGGCGAATTTGTCGGCGATCAGCGCATCGGGCGAGAATACCAGCTTCACGCCGCGCTCCTCGGCTTTCTTCACGATTTCGAGTGCCGTGGGGAACATCTCCGGCTCGCAGAGCGAGTTACCGACTTTGCCGCCCTGCGCCGCTGCGAAGGTGTAGGACATACCGCCGCCGATGACGATCGAATCGACCTTTTCCATCAGGTTTTCGAGGATCGAGATCTTGGTCGAAACTTTCGACCCGCCGATGATCGCCGCGAACGGGCGCCGGGGATTCAGCATCAGACGATCGACCGCCTGCAATTCGTTCTCCATCACGTAGCCGAACATCTTGTCGTGGGGGAATTTATCGGCGATCAGGGCTGTCGAGGCGTGTGCGCGGTGCGCGGTGCCGAAAGCGTCGTTGATGTAGCAGTCGGCATACGAAGCCAGCCGCTCGACGAACTCTTTCTGCGAGGCTTTGACCGCTTTTTTTGCAGCGGCTTTCTCCTCTTCCGAAGCATCTTCGGCAAGTCCGCGGGGCTTGCCCTCCTCCTCGGCGTAGAAACGCAGGTTTTCGAGCAGCATCACCTCGCCGGGTTTGAGGTTCCGGGCTGTTTCGGCCGCTTTTTCTCCCATGCAGTCGCCGGCGAAAATCACGGGTTTGCCCAGCAGCTTTTCGATCGCGGGGACGATCTGTCCGAGCGAATATTTCATATCGTTGTTCTTCTTGGGCCGTCCCAGATGCGACATCAGGATTACCGAGCCGCCCGCGTCGAGTACCTTGCGGATCGTGGGGATCGCCGCCCGGATGCGGGTGTCGTCCGTTACCTGGCCCTTGTCGTCGAGGGGGACGTTGAAGTCCACGCGGATAATCGCCCGCTTGCCTTTGAAATCGTAAGAATCGATTTTGAACATAATTCGAAATATTTAATGGTTGAACGTGCTGGTTCCACAACCGGCTATAACGTGACAAATTTAGCAAAATAGTTTGTAAATGCGTCGTGTCCGCCGGGGAATTTGAGATTGTGGGGGCGGGAAACGATCCTGTGGATCGCTTTCCGATGCCGGAATTTGTCCTTTTGCTTCGTGCCGGCGCTATGTTTTCGGTGGAACATAGCGGGTTGTCCGTTTATTCCGTTTTCGTTCGCGGACGACTTCGGCGACCGGTCGTAAGCTTGCGGAATCCGGGCCGGATTTTGTCGGATACCGCCTTGCGGGGCCCGGGATTTGCAGGGGTTGCCGTCGGGGAGGGTCCGGGGTCCGGCGGCGATCGGATAAAAAATTCGACGACAGGTATCATTTTTATAAAAAACAACTATCTTTGCTGATAGTTTGATAGTAAAACACCCCTCGAACGTCACAAAATCTAACAATATGTACGGTAAAATTAAAGAACATTTGGAGCATGAGCTGGCCGAAATCAAAGCGGCAGGGCTCTACAAGAACGAACGCATCATCGAATCCCCGCAGCGTGCCGAGATCACGGTCGGCGGACGTCAGGTGCTGAATTTCTGTGCGAACAACTACCTCGGCCTTTCGGACAATCCGCGTCTGATCGAAGCGGCGAAGAAGGCGATGGATGCACGCGGCTACGGCATGTCGTCCGTGCGTTTCATCTGCGGTTGCCAGGATATGCACAAGCAGCTCGAGAAGGCGATCGCCGACTATTTCGGTACCGAAGACACGATTCTCTATGCCGCTTGCTTCGACGCCAACGGCGGCGTGTTCGAACCTCTGTTTACCGAGCAGGATGCGATCATCTCCGATTCGCTCAACCATGCGTCGATCATCGACGGCGTGCGTCTGTGCAAGGCCGTTCGCTACCGTTACGCCAACGCTGACATGGCCGAGCTGGAGGATTGCCTCAAGAAAGCCCAGGCACAGCGTTTCCGCATCATCGTAACCGACGGCGTCTTCTCGATGGACGGCAACGCCGCTCCGCTGGACGAGATCTGCAAGCTGGCCGAGAAATACGATGCGCTGGTGATGGTCGATGAGTGCCACTCGGCAGGCGTGCTGGGCAAGACCGGTCGCGGTATCACCGAACTCTACAACCTGCGCGGACAGGTCGATATCCTGACCGGTACGCTGGGCAAAGCCTTCGGCGGCGCGGTAGGCGGTTTCACCACCGGCCGCAAGGAGATTATCGACATGCTGCGCCAGCGTTCGCGCCCGTACCTCTTCTCGAACTCGCTGCCCCCTGCCGTAGTGGGTGCTTCGATCGAGATGTTCAAGATGCTCGGCGAGAGCGATGCGCTGCACGACAAGCTCGTGAAGAACGTCGAGCATTTCCGCAAGGGTATGATGGCCGCCGGCTTCGACATCAAGCCTACGCAGTCGGCTATCTGCGCCGTGATGCTCTACGATGCCAAACTGTCGCAGGATTTCGCCGCCCGTCTGCAGGACGAGGGTATCTTCGTGACCGGCTTCTACTATCCCGTGGTGCCGAAGGGACAGGCCCGTATCCGCGTGCAGGTTTCGGCCGGCCACACCACCGAGCAGCTCGACCGTTGCATCGCAGCGTTCGTGAAGATCGGTAAGGAGATGAACGTAATCAAATAAGTTTACAACCGACTAAAACGAGTTTTTCCATGCCTAAAGCAACTTTGGACGCTATCGACGGGAAGATTCTCCAGTACCTCGTCCGGAATGCACGCATGCCGTTCCTCGAGATCGCACGCGAGTGCGGGATTTCGGGTGCGGCCATTCACCAGCGTATCCGCAAGTTGCACGATTCGGGTGATCCTGGGAAGCCGCCTGATCGTGGACCCCAAGATGCTGGGTTTCGACGTATGCGCTCTGATCGGTATTTGCGTGCAGGATCCGATGTATATGATGCAGACGATGGAGAAACTCAAGGAGATTCCCGAAATCGTGGAGTGCCACTTCATCACCGGAAATTTCAACATTCTGGTAAAACTCTACTGCCTGGACAACGAACACCTGATGAAAACCATTTTCGACGGAATTCTGCGTATCCAGGGCATTTCGACCACCCAGACCTTCATTTCGCTCAACGAGGCTTTCCAACGCCAGGTGAGCATCGATTTCATCCGGGCTGCGGAGCGTTGAAAAGAGGACGGGAATAGGAAACGACGGGACGTGCCTGCGGGTGCGTCCCGTTTTTTATGGCTCCCGGGTCCTGCATCCTTGCGAATCCCGAAAATTGTGACTACCTTGCAGAGGCTATGGAAAATGAGAAAAAACCGACGATCATTCGTCTTACCAAGGAGTTTACATTCGAGGCGGCTCATGCGCTGGAGGGTTACGACGGCCTTTGCCGCGAGATTCACGGCCACTCCTATCGCCTGTTCGTGACGGTCAAGGGGACGCCTTGCGCCGACGAGTCGAATCCCAAGTTCGGCATGGTGATGGATTTCGGAGAGCTGAAACGGATTGTGAACGAACAGATCCTCTCCCGCCTCGACCATGCTTTCGTCATGCGCCGCACGGCCGAAAGCACCCGTGTAGCGGAACAGATCGGCTGTCGCTTCGGCCGCATCGTGCTGGTCGATTATCAGCCTACGTGCGAGAATATGCTCGCGGATTTCGCCGCCCGCATCGAAGCCAACCTGCCGTCCCATGTCAAGCTCCACGCCCTGCGTCTGCACGAAACGGCGACTTCGTTCGCCGAGTGGATGGCCGAGGATAACCGATAGAATCCGATGAAAAAACTCTTTCTTGTCGATGCCTATGCATTGATTTTCAAGTATTATTATGCGTTCATGGGGCGTCCCATGCGCAATCGTGCGGGGATGAATACCTCGGTGGTGTTCGGTTTCACGAAATTTCTGCGCGACATCCAGAAACGGGAACATCCCGACCTGCTGGGCGTGGCGTTCGACCCGAAAGGCGGCAGTTTCCGCCGCGAAATTTTCCCCGAATACAAGGCCAACCGTGCCGAAACGCCGGAGGATATCCTGCTGTCGGTGCCTTATGTCAAGCGGATCGTCGAGGCGATGTGTATTCCGGTGCTGGAGGTGCCCGGTTACGAGGCCGACGATGTGATCGGCACGCTCGCGCACAAGGGTGTCGAGGCGGGTTACGACGTTTTCATGGTTACGCCCGACAAGGACTACGGACAGTTGGTGTGCGACAACTGTAAGATCTACAAACAGAAAGGCAACGACGGCATCGAAATCGTCGGCCGGGAGGCGATCCGCGAGAAATACGGCATCGAGAATCCGCAGTTGGTCCGTGACATCCTGGCGTTGTGGGGCGATGCTTCGGACAACATTCCCGGCGTGCCGGGCATCGGGGAAAAAACCGCCTGCAAGCTGGTGCAGGAGTGGGGGACGGTGGAAAATATCCTGCAAAACGCCGATCGGATCAAGAGCCGGCAGGGTGAGAAGATCGCCGAGTGGGGCGACAAACTCCTGTTGGCCAAGCGGCTGACGACCATCTGCCTGGACGTGCCGATCGACTTTCGGGAGGAAGATTTGACGGTGTGCGCCCCCAGGATCGACGAGCTGAAGGCCCTTTTCGCCGAACTGGATTTCCGGATGTTCCTGAACGATCTGACGAACCTGGCTCCTGCCGAACCGCTGCCCGAAGGGCCCCGTCAGGCGGCCCAGACCCAGCTGGCCGAAGTCGCGCGCGCGAAGTCCGCAGCGGCTAAAAGGCGGCGTTGGCGGGGCAGGGAGATCTGTTCGCCCCCGCAGCCGATTCTGGGGAATCCCCGGCATCCGACCGGGAGTCGGCGTCGTCCGATGAACAGACGGCGGAAAGCGAGGAGTTCGCCACGGCGCAAACCACACCCCACGCCTATACGATCGTGCGCAATGCGCAGGAGCTGGAGGCTGTTCTGCGCGAAGTGGCGGCCTGTCCGGAGTTTTGTTTCGATACCGAAACGACGGGATTCGACATTTTCAACGACCGGATCGTGGGGCTTTCGCTTGCGGTACGTCCTTACGAGGCGTGGTATATTCCGTTCAATGAGTCCAATACGGCCGAATATGCGGCCTTGATCCGGCCGCTGTTCGCCGACGGGAAGATCGCCAAGATCGGACAGAATATCAAGTTCGACCTGATGGAGCTCGGTCGCCTGGGGGTCGAGATTCGCGGCCGACTTTACGATACGATGATTCTCCATTACCTGCTCGATCCCGAGTCGCGTCACAACATGGATGCGCTGGCGATGCGCTACCTCAATTACCGGCCGATTTCGATCACTTCGCTCATCGGCAAGGGAGCCCGGCAGCTGACTATGGACATGATTTCGCTGGAGCGGGTGGCCGAATACGCTGCCGAGGATGCCGACGTGACGCTGCGCTTGAAACAGGTGCTGTGGCCGAAGGTCGAGGAGTTGGATCTGGCCGGGCTGTACCTGGAGATCGAGGAGCCGATGATCGCTGTGCTGGCCGAGATCGAGATGGCCGGGGTGCGGATCGATTCGGAGGCATTGGCCGAGTATGCCGTTGAACTCAATAAGACGCTCAACGACCTGGAGGGAGATATCCGCCGTCTGGCGGACGAGCCGTCGCTCAACGTCAATTCGGCGCGGCAGTTGGGCGAGGTGCTCTTCGGGAAGCTCCGCATCGCGGAGAAGCCCAAGATGACCAAAACCAAGCAGTTTTCGACCGAGGAGGAGTACTTGCAGACCTTCGCCCACAAATACGAGATCGTCGATAAGATCCTCGAATACCGGGGCGTGAAGAAGCTGCTTTCGACCTATGTGGAGGCATTGCCTCTGCTGGTCAATCCGGTGACGGGCAAGATCCACACGTCGTTCAACCAGGCCGTGACAGCGACCGGACGGCTCTCCTCGACCAATCCCAACCTGCAAAATATTCCCGTGCGGGACGAGTTGGGACGCCGGATCCGGAAGGCGTTCATCCCTTCGGACGATGAGCACCTGCTGCTTTCGGCCGATTACAGTCAGGTGGAACTGCGCCTGATGGCCCACTTGAGCGGTGACGAGTCGCTGATCGCGGCTTTCGAACACGGCGAGGACGTACATGCGGCCACCGCCGCACGGCTTTTCGGCAAAGAGGTGGCCGAGGTGGACAGCGACGAACGCCGCAAGGCCAAGACCGCCAATTTCGGTATTATTTACGGAATTTCGGCTTTCGGCCTGAGCCAGCGGCTTGACATTCCCCGCAAGGAGGCCAAGGAGATCATCGAAGGTTATTTCGCCTCCTATCCCAAGGTCAAGGAGTACATGGACCGGGTGGTGGAAGAGGCCAAGCGCGACGGCTATGTTTCGACGATCTTCGGCCGCCGCCGCTACCTGAACGACATCGCTTCGCGCAACGCCGTGGCCCGCGGCCTGGCCGAGCGCAACGCCGTGAACGCCCCGATTCAGGGAAGCGCCGCCGACATCATGAAGATCGCCATGATCCGCGTGAGCCGCCGTTTCCGCGAGGAGGGTATCCGCTCGAAGGTGATCCTGCAGGTGCACGACGAGTTGGTGGTCGATATGCTTCGTTCGGAGCAGGAGCGCGTCATCGCCATCGTTACCGAGGCCATGGAGTCCGCCGCTGCGCTGCGCGTGCGGCTGGTGGTGGACTGCGGCGTGGGCGACAATTGGCTCGAAGCGCACTGATGCCCCGTTTCGACAGAATAGAATCCCCTGCCGCCCGATCGGGCGGCAGGGGATTCTATCTGGAAAGTGCATGCGGCAGGGTGCTTCGGACTGTTGTCTTCGGCGATATGTCCTTTGTGTGATTTCGACTTACGCTATGCCGTTTTCTCCGGAGGGGCTTTCGGAAGTTCTGCGCGGCACAGTTTCAGGGCTTGAATCCGTGCGGGAACCGGGCCTTTGTGGGTTGAAACTGCCTGCAAGGGATTTCGAAGGGGAACGGCTATCTCTTCGCCTCCCCCTTCTTGGCGATCGAGAATCGGAACGCGAGTCCCCCTTCCGGGCGGTTCGCCACTTCGATCCGGCCGCCGTGGAAGAGTATGGCGTTGCGTACGATCGCCAGGCCGAGTCCCGTGCCTCCCGCCCGGCGCGAGCGGCCCTTGTCAACCCGGTAGAAGCGTTCGAAGAGGTAGGGCAGGTGTTCGGGACTGACGCCGGTGCCGTTGTCCGAGAATGAAAATTCGTAGCGGTCGTCCGTTTCGCCCGTCAGGACGATGTCGATCCGGTTGCCGCCCGAGTAGTTGAGGGCGTTGTCCGTCAGGTTGCGGAAAACGGAGTAGAGCAATCCTTCGTTGCCTTCGACCGTCAGGGGGCGGTCGCACGTCCAGTGTACCGTAAATCCGCGTCGGGCGCTTTCCGGGGCCGTGTCGGTTATCACTTCGCCGATCAGGGCTCGGAGGTCCACTTCAGTGCGGTCGATCATCTGCCCCCCTTCATCCAGCCGGGTGATCGACGATACGTCCTGCAACAGTTGCCGGAGCCGTTCGGACTGGGTGAAACACTTTTCGAGGAAGGCCCGCTGCGTCGCTGCGTCGATGTGCGGATTGGCGATGAGAGTTTCGAGGTAGCCGTGGATGGAACTTACGGGGGTTTTCAACTCGTGGTTGATGTTGTTGGTCAGTTGCCGCTTGATGCGGATTTTTTCCTGTTCCTCGTGCAGTGCGGCGGCATGTTCGCGGTCGCGTTCTGCGAGGGTCGCCCCCATTTGAACCATGTTTTTCGTGAACTGGCGGACCACATAATAGCCGACCAGACACAGCAGCAGGGTGACCGAACCCATGAACCACAGAAAGTTGCGGTCGGCGTTCAGCACCTGCGACAACGACACGGTGTAGGGCAGCGACGAGCGGACGATCCGATCGCCGATGCGGGTGGCGGAGTAGAAGTAGGTGCGCCCGTTGTTCTCTGACTGGCGGCGGATCGTATAGCCGTGACCGTCGGTGAGGGCGGCCGCCACTTCCGGCCGGTCGAGGTGGTTCGACATCTCGGCCGGGGGTTCTTCGGAGTCATAGACGACCGTACCGTCCAAGTCGATCAGGGTGATGCGCAGCCCTTCGAAGAAGTCGGAGTGCGCATCGAAAAAGTCGTCGGGAGTGCGTGCGTTGCTCAAAGCCTCTTCCAGTTGGGCGTTGATGATCTGCAACTGCGAGTCGAGCAACTCCGTGCGCAGCTCCTTCTCCCGGTGGTATTGGAAGCCGACGAAGCAGACGATGAGCAGCCACGAGAAGCCCAGCAGCCAGAGGAACGATTGCGTCTGGTAGGAGTGTTTACTTTTCAAATCCATAGCCGTAGCCCAGTCGGGTCACCAGGTGCGAGCCGTAGGGCCCGATTTTCTTGCGCAGGCGCGTGATGTTTACGTCGATCGTGCGGTCCAGGACGATCACTTCGTTGTTCCAGACCCGGGCGAGGATCTGTTCGCGCGAGAAGATCACCCCAGGGTGGGAAAGGAGCAGGGTGAGGATTTCGAACTCCTTTTTGGTCAGGGGAACTTCCTGTCCGTTCACCCGGCAGACCTTGCTCTGCAGGTCGAGGCAGAGCCCTTCGAAACAGATGGCTTCCTCCTCCTGCCGGGCTTGCGAGCGGCGCAGCACGCTCCGTACCCGGGCCGTCACTTCGCGCATCGAGAAGGGTTTGGAGATATAGTCGTCGGCACCCAGGTTCAAGCCCGCAACGGTGTCGTCTTCGGTGTCTTTGGCCGTGCAGAAGATGATCGGCACGGCAGCCGTTTCGGGCGAGGACTTGAGCATACGGGCCATTTTGAAGCCGCTGATCTCTCCCATCATTACGTCGAGCAGCAGCAGCGAATAACGTTCGGGATGCATCGCCAGCGCTTGTTCGGCGCTGTAAGCCACATCCACTTCGTATCCTTCGAGTTCGAGGTTGAATTTCAGGATTTCACACAGCGACTCTTCGTCGTCCACCACCAGAATTTTGTATTTCCCCATGACCTTCGTATTGATTCGACGCGTCAAAATTAGGGAATAAAACGGTTTCGCAAATCCGGAAGGATCGAAATTTCACGGAATTGTAACAGACGGTTCATAAAAACGAGGCATTTCCCGGATTTTGTAACGGGTTTGTAACAGGTTTGAAACGTCGTTATCATTTCCGCCCGGTACTTTTGTTCCCGAATGATAACTTTAGGCGTAAAACCAATTAAAAAAGTATGGAATCAATCTATTTAGGCATTGTCCTCTTCCTCTTTCTGCTGGCGATTTTCGATCTGGTGGTGGGTGTCAGCAACGATGCCGTGAATTTCCTGGGGTCGGCCGTCGGCGCCCGGGCCGCTTCGTTCAAGTGGATCATGGGCGTAGCTGCGGTGGGTATCCTGTGCGGCGCCGTCATGAGCAACGGTATGATGGATGTCGCCCGGCACGGGATTTTCAGGCCCGAACAGTTCTATTTCCAGGATATCATGTGTATCTGCCTGGCGGTCATGGCAATCGACGTGATTCTTCTGGACACCTTCAATACCCTGGGGCTGCCGACTTCGACTACCGTGTCGATCGTCTTCGAATTGTTGGGAGGCACTTTCGCTTTGGCGATGATCAAGCTGGCCGCAGACGATACGGGGCTTACCTTTGCCGACATGCTGAATACGGAGAAGGCTTTGTCGGTCATCATGGCCATCTTCCTTTCGGTGGCGATCGCATTCGTATTCGGCGTAGTGGTGCAATATATCGCCCGATTGATCTTTACTTTCAATTATAAGTCGCATATGAAGTGGTCCGCTGCGCTGTTCGGCGGTGTGGCGATGACGGCGATCATCTATTTCATTCTGATCAAGGGTATGAAGGATTCATCGTTCATGACACCCGAACTGTCGGAGTGGATATCGACCTATACCCGTCATCTGGTGGCCGGTTGTTTCGTTTTCTTCTGCATTCTCTCGCAGGTGCTCCACTGGTGTCGGATCAATATTTTCAAGGTAGTCACGCTGCTGGGAACTTTCGCCCTGGCACTGGCCTTCGCCGGAAACGACCTGGTGAATTTCGTGGGCGTACCTCTGACGGGCTACTCTTCCTATATGGATTACGTCGCCAACGGCAACGGATCCGAAACCTTCCTGATGGATTCGCTGAACGCGCCCGCCCGGACGCCCTTCATCTTCCTGGCTCTTTCGGGCGTGGTGATGATCGTCGCCCTGACCACTTCGCGGAAGGCCCGAGGCGTTATCAAGACCTCGGTGGATCTGGCCCGTCAGGATGCCGGCGACGAAATGTTCGGTTCGTCGGGACTGGCCCGGAGTATCGTGCGTGCTTCGTCGTCCCTCGCTACCGGAATCGACAATGCGATGCCGCAGGGACTGAAACGCTGGCTCGGGAAACGCTTCGATAAGGACGAGGCGATTTTGGAGAACGGTGCCGCTTTCGATATGGTACGTGCGGCGGTCAATCTGCTGCTGGCCAGCTTGCTGATCGCATTGGGCACCTCGCTCAAGTTGCCTCTTTCGACTACTTACGTGGCCTTTATGGTGGCGATGGGTTCTTCGCTGGCCGATAAGGCCTGGGGCCGCGAGAGCGCCGTATTCCGCATTACGGGTGTGATTTCCGTGATCGGCGGCTGGTTCATTACGGCCGGTGCGGCTTTCGTGGCGACGTTCCTGCTCGCGCTTGCTATCTATTACGGCGGTACGATCGCTATGGTCGTGGTCGTAGCGCTGACGATTCTCTTCCTGATACGCAGCAATATCCGCTACCGCCGGAAGATGAAGGCCGAGCACGATGATGTTTTCAAGGGGATGATGACTTCCCGCGACAAGGCCGAAGTGTGGACGTTGCTCCGCCGACATATGACCGAGTCGCTCATGGCATCGGTAACGTTCGCCGAATCGACCTTCCGTCAGATTACCGACGGTTTGCTGAAGGAGGATATCAAGAGCCTGCGCAAAGCTGAACGGGCGCTCGGAGGAGAAAAAGACCTGCTCAAGCGGGTGCGTCGTCGGCAGATGCTCGCCATGCGCCGTATCGACCGCAACCTGGCGCTCGAAAAGAACACCTGGTTCCACACGGCGAGCAATGCTTCCGAGCAACTTTATTACTGTCTCAAACGTCTTTGCGAGCCGTGCAAGGAGCATGTCGGCAATAACTTCAACCCGATGCCCAAAGTTTATCTGCGGGAGTTCCTGCCCATTCGGACCCGGATTTTCAACCTGATGGTCGAGATTCGCCGCATGATGGAGCAGAACGACTATTCGGATATCGAGAACGTGCTGATCGAAGCCGAAGGGTTGCGCGAATCCATCTCGACCGAGCGCAAGACCCAGATGTACCGGGTGCAGGAGGAGGGCAACAGCCTGCATGTTTCGCTCGTCTATCTGATTACGCTGCAGGAGTCCCAGGAATTAGTCGATACGTTGCGTCAGTTGCTGAAGGCTTGTAATAAGTTTACCAAATAAGTAATAAGTCGTATTTTGAACCTGCGATAGACAAAAACAGTGTCATTTGCACTGTTTTTGTCTATATTTGCGGAACACGAGATATTTTGAAAGGGTTAAATAGGTTTCAATCAATGTATTATGCCTGTGGCCCGTATCTGACGACAAGATAAAAGAGAATAGAGTTGCCTATGGAGAATTTTACCCGCAGAGTGGCCGGATGGTTTTTATTATGCCTTGCGATGAGTATGTCGTTGTCCGCAGCGGCCCAGCAACCTCCGGTGGAGAGGGTGGATGTGGAAACGATACCCGTGCAGGACGATCTGGAAGAGATGGTCATCGAGTCGCAGCCGGAGAGTACGAATCACCCGAAACAGGAAAAAGATGTCGATACGGATGACGACGATCGTGCCGCTGCGGTGCGGACGGATGCCGGGCAGGACGAGAACGTCGGGCAGGGCGAGCTTTCGCAGAAGGACAGGAGGCGTGACAAGGGCGACGGTCGTGAGAACGACGATGAGGATGATGACGAAGATGAGGATGATGACGAGGACGAAGGAGTCCGAGTTCAGACTCATTTCGAAATTTCGGCAGCTTCGGGAGCACAAAAGGAGGAGAAAAAGGCTCCACCCGTGACGATCGACCTGTTGGGAACGCTCCGGGCCAAATTCGAGTACCAGCCCGGCGAGGGCGATGCCCGCTTCCAGGTTCGCAACGCCCGCTTCGGCGTGGCCGGCGAGATCTATTCGAAACTGGCTTACTGTATGGAGATCGACCTCTCGGACGAGGGAAAGATCAAGATGGTCAATGCGTATCTGGGGACCAAACTCTATAAGGGACTCGGTTTCACGATCGGATTTATGCGGGTCCCGTTTACCATCGATGCTCACCGTTCCCCCCATACGCAGTATTTTGCGAACCGTTCGTTCATCGCCAAGCAGGTGGGCAGCGTCCGCGATGTCGGAGCCACCCTGGGCTGGAAATTCGGCGAGAAGGTTCCGATCAACCTGCAAGTCGGTATGTTCAACGGGTCGGGTATCGACGACCAGAAGGATTTCTGGACCGACAAATTCAACTATGCGGCAAAGGCGCAGTTCGGTTTTGCCGAGGGGATGAATTTCGTGGTGAGCTACCAGACGACCCGTCCTGCCGATACGCGGATTCACCTTTACGACGTGGGGTGCTCCTACCGCTTGGGCGGTTGGTTCTTCGAGGCCGAGTATCTGCGTAAGGAGTATGCCCGCAATTCGTTCGCGGGCGTGAATGCCTTCGACGGATTTTTCTGTTATGACCTGCCTTTGCGCCGTGTCTTCAAAAAGATGTCGTTCGCAGGCCGTTACGACTATATGTCCGATCACAGCAACGGCATTCCCGACGACAACGGTCTGCTGTTCGTCAATGATCTGGAGCGTCATCGCGTCACGGCAGGCATTACGTTCAGCTTCGGATTGCCTTTTATGGCCGATATCCGGCTCAACTATGAGATGTATTTTTACGACAAGGGTGTCGTCCCCAAAGTTTCCGAACACGACAAGATCGTCCTGGAATTTATGGCTCACTTTTAGCCGTTTTAAGGATTTGAGAAAAGAAAACCCCGCATTCTATATGTGCGGGGTTTTCTTTTGCCGGTTCGGAAACATTTCGTAGCTCGTGTCGGAGAAGTCCGGAAGGGAGGGTAGAGGAGTAGGAGTAGGAGTAGGAGTAGGAGTAGGAGTAGGAGTAGGAGTAGGAGTAGGAGTAGGAGTAGGAGTAGGAGTAGGAGTAGGAGTAGGAGTAGGAGTAGGAGTAGGAGTAGGAGTAGGAGTAGGAGTAGGAGTAGGAGTGTCGGTAATCGCCCCGTTTTTTCTGTTTCGGCTTGGTTTCCGATTCCCGCTCTTGCGACCTCTTTTTTGGCGCTCGATCGTGGGCTTGGCCCTGTTTGTCCTGTATCTTTCTGTTTTTTTGTTTTTTATCCCGAGGCTCTTTCCGAACCGGCGAATAAAAAGACGGTGTATCATAACAGGCAAACCGCTTCGTTATTATCGGTATCGCGGCTCGATTATGTACGGTCAGGACACGTTCTTCGCCGTGAACCTCGATGTCTGTTCTTACATACCTGAAAGGGGATGCGCCAAATTTCTCAATTTGACACATCCCCTTCGGGAATGAATCCTTCCTGAAATTAGTATCCCAGGGTTTTCGCAGCCGCGTAGGAAATTTTCAGGGCATTCGCGCGGCGAAGTTCCTGCTTGATCTCCGTGATACGGCCCATAGTCGTATATCGGTCGGCCTTCAGACAGATCGTCATCAAGGCACGCTCCGACTCATTGAGCTTGTCACGCTCGGCAGCTACGAACTGGCCGATATCCTGAGCGGTTTTGAAGGCATCGTTGAGCTGAATACGGGGTGCAGGACCGTACTGTTCCCGCCAAACGCCGATCGGCTCTCCGATGTGGATGTAACTTACGAGTGATTTCTTCTCCAGTTTCTGCACCTCGGTTGCTTCTGGAACTTGGTATTTTACATGTAATTCCTGATCGCGCATGGTCGTAGATACCATGAAGAAGAACAGGATCATGAAGATCACGTCCGGCAGCGAGGCGGTAGAGATCGGGGGCAAACTTTTGTTGCCTTTCTTTTTAATTACTGCCATACTACTTTTTTCCTCCTAAATCTCTGGGTTCTGCTTCCGAGATACTCATGGGAACGGCTTTGGCTACGATACCGCGCTCCGCTTCTCCGAGATCCGAGAATTTCATTTGGAATTTATTCTTCGAAACTTCGTCACGGATTTCGTTGATCGCACGCGTCAGCTCGTTCTGTACCATGATGTAGATCTGATATTGGGTATCTTTGGTCGTTTGCAGCGAGAGTACGCCTTTTCCGACCGGATAGCTCCATTTGCTGCCGTCGGGGAGCTCGAACTCCTCGACCTCTTTTTCGGGCAGGTTGGGATCGTCCATCACATTGAGGAGGAAGTCCTTCGCCCGGTCCTTCAACTGGTGGATATCGACGTACTCCTGTTCGCCGGCCCTGCCCACGAAGATATCGCCGCGGCCGTTCACCAGAACGGGCAGAAGGTTACGTATCTTCACCTTCATATCCTCGACCTTTTGATCCTCGGGGGGCATCGGCGGCAGGTTACGGGCGATACCCGTATCGACGTTCATCGTCGTAGCCACCAGGAAGAATATGAGCAGCAAGAAAGCGATGTCGGCCATTGAACCGGCATTGATCTCCTGTACTTTTCTTTTATCTATAGGCATCGTTCAAACTCTATTTGAAAGCTTTGTATATCTCTGTGAAAATAGCTGTCAGAACAGCGGCACCCAGAGCTACGTAGGTTACCAGAATGCTGGCTTCCGTGATAACGGTTTCAGGATGCGGGAAGAAGCCTCCGTTCGCGACGTCCGGAATTTCGATCGTATGTCCGCGGGCGATCAGGTAGGCTGCCGCGACGATGACGATGATCAGAAGTGTCGAAAGCAGCGTTCCTTTGATGCCTTTGGAACTGTTGACCATACCCCAAACGGCCGTGAACAGTGCTGTTGCAATACCGACTGCGATCAGGATATAACTCCAGATGAGGTTCAGTTGATCGCCTCGTTGCTGCCGCCGGCCACCATTGCATATACGGTCAGAATCACCGTAATCAGCAGGATGACGCCCAGCAATATGTTTAATATTTTTTTCATAATAGGGAATAAAGTCTTTATAAGTGCGAATTATTTCTTGTAAGCCGTCAGGATATCCATCAGGGTGATGGACGAATCCTCCATATCGTTTACGAGCGAGTCGATCTTGGAAACGATATAGTTGTAGAACAACTGAAGAATAACCGCAGCGATAAGACCCAGCAGGGTGGTCAGCAGGGCGACCTTGATACCGCCGGCAACCAGCGTCGGAGAGATATCGCCCGCAGCCTGGATGGCGTCGAACGCCTCGATCATACCCACGACGGTACCCATAAATCCGAGCATCGGGCTAAGTGCGATGAACAGACCGATCCAGCTCAAGCCCGACTCCATGCGGCCGGTCTGTACCGAACCGTAGGAAACGACGGCTTTCTCGACACTGTCCAAACCCTGGTTGTAACGATCCAGACCCTGATAGAAGATCGATGCGACCGGACCGCGCTTGTTGCGGCAAACTTCCTTGGCAGCTTCGATACCGCCCTTTTTCAGCGCTTCTTCGACCTGTGCGATCAGTTTCTTGGAGTTGATGGTGGAAAGGCTCAGGTAAAGCATACGCTCGATGGCAATGGCAAGACCGAATACCAAGCAGAGGAGCACCGGAAGCATCCACTCCCAACCGCCTTCGAGGAACTTCTGCATCAGCACCTGGTGCATCGGCTTAGCTTCGGCAAGCTGAGTGTCCGAAGCCGGAACTTCGTCCACTACGGTTTCTTCAACGACTGCGGTCTCCTCGGTTGCAGGCGTAGTCGTCTCCTGGGCGAAAGCGTTAACAGTACCAAGCGAGAAGATGGCGACTGCTACAATCAAAAAAAGTTTTTTCATGGTTGTTTAATTAAAATTTTGATTAGTTGATCGTTTTTTCGTTTGCGTTTTTTATTTCAAAAAATGTAATTTTTTTTTGTCCTGTCTGGCTTATCGCGGTTCAAATTCGTTTTATTTTAGCTTTTTTCGACAATCCGGCTGTCTGGTCGGAAAAATGCCCCGGTTTCTCTTTTCGGCAGTAATATTCTCTGCAATGAATTGAGCGGTAATGTTTTATCCTTTTTCGGACAGTCTGCGTGCCTCTCTCCGAGACCCTGTCGATGCGATTTTTAGCTCCGAAATATACAAAATTATTTTCGTACGCACAATGTTTTAGTCGGTAAATTCTCCTTTGAGGGGCGTGCGGAGCAGGTCGAGCGTTTGCTCGCGGGGCAGTTCGAGTCCGAGGACGTACATCAATTTTGTGACGGCCGCTTCGGTGGTCATGTCGTGGCCGCAGAGCACGCCGATCCGCTGCAGGCGGAGTCCCGTTTCGTAGAGTTCCATCATGACCCGACCGCCCCGGCACTGCGTGACGTTGAGGACGATCAGTCCCCGGTCGATCGCCTCTTCGAGCACGCGGATGAACCATTCGCTGGTCGGGGCGTTTCCTGCGCCGAAGGTTTCGAGCACGACGCCCCGGAGCCCTTCGGCCGAGAGCATCGCGCGCAGGGTCCGTTCCTCGATGCCGGGGAAGAGCTTGACGACGGCGATACCTCCGCTCAGGCGGGCGGCGATGTGCAGGGGTTCGTCGTAGCGCTCCGGCTGGAGAATGTATTCGGTGTGGTAGGTGATATTGACGCCCACGTCGGCCAGGGCCGGATAGTTGTACGACCAGAAGGCGCTCAAGTCTTCCGAACTGCGTTTGGTCGTGCGGTTGGCGCGGAACAGACAGTTCTGGAAATAGAGCGACACTTCGGGAACGGCGGGGCGGCCGTCGATGCGGGCCGAAGCGATTTCGATGGCCGTCATCAGGTTTTCGCGCCCGTCGGTGCGCAGCACGCCGATCGGAATCTGGCTGCCGGTGAAGACGACGGGTTTGGCCAGGTTTTCGAGCAGGAAGCTCAGGGCCGAAGCGGTGTAGGACATCGTGTCGGTGCCGTGCAGCACGACGAACCCGTCGTAGCGGGCGTAGTTGTCGCGGATGATCGCCGCCAGGTCGAGCCAGTTGCGGGGGCTGACGTTCGATGAGTCGATCACGGGGTCCATCGTGAATACCTCGATGCCGATGTTCAGGCTTTGGAGGGTCGGGAACTCCTCGAAGATGCCGCTGAAGTCGAACGGTACGAGGGCGCCGGTCGTCGGGTCGGGCTTCATGCCGATCGTGCCGCCGGTATAGATAATCAGGATCGAAGGTTTCATATCGATTCGGTAGGGCTTGAATGGTCGTTTGTCGTCTGTCGCGCCGCGTCGAAGCCGAACATCCGCCGGGCGTTGCGGGTCGTGGCTGCCGCTACCTCTTCGGGTGTCGTGCCTTTCAGCGCTGCGATTTTGTTGCAAATATAAGGAATATATCCGGATTCGTTTCGCTGGCCGCGATAGGGAACCGGCGTCAGGTAGGGACAGTCGGTTTCGAGCACCAGGTCGTCGAGCTCCATTTCGCGTACGGTATCGGCCAGCCGGCTCTTTTTGAAGGTCACCACACCGCCGATGCCGAACAGGAAGTCGCCGCACTCCTTCAACTGCCGGTAGGTGTCGGCGTCTTCGGCGAAGGCGTGGAAAACACCCCGCAGGCGCAGCCCTTTTTCGCGGGCGGCCTTCGTTTCCGTTTCGACAGTGCGGCACATATCTTTCCAGGCCGCCCGCGTATGGATGGCGACGGGAAGGTCATAGGTCGCGGCCAGGCGGCACTGTTTCGTGAATGCCTCGAGCTGTTCGGCCTTGAAGCGGTCGTCCCAGTAGTAGTCGAGTCCGATTTCGCCCACGGCGCAGAATCGTCCGACGCCTTCGGGTGGCGAGCAGAGGTAGCGTTCGACCAACGCCAGCTCTTCCCGCCAACGGGGATTGTCGTTGATGGAGGTCGGGTGCAGCCCCATCATCGGGGTGCAGTGGTCCGGATAGCGGCGCACGGTGTCGAAGAGGCGCCCGTGGCTCTCGGAGTCGATCGCCGGCAGCAGCAGCCGCTCCACCCCGGCTTCGCGGGCGCGGCGGATCGCCTCGTCGCGGTCGGCGTCGAACTCTTCGGCGTAGATATGCGAGTGGGTGTCGATCAGATAATTCAATGTTTCGGAAATTTTGTCTTAAAATATTTTGTTTATAGAGTTGGTGTCTCGTTGTTCTGATTCGGTGGGTATATTATTTAATTCGGATTTTTTTGCTTTTATTTCATCAATAATGTTGTTTATTTCCTGAATTGAATCTACATCTTTACTCAACAAGTAGTGAGTTGTACTTGATGTACTGCCATATCCGTTTCCGCTGCTTCCAGATACTTTTACATATGCTTGCTCGAATTTCCAACCCAATGCGGACATAATGTTAAGTGCTTCCACCCGGGAATAGAAGATTTCAGCTTTTTCATTTTCGTTTTCGAGTCTGATATCTTTCTTTTTATTGCGTTCTTGCCCGTAATCGAGGTATATTCGAGTTTTTTTCTGACTTACGATTTGTTCAATAATTTCACAGAAAATTTTGTTTTGTGCAAAAGTGAAACTGATTGGGCTGATAGTAAATAAAAGAAATAAGATGACGAATTGTTTCATAGGATTGGGATAGTGTATTTTGTATTTATTTTTTATTAGCGTAGTTTCATATATCGGTTCCCCGGAAGCTGCCGGACGGCTCCGGCCATTTCGAGTCCCAGCAGCAGGGCCGAAAGTTCGCCGAATCCGAGCCCCGAGAGTTCGCAAAGCTCTTCTGCGGATATCGGGTCGTCGGTGCGGAAGCAGCCCAGCAGCCCCTCTTCGTCGCGCGTGAGTGCTGCGGGAGCCGCTGTCGGCCGGTCGATCAGATCGCCGGGGCGGTTCTGGTCCCACATCATTTCCCGCACGATATCTTCGCCCGTGCATACCATTTGGGCACGCTGGGTCCGAATCAGCAGATTGGCTCCGGCCGAGGCGAAGTCCGTCGCGCGTCCAGGGACGGCCATCAGCGTGCGGTTGTAGCCGTCCGCCAGCCGTGCCGTATCCATCGACCCGCCTTCGACGGGCGATTCTACGACGACCGTACCGCCGCTTATGCCTGCCAGCAGACGGTTGCGGGAGTGGTAAAAGTTGCCGTTCTGCCTGGTTTGGGAGTGCAGCTCCGAAACGACGGCTCCGCCGTGTTCGATCATATCCCGGGCGACGGCCGTGTGCTGTGCGGGCGTGATGCCGGGAAGGGCCGAGGCGATGATGCCGACGGTCGGCATGCCGAAAGCGAGCGCCGCACGGTGACAGGCCGTATCGATGCCGAAGGCTAGGCCGCTCACGATCACCGTATCCGCCACCCGGTCTGCCAGTTCGCCGATCAGCCGGTCGGCCATCTGTTGCCCGTACGGAGTCATCCGACGCGTGCCGACCATCGTAAGCGTCGTCTTGCCGAGCGCTTCCGGGGAACCCAGAACATACAGCACATGCGGGTAGTCGGCGGTTTCGCGCAGCAGGGCCGGGTATTGTGCGTCGGTGGAGGCGATGATCTCGATCCCGTGTTTGCGGCAATGTTTGACTTCGCGCTCTGCGTCTGCGAACGCTTTCTTTTGGAGGATCGCCCGCGCGAGTTCCGGTCGGAGTCGGGCTTTTTCGATGAGTTCGTCGGCCGAAGCGGAGAAAACCGCCTCTGCCGAACCGAATACGTCGAGCAGATGGACCGCCCCTTTCGGGCCTATTCCCGGCGTGAGGGTAAGGGCTATGTCTGGAATTTCGCGCTTCATTTTCCGTATCCGGCAATCCCCGAATGAGTTCGGCTCCGCCTCTTTTGGGCGAAACCGTAGGTTCCGGACCCGCTTCGGGGCTTCGGTTAGCGGTTGTAAAGATAGGTTTTTGCCGATAAAAATGCAAAGTTGCCCGGAAGTTTTGCAGAAAAGAGAAATCTTCGTATATTTGCAAACCCGATCCAGGGAATCAGGGTCTGATGGCCGAGTGGCTAGGCAAAGGTCTGCAAAACCTTGTACAGCGGTTCGAATCCGCTTCAGACCTCACAGAAACCGCGTTGCAGCTATCTACAACGCGGTTTTATTTTTGAATTGTCATACATTTGTAATACCAACCTTTATTCGTGGCTGGTTTCTTCAATATAAGATAACAAGCTATAGATATCCAGATGAATTTGGCGGGTTGCTCGATTCATTTTATCATCTAATTCTTGCCATCGTTTTTGGGCTGCATTTGGTTTGATAGCTTCCTCATATGTTCCAACAACATGTTCTACTTCTTTTTCCAAAGTATGCGATAACTGAAATATCGTTTGTTCATCAATATAAGACGGACGACATTTCTCATTCAACTCTACAACCTTATTAAATAATGTTTGAGCATTTGATTTATACTTAAATCCATTCGGCTTTTGAGTACCATAACCATGTACATATTCTCCATAAGGTGCTGCAACTAATGAATCATATAGTTGTTTTATTTCTAATAACAATACATTTTCCATAACAATATATTTATTTGATTTTTTGCGTCCGTCTTAATTCTTTGAGCGGATTTTGGTCATATACTTGTTTTAGTTTATACAGATCCGTATTAGGTTCGATAATAGCTTGTCGATAGCTGACATAATATCCCAGTAACGTATCGACATAAGAATTTCCAGTATGATATGATTTGCTAAAATCATTTTTATGAATAATATTCAACGCCATTTCCCATTCTTTGGATGATACATTTTCCTTGCAAGTACAAAAGGCTTTCCACCACGAGTGGGCCGATGCATTGCATATCGAATCATTTCCTAAAATCTCAATAGCCGTTTTCTTTCCGCCATTTTCCAGCCCAAGCCATTCGAAGAAATAACGATAAATAATCATGGTTTCTGGCATTTCAAGAAGCTTATGGTATTCCTCGATATTTTCGCCAAAAGCTTTCATGAAAAATGATGTTCCCTTGCCAATCTTACCTTTTGTACTATTGAGAACAGCCTGAATAGCTCGGATATACTTACGATTCCAGTATTTGCCAATATAGTCTCGATTGTGAGAATAATCCTCATCCATATCTTCCGTGCGACGGATGGGGTGGTATTTCATGGGAAAAGAATAGATACTCACATTTAATCGATCACACAATTCTACATTGATCCTTAACCGATGATATAAATCATCTGGATGATCATCGAAGTTATATAACAAGTAGTTGGAGAAATCTTTCAATCCAACCTTGCTGCTCATTTCAATCGCGCGAGTATATTGTGCTTCCGTTTTTATATTATCGAAAGCTATTCTTAACGGGCGTATTGCGATTCTGCTTAACTGCTTGACATTCTCTTCGGTAAATAAACGAGCATCTACACCTTGGTTGAAATCGACATAGCGATGACGAGGAGCAGGTTTAAAATGTTTCTTATAAATATCCTTTATTTCGTCATATGCGGCGAGCAGGTGTTCTTTTGTAGTCGTAAGAAGCTTATTAATTTTATATTTTTCAAAAATGATTTTATATATCTCAAATGATTCTTCGCCTTTTAATTTTTGGTAAAATTCCATAATTAAGGACTGGGCTTTTCTAATATTTGCCCGTTCGTTAATCACAGGTGTAGAGCGCAAATGAGCAATGGATAACGCAAGTAAATCTGGTTGAATAAATATAGCGTCTTTACCAAATCCGCAAGCTACAATATCATTGATAATCGTATCGAACTCCGAAGAGGCTAATATGTTATTATCCATTAATAAAAGGTCTTTTTGATCACCGTATTGTTTTCGGGTTTCTTCGATTCTCTCTCGAAGAGGAATATAGGAATTATAAACAGGTTCTAATTTGGGAACAGCGCAAAACGGACATTTTCTTATGCATCCACGTGTGGTATATCCATAATATGCATTGTTCATTGGATATTTATATTCAATTTCATCAAGAATTGAATAATCTAAAGGCAAATTATCGATAATGAGTTGATTCCTTTTATCTAGTTGTCCGGGAATGTTTAAAATTCCTTTAAATGGCTTGATCCCAGTTGCCTCGTAAACCTCTTTTGCTTGAATGGTTGCTAATACACCTCCAACCATCAAATTTTTTGTGTCTTTAACTAGTTTTTTTGCAAAATTGATGGTGTCGATAGTAATGCGCCAATGGAACGTGAACAAAGTTGTTACAAAGACGCGATCCCATTCGGGATCTGCTTCCCAGTTTTTTTTCCAATAATAATCTTTAAACTGATTAATTTTGTTTGTCAAAAGAATCTCCATATTTGTGGAGCTAATCGGGATTTGAACTAAGAAATCCCGCCGCCTTGTACGAATATACTCAACAAACAAATCTTTGTAAAGATTCCAATTAATGTTTTCATCTATTTTATAAAACTCATCAATACATTTATTGGCAATGCGTTCTATAACAAACTGTTTTAAATCCCCTTTATAGAAAACGACTTCATGACCTAACATTTTATGATAGGTCGATAATTTCATAAGCCCAATTGGTGGATACTTATTTGAATAGTTTGGCTCTATAAGCAGTATCTTTAATTTTTTTCGAGGTCTTGCCATTATTCTTCTATAAGTTCTCTTATAGCTTTTCGTTGTAATTCTCTAATTAATTTAATATGTGAAACCGGACAGTTTCTTTGATATGACATACACACTCTGCGAATTAATGCTGCAAGGTCTTCGGGATAGTGATTATTCAATATTTCAAAGTCATCGAGCTCAGGTTCAACCTGCGGGATAGGACTTGATATAGGTAATTCAGATGCAGGTATGCACGGTATCTCTTGGTCCATCTCTGTATGTAAGTCTTTGATTCGCCGTTTATACGACTCCAGTACTTTTTGTGCTACAGGATTGGTTGCATTCTTGGATTTGGTGATACTCTTAAGTTTTTTGCAAGCATCTGTTAATTGTTTTTGAGCATTAACGATATTTTCAGTTGCGGGAGCTTGAATTATTTTGTAAGCATCTATATAACGCTCGACTGCTTTTTTTGTATCATTGGCTAAATGATATAACTTAACTAATCCATCGAAGAAATTTCGAATTAGACACTTTAGGCATTCTGCTTCTGGGGTAGGAGCTAATCCGTCACGGGCACTATTTAGTTTGATTTTTTGATTCGCAATATGGATTTCTCCATAAAAATATTTATTACCTCGGGTTTCATTACGAGGGAAATAAGTTGTTAGCATATCGGCTTCTCCAACTTGAATATTGTGTTTTCGGAGCCGAAATTGGCTGCTTGTATCTGATACGGGAATTGCTTTGGTAAAATCGGTCAAGGCGTACCAGCCCCATGCTAACAATCCGTATGTATCATCTTTTAACGAGAAATACTCTAATCCGTTGATTGTATCATTTGTTCCAACGACACGTAATCCGTATCGTTTTTCTATCGCCGTGCCGTTAATTGAGATTGGGAAATATCCAACATTTTTTTGTAACTCTTCATATTCCCCTGACACACTGGTCATAATCAATTGATTCCTAAATTGAGCTGAATAATCGACTGGAGCAACTTCCCTTAAATAGTCTGCAATAATGTCTTTATTCAACAATGCTGGATATTGTAAATCAATATTGCATAAAGTAACTATAAAATAATGGTCATCTTTATTTTCATCGTATAAATTGCGAGATGACGCGGAATCTATTACATCCGTGGCATCGCGTTTATCGTTTTCGTCATTAAGAATCGCCTTGATTTTATCAATATCGAAAACAATTTCCGAAGCAAACTCTTCTCCTTTGTAGGTTGTTCTAAATGATAATTTTTTACAGAAATAGCCGCCAACTAATCGCCCTATGCCGAACTGACCTGCGGATGATTCTCCGTCCTTATTGGAATCTGCTATATCCAGCAAAACGGATTCGACTCGTTCTACGGGTATGCCAATGCCATTATCCCTAATTTCTATAAACCTCTTGGCAGAATCAATAGTAATAGAAATTCTACCATCGGTTATAGCTCCTAAAATACCGTGATTGACGGCATCATTGATAGCGTCTCGTGCATTTTGAACATATTCACGATAGATCAGCTTTTCATCCCCATACATTTGAAACATGAGCATGTTTATAAGCCCTTTACCAATGCGGGATTTATGCGTTTTCAGCTCTGCCATAGTTTATTATCCGTTGGGAAATTGTTTGTATGTCGGCCTTGGGAATCTAATATTTACAATCGATCGTAATGCCGGATTGGAAATAATATATTCCCCGGGAGATAATCTCGTCATCATATTTTGATAGACCTTAGGCACGTATTTGTAATCGGCTTTTGATATTTCGATAGCATTAGTCCGACCATAAGCATGAGTAGAACAATTGCCCTTAACTCGATCGTGTATAGCACTTCGGAATTGCTCCACCGAAAATAGAATAATGCCTAATGATCGGCCTCGCTCTGTGATTTCCAATAATTGACGTAGAATTGGGGAGTTTTTCGGAATATCGTTCGAAGCATATTTATTCAATTCATCAACAAACAAAATTATCTTATCAGGAATATTATCACGATCAGCGCCCAGTTTCATTTCATATATTGCACGGGCTACACTACCAAAAACGAAACTTTGAGAGTTTTCGTCTAATCGGGCAATATCGATTACCATAACCTGATTAGCTGTCAGATTGTGTTGAATCTCGCTTGTGAGGTCTACTTCTCCTACGTTATCATGTATTACTTTTGAGAAAATATCATTCTTGATCGCTTTACTAACACATCTCTTAAATTTTCTCCAGCTAGTTACTTGAATTTCATTCTTTACACCTCCATTGGCAGCGGTTTTTGTATACTCATCCAATTTATCTTGAAAATCTTTCCAATTATTCACACCGGCAAAATACCCTTCTCCATTTATGACATAATTAACGCAGCTTTCTAAAGTTCCAGTACTATCATCTTCATTGGCCAACAATAAATCCAATTTATCTTGAGATTTGTCATAGGTGAATTTATATGTAAAGGCTTTGTGATTTTTCTTTTGTCGTTCAACGTCTTGAGGATGAGCGTATGATTGCGCATGTTGCATTATTTCATCCTTTGTGTAAGGATAGTAATAGCGAACATTCTTAAAGGGTTCTATTGATAACCCTAAATCCGCATATATCTTTTTATCTTTCTCCGGCAGCTCTGTATTCGTTTCATCAATGGCCATAAGATCTCGTCCTTTGACATTGAAAAACACAAAAGCCACACTACTTCCGTCTATATCTTTGAATTTATGTTGAATTGCATTAAGGAGGAACATTGAATAAGATGTTTTTGCTGCTAATCCTGAAATACCGGATATATTCAAATGCGCTCCGTCTGGTCCAATTAAAAAGTGAGAATTAAGCTCGACTTTAACTTTTTTGGCTGCATTGCCTTGGTACATTTCCAAATAACCGCACACCAAAGGATTTTTTACATCATTTAGTCCTAAAGCCGTTCGAATATCCTCTTCGTCACAAAGCGAGACTTGTTTGCCATCCAGTACTGGGGTATAAATATCATCAGTATTGCAAACGACTTTTGCTTTTACGTAATTCATTCCAAGCCGATTCATTTGCCCAATAGAATCAGCTGTATCACCAAAATTACTTGATATAAAATTAGTGAAATGGCTCGCAGCATCCGTTACATGCGTAATTTCTTCGATAACTCCATATGTAATAGACTTATCGCTATTAGAGGATACATGTTCAACTTTAACTATGTCGAACGGACTCAAAATTTGTCCTTTATCTGTCCAAAAATAGAAATTATCAATGGTAGATGGCATCTTTTCAGTTGCCGATACTTTTCCAATAACCTGTAACATCTTTAGAATAAATTTAATATTATATTCGAATCCACATATTTCGATTTGCAAAACGATTCTGTCAAGAAAATTGGATATAGGTGATTTGCCCAGCGTGTATCAACGCCATAGCAAACTGGATAAGCTTCTCGAATTAAATTTGCGCTTATCATATCAACCTTGTCTGTTTCCAATTTGTCATTTTCATCCATCAAGACCATTTCGCACTTTACGATGTCAGAAAAATGTGTTTCTCGAAAATCGTGGTTACGTAATCGCACATACCACACGGCAAAATATGATTTTCCACCTTTGTGGTCTGATTCATAACGGTAAACTTTAGTTCGTTCGTAAGGTCCTAAATTTGCAATAGTTTTCGATAACCGATTCCCTTCAAAATCCGGCAACAATTCAGGGTCGAAGAGTTTTGAAACGCCAACTACATGCTGATAGTTGCTTCTTAAGTTATCCCATTGAGTTCTGTTTAAATTTGAGAAACTCGGATTATATTCCAAAGAACCATCTTTAATCAACCATGATTCATTATGTAACTTTCCAACTTTACATAATCTCTCAACCATCAATTGTTCTTCATCGGTCATTTCGTTCTGAATACATGCAATGCCCCGATGTTTGTAATTATCCCGGCCTTGTTCTTGTGGATTAATATTAGTCCTGTACAAAAGCAATTTATTGATGCCTAATTGCAAATCTTTTAATTTTGATATCTTATCTATTACTTTAGAATTAATAGTTTCACAAAATGACCGGCAAAAATTCTCACCGCCATCGTCATCGTCATAATCATCTGGCATTGCCATAACAATTTTGTTATTCAGTTGCCAGCATTTAAAGGTATCGCGATCTTTTCGCTTGCAACACCCAACAATAATTTGTCCTGCAATGATTGGAAATATCTTTTTGCCAATACCGATATCATCTATTTTGAAAGTGTGTCGCGATCCATCCAAAAAATATTGAAAAATGGGTGGAGGAACTTTGGGTGACTTGAACAAATATGCGATGGATACTGTTTTTACACGAGAATGATCTGTTTCCGCGAATGTACTTTTAGTAGCATTTGCGATTGTTTTATCATCATAATTATAGGCAATAGTGTCATTATCTACTGAATCAAGACATATCTTTTTTGTCTTGAAGCATTGATATTTGCCCTTTCCTGCCTGTTCTATATAGTCGAGAATCATTCCCATATTTTAATTCCAGTCAGATTATGGCTGCGTTATATTCTTTAAAATTTAATACTCATACAAAATTAAACAATTTATGTTAATCATCAGGCTTTCTAATAGTAAAATACATTTTTAATCTGCCTTAATTTTTTTGAGTTGTTGTTCGAAATATTTTGCTGCTTGCTCATTTAACCGTACTTGTTCGTCATGCACGGCTTTTTGCCTTGCTATTTTTTCAAAGGTTTCAACATCTTTTTTCATCTGACGGATTTTTGCGTTGTCGCGGTTTAGTTCGAATAGCTCTTCCAGTTCGGCAATACGGTCGGGTGTCGCGTCGCCTTTCATCTTTATATAGCGGTATTTCAGGTCGTTGTCGATGCGGTCATGATTCGGTCGGGTAGCGAAATAGAGTGCCGACGACAAAATCATGCAGCTTATAAAAAGAAATAGCACCAAATAAATGACGAATGGGGATTCGGAGCTGAAAATCACTCGGTGTCGGATTATTCTCGGCGGCAGTTCGGCGGGGATTTTGATTGCCTCGACAGATGCTTGCAGATTATCGATACCGGTTTGCGTTTTGGTATAGTTCTGCTCTATGCTCTCCAATCGTCCGGCAAGCTGGATTATTATCGCCTGATGCCGCTCTTGTTCTGTATATACGATTTGCTCCAATCGTTGCGACAAGTCATTGTCGCTTGATTGATTATTGTTTGCTGTTTTTGCCGCTAGTTCGGTCTTGATGGTTTTGACCATCGTCTCCTTGAAGTCCTCATACATTTCGTAGGACATCATATTATTCTCTTTCATGGTTGTATCGCTTCCTGTTTACAATTTCTGCTTGGATTTGGTCATGCGTTCTCGCAAGCGACGTTCCCGCTCCATTGCGGCAATCGCCATCGCTTCGGCGACGGTATTGAGCAATGCCGTGATGCGGGCGAGGTACTCTTCGGGACTCTCGCCGGGTTTGCGTTGCAATTGGGCTTCGGACAATTCGACCGGCGAACTATTCGGCGGCAACGGAAGTTCGCCGATATTACCGCCGAAATTGACCGTCGGCCTATCCGTGTTGGTCTTTCCGCCACCCGTTCCGAACAGATCGGAGAAGGCCGAACGGTAGGAACCTGCCGCCGCATGGAAGTCTTTGACAATAGCGCTTCGATGTCGGGTTTGCTGTTGTGCGTACGCAAAATGCAGATTCAGTTTCGAGAAGCTGAATTGCCGGTCGATCTTCGACCCCGAAAACTCGAAGTCGTTTTTTGAAAATAGAACGCCTTGTTTTCGGTCGGTATTTCCGCAATACTTATAGCGGACGTTGATGCCTTGCTCTTTTAATCTACCTTCCAGATCGTTCCAACTCTTACATTTGGGCAGACATCCTTTGATCGCATCATATATTTCGTATTTGGTCTTGTCCGGTTCGCGCAATCGCTCCCGCCGCACGCTGTCCTTTCCCGGCGCAAGATGCAACCCGTATTTCTCGGTTAGTTCCCGGCAGACTTTCGTATTGCGTATTTTAATATTCTTGTCCGATATAGTCTGCCCCTTGTTCCCGACCCGGTTATAGACCAGATGGCAGTGAGGATGGGGCTGGTCGAGGTGACGTACCAGCAGATATTGCGTGTCGGTAATACCCATTTTCTGCATATATTCTTTGGCGATCTGCGTCATCAGCGCATCGGTCATGTGCGGAGCTTCTTTCGGCGAAAACGAGAAGGAGATATGCCCGACCGTGTTTTTCAACCGAGGGTTCAGTCGGGTCTGATCCTTAAAATCCTCGATTATGTTCTTTACCTCCGGCGGGTTTACGCCTTCGGCATCGAGGATGCGCGACAGTTCCTTCATCACATAGCCGACAGTCCCGGCAAAGGATGAACCGGCAATGATTTTACCGATCATCGCGGATCTGTTTTAGCAGGGCTTCGAGGCATGCCATAATGGCCGCGTGACGGGATGCGACACTTGAAAATCCTTTCGCATGGGCAAGCCGTGTCAGTTGATTCAAGTTGCGAGCTATGCCTTTGAGCTGGGTTACGAAATCCAGATGCTCGCGACGCAGGCGTTCTCGTACCGCTCCTGTCCGAAGCAGTTGTCGGATGATTTCCGCCGGATGCTGCCCCGAAGTACGGGCCAATGACCGAAGACGTAAATAATGCTCCGTATCGAGTCGCGTACTGACGATATATCGGCGAACACGACCTTTACTCAATTCCGGCCGTCCGCCCTTGTTCTGTGCTTGTTTCATCGGTTTGTGTGCAGGAGTTAGACCAGCGGGATGTTCGGTAGGTTTTCGTTTACGAAAACACAAACTTGCCTTCCTAAACCTTTACCCCTTTCCGGCGTTGTGGCTCAACCGCCGCTGTTTTTGCTTTTAGAAGTTGCGGATTATTCCGAACAGATTGAACCGTCTTTGTTTTGGAGGCGTTTTTCTGTGCCGCCAACTTTTTCGCATGGTCTTTTATGTGGGCGATCAGATAGTCGTTGACATCCTTGTGTCCGGAGTAGAAACAGCTTTGATCGACGACTTCGCTGCGGGGGCAAAGACGAATCAACTCGGCGGTCGCTTTACGACCCGCATTGTCATTGTCGAAGAAAGCATGAATCGTCGAATGGCGTGCGAGAAACGGAAGCGCTTTCGGAAGATTGACGACCGAGTTTAATACTATTACGTCGATGCGTAGTTGGTCGGGGTGCTTCGTCGAAAGACAGGAGAGAAAATCCATGAACCCCTCGAAGGCGATTACCGTATCGGTGCAGTTGTCGATCGTCGTAATCTGTTTGGGCGATGCACTTCCTTTGAAGCATTCCGAGCGCAACTCCCATCCGCCGGCATCGTTCGGAAATCCGATGGCGAAATATTTTCTGCCATTGATCGTATAGCGTATCTCCCGACAATAAGTGCAGGCAACCTCCGGAACGATACCGCGCCGCCGTAAATAGTCGAGCAATGCCGAATGACGAAGCGGTGTGTCGGAGAGGATACGGAGCGCGGGAACGGTCGATAAAGGCGACAAAGATCGGGGTGCAGCGATCGGTACCCTCTCTCTGTTTCTCAGCAATCGGACGGCGTGTGCGAAATCGCACCGCTCCAACCGCATTACAAGGTCGATAATGGAACCGCCTTCGCCCAGTCGTAGGCTCGGTACAGAACGCCTTACTGCCTTTCGGCAGTAGGTTTTCCCGTACCTGCCCCCAAACCGTACTTCCGTTGATAACATGACTTTATTTAGCATGGCTGTGTATTTTGGCATAACACTTTTCACAGACAACCAATGTCTTCCTATGCTTTTCAAGCATCAGCCTGTCGCATTCAGTTTTTCCTTTAAGCTGATTTAGCTTTCTGACATGACGCATGACTACAGGTCCGACTTTTCCACATAATTCACATGTTCTCGCATCCAATCGCTCAGTAAGTGTCGGCTGTGGAATTGCGATTGTGTAGGATAAGTCGTTTACCTCCGTATAGTACATTGGTGGTTTACGTTTGAATCCCTCATTATAGAATTTCCTGTACCGTAATTTACCTTTTTTGCATCCTGATATGGCACTATAATGTCATTCCCAACCTTATATTTGTCAATGACTTTGCTTACAGTGCTATTGGTTTTTCCTGCAATGGTATGGTACATACTGTACTCCATGATTTTTCCAAACTTTGAGAGCGCGTATGCCACGTTGTTCAATGCAGTAGTAGTTGTAGAACCCTCTGATTTCAGAGTTATATGCCGCCACTATGTCCTCGATTTTTCTTCTTCATAAGATTGCCTCTGAACTTTGCAAACCAAACTTGTCGGCCATTTTCTACTTTGTATCTGATGGCACTATATTCTTCCAGTTTGTTCCGCACCGTTTCGATGGCGACCTTTAAGACTATCTTACCGTTGTAATAGCGGGCTGACACATTGTTCTTGTCCCGCTTGATAGCATCAGACTTACGGACTGAAACATCGAAGCCAAGAAATTTCGCGGGCTTTTTGTGCGTTTGTTATCAATGTCTTTTCCTGTGACAGTTCCAGCTTGAGGTTTTCTTCCATATACTTGGTAATGTCCGACTTGATTTTAACGCACTCTGCCTTGCTTCCGATAACACCAATGAGGAAATCATCTGCGTATCTTACGTATCGAAGCCTTCTGTATGTTTCATCCATACTGTCTCTGCTCTCAATCTTTTGCCTTTCACGTCTCAGTTTCTCATACTCATCCCTAAGCTGTAATCTGGCATCTGCATCTTTTATGTTCTTGATGCTTTTAAGGATGCCTTGCATTTTACCGCTGAGTTGCTTGTATTCTTTGGTGATGTGTCTTTCTTTTCCCTTATTGAAGCGTAGGGCGTATTCTTCCATATACTTGTCAAAATTATCAAGATAAATGTTTGCCAGTATAGGACTGATATTACCGCCTTGTGGAGTTCCCTTGTTTGTATTATGAAACTTCCAGTCTTCAATATATCCCGCATTCAACAACTTGCGGATAAGCCTTAGAAATCTATCATCGGCAATCCGTTTCCGCAAAGTTGCAATCAATACATTGTGGTCTATGTTGTCGAAGAATCCTTTAATGTCTCCTTCCACAAACCATTTTGTACCTGTAAATGTCTTTTGGATATGGGTCAATGCGGTATGGCAGCTTCTGTTTGGTCTGAATCCATGTGAGGTGTTTGCAAACACCTCTTCATAGACGGCTTCAAGAATCATGCGCACCACCTCCTGTACAAGTTTGTCCTCAAAGGAAGGAATTCCAAGCGGTCTTTTCTTACCGTTTTTCTTGGGTATGTATATCCTTTTTGCCGGATTAGGCTTGTAAGACTCATCTCTCAAAGATGCAATGACTTTGTTTATTCTTTGAAGACTCATCCGATTGATGGTTTTCCCATCCGTACCGGGTGTCATATTGCCTGGTTTGGCGTAAATACGCTGGTAAGCAACATGAAACATCTCCTCATTGAATAAGATACGGTACAGCCTTTCGAACTTGTAATCCGAAACTTTACCATGCTTGTTTAAAGCTTTTAATACTTGCTCAGGACTTCTCATAATGTCTCACACATTTTCCATTATTTGTATTAAGTTATCTAACTGCTTCCCTTCGCCATGTACAAGGCTTTCCCTTGCTCGGACTACTACGGAAGCTCCGTTCCCATGTCAGATATTCAGGGTCCTATGCCCATAGCCTTACGGCATTCTGATTTAGGGAATCCCCATTTGCTTTCACAATAACTGTTTGGCTCGGCAGACTGTCGGATGCGACTTACGTTCCTATTCCACTTATTGTGGTTGCTCTGAAGCCAGCTCCTGCTCCATTGTAATTTCGGTTTACATGGGGTGCTTCAGCCCGACGTGAATCAAATACCTTTCGTCGGGGCTGGTACGTGTGCAGCAGAACTATCGTTCAACCAATCAGGCTTCATCCTTGTGTCTGTCTTTTCCTCTCGCCATGCAGTCGCAGCTTGGTATTTAGCTGACTAATGACTTTACCGACATGCTTTTGTCACCTTTGGATTTCTCCTCCAGCTAAGTCGTTGAGGATAGGTCTGTTGAACTCTAACCTAATCTCTTGCCATAGAGATATTTATTGTGTAGCCTATATGGGCGCATCGAAGTCATACCAGAGATTTCGCACGTAGTCCACCTTGAAACTCGGCGTATGTTCCTCGCGTAACGGTGAAAGATAAAGACCGTATCGCGGATTGTCTTTGGTCGGGTGCAAACCTTGTTCGGCGAGGTAGGTCCGAATGGAAAGATGTTTGATAGCTTGAATCGTTTTCATAACAATCTATGTTCAGTGAAAAGAAAAATACTTATTCTTTCACTGAATTATTTAATGGGAACGATTCGATTCAAGGCTGCTTCGACATCGCTGTCGCGGAACAGGACGCGCCCGCCGATCTTGTGTGCGCGGATCTTGCCGTGGTTCACCCAGTCGGTGAGCGTCACGAGCGAGATGCGCAGACGGTGGGCGGTTTCGCGCCGTGTGAGATATTTCGTGTCGGTTTTCGGATGTGCGGGACGGAACTGTTGCAATTCGTCGCGCAGGGACTCCCGGATCATCTTCGAAAGTTGATCGGCAGTCATGCCATTCAGATAGATTTCCTTTGCCATGGTTTATTCGATTTAACGTCGCAAAGAAAATCATTTATCGAGGCTGTCTAAAATAAGTAATTGTGTTACAAAATAATGCTGCCTTCTGCCACGAACGGACATAGTCGGACAGTCTATGGAATTTTAGGAATGAATTGCATCGGTCTACCTCTGTTTTCCGTTTTGACCGCAGTGTGTAAAGTGATTGTTTCGATGAATAAGAAGACGGTTTTTGATAAGAACCGTCCTCCGAAACAAAGCTGTTTTTGTGAGTTTTATTTTAGATTTTTCTCGGTTTGACTTAACCGATTGAGGAATAAACTTTTAGCGAATTATTTGAGAAATAGAGGTAACGATTTGGAAACTGTGCGAATTTCAGCGTTTTGCGTTACTATGCTGTCAAATAACTCTTCTTTCGCAAAGATAGTCAAATAACTTAAAACACTCAACTTATAGCAATAATTTTCTTACTTATGAAGGCTATGGTATATAGCGATTGGCATTTTACGTATGTTCAACGATATTGTTGTATAGATTTCTCAAATTTTGTTCTCTAACTTTGGGTTTTAATTGGCATTGCCATACAACAGATACTTGATAGCCAAGCCTTTCTAATTCTTGCGTTTTACGTTTGTCCCTTTCTAAATTATCCGCAATCTTCTTCTCCCAATATTCCAAATTCGTAGATGGTAAATGAGCATATTTACATCCTTGATGTCCATGCCAAAAACAACCATTCACGAATATTACAGCTTTGTACTTTTGAAGAACGATATCCGGAGTTCCCGGCAACCGTTTTACATTTTTTCGATATCGCAGACCTTGAGCAAACAGATATTTTCGGACGATCTTTTCCGGTTTTGTTTCCTTTCCTGTGACATGAGACATTATTTCCGAACGCTTTTCTTTACTGACCGTGTCTGCCATCTCTACTTAATAACGATTCGTTCTTTAAGATGATCCATATTTTCTTTACGACTTTTCTTTGCATAGCCGAGCTTGTCGCAAGTCGCTTCTATTTTCTGGCAAAAAATATCGGCATTTAGTTTGGTCATACATAGTTCATCATTCTCGTTTCGTTCCGTACTATGCCATAAAGCTTCATCATTTAAGGGATGTTGCGGTCGGAATGGGGGAATATTAAAGATTCTATTATCTACTTGTGTGATCCAAGATGCTCCGATTTCTGTCATCGCACCCCATGCACTCGGGGTGTTATCACTCGTAACGAATATGACGAAGATTTTTTGATTAGAGTAACTTTCCACAAAGAAATCCCGTAAATAGTTATATATCGATGCAGTCCCTTCGGGAATGCGGCTAATTTCATCGTCGCAACTCGTGTATAAGATATCTTCGGGCGGAATGTTATTAAATACTAAAAATGAGTATATCAAATCAGCTAATGCTTTGTCTTTAGAAGCGTGACTAATCAGTATTTTCTTTTTCTGGGAATCCACTACGGTTTTTAATCCTAAAGCATTAGCATTATTATTGATCGCATCGGATATGATTTGTTCGATCGTTTCTCTCGAAGAATCTGGTGCTAATCGTCCTATACTTTCAGCTGCATTTTCACTCACTATATTTCTGAATGTGTCGACGGCTTCTCTAAATTTTGCTTCTGTATTTTTTTGTTCATTCAATTTACGTTGCTTCTTCTCTCTGTTCTGTTCATTAGAAAACAAACCTCTTTTCCGAAGAATATCCGGAAGTAGAATAGTTCGCACGTATTTTATAACGGCCTCATATCGTGGGTCGTCGGACTTATAGCCTTGCCTATTGCTCAATGCCATATCTGGAAGTTCCGATAATTCGAACAAATCGATATATAGTTGTCCGACTACATAAACTTCATTCAATTTATTTTGACCGACTATCGGCAAAATATTGAACTCTCCCATTTTTTTATTCGCATATAGGGATATGAAGTTGTCGGGGAAATCGGTAAGTGCCGCTTTACGCCCTCTTGTAGAAGCGTATGCCCCGATCCATCCCATTATTTTAAGCGTATATTCATGATCATTTCCTGCATTGTCTTTCAGATTGATCGGCTCTGTATACGGCTCTCTATGCTCAACTAATTCAGTTCGTTTTGCCGGATATTGGTTAGGAATATTTTTTGCTAAATCGGAAAAGTCATCCCCTAAAGATATAAATGCACATAACTCTTTTGCAATATTTTCGTCAAAGGTGTCTATTGTAACTGTTTCATTGCCTCTGATTATGTGTATTTTGAAATTATCGTTGACTAATGGGAATATTTTTAACAAATTCCGTTTAACCGAATCCATAGATTTATTCAATCTGTATTGAGGATTCCTCATTACGATCGCTGTTCCATGCTCTTGAATATATACGAATTTTATATCATCATCGGCAATAGGTCGTAACTTATTCCCGTCTATCGGTCTACGAGATAAAACGAAACCGGATTTCTCGTTATCGCTGATAGTCATTACATCAACGGATTCGGAAACAGACAATGCCGCCAACTTACCAACGCCTTTTCGTCCCATTTTTCGTCTCTCTCCGGAACGTGTCATAGATTCTTCTTCTTTAACTCGAGAGACACCGGCTACGTTCAAGAACTTCTTTACTTCTCCATTCTGATAAGACATACCATGCCCATCATCCTCGATTCTGATATCGTCTTTATTAGAAATGATATATACATTATGTGCATCTGCATCATACGCATTAGCAACAAGTTCGGCCAATACATAATAAATATTCGTATAAAGATTCGGTCCCAACAACTCTAAAATCCGAGGATCGACATTAAGCTGATATTCTTTCATATAAATATTCATGGAGTTAGTTGACAATTCGCGTCAAATGGCATATAATACTCTCGGCTATGACTTCTCCCAGTCTCGGTGGAACGGCATTGCCGATATATCTCGATGCTTTGGTAATAGCGACATACTCTTCGTCAGCGAAAAATTTATACGTCATCGGGAAAGTTTGTATAAGAGCAGCTTCTCTAATGGAAATAGCACGATCTTGTATAGGATGTCCGAATCTGCCATTGCCTAAACCAGTGCATTGAGTTGTCATAGTAGGGGCTGGTTTTTCCCAAACCATTCTACCGTAGACACTACCAAACGAGCGTCCGTTATCGGTTTTATGACACCGCAATTGCAAATCCTTCGGCCAATCTTTCCAACTGCCTCCGTACGGAGTATGATGAAGACGTTCGAGATTTAATGGCGATAATGCTTTGGCTCTATGCAACGGATCGTTTTTATCGGTTTCTCCGGCTTTGAGTTCGGGTAAATCTCCGATCGTTTCTTTCACCGTCTTGTACTCGTTAGGCTTATGCGTCGGGTTGATCAACTCGATATTTCCCAATCGCGATGCTAATAACACCAATCTTTTCCTAGTTTGCGGTATTCCGTAATCGGGGCAATATACTGGATTTACCCACACATGATATCCTTCATTTTTCAAAAGATTCTCGAAATCGGATAAAACGGGCTTTTCTTTGAAAGATAAGATTTGAGCCACGTTTTCCATCGTAACGATGTCGGGATGAACAGCCTTGACCAATCGTCCGAATTCATATAATAAATCGTATTTATTCGGATCTTTCTTTTTGTTTTTGAATGCATACGACGAAAACGGTTGACAAGGGGCGCATCCTGCCAACACTCTAATAGATCCTTTGCCGTAGGCTGTGCGGATTTCATCCGGAGACACCGTTTTAATATCCTTATATATGAATTTCGCATTGTTATTCGTTTCATAAGCATACCGGCAGGTCGCATCGAGATCATACCCTGCAAGGATATTGAATCCCTTGCTTTTCATCCCGAAACTCAATCCGCCGATACCGCAAAATAAGTCGATAACTTCAATAGATGGGAACGATTCGTTTTTGATATTCTTTCCTTTCATAATCCGATTTCAAAAACAGAGTGTGCTCAATTAGACAACCGATCTATTTCGGATTGAATCTGACCTATAACCTCTTTATTGGCAATTTCTCCATCTAAGCTGAATACGATAAACACATTACCGCCATATCGTTCTTTGAACGATTCGAAACTCACTTTCATTCGCTCAGTCAGCGAATAACTACCGAAATTGGCACTCGCTGTTATCGGTTTGATTTGTATGCCTATGGCTTTATCTCCGATTTTTGCGATATAATCAATATCTCCAGCATGATCCAATTCGGGATCGCTTTCTTCGAAGTTGATATTAGGAAATACTTTAACCAATCCGTCATTGATTACAGACTTTTCTCGTATATAACCGTCATAAGTACGATTTATAGTCAGATTGTATATATAGTCAATGCAGTCCTGTTCTGTCAATTCACGAAAAGCTGCTTCCCATTCCGGAATCACGACTTCCGTAATTTTTGCATACAACCGTTCACCCAATTCATGGAGACTTTCGACTGTGATTTTCGTCGGATTTTTTCCTGCGGTATGAGCATTTTCGAAATACCATGATTGCCATTCATCGAACGAAGAAGGTTGGCAATCGCGAATAAGAGCCATTACAGCACCTACTTTATTCGGACGGGATAATTGGTATGTTTGGCAAGTGTAGTTCAGCACGCGTTCCTTTTTCCCGAAATTCATTGAATATCTATCCATAACGTTATAGGTTTATCAGTTTCTCGAATTTGTTTTTATATTTGAAATCAAAAGAATAGTCCACGTCTGCCAAACCGTTTTTCAGCATATGTGCATTTATAAAAGTTTTGTTGTCTAAGTATAAGTAGCACAACAACAAATCTTTATCGTCATACTTTATGGCATCGTAACGTAAAAAGACCTTCCTTCCTTTTGTCTTTTCCGCAAGAAATTTTGTCGCATTACCATTGACAGATGGCTTTTCTTTGATTCCGAGCAGTCGTATGGTAAGTCCATTGTTCAATACAATAGTATTTGGTGACAAAATCGTTTTTACAGAAAAATACTCTTCCCGTTCTTTCTTGTCTTTATCTATCCGTGAACCGAATTGCAACTTCTTAATCTCGATTTTGCTTTCCATTTTGTGCGGGTCACTGAATATATAAGGCAAAGTTTTCTTCTTCGTCCATGTCGAAAACAGATCTATCGTTGCTGTATCTATATTCTACATTGCCGAACGAAAAGGATGAAGCGACCTTTTCCTCATAGTATTTTTTATAATCGGGATTTATTTCATACCCGATAGAATTACGTTGCAGATTACGCGCTGCCAAAGCCGTAGTCCCGCTACCCATGAATGGATCGAATACCGTTTCTCCAGCAAAAGAGAACATTTTTATCAAACGGTGCGGCAATTCTTCAGGAAATACCGCAATGTGTCCGTCTTGTTTAGCCCCACCGAAATTCCAATGGGAAGCAAAAAATGTATTCCATTCATCTTTTGTCATTTCCGAACATTGCTTTTGCTCAATAGCGGGAACGGGAGCCTTACCTTGTTTTTTGAAAATTAGGATAAATTCGTAATCTATTTTCAAAATACCGTTTCGAGGATAAGGAAAACTACCCATAACAGCTCCTCCCCCTGTCGTATTCATCGTTGTTTGCTTCTGCCAAATTACGGCTCCCATATAATCCATTCCGAGAGCTTCGCAAAAACGTATGATTTCGGTTCTTATGGGAATCACTTTATAACGTCCGTAATAGACGGAACGAGCGAATTGGTCTCCTATATTTATGCACAAACGGCAACCGTCATGCAATACTCGATTGCACTCCGCCCAGACCATATTCAGATTGTTGATATAACTTTCGTAACTATCATGAAATCCTATTTGCCCATCACTCCCATAATCTTTCAATTGCCAATACGGGGGCGACGTAATGATCAGATGGACGGATTTGTCCGGCATAAGAGAAAGATTCCTGCTATCTCCGTTAATAAGCGTGTGTATAGTCTTTATTTCCATTTCTATTGTCAATTATAGTCTTCAACGCTTTATCTGCAATGTTTTTATCGTCTCCGATAATTGCATTTATCTTATCCGCAATCCAAAGGCTCAACAACTCTTCCCGTTCGATATTCAAGATATCCGAAAGCAATACCACTTGCTCCTTTTTAGCTTGCCTGTCTCCGCGTTCTATTCGGCTATACATAGGGACATCTATATTCAAAGCCGAAGCCAATTGCTTTTGCAACAATCCGCTTCGGACTCTGGCCGCTTTGATCTTTTGAGCGAATAACATTCGAATATTTTTTCAATTTGTCATTATTTGGCAAATTTACTACTTTTATTTCGTTTATGCACCATAGAATGCCAATAATTTGATTGACTTGAATTTAGTGATTGAGGTACAGTTGATTATTTATCTATTTCCCCTAAATCCCTCTGCTTTTCCTTTGCGGTTGTATTGGTCGGCGAATGCTCTGCCGTAGCTTATCGAATTGCTCTTTGAACCACTCGGCAATGGGCTTTCGGTCGATGGCAAGAACCAATTTAGTCCCGTCGGTGGGGTCTTTCACCACTTGAAACCCTGCCTTTTCGGTCGTGAATTTCCGTCCGTGTTCCTCCGAGTAGAGTTCCCCTGCATACTCCAACGGCTTTCCCTTGACGAGCGTTGCGGTTTGCCTTTCATCGAACCCCACAAGGCGGCAGAGGTTTTCGATACGGAGCATTTCACGGAAATAGGGAAACCATGCCGCTGCCTTTGCGATTACCGTTTTCAAGAAAGATATTTCCTCCTTGTGCTTCGTTTCCTTGTCCGCTATCTCCCTGCGGTGCTTCCGTTCTATTTCCGCCATCTGTCGGCTGTGGTCTGCCTGCATGGTCTGTATTCTATCTTGCAGGGCTTCGATGGTTTCCTCGTGGTCGGCTACCTCCCTATGCAGGGCGGTGTTCTCCCTTTCCAGCGTCTTGACCTTGTTGCTGCCGAAAAGAGAACCGACACTCTCGGCGATGTTGGCGGCTGCGGTGGTTGCCGCCCCTTTCAGCTTCTCGGTCTGTATCTCTTTTTTCGCCTGCCTTAATTCCTCCTGCGCCGTTTCTTTCTGCTGCTGCAAATCCACCACCTCCGCTTTGAGACTGTCGGCGAGTTTCTGTATATCCCGATAATACTGCTGCGTGGACTTGTGACGAGCCTTCGAGCCGTCTATGCCCCTTTGCAGCCCGTATTTTGCCATCGCTTCGGCATAGGTATCTTGGTAGGACTTCAATTTCAGCCGTGTCATAATATCGTCTGCGCACAGCCTCACGGTGTCGGTCGGCTTCTTGCGGTATCGCTTCTTCGTCTGTTCCTCCCTTTTCCTGCGCTTGCGCTCTCCCTTGACGATGGGGACGAGTGTAACGTGTATGTGCGGCGTTTCCTCGTCCCTGTGCAGGTGAGCCGCCACGATGTTCTCCTTTCCGAACGTGTCGGCGAAGTATTTCAGATTGTCGGCGCACCACTCGTCCAAACGCCCCTCTTCCTCTATCCGCTTCATGTCCTCGTGCGTTCCCGATACGTTGATGCGGATAGCCCGTACTTGGTTGCTTCCGATTTTGCGTGTCAGCCCCGCTTCTTCCAATCTCTGCTGTATAGCCGCCGAACGGTCTTTCACCCCGTCGGGGTATTCGATGAGCCTGCGGTTTAGGTGCGTGCGTGTGGGGTCGGCGTTCTTCGGTATGATGAAACGCTCGATATGTGCGGTCGTTCCGCTGTCGCTGCCGTGCGCCTTTTCCATGTGTAAAACTACGAAACCCATATATTCTTCCTTTCTTTTTTGGCTTGTGCAACAATGATTTTTTTGTATCTTCAGGGGCGGCAAATGCCGTCCCCGATGGGGTGTGCAGAGGGGCTTGCCCCTTGCCTTATTGGGGAATTTTCAGCGATACGTAGTATTGCGGCTCGGAAAATTCCCTAATAAGCTACGGTATTTTCTCCGTAAATACCCTGCGGCGTACCGTCCGTCTGCCTTTCTGCGGTGGCTGTCCCTGCCGTCTGCTTACCCATATAACCCCACCCTTATTTTTTTCCTTTCGGTCGGTGGGTGGCGGGGCGGTCGTTTCCGTTTTCAAAGGCTCTTTTGCATGGGGCGGTCGGATACAAGGTTTTCCCGATAAATACGCTCGCAGCGAAGCGAGAGGAAGATTTATCGGGAAACGGCGCAGCCGCCTGACCTTTTAGCCGACATAAAGCCCCGTGCTTGCTTTGCCTTTGTAAACGGAAATGATTGCTCCGCTTTCCTCTGAAAAGAGGAATAGAACCTGCAATATATATCACCATAGTGATATGTTTGCATGTTGGTATGTTGATATATCATCATGCTTTCCAACGGCTGTTGGGCTTGCCGTCCGAAACAACCGACACGAATACCGTCGTTTTCTCTTTTCGCCCGTGTATAATCCTCTCTAATAATGCTCTGCGGACTTTCGCCGCCCCGAACGACTCGATACGGAAAGCGAGGGCGGCTATCGTTTCGAGGTTGTAAACCTCCGCGCTGTATCTGTCCGATATGCGGATAATGCGCTTTATGTCATATACGCTCAAAACTCCGCTTTTGCAGAGTGCCTTTATCCCTGCCCGAACCGTCGGGGCGATAACCCCGAACAGTTCGCAGATTTCCCGCTCGGTCATGGCGGTTGCACCTATATCGCTCGGCAGAAAGATATTGCCCTGCCCGTCCATCGTGATAATGTTCCTTTCTTCTTTCATCGGTATTCTGTTTTTAATTAGATGGCTCGGCAGATATTCTTCTCCATATCCTCCAACTTGTGCGACAAGGTTTCCATGTCTTGGCTTATCTTCTGGGCGGTGATTTTGGCGTAAATTTGGGTGGTTTTTATGTTCGTGTGTCCCAAAAGGCGGCTCACCGTTTCGATGGGTACGCCGTGCGACAGAAGTACGGTCGTGGCGTTCGTGTGGCGTGCAACATGGTAGGTCAAACGCACCTTGAAGCCGCATTGTCTGCCTATCTCTTTAAGTATCTTGTTGCAACTTCCGTTACTCGGAACGGGGAAAACATGACCGTCCCTTGCCAGCCCCTTGTACTTTTCGATGATACGCTTGGGAACGTCCAAAAGGCGGATGTTCGATTCGGTGTTGGTCTTCTTTCTTCGGGTGATTATCCACAGGTTGCCGTCGAAGAATGTTTGCAGGCGGTCGACGGTGAGGTTCTTCACGTCCGAATACGCCAAACCCGTGAAAACAGAAAAGACGAACAAGTCCCGTACGAGTTCATGGGTGGCGTTCTTCATCGGTGCGTTCATGAGCGTCTGTATCTCCGTTCGGGTGAGGTAGCCCCTATCCACGCTTTCGGGAGAGTTGATATATCCGGCAAAGGGATTAAACGGCAAACGCCCGTCGTTCCTCGCAATGGAAACGATGTGTTTCAACACAATCATGTAGCCCCACACGGTATTGGTGCGGCATTTCTTCTCCGTGCGCAGAAAATACTCGAAATCGTTGATGAACGTGAGGTTGAGTTCCTTTAACGGAATATCCTCACGCTTGTAGGTATGGGGCAAAAACTCCCGGATATGGTTGCAGACCGTCCGATAACGGGTAAATGTACCTTGCGCCCTGCTGTGCCCGACTTTCTTCTCAAACTCGGCGTTGTGCTGCTCGAACAGTTTCAGCAAAGTTTCCTGCTTGACGCCGATACCGAGATAGGCGTCTTTGAGCTTGGCGGCGGTAACATAACCGTCCGTCTGCATCAGTTCTTGGTAGCGGCGGTTTACCTCCACACGGATTTTATCAACCGCAAGGTTGATTCTCTGCGCTTCGACGCTCTTGCCCGAAGCACGGCTGTTCTTCACGTCCCACAACCGTGGGGGAACGTCCATCTTGCAACTGAACTGTTTAATCTCGCCGTCCACCGTGATACGGCACATCAGAGGCAGGTTGCCGTTCGGCTTCTCGCTGCCTTTCTTCACGTAAAATAATACCTTGAATGTACTACGCATAACTCACTCCTTTTTTTGGTTACAAAATTAGTTATTAGTGAGTTACCGACAGCTATGTAAATCTACGCAAAACGCAGAAACAGAACCTTTTAGCAAGAAATTTGCACCCGTTACGGGAGTAACGAGGTGGTAACTGAACTTCTGCACCGTTTGGCTTCGAGGTGGTATTTCGTTGGCTCTGCCCCATAGAAAAACAAAGCGTAACGAACGCTCTATCAGCTAATTCGCTACGCTTTGCTCAAATTTGCAAATCCGCTATGTGTTTATTTTAATTTTTCCAATGCTTCACGGACTGCGTCTGCCGAATAGCACCGTTCTCCATTCGAAAATGCGCGTGCGGTGCATCCTTCCAGCCAGCCGTTCGCAATCCACCGGTCGAGTGTCGGGCGTGTAATTCCCAGAGCTTCGGCCAAATCCTTTTTACAGAACAATCGATTGCCCGAATACGACGAGAGAAACATTTCGTTTCGATGTGCCGCCAACCAATGATCAAAATGACGAATAGCCCTTGCTGCATTTCTGATCGTCGGTTCGTAATTCTCGTATGCCCACACATGTAGACTTGTCGGGTCTAAGTCTGCAAACTCCGGCCGGGTGCGCAATGTCTCGACCAACGTGTCGAAGCATGCCAGTTCGGAGGCTTTGATCTCTATTTTGCGACGACGGGACATAGTTGATATTTTTTTGGCGGGGGGGGTACAAGATCGTAATATGCATATTTTTAGATGTTTATAATATACAAGCGTGTAAAAAGCGTGTAAAAAGCGTGTAAAAAGCGTGTAAAATTAAACAATGAACCAATCAGAGTTCGGGCCTTGTGATTCGTTTCTTATCTTGCCTTGTCTTTTCAACTTAGCTAAAAGATTCGTAATTTTATCTTTTTTCTGTCTGTCGTCGAGCAGGTTGGAAAGAAGGTTCCACAGCAGTTTGTCGATCTCCCTGCGTGATAATGATTTGTGATCCCGCAATGCCGTCAGCAGAAACTCTTCGCAACGTTTATTTCCGAGCCCCTTATGTTCCGAATATTCGATCTTCTGCCCGACTTTTTGGGCGATATGTTTTGCAATATATATTTTGGGTTTACGACCCTCGATTAGGCGTTTGCTTCTCAATCGGGCGATCTCTTCATCGGATAACGGTTTCCCCAGTTGTACACGGTTCAGCAGCTCGATGTCGAGCAGGTTCAAATCCGCATTTCCCGCCAGAATATTGGCGTAGTTCATATCGAGAATTTTGCCCGTTATGGTAACTTCTACCCGATTGTCGGCCAAATTGTAATCCGGCAGGGGAAATAGTCTCTGTCTTTGGTAATTGTACATCTTGCGGATGCCGCTGCCGATCGTATCGACCATCTTGAGTCCCACCATAGCCGTTACCAGAAATTGATTTCGGTATCGCTCCTCCGGAGCATCGCTGACGAGTACCCGTTCGATATTGCCGGGAATAAACGAACCCTTGTTCGAGAAGACCAGTTTGTCGTCGTATTCCACTACGTTGATCTGACCGCCGAGCGTATAATCCTGATGGGCGATTGCATTGTTCAATGCCTCGCGGATGACATACGGTTCATACGTGTCGATCTCTTCGGGGAAGAGCGTCTTGTACTCCGGATTTATGTAACGGTATTTCAGATTGCGGATTTTGTCGTATATTTTGTCAACCGCCAGAATGAACGGGCAGGAGGCGATCATGTAATCGCGCTCGACATTATCCGGTCCGCGCAGAATCCATTTGATTTTGGCGACTGCCGGAGAGATCAGGTGCTCACTCTCCTCTCTGCCGAGCAACACGATGGCTGTATTGGTAATCTTTCCCCGAATCGTAATCTTTGCCTTGTTCAGAAAAGTCGTGTCATCCCATGACGCAATCTCGTCAGCTTTGTCCTTGCGGGCATTCGTGTACAACTCCCTTGCTTTGACGATGGCTGCCGGATCCAAATCCTCCAATGAGGCATTTTCGATTATTTCCGCACTCCAATCTTTCAATTTGGCTTGATTTCTTATTCTTTCGATTTTGTCCATACTCAATGCTTGCAAGGATTCTCCGTCACGACCATAATAATGGCCTTGATAGTCTATGGGAATACCTTGCGGGGCAGGTGGTATTTCGAACATCACAACTCTTTTGCCGTTCCTGTACCGCAATTCATGTATCTCGACGAACGTATGCCGACCCGTAGTCTGATCGGCAATCTTTTTCTTCATTGCGTCGAGCGCCGGACGGCTGTTCTTGTACTGGCTGCCGACAACCTCGTGCGTATGGTTCTCCACACCGAAAACCAGCCAAGCGCAAGGCCTGCCCTTCAAATTTGCTTCGTTGCTCAATGCCGAAAAGTATTGTCCCAAATCCCGATCGTCGAAATTGCGTTCGGCCCTCTTGAACTCCACCACTTCCGTTTCCGCAGGCAGAATCAGTAATGAATCGAGTATATTTGTCAGTTCCTCAACCGTCATATATTTCTATTTTCTGTAAAGTTACAATTTATTCGCAAATAAAGAGGAGTTAAAATGCTTCTTCTAAAAGCTCATTCGAGATTTTGTTATCGTCGTAAATTTTACGGTGGTAACATTTCGAACTATCTGCCGCTGAAATACGGATGATTCATCAACTCCATTGCGGTCTGCTCTTCCGTAATCTTGATGTATTTCATAAACTCCTTTTCGGTCTTGTGGCCCGTAACCTTCATGATGGCGATGGTCGGGATCCCCGCCAGATACATGTTCGTCGCGCCGCTGCGTCGTGCCGTATGGGTCTTTACCAGGTCGCACTTCTCTACCAAGTGCGTCTTCCTTTCCCCGTTTTCGACGTATGATACCTCGATTTTTTCCGTGATACCCGCTTCCCGAGTAATCTCTTTGATGAACTTGTTTACTTTCTGTTCGTAGGATTTCGGCAAACGGTTTTCGTACTTGTCCAGTATCGCCTGCAATTCGGGTCGGACGGGAATAATGACGTGGTTGCCGGTTTTCTGCTGTTTCAAGTCTATAACCAGCTGCCCGCTCTCCAGCGTGCGTATGTTACCCTCGTTGATCGTAGAGTAATCACTGAATCGTTGTGCCGTGTAGCAGCCGACCAAAAAGACATCGCGGGCAATATCTTTGTGCTTATTGTCGGATAAGTCGAGGTTGGCAATAGCACGTATTTCCGATTCGGTCAGATAGATATTCTCGACATCGGCGGTCAGTACGCGGAATTTGCGGCTTTCGATTAGACCATTGTCGTGCAGTCCCTCTTCGCGCGCTGCCCGCATGATGATCTTCAGCTCCTTGACGTGGCGGCCGATGGTATTGATCGAATAATCTTTCGCCGTGAACCATGCCACAAAATCGTCGTAGAATTTCAGATCGATATCGCCGAAATCGAATCTCTTTCGCTTTGCTTTGCAGAACTCGTCGAATTGAATGATAAACCCTTTGTAGTTCTTGATTGTCGAGGGGCCGTAGCGGAGTTTGTGGATGTTCAGCCGGGTGCCCTCCTCCATCTCGCGCGTGAAGCGGGCGATGTAGTCGCCGAGCGATTCGCGGCTGCGGACGCGGCGGCCGGTGGTGAGGCTGCGCGGGTGGTGGAAGCTGTAGATGATCTTCTCCAGCCGTGTCTTCGTCATTGCGTGCTCGGGATCCTTGGCAATCTCTCCGAGGATGTGGCTGCGCAGTTCGGAGAGATTCTTGGTCAGCTCGCGTCCCTGCTGCTCGGTGAAATCGTCGGTAAAGGTGAAGCGGCTCTTGACCGTCTGCCGCTTGTTGTCCCAGGCGTCCGTCAGCACCATATATTGGCTGTCGACGTAGAACTGGTTGCCACGGCCAACCGTGAAGAGAATTTGGATTTTGACCAGTTTGTTTTTCTGGGTCGAGCGGATGCGGTAGCAGAAGGATGCCATAGGTCAGGAGGTTTTGTCTATTGCAAATGTAATCATTTTTGTCATACATTTGTCATACATCGGCCGAATTTTCGAAAACTTCCAGATCTCGCAGTTGATGAAAAATGGATGTAAAATATTGATATGTAGATAAGATAAAATTAAAATCGGTAAAATTCGATTCAAATTTATGGCGTTCGCTTCAGACCTCACAGAAACCGCGTTGCAGATAGCTGCAATGCGGTTTTCGTTTGGTATAAATATAATATGTATTTTTTTCGAGGAATGGTTGCCGGTCGTTTTCGATTAGCCGGTTATGAGGTTATGGATGAAAATTATGATTTCCCATTGATTCCTCCGTATCCATTCTACTACTCTCTCTTTGTTGCAGTTTATTTTTTACCGGGCAGCATAGGCTGAGCAGGACCGTTTTGTCGGTTAGTCCCATATGCAGCGATCCGACTTTCATACAAGGATATATGATTTTCAGACGGTTATTTTGCGGTTGTATGCACCGGTATTCGGAGGAAACAGCTATGAAAACGACAAATTTTTGTCGTTTTTGTGTATATTCTTTATACATTTGGAACCGATTTTAGACACAATTATTTCGATTGTGACAAAAAAGTGACTATTTGTACGAAATTTGTGTTCTTCAGACGTATTAAAGTGTTGAAAATATGGACAAGCAAAAGATATTCGTTGTCGATGACAAGGACATGATCGGCAAAATCATCATGGCCTGCCTGGGGCGGGACTACGACTGTCGCTATTTCGACAGTCCGAAGCCTGTACTCGAGCAGATGGAGGCCGGAGATTTGCCCGATCTGATTATTTCGGATATCCGTATGCCCGACATGCGGGGAGATGAATTTCTCCATGCCGTCAAGAGTGACGAGCGGTTCCGGCATATCCGGATGGTTATGTTATCGAGCGAAGACAGTACTTCGGAGCGTATTCAGTTGTTGCAGGACGGAGCTGAAGACTATATCGTCAAACCCTTCAACCCGATGGAACTGAAGGTCCGCATCGAAAAGTTCTTGAAGTGAATCGCCTCCGAATCGGGTGCAGATCGTCCGTGTAAATTCGGTTCCGCGTCGGGATACGCGCTGTTTTTCGGCCATAGTCGGCTGTCGTTCCTTGCCTTCGATACGGTTGCCGTTTCGGAAAATTTCTTCGTACTCCGATGAAATCTGTTAGCGGTTATCTACCTCGCTTGTGTGTCACAAGGTCTGTTTTATGGAAAATCTCTCGGTCAATCCTGAAAATTATAAGATTCTTGTCGTCGATGATATTGCGACCAACGTCCTGTTGCTGAAAACCATACTTGGAAAGGCGGGATACAGGATCGTGACTGCGACAGGTGGCCGCGAAGCGCTCGAGAAGGTCGAAAGCGAATCTCCGGATCTGATTCTGCTGGATATCATGATGCCGGACATGAACGGTTATGAGGTGATCGAGCGGCTCAAGGCCGACGAGCGATTCTGCCGGATTCCCGTGATTTTTCTCTCGGCGCTCCACGATTCGGAAAACATTGTCAAAGGGTTCAAGATGGGGGCCAGCGATTACGTGTCGAAGCCTTTCAATCACGAGGAGCTGATTACGCGGGTGGCGCATCATATGTTTATTGCAGAGGCGCAGCGCGTCATCGTGCGGCAGAACGAGGAGCTGCAGGAGACCCTGGCCAGCCGCGACAAGATGTATTCGGTGATCGCCCACGACCTGCGCTCTCCGATCGGAAGCCTCAAGATGCTGTTCAACACCCTGCTCGACAGCCTGGATGCGGAGCGGGTCGGAGCCGGGAACCTCGATATGCTTCGCATGGGCAACGACATTGCCGAAGACACCTTTTCGCTGCTCGACAACCTGCTCAAGTGGACGAAGTGTCAGACCGGGAGGATGCATACGGTGTATCAGGATGTCGATCTGGCCGAAGTCGTACTCTTTTCCTCGAAAATTTCGGAGTCGGTGGCCCGGACCAAAGGAATTGTCGTCGAATACGACATTCCCGCGCCGATTCACGTGCGGTGCGATGTCGATATGGTCAAGACGATCGTCCGCAACTTGTTGAGCAATGCGATCAAATACAGCCCGGAAGGAGGAGGGAAGATTATCGTTTCCACGGCCGAAACCCCGACCCACGCCGTTGTCCGGGTGCGTGATTTCGGAGTCGGCATCAAGCCCGAAGACCTGAATAAAGTGCTCGATCCTGCGATGTATTTCACCACTTACGGGACCGGAAAAGAGGAGGGGTCGGGACTGGGGTTGCAGCTTTGCCTGGACCTGGTGCATCGCAACGGCGGCGAGATGACCGTGGAGTCGGTCTATGGCGAAGGGGCGACCTTCAGCTTCACGATCGCCAAATCTCCTGCGGACGAACGACCCGCCTCGGCCGGGGAGCCGGTTTGATGTTTAATCTCTGTTTTTTCGCTTCGGGGTCCGGTTCGGCCCTTTTTTGTTGCGGGCGGGTTGTCGCTGGCCGAACCACTCTTCGAACCAGTTTTCGGGGAGTTCGGAAGCTCTCTTCGCAGCGGTTTTCTCCGGTGTGTACGTTTTGCTGCTCGCTTTGACGGTTGTTGCGGGTTTCTTCCCGGCTTTCGTGCCGGACGTTTTTGGGCTGCGGACGGATTTCCGATGTCCGTTCCGATCGTCGGGCGCACCGAAAGCCTCCTGCACGGAGGAGTCTTGGCGATAGGATTCCCGGCTTTCGGGTTTCCGGCCGGTTTTGCGTCCGGATCGGGTGTCGGACTCCCTGCGGCGGTGGGATTGTCTTCCGCCGGATGTGCGGGCCGAAGGGCTGTCTTTCGATATTTCCGCGATGGGACGTCCGTGCGAGAGCTTATTCAAAGTCCTGACGACTTTTTCGGCTTGGTCGAAGGGAACCGTTGCGAACGAGAAGTCCTCCATGACCCGTACGTCGTCGATGTCGTGGTCGGAGAGTCCGCACTCCTGTTTGAGGAGCCGGACCGTTTTGCGGGTGTCGTAGCCGTCGCGGGCACCGAAGGCGAGGAAAATCCGGGCCTTGCCCTTGCGATCGACGTCGATCGAGCGGATTTCGGGGTAGCTGCTCTCGCTCAGCTCGTTCTTGAAGGCCAGGCGCAGCAGGGCGCTCAAGGCCACTTCGGGCGGATAACTCTCCAGTAGTTCGGCGGCCATCCCCGTACATTCGCCGTAACTTTCGCTCTCGACGATGGCGTCCAGATCTTCCTTGATCTTGTTGCGCTTGGTGGCGATGATGTCGGCCGGCGTGGGGAGCTGTTCCAGCTTGATGTCGGCCTTGATCGTCCGCTTCAGGAACCCGAATTTGCGCATCTCGGAGGGCGAGATGAAGGTGATGGCCGTTCCCTGGTTACCGGCGCGGCCCGTGCGTCCGATGCGGTGGACATAGCTGTCGGAATCCTGCGGCAGCGAGTAGTTGATTACGTGCGTGAGGTTGCTTACGTCGATGCCCCGGGCCGCCACGTCCGTAGCCACCAGGATATTGACCTGTTTTTTCTTGAATTTGCCCAGGATCTTCTCGCGCTGGGCCTGCGAAATGTCGCCGTGAAGGACTTCGGCCGCATAGCCGCGTTCCAGGAGTTTGGCCACGATATCGTCCGCGCCCGTTCGGGTGCGGGAGAAGACGATGCCGTAGAACTCAGGTTCGACGTCGATGATGCGGGTCAGGGCGTCGAATTTGTCGCCTTCGCGCACCTCGAAATAGATCTGGTTCGTCAGGTCGGTCGTGACGTGCTGCGATTCGACCTTCAGGAGGTCGGGTTCGTGCATGTAGTTGCGGGCCAGCGCCGCGATGCGGTCGGGCATCGTGGCCGAGAAGAGTAGCACCCGTTTGGGGCCGGTCATGGCGTGCATGATCTCTTCGATATCCTCGATGAAACCCATGTTGAGCATTTCGTCCGCCTCGTCGAGCACCAGGTAGGCGATCGCCGAGAGGTCGAGCGTGCCCCGGCGGATGTGGTCGAGGATGCGGCCCGGCGTGCCGACGACGATGTCGATGCCTTTTTTCAAGCGCCGCAGCTGTTCGGTCATCGAGGCGCCGCCGTAGATCGGGGCGATCGAAAGGTCGTGGGTATTGAACGAAATGAGTTCCTGCGTCACCTGCAGGGCCAGTTCGCGGGTCGGAACGAGGACGATGGCCTGCGGAATATTCCGTCGGGAAGTCAGCATCTGGATAATCGGCAGGCCGAAAGCGGCGGTTTTACCCGTGCCGGTCTGTGCTTGTGCGATGATGTCTTTGTCGGTGGTGAGCAGGTGGAATGGTGAGGCTCTGAATGGCCGAGGGGGTTTCGAACCCTTTTTTGGCAATGGCAGTAAGTATATCGTCGGACAGTCCTAAAGCCTTAAATTCTTCTAATTGATTCATTTATGATGATTTGTCGGGCAAAGGTACGCCAAATTATCCGGTTTGACGACTTTTCCGCGAAATCTTTTGTGACGGGGTACGTGTTTTTTCGGGTTCGAGCATAGCCCCTGTTGGCTTGCAGATGTCGGGGAGGGGTTTCCGGTGCATTTTATGGCGGGAAAAATGCCTGTTTTCGATCATCCAGGCTCTGCGGATCGTTGCGGGGGCCTTCGTTCGGACTGGTGGAACCGATTGTCGGCGAGGCGGCTTTTGTTCCGGAGGGAACGAACCGGGCCTGTATTTCTGTGCAGGCCCGGTCTCTTTTATTTAACGTAATACCGCGTCGTCAGATCTCTTTTTCGAGGGCCTGGATTTCGTCGAGGATACCTTTGACATCGGTCACCTTGAGCCGTCCATAGACCCGGGGGCCGATCATCACGACCGGAGCGAGTCCGCAGGCACCCACGCACCGCAGCGAATCGAGCGAGAAGAGCCCGTCGGGGGTCGTGCCGCCGACTTCGATGCCGAGCTGGCGTCTGAATTCGTCGAGCACCTTCTCGCCGCCCCGGACATAGCAGGCCGTGCCCATGCAGACCGAAATCGGGTATTTGCCTTTGGGCTTCATCGTGAAGAACGAATAGAACGACACCACGCCGTAAACCCGTGCGGCCGAGATGCCCAACTCCAGGGCGATGAGCTCCTGTACCTCTTTGGGCAGATAGCCCAGCGTGTCCTGCACGCCGTGCAGGATGTTGATCAGTTCGCCCGGGTCGTTGCCGTACTTTCGGCAGACGTTCTTTATCTCGTCGATTCTCCGTTGGGAGAGGCATATTTTTTCCATAACGTCTTATTTCTTGGGTTCCACGACCGGTTTGCGGTCGTAATAACGGGTGTGGAGCAGTTCGTGCGAAAGCGGTCCGCAGGGTTCGCCGAGGAACTCTTCGTAGAGTGCCTGAATGTCGGGATTCTCGTGCGACTTGCGCAGCGGTTTGGCGGCGTCTTCGGCGTAGAGGGCCTCGGCACGCCGTTTCAGAAGCTCTTCGTTGCCCCGGTGATAGGGTTGCCCGCCGCCGTTGATGCAGCCGCCGGGACAGGCCATGATTTCGATGGCGTGGTAGGGCGATCGGCCGGCGCGGATCTCTTCGACCAGCCTGCGGGCGTTACCCAGCCCGTGTGCGATGCCGATTTTGACGGGTACGCCGTCGAAGTCGATCGTCGCCGAACGGATTCCCGCCAGTCCGCGCAGTTCGGTGAAGTCGAGTTTCGGAAGCGTTTTTTTCGTTTGTATTTCGTATGCCGTACGCACGGCTGCCTCGATCACGCCGCCTGTGGTGCCGAAGATGACGCCTGCACCGGTCGATTCGCCCAGCGGACGGTCGAAATCGCTCTCCTCCAGTTCGTCGAAGTTCATGTTGGCGAAGCGGATCATGTGGGCCAGTTCGCGCGTGGTGATCGAAATGTTCACGTCCGGATCGCCGTCTTTGCCGAATTCGGGGCGTGCGGCTTCCGATTTCTTCGCCACGCAGGGCATGACCGATACGACGATGAAATTCCGGCGGTCGATGCCCAGCTTGGGCGCCAGGTAGTTTTTGGCGATCGCGCCGAACATCTGTTGCGGCGACTTGGCCGTCGAGAGGTTCTCGCCCAGTTCGGGGAAATGCTTCTCCATGAACGACACCCAGCCCGGACAGCAGGAGGTCATCAGGGGGATTTTGACCGTCCGGTCGCCCGCGAGATACTTGTTCAGGCGCTGGAGCAGTTCGGTGCCCTCCTCCATGATCGTCAGGTCGGCGGCGAAGTCGGTGTCGAAAACGTAGTCGAAGCCCAACCGACGCAGCGCTGTGGTCATCTTGCCCGTGACGCTCCGGCCTTCCAGTCCGAAATCCTGGCCGAGGGCCACGCGCACGGCGGGGGCGGTCTGCACCACGACCGTCTTGCCGGGATCGGCGAGCGCCTGCATCACCTCCCGGATGTTGCTGTTCTCCGAGAGGGCGCTGGTCGGACAGACGGCTACGCATTGGCCGCAATTGACGCAGTTGGTCGTTAGGATCGGATCGTTGAAGGCCGTGCAGAGGACCGAAGTGAATCCCCGGCCTACGACCGACAGGGCGCCGACGGTCTGGACTTGGTTGCAGACCGTTTCGCAGCGGCGGCAGAGGATGCACTTTTCCATGTTGCGCACCACCGACGGCGAGAGGTCCATCATCGGCTTGGTGGTTTCTCCCTTGTACTTGGCCTCGCGGATGCCGAGGTCTTTGGCCATGGTTTGCAGGCTGCAATAGCCGTTCTTCGAGCAGGTGAGGCATTCGTTGGGGTGGTCCGAGAGGATCAGCTCCAGAATGGTTTGCCGGGCGTTGATGACGCGGGGTGTGTGGGTGCGGACGACCATCCCTTCCGTGCAGACGGTTTTGCAGGCCGGAGCCAGGTTTTTGCGTCCTTCGACCTCTACGACGCAGATGCGGCAGACACCGGGGTCGTTCTTGCAGCCCAGCTCGTGCAGGTTGAGGTAGCAGAGCGTCGGAATTTTGATGCCGACCGAAGCGGCCGCTTCGACCAGGTTGGTGCCCGGGGCGACCTCTGCGGTTCGGTTGTCGATGGTTAGTTTTATCGTTTCCATGCGGATTTGTCTTGGAGGAGTGGTTAGCGGATGCTGATTGCGCCGAACTTGCATTTTTCGAGGCAGGTGCCGCACTTGATGCAGCGGGCCTGGTCGATGGCGTAGGGTTGTTTGGGGATGCCGCTGATGGCTCCCGGCGGACACATGCGAGCGCAGAGGGAGCAACCTTTGCAAACCTTGGGGTCGATCACGAAACTCATCAGGTCGCGGCAGCGGTGGGCCGTACAGTGGTGGTCCCGCACGTGGGCCACGTATTCGTCCCAGAAGTTTTCCAGGGTCGAAAGCACTGGATTGGGGGCCGTCTGCCCCAGGGCGCAGAGCGACGAGTCGCGGATTACGCGGGCGAGGTTCTGCAATTCGTCGAGGTCTTCGTCCCTGCCCAGTCCCCTGGTGATCCGGTCGAGAATCTCCAGCAGGCGTTTGTTTCCGATGCGGCAGGGCGTGCACTTGCCGCACGACTCATCGACGGTGAATTCGAGGTAGAATTTGGCCACCGACACCATGCAGTCGTCTTCGTCCATGACGATCATGCCGCCCGAACCCATCATCGATCCGCTTGCCAGCAGGTTGTCGTAGTCGATCGGGGTGTCGAGGTGCTTCTCCGTGAGGCAGCCGCCCGACGGGCCGCCCGTCTGCACGGCCTTGAACTTCTTGCCGTTCTTGATGCCGCCGCCGATTTCGAAGATCACTTCGCGCAGCGTGGTGCCCATCGGCACCTCGATCAGGCCGACGTTATTGACCTTGCCCGCCAGGGCGAAGACTTTGGTGCCCTTGCTCTTTTCGGTGCCGATCGAGGAGAACCATTCGGCGCCCCGCAGGAGGATGGGCGGAATATTGGCGTAGGTTTCGACGTTGTTCACATTGGTCGGGTAGCCCTTGTAGCCCGATTCGCTCGGGTACGGGGGTTTCACGGTCGGTTCGCCGCGTCTGCCTTCCATCGAATGAATCAGCGCCGTCTCCTCGCCGCAGACGAAGGCGCCCGCGCCGTAGCGCAGCTCGATGTCGAACGAGAAGCCCGAGCCCAGGATGTCGTTGCCCAGCAGCCCGTATTCCCGCGCCTGTTCGATGGCTCGCCTGAGCCGTTCGATGGCCAGCGGGTATTCGGCGCGGATGTAGATCAGTCCGTGCGAGGCGCCCGTGCAGTAGCCGTTGATGGCCATCGCTTCGAGGATCGAGTGGGGATCGCCTTCGAGGATCGAACGGTCCATGAATGCGCCCGGATCCCCTTCGTCGGCGTTGCAGACCACGTATTTGCGGTCGGCTTTCGCATCGCGCGTGATCTTCCACTTCAGGCCGGTGGGGAAACCGCCTCCGCCGCGCCCCCGCAGGCCGGAGTCGATGATCTCCTGCAACACGTGGTCGGGCTGCATGCCGAGCACTTTGGCCAGGGCTGCGTAGCCGTCGCGGGCGATGTATTCGCCGATGTTCTCGGGGTCGATGAACCCGCAGTTCCGCAGGGCGATGCGCAGCTGCGGCTTGTAGAACTTCATGTGCTTGCTGTCGGGTACGTGCTGCCCCGTGTCGGGGGCCGTGTAGAGCAGCCGCTCTACCTTGCGGCCTTTGACGACATGCTCCCGGACGATCTCTTCGGCGTCTTCGGGTTTGACCGAGACGTAGAAGGTGTTGTCGGGGATCATCTTGACGATCGGCCCCTGCTCGCAGAAGCCGAAGCAGCCGGTGCGGATCACCCGTGTGCGCTCGGACTCTCCCGTTCGGTCGAGCGCCCGGCGCAGGGCCGCGATGATCTCCTCGCTCCGCGATGCCCGGCATCCCGTGCCGCCGCATACCAGGATGTAGTTATTGATTTTTGCCATCGGGTTGGATGCTTGTTAAAGATTCGGATCGTTTTCCTTCGTTTCAGATGCCCGGCTCGACGGTCGGACCTGTCGCCTCTTTCCGAAAATTCTCGGATTGCCGGACGCAGTTTATGCTTCGATCAGGCCTTCGGCCGTTTCGCCCCGGACGATTTGCCGCTCGACGAGCTCCGCGACGCGCTCGGCAGTGACATGGCCGTAAAGAACCGGCCTGCGGCCCGGCAGCGTGATTTCGACGGTGGGTTCGTCCTTGCAGTGTCCGGCGCAGCCGGTCTGGGTTACGATGCCCCGGATGCGACGGGCGGCCAGTTCTTCGACGAATGTTGCGAGGACCGCTTTGGCTCCGGCGGCGATGCCGCATTCGTCCATCGAAACCCGGATCTGGGGCAGCTCATCGGGTGTGTTGCTGTTTTCCCGGATCTCGAGGTCGGCACGCAGTTTTTCGCGCATGAGGCGCAATTCCTCCGGAGTGTTTATTTTTGCCATGTTTTCCGGTCGTTTAGAGTTTGATTTTTCAGGTTTGTTCGCTCCTGCCTGCCGAAAAATATCCCGGAAACGGAGCTTCTTTCGGGATCGGGTGGTTAAATATAATCATTTGTTATCAAAATAACAATAAAAACGGCCGGAAAAAAGGGGCGGAATAAAAAAGCGGTCCCAGAGAACCGCTGGAGCGGGGTGCGGGGTGTCCCGGAAACAGCCGGGTGGTCGATGAAGGTCGCTGCCGGGAAAAAGTATAGCGTTATGGCTTGTCCGGTCCGCAATGCCGCCGTCCCTGTTTCTGATGGGCGTTCCGGGGTTCCGGGATTTGTACCGGCTCGGCCCCGGTTGCGGCAGCAGTCGAGTGCCCGGCCGCGCATCGTCGGGCCGTTGCGGTGAAAGCCGAGTGCGCCCCCGGACGAGTATGGCGGCTTGCGTATCTTTTTTATCGTGGAGGATTGTCGCGGGAGAGTGATTGCGAAAAAGGCTGCCCATTGACGGGCAGCCTTTCGATTTTGCAGGCCCTGTAAGCCGGGTTCTGTGCTCCGGTTGCCCGGAGTCCCCATCATTTATCTAGGACGCCGGTCTCCCGGCGCCTCAAGCAACCTACCCCCCGGCATTGGACGAGCAACCCTTGATTGCCGGTATACATGGTCTTGCAACCCACGAGATGTACTGTCCGAAGCGTATCGCTACCTTCGCGGTGGGCTCTTACCCCGCCTTTTCACCCTTACCCCTGCGGGGCGGTTATTTTCTGTTACACTTGCTATACCCTCACGGATATCAAGCCGTTAGCTTGCGTGGCGCTCTGCGTTGCCCGGACTTTCCTCCCCCTGTTGCCAGGCGGCGATGGAGCGGACCTGCGGGGCAAAGGTATGAATAAGTCGGGGATAAAAGTAAATTTATTCATGTTTTATCACGCGAAAATATTCGGGACGCAGTCGGGACAAGGGAAAATTTTGCAGGGAATACGTCTGCCGCTTTTGATCGGCTGCCGGCGACAAGGCTATCCGATTTGGTGCAGGTTGCGGCTTGTCGTGCGGGAAAGAGGTTTTCCTTCAGATTGTAATTATTTTATAATAAAAAATAATGTATTTATTGTTTGTTTATGTGAAAATTATTATAATTGTATTGGGTTATTTTGTATAAATCAAGTAGATTGGAAGATGATAAGGAATATATTAGTTGTATTTTTATTGCTTTTTGTTGGTTTTTCATGTGATTTGAAAAATAGAAAAACAAAAAATTTAAGAGATATTTATGGCCAAAATCTTATTTTACCTGGTCATGCGACATGGAAAATAGAAGGTCGTGATACGGTAATAAACATAGAAAATTTAGCACCTAAACTTGTTGTATATTATAGTAGTGGAACATGTGCGCCATGTTCATTAAAAGGCTTGCATCATTGGGGGAAAATAATAGATAGTGTAGAATTAGTGGGACCCTCACTTGAAATAGTCTTTATTATTAAGGCGAATAGATACGACTCTTTGTTTTTTCATAGTTTAAATTCAGAGCATTTTATATTTCCTGTATTATGCGATAAGGAGGGGGAGTTTGAAGAAAATAATCTTTTACCTATAAATAAGGAATATAATGCCTTTTTGTTGGATTCAAATAACGAGGTTGTATATGTCGGGTCACCGCTATTAGGACGAAAAATGCGAAGTTTATTTATAAGTATAGTAAAAGTTCTGAATAATGATTATCGTAACGGTGTCAATAGTGACTTGCCATCATCTGATACCATAGATAATATAAGTAGTTAATCAAGCGGTGAATGGCATAAAATAATAGGATTTATACATATTCATTTAATATGTTTTATATATAAAGATTGATTCTATGAGAAAATATATGTATTTGATATCTATTTTGATATTATCATCATGTCAAGTTGCAGATGTCCAAAATGGTACAGAAAAGAAAGATAATTTTTTGCAGGAGGTTGGTCGCTTAAGTGATTTTGTATTGTCTCAATCAAAAGTTGGAGGGTATCTGTCTGAAGAAGATGCTGTAATTTTAGATAATTGGTTAAAAGAGTTGTCTACTCGATATGATTTTCAAAATAATTTTGATTATTGTGGAGATATTTATACTCGTTCTGATTATGAACCAGATTTTTATGATTATTTGAATTGGATTGAAGAAAATGCTACTTCTGGTTTTTACCAAATTATTTATCGTTGGCTGGTTGATGAAGAATTTGATGATGATTTAAATCAAATTCTTGCAAACACTATTTTGTTGCCGAATGAACAGGTTGCAATAGCTGTTGTTTATCCATTGGTACAAAATTCTTTGGTGGAATTTGAAAGCCGAGGGGGAGTTGATCAATGTTACGATCAATATAATAGTGATATAAAACGCTGTAAAAGGGATTATCATATAACTATGGCTGTGGTGACTGCCGTTTCGGTCTTATCCGGAGGAAGCGCTGCACCGGCTGCTGCGGTATCCCTCGTTGGAAATACCGTTGCTTTGAAGAGTTGCATGGATGGTGCTGCCCGAACTTTTGATATTTGTGTGAAGTATGCAAAATAGAGATTCGAATTGGAGACATTTTCTGGGAGACCGCTGTCGGATCGTGCGATGCGATCCGGTTCCCGGGCGGATATTCACTTCCGAGAGGCTGCTGTGGGCTTTGGCGGTTGTGATCGGAATCGAGCTGCTTGTTTCCCAGGTCATCTCTTGGGAAGTATCGGTTTGGGTAGCGATGTGTGGTGACGGTTTGCTTGCACTCGGGACCTTGGGGTTGTTCCTGGTCCGAATATACCGCAACCGGGAGGTGGACTGGTTGTTGCTTTTCGTTGCCGTGATGATGGTGCTGTTGGCCGCTAATCATTGGGAGATAGCGCAGAGCCATCCGATCGCGGGGTGATACGCCCCGTTGTTTCTCTAACGCCGAGTCGCCGGAACCTGCAAAAGGCCCGGCGATTCGGCGTCAGAGGTGAATCGCTGTTTTTTATTTTTCGGTGTCCGTACCGAAAATGTTGAAACGCCGGAGCAGCGGGTTGCGGCGGTCGAGCAGCAGGAACTCCAGCAAGAGCAGGACGAGGGCCGCTCCGATCAGGTATTGGAACTGTTCGTTGAACTCCTCGAAGCGGAGGGCCGCCAGGTCGCCTTTTTCCATATTGTTGATCGTGCGTACGATTTCGTCCAGCCCGATCGACTGGTTGGTCGAGCGGATGTAGGCTCCGTCGGTCGCCTGTGCGATCTTTTCGAGCAGGGGTTCGCCCAGTTTCGATACGACCATCTCTCCCTTGTCGTCCTTGATGAACTCGCCGCCGATCTGGATCGGAGCGCCTTCCGGCGTGCCGATGCCGATGGTGAAGATGCGGATGCCCTGTTCGGCGGCCCGTTCGGCCGCTTCGATGGCGCCGGAGTCGTGCCCTTCGCCGTCGGTGATGAGCACGATGACGCGTCCTGCGGGGTTATCTCCCTTTTCCGAAAAGGACATGGTGGCCAGCGAGAGGGCCTGACCGATGTCGGTGCCCTGCACCGAAACCATCGAAGGGGATATTCTGCGGGCAAAGGCTTTGGCCATGCGGTAGTCCGAGGTGATCGGCAGTTGCACTACGGCGTCGCCCGCGAAGACGACCAGTCCCACGCGATCCTGCTTGAGTCCGTCGAAGAGCTTGTCGATGGCGTATTTGGTGCGTTCGAGGCGGTTGGGCTGGAAATCCTCGGCGAGCATCGAGTTCGAAACATCGACCACGAGCATCATCTCGATACCCCGGCTCTCCACCTCGCGGAGTTTCGAACCCAGCTGCGGCCGTGCGAGCGCCAGGGTGAGCAGGGCGAATGCCGTGAGGTACAGGATGAATTTCAGACGCCGGCGCCCCGTAGAAGCGTCGGGCATGAGCGGACGGATGGTTTCGAGCCGGCCGAAACGGCTGAGGCGCCGGCGTGCGAGCTGTCCGGCGGCCGTCCATACGGCGACGAGCAACGGGAGGAGCCACAGCAGCCAGAGGTATTCGGGATATGCGAATCTGAACATTACGGCAGGGATTTTAACCAGAGGGTACGCAACAGAAATTCCACGAGCAGCAGGGCCAGAGCCGCCGCTGCCCAGCGGAGGTACTCCTCGGTGTAGGTGGTGTATTGCGATATTTCGACCTTGCTCTTTTCGAGCTGGTTGATTTCGTCGTAGATGGACTGTAGTTTGGCGTTGTCCGTGGCGCGGAAGTAACGGCCGCCCGTGAGATCGGCGATCTCGCCGAGTATCTTTTCGTCGATCTGCACCTTGGCCTGCACGACGGTCGGGTTCCCGAAGAAGTCCACCGTCGGATAGGGGGCCGTGCCGCGTGTGCCGACACCGATCGTATAGACGCGGATGCCCTGGTCACGGGCGATCTCCGCAGCCGTGAGGGGAGCGATTTCGCCCCGGTTGTTCTCTCCGTCGGTCAGCAGGATGATGACCTTGCTCTTGGCGTTGCTCTCGCGCAGGCGGTTGATTGCCGTCGCCAGTCCGTTGCCGATGGCCGTGCCGTCCTCCACCACGCCGCTGCGCAGGCGTCCCAGCAGGGTTTGCAGCGTTCCCTGATCGGTCGTCAGCGGGCTTTGGGTGAAGGCTTCGCCCGCGAAGGCCACCAGTCCGATGCGGTCTCCGGGGCGGTCGGTGATGAAGTTGCCGGCGACCTGCTTGGCTGCCTGGATGCGGTCGGGCTGGAGGTCCTGGGCCAGCATCGAGGTCGAAATATCGATCGCCAGCACGATGTCGATGCCTTCGGTGTTGCTCGTCGAGCCTTCATCGACCGATTGGGGGCGGGCCAGCGCTACGATGAGGAGCGCGACGGCCGCGCAGCGCAGCGCGAAAGGCAGATGCCGCAGGTAATAACGTACGGTGCGCGGTGCTTCGGCGACACCGTCGATGGTCGATACTTGGATCGAAGCGCCGCCCTGACGGGTCCGCCAGACGTAATAGACCACCATGAGCGGAATGACCGCGAGCAGCCACAAAAAGTATGGAGAGGCGAATTGCATAGCCGTTTCAGAATTGATTCGTTACCAGTTTTTATTGCCGCGTACCACGACCCCGGCTTTCTCCTTGAGTTTCTCCTGGGTCTTGTCCTCCTGGGTCTGGATCGCATCCAGCATCCGTTCCTGTTCTTCCGGGGAGATGCCGTTTTCGCGGGGTTGGCCGGGCTGCCGGTCGTCGCTGTCCGGCTTGTCGGAATCCTGCGGCTGTTCGTCGGGATTTTGTCCGTTCTTGTCGGGATCATTCTGACCGTTCTGCCGGTCTTGTTGATCCTGTTGCTCGCCGCCCTTGTCCTGCTGCCGGTCTTTGTCCGAATTATTATCCTTGTTTTTGTCTTGATTCTGATCCTGACCGCCGCTGTTCTGCTGGTCCTTGTTCTGATCTTTGTTTTGATCCTCGTTCTGCTGTTTTTGCAGCAGTCGCTTGGTGTAGGCGTAGTTGTACTTGGCCTCCTGGTCGGCAGGATTCATCCGCAGGGAGTTCTTGTAGCTTTCGAGCGCTTCCGGGTATTTTTCCTGTTTGAATTGGGCGTTGCCGAGGTTGTAGAAAGCCTCGGCCCGTTCCTGGTCGGTGCGGGTGGAGTCTGCGGCGATGCGTTCGAGCATCTTGGCCGCCTCCTCGTATTTTTCGGTACGGTAGAGGGCGCCCCCCAGGTTGTAGGCGGCCTCGAAGTTTTCGGGGGCCGCTTCGAGCGCCTGCGTGTAGCGTTCGATGCTGCGGTCGTACCGCTCCTTCGCGAAATCCCGGTTGCCCTTGCGCACGAGGCTGCGCTCGGGGTATTTCTGGGCCGAGGCGCTGCCGATTCCGAGCAACAGGGTGATGAATATCAGTAGGATTCTGTTTGGCATGGCGTGTCGGATGCTATTGGGTGTCGTCCTGTTCGGTGCCCTCCTCCGCGATTTCCGCAGGCTTGGTCTCCTCGACGAAATAGTAGGCGTTCAGGTAGTTGTCTTCGTTGGTCGTCCCTTCGGACTGGGCTTTGGCGAATTTCGCCAGGTCGGCGTCCCGGAGGATCGCCTGCAGGTCCATGACGCATTTCTGCGGCAGGTCGTAACGGCGGACTGCCGCGAGAATTTCGTCAGAGGTCATCTCCATCGCGCCGAAGCCGTATCGTCCGGCCAGATAAGTGCGCAGGATGTCCGTCAGGCCCGAGTAATACTGTTTGTGGCGTCCGCTCTGCCAGAGTTTCTGGTTGTGGAGCGTTTCGAGCGCTTGGATGGCCGCGATGTGGGGCGGCAGGGGCGGTGCGGGACGGAAGATGTCGCGTACCTTGCGGGCGTAGCGGGCCATCAGGCGGCGGCCTGCGTAGATCGCGCCGCCCAGGACGATCAAACCCAGCAGGCTCCAGAGGACGTAGCCGCTGATTTCGCCGTAGCGGAAGGGCAGCGTGCGCTGGGCTTTGATGTCGTAGATCGTGTGCGACGTGGAGTCGATCTGAAAGGTTCCCACCTGCAGCCGCAGGGTGTCGGCGGTATAGAGCGTGTCGGTGATGTTCTTGTCCAGATAGAGCACTTGTGCGCGTCCCAGGCCGAGGTTGCCCTCCTCGAACGCCGCCAGCGTGTAGCGTTTGCGCAGGCTCAGGTGACGTCCGTCGCGCCGGAGGGTGTCCACCGGATGCGATTCGACGACCTCCAGTCCGCTCTGCGGAGGCGGGTTGAAGGTGGGAAATTCCACGACCTGCACCAAATCACGATCGACGTCGATCACCACGTCGAAGCGGTCGCCGATTCCGATGCTGTCGGGTTCGACGCGGGCGGTGATCGTCGGCGGTGCGGCGTACAGAACGGTCGTCAGCCCCGTCAGAAGAGCTGTCGCCAGAGCTGTTTTTACTCTTTTCGTGATGGATGTCCGACCGGCTTTCGGACGACCCGAAGACCGCAGGCCGACGGGCACCGCTTCCGAAGGAGGTGTTTGCGCGGCATTTTGCCGCTCTGCGGCGGCGGACGGTTGAATACCGCCGTTGCGTGCGAACGGAGAGCAGGTTGATGCCGGGTTATTTGGGATCGACTTCATCGCTGTTTGAATAGTTTGATGAGTTCCACGACGTAATCCCCGTCGGTCGATACCTCGGCCGTGTCGATGCGGTGGTGTTTGAGCGCCGAGAGGATGGCGGCGCTCCGCTCCTGCCAGACGCGGGCGTAGTGCTCCCGCACCCGGGCCGAGGAGGTGTCCACCCACGCTTTTCGGCCCGTTTCGGCGTCTTTCATTTCGACGATCCCTACGTCGGGCAGTTCGGCTTCGCGGGGGTCGCTGACGCGGATTCCCACCAGGTCGTGTTTTCCGGAAGCGATCTTGAGCGCGTCCTCGAGCGCCGTACGGTCCTTGCCGGGATCGAGAAAGTCCGAGAGCAGGAAGGCCGTGCAGTGTTTTTTGGTGACGTTGGTCAGGAAACGCAGCGCTTCCGAAATACGGGTCCCCCGCGATTGCGGCTCGAAGCCGACCAGTTCGCGGATGATGGCCAGGATATGGCTGCGCCCCTTTTTCGGGGGGATGAATTTCTCGATCCGGTCGGAGAAGAAGATGCAGCCCACCTTGTCGTTGTTCTCCGAGGCCGAGAAGGCCAGCACGGCGGCGATTTCGGTTTGCAGGTTTTTCTTCAGGCGGTCCGTGGTGCCGAACATCCGGGAGCCGCTGACATCCACCAGGAGCATCATCGTCAGCTCGCGCTCCTCTTCGTAGACCTTGATGTGGGGCGTGCGCGAGCGGGCCGTGACGTTCCAGTCGATGTCGCGCACGTCGTCGCCGGCGCGGTATTCGCGCACTTCGGAAAACGACATGCCGCGTCCCCGGAAGGCCGTGTGATACTTTCCGGCGAAGATTTCGTTGGAAAGCCCCCGGGTTTTGATCTCGATCTTGCGGACTCGTTTCAGGATATCGTTTTCGGTCTCCTGCATTATTGCATTTTCAATTAGGGTACGATTACGTTGTTCAGGATGTCGGTGATGATCTGCTCTGTGGTGATGTTCTCGGCCTCGGCTTCGTAGGTGAGTCCGATGCGGTGACACAGTACGTCGTGGCAGACGGCCCGCACGTCCTCCGGAATCACGTAACCCCGGCGGCGGATGAAGGCGTAGGCCCGGGCAGCCTTGGCCAGCGAGATCGACGCACGGGGCGAGCCGCCGTAAGCGATCAGGGGCTGCAGTTTTTCGAGGTTGTATTCGGCCGGTTCGCGGGTAGCGAAGATGATGTCGATGATGTATTTTTCGATCTTTTCGTCCATATAGACCTCTTCGACTACGCGGCGGGCCTTGACGATGTCTTCGGGCGAAGTCACTTTATTGACCTTCGGGAGTCCTTCCCCGGCCAGATTCATACGCATAATGTCGCGCTCCTCCTGTTTCTGGGGGTAGGAGATCTTGGCTTTCAGCATGAAACGATCGACCTGCGCCTCGGGCAGCGGGTAAGTACCTTCTTGCTCCAGCGGGTTCTGCGTCGCCAGCACCAGGAAGGGCTCGGGCAGCGGATAGGTTTCGTCGCCGATGGTCACCTGCCGCTCCTGCATGGCTTCGAGCAGAGCCGACTGCACCTTGGCCGGCGAGCGGTTGATCTCGTCCGCGAGGACGAAGTTGGCGAATACGGGGCCTTTGCGGACGAGGAACTCCTCCTTCTTCTGCGAGTAGATCAGCGTACCGATCAGGTCGGCCGGCAGCAGGTCGGGGGTGAACTGAATGCGCGAGAAATCGGCATCGACCGCCTTGGCCAGCGTGGTGATGGCCAGCGTTTTGGCCAGCCCCGGCACGCCTTCCAACAGGATGTGCCCGTTGGAGAGCAGGCCGATCAGCAGGGTGTCGATCAGGTGATTCTGTCCGATAATCACCTTGCCCATTTCGCTGCGCAGCGTATCGACGAAGACGCTTTCGCGTTCGATCCGTTCGTTGAGTTCCTTGATGTTGATGACTTCACTCATTTTTCGGTGTGTATTTTCGATTTTTCGTTGTTTTCGGTATTTATGCAACGCATACCCTACAAAATTATTGCAAAATATGTATTTTTTTCGAAAATCGAAAATCCCGACCGCTCTTTTCGCCCTGATGCGGGGCGGTGCCCCGGTTGAAAAACCGTACCCGGGCGCCGCTTCGGGGCGAAGATCGGGCGGAGGGGGTCCCGCAGGTTCGCCTTCGGTTGCGGCGCTCCGTCGTATTATTCGGCTGCGGACGCTCCGTCGTTGCCGGGAAATCGCTATATTTGCACGTTATGGAATCTCAAATATTGAAAGGCCTGAATCAGGCCCAGCGGGATGCGGTGGTGAACTACGATTCGCCGTCGCTCATCATTGCGGGCGCCGGGTCGGGCAAGACGCGCGTTCTTACTTCGCGCATCGCCTATATGATCGAGCAGGGGGTGGCTCCGTACAACATTCTCGCCCTCACCTTCACCAACAAGGCCGCCGAGCAGATGCGCGAACGCATCGCCCAGATGCTGCCGGACGGACGGCACCGCTATATCCGCATGGGAACCTTCCACTCGGTTTTTTCGCGCATTCTGCGCGACAACGCCGAACGGATCGGCTTCCCTCAGAGTTTTACGATTTACGAGCCGTCGGACTGCAAGAACCTTCTGAAAACCATCGTCAAGGAGTTGAACCTGGACGATACCAAGTATAAACCTGCGATGCTCGCCTCGCGCATCTCCTACGCCAAGAACTGCCTGGTGACGCCGGGCGCTTACCTGGCCAATGCGGGTGCCGCAGCCGAAGACCGGCGGATGCAGATTCCCGAGTTCGGCAACATCTACAACATCTATTGCGCCCGCTGCAAGCGGAACGGGGCGATGGATTTCGACGACCTGCTGTTGCAGACCAACATCCTGCTGCGGGACTGTCCCGACGTGACGGCCCGTTACCAGGAGCAGTTCAAATACATCCTGGTCGATGAGTACCAGGATACCAACTATGCCCAGTACGTCATCATCCGGCGCCTGTCGCAGCTCCATTCGAAGGTCTGCGTGGTGGGCGACGACGCCCAGTCGATCTATTCGTTCCGGGGGGCCAAGATCGAGAACATCCTTTCGTTCAAGAAGGATTTCCCCAACGCGATGATCTTCAAGCTGGAGCAGAATTACCGCTCGACGCGCACGATCGTCGAGGCGGCCAATTCGGTGATCGAACGCAATTCGAAACGCATGGAGAAGAAGTGCTTTTCGGAAGGGGATATGGGCGAAAAGATCCGCGTGCTCCGAGCCTATACCGACCGCGAGGAGGCCGAAATGGTGGTCAGCGACCTGCGCGACAAGGTGCGGGCTGCGGGCGATGAGTGGGCCGAGGCAGCGATTCTGTACCGCACCAACAACCAGTCCCAGGCGCTCGAAGACGCGCTGCGCCGCAAAGGAATACCTTATCGTATTTACAAGGGCAATTCGTTCTACGACCACAAGGAGATCAAGGATCTGCTGGCCTATATCCGGCTGGTTATCAACCCCCGCGACGACGAGGCCTTCAAGCGGATCGTCAATTACCCTGCCCGGGGTATCGGCGATACGACCGTAGAGCGGATCGCTTTGCTGGCCAAAGCTCGTAATCTGTCGATGTGGGAAGCGGTGGATGCGCTGACGGCCGAGCCGGTGACGGATCCCGTGCAGAAGACCATCGTCCGCAAAGTGGCCGAGTTCGTGGCCCTCGTCCGGGGGCTGTCGTTGGCCCGGGCCGAAAAGGGGCTGTACGACCTGGGACTCGAAATTGCGACCCGTTCGGGTATCATCGGCGCTTACCGGGCCGAGAACACCCCTGAGGCGACCAGTGCGCTGGACAATATCGAGGAGCTGCTCAACTCGATGCAGCTCTTCAACGAGCAGCGCGAGGCCGAGATCCGGGCCGGGGAACGTCAGCAAGAGGAGCGGGCTACGATCGAGGAGTGGCTGCAGGGGGTGATGCTGATGACCGATATGGACAAGGATGATCCCCAGGACCGCAACAAGGTGACGTTGATGACCGTACATTCGGCCAAAGGGCTGGAATACAAATTCGTGTATATCGTCGGATTGGAAGAGAACCTCTTCCCGTCGCAGCGGGCCGTGGAGTCGCCCGACGGTTTCGAGGAGGAGCGGCGGCTCTTTTACGTGGCGCTGACCCGGGCCAAGGAGTTGGCTACGCTCTCCTATGCCGAGATGCGTTTCAAGTGGGGCAATATGGAGTTCTCGCGTCCGAGCTGCTTTCTGCGCGAGATCGACAGCCGTTACCTGGAAACGGATGCGATGCAGGAGGAGCGGGAACCCGTCCGCCGCTCGGCCGGGCGGGGAGAGGGCTCCTCGGCGCTCGACGAGCTGCGCCGCCGTTTCGACTACCGCTACCAGCAGAAGCCTGCGGCGGGTGGTTCGCAGGCCGGGGCGCGTTTCGGCGGAGGTTCGTCCGCCGGGGTAAAATCGGAGGCGCAGCGTCCCGTTGTTGTCCAGCCGACCCGTTCGACGGCCGGGATGCGCAGCGTGGGTGTCCGTCAGGGCGAGTCGTCGCTGGTCGAGGGAGCTGCGCCCGTATCGTGCGGCGATTATGCGGTCGGCGACCGGGTGTCGCACCTGAAGTTCGGCGCGGGGGTCATCCGCCGCATCGAAACCCTGGCGTCGGATCACAAGCTGGTGGTCGAATTTTCCGGATACGGGGAGAAAACCCTGCTGGCCAAATTCGCCAAACTGACCAAATTATAGGAAATCCGCCGGAAGGATTCCGGCTTAAAACAGGAAGACAATGACTTTGAAGGAGCGTTATGCGGGGGTGATCGCGTGGTTCGAGGAGCACATGCCCGTCGCCGAGAGCGAGCTTGCGTACGGCTCGCCGTATGAGTTGCTGGTGGCCGTGATCCTGTCGGCCCAGTGCACGGACAAGCGGGTCAATATGACTACGCCGGCCCTGTTCGAGGCTTTCCCTACACCGCAGGCTATGGCTGCCGCGACTCCCGAGCAGATCTATCCCTACATCAAGAGCATCTCCTATCCCAACAACAAGGCGAAAAACCTGGCGGGCATGGCCCGCATGCTCTGCGAGGAGTTCGGCGGCGAAGTACCGAGCGATCTGAAGGAGCTGCAACGTCTGCCCGGCGTGGGACGCAAGACGGCCAATGTCGTGGGCGCCGTGATCTGGCAGAAGGAGGTGATGCCCGTCGATACCCACGTATTTCGGGTTTCGAACCGTATCGGACTCACGAACCGGTCGAAAACGCCCCTGCAGACCGAGCTGACCCTCGAAAAATACATCCCTTCCCACCTGCTGCCGACGGCTCACCACTGGCTGATTCTGCACGGACGCTATGTCTGCACGGCCCGGGCGCCGAAATGCGCCGAGTGCGGGGTTTCGACCTGGTGCCGCAAATATGCCGAAGACAATAAACGATCTAAAACCGAATGATTATGAAGAGATTTTACCATGCGATTCTCGCTTGCGGAGTGTTTGCCGCAGTAGTTGCGGCCGTCTCGTGTACCAAGGATGCGACCGGCGGCGGAGGCGGCGGTTACAACGGGGAGCCGGAGGTGAATCACGATATGGACGGGATCCTGCGGCGCAACTACTTGTGGAACGAGGAGTATGCGACTCTTTCGCCCGATTTCGGCCTGCCTTACGACGAGTTTCTCGGCGACGTGCTCATGCGTATGAAAACCAACGACCTGGACAAGAAATTCCGTAACGGAAGGTGGCAGCTCTATTCCAACATCCAGCGCCTCTCTCCGGTGAGCCGGGTAGCCTTGTCTGCGGATATCGACAGTCAGTTCCCGAAGGAGCCCGTTTACGGGTTCGGCATCGTTTCTCTGGCGATTATCTCATATACCGATAATGGCGGTGCGGAAACGGGGCAGTACGGTTTTGCCGTTATGGCCGTGTACCCCGACTCTCCGATGGCGAGGGCGGGTCTCGGGCGCGGAACGATCATCAACCAGGTCGATGGACAGTGGATCACTGCCGGGAACTTGAATACGGTCTATTCCAAACTGCTCGCACCGAACGGCGCCGCGACGCTCTCCGTGGCGGATAATCAGGGCGGTTTCGGCGTGTCGGAGCATAAGCTGACGGCGGAGTTGATATACGAAAATCCGGTGCTGTACCGCGACGTGCTCGAATACGGGGAGCACAAGATCGGCTACTTGGTGTACGCCAGTTTCGATGCGGCTTTCGACGGCGAATTGCTGGATGCGCTACAAGCGTTCAAGGATGCGGGCATCAACGACTTGATCCTCGACCTGCGCCTGAACGGTGGAGGATATGTGATGTCTTCCCGGATGCTCGCCTCCTGCATCGCCGGTGCTCGGTGCGAAGGGCAGGTGTTCCAGTATTACCGTTATAACGATGCGCGAATGGAATACCCTGAAATGACGGCGGCGGAGACCGGGCAGGCTTACGACGAGTCGAAAGAGCGTTTTTACGAGGAGTTCATCTACGGCGATTACCGGGGAGCCGACCTGCGTGGGTATGCGCTGGATCTTCCTCGGCTGTATGTCATCGTCTCTTCCGGTACGGCTTCGGCGAGCGAAGCCGTTGTCAATGCTTTGCGGGGAATCGGACTCGAAGTGGTGCTGGTCGGGCAGAAGACCAACGGCAAAAATGTGGGGATGGAGGGTGTCTATCTGGAGGACGGAGCGTACGAATACCTCTTCATGCCGGTCTCTTTCCAGGGATATAACGCCCGGCTCGAAACGGTGGACCCGAACGGTCTTGCGCCGGATGCCTTGAAGGCTGATTGGAACAACGGGTACGAGGAGTTCGGCAGTTTGGACGACGACTGTCTCGAGTATGCGGTGACGAGCATCACCGGGCAATCCGTCCGTTCTTCCGAGCCCGCAGCGCAGAGAAGGCCGGGCGTGCGGTTGGTCGAAGGCCTCTCTTTGCCCGAAATATCCTGCCGGCCGGAGGGTATGATCCTGCTGCCGCCGGACGCTGTCCGGAAAGATTGAACATCCGCTCCACGATCGGTTTCGGAACGGAGAAACGCCCCGGAACGGGTGCGGATTTGATATTTAACGGATAAAATCGTATCTTTGCATCAATGATGGTTTCCCAAGAAGATATAGAACGGCTGCGCGAATTGCTTGCCCGGCCTGCGCAGAATATCGTGATCGTGTCGCACACGAATCCCGACGGGGATGCCGTGGGCTCTTCGCTGGCGTGGCGCGAGGCGTTGCTGGAGATGGGGCATCGCGTCACTTGCATCGTGCCCAACAAATACCCCTATTTTTTGGACTGGATGACGGGTATCGAGAACCTGGTGCTTTTCAAGACGGACGAAGCGGGAGTCGCCCGCCGTGCGGTGGAGGAGTCGGACCTGATTTTTTTCCTGGACTTCAACGCCGTATCCCGTCTGGAGGGGTTGAGCGAGGTGATCGAATCCAATACGACGGCCAGGCGAATCCTGATCGACCACCATCTGTCGCCGGGACCCGGTTTCGATCTGATGTTTTCCTGTACCGGTTCGTCGAGCACCTCTTTCCTGATCTATCGGATCCTCGAAAAGATGCTGGGCACGCAGGCGATTACGCGGAGTATGGCCGAGTCGTTATACGTGGGTATGATGACCGATACGGGGAACTTCTCGTTTTCGTTCCTTACGCCGGAGTTGTACCGGGCCGTTGCGGTGCTGGTCGAAACGGGCATCGACATTCCCACGATCCACAACAATGTCTATAACGCCTTCACCGAGGGCCGTGCCCGGCTGTTCGGCTATGCGATCAACCGCAAGATGGAGGTGATCCACAACGGTACGGTCGCCTATATGTCGCTTCTGGAGAGCGAGATGCGCCGGTTTCAGTTTCAGCCCGGCGACAGCGAGGGGTTCGTGAATTATCCTCTGACGATCAAGTCGATGAAGCTGTCGGCGATCTTCGTTGCCACGCATAAGTTTATCCGGGTGTCGCTTCGTTCGCGGGGCGGGGTGGACGTGGATCTTTTCGCCCGCAAGTATTTCAACGGCGGCGGCCACCGCAATGCGGCCGGAGGCAAGTCTTTTATGACGATGCGGGAAACCATCGAGCATTTCAAACGATCCGTAGCCGAGTTTGCCGCCCAGGGCGGTTTGGATTAGGTCGCTATGGACGATTTCCGCTTGCGGGTTTTCATTACGGCGGCCAAAACCCTCAATTTCACCAAATGCGCCGAGCAGCTTTACATTTCGCAGCCCGCTGTGAGCAAGCATATCGGCGAACTCGAATCCCTCTATAAGGTACAGCTTTTCGAGCGCAGCGGCAGCCGTCTGGCGCTGACCGAAGCCGGGCGTGTCATGCTGGAGCATGCCGAACGCATTGCCGACGGCTACCGCCGTCTGCAGTACGAGATGGATCTTTTCACCGACCGGCTGGGCGGCGAACTGAAGGTGGGAGCCAGTACGACCATCGCCCAGTATGTTCTGCCGCAGGTGCTGGCCCGTTTTACGGCCCGGTTTCCCGAGGTGAAGGTTTCGCTCGTGTCGGGCAACAGCGAGCAGGTCGAGGCGGCCCTCGCACGTCACGATACCGATTTGGGGCTGGTCGAAAGCAGCGCCCGGCATCCGGGGTTCCATTACGAACCGTTTATTCCCGACGAACTGGTGCTGATCGCTTCCACGAAAGGCTGGTACGGCCGCTGCGACCAGGTTACGCTCGCGGAGTTGCAGACGGTGCCCCTGGTGTTGCGCGAAAGCGGTTCGGGAACCCTCGAAGTGATTTCGAAATACCTCGCGGCGGCGGATGTACGACTCGCTTCGTTGCGTGTAGTGATGCAACTGGGCAGTACCGAGAGCATCAAGAGTTTCGTGCGCAACAGCGACGCCATGGCCATCGTGTCGGTGGCGTCGATCGTCGATGAGCTGCGCAGCGGCGAGCTCCGCATCATCGACATCGAGGGCTGTACGATCCGGCGGGAGTTTTCGTTCTGCTGGCCCGAAGGACGCAGCGATGCCTTGGCCGCACGTTTCGTGGAGTTCGCCCGCCATACGGCCTGATCCTTCGCGGCGCTTCTGCGATATTTTGCAGGCCGTTTTCGGCTGTGGGATCGCCGCCGGATCCGTTCGGGTACTCGAGAATGCGGTGGCCTGTCATCGGAAACCATTGGTCGTTTATCCGTGGTCTGTGTCTGTAATGTTGCTCCGCCCTAAATTCCTTACTCGGAGGGGATTCGGAACACTGCATCTCCGAGGAGGTATGCTAAAGTATGTAATCACGTTTTATCTATGGAAACCGATTTGAAATTCAGACCTTTCCGATCGCCTGCCGACCCGGGTTGGGACGAGGCGTGGGCGATCTATCAGAACTCTTTCCCCCAGAAGGAGATCCGTTCGCTGGAAGACCATCTGCAAGCTCTTTCCGATCCGCACTATACGGCCGACGGCATCTGGTCGGACGGCCGGTTGATAGGCATTCTTTATTACTGGACGGCTCCGGAATATGTCTATATCGAGCATTTGGCCATTTCGCCCGACCTGCGCGGTGCCAATATGGGCAGCCGGGTATTGGAGGCTTTTTGCCGGAAGGCCGGACGCATCGTGCTGGAAATCGATCCGCCGGAGACGGAAATCGCCGTTCGCCGCCTTCGATTTTACGAGCGGCTGGGGTTCGTGCGCAACGATTATCATTATGTACATCCGTCGTTCCAGCGTCCCTATGAGCCGCACCAGTTGGTGCTGATGAGCTATCCGAAGGCTATGACTGACGAGGAGTGCCGCAGTTTCGAACGCTTCGTCCGCGATCCGGTCCTTCGTTATTCCTGTCATGGAAAGAAGGAGTAATACCTTTAGAATATAATCAGGTAATAATGGAAACAGCCCGAAGATCGAAAGTCTTCGGGCTGTTTTATGGTGATCGGATGCTGCCTACAAGAGCAAGATCACGGCGAGCGATGCGACCGAGATGACGGCCCAGAGGATGATGCCCAGCACCAGCGGCTTGAGGCCTACCTTGCGGATTACCTCTATGGAGAGCCCTCCGCCGATCAGGAACAGCGTGGCCGAAAGTCCGCAGCGTGCGGCGACCGAAATGCCGTGCGTGAGCTGGGTCGGCAGGTTGCAGTAGGTGTTTACGAGCATGGCAACGACGAACCAGAAGATGAACCAGGGGATCTGGATCTTCTTGCCTTTCTGACGGAAGATCAGGGCCGACACCAGCGACAGGGGGATGATCCACAGGGCGCGGGTGAGTTTGACGGTCGTGGCTACCTTGAGCGCCTCCTCGCCGTAGGCGGCACCGGCGCCGACGACCGAACTGGTGTCGTGGATGGCGATCGCGGCCCAGGTTCCGAACTGGGTCTGCCCCATGCCGAGCCAATGCCCGATGACGGGGAATACGAAGAGGGCGACGGCGTTGAGGATGAAGATCGTGGCCAGTGACAGCGAAGTTTGGTTCTCGTCGGCATCGATAACGGGTGCGACCGCCGCGATGGCGCTGCCGCCGCAGATCGCCGTGCCCGACGAGATCAGGTAGCTGTTTTTGCGGTCGATGCGCAGCAGGCGTCCCAGCACTACGCCGACGATCATTACCGTGACTACCGAAACCACCGTGAAGGTCATGCCTTCGCGCCCGGCGGCCAGCGATTCGTGGAAGTTCATGCCGAATCCCAGTCCGACGACGCAGTATTGCAGCAATTTTTTCGAAGCCTTCTTGCTCCAGACCGGAAACGGATTGCCGAGGGTCAGGGCGAAGAGAATGCCCGCGAAGAGCGTGACGACGGGCGAACAGAAGAGCGAACCTATGAGCAGTCCGGCAAAAAGGATTTGGCGCCAGTTGAGCTTTGCGGATTGCATGGATTTCGTGAGTTGCAGCGGTTTCATACGGTGCTAATAACTTTTTGTAAACGATGCTGCAAATATACAGGCTTTATCCCCTTGAAACAACGGGGAAAAAGTTATGTCGTATAACTAAAAGTTATTGTTGCTGTCGCTGCGATGACGGATCCGCTCCCGTTACCGGTAATTTCGGATCAGGTCGCGGAAATAGGCGATCATTCGTCCGTAGTTCTCGAGCGAGATCGATTCGTTTTCGTTGTGGATCGTACCCTGTTCCTGTTCGGTAAGGAGGACCGGCATGAAACGATATACGTTCGGACTCACCGCCTCGTATTTGTAGGCGTCCGTGCCGCCGAGCGTCAGGTAGGGCGTTACGATCGTACCCGGGTAGAGTCCGGCGAGCGAGGTGCGGATCATTTCGAAGGCGTGGACATCGTCCGGGGAGATTTGCGACGGTTCGCGGGTCGAGAGTTCCTCGATCCGGACGTCGTATCCGTTGCAGATATTTTCGACATGCCGCTTCACCTGGGCCGTCGTGTTGCCCGGCAGCAGGCGGAAATTGACCGTGACTTCGGCTTCCGAAGCCAGTACGTTGGCCGCGTCGCTGCCCCGGGCCATGGTGATGGCGGTGGTGGTGCGTACCAGGGCATTGGTGGCCGGGTTGCTTTCGAACGAGCGGAGCAGCGGACTCTCCAGCAGCCAGCGGTTAGCGATCGCGGTGCGCTGGGCGACTCCCATCGAGCCGCCGATCCGATCGAGGAAAGCTATGACCGGAGCTGTCAGGAAGGCGGGCATTCGTTCTTGGTTGAGCATCTCGATGATCTCGGCCGCCAGTACGAGCGATCCCTTCTCCGGCGGCATCGAGGAGTGACCTCCGGTGCCCCGGACCGTGATTCGGATCGTGCTGAATCCCTTTTCGGCCGTTCCTACGAGGGCAGCCGTACGTTGGATTCCTCCCAGCCCGGGGGCGATGATGATGCCGCCTTCGTCATAGACGGCGTCGAAAGCGATGCCCTGTTCTTCGAAATAGCGGGCGATCTTCAGGGCACCCTGCGTGCCGCCGGTTTCCTCGTCGAATCCGAGGGCGATCCACACGTCCCGCTCCGGGCGGAATCCCTCCGCAAGCAGCGAGTCGGTCGCTTCGAGGATCGAGAACAGCATGCCTTTCATGTCGAGCGTGCCGCGCCCGTAGATCCGTCCGTCGGCTACGGCGCCGGAGAAGGGTGGGTAGTCCCAGCCCGGAAGGGGTGCATCGGGAGCCGACGGGTCGTAATTGAGCACGGGAACCACGTCGTAGTGGGAACAGAGCAGGATCGGGGGCAGGGCCGGGTTCTTGCCGGGCCAGCGGAATACAAGCCCGTATTCGTTGATCGTCAGAGTATCCAACTGACTGTAAATCGCGGGATATGCCTGCGGCAGATAGGCTTTGAAGGCTTGGAACGGATTGTCGTCCGTCCGGTCGATCGCATCGCTTACGGTCGGAATCCGGATTCCGCCGGCCAATCGTTCGACGGCCTGGGCGGACGGTTCGACGCTCCGGGGAGGCCCGTCCGGACCGGTGGTGCGGATGAAGGGATAGGTCGCGGTGCGGACTATCACTACGGTGCAGAGTACGAGGAGCGACACGGCGGCGATGCCCGTCAGGAGCCAGATTATTTTCTTTTCTTTTTTCATGGAAGCGGTAGGTTAATATAGGTCCGATCGTCCGGTTTACGTGCAATTAATCTGCCATACGGAAATTTTTTCGAATTTATTTTCGCCCTTACAGGGCCTTCCGGAGGCGTTTTTCGGGGGGGGGATTTTGTCGGGAAAAAGCGGTTGGGAAAGCGAAATTTTTTCCATATCCTTATATCGTTGAGCTTCGGTGGAGAAGTTCTGGCCGGAATGCTATCGGGTTGCGGTGAGTTTGTAAGAGTCTTTTGGGCGGGATCGGAATCAACTTATTAAATTAAATAAATTCGATTATGAAAGTACGTGTCTATTTATCAGTAGGAGCCTTGCTCCTGTTCTTGGCTCCGCTGGGCTGTTCCGACAAGGCAGAAAGTCCGGCACCGGAAACTCCGCCGGAAGAACAGCCCACGCCGGAGCCGGAACCAGAAAAGCCGGAGTTCGTGGATGCGAATATGTCGATGGAAGAATTGATGAAAACAGAAGATCCAGACCGTAATTATCGTTTAGTTAGTTATAGAGATGACACGTGTGCTATGTATTCTTTCTTCGACCCTATGACCGAATTGCAACGCGGTACGCCGCGCGACCAATTGCAGTGGGTATCCGAAAAGGTGGACGGAAACAGCGTTTGCTGGACTTATCGTATCACCAACGGAGACCACGACGAAGCCGTGCGTCAGATACTCGAACGCTGGGCCGAAAAAGAAGACGAGGAAGAATAACCGGATTACGATCAGGGAAAAGGATGTTTTCCTCTAAATGTCGTTGCGAGACAGATCGAATCCGACGGTCGCTTATTCGCGGCCTGCGGCTACGTTTATAATTCTGCACTTTCCCTGCGTTCTCTTCTCGGAGGGGGGCTTGGGGTGCATAGCGTCCCAAGCGGTCATGAAGTATGCAATCACGATCAGGAAAAATAAAACCGGTTTAGAAATTATTCTAAACCGGTTTGTTGTGCCCAGGACGAGACTCGAACTCACACGGGCTAATGCCCACCACCCCCTCAAAGTGGCGTGTCTACCAATTCCACCACCTGGGCCTCGATTCCCGCCGCAGCGGGTTTTCAGGTGTGCAAATATAGTGACTATTTTGTTTTTCCCAAAATATACGGCAAAAAAATTGCCGGGTCACGAAACTGACCCGGCAATTCGACGTTGTTTTCGAAGCGTGCGGCGGTCCCGGCAGCGTGCGGCACGGTTGCTTCGGAAAACGGTTTATTCGGCGAAGTCCATCTCTTCGAAGAGGTAGGAAGCGTCTCCGATGCGGTCGATTACGAAAAGCACGTAGCGGATGTCGAGCGCGATGTTGCGGCAGAAAGCCGGGTCGAAGGCGATGTCGCTCATGGTCGAGAGCCACGTGCGGTCGAAATTCACGCCGATCAGCTCGCCCCGGCCGTTGAGTACCGGCGAGCCGGAGTTGCCGCCTGTGGTATGGTTGTCCGCAAGGAAGCAGACGGGAACGGTCGTGCGGCCGTCGATCTCCACGCCCCAGCGTCCGTAGTCCTTGGCGGCGATGATGTCGCGGAGCCGCTGCGGGATGTTGTAGTCGTAAATTTCCGGATTGTCCTTTTCCAAAATACCTTCGACAGTGGTGTAGGGCTTGTGATATACTCCGTCGGCATACCGGTAGCCGCCTACCTTGCCGTAAGCCACGCGCAGCGTGAGGTTGGCATCGGGATAGAAGGCACGCTCCGTATCCCATTCGCGCAGACCCTTGATATAGGTCGTGTAGAGTTCGTTCAGGCGCTCGCTGTTCAGGTTGCGGGTCGAGCACTTGCCCAGTTCATCGAAAATGCGGGTGACCGTCGTCCGAATATCGGCCCGCAGAGCTTCCAGTTCGGGAGCCTCGGTCGATTCGTCCTCCTTGTGCGTGGCTTCGAACATCAGCTCGGCGTATGCTTCGGGCGATCCCAGACGCTCTACTTCGGCGGCGAAGAGCGGTACCATGTACTCTTGCGGGCAGTTGTCGTAATATTCGCGGTACAGCACGCGGAAAAGGTCGCGGTTGAGCGCCTTCACCTGGGGATAGATTTCGTCGCCGAACGAGGGCCGGTTGTAAATCCGGTTGAGCTCGCCGGTTCGGATGGTTTCGCTCATCAGTTCGAGTGCGAAGTAGGCGTCGAAGATGCGGGCGTACTCCGCCTTGAGCTCTTTGAGCACGTCGCGGTATTCGGGCTTGTCCTGGGCCCAGGCTTGGAAGGCCCGTTCGTACTCCTGTTTGCTCGCCACAGTGTTCAGACGCGTCAGACCCAGCGCTTCGCCCTGCCATTTTTTCCAGGCGTTCGAGATGCCGGCGTTGATCGCCGCGTACATGATGCGCATGGCGGGATCTTTCTCCTGCGCCGCATTGATCCGATCGAGCCGTTCGGTGCGGATACGGATTTTCATCGGGTCGCTGCGGTGCACGATGTAATCGACCGCGTCGGAGAGGATGTACTCCTGGGTGTTGCCCGGGAAGCCGTAGATCATCGTGAAGTCGCCTTCCTGAATACCTTCGGTGGAGATCTTGAAATGTTTTTTCGAGCGGTAGGGTACGTTGTCGGGCGAGTAGGCCGCAGGCCGGTTGTCTTTATCCGCATAGATGCGGAACATCGAGAAGTCGCCCGTGTGCCGGGGCCATGCCCAGTTGTCGGTGTCGCCGCCGAACTTGCCGATCGACGAGGGCGGAGTACCTACCAGGCGGACATCGTCGAACTGCTCGTAGACGAACAGGAACTGTTGGTTGCCGTAGTACATCTGCTCGATCGAGGCTTTGTAGCGGCCGTTCTCGCGGGCTTTTTCGAGGATTTCCTCGCGGCTCTCGCCGGCGGCCAGACGCTCGGTGATGTCCTCCATGCGTTTGAGGAACTTGACGTTGAGGTTTTCGTTGGGAAGTTCCTCTTCGCGCGACTGTGCCCAGAAGCCGTCGGTCAGATAGTCGTGCTCGACGGACGACAGGCGCTGGATCGCTCCGTAGCCGCAGTGGTGGTTGGTAATCAGCAATCCTTCCGGGGAGATGAGCTCGGCCGTGCAGCCGTCGTCGAAGAGCATGACGGCGTCTTTGAGCGAAGCCTTGTTGATGCTGTAAATGTCTTCCGCAGTCAGTTGGAATCCTTTGGCGCGCATATCGTCGATGCGCGACGAGATCAGGCTCGGCAGCCACATGCCCTCATCGGCGAGTGCCGTGAGCGAAAGCAGCGCGAGGCAGAGAGTCGAAAAGATACGTTTCATGGATTGTTTTTTATTGATTGAATGAATTGATTGAGTTCGGTATAGACGCGTTGGATCGGCAGCCCCATGACGTTGAAGAACGAGCCGTCGATGCGCTCGATGGCGGCATAGCCGATCCACTCCTGAATGCCGTAGCTGCCGGCCTTGTCCAGCGGATGGAAGTTGTCCACGTAATAGACGATCTCCTCGCGGGTTAGAGCCCGGAACCAGACATTGCTGCGTACGGAGAAGCTCCGGCGCCGGCGGGCCGTGCGGAGCGTGACGCCCGTGACCACCGTGTGACGATGGCCCGAGAGCCGTTCGAGCATCCGGATCGCATCTTCGCGGTCTTCGGGCTTGCCCAACACCTCGCCGTTCAGGATAACGACGGTGTCTGCCGTCAGCAGGATTTCGTTTTCCGCGAGCGGCCGGGGATAAGCACGGCTCTTGAGTTGCGAGAGGTAGCGGGGCACCTGCGTCGCGGCCAGCGTCGCGGGATAGACCTCCTGGCAGTCGTACCGGGGGGCCGGTTCGTACGGCAGCCCGCTCTCGGCGAGCAGTTGCTGTCGTCGCGGTGATTGCGAGGCCAGGATCAGGCGGTAGGGTTTGAGTTTGTCGTGCAGCAGCATGGCGTTACGGGTTTTGGGTTCAGGACCGGGTTTCCGTTGCCGTTGTTTCGGATTTCCGGGTTCCGGCGAGTTTTTTCATAGCCCGGCGGTATTGGCTTTCGACTTTGCCCGGCCGGATGCGGCGGTCGAGCAGCCGACGGAGAAAGCCGTCGAAGGACTCTCCGTCCCGCAGGTCGGGCAGATAGCGGTAAACGATTGGCGCCAATACGTGCGTGCCGTCGCAATAAACGAGAAATTCGTCCAATACCTGCTTGTCGTCGATGCGCCCCAGGCGGCGGGATACATACCGTTCGGCCGCTACGACGAATGCCTCGTTGCCGCCTTCGCCGTAGGCGCGTGCCCGGTCTTCGTGCGTGCGGTAGAAGTCGTCGTTGTCGTAGAGCGTCTGCAACATGTCGAGCAGTTCGCCCGAAAGCGAGAGCCGGTGCAGGTTTTCGTGAATATAGACCTGCATGAAGTCGATACGGTATTGGCGGGCCGTTTCGGGATCGAGCAGCAGAGGCGTACAGCAGAATGTTTCGTCCAGCAGGGCGAAAGCGTTGTCTATGTTGCCGAGGATGTAGATTCGGGAACCCGTAGCGTCCAGAGGCTGCCCGCCGGCCAGACGGGTGATTTCCTGATGGATGGCGCCCAGTTGTTCCGGGGCGATCCGGTACTGTTCGATCGCGTTGTTCAGGCAGGGCCGCACCTGCTCCTGCCAATATTGTGCGTAACCCGCTTGTGCGAGCCGTTGCAGGCAGTAAGAGAGTTCGTCGCGGACGCTGCATATTTCGTCGATCCAAGCACCCCGCACCTTTTGCGGGAGCGATTCGGGGTCGAACGAGGCGAAGAATTCGACGACTTGTTCCGGATCGTCTTTGCTGCCTCCGCTCAAACTGTAAAGGTTGCAGAGTTGCGAAGGACGGACGACCGAATCGATCCGGTGCGCCCGGTCGAGGAACAGCGTGTCCGCTCCCAGTGTGCCGGTGAAAAACGGGTCTTCGGCGAGTTTGTCCGCCTGCGGAAAAACGGCGAGTATGTCGTATGCCGCCGAGGTGTTGAAAAGATCGGGAAATTCTCCCTCTCCGCTTTGGGCGGAGGCGGTCATCGGCAGGAGAGCTGCCAGCAGAAGGGGAAGTAGTAATTGCGGTTTCATGGCGTGAAAAACGGTTAGCGAATATCGAAATCGAGCAGCATGTGTCCTTCGAGCGAGGCTTTCAGGTTGTCGCCCGGATGCACGGGACCTACGCCGGCGGGGGTGCCCGTGTAGATCAGGTCGCCGATTTTCAGCGTGATGTATTGCGAAATGTGGTGGATGATCCGGTCGATGCCGAAAAGCATTCGGGCGGTGTCGCCCCGCTGCCGGACTTGGCCGTCTATGGTCAGTTCGAAGTGAAGCCGCTGCACGTCGCCGCCCAGCTCCGCGAGCGGGATGAATTCGGGCGACAGGGCCGCCGAGTGGTCGAAGCCCTTGGCACGCTCCCAGGGGAGCCCTCGGGCGATCGCCTCGCGTTGGAGGTCGCGGGCCGTGAAGTCGATGCCCAGTCCCACTTCGTCGTAGTAACGATGCGCGAAACGCTCTTCGATGCACTTGCCTACCCGGTTGATCCGCACGACCAATTCGCATTCGTAGTGCACCTCCTGCGAGAACGAGGGGATGTAAAATGGGTCGTTATTGCGCAGCAGCGCCGTATCGGGCTTCAGAAAAAATACCGGTTCCGTCGGAAGTCCGTCGGGTCCGCCTGCCGTATTATGCAGCTCCTTCACATGTTCGGCGTAATTACGTCCTATGCAAATTATCTTCATCTCTTTTCGATTTTAGGGGGCATCTTTCGCCCCTTCTCGCTCATCCCGACTGGGAAATACATAAAGTATGTCCCATCCGGTCCTCGCCTCGTCGTGTCAAAACCTGCACCCCTAAAATCAAAAAGGGTTGCAGGGTGTGGGGCATCTTTCGCCCCTTCTCGCTCATCCCGACTGGGAAATACATAAAGTATGTCCCATCCGGTCCTCGCCTCGTCGTGTCAAAACCTGCACCCCTAAAATCAAAAAGGGTTGCAGGGTGTGGGGCATCTTTCGCCCCTCCTTGCTCATCCCGAATGGGAAATACTCAAGTATGTCCCATCCGGTCCTCGCCTCGTCGTGTCAAAACCTGCACCCCTAAAATCAAAAAGGGTTGCAGGTGGGGCGTCTTTCGTCCCTTCTCGCTCATCCCGAATGGGAAATACATAAAGTATGTCCCGTCCGGTCCTCGTCTCGTCGTGTCAAAACCTGCACCCCTAAAATCAAAAAGGGTTGCAGGTAGGGCGTCTTTCGCCCCTTCTTGTTCTCCTCGAAAGGGAGGTTCGAATATGTCCTGTCCGTCCGGTGTGCCCGGTTTATTTGTTGCGGTCGTATTTTTGCGCTTTGACCAAGAGGAAAACACATCCGGCGGGCAGCCAAAGAAAATCCACCGCCAAAACCCATTTTTCGCCGCCCAGATTTCCGGCCAGCATACCCAATGCGATCCAGCCTATGCCGATCGCTGCCAGGCTCAAGCACATGAAACGCGATAATCCTTTGACATCCACGTTTTTCTTCTGCTCGGCGGACATCGTGTTGTAGCCGGCGATCAGGTTCGGGAAAAACCGAACCGAAATGCCGAGCAGGACCAACAACCCTCCGCCGAGGAGTTGCGTCGGGTATGTCGTGAACAGTTCGCGCATCTTACCGCACCTGTTTTTTCAGCAGCTCCACCATCCGGGCCGCGAAGCGGTCGCTGGCGCCGGGAGCCCCGATTACGGCTTGCAGCTCGGCGAAGTCCCGGAGCATCCGCTCCCGTTTTTCTCCGCCCGTAAGGATGGCCCGCAACTCCCGTTCGGCCCGTGTGATGTCCAGGTCGGACTGGATGATCTCCACGACCGATTCGCGGCCCAGGTTGAGGTTCACCAGCGACACGTAGGGAACTTTCAGCACGTAGGGCTGCAATTTCACCTGGAACCAGAGCGTGCGATAGACTACCACTTCCGGTACATTCAGCAGGGCCGTTTCGAGCGTCGCCGTGCCGGAGGTCACGACGGCGGCTTCGGCCGCCGCGAGTGTTTCGTAGGTTTGGTCGCAGACGTAGCGGATGCCGCTGTCCGCGATATATTGTTCGTAAATCGAGCGGTCGAGCCACGAAACCCCCGTGACCACGAATTGCCGGTCGGGAAATTTCCGGGCCAGGTCGGCCATCAGCGGCAGGTTGGCCTTGATCTCGCTGCGGCGGCTGCCGGCCAGCAGAGCCACGATCGGCCGCTCATCGAGCGCATGGCGGCGGCGGAATTCGTCCGGGGAGGGCAGCGATGCCCGACGTGCTTCGATAGCGTCCACGAGCGGGTTGCCCTCGAAAATCGGCCGGATGCCGTGCTTGGGGAAGTAGTCCCGTTCGAAGGGGAAGATGATGAACAGCTCGTCCACGTATTTGCGGATCGCCTTCACCCGCCATTCGCGCCAGGCCCAGACTTTCGGGGCGATGTAGTAGAAGACGCGGATGCCGTGCTCCTTGGCCCAGCGGGCCATCTTCATATTGAAGCCCGGATAATCCACCAGGATCAGCACGTCGGGGGCGAACGCCTCGACGTCCTGCCGGCACTCTTTCATCTGGCGGCGGATCGTCCGCAGGTTTTTGATTACTTCGACGATGCCGAAAAACGAGGTTTCCTTGTAATGTTTGGCCAGATTCCCGCTGCCTCCGACCCCGGCCATCTTGTCCCCGCCCCAGAAGCGGAACTTCGCCTCGGGGTCGTGGGCTTTCAGCCCTTTCATCAGGTTGGCGCCGTGCAGGTCGCCCGAAGGCTCGCCGGCTATCAGGTAGTAACGCATATCGTAAGTCTTATTCTTCTTTCAGCAAATCGGGCCGCAGCCGTTTGGTGCGCTCCCAGGCCTGCTCCTCCTTCCAGCGGTCGATTCGGGCGAAATTGCCCGAGAGGAGCACGTCGGGCACTTTCCAGCCGTTGAACTCGGCGGGTCGGGTGTAAACCGGCGGTGCCAGCAGGTTGTCCTGGAAGCAGTCCGTGAGCGCCGAGGCTTCGTCCCCGATGGCTCCGGGGATGATCCGGATCACCGAATCGGCGATGATGCAGGCGGCCAGCTCGCCGCCCGTGAGCACGTAGTCGCCGATCGAGATCTCGCGCGTGACCAGATGTTCGCGGATGCGGTAGTCGATGCCCTTGTAGTGGCCGCAGAGGATAATCAGGTTGTCGAGCGTCGAGAGGCGGTTGGCTTCGTGCTGGTCGTAGCGGATGCCGTCGGGCGAGGTGTAGATCACCTCGTCGTATTCCCGTTCCGCCTTGAGAGCTTCGATGCAGCGGTAGATCGGTTCGATCTTCATTACCATACCCGCCTCTCCGCCGAAGGGGTAGTCGTCCGTGGTGCGGTGCTTGTCTTCTGTGTAGTCCCGGATGTTGTGGATATGGATTTCGACCAGCCCCTTCTCCTGCGCACGTTTGAGGATCGATTCGTTCAGCGGCGAGGCGAGCAGTTCGGGTACGACGGTCAGGATGTCTATTCTCATGGCGTTAGCGTGCTTGGCGGAAGATGATGTCTTTTTCGGTGTCGGGGGCGAGCGGAATTTCCCGCCCGTTCTCGAGCGTGTAACCCCTGTAACCCAGTTCGATGAAGAGTTCGATGATCTGCGGGCGGTTTTCGCCGCCCGTTTCGATCAGCACCGTCGGGCGGAAACGCTCCAGCAGAGGGCGCAGCTCGCGCATGACGATCAATTCGTACCCTTCGACGTCGCACTTGACGAAATCGAGCCGCTCCAGCCCGGCGAAAAGCTCGCTGCCGCGCCGCATCCGGGCGGTGAAAGTGACGGCGCCCTCTCCGGCGGCATCGCCCACGAAGTTTCGTCCCGTGCCGAGATAACCCGTTTCGCGGGCGGAGTCGTTGCTCATGGTGATCTCTTTATTCTCGGCTCCCAGCGCGCAGTCGAGGATTTCGACGTTGCGGCAGCCCCGCAGGTTGCGGCGCAGCACCCGGCAAACGACCGGTACGGGTTCGACGGCATGGACCCTGCCTGCGGTGCCGACGATTTCCGAGAGGGGACGGGCGTAATAGCCCAGATTGGCTCCGATGTCGATCGCCGTGTCGCCGGCTTTCGCCAGCCGGGGCAGGTGATAGACGTATTCGGTCGCCGCGCTGCGCCGTCCAAGCCCCAGCCGGTAGCTGATGAAAAAGAGTCGGCTCACCGCCCGCAGATAACCTTCGAGCGGAAGCGTCCGGTAGAGGATTTTGTGGAGCAGCGCCTTCATAACGGAACCGGACGGAATTAGTTCTTGTAGTTCACCTCCTGGTTGAGGACTTCGGTGACGAAGGGATTGTAGAGCACTTCGTGGCCGATGGTGGTTTCAGGGCCGTGTCCGGGATAGACGCGCACTTCGTCGCCCAGCGGGAGCAGGTTGTCCAGGATCGAACGCATGATCCACGAATAGTCGCCGCCCGGCAGATCCGTGCGGCCGATGCTCTCGCGGAAGAGGGTATCGCCCGTGAAGAGGCTCTTCGATTCGGGTTCGTAGAGCGATATGTGGCCCGGCGTGTGGCCCGGCGTGCGGATGACGCGCAGGACGGTGTGGCCGAATTTCACTTCTTCTACCTTGTCCAGATCGATGTCGATGGTCGGCATGGCGTTGATCTTGACCCCGTAAACGGTCGATCCCACCGCATCGGTGTCCAGCATGAAGGCGTCCTTGCCCGAGAGGGCGAAGGGAATGCCGTAGGTCTTGCGCAGATGTTCGACGCCCAGCACGTGGTCGAAATGACCGTGCGTATTGACCGCCAGCACCGGTTTGAGCCCGTGTTCGGCGAGGAAACCGTCGAGTGCGGCATCTTCTTTGGGGGTGGAATTTCCGGCGTCGATGACCGCGCACTCCTTCGTGTCGTCCCAAACGACGTAGGTGTTCTCCTGTATCGGATTGAAAGTCAGGCAGGCGATTTTCATGATATGTGAAATTTATTTAAGGTACAAATATAGCGATATTTCGCGGATAATCGCTATTTTTGGAACCGGAGCGCCGGAAAGAAACGGCGCTGCCGGAGCGGGCGCAGAGGTCCGGGAACAGTAATTTGTTGAAAGTCAAAACAGAGAGAAGAATGAAGATACGTTTACTGAAAATTTTTGCGGCGGTCGCCGTGCTGCTGTCGTTCGGAAGCTGTTCGTTGCTCAAGGTGTCGGTCGATACGGGCAACCCGCCGCTTCCGGCTTCGGAGGCCAATACCCGGATGATGACCCGGGGATTCTATTACGACCTGGCGGACGAGATCGCCCGCACGGCCGATTCGGTCGCGGCCGCATCGTCGGAGATTCCGGTGCGGATCCGGGCGATCCGGTGGAAGATGCAGGCGACGCGGGCCGCCGTTACCGCTGTCATGCAGTCCAACCCCGACGTGGCGCTCATCGACACCTGGCTGCTCTGCGTCCGCATGGACAGCGCTTTCCGCCGCCTGCCCGATTCGCTGCTTTTCGCCGGGCAGACGCCGCTCGTGCGCAAGGTCGTGGCGCGTCTGGACAAGAAAGCCGAACACCTGGCTTCGACCCTGCTTGCGCCGGAGAAGTTCGCGTTGATGCAGGAGTTCGTGGGGAATTATATGCAGGCGAATCCCGTCACGGGGTCGCAGTTCACTCCGGTCAATACGACCCTGCCCTGGATCGAATTTCTCCAGTCGAAAGGCGTGGAAACGCAGTATAACGTAGGCTCCATCTCCGATGTGATCGCCGATCTGGGCGACCGTTTCGGCGGCCAGTCCGAGCAGATGGTCAATAGCATCGGCTGGTCGAAGGATATTTTCGAGTTGCAGATGCAGCAGGACAGCGTCCGCAACCGGCTGACGCGGCAGCTCGACAGCCTGGAGCGTAATTTCGACCGCATCGTGACGGTCATGGAGCACCTGCCGCAGATCGCCGATTATATGGGCAAAAGTCTGAATACCGAAGTCGCAGCGCTCATCGAAACGTTGAACGGTGCCGTGGACAACGCATTTGCCGACCTCGACCGCCAGCGTGCGGAGTTGCAGGGTTATATTTCGGCCGAGCGCAAAGCGCTGGTCGATCAGGCGCAGCAGGCGGTCGATGCGGCGGTACAAAATGCGATGGACCGGGTACCGGCTCTGGTGGCCAAGCTCCTCGCCTGGATCGTGCTTTTCGCCGTCATCATGCTGGGCGTGCCGTTCGGCATCGGTTTCTGGCTGGGACGGGTGCGCGAACGTGCCAAAACCAGGAAAACGGGCGGCGCATAGCGGAAAATTCGTACCTTTGCGTTCTAAATCCGAATGCGATATGGCTCGAAAGAAAGCGAATTATCCCCTGATTGAGGGGCTTGAGATAACGACGCTGGCCGCCGAAGGCAAGGCGATGGGGCGTTACAATGACGTGGTGGTCTTTGTGCCGATGACCGTGCCGGGCGACGTGGTCGATGTGCAGATCCGCTCCAAGCGCCGCCGGTATATGGAAGGTTTCGTCGTCAATTATGTGAAGCGCTCGCCGCTGCGCGAAGAGCCGTTCTGCGCCCATTTCGGGGTCTGCGGCGGCTGCAAGTGGCAGAATCTGCCCTACGCCGAACAACTGCGTTTCAAGACCGAGCAGGTGCGCGACCAGCTTGCCCGCATCGGTAAGGTCGAGCTGCCCGAAATCGCGCCCTGCCTGCCCTCGGCCGAAACCCGTTTTTACCGCAACAAGCTGGAGTTCACCTTCGCCGAGCGGCGCTGGCTCACCTACGAGGAGATCGCCGAAAAGGGCGAGATCGCCGATGCCCCGGCGCTGGGATTCCACATCCCCGGTATGTTCGACAAAGTGCTGGACATCGAAAAATGCTGGTTGCAGCCCGATCCGTCGAATGCGATCCGGGAAGAAACCCGGCGTTTCTGCCTCGAACACGGCTATACGTTCCACAATCCGCGCGAGCACCGGGGGCTGATGCGCAACATGGTCGTCCGCACCGCCTCGACGGGCGAGGTGATGGTGATCGTGGTTTTCCATGCCGACGAGCGGGAGAAGATCGCGGCCCTGCTGGACCATCTGGCGGCCGCTTTCCCCGAAATCACGTCGCTGTTCTATGTAATCAACGAGAAGTTCAACGACTCCACCGGCGACCTGGAACCCGTCTGCTACCGGGGCAAGGATCACATCATCGAGCGGATGGAGGGGCTGCAGTTCAAGGTCGGACCCAAGTCGTTCTATCAGACCAATTCGGCGCAGGCGTACGAACTTTACAAGGTCGCGCGCGACTTCGCCGCCCTGACGGGAAAAGAGATTTTATACGACCTTTACACCGGCACGGGTACGATCGCCAACTTCTGTGCGGCGCGGTGCGCGAAGGTCGTGGGCGTGGAGTACGTGCCCGAGGCCATCGAGGACGCCCGCATCAATTCGACGCTGAACGGCATCGGGAATACGGTGTTCTATGCTGGCGATATGAAAGCCGTGCTGAGCGACGAGTTCATACGGCGCAACGGCCGTCCCGACGTCATCATCCTCGACCCGCCGCGTGCCGGAGTCGATGAGCCGGTAATCGACGTGATCCTGCGGGCGGCGCCCGAGCGGATCGTCTATGTGAGCTGCAACCCGGCTACGCAGGCCCGCGACCTGGCCCTGATGGACGGCGCGTATCGCGTCGAGGCGGTGCAGCCGGTCGATATGTTCCCCCCATACGCACCACGTGGAGAACGTGGTGAAGCTCGTCCGCCGGTAGGCGGCTCCTGTTCCGGGGCGGTTTTTATACTATCGGCTCCTGTTCGGGCGTTATATTTGCAGTACTATTTCAAAAACGAATGAAACGTATGAAAAAATGGATGATTTTAGCGGCGGCGGTCGTATTGGCTGCGCCGGTGTTCGCTCAAACCCAGGAGGCTTTTCCGAGTTATATTCAGGTGAACGGACGTTCCCAGATGGAGGTTACGCCGGATGAATTCTATCTGTCGATCGTAATCAACGAGCGCGAGTCGAAAGGAAAAATTACGGTCGAAACTCAGCAGCGGCAGATGATCGATGCCCTGAAGAAGTTGGGCGTCGATGTCGAGAAACAGCTCAAGGTGGCCAATATGTCGAGCGATTTCTACAAGAAGGCCAGCTCGCTGACCACCGCCAAATACCAGTTGCTGCTCCATTCGGCGGCCGAAGTAGGTGACGTGACCGCCGCCCTGGGCGATCTGGGCATCTCGAACGTCGGTATCGTACGCGTGACCCGTTCGGACATCGATTCCCTGAAGGAGCAGGTGCGCCTGGATGCCATCCACAACGCCAAGTCGTCGGCCGAAGCGCTGGCCGGGGCGATCGGGCAGAAGATCGGAAAATGTTTCTATATCTACGATTCGAATTACGACGTGGCTCCGCAGTATTACGACAATATGATGATGGTGCGTTCGAAGGCGATGATGGCCGACAGCGCCGAAGCGGGTGCGCCCGAAGAGCCTTCGCTCGATTTCAAAACGATCAAGCTGGAGTATAACGTCCAGACCAAGTTCGTCCTCGAATAATCGGGGTTATCGTCGGAAATGAATTGGCAGGCCGAATTTTTGGATAACCCGGAAATTCGGCTTACCTTTGACCACTTTCCCTTTTTTCAAAAGCAAGGAATTATGGAGAACAGATTCAGTTTCGATTACCAGCACTACGACTCTCCGGAGGGGATGCCCGCCGGGGACCGGGAGTTGGTGGAGGAGGCTCGCCGGGCCGTCGCCCGGGCGTACGCTCCCTATTCCAAATTCCGGGTAGGCGCTGCGGCCCGTTTGCGCAGCGGGAAGATTCTCTGCGGCAGCAACCAGGAGAGCGAGGTGTTTCCTGCGGGCATGTGCGCCGAACGGTCGTTGCTGTTCCATGCCGGAGCGTGCCATGCCGACGATCCGATCGAGGCGCTGGCCATCGCTTCGGAGCCGTCCGAGCGGGAGTGCTATCCCTGCGGACAGTGCCGCCAGGTGCTGCTCGATGCGGAGCGTCGCCAGAGGTCGCCGATCCGTATCATCATGTCCGGTGCGGGCGGTGCCACGGTGGTGGATTCGGCCGTGCGGCTGCTTCCTTTCACGTTCCAGTTATAATCCGCTTCGCAATTACGCTCCGTTTCCGATGTTTGCTCCCGAAGATATTCTGTACGAGGACAACCACCTTTTGATCGTCAATAAACGGTGCGGCGACCTGGTGCAGCCCGATCCGTCGGGCGGCGATGCGCTCGAACGGCAGATCAAGGAGTTCATCCGGCGGCGCGATGCCAAGCCCGGCGAGGTGTTCCTCGGCGTGGTGCACCGTATCGACCGTCCCGTGAGCGGAGCCGTCATTTTCGCCAAAACGTCGAAAGCCCTCGCCCGCCTGAACGAGATGATCCGCCGGGGTGAGATCAAAAAGACCTATTGGGCGCTTACGGAGAGCCGTCCCGATCCCGAAGAGGGAGAGTTGTGCCACTATATCCTGCGTAACGAGAAAACCAACCGTTCGCGGGCGCTCGATGCGCCCCGGGGCGATGCAAAACTGGCGAAATTGCGTTACCGCACCCTGGGGGCGAGTGCCCGTTATACGTTGGTGGAGGTCGATTTGCTGACGGGGCGCCACCATCAGATCCGGGCGCAGCTCTCGAAGATCGGCTGTCCGATTAAGGGCGACCTGAAATACGGGGCTCGCCGTTCGAATCCCGACGGAGGCATTTCGCTCCATTCGTACCGTGTCGATTTCATCCATCCCGTGCGGCGCGAGCGGATCGTCGTGACGGCGCCCGTGCCGAAAGAAGATAATCTCTGGGCGTTCTTCGCCCGACAATTTTCATTGTTGCCATGCGAATTTTGATTCAACGGGTGCGCCGTGCGTCGGTTTCCATCGGCGGAACCCTCAAATCGGCCATCGGACCGGGTCTGTTGGTTTTCGTCGGTATCGAAGCCGAGGACGGCGAGGAGGATATCGAGTGGCTTGCGGGTAAACTCACCCGGCTGCGGATTTTCGACGACGAAAACGGGGTGATGAATCTCGACGTGCGGCAGGTCGGCGGCGAAATATTGGTGGTGAGCCAGTTCACGCTGCATGCCTCGACCCGTAAGGGCAACCGCCCGTCCTATATCAAGGCGGCCCCCGAAGCGATTTCCCGACCTTTGTACGAGCGGTTCGCCGCCGGTGTAGGCCGTGCGCTCGGGCGCGAAGTCGCTACCGGGGAGTTCGGAGCCGATATGCAGGTCGAGCTGGTGAACGACGGGCCGGTGACGATCTGGATCGACTCCCGACAACGCGAATGACTTCAGTTATTTCAAAGATAGTGAAAGATGAGCGCAATCGTGCGGGCTTGCACGCAGAGATTGCCGAATCGCATCCTATCCGAGGCTATGTCAAAGATATAAAAAGTTCGTTATGAAGAAGTATTTTTTGTGTATGGTCGCCTTGCTGTCGCTGGCGATCGTAGCCTGCGAAAGCGACGATACGGCGCCTGCGCCGACCGTGCGTCCGACTTTCGATCTGATCGACGCGCAGCCCGATGTGACGAGTGCGGTCGTGGCGGCCAACATCGAATCGAAGGGCGAAGTGCCCATCTCCGAAGTCGGCTTCTCCTACCAGGAAGCGGGCGGAGAGTACGTCGATGTGGTTTGTACGAATTTCAAGGACGGTCTGGCCCGGCAGACCCTGACCGGCCTGAAGCCCGACACCGAATATCGTTGGTACTGTTATGCCGTCTTGGGCGGCGAGCGGTTCAATGCGTCGCTGTCGAAAACGTTCAAGACCCTCAAGGAGGGGGAGGTGCCTCCGGCTCCGACGCCCCAGTTCGGCAAGCCTTCGGCTTCCGAGGTGCAGGCTACGAGCGCATCGCTCGCGTGCGCTTATCTATACACCGGTGATGCGGCCGATATTGCCGAAGCCGGTTTCGGATACAAGCCTGCGGCATCGGCCCAAACGGGATATACTATGGTAGAAATTACGCCGGACGACTCTTCGTTGTCGGCCCGTCTGGAGGAGCTGACGCCTGAAACGGCTTACGAGTTCTATGCCTATCTGGTGATCGACGGAAAGAATTACACCAGCGAACGGGTCGTTTTTACCACGTTGAAGGAGGGCGAGCAACCGGGAGCTCCGCAGTTCGAAACGCCTTCGTCGTCCGGGGTTTCTCCGACCGGAGCGACGCTTGCCTGCGTTTATGAGTACGAAGGCGACGGCGATGTTGCGGAAGCCGGCTTCGGGTATAAGGCCGGTGCGCAGGAGGAATATACCGAGGTGAAGGCTGCTTCGACGGCTTCGCCCCTGGCCTGTGAGCTGAACGGGCTCGAACCTGAAACGAAATACGATTTTTATGCGTATGTCGTTGTCGGCGACGAGCGTTATACGAGCGCCGTCGCGCAGTTCACGACCCTTAAAGCGGGTGAAAATCCCGAGCCGGAGTTCGGTCCCGTCGCTGCGACGGATGTGACCGCTTCGTCGGCCACCCTGACGGGCAGCTTCACCTATGAAGGCGAAGAAACGGTCGGCATCGAAGTAGGATTTGCTTACAAACCCTCCGGTGAAACGGATTACACGACGAAAACGGTGACGGCTTCGTCGGGAGATAAGCGTGCGGCCATTACCGGATTGAGTGCCGCGACCACCTATACGTTCCATCTGTACGCCTCGATCGGCGGCAAGCAGTATCGGAGCGAGGAGGGTACTTTCACCACTGAGAGCGGAACAGTCCCCCCCCCGGAAAACGTCTATCGTACCGGCTGGGCCGAGTTGCCGGTGGAGGTGCAGAACAGCGACTACTACTATGCGCATCATATTTGCCCGGATTTCTATGTCGGCAGCCAGAAAGCCCGCAATTATACGGTCTGCTTCAGCGCCGAGCACCACTGTCCGGTCTGGGTGGCCGCTCCGCGCCACGCTTGCTACGAGGTGAAAGGAACGGATCGTACGGACGCTTACAGTCGCGATCCGGATATTCCGTCCGGTATTCAATACAGCAGTAAATCGACCGGCGGCGGTTGCAACAAGGGCCATATGCTCGGTTCGGCCGAACGGCTCGTGACCCGGAAAACCAACGAACAGGTATTCTATTATTCGAATATCGCGCCGCAATATTCGTCGAACTTCAACAACGGCGGCGGGGCATGGAACAATCTGGAAAGTTTTGTCGATGCGCAGGTTTGCGCCGATACGACTTATATCGTGGTAGGCACCTATTTCGAACCTTTCACCGATGCTTACGGCAAGAGCTGCACTTCGTCGAAAATCGATTTCGGCGGACGCAGCGACGTGAGCCGGCCTTCGATGTTCTACTACCTGCTGCTGCGGACCAAGAACGGAAATACGAAAAAATCGGTGATGGATTGTGCCGCGAGCGAATTGAAGTGCGCCGCCTTCGTGCTGCGTCATAACATGGATAAAGGGCACGAGCCGCAGGCCAAAGATATGATGTCGGTGGCGGAAATCGAGCGATTGACGGGCTTTACCTTCTTCGCCAACGTGCCGAATGCGCCGAAGGATACCTACAATCCGTCGGACTGGGGCTTGTAGCGTTCCGAATGGAAACCCGGGTCTATTCTTGGGGCGACGGCCGACCCTGGCACAGCTACGCGGCGTATTGCCGGCGACATTTCGGCGGCCGGGTGCGTAAGATCGCGGTGGATGCCGGCTTGAGCTGTCCCAACCGGGACGGAACGATCGGATCGGAGGGGTGTACGTTCTGTGACAACAGGGCGTTCACCCCTTCCTACTGTTCGCCCCGGAAGAGCCTGACGCGGCAGATCGACGAGGGAATCGCTTTCCATGCGGCCCGAGGGCGGGATGAAGGGCTTTGTCTGGTCTATTTCCAACCTTTTTCCAATACGCACGCTCCTGTCGCACGGCTTCGGGAGCTTTATGCCGAAGCGTTGGCTCATCCCCGGATTTCGGGACTGGTGATCGGCACGCGGCCCGATTGCGTGGACGACGAGAAGCTGGATTTGCTGGCGGAGCTGGCACGGAAACGCTATGTGGCGGTCGAATACGGCGTCGAATCCACCTGCGACGAAACATTGCGGGCCGTCCGTCGCGGCCATGACTTCGCGGCGGCCCGGCAGGCTATTGCGGCGAGCGCCGCACGGGGGTTGCACGTCGGGGCCCATTTCATTCTGGGGCTGCCCGGCGAAGACGACGAAATGCTTCTTCGACAGGTGGAGCGGATCAATGCCCTGCCGCTCGAAACGGTCAAGTTCCACCAGTTGCAGCTCGTTCGGGGAACGACCCTTGCCGCGCAATACGACGCCGAGCCCGGCCGCTTCCGCCTGCGTACCTCCGAGGAGTATCTCTCGCTGGTGGTCGAGGTGTTGCGGCGGCTGCGTCCCGATATGGCTGTGGAGCGTATCGCCAGCGAAGTGCCGATGGGATTTCACCACTTGACGCAGTGGCATTTAACGCGGGTTTCCACCCTTTGGTCCCTGCTTGAAAAAAGATTAACGGCACGGAACGCGTATCAAGGCGAAATTTTTATACCTTTGCGCCGTTAAACCTTAATTGTTCAAAGAAAAATGACTCTGTTGAAGGAAAAAATAACTTTCGGGACGATTATGGGCGTAGTACGGGAATATTTCGTGATGACGATCGGTATTCTCCTCTACACGTTCGCGTGGATCGCCTGTATTCTGCCCGCACACGGTACCGGCGGCGGTGCCACGGGTGCGGCGCTGGTGTTGTGCGGGGCGATCGAAAACCTGTTCAACTTCCAGATTAACATCGGTACGATGGCGTTCATCGTCAATGGTATTCTGCTGCTGTTCGCAGGTTTCATCATTGGTTGGAATTTCGGTATCAAGACGATTTTCTGTATCATCGTGCTTCCTGCGTCGCTGAACTTTTTCCAGGAAACACTGCCCGGCGTGCAGGCGTGGCTCGCGGAACTGGGCGTTATCCCACCCGATGCGATCAGCCTGTTCGGTAATCTGGAACCGCTGCTGCTGGTCATCATGGGCGGTATGCTGTCCGGTGTGGGTATCTATATGTGTTTTCGTCAGGGCGGTTCGACCGGCGGTACGGATATCGTGGCGCTGCTGATCAACAAGTATCATCCGATCAACTACGGCCGTGTCGTGCTGGTGACCGATTCGCTTATCATCTGTGCATCGCTGCTGGTGGGCAACGGCATCGAGACGGTGATCTACGGCTTCCTGCTGACGGCGGTATTCGGTCTGAGCACCGATGCGTTGCTGGCGGGCAACCAGCAGTCGAATCAGATTCTGGTCATCAGCCATGAGCACGACCGTATCGCCGCAGAGATCGTCGAGAAGGCGCATCGCGGGGTGACGATGCTCAACGGCATGGGATGGTACACGAAAGAGTCGTCGCAGGTAGTGATGGTTATTTGCCGCAAACGCGAAACGGCCGACATCCTCAAGATCGTCCGCAACCTCGACCCCAAGGCGTTCGTTTCGGTGGCTTCGGTAACGGGTGTTTACGGACAGGGCTTCGGTATCATCGACGGCGGTATGCTCAACGGTATGAAGAAGAATTAGGGAATCTTCTTCGATTTGAAATAATACTCCTCGTCGATCCGGCGGGGAGTATTTGTTTTCCGGGAATAATGCGTAACTTTACCCGAAGAAAAACCGAATTGATTCCGTCGTTTTGCGGTTGCGGCTCGGCTCCGGACGGGCCGGTCGGTTCCGCAGCCTGAAAGCACTCCTTTTCGATCCTGCTACGACCATGCGCTATGCCGACATCGTACTTCCTCTGGCCCAGCCTCTCTACACCTTTGCGGTGGCGGAAGGCGTGACGCTTTGCGAGGGGATGGCCGTAGTCGTGCCTTTCGGCCGATCGAAGATCTACACGGGCATCGTCTGGCGGCTGCACGACCGGCGCCCCGATTTCAAGACCGTCAAGACCGTCTCCCGCGTGCTCTACGGTACGCCTCTGCTCGACGAGCGGCAGCGCCGTTTCTGGGAGTGGGTCGCCGATTATTACATGTGCACGCTGGGCGAGGTGATGCGCGTGGCGCTGCCGTCGCTGATGAAGCCGAGCGGACACGGCGAGGAGGAGTTTGCTGCCGACGAGTTCCGGCCCCGCCGGGAGTGGTTCGTGGCCCTGGCCGGCGAAGCGCTCACCGCCGACGGGCTGGCCGCCGCGCTGGAACGTATGGGGCGTCGTGCCCCCCGGCAGCGGGAGGCGCTGGAGGAGTTGGCTGCCCTTGCGCCCGACGGGGCGGAAGTCGCCCGGAGCCGACTCGCCGCCGATCGGACGGCTCTCGCTCTCCTGGTGAAAAAGGGGTTATTGACCTGTATCGAACGGGAGGTCGCACCCGGTCCGGTGACTGGCGGTGCGCAGTTTCGTCTGCCGACGCTTTCCGCTGCGCAGCGGAAGGCTGCCGAGGAGATCCGTGCCGTGTTTGCCGATCGCGCGACCGTGCTGCTGCGGGGTGTCACCGGTTCGGGCAAAACGGAAATTTATATGCACTTCGCTGCCGAGGTGCTGGCCCGGGGCGGACAAGTGCTGCTGCTCGTGCCGGAGATCGCTCTCACGGCCCAGTTGGTCGATCGGCTCCGGCAGGTTTTCGGCGAGCGGGTGATCGCCTATCATTCGAAACTCACCGACCGCAAGCGTACGGAGCTTTACCTCCGCCTGCGGGATTCTGCGGGCGGCGAGCTGGTGATCGGGGCCCGTTCGGCGATCTTCCTGCCGCTGCGCCGCCTGGAGCTGGTCGTGGTGGACGAGGAACACGATCCCAGTTACAAACAGACCGACCCGGCGCCCCGCTACCAGGCACGCGACTGCGCCGTGCTGATGACCCGACTGCTGGGGTGCCGTACGCTGCTGGGCAGCGCTACTCCGTCGCTGGAGAGTTATTTAAACGCTGCGACCGGAAAATACGGCAGCGTGGTACTGGCCGAGCGTTACGGACCGTCGCGGATGCCGCAGATCCTCGTGTCCGATACGATCCGTGCCGTGAAACGCGGCGAGCGGCATGCCCATTTCAACAAATTGCTGCTCGACCGTATGGAGGAGACCCTCGGCGGAGGCGGTCAGGCGATGCTTTTCCAGAACCGGCGGGGTTTCGCACCCTATGTCGAGTGCCGGGAGTGCGGCTGGACGGCCCGCTGTCCGGATTGTAATGTGACTCTCACGCTCCACAAGGGAAGCGGTCGTATGGTCTGTCACTATTGCGGTCATACGGAGCCTGTTCCGGCCAAGTGCCCCCATTGCCGGGTGACCGAACCCGTGCCGATGGGCTTCGGGACGGAAAAGGTCGAGGAGGAGATCGCCCGCGTTTTCCCCGAGGCGCGGGTCGCCCGGCTCGACCGCGACAGCGTTACCTCCGAGCGTGCTTTCCGGCAGATCGTCGAGGCCTTCGCCCGGGGCGACGACGATATTCTGGTGGGGACGCAGATGATTACCAAAGGATTCGATTTCGGCGGCGTGGAGCTGGTCGGTGTGCTCAACGCCGACAATCTGCTCAACAATCCCGATTTCCGTTCGGCGGAGCGTGCATTCCAACTGCTGATGCAGGTGGCGGGCCGCGCCGGTCGGCGCGAAAATCCCGGAACGGTCGTGATCCAGACCGCTGAGCCGGGACATCCCGTCTTGCAACAGGTGATTGCGGGCGATTACGAGGCGATGGCTCGTCAGCAGCTCGCCGAGCGGAAAGCGTTCTTCTATCCGCCCTATGCACGGCTCCTGAACCTGTTGTTGCGTCACCGCGATCCCGTGACGCTGCGCCGTGCGGCCAACGCCCTGGCCGCCGCCCTGCGCGAACGGTTCGGGCGGCGCGTGCTGGGACCCACGGCCCCGCCCGTCGATCGGGTACGGGGCGAGTATCTGGCGACCCTGCTGCTGAAGGTCGAGGCGGGGGCTTCGCTGGCCCGGGCTCGCGAGGCGGTGCGCGGGATTCTCGACCGGGTGGTCAAAAGTCCCGAATGCAAAGGCGTTACGATTCTCTGCGATGTCGATCCTCAATGATATAAAGGGGCTTTTTCTGCCGCCTGTCTGTCCCGTATGCGGCGGCGAGTTGCACGAGGGCGAGGGTGCTTTCTGTATGATGTGCCGTACGTTGGCACCCCAGACCGGATTCTGGCGCCGTGCGGACAATCCGCTGGCCGAGCGGCTGCGCAATGAGTTTCCCGTCGTGCAGGCCTCGGCTTTTCTCTGGTTCGTTGCGGGCAGTCCCTGGCAGCGGGCCATTCATGGTTTCAAGTATTACAACCGCTGGCGCACGGCCCGCGACCTGGGTGCCTGGTATGGCGGCAACCTTGCCGACAGCGGACTGTACGGAAGCGTGGACTGCATCGTTCCCGTGCCGCTTCATACCCGGCGGTTGCTGGCCCGGGGGTACAATCAGGCTGCCTATATCGCCGAGGGGATCGCTTCCCGGATGGGAGTGCCGGTGGAGGATCGGGCGGTCAGTCGCCTGCGCAACAACCCGAGCCAGACGACCCGTTCTTCGGCCGGGCGCTGGGAGAACGTACGCGACTTGTTTGCGGTCGCGCGGCCCGGAGCGTTGGCCGGACGGCACGTGCTGCTGGTCGATGACGTGGTGACTACCGGTTCGACGCTGCTTTCCTGCACCGAAGCTCTCCTTCGTGCGGTGCCCGACTGTCGGGTCAGCATTGCTGCACTGGCCGTTTCGCGCCGCCATTTCGGATTGGATCGGTAACTTCGATCGAGTAGTCTTTGCATTGACAATGAGGTGTTTCGGTTGGATTTTGCTCCGGCCAGGTCCGAACGGGTTTGGCTTGTCACTTACCTTTCGCTATCTTTGTAGAAGATAGGATGCGCCTCGGAAAACTGGGAACAAGTTCCTGTTTTCTCTCGGCTTTCGCTATCTTTGCAGCGCGAAATTTGTGTTTTATAATATTTTTCCGGCGGGGTGCAATGTATCTCGTCGGGCTTTTTTAACTGTCGATTGAGCTATGTTTCGTATCGTTTTGCTGTTGTTTGCCGGAATCGGAGCGGGCTATCTGCTGCGCAACTGGTCGTTTGTGGCCAGGCTGGAGCGGGGAGTATCGCTTACCGTGTGGGCCCTGCTCTTCGTTTTCGGTGTTACGATCGGTTCCAACCGCGAACTGATCGTCAATTTCGGACGTTTCGGCTGGCAGGCCGCCGTGATCGCCTGCCTCGGCGTCGCCGGGAGTTTCGCGGCGGTATTCGTCGTCCGGCGTTACTTTTTCCGGAAAGGAGGGAGCGATGAGAGATAGTCTGATCGTTTTCGTTTTTTTTGCAGTCGGCGTGGCGCTCGGTTATGCCGATGCCGTCCCGACGTGGCTGTTGGATCCCGATCTGCCGATGATTATTCTTTCGGTGATGGTGGTGCTGGTCGGCTTGGGACTCGGGGCCGGCGACAATCTGCACTATATGCTGCGCACGTTCAACTGGCGGATGCTCCTGTTGCCGCTTTGTACGATCGTCGGCACCCTGCTCTTTTCGGCGCTCGGCGTGCTGGTGCTCCGGGGATTCAGCCTGACGGACTGTCTGGCCGTAGGCAGCGGTTTCGGCTACTATTCGCTTTCGTCGGTGCTGATCGCCGACCTGAAGAGCGCGACGCTCGGCGTGCAGGGCGCCGCCGAGTTGGCGACGGTCGCTTTGCTGGCCAACGTCGTGCGCGAGATGATCGCCCTGTTCGGAATGCCGCTGTTCGCCCGCTGGGGCGGTCCGCTGGCCCCGATCTCGGTGGCGGGCGTGACTTCGATGGACGTGTGTCTGCCTTCGATCGCCCGTTATTCGGGCAGCGACCTGGTGCCGCTGGCCATCCTGCACGGCATCGTACTGGAGGTGTGCGTGCCGATTCTGGTCGGTGCCTTTTGCTGACCGAAGGGACCGTAAAAAAGAATCGACAGAAAGCCCCTTTTTATCGACATCTTTCCGGCCCGGGAGAATCCCCTGCCGGGGATCGTTCGATTGTAAACAGATTTTTCGACAAAACGGGGTCCGGGGCGTTTTGATATGTCGCCCCGTTTGTCTATTTTTGAAAGTTGAAATCCACGTAACGAATGGCTAAAGAATATACCCCCGCTTCGCGCAACCGCGAAGCGTTCGCTGCAATGACCGATACCCCCGGCAACGTGCCTCCGCAGGCCGTCGAACTGGAGGAGGCGGTGCTCGGCGCTCTGATGCTCGAGAAGGATTCGATCATCACCGTGCAGGAGTTCATCACGCCCGAGGCTTTCTATACCGAAGAGCATCGGACGATCTACCGCGCGATCGAGGAGCTCTCGACCGAACTCAAACCGATCGACCTCTATACGGTCACCGAGCGGCTGAAGGTCCGCAAGGAGTTGCAGAAGGTGGGCGGTGCGTCGTACCTGGCGCAGCTCACGCAGAAGGTGGGCTCGGCGGCCAACGTGGAGTTCCACGCCAAAATCATCGCCCAGAAGTACGTGCAGCGGGAGCTGATCCGCTCCGCGACCGAGATCCAGCGCCGTTCGTACGACGAATCGACTGACGTGACGGAGTTGATCGGCTATGCCGAGAGCGAAATCTTCAAGGTGGCCGAAGGTCACGTCAAGCGTTCGGTACAGTCGTCCAAGGATTTGCTGGCCAAGGCGCTGATGCAGATCGAGGAGGCATCCAAGAACACGTCGGCCTTCAACGGCGTGCCTTCGGGTTTCATGGCCATCGACCGCGTGACGCTCGGCTGGCAGTTGTCGGACCTCATCATCGTGGCGGCACGCCCTTCGATGGGTAAGACCGCCTTCGTGTTGTCGATGGCCCGCAACATGGCCGTCGATCACGAACGTCCGGTGGCGTTCTTCTCGCTCGAGATGTCTTCGGTGCAGTTGATGATGCGCCTTATCATCGCCGAAACGGGTATTCCGGGCAACGATATCAAGAGCGGCCGTCTTACGCCCGAGCAGTGGCGCCACCTGGAGTCGGCGACCAAGCCGCTGGGGGCGGCCCCCCTTTACATCGACGATACGCCGGCGTTGTCGGTCTTCGAATTCCGCTCGAAAGCCCGGCGTCTGAAGATACACAACGACATCCAGATCATCATCATCGACTATTTGCAGTTGATGACCGGCGGAACGCAGGATTCGAAGGGCAACCGCGAACAGGAGGTGGCTTTCATCTCCCGCACGTTGAAGGCCATCGCCAAGGAGTTGAACGTGCCGATCATCGCCCTCTCGCAGTTGAGCCGTGCTACGGAGCTGCGCGGCGGTTCGAAACGCCCCCAGCTTTCGGACCTGCGCGAATCGGGGGCCATCGAGCAGGACGCCGACATCGTGGCTTTCATCCATCGTCCCGAATATTACGGTATCAATCAGGACGAGAACGGTATGCCGACGGCGGGTATGGCCGAGATCATCATCGCCAAGCACCGTAACGGTGCGGTCACGGATGTCAATCTGCGTTTCCTGAAGGACCAGGCCCGCTTCGCCGATGTGGACGAAACGCTGATGCCGGAGGCGGGCAGTCGCCCTGCGCCGGGGCAGTACGAGGATGTATCGAGCGGTTCCAATTCCGGGCTGGGCGGCTTCGGCGGCGTGCCCGAGGAGTTCCTTACGCCCGGTGTGTCGGGGGCGCCCGTGAATCTGAACGAGGAGGAGCCGTTTTAGCGGAGCCGGCTCCGGTTTCCGCGTCCGGTTTTGCCGCATTCGCGGCGGGGGCGCCGCTCTGGAAGTGCGGGTCCGGAAATTCGGACCGGAGCTGGAGGAAGATCGCTTGATTGTATAGTGAAAGATCGATAATATGTTCGTCAGTACGTATGCAGGGGCTGTTGCCGGGATCGACGCCGTGAAGGTGACCGTCGAGGTCAATCTCACCGGGGGCGGTCTGGGACTCTATTTGGTCGGACTGCCGGACAACGCCGTCAAGGAGAGCGAGCAGCGTATCCGGGCGGCTTTCGAGAATACCGGTCGCAAGATGTCGGGCCGCAAGGTCGTGGTGAACCTCGCTCCGGCCGATCTGCGCAAGGAGGGGGCGGGTTTCGACCTGCCGATCGCCGTGGGGATTCTCGCCGCGATGTCCGAGGTGAGCGGGGAGTTGCTTCCGACGACGATGTTCGCGGGCGAGCTCTCGCTCGACGGAACGCTGCGGCCCGTACGGGGTGTGCTGCCCCTTGCGGTCAAGGCCCGGGACGAGGGGTTGCGGCGGCTCGTGGTGCCGGCCGAAAACGCCGCTGAAGCGGCGGTCGTGGAGGGGGTCGAAGTGTACGGTCTGCACTCCCTGGGCGAGGTGATCGCCCTGCTGAACGGGGAGCGGAGATTCGATGCGACGGTGCCGGTGGATGCCGAGGCAACTTTGGCGTCGCAGAGTGCCTATGCCGAGGATTTCGCCGACGTGAAAGGACAGACGGCCGTAAAGCGGGCGCTGGAGATCGCGGCGGCCGGAGGACATAACGTGTTGATGATCGGTGCGCCCGGTTCGGGTAAGACGATGCTGGCGCGGCGCATGCCGACGATTCTGCCTCCGCTCAGCGTCGAGGAGGCGTTGGAAACGACCAAGATACACTCCGTGGCGGGAAAATTGGGCGCAGAGAGGGGATTGCTCTCGCAGCGTCCGTTCCGTGCGCCGCATCACATGACTTCGCAGGTGGCGCTGATCGGCGGCGGACAGTCGCCCCAGCCGGGCGAGGTGTCGCTGGCGCACAACGGAGTGCTGTTCCTCGACGAGCTGCCCGAATTCGGACGCAGCGTGCTCGAAGTGCTGCGGCAGCCGCTGGAGGATAAGAAGATCATGGTTTCGCGGGCGAGATACAGCGTGGAATATCCGGCCAATTTCACCCTCGTAGCGGCCATGAATCCCTGTCCCTGCGGGTATTACAACCACCCGACCAAAGAGTGCACCTGCCCGCCGGGTGCGGTGCACCGTTATATGGGACGTATTTCGGGCCCGCTGCTGGACCGCATCGACTTGCAGGTCGAGGTGACGCCGGTGGCTATCGGGGAGATTTCGCAGGTGCGGCCTTCGGAGCCGAGCGCCGCGATCCGCGAGCGGGTGATTCGGGCGCGGGAGGTGCAGGCGGAGCGTTTTCGTGGGGTGCCGGGCGTGCATACGAACGCCATGATGAATGCCAGAATGCTGCGCGAGTTCTGCCCGCTGGATCAGGCGGCGCGGGAGCTGCTCGAACGGGCGATGGTGCGGCTCGATCTTTCCGCCCGTGCCTACGACCGGATCGTGAAGGTGGCCCGCACGATCGCCGATCTGGAGGGGACGGCCGACATCGGTGCGGCGCATCTGGCCGAGGCGATCAACTACCGTTCGCTCGACCGGGGAAGTTGGGGCCGGTAATCGAATGGGGATGTTGCGATGAAGAAGTGGAAACCGGAAAGGAGGGACGGATTGCTGCTGCTGGGCATCGGGCTCGGTGCGGCGGTGGGACTGTTGCGCGGTGCGGTGCTCGCGTGGCTGCCGGTGGGCGTGGCGCTGGGGCTGTGTCTGCGGGGCGGGGCCGGAACCCGCAGCGGAAGCGGTAAGGATTCGTTAGGAGATATTTCGGATAAAAATCAGGAATTTTATGCCGGCGGGGATGCGTCTGCCGAGGCTGGAAACGAAAATAAAATATGAAAAGAGTCATTGTTTCGGGCGGCGGCACGGGCGGTCATATCTATCCTGCCGTGGCTGTGGCCGAAGCGCTCCGACGGCGCTTCGGGGAGGAAGTCGAGATCCTCTTCGTCGGTGCCGAAGGCAAGATGGAGATGGAGAAGGTGCCTGCATTGGGATACCGGATCGTCGGTCTGCCCGTTGCGGGCTTGCAGCGCCGTTTCGATTTGAAAAACCTGGCGGTGCCCTTCAAGGTGCTCAAAAGCATCCGCAAGGCCCGGCGCACCATCCGCGACTTCGGGGCCGATGTGGTCGTCGGTTTCGGAGGGTATGCCAGCGGCCCGGTGCTGTGGGCGGCGCAGCGGATGGGGATTCCGACCGTGATTCAGGAGCAGAACTCCTATGCGGGAGTCACCAACAAGCTGCTGGCCAAGCGTGCCCGCACGATCTGCGTGTCGTATGAGGGAATGGAACGCTTTTTCCCGAAAGAGAAGATCGTGATGACGGGCAACCCTCTGCGGGGACGTTTTTCGAAAGCGGGTGCGGATCGCCGCGAGGCGCTGGCGCATTTCGGCTTCCGGGACGATCTGCCGGTGCTGCTCGTCGTGGGCGGGTCGCTCGGTACGCGGACGCTCAACGAGATGATGAAGGTCTGGGTTCTGCGGCAGGGCGATGCTTCGCCGGTGCAGGTGATCTGGCAGACAGGCAAATATTACGAGCGGGAGATGCGCGAGTTTTTGGCGCAGCATCCTACGGCGAATATCTGGCAGGGGGCATTCATCGACCGCATGGATTACGCTTATGCGGCGGCCGACCTGGTCGTTTCGCGCAGCGGGGCCTGCACGGTGTCGGAACTCTGTCTGGTGGCCAAGCCGACCCTTTTCGTGCCGTCGCCCAACGTGGCGGAAGACCACCAAACCAAGAATGCTCGGGCGTTGGCCGACAAGGGGGCTGCGCTGCTGATCCCCGATTCCGAGGCGGTCGCCCGGGTCATGGACGAGGCGGTCGGGCTGTTGAAGGATCCGGCCCGTTTGTCCGAGTTGAGCCGCAATATCGAGGCGCTGGCCATCCCCGATTCCGCCGAGCGGATCGTGAATGAAATCGAAAAACAGTTGCCGCAGTCGAAATAGAGCCGCCGGGAGCGACCGAGCGGGGAAAATAGTGCCGGGCGGAGATTGTGCGAATCCTCTGCCGGGCGTAAACAACGAAGAAGAAACCGACGAATGAAAGAGTTTTCTACTATTGCGAATGTTACGAGCGGGCGGGAGGAACGCCGGACTTGTTCGACCGCAGCCGGGTGCGGCGAACGGCGGGAACGGCTCAACGTATATTTTCTCGGAATCGGGGGGATCGGCATGAGTGCTCTGGCCCGGTATTTCCTCCACGAAGGCCAAAGGGTGGCGGGGTACGACCGGGTGCGGTCGCATCTCACGGACCAGATCGAGGCCGAAGGAGCCGTTGTTCACTATGAGGAGGATCCGGCGCTGATTCCGGCTGATTTCCGGGATCCGGCCACGACGATCGTGGTCTATACGCCGGCTGTTCCGGCGGATCATACCGAGTTGCGCTGGTTCGAAGAGCATGGTTTCGAGATCGTCAAGCGTTCGCAGATGCTGGGGTATCTTTCGCAGGGGAAGTTCGTGATGGCGGTGGCCGGTACGCACGGCAAAACCACGACCACGACGCTCGTGGCATGGCTCAACCACCGGGTGACGGGCGGCGGAAGCGCTTTCCTGGGCGGTATTTCGCGGAATTTTTCGAGTAACCTGGTGCTCGGCCGGGGGCGGCGTCTGGCGGTCGAGGCCGACGAGTTCGACCGTTCGTTCCTGCGGCTGTGGCCCGACGTGGCGGTGGTCACCTCGGCCGATGCCGATCATCTGGATATTTACGGTACGCACGAGGCATTGCGCGAGGCTTTCTCGCAGTTCGTCGGACAGATCCGCGAAGGCGGGGCGCTGGTCGTCAAGCGGGGTGTCGATCTGAAGATCGGGAACCCCGGTATCCGGGTTTACCGCTATTCGTACGACGAGCCGTGCGATTTTTACGCCCGTAACGTGACGCTGCTCGAAGGCGGCCACTACCGGTACGATCTGGTGACGCCCGGCGGCGTTGTCGAAGGGTGCACGCTGGGTATTCCCGGTTGGGTCAATATCGAGAATGCCGTGGCGGCCGTGGCGGCGCTCTGGTGCGCGTCGGAGCGGGACGGCGAGCCGCTGGATGCGGAGCGTCTGCGGGAGGCGCTGGCCTCGTTCGAGGGGGTCAAGCGACGTTTCGAATTTTATGTCAATACGCCCCGGCAGGTTTATATGGACGATTACGCCCACCACCCGCGCGAGTTGGCGGCGGCGATCACTTCGGTCAAGAAGATGTTTCCGGGGCGGCGGCTGACGGCGCTTTTCCAGCCGCACCTCTACACCCGCACGCGGGATTTCTACCGCGAGTTCGCCGAGGCGCTCTCGCATGCCGACCGGGTGGTACTGCTGCCGATCTATCCGGCCCGCGAGGAGCCGATTCCGGGTGTGGAGTCCGAGATGATCGGCCGCCTGCTGACGGTGCCTTGGACGATCTGCGACCGTGCGGAGTTGGCCGAAAAGGTGGCTGCGATGGATACCGATGTAGTCGTCAGCTTCGGCGCGGGCAATATAGACGCCTGCTGCGGGGCACTGGCAGAAAAATTGCGGGAAAAAGCCTGATTCGCCGTCTGCCGGAGACGATCTGTTTTTTTCGAGGCCGTGTCCGTCGCGGCCGTACCGGGCGGGAAGTAAACGCCGGGATGAGATTCAACCATTGACGAATGCCGAAATACCTGAAATATACGCTTCTTGCACTGCTTTGGGGCGGTGTGGCCGCTTATTTGCTCTATGCGGGAGGCAAGGTGCGCCGTCATTGTGCGGAGCAGCCTGTGACGCGCATCGAGGTCGAAGTGGTGGACAGCACCTCGCAGTTGCGGCTGGTGTCGGAAGCTACCGTTCGGGGGTGGCTCGCCCGCAGCGGCATCAAAACCGTCGGCGAGAAGATCGGTGCCGTGCGGCTGGATGCGCTGGAACGGCTTATCGCCCGCAATGGATTCGTCGCCGACGCCCGGGTTACGGTTTCCTATTCGGGCGTGCTGCATGTCGCCGTCTGGCAGCGGACGCCTCTGATGCGGCTGTTGATCGACGGCTATAATTCGTACGTGACCGAGGAGGGCTATCTGTTTGCAGTGCCCCGTGCCTCGTCGGTTTATGTGCCGGTGATTACGGGTACCTACCGTCCCCCGTTCCCGGCCTCCTATGTGGGGTATGCGGCGGATTACAGGCGGGAGCAGATGCAACAGATAGACGATAAGATCGCGGAGTTGGAACGGGAAAAATACCCTCTTTACCGACGGGAGCTGAAGAACGATGAAAATATCCGTTCGCTGCGGCGGATGCTGATTAAAAAGAGATGGTTCGAATCTTCGGAGTCCTTCGGCGAGCGGGTGCGGGAACTCCGCAAGCACAAGGAGCAGTTGCGCCGCAAATATCGCTATGAGGCTCAGGTGATTCAGTCGGCGATCGACAAAATTTCCGAAAAACAGGAAGCCGAGCGTCGCCGACAAAAAATTTTGGCGAAAAGGTACGAAGATTTCTCGAAACTGACTACCTTTGTAAAATGGATGGAAAACGACGATTTCTGGCGGTCGGAAATCGTTCAGATAACGGCCCGCACCACTGAAAGCGGGGCTATCGACCTGGAACTTACGCCCCGGAGCGGCAACTATACCATCCTTTTCGGCCGCTTGGACGATGCCGAGCAGAAACTGGATAAGTTGCTGCGGTTTTACCGGGAGGGACTCGGAAAAGCCGGATGGGATCGGTACCGGACGATCAACGTGAAGTACGCCGGGCAGGTCGTCTGTACGGAGTGGTAAGGTTTTCGAGATGCAGGAGCCGGATCTGCCTGCGGAATATGTGCCGGGCAGGGAAGAGGCTGGGAAACGATTCAATGAAAAAATAGATAGAGCACAGTGGAAAAAAAGAGTTATACGGTAGCCATCGACCTCGGTTCTTCGAACGTGGTGGTCGCTGTCGGGTCGAAACGCGAAGACGGAACGCTCGGTATCGAAGCCGTCGTTTCCAAACCGGTCGAGGGGGTCAAGGCCGGCCGGATCGATAATATCGAACAGGCGGGCAATGCCATCCGGGAGGCTGTCGCCGAGGTGGAATCGACGCTCGGCGTTCGAATTACGGAGGCTTATGCCGGCATTTCGGGCGAGTTCGTCCGTTGTGCCCGCCATACCGACCACGTCTTTACCTACGATCCCCAGAACGGGGTGAACCAGGGCGATGTAGATGCCCTGTTCGATCGTATGCGCAACGTCCAGGCCCCCGACGACGAAACGATCATGGAGCGTATTCCGCAGCATTATATGGTGGATGATGCCGAGGAGGTGCGCAATCCGGTCGGTTCGTTCTGCAAGCGGTTGTCTTCGACTTTCAACTTCATACTTTGCGGCAAGACGCCGCTGCAACGGCTCGACATGGCTCTCCGGCGGCTCGGTATCCGTATGTTGGGGGTATTCCCCAATGCGCTGGCGACGCCCGAAGCCGTACTCTCTTCCGATGAGAAGGAGGAGGGGGTGGCCGTCGTGGATATCGGTGGAGGCGTGACCGACGTTGCGGTTTATTACCGGGGCGTGCCGCGTTACGTGGCGACGATCCCGATGGGAGCGAGCGCCATCAACCGGGACATCCGTTCGCAGAGCATTCCCGAGAAACATGTCGAGAGCCTCAAGTGCAAATACGGTTCGGCTGTTGCCGAGCTCGCTCCCGAAGACAAGCTGATCCGCGTGAGCGGTCGCACGGCCCGCGAAGCCAAGGATATTCTGCTGCGCAACCTGGCCACCGTCATCGAGGCCCGGGCTACCGACATCGTCGAATTCGTGCAGCAGGAGATCCGGGATTCGGGGTATGCCGAGCGGTTGGCCTACGGCATCGTGCTGACGGGCGGCTCGGCCCGACTCAAGGATATAGACGAATTGTTCCGTCGTGTGACCGGCATGGACGTTCGTATCGCAAGCGCCGAAACAGGCATCAGCGAAGATTCGCGCGAGGCGGTTGCGAACCCTGCGTTCGCCACGGTCGTCGGACTGTTGCTCAAGGGGGCCGGCATGGGTTCGTGCAACGTGATCGAGGACAAGGCGGGCCTTTCGCCCCGTCGCCCTGTCCCGCCGACCTCTGTGCCGGGATTCCAGCCTCCGCAGCCCCAGTCGCGGCCGCAACCCCAGCCCTATGCGCCGACACGGCCTTCTGCGGAAACGGTCAATGCGGCGTATGCGCGTCGGGAGGCTGCCCGTGCGGAATCCGCAGCGGCCGAGCCCGAGGCGGACGATGCCGGAGAGGAGCCCGCGCCTCAGGCTCCCGTGCAGGAGCCGGTGAAAAAGGAACGCAACTGGCGGAGTATTTTCAAGCGGACGCTCGACAAGATCAACGAGGGCTTCAATGCCGCCGATGACGAGGAGATTTAACGATTAAGACAAGAGAAACGAAACGATATGACAGACGATGTAATCACCCAGTTGGCCGCTGCCCGCACGAATCCTTCCATTATCATGGTAGTCGGTGTCGGCGGTGCGGGCGGCAATGCCGTGAATCACATGTGGAACCTGGGGATCAAGGGCGTGGACTTTATGGTCTGCAACACCGACCAGCAGGCGCTCGACAAGAGTCCCGTGGAGCTGAAAGTCCGGCTCGGCAGCGAGGGATTGGGCGCCGGCAACGACCCTGAAAACGGACGCAAGGCCGCCATCGAGTCGCTCGATGTGGTGCGCCAGCGTTTCGAGGCGTCGGGGACCAAGATGGTCTTCATCACCGCCGGTATGGGCGGCGGTACGGGTACGGGCGCTTCGCCGGTGATCGCCAAGCTGGCCAAGGAGATGGGAATGCTGACCGTCGGCATCGTCACTTCGCCGCTGGCCGTCGAAGGCAAGATCCGTTACGAACAGGCGTTCCGGGGCATCGAGGAGCTGCGTCAGAACGTCGATTCGCTGCTGATTATCAACAACGAGAATATTCTTGAAATATACGGCCGTCTGGCCTTGAAGCAGGCTTTCGGCAAGGCCGATGACATCCTGGCTTCGGCTGCGAAGGGCATCGCCGAGATCATTACGGTCGAGAGCGACCTGGTGAACGTCGATTTCGCCGACGTGTCGAAGGTGATGCGGGACAGCGGTCGCGCGCACATGAGCGTAGCGACGGCCGAAGGCGACAACCGGGCCGAGGCGGTGGCCGAAGCGTCGCTGCATTCGCCCCTGTTGGATCACAACCTGATTTCCGGAGCCCGCAACATTCTGCTCAATATCTCGGTGGCCAATGCCGAAGAGCTGATGTACGAGGAGGTGGTGCGGATTCTGGAGTATATCCAGGCGCATGCCAGCGTCGAGGACGAGTCGGGCAACATTCACAACGCCAATATCATCTGGGGTACGAGCGAGAAACCCCAGTTGGGCAATGCCATCGAGCTGGTGGTGGTGGCGACGGGATTCGAGGGCGACGAGGAGAAGCGGATGATGGAGACGGTCATTCCGCCCGCACGGATCGTCAAGCCTGTCCCGGAAGGTGCCGACCCTGCCGGAAAGCCGGTGTTGGAACCGGTGGGCAAGCCCGGCAAGGCCACTCCGCAGACACGCCCTCTGGAGCAGGTGATCCTGGGCGAGAAATCGACCCGTTACAGCAATATCGACCAGATCCTCGCCAAACCGGCTTATCAGTCGCGTAAGGCGCAGTTCATCGTCGAGATGCCTGCGGGCCGCAAGGAGGTGCTTAAGGAGGAGAAGGGTGCTGCGGAGCGTGCGGAGGAAAACCGCTCCGAGTCGCTGTTCGATTAACATAAAACGGATTGGATTTGGAAGATAGTGCTGCGGCCATCATCTATCACGGCATGACGTTTCATGTCGTGGTGCTGTGTTGTGTGACTTTGTTCCTGCTATTGGTTTCGGCGTTGGTTTCCGGCTCCGAAACCGCTTTTTTTTCGCTTTCGGGCAACGATGTGCGCAAGATCCGGCGGCACGATACGCCGGTTTGCCGGCGGATGCTGAATCTGCTGGGCAAGGCCGATCTGCTGCTGGCTACGATTCTGGTAGTCAATAACCTGGTCAATATCGGTATCGTTATCCTCTCTTCGGAGATCATCGATTCGCTTTTCACTTTCGCCCGTTTCGAGTTTCTTTTCAAGACGGTGATCGTGACGTTCCTGCTGCTGCTTTTCGGGGAGATTCTGCCTAAAGTCGCGGCGCAGACGATTCCTTTGCGGTTCGCCGGTTTCGCTGCGCGGCCCCTTTTGGTGCTGCGATGGATTTTTTATCCGTTGTCGTATGTGCTGGTGCGCACCGGAAACCGTATCAGCGAGCGGGCTGCCCACCATCAGGAAATTTCCATCGGCGAACTGGCCGATGCGATCGATATGACACGCACGGCCTCCAAGGAGGAGCACGGGATGCTTTCGGGCATCGTCAGCTTCGTCAATACCGAGGTGCAGGAGATCATGAAACCCCGGGTGGATATTACGGCCGTTGCCATCACGGATTCCTATGAACAGGTCAAGCAGACCATCATCCGGTCGGGTTTCTCGCGCATTCCGGTTTACGAGGGCGATTTGGACAATATCAAGGGAACGCTTTATGTCAAGGATCTGCTTTCGCATATCGACCGGGGCGACGAATTCGGCTGGCAGCAACTGATCCGCAGGCCCTATTTCGTGCCGGAGCACAAGAAGATCAACGACCTGCTGGCCGATTTCCAGAACCAGAAGATCCACATGGCGATCGTCGTCGATGAATACGGCTCGACGCAGGGCCTCGTGTCGCTCGAAGACATCGTCGAGGAGGTAGTGGGTGAAATTTCGGACGAAAGCGACAAGGACGAAGTGTTTTATACCCGTTTGGACAAAGATACCTACCTGTTCGACGGCAAGACCCATATCGGCGATTTCGAACGCATTGTGGAGATTGCCGAAGGTACTTTCGCCGATGTCAAGGGGCGTGCCGAAACACTGGCCGGTCTGATGCTCGAACTGAAGTGCGACTTCCTGAAAAAGGGGGATACGGTAACGGCTCACGATGTGCGGTTCACTGTGGAGGAGATCGAGGGACACCGCATCGACAAGATCAAAGTCCGTCTGCATGGATAATATCCTTTGTATCGAAAAGGTTTTGTCCTGGGAACGGTTGCTGCGGCTGGTGCCCGAACGGGATCTCCGGTTGGCTGCGGCGTTGAAGCCGGCTTCCCGCCGCGAAGAGTTTCTGATGTGGCGGTCGATTGTTTACCGTCGTCTGCCGGATGCCGAAATCGCATATAATGCGGTCGGAGCTCCCGTCGTATGCAATTATCCCCTCCATATCGGAGTTTCCCACTGCCCCGGATACGTTGCGGTCTGTTTCTCCGACCGTCCATGTGCCGTCGATATCGAGCCGCTTGCCCGCGATTTCGGTCGGGCGGCAGCCCGCTTTGCTTCTGCCGAAGAGCGGCAGTTGTCCGACAGTCCGCTGTTGTTGCCGGCCCTCTGGTGCGCCAAGGAGACGCTTTACAAATATTCGGGGCGGCGGAACCTCGATCTGCTCCGGGATTTACGGATCGAGCGTTTCGATCCGGACGAAGGCCGGATGACGGGCCGTATTTGCGGGGAATCCGCATTGGAAATCGGACTTCGGAGGGAGGAGGAGCTTCTTGCAGCCTATATCTTGGTGTGATTATGCTTGCAGGCGTAATTCGGTTCGGGACTTTCGGGGTGTCTGTCGTTCTATAATGGAGGTTCCGCCGAGGAGTTGATTTTCGGACGCTTGGGGCGCTGTCTGCGGCGCCGGATGCAAGGATGCCGCCCGGCAGCTTCGAGGCGGGGCTTCGGTGCTCTTGAAATTTCGGATCGTCTGTTGGCAGACCGTTTTGCCGCCGGGGAGGGATGTCGGGCGGCCTGCGGAGGATTCGGAACCTTCTTCCTGCCGAAATGGGACGAATACCCTCCTCCTTGCCGGAAGTTTCACAAATCCTTTTTCGTATCGGGCGGCCGGAAATCGAACCTCCTGCCGACGAAATCCGGTCGGTCGGGGCGTTATTCCGAATGTTATTGTTATTTTTGTAACGATGAAACAGGCTGTCACCCCGCTTCGTTTAGGTTCCGACCGGATTTCGTCGCTGCTCGTCCGTTATGCGATCCCTTCGATTATCGCGATGACCTCTTCGTCGCTCTACAACATCGTCGATAGCATTTTCATCGGACACGGCGTCGGTCCGATCGCCATTTCCGGCGTGGCGCTTTCGATGCCTCTGATGAACATCGCGTCGGCTTTCGGGTCGTTGATCGGGATCGGTGCTGCGGCGCTCACCTCGATCCGGCTGGGGCAGGGACGCCGGGAGGCTGCCGAGGGGGTGTTGGGCAATGTGGTGTTGCTCAATTTTCTGGTAGCGGCGCTTTTTACGGCCGTAGGTCTGTTGCTGCTGGACCCCATTCTCTGCTTCTTCGGGGCGAGCGACGCTACGATCGGTTATGCACGAGATTTCATGCAGATCATTCTCGGCGGTACGATCGTTACCCATATGTATTTGAGCCTGAACGAAGTGATCCGTGCTTCGGGTTATCCGAGGAGAGCCATGGCGATTATGCTGACGGCCGTCGTGTTGAACTGTCTGCTCAATCCGCTGTTCATTTTCGGGTTCGGCTGGGGTATTCGCGGTTCGGCGGCCGCGACGGTGCTGGCCCAGGTCGCGGCGCTCTCGGTTTCGCTCATCCACTTCTCTTCCCGGGGAAGTTTCATCCGGTTCGAACGGGGGATTTTCCGCTTGCAGGCGTCGGTCGTGGGCAAGATCTTTTCTATCGGTATGGCTTCGTTTCTGCTGCACCTCTGTGCTTCGGCGGTAGTGATCGTCGTGAACAAATCGCTCCGGGAGTACGGCGGCGACGTGGCGATCGGGGCGTATGGCATCATTTATCGGGTGGCGATGCTCTTCCTGATGATCGTTTCTGGACTGAATCAAGGCATGCAGCCCATCGTGGGGTACAATTACGGCGCCCGGCGGTACGACCGGGTGTTGAAGGTCCTGCGGCAGACCGTCGTGTGTGCGGTTTGCGTGACGACGACGGGATTCCTGCTGGGACAGCTCTTTCCCCGGCAGGTGGCGATGCTCTTCGTCGATGCTGCGGACGGAGCTGCGGCCGAGCGGATGATCTCTACGGCGGCCGAGGGGCTGCGGATCGTGTTGTGCGTTTTCCCGATCGTCGGATTCCAGATCGTGACTTCCAATTTTTTCCAATATATCGGCAAGCCGCACAAGGCGATTTTCCTCTCCCTCACGCGGCAGATGCTGTTCCTCATCCCGCTGCTCCTTGTTTTGCCGCCGCATCTCGGTACGCTGGGTGTCTGGATGTCGATGCCGATTGCCGACGGTACGGCCTCTCTGCTGGCCGCCGTGCTGCTCTTCTACCAGGTTCGTAAATTCAGACACCGGCCCCATGCGGAACGGAGTATCTGAGTTTTTTGAAAATATCGATTACAGACTCTTTCGGTGAATTGATGGGGCATTCGCTCGATCCGGGAAATACGACAGAACTCTCGGACGGATCGTTGCACGCGTCCGATTTGGCTTGAATACGGAGCAGGAGCGAGGAGGTGTCGGGTGCCTCCGGGCGTTGGTCGTAACGATAGGGATATCTGCGCAGAAAGAGCTTTTACGATAATAAAAAACAGAGCCGGTGATCCACCGGCTCTGTTTTGGATTTTGTGTTTTGGATTAAATTCCGAGTTTGGTGCGGATCTCCTGCGGAATGGCGTTCTTGTTTACCATAACGGACAGGGTTTTGTACTCCACGAACGGACGCGAGAAGTAGTAGTAACCGTCGTAGGGAGGACGTACGTCCCACGAGTTCTTTACCTTGAAGAAGGGATTGCCCTGCTGATCGACGGCCGTACCCACGATTACCATGCCGTGGTCGTCCGTAGTTTCGTAGTTGTCGAAAGCGATCTGGCGCATCTCCTGCGTGATCTTCTTCTCCTTGACGGGTTTGTCGAACTTGTAGAGGGCGGCCTCTTTCTCGGCGGCGCTCAATTTGCCCCACTTCTCGGCCTCGGTACCCTCCATGCCGTCGATGTCGGTTTCGGGAATGATTCCGATCGCCTTGATGCGGTCGAAGCCCTTTTCGCTGACGTCGGTAGCCCATTCGATCGAGTAACCGTTGGCCAGGGCATTATCGACCACGGCCATCATCTCCTCCAGCGGTACGTTGTAAACCGTGCCCCACATCCAGTTGTCGGGGACTTCGATGATGAACTCCGTGTAGAACGGATGGTGCGTGAAGGAACCTACGTCTACATAGTCGTCCATCTTGATCGGCAGCGACGCTGCGAACGATTCGGGGGTATATTCCTTGCCTTCGTAGGTGAATTTTTCAGGGCGCACGCCGAAATAAGTGTCCAGCAGCGCATTCAGACCGTCTTGCCAGGCCGTGGTCAGCACCCCGTTGTTTCTTGCCTTGATAACTGCGTCCAGGTAGGCTTTCAGTGCTGCGTCGAGCTCGCCGAAGACCGGTTTCTCCGTGCCGTAGTTCAGACCCGGATAGACCTCCTGGGGTACGATGCCGTATTTCTTGATGCCTTCGATTACGTCGTGGGCGGCACCGCCTTCCGCAAAGTTCAGATGTCCGTGCAGGCGGACGTATTTAACGCCTTTATCGAAATACATGTTGCGGACGATCCACATTTCGGACAGGTCCATCTCCGGCCCGCCGGCCCGCAGAATTTCGTTTTCCAGGAACGAAAGAGCCGAATAACACCAGCAGGTGCCGCTGCGGTGCTGGTCTTTGACCGAAGTGGTCGGTACGGTGGTCAAGTCGGTGAACTTGTAGCCTTCCTCCTGGGTCTTCTGTGCAGGTTTCTTGGCCGATGCGGAGCACACCATAAGTGCCAGGCCTGCGAGTAACAGCAGTTTTTTCATCGTAATTTTGGGGTTTGTTATTTTTTAGAAGTTTGAATGATTTTCATGCACGCTTCGAGAGTGATCTCCTCGGGTTTGGTCCCTTTGGGAATACGGTAGTTCTTGCCTTTGTAGGCGATATAAGGACCGTAACGGCCGTTTTTAATCAGTAGTTCGGGCTCTTCGGCGAAGGTTTTGAGCGGAGTGTTCGCTGCAGCGGCGCGGGCCTGCTGTTCGCGCACGAGCTCCGCAGCGCGGTCGTAGCCGATCGTATAGGGATCGTCCGTGCGGGCGAGCGATGCGAACGATTTGCCGTGCCGCACGTAGGGCCCGAACTTTCCGATGCCGATGACCAGATCTTCCCCTTCGTAGGGCCCCAGGTTGCGGGGCAGGCTGAAGAGCGCCAAAGCCTCTTCGAGGGTGAGCGATTCGATCAACTGCCCCTTCTTGAGTGATGCGAAACGGCTCTTTTCCCCTTCGTTGCCTTCGATTTCGACCATCGGACCGTAGCGGCCGATGCGGGCTTTTACCGTATGCCCCGTAGTGGGGTCGGTGCCCAGGATGCGTATCTGGTTGTTTTTGGTCGTCTGGGTCGTGGTCGCATGATCGACCATTTTATGAAAAGGACCGTAAAAATCGTCGATCATGCTGTTCCAGGTGATCTCTCCGTCGGCGATGCGGTCGAACTCCTTTTCGACGTTGGCCGTGAAGTTGTAGTCCATGATCGGCTCGAATTGCGATTCGAGGTAGTCATTGACCACCATGCCGATATCGGTCGGCTGGAGTCGGTTTTTCTCCTTGCCGTAGGTTTCGGTAAGCCTTTTTTCGGCGATCTTGCTGCCGGTCAGCGTAAGTTGCACGTAGCTGCGTTTCTGGCCCTCCTTGTTCTGTTTGACCACGTACCCGCGGTTGATGATCGTCGTGATGGTCGGCGCATAGGTCGAAGGACGTCCGATGCCGAGCTCTTCGAGCCGTTTTACGAGCGAAGCCTCGTTATAGCGGGCCGGCGGTGCGGTGAAGCGTTCCGTGGCCGTAATTTGCGCGGGATTGACGCTCTCGCCTTGGGCCATTTTGGGGAGGATGCCCGATCCCTCTTCGCCCGGCTCCTCGTCCGTGGATTCCGAGTAGAGTTTCAGGAATCCGTCGAAACGGATCACTTCGCCCGTGGCGACGAACTGGGCGTCCGAACCGGAGATATCGATGACGATCGTGGTGCGGTCGAGCTCCGCAGGAACCATCTGCGAGGCGACCGTCCGCTTCCAGATCAGGTCGTACAACTTCTTTTCGGCGGGAGTGCCTTCGATCGTCTGCCGCTCGATATACGACGGGCGGATCGCCTCGTGGGCTTCCTGTGCGCCTTTGGTTTTTGTCTTGTAATTATGTGCCGACGAATATTTCTCACCGAAAAGTTTGATGATCTCCTCCTTGCACTGGCCGATCGCCTGCTTCGAGAGATTTACCGAGTCGGTACGCATGTAGGTAATCAAACCCTGCTCGTAGAGGTGCTGCGCCACGGACATCGTCTGCGATACCGACATTCCGAGTTTGCGGCCCGCCTCCTGCTGGAGCGTCGAGGTCGTGAACGGAGGCGCGGGGTAGCGCTGTGCCGGTTTTTCCTCGGCTTTGGCGACGGTGAACCGGGCGTCGATGCAGCTGCGCAGGAAAGTCTCTGCTTCCTCGCGGGTATCGAAGCGGGTGGACAGTTCCGCCTTGAAAAGGGTTTTATCGGGATCGGCGGCGGCGTAGAACTGTGCTACGACACGGTAGTAGGGCGTCGAGCGGAATGCGATGATCTCCCGCTCCCGCTCTACCAGCAGCCGTACGGCGACGCTCTGTACGCGTCCGGCCGAGAGTTGGGGCCGCACCTTTTTCCAAAGCAGGGGCGATAGCTCGAATCCGACCAGGCGGTCCAGCACGCGGCGTGCCTGCTGGGCATTTACCAGATTCATATCGATCGTGCGGGGCGATTCGATGGCTGCCAGAATTGCCGGTTTGGTAATTTCGTGGAAAACGATTCGCTTGGTTTGGTCGATCGGCAGGCCGAGAACCTCTGCGAGGTGCCAGGCGATCGCCTCTCCTTCGCGGTCTTCATCGGACGCGAGCCAGACGGTCTTGGTCTTCTTGGCCAGCGACGAAAGTTCCTCGACAACCTTGCGTTTGTCGCTCGGAATTTCATAGACCGGTTCGTAGTCCTTGTCCAGATTGACGCCGAGATCTTTTTTCGAGAGGTCCCGGATATGCCCGAAGCTCGACTTGACGACGAAATCCTTGCCCAGGAATTTTTCGATGGTCTTGGCTTTGGCCGGGGACTCGACTATTACTAAATTTTCCTGCATAACATTCAGTATCTTTTCACTAACGCAAGATAACCTAAGTTCGTACTTAGGTTATCCGCAGGTGCTTCGCTATTTTATCATCGTGTAAATCAGGCGCAGCTTGATCGGCGCGTTGTTTGCGGTATTTTCCATGCCTTGTGCCGATGTATAGGGCATCGTGAAGAGCCCGTAGGCTTCGGGTCCGATGTAGATCGTCCGGGGGGCGGGATTCTCCGTTTGGCTGCCGCCGGTTTCGATTCCCTGGGATTTCAGGTAGCCGTTCCATACCTCCTGCAGGTGACTGGTGATGTCCATGACATAACAGCCTTGGCTGCGGTTGAGGTAACCTCCGTACGGCAACTGGAAGTTCTGGCTTGAATAGAGCCTTTCGTAGGTGTAATAGTAATCCGAAATGCCCAGTACGTGCTTGTAATCGGCATAGAGGCCCAAGCGCTCGAATGATGCGTCCAGCAGGGGAGTGATGGCTCCCACGTCGATCTTTTCCCAATCGTAATCGCTCTTTTCGAGGTAGATCATCAGTTCCGCCTGGTTGATGGCGATCGAGGTGTAAGGCATGCCCGATTCGTCCGTAACCTCCTTGTAGAGGGCTTCGATTCCTTCGAACAGGGCGTCCGTGAGGGTCAGCTCCGTGATTACGCCGTCCATCCCTTCGACATATACGTTGGGGTTCAGGGGCCGCTGTTCGTTCCGCTCGTCGATGTCGGCCGGATTGATCTTGGAGCCGGTGTAATCATGCCGGATGGTATTGATCGAAACATTGCCGTAGGGATCGTCTTCGCGGTAGAAGAGGTAGCTGGCCGTGATCGTATCCTGGATCAGCGTCGGGTCGGTTCTGTTCCGGCTGCGGGTGTACATCAGAAGACCCGACTCCGCGAGGTTCGTAGCGAACAGGTTCCCTTCTCCCGACGGATTTTCCTGGGCCGGCTTGATGTAAATACCGTTGAAATAGTCCACCCAAAGCTCCGGATTGCGGTAGATCGTCATATCGCCCTTGTACTTGCCTTCGAGCAGCATCAGACGCTTGATGAGCCCGTCCTTCGGGCGTAGGCTGCAGGGTGACGTACTCCGTGGCCGGTCCGGTCGTCGTGCCGTTGGGGAAGGTGAAGGTGAATACCGGATTGGGGTTGAGGTAGGGGGTCGGATCGAAGGTCGGGTAGAAAAGGGTGTCGGCGACGCTGCCTGCTCCGGCCGGGGCTGTCAGCGAGGGATTGAGGTAATCGTTCGAAATCACCTCATAGACGTTGTACGTCATCGGCTTGAGGGTGTCGCCTCCGTAGTTCGAGATTTTGATTTTGAGTTCGATCGAGTCGAAAATGGGCTGGTAACCGAAGCCGGTCGTATCGGAGAGGGCTACGGCGCGGTATTGGGTCAGGAAACCTGCCGTGCGACGCCCGAAAGTTTCGTCGTGCATCACACCGAAATACCCCTCTCCCAGGTTGGAAGCCTTGAGAGAGTCGGTTTTGTAGAGTCGAGTTTCGAAATAGGGCCGCTCGGCGTCGGGTGCGAGCGCGAAAACTTTCAGACCGATCTTCATCTGCTGATCCCCCGGTTGGTAGCCTGCGCCCAGCCGGTCGTCCACTTTCGTGCAACCTGTAAAGAAGACCATGCCCGCTGCGGTGAGAACGGCGGCCAATTCGGCGGCCCGGCGTATTTTACTGGATCGAATCATAGAATCGGTTGTAGTTGTCGAAAAAGTCCTCTGCGTCGGGCGACTGGTATTCCAGGAGCGGTTTGCCGCTGTTGCGGACCAACTCGATAATTTCGGGGGTTACCGCATCGGAAGCCAGAATGATGCCGTCGGCATACTCCATAACGTAACGGCAGAGGTTTTCGTATGAAGGGGTGTCGAGGATCGACAGTTTTTTGTCTTTGACGCCTTCGTTGGCGATTTTCTCCTTCATTCCTGCATCCAGCGGTTTGTCGAAACCGTCGCCGTAGAGCGAAACGACGATTTTGACCTCCTTGAAAATCGGGTCGTCGGCGAAGACCTTTTTCAGATAGATCGGCACGATACTCGAGAACCAGCCGTGGCAGTGGACGACCGTTGGCGTCCAACGCAGTTTCTTGACCGTTTCGAGTACGCCCCGGGCGAAGAAGATGGCCCGTTCGTCGTTGTCTTCGAAATAGTTTTCGTCGGCATCCCGGAGAATGGCTTTGCGGGCGAAATAGTCGTCGTTGTCGATGAAATAGATCTGCACTCGGGCTGACGGAATCGAAGCGACCTTGATAATCAGTTGATGATCGTTGTCGTCGATGATGAGGTTCATACCCGAGAGCCGGATCACCTCATGCAGTTGATGACGCCGTTCGTTGATGCAGCCGTACCGGGGCATGAATGTGCGGATTTCATTGCCGCGCTCCTGCATCGCCTGCGAGAGCCGCCGGCACAGAAGCGCCCCTTCCGTATCCGGGACATACGGAGCCACTTCCTGACAGACGTATAGTATCCTGTTCGATGCCATTGGTTGAAATTTTCTTCATCTCCTGGTGCGGTGTGCTCGGAGTGCCCGCCGGTCGGAAACGATGATTTTTTTAGCTTGCTCGGCGAAGAAGGCACGGGCCGGATGCAATGCGAAAAGTTGCCTTGTCGTGCTGCCGTACCTCACTTCACGAAAGTTTATCTTTCGCAAAGATAGTGAAAGATGAGAGCAATCGCGCGGGCTTGCACGCAAAAGATTGCCGAACCGCCTCCTATCTTCTGCAAAGATAGTGATTTTTCTTAAAGAATCAGCATCGCGTCGCCATAAGTTCCGAAGCGGTAGCCCTCCTCTTTGGCTATTTTGTAGGCATTCATTATCAGGTCGTAACCTCCGAATGCCGAAACCATCATCAGTTGGGTCGAGTAGGGAAGCTGGAAGTTGGTCACCATGGCGTCGGCCACCGAAAATTCGTACGGGGCGAAGATGAACTTGTTGGTCCAGCCCTCCATCGGCTTGATCATGCCGCCGGTCGAAACGGCCGTTTCGAGCGTTCGCATGACCGTCGTGCCGATCGAAACGATCTTATGTCCTTCGCGTTTGGTCTTGTTTACCGTTTCGGCCGTGGGTTCGTCCACGAAGAACTGTTCGGAGTCCATCTTGTGCTTCGAGAGGTCTTCGACATCGACCGTGCGGAAGTTGCCCAGGCCGACGTGGAGCGTGATGAACGCCTTTTCGATCCCCTTGATCTCCATACGTTTGAACAGGTGCTTGGAGAAATGCATGCCGGCCGTCGGAGCGGCTACGGCACCCTCTTTGCTGGCGAAAATGGTCTGATAGCGCTCGGCGTCTTCCGGCTCGACCTTTTCGCGCACCCACTTGGGCAGCGGGGTTTCGCCCAGTTTGAAGAGGGTTTCTTTGAACTCTTCGTAGGACCCGTCGAACAGGAACCGGAGCGTGCGGCCCCGCGAAGTGGTATTGTCGATCACCTCGGCTACCAGCAGGTCGTCGTCGCCGAAGTAGAGCTTGTTGCCGATGCGGATTTTGCGGGCCGGATCCACCAGTACGTCCCACAGGCGCAACTCGCGGTTGAGTTCGCGCAGCAGGAAGATTTCGATCTCGGCGCCCGTTTTCTCCTTGTTGCCGTACAGACGGGCGGGGAAAACCTTCGTGTCGTTGAAGATGAAGAGGTCCTTTTCGTCGAAGTATTCGATGATCTCCTTGAAAATGCGGTGTTCGATGGTGCCCTTGGCACGATTGACCACCATCAGGCGGGATTCGTCCCGGTTTTCGGCCGGGTATTTCGCCAGCAGGTCGGCGGAGAAGTCGTAACCGTATTGCGATAGTTTCATGGCTAAAAGTATTTGCGAACATTTTTTCGGTCCGTGGGCAGCGCTGCAGGCAGTTTTGCGGGTACGGAGCAAGATAAACCGTCAATTTATCTATACGAAAAATAAGTTATTTTGTTTCAGCTTTTTGCAGTTTTTCGAGAAAAAAGTTCAATTCGTGCGCCGCATCGAGCCGAAAACCTCCGCTGCGGGTGCGGCAGAGCGAGGTGAGGTGCGCACCGCTGCCGAGCGCCTGGCCGATCTCTCCGGCCAGCGAACGGATGTAGGTCCCCTTGCTGCACCGGACCCGGATGCGGATGCGGGGCAGGTCGTATTCCATGAGCTCCATTTCGTAGATGTTGATGAGCGCTTTGCGCAGTTCCACCTCTTCGCCCGCGCGGGCCAGCTCGTAGGCCCGGACGCCTTCGACCTTCTTGGCCGAATAGAGGGGCGGGGTTTGCAGCCGTTCGCCGGTGAGCGAGCGGAGTACCTCCTCGACCGCTTCGCGCGTGATATGTTCGAAGGGATAGGTCCTGTCGATGGGGTGTTCGAGGTCGAAGCTGGGGGTCGTAGCGCCCAGCATCAGGTCGGCGACGTACTCTTTCTCCTCGGCTTGCAGGGCGTCCGCCATTTTGGTCGCCTTGCCGATGCAGACCAGCAGGATGCCCGTTGCGAGCGGATCGAGTGTTCCGGCATGGCCGACCTTGATTTTCGGGTAACCGGCCCTGCGCAGGGCGAACTTGATTTTGCGGACTACGTCCGAGGAGGTCCACTCCAGCGGTTTGTCGATGACGGCGATGTAGCCCTCTTCGAAGTCGATTCCCTGTAGGTTCAGTTCGGATTGTTGCGTCATGTGCGGATTATTGGATCACGAAATAGCGGATGATGGCCAGCCCTCCGACCAGCGTACAGTAGATGGCGAACCAGTTGAGCTTTCCCCGTTTAACGATGTTTATCATGAATTTGCAGGCCAGACAGCCGACTACGAACGCAGCAGCGAATCCGGCGAGCAGGGGGGCGGTCCCGATGCTCTGGGCGGCCAGTTCTCCGCTCATCAGATCGAGAACCATTTTGCCCAGGATCGGTGCCAGCACCATCAGGAAGGAGAATTGGGCCACGCTCTCCTTGCGGTTGCCCAGGATCAGTCCCGTGGCGATCGTCGTGCCCGAGCGCGACAGACCCGGCAGTGTGGCGACTGCCTGCGCCAGACCGATGATGAAGGCGTCGCGGTAGGAGATGGTCGCCTTGTGGCGGGGTTTGGCGTAATAGGCGAAGGTCAGCAGTACGGCCGTGACCAGCAGCATGGTTCCGACCAGCAGCAGGATGCCGTGATTCGGCAGGTCTTCGACGAGCGACTGGAGAAAAGGTTCCAGCGTGAAGCCCACGATGACTACCGGGATCATCGAAAGGATGATCTTCAGCACGTAGGCCTGTTCCGCGTTGAATCGTTTGGAGAAGAGTCCCACGACCAAGCGTTTGATTTCGCTCCAGAGCACGACGATCGTGCTCAGGACCGTCGCGGCGTGCAGCGTGAGATCGAAGGTGAGTCCTCCCACTTCGGGATCGACGCCCAGCAGTTCTTTGGCCAGTTGCAGATGGCCGCTGCTCGATACGGGCAGGAATTCGGTCAGACCCTGGACGATGCCCAGGATGATAGCTTGAATGGTTTCCATTTTACAGTTCTCGGGGATATTTCGGTGTCGGGGAAGCGCGGGTTGCAACCCGGCTTCCGGCGGTCGGAGAAGTCCGGATTCAGAATCGTTTGAGAATGGCGTAAATTTCGAAGATGAAGCCGCCGATCACCAGGATCGGGGCGAGCGTGATGCGGCGCCAGGAAAACATGGCGTAGTTGAACTCGTCGGGCGAGTCGCTGCCGCCGCCGGCCATCAGGACGAAGCCCAGAATGATGACGATCAGTCCGGCGAGCAACAGGATGTAATTTTTGAGCGAGAGCGGCATCTTCGGATCGTTTTTATCGTTGATCTCCTTGAATTTTTTCATGGTACGGGGATTTTTAGTAGAGATAGATCTTGTTGGATTTCATGTTGACGAACTTGTTGACGGCGAAGAACGTGAAGCAGAGCGAGATCAGGATGCCGCCCAACACCATGCCGCCCACGATGATTCCGATTTTCATGGTTTCGGCCAGCGACATCAGTTCCGGAACCGCCTCGTTCAGTCCGTAAACGGCCGTCAGGAAGAGTGCCGATGCGATGATTCCCGACAGAATGCCTTGTGTGATGCTGCTGCCCAGGAACGGTCGCATGATGAACCATTTGGTTGCCCCTACGAGCTTCATCGTGTTAATCAGGTAGCGTTTCGAGAAGATCGCCAGCCGGATCGTGTTGTTCAGCAGGATGAGCGAGATGACGAGCAGGGCTCCGCCGAAGAGTAGCAGCACCAGCCGGATCTTCGCGATCGTGGCATGCAGCCGCTCGACGGTCTGTGCCGGATAGGAAACCCGGTCCACGCCGTCGAGTTCGGCAATTTGGGCGATGAAGGTTTCGAGCTTGTCCGGGTCCGCCGAATCGGCTGACAGGGTCAATTCGAACGAGTCGAGCAGCGGATTCTCTTCGAGGATCGCCTCGAACTCCTGTTCGAACATCTGCCGGAAATCGGTGTCGTTCAGTTTATCGTCTTTGGAGCTGTATTCCACATGGCTCACCAGCTCGTTGGCTTCGAACCGTTTGCGGAGCGATTCTTTTTGTTTTTCGTCCGCTCCGTTGCGGAGCTCGACGGTGACGGTGACGCTCTCCTGCAACGTGCGGGCCACCTGCATGGCGGCCGTCATGAGGTATCCCACCGATCCCAGCAGGAAGAGCACCAGGGCGATGCTGATGTTCGAAACGATGTAGGAATTGCGTACCTTACGCTTGAGTCTTTTGTCGTCTTTCATGGCGTAAAACGAGTATAACGGTTGCAATGATGCCTGCGAGAATCGCGAGCGACGAGGCGAGCGTCACGCCTTCGGCGACGTTCCAGCCGGGGGCGCGGAACCGCCATTCGACCGTGTGCGTACCGGCCGGGAGCTCCATTCCCCGCAGCAGGTAGTCGGCTCGGAAATAGGGAGTTTCGATGCCGTCGATATAGGCTGTCCAGCCGTCCTTGTAGTAGATCTCCGAGAAGATCGCCGTACCGGGCGCAGTGGCCGTGTATTCGTACCGGAGATAATTGGGCCGGTACTCCTCCAGACGGATTTCCCCTTCGCCGCCGATCAGGGGGCGGATATCGAACTCACGGGTGTTGATGACAGCCGCCGTTTTGGTGTCGATGCGCCCCAGTGCGTCGATTTCTTTCTGCGGAGTGTCCGCATCGACGACCTCCTGGACGAACCAGGCCGGGCCGTTGGCTGTGGCCCGCAATTCGGCGACGGGCTGTCCCGTCGGGTCGAAGCGGATGAGGTAACGCGTGTTGAGCATGTCGAGTACGCCCTCGTCCATCGACGTGAGATAACGCTCGATCAAGTCCTGGTAGCGGGCCAGTTTGGCGCCGTGGTAGCCGCCCACCGAGCGATGGAAGTAGGAGGTCGTAGCATCGTTGAAGGGGCTGACCGTGAGGTTCAGCACCCGGAATCCGGGTTCCGGGTCGCGCAGGATCGCGCGGTCGGCTTCCGTGGGCTGTATCTGCTGGCGCCGTGCGGCGACGAAGCGGCTTTGAGGCAGGTAGCGCAGGTTGACCGGCACCAGGTCGATCAGAACGATCACGCCGAGCAGCGCTATGAGCCAGCCCCGTCTGATCCGTCCCAGGGCGAAGAGCAGCACGCTGCCCGCCGCGAGGGCGATCATTACGAGCGAGCGCCAGGCATCGGAGCGCATGATCGCGGCCCGGTCGGCGGCCATGGCGTCGGCCGTCACCTCTCCCAACTCTTCGGGAGCGCCCTGTGCGATGGCTTCCTGCATACCTGCGGCTTGGAACATCTGGTAGTATTGGCGGCTCATGAAATCGGCGGCTTCCGTCCGGCCGAAGTCGAAGATCGCGCTGCCGGCCACGGCGAAGAGCAGGCAGAAACCGCCCGTGATGCCTCCGGCCCAGGCGAGGGCCCGCAGGAGTTTTCGACGCGGCACCTCTCCCCGCCAGAGGGGCATCAGAGCCAACGCCGCGAGCAGGGGAACCGTCCATTCGACCACCACGAGGGCCATCGATACGGTGCGGAACTTGTTGTAGCCGGGCAGGTATTTGAAGGCGAATTCGGTGAATCCCATGAAATTATGTCCCCAGGCCAGCAAAAGCGTCAGCAGACTGACGGCTGCGATCCACCACTTGTTGCGTCCCGATGCCAGCAGGAGTCCCAGCAGAGCCAGGAACAGGGCGGCGGCGCCCAGGTAGGTCGGTCCGGCAGTGTAGGGCTGCTGCCCCCAGTAGGCGGGCAGTTGCTCCGCGATACCCTCCAGCCCGTACGGTTTCAAGGCCTCGGCTACCTTGCCGTCGCGTGTGAACGCCCGACCCGAATCGCCGCCCATGAAGTCGGGAATCAACAGGTTCCAGCTTTCGGCGCGTCCGTAGCTCCAGGCCGTAGCGTAATCGAGTGCCAACCCTTCCTGGGAGGTTTCCTCGCCGGCGGCGAGTTCCGAACCGCCGCGGATGGTCTGTTTCGAGTGGTGCATCGTGTACCACAGAGGAGCGAAGTTCGAGCCGACGGCCAGAATGCCTGCGGCCAGCAGTACCGCCGTGCGGCGGACGAACGAAGGCAGGTGCTTTTTTCGGAAGGCGACGATTCCTTCGCTGATCCACAGCGCGGCCATGGCCAGCAGGAAATAGTAGGTGATCTGCGGATGGTTGGCGCCGATTTCGAGCGAGGCGAAAAGGGCCGTGAGCGCCCCGCCGAGCCACATGTTACCCCGCAGCGTAAGCCATGCGCCGCCCATCATCAGGGGGGCATATACCAGTGCCCACATTTTGGTCACGTGACCCGCGCCGATGATGAGGAAAAAGTAGGTCGAAAGGCCGTACATGAGCGACGGAATGATGCCGACCCAGGGATTCACCCCGACGATCGGGAGCATCAGCCACATGGAAACCATGGCGAAGAAGACGAAGGCTGCGGGAGTATTTATAATTTTAACGATCTGTCCTGCCGTGTTTTTGACTAGCTGTGCCGGGTAGGCTACATTGATCAGGTAGGCGGGCATGCCGCCGAACATCCGCCCCGCCCACTGGGGATCTTCGCCCGTTTGGGCGCGGTTGTCCCAGATCTCCTTGGCCATGCCTTCGTATTGCTGCACGTCGTGCTGTGGCAGCACTTCGCCGCGAAACTGGGGGGCGAAATAGAGGGCGCTGACGATGAAGAAGAGCAGCAGGGCCGCGCCCGTCGGCAGCACTTTCGGGAGAATCTCTTTGAAGCGGGTCATCTGGAATGTTTTTGTCGATTGCCAAAGGTACGAAAAAACATTGAGTTTCCTCCCCGACTCAGCGAAAAATCACTACCTTTGCACGGATTGATCCCAGGCTCGGGGCGGTTGTATTCCGGCGGGGAGACAATCGCTCTGTATTCGGCTAACCTTTTTTCGACGTAAACAAAAGTTCGGTTATGGTAACACTCGATATGATCCGCAAGCCGGTCGAGGGTGATCTGGAGGCCTTCGAGCAGTTCATCCGGCAAAAATTCACGGCGGACGGCACGTTGCTCTCCGAGATGCTCGATTATGCGCTCTCGGCGCGGGGCAAGGGGATTCGTCCGATGACGGTGCTGCTGTCTGCGGCGCTCAACGCTCCGGCGGGGCAGCGCAGCGGCGGTCTGCGCGCACTGCTCGCAGCCACGTTGGTCGAGATGATCCACGTGGCCTCGCTCATCCACGACGATGTGATCGACGAATCGGACATGCGCCGGGGCCGGGCTTCGGTCAATGCCCGCTGGCAGTCGCGCAATGCGGTCGTAGTCGGAGATTACATCCTGGCCAAAAACATGGACCTCGGCCTCAAGAGCGGCCAGTTCGACCTGGTGACTCACGTTTGCGGTGCCATCGCCACGCTCTGCGAGGGAGAGATTCTGCAAAACGACAAGGCGAACCGGCAGGAGATGACGCGGGCGTCGTACCTGGATATCATCTACAAGAAAACCGCCTGCCTGATCGGGGTGAGCGCTTCGGCCGGAGCGCTGGCCGTCGGTGCGTCCCGTGAAAAACAGGCGCTCATGCGCAAGTTCGGCGAGTCGATAGGCATGGCGTTCCAGATTCAGGACGACATTCTGGACTATACCCGCACGGCCCGTACGGGCAAGCCCTCCAACAACGACTTGCGCGAACACAAGGTGACCCTGCCGCTGCTCACGGTGCTCGAGTCCGTCGGCGAGGAGCGCCGCAGGGAGTTGCTGGCCCGGCTGGCCCGTTGCCACGAGGAGGATGAGTCGGTCGAATATTTGCAGCACATCGTCGAGAACGAGGGCGGTATGGAAAAGGCGGCCCGCGTCATGCAGGAATACCTCACGCGGGCGATGTCCGTGCTCTCCGAATACGAACCTTCCGAATACCGCGACGCATTGGCCAACCTCTGTGTCTATGTCGGTGAGCGGGACCGGTAGGGAAGCGGTTGCCCGTGCAGCTTGGTTCCGGGTTCCTCGTGCGAATTTTTGACCTGTTGTCTGGATTTTCTGCGGCTCGGCTCGGATTTCCGGGCGGGAGTGCGGATTGTCCGATCGGCGGAGGTCCGTTGTAAATTTCCGGACATGGGACCCGAACAGGTGTATGGCGGTGTGTCCGAATGACACACAACGGTAGTTATTATCGGGATACGGGTTAAGTCATTTGCCATAGTAAAAGACTGTCACCCTTACCCTCAATGCCTTGCCTTGCATCCATTCCGACACCCTTTAGGATCGTGCCTGAAATTTTCATTTCAACACACTCTTTTTTATGACAGGATACACTTGCAGGTCGAGGGTGGTTTTCTGCGGGCTGTTTTGTATCTTTTTTTACTGCTTTTTATGATGCGCTGGCGGGTTGCCGACCCGTCGGATGCGACGAAGAAGCCGCCTGATAAAGGCGGCTTTCTCTTTTCGGGGCGTTTTCAGTTATTGACGCGGTAGGCTTTCTGCACGCCTTTGATCCGCAGGATCGAGTGGATCAGCATATCGACCATGCCCGTACCGGGCACTTCGACGTGGATCACGCCCGAGAGCAGGCCGCCGCCCGGCGACAGGTTCATCGAGCGGATGCTCAACTTCAGGTCGCGGTTGATTACTTCGGCGATGTGGTTGATCATCCCCGTCGTGTCGCTGGCCACCACGCGGATCGACACCCGGAACGCGCCCTGCGCTTCGTCGCGCCAGCGGGCTTCGAGTACCCGGTAGGGGTAGTTTCTGCGGAGACGCTGTGCGTTGGGGCAGTCCGTACGGTGGATCGTGATGCCGGCACCTACGGTGATGAAGCCGAAGATTTCGTCGCCGTGGATCGGATTGCAGCATTTGGCCAGTTTGTAGTCGAGCTGTCCGATCTTTTCGTCGATGATGAGTGCGTCGCCGCTGCTCTGGGTCGAAACTTTTTCGGCTTTGCGTCGTTTTTCGGACTCGATGGCTGCTGCTGCGGCCCGGCGCTCTTCCTCCGCTTCGCCCGACAGATGGGCCTGAAGCAGCTCCTTGATCTGCATGAGGTCGATCTTTTCGGTGCCGATCGAGGCGTAAAGTTCCGTTCCCGTGCGGAGTTTGAAGTGCTTGCAGAGGATGCCGACCCCTTCATCGACGGTCAGGGGCAGTTTCCAGTTCTTGAGTTTGCGTTCCAATTCTTCCCGTCCCAGACGGGCGTTCTTGGTGTGCTCCTCGCGCAGCGAGGCCTTGATCCGGGTGCGGGCCTTCGACGTGGTGACGAACCCCAGCCAGTCGGCTTTGGGCTTCTGATTCTTCTGCGTCAGCACTTCGACGATGTCTCCGTTGTGGAGTACGTCGCGGATCGCCGCCGGACGGTTATTGACCTTGCCGCCCGAGCAGGTGAGCCCCAGCGAGGTGTGGATGTCGAAGGCGAAATCCAGCACCGTGGCTCCTTCGGGCAGCTTGCGCAGGTCGCCGCCGGGGGTGAAGACGAAAATTTCGCCCGAGGAGGGCTTGGCGTCGAAGTTCTGGGCCAGCGGACGGGTCTTGTCTTCCATTAGCTCCCGGAGTTGTTTCATCCACATTTCGCTCCCGTCCGATCCCGCGTTTACGCCTTTGTAGCGCCAGTGGGCCGCGATGCCCCGCTCCGCCACGGCGTCCATCCGCTCGGTGCGGATCTGGATTTCGACCCACCGTCCCTCTTTGGTGGCGACGGTGGTGTGGAGCGATTCGTAGCCGTTGGATTTGGGGATGGAGATCCAGTCGCGCATCCGCTCGGGATTGGGCGTGTAGAAATCCGTGACGATCGAATAGACCGTCCAGCATTGCTGCTTCTCCTCTTCGAGCGGACAGTCCAGGATGATACGGATGGCGAAGATGTCATATACCCCCTCGAACGGGACGTGCTGCTTGCGCATCTTGTTCCAGATCGAGAAGATCGACTTGGTGCGGCTCTTGACGTGATAGCGCAGCCCCGCCTGGTCGAGCCGCTGCGTGATGGGTTCGAGGACGCGGGCGATGAAGGCCCGGCGTTCGCTTTCGGTCTCGGCCAGTTTGTCGGCGATATGCTGGTAGTCCTGGGGTTCGAGATAGCGCAGGGCGATGTCTTCGAGTTCGCTCTTGATGTTGTATAGACCCAGTTTGTGGGCGATTTGGGCGTAGAGGTTGAGGCTCTCCCAGCTCTTCTTGCGCCACTTTTCGCGGGGGAAAATTTCGAGGCGGCGCATCACCTCGAGCCGGTCGGCCAGCTTGATCAGGATCACGCGCGGATCTTCCGAATAGGAGACGATCAGCTCGCGGAAATTTTCCGCCTGCTCCCGGGAGGCTTTCAGGCGAATATCGGAGATGTGGCTCAGACTTACGGTCATGCCGAGCACCTCCTTGCCGAAGCGGTCCCGGATCTCGTCCGTCAGCCGCAGGAATGTCTCTTCGTCCTGCCGACTGGCTGTGCGGACTACGTCGTGGAGAATGGCGGCCACGACCGAGTCGCCTCCCAGCCCGATCTCCTCCAGCCCGATCCGCGCTACTTCGGCGGCGTGGTCCAGCATCGGCGAGCCGTCGTGTCGTACCTGCGAAGCGGTATGTTCGGCAGCATATTCCAGGGCGCGGTCGGCTGCGGCCGCCTCGTCGGGCGAGAGCGTTCGGCGGATCGCGCTGCGCAGCTTGTCATAACGGGTCAAATCCATTTTCCGGAAAGTTTTACTGTTTTTCAAAAGTAGCGAAAATCTTCGGCATCGCAAAGCGCCGTCGGGGATTTCACGGAATAATCTTGTGCAAAAACCGATGCAGTTGTATAAAAAACGTATCTTTGTAGAACAGAATTATACGTCGTCTATGAAAAAAGAGGAAAAAGTCCGTTTGCCCTACGTACCCACCTACGGCGAGGAGGTGGCCAACACGGTTTCGCATGCCGTGATGCTGCCGCTGACCCTTTGTCTGCTGCCTTTCGCTGCGGTGTGGACCTATCTGCACGATGCCCGGCCCGTGCTGGCGTCGGTGTCGGTAAGCGTCTGCGTCATTTCGATCTTTCTGATGTTGCTCGCTTCGACGCTCTACCATTCGATGCGCCCGGATTCGAAGCACAAGGCCGTTTTCCACAAGCTCGACCATATCTTCATCTTCGTCGCCATCGCCGGAACCTATACCCCCGTAGCGCTGCTCGTGATCGGCGGCTGGCAGGGTGTCTTCGTCACCGTTTTGCAGTGGACGGCCGTTCTGCTGGGTATTCTGTATAAGACGCTGGCCCGGCGTTCCATCCCGGCTTTGAGCCTGACGATTTATCTGGTGATGGGCTGGACGGCGATCTTTTTCCTGCCTCGGCTGATTCGGAACGCTTCGCTGCCTCTGCTGTTGCTGATCCTGCTGGGCGGGGTCCTCTATACGGCCGGAGCGATCGTTTATGCGAAGAAGGGATTCCGCTACCACCACCTGGTCTGGCATCTGTTTATCGACCTGGCGCTGTTGTCGCATCTGGCGGGGATCGTCTTTTTTATCGGTTGATAATGAATTCGCTTATATGCCGGGCGTAACAATGCAGATTCTTTCGGAGGAAGGGATTTGGGAACAGTTCGGAATCATAAACGCGGCCAGTACCGCGAATAAGCGATCGTCGGATATATTTTAATCATTGACAGATGAGCGTTGTAAAGGTCGGACCGGACGATTTCGAAGAGCTGGCCGAAGTGTGGGAGGCTTCCGTGCGGGCTACCCATGATTTTCTCTCCGAGGCGGATATTCGGGAATTGCGTTCTCTGTTGCCTGTCCGCTACCTGCCGGCGGTCGAACTTCGCTGCCTGCGGGATGCGGGGCGTATCGTGGCGTTCATCGGTCTGAACGGAAGTCATATCGCCATGTTGTTCGTTCGGCCCGAATACCGGGGCAGAGGCTGCGGACGCAAGTTGGTGGAGTGGGCCGTCGCCCGCCAGGGAGCTGATTCGGTCGATGTCAATGAACAGAATCCGCAGGCGGTGGGTTTTTACCTGCGTATGGGGTTTGCGGTTGTCGGGCGTAGCGAAACGGACGATGCCGACCGGCCGTTTCCGATTCTGCATCTGCGTCTGGAGAAATAAAAATGAAAAAGTTTCCCTTTTAGGAAACTTTCGCTATCGGGATTCCGGTTCGTTTTCCGTTCCCATAAAATCCAACAGGGCCCGAGCCGTGATTTCGGGTTCTTCGAGGAATCCCATGTGTCCCGAATGTTCGAGCCAGGCGATGCGAGCCTGAGGATGGGCCGCCGCCAGTGCTTCGGCTTTTTCGAGGGGAATATAGCCGTCGTGCTTACCGAAGATGAAGAGCTGCCGCACCGCAGAGCGGCGGAGCATTTCGTTGCGGTCGGGCCGCTCGATCATACCGCGCAGCAGGGCTGCGATCCCTTCGTCTTCGGTGACGAATACCTGTTCGACCAGATCTTCGATCTCGTCGCGCATTCGCGGCCGGTTTTCGGGAGCGAAGCCCGCTTCGGGAGCTACGCGGGCCAGCGCGTCCTTTTTGCCTGCTTCGACCAATTTGATTTCCCGCAGGCGGTTTTCTTTCTTTTCGTCCGTATCGGCGTCCGGCGTCGAACTGAGCAGCACCACGCCGTCGAGCCGTTCGGGGTATTTCTCGCAGAAAGCCAGGGCGACGTAACCGCCCATCGAATGTCCCACCAGGGTACAGCGGGCGATACCGAGCGCATCGAGCGTATCCTTCACCACATCGGCCAGGTATTCCATCGTGTGTACAGGCCCTTTGACCACCGAGATCCCGTGCCCCGGCAGGTCGAGCGTAATCACGCGTACCTGTTTGTAAAGATAGGGGACGAAATCGTCCCAGACGAGCATCGACTCCAGATAACCGTGCAACAGGACCGCGCACCGGTCTCCTTTTTCGGAGTCGCACACATGGACGGGCGTGTCGCCTGCCGTAATGAATTTTTCAACCATTGTCGGGTGGATTTTCAGTTTTCCTCGTCGTCGAAATAGTCGAACGCCGATTCCCGCTTGGGGCGTGCGGGCGCATCGTCTTCCTCGTCGTCGAGTTCGCGGTAGATGGTGTGGCGTTCCTTGCCGCTTTTGTGGATCGGCTCGAGCCGTTTGGCCTTACGAAGTTCGTCCGCATGGTTTTCGTCGCGGAATCCCTTGTTCGTTTTCATGGATCGGAGAAGAAAAAATAGATTTAGGATTGAAAGTTGGCGGTATCGTAGCTGCCTTCGAATACTTTGCGGGCCTCTCCCGAAAGGCGGATGCGGGTGTAGATGCCGGGTTTCGGCTCGTCGAAGGCGATGCCGAGCCGTCCGCCGCGTACGTCGATGCGGAACGCTGTGACGGAAGGCTGGGCCGCGAGGTGGGTGACCAGCGCCGCAGCGGTCGATCCCGTGCCGCAGGCGAGGGTTTCGTCCTCCACGCCGCGTTCGTAGGTGCGGACGGCGATATGCCCGGGACCGACTACCTTGACGAAATTGACGTTGGTGCCTTTGGCGAAGCGTTTGTCGTAGCGGATCCGGCGTCCGCGTCCGATGACGTCCACGGCTTCGAGGTCGTCCGTGAATTCGACGTAGTGGGGAACGCCCGTATCGAGGAACCAGTATCCGTCGCCCCGGTCGATCCGTTCGACGTCGATCATTCCCAGCTCTACGGTGCTTCGCAGCTCGTCGATACGAAGCATCCTGGCTTCGTGGATGCCATCCGTCGAGTCGAACCGCTTGATGTCGCCGCCGATGCCCAGGTGATGGGCGAACAGGGCGAAGCAGCGGCCTCCGTTGCCGCACATCTCGCCCGGCGAGCCGTCGGCGTTGTAGTAGCGCATCGAACAGTCGCAGCCGGATACGGCGGAAGCGGCGAGCGTCATCAGACCGTCGGCTCCGATGCCGAAATGGCGGTCGCACAGACGGGCGATCTCCGCGCTTTGGGGCGTCGCTCCGCCGTTCCGCAGGTCGAGCAGGATGAAGTCGTTGCCGGCACCTTCGTATTTTGCGAATCGCATTTGCATCTGTTCTGAAATATCGGCTTTGTCGCTATTCCGGTTCGGAGGTCGGAGCCGTTCGGCACTTCTCTTGCATCCTGAAAACGCGTGTATGTCCGGGACGGAAGAGGGTTTTTCCGGGGCGCTGCAAAATAGGTTCCAACCAGCTTTAACGCGGACAAAAATAATAAAATTCTAAAAGTTTTACTACTTTTGCGTGAATTTGTTACGTAACTTATAATCCGTATGAAAACATTGCTTGCAAAACACCGTTCGATCCGAAAATTCCGCTCTGAGCCTATTGCGCCGGAGGTGCTGCAAGACATGCTCGAAGCCGCCTCGCGTGCCTCGACGTGCGGCAATATGCAGCTTTACAGTCTGATCGTTACTCAGAGCCGGGAATTGCGCGAGGCATTGGCCCCGTGTCATTTCAATCAGCCGATGGTTACGCAGGCTCCCTGCGTGATTACGGTTTGTGCCGATGTCCACCGTTTTTCGATGTGGTGCGAACAGCGCGATGCCGAGCCGTGCTACGATAATTTCGCTTGGTTTCTCAACGGGGTGACCGATGCGCTGCTGGCGGCGCAGAACCTGTGTGTCGAGGCCGAAGCGCACGGGTTGGGAATCTGTTACCTCGGTACGACCATCTATACGGCCGAGGAGATCGCCCGCATCCTCGATCTTCCCAAAGGGGTGATTCCCGTGACGACGATCGTGGTGGGGCATCCCGACGAGTCGCCCGAACTGACCGACCGCCTGCCGCTCGATGCGGTCGTACATTGCGAGAAATACCATCATTATACCTCGTCGGAGATCGACGAACTCTGGGCCGAGAAGGAGACGTCGGAAGAGACCCGGCGGCTGCTCGAGGAGAACGGCCTGCCGAATCTGGCACAGATTTTCACGCGCAACAGGTATCGTGCCGAAGATAACCTGGCTATTTCGCGCAACTATTTCGCGCTGCTGAAAAAACAGGGTTTCTTCAACAATTAACGGAAGTCTTGAAACGGTTGCCGGTCATATTCGTCTTTTTGCTGGCGGTGCTCGCGGGGGTGTCGTGCAGTGTCACGCGCAAACTTCCCGAGGGAAGTTACCTGGTGCAGAAGGTGACCGTAGAAGCCGATAAGGAAACGCCTAAAAAAGAGCGGATTCCGGCTTCCGACCTGCGGAAATTCATCCGTCAGAATCCGAATAAACGGTTCCTGGGACTCAACTTTTACGTCTGGGTTTATGAGCAGGCCGATCCCGAAAAGGATAATTGGTGGAACCGGTTCAAACGGCGTATCGGCGAAGCGCCCGTGCTGTTGGATATGAGCCTCACGGAGCAGTCGGTCCGCAACCTGAAGGTTTACATGGACTATCGGGGGTTCTTCTCTTCGCAGGCGACTTACGAGGTCGATACCACGTCGCGGAAAAAGCGGGCTTTCATCACCTACCGCACCGTACAGCGCGAGCCTTACCGCATCAACCGCCTTTCGTATGATTTCCGCGATCGGTTCCTCGAGCAGATCATCCTGCCCGATACGGTACATTCGCTGCTCCGTACGGGCGAGGTGTTCGACATGGAGGTCCTTGACCAGGAGCGGCAGCGCATCACCACCTACCTCAAACAGCGCGGCTATTACAATTTTACGGTCAATAACATCGAGTACGAAGCCGACACGCTCGGCGGCAATCATCTGGTGGACCTGAAGATGATCGTCAAGCAGCATCTGGCCGGTTATAACGAGCAGGGTTATCCGATTCTGCGCAACAATACGGTTTACCGTATCGACCAGATCAATATTTTTCCCAATTACGATCCTACGGCGGCTATTGCTCCCGACTACCGCAAGGGACTCGACACGATCTACTACCGGGGTTTGAACGTGGTGTACCACAAGGACAACAGGCGTCCCAACATACGTCCTTCGGTGCTGCGACAGATCGTGCCGATCTATCCGAACTACGTCTATAACATTAACCGGGTCGATCAGACGTACAACCAGATTATGTCGATGGGCTATTTCAAAAGCGCCAACGTCATTTTCAACGAGCAGGCCGACAGTGTGGCAAAGGATAACTACGTGACTTTCGTGGGCGAAGGCAAGGAGCCGGCCGATTCGGTACATCAGACCCGCGAGGGCTATCTCCAGTGCGACATCCAGTGCATTCCGGCCTTGAAGCAGGGGTATAAGATAGAGCTGGAAGGAAGTACGACGTCGAGTTTCTACGGATTGCGGGCGACGGTGGGGTATCAGAACCGCAATATTTTCCGGGGAGCGGAGTCTTTCGACGTTTCGTTCTCGGTAGGGTACGAGTATATGAAAACTCCGAGTGCCCGCAAGCGCAACGCCATCGAATTCGGAGTCAATATGGGTTTGCAGTTTCCCCGTTTCCTGCTGCCTTTCCGAACCCAGCGGTGGCAGTCGATCCAGATGCCCCGGACCCGGCTCGAATTCGGCATCAATTTCCAGGATCGCCCTTATTACCGACGTACCCTTTCCAGCGTGGCTTGGGGATATTCGTGGAGCGATTTGAAGTATTCGAGCTATTCGCTGCGTCCGATCGATATCAACGTGATCGATATGGGGTATGTCAATAGGGAGGATTTCCTGGATCATCTCCAGAACGAATATCTCAAGCGAAGTTACGAGTCGCAGTTCATCAGCGGCCTTTCGTTCAGCTATGTCTATAACAATCAGCGCAAGCATCTGGGCGGAAACGCGACGCTGCTCCGCTTCAATTACGAGATGGCGGGCAACCTGCTCGACGGCCTGATGCACCTCTTCTCGCGTCCGGCGGCCGGGAAGGACTATTACGAGGTTTTCGGTCTTCAGTATTCGCAATATTTCCGGGCCGATTTGAGTGTGAGCCGCAAGATCATGCTCGGTGAGGTGACGGCTCTCGTGGGACGGCTTTACGGCGGTTACGGTATGGCGTACGGCAATTCGACTTCGATTCCCTTCGACCGTCTGTTTTATGCGGGCGGTGCCAACAGCATGCGCGGTTGGGCACCCCGTATGTTGGGGCCGGGGGCTGTTCCGGAGCCGGAAGATGCGGTTTTCCCTACACAACTGGGCGATATGAAGCTGGAGGCCAATCTCGAATTGCGCTTCCCGATTTGGGGGATGTTTCACGGAGCGACGTTCGTCGATGTGGGCAATATCTGGTTTGCCGACCGGCATTCCGCGCCTTCGCCCGCTGCGGTTTTCCATTTCGACAGTTTCTACAGGCAACTGGGCTTCGATGCCGGTATCGGTCTGCGCCTGGACATCAAATTTGCCGTACTGCGTCTGGACTGGGGCATACAGATCCACAACCCCAATGCACCTGCCGGACAACGGTGGATCCACAATTTCAAGTGGAAGAATACGGCGCTTAATTTCGGAGTAGGTTACCCGTTCTGATGCCGATATGGGAATATGGGCCGGAGCGGGCGGTGTACCGGATTTTTCACTGCGGCGGCCGGGGCTGTGTATGGAGCCGCTGTCGGGCGAGAATGATTCGTCTGCACGGAGTTCGTGTCGGCAGGGGAAGGATATGTTGAACTTTGATTTCCGCAGCTCGGAAAGGACTTTTGGAAGAAATAAAGCGTCCGCTTCGAATTTCGAAGCGGACGCTTTTTGTTGTCGATGTGTTGCCGTTTATTGAATCCCCAGCTCGGCCTTGACTTCGGTGCTCAAATCGGTCATGGCTGCTTCGTCGTAATAGACCATCGAGGGGATGGTCGTATTGAATACGGCGACGTAAGCTCCCTTTTGCGCCACCTTCTTGACGGCCTCCTGAGCCTTGGCGACGATCGGGTCGGTCAGCTCCTTCTCCTTTTTCTGCAAGTCTTCCTGTGCGCTCTGGTAGAACTCTTGCAGACGGTTTTGCAGGTCGGTCAATTCTTTCTCCTTCAGTTGGCGGGTTACCTCCGAGTAGGTCGCTTTGTTTTTCTGGAAATCGTTGTACTTGGTGTTCAGCTCGACCTGAATCGTTTCCAGGTTGTCGCGCAGATCTTTGCTGTACGCCTCCATGTTGGTCATCATCTCCTTGTATTCCGGCATAAGGGTAATGATCTCTTCGAGATTGATACGGCCCAGCTTCTGTGCGAACAGGGAACTGCTTCCCAGTACCAAGGCAACCACGAGGGTTAATTTAATGAGTTTTTTCATACGGATTTATTGATTTGATTCGATATTTCTTACTTTTTCATAAATTCGATGAGGGCCTGAGTGTGGTCGATTTTTTCTGAATTGTAAAGCAGCGTGGGGTTCGAAGCCGCATCGAGAACCAGCTCATACCCGTTTTGTGCGGCATAGTTCGCAATGGCGTCGAATACCCGTTTCTGGATCGGCTGGATCAGCTCGATCCGTTTTTTCATAAGGGTACCGTCCTGGCCGAAGATCTCCTCCTGGAATTTGCTGGCCTCCTCTTCCCGGGTGAGAATCAGGTTTTGCCGGGCCTGTCGTGACGAAGCCGAAAGGGACATTTCCTGCGCCTTATAGTTGTTGTAGAGGGCTTCGACCTCTTCGAATTTGAGATCGACCTGCTGCTGATAGCTTTTGGCCAGTTGGTCGAGCGTGTCGAGTGCTTTGTTATATTCGTCGATCGACTTGAATACTTTTTCGCTGTTTACCACGATGTAGTTCTGTGCCGAAAGCGAGCCTATGGCTGCCGTGAAGGCGAGTACGAGCAAAAGGATCCGTTTCATACCGTTTATTTTTTAGTTATCTTTTATAAGTATAACCCTGTTTCTTCAAATTTATTGCCAACTTCCGCCGGTTTAGAACTGCATACCCATCGTGAAATGGATGTGGCTGCCGCTGCGCTTGGTCTGTCCTGCGGCCGGGTCGAAGCCCCAGCCCCAATCGACTCCCACCATGCCTACGACCGGCAGGAAGAGGCGCACGCCGATACCCGCCGACCGTTTGATCTTGAACGGGGAGAACTCCTTCCACGAGGTGAATCCGTTGCCTCCTTCCAGGAATCCCAGTACGTAGATGTTGGTCTGTCCCTTGAGCAGGAGCGGATAGCGGAGCTCCATCGTGTATTTGTTGTAGGCACACGAATAGTTGCTGCCTACGGGATCGAGCGCTCCGTCGTCGTAACCGCGCATGGAGATAATGTCGATACCGTACATATTATAGCCCGTCATGCCGTCGCCGCCGACTTCGAACCGTTCGAAGGGCGATACCTTGTTTTTATTGTAATGTCCCAGGTATCCCATTTCTGCGCGGGCCATCAGCACCAGGTTGCCGTTGCGGGTCAGCGGAGTGAACCATTGGCCTTTGAGCATCCACTTGTGGAATTCGATCCAGTTGTAGCGTTCCTGTTCGCTTAAAGCCGTGCTTTTGTAATCCTTGCCGTCCCACAGCGAATAGGGAGGAGTGAGCTGCACCGAAACGCTGAAATCGGAACCCCTGCGGGGATAGATCGGCTGATCCACCGAATTTCGTCCCAATACCAGGCGGATCGACAGCAGGTTTGCCGCACCGTTCTTGAGTACGAAGGTGTTCCAGTCCTTCAGCATGTAGCGCTCGTAGCTGGCTTCCGCATAGAACGTGAAGTACGGGTCGGGCCAGTCCAGACGCTTGCCGAGTCCCGCCGCGACACCGGCGGTGCGGAAATAACGGGTACCTTTCTGCCAGGCGTAATAGGCGTTGTTCTCATCGGAATAGTGAGCCGAAATCGTGAAGGAGTTCGGTTTTCGCCCGCCCATCCAGGGATCGGTGAAGCTGATTGCGAAGGCTTTGTAGTAAGTACCGTTGGTTTGGGCGCTGATCGACAGCCGCTGGTTCTGTCCCATCGGGTAGGGTCTCCAGGCGCCTTTCTTGAAGAAGTTTTTGATCGAGAGGTTGTTCAGTGTGACACCCACCGAACCCACGAACGTACCGCCGCCCCAACCGCCGGCGATCTGGAACTGGTCGCTGGCGATCTCCTCGAGCGGCCAGTTGATATCGACCAATTCGTCCGAATTGACGACGGGCTGAATGTCCGGAGCGATCGCTTCGGCCGTGAAATGTCCCATCGAACCCAGGGTGCGGATGGTCTGGAACAACAGCGACTGGTTGTAGAGTTCGCCCGGCCGCGTGTAGAGTTCACGGCGGATCACCTCGTCGTCGAGCCGCATATTGCCCGAAATGCCGACATTGTTGATGGTGAATTGTTTGCCTTCGAATACGCGGACCTCCAGGTCGATCGAGTCTTTGCCGATGATGATTTCGGCCGGGTCGATCTGCGAGGTGAGGTAGCCCTGATCTTTGTAGAGATTGGTGATGGACGGTTCGTCCGGATTGTAGTAGGCGCCGATGCCCAGGCGCTTGTACATCGATTTTTTGTCGTAAATCGAGCCTTTTTCGACACCGAACATCCGAGCCAGTTCGTCGGTTTCATAGACCGAGTTGCCGATCCAGGAAACATTGCGGATGTAGTACTTGTTGCCTTCCGAAATGTCCAGCGTGATACCCATACGCTTGTCGTTGATCGCGTAGATCGAATCGGCGACGATGTTGGCGTTGCGGAAACCTTTCGAATTGTAAAAGTCGAGCAGCAGCTCCTTGTCGTTTTCGAAATCTTCTTCGTTGAATTTCGCCCCCCGGAAGAAGTTGAGGCTTTTCTGGTGGGTTTTCTTGAAGGTGCGGCGCAGACGTTTGTCGGAAAATTCTTCGTTGCCCGTGAAATTGATCTCTCCGATTTTGATTTTACGTTTGCGATCGACGATGAAGGTCACGTTTACGGCCTGCTTCAGTATCGAGTCGTTGTCGATGCGGACCGATACTTCGGCGTTGCGGAAACCTTTGTCTGCGTAGTATTTGTGAATGAGCTTCGAGTTCTTGTCGATCACGTAGTCCGAAAGCTCGGTGCCGCGCTTGAGTTTGAGCTTTTCGAGCAGGTCTTTCTGGTTGCTTTTGGAGATGCCCTCGAAACGCCAGTAATTGACGCGGGGACGTTCCTTCAGGAAAACTTCCAGGTCGAGGCTGTCGCCTTCGATGGTCGCACCGACGCGGATGTCCGAAAAGAGGCGCTGGTTCCACAGGCGGGTGATGGCTGTCGAGATGAAGTTGCTGGGCAGGTATATCGAATCGCCCGGGATAAGACCCGACGAAGCTCGCAGAATGCTGTTGTCAATGTATTGCGCCCCGTGAATATTGACGTTGCGGATGTGGTAAAGTTTCTGGGTACCGCCTTCGAGCGTCGGGGCTTTTTCGAATTGCTGTAAAAGCTGGTTCGTATCCTCGTCCTGATCCGTCTGTTCGGCCGGGGGCGGAGCCGCCTCGCCGGAGGGCTCCTGCGCGAATATCTGGGGACAGAGCAGCAGCAGGGCGGCCGTCAGTGTCAGAAATACTTTGCCTGGATGATTCATCGTGTGTCGTCTAACTTCTCTCTAGAGTTTCTTTCTTCATTCTCTCCGTTCAGTGTAGCGAGTAAACTCGTGATGCACTCGCTTACCGAATACGTTCATTATTTTTTACCAGTCCGAAACGCCTTTCGCGCCGGGCATATTCGTCGAGTGCCTGCGCGAAATCCTCTTCGGTAGTCGGGCCATAATACGGGGGTGAAAAAGAGTTCGGCGTAGGCAGCCTGCCACAGCAGGAAATTGCTGAGCCGTTGTTCGCCGCTGGTGCGTATCAGCAGGTCGGGGTCGGGACAGCCCGCCGTATAGAGCGCTTCGGAAACCGTCTGCTCGGAAATCTCTTCCGGAGAGAAGATGCCGGCTGCGGCACGGCGTGCCAGACCCTGCATCGCATGGACGATTTCGCTGCGGGAAGAGTAGTTGAGGGCCAGTTGCAGCGTAAGGCGTTTCCCGGTAGCCGTTCGGTTTTCGATCTGATCCAGGTGGTGTTTTACTTTTTCGGGGAAACGGCTTTTGTCGCCGATGATCCGCACGCGCACTCCCTGAGCAGCCAGTTCGGGCGTTTCGTTGATTATGCTCTTGCAGAAGAGCTCCATCAGGGCATCGACCTCTGCGGCGGGGCGTCCCCAGTTTTCGGTCGAGAAAGCATAAAGCGTCAGGTAGCGAACCCCGTGACGGGTCGCGGCCTGGATTGCCCGGCGCACGGACTCCACACCCCGGATATGACCTTCGAAACGCTCCAGCCCGTGTTGCGCGGCCCAGCGTCCGTTGCCGTCCATGATAATGGCGACGTGTCGAGGTATGCGTTTTTGCTCGCTCATAGCATGCAAATATAGGGAATAAAATCCGAAAGCGAAAGAATTTCCGGCAAACAGGGGTTTTTCGTCAGCTTCGGATATCCACTCCCCACATCATTTTCTTGCGTAACGTGTCGTAAAACGATATATTGTGCGGGACCGCCAGAAAAAAGCGTCTGGAAGCCAGGCGGACTTTGAATTCGGCTCCTTCGGGAATCGGACAGGTTTCGTTGTCGGTGGCGATCGATATTTCGGCGTGCCGGGCGTGTACCTTGAGCCGCACGTCACTCGACGAGGGAATCACGACCGGGCGCATCGTCAGGTTGTGGGGCGCGACGGGCGAGAGCACCAGGCAGGCGCATTGGGGGGCGACGACCGGACCGCCCACGCTGAGCGAATAGGCCGTCGAGCCGGTCGGCGTGCTGACGATCAGTCCGTCGCCGTGATAGGTGGCGACCATTTGGTCGTTCACGTACGTTTCGACCGAGATCATGCCCGCGCCCTGGCGCTGGATGACCACTTCATTGACCGCATAGCGGGTCGAGATGCCGTCGCCGAAGTCGCCCGTGACCTCGAGCATCGATCGGGGCTGACATTCGAGTTTGCCGGCGGCGATCAGCTCGAAGACATCGCCGATGCAGCCGTTGCGGGGTACGCTCGTCAGAAAACCCAGATGTCCCGAGTTGATGCCTATGACGGGGATTTCGGCCCCTCCCAGCCGGTGAATGCCATCCAAAAGCGTACCGTCGCCGCCGTAACATACCAGCACCGACTCCGCAGGCTGGGGACCCATCGGCCGCCCGTAACGGTGGGCCGCATCGATGGATATGCCGGTGAGCCGTTCGATCTGGGGAGCGAACTCCTCATTGACCGCGTAATCGAACCCGAAACGGGCGATCGCGTCGAACATCTGATGCAGGTCGCCGGCCGTGTGGACGACGCCCTGCCGGGAAAAAAGTATGATTTTCATCCGTCGTGTCTGGAAAAATAATTAACTTTACCTCCGCAAAGATACGAAAAGGTGAGAGCAATCGTGCGGGTTTGCGGGTAAAGTTTGACGGATTGCCTGTCGTTTTTGGGTAAATAGAGTTTTTTATGACAAAACTGAGTGTGAACATCAATAAGATCGCCGTGGTGCGCAATTCGCGCGGCGGCAATCTTCCCGACGTGGTACGTGCGGCACTGGACTGCGAGCGCTTCGGAGCGCAGGGGATTACGGTGCATCCCCGTCCCGACGCCCGCCATATCCGTTATTCGGACGTGCGCGACCTGAAGAAAGTGCTGACGACCGAGTTCAATATCGAGGGTAATCCGATCCCTTCGTTCCGCGAACTGGTGCTCGAAGTGCGTCCGGCGCAAGTGACGCTCGTGCCCGATGCCGAGAACGCCATCACCTCCAATGCCGGATGGAATACGGTGAAGTACCGCGATTTTCTGCGGGAGGTGACCGCTGAATTTCAGGCCGGGGGAATCCGGGTTTCGATTTTCGTCGATCCCGTCGCCGAGATGGTTGCAGGGGCGAAGGAGTGCGGAGCCGACCGGGTGGAGCTGTACACCGAGGCCTATGCCCGGGATTTCGCCGCCGGGCGCGAACGGGCGATCGAGCCTTATGTCCGGGCAGCTGAGGAGGCTCGCCGTTGCGGTCTGGGGCTCAATGCGGGCCACGACCTCAATCTGGAGAATCTGCGCTATTTCGTCGAGCGGATTCCTTGGACGGACGAGGTTTCGATCGGGCACGCGCTGATCTGCGACGCTCTCTATTACGGGCTCGAAAATACCGTGCGGCTTTACCGCCGTGAACTGACGTTCTGAAAATTCGCCCGGCATTCGCTCCGAAGCCGCTTTCCCGGCGGATGGCTCGCTCTTCGACGGGCCGTCGCGGGGCAGTTTCGTCCGTTCCGTATCGAAACGGAGGCGGGAGGCAGGTCGTAATGTTGTTAAAATTCTGATTTTATTCCGTGAAAAAAAACGATTCCACAGCTCCTCTGTCCCTGCCGGTTTTCCGGCAGATCTCCGCGATTGCCTCCCGGCAGGGCGTTCCGGCCTTCGTCGTCGGAGGGTATGTCCGCGATTTCTACCTCGGGCGGCCTTCTACCGACATTGACGTCGTGGTCGTGGGCAGCGGTATCGGGCTGGCCGAGGAGCTGGGTCGGGAACTGCGGACCAAGGTGTCCGTCTATAAGACTTTCGGCACGGCGGCGCTCCGAACCAAGGGTGTCGAAGTCGAGTTCGTGGGAGCCCGCAAGGAGTCTTACGTGCGCGATTCGCGCAAGCCGCAGGTCGAGGCGGGGACGCTCGAAGACGACCAGCGGCGCCGCGACTTTACCATCAACGCGATGGCCTGGTCGCTCGGGGAGGAGGATTTCGGCCGCCTGGTCGATCCTTTCGACGGGATGCGGGATCTGCATGAGGGGATCATCCGCACGCCGTGCGACCCGGATGTCACCTTTTCGGATGATCCGCTGCGGATGATGCGGGCCGTGCGCTTCGCTTCGCAACTGAATTTCCGGCTCTTCCCCGAAACTTTCGAGGCGATCGTCCGCAACAGGGAGCGTATCGGCATCGTTTCGCGGGAGCGCATCGCCGTCGAACTCAATAAGATCGTTCTCTCGCCCGTTCCGTCCGTAGGATTCGACCTGTTGGAGCGGACGGGGCTGCTGGAGCTGATTTTCCCCGAGATGCAGCGTCTCAAAGGTGTCGAACGGCGGGGACAACACGCCCATAAGGACAATTTCTACCATACGCTCAAGGTCCTCGACAACGTGGCGGCCGTGAGCGACGATCTCTGGCTGCGTTGGGCGGCGATCCTGCACGACATCGGCAAGCCGCTGACGAAGGCTTACGATCCTCAGGTGGGTTGGACGTTCCATTCGCACGAAGTGGTCGGCTCGAAGATGGTGCCCGCCATTTTCCGAGCGTTGAAGTTGCCCATGAACGAGCATATGAAGTTCGTGCGGAAGATGGTCTTTCTGCATCTGCGTCCCATTATCCTTTCGGAAGATATGGTGACCGATTCTGCGGTGCGGCGGCTGTTGTTCGAGGCCGGGGACGACGTGGAGAAACTGATGACCCTCTGCGAGGCGGATATTACGTCCGGCATCGACGCCAAAGTGAAACGCTACCTGCGGAATTTCGAGTTGGTGCGCCGCAAGATGAAGGACCTGGAGGAGCGGGACCGCATCCGCAATTTCCAGCCTCCGATCACGGGCGAGATCATCATGGAAACCTACGGAGTTCCGCCCTCCCGCATAATCGGCGAGATCAAGGAGATCATCAAGGAGGCCATTCTGGAGGGGGAGATTCCCAACGATTATGAGGCGGCGTACGCCTTGATGGAACGGCTGGCGGACGAACGGGGACTTCGTAAAAAACAGTGAGTACCCTTCCCTTCCTCGTGCGGTTCGTTTTCCGGGGCCTGTTTCCTTTTGATTTTTATCGTAAGGCGGGTGATCCCGATCCCGTATGCCGTCGTGTGGGTGCGGAGAGGCGGGACGACCGTATATGAAATGCAGCGCAGGGGTTCGCCTTGCGCTGCACGTTTTTCGGAACGACCGGTCGCCTGGGGCGGTCGGCCGATTTATTTCTTATCCGTCATTTTGACGGCTTGTTCCGCTTCGAGGTCTTTTCGTGATTTGGACATCGTTACCAGCCATACGCCCAGGAAGATGCAGCCCGCTGCGGCGGCTTTCGTGAATCCGAAAACGTCGAGCCCGAGCACGACCGTGAAAAGCACCGAGGCGACGGGTTGCACGTAATTGTACATGCTGATAACCGTCGGACGCAGGTAGTGCTGGGCGATCGGCACCATCAGATAGGCCAGGAACGTCGAGAGTACGATGGCGAAGGCGGCTCCGCCCCAGACCCGTGCGGGAACGGCCGGGAAGTCCACTTCGAGGGCGGGCCGGTGGTAAAGTACGACCACTACGATCGCTGCGAAGAAGAACATCCACTTCATTGTGGTCACGGGCGAGTATTTGAGGATCACCTTGCGGCAGGCCGTCAGGTAGATGGCGTAGCAGACCGAACTGACGAGGGTGATGATGTCGCCTGCGATCGATCCGCCGCCGCTTTCACCGCGGCTGCTGATGAGAATCAGCAGCACGGCTCCCGCGGCGCCGAGCAGCACGCCGCCCGTCTTGAGCGGGGTGATCGGTTCGCGCAGAAAGAACATCGCCAGGATCATCGTGAGGATGGGTACCGTGGTGGCGATGATCGAGACATTGATCGGCGAGGTGAGGGAGAGTCCCCAGAGGAAAAGAATCTGGTCGAGCTGGATGCCGAAGAGCGAGGCGATGAACAGTCCGCCCAGGTCGCGCCAGGCGACCCGTTCGCGCGGGAGGAAGGCGGATGCCAGCCAGAAGAGCAGAAAAGCCCCGACCAGACGATAGACCGTCAGGGCGAAATGGTTGAGCCCCTCCGGGTTCTCGGGCGAGAGAAGGACGGTCTTGCAGATCGGGGAGTTCAGTCCCCAGATGACATTGGCCAGCAGCAGGGCTCCGTGCCCTTTGAGAGCTCCGCGCTCCATTCGATTGATTCCTTTTGGTGACAGGGACAAAGATACGCAGAAAACCGGAACTTGGTGCGAAAATTGTCCTATGCTTTCCGTCTATGGGAGCGTTGCGTTATAATTTCGATCTGATTTTCGCCAATCTGTTGTTCGGCGCCAATTTTTCATTTTATGTCTCTTTGACGCGCAACTACCTCGATTTCCAGCAGATTTTTATGCTTCAGGTACTTGCGGCGTCGATTTTTTTCATTCCTTTCGCCCTTTTCTCGAAACAGTCCTACCGCATTCCGCTGCGCGATTTCGGCAATATCTTGATCGTGACCGTGCTGATCGTCTATGGTTGGATGTTCATGCTGTTGTGGGGAGCTTCCTATACCTCGCCGATCGACGCTTCGACGATCTCGACCCTCGGTCCGGTGTTCACCATCCTGACGGGACATTTCCTGCTGCGGGAAAAGAACATTACGTGGGCACGCCGTATCGGTGTGGTGCTGGGTTTCGCAGGTGCGGCTTTCCTCCTGTTCGACAAGGGGTTTCGGCTGGCACCCGGCAGCAGCGGCCTGGGCAACGCCCTGGTGCTCGTCGCCGTGGTGGCGATCGCGGTCAATACGGTCATCATCAAGCCGCAGTTGCAGCGGTACGGGACGTTGGTGGTGATGGGATGGTACTATATCATCGGGTTGCTTATTACCGCCCCCTTCTTCTGGAAATACATTGCCGATACGGATTTTCTGCGCCTGCCGCTGAGCGGTCAGGCGGAGCTGGCTTATGTGCTGGTTCTGGGTACGGTGCTGCCGATGTACCTGCTTTACCGGGGCACGGAGAAGCTCACTTTCATCCACACGGCCCTTTACCGTTATATCCAGCCCGTAGTCGCTACGGTTCTCGCGCTCGTGCGGCACCAGGAACAGATCGACCGCACCAACATCATCGCCGGGGTGTTGATTTTCGCCAGTATTATCCTGGTGATCCGCGAAGCTAATCTGCGAGGTTTCTTCTCCAGCGTTCAGGCACCGTCACCGACTCCTGACGGTCGAAGTCGAAAGCGACCATGACCGAGGTGCTTTCGGTCTTTACCGTTTCCCTCCCGGCGGCATTGCGCCCGATGATCTGCTGGAAGAGGGTGATGCTCTTGTTACCTACTTTGGCGACCGTAGTCGTGACGTAGATGTCGTCCTCCATCCGGATCTGCTCTTTGAAGGAGTTCGCGGTCGCGGCCGTGATGATGCGGCTCGTTCCGGAGAGTACGTCGTCCTGCAGGACCTGCCGGTAGAAATCCGCTTTGCCCAGGTCGAAATACATCTGCTGCGATACATTGTTCACGTGCTGGAACATGTCGATATCCGAAACACGCTTTTGAATAAGAGTTTTGATGATTCGTGCCATAAGGTGTACCTTTTAGGGCAAGAACCTGTCGCTGCCTTTGGCGGGGGATCCGGACAGGCTCTCTGCCTGGTAGATGGTAAAAAGAGGCCGGAGTTCTGTCGGTGCTTTATTCGCGGATGATCCTGAACTCTCCGGCTTCGTTGAAAAGGAGGATCGACGAGGCCTTGCCCGTCGGTTTGCCTTCGAATTTTGGATTGACCACATAATCCACCCCGTCGATGATCTCGCGGGAGATTTCGGCCAGGTTGCGGGGCGTATCTTCGCCCGAGATGTTCGCCGAAGTCGAAACGATCGGGCGCCCCAGCTTGCGCAGCATCGCCTGGCAGAAGGCATGGTCGGGAATCCGTACGCCCAGCGTCCCCTCTTCGGGGATGAGGTTCGCGGCGACGCCCGAAGCTCCGGGCAGGATCAGCGTGAGCGGCTTGGTGGCCAGCTCCTGCACTTCGAAGGCGATGCCGGGGGCCTTGTGAACGTACCGCACGACCATATCGGGCGTGGCGCAGAGCACCAGCATCGATTTCTTGTTTTCGCTGCGCTTGAGGCGGTAGATCCGCTCGACCGCTTCGGCGTTGGTGGCGTCGCAGCCGATGCCCCAGACCGTGTCGGTCGGGTAGAGGATCACTCCTCCTTCACGAAGGATCCGGACGGCCTCCGTCACGGCCTGTTCCATGGTTTCCGTTGCCATAATGTTTTTCGAATTTGCGGATACTCCCGGAGCGGAGCGATTCCCGGGAGCCGTCTTGTGTTAATGGTTCAGGGGCAGCACTTCGATCCAGTAGTCGTCCGGATCGTTGATGAAGTAGAGTCCCATTTCGTGGTTTTCGAAGCAGACGCATCCCAGCTCCTTGTGGTAGGCGCGTACGGCTTCGTAGTCGCCCGCGACGCGGACGCAGAGGTGGCTTTCGTTCTCGCCCAATTCGTAGGGCGTCGCGGCGTGATCCCGCAGCCAGGTCAGCTCCAGGCGGAACCCGGTTTCTCCGTCGCCCAGGTAGGCGAGGATGAAGCTGCCGTCGTCGGCCTGCTTGCGTGAAATCTCTTTCAGACCGAGGGCCCGGTCGTAGAACGCGAGGCTGCGTTCCAGGTCGGTGACGTTGATGTTGAAATGGTCGAAGCGGGCTTTGATTTCCATAGAAAAAATTGTCGTGTTTTCGTTGAATATCCTGTTTCGTTTTCGCCGTTGGGCGCGTCCGGATTCCGTCTGCCCTTGCAGCGCGGAAATGGAAAGAGGCTTTCGTCGTTTCCTGTTCGGGGGGCCGGAAGCGGCTGTCGTCCCGATACTGCGATCGCCCGGTTTCCGGGATGGCTCACGGCTCCGGGTCGTGGTCGTAAGGCCGGTTTGCATCTTCCGTTTGCGGCGACGCGGGCGGGAAATCGGTTTCGCTTCGTTCCCGGAGGCGGCGACGCGATCCGCTTTTCCGGTCGCGGAACCGGACGTTCAGGCACGCGGTCGCATCCGGAGAGCCGGCCGGTCCTCGCGCGGCGAAAACCTTTGGCAAAGTTAGACATTTTTGGATATTCCTTGTAAAATATGAATTGTTTTTCTTAATTTTGCGCCGCGCTCCGGTCCCCGAAGACGTTTCGGGTGTGGGAGTTAGAGTCGTTGAATAATTGAAAAAATATAGAAAACTATGGGAAGAGCGTTTGAATATCGCAAGGCGCGCAAGTTGAAGCGTTGGGGGCACATGGCCCGGGTGTTTACCAAGATCGGCAAGGAGATCGAAATAGCCGTCAAGTCGGCGGGTCCCGATCCTTCCGCCAACACCCGCCTGCGCATCCTGATTCAGAACGCCAAAGCCGAGAACATGCCCAAGGAGAATATCGAACGTGCGATCAAGCGTGCCACGGAGAAGGATTCGGCCGACTACAAGGAGGTGATCTACGAAGGATACGGCCCGCACGGCATTGCGGTCATGGTGGAAACGGCGACGGACAACACCAACCGCACGGTGGCCAATGTCCGCATGCACTTCAGTCGTTGCGGCGGTACGCTGGGTAACAGCGGCAGCGTGGCTTTCCTGTTCGAGCACAAGTGCGTGTTCAAGTTCCACGTGCCGGCAGGTACGGATTTCGAAGAGCTGGAGCTTTCGATGATCGACCTGGGCGTGGACGAGTTCGCACCCGAAGACGAAACGACCGTTACGGTCGAGGCGCCCTATGAGTCGTTCGGTGCGATCCAGAAATGGCTCGACGACCAGAACTACGAGATCGTGTCGGGCGAGTCGATCCGCATCGCTACGGATACCAAGGAGCTTCACGGCGAGGAGCGTGAGGCGGTCGAGAAGCTGATCGAGCGTCTGGAGGAGGACGACGACGTGGTGAACGTCTATACCGCCATGAAGGACGAGGCGGAAGAGGAGTAGTTTTTCGTTTCGCACATAAAGACGATCCCGGCATTTCACGATGCCGGGATTTTTTGTTTGGCGGAGGGGGCGGGGGACTTCGCCCGACTGTCGTGTCGGCCGGAGCCTCGGCGGTTGCGTCCCGGCGTTTCGTTACATCCCTTTCCGGGCGATCGCCCAGGCCAGGCGGTTGTAGGCCGCGAGCAGCGGACCGCGCCAGCGGACGGGCAGTGCGTTGAGGATGCGCAGTTTGCGCAGCGTACGCCGGTCGTGCCGGGTGTAGGCGAAGAATTTCGCAGCCCGCGCGGCTTCCGCCGTGCCGCCTTTGGCGCTGACGACGAGGGCTTTGCCCAGTGCTGCGCGGGCGACGTATTCGTTGCTCGAATCGCGGGCGGCGGGTTCGTATAGGTCTTCGAAGGAAAATCGCGTCTGTTCCGGGCGGTAGATGGCTGCCGAACGGTTGGAAGCGGCTTTCGAGTAACGCACGAGCCGGGCCGGGGAGAAGCAGACCGGGCTGGTGCGTGCGAGTTTCGTCCAAAGGTATTGATCTTCGCCCATGCGCATCCCTTCGGGGAATCCGCCCAGCGAGAGAGCCGGTTCCCGCCGGAGCGTAGTCGAGGAGGGGATCAGCACGTAATGGGAGAGCGCTTCGGTGAAGAAATCCACGACACCCTCCGTTTGCGGAGTGTCGCCCGGTGTCAGGTGATGTCCGTCATCCACGTTGAAAGAGGTTGCGTAGGCTCCGCAGCCCGGGTAGGCAGCGATCAGACGTTCGATTTCTGCCAGATAGCCCGGTTCCCACGTATCGTCCCCGTCCAGCAGGGCGGCGTACTCTCCGCAGGCTTCCTGCATGGCCCGGTTGCGGGCGGCGCTTACGCCCCGGTTCTCCTGCCGGATCAGCCGGATGAGGGGCGAGCCGATCTCCTCGACCCGGGCGGCGCTTCCGTCGGTCGAACCGTCGTCCACGACGATGATTTCAAGAGGCTGCGAGGTTTGTGCCAGCACCGAACGGAGGGTGCAGGCGATCTCTTTCTCTTTGTTATAGAGGGGAATGACGACCGAAATATCAGATTTCATAGCTCGATTTTTCCGGGAGTATCCGCTCGAAAGCCTTGCACAGACGCTGGCATTGGCGGTCGAAGTCGGAGATGTGCTCGCTGTCGTTCAGGCAGATCATCCGCCAGCGCTGCTGTTCGATGTCGCGGCAGATGCTTTCGAGCGAGTCGTCCGTGAGGGTCATCAACCGGCAGTCGGCCATCGAGCGGGGCGCGAAAGCTCCCGAGGCCAGCATGTCGTAACGGACGAGCCAGTGCGAGAGATCGCTCAAGGAGCGGATTCGGTGACGGCAGGAGGCGTCCAGCTCCTGGGGCCAGCGTTCCCAGGCTTGCCGAAAGCGCTCCGTGAGGTAGGGCTGGGGCATGTGGGAGTCGTTGAAACCCGGGAAGAAGCCCCAGGGTAACAGCGTGAGGGTTTTCAGCAGGCTGACGATACCGTAGCGTGGCGAGAACCACCGGGCGATGTGGTTGCGGATAGCCGTGCGTTTATCGTGCAGGCGGTTGATCAGCTCCAGGTCGTTGTAGATGATATGCCCGACCGACGAAGGTTGTACGACGCTCAGGCGTGCCATGTCGCAGGGCACACCCCGGCGAAAAATCCTCCGGCCGGCAGCCGCGCGTAAGAAACGTGTCGTCGTTGAAGAGTACGAACCGGTCGGCCAACCCTTCGATGCGGTGGATATTCAGTTCGATGGTGTTCGAATTGAATGTGGGGAGGTATTCCGCCGGGATGAAATCCCGGTGATTCACGATGTGCAGCTTGGGGTGGTCGCGCCGTAACCACGCAGGCAGGTGTCCCCAGGTAATGAAATGCACCTTCCGCACCCAGGGAGCGAAACGTTCCGCACTCCGGAACCAGTAGTGCAGATTGCGCCAGTCGCGGTAACGGATCTCCGAGGCATCGTCGTTCTCCGCCTGTCGTGTGCGGACGAACTCTTCGCGCCAGGCGGGATCGTTGCCGTCCACCCACAGGATTACGAAATCTATCTCGTTCATTTTTGCTGTTTGGCAATTAAATTTTATTCGGGTTCTTGTCCGTTTCCGTTTTTTTCGATCTTCGGGTGACTGCGGGATTTTCAGGCCGCCCTCTTCGGGGTGTTTTTGCGAGGAATCCCTTTTTGCGTAGATACCGAAGCCCCGGTGTTTACTGTACCAGCAGGTTGCAACCGCGTATGTCGCTGCGGTCGATACGTCCTTCGATTTCGAAACTGCCGTCGTCGAAGACGCGGCCGATGTCCTGCGTCTGGATGAAGGCGCAGGAGTAGCGGTTGGCCAGGTCGATGATGTCGATCCCGCCCCGCACACCTGCCGGGCGGATGTCGAAGGGATCGTTCACGTCGCGTACGAGCACCCGCATCCAGCCCGGTGTGCGGAAGATGCCGCTGCCCGAAGAGTAGGCTTGCGAGGTCAGTTCGGCCATGCCGTATTCCGAGTGGATGCTTTCTACGCCGAACGCTTCGCAGAGGATGCGGTGGAATTGGGCCTTCGGAAGCTCCTCCCGGTGCCCTTTCATACCGCCGGTCTCCATCACGACCGTATTTTCGAATTTCGGGGCGTATCGCTCCGCGAGGTCCCAGAGTGCGTAGCTGACACCCAGCAGGATTTTGGGCTTCGGATCGCGGGCCATGTCCGCGAGCAGTTTTTCGTAGTCGTCGAGGTAAAAGCCGCCCGAACCGCAGGCTGCGATCAGTCGGTCGGCCATATAGACCAGCGACGAACCTTCGCGCTGGAGATAGTTGGGCAGCAATCCGTAGAGGCTCCACCCGGCCGGATCGCCGTAAAACGTCCGGAAGGCCGTGAGAAACGCCTTTTCATAGTGGGCCAGCGATTGCATGAAGTGCCGCGAGGGAATCGTGCCGCCCGTGTTGCTCGACGTGAAGACGATTTCGGGGGGCCGGTCGCCGGCATAAACTTCGCGTCGCTTGAACAGCTCGATCGGCAGGAACGGAATCTGTTCGATCCGCGTCACTTCTGCGGGTATGACTCCGATGCGGTCGAGGTATTCGCGGTACACGGCGCACCGGTCGGCCTGAAACCGGAAAGTTTCGAGCGCGGTCCGTTCGAAAGCGGGTGTATTTCCCGGTTCGAGGGCGAAGATATTGTCGGTTGTCGTCATCGTGCAGGTGAAAGATTAAAAGCGCAGTCAAAGATAGTGAAAGGTGAGAGCAATCGTGCGGGCTTGCACGCAGAGATCGTCAAATCGCATCCTATCTTCTACAAAGATAGTGAAAGCCGAAAAGAAAACGGGAGCTTGCTCCCAGTTTTCAGAGGCGTATCCTATCTTCTACAAAGATAGTGAAAGGTGGGCGACAAGTCAAACTTAACTTTTTGTTTTCCTCCTTCTCTGCCCGGTTGTCGGCTCTGCCTGCGGCGAATCGTGCGAAGCGGAATTTCCCGGCTTGTGCTCCGGGTCCCCAATTCCAATTCCGGTTCGGTCGGGAAATATTCGGTGTCGTAAATTCAAATAACACCCCAAGGGAAAATGTGATTTCTCCCTCGGGGTGTGTCGTATTTACGGTCGGAGCCCGTGTTGCCCTCGGTCTGTCGTTATTTTTTCGACTTCGGCGCGAGGATCATGTTCATCTTCTTGCCGTCCAATTTGGGCATCGACTCGACTTTAGCGAGCTCTTCCAGATCGGTGGCGAAACGCAGCAGCAGGATTTCTCCCTGCTCCTTGAACACGATCGAACGACCGCGGAAAAAGACGTAGGCTTTGACCTTGGAACCCTCCTTGAGGAAGTTCTCGGCGTGCTTCAACTTGAAGTTGTAGTCGTGGTCGTCGGTCTGCGGTCCGAAGCGAATCTCCTTGATCGTGACCTTCGCTTGGTTGGCCTTCAGCTCCTTTGCCTTTTTCTTCTGCTGGTAGAGGAACTTCTGGTAATCGGCGATGCGGCACACGGGGGGATCGGCTTTGGGCGAAATCTCGATCAGGTCGAGCTCCATCTCGTCCGCGAGCTTGAGTGCGTCGCGGATCGGGAGTACGACGGGCTGTTCGACGTTGTCGCCGACCACGCGCACCTGGGGTGCCGTGATCTCGTCGTTGATACGGTGCGGATTATCCGCTTTTTTCGGTTGAAAACCGGGTCTTGGAAGCCTCGGTTTCTGTGAATTGTTATTCCCGGGAGTCGATGGTCGCGGCGGGAATGGACGAGGTGGTGTTGCTATAGCTTTGTCCTCCTGAAATATTTAGTTAATACTTAGTTTTTTTGCTCCATTTTGTTGGCGTCGATCTCGTGGCTGACCAGATCGGTCATATAGTCGCGGAACGCTTCGAGGGTCATCTGTCCCTTGTCGCCTTCGCCCTGCGCACGAACTGATACCAGTCCTTCGGCTTCCTCCTTTTCGCCGACGATCAGCAGGTAGGGGATGCGCTTGAGCTCGTTGTCGCGGATCTTGCGGCCGATCTTCTCGTTGCGGTCGTCCACCTGCGAGCGGATGTCGTACTTGTTCAGGTAGGCGCTGACCTTCTCGGCGTAGTCGTTGAACTTCTCCGAAATCGGCAGCACGACCACCTGGTCGGGCGAGAGCCACAGCGGGAATTTGCCGCCCGTGTGCTCCAGCAGCACGGCTACGAAACGCTCCATCGAGCCGAACGGCGCCCGGTGGATCATGATCGGGCGGTGCATCTTGTCGTCGGCGCCCTTGTATGTCAGATCGAAACGCTCCGGCAGGTTGTAATCTACCTGGATCGTACCCAACTGCCACTTGCGGCCGATGGCATCGCGGACCATGAAATCCAGCTTGGGACCGTAAAAGGCGGCTTCGCCGTATTCGATGACCGTGTTGAGCCCCTTCTCCTTGGCGGCCTGGATGATGGCGCTTTCGGCCTTCTCCCAGTTTTCGTCCGATCCGATGTATTTCTCCTTGTTGTTGGGATCACGCAGCGAAATCTGTGCCGTATAGTTGTCGAACTTGAGCGTTTTGAAAATATAGAGCACGATGTCGATCACTTTTTCGAACTCTTCGAGCAGTTGGTCGGGGCGTACGAACATGTGGGCGTCGTCCTGCGTGAAGCCGCGCACACGGGTCAAGCCGTGCAGCTCGCCCGACTGCTCGTAGCGATACACCGTGCCGAACTCCGCCAGGCGCACCGGCAGCTCCTTGTAGGAGCGGGGCTTCGAGCGGTAGATTTCGCAGTGATGGGGGCAGTTCATCGGCTTGAGCAGATACTCTTCGCCCTCGATCGGGGTGTGGATCGGCTGGAACGAGTCCTTGCCGTATTTGGCGTAGTGGCCGGAGGTCACGTACAGTTCCTTATTGCCGATGTGGGGCGTGATGACCTGCTGGTAGCCGTACTCCTTCTGTACGCCGCGCAGGAACTGTTCCAGGCGGTCGCGCAGGGCAGCGCCTTTGGGAAGCCACAGGGGTAGCCCCTGGCCTACGCGTTGCGAGAAGCAGAAAAGCTCCAGCTCCTTGCCCAGCTTGCGGTGGTCGCGTTTCTTGGCCTCCTCCATCATCGCCAGATACTCGTCGAGCATCGACTTCTTGGGGAAGGAGATGCCGTAAATGCGGGTGAGCATCTTGTTCTTCTCGTTGCCGCGCCAGTAGGCTCCGGCGACCGAGGTGAGCTTGATGGCCTTGATCAACCCCGTGTTGGGCAGGTGCGGTCCCCGGCAGAGGTCGGTGAATGCGCCGTTGGTGTAGAACGAGATCGTGCCGTCTTCCAGGTCGCGGATCAGCTCCACTTTGTAAGGATCGCCCTTTTCGGTGAAATTCTTCAGCGCGTCGGCTTTCGATACTTCCGTGCGGATGAGTTGCTCCTTGTTGCGCGAAAGTTCGATCATCTTCTTCTCGATGGTTTCCAGATCGGCTTCGGTGATGGGCACGGGTGAGTCCACGTCGTAGTAGAATCCGTTCTCGATCGCCGGGCCGATGCCGAACTTGATGCCCGGATAGAGGGCTTCGAGCGCCTCGGCCAGCAGGTGCGACGAGGTGTGCCAGAAAGCGTGCTTGCCTTCGGGGTCGTCCCACTTGTAGAATTTGATCGAAGCGTCCTCTTCGATGGCGCGGTTGAGATCGACGGTCGCGCCGTTTACCGATGCGGCCAGGGAGTCGGCAGCTAAACGAGGGCTGATACTCTCGGCGATCTGATAAGCCGTAGTCCCTTTGGCGAACTCTTTGACGTTGCCGTCCGGAAAGGTGATTTTAATCATTTGTAAATTATTGTTTTGGGGCCTTCGGCGCTTCCACAATTACGAGACGGAATACACCTCCGGTTCGCCCGGTTTTACTGTTTTGCCTGCGGCTTTCCGGCGGGCTTGTCCGCGCAGGCGGATAGGGCCGGATTGTCGCTTATGCTTGTGACAAGGAACGTGCCGGGAAGCGGTTTCTTGTCCGGATCGGCTCCGTTGCCGTATGACACTATGCCTTGAATCGGCCGGGACCGTCGGGAGAGTGCGTGCCGTCCGATTTACGGAGCCGACTATCCGTTCGGTTTTCGGAGCCGCGTTCAGCCGGTTTAACTCTCTTTCTCCGTATCGGGCAGGTCCTTCACGGACAAGTCCCTTCCGCCCCGTTCGCGCTCGGCGTGCGGCAGCGGGTTGCTCGTCCATTCGGCCCAGGCGCGGCGGTTGTTCACGATGTCCGTGGCCAGGTAGATGGCGTTGCGCATCGATTGCGGGTCGGCCTTGTCCTGTCCGGCGATGTCGAACGCCACGCCGTGATCGGGCGATGTCCGTACGCTGCCCAGGCAGGCCGTGAAATTCACCCCGTCGGGCGAGAGGGTCTTGAACGGCGTGAGTCCCTGATCGTGATACATGGCTAGTACTGCGTCGTAATCCCGGTAGTGGCCGCTGGCGAAGAATCCGTCGGCAGCGAAGGGGCCGAAAGCGAGTATGCCTTTTTCGTAAGCCTCATTGACTGCCGGTCGGATGATGTGTTCCTCTTCCGAACCGAGCAGACCGCCGTCGCCCGCGTGAGGATTGAGTGCCAGCACCGCGATACGGGGTTCGACGATGCCGAAATCCGCCTTGAGCGACGAACGCAGCTGTTCGAGCCGTGTGACGATCTTCTGCCGGGTCAGGTCGTGGCTGATCTCGGTGACCGGGATGTGGATCGTGACCAATCCCATGCGGAGCAGGTCGCTGCACATCATCATCAGGGGTTCGCCGCCCAGCTCGGCCGCCAGAAATTCGGTGTGTCCCGTATAGCGGAAGTCGTCCGACTGGATCGACTCCTTGTCGATCGGAGCCGTGACCAGTGCATCGAGCTGTTCGTCCCGCAGGTCGCGCACGGCGGCGTGGAGCGCCTCGGCTGCCGCCCGGCCCGCCTCCGGCGAGGCCGTACCCGGCTCGATCTTCGTTTCGTCGCCGCAGAGAATCAGGTTGATCTTGCCCCGGCGTATCTCGTGTATCGAAGAGGCGATATGGAAGGGGACGGGTTCCAGATCGGCGATGGTTTTCTGGTAAAATTCCGCCGCTTTCAGGGATCCGTAGATGACGGGCGTGCAGAGTTCCGTCATACGCGGATCGGCGAAAGTCTTGAGAATGACTTCCCAGCCGATGCCGTTCGGATCACCCTGCGTGATGCCTATTTTGAGTCTGTTTTCCGACATAAATAAAATTCTTTGTTCCGTTTTCGCGCACGCGATCCGACGATAGAATCCGTCTTTTCGCTGTTTGCCGGGCGAAAACGCTCTGTTTCAATCTACAAATATAGGATATTTTTTCGGAGTTCGCGGATTTTGCGCCGAAATTATGACCGGATGTAAATTTTTTTGCCGAAAATTATGGGGGGGGGAATTTTTTCTATCTTTCGGAAAGTTTTGAACCCATTAAATTGGAAGTGTATGAAAAAGTTGCTTTTATCGGTGGTTGCGGCATTCTGCATAACCGCTTCGCCGGCCCAGAGTTTTGAAGAGTTGTTAGCTCCGGTCCATTCCTGTTGCGAGCGTGGGAATCGGGCGATGGAAGCGAAGAGGTATGCGGAAGCGGAGCGTGAGTACCGGGAGGCGATCCGCCTTTTCGAGACATTGCCCGATAGTGTCCGGACGCAGCTCGACGAGTGGAATTACGGCGGCTATTTGAGAGGCGAATATTACAACCTGGCTTGTGCACAGTCCCGACTGAACAAACGCAGGGCGGCTGTGGCGAGCCTTGCGGCCTATGTCGATTGCGGGAACTGCGATTACTCCTGGATGATCGAAGATCCCGATCTGGACAATATCCGCTCCGAGAGGGGATATGCGGAGACTGTAGAAAAAGCTCGTGAGCAGGGCGATTTCATGTGGATCTTGCGGCAGGCGGGGCCTTACGATTCCTCTGCGCCGACGGATTCTCTTCCCCGGTTCCGCTATGCCGATCCCAACGACCGCGATCTGGTGCGGGTGCGGGAGTATTTCAACTTGGACAGTATTGCCGGCAGCGGCGACGAACTGTCGAAGATCCGGAACCTGATGCACTGGGTGCACAATGCGGTACGTCACGACGGCAGTTCCCGCAATCCGACCTCTCGCAACGCGATCGATCTGATCGAGGTGTGCCGCAAGGAGAACCGGGGAATCAACTGCCGTATGATGGCTCAGGTGCTCAACGAGTGCTATCTGGCGATGGGTTTCAAGTCGCGCTTCGTGACCTGCATGCCCCGGAAGATGGTCAATGACTGTCACGTTATTAATGTCGTCTATTCCGCGACGCTCGACAAGTGGGTTTGGGTCGATCCCACGTTCGATGCCTACGTGGTCGATGAGAACGGGGTGATGCTTTCGATCCAGGAGGTTCGGGAGCGGATGCGCGACGGGCGTCCCTATTTCCTGAACGAGGATGCCAACTGGAACAACGAGTCGCCCCAGACGCAGAAACATTATCTCGATACCTATATGGCCAAGAACCTCTATTACCTGGTATGCTCCGACCGGAGCGAGTTCGACACCGAAACCTGGTGCGAAGGCAAGCATCCGATCTATTATGTTGCGCTGATTCCGGAGGGCTATGATTGCGACCGGGAGTATCATTTCATGACGACCAACGACAAATGGTTCTGGGCATCGCCGTATGCGGAGTGATTTCGGTCTGCGTTGGTTCCGAACCCTCTCCCGATCCTGCGGAGAGGGTTTTTTAGTCGCTCGGAAACAGGAGTGTATATTCTGTCGCTGGCCGGTGTGGGGCGTTTTTTAAGAATGGCGGAATGTGCGCCCGGCTAAGAAACGGAGCGCTTGGGGGAGGGAGAAATTCCGATAGGTATTCCGGTCCTCCGTATCGCTGCCGTTCTTTTTCGGCTGTCAGTTGTCTGTTTTCCGATATATGTTCGCCCGGCGTCGGGCTTATGCCGTAGAACCGTCTGTGTTTGACGTAATTACTTCCCGTTTTTCCCGAAATCGTTCGCCGAGGAGATAAAAGTCGCTAAACTAAAAAATGCACCGGACGGGGATTTGCCGGCTGAATGCCGACTCTCCGGTCCGGTTCTCTCTCGTCTTTCGGACTTGTCTTATCTCTTTGCGCTCGCCTGCCGGCGGAATTCGGCGCAGACGACGGCCGTGGCGATCGCTACGTTGAGCGATTCCGAACCGTTGCGGTCGGCGGGATAGGGCGGGATGAACAGTTTGTGCGATACGTGTCGTGCGGCGGCCGGAGCGATCCCTTGGCCTTCGTTGCCCATCAGGACGATCCCGCCCGGCGTAAGGGGTGTCGAGTAGATGTTTTCCCCCTCGAGGAAAGTCCCGTAAACGGGAATATTCCGCTCCCGAGCCTGTGCCAGGTACGGTTCGAGGGCCGTGTAGTGGACTTTGACCCGCAGGATGGCCCCCATGGTCGCCTGCACGACCTTCGGGTTGTAGCAGTCGGCGGTCGTTGGGGAACAGACGATCTCGGGGATGCCGAACCAGTCCGCCAAGCGGATGATTGTGCCCAGGTTGCCCGGGTTCTGCACCTGGTCGAGCGCCAGCACCAGCTCCCGTTGTGCCGTATCGGGCCGGAAAGGATGATGCGGGATTTCGACCAGCGCCAGCGAATCCGACGGGGTCTTCAGCAGCGAGAGCCGCTCCATTTCACGCGAAGACACGGTTTCGACTTCGCCGCCCTCGAAAAGCCCTTCCAGGGCGAATATCTTGCGGACGCGCAGGGCGGAGGTGCACAGCTCCCCGATGAACTTGTGTCCTTCGGCTACGAACAGCCCGTGTTCGGTGCGGCTGCGTTTGTCGGCCAGCGAGCGGACGAGTTGTATTTCGGCTTTGGTCATGGTTGCTGCCGTTTTTCGATCGTGAATGTTGTGCCTTCGGTGGCCGGGTGGGTATCGGGAAATACCGTGCGGGCCTCTTCGACCAGAACGCTCTCTTCCTTGTAGCGGGACGAGTAGTGTCCGATTACGAGCCGTCCGGCGCCGGCTTTGAGGGCGATGCGGGCCGCTTCGACCGTAGTGGAGTGACCCCGCTCGCGGGCGATCTTGTGCTCGGCGTGGGCGTAGGTCGTTTCGTGGTAGAGCAGATCGGCCCCCTCGACGAGTTTTGCCGCTTTGGGCGACCAGCTCGTATCCGAGAGATAAGCATATGAACGTGGCGCGTAAGGTCGGTAGGTCAGTTCCGCATTGGGGAGCGTGTCTCCGTTGTCGAGCAGAATATCTTCGCCTCGCTTGGCGGCCGTGATCCGGGCGATCGAGAGTCCGTATTCCGTGATTTTCTCCTTGCGGACGTTCAGCGGGGGCTGTTTCTCCCGGAACAGGTAGCCGGAGGTGGGGATGCGGTGACGCAGGGGAACGCTCCACACCTCGAGCGTGCGGTTTTCGAACAGTAGGGCGTGCCGGGTCGTATCGACTTCCACCCATTCGATTTCGTAGGGTAGTTGCGTGTCGAAGTAGCGCAGGTGGCATCCGAGCATTTCGCCCAGCGGCGCGGGACCGAAAATCTTGAGCGGCGTGCGGCGTCCGTAGAGCCCCAGCGTCGAGATCAGCGGAAAGAGTCCGAAGACATGGTCGCCGTGCAGATGGGAGATGAATACCGCCCGCAGTTTCAGCGGATTGATTCCGTAGCGGAACATTTGCTGTTGTGCGCCCTCGCCGGCATCGACCAGGTAGTGCTGTTCGTGTACCTTGACGATCTGCGCCGACGGATGTCGGTCGGGCGTAGGTTTGGCCGAAGCCGAGCCTAATATGGTTACGCTGAAACTCATCTTTTTTCGATTTTATAGGGCATCTTTCGCCCTTCCTCGTCCTCCCCGAAAGGGAGATACTTGAAGTATGTCCCTTCCGTGTCGTCCGTCGTCATGTCAAAATCTGCACCCCTAAAATCAAAAAAGGGCGGCAGGATATGGGGACTCTTTCGCCCCTTTTTCGCTCTTTCCGACTGGGGAATACTTAAAAGTATGCCCATCCGGCCATCGCATCGTCCTGTCAAAACCTGTGCCCTTAAAATCAAAAAGGGTTGCAGGGAATGGATACCTTCCGTTCTTCCTCGTCCTTTCCGAAAAGGGTGACAGCCGCGTCGAAACCCATGCTGCAGGAATTGGAAGAAGTTCGAGGGTTTCCGTGTTCTCCGCCCGCCGGTTTTGTAAGACTGGGTTTCGAACGGTCGGAAACCTTCCGGCTGCCGGAGACGAAGAAAGGGAACGGCTTTGACGGTTCGTTCCCTTTCTTTGTCTGGGAATTATTGTAACAGGAAACGCTCGCAGTCCAGAGCGGCCATACAACCCGAACCGGCGGCCGTAATCGCCTGGCGATAGTGGGGATCCTGCACGTCGCCGGCGGCGAAAACGCCTTCGACGCTGGTGCGGGAGCTGCCCGCTGCGGTTTTGATATAACCTTCGGCGTCGAGTTCCAGTTGGTCTGCGAAAATCTCCGTGTTGGGATGGTGTCCGATCGCCACGAAGAAGCCGGCGATGTCGATTTTGGTTTCCGTGCCTTTGTTGTCGCGCAGCAGGGCGCCCGTTACGCCGGTTTCATCGCCCAGCACTTCGGCCGTGTTGTGCTCGAAGAGGACTTTGATGTTCGGGGTGTTCATCACCCGCTCCTGCATGGCTTTCGAAGCCCGCAGGTAGGGCTTGCGGACGATCAGATATACCTGGCGGCAGATCGAAGCCAGGTAGGTGGCCTCCTCGCATGCCGTATCGCCGCCGCCGACGACCGCTACGTCCTTCTTGCGGTAGAAGAATCCGTCGCAGGTGGCGCAGGCGCTGACGCCCATGCCCTTGAATTTCTCTTCGGAGGGCAGTCCCAGGTATTTGGCTGCGGCGCCGGTCGAAATGATCAGGGCTTCGGCTTGGATCTCCTTCTCTCCGTTCACGATGACGTGGAACGGGCGCGAGGAGAGATCGACGCTGGTAATGACGCCCGGGCGGATATCCGCCCCGAAGCGCAAGGCCTGCTGGCGCATGTTATCCATGAGTTTGGGGCCGTCGATGCCTTCGGTGAAACCGGGGAAGTTTTCGATTTCGGTGGTGGTGGTGAGCTGTCCGCCCGGTTCGATCCCTTCGTAGAGTACCGGCGAGAGATTCGCCCGGGAGGTATAGATCGCAGCCGTATAGCCCGAAGGGCCGCTGCCGATGATCAAACATTTTACGTTTTCCATAAAGTATTTTTTTTGTTAAGTTATTAAGCTTCGACGTATTCGTTTTCTTCGATGTAGCGCGGTGTGAATCCGCCGACGATGCGTCCGTTGTAGTCGGCAAGCGCCCAGAGCCCTTCGCTCCGAATGCGGGAACAGCCCGTGTAAGGGTTGTAATCGACGATTTCGTAGCGGGGTTCGATCACGTAGCGCCCCCGTTTGTCGATCAGGCCCATGCCCTGTGCGGTCTGGACTTCGGCGCGTCCTTCGCGGAAGTCGGCGGCCCAGACGAACTGCGGCGCGATAACCGGTCGGTTTTCGGTATCGACGAACCCGTAGCCGGTTTCGTCTTCCACACGAACCAGTTGATCGGACATCTCGCCCACGAACAGATGCCCCGGAAATTCGGGCAGCGTGGTGTAGCGGGACGGTTCCGCGTCGCAAAGCATCTGCCCCTTGCCGCCCTGTTCGCGCACGAACTGACGCAGACGTTCGAATCCTTCGGCGTCGTGTCCTTCGCCGAAACGGGCGAAATGGTACCGGACGGGAATCAGTCGTCCGTCGGAGGTGACGTAGAGGTTTCCGGGTTTGAGGTTGTTGTGGCTGAAGTCCAGCTCGGACAGTCCCGCCTCCAGTTTATCGAGCGCCGACCGCAGGGATTCGGCATCGAACTCTGCGGCGCAGACCGAAAGGGGGCGCCCTTCGGGCAGCCGATGCAGCACCACATCGCAGGTGCGGGTCGTCCCGGTGTCGTCCGTGTAGGTCATTTCGTCGCGCAGGATCGTGTATTCGGTAAGCAATGGTGTCCGGAGGTACCGAAGCCGGGCCGCTGTCTGTTCGACGGCGAAGATCGAGGCTGTCGAGAGCGGGAAGCAGAGCAGGTATTTCCGGCTCTGCCATTCGATTTCCGCTTCGGCGAAGCGACTGGTGCGCGACAGGACTACTCCTCCCGTCGCCGTCCGGCGGGGACGGCAGTCGCGGAGCGTCGAAAAGGCCAGATCGGGAGCCTGGAGCGCTTCGGTGAAGTTATAAAGGGTGGGAACGGTCATCTTTTTACTGTATTTTGATGCTGATCGAGCCGATGTTGAGGATGGCGATGAGTTCGGCGATCGACGTGTTGTAACTCATTCCTCGGAAGGGTGGCTTGGCCAGATCGCCCCGCACCTGTCGGATCGCCTCCGAAAGCTCTTCGGGCATCGGACTCGAACAGTCGTGCAGCAGTCTTGCGTAGCGGTTGTCGGCGGGAATCTCCTCTTCGGTCGGAAAGAGCAGCGAACGTGAGTCGGACGTGGTGGCGATATGGATGTTGATCAGGAGCACCTTGCCGTCGGTGGTTCCGATGGTGCGGATCTTTTCGCAGATCGCAAGCTGTTCGCGTTCGTCGCAGTCCGAGGCTTCCCCGTCGGTGATGTTGAAGACGATGGGCGGAAAACTTTCGCTGTGGGCCGGATTCGTGCACCACGCTTGTGTCAGGTCGCGGATTTGCAGCAGCGCTTCGTACATGGGTGTCTGGCCGACGGCTTTCGGAGCGATCCAGGCCGGCATCGAAATCTTGCGGAAGGTGGCTTCGCCGTCCGGCATGCGGCGCTCCACGACCGTTTCTGCGAAATCGACGGGCAGAGCGGCCAGCCGCGATACCGGAACCAGCGGCTCCGGATCGTTCAGCAGCGATACGATTCCGTCGCCCGAATAGCCCAATACCGCGATGTCGTAGTAGTCGCGCACCTCGTCGCTGCGCCGGGCCCGTTCGATGAGTTCGAACAGCAGCCGGTTGGTGACTTCGGCGACGGCTTCGGCCTTGGTGGTCTGCCGTCCCCGGAACAAGAGTTTCTCCGCCATCGAGCCGGATTGGTCGATGGCCAGGATGAAGGCTGTGCGGTGGCTCCGCGTGATACTTTGGGTGTACATTATCGGATTCCTCTTACGGTGTGGTAGTCCTGCATTTTCTCCTCCTCCGAATCGGCATCCACGCCGTATCCGACGGCCATGGCGGGCGAGCAGTCGCGGGCCCGGTCGTCTTCGGCGGATTTACGGAGCGTTTCGCGGGTTCGCTCTCCGGCTGTCACGGCTTCTGCGATCTCTTCTGGGGAGGGAGCGTGTCCGAGCAGTTGCGCGAGCACCCCTTCCGCCCAACTGCGGGCGTAATGGTCGTAGTCGGCGGCTATCCGGTCGAATGCCCGGTCGATGCCTTCCAGCGAATCGATGCCGCCGTTCGCAATGGCGTCGAGGATACGTTTCACCTCCCGGCGGGGAACATATTGCCCCGCCACATCGTTCCAGCGACCCGTGCCGTCCGCACGACCCGGTTCGCCGTTTCGGAGCATCGCGCCGAGCGAGGCGACGATCGCCTTATTGTAGAGCTTCAGACCTCTTTGCAGCTGCGTGGAGCGGATTAGGGCGTGGTTGTGGACATAACTCTCCGCGTCGGGGTGCGCTTCCGCCAGCGAGTTGAGGGTATTGACCGCATCGATCATTCCTCCGGCCAGATAGGGGTTGTACTCCTCGAAGTTGATCCGGTCGCGTTTGACGGTGCGCCGGTCGCGTTCGAGCCATTTCCCGATGTCGCGCACAGTGCCGTAGCTGGTGAGGTTGGCGCCCGGCATCAGTGCCGAACGTCCGTCCTGTTCCACCAGGTAGGAGAACGGAAACGCCGAGGTGTCGTGATGCTGCGTATGGCGGCCCAGGACCAGCGTAAAGGGTCCTTCGATGGCCGGAGCCATGATGTAGGTGCTGCTGCCGAATTTGCATCCCCGCAGGTGGACGGACTGGTGCACTGCGCCGCTCTTGAAGAGGTGGTTGCTCTGGTTGGCGCCGCTGCCGGCGTTGAAGAACGAGAACATTCCGGCGATCAGCAGCGAGGATTTGTGGTGCGAAACGGTGTAGGGACCCGCGAAGATCGAAACGGCCTCTCCGTTTTCGCAGTGGCTGTTGGCGAAAAAGAGCGAATCGACGGCCGTGAAGTGTTTGTCCAGCGTGCAGCATTCGCCGGCGAAGCAGCGTTCGAGAAGCGTGCCGCCGTCGATGCGGGCTCCTTCTGCGGCGATGAAATCGCGGGCCTGGACGTCGATGCCGACATAAGCTCCGGCGCAGACCGTGCCGTTTTCCAACAGGGATGCTCCGTCGATCGTCGCTCCTTCCCCGATATTGACCTCCCGGATGAAACGGGCGCCGGTGATGCGTGCGTGCGGACCAACGGTACCGAGGGTGTCGCGGCGCTCTGTGGCGTAGCGTTCGATCATTCGTTCGATGGCTTCGACAGCCTCGGGGCGATAGCGATAGACGGCCAGGATGTAGGCGGTCTGGGCGGTGAGTCGGTCGTAGATCCGTACGGTACGTCCGCCGTTCTCGTTGATGGCGGCGACCCGGACTCCGTTGCCGAACGAGGATTCGCGGCGGCATTCGAGCGCCGTAACCCCTTCGATCAGCGCCTCTTCGCCGATGCGGTAGTTGCGTATGGTGCAGCGGCGCAGCCGTGCTCCGCCCGATCTGTACGCGTCCTTCTAGCCGACAGCCCGAAAGTTGGGCCGGGGTGAAGTCTTGTGCGACTTCGATGGCATCCCAATTTTCCGCGCTGTTTCCGGCGGCCGTGAGCGCCTCGATTTCGGCCGGTGTCGGTTTTCTGTATTCCGTCATGTCGTCGTTGCGATTCGAAATATTGAAGACAAAGATCGTGAAAGGTGAGGGCAATCGTGCGGGCTTGCACGCAAAGATTGCCGAACTGCCTCCGATCTTCTGCAAAGATAGCGAAAGCCGGGAGAAAACGGGAACTTATTCCCGGTTTTTCGAGGCGCATCCTATCTAAAACTATGTCAAAGATAGCGAAAGGTGGACGGCGAGCCAAACATCCCTTTTAGTTTCTTTTTTTGCGTGGCAGAGTTCACGAGTGCCCTCTGCTTCGACCGTCGGTTGTCCGAACTTGTCCGAACTTGTCCGAGTCGCCTTCTATCTTTTGCAAAGATAGTCAAAGCGACGGGCAATCGAAAATTTATTTTTCGGATTGCCGCGAAACAACCCTGTCGGAACAGGTATTCTTCGGATAAAGATAGTTGTTCGCCGTCAAATATGCAAGGTGGTTCGGGGTTCCTTGCGGCCGATGGCCAGACGTTGTCCGTCGCGGACGACGATCGCCCGGCCGTTTGCGAACGGTTTTACCGCATTGCAGTCCGAACAGTCGATCGCTACGGCACCGGTGGGGTCGATGAAATGCCAGCAGCGTCCCGTGCGGACGGCGGCCAAGCCTTCGGTGAAGTCGAAACCGGCGTCGTATATGGGTGGGATCAATTCCCGTTCTCCGATTTTGAAACCCCACAGTCCGTCCCGGACGAAGAGTTCGCCCCGGTCGGCCGGAGTTTCGGGCCCGCAAACGGCGTATCGGACGAGCGGCTTCAAGTTCGGCAGGCGCATCAGCGGGGATTCGAGCAACCGGGCGATGCGATAGCGGACGGCGTCGCCCGCCTTTTCGAACAGTGCGAGGCATTCTGCGTGGGCCGCACAGCCGTGCCGGACGATTTTCCGGGGCGAGAGCAGCAGTCCCTCTCCCCGGTTGTAGCGGGCGAGCAGTCCGGGCTCGAGCGCCAGCGCGTGCAGGGTCGTGGAGATCGTGGCGATGGAGTAGTCGTCGATCGACGCGTCGAAATCCTCCGCCGTGCGTCCGGGGTGCTGGTAGGCTGCCGTGCCCAGCTCGGGACTTTTCTCTCCGGCGAAGACGGGAAGAAACATCGCATCGAAATCCACCGGACGGAGCGTGCCGCTCTCATCCAGCAGAATATTTTCGGGTTTCAGGTCCCCGTGCGCCCAGTCGCTTTCGAGAAGTTTCAGCGTCAGGCGGTCGAACTGTCGGGCCAAGTTGCTGAGGTGCGCTTTGTCGCCGGAATCGGCGCTCCGCATAACGGCTTCGTAGAGCGTGATTCCTTCGATCCAGTCGTCCACGACCACGTCGCACCACTCGCCCTGCCCGTCGGCCTGCCAAACGTAAAGCTCTTGCCGCAGGAGTTTCTCTTGATAGATCGCTTCGAGGTGCTCCATAGGCCGTGTGTAGCATTTGAGCATTTTGTACCGGCTGCCGCAGCGGATTTTGAAAACCACCGCGCTGTTGCCGACCCAGCGCAGGGGTTCGCCGTCCGAAGAACGGCACACTTCGATTTCTCCCAGCGTGCGGGTCAGCCCATAGGGATCTTGAAGAGCCTCGATGAATTGGCGGATCGAATGGAGCATGGATAACAGGATGAAGGGAAGATAAAAACAAGTGGAAAACCGAAGGCTCTCCACTTGCAGGATTGAAGAAAAGCGTACGGGAACGCTTTCCCGGTGTCGGATTAGTGGCAGCAGCCCTCGCCGCAGCCTCCCTTGTGGTCGCTGCAACCTCCCTTATGATCGCCGCAGCCGCCGTCGCAACCGCAGCTGCAGCCGCCTGCCGATTGCAGGTCTTCGGGCGTTACGTCGCGTACCGAAACGACCTCTACCTCGAAGTTAAGGGTCTTGCCGGCCATCGGATGGTTGAAGTCCATTTTCACGGTCTCTTCACCTACCTCCTTGATGGTACCGATCATGCGGTTGCCCTGTGCATCGCTCATCGGCACCTGCGAACCTGCGAAGAGGATATCTTCGGCCAGTTTGCCGTCCACCATGAATGTATTTTTAGGCAGATCGACGATCGCTTCGGCGATCACCTCGCCGTAACCGTCCTTCGGAGAGAGCGTGAAAGCAACCTTCTCGCCCGGCTCTTTGCCCAGGATCGCCTCCTCGAATTTGGGGAGCAGCATGCCTGTTCCGCAGATGAACTCGAGGGGAGCGCCCGGCTGGGACTGGTCTGCGATTGCGCCGTCAACGGTCAGTTTGTAATCGACCGCTACCATTTTGTTTTTTTCTACTTTCATTGTTTTCAGAAAATTATTTGAGTGTAATTGTGACAAAGATACGATTTTCGCCCGGATTTTGCAATCGGGATGAAATAAACGGATTTATACATTGTATTATTAACGCGAAAACGATGAAAAAATTATTCTTCGCATGGATCATGGCGCTGTGGTGCTTCCCCGCAGTATTCGCGCAGAGCGGGCAGGGGATTCGTTATCAGGGGGAGGTCGGTGTGGGGACCGCTTTCGGAGTAGGATCGAACGCCTACGACCGTTTCATCCTGGAAACCGTCCACGGCGTGCGCATTGGCCCGCGACTGTTCGTCGGCCTGGGTGTGGCCTGGAACTACTATTCCGCCCGGGGAGATATGCCGGACGATAGTTTCAGGGAGTACACCGACGGAGGCCGTTCGTTCGTCCCGATTTTCGCCGATATGAAGATTTATTTCCTCGACCGGCGGATTTCCCCCTATCTGAAAGTGGACATCGGTTACGGCATCCACAAGCACGGCGGTATTTATACCGCGCCTGCCGTCGGTGTGAAGTTCGGATTGGGAAGTGTTCTTGCATTGAACATCGACTTCGGATTCCAGGTGCAGCAGCAGACCGCTCCCGACACTTCGAGCGGTCTGGGAGGTATCGTCCTGCGTGCCGGGTTGAGTTTTTAGGCCCGAATCCTTCAGGGTGAAATAAAAGGAGGGGCGCAGTCCGCGTCCCTCCTTTCATGCAGAGCCCCGGTTTATTCCGTGCAGCGGCAGACCAGATTGCGGTCGCCGTAGCCGTTGTCGATCTCTTCGATACGTAGGGGAAGAATTTCGACTCGCGGATGAAGTCGAGCGGGAACACCGCCTTTTCGCGCGTGTAGGGATGCGACCATTCGCCGCAGATTTCGGCAGCCGTGTGGGGAGCGTTCACCACTACGTTGTCCGCTTCGCCCGAAGCGGCGGCCTCCTCGCATTCGCGCTTGATCTGGATGAGCGTGGCGATGAAGCGGTCCATTTCGGCCTTCGGCTCCGACTCCGTAGGCTCGACCATCAGGGTTTCGTGTACCGGGAAGGAGAGCGTCGGGGCGTGGAAGCCGTAGTCCATCAGACGATGGGCGATGTCGCCGCAGTCGATGTTGTAGTCTTTCTTGAAGTGGGTCAGGTCGAGAATCATCTCGTGACCCACGCGGCCCGTTTCACCCGAATAGTAGGTGCGGTACTCCGATTTGAGGGCCGACGACATGTAGTTGGCGTTCACGATCGCCATCTCGGTAGCCGCTTTCAGACCTTCGCCGCCCAGCATCTTGATGTAACCGTAGGTGATCGGGAAGAGCATGGCCGAACCCCAGGGTGCCGATGCCACGGCCGTGATGCCTTCGTCGCCGCCGGTGGGGACGATCGAATGCGAGGGGAGGAACTTGCGGAGGTGCTCCGCCACGCAGATCGGACCTACGCCCGGGCCGCCGCCGCCGTGAGGCATTGCGAAGGTTTTGTGCAGGTTCAGGTGGCAGACGTCCGCACCGATGTAGCCGGGGTTCGTGAGGCCTACCTGGGCGTTCATGTTGGCGCCGTCCATATATACCTGTCCGCCGGCGTCGTGTACGGCATCCACGATTTCGCGGATGCGGCTCTCGAATACGCCGTGCGTCGAGGGGTAGGTGATCATCATGCAGGCCAGCTCCGAGCTGTGCTCCTGGGCTTTGGCCTTCAGGTCCTCCACGTCGATATTGCCGTTGGCGTCGCAGTCGACCGTGACGATCTTCATACCGGCCATCGCCGCCGAAGCGGGGTTGGTGCCGTGTGCCGACGAGGGGATCAGGACGATGTTGCGGTAGCCCTGGCCCCGGCTCTGGTGGTAGGCGCGGATCACCATCAGTCCCGTGTATTCGCCTGCGGCGCCCGAATTGGGCATCAGCGAGCAGGCGGCGAAGCCGGTGATGGTCGCCAGGTCGGCGGCCAGCCCGTCGATCAGTTCGCGGTAGCCTTCGGTCTGGTCGGCGGGAGCGAACGGGTGCATGTTCTGGAACCCGGCGAGCGACAGGGGCTGCATGAGGGCTGCGGCGTTGAGTTTCATGGTGCAGGAGCCGAGCGAGATCATCGAATTTGCCAGCGAGATGTCGCGCAGCTCGAGGCGTTTGATGTAACGCATCAGGTCGCTTTCGCAGCGGTAGGTATTGAAGACGCGTTCGGTCAGGAACTCCGACTGGCGCAGGATCGCGGCCGGGATGGTAATCTCCTCCGACAGTTTGACGGCCTTGGCTTTTTTGCCTTTGGCCTCGGCGAAGATGGCGATTACCTCGTTCACCTCCTCGGGGGTGGTCACGTCGTCGAACGAGAAACGAACCCGATCCTCCGAAGGATAGAAGAAGTTGATGCCGCGTTCGAGCGCCAGCGACTGTACGACGGCGGCTTCCGCCTCTACTTCGAGCGTGTCGAAGAAGTTCTTGGCTGCCAGTTTGTAGTCCATCGCTTCGAGCGCCTTGGCTACCGTTACGGCTGCCGTGTGGGCCGTCTTGGCCGAGCGGCGCAGACCTTCGGCGCCGTTATAGACGCAGTAGAAGCCGACCATCGAAGCCATCAGTGCCGTAGCGGTGCAGATGTTCGAGGTGGCACGCTCGCGCTTGATGTGCTGTTCGCGGGTCTGGAGCGCCATGCGGAGCGCACGGTTGCCCAGACGGTCGATCGATACGCCGATGATGCGGCCCGGCATGTTGCGCTTATACGCTTCGCGCGTGGTCATGTAGCCGGCGCTCGGGCCGCCGAAGCCCATCGGAATACCCAGACGCTGCGTCGTGCCGACGACGATGTCGGCCCCCCATTCGCCCGGAGCCTTCAGCAGGGCCAGCGACAGCAGGTCGGCAACAGCCGTTACCAGGGCGCCTTTGGCATGGGCCGCTTCGGTGAAGGCGGCGTAGTCGCGCACCTCGCCGTTGGCGGCGGGGTACTGTACGATGGCGCCGAACTCCTTGCCGGTGAATTCATATGTATTGTAGTCGTCGATCACCAGTTCGATGCCGAATGGCTCGCTGCGGGTGATCAGTACGTCGAGCGTCTGGGGGAAGATGTTACGATCGACGAAAAGCTGGTTGCGTCCCTCCTTGACCGCTTCGCGCGAGCGGAGCGAGAACATCATCAGCATCGCTTCGGCGGCTGCGGTGCCTTCGTCCAACAGCGAACAGTTGCCGATCTCCATGCCTGTCAGCGAAATGACGGCGGTCTGGAAATTCAGCAGCGCCTCGAGGCGTCCCTGCGAAATCTCGGCCTGATAGGGGGTGTACGAAGTGTACCAGGCGGGGTTCTCGAAGACGTTGCGCGTGATGGCGGCCGGTACGGCGCAGGGGTAGTAACCCATGCCGATGAACGAACGCAGGGTGCGGTTCTTGGCTGCGAGGGCCTGGATGTGATTCGCGAATTCGTATTCGCTCATGCCCTGGGGCAGGGCGAGCGGCTGTTTCAGGCGGATAGACTGAGGGATGACCTGTGCGATGAGCTCATCGACGGATTTGACGCCGATCACGGCGAGCATCGCTTTCAAATCCTCGGGATTGGTGACGCCGATGTGGCGGTCGGAAAATTTATCAAACATAGGATTTTGAGAATGATTTTTTTATGATTTGTAATTCGAATTTATTCGTTCGGGATCAATATTTGAAACTGCTGCCTCCGATGAACTCCCGCAGGAGCGACGTGGGCGGGATCTCTTCGGGAGAGATCGGGATGAAGTTGTCGAGGAACTTGAGCATGCGTTTGGCCTCGCCGTATTCGGGGACCGTATCGGGTACTTCCCGCAGGATCGGTTCGGCAAAGCGGCGCAGGACCGAAATTTCGTAGAAGAGCGACGAATTGAACATCACGTCGGCATTCTCCTGGTAGGGGAAGATGTGCTTCTCCTCGCCCCGGCGGACGCTTTCCCAGCGGGCGAGCGTCGAAAGGGCGTCGTTGCCCCGCGTGCGGTAGTCGCGCGTCAGGCGGCGCAGCAGCCGGTTGTCGGAGGTGGCGATGCGCGACACGTTGTCGAGGGCCACCGAGGTGAAGCAGGAAACGTAGATCTTGAATTTCCGGGATTCGGGAACGCCGGGCGTCAGGGCCGGGTTCAGTCCGTGGATGCCTTCGACGATCAGTACCGACCGCTCGTCGAGCTGCAAGGGGTTGTCGTGCCACTGGCGGGTGCCGGAAATGAAGTCGTAACGCGGAATATCGACGCTCTCGCCCCGTTCGAGGCGTTTCAGATGGTCGTTGAACTGTTCGAGGTCGATCGCTTCGAGTGCCTCGTAGTCGTACTCTCCTTCGTCGCGTGGCGTCTTTTCGCGGTCCACGAAATAGTCGTCCAGCGAGATCAGTACCGGGTTGAGTCCCAGGACCCGAAGCTGTACGCCCAGCCGCTTGGCGAAGGTGGTCTTGCCGCTGGACGAAGGGCCTGAAATCAACACCAGCCGCACGCCCCGTTCGCGGTTGGCCTCCGCGACGCAGCCGGCCACCTGGGCTTAGCTTGTTTTCATGGAACGCCTCTGCGATCTTGATCAGCTCGCTGGCGTCGCCCGCGAGGACTTTCGAGTTGAGCTGTCCGACGGTCGGAACGCCCATGATCTCCACCCACGACTGGTATTGGTGGAAGACGTCGAACATCTTCTCCTGGTGGACGCTCTGTTGCAGCCGCGTCGGATCGGTCCGCAGCGGCAGGGCGATGAAGAAGCCGTTGTAATAGGGGTGCAGGTCGAACTGCGGAGTGTAACCCGTCGAAGGGGTCAGGGCTCCGTAGAAATAACCCGGCAGGGAGTCGATCGTATAAATTTTGCTGTATAACCTCGGCCGGGAGTCGAGCAGGGCGATTTTATCGGCCATTCCGAACCCTTCGTAGATTTTGCGGGCCGTGTCGGTGAGCATCTTCACCCCCTGGATCGGCAGGTTGCGGTCGATGATCCCTCGCATGCGGGCCTTGATCGCGTCGAGGTGTTCGGCGGGAATCGGTCCGAAGCCCGATATTTCGCAGTAGAAACCGCTTGCCCCCAGCGAGTGCCGGATGTAGAGCGTGCGGTCGGGGAACAGCTCCCGGACCGCCTTTTGCAGGATGAACGAGATCGTGCGCTGATATACCCGGATTCCTTCGAAGGAGGTGATGTCGATGAACCGGACCGTTACCGGTTTGTATATTCTGTAGTTGAGTTCCTTGATGCGGTTATTGACATAGGCGGCCAGGAACGGATGCGGCCCGTCGAGCCGGAGCTGCCGTTCGACTTCGAGCAGGGTCGTGCCCATCGCGACCTCGATCGTCCGTCCTGCGTTTTCGCAGATGACCGGAAGGGTGTCTGACATATTTTTGTTCATAAATCGCGTAAAAATACAATTATTTCCTAACTTTGACAAACGTAAACTCTATTTGTGATGAAAAAAATCTTCTTGGGTATTTCGCTGTTGCTGTGTGCGGCGTTGTGTGCGTGCGCACCTCGTGAAAAAGTAGTTATCATATTATCAACGAACGATATACATGCCCAAATCCAGAATTTTCCGCAGTTGGCGACGGCCGTTGCCGAGTGTCGGGACACGGCGTCGGTGATCCTGGTCGATGCCGGCGACCGCTGGACAGGCAACGCCTATGTGGACCAGGCCGAAGGACGGCGTCCCGTGTTGGAGCTGATGAACGAGCTGGGGTACGACGTGGCCACGCTCGGCAACCACGAGTTCGACGTGGGGCAGCAGACGCTGGCCGAAGCGATCGGTTATTGCCGTTTCCCGGTGATCTGCGCCAACATGGTCAGCGAGAACTCGCCGATTCCGCAGTTGAAACCCTATGTCATTCTCGATCGCGAAGGGGAGAAGTTCGCTTTCGTCGCTGCGGTGACCAATTACGGGTACAACAACCATCCGGACGGCCACGACGCCATCTTCGAGGGGTTGCGTTTTACGGATGCCGTGCGGACGCTCGAGGAGTACGAATACCTGCGCGACAGTTGTCAGGTGTTGGTGGCGCTGACACACATCGGTTCGAAATACGACCGGGAACTGGCCGACGAAGCCTCGGAATACGACCTGATTATCGGCGGGCACAGCCACGAGCGGATCAACGAGGTGGAGGACGGCGTGCTCATCACGCAGACGGGCCGCAACCTGAACATGGTGGGGGTTACCGAGGTGCGACTGCGAGGCAAGGAGATCCGGTCCCTGTCGTTCCGGCTGGTTCCGCTGGCCGACTACGCGCCCGACCCGGTTTATCAGGAGATGGTCGAGACCTACCGCAACAATCCGGTGCTGAAGGAGAAGGCCGGAGAGCTGACCGCTACGGCCGACAAGGTGGGGGTGGCCAACATCTTCCTCCAGGCGCTCAAACGCAAGTCGGGCAGCGACGTGGCTTTCTACCACTACGGGGGGATTCGCCGCGACAGCCTTTCGAAAGGCGACCTGACACGGAGCGACATATATGACCTGGATCCTTTCATTTCTTCTGTCAGCGTGATGGAGATGACGCCCGAACAGATGAGCAAAATGGTGCTGACCAAATACAACGACACGGTCAATAAGGGCGAGTCGCATCGGATCGACCTCTTCTCGACCGCACCGTACGTGATCCGTACCGACGGGTACGATGCGGTAGAGGTGATCTTTCCCGGGTTGGTGTCCGGCCGTAAATACAAGGTGGCGATGGGCGACTATGTTTTCAAGAATTACCAGGGACTCGAATATACGAACGGCGAGACTACGCAGTGGCTCGTGCCCGACGTATTGATGGAATACGTCGCCAACGGCGGCAAACCCCTCGCACCCGACAATACGCTCCGGCAGTCGGTCGCAGGTCTGCACGATGACCGGGAGAACCACGACGATCGTGACGACGATTGATCCGGTCCTTTCATCGAAGGACGGGGATCGGTGAGTCGGGTATTATGCGCCGGGGCGGTCGGGCTCCGGCGTTTTGTTGGCGGCGGGGAGCTGAGGGTCGGCCGAAACGGTCGGATTTTCCGAGGCGTTTCGGCGCAAGTGTCCGGCTTGTCGGTTGTGTCTTGCACGGTATTTGCCCGGAATGCAGGGAAACCGCGACGGTTCGGCAGGTTGCCGGATCCGCAGGCGGCAGCTTCTTTAGCGTATGGTGCAAGCGACTCCGTTGAATCTTTTGGTGAAGTCCCATTTGGCGTTGCTGTTGTGCAACATCATCTGGGCATGCGACTATCCCTTTTACAACCTCGTGCTGTCGAAGTACGTGGCCCCGATCGCGCTGGTTACCGCTTCGCTTTGCGCGGCGGCACTTTTCTCGCTCGTTCCTTTGCTTTGGAGCAAGGCGAAGCCGATCGCCCGCAAGGACATCAAGACGATGATCGGTGCGGCCCTGCTGATCGGCGTAATCCGCAAGGTGCTGCTCATGTACGGTTTGTCCCGCACGTCGCCCATCGACGGATCGATCATCGACACGATCACGCCGCTGCTGGTACTGCTTATTTCCGTGGTGCTCGGTATCGATAAATTCACGCGCCTCAAGATCGCCGGTCTGGTGTTGGGCATGGCAGGTGCGGTGGGTGTCGTCCTGCTGGGAGCCAGCGGCGGACATACGCACTCCGGACTAGTCGGCAACCTGATGATCGCGGGCTGCGCCCTGGCTACTTCCTGCTACATGGTCTGGTTCAAAAAGTTGATCGCCAGGTACGATGTCGTCACCATGTTGCGCTGGGTCTATTGTCTGGCGGCGCTGATGGTACTTCCGTTCGGTGCCCGGGAGTTGGTGCATACCGATTTCGCGGCGATGGATACCGACATCCTGCTGGCGACGTTGTTCGTGGTCTTCGTGCCGACGTATGTCCCGAACCTGTTGCTGAACTATTCGCTCAAATACGTACAGCCGACCGTTTCGAGCATCTATACCTACCTGCAACCCGTTCTGGCCGTCGTCCTGTCGGTGGCGATGGGCCTCGACCGCCTGCATCTGGATACGGCGCTCTGCGCGTTGGTTATCTTCTTCGGCGTGGGGCTGGTGATCCGCTCCTATCGCGGCCCGGCCGTACCTTCGGCTCCGCTGCCCGTCCATACGCATTGATTTTCTGCGTAAAAAAGGTCGAAAGTTTGCAGATTGCCGATTTCTTCCTATCTTTGCACTCCCCGTATGCGCACGATGCGCGAGGGGAGTGTTTTATTATTAACCATTTAACGAGCGATTGCATCGCATTTAATTTCCACATGGAAGAAGCAAAAAAAGTTGCAAACGAGAACTTTGACTGGAACGCGTTTGAAAACGACCTGGGCGTTTACGACCAGCCCAAAGAGCAGATCGGCGAGGCTTATGACAAGACTCTTTCGAACATCGCCGCAAACGAGGTGACCGAAGGTACGGTCATCGGTATCAACAAGCGCGAAGTGGTCGTCAATATCGGCTACAAGAGCGAGGGTATCATCCCCATTTCGGAGTTCCGTTACAACCCGGATCTGAAGGTCGGCGACAAGATCGAGGTTTACGTCGAGTCTGCCGAGGATAAGAACGGTCAGCTGGCTCTTTCGCACAAGAAAGCGCGTCAGCTCAAGTCGTGGGATCGTGTGAACGAGGCCCTCGAGAAGGACGAAATCATCAAGGGTTACATCAAGTGCCGCACCAAGGGCGGTATGATCGTCGATGTATTCGGCATCGAGGCCTTCCTGCCGGGTTCGCAGATCGACGTGAAGCCGATCCGCGACTACGATGTATATGTAGATAAGACGATGGAGTTCAAGGTTGTGAAGATCAACCAGGAGTTCCGTAACGTCGTCGTTTCGCACAAGGCGCTGATCGAGGCCGAGCTCGAGGCGCAGAAGCAGGTAATCATGTCGAAGCTCGAGAAGGGCCAGATCCTCGAGGGTACGGTCAAGAACATCACTTCGTACGGCGTGTTCGTCGATCTGGGCGGCGTGGACGGTCTGATCCACATCACCGACCTGTCGTGGGGCCGCGTCAATCACCCCGAAGAGATCGTTTCGCTCGACGAGAAGATCCGCGTGGTTATCCTCGACTTCGACGATGCCAAGAAGCGTATCGCACTGGGTCTGAAGCAGCTCGCTCCGCACCCTTGGGAGGCGCTGGATCCCAACCTGAAGGTGGGCGACCACGTGAAGGGCAAGGTTGTCGTGATGGCCGACTACGGCGCGTTCGTCGAGATCGCACCGGGTGTCGAGGGTCTGATCCACGTATCGGAGATGTCCTGGAGCCAGCACCTGCGTTCGGCACAGGATTTCATGAAGGTGGGCGACGAGGTAGAGGCAGTCATCCTGACCCTCGACCGTAACGAGCGCAAAATGTCGCTGGGCATCAAGCAGCTTACTCCCGATCCCTGGGCCGATATCGAAACCCGCTATCCCGTAGGTACGAAATGCAAGGCCAAGGTTCGCAACTTCACCAATTTCGGCGTGTTCGTCGAGATTGAGGAGGGTATCGACGGCCTGATCCATATTTCCGACTTGAGCTGGACCAAGAAGATCAAGCATCCGGGTGAATTTACGTCGGTAGGCGCCGAGATCGAGGTCGTAGTGCTGGAGGTCGATAAGGAGAACCGTCGTCTGTCGCTGGGCCACAAACAGCTTGAGGAGAATCCCTGGAACGAGTTCGAGGGTCAGTTCGCAGTGGACAGCGTACACGAAGGTACGATTACCGAGATGACCGACAAGGGTGCCGTCGTATCGCTGGGCGAAAACGTCGAGGGCTTCGCTCCGATGCGTCAGCTGGTGAAAGAGGACGGCACGACGGCGACGGTCGGCGAGAAACTGCCGTTCAAGGTGATCGAATTCTCGAAGGCTACCAAGCGCATCACGCTTTCGCACACTCGTCTTTTCGAAGAGGCTAAACGTGCCGAGCGGGCCGAGCAGGCTGCCGAGAAGAAGGCTTCCGCCGAGGCTACCAAGTCTTCGATGAAGAAGATCAACGCTTCGGTCGAGAAGACCACGCTGGGTGACATCGCCGGTCTGGCCGAACTCAAGGACGCGATGGAAGCGGCTGCCAAGGAGGAGAAATAATCCTTGATCGCATGGATGAGAAAATCCCCGACCGCGAGGCCGGGGATTTTTCGTCGGTGCACGCGCCGGTTCCTGCGGAAACGACCGATTTTGCCGGTTCGTGCCGACCGGTTTTCAGGCGATCGGGCTGTCCGTGTCGGTTTGCAGCGGGGGCGGTCGATTCCTTCGCGACCGTACCGGTTCGTGCAGGCGTATCGGAGCCTGATCCCATAGGCTCCTTCGGTCCGGTGAAATTCGGCATTGACAGGAGATTTTGGGCGTCGTATTATTTATAGGTCGGTGCGTGCGGCTTCCCGTTCCGTCCGGTAGCGGCGGATGTCGTCGATCGAAACGATCGGAAAGTCGTGTTCGCAGGCGAAAGCTACCACTTCGGGCAGCCGAGCCATGGTGCCGTCTTCGTTGGTGAGTTCGCACAGGACGGCGCAGGGTGGCAGTCCCGCGAGTTTTGTCAGATCGACACTTCCTTCGGTGTGCCCTCCGCGTTCGAGTACGCCGCCGCTGCGGGCCGCCAGAGGGAAGACGTGGCCGGGGCGGGCGAGCGATTCGGGACGGGCGTCGGGTGCAACGGCCGTTCGGATCGTGCGGATGCGGTCGGCGGCCGAAACGCCTGTCGTGATGCCTTCCGCCGCCTCTATCGACACGGTGAATGCCGTACCGTAGCGGCTCGTATTGACGGTGGACATCGGGGGCAGGTCGAGTTGCCGGACCCGCTCTTCGGTCAGACAGAGGCATACGATGCCACTGCATCGGCGGATCATCAGGGCCATCTGTTCGACGGTCATATTTGTCGCGGCAAAGATCAGATCGCCTTCGTTCTCTCTGTTTTCATCGTCAACCAGCAGGATTCCGCGGCCTTGGCGGAGGCTTTCTGCGGCTCGTTCGACCCGTTCGGCAGCCGTGCCGTAACGGGATAATAGATTTTCTCGTTCCATGAGTTCGTTTGTTTCCGACAAAAATAGGGGGAACGAGCCGTTGTGAAATGTATTATATTTGCGGATAGATATACTATATTTGCAGATAAACTTTCTTTTTTGATGAAAATTCTCGAACGGCGTATTCTCCACGATCCCGGCACGGCTTTCAGCCATATCCGTTACGGGCAGTTCTCGCTGCCGTGTCATGCCCATGTCGAATTCGAACTCATGTACATCACTTCGGGCCGGGGGTTGCAGTTCGCCGGCGATGGGGTGGAACCTTATCGGGCCGGGGATTTGGCGCTGTTAGGCAGCGGGCTGCCTCATTTCCATCTGTGCGACCGGGTGCGCCTGGGAGGGGACGGCGAAGCGAGTTCGGGCGAGGTTCTGCAATTTCCGCCCGACCTGTTCCCGCAGAATATGGAGCGTCTGGGGGATTATGCCGAAATCCGCAGATTGCTGGAGTGCAGTCGCAGGGGGATTCGTTTCGGCGACCGGGTGCTGGCGGCCGAGGTCGGCCGCCTGGTCCGCTCGGTCGATGCGTTGTCGGGTACGGAGCGGCTGGTGCGTCTGTATGAGATTCTCGGACGGTTGGCACGCTGTGCGGATTACCGGTTGATTTCGCCGGCCGAATGTGTATGCCGGGCTTCGTGGTGTCCCGGATCGCCCATGGATGCCGTCGAAGGTTATCTGGCGGCCCATTTCCGCGAGCGGGTTTCGCTGTCCGCGCTCGCAGCGGCGGCAGGCCGGAATCCGGCGGCACTGTGCCGTTATTTTCGGGAGAGGACGGGTAAGACACCGTTCGAATACCTGGCGGAAATGCGCATCGGACACGCGGTGCGGTTGCTGAAACATTCCGATCTGACCTGTTCGCAGATCGCTTATGAGTCGGGGTTCAACAGCTATGCACTGTTCGTGAGGCAGTTCCGCCGCATAACGGGGATGACGCCCGATCGGTACCGGCGGGAAATCTCGCTGGAAGTCGGTTACTCCCGGACTTTGTAAACGACGTAAATATGGTCGTCGGGCAGGGCGTAGAGACGGCGCTCGGCTTCGGTGAGCGAGGCTGCGAAGTCGATGTCGGCGACTTCGAATCCGGCACTGCGCAGCCGGTCGGCGTAGTCGCGGCCGTAGATGCGCCGGTGATCGTACTGGCCGAAGACGCGGGTCCGTTCTGCAGGGTCGGTGATCGTGTCGTCTTCGAAGGTCTCTTTGCGCGACGAATCCATCGGCGACAGGACGATGCCCCAGCCGCCGGGTTTCAGGATACGGTGGAGTTCGCGCAGCGCCTGCCGGTCGTCTTCGACATGTTCCAGGATGTGATTGCAGATCACCACGTCCGTAAAATCGTCCTCGAGGGGAATGTGCTGCACGTCGAAATGCATATCGGCCAGCGGACTTTCGAGGTCGGCGGTGAGGTACAGGCCCGGGTGACCGTCGTAATGTTTGCGCAGTTTGCGCATCAGGCACACTTCGGGAGCGATGTGCAGGATGCGGGGGTACGCGGTCAGCAGGTCGGTTTCGCGTTGCAGGTAGAGCCATAGCAGGCGGTGCCGTTCGAGCGAGAGGCAGCGGGGGCAGAGGGCGTTCGGACGGGAGTGGACGTAGCCGTAGGGCAGGAACTTGCGCCGCCGGGTGCCGCAGACGGGACATTCGACGCCCCGGCCGATATAAAACCATCCCAGCACCGGAACCGATATTCCGGCGATGCGTTGCAGAAACGTGCGGGGCAGGTGGTTGAGTGCCCAGCGAATCAGCCTTTTCATCTTATTCGGAGATTTTTTTCAGCTCCTCTTCCGTCCGGTGCAGCCGCTCCTTGCAGAGGGCGATCAGTTCGGTAGCCCGCTTGACCTCCTTGGTCAGCGAATCGACGGTCATCTCTTCGCGGCGGAAGCGGTCGAGGATCTGCTCGATTTCGTTCATCGCTTCGGTATAGGTAATCTCTTTCTTTGCCATATTGTCAGGTTGCTTATTTTACGGTTGCATCGAATGTGCCGTCGGACAGTTCCACCCGCAGAGTGTCGCCGGAGGAAAGCCCTTTGGCCGAAGTGACGGTTTCATCGCCCCGGTGTACGATGGCGAACCCCAGCGAGAGAATATGTTCGGGCGAACGGCTTGCGATCAGCTCTTCGGCGGTCGTGAGCCGTGTGTGTTGCCGCCGCAGGAGCTCGCCGACAGCGGTCGAAAGCTCATCGCTCCAGCGGGAGAGCTGTTCGTTGCGACGCAGGAGCAGGAGGGCGCTTTGATGCGCGATTTCGCTGCCGAGCTCCGCGAGCCGCAGTTCATGGCGGCGGAAGATGCCCGCCGAGGCGTCACGCAGTTGCAGTGCGGCGGTGTCGAGCCATCCCTCGACGCCCGTCATCCGTTCGACGAGCCATCCGGCGACGGCCGTCGGGGTTTTAAGTGCCGTGTGGGCCACCATGTCCGCGACGCTCGTATCCTTGTCGTGGCCGATGCCCGTGAGGATCGGCAGGGGAAACTGGGCGATGTGGGCGCAGAGGCGGTAGGCATTGAAACAGTTCAGGTCGCTGGCCGACCCGCCGCCCCGGATCAGTACGACCGCATCGAAATCGTCCATGCGGTCGGCCACGGCGTCGAGTGCCGCCACGATCGAATCCTCGGCACCGGCGCCCTGCATGAAAGCGTCGAAAAGCGTCAGGGAGAAAGCATAGGGACTTTTGCCCAACTCCTTGCAGAAATCCTGATAGCCCGCTGCCTGGCGGCTCGAAACGATGGCGATACGCTGTACTACCTGCGGCAGAGGATTTTCGCGGTTGATGTCCCAGACTCCTTCGCGCTGGAGCCGCTCGATGGTGATCTGCCGCTGTCGCTCCATGTCGCCCAGCGTGAAGGTCGGGTCGATGTCCAGGATGTTGAGCGAGAAACCGTACAGTTCGTGGTAGGAGATCATCACCCGGGCCAGGATGCGGATGCCTGCGGCCAGTCGCTGACCCGTTTCGGCCTCGAAATAGCCGGCGATGCGGGCGTAAGCCGTGCGCCAGATGACCGCCCGGGCCTGCGAGAGCGGCACGCCGTTGTCGCCACCCTTTTCGACCAGTTCGAGGTAGCAATGCCCCGAATAGTTGATTTTGATCTCCGCGATTTCGGCACTGACCCATACGGGCAGGGCGAACGCTTCGTCGAGCGTCGCTTTGACGAGCTTTTGGAGCTGGGAGAGTGTCAGGTGGTTTTGCATGACGACAAAGATAGTGAAAGCCGGGAAAAAACGGGAACTTGTTCCCAGTTTTCCGAGGCGAATCCTATCTTCTGCAAAGATAGTGAAAGGTGAGAGCAATCGTGCGGGCTTGCACGCAAAGATTGCCGAACCGCCTCCGATCTTGAGCGAAGATAACGGAAGAAGGGCGATGCACCGAACTTAATTATGGGTTTTCCGTCTTTTCGCCGGGCAGAGTCGGCTGGCGTCCTTTGCGCTCGTTTTGATCTCCGGTGGTTCGAGCTTGTGCGGACCGTGCTCTCTTTTCTGCGAGGGCGGCGAATCTCGGTCCGGCAGGTCGATCGTTTGGGGACGGTCGGTTTCCGGGGATGGCGCCGTCGGTCTGCCGTGCGACGGTCGTTGTGTTCGACTTTGGGTTGGGATCGTCAGAATTTCGGAAATCGGGCATGATACCCACTGCGAAGTGCGGTCGGGGCGGGGACAGTAGGTGCCGACCGTTGTTAGCACAGGATTTTGTCGAGCAGGATGCCTGCGGTCAGCAGGGCGCCGAAGAGCAGGATGTTGCGGGCCGTTTCGCCGAGGCAGACGTTCAGTTCTTCGCCGTGGTCGATGCGTACCATCTTGCGCCATGTGGCGATATGGACTGCAAGGTAGGGCAGAGGCAGCAGAGCTGCGGCGATACGGCCTTCGGCCAACAGCGAGAGGCACAGCAGGATGGCTCCTGTGCCCAGAACCAGGTAACCCCAGCGTCCCGCTGCGGCTCCGAGGCAGACGACGATCGTGCGCTTGTTGCAGCGGCGGTCCTCCTCCCGGTCGCGGAAATTGTTAATCATGAGCATCGTGTCGATCACCATGCCGCAGGCCAGTCCGACTACGGCGGTTTCTCCGCTCCACCCTCCGCACTGGAGGTAGTAGGTGAATCCGACGGGAATCAGGCCGAAGAAAAGGATGACGGCTATGTCGCCCATACCGTGATAGGCCAGCGGCCACGGGCCTGCCGTGTAAAAATAGGCGAAGACAATGCAGGAGGCACCCACCAGCAGGAGCCACCAGTTCCAGCCGCTGAGGGCCAGCAATCCCGCTCCGGCTGCACAGGCCGCCAGAGTGAAAGCCGCGATACCGCTCTTCATCGCCCGCAGGGTGATGTAGCCTTTGGCGAAAGCGCGGTCGGGACCCAGTCGGTCGGGGCGGTCGGCTCCCTTCAAAAAGTCGCAGAGATCATTGACCAGATTGGCCGTACACTGCATCGTCACGGCGAAGACAAGACACAGCAGAGCGACGACCGGGCGGAAGCCGCCGTCGGTGAAGGCCAGGGCCGATCCGATGAGAATGAGGATGACGGAATTCCCCAGACTGTACGGCCGGATGGCCAGAATCCATGCGGAGAGTGAGTTCGTTTTCAAGTTTCGGAGGGTTTGGTCGGATTTAGCGCATGATGAATTCCAAGGGACGCGGAATGCTTTTGCCTTCGGGCAGTTGTACGCGCAGAACCCCTTCGCTTTCGACCGGCTTTCCGTCGCGCATGGCGGGCTGCCAGCGGGGTGCTTTTTCGACGGCGTCGATCACACGGCGCCGCAGCCTTCGGTCGGTCGCTTCGAGCTCGTCGGTCGGGACGGTTCTCCCGTCGGTCGTGATCTTGTAACGCAGGACTACCCGTGCAGCCGGCAGAGAATCATCCCAATCGGTCTGTTTGGAAATATAGTCGTTGAAACTGCCGTCTGCTTCCGGGAAGCGGGCCGGGGTGTCGTATCGCAGGGTGATGAGTATCACGCCGTTCGAGGCTTCTGTTCCGTATCGGGCGATGGTCTGCTCGTCGGCAGGCAGCATCTCGGTCGATTCGATGTCGCCGGGCGGAATGTTGCGGATGTCGCTTACGACCTGCCCGTTGACTACGTATATGGGGTCCTGCGCCGCAGCGGAAAAGATCCCGGTGAAGATCAGTGTGAACAGGAGTATGAGCTGTTTTTTCATACGGTTCGTTTATCCGCAGAACGGGTTTCGGCCACGGAATATTGCTTTCAGAGAGTGACCTCCTTCCAGCCCGAGCGGGTCAGATCGACGCAGCCGTTTTTTCGGAAGCGGACACCTTCCGCCTCGAGCATCGGACGTTGCTCCGTCCAATGGGGTGCGGTTCTGCCTGCGCTGTTCACGACCCGGTGGCAGGGAAGTCCGGCGGGAGCCGCTGCCAGCGCATGTCCCACGCGGCGGGCATATCCCGGCATGCCGATCAGCCGGGCGATCTGTCCGTAGGTCGTTACGCGCCCTGCGGGAATTTGCGCCACGACCGAATAGACTTCCGCGTCGAATCCTTCGGGAAGGGCCATGTCGGAGGTGTGTTAGAGTTCGCTCTCCTTGAGGCGCTCGGCGTTTTCCGCTACGATCAGATGGTCGATGCAGTCCTGGATGTCGCCGTCCATGAAGGCCGACAGGTTGTAGATCGTGTAGTTGATGCGGTGGTCGGTGATGCGCCCCTGCGGGTAGTTGTAGGTGCGGATCTTGGCCGAACGGTCGCCCGTCGAAACCATCGTCTTGCGCTTCGAGGCGATTTCGTCGAGGTATTTCGAATATTCGAGGTTGAAGACGCGGGTGCGAAGTTCTTCGAAAGCCTTGTCGAAGTTCTTGAGCTGCGATTTCTGGTCCTGGCACTGCACGACGATACCGGTCGGGATGTGCGTCAGGCGGATCGCCGAGTAGGTCGTATTGACCGACTGTCCGCCGGGGCCCGAAGCGCAGAAGATATCCTTGCGGATGTCGTTCATCGAGATTTCTACGTCGAACTCCTCGGCTTCGGGCAGCACGGCCACCGAAGCGGCCGAGGTGTGGACGCGGCCCTGCGTTTCGGTCTGGGGTACGCGCTGCACGCGATGTACGCCCGATTCGTATTTGAGCGTACCATAGACATTGTTGCCCGTGACTTTCATCACGACCTCCTTGTATCCGCCGGCCGTGCCTTCCGAGAAGGAGGTGATTTCGTACTTCCAGCCTTTGGATTCGATGTATTTGGTGTACATGCGCATCAGGTCGCCGGCGAAGATGGCGGCTTCGTCGCCGCCCGTGCCGCCGCGGATCTCGACGATCGCGTTTTTCGCATCCTGCGGGTCCTTGGGAATCAACAGGAGTTTGATCTCCTCTTCGAGGGTTTCGATCTTCGGTTCCAGTTCCGCGATCTCCCCGCGTGCCATTTCGCGCATCTCCTCGTCCTTGTCGTTGGCCAGGATGTCTTTGGCTTCGGCCAGGTTGGCGATGGCCGTGCGGTAGCGTTCCGAGGCTTCGATGATCGGTTCCAGCTCCCGGTATTCCTTGTTGAATTGGATGAACTGCTTGACGTCGGCGATCACTTCGGGATCGGTGAGTTTCTGGCCGATCTCTTCGTATTTGAGCTTCAGACCGTCCAGTCTGGTGAGTATGGAATTGTCTGCCATATAATTTAATTTGGGTACAAAGATAGTGAAAGCCGAGCGAAATCGGGAGAATTTATTCCCAAAGATTTCCGAGATGCCCCTATCTTATGCAAAGATAGTGCAAGCGGGGAGCAATGCCAAATTTATTTGGATTTGTCCCGGCCCGTGCTCTCCCGGCAAGACCGTGCTGCGCGGTGAATGTCGGAATTCCGCTTCGGATTATCGGTTATCCCCATATATGGCGACGCATTTTCCGGGGAGGGCGCCCCGGGAAAATCCCCAATACGCGGGGTTGTCCGCCGTCGGAAAATCCGCGTCCTTTGCAACAGGAAGTTCACTCATAAAACCAAATAAAAAGATGACAGGAATTTTTTTCGGCAGCACGACCGGGACTACGGAGTCCGTAGCTGCCAGGATCGCCGAGCGGCTCGGCGTAGCACAGGCCGATGTGCATAATGTGGCGGCTGCGTCCGTCGAAGATGTGAAGAAATACGATCTGCTGCTGTTGGGGTCATCGACCTGGGGCAGCGGAGAGTTGCAGGACGACTGGCCGGGATTTCTCGACAAGTTGGGGAAGGAAGACCTCTCCGGCCGCCGCGTGGCGCTGTTCGGCTGCGGCGATGCGGGTATTTACAGCGATACTTTCTGCGATGCGATGGCCGAAATTCGGGACGGACTGGCTTCGACGGGCTGCACGTTCGTCGGGGGATTCGACGCCGAGGAGTATCCGGGGTGCGGTTCGCGGCTGTGTCAGGACGGAGAGGCGATCGGCTGGGCCGTGGACGACAGCGCGTCGGACGCCGAGAACCAGATGCGGATGGAGTTGTGGATCGCCGCCATCGGCTAAAACCGAATGCCATGAGTGCCGGGGATTTCAGCCGATACGACAATATGAAGATGCTGCTGCATCATATCTACGAATTCCGTAAGGGCGTTCGGGATCTGGTGCTCTGCACGCTGTGCCCGACCTGTGCCGGGCTGCTGATCGAACGGCTTCGCAGTCAGGGTATCGACTATCTGTTGCAGCCGGTAACGGAGCAGAAGGTCAATCTCTATTTCGGCAAGCGTAGCTGCCTGGACGCCGTGCAGACGTTCGTCGATAAACCGCTGAACAAACTGACTCCCGAGGAGGATTTCATGCTGGGCATCATGTTGGGTTATGATATTTCGATGCAGTGCGAACGCTACTGCAAGCGTAAATTTCATCTGTCCGGTCTGATCGCCTGATCGCGGAGCGGTTAAAAGATTCGGGGGAGAAGTTTTCGCTTCTCCCCCGAATCGCATATTCCGCAGAGCGGTCGTTTAGATTACGATGTTGATGATTTTGCCCGGTACGACGATGATCTTTTTCGGGGCCTTGCCTTCGAGCCACTTCTGCGCTTCGTCCGTGCGTACGATGTCCGCCTGGATGTCGGCCGGGGAGAGCGTCAGGGCGTATTCCTTTTTGAAACGCAGCTTTCCATTGACCGAAACCGGATATTCGAACGAACTTTCCACGAGGTATTTCTCCTCGCAGACGGGGTATTGCGCGTCGCAGACCGAGGTCGTGTGTCCCAGCGTGTGCCACAGCTCCTCGGCGATGTGCGGTGCGAAGGGGGCGAGCAGCACGGTCAGCGGTTCGAGGATCTCGCGCTTCGGGCAGCCGCCCAACTCGTTCAGGCAGATCATGAAAGCGGCGACCGAGGTGTTGAACGAGAAATTTTCGATGTCCTCGCGCACCTTTTTTATCGTTTTATGAAGCGTCTTCAGCTCTTTATCCGTGGCTTTTTCGTCCGTAAGGATCAGTTGTCCTTCGCGGTTGTAGAAGAGGGCCCAGAAACGGCGCAGGAATTTATGCACGCCGTCGATGCCGTTCGTGTCCCACGGTTTCGACTGTTCGAGCGGGCCGAGGAACATCTCGTACATGCGCAGTGTGTCGGCGCCGTAGTTATCGACGATGTAGTCGGGGTTCACGACGTTGAACATCGACTTCGACATCTTTTCGATCGCCCAGCCGCAGACGTACCTGCCCTCTTCGAGGATGAACTCCGCATCCTTGAATTCGGGGCGCCATGCGCGGAACGCGTCGAGATCGAGTATGTCGTTGCGCACGATGTTCACATCGACGTGGATCTCCTGGGTTTTGTACTGGTCTTTCAGTCCGAGCGATACGAATTTGTTGGTGCCGACCACGCGATAGACGAAATTCGAACGGCCCTGGATCATACCCTGATTGACGAGTTTCTTGAACGGCTCCGGTTCGCAGACATATCCCAGGTCGTAGAGGAACATGTTCCAGAAGCGCGAATACATCAGGTGCCCTGTCGCGTGTTCGATGCCGCCGACGTAGAGATCGACGTTGCGCCAGTATTCGTTGGCGGCGCGGCCCACGAGCGCCCGGTCGTTGTGCGGGTCCATGTAGCGCAGGTAGTAGGCCGACGATCCGGCGAATCCGGGCATCGTGGATACTTCGAGGGGATAGCCTTCGGGCGTCGTCCACTCCTTGACGCGGGCCAGGGGCGGTTCGCCCTGTTCGGTCGGGCCGAAGTTGTCGATCGGCGGCAGCTCCAGCGGCAGCCGCTCTTCCGGCAGCGGATAGGCCGTGCCTTCCTTGTAGTAGATCGGGAACGGCTCGCCCCAGTAGCGCTGACGCGAGAAGATGGCGTCGCGCAGGCGGTAGTTCACTAACCGGCGGCCCAATCCGCGTCGCTCGATTTCGCCCAGGATGCGACCGATCGCCTCCTTTACATCGAGTCCGTCGAGCAGATCCGAGTTGATCAGTTTGCCCGATTTGGCGTCGTAGGACTCTTTCTCGATGTCGCCGCCCTCGACGACCGGGATGATCTCCAGCCCGAAATGGCGGGCGAAGGCGTAGTCGCGCGAGTCATGGGCAGGAACAGCCATGATCGCCCCCGTGCCGTAGCCAGCCAGCACGTAGTCCGAAATGTAGATCGGAATCGCCTTGCCCGTGAAAGGGTTGATCGCATAGGAGCCTGTCGCTACACCGCTTACGCGCTTGGTTTCGGCGATGCGCTCCCGCTCGGAGCGTTTCTTCGCCTGGGCGATGTACTCCTCGACGGCGGCCCGTTGTTCGGGCGTGGTAAGGTCGTGAACCCATTCGTGCTCCGGAGCGATGACCATGAAGGTAACGCCGAAGATCGTGTCGGGACGCGTGGTGAATATCTCGAGTTTTCGGTCGGAGCCCTGGATGTCGAAGAAGACCTGGGCGCCTTCCGAACGGCCGATCCAGTTGCGTTGGATCTCCTTCAGCGAGTCGCTCCACTCGAGCCGTTCCAGTCCGTCGAGCATCCGCTGGGCGTAGGCCGTTACGCGGAGCAGCCACTGTTTCATCTGCTTCTGTTCGACGGGAAAGCCGCCGCGTTCGGAGAGTCCGTCCTTCACCTCGTCGTTGGCCAGTACCGTGCCCAGCTGCGGACACCAATTGACCATCGTGTCGGCGCGGAACGCCAGGCGGTAGTTCTGGAGGATCTGTTCGCGTTCCTCTTCGGTTTTGGATTTCCATTCGTCGGCCGTGAAACGCATCTCCTGCGTGCAGGCGGCGTCGAGTCCTTCGGTGCCCTGCGCCTCGAAACGGGCGACGAGTTTTTCGATCGGTTCGGCCTTGTCCGTACTGCGGTCGTAGTAGTGTTTGAACATCTCCAGAAAGGCCCACTGGGTCCATTTGTAATAGGAGGGATCGCAGGTGCGGACCTCACGGTGCCAGTCGAACGAGAAGCCGATCTTGTCGAGCTGTTCCCGGTAGCGGGCGATGTTCCGTTCGGTCGTTACGGCAGGGTGCTGCCCCGTCTGAATGGCGTACTGTTCGGCAGGCAGGCCGAAAGCGTCGTAGCCCATCGGATGAAGTACGTTGAAGCCGCAAAGCCGTTTGTAGCGCGAGTAGATGTCCGAAGCGATGTAGCCCAGCGGGTGTCCGACGTGCAGACCCGCACCCGAAGGGTAGGGGAACATGTCGAGCACGTAGAATTTGGGACGTGTGGGATCGGCTTCCACGCGATAGGTTTCCTCTTCCTGCCAGCGGCGCTGCCACTTGGCTTCTATCTCTTTGAAATTGTACTCCATAGGTTTGAATTGTTTTCGTTTCAGGGGCAAAGATAGTGAAAGCCCGGCGAAATCGGGAGAATTTATTCTCCAAGATTTCCGAACAGCCTCCTGTCTTCTGCAAAGATAGTGAAAGCCGGAAGAAAATGGGTGCTTGCTCGCAGTTTTCCGAGACGTATTCGATCTTCTGCAAAGATAGTGAAAGATGGGGGGCGAGCCAAACTTGTCCGGACCGTATTCTGTCTTCTGTAAATGGAGAAAGGAAGCGACGGGCCGGATTTGACTTTGAACTTGTTTCTCCGTTTTCCGGATCCGGTATCATTTGTAAATACTCCTTATATTCTTCGTTTATCGGCCTCTTTTCGGGACCCCTGTTCGTTGTACGGCGGAGTTCGTATGTCCTCGGTTTCCGTTTCGGGTCCGGTCCCGCCTTCCTGTACGGAAAGATGGCGGAAGCCGGAGACGGATCGAAATTTTTTGATTGAGAGAGGCTTGCCCTTTGCTTCGGAGAATTGGGGTGAAAGACCCGGATGAGCTGTCCGGGTGTCGTAGTGGAGCCTGTGTTTTGGTGAGACGGGAGGTCGGCTGGAGGCCGAAAGACTATTTCGCGGAGAGCAGATAGGTTTTATTGTCAGTAAGTTGCGGATTTGTATATAAGTATTATGTTATATGTTTATAAATTCTATAAATAAAAAGAATCGATAAAAGGGCTGAAATGGGCTAAAATGCTGAAAAATCGGGCTGGAACGGCAAAAAATATTGCACTTATATATGGCGGTTCGGAATTTTTGCGTATCTTTGCAGTCCATTTTGGACAATGGAGATTGAAATTCAAACCATTTATTAAAGGACAAAAACAGTAAGAAATGCCTACTATTCAACAGTTAGTGAGAAACGGCCGAGTACGTCTGGAGGACAAGAGCAAGTCCCCCGCACTGGCCGCGTGTCCGCAGCGCCGGGGCGTTTGTACGCGTGTGTACACCACGACCCCGAAGAAGCCGAACTCGGCGATGCGTAAGGTGGCGCGTGTAAGATTGACCAATGGCAAGGAGGTCAACGCCTATATCCCCGGAGAAGGCCACAACTTGCAGGAACACTCCATCGTGCTGGTTCGCGGCGGTCGTGTGAAGGACCTTCCGGGTGTGCGTTATCATCTGGTGCGCGGTGCTCTCGACTCCGCAGGTGTGGACGGACGCCGTCAGCGTCGTTCCAAGTACGGTGCAAAACGCCCCAAGGCAGGTGCAGCGGCTCCCGCTAAAGGCAAGAAGTAATATCAGGACTACGACAAAACATTAATTTAGCCAATAACAATGAGAAAAGCTAAGCCAAAGAAGCGAATTCTACTTCCGGATCCGAAGTTCAGCGATGTCGCAGTAACGCGTTTCGTGAACAACCTTATGCTGGATGGTAAGAAGAGTATTGCCTATACCATTTTTTATGACTCTCTGGAGTTGGTGGGCAAGAAGATGAAGGATGCTGATAAATCTCCGCTGGAAGTCTGGAAACAGGCTCTCGAGAATATCACGCCCCAAGTCGAAGTTAAGTCGAAGCGTATCGGTGGCGCGACATTCCAGGTTCCTATGGAGGTTCGACCGGAGCGCAAGATTTCGATTTCTATGAAAAACCTTGTCCTTTACTCCCGCAAGCGCGCCGGTAAAACGATGGCTGAGAAACTCGCTGCCGAAATCGTGGATGCCTACAACCAGCAGGGTGCCGCTTTCAAGCGTAAGGAGGAGATGCACCGTATGGCCGAGGCCAACAAGGCATTTGCACACTTTAGATTTTAATTAGGAGATTCGACAGATGGCAAGAGATTTAACTTATACTCGCAATATCGGTATCATGGCTCACATCGATGCCGGTAAGACGACCACCTCGGAACGAATTCTTTTCTACACGGGTAAAACGCACAAGATCGGCGAAACGCACGAAGGTGCTGCCGTGATGGACTGGATGGTGCAGGAGCAGGAGCGCGGTATTACGATTACCTCGGCTGCTACGACCGCTTTCTGGCAGTACAAGGGCCACCAGTACCAGATCAACCTGATCGACACCCCGGGACACGTCGATTTTACGGTCGAGGTGGAGCGTTCGCTCCGTGTGCTGGACGGCGCTATCGCCACGTTCTGCGCCGTAGGCGGTGTGGAGCCCCAGTCGGAGACCGTTTGGCGTCAGGCCGACAAATATAATGTGCCGCGTATCGGTTACGTCAATAAGATGGACCGTACGGGTGCCGATTTCCTGGCCGTTTGCTCTCAGATCAAGGAGCACTTCGGCGCTACGGCACTTCCGGTCGTTCTTCCGATCGGTGTCGAGGACAAGTTCGAAGGTTTGATAGACCTTATATATAATAACGCGATTTATTATTTCGACGATAAGACCGTGCGTGATAATTTCGAGGTTCGCGAGATTCCCGAGTCGATGAAGGCCGAGGCTGCCGAATGGCGTGCCAAGCTCATCGAAGAAGTCGCCGCTACGGACGATGCGCTGATGGAGAAATTCTTCGAGGATCCCGATTCGATCACTCCCGACGAACTCCTGGCTGCGATCCGTAAAGCTACGATTTCCATGCAGCTCGTGCCGATGCTTTGCGGCTCGTCGTTCCACAACAAGGGCGTGCAGAAGCTGCTTGACTATGTGATGGCATTCCTGCCGTCGCCGCTCGATGTGCCTGCGGTCAGGGGTATAAATCCCAAGACCGATGCGGAGGAAGTGCGTCATGCCAGCGTAGAGGATCCGTTCTGCGGTCTGGCGTTCAAGATCGCTACCGATCCGTTCGTCGGCCGTCTGTGCTTCGTACGCGTTTATTCGGGTAAGCTCGATGCCGGTTCTTATGTACTTAATTCCCGCAGCGGTAAGCGTGAGCGCATCAGCCGCCTGTACCAGATGCACTCCAACAAGCAGAATCCGTTGGAGGTTGTAGAGGCCGGTGATATCTGCGCAGCCGTAGGTTTCAAGGAGATTCGCACGGGCGATACGCTTTGTGCGGAAGATGCACCCATCGTATTGGAGCAGATGACCTTCCCCGAGCCGGTGATCGGTTTGGCTGTGGAGCCCAAGACGCAGAAAGACCTCGATAAGCTGGGTATTGCCCTGGGCAAGCTGGCCGAGGAGGATCCTACCTTTACCGTACATACCGACGAGGACAGCGGCCAGACCGTGATCAGCGGTATGGGTGAGTTGCACCTCGACATCATCGTGGACCGTCTGCGCCGTGAGTTTGGCGTGGAGATCAACCAGGGTGCTCCGCAGGTCAATTACAAGGAGGCGCTCACCACGACCGTCCAGCACCGCGAGGTCTTCAAGAAGCAGACCGGCGGCCGCGGTAAGTTCGCCGACATCATCTTCGAGATCGGCCCTGCCGAAGAGGGCAAGATGGGTCTGACGTTCGTCGACGAGGTCAAGGGCGGCAACATTCCGAAGGAGTTCATTCCCGCCGTACAGAAAGGTTTTGCCGCAGCGATGGCGAACGGTGCATTGGCCGGCTACACGATGGACTCGATGAAGGTTACCCTGAAGGACGGTTCGTTCCACCCGGTCGATTCCGACCAGTTGTCTTTCGAAATCTGCGCCCGTAACGGTTACCGCAACGCCGCTCCCAAGGCCGGTTCGGTCATCAAGGAGCCGATCATGTCCGTCGAGGTGGTGACGCCCGAGGAGAACATGGGCGACATCATCGGCGACCTGAACAAGCGCCGCGGCCAGATCCAGGGCATGGAGTCGAAGGGCAACGCCCGCGTCGTGAAGGCGAAGGTTCCCCTGTCGGAGATGTTCGGCTACGTGACCGTGCTGCGTACGATTTCGTCGGGCCGCGCCACGTCGTCGATGGAGTTCTCGCACTTCGAGGAGGTTCCCGCTAACCTTGCCAAGGAGGTGATCGAGAAGGCAAGTGGTAAACGTAAGGAATTAGAATAAGAAAAACATATGAACCAGAAAATTAGAATCAAATTAAAGTCTTTCGACCATAATCTCGTTGACAAGTCGGCCGAGAAAATCGTCAAGACCGTGAAGAGCACGGGCGCGGTAGTGAGCGGTCCGGTGCCCCTTCCCACGCACAAGCAGATCTTTACCGTGAACCGTTCGACCTTCGTCAACAAGAAGGCCCGCGAGCAGTTCCAGCTCTGCACGTTCAAGCGGATCCTCGATATCTATTCATCGACTCCCAAGACCATCGACGCTCTGATGAAACTGGAGCTTCCTTCGGGTGTCGAAGTGGAGATCAAGGTCTGATAGACTGATCGAAACCTGTTTCGGATCGTGCCGCCGCCCGGTGTCGAGCCGGTGCGGCAGCCCTTTCCGGCACGTTTTGCCGCTACGGGATCGCAAATGTTCCCGACAGTTCTAAGAAGATCACTTTATACTTTATATTAACAAACGTAATTTGACAAAAATGTCAGGACTTATTGGAAAGAAAATCGGAATGACTTCCGTTTACAGTGCCGAGGGTAAGAACATACCATGCACTGTCATTGAGGCTGGTCCGTGCGTAGTTACGCAAATCAGAACCGTGGAGAAGGACTCCTACGAAGCGGTTCAGATTGCCTATGACGACAAAAGTGAAAAGCACACCAGCAGCAGTTTGTTAGGACACTTCAAGAAAGCCGGCACTACCCCTAAACGCAAGATGGCTGAGTTTAAGGATATGCCTGAAGTGAACCTCGGCGACACGCTGACCGTGGACATCTTCTCGGAAGAGGACTGGGTCGATGTGACGGGGATCTCCAAGGGTAAAGGCTTCCAGGGCGTTGTGAAGCGTCACGGTTTCGGCGGCGTGGGCGGTCAGACCCACGGTCAGCACAACCGCCAGCGCAAGCCGGGTTCGCTCGGCGCCTCGTCGTATCCTTCGCGCGTATTCCCGGGCAAGCGTCTGCCGGGCCGGATGGGCGGCGAGCAGGTGAAAGTTTTGAACCTGAAAGTTTTGAAAATTATTCCCGAGAACAACCTGATCCTCGTGAAAGGTTCGATTCCGGGTGCAAAAGGTGCTTATTTAACAATCGAGAAGTAGTCATGGAATTAGCTGTATTGAACACAGAAGGAAAAGAGACGGGTCGTAAGGTTGTCCTTTCGGACGCGGTTTTCGGCGTGGAGGCTAATGACCACGCTATTTACCTCGACGTGAAGCAGTATCTGGCCGATCAGCGTCAGGGTACCCACAAGTCGAAGCAGCGCAACGAGGTTGCCGGTTCGACCCGCAAGCTCAAGCGTCAGAAAGGTACGGGCGGTGCTCGTTGCGGCAGCATCAAATCGCCTCTGTTCGTAGGCGGCGGCCGCGTGTTCGGTCCCGTTCCCCGCGACTACAGCTTCAAGCTCAACAAGAAGCTCAAGCAGCTGGCTCGCCGCAGCGCTCTTACTTACAAGGCACAGGCAGGTGCGATCTGCGTGGTGGAGCCTATTTCGATGGACGCTCCCAAGACTAAGTCGATCGTAGCGATGGCCGAGGCTCTGAAGGTTGCCGACAAGAAAGTCCTGCTGGTTTTGCCGGATTCGAACGTCAATCTTCAGCTCTCGTGCCGCAACCTCCCCTACGTGAAAGCCATTCTGGCTTCGAACGTCAATACGTACGAAGTGATGAACGCTTCGGCGCTGGTGATGGTAGAGGGTGCCGAGAATATTTTGAATACAATGTTAGCCTAAACACGCGCAAGAAAAATGGAAATTATCATTAAGCCAATACTGACCGAGAAAATGACGATTCAGGGCGAGAAGCTGAACCGTTACGGTTTTATCGTTGACGTTAGAGCTAATAAGCTGCAGATCCGTAACGCCGTAGAGCAGCTTTACAACGTGGTTGTAACGGATGTGAATACGGTGAACTACATGGGCAAACTCAAAAGCCGTTATACGAAGGCCGGTTTGCTCGAAGGTCGTGCTAACAACTTCAAGAAGGCGATCGTCACCTTGAAGGATGGGGACAAAATCGATTTTTACAGTAATATCTAAGGAAGATGGCAGTAAGAAAGTTTAAACCTGTAACCGCAGGTACAAGACATAAGATTGGCGGCACGTTCGACGAGATCACGACGAACGTACCGGAGAAATCGCTCGTCAGCGTCAAGAAAAGTTCAGGCGGACGTAACAATACGGGCAAGATGACGGTTCGCTACATCGGCGGCGGTCACAAACGTATGTATCGTCATGTGGACTTCAAGCGTGCCAAGGATGGCGTTGCTGCAACTGTGAAAACGATCGAGTACGATCCGAATCGTACGGCACGCATCGCATTGGTTGTGTATGCCGACGGCGAGAAGAGCTATATCCTGGCTCCGAACGGCCTTCAGGTCGGCCAGACCGTCATGAGCGGCGCAGGTGTCGCTCCCGAAGTCGGAAATACGCTTTTCCTGAGCGAGATTCCGCTGGGTACGGTCATCCACAACATCGAACTCTACCCCGGTCAGGGTGCCGCCATGGCGCGTTCGGCCGGTTCGTATGCTCAGCTTTTGGCTCGTGAGGGCAAGTTTGCCATCATCAAACTGCCTTCCGGCGAGACTCGTATGGTACTCGTAACCTGCCGTGCGACGATCGGCGTAGTGTCGAACGTCGACCATTCGCTCGAAAGTTCGGGCAAGGCAGGTCGTGAGCGTTGGCTCGGCCGTCGCCCGCGCAACCGCGGTGTCGTGATGAACCCGGTGGATCACCCGATGGGTGGTGGCGAAGGTCGTGCGTCGGGTGGTCACCCGCGTTCGCGCAAGGGTCTGTTGGCTAAGGGTTATAAGACTCGCAACCCGAAGAAGACGACCTCGAAGTTTATTATTTCACGTAAGAAAAAATAATTAAGAGTAACATAATGAGCCGTTCACTGAAGAAAGGACCGTTTATCGACCCGAAGCTCGAGGCGAAAGTCGTCGCTCAGGCGGAAGGCAATAAGAAGTCTGTCATCAAGACTTGGTCGCGAGCAAGTATGATTTCGCCTGACTTCGTAGGTCAGACGATCGCTGTCCACAACGGAAACAAGTTTATTCCCGTTTACGTAACTGAAAACATGGTCGGACACAAACTCGGCGAGTTTGCTCCGACGCGTAACTTCCGTGGTCATGCGGGTAACAAGAAAAAATAGGTAGAAAATGGGTGCAAGAAAAGCAATAAGAGCCGAAAAAATGAAGGCTGAAAAGAAGCAGAAGGCTATCGCCGTTCTGCGGGATTGCCCGACGTCTCCGCGTAAGATGCGTTTGGTGGCCGACATCATCCGCGGTGTGGAGATCAACAAGGCACTGGGTATCCTCCGCTACTCGAAGAAAGAGGCGTCGATCCGTCTGGAGAAGCTCCTCAAGTCGGCCATCGCCAACTGGGAGGCCAAGAACGAGGGGAGAACGTCTGGAAGATACCAAACTTTGTGTAAAGGAGATATTTGTTGACGGCGGTCGCATGCTGAAGCGTATTCAGCCCGCGCCTCAAGGTCGTGCACACCGTATCCGCAAGCGTTCGAACCACGTAACGATCGTAGTGGACAAAATGGTAACCGTAGAAAACAAGTAATCAAATGGGACAGAAAGTTAATCCGATAGCAAATCGTCTTGGTATCATTCGCGGTTGGGACTCCAACTGGTACGGCGGCAAGGACTTCTCCGACAAGCTGGTCGAGGACGCCAAAATCCGCAAGTATCTGAATGTCCGTCTGGCGAAGGCTAGCATCTCGAAGATCATCATCGAGCGCACGCTGAAGCTTGTTACGGTCACGATCGCGACGGCCCGCCCCGGTATCATCATCGGCAAGGGCGGCCAGGAGGTCGACAAACTCAAGGAGGAGTTGAAGAAGCTCACCGGCAAGGAGGTCCAGATCAATATCTTCGAGGTGAAGCGTCCCGAGGTGGACGCCGTGATCGTGGGACAGAACATCGCCCGCCAGTTCGAGGGCCGCGTATCGTTCCGCCGCGCCGTGAAAACCGCTATCGCATCGACGATGCGTATGGGCGCCGAAGGTATCAAGGTCCAGGTGTCGGGTCGTGTCGGCGGCGCCGAGATGGCCCGCAGCGAAACGATCAAGGAGGGACGTATTCCGCTGCACACCTTCCGCGCCGATGTGGACTACTGTCTCACCGAGGCGCTGACCAAGGTAGGTATCCTCGGCGTCAAGGTATGGATCTGCCAGGGTACGGTTTACGGCAAGCGCGATCTGTTCGAGATCGCCGGCGCTTCGGCTTCGGCACAGGGCGCGGGCCAGCCTTCGGGCGATCGTCGCGGTCCTCGCGGCGACCGTGGCGACCGTCGTGGTCCCAGAGGCGATCGCGGAGAGCGTCGTGGCGGTGCTCCCGAAACGTAATAATAAACAGTAAGTAGGACCTTTTAAAGCAAGAACACCATGTTACAGCCAAAAAAGACCAAATTTAGAAGAATGCAGAAGGGTCGTATGAAGGGTATCGCTCAGCGAGGCAACCAACTTGCATACGGTTCGTTCGGCATCAAGGCACTGGAATCTACATGGATCACGGGTCGTCAGATCGAGGCTGCCCGCCAGGCCATCACGCGTTACATGAAGCGTGAGGGCCAGATCTGGATCCGCATCTTCCCCGATAAACCCATCACCAAGAAACCGGCCGAGGTGCGTATGGGTAAGGGTAAGGGTAATCCGGAAGGGTTCGTTGCGCCTGTTACGCCCGGTCGTATTCTCTTCGAGGCAGAAGGCGTGCCCCTGGCAGTGGCTCAGGAAGCGCTTCGTCTGGGAGCCCAGAAGCTGCCTATCACTACCAAGTTCATTGTAAGACGAGATTTCGTTGAAACATCAATCTAAGCTATCAAGATGAAAAGTGCAGAAATAAAGGACCTGTCGGTCAAGGAGCTTCAGGAGCGCATCGACGTGGAGAAGGCGCAGCTTTCGAAACTCAAGTTGCAGCACGGAGTTTCGCCGATCGAGAACCCGTCTATAATCAAAAAATCCCGCAGAGACATCGCGCGCATGCTGACAATTCTGCGACAGAAGAACCCTAAATGTTAATGACCGTTATGGAAAGAAATCTTAGAAAGGAACGTATCGGGGTGGTTGTCAGCAACAAGATGGAGAAGACCATTGTGGTTGCAGTGGCGCGTAAGGTGAAGCATCCCATTTACGGCAAGTTCGTGAACAAGACGACGAAGTTCGCCGCCGAGTGCCTGGACGAGACCTGCAAGGAAGGCGATACCGTTCGCATCATGGAGACCCGCCCGCTGAGTAAGACGAAGCGTTGGAGATTAGTACAAATCATTGAAAGAGCGAAGTAGTTATGATACAACAAGAAAGTAGACTCGTAGTAGCTGATAACAGCGGTGCGAAGGAGGTCCTTTGTATCCGGGTGCTTGGCGGCACGAAGCGTCGCTACGCGTCGATCGGCGATAAAATCGTAGTGGCTGTCAAGAGCGCTTCTCCTTCGGGCGATGTCAAGAAGGGTGCTGTATCGAAGGCAGTCGTAGTTAGAACGACCAAGGAGATCAGACGTGCCAACGGATCGTACATCCGTTTCGACGATAACGCCGTGGTGCTGCTGAACAACCAGGGTGAAATGCGCGGTACTCGTATTTTCGGTCCCGTCGCTCGTGAGCTGCGCGACCAGTATATGAAGATCATCTCCCTCGCTCCCGAAGTATTGTAATCTTAAAAACACACATTCAGATATGTCAGTTAAATTACATATTAAGAAAGGGGATATGGTTTACGTCAACGCGGGCGACAGCAAAGGCCAGCAGGGCAAAGTCCTGAAGGTCGATGCCCAGAAGCAGCGTGCCATCGTCGAGGGCGTGAACATCAGCAAGAAGGCTACCAAGCCCAATGCGAAGAATCCTCAGGGTGGTATCATCGAACAGGAGTCGGCGATCCACATTTCGAATCTGCAGGTTCTGGATCCGAAGAGCGGCAAACCCACTCGTATCGGTCGCAAGCAGAATGCGGCAGGTAAATTAGTTCGTTACGCTAAAAAGTCAGGGGAGGAGATCAAATAATGGCATACGTACCTACACTCAAGACACAGTATAAGGAGCAGATCGTACCTGCCCTTATGAAGGAGTTCGGCTACACGAGCGTGATGCAGTGCCCGAAACTCGAGAAGATCGTCATCAATCAGGGTATGGGCCAGGCCGTCGCCGACAAGAAACTTATCGACGTGGCTCAGCAGGAGCTTTCGCTCATCGCAGGTCAGAAGGCCGTGCAGACCAAGTCGAGAAAGGATATCTCGAACTTCAAATTGCGTAAGGGCATGCCCATCGGCGTTCGTGTGACGCTGCGTGCAAGCAAGATGTACGAGTTCCTGGAGCGCCTGATTGCCGTGGCTCTGCCGCGTATCCGCGACTTCAAGGGTATCAACGAGAAGTTCGACGGTCAGGGCAACTACACCCTCGGCATCACCGAGCAGATCATCTTCCCGGAGATCGACATCGACAAGATCACCAAGATCTTCGGCATGGAGATCACCTTCGTAACGACGGCCAAGACCGACGAAGAGGCTTATGCGCTGCTGCGCGAGTTCGGTCTGCCTTTCAAGAACGCTAAAAAGAACAACTAAGCTCTATGGCAAAGGAATCAATGAAGGCACGCGAGGTAAAGCGTGAGAAACTCGCGAAGCGCTATCAGCACAAACGCGAGGAGATCGCTGCGAAGGTCAAGAGCGGTGAAATGGATCACGAGGAGGCTTGGATCGCACTGTCGAAACTGCCGCGCAACTCGAATCCCATTCGCCAGCACAACCGCTGCAAGCTGACCGGCCGTCCGAAGGGATATATCCGTCTGTTCGGCATCAGCCGTATCCAGTTCCGCGAGATGGCGTCGAACGGTCTGATCCCGGGCGTTAAGAAGGCGAGCTGGTAGTGTTCTTGCCTGTCTCGACCGCCGCTGCGGAGGGATTCCCTGTCCGCAGCGACCGGGGATGGAAGCCGTGAGGTTTTCCGGACAGGTAGCAAGAAAGCGTATTCCGCCGGCGGAAGATGCTCCGAAAGGTGCGTCGGAAGCAGGCACACTGAGAGATTCATCTACTGAGGGTGTTATGCCCGTTGTAGTCAGGGGCCGGTACGCCAGATGTGCGTGCGCAGGGTCCCGTTTGAGGACCGATTTTCGGTCTGGGAACTACGAAAGAGGTGAATCCTATACGGGTGCGGAACCCAAGTAGAATTGTCGCAAAGTCGAGGAAAGTGCCACCGTGCAGGTGGTAACTTCTCGGCGGAGGGACTTTCGAACGGTTCGGTACTTGGATGCAAATTTTCAACCGTTGAGTCCTGTGACGAAGACGAGGGGGAGCGATTGGCTGTAAAGCGGTTTTTCGGTCCGTTTCGACGACGTGCGGAGAGGACTTTTCCGGGGGATTTTGAGCAGAATACATGTTGGCTCCAGTGGATGCTGACATGCTCTGTTTTCCGGAAGAGGTCTTAATTCGCTAAAAATTAGGGCTTAATTGTGAATTATTGAGAAATTATTCCTATATTTGCACGCTTTGTACCCGCGTATGTCCGTGAAAAAGTGCCTTTTGCAGGCGTCGGAAATCAGGGCATAAGGGGATGCAAAGAGGGTTGAACGTATTTTGGAAATAATTCAAACGGCTGAAAACCAAAGAGTAACATATTTTTATTAATTTTTAACTTTTAATTCATTATGACAGATCCTATTGCGGACTTTCTGACCCGAATTAGAAACGCGGTGAAAGCCAACCACAAAGTGGTTGAAGCTCCTGGCTCAAAAATTAAGCAGGAAATCACTAAAATTCTCTACGAGCAGGGCTACATCCTCGCTTACAAGTTCGACACCAACGAACAGGGCCACCCGACCATCAAGATCGCGCTCAAGTGGGATGCGGCGACCAAATCCAACGCCATCAAGAATCTGCACCGCGTGAGCCGCCCCGGTCTGCGCCAGTACGCTTCCGTGGAGAAGATGCCCCGTGTGATGAACGGTTTGGGAATCGCCATCCTTTCGACTTCGAAAGGTATCATGACCGATGCCAAGGCTCGTAAAGAGAACGTCGGCGGCGAAGTACTGTGCTATATTTACTAACATCAAATAACAACAACACAAATGTCAAGAATTGGTAAATTACCTGTAAACTTGCCCGCCGGCGTGACCGTCACGGTATCGCCCGACAACGTGGTAAGCGTGAAAGGGCCTCTTGGGACACTGAGTCAGAAGGTTGATTCAGACATTAAAGTAGAGGTGGGTACGCACACCGACGTTCATACGCAGAAAGAGATTCCTGCCGTGCTGGTGTCGCGTCCGACCAACCAGCCGCGTCACCGCTCGCTGCACGGTCTGTACCGTGCGCTGATCAACAACATGGTCGTCGGCGTATCGAAAGGTTACGAAATCAAGCAGGAGCTCGTCGGCGTCGGCTTCAAGGCTGAAGTCAAGGGCAATATCCTGGAAATGAGCCTCGGCTATTCGCACGATACATACCTGATGCTTCCTCCCGAAGTGACCGCCACGGCCGTTACGGAGAAAAGGGCAACCCGATCGTAACGCTGAAGAGCATCGACAAGCAGCTCGTAGGCCAGGTCGCTGCGAAGCTCCGCTCGCTGCGCAAGCCGGAGCCGTACAAGGGCAAGGGTATCAAGTTCGTAGGTGAACAACTCCGTCGTAAGGCAGGTAAGTCTGCAGGTGCTAAATAATAAACATTGAGTAAATTATGGCATTGACTAAAATAGAAAGAAGAGAGAGGATCAAGATGCGTATCCGCAAAATCGTGAGCGGTACGGCCGAGCATCCCCGTATGACTGTATTCCGTAGCAACAAGCAGATCTACGTGCAGTTTATTGACGACCTGGCCGGCGTGACCCTGGCGACCGCTTCTTCGCTGGACAAGGAAGTAGCTGCCGAGGCTGCGGGCAAGAACAAAATCGACGTGGCAGCCCTGGTCGGAAAACTGGCCGCGAAACGCGCTATCGAGAAGGGTATTTCGACCGTTTCGTTCGATCGCAACGGTTACCTGTATCACGGACGAGTAAAAATGTTAGCAGACGCCGCTCGTGAAGGCGGTCTTAAATTCTAAAGCGATATGGCAAATACCAATATGAAGAAAGTACGCACAAGCGACCTCGAGCTCAAAGACCGGCTCGTAAGCATTCAGCGTGTTACCAAGGTAACGAAGGGCGGTCGCACGTTCAGCTTCGGCGATCGTCGTCGTGGGTAACGAAAACGGCGTCGTGGGCTACGGTCTGGGTAAGGCTTCGGAGGTTACTTCGGCTATTGCCAAAGGCGTGGAGGATGCCAAGAAAAACCTGGTGAAGATTCCCGTAATCAACGGTACGATTCCCCACAAGCAGGAGATGCGTTTCGGCGGTTCGCAGGTGATGATTCGTCCGGCCGCTCCCGGTACGGGTATCATCGCCGGCGGTGCCATGCGTGCCGTGTTGGAGTCGGTAGGCGTGAAGAACGTGCTGGCCAAGAGCAAGGGGTCGTCGAACCCCCACAACCTCGTGAAGGCGACCATCGCCGCTCTGTGCGAGCTGCGCGACGCTTACAGCGTGGCTCAGGTGCGCGGGATCTCGATGAGCAAGGTGTTTAACGGTTAATTGGAAAGAAGACTATGGCAAGATTGAAAATTACTCAAGTTAAGAGCCGCATCGGCGCCACTGCACAGCAGCGCAAAAATCTCGATGCACTCGGTCTTCGCAAGATCCGTCAGAGCGTCGAGCATGAAGATTCGGTCATCATCAAGGGGATGCTCGATCGCGTAAAGCACCTCGTAACGATCGAGGAGGTTAAATAATTGAAAATGTTTAAGAACTGATAAACGATGGAACTCAATAATCTCAAACCCGCAAAGGGATCAACGCATCACGATAAACGAATCGGCCGCGGTGCAGGTTCGGGACACGGTGGTACGGCAACGCGCGGTCACAAGGGTGCCCAGTCGCGTTCGGGTTATTCGCGTAAGTTAGGTTTCGAGGGCGGTCAGATGCCGTTGCAGCGCCGTCTGCCGAAGTTCGGCTTCACCAATCTGAAGAGAGTGGAATTCAAGCCGATCAACCTTTCGACGCTCGAAGAACTCGCAGCCAAGAAAAACCTGACGGAGGTGACGATCGACACGCTGGTAGCTGCCGGCTTCATCTCTTCGAACGACAAAGTGAAGATCCTGGGTAACGGTGCGATTACGAAAGCCCTCACGGTGAAGGCTCACGCTTTCTCGAAGAGTGCCGAAGCTGCGATTACGGCAGCCGGAGGCAACGTGGAAAAATTGTAATAACCCGCAAAACCCAATATTATGAATGGTTATGGTTATCTGATTGTTGGTATCGTCGTAGTTGCGATCATCGCGCTGCTGGCGACCAACAAGAAATTCGTAGAAACCCTCAAGAACATATACAAGATCGAGGAGCTGCGCAAACGTATTCTCTACACGCTGGGCCTCCTGCTCGTATATCGCTTGGGCAGTTTTGTGGTTATTCCGGGCATCAACCCCAACGCCCTGGGCGAGGGGTCGGCGCTTGCCAGTCAGTTGGAGGGCAACGGTCTTCTGGGCCTGTTGAACGTATTCTCCGGCGGTGCATTTGGCAATGCCGCCATTTTCGCACTCGGAGTAATGCCGTACATCACCGCTTCGATCATCATCCAGTTGATGGGAATCATGATTCCCTACTTCCAGAAGATGCAGAAAGAGGGTGAGAGCGGCCGCCGCAAAATGAATCAGTGGACGCGCATGCTGACGATCATCGTCCTGTTGATCCAAGGTCCTGCGTATATTACGAACCTGTACCATCAAGTACCCGAGGCATTCGTTTACGGAAACACGTTCCTTTTCCTTGCGTATGCGACGGTCATCCTGATCGCCGGCACCATGTTCATCATGTGGCTGGGCGAGAAGATCACCGACAAGGGTATCGGTAACGGCATTTCGCTCATCATCATGATCGGTATCGTGGCCCGTCTGCCGCACGCGTTGCTCGCCGAGATCAACGCCCGCTTCCAGACCTCCGACGGTAGCGCCATCATGCTGATCCTCGAACTGGTGTTGCTGTTCCTGGTCTTCATGGCTACGGTTGCCCTGGTACAGGCCGTTCGTAAGATCCCCGTTCAGTATGCGAAGCGTATTGTCGGAAACAAACAGTACGGAGGTGTACGCCAGTACATCCCCCTGAAGATGAATGCTGCGAACGTGATGCCTATCATCTTCGCACAGGCGCTGATGTTTATTCCGATGTTGTTCGCCAATGTTGCGCCCGGTTTTGCTGCGGCATTCTCCGACATGCGCGGCTTCTGGTACAACCTTACGCTCGGCATCCTGGTAGTCGCCTTTACTTATTTCTACACGGCGATTATTATCAATCCTCAAATGATGGCTGACGACATGAAGCGCAACGGCGGCTTCATCCCGGGTGTAAAGCCGGGCAAGGCGACGGTGAACTATATCGATACCATCATGACGAGAATCACTCTTCCCGGTTCCATCTTCCTGGCTCTGGTGGCGATTCTGCCGGCGCTGGCCATGAAGTTCCTGAACATTCAGCAGGCGTTCGCCTATTTCTACGGAGGTACTTCGCTGCTGATCATGGTCGGCGTGATCCTCGACACTCTGAAGCAGATAGAGAGCTACCTGCTGATGCGTCACTACGACGGTCTGATGAAGACAGGACGCATTCAGGGCCGCTACTAATTGTTGTTCAAGAGAGTTCTGAAAGAATGATATACTTAAAAACTGAAGAAGAGATAGAGCTGCTCCGTGAGAACAATCTTCTCGTGAGCCGGACGCTGGCCGAGGTGGGTCGCCACATCGCACCGGGCGTTACGACCAAGGAGTTGGATACTCTCGCCGAGGATTTCATCCGTTCGCACGGAGCAGTTCCTGCTTTTCTCGGATACCAGGGATTCCCCGCTTCGCTGTGTATTTCGATCAACGAAGAGGTGGTGCACGGTATTCCGTCATCCAAGAGAGTTCTCCGTGAGGGAGACATCGTATCGGTGGATTGCGGTACGTTTATGAAGGGGTTTGTTGGTGATTCGGCTTATACGTTCGCCGTGGGAGAAGTTGCCGAGGAAGTACGGCAACTGATGGAAGTCACCAAAGAGGCTCTTCGCAAAGGTACGGCACAGGCCAGGGCGGGAAATCGCGTAGGCGATATCTCGGCGGCCGTGCAGGAGTATGCCGAAAAATTCGGCTACGGCGTGGTGCGCGAGTTGGAGGGACACGGTTTGGGTCGGAAGATGCACGAAGACCCCGGTGTTCCGAACTACGGCGCCCGCGGCAGAGGACCGCTTCTCAAAGAGGGCATGGTCATCTGTATCGAACCCATGATCAACATGGGCACCAAGGCGGTGGTTTTCGAACGGGACGGTTGGACGGTGCGTACGCGCGACCGCAAGCCGGCGGCTCACTTCGAGTTCGCGGTGGCGGTGGGCAAGGACGGACCGGACGTTCTGACGGATTTCAGTATTATCGAACAGGCAATAAATAAGTAAGACTCTATGGCAAAACAAACTGCGATCGAACGGGACGGTACGATCATCGAGGCGTTGTCCAACGCGATGTTCCGCGTGGAGTTGGACAACGGCCACGTGATCACGGCCCATATCTCGGGGAAGATGCGGATGCACTACATCAAGATTCTTCCCGGGGATAAGGTGAAAGTGGAGATGACCCCCTACGATCTGTCGAAGGGGCGGATCTCTTTCAGGTACAAATAACCAAAAGATTGCTTGAAAATCATGAAAGTAAAAGCATCAATCAAGAAGCGTAGCGAGGATTGCAAGATCGTCAAGCGTAAGGGGAAACTCTACGTGATTTGCAAGAAGAATCCCAAATTCAAAATGCGCCAGGGGTAATTTTTAACGATTAATCAGAAAGAAAGTAATTTATGGCACGTATAGTTGGTGTAGATTTACCAAAAAACAAACGCGGTGAGATCGGCCTGACCTATATCTACGGCATCGGTCGTTCGACCGCCCGCAAAATTCTCGACGAGGCCGGTATCAGCTACGACCTCAAGGTTCAGGATTGGTCGGATGAACAGGTCGGCGCAATTCGTTCGAAGATCGCGGATATGGGTATCAAGGTCGAGGGCGAATGCCGTTCGCTGGTTCAGCTCAACATCAAACGTCTGATGGACATCGGCTGCTATCGCGGTATCCGTCACCGTTTGGGTCTTCCCGTTCGCGGTCAGAGCACCAAGAACAATGCGCGCACCCGCAAGGGCCGCAAGAAGACGGTCGCAAACAAGAAAAAGGCAACGAAGTAATAATTAGAGAGTTATGGCAAAGAAAACTGGAACAGTTAAGAAGAAGGTTGTTAAGGTCGGTGCCGTGGGTATGGCCTACGTACACTCGACTTTCAACAACGTAATCATCACCCTCACGAACGAGGTGGGTGAGGTTATCAGCTGGTCTTCGGCCGGTAAGATGGGTTTCCGCGGCTCGAAGAAAAATACTCCCTATGCTGCTCAGACGGCTGCCGCCGACTGTGCGAAGGTTGCTTACGACATGGGTTTGCGTAAGGTGAAAGTTTACGTGAAAGGTCCGGGTGCAGGCCGTGAGTCTGCCGTGCGTACCATCCACGGAGCCGGTCTGGAGGTAATGGAGATCATCGACGTTACTCCGATGCCGCACAACGGTTGCCGTGCTCCTAACCGCCGTCGTGTATAATTCGGCCGGCAGGTGTTACGTAAAAACTATTTTATCTGATTTAAAAAGTTAATACAATGGGAAGATATATAGGACCTAAATCCAAGATCGCCAGAAAGTTCGGCGAAGCTATTTTCGGTGCGGACAGAGTTCTCGAGAAGCGGAATTTCCCTCCCGGACAGCACGGTCTTGCACGCAAGCGCAAAAGAAGGTGTCGGAGTACGGCGAGCAGCTCAGCGAGAAGCAGAAGGCGAAGTACACCTACGGGCTGCTGGAGAAGCAGTTCGCCCGTACCTACGAGGCTGCGTCCCGCATGGGCGGCATCACGGGTGAGAACCTGCTCAAGTTGCTGGAATGCCGTCTGGATAATGTGGTATATCGTCTGGGCATCGCTCCGACGCGCGCCGCTGCCCGCCAGTTGGTGTCGCACTGCCACATCTGCGTAAACGGCAACGTGGTGAATATTCCGTCCTACTCGCTCAAAGTGGGCGACATCGTGTCGGTACGTGAAAAGTCGAAAAGTTTGGAAGTCATTGTCGGATCTCTGGCCGGCGGTTCGAAGAGCCGCTACGCTTGGCTCGAGTGGGACGGTGCGGCTATGGCCGGCAAGTTCCTGCAGCGTCCCGAACGCGAGGAGATTCCCGAAAACATCAAAGAGCAGCTGATCGTCGAGTTGTACTCTAAGTAGTAATTTAACAACAAATTCATTATGGCAATATTAGCATTCCAGAAACCTGAAAAGGTTATCATGCTTGAGTCCACTTCATCGTTCGGGAAGTTCGAGTTCCGACCGCTGGAGCCGGGATTCGGAATGACCATCGGCAACGCTTTGCGCCGTATCCTGCTCTCTTCGTTGGAGGGTTATGCGATTACGACGGTCAAAGTAGCCGGTGTAGACCACGAGTTTGCCGCTATCCCTGGGGTGATGGAAGGTATGATCGACATCATCCTGAATCTCAAGCAAGTTCGTTTTATCCGCACGGTTGACAACCAGGATGCCGAGAAGGTATCGGTCAATGTGGCGGGTGTAACGGAGCTGACGGCAGGATATATTTCGAACTACCTCTCGTTCTTCAAGGTATTGAATCCCGAATTGGTTATCTGTCATCTGGCACCCGGTACTAAAATGCAACTCACGCTCACCATCGGCAAAGGACGCGGTTACGTGCCTGCCGAGGAGAATACTCCCGCCGATTGTGAGTTCGGTACGCTTCCGATCGACTCGATTTTCACGCCCATCAAGAACGTGAAATATTCGATCGAAAACTACCGTGTCGAGCAGAAGACCGACTACGAGAAGTTGAATTTGGAGATTACTACCGACGGGTCGATTCACCCGAAGGATGCTTTGAAGGAGGCAGCCAAGATTCTCATCCAGCATTTCATGCTCTTCTCCGACGAGAAGATCACCGTGAATATGGAGGATACGAACGGTGCGGAGGAGTTCGACGAGGACGTATTGCACATGCGCCAACTCCTCAAGACGAAACTTTCGGATCAGGATCTGAGCGTTCGTGCTTTGAACTGTCTGAAAGCCGCCGATGTGGATACGGTGGGTGACCTGGTGAAACTCAATCGCAACGATCTGCTCAAATTCCGCAACTTCGGTAAGAAGTCGCTGACGGAGCTCGACGAGCTGCTCGCCTCGCTCAACCTGAAGTTCGGAATGGATGTATCTATCTACAAACTTGATAAAGACTAACTATGAGACACAATAAGAATTTCAATCACCTCGGCCGTCAGGCGGGACACCGCAAGGCTATGTTGTCGAACATGGCGTCGTCGCTGATTCTGCACAAGCGTATCGAGACCACCGTTGCCAAGGCGAAGGCTGTGAAGCAGTTCGTGGAGCCGCTGGTGACCAAGTCGAAAGAGGACACGACCCATTCGCGTCGTATCGTATTCTCGTACCTGAAGCAGAAGGAGGCCGTGACGGAGCTGTTCCGCACGATCGCTCCGAAGATCGCCGAGCGTCCGGGCGGTTACACCCGCATCCTGAAGACCGGATTCCGGCTGGGCGATGCCGCCGACATGTGCATCATCGAATTCGTCGATTTCAACGAGGCTTACACGTTGGGTATTCTTCCGACGGCTGCCGAGGCGAAACCCAAGACCCGTCGCTCGCGCGGTAAGAAGGCTGCCGATGCTGCTGCCGAAGCAGCTCCGGCCACTGAAGGCGGCGAGGAGAAGAAAGCTGCGAAACCGGCTGCCAAGAAAGCTGCGGCTGCGAAGCCGGCTGCTTCCAAGGCTGCGGCCGGTGCGAAGAAAGTCGCTGCTCCGAAGGTTGCCAAGAAGACCAACGTGGGCAAGAAGATGTAATTCCGAATAACGTTGGAAGAAAAAGGACGGTGTTTCGACATCGTCCTTTTCTATGGTGCCGTCGGACCTGAATTCATTTTTTCGTTTCGGATCATTCGGAAAAATCGAAGCGGCATAGATCTCTTTTCAGGCCGATTTCGACGCGCCTTTCCATATCTTTTTTTCGTTGTGATGGCTCCTTGTTCCCGGTTTCGTTTCACGCCCGGTTCGTATCTGTTTTTCGGATGCATGGCGCTTTTGGCCGCTGAAACTGATTCCGTTGCTTGGTATTCCCAGGACTGTCGTTATTTTGGTTCGTAACGGTTTCACAACTTTAACCCGATCGAAATCGCTATAGTTTTTTCATTTATTCGGTTGTCATTCTGGTTTGCACGGAATTTTGTGCAAGGGAATTTAATAATCTATACCGTGTCGGTGCCAATGCGATTCTTGTACGGACCGTTCGGCGGGCGGAGGGTAAATCTGGGGTAAAGGTGATACCGGTTCTGTCGGCGTTCACTGCATCGGTAATGGTAGGACTCGACTCCAGGTTACTCCTTCATTACGTGGTGTTGCGAGGGTTTCGTTTTAGGAGTTACTGTCGATGAGACGTATCGTATTGCTTGTTACAGCCGGTTGGACAGACGATTTTCTATAAAAGAGGGATAGCGGACCGCATCGGGAGGAGGTGAAGACTTGCGGGCGCGGAAGCTCTTTGTTCAGTTTTTTGTGGATGAATGGACAGATCGAGGATGAAAAAGCTGCGGATGAAATATTTCATCCGCAGCTTTCGTTAAAATTTAGTAACAAAAAGTTACGCTGTTAGATAATTTTGTCCAGCTCGTTGAGCGTACTGCGGATTTCGTTGTCCGAAATTTCATAATCCCGAAGTTTTCCGGCGAAATACTGCTCGTATGCGTATAGGTCGATCTGTCCGTGCCCCGAGAGGTTGAAGAGGATCGTTTTGGAAACGCCTTCCTCCTTCGCCCGTTTCGCTTCGCGGATCGCCTGTGCGATGGCGTGAGCCGATTCCGGAGCCGGGATGATACCTTCCGTACGGGCGAAGAGAACGCCTGCGGCCAGAGTTTCCGTCTGCGGCACGGACTGGGCTTCGATGACCTTGTCTTTCAGCAGTTGGCTCACGATCGAACCGGCTCCGTGATAGCGCAGACCTCCGGCGTGAATGTCCGACGGGTGGAAGTTGTGTCCCAGCGTATACATCGGGAGCAGCGGAGTGAAGCCTGCCACGTCGCCGAAGTCGTACTGGAACTCACCGCGCGTCAGCTTGGGACACGATTGGGGTTCGACGGCGATTACGCGGGTATTTTTACCTTTGGTCAGGTTATCGCGCAGGAACGAGAAGCTGATGCCGGCGAAGTTGCTGCCTCCTCCGAAGCAACCGATCACCACGTCCGGGTACTCCGAACAGCTCCATCTGTTTCACGGCCTCCTCGCCGATGATCGTCTGGTGCAACAGTACGTGGTTCAAAACAGAACCCAAACAGTAACGGGTATCCTGAGGATTTTGCAGCGCCATTTCTACGGCTTCGGAGATCGCCATGCCCAGACTGCCCGAATCGTTGGGGTTCTTTGCAAGGGCGGCCCGTCCGGCGGCTGTAATTTCGCTCGGCGAGGCATACACGTCTGCGCCCCAGGTGTTCATCATCAGCTTGCGGTAGGGTTTCTGGTTGAAGCTCACCTTGACCATGAAGACTTTCAGGTCGATGCCGAAGTGCTGCGTAGCCATTGACATCGCGGCTCCCCACTGTCCTGCTCCGGTTTCGGTGGTCAGATGGCGGATTCCCTGCTTGTAGTTGTAGTAAGCCTGCGGAATCGCGGTGTTGGTCTTGTGCGAGCCGACGGGCGATACGCTCTCGTTCTTAAAGTAGATCTTGGCCGGGGTGTCGAGAGCCTTTTCCAGGCCGTAGGCACGTACCAGCGGGGTAGAGCGGTAGATCTTGTATAGATCCTGCACCTCTTCCGGAATGTCGATGTAGCGTTCGGTGGACATCTCCTGTTTCATCAGCTCCTCGGCGAAGAGGGCGCTCATCTGTTCGAGCGTCACCGGCTCTTTGGTCGCCGGGTTCAGCGGCGGCAGCGGTCGGTTCTTCATGTCGCTGACGATGTTATACCATTGGGTCGGCATCTGGGATTCGGGTAGGATAATTTTTTTCGTTTTCATAATCGTTTGTTTTTATTATGATTGTAATTTTCAGTGTTGCGTGGAAGTTACGAAAAAAGCGTTGTCTGCTCGGCAAACAACGCTTTTGATATTTTTGACTGTATGGATCGGATTTTCTCGGCTTATTTCATACAAATACCAATGGACTCATTGTTTACCTTAAACAAAGAGTGCCACCACCAGTTCTGCGTCGAAAATCTTGTCATTTCTACTGTTCTTTGGATGCAAATGTACGCGTTTTCACAATGCAACTTTTTTTTGATTTTTTTTCAGCGAGAGATTTCGGATAAAATAAAAACAGACCGGATATTATCCGGTCTGTCAATACTTTAAGACACAAAATTATTTTTGCGGAAAACCTTTGCCGATAGCCAGGAAATCGGCGGCCTTCAGCGCCGCTCCTCCGATCAGGCCGCCGTCCACGTCCTCTTTGGCGAAGAGTTCCGGGGCGTTCGACGGTTTGCAGGAACCTCCGTAGAGGATAGGAGTTTCATCGGCCGCCGCACCGAATTTCTCGCGCAGGATCGTGCGGATGTAGGCGTGGATTTCCTGTGCCTGCTCTGCCGTCGCGGTCTTGCCCGTGCCGATGGCCCAGACGGGCTCGTAGGCGATTACGGTTCGGGCGAACTGGGCCGGCGTGAGGTTGTAGATAACCTCTTCGATCTGTGTCTTTACTACGTCGAAGTGGCGGTCCGCTTCGCGTTCCTCGAGGTTCTCGCCCACGCAGTAGATCGGTTGCAGACCGTTGGCGAATGCCTGCGCCATCTTTTTGTTGAGCGTCGCCGAGGTTTCGCCGTAGTACTGGCGGCGTTCCGAGTGACCCAGGATGACGTAACGGCAGCCCAAGGCTGCGAGCATCGCGGCAGATACTTCGCCCGTATAGGCGCCTTTGTCTTCGGCCGCGCAGTTCTGGGCGCCGACTTCGATGTCCGAACCCCGAAGTGCCTCGATGACTCCGCCGAGGTGGGTGAAGGGCGGACATACGATGAAATTCACGCAGGAACAAACCTGGTTTCTGTCGGCCCGGATGTTTTCGGCCAATTCGACGCCTTCGGCGGGAAGTGTATTCATCTTCCAGTTGCCGGCAACGATTTTCTTTCTCATATTTTTGTTTTTAAGATAGATTAGACGATAGATGCAGGCGAGAACCGCTCCGGTCGCAGCAGCGGCCAGAAATCGCTGGTCCACGGGAACGACGTCGTCGGAGAGGCTGGCCAGCGTCGGGATGGCGACCAGCACGGGAAGTGCATAGTTCCAAAAGAGGAACCAGGGGCGCTGCCGTTGCCGCAACCGATGCCACACCTGCTGCCCGAGGCGGAGCCAGATCGTACCCAGCGCCAACGTGCAAAGTGTGCGGAATACCCAGCCAGGTACGATGTCGCCGAGCCGGAGTCCCGCAGCGAGTACGCTTGCGGCGCAGATGCCTGCGAGCCAGATGTTTCTTCCCGATGTCATTACCTTCCGGAGTTTACTCCTGTTCGCACCATTTTTTAACCTCTTCCATCGAAGGAGCCTTCAGCCCCAGTTTGTTCTTTTTGTTAAAACCGCACAGGTCGTTGAAGAACTTGCCCGGAGAGAGCTTTTTGAGCGAATCGGCTGTCAGGTAGCCCATTTTCTGTATGACGGGAACCCACTCTTCGGGAATACCGAGGGCGGTGTATTTCTCGGCAGGATCGTTTACGGCCTTCTTTTCGGGGCGCATTTGCGGGAAGAAGAGCACGTCCTGGATCGAACTGTTGCCCGTCATGAACATCGTCAGGCGGTCGATACCGATACCCATACCCGAACAGGTCGGCATACCGTATTCGAGGGCGCGGACGAAGTCCATATCGATGAACATAGCCTCGTCGTCGCCCTTCTCCGAGAGGCGCAACTGCTCCTGGAAGCGCTCCAACTGGTCGATCGGGTCGTTCAGCTCGGAGTAGGCGTTGCAGAGCTCCTTGCCGTTGACGAAGAGCTCGAAACGCTCCGTGAGGTCGGGATTCGACCGATGGCGCTTGCACAGGGGGGACATCTCGCATGGGTAGTCCATGATGAAGGTGGGCTGTATCAACTCCTCCTCGCAGTATTGGCCGAAGATGGCATCGATCAGCTTGCCCTTGCCCATGGTGTCGTCGATCTCGACTTCGAGGCGTTTGCAGGCTTCGCGGAGCTGCTCTTCGCTCTGCCCCGTGATGTCGTAGCCGGTCTTTTCGCGGATGGCGTCTGTCATCGTCAGGCGGCGGAACGGGGCTTTGAACGAAATCTCCCGGCCGTCGATCTGCACGGTCGTGGTCCCGTGCAGGGCCAGGGCGACCTTTTCGAGCATCCGTTCGGTGAACTCCATCATCCAGAGGTAGTCCTTGTAGGCTACGTAAATCTCCATAACGGTAAATTCGGGGTTGTGCGTGCGGTCCATGCCTTCGTTGCGGAAGTTCTTGCCGAATTCATACACGCCGTCGAAGCCTCCTACGATCAGCTTCTTGAGGTACAGCTCGCTGGCGATGCGCAGGTATTGGTCGATGTCGAGCGCGTTGTGGTGGGTAATGAACGGACGTGCCGCCGCACCGCCCGGAATAGGCTGCAGAATCGGGGTTTCGACTTCGACGTACCCGAACTGGTTGAAATATTCGCGCATCGTGGAGATGATCTTCGAACGCTTGATGAAAACCTCGCGTACGTGGGGATTCACGATCAGATCGACGTAGCGCTGGCGGTAACGGATTTCGGGGTCGGTGAAGGCGTCGAAGGTCTGTCCGTCCTTCTCTTTCACGACGGGCAGGGGCCGCAGCGATTTGGAGAGCAGGGTCAGCTTCTGGCAGTGTACCGACAGTTCGCCGGTGTTGGTGCGGAATGCGAAACCCTCGACTCCGACGATGTCGCCGATGTCGAGCAGCTTCTTGAACACCGTGTTGTAAAGCGTCGGATCTCCTTCGGGACAGATGTCGTCGCGCCGGATATAGACCTGGATGCGGCCCGTGTGGTCCTGCAGTTCGAAGAAGGAGGCGCTGCCCATGATGCGGCGCGACATGATGCGTCCGGCGATGCGGATGCCCTGGAAATTATTCTTCGCCGGATCGAAATTCTCGGCGATTTCGCGTGCCGTGGCCGTCACCTCGTAGCGGGCGGCGGGATAGGGGTCGATGCCGAGTTCCCGCAGTGCGGCGAGCGATTGGCGTCGTAACTGTTCCTGTTCACTGAGTTCGATGCTCATATTGAATGTTTTTGGGTGTTGATTTCGAGTTTGCAAAGATAAGAAAAGGAGGGCGATAAGCCAAACTTGACTTCGAACTTCTGTCTTCGTCCGCTACGTTCGGCAAAGACCGTTTGCAGGCTGTGCTTCCGGTCGTCGAAAATTTTCGACTTCCTGTCTGCGTGCGGGGCGAAGTCCGCGAGTGTACCGCGCGTCCGCTGCGGTCGTCGGTCGGCTGAAATTGTCCGGGCCGCCTCCTATCTTCTACAAAGATAGTGAAAGCCCCGGGCAGTGCCAAATTTATTTGCGGTGGATCGAAGATTATTTTGTCCGGGGCGGATTTCCCGGCGAAACTGCGGAAAGGATGGGGCGTTTCGGCAAGTTATCTGCAGGGGCTTGCAGGACGGGCTGATACCGGGAAAAAACGATGCGGGATACTCTTTTTTCGGGCAATAATGTACTTTTTGCGAGGAATTATGTATGGAATGCGAGAAACGATAAGCTAAAAAGGCGTTATTTTTATCCTATCAATTCATTCAACCAAATTATTTTGCCTATGACCTCCAATTTTACTGCTTTTTTGCGGCCTTTTCGGGCTGCCTGTCTGTTTGTTCTGCTGACTGTGTGCTGCGGCGGGTGCAGCGACAGCGGTTCGGTGGACGAAACACCTCCGGCGGATCAGTTGGCTTTGTCGCCGTCGAGTCTTGTTTTCGACGAGCAGGATCCTGCAAAAAACGAGTTCACGGTCACTGTGACCGACGGACTGACCTGGGTGCTCCAGGTGAAGCCGTCGGCTGCCGGATGTAAGTTCAGTGCATCGTCCGGCCGGGGCAGCGGCTCTTTTCGGGTCGAACAGATGCCCGATGATAGCAGCATCGAAATCGAAGCGGTCCATACTTATAATAACGGTACGCAACTGAAGAGTAATTCGGTGCGGATAACCCGTGGAAAAGCCGTGCTCGAGCCGACCCTCGAACTTGCTCCCGAGAAACTGACGTTCGATCCCGACGACGCTTCGGCCAATACCGTTCAGGTGCGGTCGAATACCGTGTGGAGCGCCGTTGCGAGCGACGAAGGGCTGGTGTTTTCTCCGGCATCGGGCGAGAACGACGGGGCGATTACCGTTACGGCGGCTCCTGCGGGTAAAACATCCGTAATTACAGTGACCGCCGGCGAAGGCGAGCAGACCGTGACGCGGCAGGTCGAGATTACATGCGAGAACCAGATTCCCGTTCCGGAGGAGACGATTTATTACGACGACTTCGATCAGACGCCTTTTTCGGGATGGGCCGATGCGAGCGCCGCATGGCAGAATCCGACCGGTCCGGGGGCGGCAGGGGTGACCTATACCTCCGCCCGGACTCGTATCAATAACGATAATTTCGGATCGTCGGGCCGCTATCCGGGAGCTTCGGGTGCGAACTACGTCCGTATCTGGTTCGACAACGGTCCGTATTTCATCGTGAATGACATCGCGCTTACGCCCGACCAGGTCGATCTGACCCTCTCTTTGGGCGCTTCGTTCACGGCGGCCGACTGTCTGATCGAGTTGAGCGGCGACGGCTCCTATTGGCAGCGGATCGATTATACCGGATCGAGGGCTTATAATATCTGGGAACAGATCTCCGTCGATTTTACCCTGGCTGTTCCCGTACAGCGGCTCTTCATCCGCTTTACGCCGCAAGGTTCGCAGAGCTACGGCGTCAATTTCGACGACTTGAAGCTCACGACCGGGCCGGGCGGACAGACGGTCGATTTGGACGGCGGCGACTACCGGTTCCCCGAGCTGCCGTCCAATTGGACCGCTCCGACTTCGTCCCAGGCTGTCGTTTCGGGCGATTATGCCTTCTTTACGCATTGGACGCAGACCGTCAATACGCGGAAAAACCTGCGGAATTACTCCTATTGTTACGATACGCGGCGCCATAACCCGATTTGGGTCGCCTATCCGATGCATGCCTGCTACCGCGAGGGCGGCTTCGGACGTACGGATCCCGATCCGTGGACGGCGGATCCGTCGCTCGATGTGGCGTATCAGTCGAAGATTTACCGCAAGGACGGTCCCTCCGGTTCGGATCCCTATCAGTATTGGACGAGCAATACGATGGCTTATCTCCAGCGGTCGGGATATTGGGGGAAGGGACATCTCTGCATGTCGAGCGAACGCGGCGGTGCGAACCAGCAGATCAACATGCAGACGTTCTATCCGACCAACATCGCTCCGCAGCCGAGTGCCAAAGCCGGTACGTTCGGAACAGTCTGGGGGTATGTCGAGGCGCTCTTTGCCGGGACGCGGAACAGCGAAAACGATATTGTAGCCGACGACGGCGTGCAAAATATGAACATCGTTTCCGATACGCTTTTCGTGGTGGCGGGCTGTTACTACGAGCATGATTACTGGCAGGAGTACGACTCTTCGGACTCCAATCAGGCCGAGCCGGACCCGGCGCAGAAACTCTGTACGATGCCGACCCATCAGTTCAAGATGGCGTTGCGTACGAAGTCGGGCAGCACGGGTAAACGGATTCAGCAGTGTACGGCCGATGAGTTGCAGGCCGTCGGTTTCTGGATCGAGACCTTCACCGACAGTCCGGAAACCAGCGCCCGCGCGGAATTGCGCCGTATCGCGGTGCCGGTCAGCTTCATCGAGGAGAAGATGGGCATGACCTTCTTCCCCGAGGTTCCCGAAGAGGTGAAGACACGGATCCCCGTGCCCGAAGAGTGGGGATTCTGAGTTTGGAGTGATAACTGTTTCGGGGAGGGACGCATTCTGCAAGGATGCGTCCCTCGTTTTTCGGATTTGAAACGGGTGAACCCCGGAAGTTTCGGAACCTGCCGGACGAGAAAATCGGGATGGGACGGACAAAACGGCAAAATATCGGTTATTTTTGCCCCGCTGAAAAAGTATGCGCCGGATGTACTGTCCGCATCGGACGGTTCCTGAATCTCCTTTGCGGGGGGCGGATCGGATTCTGTCCGAACAGGGTGGCGCAGTTTTGCTCCGGAGCGATCCGATATGCGTTTGTGGCCGTCTGTTGCTGCGGCCGGGACGAACCCGCAGACAGGATCCGTGAGCGGCGGGGCTTTGCCCGGGCGACACCCGGTATTTTTCAGTATTGACTGCTTTGAGTAATTGACTATGCTGAAGAGAAACGGATGGACCCGCAGCCGTATCGCCCTGCGGGAGTGGATGCCGGTTATCGTGTTGATGTGTTGTACTTTCGTGTTCAATACGTCGGAGTTTATTCCCATCGGCCTGTTGAGCGACATCGCGGCCGATTTCGGGATTACCGAGGCCCGGGCCGGATTGTTGATTACGGTCTATGCCTGGGTCGTGGCGCTGGTTTCGCTGCCGTTGATGCTCGCGGTAGCGAGGATGGAGTGCCGGCGGCTGATGCTCGGGGTGCTGGGGCTTTTCATTGCGAGCCACGTGTTGTCAGGACTTTCGTCTTCCTATGCGATGCTGATGGCTTCGCGGATCGGTGTGGCTTGTGCGCATGCGGTGTTCTGGTCGATCGTTTCGCCGCTGGCGGTCCGCGTCGCACCGAAGGGAGCGCAATCGGCTGCATTGGGATTGATTATCACGGGAACGTCGATTGCCATGATCGTCGGTCTGCCGCTGGGTCGCGTGATCGGACTTTACGTGGGATGGCGGACGACCTTCTTCTTCATTGCTGCGGTCGCGGCGGCCGTTTGGCTGTTTCTGGCGGCGATCTTTCCCCGGGTCCCGAGCCGCGACACCATTTCGCTGCGCAAGGTGCCCTCTCTGCTGGGAAACCCCGCTCTCGTGGGCCTCTATGTGCTTACCGTTCTCATGGTAACGGGCCACTATACGGGGTACAGTTACATCGAACCGTTCCTGGCACAGGTGGCCGGGCTGGACAACGACTGGATAACTTGGGTGCTGACGGCGTTCGGATTGGTGGGGATCGTCGGAAGCTTATGGTTTTCGCGCGATTATGAAAAACGTCCCTACGCCTTCATGCGGTTTGCCGTCGTGGGTATTGCGTTTTTCCTGCTGTTGCTGCGCCTTTCGGCTTTCGGGCACTTTCCGGTTGTCGCCCTGTGTATCTGCTGGGGGTTGGCCATTACGATTTTCAACCTGGTTTTTCAGTCGGAGATCATTCGTCTGGCTCCCGAGGCGACGGCGATCGCCATGTCCGTCTATTCGGGGATTTACAACGTCGGAATCGGTGCCGGGGCACTCGTAGGAGGATTCGTCTGTACGCACGCTTCGATTGCCCGGATCGGTTATGCCGGGGGTACGATCGCATTGTTGGCGGCGCTCTTTTGCTTGGTGCGGTTGGTGCCGTTATTGAAAAGGAGCCGGGGCTGATTTCGAACGAAGAACCGGAAACGCCCTGCCATCGGAGAGGTGGCAGGGCGCTGTGTCTTTCGGGGTGCCGACCGGAGCGGTCGGATCAGCGGTGCAAGCTGGTCGGGAGCTATTCAGCCTGTTGCTTCCCGCTCGGATCGAGGGGCTTGAAAAAGCCTCTTCCCGATTTTTTATAGAGCCAGAGCATGAAAAGACCCGTCAGGATGCCTACGCCGGTGCCGAGCAACAGATCGACGGGGAAGTGTTTGGCCAGGTAGATGCGCGAGTAGCAGATCAGCAGCGCTGCGGCGATCCCGAGCCATGTGAACCAGCGGCGGCGGATGACGGCGGCCGACATTACGACGACTGCCGCGATCGTCGCGGCGTGGGAGGATACGGTGCCGTATTTCCCGGCGACGGCTCCGGCGGGAACGTGTACGAGGCTGTTCGGTGTGGGGAGCCCGGCATGCCGCCAGGCGAAGAGCGAGTCGGCCGGAATGTCGAGTCCTTCGAGGGCCGGAGAGAACATCGGGCGCCAGCGGGGAGGAAAATCGGCCCAAAGGTGTTTCAGGGGACCCGAGTGCTTGAAGATGCCGCAGAGCATGTCCGAGAGCACCAGGGCGAGAGCCAGCGCCGCGAGGAAAAGCAGCGTGTTGCGCCATCCGTAGCGCCGGCAGACCAGCCAGAGTATCAGCAGGTAAAAGGGAATCCAGATCGCCATGCCCGAGATGAGGGTCATGATCCGGTCCAGGCAGGGACCGCCGTCGAAATTGAGAGCCAGAAACAGGGATTCGTCGCAGGAGTGCATAGGTCGTTTAGAATTGGAAGTAGATGAAAGGCTGGATATCGCTCGACTTGACCTGCATCACCAGCCAGATGACGCACGCGGCCAGGAGAACCTGTACGACCGTCGGCAGGGAGGTGACGAATCGTTGCGCCCAGCGGTCGCAGCGGTCGGGAAGCATGTGCAGCAGGTAGCCGATGCCGACGAGCAGGAAGATGCCGGCATAACCTTCGAGCACCTGGGGGATGACCGAAGGATTGAAGTTCGTGAAAATTTGGTGGAGCATCAGCTGCACGGTTTTCATCGATTCGGCACGGAACATCAGCCATCCGAAGCAGACCAGATTGAAGGTGAAGAAAATGCCCGGAATACGCCAGAACCACCGCATTTCGGCTCCTGTGGCTTTGGAGCCGGGAACGACGCTCAGCCAGAGCTTGTGCAGGGCCAGCGCTATGCCGTGCAGCGCTCCCCAAAGGATGAAGCGCACGGCCGCCCCGTGCCACAGACCGCCGAGCAGCATGGTGACGAGCAGGTTGAAATAGGTGCGGATACGCCCCTTGCGGTTGCCGCCCAGCGAGATATAGAGATAATCGCGCAGCCACGTGGAGAGCGAGATGTGCCACCGGCGCCAGAATTCGGTGATCGTGGCCGATTTGTAGGGGGCGTCGAAGTTCTTCGGAAAGCGGAAGCCCAGCAGCAGGGCGATGCCGATGGCCATATCCGAGTAACCCGAGAAGTCGCAATAGATTTGCAGGGCGTAGCCGTAAATTCCCATCAGGCATTCGAACCCGGAGTAGAGCAGCGGCTCGTCGAAGATACGATCGACGAAGTTGAGTGAGATATAGTCCGAAATGACGGCTTTTTTGAATAAGCCGATGAGGATCAGGAATACGCCCATGCCGAACATTTCGCGCGTGACCCGCAGCGGATTTTGTCGGATCTGGGGAATGAAGTCTTTGGCCCGGACGATCGGGCCGGCTACCAGTTGTGGGAAGAACGAGAGATAGAACAGGTAATCGGCCCAGTTGTTTAGGGGTTTGAGTTGTCCCCGGCAGATGTCGATCGTATAGCTCATCGACTGGAATACGAAGAACGAAATACCGACCGGCAGGAAGATGTTCTGGAAGTTGAGGAACCCTTGTCCGAAGAGGTTGTTGGCGATTTCGATCAGGAAATTCGTGTACTTGAAATAGCCCAACATGCCCAGATTGACCAACACGCTCAATCCCACGAGCCAGTATTTCGCCCGTTGCGTCCGTACTTTGTAGATGGCATGGGCGATCCAGTAGTCGCTCACCGAAGCGAAGACGAGCAGCAGGAAGTAGATGCCGCTCGACTTGTAATAGAAGTAGAGCGAAAAGAGGATGACATAGACGATGCGGGCCATCGGAGCCCGGCGGGTGAATCCGTAGAAGAAGAGGAATCCGGCGAAGAGGAAAAGGAACAGCCCGCTGCTGAAGATCAACGGCTGCGATGCGTCGTACGTGAGCATCGAAACCAGCTTTTCCCCGATATTTTCCACCGTCTGGATCATGTCCGGGCGTTAGGGTTTTTGCATACGGGGCCTGGCTGCCTGGCGCAGCATCATTTCCAGGTGCGAGATTTTCCGGGTGTCGATGACGTTGTCATGCGCAACGGGCGTGAAGGGAGGATGTTGTTCGGCACCTCGGTTGATGGCGTCGTACAGAGCCCAGGCTACGCGACGACCGCCCGCGAAATTGATGTGGGTGTAGTCCTTTCCGGCCCAGCCGTTGGCCACGAATTGCGCCATGCCGCCGAGCGATTGCATGGCGTCGTAGGCGCTCCAGAAGGCTGCCCCGCTGTTTTGCGCGGCCTGTCGTTGGGCCGCAGCCATGTAGGGTGCCGAATCCATTGGGACGAATCCCGAGTCCGACTTCACGCTGCGGTCGCTGACGCTCATCACTAATACGGCGGCCGTAGGGAAGCACTGCCGGATGTAGGCGATCATCTTCTCGATCTGTTCGCCGTATTTGGCGAAGGAGCGGATGCCCGGTTCCAGGATGTTGAGGCCGTATTGCAGGATCACCAGGTCGTAGCCGAGCATTTCATTGATCTGGGCATTGACCGTGGGCGAGGTCCAGAACATCGCCTGTCCGTTGTTGCTGCGGATCGAATAGTTGTCCACCACCACGCCGGGCGCCGATTCGAAGATCGCACCGTAGCCGATCGCTCCTGCGGCACCCGACAGTACCTTGAAACTCAACGAACGGATGTCGTCATGGACGACGATCTGTCGCACGGCGGGCGAACCTTCGATGTCGAACGTACGGTTGTCCCGATCATTGACGGTCACCTCGATACGGCTGTCGTCACGGCTGACGAACAGGATCCGGGCCGTGCGGCAACTGTCCAGGCAAGCCCGGTCCGATGAACCTTCCCAGCGAACGGAGGCTCCGTCCGAAGGTTGGCAGAGCCAGCCCGAGATGTAATAATAGTCGCTGATAGCGGCGGGGGTGTTTCGCCGTTGCATGATGTTGTAGGAGTCCCAACCTTTGGACTGGGTTTTGATCGTGCGCCGGAAGCCGGTCAGCGGCGAAGCCATCGGAGCGAAACCGGCCCCGGAACCGCCGAACCGGAGCTGCAGCTTTTCACGCAGGTCCGAGGAGAGGATGTCGCCTTCGACGAACGAGTCGCCCATGACCGCGATACGGACAGGAGCGTCGCCTTTCTGCAGTTTTTCATAGAAGGCCGTGAGGCGGCTGTGTCCCGTCGTGTCGAAATCTTCGATCGGGATCAGCGTCGGCGACAGCCGGACCGAATCCGGAAGCCGGGGTTGGGCAGTCGTATCGTCCGCCTCTTCCCGGAGGTTCCATTCGTAGGTGGTCGGGGCGTGTTGAGGCACCGTGTCGGCGATCTGGCGGGCGACCTGCGTCAGGTCGATGTGGAAATCCGCATCGTCCAGATCGATCGCTTTCGGCTTTTTCGAGGTCTTCTTCGAAAGAGATGAGGTCGGACAGGATGTTAGCCCTGCGCGCAGACTGACCCCGCCGAGCGTTTGCGGCGGTATCAGGCTCAATCCGATGAGAACGGCGATGAGCAGGGTGACGGCGATCCAGCTCCGGTGTGTGTAGTCCTTTTCCGGGGCCATCAATCACGGCGTCCTAAAATCATCAAAACGTAATAGAGCAGCGACGCTACGGCACTCAAGGCCGCTACCAGGTAGGTGCGGGCAGCCCACGAGAGGGCTTCCTTGGCTTGTCCGAGCTGTGCGCCTTCGAGCGTGTGGCTGCTCTGGAGCCAGGCGAGGGCCCGCTGCGAAGCGTTGTATTCCACCGGCAGGGTGATGATCGAGAAGAGAGCCGATACGCCGATCATGCCCACGCCGATCCAGCAGAGCAGTTCATTCTGCGTGGAGGCCAGGATCACCAGGCCGATGATGATGACGAACATTGCCATACGCGAGGAGAACTGCACGATGGGTACCAGCTGCGAACGCAACGCCAGCGGAGCGTAGCCCTGTGCATGCTGGATGGCGTGCCCGCATTCGTGGCAGGCGACGGCTGCCGCCGCGACGCTGCGGCTCGAATAGACCGCGTCGCTCAAATTGACGGTCATCGTCTGCGGATTGAAGTGGTCGGTCAGTTGTCCGCTGACGTGGGTGATCTTCACATTGTGGATCTTGTTGTCGCGCAACATCTTTTCGGCGACTTCCGCACCGGTGAGTCCGCCGGGGAAAGGCACTTCGGAGTATTTTTTGAAGACGTGTTGCAGGCGGGCCTGCACGATGTAGCCGATTACGCCGATCACGATAATCAGCACGAACATGCCCATCGTGGCGGCGTCGTACCGCGACGCTACGGGCTCCGTGGTGTAATAACCGCTTTGGAGCAGGTTGAAAATCAGCAGCATAATTTTTCAATTTCAGTGTCTGCGCTTCGATTTTTCCCGGACATATTCGGCCCCGGATTTCGAAGACGGACAGGGTTGTTATTTCGTATTCCGGCAGGTGTAGTATGCACCGGCCTGTTGAGCCGGCATCAGTACTATATCATTAACGTTCATGTGGGCCGGTAATTGTACGATCCAGGCGATCGTTTCCGCAATATCCGCGCCGGTCAAAGGTTCGACGCCGGTATAGGTCTTGTCGGCTCGCTCTTGATCGCCGTGGAAACGCACCAGCGAAAATTCGGTTTCGACCATGCCCGGACGGATCTCCGTGACCTTGATGCGGTGGCTCAGCAGGTCGGCACGCATGGCTTGCGAAATGGCGTGTACGGCGTGTTTCGACGCGCAATATACGGCGCCGTTTTCGTAAGGCTCGGTTCCGGCGATCGATCCGATGTTGATTACGTGTCCCCCGCCTGCGGCGATCATTTTGGGTGTGATGATGCGGGTGACGTAGAGCAGTCCCTTGACGTTCGTGTCGATCATGGCGTCCCAGTCGGCCGTGGAGCCCTGGTCGATGTGTTCGAGTCCGGCGGCCAGCCCGGCGTTGTTGAGCAGCAGATCGACCCGATCGAGCGGTTCGAGGTGTTTTCTGCATTCGGCTTCGCTGCGTACGTCGAAACAGAGCGTGCGGCAACTGCCGCCCTGCGCTTCGATGGCAGATTTGAGCGCTGCCAGCCGTTCGGCGCGGCGCCCTGTGGCGATGATGTCGTATCCGAGGGCTGCGAGCCGTAGCGCCGTAGCGTGTCCGATGCCCGAAGTGGCCCCTGTAATTAAAGCTTGTTTTTTCATAATGGTCGGTTTATCGAACAAAAGTAAGAAAAATTTATGTTACTTTGCATGAAAAATACGTGCAAAATCGGAAGAGGGTGAATCTCGAACTGTTCATAGCGCGCAGAATCGCGCGTAACGGACCCGGCAACCGTCCGGGTGTGATGGTTCGTATCGCCGTGGTCGCGGTAGCGTTGAGCGTGACGGTGATGATTCTGGCTTTGGCCGTTATCATGGGTTTCAAGCGGGAAATCACGGATCGTGTCACCGGCTTCTCGGCCCAGGTCGAGGTCGCTGATCTGCGAAGCGCCGGGTCGATCGAGTCGGTGCCGGTACCCCGCAGCGAACAGCTCGAGAGGGCGATCCGCTCGGCAGGCGAGGTCGTACGGCTCGCTCCCTATGCCGTGAAGGGGGGCGTGGTGAAGACGCCCGATGCGATTCTCGGCGTGATGCTCAAGGGGGTGGACGGCGGTTACGATTGGTCGTTTTTTCGGGACCATCTGCTCGAGGGCGAGTTGCCCCGTGTCGGGGATTCGATTCGCACCAAGGAGATTTTGATCTCCCGGAGCGTTGCCCGGGAGATGGGGCTTGTGCCCGGCGATAAGGTCGAGATGCTTTTCGTCGAGTCGGAGAAGAGTCCGCGCCGCGATCGGTTCAAGGTGTCGGGTATCTATGCGACCGGGATGGACGAATTCGACCGGAGCGTGGCGATGACCGATTTGAGAAACGTGCAGCGGTTGGCCGACTGGTCGTCCGACGAGGTGTCGGGCTACGAAGTGACGCTCGCGGATTTCTCGCAGGCGGAAGATTTCTCCCGCCGGCTGAACGATATGTTGCTGGATTCGGATCGGGAGGCTTTTTGGGACCTGACGGCCCGCAGTGCGCAGGAGCGGTTCCCGACCGTGTTCGACTGGCTCAAGACGCACGATGTCAATGCTGCGGTGATCCTGGTCATCATGGTCGTCGTGGCCGTGTTCAACATGGCGACCGCGTTGCTGACGCTCGTGCTGGAGCGTACACGTATGATCGGTCTGTTGAAGACGATGGGAATGAACAGTGCGTCGCTGCGCCGGATTTTTCTCTACCGGGCCTTGATGCTCATCTTGCGAGGGGTCGTGTGGGGCAATGCGATCGGTTTGGGAATCTGTCTGTTGCAATATTATTTCCACCTGATCCCGCTCGATCCCGAGGGTTATATGCTGTCGGAGGTGCCCGTCGCGTTCGGCGTGGGGTGGTGGTTGGCGCTCAATGCGGGAGTCGTGGCCGTGATTTTAACGTTGCTGATGCTTCCGGCTTCGATCATTTCACAGGTCAAACCGGTGGAGGCGATCCGTTACGATTCATAAATAGAGTACATAAAAGATGAAACCATACGATACAGAGCAGGACAAGAAAGAACAGGTGCGCGAGATGTTCGACCGCATCGCTCCGGCGTACGACCGGTTGAACCACACGCTTTCGTTTCAGATCGATAAATTGTGGCGTCGGCATGTGGTGCGGATCGTGCGGCGGATGCAGCCCCGGCGGATTCTCGACGTAGCGACCGGTACGGGCGACCTGGCATTGGCGATGGCCCGCCGCATGCGGGGCGTGCAGGTATTGGGCGTCGATCTTTCGGAAAATATGCTTGCGGAGGCCCGCCGGAAGGCGACGGCCTGCGGACTGGACGAACGGGTGGTGCTTTCGCTCGGGGATGCGGAGCGCCTGGAGGTGGCGGATGCGTCGGTGGACGTGGTGACGGTGGCTTTCGGAGTGCGTAATTTCGGGGATCTCGGAGCGGGACTCCGGGAGATCGTCCGGGTGCTGAAGCCCGGCGGGAAGGTCGTTATCCTGGAGTTTTCGACCCCTCGCAATCCGTTGTTCCGAAGGGTGTACGGTCTTTACAGCCATCGCCTGTTGCCCGCTATCGGCGGGATGATCTCCAAAGACCGCAAGGCATACGAGTACCTGCCTGCTTCGGTGGATGAATTTCCGGCTCCGGAATGTTTTATGGCGATGATGCGCGAGGCGGGATTCAAGGATTGCAGGGCCCGTTCCCAGAGTTTGGGAATCGCGCAGATATATACGGGAGAAAAATAGGACCTTCGCGTGAGAACCTTGTTGAAATACGTATTGCCGGTGTTGTTCGCCGCTCTCTTGAGCGGATGCGGCGCGTCCCTGGTCCGAAAGGTCCGGATCGGAGAAGAGGTGGCGGTGCGTCAGTACGGTACGGTGGGTCTGGATTTGACGTTCGAAGTGGAAAATGCGTCCCGCCGCACGTTGCGGCTCGAGGAGGCCGAATTGGAATTTTTCACCGGAGCGGGTTCGCTGGGACGTGCCGTGTTGAGGGGTTCTGTCGAAATTCCCGGACGGAGTTGCGGCCCGGTGTGCAGTCGCTGGAAATTCGATTTTCCCGATGCCGCCGCCGGAATGGTCCTTCGGAAGCGATTGGAGGAGGGGGATTACGCCCGGCTGGAGGTCGAAGTGCGGATGACGCTGCGGGCGGGGGCCGTGCGGCGCCGTGTTTCTTTCGAAAGGATGCCTTTTTCCGAATTTTTGAATATCTTTGCAGAAGATAGGATGCGCCTCGGATAAGCTCAAGCGACCGACGCTCGAAGCATGCGTCAAGAACACTTGCAAACTCTGCCATGCAAGGAGGAGGAAAACAGAACGTTAGGTTCGGCTTGCCGTGTGCCTTTCCTTATTTTTACCGAAGATAGGAGATACGCTTCGGGAAACTGGGAGCAGGTTCCTGCCGTTTTCTTCTCGGCTTTCACTATCTTTGCAGAAGATAGGATTCGGTTCAGCAATCTTTGCGTGCAAGCCCGCACGATTGCTCTCACCTTTCACTATCTTTGTCCGGGAGGAGTTTCCGTTCGAATAGTGTATCCGGGAAGTTCCGACTGGTTTAAGAAAATAGTGACTATGTATAGGATAATCGTTTCATTGCTGTTTGTTTTCGGATTGTATGGTGGCGTTTCGGCCCAGTCGCTCGCCTCTTTCAAGGAGCGTCTGTCGCAGCCTGCGGGTTCGGCAGCCGTTACCGTAGTGGAGCATGGGGATGCTGCGGGCGTCGTGAGCCGGGAGAGCCAGAGCAACGACCGCATCCGGTTCAAAGGGTACCGAATCGGTATTTTCTTCGATAACGGAGCGGAGGCCCGGGCCAATGCGCTTGCCGCCAAGCAGACGTTCGAAACCGCATTCCCGGATATTCCGGTCTATCTGGTTTATGAAAATCCCTATTTCAAGGTTTCTGCCGGAAATTGCGTCACTTCCGAGGAGGCGATCGTGTTGCTGGGCAAGATTCGCAGCCAGTTTCCGGAGGCTTATCTGATGCGTGAAGATCTTACGGTGGCCGACCTGATTCGTTAATTTTCCAAAAGATTAAAAATAACGAAAAAAATTTGATAGATTCTACCCGAATCTATATATTTGCCGCGTTAAAAACCTTTAATAATTAAAACTATGAAGAAAGTTTTATCTCTGATGATTGTCGTTGCTGCCGCTGCCATGGTAAGCTGCGCCGGCAAACAGGCAAAACAGGCTGAAACCGTTGAAGTTGAGGCTACCGAGGTCGTAGAGACTCCTGCTTGCTGCGAGGAGCCTGCCGCTTGCGAGAAAGCCGATAGCTGCGCAACGGCCTGCGAGACTCCGGCAGAGACTCCGGCTCCTGCTGAAGCTGCCAAGTAATTTCCCTTTTCGGAACTTACGGGAGTATCCCCAAAGGATACTCTTTTTTTATGCCTCTTCCCCGGCGGGAGAGGTATTTTTTATGAAGCGGTGTTGTCCGATGTCAGATCTTGCGGGCACGCCAGTTGCCGTAACGCATATAAAGATAGGAAGCCGTGAGGGTGCAGCCGTAATAGACATGGTCGGCGGTCCAGCAAAGTGCGACATCGGCATGCAGTCCGTAAACCAGCAGCGCCGTATAAGCGACATAGACGATGCTGGTGCAGGCGACGATCGTGAGGGCCGTGCGGGTGTTGCCCGTACCCGATACGCTGAATTGATAGATGAAGGCGGCCGTGCAGGGAATGTTGGTAGTCAGCATTACCCAGAGCGAAGGGATGGCGTATTCGATCAGAGATACGTCGTCCGTATAGATGCGGAGCGTCCAGTAAGGAATCGCGGCTGCCAGGATGCAAAGCGGGAGGACGAAGCAGAAACAGAGGCGGATCATCTTCCGGCAGAGGGGCATGATCTGTTCGGCATAGCCTGCGCCGAGCAGGTTGCTTACCAGGGAGCTGGCTGTCGAGGCGAAGGCGTTGATGAACATGAAGATCAGCGACGATACGGCCCGCACGATGTTCGTGGCGGCCAAGTCGCGCTTGCCCAGGTGTTCGATGCAGAGGAAGAAGAGGAACCACGCGAGGAAAGCCACGCCCTGTTGGATCATCACCCAGACCGAAAGGCTCAGGATTTGTTTCTGCAGGGAAAAGTCGAATCCTGTGAATCGGAATTTATAGCGGCGCCAGTCGGTCCGATAGCGGGTGTAGAGTATGTAGAAGAGGGCGGATACGCCTTCCGAAATAGAAGAGGCGATCGCAGCGCCGGCGATGCCCATTTCGGGGAATCCGAATTTTCCGAAGATCAGCAGGTAGTTCAATACGACATTGGTGAGTACCATGACGATCGAGTTGATCGTCAGGATGCGCGTGCGGGTCGTGCCGACATAGAATGCCCGGAACATCGACCCGACGTAGGCGAAGAAGAAACCGTAAACCCGGTAGTCGAGGTACCGGACGGCGGCTTCCCGTACATCGGGAGCTTCGATCAGGGCTCCCATGATGCGGGCTGCGAAGACTTTCGAGAGGATGAACAGCACGAGGGCCATCAACAGCAGGAACGCCGTACTTTGCATGAACAGAGGGCCGATCTGCGAATACTCCTTGGCTCCGTTGCGGCGGGCGATGAGAATCTGGGCGCCGATGCTGAACCCGAATCCCAGCATGAAGATCATCAGGTAGAAGATACCCGCCAGGGCCGAAGCCCCCAATTCCGCCTCTCCGACGCGTCCCAGATAGGCCGTATCTGTCAGTCCGATCAACTGCTCCATCAGCAGGCAGACCAGCACCGGGAAGGTGATTTTCAGGATTTTCTTGTTCGTATAGCGCATTGGAAACGTCGGTTTCAGTGCACAAAAATACTCTTTTTTCCGCAATCGTATTTATAACGGGCTGTTTTTGGAAATTTGCAGGACAATACCCCCTCGAGTGTTGTCCGGAACAAAATATTTTATAGTTTTGTGGTGTCGGTTTCGTCCGACAGACATATTTTGATGAAAGTGTTTCGCTTTTATCCTTGATAAGAAATCTGACAGTTTCAAGCAAGACGAGGATAACGACAACACTCATCATCTGTTTCGGTATGTGTATATTATTCCAATCGCTCCATACTGAACAGGTGTGGGGTATTGTGTTGGTTTATTCGTCTTGGGTTTTGTCAGAACCTCTTATCAGATAAACGAACGGCTCCACACTTTCTTTTTATCCCCTAATTATAACCCGCCATGTCGGAGCCGGGTGGCAACAGACTTTTATAATTATGAAAAAAATGCTTGCTTTATTGGCCGCCTGTCTATGGTTGGCGGGGTGTAGTGGTGATGGACCGGATGGAGGGTCGGGGAATTTGAATATTGTATTCGACTGTTCAATGCCGCTGCAGGTTGTTGCCGGTGAAACCTGTGAGGTTGGATATACGTTGGAAGGGGCGAGTGAAAATGCACGAGTGAGGGTTGTCGCTCCGGACGGCTATCGGGTTCAGGTCATCGAAACGAATTACTGGTCGGGGAAAATCGTTATCTATCTGCCCGATGCTGCGACGGACGAGCGGATTGTCGTGATCCTCTCCGATGAAGGGAACGAGACAGTAAGCCGTTATATCGATTTAGAGGTCAAGGCGAAATCGGATGTTGTTTTTGATCTTTCCGCCAACTCCTACCTTATCGAGGCTGAAGGCACCTCTTTGCGAGTAATGCTTATTACGAACATCGATTACACGGTTGAGATTGCTGAGAAAGATCGGACGTGGATCAGTGTGGAGACCTCCCGTACCGATCAGCGAGAAGAGTCGCTCGTATTCTCTTTCCGCCCCAATTCCGATGTGAAAAGCCGCCAGGCTACGGTTAGACTGGTGGATTCCGAGGGGAATTTACTGGACAGTATCTGTTTTACACAGGCTACTTCGGGCTCTGTCAACGTCAGACTCGAACGTGCCGATGTCTGGACCCAGGTGATTTGGTTGTCCGGCTCGTGTGCATCCGATGTTGCGCAGGCGGGCTTCCGTTATCGGAAACAAGGTGATAAAGAGTGGGTGGAAGTTGCCGGAGCGGGTTCGAGCAACGGTTTTTCTGCACACGTAGAAGCCGAACCAGAGACGACCTACGAGATAATGGCCTGCTGGCGAGATGAGGAGAGTCGGATTCATATCGTGACTACGCTGCCCGCATTGAAACTCCCGAACGGCGACTTTGAAGAGTGGAATTTCTCGGAGGAGGGGGCGTTTTGGGCAACTTCAATCGTGAGGGGTTACCCAGAGATGGGATTGCCCCAACCGACGATTCGCCCCGGGAGTTCTGGGAAATATGCCGTGAAACTCCAGAAAGAAGAGTGGGGTAGTATAGTAAAAGATTTATATGGAGGGCATATTTTTACTGGGATAAATGTAGATCCTGCTGCTGGTAGTGGTGTTATTGGGGTGCTTTCAATGCTTTGGAATATTTACGGACAGCTTTTCGAAGCGACACCGACTGCTTTGCGGGGGTGGTTGCAATGCAGGAACGTGATGAGTACAGATACGAAGGAGCAGGAGGCGACAATTAGGATCGCATTGGGAACATGGTCTCCGGCACCAGATCATGACGTTAAAATCCCGGAGCATCCTGTTGTTGATCAGTATCTTGAAGAGGCCTTGGATCCATCCTGTTCCGATTTGATTGCTTACGGTGAATTGCAAGTGGCTGAGGATGTCGATTGGCAGCAATTTACGATTCCTCTGGAGTATTTACGAACAGACCGGAAACCGACTCATTTGATAATTGCCTGTGATGCAGGCTCCAGAATCCTTTGCCTGGATGATTTCGAGCTGCTTTACGACTATAATTTTTAACCCTGAAATAAGAAAAAACTATGGAACAGAAAAACGAACAATCGGTTTATGAAGTAATGACCAAGTATGCCGGAGAGGTGATTGCGGAGATGGCGGGTGAAATTTTTACGACCCGCAATTTTATCGAGGCATTTGTCGATAAACATGAAATTATCTATGTCGAGTTATTATTTGCGGCCTATAAAAACGATCGGTCGCGTGTATTTCATCGGGTTCATTCCCAAATCGGAGCGTATTTGTCCGAGAATCAGGAGAAACTCGACATAAAGAAGACACGACGGTTGATGACTCGTAATCCGTTCGGACGGGAGAATGAAGTGCAGGAGTGGCGGAAGAAGGAGTGATTTTAGTGAAATAGTGGGTGTTTTAGGCTTGAAGCAGGCTTCTAATTAAATTGCTAAAAGTGTTTAATACGATGGATGCTTTTGTGGAAATTTTACTTGGGTTAACACTTGCGGGAATAGTTGTGTTACTTGTATGGCGGAGGCACTTGAAGAAGAAAAAGGATAATATGCGAAAGGAATCCTTGTCAAACGATGAATGTGCGTCGGCGGTTGATTTGACTTTATTTCCGGAGGTAAAAGATAATTCCGAAGAGTCGTTGTTGATCCATTGTCCTGCTTGCGGATTGGAGGTGTCGCGTTATGCTCCGACATGTCCCCGATGCGGACATTCGATTTACTTGATAAGGCCTCTCCAACAGGAAACGGTGATAAAGGTTATTCCGACGGATCAGAGGAAACCCGAATCGACCCGGGAAACCACTGGATGTCTCTCTTCTTTTTTCGGTTATGTTTCTTTGGTAGTAGGAGCCGTTTTGTTTAATTTTATCGGTTATTTTATCGTTCTCGTTATTTTAACCCTTTGTGGGGTATTTAGTTTCGGAGAAGCGGTGTTTTTATTGCTCGTTGGAATTGTGTTGGCTTTTCTGTTTTGGCCGCTTGTCGCGTCATTTGCATTGCTGAATTTTCTCGATTGATATAATACGATGGAATTTTACGGATAAAATGAGGTGAATAAATGCATAGCGGCGACCTTTTAAGGTCGCCGCTATGCATTACCATAACATTATTCTATTTTTCGAGCCGGCCCTTGTACTTGTCGATCTGGCGTTTGAGCGCTTCGATCGAGAGATCGACCGCCTCCTCGAAACTTTTGCCCCGGCTCTCGGCCACCAGGTCGTCTCCCGGAATATGGAGGTTGATCGTGGCGACTTTATTTCCGAGTTCGTGGTCTTTATCCAGTTTCAATATGACGTCGGCTCCGATAGCCCGTTCGACAAAACGGTCGAGTTTGTCCATTTTGTGCTCTACGAATTCGACCAACTTCCTGTCGGCGTCGAATTTTACGGATTGAATTTGTACGTTCATAATACTATGTTTTATAAGGTTCGTTATCTGCGGAACTGTGCTCCGGCCGATCAATTCTGTTGTTTTGTTTGCTCCGCTCCGTTTTTCTCGCGCGGGTGAGCTTTGGAATAGATCTTCTGCAACTTGGCGATGCTGTTGTGCGTATAGACCTGCGTCGCCTGCAGGGACGCATGTCCGAGCAATTCTTGTATCGCCCTCATGTCGGCGCCGTTGTTGAGCAATTCGGTGGCGAAGGTGTGCCGGAGTACGTGCGGACTCTTTTTGCCCTGAACGCCGCCCTGTCGCAATTGGCTCTGTACGGTCCGATAGACGGTGCTGCGGGAGATTCGTTTTCCTTGCTGATTTAAAAATAGTGCTTTTTCTTTAGAAATGCAAATTCCCTGCCGGTCAATTTCGTCCAAATAGTGCAAAATTTTTTCCCGGACGGGCGGCAGGATCGGGACGATACGCTCTTTATCGCCCTTGCCACGGACTTTGAGTGCGGTATAGTCGCCCGAGAAATCGTCGCGGTCGATACCTACGAGTTCCGCAAGCCGCAGTCCGCAACTGTAAAACAGGAGAACGATGAGCGAATTTCGGACAAATTTGAATTCCGGACTTTCGCTCTCCCGGTCCAGTTCGTCGAGAATCCCCTCCATGCGTGTCGAGGGAACGAATGCCGGGATTCGCCGGGAGGTTTTCAGTGCGTGGATGCGGTACATGACCTCTTTGTCGATTCGCCCCGTACGGTGGAGGTAACGGAAGAAACTCCGCAGGGAGGAGAGCTCCCGGTTCATCGAGGCGGCTCCCAGATGTTTTGTTTCCGTACGGTGCACGATCCATTCGCGGACGTCTTCCACGGTGATTCGCCGGGGATCGAAATCCGCTTCCGGAACATCGAGCCACTCAAGGAAGTTTGTCACGTCACGGCGGTAATTCTGCACCGTCAATGGGGAAAAGCGGCGGACCGTCGCTAAGTATTGCAGAAATTCTTGGAGCATGAAACAAAGATACTGTTTTTCTGTCGCATTTATAGAACGCGATCGGAGAAGAAATGCGTACGGACCCAATGGGAAAATTTTGTCATCCGGAAAAGAGGAGCGTCGTCGGACAGTGCGAAGGGGTGTGTCGGAGTATTGCGTTCGTCAGGGATGACGCCTTGTATGGAAAAAGCAAAACCCCGTCAGAGGAAACTCTGACGGGGTTCTGGTGCCCAGGACAGGAGTCGAACCTGCACGCCTCTCGACACACGCACCTGAAACGTGCGCGTCTACCAATTCCGCCACCTGGGCATCATGGAATTACGGTGTGCAAAAGTAATACTTTTTTCTTAAATGCAAATATTTTGGGGCGATTTTTTCGAAAAAAACTACTTGTTGAAGTATTTATAGTGAAAAATCAGCAGATAAACCACGGCTACCGAGATATAAGCATCGGCCAGGTTGAAAACTGCACCGAAGAAGTAGTTGCGGCTATCGACCAGGAAATCGAGGAATCCGGGAACGCTGTTCCACTGAAAGAGCGGAAAGTAGAACATATCCACGACTTTGCCCATCATGAATCCTGCGTAGTGGCCTCCGAAATGGGCGACCGTGTCGGGTGTGGAGGCCGAGAAGATCAGCCCGTAAGGCGCTGTCGATGATGTTGCCGATCGCTCCGGCCAGAATCAGCCCGAATCCGATCAACACTCCTTTGGGCGCTTTTTTGCGCATGAAATGGCGAATCAGCCAGATCAGTGCGACGACCATGCCGATCCGGAAAAGACCTAAAAGCAGCTTGCCCCAGTCCATCGTTCCCGGCGTGGCGATGTGCATGCCGAAGGCCGCACCTTTGTTTTCGATGAAGTAGAGCTGAAACCAGTCCGGGATGAGTATGATGGCCTCTCCCAGAGTCATGTGGGTTTTCACCCATATCTTGAGGGCCTGATCGAGGATCAGCAGCAGAATGACAAGGAGTGTGAGTTTTTTTCCGTTCATGACGCTTGTTTTGGATAGGGGCAAATTTACTTAAAAAAATCGGTTCTTGACAAAAAAGATAGTTTGCGGGTTTCGATTATTCGTATTTCCTAAAAAAATACTTACCTTTAATGGCTGAATTTGCCATCTTATAGTATCTGCCGTGTGAAAATCCATTCGGGATATTTTTGAAATCCTATTCGAAATGAAGTGGAAAATGGATGGCGGGTTCTGAGAGCAGGATTGTTGAATGTATTAATTTAATGGTTATGAAAAAAGTTTATTGGACTCTTGTCGCAATTTTCGTTGCGGCCGCTTTAGGTGGATGTGTAAATGATCCGACCGAAATGGAGAATGCGCCGGACATGAGCGCCGGAAGTCGTAAAATTCTTACCTCGGCGGAAGCGGAGGCGGGTGAGTTACTTGTGAAATTTTCGAAGGAGTCGATCGCTGCTGTCGAGGCGGGAGTGACGCGTTCCGAATCTACGCGTACGGGTATTCAACCTTTTGATGCGGCTCTGAAAGAAATTAGTGCCGTATCCGTTGAGCGGGTAATCCCTGTGGTTGAGCAACATGAGGCCGACGCTCGGGCTTCGGGGTTGCACCGTTGGTATCGGGTGAGGTTCAACGATCAGGTGTCGCTGGACGAAGCAGCTCGCAAATTGGCCGCTGTCGAAGATGTAGAGGTTGTTCAATATGACGGATATGTTGCCCGGAATTTTACGGAAATGTCGGCTGTACCTTATAATAATGTATGGAGTTCGGATCGGGACCAAATTAATACGCGTAGCGGAGAAACTCCCAAATTCAACGATCCGATGTTGAATAAGCAGTGGCATTATAAGAATACGGGAGATGAAACGCTGGTGAGTCCTATTAAGGAGGGATGCGATATCAATGTCGAACCCGCATGGGAATTTTGTACGGGCGATCCTTCGATCATCGTCGCCGTCATGGATGAGGGGGTAATGTATAAGCATGAGGACCTTGCAGCCAATATGTGGGTCAATCAGGCGGAATTGAACGGTCAGAAGGGAGTGGATGACGACGGTAACGGATATGTCGATGACGTCTATGGCTATAATTTTGCCAAAGACCAAGGGGATATAACGTGGACGGATCCCGAGGATAGCGGTCATGGAACGCATGTGGCGGGGACGATCTCTGCCGTGAACAACAATGGTATCGGCGTCTGCGGTATCGCGGGCGGCAGCGGAAACAACGACGGGGTGAAGATTATGTCTATTCAAATTTTTGCCGGACGGTATCAGAGTACGATAAGCCGGAATGTTGATGCGATCTATTATGCAACCAGTATGGGGGCTTCTATCCTGCAGTGCAGTTGGGGGTTGATGAGTGGTGCGATCAATTCGGATGAACAGTATTTGGACGAAAGAAGTATTGAAGCCAATGCGTTCGCCCATTTTATTAATACGAAACGTCCGGGTAGTCCGCTCAACGGCGGTATTATCATTTTTGCGGCTGGTAATGAAGCAGGAGCCTGTGGTTATCCTGCGGCATATCCTTCGGTGGTTTGTGTGACTTCGCTCAGTACGGATTTTACGCCTTCGGTCTTTACGAATTACGGGATGCCGGCAGATATTGCTGCGCCGGGCGGTGATCTGTATTATCACAAAAATCTCAGTGATGCCGGTCAGGTTCTTTCGACGGTTCTGAAATTGGATGGTATGTATGCCTACATGTCCGGCACGTCGATGTCCTGCCCGCATGTTTCCGGTGTCGCGGCCTTGGGTCTTTCGTATGCCAAACAGTTGGGTAAGACGTTCGAACCGGATGAGTTCCGTGATATGGTACTGGCTTCGGTGAACGATTTGGATCCGTATCTGACCGGTGTCAAGAAACATAACAACGGTACGATGAACCTAGTCGAGTATAAGGGGAAAATGGGTTCGGGTATGATCGACGCCTACAAGATGCTGATGGCTGTACGGGGTACTCCGGCGATCACGGTCGAGCAGGACAAGCCGACGACGATTTCGCTGTCGAAATATTACGGGGATGTTACTGCACTTTCTTGTATGCTGGAGGTGAGCGATGCGGTGAAAGATAAGTTGGGGCTTACGTTCACTGTCGAGGGTAACAATGCTACGATTACTTGCTCAAAGCAGAGCGCCGGTCTTGTGACGGTTAAGAGCTCTGTCGGTGGAACGTCGATGAGCCGCGAGGTTGCGATCATTTGCCGTGCGAAGGCGGCTTCGAACGGCGGTTGGCTGTAAGCCTCTCGTTGATTGAAAAATGGCGGAGCGACTGTATGGTCGCTCCGTTTTTTTTGATTATATATTCAAAATGCAACCGGCTCTGTGCTGGGCCGACTGCGATGTATGCTTCGACCTTTCCTCGATGCTCCCTTCTTGAAGATTGAGGTAGAACCGAATAACGGCCTGTGGGTTGTGGGTTATCGTTGAAATCGAAAATATTTCAATGTATCGGTATCCGACGGTTGCTTATTCGCCGCATGCGGCTATGTGTGTAATTCGACTCTCCCTAAATTTTTCTTCGGAGGGAATTTGTCCGTTATACTTTCAATGAGGGACACAAGCGGATATAATTATATCTATTATAAATAGGTATCTGGATGTAAATGGAGAAAAATTACATTTTTCGATATAAAAATCATTAAAACATTTGCAGATTCCAAAATAATCCCTACCTTTGCATCCGCATTTGAGAAAAACAGTTGCTCGAATAGAAGTTTAATCCGGTTTTCGGATGACGGAGCAAAAAAGGAAAATGCAAAAGTTCTTGAAAAAAGATTTGGTGGATTGAAAAAGATTACATATCTTTGCAGTCCGAAACGTGATGGAAAATCACGGCTCTTTTTGAGATTGGTTCTTTGAATTACTGGTAATATTGAGAGAAAAAGAAATGTAGTATTTATCTGTCAAATTCCTTTAAGGAAATTAAGTAGTCAGGACTCTAACAAAACATTATTCTTTATACAATGGAGAGTTTGATCCTGGCTCAGGATGAACGCTAGCGGCAGGCTTAACACATGCAAGTCGAGGGGCAGCATAATGGATAGCAATATCTATGGTGGCGACCGGCGCACGGGTGCGTAACGCGTATGCAACCTACCTTTAACAGGGGGATAACACTGAGAAATTGGTACTAATACCCCATAATATCATAGAAGGCATCTTTTATGGTTGAAAATTCCGATGGTTAGAGATGGGCATGCGTTGTATTAGCTAGTTGGTGGGGTAACGGCTCACCAAGGCGACGATACATAGGGGGACTGAGAGGTTAACCCCCCCACACTGGTACTGAGACACGGACCAGACTCCTACGGGAGGCAGCAGTGAGGAATATTGGTCAATGGACGCAAGTCTGAACCAGCCATGCCGCGTGCAGGATGACGGCTCTATGAGTTGTAAACTGCTTTTGTACGAGGGTAAACGCAGATACGTGTATCTGTCTGAAAGTATCGTACGAATAAGGATCGGCTAACTCCGTGCCAGCAGCCGCGGTAATACGGAGGATTCAAGCGTTATCCGGATTTATTGGGTTTAAAGGGTGCGTAGGCGGTTTGATAAGTTAGAGGTGAAATTTCGGGGCTCAACCCTGAACGTGCCTCTAATACTGTTGAGCTAGAGAGTAGTTGCGGTAGGCGGAATGTATGGTGTAGCGGTGAAATGCTTAGAGATCATACAGAACACCGATTGCGAAGGCAGCTTACCAAACTATATCTGACGTTGAGGCACGAAAGCGTGGGGAGCAAACAGGATTAGATACCCTGGTAGTCCACGCAGTAAACGATGATAACTCGTTGTCGGCGATACACAGTCGGTGACTAAGCGAAAGCGATAAGTTATCCACCTGGGGAGTACGTTCGCAAGAATGAAACTCAAAGGAATTGACGGGGGCCCGCACAAGCGAGGAACATGTGGTTTAATTCGATGATACGCGAGGAACCTTACCCGGGCTTGAAAGTTAGCGACGATTCTTGAAAGAGGATTTCCCTTCGGGGCGCGAAACTAGGTGCTGCATGGTTGTCGTCAGCTCGTGCCGTGAGGTGTCGGGTTAAGTCCCATAACGAGCGCAACCCCTACCGTTAGTTGCCATCAGGTGAAGCTGGGCACTCTGGCGGGACTGCCGGTGTAAGCCGAGAGGAAGGTGGGGATGACGTCAAATCAGCACGGCCCTTACGTCCGGGGCTACACACGTGTTACAATGGTAGGTACAGAGGGCAGCTACCCAGCGATGGGATGCGAATCTCGAAAGCCTATCTCAGTTCGGATTGGAGGCTGAAACCCGCCTCCATGAAGTTGGATTCGCTAGTAATCGCGCATCAGCCATGGCGCGGTGAATACGTTCCCGGGCCTTGTACACACCGCCCGTCAAGCCATGGGAGCCGGGGGTGCCTGAAGTTCGTGACCGCAAGGAGCGACCTAGGGCAAAACTGGTGACTGGGGCTAAGTCGTAACAAGGTAGCCGTACCGGAAGGTGCGGCTGGAACACCTCCTTTCTGGAGAGTATGATTACTTAACGACAGATTGATCTGCGTTCTTTTCTCTCGAATACCGGTGATTTTTTTATAGAGTGGAGTTTCCCGCGATATAGTCCCGTAGCTCAGTTGGTTAGAGCACTACACTGATAATGTAGGGGTCTGCGGTTCAAGTCCGCACGGGACTACACAAAAGCTTGGGGGATTAGCTCAGTTGGCTAGAGCACCTGCTTTGCAAGCAGGGGGTCAAGGGTTCGACTCCCTTATCCTCCACTCGGATTGAAGCGATTCAATCATCGTTCATTGACACGATTAAGGAGATGAGATATAGGCTATGCGTATACAATAGGGTATGCATAGCGGAAAAAGAAAGTAAGTAAGGGCGTATGGGGGATGCCTAGGCTCTTGGAGGCTAAGAAGGACGTGGTAAGCTGCGAAAAGCTGCGGGGATTTGCAAACGAGACTCGATCCGCAGATATCCGAATGGGACAACCCGGCAGGTAGAAGACCTGTCACACCGCGAGGTGAGCTAACCCTCTGAACTGAAACATCTAAGTAGGAGGAGGAAAAGAAAGAAACATCGATTTCCAAAGTAGCGGCGAGCGAAATGGAAGAAGCCCAAACCGATATTGTTACGGCAATATCGGGGTTGTAGGACTGCAATATTCAATTAACAATGAACTGGAATGGTCTGGAAAGTCCATCCATAGAGAGTGAAAGGCTCGTACAGGTAAGTTTGTTATGCGAAAGCAGTATCCTGAGTATGGCGGGACACGAGGAATCCTGTCAGAATCAGCCGGGACCACCCGGTAAGGCTAAATACTCCCCAAGAGACCGATAGTGGACCAGTACTGTGAAGGAAAGGTGAAAAAAGAACCCCGAACAGGGGAGTGAAATAGAACCTGAAACCATACGCTTACAACCGGTCGGAGCAGCTTCGTGCTGTGACGGCGTGCCTATTGAATAATGAGCCTACGAGTTACTAATCACTAGCGAGGTTAAGTGCAAGGATGCACGGAGCCGAAGCGAAAGCGAGTCTGAACAGGGCGTTTAGTTAGTGGTTGTAGACGCGAAACCTTGCGATCTACCCTTGAGCAGGTTGAAGGTTGGGTAAAACCAACTGGAGGACCGAACGAATAAGCGTTGAAAAGCTTCTCGATGACTTGAGGGTAGGGGTGAAAGGCTAATCAAGCTGGGAAATAGCTCGTACTCCCCGAAATGCCTTTTGGGGCAGCGTTGTAATAAAGAGTCTACTGGAGGTAGAGCTACTGATTGGATGCGGGGGCTTCACCGCCTACCAAATCCTGACAAACTCCGAATGCCAGTAGTATGATTTACAGCAGTGAGTGACTGGGTGCTAATGTCCAGTCGCAAAAGAGGAACAACTCAGACCAGCAACTAAGGTCCCGAAGAATATGCTAAGTTGATCTAACGATGTTTTGTTGCAGAGACAGCTAGGATGTTAGCTTGGAAGCAGCTATTCATTCAAAGAGTGCGTAACAGCTCACTAGTCGAGCGACAGAGCGTGGATAATAAACGGGCATCAAGCATATCACCGAAGTTCTGGGCGCGAGAGCGCGGTAGGGGAGCATTCCATTCAGCGTCGAAGCAGTTTCGTGAGGAATTGTGGAGCGTATGGAAAAGCAAATGTAGGCATGAGTAACGATAATGCGGGAGAGTAACCCGCACACCGCAAGACCAAGGTTTCCTGATCAACGCTAATCGGATCAGGGTTAGTCGGGTCCTAAGGGTAAGCCGAACGGCGATCTCGATGGATAATCGGTTAATATTCCGATACTAACATATACCTCGATGGAGAGACGAAGGAACGTAAGTGCCGCCACCTGACGGAATATAGGGTGGTTAAAGGGCGTAGGTATAGGGGCAGATTAAGAGTTAGTCCTTGCTGAAACCTGACAGTACAGAGAGCCTACGGGCAATTTGATAGAGCACCCAAGTCGACTTCCGAGAAAATCTTCTAAGTTATAGTATATGTTACCCGTACCGTAAACCGACACAGGTGGTCGAGGAGAGTATCCTAAGGTGCTCGAGTGAATCACGGTTAAGGAACCAGGCAAATTAACCCCGTAACTTCGGAAAAAAGGGGTCCCTATGAAAGTAGGGCGCAGCGAAGAGGTCCAGGCGACTGTTTATCAAAAACACAGGGCTCTGCAAATTCGAAAGAAGACGTATAGGGCCTGACACCTGCCCGGTGCTGGAAGGTTAAGAGGGGATGTCATCGCAAGAGAAGCATTGAATCGAAGCCCCAGTAAACGGCGGCCGTAACTATAACGGTCCTAAGGTAGCGAAATTCCTTGTCGGGTAAGTTCCGACCTGCACGAATGGTGTAACGATCTGGACACTGTCTCAACCGTGAGCTCGGTGAAATTGTAGTCCCGGTGATGATGCCGGGTACCCGCAACGGGACGAAAAGACCCCGTGAACCTTTACTATAGCTTAACGCTGAATTTGGGTACACAATGTGTAGGATAGGCCGGAGGCTTTGAAGCGGGCACGCCAGTGTTCGTGGAGCCGACGTTGAAATACGGCCCTTTGTGTATTTGAGTTCTAACCCTGCGAAGGGGACACCGTTTGGTGGGTAGTTTGACTGGGGTGGTCGCCTCCAAAAGCGTAACGGAGGCTTCCCAAGGTACCCTCAGCACGAATGGTAACCGTGCGCGGAGTGCAATAGCATAAGGGTGCTTGACTGTGAGACATACAAGTCGACCAGGTACGAAAGTAGGGTATAGTGATCCGGTGGTTCTGCGTGGACTGGCCATCGCTCAAAGGATAAAAGGTACTCCGGGGATAACAGGCTGATCGCCGCCAAGAGCTCATATCGACGCGGCGGTTTGGCACCTCGATGTCGGCTCGTCACATCCTGGGGCTGGAGAAGGTCCCAAGGGTTCGGCTGTTCGCCGATTAAAGTGGCACGCGAGCTGGGTTCAGAACGTCGTGAGACAGTTCGGTCTCTATCTGTTGCGGGCGTAGGAAGATTGAGGGGTCCTGACTTTAGTACGAGAGGACCGAGTTGGACGAACCTCCGGTGTATCGGTTATGCTGCCAAGTGTACCGCCGAGTAGCCGCGTTCGGTTTGGATAAGCGCTGAAAGCATCTAAGCGCGAAGCCATCCCCAAGATGAGTCTTCCCTTGAGGGGCGTAGGAGACTACTACGTTGATAGGTTGCAGATGTAAAGACAGTGATGTCAAAGCCGAGCAGTACTAATTACCCGATAGGCTTTCTTTTTCGAATCTTTATCTCATCTCCTGTACGTGTCAAATTTACCGGATGCGACGGATTATATATCGAAAAGATATATTCGCATAGTTCCGATATATTGGAGCAAAAGTTCTTTTAGGTGGTTATAGCAGTGAGGTTCCACCTCTTCCCATTCCGAACAGAGAAGTTAAGCTCACTAACGCCGATGGTACTGCGCTACGCGCGTGGGAGAGTAGGTAGCCGCCTCTTCAAGCCGGATCCTGAACAAGGGTCCGGCTTTCTTTTTGTTCGCGGGCTTGCGTGTTCCCTCCCCTCGTGCGGCTGGCTCTCTGCGGCAGAGCCTGCCAAGGAGGGTTATGCCGGTTTAGAGGTTGATATTTTGTGCTTGGAGGTTGGCGTGGGCATACGCTTTACAGCACGTATTCGTAGTGGGGGGCGGTTTATAAACGCAGCCAAATGCCGAGAATAACGGCGCCCGAAACCGAAATCCTGTAAAATGAACCGGATATTGTTGCTTTGCCGCTGCAGAAGAAATGCAGGCCGTATAGATTGTAATTCCTTCGAATGTGCGGGAGATTTGTATGTCGCAGGACGGATCTATGATCGAGATAGGCTCTTCGTTTGTGCGGGGTTTTCGGAAATTCAATGTAGAGCGATCCGCTATTTTAAGTAATCCGGCTCTTCGGGACGGAAGTGATTCGTGATATGGTTCGGGAGCGGAATGTCACTTGGGAAATACAGGAGCGATAATCGGCAAAACGGGATGGGACGGAGTTCAGATCCGAATGCGATTTTTGGAGGGTTGAAATAGTCCCAAACGATAAACAACGAAGTTTTTGCGTATGCGGCGAAGGGATCAGGGGTTTCCTCTGTCGTAGTATCGCACTGTCCTATCAATATCTATAGAGTATTGTATTGCCGGCGGAATTCGTCTGTACTACACTTTTGCTTCCTGCGGATGGATTTCCCTGACTATTCGGCCTCCTTGGAGGCGGCGCTTGGGTTAAGGACTGCGATACCGATCGTGTTGCCGGTAGGGATCGTGCTCCGGGGGAGGGGTGAGTCAAGAACTGGATGCCGGTCTGGAAACGTGTACCCGGTGGAACGGATTACTTCCGTTCGTTTCCGATGTTATGCTTTAAGGCCCGGAGCTGTGCTTGCATGCGGTGAGGACCTTGGTTCGCGGATGAAATCGCGGGTACGGGATCCCGAATGTTCTGTCGCTGCGGTTGGATCCCATATTTCAGCCGAAGATAATGGTTGGAGTTATATGAGGTCCGGATCGTTTTCGCAGACAGGGACGGATTCGTCGTAGAATTGTTGGTGTCTTCCTGCTGTGGGAATAACGGGCGGTTTCCTGGGCGCTTGATTGGTCGGTGTCGTGGTGAGGAAGTGGAGTGCCGGGAGCATGGTTTCGCAAGATAATAACCATGTTAGCTCGATCCGGTGAAGCCGGCTTCATTTGAATTCGGGGTTCTCTAAATCCGGCTTGTCAGTAGGCGCAGGGTCGCCGTATGCGGAGTGATTTCGGTCCATTGCGTCGATGCGGGCAACAACCAGGTTTCGCCCTGCCGGACATCGATTCGATTGCCTTCGTTGTCGGTCAATGAACCACTCCCCTGAAGCAGAACTATTGCCACGAAAGAGTCCGTTGCCGACCAGTCGCAGCGTGTTCGTGCGGTCAGGGTATATAGCGACGTAGTAAAGTAAGGCGTGGTGACAAGCCGGACTTCCTGATTGTTCTCCGGAGCGTACGTTATGCGGCTGTTTTCGGAAGATTCGAAATCGATCGCTTCGCGTGCCAATTCGGTATGCAACTCCCGGGAATTGCCCGCTGCATCCCGCCGGTCGAAATCGTAGATCCGGTAGGTGATGTCCGAACTTTGCTGGATCTCGACGATGAAGGACCCCTTTCCGATGCTGTGCACCCGTCCTGCCGGCAGATAAAAGACGTCGCCCGATGCGATTGCCTGGCGATTCAAAACGTCGGTCAATGTATTGTCGGCAACGCGACGTTCGTACTCCGCCGGTGCGATCGGACGGGAGAATCCGGTCAGTAACGAAGCGCCCGGTTCCGCTTCCAGCACGTACCACATCTCGCATTTCCCGCTTTTCCCGTGGCGCTTTCGTGCCAGTTCGTCGTCCGGGTGTACCTGGATCGAAAGATCTTCCCGGGCATCTATGAATTTTACCAACAAGGGAAATTCCTGCCCGAAACGGGCATAGTTGGCTTTGCCCAGAAGCTCTGCGCCGAAGCGTCCGATCAGCTCGGGCAGGGTGCTTCCGGTCCACGGCCCTTCCGCCACCACCGATTCCGAGCCGGGCATGCCGGAAAGTTCCCAGCTTTCGCCTACACGGGAGAGCTCGGATGCGAGTTCCTTGTAGGGGATGATGCGTTCGCCGCCCCAGAGGGTCTGCTTCAGAATCGGATGAAATTTGAGGGGACGCAATGCTTCAGGTCTTAATTTGTTCCTACAAATATACTATTTTTCGGCAAGCAAAAGCTTTCTGCGACGAGAAAATGAAACGGGAAGCCGGTGTATTTGCAACTGGGTTGCAAGGAAAATGCACTATATTTGACACCAAAGAAGAATAAAAGCATTATGAAAAGTCAAACGAATGGTCGCGGCTGCGCCGCTTGCGATGCAGGTCCTGACCACGACCGTCATTCGCAAAGCTATTGGATGCCCGTTGCGTCGGCCGTGTTATTTGCGGCGGGACTCGTCATGCAATATACCGGTGTCGAATTTTTCGCATCTTCCGCAGTACGGTTCTGCTGGTACCTCGCAGCTTATTTTCCGGTAGGGCTTCCTGTGCTCCGGGAGGCATGGAACGGTATGCGGCAGCGGGATTTCTTTACGGAATATACGCTGATGAGCCTCGCTGCCATCGGTGCTTTCTATATCGGAGAGTATCCCGAGGGGGTTGCCGTGATGTTGTTTTATTCGATCGGAGAGGCGTTGCAGGAGCGTGCCGTGGAGCGGGCGCGGCGGAATATTCGTGCGCTCGTCGATATCCGGCCCGAACAGGCGAACGTCTTGGAGGACGGGAAACCGGTGGCTATGCCCGCTGCGCAGGTCGTGCCGGGCCGGACGATCGAGGTGCTTCCGGGGGGACGTGTCCCTCTGGATGGCGTTTTGCTGTCCGAGGCGGCCCCGTTCAATACGGCGGCGCTGACCGGAGAGAGTACGCCGCGGACGATCCGTAAGGGAGATGAGGTGTTGGCGGGTATGATCTCTTCGCAGCATCCGGTTCGTATCGAAGTGACGCGCCCGTATGGGGAGAGCGCCCTTTCGCGGATTCTCTCCATGGTCGAGGAGGCTGCGGCGCGCAAGGCTCCCGCCGAATTGTTCATCCGCCGTTTCGCCCGGATTTATACTCCCGTAGTGACGGGATTGGCCGTGCTGATCGTCGCTTTGCCCGGATTGTGGTCGCTCCTGCACGGAGGCTTCGCCTATTCGTTCGACGAATGGTTGTCCCGGGCCTTGGTATTTCTGGTGGCCTCTTGTCCTTGTGCGCTGGTTATCAGTATTCCGCTGGGCTATTTCAGCGGTATCGGCGTTGCTTCGAAGGCCGGCGTGCTCTTTAAGGGCGGCAGTTATCTGGATGCCATTGCGCGGGTCAATACCGTGGTTTTCGACAAGACCGGCACGCTGACCGAAGGTTTGTTCGAAGTCCGGGAGGTGCATGCTGCTCCGGGCGTGAATTCCGGGGAGCTGCTCGGATGGATCGCTTCGGCCGAGCGAACCAGTACGCACCCGGTAGCCCGGGCAGTCGTGCAGTATGCCGAGAGGGAGGGCGTCGCTCTTCTCGCTTCGGAGGGCGCAGCTGAAATCGCCGGACACGGCATTCGGGCCGAATTCGACGGGAAACAGTTGTTGGTGGGCAATACGCGTCTGATGGCTCGCTTCGGCGTGGAATATCCGTCGGAGGTCGATGCGATTCCCGAGACGATCGTCGTATGTGCGCTCGACGGCCGGTATGCGGGCTATCTCGTGATTGCGGACAAGCCCAAGGAGGATGCCGCGCGTGCCGTGGCGGAATTGAAGTCGCTCGGAATCGAGGACATTCGGATTTTGTCGGGCGACCGGGAGGCGCTGGTGGCGAATTTGGGCCGCAGGCTGGGCGTTTCCGAGGCCCGGGGGGATCTCCTGCCCGAAGGCAAGATGGAGATACTCGAAGCGCTGCGCGGAGAGCCCGGTAAAGTCACGGCTTTCGTCGGCGACGGATTCAACGACGCTCCGGCTCTCGCAACGAGCGATGTCGGGGTGGCGATGGGGGCTTTGGGCAGCGACGCAGCCATCGAAACGGCCGACGTGGTGATCCAGTCCGACCAACCTTCGCGTCTGCCTGCGGCGATCCGTATCGGACGTCTTACGCACCGCATCGTGCGGCAGAATATCCTGCTGGCGATCGGGGTGAAGGTCGTCGTGCTGACGTTGGGCGCACTCGGCATCGCAACCATGTGGGAAGCGGTCTTCGCCGATGTAGGCGTCACTCTGCTTGCGGTTCTGAATGCCGTGAGGGCTTCCAATCGTCGTTTTTAATGCGTATCTTGCAACTATGAAAGAAGACGAATACATTTCCCGCCTCAAGGCCCGCGATATCCGTCCTACGGCGCTGCGGCTGTTGATTCTGCGTACGATGGCCGGATTCGACCGGGCTTTCAGCCTCGCGGATCTCGAAGAGGAGCTCGATACGGTGGATAAATCGACTCTTTTCCGTACGCTCACTCTTTTTCTGGCGCATCACCTGGTGCACGGCATCGACGACGGTACCGGTTCGCTCAAATATGCGCTTTGTAGCAGCGATTGCGATTGTGAAATCGACGACCTGCATACCCATTTCTATTGCACGCATTGCCGGCGTACCTTTTGCCTGCGAGGGGTGGCTGTTCCGCAGGTGGGTTTGCCGGACGGATTTTCGGCCGAAACGATCAATTTCGTTATCAAGGGGATCTGCGCCGACTGTTCGGGGCGGAACTGACAGGATGGATCGAGGCGGCTTGCCAGGACGACGAAGCCCCGTTCGCCCCGGTCGGAGATGGTCGATTAAAGGTCCTAGAATTTCCGGAGGCTCCTTTCCCGCAGCGGATGTCGGCAGCAGGTAGCGAGCCAGTTGCGGATCAGCGCCGAGCCGCAATTCGAAATGCAGGATTCGGGGTGGAATTGCACGCCGTGTATCGGCAGATTCCGGTGATAAAAGGACATGATGTGCCCCGTTTCATCGTGCGAACTTGCGATCAGCTCTTCGGGCATCGAGTCCGGATCGACGATCCACGAATGGTAGCGTCCTACGATCAGGGGCGGAGCGACTTTCTGCAGCAGCAGATCGCCCGCATCGGTTACGGTCAGCGTCGTCGGATGCCCGTGCAGCGGGGCCGACAGTTGTCGCAGTTCGGCTCCGAACGCCCGGGCGAGCGCCTGATGTCCCAGACAGATCCCCAGTACGGGGATTCGCTGCCGCACGATCTGTCCGATCGCCGCCATAAGGTCGCCCGCCTCTTCCGGGATTCCGGGACCCGGGGATAGGAGTACCCCGTCGTAATCGCCGAATTTTTCGAAGTCGATCCGGTCGTTGAGTTGTATCGTAATATTCACCGGTTCGGACGATTCCCGAAGCAGTTGTACGGCGTTGTGGACGAACGAGTCGTAATTATCGATTACCAGTATCTTTTTCACGGCTACAAAAGTAACCTTTTTTATACCTTTGCGGAATAAAAATCGTCAGAATGGAAGCTCAGCTTGTCCGAAAAGCCGTGAATCGTTGTGCCGCGCAGGGAAAACCGTTCCTTTTCGGGGTCGATTTCGAATTGAGGGAGGGATTTTTCGTGGAGAATCCGCTCGTCTGCCGGCAGATTCCGTTTGCCTGCGGAGAGATTACCAATGTGCCGGATAGCTTCTCCGGGGAGGTGGAAATTATGCCCTGCCTGGAGATTCTGCATACCGATCGGGAGGCGTATCTTCGCCGGTTCGCCGTCATTCGCCGGGGGTTGCTTCGCGGGGACAGTTTTCTGACCAACCTGACCGAGCGGACTCCGATCCGAACGAACCTTACTCTCGAGGAGATCTTCCGCCGCAGCCGTGCCCGTTACAAACTGTTGCTGCCGGGGCGTCTGGTCTGTTTCTCTCCCGAGTGTTTCGTCCGCATTACGGACGGGGTGATCCGCTCCTACCCGATGAAAGGAACGATCGACGCTGCGTTGCCCGATGCCGAGGCCCGGTTGCTGGAGGATTACAAGGAGCGTTGCGAACATTACACCATCGTCGATCTGATTCGCAACGACCTGAACCGGATTGCCGATCGTGTGCGTGTCGAGCGTTTCCGTTACGTCGAGAAGATCGCTACCCTGCGGGGCGAAATCTTGCAGACGAGCTCCGAAATCGCCGGCGACCTGCGGTCGGGATGGCGGCAGGAACTGGGCGACCTGCTTTTCAGCCTGCTGCCTGCCGGCTCGATTTCGGGGGCTCCGAAACCCGCGACCCTGCGGTTGATCCGCGATGCCGAGCAGTGCCCCCGGGGATATTATACGGGGGTATTCGGCTATTTCGACGGTCGCGATCTGGACAGCGCGGTGATGATCCGCTATATCGAATGCGAGAACGGGCTGTTCTATTTCCGCAGCGGCGGCGGCATCACCGTGCACAGCGCCCCCCAGCAGGAGTACGACGAGGTCGTTACCAAAATTTACCTGCCGATTCCCTGATTGCGATGGATGAGTTGCTTTTCATAGAAACCATTCGGGTCGAGGACGGAACTTTCGTTCGTCCCGAACTTCATTTGCAGCGTATGCGGCAGACGGTCCGCGAAGCGTACGGCGTCGCCTCCGGTTTCGATTTGGCGGACGGTTCGATTCCGCTTCAGCATCGGAAGGGAACGGTGAAGTGCCGGATCGTTTACGGCCGGTCGCTGTCGGAGATTTCGTTTGCGCCGTATGTTCCCCGCGAGATTCGCTCCCTGCGGCTGGTCGCTGCGGACGACGAATTGGATTACCACTTGAAGTATGCGGATCGTAGCGCCCTTGCCCGTCTTTTGCAGCGTCGGGACGATTGCGACGAGATCCTGATCGTGCGCGACGGGGCGATTACCGATACCAGTTACAGCAACGTGGCGTTTTTCGACGGACGGAAATACGTTACGCCGGATACTTTCCTGCTCAACGGCATGCGGAGGCAGTACTTGCTCGGTACGGGAGTTTTAACCGAATGCCGCATTACGCCTTCCGACCTGGGCGGTTTCGAGCGGGTCGTGCTCATCAATGCCATGTTGGGAATCGAGGACGACCTCGCCGTTCCGATCGAACGGATTCGGGGATTATAACCGAAGGTAAGTGGCATAATCGCAGGGTTGCGGACCCTGCGTTTTTTATCGATCAAATCCGGCCTTTGGGGGATTCAGCGGTATGTCAGCTTTGTCGTTCGTAATAGGCGATCCGGTCGCAACAGACTTTTTCCGTGATGTCGCGCATGAGTTCGAGGCGCGGGATCAAGGCGTCGATGTCGGTCTTGGTAACGACGAAATCCTTGTTGTAGCGGGCTTGTACATAGGCATCCTGTAACAGATTGAACAGGCGCCGCTCCTCCTCCGTATTTCGAGGGAAAACCGATACCAGTTGCAGCGTGTGCGTCTTGCAGCGATCCATCAGAATTTCCAGCGCATGATCTTTATAGCCGTAAAGGATATATACCAGCGGAATGGTACGCAGGTAATTTTCTGCGGCTTGATGCAGATGGAAAGAGGCCATTTTATATTTCTGCAACCCCGCATAGTAGCGTGCTCCTAACAGAAAATCGCTTGCGAATTGAAATTTTTCGTTAAAATAATCCCGAGCGATTTTTGCGATTTCCGCATAGTTCAACTTCCGGCACCGTGCCAGTTTGAACTCCTGCGAATCGTAGAGCATGATCCCCTGTTTTTTGATTTCATGATAGAAGTATTGCCCCAGTTCGAGGTTTTTATTCAGCCGGGAAATACTTTCGTTGATGAATTGCGGCCGGGTGTAAAATTCGCTTTGTTTGTTTGCGAAAAACCGTTCGGTGATGCGGGCGTAAACGTCGTATTCCTTCAATCCGAGCCGTCGGCGCGTGACGATCAGGATGTCGTAATCGCTCATGAAAAAGGTCGTCACTCCGTAATCCCGCCGGCGGTCGCAATCGACGTATGTATTTCGAGCATAACTGCCGTAAAGAATGATCATTACGCAGTCTTTTATTTCATTTCGGATGATCTCTACAAGTTGATGTAGATCGCGTCTTTTTTCTGCTGGCAGGAAGTTGATCGAACTTTTCATACATACAAAGTTAGTAAGAAAATTTGAACGCCTGGTTTTTACAATGGAATTAAAATACTATATTTGTACGTAGTATTTCCGTGCAACGAGTTTGTTGTAGTGGGACGGTGTGTGTCGTCCGGGAACAAATAAGCAGTTTGGATGCAATGCGGAAATACGGTAGTTCGGCGTAGCCGACAGACATAAAAGGGTACACAACTCTTATGCCTACCGTAAAATTGGGAATTTACAGTAATCAGGTGTAGCAGTTGTCTGTCCTTGTTATGCCCTGCTCGTTTCGACGGGAGGGGCAGGCAAGGGCGCAGGACAATCGACTGATTACGGGCTCCCAATGCCTTCGGTAGTAGATTGACACCGCGCCTTCTTTTCATTTTATATGCGAGAAGGTGCAAAATCCGATCCATAACATTTTATGTCCGGGGCCCAACAATTCCTGATATAGATTGATACATCCAAAGAAGCTGTAAATCAGAAAGTAAGAATTGCTCCTACGGAATAAGTAATTTTTGGTTGGTATGAAAAAAACGGATTATTCTTCCTGGAGAAGATTGGAGCGCGTGATTGAATCTTCTGGATTGACAATCAATTCATTCGCCAGATATGTCGGGTTGCCGCGAGGCGAAAATCTTTATCAGATCAAGCGGGGAAATTATGGAGTAAGCCTTGGTGTGGCTAAAAAGATCCATGCGAAATTTCCGCAGTATCCGATTTCCTGGTTGATGCACGGTGAAGCCGAATCCGCTGCTACGCCGGAAGGCGATGCTTTTGTCGTTCGGATTCCTGTATATCGGGACTCTTCCGTGGCGGAGTTTCCGCCCAAGGAGGTTCCAGAACGGTATCTGCTTCTTTCTGCCGAAGAGGCTCGGGGGGCTCAAATTGCATTATGCACGGACGATCAATTCGGAACGGTTTTGCAGCATTGGCTCGTGTTGCTGCGGGAGCCGGACGGAGAAGTTATAAACGGGAGAGTTTATTTCGTTATGACGGAGTGTTTCTATCTGTTTTGTTCCGTCTATCGTATCGAGGGGGATCCTGCTCGTCTGCGGTTGAAATCTTTGTTTGCAACTGCAGACGACGACCTGGAGGTCCGATGCGAAGAGATTTGTGTGATGTGGCCGGTTTGTGGGGCTATTTGCGGATTAAAATAGATTCGTAGTATACGGGTTTCCGAAGAATAGTGTTGTTTTTTGTCGGAATAGTCTTATCATAATGTAAATAGGAAGGTGTTTCAGAAGTGAATTTATGCTGAAAAAAATTAAATTCGCTCTTTCCGAAGGGATTTTGCATAATAAGAAAACACTGATTGCCGAACCTGGAAAAGAATAAGGCGATCGCTTTATTCTCTTATTTGTCAATCGAATATAAAAATAAAAAAGGATGGATTCGAAAAATCCATCCTTTTGAAAGTTGCTTTGTGCGGATAAAGGGACTTCCGCATGAATGTAAGCCCAATGTATATCAACGAATTGCGACGGCTTTGGCTTCTGTCCCCACATCGCCTACCGTCATTTTGCACGGTCTTGCGCCCGCCTGCCCGTTTCGCCTGCGCGGCCGCCGTATCTCCTTGCATGACATTATATTATTCTAATTGAATTATGCGGTTTGGATAATATCTTCCGGTTAATGCCCGATTACTGACGATGTGAATGCAGAGTATGGATATTTGTTTGTATAGTTCGGTTTTCGTATCTTTGTTTTGCTTTAATTTTAAATTGTTTTTATTATGAAACTGAGGTTGTGTTTTTTTATGCTTGCATTAGGGATATGCGGAGCAGTCGTGCAAGGTTGTGATGACAATGATGATAACTTGGATGTTCTTGATAAATTGCAGGCTGCATTTTCTCAGAAATATCCGGAAGCCAGTCCGAAATGGAAAACCCGGAGTAATTATTACATTGCGGATTTCCAGAACCAGAATTATGCAGCCGAGGCCTGGTTTACTTCCGATGCCGTTTGGCTGATGACCGAAACGGATCTTCCTCATGCGTCTTTGCCTGAGGCTGTTAAAAATGCGTTCAAGAACAGCGAATATGGACAGTGGAGCCTGGATGATGTGGATATGTTGGTGCGAGAAGGCATGGAGCCGGTCTATGTTTTGGAGGTAGAGCAGGGCCCGCGGGAGATGGATCTTTATTACAACGCGGAGGGAATTCTGATCAAGGTGGTGGAAGATTCCGAGGATGATTCCGAGGATTATCTGCCGATTGAACTTCCCGAAGAGGTGAAAAATTTTCTGCAGGAGAAATATGCGGCATCCAAAATTGTTGAAACGGATCAGGAGCACGGGCAGTTTGAGGTGGATATTATTCATGACGGAGTTGCCAAGGAGGTGCTTTTTGACAACAGCGGGAATTGGCTTTCCTCATCTTGGGAGATCAGTCTGGATACTCTTCCGGAAGTCGTTAAAACTGCGATCCGGCAGGAAATTAACGATAAGTATGTCGGTTATGAAACCGACGATGAGCCGGAACTGGTAGAAACGCCGGACGGGAATTATTATCGAATCGAGCTGGAAGCGGAAGATGACAGGGAGGTGATTCTCAAAATCCGGGAAGACGGATCTTTACTGCAGTAGATTCGTTTGAATAGGCATACCGACAGGCAGATGAAAATCTGCCTGTCGGTATGTTCGTATTATATCATTTGTTTTAATAGAACGATTTACCTATGAAAAAAATCGGTTTGCTGCTATTTTTGCGGTATTCACTTGCTCTTTGTCCGCACAAAATAGGCTTTCCGTCTTTATCGGAAATTCCAATCGGTATGCTTCGGTCGATTTGTCGGATTTCCGTCGGCGCCTCTGTGTGGAATACGATATTTCGGCAGAATCGCTCAATGATTATTACCGGCGTTGCGGCAGAGATTGGGGGCATGTGGGCCTTGCACTGGAGATCGCCTGAACCTCGGGACGAAGCATGCGCGATGTCTGTGACCATTACAAACGTTATAAATGTGAGGGCTGGGGGCGGATTCTGATCGAACTGAGAATCGGTCCCGAGTCGTCGTATCGTGTTCCGTTCTATGATCGGGTGCATTGTTATAGCGATTACTGGCACGAGCATTACGACTCCTATTGCAAACGGCATGGGAAGTATCTCCGCACAAGCACGGGTATAAGAAACACCCGAAATACGGGAAGCGGAAATACGGGAGATATCATGACGACGACGATGACGATTGAGTGACCGGTAATAATTCCATATAAATCATTATACGTATAATTGTTTTATGAAAAAGATTTTATTGGTTCTTGTTTGCAGTTTGTTTGCTTTCGAGACGGTTTCGGCTCAAGGGAAAAACGCCGTGGGATTACGGTTGGGAGATGGCGTGGAATTTCTTTATCAATGCGATCTTTCGTCTCGGAATTTTTTGCAATTCACGCTGGCGACTCCTCATTTTGAAGGGCTGTCCGTTACGGGAATCTATAATTGGCGCTGCTGCCGGTGGAATTGGACACCCCAGACTTGCGATTGGTATCTGAATGTCGGTGTGGGTGGAGCCTTGGGACTTTATGACTTTGACGATTCGGGTTTTTTGCTCGGTGTGGCCGGCTCCTGCGCTTTCGGCTGTCATTTCAAAAATGCCCCGATCTCTTTGGAGGTAGATTACCGTCCTGTGATCGGAGCTGTGATCGGCGGTGGACATGACGGCTTCTTTGATCCCGGATTCTGGAATTTCGGATTGTCCGTCAAATTCCATTTTTGAAACTATGAATGATCGTTATATATTCTTAATAGCCGTTTAAGTAGGAACGGCTATTCGATAAATCTCTGAACACGAACTGTATTGAAAAACAAATAAAAAGGTAGAAAAAACGAGAGATTTATTTTTGGTACTGATATACATATCTACACTGGAAAATCTTAGAAAGGTTAGTTCGAAAATCTTATGATTCTAACCTCTTGTAAATTACGTCAAAATGGTATTTCTGTTAAGTTCTGAAAGTCTTGTCCATTTCTGGAAATTGAAGTTATTTTCCCATTCTTTCCCTTTTTCCGTTTGGTGGCAATACAGGAGAATCACAAATGTCATTTGATTTATTTAAATAATGGATTATACCTATTTATACAAACATAGCTATCAGAGAATTGATGAAATTCAAAATTTGCTACCATATGATATCTTCATATCCAGCTATGTAAATTCACAGAGAGTGCAGGAGCCTGCAGATAACATTCAAGCAGGTCAAAAAATATGGTTTGCAACAGAAGAAGAAGGTCGGGATCTATATCTATCTGGAAAAGATGTTACGTTTGTCAAAGCGAATGAAGATTATGCTCCAATTACAGAAAAATTAGACACATTACAATTATCTGGCAAGTCTGTTTGTGTGGATGCAACTGGTTGCAGGGGCCCGTATTTGATGTTTCTAATGCGGTGCATGTCTATGTATAAGATTAATAAGTTTGATATATTATATACTGAACCCACACAATATAGATGTGCTTAAAACACTCAATTCTCTGACTTTTTTACGAAGTAAAACAGATGCATGGAAGGTCTGGTATCCATACGTCAAAGGACGACAATGATTTGCTTATTATAGCAGCAGGATATGATCATAGTCGTATTGTAGAGTGGCAACCAAAAAGAAAGGATGCAAGAAAAAAAGTGTTGTTATTTGGTTTTCCAGCCATTAGTCCTGGTATGTTTCAGGAAAATATCTTAAGAGCGCATGAGGCTGAAGCGGCTATAGAAACGGAGTGCTTTAAAGATATGGACTCGAATATATATGCACCAGCATATGATCCATTTGTTACAGCGCAGGCTATAAGTGAGTACGTTGAAAAGCAGAACAAGCGAGCACCCATTACAAATATCTACCTGTCCCCATTATCTACGAAACCTCATGCTCTTGGTATGGCTTGTATTTTTTATGGGAACATGGATTTAATAAAAACATTAGTCTGATTTATCCGTATTGTCAACAATATATAACTGATAATTCCGATGGAATTGCTCGTATCTGGCGATATGAAATTCAACTACCTTAAGTAAGAGAAAGCTAAACTATTAATATCGTAACACGAAGTAATAAAAATATATTTAAAGTTTATTGTGGGATTATAGGATAACCCAATTATATATTATAGTATGTTTGCAGTAAAGAAGACAATACAAATATGGCAAAGATTACGGTACGGGACACAAATGTTACAGTTATATTGCTCAATGAGAACGACTATATCTGTCTGACGGACATCGCGCGATACAAGAGCGACGACTCGAATGCGGTGATCGGCAATTAGTTGCGCAATCGGAATACGATCGAATATCTCGGAATTTGGGAAAGCCTGTATAATCCGGATTTCAAACCCCTCGAATTCGAGGGGTTTAGAAAGGAGGCCGGACTGAATGCCTTTACCCTGTCGCCGCAAAAGTGGATCAATACGACCAATGCCATCGGTATCATTTCCAAATCGGGGCGTTACGGAGGAACCTATGCTCATAAGGATATTGCGTTCAAATTTGCGAGCTGGATTTCCGTAGAATTCGAGTTGTATATCGTCAAAGAGTTCCAGCGGCTGAAAGAAGAGGAACAGAAACAACTCGGCTGGAGTGCCAAACGCGAACTGTCCAAAATCAACTACCGCATCCATACCGACGCGATCAAACAAAACCTGATTCCGGCCGAAGTGACCGCGAAACAAGCGAGCATCATCTATGCCAACGAAGCCGACGTGTTGAATGGGGCCATGTTCGGCATGACTGCAAAGACGTGGCGCGAGCAGAATCCCGACTTGAAAGGTAATATCCGGGATTATGCAACCATCAACGAACTGATCTGTCTGTCCAATATGGAAAACCTCAATGCCGTATTCATCGACCAGAAAATGCCTCAGGGCGAACGGCTCGTAAAACTCAACCGGATCGCTATTCAGCAGATGCAGGTATTGGAGAGCAATGACGAACGGAAACTACTGAAATAGCGCAATGGATCTCCGTAAGATCAACAGTTATATGATTCTGCTGGCGATAGTCGTTGTCGTCGGCTTGTTCGTGTCCACGGTCGCGCGACTGGTGATATTGGCAAAAGGGGTGGATGCAGGTACGGCGAATCTTGTTTTTCTGATTATGCTGGGTACCTGTGCGATAGCCTATCTGACCATTTTGGCAGCATTTTCCAGCATTGCGGATTTCATTGCCGATAAAATTCTCCCGAAGATAGCCCGAAAGAAGGCTCTTACTGCTGAAGCGACCAGGATTCCACCGATCGATGATATACCCGATTCGGATGTCGAGCAAATCAAGCAGGAGGCAGACAAACGATTTCTCGAACGGCAGAAAGAACAGATCGAACTGTTCCGACGTTATGGGCATAGAGAGGTAGGTCCCTACATCACTTCCGATGAACTTGTGCGTCTCGATCGCTACATCGAATATTATGCATGCAGGAATCCGGCTCGACAGAACTTACTCCTATTCGTCCGCAAAAGTTGAAAAATGCCGATCTATTCCATTTCGGATGGAACATGGCACACTATTTCGGACGACCGAAACAGGAGGTAGTGCCGTGGCTGAAATCCGCATTTGCTCCGCTTGCCGAGTTGGAGGATTCCTATATCAAAGGGAAACTATATTCACCACAGACACGTCAATTCACCATCCCCAACATTCCCGGCTATATGGCCGAACACGGCGGCTGATTTTCCCTTCAAAAAGATATTTCAGGGAGATTTTAAGGAGATAGCGAGTGTTTTTGATCTCCGAAAAATCTCCCTTTTTATTTGCCCCGGTTCCGATTGGACGGAACGAACGAATCCAAGTTTAATCTAAAAATTTCGATTATGAGTTTAAGGGATTTATTGGAGTCGGGGGCAAACGTCAGCGTGACGGTGACGCTCGACGATTTGAGAGCGATTTTCAACGAAGCGGCAAAAGGCGGAAGAATTTTTGGAGCGCTTAGGAATAGAGATCAAAGACCGCGAACAGGGCCGGGGAATGCGGACGAGATAGAGTAAAATCTATTTCTGCGTATAGCTTATATGGGCAATACCCCGAATGAGTGGTTGTTCGTCTGCGAATTATTTTCTATTTTTGTAACGTCGAGCGTAGTAATGCGTTCGGCAGACATACTGAAAGTGTTTTCGCACTGTCTTTACAACGAAATCTGACAGTTTCAAAAAGAGAAAAGACAACGAATGACACTCATTTCTTGTTTAGATTATGGCAAGGGATACGTTCAGTGTTCCCATACCCCATATCTACTCAAGTGTGGGGTATTGCATCGTTTATTTTCTCTTGGGTTTTGTCAGAACCTCGTTGTAGATAAGCGAAATCAGCTCCACACTTTCTTTTTGATTATTCACCATTGAGGGGCCGGATGGTAATTACAATTTGAATATTCAATCAATTCAAATAATAATTACTATGAAAAAAATTCTATCGGTGTTGTATATTGCTACATTGCTGTTTGCAAGTTGTAGCGATGAGTATGACGATTCGGCATTGACCGGGCGCGTAGATAATTTGGAAAATCGGGTGGCCAAATTGGAAGAGCTCTGCAAACAGATGAACACCAACATTTCATCGTTACAAACTATTGTAACGGCATTACAAAAGAACGACTATGTTACGAACGTGACCCCCATCATGCAGAATGGGAAAGAGGTTGGCTATACGATAACGTTCAGTAAAAGTAATCCGATCACCATTTATCATGGTAAGGATGGACAAAACGGAACTGACGGAGAGGATGGGAAACCCGGAGTTGACGGTGAAGACGGAAAGAACGGACATACTCCCGTTATCGGAGTAAAGCAAGATACTGACGGGAGCTATTATTGGACACTCGACGGTGACTGGCTGACGGACGATAGCGGCAATAAAATCAAAGCAGAGGGAACCGATGGCAAGGATGGTACGGACGGGTCGAATGGAGAAGACGGGAATGATGGGCAGGACGGAAAGCCCGGCATGGACGGCAAAGATGGTATTACCCCTAAATTCAAAATCGAAAACGATTATTGGTACATTTCCTATGACAACGAGTCCACGTGGACACAACTCGGTAAAGCCACCGGTGAAGACGGTAAAGATGGAGAGGACGGTATTAGCGGTGATCCGATGTTTACGGATATTGACTATGAAACCAATACCGACTATGTAATTTTTACGTTGTCTAACGGTACGCAGATCAAATTGCCCACGTGGTCGGCATTCGAGGCTCTGAAAACACTCTGTAATCAGATGAATACCAACATTTCGTCTTTACAAACGATTGTTACTGCTCTGCAAAATAATGATTATATTACAGAGATTACCCCTGTTATGCAAGATGGGATAGAAATAGGCTATACGATCAGATTCAATAAAAGTAATCCAATTACTATTTATCATGGTAAAGATGGCCAAAACGGGACAGATGGTTCGGATGGCAAGCCCGGGGCTGACGGACAAGACGGGCATACTCCTGTTATCAGCGTAAAGCAGGATACTGACGGCGTTTATTACTGGACGCTTGACGGCAAGTGGCTGACGGATGATAGTGGTAATAAAATCAAAGCCGAGGGGACAGACGGAAAAGATGGTGCAGACGGTTCAGATGGAGAAGATGGAACGGACGGAGCGAACGGTAAAGACGGCATTACTCCCAAACTCGAAATCAGAGAGGGATATTGGTACATTTCCTATGACAATGGAACAAACTGGACACAGTTGGGCAAAGCCACAGGTGAAGATGGGACTGACGGAACTGATGCCGTTTCGATTTTCAAGGAAATTACCCAAGATGAAGATTATATCCATTTCAAATTGCAGGATGATTCGGTTATTTCCGTGCCCAAACATCATCCGCTGTCTATCACATTCTCCGAAACCGAGGATATTCGGGTATTGGCGGATAAAACATACTCGATCGGTTATACCATTACAGGAGCTGATGAAAATACCGTTATCAAGGCTTTGGCACAAGACGGGTTTCGGGCTGTGGTAAAAAAGACGGACAATGCAACTGGAACCATCGAAATCACTACTCCGAGTACGATTCTGCCGAGCGAGGTGCTGATATTCGTCACCGACGGTAAGGAACGGACGATTATGCGTTCGATCAACTTTGTCGAAGGAGTTATCGTTGTAACGACCAAATCCTATACGGTCGGTTACAATGGCGGTACGGTTACTGTCGATCTCTCGACCAATATCGACTATACGGTCGAAATACCCGAAGCCGATAAATCGTGGATTTCCGTAGCTGATACACGTACCCGTGCCGCTATGCGTGATGAAACCCTGACATTTACCGTAGCCTCCAATTCGGCTCTTACAGTTCGTTATTCGACAATCCGGTTGGTCGATAACCTCGGTATAACATCAGAAACGATTCTTATCACCCAAAAATCTGGAACCTCACAAACCGTTCATGTTACAACGGCCGGAACCCTCGATCAACTTATCAATTCTGAGGATAAGGACATCATCGAGGAATTGACCCTTACTGGCAAGATCAACACATTCGACTTCGACTTTATCAGAACGATGAAAAATCTTAAAGCCCTTGATCTTTCAAAGACCGACAATACGACTATTCCGGCAAGTTGCTTAGCTAATACTAATATTTCGACAGTTTTATTGCCTCTTGGTCTTACTGCGATTCCAAATCGTGCATTTTATCAAGCAGCAATCACTTCGATATACATTCCCGAAACAGTGCAGACTATCGGAGAATATGCATTTTATCAGTGTAAATCTATTACAGGGAACCTTGTAATTCCTGATGCCACTACCTCAATTGGCAACTACTGTTTCACATCATGTACTTTTAACGGCACCTTGACACTCGGCAATGGATTACAAACTATTGGTGAGTCTGCTTTTGGAGGGAACCAATCATTGGTAGGGGATCTAACAATACCTGTAACAGTTACGTCATTAGGCGCTTCTGCATTTAGTGGGAATGTAGGCTTCAATAGACATCTCACGATTGATAGTGGTATAAATATACCGTTTGCCTGTTTTTATGATTGCCGTAATTTTTCTAAACTCACTATAGCTGAAGGGGTTAATATTATTGGCGAGTCTGCCTTTGAAAATCTTTCAAGCATTACAGGTAATCTTAAGTTGCCTAATTCCATAACATCAATTGGGGCTCGTGCATTTTTCGGTTGCTCTAAAATTGATGGGTATTTATCTCTTGGTCCAAACATTACATCAATTGGAGATTGTGCATTTGTAAAAAGCATTGATTCTGAAGAAATAATACAAGAAAAAGAAAAGCTCTCCACCGATCCCGATATGGACTACTATGATCGTATTATATACGACGATACTTATTATTCTGCTATTTTTTCCAAAATATATATCCAATCTTCACTACCGCCGACGATTACTATTAAATCATTTGGGCTGAAAGAAACGACGATTTCAGATAAGAGATTTATTAAAAGAGAAATCGTCGAAAGACAACCGGGATGGAGCAGGAAAAGACAGTATGACATCTATAATGCTTACAGATATAGAGGCTCGTATCCAAATCATTTGATTGTTCCAACCGGATGTACAGCAAATTATTCTGATTGGGAAGTTGATTTAATTGAAGAAGTTGATTTTTAGCTTTTTAACATCAATAATTATGTGTACAAATTCCAACACTCAACCATCGAATGGACAGCAACTGTCACCCGATGCATTTATTGAGAACTCCCAAAACGATACTCAAAAGATGAATACATTTACAGCTTATGAAAAAGCAATTGAAGGCTATCAGTTTCAGGTAGGCCGCTACAACATCTGGATGAACTATTATGCCATCTTCGTCGGCGCTTTATTCGTCGCTCTTTACTCGATCTGGCCGAAAAGCGAAATCGAAACGCTATGTTGCGCATGCAAACCGGTTTGCGGCAAAGCTCCTGCGGCAGTTGCAGAATCGCAGGAGTGGTTCTTGCCCCTGATTATATCCGTTCTCGGTTGGATCGCCTCCCTTTGTTGGTACGGAGCCTTGCTCGGGTACCGTAAGTGGAACGAGCACTGGATTAAAGTGGTACAGGGTATAGAAATGGTACTTAATAAAGATGTATATCCTAATGTTTACACTGCCCAACCGGAACGTCCTCAGAAAGAGAGTTTGTGGAAACGTATTAAGAATATTTTTCGATGCAATAAATCAAAATGTTATGCGCCAGGCTTTGTCTCTACTCAGAAAATTACCGGAATTTTTATTTTTTTCGCAGCATTGGCTTGGGGCGGTTTGATAACCTACATTTTATATCAATGGTGCTGCGGATGGAACCTTTGGAGCATTATCCTTAGTGTCCTGTGTGGCTTTCTTACTGTTGTATTGCTGTGTCGTTTACATTGGGGAAAATCAAGATTTTATTCGTCAACTATTATTGATAGATAGCTACCGGCGATGAATCGTTGAAAAGAAACTATATTTACTTACGAATCATTGCAAGCTACGAATATTATTTTAGTGGAACAATCCCATTTGACGTAAAAAACGGAGGCTCATCGGCCTCCGTTTTGTTTAAAATCCAATATTCAATAAACAAAAATTTTCAACTTTACAAAAAAATGCGGACAAAATGCGGACATATCAGCCAAAATAAAAACCTCAAATGATTGTTTATAAGTCATTTGAGGTTTTTTGAATAGTACCCGGAGCCGGGATCGAACCGGCACAACATTGCTGTCATTGGTGTTTGAGACCAACGCGTCTACCAATTCCGCCATCCGGGCTGCTAAATCGGTGATTTGCTCTGCAAAAGTAATGATTTATCGAGGAACTCCAAATTTTTTTCGCATTTTTCTGCGTCCTTACTGTCTGCCGAAGTGGACGAGGAGCCTGGCGGCCTTGGCCGGTCCGACGAGGGCCGAGAGTTCTTCGGCAGGGGCCGTGCGGATTTTCTCCACCGTACGGAAATGGCGCAACAGGAGCTCTATGGTCTTCGGGCCGACTCCTTCGATATTTTCCAGTTCACTGTGAATGAAACCTTTGCTTCGCTTCTGCCGGTGGAAGGTGATGCCGAAGCGATGGGCTTCGTCGCGGATGTGACACACCACTTTGAGCGGTTCACCCGTACGGCTCAAGTAGTAGGGCATCGGGTCCCCGGGGAAGAAGATCTCTTCGATCCGCTTGGCCAGGCCTACGATGGGGACTTGTTTTTCGATTCCCAGTTCGCACAGGACGGCATAGGCGTTCGAGAGCTGTCCCTTGCCGCCGTCGACGATCACCAGGTCGGGCAGCTCCTGTCCCTCGGCCATGAGGCGGCTGTAACGGCGGAAGACGATCTCGCGCATCGAGGCGAAGTCGTCTGCACCGATGACGGTTTTGATGTTGAAATGGCGGTACTCCTTGCGTGAAGGCTTGCCGTCCCGGAATACCACGCATGAAGCTACCGGGTTGGTCCCCTGCAGGTTGGAGTTGTCGAAGCATTCGATGTGGCGGGGCGGACGGTCCAGGTGCAGCTCCTTTTGCATGGCGGCCATCAGGCGTTCGGTATGCCGCTCGGGATTCTTGATCTCGAGGTTCTTGAGCTGTTCGGCGCGATAGATACGGGCGCTCTTGAGCGAGAACTCCAGCAGATCGAGTTTTTCGCCCCGTTTGGGAACGGTGAAGGTCACTCCGTCGAAAAGTTGCGCGGCCGAGGGGAGGTAGGGAACGATGACCTCTTTGGCCAGCGTTCCGGCGATCGTTTCGGCGATGTGCTGGATGGCCAGGGTCAGCATTTGGGCCGGATCGGTGTCGATGCCCGTGGTGAGCCGTATCGTATAGACGCCCACGACCGAACCGTGGCGGATGCGCAGGAAATTGCAGTAGGCCACATCGTCGTCCACCAGCAGGGAGAAGACGTCCACGTCCACGATGCGTGCGCTGACGATCACCGATTTGCTCGAATAGTTGTCCAGGGCGTCGAGGCGTGTCTTGTAGCGTTGTGCGACTTCGAATTTCAGGTTTCGGGCGGCTGCCTCCATCTCTTTTTCAAGATAGGTACGCACGGGGCGCAGGTCGCCTTTGAGAATCGAAACCGTCATATCGACCAGTGCGTCGTATTCTTCTTCGCTTTGCGCTCCCACGCAAGGTCCCTTGCAGTTGCCCAGGTGGTATTGCAGGCAGACCGAATAGCGCCCTTTGGCGATAGCCGCCGGCGAAAGGTTGAGCGAGCAGGTTCGCAGGGGAATCACCTCGCGGATAAACTCCAGGATACTGCGCTGCATCATTACCGAGCCGTAGGGACCGAAATATTGGGAGCCGTCGCGGTTGAGGATGCGGGTGGACTGTACGCGCGGGAACGGTTCGCGGCGCACGACGATCCACGGGTAGGTCTTGTCGTCTTTGAGCAGGATGTTGTAGCGGGGTTGCAGCTCCTTGATGAGCGAATTTTCGAGCAGCAGGGCGTCGGTTTCGCTGTCGACGACGATGTGGCGGATCTCGGCGATCTGCCTCACGAGTACCTGTACCTTGGCGCTGTGTTCCTTGTTCTGCATGAAATACGAGCTGACCCGCTTGCGCAAGCTTTTGGCTTTGCCGACGTAGATGATCGCCCCGTTCTTGTCCAGAAACTGATATACGCCCGGTGACAGAGGCAGCAGGGCCACCTGTTCTTTCAACCCGTATTTTTTTACGTTGTCCATCTGTCGCAAAAGTAGCAAAATTTTAACAAAGACCTCTGCCGTGCGCTGAATCGGAGAATGAGCCGGAGTTTTTCGGCAGAAGTCGTCGATTGAACAGATTGTTCGTGGTTGAAAAGTATTTATATTTTGATTATTTGTCGAAAACATTATACCTTTGGGCCATTGTATTGAGCAAAATCTGCCTATGAAAAATTTTTTATCCCTGTTATGTATTCTTTCGCTCTGCTTCGGGTGCGACAAGGCGTATGATCTGAACAAGATCGAATCCGGCGATGTAACCATCGGCAACGACCAGAGCGAATGGATTATGCCGTTGGCGCAGATCACGGTCGGAATGGACGAGTTGCAGGACGGCAGTGCGGATATCCGCGCTATTTTCGACGAGGTCGATATCTGGTTGCCGACGACGCTCCCGGGCAATGCGGAGTGGGTCGATATCGTCCGTCTTTCGAGCGATGGAACTTATCTGGACGGAATGCTGGAGGCTCTTATCGACGAGATGCTCGTTCCCGGATCGAAAAAAATGGACGAAGTGGTCGATCTGATTTGGTCCAACGAAGGTTACCGCGAGCGTTTTACGGCGTTGATTCCGGCCGATAGCGAGGAACTTTTCAAGGCGGAATTCAAGGAGTTTTTCGGCGAGGACAACGAGGCTGGCGAAGCGTTGCGCGATACGATGGGCGAGCTGGCGCGGGAATTTCTTTCCCAGATTAAAATCAATACGATTACTTATAATGCGACGTTGGATGTCGACGATGATTTGATCGATATGCTTGCCGACAACCTCGATCCCGAGGGTACCGTCGATCCGGTCAATACGCTCGATTTGTACGGCGAGGTGCGGAGCAGTCTGCCGGTGAGCTTCGAAGTAGCTGCGGATTTTTCCGAAACGAACGTGGCTATCGCGCCTTTCCTGGTCGAACCCGACGAAGAGAATGACATCGCTCCCGTGCGGCTTTACAAGGATGATATCCGGAGTTTGTTCTCTTTCTTCGAACTGAATGTCGATTTTATGCCGCAGAAATATTATCCGCGCATCGGATTCAGCGACAGCCAGTCGATTCGTATGATGCTGCATTTGAAGAAACGCGGCGGTCTTAATCTGAACCTTTAATCCGGATTCCTCATATGAAAAAGATCATATATACTTTGATTGCGGCATTTGTCGCATGTACGGCCGTGGCACAGACGCCGAGTGCCTACTTTATGGAGGGTTCGACTTTCCGCAGCCAGCTTAACCCGGCTTTCGCTCCGCTGCGCGGCTATGTGAATATTCCCGTATTGGGCGGTGTGCAGGTCAACGTTTCCGGTAACCTCTCCGTCAGCGATATTTTTTATCCGGTGAACGGAAGTTTGGTAACGCTGTTCGACAAGAATGTTTCTGCGGCCGAGGCGTTGGGAAATCTGCGCTCGAAAAATATGCTCGGAACCGATGCCCGGATCAATATCGTCGGTTTCGGTGCATTCCGCAAGGATCATAAGACATTCTGGTCGTTCGATCTGAATATGCGTGTGGAGGCGGAGGCCAATATGCCCTATTCGTTGTTCGACTTTCTCAAGAACGGACGGAACGAGGCCGTTATCAACGATATCAAAGCCTCGACACAGGCTTATCTCGAGGCCGCTTTCAGTTACTCTTTTCCGCTGACGGATCAGATTTATCTCGGTGCTCGGGGTAAGTTTCTCGTCGGCGCGGGCCGTGCGCGGACGTCGATCGACCGGCTCGATATAAAATTGCAGGAGAATAGTTGGAATATCGACGCGGACGGTTCGTTCGAAATGTCGGGCCTTGAGATGAGCTCCATGCAGCGTCCCGACGGGTCGGAATATTATTCGTTCAACGATTTCGACGTCTCTTCCTACAAAGGGCCTGCGGGTTACGGTTTTGCCGTCGATCTGGGTGTGATGTACGACGTGATTCCCGATTTGCAGCTCTCTTTCGCCGTGAACGACCTGGGTTTCATTTCGTGGGGAAAGAAATACCTGGAGCGTGGGCAGATGACCAAATCCCAATCTTTTACCGGCGTGGAGATCATCGACGGTGAGGTTCACGATCCGGAGTTCGATTTCGGCGAGCTGGAGTTCGACCGGGTGCAGGCTTCCAAAGGCAAGACCGAGATGCTGCGCACCTCGATCAATCTGGGGGCCGAGTACGAGGTTTGGCGTCACAAGATCGGCCTGGGTCTGCTTTACAACGTACGTGTCTGGGATGTGAAGACGTTCCACAACCTGACCGCCTCGGTGAACTTCCACCCGATTCCCTGGTTTACGCTGACTACCAGTTATTCGTTTCTCAACGGCCAGGGGCACGCCCTCGGTGTGGCGATCAATGCCTGCCCCAGTTGGATCAACTTCTTCCTGGCGACCGATATGTTGATTTGCAGCCATACGCCGCAGTTCCTGCCCGTCACTTCGACTTCGATGAACGTGACGCTCGGCATCGGCGTTCCGATCGGGCGGCGCAGCCACCGCATTCCGGGAGAGTATCTCTACCGATAATAATATTGTATGATATTAGTTAAGAAGCCTGCATCGGTAGATGCAGGCTTCTTTGATGCGGTGTTTTCTCTTTTTACGATTCTTTGCCGTAACCGGTGTTTGCCGGTTTTCGATGGCGGAATCCCGAAGGGGTACGTCTTCGGGCCGGAGAACACGTGGGAACGGTAGGATTTGATTATGGGACCAAAGTCGGCACTCGTTTTACCGTCCGCAGCAAAGGTGATCGACCGGAACGTCGAACGGATCGGCGGGCAGCTCCTCCACGACTTGATGCGGATAGCACACGCCTGCCTTGAAAGCCCGGAAACCCGGCTGCGACAGGTATTTGTCGTAGAATCCCTTGCCGCGTCCCAGGCGCATGCCTGCGGCGGTGAACGCCACACCCGGCACGATGATAAAATCGATCTCCTCGGGGCGGCACAGCGCAGTGGCCTCCGGTTCCGAAATGCCGAACGAGCCGGAATCGTTCATCGAGGCGGGATCGTAATCGTAGAATCGCATTATGTCGCCTTCCACGCGGGGCAGCACGATCCGTTTGGAGCGGCTCCAGCGTTCGAGTGCCGGGGCGGTGAGGGGTTCGTCTTTGAGCGAAGCGAAAAGGGCCACCACTTTGGCGCGTGCGAAGGCCGGAAGCCTCTCCGCTTCGTTGAAAATACGTGCGGAAAGCTCTTCGCGCTGTTCCGAAGAAAGGGCCGTATTGAGCCCTTTCATCTGTTTCCGGATTTCCGTTTTGGTCATAAAATGCCTGATTTTAAGCGTAAATTTCGAATTGTTTTGTGTTGTTATTATGCAAACAATGACTATCTTTGCCGAAGCGCAAACAAATTTTTAACAAAAATAAACAAATTTCAAACATTATGGGCTGTTTTCTAACTAATTCTTCTCTTGGCAAGAAGTTGGTAATGAGCATTACCGGTTGTTTCCTCGTGCTCTTTATCCTCTTCCACATGTCGATGAACATCGTGGCGATCTTCTCGCCCGAGGCGTACAACACGGTCTGCGCATTCCTGGGTGCCAACTGGTATGCGTTGGTCGGAACGCTGGTGCTGGTCGCCGGTATCCTGATCCACTTCATTTATGCGCTGGTGCTGACCGTGAACAACTACAAGGCGCGCGGTTCGCAGCGTTATGCCGTTACCGTGAAGGAAAAGGGTGTGCAGTGGGCATCGAAAAACATGCTTGCGCTGGGATGGATCATCCTCGGCGGTCTGTTGCTCCATCTGTTCAACTTCTGGTCGAAGATGCAGCTGGTCGAGGTGCTGGGACACCATGAAAATTCGCTCGGCTTCTCGCCGCAGGACGGCGCTGCGCTGATTCAGTACACCTTCTCGCAGTGGTACTACGTGGTGATCTACCTGGTTTGGTTCTTCGCCCTCTGGTTCCACCTTACGCACGGCGTGTGGTCGATGTTCCAGTCGGTGGGCTGGGGCAACGACATCTGGTATCCGCGCCTGAAATGTATCGCCAACATCGTGGCGACCGTCGTGTTCCTCGGTTTCGCTGTGGTCGTGCTGGTCTATTTCTTCCGGAGTCTTTGCTGCGGTTGTGTCTGCTAACATCTTACGTTGAATTATAAAAATATAGAGATATGGCTTTCAAATTAGATTCAAAAATACCCGCCGGGGAACTCGCGCAAAAGTGGAGCAACCACAAGGCGGCGATCAAGGTAGTAAGCCCTGCCAACAAACGCAAACTGGATATTATCGTCGTAGGTACGGGCCTGGGCGGTGCCTCCGCAGCCGCTTCGCTCGGCGAACTGGGATACAACGTGAAGGTTTTCTGCATCCAGGACTCTCCGCGCCGTGCGCATTCGATCGCGGCGCAGGGCGGTATCAATGCGGCCAAGAACTACCGCAACGACAACGATTCGATCTACCGGCTGTTCTACGATACGATCAAAGGCGGCGACTACCGCGCCCGTGAAGCCAATGTTTACCGCATGGCCGAAGTTTCGAACTGCATCATCGACCAGTGCGTCGGCCAGGGCGTTCCGTTCGCACGCGAGTACGGCGGTATGCTGGACAACCGTTCGTTCGGCGGTGCGCAGGTTTCGCGTACGTTCTATGCCCGCGGCCAAACCGGCCAGCAGTTGCTGCTGGGAGCTTATGCCGCACTCAACAAGGAGATCGCTGCCGGTTCGGTGAAGAGTTATCCCCGTCACGAGATGCTCGACATCGTGATCGAAGACGGCGAGGCGAGAGGTATCATCGCACGCAATCTGGTGACGGGCGAATTGGAGCGTTTCGGCGCACACGCCGTAGTGATCGCTTCGGGCGGTTACGGCAACGTGTTCTTCCTTTCGACCAACGCGATGGCTTCGAACGGTTCGGCCGCTTTCCAGTGCTACCGCAAGGGTGCCGGCTTCGCGAATCCCTGTTTCACGCAGATCCACCCGACCTGTATTCCGGTGCACGGGGATCAGCAGTCGAAGCTGACCCTAATGTCGGAGTCGCTGCGTAACGACGGCCGTATCTGGGTTCCCAAAAAGATCGAGGATGTGAAAGCCCTCCGTTCGGGTGCCAAGAAACCTTCGGATATTGCCGAAGAGGACCGTGACTACTACCTGGAGCGCCGTTATCCGGCCTTCGGTAACCTCGTGCCGCGCGACGTGGCGTCGCGTGCCGCCAAAGAGCGTTGTGACGCGGGCTTCGGCGTGAACGAAACGGGGTTGGCCGTGTTCCTCGATTTCAAGACCGCGATCGAGCGTCTGGGCAAGGATGTCATCAAACAACGTTACGGCAACCTGTTCGACATGTACGAGGAGATCACCGACGTAAATCCCTACGAACAGCCGATGCAGATCTTCCCTGCCGTACACTATACGATGGGCGGTATCTGGGTCGATTACAACCTGATGACTACGATCCCGGGTCTCTACGCCATCGGTGAGGCCAACTTCTCGGATCACGGTGCCAACCGCCTGGGTGCTTCGGCGCTGATGCAGGGTCTGGCGGACGGTTATTTCGTGCTGCCTTATACGATCGGCGACTACCTGTCGCACAAGATCCAGGCTCCGAAGGTGAAGACCGATACCAAGGCCTTCGACGAGGCAGAGAAGGGTGTGAAGGATAAGATTTCGAAGTTGCTTTCCATCAACGGCAAGCAGTCGGTGGACGATATTCACAAGAAGCTGGGACACATCATGTGGGAGAACGTCGGCATGGCGCGTTCGAAGGAGTCGCTCGAGAAGGCGATCGTCGAGATCCAGGCGCTGCGCAAGGAGTTCTGGAAGGATGTGAAGGTCGTAGGCAAGGCGAACGAGTTCAACGTCGAGTTGGAGAAGGCGCTGCGTCTGGCCGATTTCCTCGAGCTGGGCGAGCTGATGGCACGCGACGCGCTGAACCGCGAGGAGTCGTGCGGCGGACATTTCCGCGTCGAGCATCAGACCGAAGAGGGCGAGGCCAAACGCGACGACGAGCACTTCGTATATGCCGCCGTGTGGGAGTACAAGGGCGAGAACGAAGCGCCGGAGCTCACGAAGGAGCCGCTGAACTTCGAGTTCGTACACCCCGCACAGCGTAACTACAAGGACTAATTCTTCTGTCGTCTAACTTTAATACACAATTTGAAACTATGAATTTCACGTTAAAGATATGGCGCCAGAAAGACGCCAAGGCAAAAGGGGCATTCGAAACCTACAAAGTCGAGAACATCTCCGCCGACACCTCGTTTCTCGAGATGCTGGATATTCTGAACAACAACCTGATCCACGAGGGCAAGGAGCCCGTGGCGTTCGACCACGACTGCCGCGAGGGTATCTGCGGTATGTGCTCGCTGCACATCGACGGCCGTGCGCACGGCCCGGGCGACGGCGCCACGACCTGCCAGATTTACATGCGCCGTTTCAAAGACGGGGCGACGATCGTCATCGAGCCCTGGCGTTCGGCGGCTTTCCCCGTAATCAAGGACCTCGTGGTGGATCGCAGTGCCTACGATAAGATTCTTCAGGCCGGCGGCTTCATCTCGGTCCGTACGAATGCCGTGCAGGATGCCAACAACATTCCCATCCCGAAGGCCGATGCCGACGTTGCGATGGATGCCGCTGCCTGCATCGGTTGCGGTGCCTGCGCTGCGACCTGTAAGAACGGCTCGGCGATGCTTTTCGTCGCCGCCCGTGTGTCGTCGCTCGCGAAACTGCCGCAGGGACGTGTCGAGGGTGCCCGCCGCGCCAAGGCGATGGTGGCCAAGATGGACGAACTGGGCTTCGGTAACTGTACCAATACGGAGCTTGCCAGGCCGAGTGTCCGAAGATGATTTCGATTTCGCACATCGCCCGTCTGAACCGGGAGTTCCTCTCGGCGAAGTTCGAGGACTAATCGTTTGAAGAATAGATGCAAAACAAGCCCGGAGCGAAACTCCGGGCTTGTTTGCGTATGGCGGGATCCGAAACTCGCCGAAATTGCGGGGCTGCGGCTGATTTACGCTGTTCGCCTTTCCGGTCGTTGCAGCAAGGAGGCCCGCCGGGAGATTGCCGGCTGGCGATTCGGCCGGATTCGAGGTCGGGGTTGAAAATATGGGGCATAACGACCTTTATGCCCCATTCCGAACCGGTCGTTGTCGCCGCCGGAGCCGAGAATCTGTTTTCCTTCCTACTTTTTTATGTAGCTCTTCAACGCTTCGACGTACTCCTCGAAAGCATCCACGCCTGTCGGGGTAATGCGGCAGAGCGTGCGGGGCATTTTTCCCCGAAAGGTCTTTTCGACCGTGATGTAGCCGGCTTTTTGCAGTTTGTCGATCTGTACGCTCAGGTTGCCCGCCGAAGCTCCCGTCTGTTCCCGGATGAAAACGAAGTCGGCCTCTTCGACCCCGAGGAGGATCGACATTACCGCCAGGCGCAGTTCCGAGTGCAGCAGGGGATTCAGTTCCTTGAACATCTTTTGTGCGATTGGTAGTTGATGATATGTCCCGGGACGACCATCATGATGAAAAATACGCCGGCAAAGATAAGGATTTCGTTGTTCAGGAGTCCGGCGGTTATCTCAATTCCGTCAGAAGTTGCGATTTTTTTCAGGAAATAGTCGTATAAAGGGAAGAGGACTGAAAGAGCCATACAGGTAAGTCCTGCGACGATGTATATTTTCGAACGAACGATCATTCCGGTTGTTGCCGTTGCCGTAGCCATCACCAGTGTAATGAGTTCGAAAAGACTGTGTCGGTAGGAGAGTCCGTGAAATAGCGAAAAGAGGAAGATCGGAATCAATGATAATGAGGATACTAACCAGACCTTGCCGACGATGCGGTCGATCTCCGTGCGGGGCTCCGTCGGCTTCTTGTCCGGGAACAACCGCATCAGCAGACAGCCGATGATGGGAATGAGAAACCAGGTGAAGCACCAGGCGGGATGGCATCCGGCGATGTTGAACCAGTAATTGAGCAGGGCGATCCCGACGGTCGTATAGCCCCATACGAGGAACGGGCGTCCCGCATGGTTTTCCAGCCGGTTGCGGGTGTTTTGAATCATGCGCGAGATGAGTTCCATACTCTCTCGTGTGTCTAATTTTCTCTCTTCCATACGCAGTGAGTTTTGATGATTATATATTTTAGCATGCCGCTTTTTTCTTTGCAGATTCGGGTATCCGTTCGTTGGCAGCCGTTTTTGACTGTGTTTACAAGGCATCCCTCGCCCCGAATGATTTCGGGCTGTTGTCCGACCGTATCGGAAATCGAGTTTTTTCGTGCGGTCCGACCGTCGGCGGATCACTCCGCATCGTCATCGTCCGAGAGTTTTGTCAGGTGGAATATCAGATCCAGAATAAGACCGAGCCCCCAGCCTGCCATGACCCACAGCACCCACCAATAGTGGGGCGTCGTGAGGGCATTGACTCCGGCCAGAAATGCACAAATTACTGCGTATGTTATCCATTCCCGGATGAGCCGGCGCTTTCTGCGTGCGGCTTTCGCATCGATTTTTCGAGTTGTTTCCATAGCTTTCGGTTTTTGTTGGTATTACAAATATAAACTACTTTATTTTATAAACCAAATAAAATGCCTGAAAAATTGAAATTTTACGATGATTCGGGGCAGGGGGCGTTGAGGATGAAATGTACGGGGTAGGCCGAAAGGCTTTACCGAGATCTGTTAAATTATGGTATTATATGCGACCGTTTTTTTTGAATTCGGCGGTAGCCGCAATTTTGCGGGCCGTTATTCGATGCCGGGTTCACCCTGAACTTTTTTCTTGGGAGGGCGCGAGAAACGTCCGAGCATTGTCGGTCAGATTCGGATCGGAGGGCAGTATATTGATTGAGATATATCTTTCGTGGCCCTTTATTCGACGGTTGCAGCGTCGAATCCGAAGGGACGTTTATTCGCGGGCTTGTGGCCGCGTTTATAATTCGCCCCTTGCCTGCATCCTTTTCCCGGAGGGGATTTGGGGTGCTGTGCTTTCGAAGAGGTACATTAAAGTATATAATCGCGCCGCATACTTTATCCGAGCAGGATCAGGCTGAGGGCCATGATCGCCATGCCGCTCATCACGCCGTAGATCGAGATGTGGGCTTCGCCGTATTCGCGGGCGGCCGGCAGCAGTTCGTCGATTGAGATGAAAACCATGATTCCGGCGACGCCTGCCAGGATGCAGCCCATCATGACGGGAGACATGAACGGCATGAGGATAAAATAGGCGAGCAGGGCGCCGACCGGCTCTGCCAAACCCGATAGGAGCGAATAGCGGAAGGCTTTCATCCGGTCGCCGGTGGCGTAAAAGACGGGGATCGAAACCGCGATACCTTCGGGTATGTTGTGTATGGCAATGGCGACGGCGATGGCGATACCCAGCGTGGGATTTTCGACGGCGGTGGCGAAGGTGGCGATGCCTTCCGGGAAGTTGTGGATGCCGATAGCCAGGGCGGTCATCAGTCCCATGCGCATCAGTTTGGCATTTTTCGGTTTCTTCTCCAGCTCTTCGATCATATGGGCTTCGTGCGGGTTCTCGACCGAAGGCACCAGCCGGTCGATGACGCCGATCAGCAGTACGCCGCCGAAAAAGGCCAGGGTCGTAATACCCATCCCGGTTTGGGGTCCGTAGATGGCTCCGATAGCCTCCCGTGCCTGTTGGAACAGTTCGACGAACGAAACGTAGATCATCACGCCGCCCGACAGTCCCAACGAGAACGAAAGCAGTCGCTTGTTGGTACGGTGAGCGAAAAGGGCTATTGTGCTGCCGATACCGGTTGCCAGGCCGGCGCCAAGGGTGAGCATCAGGGGTACAAAAAGAGTGTGAGCCATCTCGAATACTGTTTTTCAGTTGGTCTTTGCAAAGATAGTGCAAGCCGAAAGCTGTGTCAAATTTATTTGGATGCAACCGAGGCGCCGCCTGTTTTCTGTAAAGATCGTGCACGCGGAAGCCGTTCGGTTTTGTCGGAAGCGGCCAGGGGCTGCCTATTTGCCGTAAAGTTAGTGAATTTTATCCTTTCTTTGCCGGAGAACATCGAATAAGGAGTGTGCGTTGTGTGAAAATCCCGTCGTATGGCGATCGATTCACTACTTTCGGCAGGAGAAGATCACTATTCCCGGCGAGTCGCGTGTTTTCCCGATCCGGTCTTTTTTTGCGGCGCTTGAAAATATCGAGCGCAGTGCACGATGAAATTATTCTTGAAGAAATTTTATTTAATTTGTTGATAAGTAGTGTTATATGTATTTTTAGGGTGGAAGTGGACGATATTTTTCGGAAAAGATGGTGCGAATGGTGTAATAATTGTTACCTTTACCCAATAAACAAGGCAGGTTCATTCTGATCTTTATCTTCTTTGCATTTTCCCGGACCTATATCCCGTCCGGATTTTTCCATCGTTGAAATCGACCTTTGTAAACTTTCTTTTTGTTTAGGCAATTTCGCTTGAGTATGTCTGTCGCAGGCAGAAGAGAGCCGTTGCCGGGTTTTAACGATGTCCCGAAATTGAGATTATTTTTTTACTTGCATACGCCCGTTCTGACCGCCCTTTTTCAGCGTGGTTCGGGCAGATTGCGCTGTCGGGGAACAAGGTGTGCGTGACTGCGGTTTCGACCGGGAACAGGAAACTTCCTCGCTTCCGTTTTTCCGCTTCCGCACCGGATGCCTCCGCGACAGATGAAAACTCCGTCGTACGACGGAATTATACGATGATTATGACATTTAACGAATTGAAAATTACCGACCCTATTTTGAAGGCGATCGGTGAAAAAGGATACCTGGCTCCTACGCCCATTCAACAAAAGGGTATTCCCGTGGCGCTCGATGGGCGCGATATGCTGGGCATCGCCCAGACCGGGACGGGTAAGACGGCGGCGTTCGCCATTCCGATCCTGCAGCATTTGAGCAGTGGGATGCAGGCAGAGCCGACCGACGTGCCGCGCCGCAACCGGCGGGGGCGGAATCATGGTCGGGAATACGGAGTGCGGCCGATCCGGGCCCTGATCCTGACCCCTACCCGGGAGTTGGCCGTGCAGATCGGCGACAGTTTTTCGGATTACGGAAAATATGTCGGTCTGAAGCATCTGACGATTTTCGGCGGTGTGAAACAAGGCCCGCAGGTCGAGGCGCTTCGTGGCGGCGTGGATATTCTGATAGCTACGCCGGGGCGTCTGCACGATCTGATCGGACAGAGGTTCGTCGAACTCGACGCGATTACGCATTTCGTGCTGGACGAAGCCGACCGGATGCTCGACATGGGATTCGTCGCCGACATCAAACGTCTGCTGCCGCTGCTGCCGAAGTCGCGCCAGACCCTCTTTTTTTCGGCGACGATGCCTGCGGACATAGTGGCGCTCTCGAAAAGTATGCTGACCGACCCCGTGCGGGTGGAGGTGACTCCGGTTGCGTCGGCGGTGGATGCGATCGATCAGCGGGTCTATTTCGTGGAGAAGCCGGAGAAGAAGAAACTGCTCGTATCTCTGCTCCGCGAGGAGGATAAGTCCGTTCTCGTCTTCTCCCGCACCAAACACGGAGCGGACAATATTTCGCGTCTGCTCTCCAAGTCGGGTATTCGAAGCGAGGCGATTCATGGCAACAAGTCGCAGAATCACCGCCAGCGCGTACTCACGGATTTCAAGTCCGGCAAGATCCGGGTGATGGTCGCTACGGACATCGCTGCCCGTGGCATCGACATCCGGGAACTGGAGATCGTCATCAATTACGATCTGCCGGATGTGCCGGAAACGTACGTACACCGTATCGGCCGCACCGGTCGTGCCGGACATTCCGGAACCGCCCTTACGTTCTGCACCCCGGACGAGCGGCCGCTTATGAAAGACATACAGCGGCTGACGGGCAAAAAACTCAATGCGGAAACATACCGTGCATAATAATCTTTAAGTTGAATTTAATGGCAAAATCGCAAACATTCGGAAAAAGAGAGAACGAAAAGAAAAAGCAGGCCAAGCGCCTCGAAAAACAGAAACGCAGGGAAGAACGTCAGGCCGGAGGAAGCTCTTCGCTCGACGATATGATCGCCTATGTGGACGAGAACGGGAATATTACCGACACTCCGCCCCAGCTGCGGCCGAAAGTCGAGATCCAGCTCGAGGATATCGTGATAGCCACGCCTAAAAAGGAAGATATTGCGGCCGAACCGCTGAAAGGGCGTGTCGAGTATTTCAATACCGAGAAGGGGTACGGGTTTATCAAGGACCTGGCTTCGACGGAAAAATATTTTTTCCATATATCTTCGGCTCCCGAAGGGATCGGCGAGGGGCGGATCGTCCTTTTCGAACTCATGCGGGGTACACGCGGTATGAATGCGGTGAAAATCGCATTTGCGCAATAAACATTTATCCACAGTCAAAATAGAAAAAAATGAACATTTACGTATCGAATTTGAACTTCCGCACCCGGGGCGAGAGTTTGCAGACTTTATTCGGGGAGTACGGAGAAGTATCTTCCGCCAACATCATCACCGACCGCGAAACCGGCCGCTCGCGCGGCTTCGGTTTCGTCGAAATGCCGGACGAGTCGGCCGCACGGAACGCGATTAACGCGTTGAACGGTTTCGAGCTCGACGAGCGGGCTATCAACGTCAATGAGGCCCGTCCGAAGACCGAGCGCAGCGACCGGGGTGGTTACGGCTCCAATCAGGGCGGCAGTTACGGGCGCAACCGGTATTGATTCAGATCGGCCGGAAAGAGCGGGGAGGAGCGTTGAACGCCCCTCCCCGCTCTTCGATAAGGCCGTGCTTTTTCCGGCGGGGGATGGGGCGGAGGTTTCCGGAGGAACGCTCGATGGCCGTCCGGTCGGGTGGACGGGCGTCGGAGCGCGGACCGAAACTTCTGCCGGGGCGTATCGTTCTGTCGTTGCAGGATGCCGGCGAAATTTTTTGGCCGGGTTGTCTTGCCGAAACCGTAAATTATGCTTACCTTTGCCCCTGATAACACCGGAACCCGATCAAGCCAATGTTTAGTTTCATACCGAACGCATTTCAGGAGGCCCAGTACGTACGGCGCCGTCATTTCCGGGGTAATCATTCGGAAAATATTTCCAATTTTTATTATAATTTTTCCAAGTTATTAGGGTAGCTGTCCAAGTTGCCCTATTTTTTTGTGCACCCGCTGCGGCGAGGTGCGAAACGGTACAGCAAAATGAAGACGATTCTCAAAGGTGCGAAGTTCTATCGGGACGGAAGGTTCGAAACGGGCGATCTGGCGATCGAAGACGGTAAAATCGTTGCCATAGGCGGTCGGGTCGCGCTTGAGGCGGACGACCGGGCAGTCGATTTGACGGGTTGTCATGTATTGCCGGGATTGGTCGATGTGCATGTCCACCTGCGCGAACCGGGTTTTTCGGAGAAAGAGACCATTGCGACGGGTACGGCTGCCGCCGCGCACGGAGGTTATACCACCGTTTGTCCGATGCCGAATCTCAATCCGGCTCCCGATTCGCCGGAGCATCTGGAAGCGGAGCTGGCTCTGATCCGCCGCGATGCGGTCGTTCGGGTGCTGCCTTACGGTTCCATTACGCGGGGACAGAAGGGACGCGGGGAGCTGGTCGATTTCGGGGCTCTGGCCGGAGAGGTCGTGGGCTTCTCGGACGACGGACGGGGGGTGCAGGGGGAGGAGCTGATGGCCGAAGCCATGCGTCGCGCCGCAGCGGTCGGCAAGCCGATCGTGGCCCATTGCGAAGTCGATGAATTGCTGAAAGGAGGGTATATCCACGACGGTGTTTATTGCCGCGAGCACGGGCACAAGGGTATTTGCTCCGAGAGCGAGTGGCGGCAGGTGGAGCGCGATATAAAATTGGCAGCCGAAACCGGATGTCAGTATCATGTCTGCCACGTTTCGACCAAGGAGAGCGTCGAGCTGATTCGCCGGGCGAAGGCCGCCGGGTTGAAAGTCAGCGGCGAAACGGCTCCGCACTACCTGCTGCTCTGCGACGAGGATTTGCAGGAGGACGGTCGTTTCAAGATGAATCCGCCGCTGCGGGGACGTGAAGACCGCGAAGCCCTGCGGCAGGCCGTCGCCGACGGGACGATCGAGGTGATCGCCACGGATCATGCGCCTCACACCGCCGAACAGAAATCGCGCGGATTGGCCGGCAGCGCGATGGGTATCGTGGGGTTGGAGTGTGCTTTCCCGCTGCTCTATACCTATTTGGTGAAGCCGGGGCTGCTTACGCTGGAGCAGCTCGTCGAGCGGATGTCGATGGCTCCGCGCCGGATTTTCGGCCTCGGCGGAGGCTTGCAGGCGGGCGAACCGGCTGATTTAACGGTGTTCGACCTCGATGCGGAGTACGAGATCGATCCCGAAACCTTCCTGTCGAAAGGCCGCGCTACGCCTTTTGCCGGCTGGCGGGTTGCGGGCCGTACGCTCTGGACGCTGGTCGGAGGACGTACGGCATACGCGACGGAGCGTTTCCGATAGACGGGGCGGGAGCGATGTGCGCGGATTGTCCCGGATCGGAATACGAAATGCGATTCCGTTTTTCGACGGGCGGTGACTGCGGTCGTCGCGGATTCTGCCGGATGCGGGAAACAGGGCCGGAAATTGAAAAATGAACGAAGACAAATTACGAAATAACCGAATATGAAACCATTCACCAAAAAAATCGTGCTTGAGTCGGGCCGCGAGTTCTACGGCTACGGTTTCGGCGCGGACCGGGAGGCGACGGGCGAGATCGTGTTCAATACCTCGATGGTCGGCTACCAGGAGATTCTCTCCGATCCCTCCTATACCGACCAGATGGTCGTGATGACCTATCCGCTGATCGGCAACTACGGCATTACGGACGAGGATTACGAAACCAAGTATCCGACTATCGGCGGTATGATCGTGCGCGAATACAACGACCTGCCGAGTAATTTCCGCTATACCAAGACCCTTGGCGAAGTATGCGAGGAGTACGGCATACCCTGCGTCTGGGGGATCGATACCCGTATGCTGACGCGCATTATTCGTGACGAGGGTACCCAGCGGGTGATCGTCGTCGATGCGTCGATGCCGCAGGAGGAGGCCCTGCGCCGCCTGAAGGAGGCGCCCGTGCGCCGCGACATGGTCGAGCGCGTGAGCTGCCGCAAGCGTTGGTTCTCCCGCACGGCCAATCATCGTTTCGACGTGGTGGCGGTCGATTGCGGCATCAAGCACAACATCATCCGCAAGCTCAACGAGAAGGGTTGCAACGTGACGGTAGTGCCCTACGATATTACGGCCGAGGAGGTGATGGCTTTCCGTCCCGACGGACTTTTCCTCTCGAACGGTCCCGGCGATCCGACCGACGTGCAGCCGGTCATCGAGATGGTCCGCACGCTTCGGGGGCGCCTGCCGATCTTCGGTATCTGCCTGGGACACCAGGTGATTTCGCTGGCTTACGGAGCCCGCACCTTCAAGATGAAATTCGGACATCGCGGCGGTAACCACCCCGTGAAGAACCTCGAAACGGGCAAGGTCGAGATCACGAGCCAGAACCACAGCTTTGCGGTCGATACGGAGTCGCTGAAGGGCACCGGACTGACCCTTACGCACCTGAATCTGCTGGACGATACCGCCGAAGGCGTCGAATGCCGCGCCGATCGGATTTTCAGCGTCCAGTATCATCCGGAGAGTGCGCCCGGTCCGCAGGACAGCACCTATTTGTTCGATAAGTTTATCAAAATGATGGAGGAGAGTCAAAATGCCTAAGAGAACGGATATCAAGAAAGTGATGGTGATCGGCTCCGGCCCGATCGTGATCGGCCAGGCTGCGGAGTTCGACTACGCGGGTACGCAGGCTTGTCTGGCCCTCAAGGAAGAGGGGTACGAGGTCGTGTTGGTCAATTCCAATCCGGCGACGATCCAGACCGACGTGCAGATTGCCGATAAAGTCTATATGGAGCCGCTGACGCTCGAGTACGTGGCCAAGATCGTCCGTTACGAGCGTCCCGATGCCATCGTGCCGGGACTGGGCGGGCAGACGGGCCTGAATCTGGCCGTGCAGCTCGCCAAGAAAGGCGTGCTTCAGGAGTGTCAGGTGGAGATTCTGGGTACTTCGTTCCAGAGCATCGAGCAGGCCGAGGACCGCGAACTCTTCAAGGAGCTTTGTCAGTCGCTGGGCGAGCCGGTGCTGCCGTCGCTGATTGCTAACAATATCGACGAGGCGGTCGAGGCGGCGAAGCGGATCGGTTACCCCGTCGTGTTGCGTCCGGCCTTTACGCTGGGCGGTACGGGCGGCGGCTTCGCCGACGACGAGACGCAGTTGCGCGAGATGATGCGCAATGCGCTTTCCCTCTCCCCGGTGCATCAGGTGCTGATCGAGAAGAGCATCAAGGGGTATAAGGAGATCGAATACGAGGTGATCCGCGACCACAACGATACGGCCATTGCGATCTGCAATATGGAAAACATCGATCCGGTCGGCGTCCATACGGGCGACTCGATCGTGGTGGCTCCGAGCCAGACGCTGACCAACAAGGAGTATCAGTTGCTGCGCGACAGCGCCCTGCGGCTGATCCGTGCCCTGAAGATCGAAGGCGGCTGCAACGTGCAGTTCGCGCTCGATCCCCTCTCGTTCAACTACTACCTGATCGAGGTCAATCCCCGCGTGTCGCGGTCGTCGGCTCTGGCGTCGAAGGCCAGCGGCTATCCGATCGCCCGCGTCAGCGCCAAGATCGCCGTGGGCCTTACGCTCGACGAGATCCGCATCGCCAATACGCCGGCCAGCTTCGAACCGGCTCTCGACTATGTGGTTACCAAGATCGCCCGCTTCCCGTTCGACAAGTTCAGCGACGCTTCGAACCAGCTCGGAACCCAGATGAAGGCGACGGGCGAGGTGATGTCCGTGGGCCGCACGATGGAGGAGAGCCTCCTGAAGGCGGTGCGCTCGCTCGAAACGGGGGTCTGCCATATCTACCATAAGAAATTCGACGACTGGACGGTCGATCGGATGCTCTCCTATATCAAGGAGGGAACGGACGACCGTCTTTACGCCATCGCCGAGCTGATCCGCCGGGGCGTCGAGCTGGCGCTGATCTACAACAGCACCAAAATCGACATGTTCTTCCTCGAGAAGTTTAAGAACATCGTCGAGTTCGAAAAGGTCGTAGCGGCCAATCCCCGCGACATCGAAACGTTGCGCGACGCCAAACGCATGGGTTTTAGCGACAAGTTCATCGGTCAGTTGTGGGGCATGAGCCAGAAGGAGATGTTCCTGCTGCGGCGCGAGCACAATATTTTCCCGGTTTATAAGATGATCGATACCTGCGCGAGCGAGTTCTCCTCCTATGTGCCGTATTTCTATTCCACTTACGAGCAGGAGAACGAGTCGATCGTGAGCGAACGCGAGAAGATCGTGGTGCTCGGGTCGGGACCGATCCGCATCGGGCAGGGCGTCGAGTTCGACTATTCGACCGTGCATGCCATCTGGTCGATCCGCGCCGCCGGGTACGAGGCGATCATCATCAATAACAATCCCGAAACCGTTTCGACGGACTATACCACCAGCGACAAGCTCTATTTCGAGCCGCTGACCGTAGAGGACGTGATGAACGTTATTACGCTCGAAAAACCGAAAGGGATCGTCGTGTCGCTCGGCGGCCAGACGGCGATCAACCTCGCTGAGCCGCTGCACGAACTGGGTGTGCCGATCATCGGTACGGGTGTCGAGGCGATACGGAATGCCGAAGACCGGGGTTGTTTCGAGAAGATCATGGAGGAGTTGGGAATACCCCAGCCTGAGGCCGAGGCCGTGACCGATATCGAAGCCGGTGTGCGAGCCGCCGAACGGATCGGCTACCCGGTGCTGGTGCGCCCGAGCTACGTGCTGGGCGGCCGGGCCATGCAGATCGTTTCGAACGAGGAGCGTTTGCGCCACTATCTCCAGACGGCGGTCGAAGTCAATGAGGACAGCCCTGTGCTGGTCGATCGTTATATTATGGGCCGCGAACTGGAGGTGGACGCCATCTGTGATGGCAAGGATGTCTTCATTCCCGGTATCATGGAGCACGTCGAGAAGACGGGCATCCACTCCGGCGACTCGATCAGCGTCTATCCGACCTTCAGCGTGAGCCAGAAAGCCAAGGACAAGATCATCGATTATACCGTGCGGCTGGGCCGCCGGATCGGTATCGTCGGTCTGTATAATATCCAATTTATCCTCGACGGGAAGAGGACGTATATGTGATCGAGGTGAATCCCCGTTCGTCGCGCACCGTGCCGTTCCTTTCGAAAGCGACGGGTGTCCCGATGGCTGACATCGCCACACGGGTCATCCTGGGTCATTCGCTTCGGGAGCAGGGCATTACCGAAGTATATGGCAGGGAGCGCTCCCGCTGGTTCGTCAAGGCCCCGGCCTTCTCGTTCGCCAAGATCCGGGGCATGGAGTCCTACCTCTCGCCCGAGATGAAATCCACGGGCGAGGCGATCGGATACGACAACAAGCTCACCCGGGCGCTCTACAAGGCGCTCCAGTCGTCGGGTATGACCGTCGCCAACTACGGTACGATCTTCCTCACGATCGCCGACAAGGACAAGCAGGATGCGCTGCCGCTGGTACGGCGCTTTTATGACCTGGGTTTCAATATCGAGGCGACGAAGGGCACGGCGGAATTCCTGCGTCAGCATGGTATTCGCACCCGTACGCGCCGCAAGTTGAGCGAAGGCAGTACGGAGATCATCGACTCGCTGCGCCAGGGCCATGTGAGCTATGTCATCAATACGATCGACATCAACCAGCACAACACCCGGCTGGATGGTTACGAGATTCGCCGCACGGCCGTCGAGAACAACGTGACGATCTTCACGGCGCTCGAAACGGTAAAGGTCCTGCTGGATGTATTGGAGGAGATAACCCTGGGTGTTTCGACCATTGATGCCGAATAGTTTTCGATTTCATGCGGCAACTGCGTCACATCCCTCTTTGATCCGAATGGAAAAGACGGATAGTGTTCCCCATCCGCTTCAAAGTCACGATGCACCGCATTTGTCGGCCTGAAATCAAAAGCGAGTTTCGTTCAGAGGGCACCTTTCGCACCTTCTCGCAGTCCGCGACAGTCCCATACCAGCGAGTATGCTCTTGCCGTGTCCTGCTTCGGTCGGCGCGAAACCGGCTCCTTTGAAATTGAGACGAAAGCGAAGCACATAGTTTGGAAAAGAAAAATGTATAAAAAAGGCATATATACTGTTACGGCCAACGAACCGCTGACGCCCTCCGTCTGGCGGATGACGCTCGAGGGGGATACGCAATACCTGACCCGTCCCGGGCAGTTCGTCAATATCGAGGTCGAAGGGCTCTACCTGCGCCGTCCGATTTCGGTGTGCGACTACGACGAGCGGACGCTGACACTGATCTATAAGGTCGTCGGCGAAGGCACGGCCCGGTTGAGTGAAATGAAGGCGGGCGTCAAGCTCGACCTGCTGACCGGCCTGGGGAACGGCTTCGATCCGGATGCGGAGTGCCGCAGGCCTCTGTTGGTCGGAGGCGGAGTGGGCGTTCCGCCCCTCTACAACCTGGCCAAAAAACTGATTGACAAGGGTAGAAAAGTGACTGTGGTGTTGGGATTCAATACCGCTTCGGAGGTTTTCTACGAGGAGGAGTTTCGGGCGCTCAGTGCGGAGGTCTTCGTAACGACAGCGGACGGCACGCACGGGACAAAGGGTTTCGTAACGACGGCGATCGCTGAAAAGAAGCCGGATTTTGATTATTTTTACGCCTGCGGCCCGCTGCCGATGCTGCGTGCATTGAGCGATGCGACGGGCGACATCCCGGGCGAATTGAGTTTCGAGGAGCGCATGGGCTGCGGCTTCGGCGGCTGCATGGGTTGTTCCTGTCAGACGAAAAACGGGGCCAAACGTATCTGTAAGGAGGGGCCGGTGTTGAAAAAGGAGGAGATTATATGGTAAACGAATCCAAGAAAAACTTCGATACGTCGGTGACGCTGAGCGGCCTTCGGCTGGATAATCCGGTCGTGCCGGCCAGCGGTACGTTCGGCTACGGCAACGAGTACAAGGATTTTTACGACATCAACATTCTCGGGTCTTTCTCCTTCAAGGGGACGACGCGCGAGGCTCGCTTCGGCAACCCCACGCCCCGCATCGCCGAGTGTACGGCGGGGATGATAAATGCCGTCGGGTTGCAGAATCCTGGCATCGATGCGGTGATCGGCGAAGAGCTGCCCCGGCTGAAGACATTCTTCCGCAAGCCGGTGATCGCCAATATCAGCGGCTTTTCGGTCGAGGAGTATGCCTATTGCTGCGAGCGGATCGACAAGGAGGAACAGGTCGGTTTGATCGAGGTCAATGTAAGCTGTCCCAACGTGCGGCACGGCGGCATGAGCTTCGGCACGTCGCCCGAAGCGGCGGCCGAGGTGACGCGTGCCGTGAAAGCCGTGACCACCAAACCGGTCTATATCAAACTCAGTCCTAACGTGACGGACATCGTGGCGATCGCCCGGGCGTGCGAGGAGGCCGGTGCCGACGGCATCTGCCTGATCAATACGATGCTGGGCATGCGGATCGACGTGAAATGCCGCAAGCCGATCATCGCCAACGTAATGGGCGGATTTTCCGGTGCGGCGATCTTCCCTGTGGCCGTGCGGATGGTTTATCAGGTAGCCCGGGCCTGCCGGATTCCGGTGATGGGGTGCGGCGGCGTGGAGACGGCCCACGACGTTATCGAAATGATGATGGCCGGGGCGACGGCCGTGCAGGTGGGGGCCGCCAACCTGCGGAACCCTTATGCCTGCAAGGAGATCGTCGAGGCACTGCCCTGTGAAATGGAGCGGCTGGGGATCGAACGGCTGTCCGATATTATCGGCATCGTGAAGTAATTTTGTGAAAATTATAAATAAGAGATATGACCAACAGAGACGTAATCATCGCCTGCGATTTCAGCAGCGCCGAAGAGACTTTCCGGTTCCTCGATCTGTTTAAGAACGAGGCCCGCAAACCTTTCCTGAAGATCGGCATGGAGCTTTTCTATGCCGAAGGGCCCGAAATCGTGCGTGAGATCAAGCGCCGGGGGCACCGGATTTTCCTTGATCTGAAACTGCACGACATTCCCAATACGGTCAAGAAGGCGATGGCCGTGCTTTCGCGCCTCGACGTGGACATGTGCAACGTGCATGCGGCCGGCACGATCGAGATGATGCGTGCGGCGGTCGAAGGGCTGACCCGTCCCGACGGCACGCGCCCGTTACTGATCGCCGTGACGCAGCTTACTTCGACTTCGGAGGAGCGTATGCAGCGCGAGCTGCTCATTTCGGCTTCGATCAACGATACGATCGTCAAGTATGCGCAGAATACCCGCGAAGCGGGACTGGACGGCGTGGTCTGCTCGCCGCTGGAGGCCGGTATGGTGAAGGCGGCCTGCGGAAAGGAGTTCCTGACCGTTACGCCCGGCGTGCGTTTTGCGGACGGAGAGGTGGCCGATCAGGTGCGGGTCACGACTCCGGCGCGTGCGCGGGAAATCGGCTCGGACTATATCGTGGTTGGGCGTCCCATCACGGCGGCAGCCGATCCCGTGGCGGCCTATCGCCGGTGCGTGGAGGAGTTCGTGAAATAGAGTGTGCGACGGTAGGGAGTATTTCGGGCGGTACGGAAGGAAGGGCTGCTTTGCGGCCCGGATCGAGCGATACGGACGGGATTCGTGTCGTGCGGCAGTTGTCTAAAATGGGTTTGGGAGCGTGGAGTTCGCGGAACTTCGGTCGGCACGGGTGTTGCCGGATCGTGCGAACGGAATGCGCGCCGAATTGCGGCGACCGAAGAGGCCGATTGCCGCGACAGGCAAGAAATAAGTTTTACTCTAAATCAAGAAAGTTATGAAACCGGTTACACTTTTCTATCAGCCCCGGTGCCCCTTCTGCAAGAAGGCGCTGGGTTATCTGGAGGAACTGCAGCGGCAGGAACCGTACAGCCGCATCGAAATCAGGATGATCGACGAACTGGCCGAACCCGAAGTGGCCGACCGTTACGACTACTATTACGTACCGACATTTTACGTCGGGGACAAGAAAGTGCACGAGGGCGGTATTATGCCCGACGAGGTGGAGGCCGTACTCCGTATGGCCCTCGACGAGCGATAGGCGGAAAGCCGTTTTTGCGGAAAAAAGGAATGACAATCTAAAGAATGTAGAAATAGTTATGGAAAGAGAAATTGCCAAAGGCCTGCTCTCGATCGGTGCGGTATTCCTGCGCCCCGAGCAGCCGTTTACCTGGGCGAGCGGTATCAAAAGCCCGATTTATTGCGACAACCGGTTGATTCTGACCGCCCCCGAGGTGCGGAAGAAGGTCGAGGCCGCGATTGCGGAAACGGTGAAGGCGAAATTCCCCGCGTGCGAGGTGCTGATGGGAACATCGACGGCAGGCATCGCTCATGCGGCCATCGCCGCGACGATCCTCGACCTGCCGATGGGATATGTCCGCAGCGGCTCGAAGGATCACGGTCGGGGAAACCAGATCGAGGGCAAACTCGAAAAGGGCCAGAAAGTCGTGGTAATCGAAGACTTGATTTCGACGGCGGGATCGTGCATCGAAGTGGTCGAGGTGTTGCGTGCGGCCGGTGCCGAGGTGCTGGGCGTAGTGAGCATCTTTACGTACGGCATGAAGAAAGGACTGGATCGGCTTGCCGCAGCCGACGTAATCAACCATAGCCTTTCGAATCTCGACGCGCTGGTCGAAGTGGCGGCCGAGGAGGGGTATATCAAGCCGGAGGATCGGCAGCGCCTGATCGCCTTCCGCGACAATCCTTCGGACGAAAGCTGGATCAATAAATAAACCGCTATGCGCCATTTAATCGACCCTACGGATCTGTCGGTCGCCGAGATCGGGCAGATCATCGCCTTGGCGGAGGACATCATCGCCAACCGGGCCAAATACAGCGAAGTCTGCAAGGGCAAAAAACTTGCGACGCTCTTCTACGAGCCTTCGACCCGCACGCGGCTGAGTTTCACTTCGGCCATGCTGGAGCTCGGCGGCAGCGTCATCGGCTTTTCGGACGCCGCTTCGTCGTCGGTGTCGAAGGGCGAAACGGTCGCCGATACGGTACGGGTGATTCGTTGCTTCGCCGACATCATCGCCATGCGCCATTTCAAGGAGGGGGCGCCGCTGGTCGGTTCGCAGTATGCCGGTATCCCGGTCATCAATGCCGGGGACGGCAGCCACAGCCATCCGACGCAGACACTTACCGACCTGCTGACGATCAAGCGCGAGAAGGGGCGGCTGGATCACCTGACGATCGGCTTCTGCGGCGATCTGAAATTCGGCCGCACGGTGCATTCGCTTATCAAGGCGATGTCGCGCTACGAAGGGATTCGGGTGGTGCTGATCGCCCCCGACGAGCTGCGGCTGCCCGAGTATATGCTTCATGAGATCGAAACCCAGACCGAAGGGGTGGAATTCCGCGAGGTATCGACGATGGAGGAGGTGATGCCCGAGTTGGACATTCTCTATATGACCCGCGTGCAGAAGGAGCGTTTCCTCGACGAGGAGGAGTTCAACCGCGTGAAGGACAGCTTCGTGCTGGATCCGTCGAAACTCCGCACGGCCAAGCCGGATATGATCGTGCTGCATCCGCTGCCCCGCGTGAACGAAATCACGCGTGCGGTGGACAACGATCCCCGGGTAGCCTATTTCCGGCAGGTCGAGAACGGCAAATTCGTGCGTATGGCCTTGATCTATACATTGTTGAAGTGGGCCGAAGGCGAGAAGCTCGCCGCAGTCCCCGACCTGGCCGAGGGGATGTTCATAGACCGGAGTATGAAATGTCCCAACTCCCGGTGTATTTCGGCTACGGAGGATGTCGATCCGCTTTTCGTCAAAGCGGGAGACACCTGCCGTTGCGCTTATTGCGAGGCGAAAATCCGGTAGCGGATTTTGTCGATACAATGTCGAAATAAAACTGTCGGGATTGTTAGGTTGTCGTTGAAATTATTCGTACTTTTGTGCAAGTAAAAGACGATGGGCCGCAGGTCCGTCGGCGGCTACGGCTTCCGAAACGATGGAAAGGATTCAGATGCACCATACCCGGCGAAAGCGACAGCAGATGCTGTCGGCTCGATGTGCGGTCGGAGCGTGCAGTGTCGTTCCTGCATCGGATTTTATCGACGGAACTATGCAGGAGGGCACGAATCGGCTTCCCGCAGCAATATAATCTTGCCGCTATGACGAATTCTGTCGTAGCGGCTCTTTTTTGGTTGATTTAGTACGTTTCTTACTATGAAAGTTGGAGTAATCATGGGTTCGACCAGCGACTGGGACGTTATGTCCGACGCTGCGGCGACGCTCGCGCAATTCGGTGTGGAGTTCGAGAAGCGGGTGGTGAGCGCCCACCGCACCCCCGACCTGCTGGTGGAGTATGCCAAAACGGCCAAGTCGCGCGGACTGGAGGTAATCATCGCCGGAGCCGGAGGCGCTGCGCACCTGCCCGGCATGGTGGCCAGTATGACCGCACTTCCGGTGATCGGTGTGCCGGTCAAATCTCGAGCCCTGAACGGGCTGGATTCCTTGCTTTCGATCGTGCAGATGCCCGGCGGCGTGCCGGTTGCGACCGTAGCGATCAACGGGGCGAAGAATGCGGCCCTGATCGCCGTGTCGATCCTGGCGTTGAAGGACGAGGCGCTGGCAGCCCGTCTGGAGATGTTCCGTGCGAAACAGACTGAGGATGTACTTAAAGCGGAACTTTAGACCGATGAGTGCGGTGAAGACGATCGGAATTATCGGTGGCGGCCAGTTGGGGCTGATGATCATCGAGCAGGCGCATCTGCTGGGTGCGCGGACGATCTGCCTCGATCCGGCGGAGGATGCTCCGGCGTTTAAGATCAGCGACGAGCGGATCGTGGGCCGGTTCGACGATCCGGCGGCGCTCGAAGAGCTTTGCCGCCGCAGCGACGTGGTGACCTACGAGTTCGAGAACGTGCCGGGCGATCTGCTGGTGGCTCTCGAGCAAAAATACAATATCAAACAAGGGTTCAGGCCTCTGTTCGACTCGCAGGATCGCCTGCGGGAGAAGAGCAATGCCTGCGATCATGGATTGAAGACGCCCGCTTTCATGGCTGTCGATGACGAGGAGTCGCTGCATCGGGCCATTGCGCGAATCGGTTATCCGTGCGTGCTCAAGACCCGTACGCTGGGCTACGACGGACACGGTCAGGCGGTGCTTCGCGGCGAGGCCGACCTTGCGAAAGCCCGCGAACTGCTCGCGGTGCCCTGCATTCTGGAGGAGTTCGTCCCGTTCGATTTCGAGGCCAGCGTGGTGCTGGTGTCGGACGGAGAGCGCGTGATCTGCTTCCCGGTAGGGCGGAATATCCACAAGGACGGTATTCTGGATCTGTGCATCGTGCCGGCGGAGATGCCGGACCAGGTGCGGGAGCGGATGGTGTCCCAGAGCAAGCGTTTCATGCGCGACTGCGGTTACCGGGGGATTCTGGCTATCGAATATTTCGTGAAGGGAGACGAGGTCTATTTCAACGAAATGGCGCCGCGCCCGCACAACAGCGGACACTGGACCATCGAGGGTTCGACGACCAATCAGTTCCGGGAGCTGTGCCGTTACCTGCTCGATATGCCCCTCGAAGAGCCGCAGCTGAAGGCCCCTACCGTGATGAAAAACATCCTGGGACAGGATCTGGAGCGGGCCGAGGCGCTTGCCCGGGAGAATCGCCCCGGTGTGTATGTCCATATTTACGGCAAGACCGTTTCCAAGCCCAAGCGCAAGATGGGACACGTGACTTTCGTCGGTGTGACCGGCGAGGAGTATGCCGCCAAGTGGGCCGACAGATTTGTGAAATAAAGTCAAAAATAAGATAATGAAGAGTTACCGTATTTTCGTTGAGAAATACCCCGAATTCCGGGTCGAGGCCGAGAGCCTGCTCCGCGACCTGAATGCCAACCTGAATCTTTCGCTCGACGGCCTGCGGCTGCTGAACGTGTACGACCTGTTCGGTTTTTCGGACGAATTGCTGGAGAAGAGCCGTTACAGGGTCTTCGGCGAGGTGGTTACCGATGCCGTGACGGATTCGTGCGATCTGGGCGGCAACAGCTTTCTGGCTGTGGAGTGCCTGCCCGGACAGTTCGACCAGCGAGCGGCTTCGGCCGTGGACTGCGTGCGGTTGATCGATCCTTCGGCCGAGGTGAAGATCAAGAGTTCGAAGCTGCTGATCTTCCCTTCGAAACTTCCCAAGGAGACGATGGAGCGTATTCGTCGCTATTATATCAATGCCGTGGAGTCGCGCGAGAAGGATTTGCGGGTCCTGGACGATTTGGAAAGCGCCCCCGTGAAACCGGTGCCGGTATTGGACGGGTTCCGGGAGATGGAAGATGCGGAACTCGATGCCTACTGCAAGAAGAACGGTCTGGCGATGAATGCCGACGACCTGCGCGAAGTGGTCGAATATTTCCGGAGAGAGGGTCGCGATCCGTTCGAAACCGAGCTGCGGATTCTCGATACGTACTGGAGCGACCATTGCCGTCATACGACCTTCACGACCGAGCTGGAGAACATTACGGTCGAGGAGTCGTTCGTGAAAGACGAGATCGAAGGCACGCTGGCGCTTTACCTGAAAATCCGCCGCGAACTGGGGCGCGAGGGCAAGAGCATCTGCCTGATGGACCTGGCGACGATCGGTGCCCGTTACCTGCGCAGCAAGGGACTGCTCGACGACCTGGAGGTGAGCGAGGAGAACAACGCATGCAGCGTTTTCGTCGATGTGGACGTCGATGACCGGACCGAGAAATGGCTCCTGCAATTCAAGAACGAAACCCATAACCACCCGACCGAGATCGAACCTTTCGGCGGAGCTTCGACCTGCCTGGGCGGTGCCATCCGCGATCCGTTGTCGGGTCGCAGCTACGTCTATCAGGCGATGCGTGTGACGGGTGCGGGAAATATCTATCAACCCGTAAGCGAAACGCTGCCCGGCAAATTGCCCCAGCGCGTCATCAGCCTCAAGGCCGCTGCCGGTTATTCGAGCTACGGCAATCAGATCGGACTGGCCACGACCCACGTCCGCGAGGTGTATCATCCCGACTATGTGGCCAAACGCCTGGAGGTCGGTGCCGTGGTCGGTGCCGTGAAAGCCGAAAACGTGCGCCGGGAGTCCCCCGTGCCGGGCGATGTGGTCCTGCTGCTCGGCGGCCGCACGGGCCGCGACGGTGTCGGCGGTGCGACGGGTTCGTCGAAAGAGCATACCGACAAGTCGCTCGAAATGTGCGGCAGTGAGGTGCAGAAGGGCAACGCCCCCGAAGAGCGCAAGCTGGAGCGGTTGTTCCGCCGTCCGGAAGTGACGCGCCTGATCAAGAAGTCGAACGACTTCGGTGCGGGCGGTGTGAGCGTAGCCATCGGCGAGCTGACCGACGGCCTGGATATTTACCTCGATCGCGTGCCGACCAAGTACAGCGGTCTGAATGCGACGGAGCTGGCGATCAGCGAGTCGCAGGAGCGTATGGCCGTTGTGATCGAAGCGAGTGCCGAAGAGGAGTTCAAGCGCTACTGCGCCGAGGAGAATATCGAAGTGACCCATGTGGCGGACGTGACGGACTCGCGCCGTATGCGGATGTACAACAAGGGCAAATTAGTGGTCGATCTTTCGCGCGAGTTCATCGACAGCGCAGGGGCCAAGCACTATGCCCAGGCCGCGATCGGTGCGGTCGAGGAACGCGATCCTTTCCGCCGCGAGGTGAAGGGCGGTACGCTGCGCGAAAAGATGCTTGCGAACCTGGCGGACGACAATGTCCTCTCGCAGAAGGGGCTGATCGAGATGTTCGATTCTACGATCGGCGCTTCGACCGTGCTGCTGCCTTTCGGCGGTCGTACGCAACGTTCGGAAACACAAGTGTCGGTGCAGAAGTTGCCGACGGACGGATATACCGATACGGCCAGCATTATGGCCTTCGGCTACAACCCTTTCCTGGCGTCGTGGAGTCCCTACCACGGTGCGGCCTATGCCGTCGTGGACGCTGCGGCCAAAGTCGTGGCGGCGGGTGCCCGCTACGATAAGATGCGCTATTCCTATCAGGAGTATTTCGAGCGCATGACCAAGTCGCCCCGTACGTGGGGCAAGCCGCTCGGGGCGCTGCTCGGTGCCCTGAAGATGCAGGTCGAGCTGGGACTGCCCTCGATCGGCGGCAAGGACTCGATGAGCGGTACCTTCGAGCAGATCAACGTCCCGCCTATGCTGATGGCCTTCGGTATTACGACTGTCGATGCCGGACGCGTCATCTCGACCGATTTCAAGAAGGCGGGCCATTCGATTTACCTAGTGCGTCATACCCCGCTCGAAAACCATATGCCCGATACCGGGGCGTTGAAGCGGAATTTCGATTTCGTAAGTTCGGCTATCGAGTCCGGCAAGATCGTTTCGGGCTATGCCGTCGGCTTCGGCGGTGTGGCGGAAGCGCTGGCCAAGATGTCTTTCGGCAACGGCATCGGTGCCGATGTCGAGGTGGATGAAGCGACGTTGTTCGACAACTCTTACGGTTCGATCGTGGTGGAGAGCACCGAGCCGCTCGATTTCCCGGCCGCCGAGTTGCTGGGACATACCGAGGCGGAGGAATCGCTCACGATCAACGGCGAAAAAATGCCGCTCGAAGAGCTTTACCGGGCCAATACCGAACGCTTTGCGACGGTTTATCCCGATAAGGGAATCAACCATGCGCCGGTCATGGAGGCGATGCCGGCTCTCCGCAGCTTCACCTATCCGGGCGAGGCGGTCGAGCGTCCGGTGGTTTTCATCCCCGTATTCCCGGGCAGCAACTGCGACTACGACACCGCGAAGGCCTTCCGCCGGGCGGGTGCCGAAGTGCGCAGCGAGGTGTTCTGCAACCTGACGGCGGAGGCTATTTTCGACTCGATCCGCCGGATGAAGGAGGCGATCGCTGCGTGCCATATCTTCGTGCTCTGCGGCGGCTTCTCGGCGGGCGACGAGCCGGACGGCAGCGGTAAATTCATTGCCAATGTGCTGAACAACAAGGATATTTCGGAGGAAATACATCGTCTGCTCGACCGGGGCGGCCTGATTCTGGGCATCTGCAACGGCTTCCAGGCGCTGGTCAAGTCGGGCCTGCTGCCCTACGGACGGCTGGGCCTGGTGACCAAAGAGTCGCCGACGCTCTTCCGCAACGACATCAACCGTCATGTGTCGCAGATTGTTTCGACCCGCGTGGCGACGACCAACTCCCCGTGGCTGTCGAGTTTCTCGGTGGGCGATATCCATTCGATCGCCGTGAGCCACGGCGAGGGCAAGTTCGTCGTGAACGAGCCTCTGGCCCGCGAGCTGTTCGAGAACGGGCAGGTGGCGTTCCAGTATGTCGATGCCGAAGGCCGCGTGACGGCCGAAGCCCCGTACAATCCCAACGGATCGTATTATGCGATCGAGGGTATCGTGAGCCGCGACGGGCAGATACTCGGTAAGATGGGCCATACGGAGCGTTACGGGGAGAACCTCTTTAAGAACATCGCCGGAGAGAAGGTGCAGGACATCTTCACGAATGCGGTGAACTATTTCCGGAAAACAAAATAACAATTATAAAATACCAACCACTATGCAACAAGGCGAAATGCTTTACGAGGGTAAGGCCAAACAGGTTTTCCTGACGGACGATCCGGATATGATCCTGATTCACTACAAGGATGCGGCGACGGCGTTCAACAACATCAAAAAGGCCACGATCGAGAACAAGGGCGTGCTGAACAACCGGATCTCGACCCTGATCTTCGAATATCTCAACAAGCAGGGGATCAAGACTCACTACGTGAAGACCCTGAACGACCGCGACCAGTTGTGCCGCCGTGTGCGGATCATTCCGCTGGAGGTGATCGTCCGCAACGTCATCGCCGGCTCGATGGCCCAGCGTCTGGGTATCGAGGAGGGAACGAAGCCTTCGAACGTGATTTTCGACATCTGTTACAAGAACGACGAGCTGGGCGATCCGCTGATCAACGATCATCATGCGGTGGCGCTGGGTGTCGTAACCTATGACGAGTTGAAACAGATTTATGCCATGACCGCCCGGATCAACGAGGTGCTCAAGGAGCTTTTCGCCAAGATGAATATCAACCTGATCGACTTCAAGATCGAGTTCGGCCGCACGTCGGACGGCGAGATCGTTCTGGCGGACGAGGTGTCGCCCGATACCTGCCGGCTGTGGGATATGGCTACCAACGAGAAGCTCGACAAGGATCGCTTCCGTCGTGACTTGGGTAAGGTGCGCGAGGCTTACGAGGAGATCCTGGCCCGTCTGGAAAAAGTAATCAAATAAGTTCCGATGCACAAAGAGAGCATAATGCAGCCGATCTGCGACCGGGAGCTGCACGAGGAGTGCGGCGTTTTCGGCGTCGTGGGAGTGCCCGACGCAGCTAACCTGACCTACTACGGCCTTCATTCCCTGCAACATCGCGGGCAGGAAGGGTGCGGTATCGTAAGCGTTTCGAAGGAAGGGGCGATGCGGCGTGTTCGGGGCGAAGGACTTGTTACGGAGGTGTTCAACGAAGCCAAGCTGGCAAACCTTGCGGGCGATATGGCCATCGGTCATGTCCGTTATTCGACGGCCGGTGGCGGCGGGACGGAGAATATACAGCCTTTTCTGTTCCATCATAACACGGGTGATTTCGCATTGGCCCACAACGGGAATATCGTCAATGCGGATCTGCTGCGCAACTACCTGGAGAACAAGGGCAGTCTTTTCCAGTCCACTTCGGACAGCGAAGTGTTCGCCCATCTTATCAAAAAGGAGGTACGCAACCACAACCGGCCCCGTATCTATTCGATCATCGAGGCGCTCAATATGCTCGAAGGAGCGTTCGCGTTTCTGGTGATGACGGCTAACCGCATCTATGCCTGCCGTGACAAACACGGTCTGCGGCCCCTTTCGATCGGCAAGTTGGGAGACGGCTATGTCGTCAGCAGCGAAACCTGTGCTTTCGAGGTGGTGGGTGCCGAATTCGTGCGTGACGTAGAGCCCGGCGAGATCGTTACGATCGATCGGCACGGCATCCGCAGCAGCGACTATTCGATGTTCAAGCGCCATATGATGTGTGCGATGGAGTATATCTATTTCGCCCGCCCGGACAGCGACATCGAGGGCCGTAACGTGCACGCCTTCCGCAAGGAGTCGGGACGCTTGCTCTACAAGGAGGCGCCGGCAGACGCGGACATCGTGGTCGGAGTGCCCGATTCGAGTTTGAGCGCTGCCATGGGATACGCCGAAGCGAGCGGTCTTCCCTACGAGATGGGACTTATCAAGAACAAATACATCGGCCGCACCTTCATCCAGCCGTCGCAGTCGATGCGTGAGAAGGGCGTGCGGATGAAACTTTCGTCGGTGAGCGGTATCGTTTCGGGGCAGCGTGTGGTGCTGATTGACGATTCGATCGTGCGCGGTACCACCTCCCGGCGCATTGTGCGTCTGTTGCGTGAGGCGGGGGCCACGGAAGTTCATGTCCGCATCGCCAGCCCTCCGTTCAAGAATCCCTGTTTTTACGGTGTTGATACTTCGACGTACGAGGAGCTGCTGTGCGCCCGCATGTCGGTTCCGGAGGCGTGCGAGTATATCGGAGCCGATTCGCTGGCTTACCTCTCGCCCGATGCCTTGCTGAAGGCGGGCAATCGCTGCGAGTTGTGCATGGCCTGCTTCACGGGCAATTATCCGACGTCGCTTTACGGGACGATCGAGGAGGCGAACAAAAAAGAAAAATGTTAAACAAACCGCTTCGTTTTCGATCTGCGGTGTCAGGGAAGAACCTGTCCTGCATGCGTATTTCGAAAACATCGGGTGGAAATATTCAGGAAACAGCTAAAACCAACTATTGTTATGGCGGAAAGTTATGAAAAGGCCGGTGTGAACCTCGAGGCCGGATACGAAGTGGTGCGCCGCATCAAGAAACACGTGGCTTCGACCTCGCGGTTGGGCGTGATGGGTAACATCGGCGCCTTCGGCGGAATGTTCGATCTCTCGGCGCTTAATGTCAAGGAGCCGGTGCTCGTGAGCGGTACCGACGGCGTGGGAACCAAGCTCAAGCTGGCTTTCGAGATGGATAAGCACGACACGATCGGCATCGACGCCGTGGCTATGTGCGTGAACGACGTGCTGGCGCAGGGGGCCGAGCCGCTCTTCTTCCTGGATTATGTAGCCGTGGGGCACAACGAGCCTGCGAAGATCGAAGCGATCGTGGCGGGTGTGGCCGAAGGCTGCCGTCAGGCCGGCTGTGCACTCATCGGCGGCGAAACGGCCGAGATGCCGGGCATGTATGCCGGCGGCGAGTACGATATTGCGGGCTTCACGTGCGGCGTGGTCGAGAAGTCGCGCCTGATCGACGGTACGAAGGTGCGTGTGGGCGACGTGTTGGTGGGTATCGCGTCGAGCGGTGTCCATTCGAACGGTTTCAGCCTTGTGCGTAAGGTGGTTGCCGATGCAGGACTGGATCTTCGCAAGGCTTATCCCGAATTGGACGGCCGTGTGTTGGGCGAGGTGCTCCTGACGCCGACCAAAATTTACGTGAAACAGGTGCTCGAAGTGATCCGAGCCTGTAACGTGCACGGCATCAGTCATATCACGGGCGGCGGTTTCGACGAGAATATTCCCCGCATCCTGAGCGAGGGCCAGGGTATCGAGATTCACGAGGGGACGTGGGAGATCCTGCCCGTGTTCCGCCTGTTGGAGAAATACGGCAAGATCGCTCACCGCGAGATGTTCAATATCTTCAACATGGGTATCGGTATGGTGATCGCGGTTTCGCAGGATGAGGCTTCCGAAGTGATTGCCATTTTGGAGAAACAGGGCGAGAAAGCTTCGGTGATCGGCCGGGCGACGGATCGTCCGGGCGTGGAAATCCGATAGGGCGATGAAGACGATCGCAGTATTCGCCAGCGGAAACGGCTCCAACTTCGAAGCATTGGCTGCGGCTTGTGCCGATGGGCGCATTGCGGCCCGCATCGCCCTCATGGTCTGCGACAAGCCGGGGGCTTTCGTGAACGAGCGGGCTGCCCGTTACGGTATTCCGACTTTTACGTTCAACCCCAAAGAGTACCCTTCGAAAGCCGACTACGAACGGGAGATCGTCCGCAGGCTTCGGGCCGAAAGGGTCGAGCTGATCTGTCTGGCGGGGTATATGCGCATCCTTTCCGATGTGGTGCTGGAGGCGTACCGCGACCGGATCGTCAATATTCATCCCTCGCTGTTGCCTGCGTTCAAGGGGGCGCATGCCATTGCCGATGCCTTTGCTTACGGCGTCAAGGTCTTCGGCGTGACGATCCACTATGTGAACGGAGAGCTCGACGGGGGCCGGATCATCGCCCAGCGGGCTTTCGAGTATCTGGGGAGCGATCCGGAAGAGCTGGAAGCCCGGGTGCATGCCGTCGAACATCCGCTGTATGTGGAAACGGTGGCAAAGTTGGTTGCGGAGCAATAGGATCGCGGGAACGTCGCGGTTTAGTGCGGATTCGGACCTGGAAACACATCGTCGGATACCGTGAATAACGGCGACCGCGAGTCGAAAACGATAAAACTACGTATATATTAACGCGATCATATCCTTTAGTGTACCTCTTTGGAAATGCAGCGACCCGAGTCCCTTTCGAGAAAGGATTAGGGGAAGGCGGAGTGGTAAATGCGGTCATTGGACCGCGAATAAGCGACTCTCGGATTCGGTGTTGAGATCGTCGGAAATGGTATATTGAAAGATATGATTGCCTATATAAATTAGCAATATGAGAGCATTAATCAGTGTGAGCGATAAGACCGGCGTGGTGGAGTTCGCGCGCGGACTTCGAGAGCTCGGCTGGCAGGTGATCGCCACCGGCGGTACGATGAAACTGTTGGCTGAAAGCGGCGTGGAGGTGATCAACATCAGCGATGTGACGGGGTTCCCGGAGATCTGCGACGGACGTGTCAAGACGCTCCATCCCAAGGTGCACGGCGGCCTGCTGGCTCGCCGCGACGATCCGAACCACCTGAAAGCGTTGCGGGAGAACGGCATCGAGTTCATCGACATGGTGTGCGTGAATCTCTATCCCTTCCGTCAGACGATCGCCCGCGAAGGGGTGACGATGGACGAGGCGATCGAGAATATCGACATCGGCGGACCTTCGATGTTGCGCAGTGCGGCCAAGAACTACAAGGACGTGACCGTAGTGTGCGACCCGGCGGATTATGACACGATCCTTGCGGAGATTAGGGGATACGGCAATACGACTCCCCGATTGCGGTTGCAGCTCTCGGCCAAGGCATATACCCATACCGCCGAGTACGATGCGATGATCGCTACGTACATGCGTGAAAAAGCGGGGCTCGACGAGAAGTTGTTCCTGGAGTTCGATCTGGTTCAGCCGCTCCGCTACGGCGAGAATCCGCACCAGCAGGCCAAGTTCTACCGCAGCGGCGAACGGGTGCCCTATTCGCTGGCCTATGCCCGGCAGCTCAATGGCAAGGAGATGTCCTACAATAACATACAGGATGCCAACGCAGCCCTTGCGATCGTGCGGGAGTTCGATGAGCCGTTCTGCGTGGGACTCAAACATATGAATCCCTGCGGTGCTGCGGTGGGGCGGGATGCGGCGGATGCCTGGACGAAGGCTTACGAGGCCGACAAAGTGTCGATTTTCGGCGGTATCGTCGCCCTGAACCGACCTGTGACCCGTGAGGCGGCCGAATTGATGAAGCCGATTTTTCTGGAGATCATCATGGCCCCTTCGTTTACGCCCGAAGCCCTCGAAGTGCTCTCGACGAAGAAGAATCTGCGTCTGCTCGAAGTTCCGATGGAGAAGAGCGATGCGAAGCAGCGCCAGTTGGTGAGTGTGACGGGAGGATTGCTGGTGCAGGACCTCGACCTCGAAACACGTCCCGTGACGGCGGATATGTGCGTGACGGAGAAGCGGCCGACGGAAAGGCAGCTCGCCGATCTCGATTTCGGCTGGCGTATTGTCAAGCATGTGAAGTCGAACGCTATCGTAGTGGTGAAGGACGGTCGTACGCTGGGTGTCGGAGCGGGGCAGATGAATCGCATCGGCTCGGCGGAACTCGCGCTCAAGCAGGCCCATGCCCAGGGTGTGACCGAAGGGCTGGTACTGGCTTCGGACGGCTTTTTCCCCTTCGACGACTGCGTGAGCCTGGCGGCTGCGAGCGGCGTCGAGGCGATCGTGCAGCCGGGAGGCAGCGTCCGGGACGAGGATTCGATCCGGAAGGCCAATGAATCGGGTATTCCGATGTTGTTTACCGGGATGCGTCATTTCAAACATTAAACTGCGGATTTCGTGTCCGTCGGTCGGATTATTTTTTATGGACGATTTCCGAGCCGCTCTTTGCGGAAAGTGCGGTCGGGAATAAACGATAGGTTATGAAAGTTTTAGTCGTAGGCGGCGGTGGCCGCGAACATGCCGTCGTCGATGCGTTGTCGCGTTCGCCGCAGGTTTCGAAGATATATTGCGCTCCCGGCAATGCGGGTATCGCTCGTCAGGCCGAGTGTGTGCCGGTCAAGGATACCGATGTCGAGGGATTGCTTTCCCTTGCTCGTGAAAAAGAGATCGACCTCACGGTGGTAGGACCCGAAGCGGCGCTCGTGGCCGGTATCGTCGATCGCTTCCGTGAGGAGGGACTTCGTATTTTCGGCCCGACGAAGGCGGCGGCCCGCATCGAGTCGAGCAAGGAGTTTGCAAAAGATCTGATGGGGCGGTACGGTATTCCGACGGCCGGTTACCGGGCGTTCGACGATTACCGGAAGGCTTCGGAGTACGTTCGTTCGCGCCCTCTGCCCGCCGTCCTGAAATACGATGGTCTGGCTGCGGGAAAGGGTGTCGTTATCGCCCGGACGATGGAGGAGGCCGATGCCGCGTTGCGCGACATGTTGCTGGACGACAAGTTCGGCAAGGGACGTGTGGTCGTGGAGGATTTTCTGACCGGACCCGAATTTTCGTTCATGTGTTTCGTGTCGGGGCGCAAGGTGCTGCCGATGGTGCTGGCGCAGGATCACAAACGGGCGTTCGACGGCGATGAAGGTCCCAATACGGGCGGTATGGGAGCATACTCCCCGCTGCCGTTCATTACTCCGGAAGACGAGGCTTTCGCATTGGAAAAGGTGATGCAGCGCACGGCCGACGCTCTCTGCGACGAGGGATGTCCTTTCACGGGCGTGCTTTACGGCGGTTTGATGAAGACCCCGCAGGGAATCCGCGTGATCGAGTTCAACGCCCGTTTCGGCGATCCCGAAACCGAAGTGGTGCTGCCCCGCCTGAAGAGCGACATTTACGATATTTTCAGCGCCGTAGCCGACGGACGGGATCCGGGCGAGGCCGAGTGGCACGACTTTGCGACTCTGGGGATCGTGCTGGCATCGAAAGGATATCCCGGCTCCTATGAGAAGGGGTATGAAATTACGGGAACGGAGCAGGTGGACGGCGTAGTGTACCATATGGGCACGGCGATAAAAGAGGGGCGGCTCGTTACCTCGGGCGGCCGGGTGATGATCGTCGTCTGCCGGAGTGCCGACCCGGAGCAGGCCAGGTGCCGGGCGCTCGAGGAGGTCCGGAAAATCGGTTGCGAGAATCTTTTCTATCGATCCGATATCGGTATGAAGGCTCTTTCGTTTTTAGTGAAAAAATAGTTATATTTGTCCTTCGAATCCCTGGATGGGACGGATAAGCAATCTTTAAAATCAAAACAATATATGGTAATCAGCGGAAAAGAATTAGCGGCGGCTTGCAAGGCCAAGATGGCCGAGCAGGTGAAGACATTCCCGGAGAAATACGGCCGGCTGCCCCATTTGGTAGTGGTGCTGGTCGGTGAGGATGCGGGCAGCGTATCCTATGTGACGGGTAAGACGAAGGCTGCCGACGAGGTCGGTATCCTGAATACGACGATTCGCAAGCCGGCGGACATTTCGGAGGAGGAGTTGCTGAAAATTATCGACGACCTCAATGCCGACGATACGGTGGACGGAATTTTGATCCAGCTGCCGCTGCCGAAACATATCGATTCGGATAAGGTGATCGCACGGATTCGTCAAGAGAAGGATGTGGATGGCTTCCACCCCCTCAATGTGGCGGCTCTCTGGCAGAAACAGCCCTGCGTGCTGCCCTGTACGCCGAAGGGTATCATGAAGCTCCTGAAGGATTCGGGCGTGGAGCTGGCCGGACGCAAAGCCGTTGTGATCGGCCGCAGTACGATCGTGGGGCTTCCCGTTGCCAAGCTGTTGCTCGATGAGAATGCTACGGTGACCATTACTCACAGCCGGACGAAGAACCTGGCGGATGTGACACGCGAAGCGGAGATTCTGGTCGTGGCGATCGGCCGTCCGAAGTTCGTTACGGCGGATATGGTGGGCGACGGTGCCGTGGTGATCGACGTGGGTGTCAATCGTGATCCCGAAACGGGGAAATTGTGCGGCGACGTCGATTTCGAGGCTTGCGAGCCGAAGGCTTCGCTGATCACGAAAGTGCCCGGCGGGGTAGGTCCGATGACGATCGCTTGTCTGATCGAGAATACGATCGAGGCATTCCTCAAAAAAGTTGCGAAATAGATTCCGGGTATCTGTGCAATCGTGCCGAATGAGGACGGATTGCCTTGATGCGGATTATATCTCGATATCAGGAGCAGACGCAAGGAAAAACCTTGCGTCTGCTTTTTTATTTGTTTCACAAGGGCTGAACTGCCTGTTTTTTGTGAATATGTGGGAGGGGAGAGGTCTGGTCGGGCGGGTTTCAGAGGATTCGCACCGGCCATAAAAAATAAGGGAGGATTCATTGCGAATCTTCCCTTATTTTGAAGAGCAAGTCCCCGGACTTACTTTTTCATCGTCTTCAGTTTCTCTGTCAGGATCGGAACGACCTTGTGCACGTCGCATACGATACCCACGTCGGCGACGTTGAAGATCGGAGCGAATTTATCCTTGTTCACGGCGATGATGAAGTCCGACTCCTCCATACCGGCCAGGTGCTGGATCGCACCCGAGATACCCATGGCGAAGTAGAGATCCGGACGAACCGTTTTACCGGTCTGTCCGACCTGTCGCTCGTGTGCGAGAATACCTGCATCGACCATCGCACGCGAAGCCGATACTTCGGCACCGAGCACGTCGGCAAGCTCGCGCAGGGTCTGGAACCCTTCTGCCGTGCCGACACCGCGGCCGCCCGAAACGAGTACTTTGGCCTCCGTAATGTCGATCATATTCTTCTGTTCCTTGACCGTTTCCAGAATCCGTACGCGGAACTTCGATTTGTCGAAATTGATTTTTACATCCTCGACCTTTCCTTTGCGGGTCGGATCGGCCGCTTTGGCACGCATCACACCGGGGCGTACCGTGGACATCTGGGGACGATGTTCCTTGCAGATGATCGTTGCCATCAGGTTACCGCCGAAGGCAGGACGCGTCATCAGCAGGTCGCCGTCTTCCGAAATGTCGAGTCCGGTACAGTCGGCGGTAAGTCCCGTGCCGATGCGTGCCGAAAGACGCGGACCGAGGTCGCGGCCGATGCTGGTGGCACCGATCAGCAGAATGCTGGGCTTGCGCTCGTGGATTACCTGGGTGATGGCCTGTGCGTAAGGCTCGGTGGTGTACTGGGCGAGTTCGTCGGCTTCGATCGAAAGGACCACGTCGGCTCCGGCTGCGATCAGCTCGTCGGCCTTGTCTTTGACTCCTTTGCCGAGCAGCAGGGCGATTACCTGCTCATGGAGTGCGTCGGCCAGTTCGCGGGCTTTTCCCAGAAGTTCGAGAGCGACGTTCTGAACGACTCCGTCACGCTGTTCGACGAACACGTAAACGTTTTTATATTGAGATTTATCCATCTTGGTAAGTAACTGTGTTTTTTATGAACGTTTTCAGCGGGCTGGACCGAAAGGATTCGGCTTTTGCCGGGTGCAGAAAACGACTGTTGTAAATGAACGATCGGTAATTTACAGCTTCGCAGTTGCCGGGGCCGATCAGATTATGAATTTTTCTTGCAACTTCTCGACGATCAGATCGGCTGCTTCGGCCGGCTCCAGCTCGAAGACCTTACCTGCGGATTTCGCACCCTTCGTGAAGGATTTGAAGACGCGGGTCGGCGAACCGTTGAGGCCGAGTTTCGACTCTTCGACGGAGATGTTGTCGAAACCCCAGACTTCCACCTGCTTGTCGTATGCCTCCACGATGCCGCGTACCGACATATAACGGGGCCGGTTGGCCGAAGAGAGTACGGTTACCACGCACGGGGTTTCCACCTCGAGCAACTGATACCCCTCTTCCGTCCATTTCTTGACGACGAGCCGGTTTCCTCCTTCGTATTTAATGCCTTCGAGGTAGGTCACCTGCGGCAGACCGAGGTGTTCGGCGATCTGCGGGCCTACCTGGGCCGTGTCGCCGTCGATAGCCTGACGACCGGTAATTACCAGGTCGAACTCCAGCATGCGGAGAGCACCGGCGATAGCGTTCGAAGTCGCCAGCGTATCGGCACCGGCGAATTTGCGGTCGCTCAGATGAATCGCACGGTCGGCACCCATTGCGAAGGCTTCGCGCAGGATGTCGTCGGCCTGCGGAGGACCCATCGTGATAACGGTGACGTGTGCGCCGTACTGGTCTTTCAGCTCCAGAGCCATTTCGAGTCCGGCCTTGTCGTCGGGGTTCATGATGCTGGGCACACCGTCGCGGATCAGCGTTCCCGTAACGGGATCGAGGCGGATTTCCGTCGTATCGGGAACCTGTTTTATACAAACTACAATTTTCATTCGAATATCTGTTTTTTATTGTTTTTACTTTATGTGTCCTTGCGAGGGGAGTACGACCGGCTTCGGGGTTTATTCCGGAACCGGATGCACGGTCGCCCGCCGCTATTTCAACAGTGCCGACGAAATCACCATCCGCTGTACTTCGGAAGTACCTTCGTAAATCTCGGTGATCTTGGCATCGCGCATCATGCGCTCAACGGGGTATTCGCGCGTGTAGCCGTATCCGCCGTGGAATTGCACGGCCTTGGTCGTCACTTCCATTGCGGTTTCCGCTGCAAAGAGCTTGGCCCGGGCGGCATCGACCGAGAATGGGAGCTTCTGGTCTTTCTTGAAGGCTGCTGCACGTACCAGCAGGCGGGCAGCTTCGATTTTGGTATCCAGGTCTGCCAGTTGGAACTGGGTGTTCTGGAACTGTCCGATCGTCCGTCCGAACTGTTTGCGCTCCTTGACGTATTTCACGGTTTCGTCCATCGCCCCCTGCGCGATGCCGAGGGCTTGCGAAGCGATACCGACGCGGCCGCCATCGAGGGTCTTCATAGCGATGCTGAAGCCCTTGCCGACCTTGCCGAGCAGATTCTCCTTGGGAACGATGCAGTTCTCGAAAATCAGCTCGCAGGTCGCCGAACCGCGGATACCCATCTTCTTCTCTTTCTTGCCGATCGAGAAACCGGGGAAGTCGCGCTCGACAATGAATGCCGAGATACCGCGCGTACCCTGCGACTTGTCGGTCATCGCCATCACGATATAAACGTGTGCGTAAGCGGCGTTGGTGATGAAGATTTTGTTGCCGTTCAGGATATAGTGGTCGCCTGCATCGACTGCCGTGGTCTGCTGTGCCGCAGCATCCGTACCGGCGTTGGGCTCCGTGAGGCCGAAAGCGCCGAGCCATTCGCCCGAGCAGAGCTTGGGCAGGTATTTCATTTTCTGTTCTTCGGTACCGTGCTCATAAATCGGAGCGGCGCAGAGCGACGTGTGTGCCGATACGACCACGCCCGTAGTGGCGCATACGCGCGACAGCTCTTCGACGGCCATCGAATAAAGGATGTTGTTGCCGCCTGCACCGCCGTAGTTGACGGGGAAGGGAATACCGAAGATTCCCAGTTTTGCCATTTTCTCTACGGTTTCCACAGGGAAACGTTCCTCTTCGTCGATTTCGGCAGCCAGAGGTTTCACCTCGTTTTCGGCAAATTCGCGGATCATTTGCCGGAACAGCTGCTCGGTTTTGGTCAATTCGAAATTCATTTTATAAGTATGGTTTTTTAATGATTTTAAACAGTCATACCGCCATCTACGCTCAAAACGGCACCATTGACGTAGGCCGCTTCGTCGGATGCGAGGTAGAGATAGGCGGCGGCGATCTCCTCGGGACGACCCAGGCGACCTACGGGAACTTTGGCCCGCATGCCGTCGAGTACATTCTCAGGCATCTTGGCAACCATTTCGGTTTCGATGAAGCCCGGGGCTACGGCATTGACCGTGATACCCTTACGTCCCAGTTCGCGGGCCATCGTTTTGGTCATACCGATCAGGCCGGCTTTCGTGGCCACGTAGTTGGTCTGGCCGAAGTTGCCGTAAAGCCCTACTACCGACGAGGCATTGACGATGCGTCCGTAGCCGGCTTCGAGCATGTAGTTCAACACGGCCTTGCAGCAGTAGAACGTGCCCGAAAGATTGACGTCGATCACGTTCTGCCACTGTTCGACGGTCATTTTCTTGAGCGTGCTGTCGTTGGTGATGCCGGCATTGTTGATCAGGATGTCGATCTTGCCGAACTTGTCGGCGACGCGCTTGGCCGCAGCGGTTACCGCCTCGAAATCGCTCGTATCGACCTTGTCGAAGGTGATGGCGAGCCCTTCGGCTGCGGCTTTTTTCTCCATTTCCTTACCGCGGGCTTCGTTACGTGCCCATACGACTACCTGTGCGCCTTCGCGTGCGAAACGCAGTGCCGTTGCTTCGCCGATACCGGCCGTGCCGCCCGTGACGATGGCGACTCTGTTCTCAAGTCTTTTCATGGTTATCTCTTTTTAGATGAATTCTTTGTTGTGTTTGAGTTTGGCGGTGCCCGTGATGCACTCTTTGCCGGCAGCATCGAGCAGCAGGCATTTGATCGTACCGATGTGTTTTTCGGTGTTTACGTCGATTACTTCGAATTCGGCCGTATATTTCTCCCCGGCGAAGACGGGTGCACGGAACGACATCTCCTGCGAGAGATAGATGGTGCCCTGTCCCGGGAAGAGCATTCCGAAGACCTTCGAGAATACGGAGGCCGAAAGGAATCCGTGCACGATGGGACGGCCGAACGGGGTTTTGGCTGCGAATTCCGGATCGAGGTGGATCGGGTTTTTGTCGCCCGTGATTTCGGCGAAAGCGATCACGCCTTCCTGCGTATAGGTCACTTCGTGACGGTATTTATCTCCTGTTTTGATCATGGCGGGCCTATTTTTTCATGGGTTTAAGATCCTTGGACACGATCAGGTGCGCTTCGGTAGCGGCCTGAACCTGTTCGACGGTGAATTCGGGGTTGATTTCCGTCAGCACGATGCCTTCCGGGGTAATCTCCATGACGCCCATTTCGGTTACGATCATGTTCACGGAGCCTTTGGCCGTCAGCGGCAGCGTACATTTCTTGAGGATTTTGGGTGCGCCTTTGGCCGTGTGTTCCATGGCCAGGATCACCTTGTCGGCACCCGTGAGCAGGTCCATCGCACCGCCCATGCCGGGGGCTTTCTTGCCCGGGATGATCCAGTTGGCCAGGTCGCCTTTTTCATCGACCTGCAAGGCTCCCAGTACCGAAGCGTTCACATGACCGCCGCGGATGATGCCGAACGAGGTGGCGCTGTCGAAGCACGAGGCGCCCTCGAGGGCCGTGACGAATCCGCCGCCGGCATTGATAAATTCGGGGTCTTCCTCGCCCGGTGCGGGGGTCGGGCCCATACCGAGCAGGCCGTTTTCGCTCTGCAGGAAGATTTGAACGCCTTCCGGCAGGTAATCGGGGACGGCCGTCGGCAGTCCGATACCGAGGTTCACCACGTCGCCGTCTTTGAGTTCCATCGCCACGCGTTTGGCGATGATTTCTCTGATCTGTTCCTTTTCCATAGATTTATGTCGTTTTTGTCTGTTCGTCGTACTGTCTTGAAACGGGGCGGTTCTGGAATCCGGGACCGTTTCCTATTTGCGGTGCATTCTGCGGGCCATCTCCTGGGCGATGAACGACGCCACGTCGTCGGCGTAGGTGTTCATGCCGAAGCCGGCGTCATAGCCCAGCTCTTTGGCCAGTTCGTGCGAGATGCGCGGGCCGCCGCACGCCAGAATCACTTTGTCGCGCAGCCCTTCGGCTTCGAGCATTTCGACCAGCTCCGTGAGGTTCTTGATATGGATATCCTTCTGGGTCACCGTCTGCGAAACCAGCAGGGCGTCGGCCTTGAGTTCGATCGCTTTGGCGATGAACTCTTCGTTGGTCACCTGGCTGCCCATGTTGAGGGCTTCGAACATCTCGTAGCGCTCCAGTCCGTAGTGGCCTGCGAAGCCTTTCATGTTCATAATGGCGTCGATACCTACCGTATGGGCGTCCGTGCCGGTGCTGGCGCCGATCACCACGATCGGGCGGCCGATCTGCTCGCGGATGAAGCTGTCCGTTTCGGCCATGTCCCATTTGGTCGATTCGACTTTCGGGACATGGATATTCGAATAATCGACCGTATGGGTGCAGCTTCCGTAGCAGTTGAAGAACGTGTAACCGGCCGTCAGCTCCCGGTGGAATACTACCTGCGGGTTCTCGAAGCCCATCTTTTTCATCAACTGTTTGGCCGCTTCGATGGCTTCGTCGCCGGCGGGCACGGGCAGTGTGAAACTCAACTGCGTTTTGCCGTCGTTCATTGTGTCGCCGTAGGGCTTTATCTTTTTCAGGTCGAGGGTCTGGTCGAAATCCCTGCCTTCGGTTGAATATAATCCTCCACTCATAGAATCAATATGCTAATATAGTTAAAATAAGGCGTTTGGTCGTACTTGCAGCATCGGAATATCATTTTTTCGCTGCGGCGCGACTGCCGTTTTTCATAATCTCCACGAAGGGGTTGTAGTAGTTGCGGCCCTTGCTGCTCACGCCCTCCAGACCCTTGCCGCCGTTCATGGGGCGTTTGATGTCGGCGAAGATTCCCTTCTCGAGCGCCGAGAAGAGTCCCTCTTTTTCGAGGCGTTCGAGAAGTGCGGTAGCTTTGTCCAACACCTCCTTGGCACGTTTGCGGATCAGTCCGCCTTCCTTGAACTCCACTTCGTCGCCGATGTTCTTCATGTTGTTGAAGATGTAGCGGGCGTTCTCGATGGAAAGGTAGCGGTCCGACATGAACGGGGTGTGGATGGCTTCGGTCGGCATACCTAACAACTGAATGCCCTGCGAAGTCCAGATGCCCACCATGTTGAACAGTGCGTCCTGGATATGTCCCCGGAAGATGTTGCCGGTCATGAACTTCGTCGGCGGCATATATTTCAGCGGAGCCTTGGGGAAGATCTCGCGGGTCATCTGCGCCTGCGCCAGCTCGTAGAGGAAGCCGTTTTCGAGCATTGGATCCATCTCGAAGGCGTGTCCCAGACCCATTTGCTCCTCGGGCAGGCCGGCCAGCAGGGCCAGTTGTTCGTTGATCAGGTCGGAAGCCAGCACCGTGTGAGCCTCCTCGACCGCGTCGGCTGTGGTGAGGTAGTTGTCCTCGCCCGTGTTGATGATTACGCCGGCGAAGCCGTTGATTACGCGCGACATATATTGATCGACCAGCGTGCGCTGCATGTTGATGTCGCGGAACAGAATGCCGTACAGGGCGTCGTTGAGCATCACATCCAGACCTTCGAGTGCGCCCATTACGGCGATCTCGGGCATGCAGAGGCCCGAGCAGTAGTTGCACAAGCGGATGTAGCGGCCGACCTCTTCGCCTACTTCGTCCAGAGCCTTGCGCATGATGCGGAAGTTCTCCTGGGTGGCGAACGTACCGCCGAATCCCTCGGTCGTCGCGCCGTAGGGCACGTAGTCGAGCAGGCTCTGGCCCGTGGTGCGGATTACGGCGATGATGTCGGCGCCCTGTCGGGCTGCGGCCTGTGCCTGTACGACATCTTCGTAGATGTTACCCGTCGCTACGATTACGTAGAGGTAGGGGCGCGGCCCTTCGCCGATGGTGGCGATGTAGTTTTCTCGACGCTGGCGGTTGGCTGCGATTTTGGCGATGCTGGCGTCGATATACGGTTTCAGCGCCGCTTCGCGCTCGGCTGCCGTACATACGGCCGAGCGGGTGATGTCGAGTTTGCCGGCAGCGATCTGCTCGGCGATTTGCTGGGGCGTGAGTCCCGTTTCGACGATCGCGTTGCCGAGGAAGAACAGGGCGCCTTCGCCCAATACGTTTTTCTCCCGCAGCTCTTCCACCACCACGTTCGGCAGCGGTACCGCGTTGGCATCCACGCCGTCGATGCCGATCAGACGGCACAGCGTCCGCTCGACGGCTACCGTCGTATAACCTTCCACAAAATCCTGCACCCCGTTGGCGATCTTGCGCGCTACGTCCCGGGCGTGTTCCACCTGGTTAAAGTCTATTCCTAATTTGCTTTTCATATCGTTCATGTAGGCTGTGCCGTACGGCTGCCGTCATTGGTTGTTTTTGAGTTCTTCGTTGCGTTCGATTCGCCGGAGGATCTCCGGGTCGATGCCCAGAATACGGGCGATCCGGATCGCTTCGTGCGGAACTTCGTCCGTCGTGACCTCCTCGAGTGAGTAGTCTATGAAATCGTTGATGTTTTTCAGCGTGATCCTCTCCTCCGCGTTCGTTTCCGAGAAGCCTTTTACCTTCAGCTTGCGGCACGGAGCCGCGATGCCGTTGTAGTGGGTGGTTACGAGCGAAGGGACTTCGTAGTCGGCCAGAAATTCGAGGACGCCGTTCACGATCGCCCTTCCTTCGACCGGATTGGTCGTGCGGGCCGGTTCGTCGATGAGAGCCAGCACCCGCCTGCCTGCCCGGACGCTTTTGGCCAGTTCGTCCATCCGCATCATCTCGGCCGCGAACGACGAGAGTCCGCTGAGCTGGTCCTGTCCGTCGCCGATGGAGCAGTGCACTTCGTCCACAAGGGCTATTTCCGCCCTTTCGGCCGCAATGTAAAATCCGAATTGCAGCATGTACTGGGCCAGCTCGACGCTGTGCAGCAACACGGTTTTGCCCGACATGTTGGCGCCGGTGATTACCGTAGGTCCCGTCGTCAGGCGGATGTTCACGGGCTGGAATCGCTTCCCGGCCGCTTCGAGCGAAATCCGCAACTCGGGGTTGAACAAGCCTCGGAAGGAGGTCGTGTCCTGCGTTATCGCGGGACGGGTAAGGCCCCAGTCGCGGGCCTGCATCGCCTTGGCGATCACCACATCGAGCCATCCCATCCGGTCGAGTGCCTGTTGCAACGCTTCGTGGTATTTCCGCAATTCGACGGAGAGTCTCTCCCGAATGCGGTCTTCGATTTCCACGCTGCGGAAATAGAGCTCCTGCACTTGAGACTCGTCGGCTCCGGCCTGTTTGCGTGCTTTGATCTGTTTGCGCAGGGTCGCCAGCTCCTCCGAGTAGGCGTCATAGACGAAGAAATGGGGGAGCCGGTTGCCTTCCGGATCGAGCAGATCGACGACCCCGTTCAGCTCGGGAAGTTCCGCAAGATGCCCTTGCGAAGCCAGTGGTCGAAGCTCTTCCGCCAGCAGCGCGAAAAACTTCAATTCGAACAGTTCGATGTCGTCGAATACGCAGTTGCCGCCCGTGCGTTCGATCGTTGAGCGGATGTCGCGCAGCAGGGCCAGTTTGCGGCGAATCGTTTCGGTGCGGTCGCGTCCCGCTTCGGTTTCGAGCAGGCGCAACACCGAGGCGATGCGGTCGTGTTCCGCCGTGATCGCCGACTCCTCGCCGAGCCATGTCATTTCATGGAGCATACGCCGCCCGACGGAGGAACAGATCTCCATTCCTTCGACGACGCAGCGCAGTCCGCTGGTATGTTGTATGGCCTCTTTGAGTCGCATTCGTTTTCTGGTTATTCGATGCAATTTTACACGGGTTCGCGTATTTATTTCACGGTCTCCGGCCGTATCAGAGCGTCTGACCTTCCTCTGACTCCCCTCCTCGGAGGGGACTTTAAGATCCTTGATTTTGTTCGTGTGTAGCCGTATTCGTTTCTATTCGGGCATTTTCTTTACGTCGTAAACCGGTATTTGCAACGCCTCCTGCATCGCTTCGCACAACCGTCGGGAGTCGAGTACCAGCCCCGACGGAGCCGTCGGATTGACCGTGACGGCCAGCAGCCGGCTGCGGTGCACCACCCTGATCCGGTGTCCCCGGCGCAGGAAGGCGTAAAACGCTTCGGGCGAGGCGAACACCCGCGTAAAGTCGCGGACGATCAACTCCACTTCCCGTTGTTGCGTTCGCAGCAGTTGGAACAGCTTGTCCGTGACGATGCCGGTGGCGTAAATCCGCCGGCCGTGCCGGAACAGGTTCTCTCCGCTCCGTTCGAGCATCAGCACCGAGGGTAATTCGAGGTCGATCGGTTCGCCGCCGCCGCTGACGGCCCACACCCCCTGTGTCAGAGGATCGAGCCGGGTACGCAGCGCATCCTCGATCTCTTCGATTCCGATCAGTTCGTAAACGTATTTCGTCTTGCGGACCAGTTCGGGAATATTTCCCGCGACGGCAGCTCCCGTGGCCAGGATCATCGCTTCGGTGACCGCCGGCGAAGCCAGGCTCAACCGCGACAGGGCGCCGTCCACGATCGTCGTGCCTACGCCCCGGGCTTTGAGCCGGTCGATCAGGGCTTTCAGGCCCGCCGTGTCCGAAGGTCCGGAGAGCAGCAATTTGCCGCTCATCCTCGCGCGGGCCGTTATCAGCCGCCCGAGCGCCGTCCGCTCCAGACTCACGTCGAGGACCTCGGCCGCGAGCCGTTTTTCCCGGTAGTGTTTCTCCGAGGTGACGAAGATCATTCCCTCGGGAATCTCGATCTCGGGCTTCGCCGTCTGGCACACCTGATCCCGGCTCTCGCCGTCGATTCCGACCGAAGTCAGGGCGAAACGCTCCGCCTGGCCGCCGAGTTGTCCCAGAATGTAGTTCAGACATTCGGTTTTACCCGTGTTCTTCTCCAGGCCGACGATGGCCAGGCTGCCGAAATCCGATATGTTCGTTACGAATCCCAATCCGGTGCGGGCTGGTCTTGCAGCGTTACGTTCTAAAGGTTGTGGTTACGGGTCTTGCGGCTCAATTCGGACGGCTCGAGCGAAAGACGTCCGCCGCTCAACAACTCGGCCACGCCTTCCTTCCGACGTGCTTTCTCGCACTCTTCGCAGTGGCATTCGTCCTTGTAGTCGGTCGGTTCCGTATAGGTCGTGATCACACCTTCGTAGTTGCGGAGTACCACGCGGTTCGGAGCCTGCGAGATGACATAGTTCGGCATGACAGGAATCTTGCCACCACCGCCCGGAGCGTCCACGACGAATGTCGGAACGGCGTAACCCGAGGTGTGTCCCCGGAGGTTCTCGATGATTTCGATGCCTTTCGATACCGGAGTGCGGAAGTGTCCGATGCCCAGCGACAGGTCGCAGATATAAATATAGTAGGGACGCACACGCATCTTCACCAGTTCGTGCACGAGCTTTTTCATGATGTGCGTGCAGTCGTTCACACCGCGCAGCAACACCGACTGGTTGCCCAGGGGAATACCGGCGTCGGCCAGACGTGCGCAGGCCTGCTTCGATTCGGGGGTCACTTCGTTCGGATGATTGAAGTGGGTGTTCAGCCAGATCGGGTGGTATTTCTTGAGCATGTTCACCAATTCCGGTGTGATGCGTTGAGGCAGCACGACCGGGGTGCGCGAGCCGATGCGGATGATCTCCACGTGGGGAATGGCACGCAGACGGCTGATGATATATTCGAGTTTTTCGTCGCTCACCAGCAGGGCGTCGCCGCCCGAGAGCAGCACGTCGCGTACCTGCGGTGTACGGGCGATGTAGTCGATGCAGTCGTCGATCTGTTTCTCGGGGGTTGCACAGTCGTGCTGGCCGGCGAAGCGGCGGCGCGTGCAGTGGCGGCAGTACATCGAGCACATGTCGGTAATCAGGAACAGTACCCGGTCGGGGTAACGGTGCGTCAGACCCGGTACGGGCGAGTCGCTGTCCTCATGCAGGGGATCTTCCAGGTCGGCGGGCGAGCGCTTCAGCTCCTCGACGGTAGGAATGGCCTGCTTGCGGATCGGGCAGTGCGGATTTTCCGGATCGATCAGCGTCAGGTAGTAGGGCGTGATGGCCATACGGAGCGTTTTGAGCGATTCACGGATGCCTTCCTCCTCTTCAGCGGTCAGCTTGATGTATTTCTTGAGCTCATCTACGGTCTCAATCCTGTTTTTTACCTGCCAGTGCCAGTCGTTCCATTGCTGGTCGGTCACTTCGGGAAAGAATTCTTTTCTGCGGCTCATTGCGGGTGTGAGAGGTGTCATTTGATTTTATTTGTTTCGTTCGATTGTTACGTTGTTGCGGTTTGTGTTTTTTCGCCGATGTAGCGAGCGTTTGTTTTCGCCGTCCGCTCATCGAAAACGAATGCGGCGGACGGCTATTTTCGATGAGTGCCTCCTGCCTCGGTAAGTCGGATCCGTCCTGCTTTTTTAATTTGCGCCGGGCGGGGACGATGAGGAAAGGCGGCAGGTGTCGTTCGTATCGGTTAGGCGTACAGCTCGGTGAATATCTTTCTCAAGGCTTCGCATTCGCGGAACTCCTGAAGCGTGATCTCCGCATGTCCCTTCGTATAGCCGTTTCCGATAATCATCGTCACGTCGCTGCCGACGCCTTCGGCGCCGAGAGCGGCTTTCGTGAAGCTCGTGGCCATCGAGAAGAAATAGACGATGCCCGTATTCTTCGTACAGAGGATGCTGGTCATTTCGGTGTCGGGAACATTCACATTGTTGATGGTGATGTCGCACATTTCGCCATTGGTCAGCTCCGTAATCTTTTCGAGTACCGGAATCGGCTGACGAGCGTCCATGCAGACGACCTCGTGGCAGAAGCCCAACTTGTCCAGGCGCTCCTTCTCCTCGGGACTGTAACAGAGTCCGATCACTTTGCCCGTTACGCCGACCCGCTTGCGAGCCTCGTAGCAGCAGAGCATGCCGGATTTGCCAGCTGCGCCGATAATCAGCACCGTGTTGCCGGGGCGAACCAGTTTGGCTACCTGTGCCGGAGCTCCGGCCACGTCGAGGGCCGACATTACCAGCTTTTCGGGCAGGTCGGAAGGTATTTTGGCGTAGATGCCGCTTTCGAACAGGATCGCCTTGCCATCGATATCGACCTGATCGACATCGGGGCGAATCTCCTTGATCTTGTCGATCCGCAGCGGAGTAAGCGACAGCGAAACCAGCGTGGCGATCTTGTCGCCTACCTTGAGGTCGGTCTTGCCGACGAGCGCGTCGCCGATCTTCTCGACCGTACCCAGCAGCATGCCGCCCGATCCGGTTACCGGATTGCGGTGTTTTCCTTGTTTTTCGACGATGTCGAGCATGATCTCGGCGATCTTGGCTTTGTCGCCTCCGGCCTGGTTCGAGATCTGGGTGAAGCTGGCCGAGTCGATGTTGAGGGTCTGTACGTCGATTAGGATCTCGTTGTCGTAGATCTCGTCCATGTTGTTGTCCAGCTTGTCTGCCGGCTGGGGAAGCACGCCCTTCGGGGAGATTACCCGGTGTGTGCCGTATTTATGTCCTTTTTTCATTATGGTGTTTTGTTGTGTTGCAGTGTTGATGTTTTTTGGGTGATCTTATTTCTTGAGTCCCAGAATGCGGCGAGCTTCGTCCGGTGTAGCGACCTCGCGTCCGAACTCTTTGGCCATGCGAACGACCTTCTCGACCAGTTCGCCGTTGGATTTGGCCGGAACGCCTTTGGAGAGATAGACGTTGTCCTCGAAACCTACGCGCACGTGGCCGCCGTCGATGATCGCCAGGGCCGCCAACGGAAATTCGTAGCGTCCCACGCCGGCTACCGTGTAGGTCGCATCGGCCGGAATGCTGCCCCGCAGGAAGACGAAATCCCGGATGTCGCCTCCGATGCCGCCGTTCACACCCATCACGAAGTCGAAATGCATGGGGTCGGCGATATAGCCCTTCTTGTGCAGGCGGAGCGCCATTTCGATCATACTCTTGTCGAAGACCTCCAGCTCGGGTTTGATGCCCCGCTCGATCATCTTCTGACCGAAGTACTTGATCGTGTTCTCCGTGTTCTCGAAGATTTCATCGCCGCCGAAATTGAGCGTGCCGCAGTCGAGGGTCGCCATTTCGGGGAGCAGCTCCGTAGGTTGCAGCCGTTCGTCGTTGGTCATGCCGACGGCACCTCCCGTCGAAGGCTGGATGATTACGTCCGGGCAAACCGCACGGATAGCGTCCATAACCTGTTTGAAGCGGTTTTTATCCTGCGTGGGTTGGCCGTCGTCGTTGCGCACGTGCAGGTGGATGATGCTCGCGCCGGCATCGTAGGCCGACTTGGCCTCCCGGGCGCACTCTTCCACCGTGTAGGGGACTGCGGGGTTGTGTTCCTTGAGTACTTCCGCTCCGCAGATCGCGGCCGTTATGATCAGTTTTTCCATGGGGTCTTTGGTTGAAAAGTTTGAAAATGGTTGAATTCCGTTGCTTTGTCCGATGTGGCGGCTAAACCTGTTCGGACCTGTTCGCCGAGAATTTCCGGTCGCATCGGCCGTTTTCTCTCTCCGGCGCTCCTGCCTGCGGTCTTCGCATCGCGGGACGCTTTCGTGTCCGGAACGGGCCGAAAATTCCGTTAGCGGCTCTCAGGGATGCGCTGGTCCTCTTTTTTTACGACGCACGTGCCGCTGGCACGGCAGACCACGACGGGCTCTTTGAGTACGTCGGCCGCAGAGGGCGAGATGTCGGGGCGTGCAGCGACCACTTTGCGGGCTTCGAAGACCATCTTGCGCGAGGTGTTGCCCACCTTCACGATTTCGCCCACCGCTTCGATATAATCGCCGGCATAGACCGGGGCGAGAAATTCGACGTTGTCGTAGGCCACGAACAGTCCTTCGTCGCCGTCGTGCATGATCAACAGTTCGGTGGCCACGTCGCCGAACAGATGCACCATATGGGCGCCGTCCACCAGATTGCCTCCGTAATGAGCGTCTTTGGCACTCATCCGAAGCCGTATCATTGATTTTTCCATAACCTGATATTTTTAATTCGATTGAGATGCGGATTTGTTCTTTCGGCCGTTCGGTTATTTGGCCGGAGCGACCATGTAATCTACGAAGATACCCGGCGTGCGGACCGCTTCGGGGGCTATCGCTCCGGTTTCTACCAGCTCCCGCACCTCGGCGATCACCAGGTCGGCTGCGGTGGCCATCAACGGGTTGAAATTCTGTGACGTGCCTTTATAGACCAGGTTGCCCGATCGGTCGGCCAGGCTCGCGCCGAGCAGGGCTACGTCGGCCCGCAGCGGTTTTTCGAGCAGGTAATCCTTGCCATCGACGTTGATGATTTGTTTGCCTTCGGCTACGATCGTTCCGAGTCCGACCGGAGTGAGCACACCGCCCAGACCTGCCCCGCCCGAACGAACCCGTTCGGCCAGCGTTCCCTGCGGGCAGAATTCGATCTCCAGTTCGCCGCTGTTCATCTGCTCGCTGGTGCAGGGGTTGGTGCCGATGTGCGATACGATCACTTTGCGGACCTGCTTCCCGGCGATCAGCCGTCCGCAGCCTTTGTCCGGATAAGCCGTATCGTTCACGATGAGGGTGAGGTCCTTTACGCCCGATTCAACCAGTGCGTCGATGATCGCGTGGGGGCTTCCGTTGCCCAGAAAGCCGCCGATCATGACCGTCATTCCGTCTTTTACCATTCCCGCCGCTTCGGCAGCAGATATAAGCTTCTTCATATGGTGATTGATTTTACTTAAAATTAACAATATCAGTCTTTAATCTAACAAAATTAAACATTTGACGAATGATTTGCAATGATTTCGACGTTTTTTTGTCGATAATCGGTCACTTCTTCTCCGAAAGAGTGGAATCTTCGGATCCGATCGCGCGGAAGCGGGTGTTCGGAAGGACCTGAGAAAGTACGGCCGGACGCCTCGAGGCGTCCGGCCGTACTTTCTGCGGAACGGTTCTTTGCGGGATCAGAGAAGCCGGCAGTGCAAACGTTCGGGCAGCGGTGCGCTGTTGTTGCGGCGCCAGACCATAGCCCGATCCTGTTCCTGATTGCCCGAGCCGAAGTCGAAGTCGTCCGGCGCTTCGAAAACGACCGGAAGCGACCGGTCTTCGAAGCCGAACGGGGCGTAAAAGTCCTTGAGGCTTTCCTGGCTTGGGATAAGGATCGCGGCGTCGGCCCCTTCTTCTGCGATCCGCCGCATCGCCTCGCGCATCAATCCGGAGGCCAGGCCCCGGCCCCGGTAGTCGGGGTCGGTCGCCACGCCGTAGATGTAGGTCGTGCGCCCCAGCTCGCTTTCGAACGGGATCAGGTGCAGCATGGCCGCCAGACGGCCGTCCTCTTCGGCTGCGAGCATCCGCTTGCGGCTGTAATGGCCGATCAGGAAGGAGTCGATGAAGGTTTCTTCGTCTCCGAAGCACTTTATCCAGAGCCGTTTGCAGGCTATTTCGTCGGGGTAGAGGCAGAGGGCCGTATATTTCTTCTCGAGGAATGCCGGATGGTAGGAGAGCTTGGCCTGCCGTAGTCCCGGAATACCCAGGTCCTCTTCGCGGTCGATGAGCGTGTATTGCTCGGGCAGGTGCGCCACGAACTCCCGGTTGATGATGGTGAAAGCCCCGTCGTATTCGGTGTCGGCCTTTTCGACATGAACACAGAACGTATGGTCGTTGATCGGTGAGCCGTAAGTGAAAGCGACGAGTTTATCACCGACGTAGATGCAGCCACCGATAAGTCCCAGCCGGTCGAAATGGGCGAAAGCCCGCTGCATGGCCCGCTGTTCGGCCGACAGCTCGCCCGTATGTCCGCTGCGGGTCTTGCGCCATTCGGCTTCCAGACGCATGCACTCCGCAGCATGGTCGCGGGTCATAGGCTCGTAGCGGTATTCGTATTCCGCCTCGAAGCGGTTGATGTGGTTGCGTTTGGATTGGTATTTCCGGCCAGGAAGGTCGCGCAGGTCCGAAGCGTTGTATACATAGTCTTCCAGATTGCGGTCGGAGGCGAAAGCGAACTGGCAGTGGCCTACACTGCGGAGTTTTTCGAGCCCTTCAGGTGTCATGTCGATGATCCGAAGCCGTTGTCCGGCAGCGAGTATATCCTCCTCCAGATGCCGCAGGACGGGGGTGAAATCTCCTGCGCCGACAGGCTGCATGTAGCCGATCCGGTCGCTGCCCCCGATCTGGAAGCGGATGACCAGAAAGCCGTCCACTACGCTCCAGGCGGTTTTGAACTGGAATTGCCAGCAAAACATGTTGGCGAACGCCAGGTCGCAGTTCGCCGGGGCGTAAGGCAATGTGAAGGATTCGATTTCGGCCTTGTCTTCGATCGTAATGGGTTTGAAGGTAATCATAAATTGTCTTCTACGGTGTAATTTTTGGCTTCCACATGCCCGTAATACTGTTGAATCAGGGCCTTGAGCCGATTTTCGACCGACGCGGTCTGTTCCCGGTCCGAAGTCCCGTTTCGGAACGTCGCGCCGGTCATCCGCTCCTCGTCGAACGAGAAGAGCGCTTCGTCCGTTACGACCCGGAATTCCGAATCGTACATCACGGCCCACGGTTCGCGGTCGGGTTCGTTCAGAATGTCGCGTCCGAATGCGAAATAGGGTTCCCGGTTTCCCAACAGTCCCAGCAGGGTCGGCATGATGTCGATTTGCTGCACGGTCTGTGCCAGAAATTGCGGCGCGAGTGCGCCGTCGGGGGTGTGGATGAATCCGACGATGTGGTAGTTACCGGGATAGGAGCGAGTTTCCTCCGCCATTTTCTCCGAGGAAACGTGGTCCGCGACGAAGACGAAGATCGTTCGTTGGAACCACTCTTCGTGCTCGAACCTGCGGTAGAAATTCCGGAAAGCGAGGTCTTCGTAAGCTGCCGGTTTATGGATTTTGGTCGTTCCTTCGGGCAGCACGTTGCGATATTGTTCGGGCACGACGAAGGGATGGTGCGACGAGAGGGTGAACAGCGTGGCGAAGAATGGTTCCTGCATTTTCGAGAGTTCTTCGCCCGTGAATTGCAGGAACGGTTCGTCCCAGATGCCCCAGTAACCGTCGAAATCCCCGGTGCCGTGTACCGCTTCGTAATCCTCGCGGCTCAGGAGCCGCTCGATGCTGGCGCTGCGGGCGTAGGCTCCGAATCCCATCGAACCGCGCTCCGAACCGCAGAAGAAGGCGGTTCGGTAGCCTTTGTCGCGGAGTATCTGCGGCAGTTGGCGGCTTTTGCCCAGCGACTGGGGCATCAACACGAAAGGTTGTTTGAAGGAGGGGATGCTGCCCAATACGGCGGGCATGGCCTGGATCGAGCGGGTGCCGTTGGCGTACATCTGCCCGAAACAGAGGCTCTGCCGCATGAGCGAGTCGAGGAACGGCGTATAGCCCGGTTGCGTGCCGTTGCCGTACAATTCGGGTTTGAGGTAGGCCGAATGTTCGGCCGACATGCTTTCCAGAATGAAAACCATCACGTTGCGCCCTTCGAGGTTCACGGCCGAAGAGTCGGGGCGGTGGGTCGGGGTGAAATATTCGTCCAGTTTTTCGGGCGAAAAGTAGCGGGTGTATTTGACCGATCCGCCGCTGCCGATGGTCCGCAGAATGCAGAAGGGGTTGCTCAGGATCAGGTTGGCCTTTTCGCTGGTCGAGGCGTAGAGCGTGGCGTTCGAGAGGGTGATCGGGCGGGTCATGCGCGTTACGCCGCCCCGCATGCCGGCGATGCCGAGCAGAATGGCGATCACCAGCAGTCCTGTATTGACCGAGTGATAAACCCAGCCCTCGCGCAGGGGCGATCGGGTGTGATCTTGCGTCCGTAACCCCAAACGAGCAGCCAGATGAGGACTGCGCCGACGAGGAGCAGGTACCAGTTTTCGGCGGCGAATTTCAGCACGAGCTGCACCGAATTGGAGTTGTCGGCGAAGAAGATTTCGTCGGCGGTGAAACGCTTCTGCGTATAGCGGAAATAGACGCAATCGGCCAGGTTTACGGCCACGATCAGCAGCGAATTGATCACCGCATAGTACCAGAAGAGAATACGCCGATACCAGCTCCGCTCCCGGAAATGGAACGGCAGCAGCGAGAGGACGATGAAAAGCAGATTGGCGTAGAGAACCGATACGGTGTCGAACTTCAGACCCCCCCCCGCCAATGTCAGGACCTCCTGCCAACCCAGGGGGCCGATCAGGGCGTAGTTGTAGCAGTAAAAGACGATTCGGCAGAGCAGCAGGACGATGTAGAGCAGGACGATGCGCCGCAGGAGCATGCCCGGATTACTATGTAGCCAGCGTTCCACCTTAGCAGGCTTTTAACGACATGTCGAGCGATTTGATCTGGTGCGTCAGGGCGCCGACCGATATGAAGTCCACGCCTGTTTCGGCGTATTCGCGCAGCGTGTCGAGCGTGATGCCGCCGCTCGACTCCGTTTCGCAGCGTCCGGCGACCTTCGCGACGGCCTGCCGCGTCAGCTCCGGGGTGAAATTGTCGAACATGATGCGGTCCACGCCTCCTGCGGCGAACACTTCGTCGATGTCTTCGAGCGAACGCACTTCGCATTCGATCGGAATGTTCTTGCCTTTTGCCTTGAGATAGGTTTTGGCTCCTTCGATGGCCGGGCGGATGCCGCCTGCAAAGTCTATGTGGTTGTCCTTCAGCAGAATCATGTCGAACAGTCCCATGCGGTGATTCTCGCCGCCGCCGATCTTGACGGCCATCTTGTCCAATACGCGCATGCCCGGGGTGGTTTTGCGCGTGTCGAGAACTTTGGTATGCAGGTCTTTGATCTTGTCGGCATAGACGGCTGTCTGGGTCGCCACGCCGCTCATGCGCTGCATGATGTTGAGCAGGATGCGTTCGGCTTGCAGCAGGGACTGGAGCCGTCCCGAAACGTAGAAGGCCACGTCGCCCGGCTTCACGCGGTCGCCGTCGCGGAGGATCTGTTCGAATTGCATGTCGGGGTCCAGGCGTCGAAGCACCAGTTGTGCGATTTCGATGCCCGCGAGAATACCCTCCTGTTTGCAGAGCAAGCGCATGCGGCCTTTTTCCGTCGCGGGGATGCAGCAGAGCGAAGTGTGGTCGCCGTCGCCGATGTCTTCGCGGATGGCCAGTTCGATGAGCGCATCGACGAAAGGTTTGTATTCGGGTTTCATATTTTTTCGGTTTTTATGGGTGAAACGAATCGTTTCGTTCGGCAGGGCCGGACGAATGTCTGAAGAGAGAACGGTAACCGTGCGTTTGGCCCGCAAAGATTACCGCTCCGCTCCGGCACCCACAAAAATACGAAAAATAATTGCCATTTTTCAGGAAAAATATTAATTATATGTCGGTTTTGTGATCCGGACAAATGGTAATTCTTGTATTTATAAGTGTTTTTTCAAAAAAATACACCATTATTCGACGTTCGTAATATCAAATCCACGGCTTCCAATGCTTTGTTGACGGTGCGCTTCAGATTTCGATCGGTATGCGGATTGGCATAAATTCGTCGAGAATCTGATTTCTTCCGATGGAGGGGGACTCCTTGCCGTATATGTCGGTGATGAAGAATTTTCAACGACATGTACTCCGGGTACGGAATACGTGATTTATGGATTTGCGTATGATGATCTGGAGGTTCGGTCGGATATATCGTTTTTCCGTGCTTCTTCGTTGTCCTTCTCGTCCGTGTCGTCGCCTTCCCAGTCGAACGGCGGGAAATCGCGTCGTTCACCCAGCGAGAAGCGGGTGTAGGTGATCGGCAGCTTCCGTTCGAGGAACATCTGTTCGTAGGCGGTCTTGACCGAGAGTATTTCGTCCGCGAACCCCGAGCCGTAGATGTCGTTGTTGGCCACGTCGCAGGGCAGACCGAACCGTTCGATCACGGCTTGCGTGTAGGCGTAGAGGTGTTGCGAGTCGGTCTTGAGGTTGATTCGTCCGCCGGGAACCTGCATCTGTGCGTACTGGCCCAGGAAGAGGGGTGAGGTGAGCCGTTTCTTGGCCCGGCGCGATTTGAGCTGCGGATCGGGGAAGGTGATCCAGATCTCATCGACCTCTCCTTCGGCGAAGAAGGAGGCGATCATTTCGATGCGGGTACGCAGAAAACCGACGTTGCGCATTTGCCGTTCCGTGGCGGTTTTGGCTCCGCGCCACATGCGGGCACCCTTGATGTCGATACCGATGAAGTTGCGGTTGGGGTCGCGCTCCGCGAGTGCGACGGTGTATTCGCCCTTGCCGCAGCCCAGTTCGAGTACGATCGGACGGTCGTTATGGAAAAAGTCGCTGTGCCAATGTCCTTTGAGCGGATGGTCGCGGCGGAAGGCCTCCTCGAAGGCGGGTTGTACGAAACATTCGAACGTGAGGTTCTCCGCAAAGCGTCTGAGTTTGTCTTTGCCCATCTGTTTTTATTCGCTTTTTTGCTGGTTGATGCCGATGGCTTCCACGCCCCGGACCGGCATCGCCGGGGTGAAAGCCATCCTGTAAATGCCGCTGTCGGGAAAAATTACGTGCCGACGATAGGGAACCGACGCTTCCTCCGCGAGGGCTGCCGGGTGCCTGCGGGGAGGAAGGCCCAGCGTGTAGGATTCCTCGAAAACCAGGGAGTCGGGCGAAATGGTCCGTATCGTCAGCCGCAGCGTGTCGTCCCGAAAGGAGTCGTTGTAACGCACGACGATGTATAGGTCGCGCGGGGTCACGGTATCCGCGTTCGGAATTTCGATTTCGGCACTTTCGCTCCACGTGCCGCCCCCGGTATCGGTTACGACCGTCTGATGCGGCGAAAGGCAGCTCGTAACGAGCATTCCGGCGATCGCTATGATACTCCGCAGGTACATTACGAGTCGTTATTGCTCTTTTTTCGGCGGTTCGGGTTGTGCTGTCTCTCCGTTTCCGCCTTCCCGACGGTTGCCTTCACGACGGTTGCGTCCTCCGCGTCCCCGAGGACGGCGGCGGGCACCGTTCTGTCCCTCTTCGCCCGGAGATTGGGAGTGTGTCGGAGTCGGATCGGTTTCGGAGCCGTTTTGTCCCGGACGGTTTTCGGAACGAGAACGCTCCGAACGACGTTCCCCGCGCTGTTCGCTGCGAGAGCCCTGACCGTTGCCGCGTTCACCGTTCTGTTCGCCGGAGGTGTTCCCGCGTTCGGTGCGCTGTTCGTTTTTCTGGGTGCTCTGTCCGTTGCGCGACCCGTTCCGGTCGCTGTTGCGTGGGTTGCGCGGTTCGCCCTGACCGTTATTCCTTTCTCCGCGCGATTCGCGGCTTTCGCCTTGTCCGTTTCGATTATTCCGTTCACGGCGGTCGCGTTTTTCGCGGCGTTCACTCCGGTTGGCAGCGGGTTCCTGTTTTTCGTCCTTGCGGGATTCCGAAACGGCGGCCGCTTCTGCGGCGCTTCCGCTGCGGGCACCGTTGTTCCGGTTCTCGCGTTCCTCTGCCCGGTCGCTGCGGCGTCGGTTGCGGCCCTTGCGTTTGGAGCCGTTGCCGTCGAAGCGTGTGATGCTGTCCTCCTCCGAGCGATAGGTCGGTTCTTCGAACTTCTCCCGTTGTGGTTGCTCCGCCGACAGCTGATCGACCTTCTTGCCGGCGCGGTTCAGCGCTATGATCTCCTTGACGCGGGCGACGGGAAGCGTCACCACGTTGGTCATCGTATCCTTGCTGCTGCTGAAGGACATGGTACCGGCCAGGATGTCGGTTTTGACCAGGTAATATTCGCCGTCGAGAGCCTGGAGCGGTTCCCGCAGACGGGGGAACTCCTTGCGGGCGTCCACGTAGGTGTCGTATTCGTAGGCGAGGCAGCACTTGAGTTTCGAGCACTGTCCGGCCAGTTTTTGGGGGTTGAGGGAGATCTCCTGCATACGGGCCGAGTTGGTCGTCACACTCGAGAAATTCGAGATCCACGATGCGCAACACAGTTCGCGGCCGCAGGCTCCGATGCCGCCGATGCGTCCCGCTTCCTGGCGGGCGCCGATCTGTTTCATTTCGATGCGGATGTGAAACCGTTCGGCGAAGACCTTGATTAGCTCGCGGAAATCCACGCGCTCGTCGGCGATGTAGTAGAAGATCGCCTTGATCTTGTCGCCTTGGTACTCCACGTCGCCGATTTTCATATTGAGTCCCATTTCGGCGGCGATCTGGCGTGCGGTGATCATCGTTTCGTGCTCCAGAGCGATGGCCTCCTGCCAGCGTTCGATGTCGTAGGGTTTGGCCTTGCGGTAAATCTTCTTGAATTCGCCGTTGTAGGGGTTGAAACCCACGCGGCGCATTTGGCGGGCTACCATGTCGCCCGTCAGGGAGACGATGCCGATGTCGTGTCCCGGCGAAGCTTCCACAGCGACGATGTCGCCCCGTTCCAGCGGCAGATTATTGACGTTTTGGTAGTAGGAGCGCCGGGTGTTCTTGAAGCGCACTTCGAAAATATCGGTCGGCGTGTGTTGCGGGTATTGCTCCAGCCAGGCTGTTTCGTGCAGTTTGTAGCAACCCTCGCAAGGCTTGGCTGCGACCCCTTCGGGGGCGTAGTAGAACGTGCAGCCGCGACCGATTTCGGGCTTGGGCGCTTTCGTATATGGTTTGGTGTTATCCATTGGAGTCATAAATTTCGGTAAAGATAGTGAAATCCGGGAGCAATGCCAAATTTATTCGGCTGAGACTCCGGCATATTCCCGCCGGGCGGATGTGCGTCGCTGCCGGGAAGCGGAGATCCCGGATTATCGGATGCCGGCCTTCCAGCGCCGGATATCGCGGCGGTAGCGGACGATCAGCAGTACGGCGGCCGTCGTAAGACCGACGGTGAAGCCCAGAATCAGCCCCTGTGCGCCCATTCCCAATGTAAAGCCCAACAGGTAACCCACCGGCAGGTTGAAGACGATGTACGAGAGGAAAGCGATCGGCATGATGATCTTCACGTCCTGAATACCCCGCAGAATGCCTACCGAAACGTTCTGGATGCCGTCCGCCAACTGGTAAACGGCGATCAGCAGGATCAGCTTCGAGGCCAGGTCGATCACTTCGGCGTTGGTGGTGAAGAAAGTCGGGATGACGTTGCAGAGCGAGATGAACGTGATGGCGGCGAAGAGGTTCCAGGCGATGACCAGGTGGTAGGAGGCCTTTGCCGCCAGAGTCAGCTCCTTCAAGCTGCGGGCGCCGTAGCAGTGGGAGATGCGGATGGTCGTGGCGGCACCGATCGAAGTCACGATCATGAAGGCGCAGTTGCCCAAGGTCATGGCGATCTGGTTGGCGCTGATGGCCGTTTTGCTCAGCCAGCCCATCATGATACTGGTGCCGACGAAGGCCGAGGCTTCGAGAAACATCTGCAGGGAGATCGGAAGGCCCATACGCAGCAATGTGCGGATCGTTTTGACCGAATAGTTGCGGGGCGAGAATCCCTGAAGATAGGCGCGGTATTTCTGTTTTTTGTAGAAATAGCCGATAATCATGATCGGCATGGCGATGCGCGATCCGAGGGTGCCGAGCCCCGCACCTGTGGCGCCCAGTTCTTCGAATCCGAGGTGGCCGTAGATGAAAATCCAGTTCAAGCCGACGTTCATCAGGTTGCAGAGAATCACCACGACCATTTCGACCCGGGTGTTTCCGACGCCTTCGAGGAATTGCTTGAAGGTGAAGAAGAGCATGATGAACGGCATGCTGTAAGCCAGCAACTTGTAATACGGTATGGCCATATCGACCACTTCGACGGGCTGTCCCATGTGGTACATCAAAGGGATGACGGCCAGTTGGAGCCCGCAGACCAGAAATCCCAACAGAGTATAGAACATCAGGCCGTTTTGCAGGTATTGCGACGATTTGCAACGGTCGCCCTGGGCGTAGAGTTCGCCGATCAGGGGCGTGAGGCCCAGTGCGATGCCGACGCCGGCGATGAAGAGGATGAAGAAGACCGAGCCGCCGAACGAAGTGGCGGCCAGCGGCGTGGGGTCGTCGCCTCCGTAACGGCCGACCATGACGTTGTCGGCGACCTGTACGAGGATCTGCCCCAACTGGGTCATCACGACGGGCAGGGCCAGTTTCAGATTGGCTTTGTATTGTCGTTTGTAGGTTGAAAAACGGTACATATATTTCTTGAATCAGACGACAAAGGTACGAAAATAATCGATTATCCCTCTTTCGCATCCGTTTCGAAGGGGGAACGGAGTCTGATGTCCGGACCTTTCGACCGGGTGTCGGGGCCGATTTTGCAGGCAGATGTCGAAAGCATGCGGGACGGACATATATGGAGCTGTTCCCGGTTTCGATGCAAATGCCTCGTTGCCGGGAGGACTGTTCGGGGTTATTCCGTATGTCGGGCCGGGGTTGTTGTCGGTTCTGGAAAACCGCTTAGTCGAAGGAGTGGGTGAGGCGTGAAAATCCCGGCCGATACTTGCTTCGGCCGGGATTCGAAAACCGTCCGCCACTGGTTCTGATTTATGTTAGGCGACCCGGAGAATCACCTCCTTTTCGCCGTCGGGTTCCACGATCACCCGCTCCCCGCTGTGCAGTTTGCCGTCGATAATCAGTCCCGAGAGAGGTTCCTCGATGCGTTCGAGCAGCGTGCGGCGCAGGGCGCGGACGCCGTATTTGCGCTGGTAGCCGATGGCGGCAAGGGTCCGCTTCGCCTCGTCGGTGATTTCGACCTTGTAGCCGAGTCGGTCGGTACGGGAGAGCAGCCCCTTGAGTTCCAGGTCGATGATCCGCTCCACGTCCGAGAGGTCGAGCGTGCGGAAGATGACGATGTCGTCGATGCGGTTCAGGAACTCCGGTGCGAAGGTTTCTTCCAGCGCCCGGCGGTATTCCGACTGCGGGGCTTTCTGCTGGGTGTCCGATTTCGAACAGGTGCTGTACCCGACCTGCGTGGAGCGTATTGCCGCGGCCCGCGATCCGACGTTGGAGGTGAGAATGATTACCGTATTTCGGAAATCGACCTTGCGCCCCGAACCGTCGGTGAGGTGTCCCTCGTCGAAGATCTGCAACAGGGTGTTGAAGACTTCGGGGTGGGCTTTCTCGATTTCGTCGAACAGGACGACCGAATAGGGATGGCGGCGTACCGCTTCGGTGAGCTGTCCGCCTTCGCCGTAGCCGACATATCCCGGCGGGGAGCCGATCAACCGTGCGACGTTGTGTTTTTCGCTGTATTCGCTCATGTCGATACGGATGAGTCCCTTGTTCTCGTCGAAGAGCCATTTGGAGAGCTCTTTCGCCAGCAGGGTTTTGCCCACGCCCGTCGGTCCGACGAACATGAAGACGCCGATCGGACGCCCTTCGTCCTTGAGTCCCGCCCGGGAGCGTTGGATCGACCGCGAAATCTTTTCGACGGCTTCGCATTGGCCGATGACGCGGGCCGAAAGATAGTCCGCAAGGCCGCGCAGACGTTCGCTTTCGCTGCCCGAGAGCCGTTCGGCTGGGATTCCCGTCATGGAGGTAATAACCTGCTCGATATGCTCGGCCCGGATTTCGGGCGGGCCGGGATCGGACGGAAGAGTCCATACGGCGCCACCGACAGTCGTCGTGTCCGCTGCCGCCGTTTTGCGGGAGCGGTTTTTGGGCGTTTTGGCTCCTGCTGCGGCGCCGACCGGTTCGCGGGATGCGGTTTTTCGGGACGGTTTTTCGGTTTTGCCTTTGTCCTGCAGGTGAATACGTGCCCCGGCTTCGTCCAGCACGTCGATCGCCTTGTCCGGAAAGTTGCGGTCGGTAATGTAGCGCCCGGTCAGGGCGACGCAGGCCCGCAATGCTTCGTCCGAGTAGCGCACTCCGTGGTGCCGTTCGTAATGGGGTGCGATGTTGTGCAGGATTTGCAGGGTTTCCTCTTCCGAAGCGGGTTCGACGAGGATTTTCTGAAAGCGGCGTTCCAGCGCGGGATCGCTCTCGATATCTTCGCGATATTCGTCCAGCGTCGTGGCTCCGATGACCTGCAATTCGCCCCGCGCCAGGGCGGGTTTGAGAATGTTGGCCGTGTCGAGGCTTCCCTGGGTCGAACCTGCGCCCGCGATGGTGTGTATTTCGTCGATGAAGAGGATCGAGTCCTGCTTCCTGCGCAATTCTTCGAGAAGTCGCTGCATCCGTTCTTCGAACTCACCTCTGTATTTGGTCCCGGCCAGGAGCGACGATACGTCGAGCGAATAGAGCCGTTTGCCGCGGATGGTGGCGGGAACTTCGTCCGCTGCCATCCGCAGGGCCAGCCCTTCGACGATGGCGCTCTTGCCCACGCCGGCTTCGCCGATCAGGATCGGGTTGTTCTTCTTGCGGCGCGAGAGGATCTGCACGATGCGTTCCATCTCCCGCTCGCGTCCTACGACGGGATCGATGCGGCCTCTGCGAGCTTCGTACGTAAGGTCGGTGCCGAATTTGTCCAACAAGGCAGGTTCCGCAGGAGGAGTGTCCCGGACAGGTTCGCGCAGGCCGATGAACCGTAGTTCGGGTGTCGGCCGAAAATTGGTATCCGGAGGCGTCGTTTGATCGGCCTCCAGGGTCATCTTTTGCAGTTCGGTCGCTATCGCCTGTGCATCGAAATGGTACATGGCCAGCACCTGCGAAGTGATCGTGTGCGGGTCGCTCACGATGTGCAGCAGTGCGTGTGCCGTCGAAACATGGTGCATCGGGGCGAACAATCGTTGTAATTCTCTGGTGTATAAAGGGAAAAATTCTTCGGGATTCTGCCTCGATGAATCGGGTGCCGATACCGACCGAATCTCGCTTTCGATGCGAAGGCATATTTGGTGAATCTCCCAGTCCTTGAGGCGGGAGGTGAGTATCTGATGCGCTAAGGACCCTTCTTCCCGCAGAATCTCAAGGGTGAGAAAATCCTTGAGTGAGTGGGTAATAGCGCGTTTCGAGGTTTCGAATGCCGTACGGGCGATGATGGCCTCGAGCGTTTTTGAGATTTTAGCTTGCATCTTGGATTCCTTTTTTAGTTTTCCGTGTTCGGAAAAGCGAACGCGGTCGCTCTCTCCTCGCTTGTCGAAAATGTACGTTTTGTCCTGTTGAAATTACAGACTTATAACGAAGAAATCCCAGGTAATATTATGTTAAATAAAAATATTGCATATTGAACGATTTCGTCCCTTTATCAAGCGCCGGGACGAGGCCATTCGCCGATTTCCATGTCGCGGATGTCGGTGCCGTCGATGGTGAAGCGCAGGGCGCTGCGCACCTTGTGGAAACCGTAGCAGCCGGCAGCGCCGGGGTTGAGGTGAAGCAGGTCGTAAACGGGGTCGTAGATGACCTTGAGAATGTGGGAGTGCCCCGCGATGAAGATTTTCGGGCGCAGCGATTGGATCCGCGCTACGGCCTGCGGGGTGTAGTGGCGGGGATAGCCGCCGATGTGGGTCATCAGGACGCTCACCCCTTCGCACTCGAAGGAGAGAAATTCGCGGTAGGTGCGTCGCATGATACCTCCGTCGATATTGCCATAGACGGCCCGCAGGGGTTTGAACGCCGCGATCTGGTCGGCGACCTCCGGAGAGCCGATGTCCCCGGCGTGCCAGATTTCGTCCACGTCCTTGAGGAATGTTTTGAGCGTTTGGTCGAACGTACCGTGGGTGTCGGATATGAGTCCTATGCGTTTCATGGGAGGTCTGTGTTTGTTTTATGATACCGGTAAGTTTCGGGAACAGTTTTGCTTCGTTATGCTATGCGGTTTGTCTTCTTTCTCTCTCTCTCTTGCCGGGTAGGAGATATATCTTTTATCGTCAGACTGTTCCTCGCTGCGATTTGTTTTCTTCCGTGCTTTTAGTACGTTGGAAACTAAATAGGCCCTAATTGTACAATCCAGTCTTTATTTCCACAAAAATAATCAATGAAACGAATACCATGTACTCGAGGTTGCGGTGGAAGCTGTACATCTTTGGGTGTATTTGACAGTGCCCAACACTCACGTGCATTTTTATTCCAATTTTCTAACAGAATTGCCTCCTCATAATTGTAAACATTGAGGTCTGCCCACCAATTATGAACATATAATGTATCATTATGTGACAATTTATTATCTATTTTTCCATCGATACCCGCACTCAAAAAGAGAAAAGAAACAGGACGTTTTGTACGATAGTCATAAAGAGGAAAATATTGTAATTCTTCCTTGTTTTTTGCAAGAGGATCGGTCAATAGTTGTTGTGCTCTTAAATCCTCTTCTTTCATATCTGGCCAATAGGTTTTTTGGACGAAAGCAACCGCGTCATCCATTGATTCGGGGAAATAACCGACTGTATCATAGTACACCATAGGAAGTTGTTGGTATGTTGCCGTCAATTGATTGTCTGATATTATTCGGCTCATCAACTTATCATATTTACAAGTCAAATAACATTTAAAGACTATAAATCCCACCAACAATATAGTTAATACCAATATTATTGTGATTTTACCACTCTGTTTCATTTTCATTCGGAATCAAAGTATTGTGTCGCTGCCGTTCGCCGGGACGAAGTACGGGATGTTGTCCGATCGTATTTCCGGGGCTGTCCGGCAGTCGGCTTCAGGAATGCCGGAAGGCGTTGTGTCTCCGGCTGTTATTTATATTTGTCCTTCCACAGATCCCGGATGCATGCGGCGATCTTCGCCTCGGCGGCGTTGCGGGTGTTCGGCTCGTAGAATTTCTTGCCTTTGAGCGTTTCGGGCATGAACTCCAGCTCGGCGAATCCGCCGTAGTCGTGGGCGTATTTATAGCCTTTGCCGTATCCTGCCTGATCCATCAGCTTGGTCGGAGCGTTGCGCAGGTGCAGGGGTACCGGGCGGTTGGTCGTGTCGTGTTCGACGAAGGAGAGCGCCTGGTTGATGGCCATGTAGGCCGAGTTGCTCTTGGGCGACGTGGCCAGATAGATCGTCGCTTCGGCCAGCGGGATGCGGGCCTCGGGCATGCCGATCTTGTGCACCGTGTCGAAGCAGGCGTTGGCCAGCAGCAGGGCGTTGGGATTGGCCAGGCCGATGTCTTCCGAGGCCAGGATCACCAGCCGGCGGGCGATGAAGCGCGGCTCCTCGCCTCCGGCCAGCATGCGGGCCAGGTAGTAGATCGCTGCGTTGGGATCGCTGCCCCGCACCGATTTGATGAAGGCCGAGATCACGTCGTAGTGCTGTTCGCCGTTCTTGTCGTAGAGGGCGATGTTCTGTTGCAGACAGTCGGTGACGTATTGGTTAGTGATCGTTACTTTGCCGTCTGCGGCACCCGTAATGATGTCCAGAATGTTGAGCAGCTTGCGGGCGTCGCCGCCCGAGAAACGGAACAGCGCTTCGGTTTCCTGCACCTCGATCTCCCGGGTCTTGAGTTCCGGATCGGTGGCCAGGGCCCGGTCTAAAAGGGTTTGCAGTTCCCCGTCGGTCATCGGCTGGAGGATATAGACTTGGCAGCGGCTCAACAGCGGTGAGATCACCTCGAACGAGGGATTTTCGGTCGTAGCTCCGATCAGCGTCACCACGCCCTGCTCGACAGCACCCAGCAGCGAGTCCTGCTGCGACTTGTTGAAGCGGTGGATTTCGTCGATGAACAGGATTGGCGGTTTGGAGTCGAAGAATTTCTGCTTGCGGGCCGATTCCAACACCTCGCGCACCTCCTTGACGCCCGACGTGACGGCCGACAGGGTGTAGAACGGGCGTTTGAGAGTCGTGGCAACGATCTTGGCCAGCGTAGTCTTTCCCACGCCCGGCGGACCCCAGAGGATGAACGAGGGGACATTGCCCGTTTCGAGGAACTTGCGGAATACGCCGTTCTGCCCGACCAAGTGGGCCTGTCCGATATATTCATCGAGCGTACGGGGACGCAGTCGTTCGGCGAGGGGAATGGACATGGAAAGCATTTTTTTGTCGCTCAAATGTACTGAAAATTTTTGTTTTCGGCAACGGCCGGACTGAATGCGGTCCGAAAGAGCGGATGCGTAGAACCGCTGCCGTCCGGTTCGGGGATTCGCAGCGGGGAGATCGTGTCCTGGCCGGATTTCGTTTCTACGTCGTGCTTCACGCTTGTTCTGCGGTCGCAGTTCCCGACGCGATGCGCTATTGTATATTTCGAAAAGGATCGCTATATTTGCCGTACATATTGATACACACGGAAAAGTGTAAGTCTGTTCCCGAATCGTGAACGTAGGAAATTCATTTTGGCGGAGAATAGGCAGACATCTTCTCGCGTCGTATCCGTATTCTGCGGATATAGGCGTGGGGCTGTCGCTTATTTCACGCCAAAAGGTACTCCTACGACCTGTGATTCTGAAATGGGCTTCGGTGCCACGCTTTTCTTTTTATTACCAGTCGTCGGGGGACGGACGATACAATCTTAAATTTTATGGATAATATTACGAAGCAGAATGGAAATGAAGTCGGCAGACATCAGGTCGAAGGGCAGACGATCATTATCAATCAGCAGGAGCGGAGAAGCACGAACGGACTGGGAACCGCCGGTTTTATTCTGGCCTTGTTGGGTTTGATTTTCAACTGGGTTCCGGGGCTCGGCTGGGTATTGTGGGCCTTGGGTTTGATTTTTTCATTCGTGGGAATTTTCAGAACTCCCCGCGGCTTGGCGATCGCCGGGCTTGTCATATCGTGTATCGCGTTGATCGTTTTGATTATCTTGGTGAGTGCGATCGCTTCCCTGGTGTAATCATTTCAGTTGGTATGAAGAAAGAGTATCCTTCTGTTCAGGATACTCTTTCTTGTATTGGCGATACTTGAAGCTTTAATATCTCCGGTTTTTCAATTCCGGATACAGTTTGTCGAACGGCGAAAGATCGCTCTAATCCGGTGCATCGAGCATTATGTTGCAGCCATCGTTGTTCTTCGGAGAAGCCTTGAATTCCGTGTAACTGTCTGGCTAAAGGAGCTATTTGCGCAGTTTGTCCTGCCGTTCGCGCTCCTTGCGGCGCATCGAGCGATAGCTGTTTCCCATCAGCGCCAGAAGCAGCAGCACCGTGACCCAGGCGCGGACTTTGTCGCCCGTGGCCGCAGTACCGCATGTATAGACGGTGATGAGCATTGCCAAACTGCATGCTAAAAGGATCATGCAGAACCTGAGCAGCCGCCGAAGCGATCTTACAGAGGCCATACGAGATCTTGTTTTGGTTTATTCTTCCGGTTTTACCAATTGAATGTGTAACTCGTCGAGCTGCGCCTGGTCGATATAGCCCGGTGCGTCGAGCATCATGTCGCGGCCGTTGTTGTTTTTCGGGAAGGCGATGTAGTCGCGGATCGACTCCCGAACCGCCGAAGAGCGAGCAGAGCCGGTCGAAACCGAAGGCCAGTCCGCCGTGAGGGGGTGCGCCGTACTTGAAGGCGTTCATCAGGAAGCCGAAACGCTCCTGCGCTTGTTCCGCCGTGAAGCCCAGCAACTCGAACATCTTGGCCTGCAGTTTCGAGTCGTGGATACGGATCGAGCCGCCGCCGATCTCGGTGCCGTTGCAGACGAAGTCGTAGGCGTTGGCCCGCACGCGACCGGGGTCGCTGTCCAGGTATTGTACGTCTTCGAGCTTGGGCGAGGTGAACGGATGGTGCACGGCGTAGTAACGCTGGGTCTCGTCGTCCCACTCGAACAGCGGGAAGTCGATGACCCACAGCGGAGCGAACTTCTTCGGGTCGCGCAGGCCCAGCTGCTGAGCGACCTCCAGACGCAGGGCGCAGAGCTGGGTGAGGGTCTTGAATTTCTTGCCGCAGAGGATTAGCACCAGGTCGCCGGCTTTTGCGCCCGCGCGTTCGGCCATCGCCCGCACCTGCTCGGGCGAGTAGAATTTATCGACGGACGACTTGACGTTGCCGTCCGCTTCGACGCGGATCCAGACGAGTCCCTTGGCACCGATCTGCTGGCGTTTGACGAACTCCGTGAGGGCGTCGATCTGTTTGCGGGTGTAGCCGGCGCAGCCCGTCGCGGCGAAGCCGGTGACGTACTCCGCGTCGTCGAAAACCGCGAAGCCGTGACCTTGGGCCAGGTCCGTCAGATCGGCGAACTCCATACCGAAGCGCAGGTCGGGTTTGTCCGAGCCGTATTTCTCCATCGCTTCGATCCAGGGCATGCGGCGCAGCGGCTCCGTAAGTTCGATGCCCATCACTTCGCGGAACATGTGCTTGGCCCAGCGCTCGAAGATTTCGAGCACGTCCTCCTGCTCGACGAACGACATTTCGCAGTCGATCTGCGTGAATTCGGGCTGGCGGTCGGCCCGAAGGTCTTCGTCGCGGAAACAGCGCACGATCTGGAAGTATTTGTCGTAGCCGGCGACCATCAGCAGCTGCTTGAGGGTCTGGGGCGACTGGGGCAGGGCGTAGAATTGGTTGGGGCTCATGCGGCTCGGCACGACGAAGTCGCGGGCGCCTTCGGGCGTGGAATTGACCAGGTAGGGGGTTTCGATCTCCAGGAAACCTTCGTCGCTCAGGAAGCGGCGAATCTCCTGGGCCATCTTGTGACGCAGGATCATGTTGCGCTGCAGGGGAGGACGGCGCAGGTCGAGGTAGCGGTATTTCATACGCAGGTCGTCGCCGCCGTCCGAGTTCTCCTCGATGGTGAACGGGGGCACTTCGGCCTCGTGCAGCACCACGAGCTTCGAGGCGACGACTTCGATGTCGCCCGTAGGCATCTTCGGGTTCTTGGACGAACGCTCTACCACGCGGCCTTCGACCTGAAGGACGTATTCGCGGCCCAGTCCGCCGGCCACGGCCTTGACATCGGCCGGAGAGTGTTCTTCGACGACGATCTGGGTGATGCCGTAACGGTCCCGCAGGTCGATGAAGGTCATCGCACCCAGGTTGCGGACTTTCTGCACCCAGCCGGCCAGGGTGACCGTTTCGTTTACATTTGCGGCACGCAACTGGCCGCAGGTATGGGTTCTGTACATGGTCGTATCTGTTTTTTTCGTTGTTGTCGTATTGTGATTCACAAAGGTAGTGAAAACGAAGGTATAAAAAACAAACTCGCGCGTTTTTTATACCGGATGCCATCTCTTTTCTTCGACAGGGGAGGTGTGCGAGGCTGAATCCGGCGGGTTCGTCGGGAGGGGTGGCGGCGACTTTCCGTCTTTTGTAAAGGAAGAAAAGTGAGTGCGGAGTGGTGCGAACTAATTCGTTTCTTGTCGGAATTCCTGCTATTTACGAATACAGGCAGAACGGAAGAGAGGCGGCGATGTGGAGCCGGGTGAAAATTAGAGGCATATCGGATTTTCCGTTAAATTATTAATTTTGCCGAAAAACCGAAACGATGGAACAGCAGCAAACCGATGAAAAATTCATGCGCCTGGCACTAAACGAGGCGGAAAAAGCGTTAGAAGAGCAGGAAGTACCCATCGGTGCCGTGGTGGTCGCGGACGGACGTATCGTCGGTCGGGGGCACAACCTGGTCGAAACCTTGGCGGACGCTACGGCTCATGCGGAAATGCAGGCCCTGACAGCCGCAGCCTCGACCGTCGGAGGCAAATACTTGTCCGAATGTACGTTGTATGTGACGGTCGAGCCTTGCATCATGTGTGCGGGGGCGATTGCGTGGAGCCAGGTAGGGCGGGTGGTCTATGGCGCCGACGATCCGAAGCGTGGCTATCGCCGCTATTCGGAGCAGGTGTTTCCGCCCCGAACGACGGTGACGCGGGGGGTATTGGCCGAGGAGTGCGAGAGGCTCGTCCGTTCGTTCTTCGCTGCGTTGAGAAGGTGATTTTTGGAAAGTGCCGAAAAAAAACTAAATTTGCATTCCCTGCTTTCCGGCGGGAGTTTCGACGGATGGTTGCGACCTACAGGACGGGGCGATATTTCCGATGGGTTTGCAGGGAATGGTGATAAAAATGGACGGAACCAATTTTAACCTATAATTTATACAATATTTATGAAAAAACTTTTGATTTCCGCGCTTGCCCTGTTCGTTGTGGGGTCTGTGGCTGCGCAGGAAGGATTGGGCGAAACTTACAATAAGGCTGTCGCCGCTTACAATTCGAAGGATTTTGCATCCGCAGCTACGGCTTTCGAAACGCTTATCGATCAGGGGCTCGATTCCGAGGATCTCGATGTCCAGAGTTGGGTTGCAACGGCCAAGAAGAGTGTGCCGGTGTGCTATTTCCAAATGGGTCTTACGGCTGCTAAGGGAAATGATTTCAACACGGCGGTCGAGAATCTTACCAAGTCGGCCAATAAGGCGGCTCTTTACGGTGAGTTGCAGCAGGAGCGTATGTCGAATATGTTGATGGCGAAGATATATCTGATGTGGGGCGGAAAGCCTTTCAACGAAAAGAACTACGCCGAGGCTGCTGAAATTTTCGCCAAAGGTTATGCCGCCGATCCGAAAAATATGGAGATGGCCAACTTCTTGGGCATTTGCTATTGCGAGCTGGGCGACTTCCAGAAAGGTTTGGTTATTTTCAACGAAATCGCTTCTCAGGACAATCCCAAATATGCGGAGGATGTCGTGAAGGTAAAGGAGAACATCAAGCTCTATACCAATAACCGTATTGCCAAGTTGCAGGGCGAGAATGATTTCGACGGTATTATCGCCGTTGCCGACGAGATGCTGGCCGTGAATCCGCAGGATGCGCTGGCCCAGAAGATTCGTTTGCAGGCACTCTTCGACAAGAAGGATTACGCTGGCGTGATCGCTTCTGCTGAGGAGGCTGCTGCCGTGCAGACCGACGAAGAGGAGCGCAGCGACGTTTATTTCATTTTGGGTGCAGCTTACAATGCCCGCACGATGCCCCAGCAGGCGATCGACGCCCTTTCGAAAGTAACGGCCGGTGCGAATGTGGCTGCGGCACAGAAAACGGTGGCACAGCTTAAGGAGAACGCAGCCAAAGCGAACAGTTAGCGGGGTATTCCTGTTTTTGAAATGCGGGGCAGACTTTTTCGGAAGTCTGCCCCGTTTTATTCGAAAGGGCTTTGACTTCCGGGATACACGCGGGGGCGGTTCAGCGGATGGTTTTGCGCTTTATCGCGGCGGGTCGGCTGTCGGGCCGATTCAGGAGGAGCGGGAGCCTTTGTGCCGCAAGTCGGGGCGATGGCGGTGGTGAGCCGGCCGGTCGGGTTCCGGTTTTCCTGTCTTTTCGTACGGAAGGTTTCCCGAACAGCCTGCGGACAATATCCGGAGAGGTTTCGTGTCGGTTTGCTGTCTGCCTCTCCGTCCAATGGCGGGCCCTACTCTTCGTTCTTTTCCTGGTTTATCCGCACGTTTTGCTGGATGCGCCGCAGTCCGCTGCGTGCGAGAGGTGTATTGCCGAACCGCAGGAGAAACTCCTCTTCGCTCATTGCGAGCCACTCCCGATCCGAAATCGTCAGCGGGTCGAACAGGGGATCGAAATGCGGCGAGCGGTGCATGGGGGCTTTTTGGTTGTGGGGACAGCAGCTCTGGCAGCGATCGCAGCCGAAGATCCATCCGTCGAGGTCGGGCAGGGCGCTGTCGGACTCCTTTTCGATCGTACGACAGGAGATGCAACGGTTCGTGTCGATCACCTTGGGCGCGACGATGGCTCCCGTCGGACAACTGTCCAGGCAGTTCCGGCAGCGGCCGCAACGGGCTCCTGCGAACGGGGCATCGTACTGGTCGGACGGCAGGGTAAGTACCAACTCGCCCAGCAGGACATAGGAGCCGTATTGGGGCGTGAGCAGCAGGGATTGCCGCCCGATCCAGCCCAGACCCGCTTCGACGGCCAGTTGTTTTTCCAGCAGCGGAGCCGTATCGACGAACGTGCGGCCCGTGAGCCCGGGGTATTGCCGGCGCAGGGCTTCGAGCATCGTGCCCAGCATCCTCTTGAGGACGGGGTGGTAGTCGCGGCTGCGGGCGTAGGAGGCGATTTTTGTGCGGCACCCGGGCGGATAGCCTTCGCCCAGCGGGTTCTTGTAGCTCACGGCGCAGACCACGACCGTCTGCGCCCCTTCGACCAAGTGTCGGACGTCGAAACGTTTGTCGAGGTTGCGTTCGAGGTATTCCAGCGAGGAACCGTAGCCTTTGGCGAGCCATTCGCGGAAGTAGGATTCGTTCTCCGCAAGATGCTTGCAGGGCGTGATTCCGCAGAGGTCGAAGCCTGCATTCTCGGCAAGTTTTTTGATGTATTGACCAGAGATCATGGCGATAATTCGGCTCAAAAATAGTGTATTTACGGCAAATAATAGTAAATTTGCCCCGAGTATATTCTCATTTTAATTCGAAAGAAAATGACTATCCATACACTTTACGAACTGGTTCAGCACAGTGTAAAGAGTTTTGCATCGAAAGTCGCTTTTGCCATGTACGGCGGGGAGGAGCTCTCCTATGCCGAGGTGGGAACCCGCGTCAAACACGTGCAGGACCTTTTGATCGGAGCCGGTTTGAAAGCGGGCGACAAGGTGGCGCTGTTGAGCAGCAACATGCCCAACTGGTGCGTTTCGTACCTGGCCGTCACCTCTGCCGGCATGGTCGCCGTGCCGATCCTGCCCGATTTCTCGACCGAAGAGCTGGAGATGATTATCGCCCACTCCGAGGCCAAGGCGCTGATGGTTTCCGACAAGCTCTTCGCTAAATTGGCGAAGTCCACGATCGAATCCCTCCATATCGTGATTCGTACCAAGAATCTGGGCGTGATCGCCTCCCGTCCTGCGGCGGAGAAAGGGGCGGTCGGAATTCCGAATCCCGAAGACCTCGCGGTCATCATCTATACCTCGGGTACGACGTCGCGTCCCAAGGGCGTGATGCTCTCCCACGCGAATCTCTGTGCGCAGATTTCCATGAGCGCCGCCATTTTCCCGATCTTTCCCGACGATACGTTTCTCTCGGTGCTGCCGTTGGCGCACACCTACGAGTGCTCGATAGGTATGATCTATCCTTTCTCGATGGGGGCCCGGGTCGTTTACCTGGATCGTCCGCCTACGGCCTCGGTTCTGATGCCGACGCTTGCCGAGGTACGGCCTTCGGTGATGCTCATCGTGCCGCTGATTATCGAAAAGATTTATCGTCATCAGATTCTCGCCAAGTTTACCTCCAGCGGATTCTGGCGTGCGCTCTACAAGATCGATTTCATGCGCCGTTATCTGCATCGTGTCGCGGGTAAGAAGTTGATGAAGGTCTTCGGCGGGCGGCTGCGCTTCCTCGGTATCGGGGGTGCGAAGCTGGACGGCGGCGCCGAGAAGTTCCTGCTCGAAGCCCGTTTTCCGTACGCTATCGGCTATGGTTTGACGGAGACGGCACCCCTGTTGGCCGGTGCGGCTCCCTCGCAGGTGCGCCTGGGTTCGACCGGGCCTGCCGCGCCGGGCGTCGAGCTGCGGTTGGAGAACGTCAATCCCGAAACCCGCCAGGGCGAGATCGTTGCCAAGACGCCGAGCGCCATGATCGGTTACTATAAGAACCCCGACGCTACGAAGGAGGTCTTCACCGAGGACGGATGGTTCCGTACCGGAGATTTGGGCGAATTTTCGGCCGACGGGTGGCTTTACATCAAGGGTCGGCTGAAGAATATGATCGTCGGTCCCAGTGGTGAGAATATCTATCCCGAGGATATCGAGAGCGTCCTCAATTCGCACGTCTGCGTCGCCGATTCGGTGGTTACCGAGCACGAAGGCCGCCTGGTGGCGCTCGTGCATTTCAATACCGACGCTCTCGAAGCCAAGTTCGACGGCTGGAAGGAGGATTTCGAGAATTGGAAGGAGAATCTCAAGAAGGAGGTCGTCGATTATGTGAATTCCAAGGTCAATCGTTTCTCGCGTATCTCCGAGGTCGTGGAGGAGAAGCAGGAGTTCGTCAAGACTCCGACGCAGAAGATCCGACGTTTCCTCTATACCAAGCGCAACCCTCACCAGAAACACGAAATGTCCAAACGATAGGGGTGTGTATGCAGTTATGATTCAGGCGCAGATTTCGGTTTGCGCCTGAATCTTTTTTCGGACGGTCGGGTTGCTTCCCGATTGTTTCCTTTGGTCGGAGCTCGTCCCGACTTTCCGATAGAGCTGAGCTGTGTCTGTGTCGGGGCAGTGCGGACCGGATGCCGCTGTTTCGGTTCCGTATGCTCGTCCGTGTCTGTTGCCTCCGGCGGAATGTGCAGCGGTCGAGGTTTTACCGGAGCGTCTGTTTTTCGGATCCCGATTTGTACGGCACACCGCCGCTTCGCGTTGTCCGGTTTTTCGGGAGGAGGGATTTCTTGCGGTGTGGACTTCGCAAATTATAATTTGAGGGTTGCGGGGACGCAGAGAGCGTTGTTAAAATAAAATCGGAAAAGACGCACGGGTCTTTTCCGATTTCGTTGTATGGATTGTTCGCAGTCGGCAGGACGGATTTTTTCCCGGATCATTCGGGAATTTGCACCGAGTCCGACGGTGTGGACAGATCGGGATGGATCAACTCGTTTTCATAAATGCCCAGCGTGCGGTAGTAGTCGTTGAGCTGGGCCAGCACGTCTTGGCGTCCCATGTAGGCCGCCAGGTAGTAGAGCCGGTCGAGCGATTGCATCTTGTCGATAATCGTCTGGGTAACCATGTCACCCTGAATGCCTTGGAAATCGAGGTAATAGTCGATGTATTGCATCAGGTTGCGAGCATAGCTCATCAGCAGGCTGTCACCCTTGTCCGGGGCACCGGCCATGTAGTAGCCTTCGATGAAGGGGAACGTGTTGGCGTCGGTGTAGCGGATCTGTTGGGGCGGCAGTTTTTCGAGTCCCATGTCGAGCAGCCGGATCGCCTGTATCGAATCCCCACGGAAAACATACTCCTTGGCTGCACGGGCGAAGGATTCACGGGCTTTCGAGGCGCTGAGATTGTATTGGATGAAATAGTCCGCATAAGTACGGGGATCGGCGATGTTGCCGTAGCGGAATGTTTCGGTCAGCAGCGGCGTTATGTAATCCGGATCGATGCGGCCGATCTCGTGCACCGACCGATTGGGGGTGTAGATCGGCACCAGGCGGTAGGAGTAGCCGTCGAACTGGAGGTAGTTGAGCAGTCCGAGCGACTGCAGAATGTAAACCTGTGTGAAGTGGATCGGACGCTTCCAGTCGAAATGGGCCAGCATGTCGAGCAGCATCATCTCGCTCTTGTCGATCGTCCGTTTGGGCAGTTCCAGGTAGATCGTATCGACCATCAGGTCGCGGTCGGACTCCTTGACAATGCCCGAAGCGATCGCGTTGTCCTTGTTTACTGGCAGCGCGAAGCGGTTGTTCGGCAGGTAATCGACCAAGTGTCCATCGCCCAGATCGTATTTGGTACGCGGATCTTCGCTGCGGATGAAGTCGATGGCCTCTTTCAGTTCCAGCGGACGGTCCACGACGTTGAATATGGGAATTATGTCGTTGGTATAAGTGTATTTGCTGCGCGGCAACGTGAAGGGGACGCCGGGCGCATCGTTGGCTTTGGTTTTCATCTCGTCGATGTACCATTCGCCGCCCAGGTAGCTCGTGTTCATGATCCGCACGTCGGGGCGCACGCCGTCGACCTCCTGGTTGAGCCACAGCGGGAAGGTGTCGTTGTCGCCGTAGTTGATGATGATGGCATTGGGCAGTACCGATTGCAAGTAGTTCCAGCCGATGTCGCGGGCCATCGTGCGGTGCGAACGGTCGTGATCGTCCCAGTTCTGGGCCGCGAGAATGCCCGGTACGACCATGCAGACGACCGTAGCGGCTATGGGAGCCATGAGGCCCTTGCGTCGGGTGGCCCAGACGATCAGGTCGCACACGGCGAGTACGCCCAGGCCGATCCAGATGCAGAAGGCGTAGAACGAACCCGCATAAACATAGTCGCGTTCGCGCGGTTCGTTGGGCGAGGTGTTGAAATAAACCACCAGCGCGATGCCCATCATCACGAAGAGCCACATGACGATCGAGAAGTTGCGCGGATCGCGGTTGAGCTGATAGATCAGGCCGATAAGTCCCAGGATGAAGGGGAGGAAATAGTAGGTGTTGCGCCCCTTGTTATTCGCTATTTCGTCCGGCAGGTTGTCCTGCGGTCCGAGGTAAAGCTCGTCGATCCACTTGATGCCCGAGAGCCAGTTGCCATCGGTGATGATCGCGTCGGTAGGCTGGATATCGCTCTGGCGTCCCACGAAATTCCAGAGGAAATAGCGCCAGTACATGTGGTTGAGCTGGTAGGTGAAGAAATAGTTGAGGTTCTCGCGGAACGTCGGCTCCACGATTACCAGCGGTTCGTAGCCCGAACCGTCGTCCCAAAGCGTCCGGCGTCCGAAATCGAGCACTTCGATCTTGTTCGGGCGTCCCTGCGCGTCGCGGACGATTTCGCCGTTTTCATCCCGTTCGTAATCGGTCCGGGTGCGGTAGGCGCTCCATGATTTGTAACTCTCCTTGCTGGCAGCGTAGTTCCACATACGGGGGAACAGATGCATGAACTCGTCGGGGTGTTCGTACCCGGAGATGATCGAAACCGTTTTGTACTTGCCGTCATCGTCCAGGTAGCGGACATCCTTGTATTTGTAACCGGAGGTCGGGGCCGAGAACTGGGGACCGTAGAGCAGCGGTTTGTCGCCGTACTGGTCGCGGTTGAGCAGCGAATAGAGGGCGAACGGATTGCTTGGGTTGTTGCTGTTCATCGGGGGATTGGCCGCCGCGCGGATCGTAACCGATGCGTAGGACGAGTAGCCGATGAGGATCATCAGCGTCGAGAGCAGCACGAGATTGAGCACCGTGCGCCCTTTTTTATGGGTGAAATATACGCCGACGCCGAGCGCTCCCAACAGGGCCACTACGAAGAACACGAGGCCCGAATTGACGGGCAGCCCCAGCGAGTTGACGAAGAAGAGGTCGAACAGGGCGCCGATATAGACCGTATGGGGAATGATGATGCTGTTGATGAAAATAAGAATCGCGCCCGAAATGAGGGTGCTGACCGCGATACCCTTGAAGGTGATGCGCTGTGTTTTGCGGAAATAGTAGATGAATACCAGCGCGGGAATGGTCAGCAGGTTGAGGATGTGCACGCCGATCGAGAGCCCCATCAGGTAGGCGATCAGCACGATCCAGCGCATCGAGTGGGGCTGGTCGGCCTGTTCCTCCCATTTGAGCATGAGCCACACCACGAGCGCCGTGAACATCGACGAGAGGGCATAGACCTCGCCCTCGACGGCCGAGAACCAGAAGGTGTCGGTGAAGGTATAGGCGAGTGCTCCCACCGCACCTGTGCCCAATACGGCCACGATGTTGGCTTTCGTAAGCTCCGCGCCCTGACGGGTGAGGATGCGGCGTGCCAGGTGGGTGATCGTCCAGAAAAGGAACAGGATGCAGAACGCGCTGGCCAGGCAGTTCATGGCGTTCACCATGTGGGGTACATAGTACGTCGAGGGTGCCAGTATCGTGGCCAGGCGGGCCAGCAGCATGAAGAGCGGTGCTCCGGGCGGGTGCCCTACTTCGAGTTTATACGAGGTAGCGATGAATTCGGAGCAGTCCCACAGGCTCGAAGAGGGCTCCATGGTCAGCAGATAGGTCATGGCCGCGATGGCGAAGACGATCCAGCCGACGATGTTGTTCCAGCGTTTGTAGCTATTCATTTGAGTTTCGGTTTGTCCGCAAAACGGCATGTCCCCTGCGTGCGAAGTCGAACGTTCGGTTTTTTAGGGCAGTCCGTCGGATTTAAGTCTGTTGTTGTGTACAAATACGATGAAAGCCGGGTGCAAAATCGATTTTGCCGGATTTTGCCGCAACGGGTTTCCTGTACTCTGCAAAGATACTAAGATAACGCTTAAATCGGGTGTTTATTTTTGTTTTTTGTTCGGATTCTTTGTTATCGTCGGTAAAGTATGGGGTGCCGCAGGCCGGAATCCGGGTATATGAGGTGCGAGATTCGTTCGATCTTCGGGGGATGCGGGACTCCGGTTGTCTGCCGGATTCTGAAATTTCAACAGAGAGGAGTGTGCGTTGGCAAAGGGAGAGTATATGCGGATCTGAATCGTGTTGTGGAATGAATTCGGAAAAATTTTTGTAAGGGATGTCGTCCTGAGAAAAACCGGTCTGATTATGAATCGGACCGGTTTTTTGTCTTCGGAGCAACTCCTAAAAGATCAATAGGAGTAATCCTCGCAGGGAAGTTTTCCGGTGTATTCGATTTCGAGCTCGGTATTTTTGTCGTCCTCGTCGATGGCTTTGAACGAGCCCGTAATGGTATAGTCGTCATTGCCGTTGGCGACGATTTTGAGAGTTTCCTCCGTGATTCTGTTCTTGATGATTCCGTAGGTGGGATCGTTGTAGTTCCAGAAGGATTTCGCCAGATCGAAAGTCATGTTCTCACCGGCGGCACCGCCCGTGTAGTCGCCGCTGGCGAGTTGCAGAGGATCTGTGGGCGCGAGCGTAATGTAGAACGTGATGCCGTATTCTTTTATCGGAGAGCCATCTTTCAGGCCGAGGAAGAATACATTGTCCCCATTGTAGTAGAGGTCGCCGACGGTCATGGTTGCTTTCGGTGCTTCCGGAGCCGGAGGAGTCGAATAGTTGTTGAAAGGTACTGTGCCGGTAAAATCGATCTTAATGGCTGTTTCCTGTCCGGTGTCGCTCGCTCCCCGGAGAGTACCGGTTACGGTGTAGTTGTGGTTCCCGTTGTTTGTCACGGTGAGTGAACCTTCTTTGATCGTATTTTTGATCCGGTCGTTGAAATTCTCCTTGTCGATGAATGTCCAAGAGGATTTGGCTGCGTCGAGGGTCATCTCTCCGCTGCCGGTCGATACGGGGTAGTCGCCGCTGACGAGCTGCAGGGTCTCCGAAGCGGGTAGTTTGAACGAGAGCGACGCTTCGTAAGTATCTGTCGGGTTGGCGTCCTTGAGGGTCAGAGTATAGATATTGCCGTCGTAGTAGTCCAGGTTGCCGATGGTCATGGTCACCTCCGTAACAGTCGGTTCCACGGGTTCCGGATCGGCGTAGTCCTCGAAAGGAAGAGTGCCGGAAAAGTTGATTTTCAGAGCTGTGTTTTTACCGGTTTTATCGGATGTACCTTCCAGTGTGCCGGTGATCGTGTAGTTGTGGTCGCCGTTGCTGACGATGTGAATTTTGGTTCCCTCCTTGAGCCGGTTTTTGATCTTGTCGTTGTGGTTGTCCTTGTCGGTAAAGTTCCAGAATGACTTGCTCGCATCGATGGTCATCTCTTCGCCTGTCGTTGCTGCCATATAGTCGCCGCTGGCCAACAACGGTGAATCCGAAGCGGGCAGCTTCAAGTAAAAGGTTGTCTCGTAGAGATCGGCGGGATTGGCATCCTTGAGCTGGAGATAATAGATGTTGTCGTTGTAACGATACAGGGAGCCGGTGGACATGGTTACCTCAGGCACTTCGGGTGCGGGATCATCCGGAGTATCCGGATCATCCGGGTCTTCATAGTCTTCCGAGTAATCGGAAATCAGCAACCGACCTGTGAATGCGAACGCTACGCCCGCTTCGTTTTCCATAATGGAACCCCCGTCCTGAATGGAGCCGCCTTTCATGTGGCCTCTGATCGTGTAGGTCATGTTGTCGCCGATGGCGACTTCGAATTCTCCGGCTTCGGCAACGTATTGTGTCCATTTGGGGGCGACCACATTCCAGTTGGAACGGTATCTAGTCGTATTTTTATTGTTGAACGTATTTATTTCCCAAGTGGAGGAGGCGGTGTATTTCCCGGCCGGAAGGGTGAAGCTACCCTTTTCCTGTCGTGGGACATTGACATAAAAGCATACGCTACATCCGCGGGCAGAGTTGTTCAGGTCTTTCAGGTAGAGGAAATAAACGGCTCCGCCTTCTTTGCTGTATTCACTGTCATGCCCGTAGTACATCAGTTCGCCTTCGGTCATCGTATGGGCGATGTACCCGGTCATGGGCGGATTGGGATCGTCCGGAATTTGGGGTCCCTGTGGGTCGTCCGGGTCGTTCGGCTCCGTCTGTTCCATACCGTTGTCTTTGTCGCTGCATGAAGGCAGGCATCCCAAAATCCCCCCCCCGAACATCAGCAACATCCATGCGAATCTAAAGTGTTTCATAGCGTAAAAGGTTTTAGTGCCGGGCCTACGGCAGGTTTTTAATTTTCGGCAGAAACGAGGCCGGTCTTAAAAAAAAGCGCTTTCTGCTTAAGTGTTTTCTTTCATGTAATAGAGATGTTGTTTTTCTTTGTTGGAAAAAAATAGATAAAATATTCGGTATTTGCAAATGTTTTTGTCTTTTTTAATTTATTGTGTGTTTTTATTGGTTGAAAAATTGGGACTATCTCGTTCGACGAAGTTTGAAACGATATTTTTAAGTGAGGAGACGGTCGAGATAGTCGTCTGTCGGTTGTTAAGAAGATCAGTCCGGACTGAATGTCCGGACTGATCGGGAATTTTTCGTATGGAGCCGGTCTGATGCTTTTCTCCTGAATGGTAGTTTTCAGGAGAGGCGTAGCGATCGGTGTAATTTCGACGGTTGCCGTCGTCAATGTTGTATGGATGTGTCGTTTGTCGTAATAGGGATGAATACGATGTCCGAACAGCGCAGGGCTTCGTCATCGACGGCAAAGGCATAAATGTAGTATTTGGAGTTCGGTTCGAGCGTTTCCTGGATTTCTCTGGATTGTTGAAAGGTATATTGGCTCAGGATCATTTCGGCCGTGTAGCCCATCCATCCGTAGATCTGTACGTTGTCGATCCAACTTTCCGATATTTTCTCCAAAACGGTCGCATCCGTATCGGCCGCATCGACGCTGCCGTAGATCTTTGCGACAAAATGGCCGTCGTAATCGTTCGCTTTGACAAGAACGTCGATGTTGAGACCTTCGGTCGAAACGATCTGTATGTCGAATTTTGTGTCGATTGTTTGGGGTGCCAGGGTTGTGAGCGTCTTTTTTGAGATCGGGGTCAGCCTTTCGATCGTGATGGGATCCACGCCGTATGCGTAAACGAGGTATTCGGTATTGGGTTCCATGTTTTCGATCAGCCTGTCTGCAATAGTCCCCTGTTCGAGGTATTCTTGTGCCCAGCTTTGCCAGCCGCTGCCCGTTGCGTCCATGTCTGTATAGAAGTCGATGTCGTATTGGTAGAGCTCGTCATCCGTCTTGAAATCGGCGGCAGCCCGGGAGGGGATGATGTTCAACAGATAATACATTTCCTGGTCTCCGGGACGGACTGTAGTTCGGAATGTTTTTGTGGTGATGTCCGAAATCGTTATCGTAAATGCCTCCTCCGGACGGGCCGCCTGTTTTGCTGTAAAGGAAGGCGCCGGCTGGATATCCGCGTACGAAACTTCGATGATTGCTTCTCTCTTTTCCGCTGTTTCGTTTTTGGTTACGTTGAAAGAGATGACCCCTGCGGTTTTGGTATCGATGTCCGTTATCCAACTGTCGTTGCATTTGGCAGACAGGGTCGCATTTGCGACGGGGTTTTCGATCGTGTATTCGATTTGGAAAGGTCCTCCTTCGGCCGGAACATCGAGGCTCTCTTTGGCGAATACGATTTCAGGCTGTGCATCCGGTGTGACGGGATCGTCGTTGTTACACCCGGCAAAGAGCGAGGAACCCAAAATCCCCCCCCCCGAAGATCATCAACAACCATACGAATCTAAAATATTTCATAGTATAAAAGGTTTTAGTGCCGGGCCTACGGCGGGTTTTTATTTTCGGCAGAAACGAGGCCGGTCTTAAAAAAGCGATTCTGTCCGGGAGTTTTTTGTGTGTGAAGAGAAATGTGTTTTTATCTATCTGAAAAATAGATAAAATATTTTGTATTTGCAAATGATTTTTATTTTTGATTTGCAGGGTGCTTCATATTTTATTCGGGGTTTATGCGGTATCAGGTCGGGAGCGTGTTGCTCCGAACGATGGCGGAACTGCAAACTTTGTCTTCGTTTTTACTGTTTTTGTGGGAAAAATGTTAATTTTGTGGCTCGGAAGATATTGCTTGTTATGGAATCGAAATTGACCCTTTACAACACGCTCGACCGCCGCAAGGAAACCTTCGAGCCGATCAATCCCCCGCATGTGGGAATGTATGTCTGCGGACCTACCGTATATGGCGATCCGCATCTGGGACACGCCCGGCCGGCGGTGACCTTCGACCTGTTGTTCCGTTATCTCCGGTCGCTCGGCTACAAAGTGCGCTACGTGCGCAACGTGACCGACGTGGGACATCTGGAGCACGATGCCGACGACGGCGAGGACAAGATCTCGAAGAAGGCGCGGCTGGAGCAGCTCGAACCGATGGAGGTGGCGCACTATTACACGGAGCGTTACCACCGGGCGATGGACGAGCTGAACGTGCTGTCCCCCTCGATCGAACCCTGCGCCAGCGGCCATATCATCGAGCAGATCGCCATGGTGAAGGAGATTCTCGACAACGGTTTCGCCTACGAATCGAACGGGTCGGTCTATTTCGATGTGGAGAAATACAACCGGAAATACAGCTACGGCCGTCTTTCGGGCCGCAACCTCGACGATATTCTGACGAACACGCGCGAGCTGGACGGGCAGGGCGATAAGCGCCATTCGTGCGATTTCGCCCTCTGGAAGAAGGCTTCGCCGGAGCATATCATGCGCTGGCCTTCGCCCTGGAGCGACGGCTTCCCCGGCTGGCACATGGAGTGTTCGGCCATGAGCACCAAATACCTGGGCCAGCGGTTCGACATCCACGGCGGCGGCATGGACCTGATGTTCCCGCACCACGAGTGCGAGATCGCGCAGTCGACGGCGGCGCTCGGCCACGACTCGGCTAAGTATTGGATTCACAACAACATGATTACGATCAACGGTCAGAAGATGGGCAAGTCGCTCGGCAACTTCATCACGCTCGAGGAGCTTTTCACGGGCAATCATAAGTTGCTGACGCAGGCCTATTCGCCCATGACGATCCGTTTCTTCGTGTTGCAGGCGCACTACCGCTCGACGCTCGACTTCTCGAACGATGCGTTGCAGGCCGCCGAGAAGGGGCTCGACCGCCTGATGAAGGCTGTCGAGGCGCTCGACAAGATCAAGCCGTCGGAGCAATCCACGGTGGATCCTGCGGAGCTCGAAACCCGCTGCCGCGAAGCGTTGGACGATGACCTGAACTCGCCGATGGCGATTTCCGCACTGTTCGATTGGGTGCGCATCATCAATCAGTTGGTCGAGGGGCAGCAGCGGATCACGGCGGCCGACCTGGAGAAGCTCCGGGAGATCGTCCGTCGTTATGTGTTCGATATTCTGGGTTTGCGCGACGAAAAGGCGGCTTCGGCCGGCGGCAAGGATCTGGTCACGCCGTTGGTGAATATGCTTCTCGACCTGCGGCAGGCGGCCAAGACCGAGAAGAATTGGGCGCTGTCGGATAAGATCCGGGACGAGCTTACGGCCATCGGTATCCGGGTCAAGGACCGCAAGGACGGCTGCGACTGGGAGATCGAATAGCGTTTCGTCGTTTTAATTAAAGTATTGATAAATCGATCGTTCCTGTTCGGTGTATTCCGGACGGGAACGGTGTGTTTGGATCGTGCGGGCGGTTGCCGGGGCGGAAAGTCCGTCGCAGCCGTTTCGTGCGTCGAATGATTATTGAAGGGAGGACTTGTGTATGAGTGAAGTAAAAGGAGCGGCGATGGAGCTGGGAACCGAGCGTATCCGCAAGCTGCTCGTTCAATATGCCGTGCCGGCCATTATCGCGATGACCGCCTCGTCGCTGTACAACATGGTGGACAGCATCTTTATCGGGCACGGCGTGGGGGCGCTGGCCATTCGGGGCTGGCCCTGACGTTCCCGCTGATGAACCTCGCGGCGGCGTTCGGTTCGTTGGTGGGTGTGGGCGCCGCGACGCTGGTGTCGATGCGCCTGGGGCAGCGGGATTACGAAACGGCCCAGCGGATTCTGGGGAATGTCGTGGTGCTCAACCTGATTATCGGAATCTCTTTCGGGTTGCTGACGCTGGTTTTTCTCGATCCGATTCTCTACTTTTTCGGAGCCAGCGATGCGACGATCGGCTATGCCCGGGAGTATATGTCCGTCATTCTGTGGGGTAACGTCGTTACACACATGTATTTGGGTCTGAACGCCGTGTTGCGTGCCGCCGGGCACCCGCGCAAGGCGATGTACGCCACGATCCTGACGGTGACGATCAATGCGATTCTCGACCCGCTGTTCATCTTCGGCTTCGGCTGGGGCATTCGCGGCGCGGCCATTGCGACCGTGCTGGCGCAGATACTCGCGCTCGTCTGGCAGTTCCGCATCTTTTCGGACAGGAACGAGCTGTTGCATTTCCGGCGCGGCATCTACCGGCTGAAAGGCAAGATCGTGCGTAATGTGCTGGCTATCGGCATGTCGCCCTTCTTGATGAACCTTGCGGCTTGTTTCATCGTGATTCTGATCAACAAGGGACTCAAGGAGTACGGCGGCGATCTCAATATCGGTGCTTACGGTATCGTCAATCGGTTGGGATTCTTCTTCGTGATGATCGTCATGGGCATCAATCAGGGTATGCAGCCCATTGCTGGGTATAATTACGGTGCCCGGCAGTTCGACCGGGTGGATCGGGTGCTGAAATTGACGATCATCGGCGCTACCTGCGTCACCACGCTCGGATTCCTGATCGGCGAATTGGCGCCGCGCCTGGCGGTGTCGGTTTTCACGGACGATCCGGAGTTGGTCCGTCTTTCGGCCGAAGGTATGCGCATCGTCTTCTTCTGCTTCCCGATCATCGGTTTCCAGATGGTGACGACCAACTTTTTCCAGAGTATCGGCATGGCGGGCAAGGCGATCTTCCTTTCGTTGTCGCGGCAGTTGCTTTTCCTGATGCCGGGTCTGATTTTCCTGCCCCGCATCTTCGACGAGCTGACGCCCTGGGACGGCAGTTGGGGCGTATGGTGTTCGATGCCGCTGTCGGATTTCCTGGCTTCGCTGGTTGCCGGTGTCATGCTGTTCTGCCAATTCCGGAAGTTCAAGGCCAAGGCCGCTGCGGGGAGAGGCGAGGTTTCGGGAGCCGAAGTCGAAAACGATCGCAGAGTGAATGAATAAAAACCGTTGCACTATGGAACAGGATAAGTTTGTTATCAATATAGGCCGCCAGCTCGGCAGCGGCGGCAAAGCCGTCGGCGAGGCGCTGGGGCGTCGTCTGGGCGTACACGTCTATGACAAGCAGTTGATCAATCTGGCGGCCGAGCAGAGCGGCCTCTGCACGGAACTTTTCGAGCAGGCCGACGAGAAGAAGTCGAGGAGCCTCTTTTCCTCGCTGATCGGTTACTTGCGCATGCCTTTCGGGGGCGACGAGTGCGGGATGACCGACGTGTTGAGCAGCGAGGCGCTGTTCAAGATACAGAGCGACGTGATCCGCGACATCGCCTCGCGGGAGTCGTGTATTTTCGTGGGCCGCTGTGCCGATTACATTTTGAGGGATCATCCCCGCGCGGTGAATGTTTTCGTTACGGGGGCCCCGGAAGATCGGGTGCGCCGCCTTTGCGAGCAGGAGAACGTAACGCCCGAAGAGGCCGAAGCGCAGATGGAGCGTACGGATACCCGCAGGGCTTCCTATTACGACTATTTCAGCAGCGGCAAGTGGGGCGAAGCCGCAACCTACCATCTCTGCATCGATTCCTCGGTGCTGGGGATCGAAGGTACGGCCGACTTTATCCGGGAGTTTGCGGAGCGTAAACTGAAGATGAACCTGTCCGGGCGGTAGTCGGCGGCTTCGAGCGTGTTCGGCATAATCGCAGGGATGCGCGGGGCGGTTTTGGAAAGGAATAAAAGAAACGGTTTTCGGACGGTCGGTGTCGGTGCGACGGAGCGTATTTTCGGTCTGTGTTCGGTCTGTGGCCCGTGATAACGGTCGATAGCCCGTCGTTCGAGGCGATCTTTTCGGCGGAAGGGTTTGGGCGTCCGACTTTTTTCGAACAGAGCCGTCCGGGGCGGGATCGTTTTTATTGGCGACGAGCCCGGTTCCTATTTCGGAAACCCGGAAATTTTATTTACATTTGTTGGAAAAAACAGGCGGGACGGTGATTCTTGCGGAAGAGCCTGCACGATTCCGGCCTGTAATAATCAATCGGAAAATATGGTACTTGCAGAACAGATTAAAGAGGCTATAAGACGTCAGGATACGTTGGGGAGGTGTCTTTGACATCGACCAGCGAAGAATAGAACTCCAGAACGAGGAGGAGAAGACGCAGGTTCCGGGCTTTTGGGATAATCCCGACAAGGCCCGCGAACAGTTGCGCCGCGTGGCGGGAATCAAGGCGTGGGTCGAGGAGTACGATGCTGTGGTCAAGGAGGTCGAGGACCTGCGGTTGATGCCGGAATTCGTCAAGGAGGGCGTGGTGACCGAGCAGGAGCTCGACGAACAGTACGCGCGTGCGATGCACCGCATCGAGGAACTCGAACTGCGCAACATGCTGCGCCGTGACGAGGACCGTATGGGCGCTATCATGGATATCAATTCCGGTGCGGGCGGTACCGAGGCGCTCGACTGGGCGTCGATGCTGCTGCGCATGTACACCCGCTGGGGCGAGGCGCACGGATACAAGGTCAAGGTGCTCGACTATCAGGCTGGCGAGGAGGTGGGGGTTAAGTCCTGCACGCTCGAGTTCGAGGGCGAATACGCCTACGGCTACCTCAAGAGCGAAAACGGCGTGCACCGCATGGTGCGCCTGTCGCCGTTCAACGCCAATAACAAGCGGCAGACGACTTTCGCGTCGGTGTTCGTGTCGCCGGCGATGGACGATACGATCGAAATCACGGTCAACCCGGCCGACATCGAGTGGGATACCTTCCGGTCGAGCGGTGCGGGCGGCCAGAACGTCAATAAGGTCGAAACGGCGGTCCGGTTGCGCTATCACGGCAAGGATGCCGATACGGGCGAGCCGATCGAGTATCTGATCGAGAATATGGAGACTCGCTCGCAGTTGATGAACCGCGAAAATGCCATGCGCATCCTCAAGTCGAAACTCTACCAGCGGGAGCTGGACAAGCGCATGGCTACGCAGCAGGCACTCGAAGCTACGAAAAAACGCATCGAATGGGGTTCGCAGATCCGCTCCTACGTCTTCGACGACCGACGGGTGAAGGATCATCGTACGGGAGTCCAGACCTCGGATGTCGAGGGGGTGATGGACGGCGACCTGGACGAATTCATCAAGGCCTACCTGATGGAGTTCGGCGGACAGGCGTAAGCGTGGGGATGTGAGAATATTGCAGGGGGGCGAAAATTTTATTTTCGCCCTCCCTCTTGTTTTAAGTTTGTTTTATTCGATCGAATGGATCGAAATCGTATTTCCTGCTGCGGGTCCCCATTTTCCATTCTTTTTTTGCAGGGCGTCCGTTTCACCCCAGAATCCGTAGTCGCATTGGATGATAGCTTCCGTGAGTGAAGTGTTTATTACGATATAGCTGAAGTAGGGTGATGATCGTGGATTCGGATAATGTAAAAAGGATGAATAGCACACGGGAAATTTACTTGTATAAAAGTTGAGAGCATGTTGTGAATAAATAAAGCTTTTCGACTTTTTGACTTCGGAGTCGATAAAACTGTCAATGGCTTTTTTGTAAGATGGAATGAGTTTTAAGAACCGAATTTGTTGAGGCGCATTGCAGGGACGGTACCCTTTGATGATTCGTTGCGGTGTATAATCCATTTGGGAAAACCATTGATGCGACGATAAGTCTTCAGGACGGAAACAATCGAGATATTCTTCGTCACTTAAAATATAGACGGGAACTTCTCCCGGAAAAACCAAGTTGCCGTTGACGATCCGCCCCTGTTTGTCCGGAGAGAGTTCTTTGTTATTGAAATAATATTTTTCCATTAGGTAGTCCAAAAGTTGATAAACAGTTGTTGTTAGCTTATCGTTTGTGTCGTATATCGCCGCGGTTCGGCTTTCCTGCTCCCATTTTTCGATGAATTTTTCGATTTTTTCCGAAGACTGCTCGGAGCATGCCGTAGTGAGTTCAGAGAGTAGTCGCTCCGCATCTGGAGTGTCTGCGCAAGGGTTACGGTTTTGGGCTTGAACGATTCCGAGTGTAGCAAAAGAAACAAAAGCGATAAGCAATACCGGCAAAAATTGGATCAGACGGTTTTTCATTTTTATATGGTATAAGTTCAATTAATCAAAGATAGTAAATTTTCTGTTTTTGATTGACTGATATTTTTAGGTTTATCCGTTTTTTCGTATCTGTTGCTTCCGGACAGGCGGCAGATGTCGTCGCAGCGCGGAATTTACTGTCGGATGCGATCAGCCCGGTTCCGACGGAGTCCGTACGGGTCGGTACGACCGATACGGCGATGTATTATCCCCGGCTTGCAGGGAAGCGTGTGGCCTTGCTTGCGAATCATACTTCGAGGATCGGCGAACGGCATTTGGTCGATATTCTTCACGCGAGGGGATTCGATGTGACTGCAATCTTCGCTCCGGAGCACGGATTCCGGGGAACGGCCGATTCCGGAGAGCACATGGGAGGTTCCGTCGATGCGGCGACAGGTATTCCGATCCGGTCGCTCTGCGACGGGAACACGCGGAGGCCTTCCGACGAGGCGATGCACTCGTTCGAGGTGGCGTGAACAGGTTGGATGCGGGCGTGTTATACCTAAATTATATAGAGCGATTGGATGCCTGCGTAGGTTTCGAGCGGGAAGCCATTGGCCCGGAGCGGCCCAATCTCAACGGAATGCTCATCGACGGACCGATTCTCGAAGAACGATACGAGGCGGGGTGGAATATGTGTGCCGGATGGTTGTCGAGGGATATGCTGCGGAGGAGATCCGCAACCGGTGGCGGGAGGATATCGGGTTGTCCCGTATTCAAAGAAAGCCATCTCTTTTATACGAAGAGCGACCTTTATTCCGTTCTATTCGTGAATAAAGTCTGCGAGTATGCCGGAATCGCTCGCAAAGCGGAGGAAATGTTGTTTTTTTTATCCGATTTTTCAGGCCGATTCGAAATAAATTTCTATATTTGCAACGATGCCCTTTGAATAAATGAGGAGCAGGAACGAAGAAATTTGCATAAATAAACCCAATAATTTTTTAATACGTATGAAAATCAAAATGTTTATGTTGGCTGCTTTGGCAGCATTCGCGACGTTGGCCGGTTGTAGCGACGACGAAAATAAAACCACCGGTGGCGGTGGCAATAACGGAACGGGAGGAGATCCTGTCGAGAGCGAATATAAGGTGACGTTCTCCGACACGTCTTATTACAGTTCGGTTGCTACGTTCGAGGCGATTACAGAGAATGCCAAGTCCCAGTCTTTTATGGCTGTGGTGTTTGAGACGGCGTTCCTGGAGCAGCAAATTCCCGGAATTACGGATAATGATATTGCGAAAGGTGTCATCAACTATTATAAGGCGGAATATATGTCGCAGGGAGCCACTGTTGCTGATATTTACAATGTGCTTACTCAGCAGGGACGGTTGCATGGTAGTGTAACTCCTTTGGAATTGGATGTCCCCGGTTTGTCGGCGGGTACATCCTACTCGGTTGTCGTTGCCGGTGTCAATGAGAACCTTGAAATTGTCGCTAACGGAATCGTTGCCGAGTTTACGACGAAAACGTTGCCCGGCCTGGAGGAGGAGAATTGTACTTTCGAATGGACGGTTGAGCCTAAATCGACGTCCGTAACAATGAGTTTTACTCCTTCCGATAAGAAGGTGCCCTATTTCTTCTATGCGCTGACAGCTGAAGAGTATAGTTCGGAATGTCAAAACGACCCCGCGATACTGAAAGAGCTGCTCCCTTCTTTTATCGCTAACTTGGCCAAGGCTTACCAGATGTCTGTTTCCGAGTTTATGAAGAAACAGCGGATGACGGGTGATTTGGAGGAGTTCACTTTTACTGGTTTGCTGCCTAAAACGGGGTATGTCGTATTCGTGTGCGGTATGGATGAGTACGGTCGTCCGACGACGGATGTCAGCGTGAAGGACTTTGAAACGTTGGAATATGTCGCTTCGGATGCTACGGTGGAGAGCGTGGATGTCCGTCTGTATGACGGTGAGGAGGCTTCGTCCATTGATCCGACTACGTATAAGCCCGATGATTACGGAGGTGCCTATTTCTTGCGATACGTACCCCAGTTCTCCGAAGAGTGTGCCGAGGTTTGGAATATGCTGGTGACCGATGTGGATTTTTCGGGTGAGTCTGACGACGTGGTTTTGTCTTACATTATGAGTATGGGCTTTGATGCAGATACTTCTATGATGGATATAGTCAAGCTTCCTGAGGGCCTTATGGTTTACGCTTATATCGTAGCACAGAACGAGGCCGGAGAGTATGGTAATATTTACCGATGTGAACCGTTCGAGGTGAGCAAGGCTAACCTCAGTCCGGTGGAGGAACTTTTCCCCGAGTCTAATTCGAAGAGCGGAATCTCTTCCGTAGCTTTCAGTTCGGTGGGCAAGATGTGTCCGAAGACCGTAAATTCGATGAAAATCGTTAGCGTGTTGTAATTCGGCCGCTGACCGAAACCGAAGATTCCCGAAGTAATTTCGGGAATCTTTTTTTGCGTCTTTCGGAACCGGGGAGGAGCAGCTGGAGGAAATTCCGGGAATTGAGTCCGAAATATTTGGCACTTTGTGGAAAAGTATTTAATTTAGTAAAAAATATCGCAATGATATACTTTGGTGGATCTCTTTGGGAATGTAGCGCCAAGTCCCTCCGAGGAGGGAATGTCGGGGAGAATTGCATTACAGACGCAGCCACAAGCTGCGAATAGGCGACCCTTGCGATGCTGCGATCTCGGATGATGGTACATTGAAATATATAATTGCCCAAAATGTTTATTGCAATGAGTGTATCTGTGAACAAGACATATTCGGCGGCCGATTTGAAATTCCTCAATTTGCTTTCGGAGAAATTCCCGACCATTGCCGACGCTACGACTGAAATCATCAACCTGGAGGCTATTCTGAACCTTCCCAAAGGTACCGAGCATTTCCTTACGGACCTTCACGGTGAATACGAGGCTTTCCGCCACGTGCTGAAGAACGCTTCGGGCGTGATCCGGCAAAAAGGTGCACGAGGTTTTCAACAATACTTTGCGCGAATCCGAAATGACGGAGCTTTGTACGCTGATCTACTATCCCGCCGAGAAGCTGCAACTCATCAAGCAGAAGGAATCGAATCTGGACGACTGGTATAAGGTTACGCTCAACCAGCTGACAGAGGTCTGCCGGGCCGTTTCGGTCAAATACACCCGCTCGAAGGTGCGCAAGATGCTGCCTCCGGATTTTTCCTATGTCATTCAGGAGCTTCTCCACGAATCCGATTCGCCGGGATCGCCCAAACAGAGTTATTTCAACGGGATTCTTAATTCGATCATCTCGATCGGACGGGCGGATGCTTTCATTATCGCCATGAGCAATGTGATCCAGTGCCTGACGATCGACCGTCTGCATATCATCGGCGATATTTTCGATCGGGGGCCCGGTCCGCACTTCATTTTCGATACGCTGGCCCAGTACAAGATGTACGATATCCAGTGGGGTAATCACGACATTCTTTGGATGGGCGCTGCGGCGGGAAATTTAGCTTCGATCGCCAATGTGATCCGTGTGTCGGCCCGCTATGACAATCTCGATGTGTTGGAGGACGGCTACGGCATCAATCTGCTGCCGCTGGCCCGCTTCGCCATGGAAGTTTATGAGAACTCACCCTGCAAGCCCTACCAGCCCAAAGTGATGCAGAATTCGGGCGTTACGGAGCGCGATGTACTGCTGATGGCCCAGATGCACAAGGCGATTTCGGTGATCCAGTTCAAGATCGAGGGACAGATGATCAAGCGCCATCCCGAATACAAGATGGAGGGGCGGGCTTTGTTGGAGAAAATCGACTACGAGAAGGGAACCATCGAGATCGACGGCAAGGATTATCCCTTGAAGGACGCCGACTTTCCGACGGTCGATCCCCGGGATCCTTATAAGCTGACTCCGGGCGAAGATCAGCTTATTCGTACGTTGCAAGCCTCGTTCCTGAACAGCGACAAACTACAGAAACATATCCGGCTGCTCTTTTCGAAGGGCAGTATGTATCTGATCGTCAATTCGAACCTGATGTACCACGCTTCGATTCCGATGACCGACGAAGGGGAGTTCAAAACAGTCATCGTGGACGGAAAACCCTATGCCGGACGGAGCCTGCTGGACAAACTGGACCGCCTGACCCGGGAGGCCTATTTCGGTGGCAATGGGGCCAAGAGTCAGCAGATGGCGCTCGATTACATGTGGTACTTGTGGTGCGGCCCCGAATCCCCGTTCTTCGACAAGGCCAAGATGGCAACGCTGGAGCGTTACCTGATCGAGGACAAGAAGACGCACCACGAGGAGAAGGGAGCTTATTACAAGCATTTGGATGATACGAAGATGTGCAGTATGATTCTTTCGGCTTTCGGACTCGATCCAGAGAAATCCCATATCATTTCGGGACACGTGCCCGTGAAGACCTGCAAGGGCGAAAGTCCCATCAAGGCCGGCGGCAAGCTGCTGATGATCGACGGCGGATTTTCCAAGGCGTACCATTCCGAAACGGGCATCGCCGGTTATACGTTGATTTACAATTCGCACGGGCTGCAACTGGTGCAGCACGAGCCTTTCGAGTCGGCGGTCAAGGCCGTCGAGGAGGGAAAGGACATCATCTCTACGAAGGTGATCGTCGAGGCGACGACCGACCGCATCACGGTGCGCGATACGACTATCGGCAAGGAGTTGCAGGTGCAGATCGACGACCTGAAGAACCTGCTGGCGGCCTATCGCAGCGGCCAGATCAAGGAACGTAAGTAACCGAAGGCAGCATTGCTGCGAAATATCCGTGTCCGGGGACTCCTTTTATCCGGTCGGAATTCTGCGAAAGACGACTTTCGAAGGAGCGAATCGGTCTTTTCGGTTCGGCAGTAAGGCGGGGGATAAAAGCGGGCCGCAGCTATTACGCTGCGGCCCGCTTCTACGATATAGACGAAATTGAAAATCATTCCCATTCTATCGGCTCACCGCTCCAGCGATCCCAATCTTTCCACCGCTCGGTGGTCGCACGGACGGCTTCTTCATAGTCCTCATTGGTGATATGAATCGTCCATCGCACGGCACGGGGGCGGTCCGGGAACTCTTCATACTCCCAACGGGCCGGGTCGCGCGGCGTTCCGACCATCTCTTCCGTCATAGGCTTTATAAAATTATAAAGCATCGCGGTATCTTTCTCCGGACCTAAAGTCCCGGCCTTATCGTTTCGGTAATAAATTTCAACACCAATGCGTAGCTTGTTCCTTCGGCTTGAGGTAGTAGAAGAATCCGTATGGGTTCCTTCGTACTCTTGCAGCAATGTACAGCGGCTGGTCGCTGGCATTTCGCATACGGAAGTACGTGTAATAGAGACTGGGTTCCTCGTCCTTTATGTTATCCTAATTTTGTAAGCCATTTTTTTTGTATTTTTAAGTTGTTGTGTTGACGGTGCAAATATAGTGATTTATTTAATCATATCAAAGCCCGTATAAAGGAATTAACGCTTCAGGAATCCGGATGCCTTCGGGCGTCTGGTTGTTCTCCAACAACGCCGCGACGATGCGCGGAAGTGCGAGCGAGGAGCCGTTGAGCGTGTGTGCCAGCCGCGTCTTTTTGTCGGCATCCTTGTAGCGGAGTTTCAGCCGGTTGGCCTGGAACGACTCGAAATTCGAGACGGACGATACTTCCAGCCAGCGCTTCTGCGCTTCGGAGTAGACCTCGAAGTCGTAGGTCAGCGCCGAGGTGAACGACATGTCGCCGCCGCACAGACGCAGGATGCGGTAGGGCAGCTCCAGTGCCTTGACGATGCTTTCGACGTGGGCCACCATGCCGTCCAGCGCCTCGTAACTCTTTTCGGGAAGGCTCAACTGTACGATCTCCACCTTGTCGAACTGGTGCAGACGGTTCAGGCCGCGCACGTCCTTGCCGTAGGAGCCGGCTTCGCGGCGGAAACAGGGGGTGTAGGCGGTCATCTTGACGGGGAAATCCTTCTCGTCGAGGATGACGTCGCGGAAGATGTTCGTCACCGGAACCTCGGCCGTAGGGATGAGGTAGAAGTTGTCCGCCGTGGCGTGGTACAT